>BNJS01000602.1_pt1:0-1205000 | contig 2233637 bp, 2486 predicted proteins | sample 8540461 | NCBI WGS metagenome assembly BNJS01 (sample SAMD00202454, study PRJDB9452) | human saliva metagenome | isolation source: human saliva | place: Japan | reverse complement strand
CAGAATTTTCTTTAGTAAAATTATAATTTTATTAATAGTGTTTGGACTTAGCTTCTTTTCTGAGTTTTGAGTATTTTTATCTCTTAGATGTTCTCTGAATTGATAGATATCTTCATAAGTTAATTTAGCTACATCATCAACTTTTTCAAAATAGTTTTTTATATGCCTGTTATAGTTGTTTTCTTGTGTATCTATATAGCTTTGTTTTCTGTTGTTTATTTTATCCTCTTCTTTTAAGAGATCATAAAGGATATCAATTGATATTTTTGAGTTGAAACTTTTTTCTTTAAGTTCGACACTTCGTAAGTATTGTTCGGCCTCCAATGCTTCTTTTTTAGTTTTGAATCCTTTTCTTACAATTCTACGTTGTTTTAGAGATATTGGATTTATACCATTGGAAACATCAACAATCCAAGTTCCGTCTCTACTTTTACGTAAAGCCATAAGCTACGCTTCTTTCTGGAGTTCAATTCCTAATAGTTCTTCTGCGACACTGGCTGGAATTGTACCAATCCGTTTGTTATCGTAGATGTTAAAACCACGATTCACTAATAGTAATTTGCCGGTATGGATAATCTTTCTTGCAGTTCCTGGAGCAAATCCAAGTTCGATAAGGTCATCTTTTGTTACAGTTTTAATCATGTGATCTCCTTTTCTAATTAGATTAAGTAAGGGGAGGATTAACTCCCCTTGTCTTGTACTTATTTTTGTTTTACATCTACTAAATGGATAGCATCCGCCTTGTAATACATTGTCGAACTAATCATAGTAGCTTGTAAATTGTCAAATGTAACTGGTACCTCGTCCATTGCTTGGATATAGTCATTATCAACCAAGGCATCTGGATTGTCTACTGAGACTTGGGTTGATTTCTTTTTGAATTGTCCATCCTTGATTGTTACATTGTATTTCCAACCAATGATTTTATCGGTATTAAAACGTCTTTCGCTACCATCTCGGTTTTTGATAATTTCTCCGTTTGCATCTGCTCGGACTTCCGTTTCAAATTTTGGAATAACTTCATCCAATTCAAATTTTGTTCCAATGTTATTAAAATTCCAGTCATTTTGTGAAAGCATTTTTGCCATAGTTAATTTCTCCTTTTGATATTTTCTTTGATTGTGGGGATCAAATCCTCTCTTTTAAAGAGTATTGCCCTTTCTATTAATCCACTTGCTAAATCTGGTGGATATTCCATATTGTTGAGTGCGAGATAGTTAGACTTCTCATACTCATGCAGTAAGTTATTGTCGTATAGAAATTTATACGCTTTTAGAATAGCTCCAGAACCTTTATAGGTAAACCATTCTAATTTTTGTTCTAGTTCTGTTTTTGGTTTTGAAATAATGATAGAGACAGGTCTTGAGTGACCTAAAAACTTTTCCCAAGATCTCAAAGGTTTTGAGAAGTGACTATCACTATAGAACCTCACTTTTTCTTTGAGATATCCCTTGGTAAAGTTGAGAAGATCTATTTCTGAATGCAACCATTCTTGAATGAAGTAGTGAGCTTTTTCTTTCCTAAGTTCTAACTCAGTTCTTATCCAATTTTCTATATACCGCTTGCTGATACCGAGCTTCTCAGCTCGTTCTAAGCGCTTATCGTAAATTCTAAGTCTTTCATCATCATTTGGTTTTCTTAAATATAAGGTCTGACCGATTGTTTCATCTCCATAGGTATTGTAGTAGGTGCTTTTTCCATATATAAAGCGTTTCTTCTGACAGATCTTTAGAAGTTGATTAGGAGTGAAATAGGGTGTTTCATTAAAATCATCTATTGCAATATCAATTCGTCTGATTGAAACGATTGTAATTGTAGTAGAGGTTGTCCAAAAACTGTCTTTCGGATAAACTATTTGGATCTAATATCATATCTCTATAGAATTCAAGTGCCTGTCCTGACATGACAAGCATGTAGGACGACTCTTTCGATCCATAGTAGATACGGATATTCCCATAATGAAGCTGGCTATCATAGTTATAGTATTTAAGGCTCCCTTTATTCTCAATAAATAGGTCATAGTCAAGAAATAGAATGTCTTCGATTATTTCTCTTGGCGAAAATTCAGTCTTATCAAACTGAATTTGAATCCAGTCAAATACAGAACGTAAATGCTCATTTTTTGCCATAGATTTTGATTCAACTTTTTGCCTAATTTTGCCACCCTTAAAATCTCCAAAACCCTTGGTAATACTGAATTTTTTCGATGGTACACCTAACTTGCAGAGGGTGGTGTTACTACACACCCTATCGGTCAAAAATGGTCCGTCCGCATCTACGCTCATTTTCGGCTTTCTGCCTCATGGCTCAGCCGAAAACTCGCTATTAGCCGAACCTATTTTTTGACCTCTTGTTAACAAACCCCAGTAAGCCAGTTTGCATCGACTCTTCAATATCTTGGATTTTCTTTTTTAGGTTGGAATTCTCAATTTTTATCAGTCGCATTTCTCGCTTAAATTCCTGTTTTAAGGCGCTCAGTTCATCGTAGAGCTCATCTATTACTTGGTTTAGGGATTCATGTTCATTGTCGGCTAGACTCCCAAATACGGCTTGTATAGCCTCTTTTAGACCTATTTCAAGTTTTAGTTTAGCCAACTTTTGAAATTGTCTAAGGTCTTCGTCTGTAAAGTCATAGGCAACTGTGTAACTTAATTGATGAGTTCTTGGGTTTCTACTGATAGGAATTTTAATTTTCTTAAATTCCTTGCCACTTATCTCTCTAATCAGTTGAATCCAATTTTTAAGAGTAGAGGTAGAGTTTAGGCCAGAAATTTGATTGACTAACTCTTTATTGGTCATCTTTTTGTGAAACCTCCGAAATTTTCTTGTGCAACTGAAGAGTTTTCTGTGGTATAATTGTTACATAATATGTTTTGATCTTGGAACGAACGGCACATTTGTTTCAAGATTTTTTATTTTGTCGAATCTTACCTCCTTTATTAAAATTTTTTAAATCGACTACTAGTTACATACGCTTTTACCTCCTTTTATGCTATAATATTCTCAATGGGATATATAATCTTAAAATAAATATTCCTTATGGAATAATTCTATTTTATACCGTTTAGAATATTTTGTCAAGTTAAAATATACAGAATCGAATATTGAAGAGGAAACAATGTTTAATAATAATTCTTTGGAGATCGTCTTAAGGAACTGAGAAAGAGTAAGAAGCTAACACAGGTACAAGTTTCTGAGATGATTGATGTACAACAAGGTACTTATTCTCGTTGGGAAAACGGAACTTTAGAGCCTAATTTAGAAGCTGTTGTCAAATTAGCAAAATTATTTGATACCACGACAGACTATTTATTAGGAAAAACGACTTACAGTACTCTAGATGTTGTCCCGCATCCAATCACTAAAATTGATTTGAAAAAATTAAAAGAGTTTAATAAAACAGAACTAAATGATTTGAAGTTTGCGATTGTCATGCATGGGATAAAAAATCATTTCACTGCATTTGACTATATGGACGAGCTAGTTTCTGAATATAATTTAGATGAAGAAGAGCAAGAAATATTGCAAACTCTCTTTAAAGAGGTTTATGATTATTTTAATGCAGATTGATGGTTTATAAGATTAAGTCTCAATAGGTAGAGATTAGTATATTCTTGTTGAATATTTTTATTTAATGAAGGTTATTTATAGTTGAAAGGGGAAATAGATGGTTTCTAAAATTGATACAGCTTGGGACTTGTTTCTGGAGGGAAAAACATCAGAAGCTAAACAGTTGGTTGAACAAGATTTTTCCATTGATACCTGTACAGATTTTAGCCTTTTAAATCTGATGGGGTATTTATTATTGGCAGAAAAAGACTATGCCTCGTGTATTCGTATCTTTGAGAAATACATTATATTAGCTCAACAAAATGAAGATAAAGAACATGAACACATTGGATTACATCAATTAGCTATGATCTACAGAGATCAGGGGGATTTTCATAAGGCTTTAAAACTCATCGAAGATGAAGAGAAGATAGTTGAAGAGCATTTTCCAAATGATAATCTAAAGAAAGCTGTGAATAACTACGAACAAGGCTATGTGAGATTAAAATTAAACAATCTTGATGAAGCTCTTACATTCATGAATCTGTCATTGGAACAATCTTTAGAGACTGATGATGTGATTTCTCAAGCTTGTAGCTATAGAGGGTTAGGTGAAATCTATTTAGCCTTGGAAGATACGGAATTATCCAATAGACATTTCAAACGAGCTATAGAACTTTTCGAAAGTGTTGGAGAGTTTGAAGGGATAAAGGAAATTGAGGAATTGATTAATGAATGATTTTACATTTAGTTTTTGTTCTTAGTTTGCCTAAATAAAAAGTTTTAATATGCTATAAATCATGTATTTGATTAAGGGTGATAAGATGAGAGGTTGTGCTAGAAATGGAATTTCTATTTATTTTAATTATTTATATACCTTATTTCTTTTATTTAAATTGGAAGGATAAGCCTAAACAAAAAAATAAGTCCTTTTGCTATCTTTATAAGTTTTACATGATTTACTTGTGGTTTATCCTCATAATTTCCATAATGGCTATCGGTATTTTTTCCCTTGGAGTACTAGCTGTTAGAGGCGAAATACTTACGTTTGGTTTCTTTGTTTTATCTTTTTTTAGGTATATTTCTATTTAGTTTATTTATTTTTTTAGTATTCTAAAAAGAGATAAAGGATTTAAAGCAAATAAAAAGATAAAAATAAATAGATAGACGTAATCTAATTTGAATTGTCTTTATCTGGACTATACATCCGTATCTTGAACAGGTTACTAAAAAGTTACTAAAAATTGGAAAATGAGTCTATTTTGCAAGATTCAAAAGTCCTAAAACCCTATTAAATCAAGGATATAAGATTTAAAAAGTGTATTCATAGAACTCAAAATCCAGTGTCCGCAAGGACGTGCCGGTTCGACCCCGGCCGCCGGTATAGATTAAGAAGGAGTTTTTACTCCTTTTTTTATTTTCATTTTTTCTTTTTTATGATATAATTAACCGGTAAAGTTTTTTTAGTTGTGAATGAGAAGGGGTTTTATTTTGTCTGAAATTGCTAATAAAGTTGATCGTTTTTTAAATTCTATTTTATTGATCTCTGAGAATCAACATGAAATATTGGTTGGTTCTTGTACAAGTGGTGTTTCTTTAACCAATACACAAGAACATATCTTAATGTTGGTTGCTGATGAGGCGTTAACAAATTCTGTTTTGGCTAAGAAATTAAATGTCAGCCAGGCTGCTATTACTAAAGCTGTCAAACCTTTGTTAAATCAGGGGATGCTAGAGACTTATCGTGATGAGAATGATGCTCGGGTTCTTTATTATCGCCTTACAGATATTGGAAGGCCGATTGCCTTAGAGCATCTGCACCACCATCAACATACCCTTCATACTTATGAAGATGTTTTGTCGAAATTTACTCCTAATGAGCAAGAAGTTATTTCGCGTTTTTTAGATTTATTGGAAGGGGAGCTATAGGTTGAGGTATATTACGGTTTCAAATTTATCGTTCTATTATGATCGTGAGCCGGTTCTAGAGGGAATTAATTACTACTTGGATAGTGGGGAGTTTGTTACCTTGACAGGAGAGAATGGTGCGGCCAAGTCGACTTTGATTAAGGCGAGTCTGGGTATTTTACAGCCAAAGGTCGGTACTGTTGATATTTCAAAGACCAACGTGAAGGGAAAGAAGTTAAGGATTGCTTATTTGCCACAACAGATTTCCAGTTTTAATGCAGGTTTTCCAAGTACGGTTTATGAATTTGTGAAGTCAGGTCGTTACCCTCGAAAAGGATGGTTTCGGAAGTTGAATGAGCATGATGAAAAACATATTCTGAAGAGTTTAGAATCTGTTGGGATGCTGGAGTTCAAGGATCGGGCGATTGGTTCTTTGTCGGGTGGTCAGAAACAACGGGCTGTCATTGCCAGAATGTTTGCTTCGGATCCGGATATTTTTGTGTTGGATGAACCAACGACTGGTATGGATGCGACAACAAAGAGTGACTTTTATGAATTGATGCATCACAGTGCGCATCACCATCAAAAATCTGTTTTGATGATTACGCATGACCCTGAAGAGGTCAACCAGTTTGCGGATCGGAATATTCACTTGGTTCGCGACCAGAGCTCTCCTTGGAGATGTTTTAACGTCCATGATACAGAAGGGGAGAGTGACCATGCTTGATTTGTTCCAGTATGATTTTATGCAGCGAGCCTTGTTGGCCATGGTTGCCATGAGTCTTTTTTCTCCGGTATTAGGGATTTTCTTGATTTTAAGACGGCAGAGTCTTATGAGTGATACGCTGAGTCACGTTTCTCTTGCGGGTGTCGCTTTTGGGCTTTCCTAGGAATCTCTCCAACGTTTTCGACCATGATCATTGTTATTATTGCCGCCGTCTTTCTAGAATATTTGAGGACCTTATTTAAAGACTTTATGGAAATTGGGACAGCGATTTTAATGTCAACTGGTCTCGCTCTGGCTTTGGTCCTGATGCGTGGTGGTGGCAAGACTTCCATGAGTTTGGATCAGTATTTGTTTGGCTCGACCTTAACGATTACAGATGAGCAGGTGTTTGCTTTGTTTGTGATTGCTTTTGTTGTATTGGGCTTGACCGCTTTATTCTTGCGTCCCATGTATATCTTGACCTTTGATGAAGATACGGCCTTTGTGGATGGCCTGCCTGTCAGGACCATGTCCATCTTATTTAATGTGGTGACAGGGATTGCTATAGCTTTGATGATTCCTGCAGCAGGATCGTTATTGGTTTCAACCATCATGGTCTTGCCGGCTAGTATTGCCTTGAAACTAGGGAAGAACTTCCGTGGGGTTATGCTGATTGCGGTTATCATTGGCTTTATCGGGATGTTTAGTGGGTTGATTTTGTCTTATATTGCAGATACACCGGCAAGTGCCAGCATCACGCTCTTATTTGTGGCCTTGTTCTTGCTTGTGAATCTTGGATCACGTTTGAGGAAGTAAATATGAATATAAAAAAATTTGGATGGCTTTTCTTAGTGGCTTTGCTACTAGTTTTGTCTGCTTGTGGCAAAAGCCAGAGTCAAAATGGGAAATTAAAAGTAATGACCACTTTTTATCCTGTTTATGATTTTACAAAAAATATTGTTGGAGATGAGGGGACGGTAGATCTACTGATTGGAGCAGGATCAGAGCCTCATGAATATGAATTGTCAGCTAAGGGACGGGCCATGATTCAAGATTCGGATGTTTTCGTCTATGAGAATGACAACATGGAAACGTGGGTTCCAAACCTCTTGAAGTCAATGAAGGATAAAAAAACCAAAGTCGTCAATGCCACAAAGGGCATGGTCTTGCTTCCTGGATTGGAAGAGGAGCATGATCACGAAGGAGGGGGAAGAACACCATCATGAATATGATCCTCACCTTTGGCTCTCTCCGCATCGTGCTATGAAGATGGTAGAGTCGATTCGCGATCAGTTGGTCGCAGCTTATCCAGATAAGAAAAAGACATTTGAGAAGAATGCCCAAGCCTATCTGAAGAAGTTACAGGCTTTGGATCAAGCCTATCAAGATGGTTTGAAAGATGCGAAACAAAAGAATTTTGTAACTCAACACGCAGCTTTCCGTTATTTGGCCTTGGATTATGGCTTGAATCAGGTGGCCATTTCAGGGATTTCACCGGATAGTGAGCCATCTGCTGCACGATTGCGTGAATTAACGGAGTATATCAAGAAAAATGAGATCAGGGTCATTTACTTTGAGGAAAATGCTTCTAAATCCTTGGCAAAAACCTTGTCTTCTGAAGCGGGAGTCGAACTGGCTGTTTTGAATCCTTTGGAAAGCCTAACGGATCAAGAGATGAAAGAGGGCGAAGACTACGTGTCTGTTATGAAGGAGAACCTAAAGGCACTGGAAAAAACAACGTCGCAAGCTGGTAAGGACATTCAACCGGAACACGAGGAAGAAACGAAGACGGTTCAAAAAGGCTATTTCGAGGATAGTCAAGTCAAGGATCGTAGCTTGGAAATTATGCGGGTGATTGGAAATCCGTTTATCCCTACTTGCAAGATGGTACCTTGGATCAGGTCTTTGATTACAAGGCAAAATTAAATCCGACCATGACTGCTGCTGAGTATAAGGAATATTATACCAAGGGCTATCAAACGGATATTGACCGGATTAAGATTGATGGTGATTCGATGGAGTTCTATCAAAAAGGATCTTCCAAGAAATATACCTACAAATACGCAGGGAAACATATTTTGACCTATAAGAAGGGAAATCGTGGAGTTCGTTACCTATTTGAAGCCAAGGAGAGCGATGCTGGAGATTTCAAATATATTCAATTTAGTGACCATGAAATTACTCCTGTTAAGGCAGCTCACTTCCATATTTTCCATGGAGGAAAGAGTCAAGAAGCACTTTACGATGAGTTGGAAAATTGGCCAACTTACTATCCTTCTAACTTATCTGGTTTAGAAGTTGCACAGGAAATGCTAGCTCATTAAGAGCAAGTGTCAAAAGAGAGGCTGGGATTTAGTATCCTGGTCTTTTTTTTGATCAGAAATCGGAAGTAGAGCTTGTCAAATGTTTGAAAATACGTTACAATGAAAGGGTTTTAAACTAAAAAAATGTATGGGGAATTTTAAATGAAAAAAGTTGGTGCAATTTTTGTGAGTTTTCTTAGTGTGCTCCTGTTGGTGGCTTGTTCGCAACAGAGCGCGAGTAAGAAATCAGATTCTTCTTCTAGTCAAACGAGTGCTTCTTCTGAGGTGAAAAAGACGACAGCTTCTAGTTCAGAAGTGAAGGAGAAAGAAAAAAAAGAAGAGAAAAAAGAAGTGAAGAAAATGGATCTAGAGGCTATTGCTAATGGGGATTACAGCAGTATTGCTGGTGTCTGGCAAGATGATAAAGGAAACAAGCTGGTCTTTAACGACAAAGGGTTGGTTTCACAAGAGTTAGAGGGCTATGGGGCTTCTTTGACGGATTATGGAACGGCCTCAGAAGGTATCTATGGTGGTCGTGATGGTGGCTTCTTGTTGGAGTATATCCCTGCAGGAGTGATCATTGGTGATCAGGTCGATGATCAAGGACAAGTCGTTTTTAAGGATACATCCGATGCTTCTAAGAACCGCTTGTGGTCTGGTGTTGGAATCGCTAGTTTTGGAGAACAAGGATCGATCTACTATCATGTAGGAGATGAATAATAGAAAAAAGAGGCTGGGACAAAAGTCCTAGCCTCTCAATTGTCTTTGGATTGTCGAGCAAGACGCATTGGTTGAGTGGGCTCTACTACGCTGATTTCATCAGCTTTTACAGCCCTACTCAACTGTGCGGAGGTGGGACGACGAAATCGAATTCTAACGAATGACCGATTTCTGTTCCACTCTCTTTTTTATGGATGTGGTGGGAGCCAAGAAAGATCGAACTGAAGCAGTTGAGCTTCAAGGAGATCGTGATGGGAAATCTCTTGCTGCTCTTTGCCATCTAATAGAGCTTTTTGGATGAAGTAGGCGCCTGCAGTATGTGAATTGGCGCAGATCTTGAGCTCTTGCTTGGGAAGATGGAGAAGAACTTCTTTAAAGAGAGGGAGCCCTAGATCATAGATTGGTTTTCCTGGACAGGTTGGGTAGAGGCCAAGGGCTGACCAGATGTACCAAGCAGATAGGCTACCATTGTCTTCATCACCTGGGTAGGCTTGAAAATTTGGGTGGAAAGCTTTGGTTCTGATCTGGTGGATAAGGAGATTGGTATATTCGGGGTGAAGACTATGGCGGAAAAGATAAGGAATGTGAAAGCTGGGCTGATTGGAGATGGCAATCTGCCCAAATGGAGCTTGGGCCATCTCACTCATTTCGTGGATTTCATAGCCGTAACCTGTTACTTCAAATTGAGGTCTTTGATTGGCTAGATCCAGCAGTCGTTGGGTGAAAGTTCTTTTACCACCCATCAATTCCATCAGACCGGAGAGGTCGTGTAAGACCCCAAAAGTAGCCTGAGTTGCAGAACATTCTGCATAATCTCCTCCCCAACTAGTAGGAGAAAAGGGTCCTTTAAAGTTTCCATTGGTGGATAGAGCTCTCATGAAGCCTGTTTGGGGGTCATATAAATTTCGGTAGGAGAGGCTGGAAGTAGCATACTGAGTAGCCGTTTCTGTATGTCCTAATTGCTTGGCGACGGTGGCAATGCAAAAGTCACTATAAGCATAATCAAGGCTGTGGCTAACACTTTCGTGAAAATCTTCAGGTAGGTAGCCAAGTAGCTTGTAGGTTTCATTGCCATGGCGGCCAAAATGTTGATGAGGATCGGTTTTTTGGGCTGTCCGGAGCATGGCTGTGAGCATTTTTTCATGTAGGTCTGGTGCGATCCCTTTTGTGACGGCATCCGCAAAGACTCCATCGATAAGAGTGCCTGGCATCATCCCTCGTTCATCTGGGGCCAACCATTTTGCTAGAAAACCAGTATCCTGGTATGTATTTAAAAATCCTTCTAGAAAGTGACGGTAGTAATCTGGGTAGACAAGGCTAAAGAGTGGAAAAGAGGTCCGAAAGAGGTCCCAAAATCCGATATTGGTGTAGGCTTTTCCTGGTTTAATTTCATTATGGGTGACATCCAGGTGCCAGTCATTTCCATTGGCATCTGTTTCATAAAAGGTTTGAGGGAAAAGGAGGAGCCGGTACAGGCAGTGGTCGAAAACGTCTTGATCACACCCTCCGGTGTCGGTCACTTCGATTCGTTTTAGCAGCTGGTTCCATTGGTCAGCTGCTTCTTTTTTTAGCTTCCTCTAAAGACAGGTGGGGAAGGTGACTGTGAGCCATATCTTGGGACAGATAAGAGCTCCCTAATTGGACGGTTACTTCCTTGCTAGAAAAGGTGAGAAAAAGATCCTGATCGATGTGAGTGACGGTCTCGATGGGCTGGTTAAATTGCCACTCTAGATAGAAAGAGTAGTGGGTATCTGCGGTGTGGGCTTGATCCAGAATCTGGAAGTGACAGGTGTGGTCTGTAAGGGTCAAGTCCTCTAGCCCATTTGCAACATGAAAGCAGAGAGTCAGCTTTTCTGGCGCTTGAAAGTGCATGACAGCCCCGTAGCGGCTTGGAGCGAGTTCGCTTTGAATCTGATAACGTTCCGAAAAAATACGGAGAAAGTGGGGCTGAAAAACGGCTTCTTTGATCGAATAACTGCTTTGGCGCCGAAATAGATCGGAACTTGCAACTGCTCCTGTGATAGGAGTGATGAGGCAATAAGCGTAGTCTCCTATCCAGGGACTAGGCTGGTGGGTGAGGCGAAATCCCTGAAAAATAGGAAGATTTGGGTTGAAAAACCAAGCCCCTTGCTCATGTGTCGTCTGTGGAAGAAAGTAATTCATTCCAAAAGGAACTCCAGTATAAGGGAGGGTATTTCCGTGCGAATAGTGGGGATGATTATCGCTTCCCCATCTGGTATCAATGGTCTGGCAACGTGTGTGCATCTTCTCTCCTTTTCTTGATCAAGGTTTAATGGACTCTGTTTGTCTTTGAACATGCATTGGTATTTTCTTCATTGTATCAAAGTGTTGTCGAATATGATAGCGTTTTTATCAAATGGAAAATTTTGTAGAAAAAGGGCTATAATTTGCGTATGTATTTCCCCTTTGAAATCTTTTATACTGAATAGGAAAGAATCGATACGTGTGAGGAAAATAAATGACCTATTCAAAAGAAATCGTCAGAGAATGGTTGGACCAAGTAGCAGAACGTGCCAAGGATTATCCTGAGTGGGTGGATGTCTTTGAACGTTGCTATACAGACACTTTAGACAATACAGTTGAAATCTTGGAAGATGGCTCGACCTTTGTACTGACGGGAGATATCCCAGCCATGTGGCTTCGGGACTCGACAGCCCAGCTGAGACCCTACCTTCATGTGGCAAAAAGAGACCCTCGTTTACGTCAGACCATTGCAGGTTTGGTCAAACGTCAGATGACTTTGATTCTCAAGGATCCTTATGCTAACTCTTTTAATATTGAGGAAAACTGGAAAGGTCACCACGAAACAGACCATACAGACCTCAATGGCTGGATCTGGGAACGCAAGTATGAAGTAGATTCGCTTTGCTATCCCTTGCAGTTGGCTTATCTCCTTTGGAAAGAAACTGGTGAGACTAGCCAGTTTGATGAAATTTTTGTTACATCGACCAAGGAGATTCTTCATCTCTGGACGGTAGAACAAGACCATAAGAACTCCCCTTATCGCTTTGTTCGTGATACTGATCGTAAGGAAGACACCTTGGTAAATGATGGTTTTGGTCCTGATTTTGCCGTGACAGGAATGACCTGGTCAGCCTTTCGTCCGAGTGATGACTGTTGCCAATATAGCTACTTGATTCCGTCAAATATGTTTGCAGTCGTTGTCCTGGGTTATGTGCAAGAAATCTTTGCAGAATTGAATTTAGCTGATAGCGAGAGCATTATTGCTGATGCCAAACGTCTTCAAGCTGAGATTCAAGAAGGAATCGAAAACTATGCCTACACCACTAACAGCAAGGGTGAAAAGATCTACGCCTTTGAAGTAGACGGTTTGGGAAATGCTAGCATCATGGACGATCCTAACGTACCAAGTTTGTTGGCTGCTCCCTATCTTGGTTACTGTGATGTGAACGATGAAGTCTATCAAGCAACTCGTCGCACCATTCTGAGCCCTGAAAATCCATACTTCTACCAAGGAGAATACGCTAGCGGTCTCGGAAGTTCTCATACCTTCTATCGTTATATCTGGCCGATTGCCTTATCTATCCAAGGATTGACATCTACAGATAAAGCTGAGAAAAAATTCTTGCTAGATCAGCTCGTCGCTTGTGATGGTGGAACAGGTGTTATGCACGAAAGCTTCCACGTAGATGATCCGACTCTCTACTCTCGTGAATGGTTCTCATGGGCCAATATGATGTTCTGTGAGTTGGTCTTGGATTACCTGGATATTCGATAAAGAGTTTTAGCTCGATAGATTCTTGTAAAGAATCACAAATCTATTTTTAAATTTAAGTTAGAATGAGGTTTTACTTCATGGAAAATGTTGTTGTACATATTATTTCTCACAGTCACTGGGATCGTGAGTGGTATCTACCTTTTGAAAGTCACCGGATGCAATTGGTGGAACTTTTTGACAATCTTTTTGATCTTTTTGAAAATGATCCTGAATTCAAGAGTTTCCACTTGGATGGCCAAACCATCGTCCTTGATGATTATTTAGAAATTCGCCCTGAAAACCGTGACAAGGTGCAGCGTTATATCGACGAAGGCAAGCTCAAGATTGGTCCTTTCTATATCTTGCAGGACGACTACTTGATTTCCAGTGAAGCCAACGTCCGTAATACCTTGATTGGACAAGCGGAATGTGCCAAATGGGGCAAGTCAACTCAAATCGGCTACTTCCCAGATACCTTTGGAAATATGGGACAGGCTCCTCAAATCCTTCAAAAATCAGGGCTTCACGTAGCAGCCTTTGGTCGTGGTGTGAAGCCAATTGGATTTGACAATCAAGTCCTCGAAGATGAGCAGTTTACCTCTCAATTTTCTGAGATGTATTGGCAGGGGGCGGACGGTAGTCGTGTACTCGGTATTCTTTTTGCCAACTGGTACAGTAACGGGAATGAAATTCCAGTGGATAAAGATGAGGCTTTGGCTTTCTGGAAACAAAAATTAGCAGACGTTCGTGACTATGCATCGACCAACCAATGGTTGATGATGAACGGCTGTGACCACCAGCCTGTACAGAGAAATATTAGTGAAGCCATTCGCGTGGCCAACGAACTCTTCCCAGACGTGACCTTTGTTCATAGCTCCTTTGACGACTATGTGCAAGCAGTGGAAAGTGCGCTCCCTGAACAATTATCAACGGTTACAGGAGAATTGACCAGTCAGGAAACCGATGGTTGGTACACTCTGGCCAATACCTCTTCTTCACGCGTTTACCTCAAACAAGCCTTCCAAGAAAATAGTAACTTGTTAGAGCAAGTGGTGGAACCTTTGACAATCATCACTGGTGGCCACAACCACAAGGATCAATTGACCTATGCTTGGAAGACCCTCTTGCAAATGCGCCACACGATAGTATTTGTGGATGTAGTGTGGATGATGTTCACCGTGAAATGGAAGTTCGTTTTGCCAAGGTCAATCAAGTCGGAAACTTTATCAAGACCAACCTTCTCAATGAATGGAAGGGCAAACTAGCGACTCAGAAAGCGAAAAGCGATCACCTCTTTACGGTGATTAACACTGGCTTGCATGGCAAGGTGGACACAGTCAGCACGGTTGTTGATGTAGCGGTTTGTCCATTTAAGGAATTGCACCCGACAGAGGGCTTCAAGAAAATGGCCGCTTTGACCATACCAGACTATCACGTAGAGGATTTAGATGGTCATCTTGTAGAAGCGGAGATTGAAGATTTGGGGGCAAGCTTTGGCTATACCTTGCCGAAGGATAAATTCCGTCAACCTTATATTGCGCGCCAAGTGCGCGTGACGGTTCCGGTTCACCTAGCGCCTCTTTCTTGGACAACCTTCCAACTTTTAGAAGGAAAAGCTTCTCATCATGACGGTATTTACCAAAATGGGGTTCTCGATACGCCATTTGTAACCCTCAGTATTGATAATGGCCTGACCCTTTATGACAAGACGACCAATGAGGCTTATGAGGACTTCCTTCGCTTCGAAGACCGCGGTGATATTGGAAATGAATACATTTACTTCCAACCAAAAGGAACCGAACCAATCTATGCGGAGCTCAAAACCCATGAGGTCTTGGAAAATAATGCTCGCTATGCAAAAATTTTGCTCAAGCATGACTTGACGATTCCAGTCAGCGCAGATGAAAAATTGGATGCGGAACAAAGAGGGATTATCGAGTTCATGAACCGAGAGGCAGGACGATCAGAAGAGATGACAACCATTCCGTTGGAAACAGAGATGACCGTCTTTGTGGACGATCCGCAGATTCGTTTTAAAACTCGCTTTACAAATACTGCCAAAGACCACCGCATCCGTCTTTTGGTCAAGACTCATAACACCCGTCCGAGCAATGATTCTGAAAGCATCTATGAAGTTGTGACAAGACCAAACAAACCAGCAGCTTCTTGGGAAAATCCTGAAATCCCCAACACCAACAAGCCTTTATCAGCTTGTATGATAATGTCAAAGGAGTAACCGTATCCAATAAAGGATTGCACGAGTATGAAATCCTTGGAGATGACACCATAGCTGTAACCCTTCTTCGTTCTTCAGGTGAACTCGGTGACTGGGGTTACTTCCCAACACCGGAAGCTCAGTGCTTGCGAGCTATCGAAGTTGAGTTTGCAGTAGAGTGCCACCAAGCTCAGGATCGATTCTCAGCTTTCCGTCGTGCCAAAGCCTTCCAGGTGCCATTTACAGCTCTTCAAGTCGCAAAACAAGAGGGTAGTGTTGCCGCAACGGGTAGTCTCTTTAACCATCCAGCCCTGAACTTGCCACAAGTCTGCCCAACAGCCTTTAAGGTGTCTGAGAATGAAGAAGGTTATGTCCTTCGTTACTACAATATGAGTCAAGAAAATATTCGCATGTCTGAAAAACAACAAGCCATTCTTGACTTGCTGGAACGCCCATACCCAGTTCATTCAGGACTATTGGCGCCACAGGAAATTCGTACAGAATTCATTCAAAAAGAAGAAATTTAATTTCAAAAAGTAAACAGAAACAGAAAGGAGGAGCGAAGAAGTAAGAACCAACTGCTGACTCGCTCCTTTTTGCAGGTGAAAGAATGACCATTGCAACGATTGATATCGGAGGGACTGGCATTAAGTTTGCTGGTCTGACTCCTGATGGAAAGATTTTAGATAAGACCAGCATCCCAACTCCAGAACTCTAGAAGATTTGTTGGCTTGGTTGGACCAACGCTTGTCAGAACAGGACTATCGTGGAATTGCTATGAGTGTGCCAGGTGCGGTCAATCAAGAAACAGGAGTGATTGAGGGGATTAGTGCCATTCCATATATCCATGGTTTTTCATGGTACCAGGTCCTTGCTCATCACCAACTACCTGTCCATCTAGAAAATGATGCCAACTGTGTTGGACTTAGTGAACTGCTTGCTCATCCTGAGATTGAAAATGCAGCCTGCGTCGTGATTGGTACAGGAATCGGTGGGGCTATGATTATCAATGGGAAACTACACCGTGGTCGCCATGGTTTGGGTGGAGAGTTTGGTTACATGACAACCATCGAACCAGCAGAAAAACTCAACAACTGGTCGCAACTGGCGTCAACTGGAAGTATGGTTCGCTATGTAAATGAAAAATCTGGTCAATCTGATTGGGACGGTCGCAAGATTTACCAAGAGGCTGCAGCAGGCAATGTCCTTTGTCAAGAAGCTATTGAGCGTATGAACCGCAATCTTGCTCAAGGACTACTCAATATCCAGTACCTGATCGACCCAGATGTCATTAGCCTAGGTGGTTCTATCAGTCAGAACCCAGATTTTATCAAAGGGGTCCAAAAAGCAGTAGATGCTTTTGTGGAAAGATATGAAGAATTTACAATTGCGCCAGTGATTCAAGCTTGCACCTACCAGGCAGATGCCAATCTCTACGGTGCCCTTGTCAACTGGTTACAGGAGGAGAACCAATGGTAAGTTTTACAGGACTTAGTCCCAAACAAGCGCAAGCTATTGAGGTATTAAAAAATCACATTTCCCCTACCAGATGTAGAGGTGGCAGTTGCTCAGTCTGACCAAGCCTCTATCTCTATCAAGGGTGAGGGTGGTCACTATCAATTGACCTATCGAAAACCATACCAACTCTACCGTGCCTTGTCAGTGCTAGCAACAGCTTTAGCAGAAGATGACAAGGTGGAGATTGAGGAGCAGGCGGCCTATGAAGAGTTGGCCTACATGGCTGACTGTTCGCGAAATGCGGTTCTAAATGTTGCATCTGCCAAGCAGATGATTGAAGTCTTGGCTCTCATGGGTTATTCAACTTTTGAGCTTTATATGGAAGATACCTATCAGATTGAGGGGCAACCTTACTTTGGCTATTTCCGTGGAGCATACTCAGCTGAAGAGTTACAGGAAATCGAAGCCTACGCCCAGCAGTTTGATATGACCTTTGTACCATGTATCCAGACCTTGGCCCACTTGTCAGCCTTTGTCAAATGGGGTGTCAAAGAAGTCCAGCAACTTCGTGATGTAGAAGACATTCTCCTCATCGGCGAAGAAAAGGTTTATGACTTGATTGATGGCATGTTTGCGACGCTGTCTAAACTGCGGACTCGCAAGGTCAATATCGGGATGGACGAAGCCCATTTGGTTGGTTTGGGACGCTACCTCATCTTAAACGGTGTTGTTGATCGTAGCCTCCTTATGTGCCAACACTTGGAGCGCGTGCTGGATATCGCAGACAAGTATGGTTTCCACTGCCAGATGTGGAGCGATATGTTCTTCAAGCTCATGTCAGCAGATGGTCAGTATGACCGTGATGTAGAAATTCCAGAAGAAACTCGCATTTATCTAGACCGTCTAAAAGACCGTGTGACTTTAGTTTACTGGGATTATTACCAAGATAGTGAGGAAAAATACAACCGGAACTTCCGCAACCACCACAAGATTAGCCAGGATATCGCTTTTGCAGGTGGAGCTTGGAAGTGGATTGGTTTTACTCCCCACAACCATTTCAGTCGTCTCATCGCTCTTGAAGCCAATAAAGCCTGCCGCGCTAATCAGATCAAAGAAGTCATTGTGACTGGTTGGGGAGATAATGGTGGTGAAACAGCCCAGTTCTCTATTCTGCCAAGTCTACAAATCTGGGCAGAACTCAGCTATCGCAATGATTTAGAACGTTTGTCTGCTCATTTCAAGACCAATACAGGTCTATCCGTTGAGGACTTTATGCAGCTTGACCTTGCTAACCTCTTGCCAGATCTACCAGGCAATCTGAGTGGGATTAATCCTAACCGCTATGTCTTTTATCAGGATGTTCTCTGCCCAATTCTTGACAAGCACATGACACCTGAACAGGACAAGTCTCACTTTGCCCAGGCAGCTGAGGTTCTGTCTGACATTAAAGAAAAAGCTGGAGTCTTCGCTTATCTTTTTGAAACCCAGGCCCAGTTGAATGCTATTTTAAGTAGTAAAGTAGATGTAGACGACGCATTCGCCAAGCCTATCAAGCGGATGATAAAGAAAGCTTGAAACAAATCGCCAGAGAAGAATTACCAAAACTTAGAAGTGAGATTGAAAACTTCCATGCTCCCTTTAGCCAGCAATGGTTGAAAGAAAATAAGGTCTTTGGCTTGGATACCGTCGATATCCGTATGGGAGGGCTCTTACAACGGATTAAGCGTGCAGAAAGTCGTATTGAAGATTATCTTGCTGGTTCTATCTCACGTATCGATGAGTTAGAAGTAGAGATCTTGCCATTTAATGATTTCTACGCAGACAAGGACTTCACAGCCACAACAGCCAACCAGTGGCATACCATTGCGACCGCTTCGACCATCTATACAACTTAAAGAAACAGGCTAAGTTGGATGATAGATGTCTCATTCATGGTAGATAGGAGTAGAAGAGAAGTTGTGTTTACGGCTAGTCTTTTCTACTTCTTTTTTTAACGATCTCATAAATTTGTAGAATTTTTTCTATAATTAGGAGTTTGAAACTAGAAATGGTCTATTTTATAATAGGGAATGTAAACGTTACCAAATAAAAACACGCTCAACAAAGGGGGGAGTTAGATGAAAAAGTTTGTGAGAACTCTGAGGGAAAATTTCATTTTTCTTTTAATGGTCTTACCTGGTGTAGCGTGGTTAATCTTATTCTTCTATATTCCGGTTTGGCAATGTTTTAGCATTTAAGGACTATCATATCACAGGAGAAGGCTTCGTCGACAGTGTTATGAAGAGTAAATGGGTTGGCTTTGACAACTTCAAGTTCCTCTTTAGTTCCAAAGATGCCTACATCATTACAAGAAACACGGTATTGTACAACTTAGGATTCATCTTCTTAGGATTGATTGTTTCCGTTGGGATCGCCATTATCTTTAGTGAGTTGAGATCAAAAAGAGTGGTCAAGGTGCTTCAAACCTCCATGCTCTTCCCCTATTTCCTATCATGGGTTATCATCAGCTTCTTCACCGATGCCTTCCTGAACGTAGACAAAGGATTGGTCAACCACATCTTAACTTCATTTGGTATGAAAGCCATCAATTTCTATTCGGAATTGTGGATCTGGCCAGCGCTTCTTCTCTTCCTAGGGATCTGGAAAGGCTTTGGTTATAGCAGTGTCATGTACTATGCAACTATCATGGGAATTGACCCAACTTACTATGAAGCAGCGACCGTGGATGGTGCGTCTAAGTGGCAACGCATTCGCAACATCACCATTCCTCAGTTGTCTTCTTTGATTACGGTCTTGACCATTCTGGCAGTCGGAAATATCTTCCGCGCAGACTTCGGTCTTTTCTACCAAATCCCGCATAATGCTGGAGCACTCTATAGTGTGACCAACGTTATTGATGTTTATGTCTACAACGGTTTGACCAAGTCAGGGGATATCGGGATGACAGCAGCAGCCGGTCTTTACCAATCTGTGGTCGGTCTGGTTCTTGTTTTAATTTCAAATATCATTGCTCGTCGCATTGATAAGAATGCCGCTCTCTTCTAGAAAGGAGGATCATATGAAAAAATCAACCATTCAAAAAGAAAAAATTGATAATGTCGGGATCCATTCTTTCAGTAAGAAGAGCAATTTCTTCTTCACCTTATTGTTGACCCTAGTCGGCTTGACTTGTGTGCTTCCCTTCATCTTTGTTGTCATGATCTCTTTGACAGACGAACAGAGCTTGGCAGTACATGGTTTTCAATTCTGGCCAGCAAAATTTGGATTTGATGGCTACCTCTTCTTGGTGCAGTTCAAAGATAAAATCTTGCAAGCCCTTTTCATTACCCTCTTTGTGACCATTGTAGGGACAGCATGTAATGTCTTTATTACGACAACCTATGCGTATGCGATCTCACGGACAACCTTCAAATACCGCAAATTCTTTACCGTATTTTCGCTCCTCAGCATGCTCTTTAGTGCAGGGTTGGTACCAAGCTATATTGTCACCACTCAACTCTTGCAATTGGGTGATACCATCGGGGCTTTAATTATTCCAATGTTGCTAAGCCCATTTAACATCATCTTGATGCGGACCTTCTTTAAACGGACCATTCCGGAAGCTATTCTTGAATCCGCTCGGATTGATGGGGCAAGTGAAACACGGATCTTCTTCCAAATCTGCTTGCCATTGTCTCTTCCGGGGATTGCAACCATCAGTCTCTTCACCGCTTTGGGATTTTGGAACGACTGGTTCAACGCCCTCCTCTATATCAAGAGCGACAACCTTTACCCATTGCAATACCTCTTGATGCAAATTCAAAACAATATGGATTACATCGCCAAAAATGTCGGGGTATCCGGACAATTGGCAGGGGCTGTACAATCCATCCCACGGGAAACAGGACGTATGGCTATGGTGGTTGTGGCAACTGTGCCAATCGCTATTCTCTATCCATTCTTCCAACGCTACTTTGTAAAAGGCTTGACCATCGGTGGTGTAAAGGAATAGGAAAACAATTGAAAATCGGCAAGATTTTCAACACTTAACTTAGTCTATAAAGAAAATAACATAAAGGAGATTTTTCTTATGAAAAATTGGAAAAAATATGCGTTAGCATCTGCTAGTGTCATCGCTCTTGGAGCTACTCTTGCTGCTTGTGGAAACCTGACAGGGAACAACAAGAAATCAGCAACAACTGAAGATGGTAAACCAATCATCAAGATGTACCAAATCGGTGACAAACCAGATAACTTGGATGTTCTTCTAGAAAATGCCAACAAGATCATTGAAAAGAAAGTTGGTGCTAAATTAGATATCCAATACCTTGGTTGGGGTGATTATGCACAAAAAATGAACGTTATCATTTCATCTAATGAAAACTATGATATTGCCTTTGCCAATAACTATGTTATCAATGCTCAAAAAGGTGCCTACGCTGACTTAACAGACTTGTACAAGAAAGAAGGGAAAGACCTTTACAAAGCTCTTGACCCAGCTTATATCAAAGGGAACACTGTAAACGGCAAGATCTATGCTGTTCCAGTAGCAGCCAACGTTGCATCTTCTCAAAACTTTGCCTTCAACGGACCACTTGTTGAAAAATATGGTATCGACATCTCAAATGTAAAAGACTATGCTTCTCTTGAGCCTGTCTTGAAAGCTATCAAAGAAAAAGATCCAAACGTAGTTCCATTTGCTATGAACAAGAGCTACGGTGGACCTTCAGATGACTTCGATTACGTGGCTGTTGATGGACTTCCATTCGTTGTTGACTTGAAAGGTGACACTACGAAGATCGTTGACCGTTACACAATTCCTCGTTATGTAGAAAATTTGAAGACGCTTCACAAATACTACGAAGCAGGATACATTCCAAAAGACGTAGCAACAAGCGATACTGGTTATGACCTTTCTCAAGATACTTGGTTGGTTCGTGAAGAAACAGTAGGACCAGCTGACTACGGTAACAGCTTGCTTAGTCGTGTAGCCAACCGTAAGATTGACATCAAACCATTTACTGAACTTTACAAGAAGAACAATACCACTCAAGTAGCTAACTTTGTTATCTCAAACAACTCTAAGAACAAAGAAAAAGCAATGGAAGTATTGAACCTCTTGAATACAAACCCAGAACTCTTGAACGGCCTTGTTTATGGACCAGAAGGCAAGAACTGGGAAAAAGTTGAAGGTAAAGAAAACCGTGTGAAAGTCTTGGATGGCTACAACGGAAACACTCACATGTCTGGATGGAACACTGGTAACAACTGGATTCTTTACATCAATGAAAACGTAACAGATGAACAAATTGCACAATCTAAGAAAGACTTGGAAACTGCAAAAGAATCTCCAGCACTTGGCTTCATCTTTAATACAGATAAGGTGAAATCAGAAATCACTGCTCTTACAAATACTTTGAACCAATTCGCAGGTGCGATCAATACTGGTACTGTGGATCCTGAAGTAGAAGTTCCTAAGATGCTTGAAAAATTGAAATCAGAAGGTGCTTACCAAAAAGTGCTTGACGAAATGCAAAAACAATACGACGAATTCCTTGCTTCTAAAAAATAAGAAACAATTAGGTTGAAAAGGCTTTGGAGTAATCTCCAGAGCTTTTTTCACTTGGTTATGAAAATAGAACTGTAAATGAAAATTAACATTTTAGAGTACCATTGTAAGTGTGTGAAAACGTTTTATAGTTATGGTATAATAGAATGACGAATAGGAAAAGAGGTTGAAAGATGGGGAAAATCATCGAATTCATATTTACGAGAGTCTACGTTGCTATGCTGGTAACAGGGATTTTTTGGGTCTTGACGATCTGTGGAGGAGTCTTTTTGGGAGTGGGACCAGCCAGTGCAACGATCATGAGCCTTTATGCAGAAAATGGGATGAACTACAAAGACTACCATTGGTCACGCGCTTGGGAATTGTTCAAAGAGAATCTGGTCCCAGCCAATCAAGTCTTTTACACCTTTTTCGCTATTGAAGGAGTACTTATCTATGGTATGTACCTCATGATCCAAATTCCTCACTTGAATTTTTTCCAAATTTTGGTCCTCTTATTTAATTTGGTTTTCCTCTTGGTTGCGCCACTGGCTTATGCTGTTTATCTGAAATTACAAGTGCATTTCGATCTCTCCTATGCCAACAGTATCAAGCTCAGTTTGATCGGAATGTTGCTGGATATTCGTCCGATTCTCAAGCTAATTCTTGGGACAGCGTTACTAGGTGTTATCAGTTACTATATGCCTGCCCTTCTCTTTTTTGTCTTGATCGGCGTCTGGCATTTCTTTGTCAATGATATCTTTGATCCTGTTTATCAACGTATTCACGAAAAATTGGTGCCCTAGCTATGAAAAAAATCTGGTTAAGTACGCTTTTAAAATTCTACGCCTATGTCATGGTAGTTATTTTGACTATTATGGGCCTAGTCGTAGCAGGGATCTCTTGGAAAAACCAACAAGCAGAAGCTGATCGAATCGCCCAACGGGTCTTGACAGAAGTCGTGACAGATCTTGAGACCACATACCAGCGGGTTACCCAAGAAGGTCGTAGCCTGGTTGAAAATCCTGCAAAATTAGAAGGAGTCTACCGCTATTTTACCTTGTCTCCTTCAGAGTATGAGACCTGGCGGTTGAATGCCCAATTCCCTTCTTATATCCAATTGTCCCTACATAAGAATATTGATAGCCTCTATTTGAGCAATAAAAACATCGAGGGCATCGATGTCACCTTGTCGGATTACAAGACAGTATTTATCTCTACGCGACAATCCAAAGGTGGCAAACAGGTCTCAGCAGATCATTACAAGGCACCTGCCACCGCTATTCCAGTTTCTTTGACAGATCCGACCACGGGTGCGGGAATTGGGATTGCTTATATGACCTTGGATCAAGAAATCCTGACTTCGGCTATTGACAATGCCAGAGGCGATCTTCCGGTTGCTGTGCGGATCTTCACGCCCTTTGGAAAAGAAATGTACCATGAAGGGGATAAGGGGCAACCAAAAGATGTTAAATGGCATACTCGTAACACGATCTATGGCTACAAGGTGGATGTCGCTGTTTCTGAAAGTTATTTGGTCAAAAAGGGGTTGGCGAACCTGACCACCTTTCTCTCCATTGCTTTCTTGATTTTCGTAATCCTTTACTTATTCCTACGGCAGATTTTCAAAAATTATCGGCGCCAAGTCCTCGATCTGGTCGATACCATGAATCAGATCAGTCAAGGGGATAGTGAACGGCGGATTGATACCTCGACGAAGGACCAAGAACTCTTGGTCATTGGTAATATGATCAATACCATGTTAGACAATATGGATAAGAACATTCGAGATATCTACCAGCTACAGCTCAGCCAAAAAGATGCCAATATGCGGGCCCTACAAGCCCAGATTAATCCCCACTTTATGTACAATACACTGGAATTTATCCGGATGTATGCCGTCATGCAAGAGCAAGAAGAGTTGGGTGATATTATCTACGAGTTTAGTAGCCTTTTGCGCAACAATATCTCAGATGAGCGAGTGACAACGGTTGAAAATGAGCTCGAATTTTGTCGCAAATATAGCTATCTCTGTATGGTGCGTTATCCAAAATCAATTGCCTATGGCTTTAAGATCGACCCAGGCTTGGAAAAAATGAAGATTCCAAAATTCACGATCCAGCCTTTGGTCGAGAACTATTTTGCGCATGGAGTGGACCATAAACGCAAGGACAATGTGATCAGTGTCAAAATCTTGCGAGGAGAAGGGCAAGTCATGATTCTGGTTACTGATAATGGGCGTGGAATGGAAGAAGAACAATTAGAAACCATTCAAGAGATGCTAGCCAATCGCAATCCACGCTCAGAAATAGAGGAAACGTGGTCGGCAGTCTATCGGAATTGTCAATGTCCATGAACGCATGCTACTCTATTTTGGAGATCGCTACCAGATCCAAGTCTTCTCCCAACCTCACCAGGGAGTAACCTATACGATAACCATTCAAGATGAATAAAGGAGACAGAATGTACAAAGTCTTATTAGTAGACGATGAGTATATGATTACAGAAGGGTTAAAAAAATTAATCCACTTTGACCATTGGAATATGGAAGTGGTCGCAACGGCAGAAGATGCAGACCAAGCTCTTGACTATATTCGTGAGCACCCAGTAGATGTGGTGATTACGGATGTCAATATGCCAGGAAAGACCGGACTTCAGATGATTGCTGAGATGAAGGAGTTGATTCCAGATGCTGCTTTTATCATCATGTCAGGCTATCAGGATTTTGAATATGTCAAAACAGCCCTCAATTTGCGCGTAGCAGACTACCTGCTCAAACCTGTTAATAAGGTAGAGATGGGCCATATCCTGGAAAAAATTCAGCATAAAATCCAGCAACCAAGCCAAGAGTTGGCCGACCGTTTGATTCACGATGATATCTCTGAGGAAGAGTTTTGTCGCTATATTGCAGGTCGGAACTCATTGTGGATTGGAGTCGCTAAGGAGAAAAAAGGCTTTATCAGCTCGTCTTATCAAGTTCTTGGGCAAAATCTTCAACTCTTTATATCGGGTCAGGAAGAAGAAGCCATGATCATAACAGCCTTCGAGGCCCCTTACAAGGAGCACTTTCATCAATTTAAAGACCGAGTAGAGCGAAGCCTCTTTTATGGTGCGACTCCTCTCAATCAAGACGAGGAGGTCTTCAGCTATTACGAGCCAGCCTACCGGGTCATTCTGCAAGGAAATATCCAACAGATCTTAGAAGAACTGGACTGGTTAGAGAAAATGATCCTTGAGAAAACACCCAAGGTCTCACTGACCAAGCAGCTCTTTATCCAATTTTTGATGGATGTCTTTCATTTGTTTGAGTACCTACAAGGTGACAATTTAGCCGATGTGGTCAAGAAAGTCCAAGAAGCTGCCACCTTTAGTGAGATGATTGCCTTTATTCAGGAAGAATTGTCCCGCTTCTTATCCCACTACCGGATGAATGAAATGTAGAGAGTGTCCTTCAATTGATTAGCCGTGATTACCAAAAAGAGCTGTCACTAAAAGACATCAGTCGTGAACTCTTTATCAATCCAGTCTATTTAGGCCAATTGATTAAACGAGAAACCAACGCGACTTTTGCAGAACTCCTGAACAAACAGCGGATCAAGGCTGCCCAACAGCTCCTCTTATCGAGCAATGACAGTATTGAGGATATCTGCTATAAGGTCGGCTACAGTAATGTTGGCTATTTCTATAAGGTCTTCCGTAAACTCTGTGGCAAATCCCCTAAAACCTATCGCTTGCAAGGGATGACAGAGCATACAGAAGATGAGTAAAAGGCTGGGACGGTGGTCTCAGCCTTTTAATTGAAGATAAAATCTTCTTAGAAACTTTCCTTAGGAGAGTACATAACAGAAGGTTAGGGACTCTAAAGCTAAGTTTTGAGTATTTTTTTATTTGACAAATATAAGTAGACGGTGTATACTTTATAAAAAGTAGACAACGTATACTTAAATAAGGGAAGGTGGTCAAATGAAACGGAATACGGAAGAACTGAAAGAAAAGTTAATTTCGGTCGGCATTGAAGAAATCAGAACTAACGGGATTGACCGGATGTCTATGCGTACAATAGCTCAAAAATGTGGGGTGACTCATGGAGCTCCCTATAAGCATTTTGGAAGTAAAAATAGATATATTCAAGTTGTTATGGAACACTTATCAATGTTCTTTTTGAAAAATATGATACTTGGAATTGATACTTCCATAGATGCAAGAACTCAACTAACTCTGATGGGCTGTAACTTTGTAAGGTTTGCCCAAGAGGAAACCTATCTATTTGAAGCATTATTTATCAAATTTCCATATAACTATATGGAGTTATCCCAGGAAACTATTTCAGTCAACTCCTCTTTACCAGGATTTGAACATTTTAAGTCGGTAGCGTTAAGACTTAAAGATGAGGAAAATCTTTCTAGTGGTGACGCAGAAATTTTGATCCATTTTTGGAGTTTTATTGCTGGTTTGGCTCTATTGGTAAGGAGTCCTGTTGGAGAAAGCTTTAAAGAAAATGATGTTCAAAAGACCGTCAGAACGATGCTTGATATTTATGTAAAAGGAGATAGCTGATGAATGTTTTAATAATCTATTCACATCCGAATGAAACAAGTTATAATGCATCAATCCTTCAAACTGTGCAAAAGCATTTAGCACCAGAGCATAGAGTTAAAATAGTAGACTTATATAAAGAAAACTTTGATCCGGTTTTACGTTTTGATGAAACGCATAAAAGGAGAGATTTACAGCATAATGAAGACATGAAACCATATAGAGATTTATTGAGTTGGGCGGATCAGTTGATTTTTATTTTCCCTACTTGGTGGAGTGGAATGCCAGCTATTTTAAAAGGTTTTATTGATCGTGTTTTTGTTGCAGGTTTTGCTTATCAGAATGGACCTCGAGGTCCGGTGGGGAAACTAGATGGAAAAGCGTGGATCATTACGACGCATAATACGCCAAAAATTTTTCTTCCTTTTTCTCAAGACTACGCAAAGGTTCTAAAATCTCAAATCTTGAAACCCTGTGGTATTAAACCGGTTAAAATGACACAAGTTACACGAGTGGAGTATATGAGTGATCGTCAACGGAAAGAAGAACTCGAAAAAATCGCACAGATAGCCAAAAGGATATAAAAACGTGCGTTACAAGTCATGACAGAGCATACAGAAGATGAGTAAAAGGCTGAGACGATTTGTCTCAGCCTTTTTACTTTTCATTTTACGTTCTTTGTATCTTGATTTTTCCAACCAGCAGCTCAGCTTCGATGGTGATTTCTGTGAGTTGAGTCCAGTCGATTTTTTCTTGGTCAACATGAAATAGAAGAGGGGTCATGGCGAGGAGCGCCTGACGTTCTTCAGGAGTTAACCTCTTGGTGAGGCTGACTGTTTCGGATGAGAGGATCTGGCAGTGCTCTTCAAAGTGTTCCAAAATTTCCTGGTTGGAGTAAGATTGCTTCGTCAATTGATCTTTAGCCAACTGACGAATCTCTTTTAGATGTGAAGAGGTTGGGACGACCTTAATGATGACCCCTCCTGCCTGTAAGACACGCTCAAATTCAGCGTAATTAGCCGGGGAGAAGATGTCCAAAATGACCTCCATACTCTTAGATTGAATGGGTAAATGAGCCAAGTCTCCTACAAACCAATTGACCTGCCAGCTAGTGTCACTCTTGGCAGCTAGTTGCACGGATTCCTTGGAAAGATCAAATGCATAGAAAGTAGCTTGGGGATAAGCTTCTTGTAGTTTTCGGGAATAATAGCCTTCCCCACAGCCGATATCTAAAATCTTGGCATCACTGGTCGGAATCTTTTGACCGATCGCTCTTAGAATCGGCTCATAAAACCCCGCTTCTAAGATCAGCTGGCGATTCTGGAAATTCTCTTTGTCATAGTCCTTTGATTGTTTGATCTGGGGAGCTAGGTTGACATAGCCAAATTTCGCCAAATCAAAAGAATGATTGCTTGAACATTTAAAACTGGTCCCCACAAGTTCTAAGTCCAGTTGACAGATGGGGCAGGCAAAAGCAGTGGCGGTTTGAAATCGTTGTAATTTTGGTTTGATTGTCATGATAGTTCTAGTGTACCAAAAAACCTCCGAAAGTCATAGTTTCAGAGGTTTTACTTTCTTAATAAGTCAAAACAAAGTATTTTTTCTTACCGCGACGGATAACGGTCAATTCATTTCTAATTTATCGCTATCGCTCAAGACATAGTCAAGGTCTTGGATACGTTCACCATTGACGTAGATCGCTCCGTTTTGGACGTCTTCACGGGCTTGGCGTTTGGAGTTGACCACACCAGATGTGACCAAGAGTTCAACAATGTTGAGGTTGTCTTCTGCTTGGACCTGGTAGTTTGGTACACCACGAAGACCTTGTTTGAGTTCTTTGACAGAAAGGTTTTTGATGTTTCCTGCAAAGAGCTGTTCCGTGATGTTGAGGGCCTCCTTGTAGGCTTCTTCACCGTGGACAAGGGTAACCACTTCACGCGCCAAGATCTTTTGAGCCAAGCGTTCATGTGGAGCAGCCTCGAACTGGTGGCGGATCTCTTCGATTTCGTCCAATGACAAGAAAGTGAAGATCTTCAAGAAGCGTATAGCGTCGGCGTCCATCACATTCATCCAGAATTGGTACATTTCGTATGGAGACGTTTTATCTGCATTGAGCCAGACGGCGTTGCCTTCTGATTTTCCGAATTTCTTACCAGTGGCATCTGTGATCAAAGGCACAGTCATAACATGACCCGTCTTATCCGCTTTGCGTCGCATCAACTCAGTACCAGCTGTCATATTTCCCCATTGGTCAGAACCACCGATTTGCAGAGTGACATTGTGGTCTTGGTTGAGGACAAAGAAGTCGTAGCCTTGCATGATTTGGTAGGCAAACTCCGTGTAAGAAATCCCTGTTTCAATTCGTTTCTTCACAGATTCCTTACTCATCATAGCATTGACTGTAAAGTATTTGCCGACATCCCGAAGGAAGTCAATAAAGCTAATGCTTCCGAACCAATCGTAGTTGTTGACCATTTCAGCTTTGTTGTCGCCAGTTTCAAAATCGAGGAAACGAGACAATTGCCCTTGAATGGAGCGAACCCATTCTTGGACAGTTTCTTTTGTTTGGAGACTACGTTCAGCATCTTTGAAGGACGGATCTCCAATGAGACCAGTCGCACCGCCAACGAGCGCATACGGTTTGTGGCCTGCTAGCTGAAGGCGACGGCTCGTCAAGATGGCAACCAAGTGACCAAGGTGAAGGCTGTCAGCAGTTGGATCATAACCAGTATAATAAGAAACCTGACCTTCTTCTAGTGCTTTGCGCAAGGCTTCTTCATCTGTCGTTTGAAATACCAAACCACGCTCTTTTAGCTCATCAAAAATGTGCATGTGTCTTTTCTCCTTTATAAGTTTATTCATTTCTCTATTCTACCATAAACCATGGAAATGGCAATGCTTTCCAGTATTTTCTTCTGCTTCCTCAAAAACAATTGACGACGAATTCCACGCTCTTGTGATTGAAATCAAGGTGCCTAATCTGCTATAATATAGGGAACAAGGAGAAAGAATCAGTGAATCAATTAAAAGAGAAGCTGCAAGATTTTTGGAAGAAAGTCCAGAAATTCTTTGCAAAAATGCATACAGATACTCCAAAGAAGGAAAAAGATGAAGAGAGCAGATGGTCTGTTGGCGATATTTTTGCGACCTTTTTACGGACCCTCAAACTTCTGTGGGATGTGATGATTGCCCTGTTGATTTGTCTCTTCTTATTTGGTGCAGGGATCGGGATTGGCTATGCGGCGAGTCTCTTTAGTAATGTCAATGTTCCAAAGACAGAGGAGCTGGTCCAACAGGTCCGCAATGTGAGCAGGGTTTCAAAACTAACCTATTCCGATAAGAGCCTGATTGCTGAAGTAGACAGTGATTTGATCCGGATTCCCGTAACTGGAGATGCCATTTCAGACAATGTCAAAGGCTGTGATTGCAACCGAAGATGAGAATTTTGAAAGTCACAATGGGGTTGTGCCCAAAGCAGTTCTTCGGGCAACGCTAGGATCGGTAGCCGGTGTGGGTTCCTCTAGTGGAGGATCAACCCTCACCCAACAGTTGATCAAACAGCAAGTTGTCGGAGATGCTCCAACCTTTACACGTAAGGCGACAGAAATTGTCGATGCTCTTGCCTTGGAGCGGGGGATGGATAAGAATGAAATCCTCACCACTTACCTAAATGTCTCCCCTTTTGGACGGAACAATCGGGGGCAAAATATTGCAGGTGTCGAAGCGGCAGCCCAAGGGATCTTTGGGGTTTCTGCAAAAGACTTGACCATTCCGCAAGCGGCCTTTATCGCAGGGTTGCCACAAAGTCCAATTGTCTACTCCCCTTATGCGGCAGATGGTAGTTTAAAGAGCAAAGAGAATTTAGAGCTTGGTCTGGCGCGTGCAAAAGATGTCTTGTTCAATATGTACCGGACAGGAGTTTTGTCGAAAAAAGACTACGAATCTTACATTCAGTACGATTTAACCAAAGATTTCATTGCCCCTAATGGCATCGAGAAAACACCTCATGATTACCTCTATTTCCAAGCCATGCAAGAGGCCAAAGAGGCCATGTATGATTACTTGATCAAGCGGGACAATGTGACCAAGCAAGACTTGAAAAATAATGAAACCGTCAAAGCCTATCAAGAATTAGCTGAAACTGAGTTGCGTGAAGGTGGCTATACCATTCAAACAACCATTAACAAACCGGTTCACAATGCGATGCAGGCAGCGGTAGCGAATTTTGGAAGTGTCTTGGATGATGGAACGGGTCTTGTCGAAGTCGGTAATGTCCTCCTGGACAATCGTACAGGTGCGGTTTTAGGCTTTATTGGTGGACGTGATTTTGATGGCAACCAAAACAACCATGCTTTGACACAGAGCGATCGCCTGGATCGACGATTAAACCATTATTGGCCTATGGGATTGCTATCGACCAAGGTTTGATGGGAAGCAATAGCATGCTCTCAAACTATCCAACCAATTTCTCGAGTGGCGAGCCGATCATGCACGTGGATAGTCGAGGAACGGCTATGATGGACCTCCGTGAGGCTCTAAACACCTCTTGGAATATCCCTGCTTACTGGACCTATCAGACCCTTCGTGAAAAGGGTGTGGATGTTCCCTCCTACATGAAGAAGATGGGCTATGATATTTCGGAATACGGAATTGAGAGTCTGCCGATGGGGGGAGGAATTGAGGTCACAGTTGCCCAACATACCAATGGCTTCCAAACCATTGCTAATAATGGGAACTACCTCAAGCGCTACATGGTTGAGCAAATTATCGATCGTGATGGAGATGTGGTCTACAAGCATGAAGCAGATCCTGTTCGTGTCTACTCTCCAGCAACAGCAACTATCCTGCAGGATCTCTTGCGTGGAGTGATTACGTCAGGTGCTACAACGACCTTTAAGTCACGAATCAGTCAAATCAATCCAACGTTGGCTGGAGCTGACTGGATTGGGAAAACGGGTACGACCAACTCAAACGGTGACATGTGGTTGATGTTGTCCACGCCATCTGTTTCTTTAGGTGGTTGGATTGGTCATGACAACAATGCTTCTATGCAGACCCTGACAGGCTACAACAACAATGCCCAGTACATGGCGCAATTGGCAAATGCGATCTACCAAGCAGATCCAAGTCTCTTTGGGATTCAGGAAAAATTCACCTTAGATAAGAGTGTTATCCGTTCGGAAGTTCTTAAATCAACTGGTGAAAGACCAGGCCGTGTCAATGTCAATGGCCGAGATATCGATCTGAGTGGTCAAACGGTAACCAGTCTTTGGGCTAAAAATGGAGCCCCAACTACTCAATACCGCTTTGCAATTGGGGGATCGGACAGCGATTATCAAAGCGCTTGGGCAGCGATTTTAGGGAATACCTCCGGGAATCAAACCAACAATAAGAACAATTCTACGACCAATAGTTCAAATCGGAACAACTCAAGTCGAGGCAATCAACGGTAATTACCTACAGTAGAAAACCTAGTCAAAACCTTGATTTTTGAAGGGAAATACGGTATAATAGTTACAACTAATTTGTCGTGTGCTTTATTTGAAATATTGTCCAAATAAGAGCTTACAGCAGTTAAATCTTACTTGAATAAGTCGATTTAGCTGCTCTTTTTGTGCCTATTTTTCAGAAAAACCCTAGTTTGTTACACAAATTTAATTTTTCTAAAAATTACAAAAAACGGCAAATGAGGTGAAGAGATAGCTCTTCACGTGATGCAAGTCACACAAATGTAGTTAAAACCGGATAGGTGGTGAAAGTCAGTTTACCAAGCTATCCTAGTATGGAAAAAGGAGCTAAAAACTTTGGCAGGACATGACGTTCAATACGGGAAACATCGGACCCGTCGTAGTTTTTCAAGAATCAAAGAGGTTCTTGATTTACCAAACTTGATTGAAATCCAGACAGACTCATTCAAAGATTTCTTGGATCATGGCTTGAAGGAAGTATTTGAAGATGTGCTTCCCATCTCAAACTTCACGGATACAATGGAATTGGAATTTGTGGGTTATGAAATCCGCGACCCCAAGTATTCGTTAGAAGAAGCCCGCATCCACGATGCCAGCTACTCAGCGCCAATCTTTGTGACCTTCCGTTTGGTCAACAAAGAAACAGGTGAAATCAAGACGCAAGAAGTCTTCTTTGGTGATTTCCCAATCATGACTGAAATGGGGACCTTCATCATCAATGGTGGAGAACGGATCATCGTATCTCAGCTCGTACGTTCACCAGGTGTCTACTTTAATGATAAGGTGGACAAGAATGGTAAGGTCGGTTATGGATCAACGGTTATCCCCAACCGTGGGGCATGGTTGGAGCTAGAAACTGACTCAAAAGATATTGCTTACACTCGTATCGACCGTACGCGTAAGATTCCATTTACAACTCTTGTACGTGCTCTTGGATTCTCAGGAGATGATGAAATCATTGATATCTTTGGGGATAGCGAATTGGTTCGCAATACCATCGAAAAAGATATCCATAAAAACCCAATGGATTCACGGACAGATGAAGCCCTTAAAGAAATCTATGAGCGCCTTCGTCCAGGTGAACCAAAAACAGCAGAAAGCTCACGTAGCTTGTTGGTAGCCCGTTTCTTTGATCCACGTCGCTATGACTTGGCTCCTGTTGGTCGCTACAAGATCAATAAGAAACTCAATATCAAGAACCGTTTGTTGAATCAAACCATTGCTGAACCATTGGTAGATGCTGAGACAGGGGAAATCCTTGTAGAAGCAGGTACTGTTATGACGCGCGATGTCATCGACAGCATCTCTGAACAATTGGATAATGGTTTGAACAAAATTACCTACATTCCAAATGATGCAGCTGTTTTGACAGAACCAGTTGAATTGCAAATTCAAAGTTGTTGCTCCAACTGATCCAGATCGCGTTGTCACTATCATCGGAAATGCTAACCCATCTGATAAAGTGCGCATCGTAACTCCAGCCGATATCTTGGCAGAGATGAGCTACTTCCTCAACTTGGCTGAAGGCCTTGGCCGTGTCGATGATATCGACCACCTTGGAAACCGCCGGATTCGTGCCGTTGGTGAATTGCTTGCCAACCAAGTGCGTCTTGGACTTTCACGGATGGAGCGAAACGTTCGCGAACGCATGTCTGTACAAGATAATGATGTCTTGACACCACAACAAATCATCAACATCCGTCCAGTAACTGCGGCGATTAAAGAATTCTTTGGTTCTTCACAATTGTCCCAGTTCATGGACCAACACAACCCACTTTCTGAGTTGTCCCACAAACGTCGTTTGTCTGCCTTAGGGCCTGGTGGTTTGACACGTGACCGTGCTGGATATGAAGTCCGTGACGTGCACTACACTCACTATGGTCGGATGTGTCCAATCGAAACACCTGAAGGACCAAACATCGGTTTGATCAACAACTTGTCATCATACGGACACTTGAACAAATATGGTTTCATCCAAACTCCATACCGTAAGGTAGACCGTGAAAAAGGTGTGGTCACCAACGAAATCGTTTGGTTGACAGCTGATGAAGAAGATGAGTACATCGTCGCTCAGGCCAACTCTAAGTTGAACGAAAAAGGTGGTTTTGCTGAGCCAATCGTTATGGGACGTCACCGCGGTAACAACCAAGAGTTCCCATCTGATCAAGTCGACTACATGGACGTGTCTCCAAAACAAGTAGTTGCGGTTGCGACAGCATGTATTCCTTTCTTGGAAAACGATGACTCCAACCGTGCCCTCATGGGTGCCAACATGCAGCGTCAGGCTGTACCATTGATCGATCCAAAAGCCCCTTACGTGGGGACTGGTATGGAATACCAAGCAGCCCATGATTCGGGAGCTGCTGTGATTGCCCAACACGATGGTAAGGTTACCTATGCAGATGCAGATAAGGTAGAAGTTCGCCGTCAAGACGGTTCGCTTGATGTGTACCACATCCAAAAATTCCGCCGTTCAAACTCAGGTACTGCCTACAACCAACGTACCCTTGTAAAAGTTGGTGACGTTGTTGAAAAAGGCGACTTTATCGCAGACGGCCCATCTATGGAAAAAGGGGAAATGGCCCTTGGACAAAACCCAATCGTTGCCTACATGACTTGGGAAGGGTACAACTTCGAGGATGCCGTTATCATGAGCGAACGCTTGGTGAAAGAAGATGTCTACACATCTGTTCACTTGGAAGAATTTGAATCAGAAACACGCGATACCAAGTTAGCCCTGAAGAAATTACCCGTGAAATTCCAAACGTTGGGGAAGATGCTCTTCGCGACTTGGATGAAACAGGTATTATCCGTATTGGTGCTGAGGTTAAAGAAGGCGATATCCTTGTCGGTAAAGTAACACCGAAGGGTGAGAAAGACCTTTCTGCCGAAGAACGTCTCCTTCACGCTATCTTTGGAGATAAATCTCGTGAAGTGCGCGATACTTCTCTTCGTGTGCCTCACGGTGGAGATGGAGTCGTTCGCGATGTTAAGATCTTTACGCGTGCAAACGGAGATGAATTGCAATCTGGTGTCAACATGTTGGTTCGTGTTTACATCGCACAAAAACGCAAGATCCGCGTCGGAGATAAGATGGCCGGTCGTCACGGAAACAAAGGGGTTGTGTCTCGTATTGTTCCAGTTGAAGACATGCCTTACCTTCCAGACGGTACACCGGTTGATATCATGTTGAACCCACTTGGGGTGCCATCCCGTATGAATATCGGTCAGGTTATGGAACTTCACCTTGGTATGGCTGCTCGTAACTTGGGCATTCATATCGCAACACCAGTCTTTGACGGAGCAAGCTCAGAAGACCTCTGGGATACTGTGAAAGAAGCTGGTATGGATAGCGATGCCAAGACCATTCTTTATGATGGACGTACAGGTGAGCCATTTGACAACCGTGTTTCTGTCGGTGTCATGTACATGATCAAGCTTCACCACATGGTTGATGATAAACTCCATGCCCGTTCAGTCGGACCATACTCAATGGTTACCCAACAACCACTCGGAGGGAAAGCTCAGTTTGGTGGACAACGTTTCGGGGAAATGGAAGTGTGGGCCCTTGAGGCTTATGGTGCATCAAATGTCCTTCAAGAAATCTTGACCTACAAGTCAGATGATGTCAATGGACGTTTGAAAGCCTATGAAGCGATCACTAAAGGTAAACCAATTCCAAAACCAGGTGTACCAGAATCCTTCCGCGTTCTTGTCAAAGAATTGCAATCACTTGGTCTTGACATGCGTGTCTTGGACGAAGATGATCAAGAAGTGGAACTTCGTGACCTCGATGAAGGGGAAGACGATGATGTGATTCATGTGGATGACCTTGAAAAAGCACGTGAAAAAGCAGCCAAGGAAGCAAAAGCAGCCTTTGATGCGGAAGAATCAGAATCATAATCAAGAACAAGAGTCAACCTGTGAGAAAGGAATATTTCGAACAGGATGATTTGGAAACAAGATGCAGATACTAGGAGATGGTGAGAAGGTTTGCTTTCTTGCCCCCTAAGGCTGTATCTAAATGAAACAAGTATGAAAACAAGGAAAGGTAAGAAATAGTGGTTGATGTAAATCGTTTTAAAGTATGCAAATCACCCTAGCTTCTCCAAGCAAGGTCCGTTCATGGTCTTATGGAGAGGTCAAGAAACCTGAAACAATCAACTACCGTACATTGAAACCAGAACGCGAAGGTCTCTTTGATGAAGTCATCTTTGGACCTACAAAAGACTGGGAATGTGCGTGTGGAAAATACAAACGGATCCGTTACAAAGGGATCGTTTGTGACCGCTGTGGTGTGGAAGTAACACGTGCCAAGGTTCGTCGTGAACGCATGGGGCACATTGAGTTGAAAGCTCCTGTATCACACATCTGGTACTTCAAAGGTATCCCTTCTCGTATGGGATTGACCTTGGACATGAGTCCTCGTGCCCTTGAAGAAGTCATCTACTTCGCGGCTTACGTGGTCATCGATCCAAAAGATACCCCGCTTGAACACAAGTCCATTATGACAGAACGTGAATACCGTGAACGCTTGCGTGAATACGGACCAGGTTCCTTTGTTGCCAAGATGGGAGCAGAAGCGATCCAAGACCTCTTGAAACAAGTGGATTTGGAAGCAGAAATTGCTGTCTTGAAAGAAGAATTGAAGACTGCAACTGGTCAAAAACGTGTGAAGGCTGTTCGTCGTTTGGATGTCTTGGATGCCTTCTACAAATCTGGAAACAAACCAGAATGGATGGTTCTCAACATCCTTCCTGTTATTCCACCAGATCTTCGTCCGATGGTCCAATTGGATGGTGGCCGTTTTGCTGCCTCTGACTTGAATGACCTTTACCGTCGTGTGATCAACCGGAACAACCGTTTGGCTCGTTTGCTTGAGTTGAATGCCCCTGGTATCATCGTGCAAACGAAAAACGGATGCTCCAAGAAGCGGTTGACGCTTTGATCGACAACGGTCGTCGTGGTCGTCCAATCACAGGACCAGGTAGCCGTCCACTTAAATCATTGAGCCACATGCTCAAAGGGAAACAAGGTCGTTTCCGTCAAAACTTGCTCGGGAAACGGGTGGACTTCTCAGGACGTTCCGTTATCGCTGTTGGTCCAACTCTTAAGATGTACCAATGTGGTGTGCCACGTGAAATGGCCATCGAGCTCTTTAAACCATTTGTCATGCGTGAAATCGTTGCGCGTGATATCGTGCAAAACGTCAAAGCGGCTAAACGCTTGGTGGAACGTGGAGATGAGCGTATCTGGGATATCCTCGAAGAAGTGATCAAAGAACACCCAGTTCTTTTGAACCGCGCACCGACCCTTCACCGTTTGGGAATCCAAGCCTTTGAACCTGTCTTGATTGACGGGAAAGCCCTTCGCTTGCACCCACTTGTCTGTGAAGCCTACAACGCCGACTTCGACGGGGACCAAATGGCCATCCACGTACCGCTCTCAGAAGAAGCCCAAGCAGAAGCCCGTATTTTGATGCTGGCTGCTGAGCACATCTTGAATCCAAAAGATGGAAAACCAGTTGTTACCCCATCTCAGGATATGGTATTGGGGAACTACTACTTGACTATGGAAGAAGCTGGTCGTGAAGGCGAAGGAATGGTCTTCAAAGACCGTGATGAAGCGGTCATGGCCCTTCGCAATGGCTATGTTCACTTGCATACACGTGTCGGAATTGCGACCGATAGCTTGAACAAACCATGGACAGAAGCTCAACAACACAAGATTCTCTTGACAACTGTTGGTAAGATTCTCTTTAACGATATCATGCCTGCAGAACTTCCATATCTTCAAGAGCCAAACAATGCCAACTTGACAGAAGGTGTTCCAGCTAAGTATTTCTTGGAGCCTGGTCAAGATGTCAAAGTGGCGATTGAGCAATTGGAATTAAATGTTCCATTCAAGAAGAAAAATCTTGGAAATATCATCGCAGAAATCTTCAAACGCTTCCGTACAACAGAAACATCTGCTTTCTTGGACCGTTTGAAAGACTTAGGTTACCACCATTCAACTCTTGCTGGTTTGACAGTGGGGATTGCCGATATTCCGGTTGTTGAAGATAAGGCTGAAATCATTGAAGAATCTCACAAACGTGTGGATCAAATCACCAAACAATTCCGTCGTGGTTTGATTACAGATGATGAACGCTACAATGCCGTTACAGCTGAATGGCGTGCAGCCCGTGAGAAATTGGAAACGCTTGGTAGATAACCAAGATCCGAAGAACCCAATCGTTATGATGATGGATTCTGGAGCCCGCGGTAACATCTCAAACTTCTCACAGCTTGCCGGTATGCGTGGTTTGATGGCTGCGCCAAACGGACGGATTATGGAATTGCCAATCCTTTCAAACTTCCGTGAAGGTTTGTCAGTACTCGAAATGTTCTTCTCTACTCACGGTGCTCGTAAAGGGATGACCGATACGGCCCTCAAGACAGCCGACTCAGGTTATCTTACTCGTCGTTTGGTTGACGTTGCCCAAGACGTCATTATCCGTGAGGATGACTGTGGAACCGACCGTGGACTCGTGATCCGTGCGATTACCGATGGCAAAGAAATGATTGAACCATTGGAAGAGCGGTTGACAGGTCGTTACACTAAGAAATCTGTTAAACATCCTGAAACAGGTGCAGTCATCGTTGGTCCAGATACCTTGATTTCAGAAGACCTAGCACGTGAAATTGTCAATGCTGGTGTTGAAGAAGTCACTATCCGCTCTGTCTTTACATGTAACACCCGCCATGGTGTCTGCCGTCACTGTTACGGTATCAACTTGGCGACGGGTGATGCGGTTGAAGTGGGTGAAGCAGTCGGAACCATCGCTGCCCAATCTATCGGAGAACCTGGTACACAGCTTACAATGCGTACCTTCCACACGGGTGGGGTTGCCTCAAATACCGATATCACGCAAGGTCTTCCTCGTGTCCAAGAAATCTTTGAAGCCCGCAATCCGAAAGGGGAAGCGGTTATCACTGAGGTCAAAGGGGAAGTCACAGCCATTGAAGAAGATGCTTCTACACGGACCAAGAAAGTCTTTGTCAGCGGAGCCACTGGTGAGGGTGAATACGTTGTCCCTTACACAGCCCGCATGAAAGTCGAAGTGGGAGATCAAGTCTCTCGTGGTGCAGCTCTGACAGAAGGCTCAATCCAACCAAAACGTCTCCTTGCTGTACGTGATGTCTTGTCTGTTGAAACTTACCTTCTTGCGGAAGTACAAAAAGTATACCGTAGCCAAGGGGTAGAAATCGGCGACAAACACATCGAGGTAATGGTTCGTCAAATGATCCGTAAAGTACGTGTCATGGATCCAGGAGATACAGACCTTCTCATGGGTACACTTATGGACATTACAGACTTTACAGATGCCAATAAGGATGTCCTTATCTCTGGTGGAGTTCCTGCGACGGCTCGTCCGGTCCTTATGGGAATCACCAAGGCCTCTCTTGAAACCAACAGTTTCTTGTCAGCGGCTTCCTTCCAGGAAACAACTCGTGTTCTTACTGACGCAGCGATCCGTGGTAAGAAAGACCATCTCCTTGGACTGAAGGAAAATGTTATCATTGGTAAAATTATTCCTGCAGGTACAGGTATGGCTCGTTACCGTAACTTGGAACCACAAGCGATTAACGAAGTTGAAATCATCGAAGAAGTACCAGTAACAGATGGAACTGTAGATGAAGTTCAAACAGCTGAAATCGTAGAAGAATAAGAAAAAAAGTCGGAACCATGTGTTCCGGCTTTTTTTTGAAAAAATAATAAAAATTTATTATTTGAAAAAATAATTGTATAATTATTAAATTGTTTTTTTACCAAAAATATTAGCCCCTTAAAAGAGATGCTGCAATTAGTTACAATTAGTGATTATATGGATATGTATTCCAAACACCAGAATAATAAAATGACTAACTATTAGTAATTCCTTTATAAAACCCAAATTTGGTTTGACATTTAAAGTCAATGGCGGTAGAATGGGTAAAGATGTACATAAATTAAAAAAATGTCGAATTACATGTATGTCGACGGGGGAAGTTTATGGGAAAATTGAAAATAATGGTTGTGTTTGGGACGCGACCGGAGGCCATTAAAATGGCCCCTTTAGTGCTGGAATTGCAACAGCAGAAGGAGACTATTGAGACCATTACGGTGGTGACTGCTCAGCACCGTCAAATGTTGGATCAAGTCTTAGAAACGTTTAAAGTTGTACCTGATTACGACTTAGATATTATGGGGAAGAGCCAGACCTTATTAGAGATTACCTCTAAAATTCTGGATAAATTAGATCCCATTATCAAAAAAGAAAAACCGGATATGGTCTTGGTCCATGGAGATACGACAACCACCTTTGCGGCGAGTCTGGTTGCCTTTTATAACCAAGTGAGTATTGGCCACGTCGAAGCTGGTTTACGGACTTTTGATAAATACTCTCCATATCCAGAAGAAATGAACCGCCAAATGACGGATAACCTAGCGGATTTGTATTTCGCGCCGACAAGTGAAAGTAAGGACAATCTCTTAAAAGAAAATCATCCAGAATCTTCTATTGTGGTGACGGGAAATACAGCTATTGATGCCTTAAAACTAACGGTTCAAGAGGACTACCACCACGAGGTACTGGATCAAGTAGATCCAGCTAAAAAAGTGATTCTTGTCACCATGCATCGAAGAGAAAACCAAGGGGCGCCGATGCGAGCAGTCTTTGGAGCTCTGCGAGAAATGGTGGATCAAGAGCCGAATATTGAAGTAGTCTACCCGGTTCATCTTAGTCCAGCGGTCCAAGAGGCGGCGAACGATCTATTAGGAGATCACGATCGGATCCATCTCATTGCACCTCTGGATGTGCTTGATTTCCATAACTTGGCTTCTAGAAGTTACTTTATCATGTCGGATTCAGGTGGTGTGCAAGAGGAGGCGCCATCACTAGGGAAACCGGTATTGGTATTGCGTGACACGACAGAACGCCCCGAAGGTGTTCGAGCAGGAACCTTGAAATTAGTTGGGACAGACCCTGCAGTCGTTAAATCTACGATGACAGAGCTCTTAACCAATGAACCTCTTTATCTAGAAATGGCGAATGCGCGAAACCCTTATGGGGATGGAAGAGCATCTGAGCGAATCGTACAAGCTATTAAACATTACTTTGGCCTGGGAGAGGCTGCCGAAGAATTTCATGAGGGAGAGAAAGAATAAATGAAAAAAACGGAAAAGTTAAGTAGATGGTTGCTGATTTTGATTGTTTTCGAAGTACTTCTTTTACTTTACTGCTTGTTTTTTGCAAGAGGGATTCTTCTTGAAGAAGGATTATTCTTTGTTTTAGGATTATTTTCTGCCATTGTTTTATCTGATTTATTGTTGACATGGACCATCCTTTTGTCCTTTGCCTTTGGGATTGTCTTTTTGGTGGCGGGTGTTGTTTATATCCCCTTCCACCAAGCCTTGCTGTTACTCTTTAGTTTTCCGGCTTTAATTGGAATCTTGCTGAATATTCGCTACCATCTCTTTAAAGAGATCGCAAAAGTAAAAGATCAAGAACCAGAAGCCTATGCGGCTTACCGCAATCTCATCGCTTCTTATGGTGGGGAAATAAGGGACAGATTCAAGCTTTACTCATCCACTGGTCTCATGAGGAATTGTTCTTCCAAGTGCAACCGAGGGAGTATAATCGTACCCTGAATCAAATCAACTATTTGTTAACGCATCATCTAAAACCAAATGAAGGGTTGTATTATGTATCAGATGGTAATTTTTTGATCTTATCTGCTGATAGCGAGCGGGATCTGAAAAACGATTATGAGACGGTCTTAAAACCACAATTGGAAGGCCTTGTATTCCAAGGTGAAGATGGGCTGCAAGCCATCCAATTTCAGTCAGGCTTTCTTGTAGTGGATCAATCAAATCGAACCAAATACCATCGCTATAAAGAAATGATGCGTTACTTAAAACGTCAACTTGAAACAGATATTATTGTGGAATATTAGGAGGAAAAAATGACTCTTACAAATATATTTTTTAATATAGCTGTGGGCATTAGTGTATTTTTTGCCCTGTGCTTTATTGTATTATTTGTAGCTTATATGGTAATTTACCATCGTGTGAATAAAAACTTTAAGGCGGTGGATCATGATTAGTCAAATTATGATGATTATTGCCTTGATTTCAATTTGGCTGTCCTTGGCCTGGGGCTTGGTCATCCTCTTTTCAGCTGTTCATTTTTGGTTCAAACACAGTGATTTTTGTGTCAATACGGATCCGCTTCCTTATTATCCAAAAGTGACGATCGTTGTACCCGCCCATAATGAAGATGTGGTCATCGCACAAACAGCCAAAGCGATCCTTGATATGAACTATCCACATGATCGTGTAGAATTACTGCTATTTGCGGATAATTGTTCCGATCGTACCTATGAGGAATGTCTAGCAGTTAAAGCATTACCAGAGTATGCCGGACGTGATTTGACCATCATCAATCGAAGTGGGACAGGTGGGAAAGCCGGTGTTCTGAATGACGCTTTGAAAATGGCAACTGGGGATTATATCTGTGTCTACGATGCGGATGCCATGCCTGAAAGAATGCTCTTTATTTCCTTGTGAAAGAAGTCCTGAAAGATCCAGAACGTCATGTGGCCTCTTTCGGTCGGAACAAAACGCGGAATGCAGGTCAAAACTTCTTGACCCGTTGTATCAACCAAGAAATTGTTGTGACCCAACGGGTGCATCACGTGGGGATGTGGCATCTCTTTAAGATTGGACGGATCCCAGGAACCAACTTTATCATCCAAACAGACTTTGTAAAGAGTATTGGGGGCTGGAAAAATGGTGCCTTGACAGAGGACACCGATATTTCCTTCAAGATTATGCAAAGTGGGAAATTGATCGCTCTAGCCTATAATTCAGAAGCTTTCCAACAGGAACCAGAAACTCTGAAGTCTTATTATATGCAGCGGAAACGTTGGGCCAAAGGAAATTATGAAGTGGTTCTTTCTAATTTCAAGCATTTGTTTGGTAAGGGAAATTGGCGTGTGAAGTTGGAAGTGACCAACTATTCTTGTATCTTCTTCTGGTTTAATGCGGCGATCGTCTTATCTGATTTGATCTTTTTGCCAACATTCTCGCCATGTGTCTCCATACAGTAGTGCCGGGTGTTCAAATTCCGTTTGCTTTTGATGCTGATAATATCTATATTGCACAATTGATGTTGTTCAATTGGATCTTGATGATTGGGCTCTACTTGCTTCAGATTAATGTAGCTCTCGCTTCACAGTTTGGCCAAGCCACTACCAAGCAAATTTGGTTGGCCTTGGCTGCCTATTTCACCTATTCTCAACTGTTTATCATTGTGTCAATTGATGCCATCTCCTCGATTGTGATGGATAAACTATTGCACCGTAAAGAAACCAAATGGGTTAAAACCAAACGATTCGCAGGATAGGAGAAAATATGAAAACGAAAAAGATGAGATATGTATGGTTTCTAGTCATCCTTTGCATTTTCTGTTTGACCTTGTTTTTAGCAAGAACGAGAAGTAAGGTGGAAATGAGAAATCGAATTTATCGTCAGTGGAGTGAGCATTTTGTTGTTTCAAAAGGGAAAGAGTCCTATGTTAGGACAACCAATGATAGCGATCAATCAGTGGTCTTATCTGAGGGGCAAAGTTATGGGATGCTCATTACAGTCGCGGCTGCCAGAAAAGGGCAAGCCCAACAAGAAGACTTTGATCGACTCTACCAATATTATCTAAACCATCGCTTAGAAGGCACCCAGTTGATGTCTTGGAAACAAACCATCAAAAATGGAAAAGCAAAGGCTGAGGATCATAACGCTACAGATGGGGATCTTTACATTGCCTATGCCTTGTTAGAAGCCGCTCAGCAATGGCCAAAGCAAGCTAAAGAATACCAAGCTCAAGCCAAAGCGATTCTAGAAGATATCCTCACTTACAACTACAATGAAGAAACCGGTGTATTGACAGTGGGAAATTGGGCCAATCAGAATTCGGAATTTTACCATTTAATGCGGACATCTGATACATTGCCTGCGCAATTCCAGATCTTTTATGAAGTGACAAAAGATTCGAAGTGGTTGGATATCAAAGAGAAGATGTTGCAACAATTAGAAACGATTAGTTCCCAAACAAAAACTGGCCTATTGCCTGATTTTATCTGGGTTGATGAGCAAGGCACTCGCGTAGCGGAACCTAAGACAATTGAATCCAAGTATGATGGGGCATACTCTTATAATGCATGTCGCCTTCCATACAACCTTGTTCAAAGCAAGGACGCAGCTAGTCAAAAACTGGTGAAAAAGATGTTAAACTTTTTCAAGAGCCAAAGAAACCTGTATGCGGGTTATGATTTGAAAGGGAAGGCCTTGAACAATCATCAGGCAGCAAGTTTTTTGGCACCGATTGTCTATGCGTCTGAGCATGAAAAAGGTTATTTGAAGTTGGTGCAACAGAATAAGTATATCTTCACCCAAGATTTACCTCTGAACAACTATTACGATGCAACCATGACAACCATGATTGCGCTTGAATTGTTCTAAAGACTTGAAAGAGAGAGTTCCGCAAGATGACCTGACCATTTTGTTGGGATTCTCTTTTTGCTATTCTCGAAAAATGGAACCTAAAGGAAAGGAATCGTCTATTTTTGGAAAAATATAGGGAAAAACATCTGAAAATTATCTGAAAAAACATGTTATGAGCAGAAAACTTTTATTCTCAAATGGTTTTCTATATAATAGAGAATACAAAGGATGGAAGAGTTTATGTATCGAGTGATTGAAATGTACGGAGATTGTGAACCCTGGTGGTTCTTAGATGGTTGGGAAGAAGATATCGTCAGTAGTCAAACTTTTGACGACTATTACCTGGCGCTTAAATTCTACAAGAAAAAGTGGTTGGAGTTAAATGAGCACTTTCCTAGTTACAAGAGTAGGAGTGATCTGATGACGATCTTTTGGGATTCCAAAGAACAAGAATGGTGTGAGGACTGCAATGAAGATGTTCAGTTATTCCATTCGATCGTTCTCTTGGAGGATGAACAAAAAATTCCTAAAAGCAAGCTTCGTCCAGGTTACGAAAAGGAAAAAGGAAGTCGGAAACACCGCTCTTGTCAATATACACTCGATTCAAAAAAAGGGACAACCCTGTCATAAGCTACAAGTAGAAGATTTTTAGAGCGATCTAGAAAGTCTTCTTTTTTTCTTTTCTTTTTCGAATAGTATAAGTGAGAGGAGGAATTATGGTTCAAGAAATCGCTAAACAATTGATCCGCATGGGCAAACATGAAGAGGCTCAGGATCTCTACTTCATCCCTCGGAGGGAGGAGTACCAAGTCTTTATGAGGGTAGGGGATGAGCGACGCTTTGTGCAGGCTTTCCCTTTTGAGGAGATGACGGCTATCATTAGCCACTTTAAGTTCGTAGCAGGGATGAACGTGGGAGAAAAAAGGCGCAGTCAGCTAGGATCGTGTGATTACCCATTAGAGGATGAAGTGGTTTCAATCCGCTTGTCGACGGTAGGGGATTATCGTGGCTATGAAAGCTTGGTCATTCGACTCCTGCATGATGAGGAACGCGAATTGCGTTTTTGGTTTGATCAGTTGCCGGAATTGCAGAAAAAATTGGCTGGCCGTGGGCTTTACCTTTTTGCGGGTCCCGTTGGTTCGGGAAAGACCACTCTCATGCATGCTTTGGCGCAAGAGCGCTTTGCGGACCAGCAAGTTATGTCCATCGAAGATCCTGTCGAGATCAAGCAGGATAATATGCTTCAGCTTCAGCTGAATGACCAGATCGGCATGACCTATGACAACTTGATCAAGCTCTCCTTGCGTCATCGGCCGGACCTTCTCATTATTGGGGAGATCCGAGATAAAGAAACAGCTCGTGCAGTGGTACGGGCTAGTTTGACAGGGGTTACGGTCTTTTCCACCATTCATGCCAAAAGCGTTAGAGGAGTTTATGAACGTCTCTTAGAGCTAGGGGTCAGTGAGGAAGAGCTCAAGATTGTTTTACAAGGTATTTGTTACCAACGATTAATTGCAGGAGGAGGGGTTGTCGATTTTGCAACAGAAAACTACCAAGAACATTCAGCCAGCCGCTGGAACCAACAAATGGATCTCTTGGCTCAATCGGGATATATCCAGCTGGCTCAGGCGCAAGCCGAAAAAATTATCTACCGCTAAACAAAAGCAAATCATTGAATTGTTTTTGAATCTTTATTCGAGTGGTTTTCATCTGTCTGAGATTGTTGATTTTTTGGATCGTTCCCACCTAGTGGAGAGTCATTTGGTCTCCCAGATGCGAGCAGATCTCTCTCGGGGTCGGAGTTTTTCAGAGATGATGGCGGGGATCGGTTTTTCAGATGCGGTCACGACGCAGCTATCTCTGGCTGAGCTCCATGGAAATCTTGCATTGAGCTTGGAGAAAATCGGTGCTTACCTAGAAAACATGCGCAAGGTCAAGAAAAAGTTGATCGAAGTTAGCACTTATCCTCTTATCTTACTTGGTTTTTTAGTTTTGATTATGCTAGGCCTGCGCAATTATTTGCTCCCTCAAATGGATGCTCAAAATATCGGTACCCAACTGATCAGCTCTTTTCCCCAGCTCTTTTTGGCACTAGGAGCCGGATTGGTGGCCTTCGTCTTACTCGGCTTTCTCTATTATCGACAGTCTAGTAAGATAAAAGTTTTTAGAAGCTTGTCCCATCTTCCTTTCGGGAAAGGCATGATTCAAGCGTATTTGACAGCCTATTATGCCAGAGAATGGGGCAACCTGATTGGGCAAGGATTGGAGCTGTCTCGGATTTTTACCATGATGCAGGAGCAAAAATCCCAGCTTTTCCAAGAGATTGGAAGAGACTTAGCTCTTTCTTTAGACCGTGGTCAATCCTTTTCAGAGACGGTCGGGGGATATTCTTTTTTCAAAAAAGAATTGCCTCTGATGATTGAATATGGTGAGGTCAAATCAAAGCTCGGAAGTGAACTGGAGATCTACGCTGAAAAAACATGGGAGGATTTCTTTCGTCGGGTTCACAAGGCCATGAATGTGATACAACCCTTAGTGTTTGTCTTTGTGGCGCTTGTGATTGTCTTACTCTATGCAGCCATGTTGCTGCCGATTTATCAAAATATGGAGGTTCATTTATGAAAAAACTAAAAACATATAAGGTAAAAGCCTTTACCCTCATTGAAATGTTGGTGGTCTTATTGATCATCAGTGTATTGTTATTGCTCTTCGTGCCAAATTTGACTAAACAAAAAGATTCTGTGAAAGAGACAGGAAATGCAGCGGTTGTCAAGGTGGTCGAAAGTCAGGCAGAATTGTATGAACTCAATCATACCAACGACCAAGCAACTCTAGCAAAATTGATTGCTGATGGAAATATCACCAACAAACAAGCAGAATCTTATCGTGCTTATTATGCGAAAAATAGTGGAGAAACTCGTGCGGTTGCAGATTAAGGCCTTTACCTTGGTGGAGACCCTTCTGACCTTGATGATCGTCAGTTTTATCTATCTGGGCTTATCAGGATCGATCAAGACGAGCTTTCAACAGGTGGAAGAAAAAGTCTTTTTTGCAGAGTTTGAACATCTCTATCAAGAAAGTCAGAAGCTAGCACTGGCAAAGCAAACGGAATTGGATGTTGAAGTGAGTGCAAGGAAGATCCAAACGCCTTATCAGACGGTGAAAATCCCTGATTCTATCACGCTGCAAGATCCCAAAACGATTCGCTTGGACCGAGCAGGTGGCAATTCATCCCTGGCTAATTTGCATTTCAAACACAGAGAGGAGTGGTGACCTATCAGCTTTCGCTTGGAAATGGGAAAATTAAAAAGAGCATTCGTTCCCGCTAGTATTCTCTTAGAATCCTTAGTTGCCTTGAGTTTATTTGCCATGATTACAACCTTATTGCTAGGGGAGATCCAGCGTTCGCGCAAGGAGCGACTAGCGGATTTCAAGGAAGTAGAAGTCTTGTCTGCCGCCCAAATGGCTCTTCAGACCGGACAAAATCATCTTGAGGCCAATGGCATTCAGATTCATGTCGAAAAAGATGCTAATCAAATCACGGTCTATCATCAGGGGAAGGTGGTGCTGCATGTGGAATAAAAGGAAGGTCCAGGCCTTTACCTTGCTTGAGGCTTTGATCGCTCTCTTCGTGCTGAGTGGAGGTGTGTTAGTCTTTCAAGGCTTGACCAAACTCTTGCATGCTGAATTGGACTACCAAGCGCATCAAAAGCAGGAAGAATGGATCTTATTTCAGCAACAACTACAGGTGGAATTGGACCGGAGTCATTTTGAAAAAGTGGAGAACAATCATATTTACTTGATACAGGATCAAAAACCAATTGCTATTGGCCAGTCTAAAGGAGATGATATTCGAAAAACAGATGATCGGGGCAGGGGGTATCAGCCTATGATTTCAGGTGTTCACTCTAGTCAGATTTGGCAGGAGGGAGATGTGATTCATCTGCGCTTGAATTTTGAGGAAGGTTTAGAAAGGGAGTATGTCTACCATGTGGTACCAGCAATGCAAAATGAAAAAAGTTAAGGCTGGAGTCTTGCTCTACGCTCTCCTAATGGCAGCTGTTTTCAGCCTCTTGCTCCAGTTTTACCTGCACCGTCAGGTCGCGGAAACGGATCTTAAAGACGAGTCAAGATCGCCTTCGGGCCTATGCTTTGGTACAATTGGCTCTTGAAAAAGGAAAGAGTGATGAGAAGGCATCAGAGATTCACTTAAGGTCAGGAACTGTTCAGCTAAAGCAGGACACTGGTTTTCTTTCTGCTCAAGCTGAGATGGATGGAGAAAGCTATGAGTTTGTCCTTCCTGTAAATGAAGAAAAAGAAGGTAAGAAAGCAGAAAAAGAAAAGAAGGAGTCGAAGAAAGGCAAAGAGAAGAACGATACAGAAAAGCCTTCTGAAGAGACGCCGAAAGAGACGAAGAAGGCATCGGAAAATAGCGAAAAAGACTAATTTTTGGTATGATAGGATGCGGAGGAAATCATGAATTTCGAAAAAATTGAACAAGCCTATACCTATCTATTGGAAAATACTCAGAGTATTCAAAATGAACTGTCAACCAACTTTTATGATGCCTTGATTGAACAAAATGCCATATATTTGGAGGGCAAGACAGATCTAGAAATTGTCAAAAATAATAACCAAAAATTAAAAGAACTAGGTTTAAGTAAGGAAGAATGGCGCAGAGTCTACCAATTCCTTTTTATGAAAGCAGCTCAAACAGAACCTTTACAAGCGAATCACCAATTTACACCAGATGCAATTGGCTTTATCATTACATTTGATCGATCAGCTGTCCTCAAAAGAAGAACTGGATATCCTAGAAGTGGGGAGTGGAACAGGGAATCTCGCTGAGACCATTGTTAACAACAGTCGTCTCAAGATCGATTACTTAGGATTGGAATTGGATGACCTCTTGATTGATCTATCTGCTAGTATCGCAGATGTGATGGAGTCTAGTGTTGTCTTTGCGCAAGGAGACGCGGTTCGTCCACAAGTTTTGAAAGAAAGTGACTTGATCGTCAGCGATCTTCCAATTGGTTATTATCCAGATGATACCATTGCGCAGCGCTATCAGGTAGCCAGTACAGAAGAACATACCTATGCCCATCACCTCATGATGGAACAAGCATTGAAGTACTTGAAGCCTCAAGGAGTAGCCATCTTTTTAGCGCCTAATAACCTCTTGACGAGTCCTCAGAGTGATCTTTTAAAGACTTGGTTGAAAGACAAGGCTCAGATCCTTGCCATGCTAACCTTACCAGAATCCCTCTTTTCAAATCCAGCCTATGCTAAGACGATTTTCGTCTTACGAAAACAAGAAGAAGAGTCTGTTCAGCCTTTTGTTTATCCTTTCACGGATCTACAGGATCAAGATCAAGTGGTCCACTTTATGGAAAGTTTCCAAAACTGGTTAATGGATAGTGAAATTTGATCAAAGATCTGATATAATAGAAAAAGTGAAAACGCTTAATGAGGTGAATATATGTCGAAAACAATTTCTATTAATGCAGGAAGCTCTAGTTTAAAATGGCAATTGTACCAAATGCCGGAAGAAACAGTTCTTGCAAAAGGATTGATTGAACGAATTGGTTTAAAAGATTCGATTTCAACGGTAAAATTTGATGGACGTTCAGAAAAACAAGTATTAGATATTCATGACCATACACAAGCTGTAAAAATTTTGTTGGATGATTTGATTCGATTTGATATTATCAAGTCATACGATGAGATTACAGGGGTGGGTCACCGCGTCGTTGCGGGTGGAGAATATTTCAAGGATTCTGCCTTGGTAGATGATGAAGTTCTTCAAAAAGTGGAAGAGTTATCTTTGCTAGCTCCACTTCACAATCCTGCAAATGCGGCTGGAATTCGTGCCTTCAGAGATATTTGTCCAGATATTACCAGTGTTGTAGTATTTGATACTTCTTTCCATACAACCATGCCAGAAAAAGCTTATCGTTACCCTCTTCCAACTAAATATTACACAGAAAACAAGGTTCGGAAATACGGCGCCCATGGAACTAGCCATCAGTACGTAGCTGGGGAAGCTGCGAAACTCCTTGGGAAACCATTGGAAGAGTTGAAATTGATTACCTGCCACGTCGGAAATGGTGTATCTGTCACTGCAGTTGATAAAGGAATCTCTGTCGATACTTCAATGGGCTTCACCCCTCTAGTGGGGTCATGATGGGAACACGTACAGGAGATCTCGATCCAGCGATCATTGCTTATTTGATGGAGCATACAGAAGACTTTAATACGCCTGAAGATATCAGCCGGATCCTAAACCGTGAGTCAGGTCTTCTTGGGGTTTCAGAAACTTCTAGCGATATGCGCGATATCCATACAGCGATGCACAATGGCGATGAAAAAGCTCAGTTAGCTTTTGACATTTTTGTAGATCGTTTGAAAAAATACATTGGTCAGTACTTTGCTGTCTTGAATGGTGCAGACGCTATTATCTTCACAGCTGGAATTGGTGAAAATGCAGCGAATGTTCGCTCTGCGATTATCAATGGTCTCAGCTGGTTTGGTTGCAAGGTTGATCCTGAAAAGAACGTCTTTGGAGTTGTAGGAGATATTTCCACAGCCGATTCGACTGTGAAAGTCTTGGTAGTGCCAACAGATGAAGAGTTGGTCATTGCGCGCGATGTTGAACGTTTCAAAAATAAGTAGACTGAAATAAAGCGAGATAGGTTGGAGGCGAAAGTCCCAACCTTCTTATTTTATGCTAGAAAGAGGTTCTTGATTGAAAAAAATACAGTCTTTTGTTCGAGAGCACCAATTATGGAGGAATGCCTTCTGGCTTCTTCTTTTTGTACCCTTGTTTTTCCTTTCGCAATTGCCACTCATTTCCATGCTCTTTTCCATTCGAAATGGGCTTGATGCGTGGATAGTCACCCTCCTTACCCTGGTGGCTACAGTTGTAGTACTCTTTGTTTTTTATGTGGTTATGAAAAAGAGTCCTCTAGAGAATATAGATATTCGGGTGATTACCTGGCCAGCTTTGGGAAGGAATTTTCTTTTTTTCCTCTTGTTGATCGCCAATAACATGCTAGCCTATCCCCTGTTGCAACAGGAGGGGAGCGACACGACGAAAAATCAAATGGTTCTAATGGAACTTCAAGCCCATGCTCCTTTTTTTGCCATGGGGATGGTCGTCGTGCTTGTTGCTCCGATTCTAGAGGAGTTGCTCTGTCGAGCCATCATACCCCGTTTGATTTTTCGAGGGGCAGAACCGATTGGTTACTTGGCTGGAGCACTCTTTTTCACCTACTTGCATGGACCGAGCACTTTAGGAGAATGGGTAGCTTATGGAGGAATGTCCTTGATCATAACTTGGGTGGCTTATCGCTACAAGCGGATCGAGTATAGCATCTGTCTTCATATGACCTTGAATGCGTTGGCTTATTATTCTCCAGCTGTCTTACTCCTGTGTTTATTGCCGGTATCGAGAGTTTTCTTCCCGGATAAATTATGATAAAATGGTAGGTACCAATGAGTTTTAATACACACCCAAAGTCGATAGACCAAGGGCGACTAGAAAGCTGGTACAGTCCATCGAGAGAGCTAACTCGGAGGTTTGAACTCTTGTTCTAGCCTCTTTCTCATCTCGTTGCTCTCTAGTTGAAGAAAAAGGAGTTGAAAATGGGGAGAAGAGTAGATAGGAAATGGCTAAGTGCCCAAGGGACGCTTCTTTGTGGCATCTTAAATGTCACTCCTGATTCATTTTCTGATGGCGGCAAGTATACAAGTATGGATGCAGCCGTGCAGCAGGCGAGAAAACTGATCCAAGAAGGAGCTCAGATCCTCGATATCGGGGGAGAATCAACCAGACCAGGTAGTCATTATGTAGAGATCCAAGAAGAGATTGACCGCGTGGTTCCAGTAATTAAAGCCATTCGGAAAGAAAGTGATGTCTTGATTTCAGTGGATACCTGGAAGTCCCAGGTGGCGGCGGCGGCGCTCGAAGCTGGGGCTGATATTGTCAACGATATTACGGGTTTTCTTGGAGATCCTAAGATGGCTGCTGTCGTCGCGGAGCATGAAGCGAGCGCAGTTCTCATGTTTAATCCAGTGATGGCAAGACCGCATCATCCAAGTTCCACTATCTTTCCAAGTTTTGGTTTCGAACCAGTCTTTTCAGAGCAAGAGCTTCAACAGATGGCTCAAGAACCGATTCAAGACTTGATGTGGACCTTCTTTGACCGCTCGCTTGCGGTAGCGAAAGCAGCTGGTGTCCAGACGGATCGTATTATGTTGGATCCTGGGATCGGTTTTGGTTTGACCAAGCGAGAGAACTTACTCTTATTACAAGAACTTGGGACGATTCACCAAAAGGGGTATCCGATCTTTCTAGGGGTCTCCCGAAAACGTTTTGTGGTCAATATTATTGAGGAAGCTGGATTTGAGACAGATCCTGCAACGGAGACTGGTTTTTGGAATCGGGACCTGGCTTCGAGCCATTTGACGAGTATTGCAGCCAGTCAAGGAGTCGAAGTGGTGCGGGTGCATGATATCCCCCTACACAAGATGGCAGCCAGTCTGGGCCAAGCCATTTTCCAAGCCCAAGAGGCAGCAGATACTAATTTGAAACAATACAAGTAAATGAAGAAGAAAGAACATCAGTTGGATCTTCGTTGGCTAGAAGCCTATCGTTCGCAGGATCCACATTTTGGCTTGGAGCGCATGGAAGCTCTCTTGGCTTTGAGAGGAAATCCTCACCTAGACTGTCGGGTCATTCATGTTGCGGGGACCAATGGCAAGGGCTCTACCATTGCTACCTTGTCCCAACTCTTGAGGCAGGCAGGTTTACGCGTTGGAGTCTTTACCTCTCCTTATCTGATCCATTACAATGACCAGATCACCATTAATGGCGAAGCCATTTCCGATCAAAACCTGCAAACCTACCTGGATAGCTACCAACAGCTCTTGGAAGCTGAAGAATCAAGAGACATCTTTCAAGGTTTGACGGAATTTGAAGTGATGACGGCGATCGCTTATGATTATTTTGCTCATGAGGAGCTGGATTATGTGATTATGGAAGTCGGTATGGGGGGACGACTAGACAGTACCAACGTCTGCCAGCCCGTTCTGACTGCGATCACATCGATCGGCTTGGACCATGTTGCTCTTCTTGGGCCAGATCTGGCTTCCATTGCCCGTGAAAAGGCAGGTATCATTAAGCCAGGAATTCCTCTGGTTCTAGGGAAATTAGAAGCAGAAACTAGCCAAGTCATTGAAGGCATTGCGATTCAAGAGCAGGCACCGATAACAGCCTATGACAGAGATTACCAAGTTGAGCTAGAAGCCTCTTGTCTATCGGGCCAATCCTTTTCTTATCACAGTTCCAAAAGAGAAACAGCCTCCTATCAAGTAGCGCTCTTGGGTCATCACCAGGCCAGAAATGCAGCTCTTGCTATCAGTATTTGTGATGTACTTTTTGAAAGAGAAGGGCGTGAACTCTTGTCAAGAGAGTTAGTGGATGAGGCCTTGCATCAAGTCGTCTGGCCTGGCCGGATGGAAGTGGTCTCGCAAAATCCCATGATCTTGCTTGATGGGGCCCATAACCCCCACGCCGTTGCGCCTTTGATCGCAAGCCTTCGGGAACTTTTTCCAAGTCAAAAAAAGACTATTCTTTTTACCTGCATCCGGACCAAAGCCTTAGAAGAGATGCTCATTCAGTGGCAGGAACTAGAAAATAGTCGCTTGATCCTCACGACCTTTGAAGATCCAAGAGCTTATTCTCAAGAAGAGATAAGAGCTGCTGCGAAAAACCATCAGCTTGAGGAAGTCAACTGGCAAGAGTTTCTACAAAACTGGCAAGCAAAAGGCGATGAGCTCCTCATTGTAACGGGGTCGCTCTACTTCCTTAGCAAGGTACGACCTTATTTATTAAAAACAGAAAAATCCAACTAGGAGATGATATGGATACAAAGAAAATTGAAGAAGCAGTGAAAATGATCATCGAGGCAGTCGGTGAAGATGAGAACCGTGAGGGACTTCAGGAAACGCCGACCCGCATTGCCAAGATGTACCAAGAAATCTTTGCAGGACTAGGGCAGACAGCAGAAGAGCACTTGTCTAAATCATTTGAAATCATTGATAACAATATGGTGGTCGAGAAGGATATCTTCTTCCATTCCATGTGTGAGCATCACTTTTTACCATTTTATGGAAAAGTGCACATTGCCTATATTCCAAATGGCCGTGTAGCTGGGCTTTCAAAACTGGCTCGTACGGTCGAGGTTTATGCTAAAAAACCACAGATTCAGGAACGTTTGACGGTAGAAATCGCAGATGCCTTGATGGAATATCTTGGAGCGCAAGGAGCACTTGTCTGGGTAGAAGCAGAGCATATGTGTATGAATATGCGTGGTGTCCGTAAACCTGGGACCGCTACAGTGACAACTGCTGCGCGTGGACTGCTTGCGACAGATAAAGACTTAAAAAATGAAGCCTATAAACTCATGGGCCACTAATGGCTGGCTATAAGAGGTGAAGAGAGTGGATCAATTACGGATCAAGGACTTAGAGGTATACGCCTATCACGGTGTTTTTCCAGCAGAAAAAGAATTAGGACAACGCTTTGTCCTAGACCTATGGGTAGATTATGAGATGACCCGTGCTGCCCGCACAGGTGATTTAGAAGCTTCGATCCATTATGGGATCTTGGCGGAACAGTTGACCGAGTGGATGCAGGCAGAAAAGATCGATCTGATTGAAACGGTGGCCTTTCAATTGGTGCAAAAGATTTTCGAAAGCTATGCCTTTGTAGAAAAAGTTCGTCTGGAGTTGAAAAAGCCCTGGGCTCCTGTTCCCTTGCCACTCGAGACTTGTTCGGTGAGAATCGAACGGGAGAAAAAACGGGCCTTTATTGGGCTTGGCACCAATATGGGAGATAAACAACTGCAACTAGAGACGGCGCTAGAAAAACTCAAGGATCGAGGCATTCGCCTTCTTCAGACATCCACAAGGATTGAAACAGAACCTTGGGGAGGAGTGGAGCAGGACACCTTTTTGAATCAGGTGGCAGAAGTTGAAACCTGGATGACCCCAGAGGATTTATTAGAGACCTTACTTGCCATTGAGCAGGAAATGGGACGTGTTCGTGAGGTCAAGTGGGGGCCACGTGTGATCGATCTAGATCTGCTCTATATGGGGGACACCATTTGTTACAGTCCAAACTTGATCTTGCCACATCCTTATGTGGCAGAACGTGCCTTTGTCCTAGAGTCTTTGAATGAAATTGCTCCTCATTTTGTGGACCCTGTTCAAAGAAAGCCCATTCGCCAATTATGGGAGGCTGTCAAATAGTTTCTCTTCTTTGCATTATAAAAAAACAATCCCTCGAGCAGGGATTGTTTTTGTTTGTCTTAATTTATTTACGATACAAGCGATCGTATTGGTAGACAGGGTCCATAGTGACGTTGATACCGAGCTTGCGAAGGACATTCTTGTCTTCGTCTGTTAGCATCACGGTTGAGTGGGCTTCACTGCCTTTCAACTTGCCTAATTCTTGCATAGCAAGCTTAGCGTCTTCATTGGTCATAGCTGTAATGGCCAGGGCAATGAGGATTTCGTTCGAGTGAAGACGAGGATTGCGGCTACCCAAATGATTGATCTTCAAGCCTTGGATAGGTTGGACGTATTCTGGCTCGATTAATTTGGTTTCTTTATCAATATGCGCCAATTTCTTGATCGCATTGATTAAGAGGGCTGCGGTTGGGCCAAAGAGATCGGAGGTTTTTCCGGTTACCATCTCGCCGTTTGGCAATTCAAGGGCCAAGGCTGGCTCCCCTGTTTCTTCTTCTTTCTGACGAGCAAGAACAGTCACTTTCCGGTCATTTGGAGTAATGCCCAAATCATTCATCAAGAGCTCAATCTTCTTGACAGCTCCTTCACCGACGCGTTCAGCTTTGACATCCAAGATGGTTTGGTAATAGCGACGGATGATTTCTTGTTGGGAAGCTTCAATCGCAGCGTCATTGTCCACAATGGCAAAGCCAACCATGTTGACGCCCATGTCTGTTGGAGAAGCGTAAGGAGAGGTTCCTAAGATGCGTTCCAACATGCGCTTCAAGACAGGGAAGATTTCGATATCGCGGTTGTAATTGACCGTTGTTTCTCCGTAGGTTTGGAGGTGGAAGGGATCGATCATATTGACATCGTCTAGATCTGCAGTCGCTGCTTCATAAGCCAAGTTGACTGGGTGGTGCAAAGGAAGATTCCATACTGGGAAGGTTTCAAACTTGGCATAACCTGATTTGATCCCATTTAATTGGTCATGGTACATATTGGACATACACGTTGCCAGCTTACCAGAACCAGGTCCAGGAGCTGTCACAACGACCAAATTGCGGCTAGTTTTGATGTAGTCATTTTTCCCCATCCCTTCAGGAGAGATGATGTGGTCCATATCGGTCGGATAGCCCTTGATCGGATAGTGGAGATAAGAGGCGATCCCGCTCTTGTCTAGTTGTTTGCGAAAGGCATCTGCTGCAGCTTGTCCAGCATATTGGGTGATGACGACAGAGCCTACAAAGATCCCCAATTCATTGAATTTGTCGATCAAGCGTAGCACTTCTTGGTCATAAGAAATTCCTAGATCCCCACGGGCTTTGAGTGCTCAATGTTGTTGGCGTTGATGGCAATGACAATTTCCACCTGGTCGCGCAATTCTTGGAGCAGCTTGATCTTATTGTCTGGTTCGTATCCAGGGAGGACACGAGCAGCGTGGAAGTCTTCTAACATCTTACCACCAAATTCAAGGTAGAGCTTGCCATCGAATTGATTGATCCGCTCAATAATGTGGTTACGTTGCAAGTTCAAATACTTTTCAGAACTAAAAGCTTGTTTTTTCATGTAAAACTCCTGTATATAAGGGAAGGGTCTGCCTCACAAATCCAAGGATGAGTGTCCCGTTCCCTACCATTTCATTCTTTCATATTATATCAGAAAACAGATGGAAGATAAAATATTCTAAGATACTTTCCTAAGGGGAGTGTGGATGCCAAAGGGCTCAATGGTGACTCACGCTGGAAAGTTTCAAAGAGAACCTTGTTTTCCCCCTAAAAAAGCCCCTTACGGGGCTTCAGATCGATGTTGTTTAATAGTGTTTGATCAAATCAACTGTAGAGCGATCCAATTTCTTAACCAATGCTTGCAAGAAGGCTTGCGCTTGCAAGAAATCATCCATGGCATAGAGGGTTTGGTGAGAGTGGATGTAACGTGCACAGACACCAATAGTGGTTGATGGGACCCCGCCGTTCTTCAAGTGTGCTGCACCTGCATCGGTACCACCTTTGGCACAATAGTATTGGAATTTGATGCCCGCTTCTTCAGCAGTAGTGAGCAAGAAATCCTTCATATTTGGCAGCATGATGTGACCTGGATCATAGAAACGAAGCAGTGTTCCTTCCCCAATCGCACCTTGGTCTCCAAAGACATCAGCTGCTGGCGAACAGTCTACAGCAAGAAAGATTTCAGGATCAAATTTAGTGGTTGAAGTGTGAGCTCCACGCAGTCCCACTTCTTCTTGAACGTTAGCCCCTACATACAGTTCATTGTTTAAGGCTTGTCCGGAAAGGCTCTTGGCCAATTCGCTGACCATCAAGACGCCGTAGCGGTTATCCCATGCTTTAGAGATGACGTTTTTACCATTAGCAGTAAGAATCGCAGAGCTATCTGGGACCAAGGTATCTCCAGGACGGACTCCATAGCTTTCAGCTTCGGCTTTAGAGCTAAAGCCTGCATCAAAGACGATGTCGCTAATGGCAGGTACGGTTGGTCCACCTGTTCCACGTGTCAAATGAGGAGGAACAGATCCTGAAATAGCAGGGTATTCACGTCCGTCACGTGTAAAGAGTTTGAAGCGTTGGCTGCTGACGACCATCGGGTTCCAACCTCCGATTGGGACAACACGGAAAGTTCCGTCAGCTTTGATCTCGCTGATCATAAAACCAACTTCGTCCATGTGGGCAGCCACTAAGATACGAGGAGCATCGGCTGCCGTTGAGTGTTTGACCCCAAAGATCCCACCGAGACCATCTGTCACGATTTCGTCCACATGAGGGGTCAATTGTTGGCGCAAATAATCCCGTACAGGAGCTTCATGACCTGAGATAGCAGGGATTTCAGTTACTTCTTTGATTTTAGAAAATAAATCAGTCATAGGTTACCTTCTTTCTGATGCTATTTTAACACTTTTTCTACAAGGATGGTAGCGTTATTATGGAAATCAGTCTCTAAAAGCGGAGGGAGAGATCCAGCCTAGACCGTTGTCCCTCAGCTTATTTTGTGTTACAATAGGCACTATGAAAGCTAAAAAAATTATTTTGTCTAGTCTGGCTGTAGCAAGTGCAGGAGCTCTTGCGGCCGGTGTTTATAAAATTGCCAAAGATCAAAAGCGTCTTCGTACCCAAGAAGAATTGGTAGCAGAAGTACGAGAGCAAATGGAAGCCATGGGGACGATTGCGACCCTGTACGTGGAACTCTACGAGTCTAGTGAAGAGCGCTTAGTAGGTGGTGTCATTTTTGAAGATGAGCGCCATTACCGCTTTGTCTATGAGGATGGTCTCTTGCATTACGAAGAGGAAAAATTATGATTACACCAAATTCTCTAGAAGAAATTGCTTCATACGTAGAGCAAGATGGCAAGAAAGTGTTTGTCTTTTCAGCCGACTGGTGTGGGGATTGTCGTTACCTCAAGCCCTTTTTGCCGGAGATTGAGGCTGAAAATTCCGAATTTACCTTTATCTTGATTGACCGAGATGCCTATCTGGATCTGGCGAAAGTCTGGGATGTTTATGGGATCCCTAGTTTGGTGGTTCTGGAAAAGGATAAGGAAATCGGTCGGTTTGTCAATCGGGATCGGAAAACCAAAGCGCAGATTACAGCATTCTTAGCAGGATTAAAATAGGAGAAAATCATGATTGTAACATACAACAAAGAACAAGTCGGCGATGTATTGATGCTGACCTTGAAAAATAGTGGAGAAGCCAAGCTCGCGGTTGAGAGAAAAGGAAAAGTGGCTCGCGTTTACCGTGAGGACAACCAAGAAACCGTTGCCTGGAATATCTTTGATGCCTCATCTTTCTTCGCCATCGAAGGCAAGGGCCAAGTCTTTTTGACAGATGAGCAAGTAGCTCGTTTAAATCAAGAATTGGAAAGAGAAGGCTTCGCAGAACGATTGGTCAATGATCAGGAACCAAAATTTGTGGTCGGAGAAATCCTTGAAATGATGGCCCATCCAGATAGTGACCACTTGAATATCTGCCAGGTAGCAGTTGGACCAGATAAGACGGTTCAGATCGTAGCTGGAGCTCCAAATGCGCGAGTGGGTCTCAAGACCATTGTCGCTCTTCCAGGAGCCATGATGCCGGATGGTAGCTTGATTTTCCCTGGGGCCCTTCGTGGAGAAAAAAGCTATGGGATGATGTGCAGTCCGCGTGAATTGCACTTGCCAAATGCTCCTCAAAAACGAGGCATTATTGAATTGGATGATGCAGAAGTAGCAGGGACACCTTTTGATCCTGCTCGTCACTGGCACGAATAAAGAGAAGAATCTAGGATGTTTTGAATCCTAGATTTTTTTGATGATTTTGATTTGTCACCTCCATTTTTTGAAATTTTTTCGAATAAATAGATAGGAGGTAAATGATGTATAATAAAGTTATTTTAATCGGTCGCCTGGTGGCGGCCCCAGAATTGCATAAGACCAGCACAGACAAATCCGTTGCCCGAGTGACCGTTGCGGTCAATCGTCGTTACAAGGATCAAAACGGGGAGCGAGAGACTGATTTTGTCAATGTGGTTGTCTGGGGGAAATTGGCAGAAACCATGGCTAGTTATGCCAGCAAAGGGAGCTTGATCTCTTTGGATGGAGAGATTCGGACGCGCCGCTACGAGAAAAATGGCGTCATGCAGTATGTGACAGAGGTCCTCTGTCAAAGTTTTCAATTACTAGAGAGCCGCGCTCAGCGAGCGATGCGTGAAAATGGTGGAACGGGAGATTTAGCCGATATCATCTTAGAAGAGGAAGATCTTCCTTTTTAGAAATAAAAAAAGAAAGCTGGTTCGTTTATAGACCAGCTTTTTTGATACTTGGTAGGGGTTTCATTCGGGAACTACTCTTTTAAAAATAAATCAAAAATATGCATCTGTACAATAAAAGCCAGCATTTATCTTGAAAAAGTAGTAAAATAAAGTAATATATATTCAAATTTTTCAGAAAAGGAACGGAGTTTGAAGGGGAAAGAAGAAAGAAAAGAACGGTTGAAATGGCTGATAAAACGGGTTTTACTGGTGATTCCAGTGGCCTGCATCCTCTTGTGGATCTATGCCGTTTGTCAAACCAGTAGCATCAAGGATCAGACCAAGATCGGTGTCACCTATATGACCATGAACAACGAGTTCTATAAAAGTATTCATTCGGAAATTAGTCGAATTGCCGATGAGAGAGGGGCTCTTGTATCTGTTCGAGATCCGGAATTGGATGAAAAAAGGCAGAGCCAGCAGATCGATGATTTTTGCGCCCAAAAAGTAAATGTGATTGTGATTAATCCGGTCAAAGGGGATAGTCAGCCCATTTTAAGGGCTCTTAAAAAAGCTAGAAAACAAGGAATTAAGATCATTGCAGTTGATACCCAGCTTAAGCATTTTAAGCCGGATGCCAGCATTGTCTCCGACAACTACCAAGCAGGAGTCTTGATTGCGAAAGAGTTGATGAAACGCTCTTCAAATGCTCGGATCCTTCTCTTGGAGCATAAGGGGACTGTTTCGGCAGATACGCGGATTCAGGGATTTAAGGATACCATCAAAGGACATGGGTCTTATCAGATCATCTCGGAACTAGAAACCAAGGGGCAGACGGAGATCGCCATGCCCGCTGTCCGTAAGTTCTTGCAGTCAGGGGTGGATGTCGATACCCTAGTCGCCCTGAATGACCGTTCAGCTATAGGAGCTTTAGCGGCGATCAAGGAGCAAGGAATCACCCATCCCATTGCGATCTATGGGATTGATGGCTCACCAGATATGAAAGCCTTGCTGCACTCGACAGATGATGTCGTAGGAACCGTTGCCCAGTCTCCGTTGAAGATGGGAGACCGCGTGATGGAGGTCATCCAAGATATGGCTGATGGGAAGAGCTACCAAAAAGAAATAACCATTCCGGTTCAAATGATGACAAAGGAAAACATCGATCACTTTGATGTGAATGGGTGGCAGTAATGAGAAAATTTAGAGGTGTGAGATACAGTTTGGCCATCCTGATGGTCGTGAATTTTATCGCTGTGATGCTCAACAGTATCATCTATCTTCAAGCAACCAACTATATCATTGCCCAACGACAAGCTTCCCTATTAGTAGAACGCTTAGAGCGTATTCCTTTTGCGCCCTCTACAACTTTTTGGTTGTCTGCGCTCTTATTTGCTGGAATTGCCTTGATCTCCATGAGTCGTTACCGGTCTCAAACGAGTCGATGGTCCATTTTTGATAAGTGGAACATTTTGGAGATCCTCCTGATGTTGCTCTTGATGTGGGTCCAAAATGTAGCTTATAACGGGCTGATTCTCTTGGTTTTTGCGGATATCTTCTATGGTTCCAAAGAATTGAATACCAAGCGAGACCGCAGGTATTGGTTTGCGTTTATCCTAGTGAGTTTTTTGATGCTTCTTGTGACCAATTCAGACGTCTTTTCCCTTTTCTTTCCGATTCCTTCTCTGGATGTTTATATTCATTTTTACCCTGCCTCTATCCGGATTCTGGCCTTTTTCTTAAAGAATTCTCTCTATGCCTTGAATATGGTGCTCTTCATTATTTCGCTTTTGTTCTATATTATGAATGTTCTTGCGGAAAACCACGAAGTAGAAGAAGAGTTGGCTATGGTTTCGAAGGTCAATACGGAGTTGAACAACTATATGGCCTTGTCTGAGAAGATTGCAGAGGATCGAGAGCGCAAGCGGATTGCTCGGGAGATTCACGATACCTTGGGACACGCGCTAACAGGGATCTCGGCAGGTTTAGATGCTGTTGGGGTCTTGATTGATATCGATCCCAATCGGGCAAAAGAGCAGGTAAAAAGTGTATCAGAAGTGGTTCGTGAAGGGATCCAGGATGTGAGGGGCTCTCTCAATCGCCTCCGTCCAGGTGCCCTTGAGGGACGAACCCTCAAAGATGCTTTGGAAAAGATGATCCGCGAGTACCAGACGCTTTCCAACTTGCAGGTTGATTTACACTATGAATGGGTCGATGTCGATATGGACGTCATGATTGAAGATACGATCTTTCGTGTGATCCAAGAGTCTATGACCAATGCGGTTCGCCACGGTCATGCCAGTCAGATGAGCCTTCATTTTTTTGAGAATGAAGAAGATTATCTGATCGAGTTGCAGGACAATGGGGTTGGGTTTGAAACCTTGACCTATGGCTATGGGCTCAAGCAGATGATGGAGCGCATTTCCATCCTAGGAGGACAGCTTCAATTTGAAAGTCGCGATGGATTTTTCACGCGCATCAGTTTACCGAAATATAAAGAAGGGAGATAGAGATGGTGATAAAAGTAATGGTGGCAGATGACCAGGCCTTGATTCGAGAATCTCTGAAAATTATTTTGTCAGCCCACCCCGATATCGAAGTGGTGGCCACAGTGGAAGATGGGAATCACGTCTTGTCTAGCATTCCACAGACACATCCTGACCTGATCTTAATGGATATTCGGATGCCAGGCATGGATGGGGTTTTGGCGACAAAGAAGTCAAAGAGCACTATCCGGATATCAAAATTATTATTTTAACGACCTTTGATGATGATGAATTTATCTATAGTGCACTCAAGTATGGTGCTTCAGGTTATCTTTTAAAGGGAGCCTCGACAGAGGAACTCTATGAAGCGATTAAGGTGGTGTATCAAGGCGGAGCCATGATCAACCCGAATATCGCTAGTAAAGTCTTTCAAATTTTCTCACAAATGGCCAAAACCAACTTCTCTATTGCTGTAGATGAGGACAATGTCAAGGATTTGAGCACGACGGAATGGCGCATTATCCAAGAAGTCGGCTATGGGGAGTCCAATAAAGAAATTGCGGCCAAACTTTTCTTGTCAGAAGGAACCGTGCGCAATTACTTATCAACGATTTTGGCGAAATTAAACCTACGAGATCGAACGCAATTAGCGATCTGGTCAGTCCAAACAGGAGTGACGAGACGTGATTTTTCTAAAGGAAATACAGAATGAAATTGAAGCGAAAGCATCTTTGTTGGGGGATTGGTCTCCTTGTTGTGCTCTGTGTGAGCGCAGGTTTTTATTGGTGGAAACAGCAACCGACCGTACTCCATATCGGCGTTTATGCAGGTTCTAGCTGGGATGTGCCGACCAGTCAACGTTCCCATGCCTTGGATCGTGCGATTCAAAAATTTGAAAAATCCCATCCCCACGTCCGTGTAGAGTATGAAAACGGGATTCCGCAGTCAGATTATTCAGACTGGCTCTCTGAAAAGATTGTCTCAGGAAAGACGCCAGATGTGTTTATGGTCTCTGAGCAAGATCTTACCTTATTAGCAGCGCGAGGAGTGCTAGAAAAGTTAAACGGCTATATGGATCGAAAAGATCAAGCTGCCTTTTATCCTGTTGCCTTTGAATCGGGTGTCTATCAGGGGCAAACCTATGCCTTACCTTATGAAAGCAATCCGATTTTGATGTGTGTCAATAAAGATCTCTTGGATAAAGAAGGCATCGCGGTTCCCAAAGAAGGTTGGACCCTTGAAGAGTTCTATACGATTTGCAAGAAACTAACCAAGGATACCAATGGGGATGGGCAATTGGACCAATTTGGAAGTACAGAATACACCTGGAAAGAAGCCTTAGCGGCAAATGGAGGTCATCTCTTCCAGGGTGGCATGCTCAAGCTGACAGCTCCAGAAGTCAAAGAGTCTCTGACTTTTCTGCAAAAATTGGAAGATCTAAATAAAAATTACAAGGTGAGTTCTAAAGATTTTGACCAGGGAAAAGTCGCCTTCTATCCCATGACCTTGGCCCAATATCGGACCTATAAACCTTATCCCTACCACGTTTCTAAATATTCAAACTTCACCTGGACCTGTATCCCGATGCCTGCTAAGTCAAAAACGACCAAGGCAACCTTGGTCACGACGACTTCTTTTGCTATGTCGGCTCGAAGTTCTCATTCCAAGTTGTCTTGGGAATTGATGCAACTCTTAACAGAGGATCCAGAAATTCAACAAACTCTCTTTGCCCAATCCCAGGGGATCTCTGTCATGCCACAGGTCGTCAAGAGTCGCTCTAGTAAAGACCTTTTGCAGGTAGATGATTTTGGGACGGATTCCTTGACCAATCAGACCTTGAACCGCATTATGGAACAAGCTGTTGAAAGTAGTCCGAAAAATGTCTCAAAAGAGGTGTTAGAAAAGTTAGATTACTTGATTGGCAATGCCTTGCGCGATCAAGATGTTGAGAACCGCTTGCCTCAAATTCAGAGGGAGATTGAAAGTAGTCTACAGGTAGGAGTTTAGAGTAAAATAAGATGGCATTTTGTCAAGTGACAGATGTCATTTTTTTATTGCTAAATGTCATATTAGGAATGTGACATTTGACAATGTAAAAACGCTTTCAAATAATCTACAATAGAGCCAAATAAAGGAGGCGTAGCAAAATGAAATACCTCGTTTTGGTCAGTCATGGTGGACTGGCAGAAGGTCTAAAGACATCACTAGCCATGTTTGCTGGTGATAAGATGGATCAAGTCATCGCAGTTGGACTCAAAGAAGGAAAATCGGTCGATGACTTCGCAGTTGATTTCAGAGAGAGCATTTCAGGATTGACAGCTGATGATTCTGTTTGGTCTTGGCAGATATCGTAGGTGGTAGTCCATTAACCACTGCAGCCACGGTTCTAGAAGAAGCTGGAAAGCTCGATGGAGCCTTGATCCTTGGTGGGATGAACCTCACCATGGCCTTGACGGCAGTTGTGATGAAGGATGTGTTGGATGGAGACGATTTGTCAGCTACCATCTTATCAGAAGCACGATCTGCACTACAGCCTTTTGAAGTTTCAGCTACTAGTGCTGAAGAAGATGATGACGATATTTAATAGGGAGGTACCTTATGGTAGTAACATTTGTACGGATTGATGATCGCATGATTCACGGTCAGACAGTCACACGCTGGGCAAAAGAAAAACCATGTGATGGTTTGATTGCCGTAAACGATGCAGCAGCATCAAACAAGGTTTTGATCCAAGCTTACAAAGGCGCATCAGACAAGAAAACCTTTGTATGGACAAAGGAAGCCTTTAAGGAAAAATCAGCAAAAGTAACAGAATCAGATAGTCGTTACTTCTTAATCACCAAAAATCCAATCGATATGAAGGAAATTTTGGTCGACCAAGGGTTTGTCCCAGGTGATGTCAAAGAAATCATTGTTGGCCCTGCAAATGATCGTCCTGGAGCTGTGAAATTGGGAAATAACCAATCCATCACTCAGGAAGAAGCAGAAGCCTTCCAAGCCATTCAAGCAGCAGGCTACAAGGTGAAATTCCAATTGTTGCCAGATGTTTCCATCGGGTATTGGGATGATTTCAAATCAAAATTTGGTTTTTAAAACTAACAGTCTGATCTGTTAGGTAAATAAATTTACAAACAAAAGGAGCGTTTGTTATGACAATTTCATGGATTCAAGCAATCTTGCTTGGTATTTTCGCCAGCTTGTCTTCAATGCCTGGTATGGGAGGTTCCAGTATCGGGAACTATACACTCGGTCGTCCTTTGATCGGTGGGTTGATTTCAGGTTTAATTCTTGGAGATGTGACAACCGGTATTATGGTCGGGGTTGCCCTTCAAGTCGTTTATATCGCCTTGGTAACACCTGGTGGTACCGTATCTGCCGATGTGCGTGCCATCTCTTACATCGGTGTTCCTCTTGCTATCTTGTTTGTGCATGCTAATAACATCACAGATGAAGCAGGAATCGCCGCAGCTGCAGCTCCAATCGGTGCAGCCGTTGGGACAATTGGTACAGTTCTTTTCTACGGTACCGCTACTATGAACTTGGTTTGGCAACACATTGGTTGGAAAGCCGTTGAAGAAGGAAACTTCAAAAAACTCTACGCAGTTGACTGGGTTTACCCTTGGATCTCTCACTTCCTCTTCTCTTTCCTTCCAACAATGATTATCACCAAATACGGTGAAAACATGGTTGATTTGATGAAACAATACCTTCCTATGGATGGTTACTGGATGAAAGCCCTCTTTACAGTCGGTGCTCTTCTCCCATGTGTCGGTATTGCCATCTTGTTGAAACAAATTGTTACAGAAGCAACTGACTTCATTCCATTCTTTGTTGGATTTACCTTGGCAAAATCTCTCGGATTGAACTTGGTATCCAGTGCCGTTGTTTCATTAATCTTTGCAGTAATCTACTATGAACTTGAAGTGATCAAATCGATGAAAGCTGCTCCAGCCGGAGTGGTGGACCAAGACGATGATGAGGAGGATATTTAAAATGGCTGATAGAAAGAAAATTTCAAAGAAAACATTAGCAAAAGCATTCCATCATTGGTATTATGGTCATTTGACTTGTTTCTCTCAAGAACATATGCAAACCTTCGGGTACTTGACTTCTATGCTTCCAATCGTAGAAGAAATGTATGATACAAAAGAAGAACAAAGGATGCTATGCAAACCTATACGGCCTTCTTCAACACTGAACCACAACTTGGATCTCTTGTTGTAGGGATCACAGCTGGTTTGGAAGAAGCGCGTGCAAACGGAGATGCAGTAGATGGCGAAACCATCAACGGTATGCGTGCCGGTTTGATGGGACCAATCGCTGGTATTGGTGACTCATTGGTCGTTGGTACCTTGATTCCAGTTCTATTAGGGATTGCCCTTGGCCTTTCTAAAGGTGGTAACGTCGCTGGTGCTCTCTTCTACATCGTCGTATGGAACCTCTTAGTCTACTTTGGTATGCGCTTTGCCTTCTTCAAAGGTTACCAATTAGGGGATAAAGCCGTTGAATTCCTTGTAGGACCAAAAGGACAAGCTCTTCGTAAAGCGATCAGCGTTGTCGGTGGTATGGTTATCGGTGCCGTAGCAGCTACTTGGGTATCTGTTACAACAGCCCTTCAATTCAAGAATTCTGAAGGAAAAGTCTTCTTGAACATCCAAGAAAAGATCGATGGTGTTTATCCAGGTCTCTTGACAGCAGCCTTCATCACTCTTTGCTGGTGGTTGATGTCTAAGAAAAAAATTTCACCAAACAAAGTTATGTTACTTCTCGTTGTAGTTGCTTTGATCGGTGTTGCCCTTGGTATCTTTGACCCACATCTTAAATACTAAGGTAAAGAACAAACGAATTTGCTAGTAGGAGTTTTTGAGAATGAAGTGAATGGACCTCCTTTACTTGCACTTCATTCTCAATTTTTATTAGGAGGAATCCCATGGTTACAAAACAAGAACTTGTCAATGGATATGAAACAGAAATCAAGTACCAACGCCACATGCTTGAAAACCTTGGACGTTGGTTTAGCTTACTCTTTATCATTGCCAGTATTGGTGTGGTATTGATCTATCTCTTTCACAAAAGTTTCCTCCCACTCTTGATCCTCGGGATTTTACTAGCTTTGGTTGGAATTTTAGGCATGATTGTTTTTGGATATGGCATCTACCGCGGGCGGATCAATCTTCAAAAAGTGATCGATGATTTCAATCAAAAATTGACAATTTTAAATTGAAATTTTAGAAGCATCTCATTTATTTTTGAGGTGTTTTTTTCTTGACTATTTCTGACCAAGTGATACAATAGAAACATAAGTTAGCACTTGTGTATAGAGAGTGCTAAAAACACGTATGGAGGAATGAATATGTTAAAACCATTAGGAGACCGTGTGGTCTTAAAAGTAGAAGAAAAAGAACAGACTGTTGGAGGGTTTGTCCTCGCAGGTGCGAGCAAGGCCGATACAAAAACAGCTGAAGTAGTGGCCGTTGGTGAAGGCGTGCGTACTCTAAGTGGTGAACTCATCGCTCCAGCTGTAAAAGCAGGAGACCACGTTTTGGTTGAAAGCCATGCAGGAATTGAAGTTAAAGATGGGGAAGAAACCTACACCATCGTTGGAACAGCAAACATTCTTGCAATTGTAGAGTAAGAGAAGAAAGAGGTAAGAGAAATGGCAAAAGATATTAAATTTTCATCTGATGCACGTTCTGCAATGGTCCGTGGTGTCGATGTCTTAGCAGATACAGTGAAAGTTACGTTGGGCCCTAAAGGTCGCAATGTGGTTCTTGAAAAATCATTTGGTTCACCTTTGATCACAAATGATGGGGTGACCATCGCAAAAGAAATCGAATTGGAAGACCATTTTGAAAATATGGGTGCCAAATTGGTGTCAGAAGTGGCTTCTAAGACCAATGATATCGCAGGTGACGGTACAACGACCGCAACGGTCTTGACTCAGGCCATCGTCCGTGAAGGGATCAAAAACGTCACTGCAGGAGCTAACCCAATTGGCATTCGTCGTGGGATTGAGACCGCTGTTGCAACAGCAGTAGAAGCTTTGAAAAACAATGCGATCCCAGTATCGAGCAAGGAAGCCATTGCTCAAGTAGCTGCTGTGTCTTCTCGTTCTGAAAAAGTCGGTGAGTACATCTCTGAAGCCATGGAAAAAGTTGGCAAAGATGGGGTCATCACCATTGAAGAGTCTCGTGGAATGGAAACAGAACTGGAAGTCGTTGAAGGTATGCAGTTTGACCGTGGTTACCTCTCACAATACATGGTCACAGATAATGAAAAAATGGTGGCAGACCTTGAAATCCATACATTTTGATCACTGATAAGAAGATTTCAAATATCCAAGAAATCTTGCCATTGTTGGAAAGCATTCTTCAAAGCAACCGTCCACTCTTGATCATCGCAGATGATGTCGATGGCGAAGCTCTTCCAACACTTGTCTTGAACAAGATCCGCGGTACCTTTAATGTCGTAGCTGTCAAGGCACCAGGATTTGGTGATCGCCGCAAAGCCATGCTAGAAGACATTGCTATCTTGACTGGTGGTACAGTCATTACAGACGATCTTGGTTTGGAATTGAAAGATGCAACCATTGAAGCCCTTGGGCAAGCAGCTAAAGTGTCAGTCGATAAAGACAGTACCGTCATTGTCGAAGGTTCTGGTAACCCAGAAGCGATCGCTAACCGTGTTGCGGTTATCAAGTCACAAATCGAAACCACAACCTCTGAATTTGACCGTGAAAAATTACAAGAACGTTTGGCTAAATTGTCTGGTGGTGTTGCCGTAATCAAGGTCGGTGCTGCAACAGAAACAGAATTGAAAGAAATGAAACTCCGTATCGAAGATGCCCTTAATGCGACTCGCGCAGCCGTTGAAGAAGGGATCGTTGCCGGAGGTGGTACAGCTCTTGTCAATGTCATCTCTGCAGTCGCAGCCCTTGAATTAGAAGGAGATGAAGCGACCGGACGCAATATCGTTCTTCGTGCCTTGGAAGAGCCGGTGCGCCAAATTGCCCACAATGCCGGTTACGAAGGATCTATTGTGATTGATCGCTTGAAAAATGCCGAAGTCGGAACAGGTTTCAATGCTGCAACAGGTGAATGGGTGAATATGATTGATGCAGGAATCATCGACCCAGTGAAGGTGAGCCGTTCAGCCCTTCAAAACGCCGCTTCCGTAGCGAGTCTGATCTTGACGACCGAAGCAGTCGTAGCCAACAAACCAGAACCAGCAGCCCCAGCAGGACCAGGAATGGATCCAAGCATGATGGGGGGGATGATGTAAGACACGTAGCCTAATGGGTGCTGAAGCACCTCATTAGGCTATGGCAAGCACCATGGTGCCTTGCCGTAGTGTCTTACTAAGAAAATAAAGAAGGCGTTATCGGCCTTCTTTATTTCTGTCGTACTGTTACACGATTGAGGCTATACCTCTCATCGTTGGATAGTAGCCACTATGTTGCGGCCTGGCTAATCGTCTTACTAGCTCAAAGAGAGTGGGACAGAAATCGGTAATTCGTTAGAATTCGATTTCGTTGTCCCACCTCCGCACAGTTGAGTAGGGCTGTAAAAGCTGATGAAATCAGCGTAGTAGAGCCCACTCAACCACTGCGTCTTGCTCGACAATCCAAAAATAATTGAGAGGCTAGGACTTTTGTCCCAGCCTCTTTTTATCGTGCTTTGGGATTTTCATTTGTTATGGAATAATATTTTTATTTTAAATTTTGTAACAGAAATGATAAATACTAATTAAAGAGGACTTGCGTAGATGCTTGGGAATCAAGCATTTGCGGTGTTTTCAGGCAGAGGGATATTTGCCAACAAATTGCAATACAAATTAACTGATTTTGTAATAATTCTAGTGTATACTATTAAGAGTAGATCACAGGTCTACATTGTTGCAAGGGGAGAACTTCCCACATACATGTCTATTGACAATAAAACTTGATCGTAATATCGCTGTTAGTAAAATGAGAGTTTGAACATAGCATAGATTTTATCGACCTTTTTCATATTAAAAAATATTTTTCAAATTCCCCTTGCGCAAGCTCTTCCGGATTCCTCCGGGAGAGTTTTTTTGTTAAGGAGAAAAGGTAGAAGGGCTATTAAGTCTCTTTTGAAAGAGTGGCTCAGCAGGCATCATTTATGGTAAAATAGAACATATTCGTAGAGGGGAAGGAGTGAGGACTTTGTTGAAGATTTTTGTGTTAGAAGATGAATGGATCCAACAATCGCGTATCGAAGCGGTCTTGCAGGATCTCATCCGTCAAAAATTCTTGCAATGCAAAGCGCCAGAAGTGTTTGGGAAGTCAAGCCAGTTGCTGGATGCTATCACAGAGAGAGGCGCCCATCACCTATTCTTTTTAGATATCGAGATTAAAGGTGAGGAGAAAAAGGGGCTGGAGATCGCAAAAGAGATTCGTAAGAAAGATCCCCATGCGACCATTGTCTTTGTCACCACTCACTCTGAATTTATGCCCATTACCTTTCAGTACAAAGTGGCTGCCTTGGATTTTATCGATAAAACGCTGGGTGAGGAAGAGTTCAAAGAGAGAATCAGCTCAGCCATCGATTATACCTTGGAGCAAGCTGGGACCACGATTGCGCAAGATGCTTTTACATTTGAGAGTGCGATGGCGCGTGTACAAGTTCCCTTTAATAAGATTTTGTATGTTGAAACGTCTCCAACCATTCACAAGGTTATTTTACACACCCAGGATGAGCGCTTAGAATTTTACGCCAGTATTGCCGATATCGAAAAAGCAGATCCCCGCTTGTATCGGTGCCACCGCTCCTTTGTGGTGAATCCACAAAATATTACGAAGATTGATAAAGAAGCCAAGAAAGCTTTTTTTGAAAATGGGGACAATTGCTTGATCTCACGGACCAAGTATAGAGGCTTACTGGAAGCTTTGAAAAAATAGAAGGGAGAAGGAATTGCTGTTAAATATTCTAATGTCTTACTTAAAGTTCTTCGTCAGCATGCTGATCTATCGTCATATCAGTAGACAAGAGTTCGCTTGGCGCTGGCTCTTTTTGTGCCCTTTCTTCTTTGCAGTCGTCTTTACCCTTGTGCCACCGGTAGGCTTTTTTGGCTATTTCTTAGTATTTATTGCCTATAGTTTCTATCGAAATCGTAACATACGACACCTGTTGAATATTTTTTACGGGCTCTACCCGGTTGTCATGGAGAGTCTCATTGCGCGTCTCTTAGCATTTTATGTCTTTCCAATGCTCGGGATTGTACTTGTTCATGAGGCATCTGTCAGCTGGTATGATGCTCTACTTGAATTGCTGGTCTTTCCTGTTTATATAGGAATCACTAAATTGTTAAAACTAGATTTTACAGATTTAAAAGTAGGGTTTCAACGGCAGTATTTTAATCGTTTCTTACTCCCGATGGATCTTTCCATGTTTGTGTATTTAGTCAGTGTTGTAGGTCTGGTGGTTTTTAAGGATGTTATTCCTCATGCAGATGCTTTACGGGAACAGTTAAATAGTATTTATTTGATTTTGTTTTTTGTGATGCTCTTGTATTTCAATGCAGTGTCTAAAGAACGATTGAAACAAGAAATTCTGGAACAAAAAGATAGGCAACTGCAGGAGTTAGCCACCTATAGCCAACACGTCGAAATGCTCTATGGGGAGATTCGTGCCTTTCGTCACGATTACCTGAATATTTTAACCAGTCTCAAATTAAGTATTGAGCATGAAGATCTCAACGCGATCAGGGAAGTCTATGAGAATGTTCTCCGAGAGAGTGGCCAGCAATTTTACAATAGTAAGTTTGATATTGCCAAACTCAGTCACATAGAAAATCCAGCTGTAAAAAGTGTTCTGTCCGCAAAATTATTGGAAGCTCAAAATAAAGGGATTGGGATCTCTGTCGAGATCGATGAACCAGTTCGTGATTTATTCATCGAGGTTTTAGATTTCATCACCTTCTTATCCATCCTTTGTGACAATGCTATCGAAGCGAGTCTTGAATCAGAGGACCCCCAGCTGACTCTTGCCATGCTTCAGGAGACGAACTCCCTCATCTTAATAGTTGAAAATAGTACAAAAGCTGAAAAAATAGAGTTAGCGAGAATTTTTGAAAAAGACTACTCGAGTAAAGGAGAGGGCCGCGGTCTTGGCTTGTACAAGATCCAACAATTACTAGAAAAGTATCCCAAAACGACAGTGTCTACCAAGAGTTCAAACTACCGATTTACCCAGAGCCTGACCTTTTGGAAGGAATAATGGAAGAGAGAGTGGGACAGAAATCGGTCATTCGTTAGAATTCGATTTCGTCGTCCCACCTCCGCACAGTTGAGTAGGGCTGTAAAAGCTGATGAAATCAGCGAAGTAGAGCCCACTCAACCACTGCGTCTTGCTCGACAATCCAAAAACAATTGAGAGGCTAGGATTTTTGTCCCAGCCTCTTTTTTGACCATTCACGACGATTTTTTGACCGATTCTGACAGAGAGCTTCCAAGGTTTTCCTCTTGAAGTATAATGGACACAAGATCAATAAGAAAAGAGGGATCGTATGTTTCAGGTGGCATCTATTACAAAATCATTTAAGGAGAAAGCTGTATTAAAGGGGGTGTCTTTTTCGATAGAAGAAGGAGATAAAATTGCCTTGCTGGGAAATAATGGAGCAGGTAAAAGCACCCTGTTCAACATTATCGCTGGGCAGCTCCAGGCTGATTCGGGGACGATAAAGACTTCGCTTGATTTTCAAAGAGAAATTGGGATGATGCCTCAGGGGGATCTACTCATCGAGGATCTAACCCTTGCTGAATTCGTCGAATTAAAAAGCCGGATGAATCAGCTGAAGCAGGCTGATATCAATGGACTCTTAGAGATGGTCGAATTGAGAGGCTCAAAAGAGCAGATGGTGGGAAGTCTTTCTGGTGGTCAAAAGAGACGCTTGTCCTTGTTGGTAACCATTTTGAATCATCCAAGGTTGATTTTTTTAGATGAGCCAACGACTGGCATGGATTTGGAAGCAGTGGATAACTTTTGGAAACTACTGGAGCAGCAAGAGTTTACATCTGTTGTGGTGACCCATGATTTTAACCAAATTGATGCCTTTTTTACAAAAGTCTTGATTTTAAAAGAGGGTCGAATTGCTGCCGCAAAGGCTGTTGAGGACATTCACCAGGCTGGTCAAACCATTGAGCAGTATTTCCGAGAAGAGATGAATAAAGGAGGGGAACAAGCATGAAAAAGATTCAATTAAAACAAGTTTTACGAAATAAGCGCTTTGTATTATTCACCATTATTTTACCCATAGGCTGGTATATCTTCTTTGATCAGCTTCAAAAAGGGGTTTCGCCAAGTATTTTATTAGGCATTGCCGTATTTATCGGGGTCATTGGCAATAGCCTTGCAACCTTTAGTAAGCGAATCGCCTCAGATATTGGGTTTTATTCTTTTGAATCCCACTTTACAAGCTATAGTGTCAAGAACTATTTATGGGATCAATCGATCGTACAACTGATTTTGAACAGCTTGATCTTTTTAGCAGTACTAGTAGTTGCTGTTCTAGGTTTTCACTTTCCAGTGACGACTAGCCTGTTGGTGCAATTTTTCCTCTTATCCTTGATGGGGATCTACTTTAGCGTGATTGGCTTTGTTCTTGGGGTAAGAGTAGATGCCAAGACGATTGATACCATTGGCTTTCCTGTCATTATTTTGGCCGCTATGACCATTATTCCCTTTGATACGCTTGGCGCAAGTGGAGGATTTATGGACTTAGTTGGCAAACTACAACGGGCTTTCCCAGGCTATTATTATACAAAGCTGATCCAAGATTTGACTGAGAAACAAACGATCGATGTCTCTCAATTGGCGCTCTTTGTTGCTGTATTTGGATTGAATTTGCTATTTTTCTATCTGCTCGTACCCAAAGGAAAAATGGGGAACTAAGAGTAGTTAAAAAGAGGCTGAGACAAAAGTCCTAGCCTCTCAATTGTTTTTGGATTGTCGAGCAAGACGCAGTGGTTGAGTGGGCTCTACTACGCTGATTTCATCAGCTTTTACAGCCCTACTCAACTGTGCGGAGGTGGGACGACGAAATCGAATTCTAACGAATTACCGATTTCTGTCCCACTCTCTTTTCTTTGCTATAAAACGGTTATTCGGTATTCGTCCATCAAGTACTTGGAAAGATTTTGCCAATCTTCTTCCTTAAATTTACAAAGATTGACGAAGAGTTTTACGGTATGGTGCTCTGTGTTAATGATGACATTCGATTTTGAGAGATTGTCTAGTGTAGTATTGTCCCTCAGTTGAAACTCGATGAAATAACTTTACTATTTTGGTGATCGGGGTCACTAACATCGACCTCTTTATAAGCTACACTTACCAAATCTTCCTTGGGGATAAAGATATCTTTTGTCAGAATCACTCCCTGATAAGCATGAATCCCATCAGAAGTCAGCTCAAAGGCGATCTGACGACTGGTCAGTCTTTTGATCCCAGCAATGGTTGCATAGATCGCAATCAAAAATAAAAGGATCTGAATGAGAGTGATAAAAGTGATTTTTGGAAAACCCTCAAAACCTAGGATCGATAAAAAAGCTAAGTGGATAAAGAGCGCACAGGCAAAAGCCAGAGAGCCATATCCGACATATTTTGAATAATAGATTTTCATTTTGGACTCCTTACATTTAATATGCAACGAAAACTTGGAATTTCAAGTACTCTTATCATAGCGGATTCGGTGAAGAGCTGTCAAATGTTTGCTAGGGTTCAAAGGTGGTTTTTTTATTATAAATGGAATAACAATGGTGCAGAATGATTTAACTTCGTACGCTAAATTATAGTATCTAAAAAAGTGAGCCAAATGCTCTTGAGACAAGCAAAAAAGCCTTGTAAACCAAGGCTTTTACTGTTGAAGTTTGATGCCCCCTGCATGGATTTGGAAAGAATTTTCATACTGATAGTAATTAAAAATATTGAAATATAAGTGATTTTAGGGAAATACTTTTAAGTATTTTCAATGTCATGATTTAAAAATGGGGCAAAAGTGTGTCAAAAATTATTTTATCAGTAACCTAGGCTCGATTAATTGCTTACATCATCTCAATGTTTCTTATTCCAGACGAATCCCGTATATACAAGTGCGGACATTAACATGATCCAAAGTAACAATGTTAAAATTTGTATATTATAAAGATTGAAGGCAGAGATATCATTAAAATATTGATTATGCGCTCCTAATAGAGAAAAATCTGTTAATAATTTAGCAAATTTATTTATGCTCGAAAACATAGGGAGAGTCATAATGACAAGATAGAATATTAGGCTCACGGCAGAGGCTTGTGTTTGATTTTTACAGAACAAAGCTATCGCAAAGTTGACCAATATAAAACAAAGTATCGTAAGGAAGGTTATTAATGAATATAGAGCAAGATTAGGTATTGAGATACCAAAAGTAATAGGCATCACCCAAACACCTATAATTGAAAATAGAAATGGAAATAAGATTGTAGAAAAAATATACTCTGGAGTTTTGACACCTGTTAAAATCAATGTTCTTAAATTCTTTTTATCTTTTTCTTCGCTGATGATTAGTGTAGTAAAAGTTCCAGCAGTCAGGCTATAGATGGTAATAATCGCCATACTCATTAAAAAGACTGAACCACGAACGTCTGGCACAAAGTTTAAAAGTGAGAAGTCGACTATTGGTGTGAATACACATACAAATAGAATTATTTTGTTATGAAGAAGGTATCTATACCGTAACCATAACAAACTAAAAAATCGATTAAGCATATTATAATTTGTCTCCTGTTAATTGAATAAAGATACTCTCAAGGCTTGTTTCTAGAGTATTGATTGTTTTAGTATTCTCTCCTAGATACTTATAAGCTTCCTCTTTAGGAACAATTATCTCTCTTCCATCAAAATAGCTTATTTTAACCTTATCAGTCTGACTGTACTTATCAATAATCTCCCGAGGCGAACCTTGTTCAACGATTTTTCCTTCATGAAGCAAAGCGATTGAATCACATAATTTGGTCGCCTCATCCATGTTATGAGTTGTTAAAAAAATAGTTGCCCCAGAGTTTTTAATTTCTAGTAGTAGTTCATGAACGATTTGAGATAGGGTTGGATCCATTCCAGAAGTTGGTTCATCTAAAAAAATTACTTTTGGTGAATGTAGAATCGCCCGAATTAACAACATTCGTTGTTTCATTCCAGTTGATAACTTCTCTGCTTTATTAAATCGATCATCATATAACTTCAATCGCTTTAATAAATGATCTAGATATGCTATTTCTACATTGTGGAATTTAGCAAAAAATAAAAGATTATCGTACAGAGACAGTCTATCATAGAAACCCACATTATCACTCATAATTCCCAATTTTAAAAAGTCGTCAGAGGTTAATTGGATGCAATCTTTTCCTAAGATTTTAACCTCTCCTCCATCAGGTGGCAACTGACCGGTTAAAATATTTATTGTCGTAGTTTTGCCAGCACCAGATGGTCCTAAAAAACCAAATATTTCTCCACTACTTATTGAGAAACTGATTTCCTTGAGTGCTGTTTTGTCTTTAAATTTTTTGGTAAGATTTGAAATTAAGATACTATCGTTCATTTTATATCTTTCTTTTAGAAATTATTACGTGACTTGTTAGCATCACGATAAATTGGAATACAGGAATTTTATTTACCAGTTCATAGGCTTATTCCTAAAGTTTTAAATCTATAATACTAAGATTTAAAAGATAAAGCAAGACCTATTCTTTAGTTAGCTAATTTTTAAAATGTAGTTTACTCGCAGATAGTTTTTTAAATTATCGTATTATAATCTCTGAATGAAAGTATAGGTATATTTTCTAGTTTATACAGAAGAGGTGGTACAAATCCACTTGTTTTAAATAAACAAAAAAGCCTTAAAATCAAGGCTTTTTCCTGTTGTTTAGATGCCCCCTGCATGGATGTGTAAGAAATTTTTATATTGAAAGTAATCAAAAATGTTGAAAAACAAATGATTTTTGGAAGATGCATTTAGGTATTTTCAATGTCAGGATTTAAAAATGGGGCAAAAGTGGGGAAAAACGAATGACTCGCATTTGGTTTGAAAATCTATAATACCTAATGATTATGCTATACTAGATATATAGTGTTGTTATAAATAAATGTCGGCGTGAGAACAAATCGGAGGATAAAATGGAAAAACAAATTAATGAAAAAATTCGTGAGATTGCACAGAGTGTTAATGAGACAATACCAGTAGCATGGGATAATCTTTTTATTAACATAAGTTTAGCTTTTGATGGAGGAGAGGTATATTATTTCTTTAATGAAGAGGGGAAAAATGAGTATATCTACAATCTATATATTCCAAAGCGGTATGGTATTCCTAATTTAGAATTTCGGAATCAAGAAAGACGCACCTTTAGATTAGCTTGGGAGTTGAGAGAAATTTTTGAGAAAGAAGGCCAACCTTTGTGGACTTCTTGTACTATAAAAGTAATTGGCACGAAATTATCTGCTGAATTTGACTATGCACCTTGGAATGAAAGTGATTATAGTTCAGGTCAACAAATGGACTTTTTTGAATATAAATATCTCGGAAAGCAACCAGCTAATGAAAAAGAACTAGAACAGTTCAAGGCTATGAAAGCCTTCCAAAGAGAGCATAATGGCAAATAGTTATATCTAAAGAATAAACCACCTACGCGGTGGTTTTCTTGTTGTTTAACAAATGTTGGTACATATGGTTTATGGTATACTATGGTTGTAGAGAAATGATGCTAAAAATCAAATCGGAGGAAAACATGCTAGAAAACTTTATCAAAGTGGCAGATATGCCCCAAGAAGTTATTGAAAAATACAAGGACCAAGTCCCTGCTGAGTTGTTACAGATTTGGCAGGAAGATGGCTTGGGAACCTTTTTAGATGGTTATCTCAAAGTCATTAATCCAGATGACTATCTTGAACTTCTCCAAGATAGTTATTTCAGAGGAGATATCGCTTTTCCTATGTTCGTAACAGCATTTGGAGATATTATTACTTGGGAAGAGAATGAATTTGTTGGTATTGTAAAATATAACCTTCAAGACTGCGACATTATTATAAAGAGCTTGAAATATTTCCTTCAGTATTTAGATAACTCATATGTGACTGATAACTTTGAACTTGATTTATATAGACAAGCTGTATCAAAACATGGTGCTCTGTCTTATAACCAATGTTTCGGTTTTGTCCCGCTCTTGGCATTAGGAGGCTTTAAAGATGTGGATCACATGGATAAAGTAAAAGTCCTGGAACACATTTATCTCATGTACCAACTCACAGGCGGAGTATTTGACGATTGATAAAAAAGAACCACCCTTGCGGTGGTTTTTTCGACGAAAACGAGTGTGAGATAAATAACGAGTCTTTGGATGAGACTCTCTAATTTGGTGAATATAAATTATTTGGTACAAAATTTGGTACAAAAAACAAAATGACAAGCAAAAAAGCCTTATAAATCAAGGCTTTTTCCTGTTGATTTAGATACCCCCTACATGGATTTGTAAGAACTTTTCATATTGAAAATAAACAAAAATGTTGAAATATAGCTGATTTTAGGGAAATACTTTTAGGTATTTTCAATGTCAGGATTTAAAAATGGGGCAAAAGCGGGGCAAAAACGAATGACTCGTATTTTGTTTGAAAACCTATAATACCTAATGATTATGCTATTCTAGATATATAGTTTTGTTATAAATAAATGTCAGTGCGAGATCAAATTGGAGAATAAAATGGAAAAACAAATTTCTACGTAGAATGGAATGCGAAAAAGTGATAATTAAAGAGACGAAAAAGCTGAGAATATGATTTCCCAGCTTTTTTGAATGCGATAGAAATAGCAACTAGACTATTTACGAAAGGCCTCAATAATGTAGGTGAAGCCAGTAACTAAAAATGAAAAGGCAATGACATAAACGACAAAGACACCTGTAGCCACTGGATTGAACAGAATCACTAGACCTAGTAAAAATGCAAGCAAGGCTACCCACGTGATATTGCTACCAATAATAGGGAAAATCAATCCTAGACGATTGCCTTTAAAGAAAGCAATAATGGCTTCTACAATTAACCAAATTCCTACAATGGTCGGAATGACGACCGGCAGGGTCACAAAGCCATAAGCCACGAGGTAAAGAGATAAGAGAAGATTAACAAACCCTTGGAAAAGATAAACAGGTGAGCGAAGCTCTTTTGGTGCAGAGAAATAGCCTAAAATAGCTGCTATAGAAGAAACCAGTAAACCAAATGAAATCCACCAGCTGTAAGCAACAAGATTAGCTACTGGGTTTGTAAATAGGAAAAATCCTAAAAGGACAAAAACAACTCCTGCAAGGAATAGCAGTAAACGATTAGAAAATTTCATTTCAATACCCCCTATATAGTATAGTTTGCTAATAAAACTATTGTACTTATTTTTATAGAAAATGTCAATAAAATAAATAAACAATTTGGAAGTTTCAGTCTGACTTACAAAAAGAAAAGGAGTTTTCACTCCTTTTCACAGATTGAAGACAAAGTCCTTATAAAAGTGTCTTCTAAAGATTTTAACTTCAATCTGAAGCGAGGTTATCCTCGCTTTTTCTATTTATCAAACAATTCCTTATTTTCAATTAAGAGTTCTAGTGGAGATTTATCCCTTGCTTCAATAAAACCAGGTTCATATTGGTTATGAAGTGTTCTTTTCTGAGAAGTTGGATCAATATACAACTCATCTCCATCTTCTGTGTATAGTTGGTTGCCTCTTGTTAAGTAAAGTAAATCCTCTAAGTACTGTCCATCAGTTTCTAGAAAATCTTCGATGTATTTGACAGCTTTTAAAATCTCACTTACTTTATCAGAGTATTCATTAGATTCAAGAACACTCTTTTCTAACTCAATCTCTTTACTAGTTCCAAATAGTTGGGTTGGAGTTGCATTAAAATATTCTGCTATCTTATCCAAATTTGCAAAGGTAGGATAGCTTTTTTGTTTTTCGTAATCAGAGATGTCTGGAAAGATTGCTCATAAAAAAATGTGGGGCAAATGATGGGGCAAATCAGTTATAGACAAGCAAAAAAGCCTTATAAATCAAGGCTTTTTCCTGTTGATTTAGATGCCCCCTGCATGGATTTGGAAAGGATTTTCATATTGAGAGTAATTAAAAATATTGAAATATAAGTGATTTTAGGGAAGTACTTTTAGGTATTTCCAATGTCATGATTTAAAAATGGGGCAAAAACGAATGACTCTCATTTGGTTTGAAAACCTATAATATCTAATGATTATGCTATACTAGAAATATAGTGTTGTTATCAATAAATATCAGTGCGAGACTAATCGGAGGATAAAATGGAAAAACAAATTAATGAAAAAATTATCGAAATGGATAGGGAATATCCCTTTTTATTTTGCTTTAAATCAGATTTTTGGATGGAATAGTAGATGATAAGACAAAATATCTTTGAACATACAAAAAGACAAACGCCAAAAATGACGTCTGTCTACGTTCTGAGGTAGCCTTTAGGCTCCCTTTTTTCTTAGAAAATACCGATGAGTAATTGCATGCCAAGACTAGTCAGGATGATAGCAATCCAGCAAAGGGCTCCAAGAAGAATGGATTTTCCACTGGATTTGATCATAGCAACGAGGTTAGTTTTGAGACCAATAGCACTCATAGCCATGATGATGAGGAATTTGGAGAGCTGTTTGAGAGGTGAAAAGAAGCTATTGCTAACACCAAAAGAAGTAAGGACGGTAGTTAGCAGAGAAGCTAGGATGAAGTAGAGAATGAAAACGGGGAAGATTTTTTTAAGCTTACTCCTTGGTTGTTGTCTTGTTGACGGCTTTGCCAATAGGAGAGGAAGAGAGTAATAGGGATAATAGCTAAGGTACGAGTCAGTTTGACAATGGTTGCAGATTCTAGAGTATTGGTATGATACAGACTATCCCAGGCGCTAGCTGTGGCTGTTACTGAGGAAGTATCGTTGACCGCAGTACCCGCAAAGAGAGCAAAACCTTCGTTGGAGAGATGGAGCCAAGAACCTAGAGTTGGAAAGATAAGAGCTGCCAAGACATTGAAGAAAAAGATAACAGAAATGGCTTGGGCTACTTCTTTTTCCTTGGCGTGAATAACAGGAGCAGTCGCTGCAATGGCAGAACCGCCACAGATAGAAGAGCCTACCCCAATCAAGGTAGCTAGCTTTGTATCCATGTTAAAAAATCGTTGGAAAAAGAAAGCAATAATTAAAGCGATAGAAATAGTCGAAAGGATGACAGGAAGGGAAGATTTTCCAACTGCGAAAACTTGAGAGATATTGAGTCCAAAACCAAGTAAGATAACAGCATACTGAAGCAATTTTTTGGAGCTATAAGTCAAACCAGCATCCAGTTGTTTATAGGGAGTGAGAAAGGGGTAGAGAATCATTCCGATAAAAATGGCGAAAACAGGTGCTCCCACAACAGGCAGAAAGCCTCCTAAAACCCAAGAGATGATAGAAATGATCAGACAGGCTAACAGTCCTGCCCAATTTTTTGATAGAAATGACATAAAAACCTCCGAAAATAAATACCCCTTATTATAATCTTATTTATCAGAAAAGTAAAATAGAAAATAGAAAGTAGGAATAAGGTAGTAAATTAACGGAATTTTGCGGTCAGAGAGCTTTTTGTAATATAATAGATATATGTTCTTTGATCAATAAGGATGCAAATGTGGCATATGTTATTGAAAAAAATGAATTTGATGAGCCTGGACATGTGAAGTAATTATGTGAGATAAGAAAATAAATAAGAGAGTTGAAAATGTACTGATCCCAAAAGTTAGATTTTTTTCTGTCTAACTTTTGGGGATCAGTACATATCCTCGCTTTTTTTAATCTAATAGGTCCTTATTTTCAATTAAGAGTTCTAGTGGGGATTTATCTCTTGCTACAATAAAACCAGGTTCATATTGGTTATGAAATGTTCTTTTCTGAGAAGTTGGATCAATATACAACTCATCTCCATCTTCTGTGTATAGTTGGTTGCCTCTTGTTAGGTAAAGTAAATCCTCTAAGTACTGTCCATCAGTTTCTAGAAAATGTTCGATGTATTTGACAGCCTTTAAGATCTCACTTACTTTATCAGAGTATTCATTCGATTCAAGAACACTCTTTTCTAATTCAATCTCCTTACTTGTTCCAAAAAGTTGAGTTGGAGTTGCATTAAAATATTCTGCTATCTTATCTAAATTTGCAAAGGTAGGATAGCTTTTTTGTTTTTCGTAGTCAGAGATGTCTGGAAAGATTGCTCATAAAAAAATGTGGGGCAAATGATGGGGCAAATCAGTTATAGACAAACAAAAAAGCCTTGTAAATCAAGGCTTTTTCCTGTTGTATGTAGATGCCCCCTACAGGGCTCGAACCTGTGACCCATAGATTAAGAGTCTACTGCTCTACCAACTGAGCTAAGGAGGCAAATATAAAAAGCTGTATTGGTGCCGATACTTCACGATTTGTATTGAACCCGCGCAATTAAGCAGGTGGGCAACTCGCTCTGACTTAGCTGCTTCCGCGTGAAACGGCCTGCATACTGCCAGAAGTCTTTTGTTTCCCTAATAATACAAAAAATAGTCGGTCAACACTTAAGTGTGAAGTCGTACACCACAGCGTTTCTATATGTATATGATACCACATTTTGAAAATATTTCAAGGAAAAATCTCAATTTTTTGAAACCGATGTCACTTTTTCTTAAATTGATCAATCTTCTCCTTGGTGGCTCCGAGAGCACGCTCGTACTTGCCATTTTCATTGGGAATAAAGTAGGAAGCGTGTTTGAGCTTGTCTGGCAAGTAGTCCTGATTGACCCAGTTGCCAGGGTAGTTGTGAGGGTATTTATAGTTTTGCGCATTTCCCAGTTCCTTGCTTCCAGCATAATGACCATCGCGGAGGTGGCGAGGAATAGGAAGGTTGCCAGAACTTCTAAGATCAGCCAGCGCCTTGTCCATGGCAACGTAGGCTGAGTTGGATTTCGGCGAAAGGGCTAGATCGATGACGATGTTGGCGATGAGAATGCGGGCCTCAGGAAAGCCGATGCGCTCAGCTGCTTGTAACGCTGTCACGGTATGAATCTGCGCATCTGGATTGGCCAGACCGATATCCTCATAAGCGATGACAGTCAAGCGACGAGCTAGGCTGGGTAGATCTCCGGCTTCGATCAAACGAGCTGCATAGTGGAGACTAGCATCGACATCCGAACCACGGATAGATTTTTGCAGAGCAGAGAGCACGTCGTAGTGGCCGTCTCCATCTTTGTCCATGGTGATGTAGCTGCGCTGGAGACTGTTTTCCATGATCTCTAGCGTAATATGGCGAATTCCTTCTGCATTTTCAGAGGTCGACAGCACCGCCAGATCGAGAGAATTAAAGGCAGAGCGAAGATCTCCATTGGTTGAGGTAGCGATGAAATCCAAAGCGTCCTCATCGAGCACGACTGGAAATCAAAGCCACGGTCGGGATCGTCCAGCGCCGTTTTTAGAGCTTGCTTGACCTCCTCCGTCGTCAACGGTTCCAGCTCAAAGATTTGTACGCGGCTACGAATAGCGGGTGTGACAGAGAAAAAGGGATTTTCAGTCGTTGCGCCGATCATGATGACCAGACCACTTTCGAGCAAAGGCAGGAGAAAATCTTGTTTAGTTTTATCGAGGCGATGGATCTCGTCCAAGAGCAGGACCAAGCCACCAGAAAATTTGGCCTCCTCTGCGATTTCTTGTAGGCGTTTTTTACTGTCAACTGTTGCATTAAAGGTCCGAAAAGCATACTTGGTCGTTCCTGCGATCGCAGAAGCAATACTGGTCTTTCCGATCCCCGGAGGTCCATAGAGAATCATAGAGGACAGACGATTGGCCTCGACCATGCGACGAATGATTTTGCCTTCTCCAACCAGGTGCTGTTGACCGATGACTTGATCGATCGTTCGTGGTCGCATACGGAGTGCGAGATTGTCGGGCATTTCCTTCTCCTTTCTAGCTTTGTCTCCTTTCAAAGAGACGGTTTTTATGGTAAGATTGTAGTAACTATTGTATCATATTCCGCTCTAAGAGTGGGAAATTAGAAAGAGGACGCTATGTCTAAATACGGATTTTTGGATGTTTTAGAAGAGGAGATGGACAAGGTTTTTCCCTTTGATTTTGAGATCAATTGGGATAAGAAAAACCATGCGGTAGAAGTGGCTTTTCTCTTGGAAGCGCAAAACACAGGCGGGGTTGCACTGGTTGATGAAGCCGGTGAAGAGTCTGATGAGGATATTTTCTTTGAAGAAGCCGTGCTCTTCTACAATCCAGCCAAGTCTCATGTGGAAGAAGATGCCTATTTAACGGCGATTCCTTATGAGCCTAAAAAAGGCTTGTCTCGTGAGTTTCTAGCCTATTTTGCGACTTTCCTCCGAGATACAGCTGAGTTGGCCTTGGATGAGCTCATGGATTTCTTAGCAGACGAAGAAGCAGAGAGCTTTGAGATCGTCTGGAACCAAGAAGTTTTTGAAGAAGGCAAGATTGGCCTAGAAGAAAGCACCTTTTATCCCTATCCGAGATATTAAGAGGGAAAGCTCATGCTTGAGGATTGCTTAGAAGCACGATTCGAATTTACGGGTTGTAAAATTGCCTTGATTTGTGAGGGGCAAATTTTGACCATCTTGCGCGATGATAAAGAAACGATTCCTTACCCCAATATGTGGGACTTGCCAGGTGGTGGTCGGGAAGGAAATGAGACACCTTTTGAGTGTGTGGCGCGTGAGGTTTATGAGGAATTGAATATTCAACTGTCGAAAGAGGAAGTGATATGGTCCGAGATCTATCCTGGCATCTTGGATGAGAAGAAACAGTTCGTTTTTCTAGTTGGCAATCTAGCCCAAGAAGAGTTTGAACACATTGACTTTGGAGATGAGGGACAGGGCTATAAGTTAGTGAGCTTTGAAGAGTTTTTAATTTCAGATCGAGTGGTTCCTCAATTGCAAGAACGGGTGAGAGATTATGTGGAGAAGAAATTAGGATGAAGCGTAGTAAAAATATCAACATGTTTCTCATGGATGGAGAAGTTACTGGTATAATCAAATGTACCTTGTCCAATTGGACAGGTGTGATCTATAAAATTCCACGCATTCAATTATCAGATTTAAAATCACGTGACGAAATGAAGCAAAGTGGCATTTATTTCTTATTTGGTCGTGATGAAAATAAGCAAAAGGATGTTACCTATATTGGGCAGGCGACGAATCGCAAAAATGGTGAAGGTGTCCTTTTACGTGTTCAGGAACATACTCGTGATAACCATGCAGATTATTTTAATGATGTGATTATTTTGACGACGCAGAATATTTCCTTTGGTCCCACAGAAATTAGTTACTTGGAAAATAAATTTACACAACTAGCAAAGGACGCGGGGCGCTTTATTGTCAAAAATGGGAATGAGCCCAATTCTGGGAATGTAACAGAAGAAAAGCAGTCTGAGTTGGATGAGGTTGTAGAAAATACTTTGATGATTGTAGGAACCTTAGGGTACCGAGTGTTTGTTCCTATGACCAAGAAAACAGATCAGAATGTTTCTAATGAAAATTCAACTCATCTCTATTTGAAGCGAAAAACAAAGAAATCAAATCGAATGATTGAAGCTATCTGCGAACAGACTTCGGAAGGTTTTGTTGTTTTAGAAGGCAGTCAAGTGGATGAGGTTGATTCACCCGCAATACCAGCAAGTCTAAAAGAATTGCGTAAGGAATTAATCAAATCAAATGTGATTAAAGATGGTGTTTTACAAGAAAAACAACTGTTCTCCAGTCCATCTTACGCAGCCGCTTTTGTACTAGGCATGAATACGAATGGTCGAACGGATTGGAAAAATAAGGACGGTAAGACTTTAAAAGAATTAGAAGAAACAATGGATTGTTAAGGAGAATCAAATGGAAACATGGCAAGAGTTAAAAGTTACAGTGAAGCGTGAGGGTGAGGAACTAGTCTCCAACCTCTTGATCGAGTTAGGCGCCCAAGGGGTAGCAATCGAAGACAGCATGGATTATGTGGGAAATGTCGACCGCTTTGGTGAGATTTTTCTGATGTCGAGCAGCAAGAAGAAATCGTGGTGACGGCCTACTACCCGGAAACGGTTGATGTAGCAGCGGTTGAAGCGGACTTGCAGGCTCGCTTAGCAGAATTGACGGATTTTATGGATCTAGGAGAGGTCAAGATGGGTACGACTGCCTTGGCTGAGGAAGACTGGGCAGACAACTGGAAGAAATACTATGAACCAGCTCGTATCACTCATGACTTGACCATCGTGCCGTCATGGACAGACTATGAGTCGACAGCGGGAGAAAAGATTATCAAGCTGGATCCTGGTATGGCCTTCGGAACAGGAACCCACCCGACAACCAAGATGAGCCTCTTTGCCTTAGAGCAGGTTCTCCGTGGTGGCGAAACGGTGCTAGATGTAGGAACTGGTTCAGGTGTCCTTTCCATTGCTAGCTCCCTTCTTGGTGCCAAGGAAATCTTTGCCTATGATTTGGATGACGTAGCGGTTCGCGTCGCTCAGGAAAATATTGAACTCAACCCAGGCATGGAAACATCCATGTAGCCCCAGGCGATTTGCTGAAAGGCGTGGAGATTGAGGCAGATGTCATCGTGGCCAACATCCTGGCGGATATCCTTATCCATCTGACAGATGATGCTTATCGCTTGGTCAAGGATGAAGGTTATCTCATCATGAGTGGCATTATCAAGGACAAGTGGGACATGGTGCGCGAGTCGGCTGAGTCAGCAGGATTCTTCCTTGAAACCCACATGATCCAAGGGGAATGGAATGCCTGCGTCTTCAAGAAGACCAAGGATGTCTCCGGTGTGATTGGAGGCTAGCATGCAGCAGTATTTTGTAAAAGGTTTGGCTAGCTCACCTGTCACCATCGAGGACAAGGAAACCAGCAAGCACATGTTTCAGGTCATGCGCTTGAAAGAAGACGATGAGGTGACTTTAGTCTTTGATGATGGGATTAAGCGCTTGGCGCGCGTGGTCAATGTGGAGTCCCGTCAATTGGAGCTGATTGAAGAATTAGCTGACAATGTGGAACTGCCAGTTCAAGTGACCATTGCATCAGGCTTTCCCAAGGGAGATAAGCTGGAGTTCATCACTCAAAAAGTAACAGAACTCGGTGCCAGCCAAATCTGGGCCTTCCCTGCAGACTGGTCCGTTGCCAAGTGGGACGGCAAGAAGTTGGGTAAAAAGGTCGAAAAGTTAGAAAAAATTGCCCTTGGAGCAGCCGAGCAAAGCAAGCGGAATTTGGTCCCAAGCATTACCCTTTTTGAGAAAAAGTCTGACTTTCTAGCACAACTTGACCAGTTTGACCGGATCGTGGTGGCCTATGAAGAGTCGGCCAAAGAAGGAGAGGCAGCCGCTCTGATTCAGTCGCTGACCGGATTGGAAACTGGAGCTAAACTGCTCTTTATCTTTGGGCCAGAGGGAGGCCTCTCCCCTGCAGAAATTGAAAGTTTTACAGTTAAAGGAGCCATTCTTGCAGGACTTGGTCCTCGCATCCTGCGAGCAGAAACAGCGCCACTCTATGCCCTCAGCGCCGTGAGTGTTGTCACAGAATTAATGAACTAACGAAGTGAAGAAATCGCTTCGTTAGTTTTTTTACAAAAAACTTTTACGAATGATGAAAGCAAGGTGGATCCCAGAATGATCTTCGAGAAGTATCCGTATATTAAAGTAGCTTCATTGGTTCCCATCTGCTTCTAAAAGTGTTAAAATAGTATCCAAGAAACTGGAGAAAACGAATGCCGAAAGAAGAGAATTTAACAGGGGACCAAGTCGTTGCCCTTACAAAAAAATATTTATCACCTGAAGATGTTGCTTTTGTACAAAAGGCTTTGGTCTATGCGGTTGATTGCCATAATGGGCAATTCCGTCAGTCTGGCGAGCCTTATATCGTCCACCCGATTCAAGTGGCAGGAATCCTTGCCAAGCTGAAACTGGATGCTGTGACGGTCGCCTGTGGCTTTTTGCATGATGTCGTAGAAGATACGGATGCGACTTTAGATGATTTAGAGCGCGTATTTGGTCATGATGTGCGCGTGATTGTCGATGGGGTGACCAAGCTCGGGAAGGTCAAGTACAAGTCCCATGAAGAGCAGTTGGCGGAAAACCATCGCAAGATGCTTATGGCCATGTCTCAAGATATCCGTGTCATTTTGGTCAAATTGGCAGACCGCTTGCATAATATGCGTACCCTCAAGCATTTGCGCAAGGATAAGCAAGAGCGCATTTCGCGTGAGACCATGGAGATCTATGCACCACTAGCCCACCGTCTCGGGATTTCCAGCGTCAAGTGGGAGCTTGAAGATTTGTCTTTCCGTTATTTGAATGAGACAGAATTCTACAAGATTTCTCATATGATGAAGGAAAAACGTCGCGAGCGAGAAGAGTTGGTCGAAGAGGTTGTCCACAAGATTGAGACCTATGCTGGGGAACGCCATCTGCATGGGAAAATTTATGGTCGACCAAAGCATATTTATTCGATCTATCGCAAAATGCAGGATAAGAAGAAACGCTTTGATGAAATCTATGACTTGATTGCCATCCGCTGTATCCTGGATACCCCCAGCGATGTCTATGCTATGCTAGGCTACATCCATGAGCTCTGGAAGCCAATGCCGGGGCGTTTTAAGGACTATATTGCCAACCGGAAGGCCAATGGTTATCAGTCCATCCATACGACTGTATACGGCCCTAAAGGACCGATTGAATTCCAGATCCGAACCAAGGAAATGCACGAGGTTGCTGAGTATGGGGTTGCGGCTCACTGGGCCTATAAAAAAGGGATTAAGGGTCAGGTCAACAGCAAGGAATCGGCTATTGGGATGAACTGGATCAAGGAGATGATGGAACTCCAAGACCAGTCAGGCGATGCCAAAGAATTTGTTGAAAATGTAAAAGAAGACATCCTGGCAGAAGAGATTTACGTCTTCACACCAGATGGAACCGTGCGCTCGCTTCCGAAAGATTCTGGGCCGATCGATTTTGCCTATGAAATCCACACCAAGGTTGGGGAAAAAGCGATTGGTGCTAAGGTCAATGGCCGGATGGTGCCCCTCAATACCAAACTTCGGACGGGAGATCAGGTGGAGATTATCACCAATGCCAATTCCTTTGGTCCGAGCCGTGATTGGCTGACCCTTGTTAAAACTAGCAAGGCGCGCAACAAGATCCGTCAGTTCTTTAAAAATCAAGACAAGGAATTGTCGATTAACCGTGGTCGGGACCTCTTGATGGCCCAATTCCACGAGCATGACTTGGTAGCCAATAAGTTCATGGACAAAAAACACATGGACAAAGTGCTACAAATCAAGTTACAAGACAGAAGAAGCCTTGTTTGCGGCGATTGGTTTTGGAGAGATCGGAGCTATTACCATCTTTAACCGCTTGACGGAGGATGAACGCCGGGAAGAAGAACGGGCTAAAGCACGCGCAGAAGCAGAAGAGCTAGTCAAAGGTGGCGAGGTCAAGGTTGAAAATAAAAAAGACACCCTGAAGGTCCGTCATGAAGGTGGCGTGGTCATCCAAGGCGCTTCTGGGCTCTTGATTCGGATTGCTAAGTGTTGTAATCCAGTTCCAGGTGATGAAATCGTCGGCTACATCACTAAAGGACGCGGTGTTGCGATTCACCGTGAAGACTGTATGAACCTGCGGGCTCAAGACAACTACGAGCAACGCTTGATTGATGTAGAATGGGAAGATAACAACACGACCAAGGACTATATCGCCCACATCGATATATACGGACTCAACCGTGCCGGACTTCTGAACGATGTACTACAAGTCCTCTCCAATACAGCTAAGATGGTCTCAACCGTCAATGCCCAACCAACCAAAGACATGAAATTTGCCAATATCCACATTTCCTTTGGAATTCCAAACCTGTCTATGTTGACAACAGTTGTGGATAAGATTAAGAGTGTGCCGGAGGTGTACTCTGTTAAGCGTACCAACGGCTAGTCGGCTGCGAAAATCGACTTCATACTGCGTTAGTTTCGACTGGCCTAACTACAGCTATGCCTGCGTCTCACTGCCTTGTCTGATGTCGATTTTCTTTGAAGAAGGTAGGACATGCTCAGAACTCTTTTATTGCTTGGTGGCTCGTCGTCTGAAGTTGATGTTCTTTGAAGGTCAGCAGTGAATGCTCAATAGATTTATAAAATAGGATAATAAAATGAAATTAGTGATTCAACGGGTCAGAGTGCCTCGGTTTCCATTGATGGTCAAGTCTACAATGCGATCCAGCAAGGTTTGCTGCTCTTAGTGGGAGTGGGGCCTGAGGATGACCAGAAGGATTTGGAGTATGCGGTCCGCAAGGTATCGCAGATGCGTATTTTCTCAGATGAGGAAGATAAGATGAATCTTTCGGTCAAAGATATTCAAGGAGAAATCTTGTCGATCTCTCAATTTACCCTCTTTGCAGAGACAAAAAAAGGCAACCGTCCTGCTTTTATAGGGACTGCCAAGCCAGATATGGCCAGTCAGTTATATGATGCCTTTAATGATCAATTAGAAAAAGAAGTCCCTGTCAAACGAGGGATCTTTGGAGCCGATATGGCGATTGAATTGATCAATGATGGTCCAGTGACGATTTTGCTAGATACAAAAAATCCATAAGTAAGAAAACATGCAGTCGGGTTAGACTGCATGTTTTTCAATATAGAGTTGTTGGGCGATCACTTGGTTGATAGAAATTTCTTGTCCTTGGATAACTAAGTGATAGAGCCCTGTGTAGTCATCGTACCGTTGAAACGCGATGGTATCACCGATCTGGAGATGAATCTGGTCTAAGAATTTTAACAATTCATAGTTGTCATAAACCCTTTGCAGAATATACAGACCAGGTTGGGTCGTTTCACTGAGACGGTCTTGGTAGGCTTCGACAAGCCTTTCGCCTTTCTTTGGAATTGTCCCACCGTGAGGGCAAGTCTTAGGGTTTCCAAGCATGTGATCCAGCCGGTCGATGAAATGTTCAGAAACAGTATGCTCGAGAACTTCTGCCTCTTCATGGACTTCTTCAGTTGTGTAGCCAAGATTTTTCAGCAGAAATACTTCGATCAAGCGGTGCTTGCGGTAGAGATCAGAGACCAATTGCGAGCCCAGATCTGTTAGTAGATAGCCATGGGTCTTATCTTTCACCAAGAGGCCCTCAGAGACCATGCGCTTAATCATCTCAGTCACAGCGGGTGGAGAGACCTGCATGCGACTAGCGATTTCCTTATTACTGATTTTTTCTACTTCTGTGCCAATTTCATAAATGCACTTGAGGTAATCTTCTTTGTTTGGTGTCATGCTTTCCTCTTTTCTTCGCTCACTTCTAGTATATCAAAAAAATCCTCAAAAACGCTAGTGGAGTAATGAGAATTGTCTCAAGCTCCAAAAGATGGTAGTATAGAATCATAGAAAGGACGGCATCATGAACAGACGGGAATTAGCGAGACTAGGCTGGAGAGGAAAATAGTTTAGCCTATCTAGAGAAGCATTTGCAGGGATACAAAGATCCACAAGCCTACCAAGAACAATATCAGTCTGTCTTTTTCTTTGCCAGTCCTCTGTTTCAAAACATGTGGTTTCAAGAGATCAAGGATCTAACGGAAACTGCTGCCCAAGACTTGCTGAGGGGCGTCATGAAAATTCTTCTTATGCCAAGTGACTTGTCTGGAACTTGTGAAGAAACAGCCTTTCTTCTGAGTAGGATGGCTCCAGATTGTCCACCAGGTTCCGACTTTTGGAAGGCTTTTTCACGCGTCGTGCAGGTCGCCTTTGAAAAGGATCCTTTAGCAGATCAGTCGGGAGATCAGCTTTTGAAACGCCAGGTTCACCAGTTGCGCTACCTACTTTCAAGTTACCAGGCACAATGGATTCGATACATAATGCGAGAGCTGGACAGACTGACGAAGAGGCCTTACAAGCTTACCTACAGGAGACTAGAGCTGTCACGGTGGATGCTTATGCAGCTGCCCGCCTTCACAATAAGGTCTCCCTAGGGCCAGATAGTCACCTTCATTATCCATCAGGGGCCTCCCAACAAGTCAATTTCAAAGTCTTGGTAAATTTTCATACGGAGTATATTCTCGATCAAGCTGGGCATTTCCTCAATGAAGTCGATCCAGTAGAAGTTTCTGAAAATGGCATTGTCAATGGTGCCAGTTTTAACTACGGGTTGGCTAGGGGACGGACCCATAAGGACTTAGATATTGACGCCGCCAAAGCGTGGGACCCACCCTTTCGCAAGCAGGTCCTCTATCAGCAAGGAGTTCGCTATCTAGCTCCGAAGAATGACCGAGGAGAGCAAGGTTATTGGAGTCGAAAAGGAGTTTTTGCACAAGGAGGCAAGAGCTACAAGCAACAAGTAGCACAGCGCGTGCGAAGTTTCCTCAGAGGCATCCCTCGCTTACGCTGGCGGGTCCTCCTCCAGAATGGGCTCCATCGGATTTTATAGCAGACAAAAAGAGGTCGCAGACCTCTTTTTCGTTTAATCAAGTGCTTTGACAGCTTCGATTGCAGCGTCGTAATTGGGTTCGCTGTTGATGTTGTCTAAGTATTCAACGTAAGTCACCTTGTTATTCGCATCTAAGACCAAGACAGCGCGCGCAAGCAAGTGCCATTCATTGATCAAGAGGCCGTAGGCTTTTCCGAAGGAATGGTCGTAGTAGTCTGAGAGCATGATAGCATTGTCGAGCCCTTCAGCAGCGCACCATTTACCTTGAGCAAAAGGAAGGTCGACAGAGACCGTCAAGACGACAGTGTCTTCCAAGTCCGATAAGGTCTTGTTGAAGTGACGTGTTTGCATCGAACAGATCCCTGTGTCGATGGATGGGATGATGCTGAGGACTTTTTTCTTGCCAGCAAAATCAGCTAAAGATTTCTTCTCCAGAGCTGGAGTGATCAATGAAAAATCATGAGCCATTTCCCCAACTTGAAGTTGAGATCCGGTAAAGGTAACAGGGTTTCCTAAAAATGTTGCCATAAAAAGACTCCTTTTTTGTTTTTATTGTACCGCAATACCGGAGGAGGGGCCACTGATTTGTTTAGAAATCTAAAGGGTCTACTGACTCAAACCTTCTGCGATCTTGTCTAAGTTCCACTTCATCATGCTGTAATAGCTATCGCCCTTTTCTCCTTCTTTGGCGATGGAATCAGTGAAGATTTTTGCATAGATTGGGATGTCGGTATCTTTAGACACAGTTTTCATAGGACGTTCATCGACGCTGGATTCAACAAAGAGGGCCGGCACCTTGGTTTGACGGAGCTTTTCTACCAGCGTTTTGATTTGGTCAGGTGTGCCTTCTTCTTCCGTATTGATTTCCCAGATATAGGCAGATGGGACGCCATAGGCTTTGGAGAAGTATTTGAAGCAGCCTTCGCTGGTTACGATCATCTTCTTGTCTGCCGGGATGTTATTGAATGCTTGTTTGGCTTTTTGGTCGAGCTTACTGAGTTTTTCAGTATAAGCAGCTAGATTCTTTTCGTAGAAGTCCTTGTTTTTCGGATCTTTGGCGATCAATTGTTTGGCAATGTTTTTAGCGTAGAGGATCCCATTTTCGAGATTGAGCCAAGCGTGTGGGTCTTCTTTTCCAGCTTGGTTTTGGCCTTCTAGGTAGATGACGTCGACTCCCTCGCTCACTGCGAAATAGTCCTTGTTTTCTACTTTATTGGCATTTTTGACCAATTTAGTGAACCAAGCATTGCCACCGGTTTCGAGATTGATCCCGTTGTAGAAGATCAGGTCTGCTTGTGAAGTTTTTTTGACATCTTCTGGGAGCGGTTCGTATTCGTGGGGATCTTTGCCGACGGGAACGATACTGTGGAGCTCGATCTTATCCCCAGCAATATTTTTGGTCATATCTGCAAGGATCGAATTGGTGGTGACCACTTTCAATTTACCAGAAGCTCCAGAAGAAGAACCCTTGCTACAGGCTAGAAGACCGAATAAGAGCGCCACAAAGAGGGCGAGGACAGAAGCGATTTTTTTCATGTGTTTCTCCTTTAATGAGACGAAAGAGCGTGCTTGTTCTTTCTCTGCTTAGGAGCGATAAAAAGCTGATGAGAAAGAAGACGGCAGAAGTGAGGACAATACAAGACCCAACGGCGATATTCAAACTATAGCCAATAAAGAGTCCCAGAATGGATGCAAGAGCACCTAGGCTGGAGGACAAGAGCATCATGGACCAGAGGCTATTGGTATAGAGATAAGCTGTCGCAGCGGGTGTGATGAGCATGGCGACGATGAGAATGGTCCCGACACTTTGCATAGCAGTGACAGAAACCAAGGTCAAGAGCACCATGAGCAGGTAGTGGTAGACCTTGACCCGGACGCCCATGGATTGAGCCAAAATGGGATCAAAAGAAGTAAGAAGCAAGGGGCGAAAGAGCAGGACAATCACCAGTAAGACTGCCACCCCAACACCGATGGTCATCCACATATCTTGGTCTTGCACAGCCAGGATATTCCCAAAGAGGATGTGGAAGAGGTCGGTGGAACTTTTTGCGACTCCAATCAGAATGACTCCTAAGGCGAGGAAAGAAGAGAAGGTAATCCCAATAGCAGTGTCGCTTTTGATGATGGAGTTGCTCTTGATATAGGTGATAAGGATGGAAGCTAAAAGCCCAAAGACAATGGCGCCAATAAAGAAATTGATGCCAAGGATAAAGGACAGGGCCACCCCTGGAAGGACTGCGTGTGAGATAGCATCTCCCATGAGAGACATGCCTCGCAAAATGATGAAGCAGCCAACAGCTCCAGCGACAATCCCGATGGCAATGGCTGTAATCAGGGCATTTTGTAAGAAGTGGAATTGCTGTAATCCATCGATAAATTCTGTAATCATCCGACGCCACCTCCTATAAAGAGTTCATGCCCATAGGCTGCATGCAGATTCTCCTTGGTAAAGGTTTCCTCTGTTTTTCCAAAAGCGATCAGCTTGCGGTGAAGGAGGAGGACCTGGTCGAAATAAGCTGGGACCTTGCTGAGATCGTGATGGACGATCAGGATGGTCTTGCCTTCTTTTTTCAAGGTTTTTAGTGTTTGCATGATGATGTCTTCGCTAACGGAGTCAATCCCTGCAAAGGGCTCATCCAAAAAGATGACCTCTGCTTCTTGGACCAAGCAGCGGGCGATTAGGACCCGTTGGAATTGCCCTCCTGAAAGCTGACCAATCTGGCGATCTGCTAGATCAAGAAGATTGACAAGCTTCATGGCATTTTCCACCTTTTGGAGATCTTCTTTGCTTTTTCTCTTGAAGATAGAAAGATGGGGATAGAGACCCAGTGAGACACACTCCCGCACCGTGATGGGGAAGTGGAAATCAATAGCGGATTTCTGTTCGACGTAGGCCACTCGTTGAAGAGCTTGGCCGAGATCTTTTTGATCGAGCAGGACCTTTCCCGAATGAGGGAGAAGTCCTAGCATGGCCTTGATCAGGGTTGATTTTCCAGCTCCGTTGGGTCCAAGAATGCCTAGGATGGTTGGACCCTGGATGGTGAGGGAAAGATCCTCCAAGGCCAGTGTTTGCTGGTAAGCAACACTTAGATGTTCAATTTGAATCATGATTTTGCTCCTTTACTATTAATATACATAAATAAAAAAATTAAGTCAAGTTAATTTTTAAAATGATTTAGATTAACTTACTTGTAATCATTGAAAAAAGTTCCTATTTTTGATAAGGTTATTAGAAAAGAATGAAAGCGAGAAGATCATGGTACGTTTACAAGATGATTTTTATGATTACGTCAATGGGGAATGGGCTGAGACAGCTGTGATTCCTGATGACAAACCGTCAACTGGTGGTTTTATGGACTTGATCCAAGATATCGAAAACTTGATGTTGGATATCACTGGAAAATGGCAACGGGGAGAAGAACTGCCTGAAGACAGCATTCTGCAAAACTTTGTCAAATACCACAAAATGGTGGCAGATTTTGATGCGCGGGAAGCAGCCGGTGTGGCTCCAGCTATGCCTTTGATCAATGAAATTAAGGCCTTGTCTTCTTTTGAAGACTATACCAGCAAGTTAGGCACCTATGAACTAGCTGGCAAACCAAATCTCTTGCCATTTAGCGTATCACCAGACTTTATGAATGCCCAAATAAATGTCTTGTGGGGAGAAGCACTCGGTTTGATCTTGCCTGATACGACCTACTATGAAGAAGGCAATGAAAAAGGCCCAGAGTTATTGGCTGTTTGGCGTCAAATGGTTGAAAAGCTTTTAGCAAAATTCGATTTCTCAGAGGAAGAAATCAAGGATATCCTGGATAAGGTCATTGCGGCCGATGCAGAATTGACCAAATATGTCTTGTCAAATGAAGAAAAATCCGAGTACAACAAACTCTACCATCCTTATGAATGGGCAGATTTCAAGGCCTTGGTTCCAGAATTGCCACTTGATACCTTCTTTACAGAAGTGATTGGACAAACACCAGATAAAATCATCGTGCCGGAAGAGCGTTTTTGGAAGGAATTTGCGCCAAAATTCTACTCAGCAGCCAACTGGGAAACCCTTCATGCTAAATTGAAACTCGGCGCAGCTCTTTCTTGGACTTCCTTCTTGACCGAAGAAATCCGTGTCTTGTCTGGTGAATATGGACGGACCATCACAGGGACACCAGAAGCACGTCCGAAAGAAAAGGCAGCTTTGGCTTTAGCAGAAGGGCCTTATAGCCAAGCGCTTGGCCTTTGGTATGCGGGCGAAAAATTCTCACCAGAAGCGAAAGCAGACGTAGAGCATAAAGTAGCGACTATGATTGAGGTCTACAAGGATCGTCTGGAAAAAGCAGACTGGCTCGCTCCTGAAACCCGCGAAAAAGCCATTGTTAAACTCAATGTCATCACACCGCATATCGGCTACCCTGAAAAATTACCAGAAACTTACGCCAAGAAGATCATCGACGAGAGCAAGACCTTGGTGGAAAATGCTCAAAAATTGGCGCAAATTTCGATTGCCCATGTCTGGAGCAAGTGGAACCAACCAGTCGATCGGAGTGAGTGGCACATGCCAGCTAATATGGTCAATGCTTACTATGATCCGCAACAAAACCAAATCGTTTTCCCAGCAGCGATCTTACAGGCGCCTTTCTATGACCTTCACCAATCGTCATCAGCTAACTACGGCGGAATCGGTGCGGTCATTGCCCATGAAATCTCCCACGCCTTTGACACCAATGGAGCATCCTTTGACGAGCACGGTAGTTTGAAAGATTGGTGGAAGCCAGAAGATTACGAAGCCTTTACTGCTCGCACGCAAAAGGTCATCGATCAGTTCGAAGGCCAAGACTCTTACGGTGCTAAGATCAACGGGAAATTGACCGTTTCTGAAAATGTGGCAGACCTCGGAGGAATTGCCGCAGCCCTTGAAGCCGCTAAGAAAGAAGCAGACTTCTCCGCAGAAGAATTCTTTACCAACTTTGCTCGCATCTGGCGCATGAAAGCTCGACCAGAGTACATGCAACTCCTCGCAAGTGTTGACGTGCACGCACCAGGAAAACTCCGTACCAATGTCCAATTGCCAAACTTTGATGAATTCTTTGAAACCTTTGATGTCAAAGAAGGCGATGGCATGTGGCGAAAACCAGAAGACCGCGTGATCATTTGGTAAACTAAGATACTAAGCCCGTAAAAAAAGCGAGAAGAAAATAGGAGATTGACGATGTGGGCCATGCCCACAAGTCAATCTCTCTTTTTCTCGACGCTTTTAGGGCGAGTTCAATTTCGCGCTACTGATTTTGTTGATCAAAGGAAGTAGTCTCGACTTCAGTTAAGCAATTTATTGATTTTCTTGACCATGTGGGCCATGCCCACAAGTCAATCTCTCTTTTTCTCGACGCTTTTAGGGCGAGTTCAATTTCGCGCTACTGATTTTGTTGATCAAAGGAAGTAGTCTCGACTTCAGTTAAGCAATTTATTGATTTTCTTGACCATGTGGGCCATGCCCACAAGTCAATCTCTCTTTTTCTCGACGCTTTTAGGGCGAGTTCAATTTCGCGCTACTGATTTTGTTGATCAAAGGAAGTAGTCTCGACTTCAGTTAAGCAATTTATTGATTTTCTTGACGATGTGGGCCATGCCCACAAGTCGATCTCTCTTTTTCTCGATGCTTTTAGGGCGAGTTCAATTTCGCGCTACTGATTTTGTTGATCAAAGGAAGTAGTTTTAAATCGAAATGAAAGTGCTTCGTTCATTGAGGGAGGCTGTTGGGACATATAGGCAACTGTGGCCTTATCTGAATTATAAGATACAAGAAAAAAGAGTTGAGACAGTTTTTCTGTCTCGACTCTTTTCCATATAGAATGACTATTTTCTTCTTTTTGGATCGGTTTGTTTAAAGATCAGGTATAAGATTCCGGCTGGCAAGAAACAGAAGAGCCACATGATATCTAGTCTTTTATGACTACTAGAGTTTGTTGCTTTAGAATCGCTCACGGCTATCCCCGCTTTAATACTTGGAGATACCTGTTGCAAGCCATTTTTAACGACCAGGCGGTTGCCTTCCAGTTTAATTGCTGGATTCGTGCCTTTTTTAACGGTTGCATATAAGTCTTGCTTCAAGTGTACGGTCTTTCCGTCGATCGTGTGGTCCCCTGCAGAGAGAACTTTTTTGTATTGGTAATCCGCAAACATTTTTTCGGCTAAGGTATTTCCGATTTGATTGCGGTAGCTTTCGGCGATCTCGACATCGTAGTTTCCAACGCCTAGGATGACTTCGATAATCCGCTGTTTCCCCCGTTTGGTTGTTGCGGTATAGTTGTAGTCAGCAGTTGGGCTGGATCCTGTCTTTAGTCCATCAGTTCCCTTGAGGGAGAACTTTCCACCTTCGAGGGAGGTATTGTAATTATCGTAGCTTTGCTCGTAGGGGGTTCCTTCCATGATGGTAGTGTGAGCTTGCTTGGTGTATTCCAACATTTCTGGCAGATCGTTTACGATGTGATAAGCCAGAATAGACATGTCCCGCGCCGTAATTTCGTTGTTGGCATGGACATCATAGCGCTGTGGATTGTAGTGGCCCTGGAGCACCGAAATCATCGCCCCATTTGGATTGTGCCATTTGGTATTTGTCATTCCCATTTCTTGCGCGTACTGATTCATTAGATCCAAAAATTTATCGGGATCATTGTCAGTGACAGCGTTGGCGAGCATAATTACAGCTGCGCTGGAAGAGGGAACAAAGAGCATCTTGATCAATTCCGATACTTTGTAGTCTACGCCAGCCACAATCGGTGAGTTGCTTAACAGATTGTTTTCCGAAATGGCTTGGTCTGACGCAGTTGCTGTAACCACGGTATCGTACTTGATCTTGCCTTCTTTGAGGGCCCGAAAGACCACATAGGCACTCATGAGCTTGGCCATGCTACCTGAGTCCCGGACCGTGTCGATATTGTCTCCGTACAAAATGGCTCCAGTATTGGCATCGATGACGATATCGGCCTTAGGCTTGTAAAAATCATCCAATACCAGTCCAGCATCGGCTGCAATTTTCATGACATCTTCTTGTTGGTAGAGATCGTCCGCAAAAGCAGTAGAGATAGGGCCTAATGTCAAGACTCCTACAAGGAGGGACAAGAGGCAGTGTTTTAGTCGTTTGTGTAAATGTCTCTCGTTATTCATAAATTCCATTATATCATACAGGTCAGGGATTAAAACGGAAAAAATTCTAGAAAAAGAAGAAAGTGAAAAAATAAAGAAAAAAGAGAATAATTTCGCAATAAAAGCGTTTACATTTCCCTAGAAAGTGCTATAATTTAAATTGAGTATAACATTTTTACAATGAGGTGAATCATATGAACAAAGGGAAGGTACTCTTAGCGACCAGCGCTCTGCTTTTATCAGCTGGTGTCCTAGTTGCTTGCTCAGGTGGAAAATCTGGAAGTTCTGGCGAACAGACGTTTAGCTATGTCTATACCCAGGATCCAGATACTCTCGACTATTCGATTTCCAATAAAAAATCGACTTCCGAGTTTACAGGAAATGCGGTGGATGGCTTGTTGGAAGTGGACAAGTATGGGAACTTAATCCCATCACTTGCCAAAGACTGGACTGTTTCCAAAGACGGCTTGACCTATACCTATAAACTCCGCAAAGGGGTCAAATGGATGACTTCTGAAGGGGAAGAATATGGAGGAGAGGTTAAGGCCCAAGACTTTGTCACAGGTCTCAAGCACGCGGCGGATAAGAAATCTTCGGCCCTCTATCTCGTCCAACAATCTGTCAAAGGGTTGGATGATTATGTCTCAGGAAAAACCAAAGACTTCTCAACGGTTGGTATCAAAGCCATTGATGATTATACCGTTCAATATACCTTGAGCCAGCCTGAAAGCTTCTGGAATTCTAAGACCACGATGGGGATCCTGATGCCGGTCAACGAAGAATTCTTGAAATCCAAGGGAGATGATTACGGTCAAGGAACCTCTCCGTCTAGTATCCTCTACTGCGGACCTTATTTGATCAAATCCATCACTTCTAAATCTTCTGCGATATTAGAAAAAAATCCAACCTACTGGGATGCGGATAATGTTAAAATCAGTAAAGTCAAACTGACCTATTATGATGGACAAGACTCCGAGTCTCTGATCCGTGGATTTGATAACGGTGACTATACAGTTGCCCGTGTTTCCCAAATGGTTCCAACTATAAGAGTGTAGAGAAGAAGCATAAGGACGACATCGTCTATACTGACCAAGGTTCCTCGACCTATAACCTTTCCTTCAACATTGACCGTCAGGCCTATGAAATCACAAAGAAGACCACGGATGCTCAAAAGGCCTCTACCAAGAAAGCAATCTTGAACAAGGACTTCCGTCAAGCTATTATGTTTGCCTTCAACCGCAAGGCTTATGTAGCGCAAGCTAACGGGGAAGCGGGTGCCAATAAGGTGATCCGGAATACCTTTACGCCACCAAACTTTGTCCAAATCGATGGCAAACAATTTGGGGATGCAGTAGAAAAAGACTTGGAAGCTTATGGGGATGAATGGAAAGGGGTCTCTGTCGCAGATGGAAAAGACACCCTCTACAATCCAACCAAGGCCAAAGAAGAGTTTGCCAAAGCTAAGGCAGACTTGCAGGCTCAAGGAGTTGAATTCCCAATTCATTTAGACCTTCCAACTTCTTCGACTTATACGGAAGGAATCAAACAAGCCCAATCCTTCAAACAGTCGATTGAATCTACATTGGGAGCAGAAAATATTGTCATCGATCTGAATATGGTTTCTGAGGATGATCTTCAACGAGTGACTTACTTTGCTGAAAATGCTTCCCAACAAGACTGGGATCTAAACAATAACTTGGGCTGGGGACCAGACTATACGGACCCATCTTCTTACATCGACATCACCAGTGGTAAATCTGGTGAAAATGCCAATTCTTACTTTGGATTCGATGCTGGTACGGATAATGCGGCGGCAAAAAGCAGCTGGCTTTGATGAGTACGATCAATTAATTGAGGATGCTAAAAAAAGAAAACACAGATGTCAACAAGCGTTATGAAAAAAATATGCTGCGGCTCAAGCTTGGTTGACCGATAGTGCCCTCTTGATTCCGATTCATTCGGATGGAGCTTCTCCAGTCGTTCGTAAGACTGTACCATACTCTGCAGCCTTTGCTTGGACAGGCCACAAGGGTCAAACCTTTAACTATAAGTATTTAGAAGTTCAAGACAAGGTCGTAGCGGCGAAAGACTATGACAAAGCGCGTGAACAATGGAAGAAAGAAAAAGAAAAAAATCCAATAAAAAAAGCGCAAGAAGAACTTGAAAAAGCATGTGAAATAAACTTTTCTTAGAGAAAACAGGATGGAGAGTGGGACAGAGATCGGTCATTCGTTAGAAATCGATTTCGTCGTACCACCTCCGCACAGTTGAGTAGGGCTGTAAAAGCTGATGAAATCAGCGTAGTAGAGTCCACTCAACCACTGCGTCATACTGTTATTTCTATCAAACATCGAAGGCTGGACAGTTTTGTACTGACCCCAAAAAGTTAGACAAATAATTATTGAAAGGATTTAGTTCTGTACTGCACAGGACTAAGTCCTTTTAGTTTTACCTTAATTCGTTTGTTGTTGTAATAATCAATATAGTCTACAATAGCCTGTTCCAATTGGTTAAGTGATTTGAAGGTCTTCTCATAGCCATAAAACATTTCGGATTTCAAAATGCCAAAGAAAGATTCCATCATGCCATTGTCTGTGCTGTTACCCTTACGTGACATGGATGGCTGAATCCCCCTACTCTCTAAGAACTGATGATAAGAATTGTGTTGGTATTGCCAGCCCTGGTCACTATGGAGAATAGTATTCTCGTAGTATTCCTCTGAGAAGGCTTGTTCTAACATCGTCTTTACTTGTGCTAAGTTCGGTGACCTAGAAAGATTATAGGCGATAATTTCGCTATTAAAGCCATCTAAAACTGGTGATAAATAGAGCTTTTGACTGCTTGCCGGAATGGCAAATTCTGTCACATCTGTGTAGCACTTTTCCATTGGTTTGGATGCTTCAAACTGGCGTTGAATAAGATTATCTGCTTTCTTACCAATCTCTCCTTGATATGAAGAGTACTTTCGTTTACGACGAATTCGAGCACTTAAACCAAGGACTCTCATCAAACGTTGTACTTTCTTATGGTTTACTATATAACTACGATTTCTCAATTCTAGAGTCATTCGGCGATAACCATAATTTCCTTTATGCTCAGTAAAAATAGCTTGAATTTCATCTTTAATATCATGATTTTTATCGCTTTTATCTAACTGCTTTAGCTGGTAATAATAGGTTGAACGAGCAAGCTTAATAATGTTTAGAAGGATATCTAAAGGAAACTCTGTTACCAATCCTCGGACAATTTCTGTTTTTCTTCTTGCTCCTTTTCGTCCTTCAATCGGAGTTCTCTCAACTTTTTTAGAATAGCATTCTCCGCTCTCAGGTACTCATTTTCTGCTTGAAGACGTTCTAACTCTGTCATCTCTTCGGGTTTCTTCTTTGGTTTACGTCCCATTTTAGGCGGTCTCCCTCTTGTTTTCTCAACAATAGTATACCCGTTTTTCTTATATTGTGCTATCCAATTAGGCAACATTCCAACACTTGGAAAAGCATAATCTAGAGACACCCTTATTTGAGAACGACCTTCAAGTAGAACTTTATCAATAATCTCTTGTTTTAGTTCAGGTGAATAGTAACAATTCTTTCCTTTTTTGACGATTTCTATTCCATAACGATCAATCAATTTAATCATGTACTGAAGATTGGGAATTGTTATCCCAAATATATTTGAAATCTCTTTGAAGGTTCGCCCTTGTTTTCTAAGTTCATAGATCTGAACTTTATCTTTATAAGTTAATTTCATAATAAAAACACCCCAAAAGTTAGATTTTTCTGTCTAACTTTTGGGGTGCAGTTCATTTTTGTTCAGTCTCTTTTTCTTTGTCTGAACCTTTAAAAATCGCCTAAAAATGGTATAATAGGAGCATCACGAAAATTGGAGAGACGCTATGAGTTTTTACGATCATAAAGAAATCGAGCCTAAGTGGCAAAAATACTGGGCTGACCATCATACTTTTAAGACAGGAACAGATGCATCAAAACCTAAGTTTTATGCATTGACATGTTCCCTTATCCCATCTGGAGCGGGTCTGCACGTAGGACACCCAGAAGGCTATACGGCAACCGATATCCTCAGCCGTTACAAACGTGCGCAAGGCTACAATGTCCTTCACCCAATGGGATGGGATGCCTTTGGTTTGCCCGCAGAGCAATACGCTATGGATACGGGGAATGACCCAGCAGAATTTACAGCGGAAAATATTGCCAACTTCAAACGTCAAATCAATGCGCTTGGATTCTCTTACGACTGGGATCGTGAAGTCAACACAACAGATCCAAACTACTACAAGTGGACTCAATGGATTTTCACCAAAGCTTTACGAAAAAGGCTTGGCCTATGAAGCGGAAGTGCCAGTAAACTGGGTTGAGGAATTGGGAACAGCCATCGCCAACGAAGAAGTCCTTCCTGACGGAACTTCTGAGCGTGGAGGCTATCCAGTTGTCCGCAAACCAATGCGCCAATGGATGCTTAAAATCACGGCCTATGCAGAGCGCTTGCTTAATGACTTGGATGAGTTGGATTGGCCAGAGTCTATCAAGGACATGCAACGCAACTGGATTGGGAAATCAACTGGTGCCAATGTAACCTTTAAAGTGAAAGGAACAGACAAGGAATTCACAGTCTTTACCACTCGTCCTGATACCCTTTTTCGGTGCGACTTTCACTGTCTTGGCTCCTGAGCATGAACTTGGTAGATGCTATCACAAGCCCTGAACAAGCTGAGGCTGTAGCTGACTACAAACACCAAGCTAGCCTCAAGTCAGACTTGGCTCGTACAGACCTTGCCAAGGAAAAAACAGGGGTTTGGACTGGTGCTTATGCCATCAACCCTGTCAATGGGAAAGAAATCCCAATCTGGATTGCTGACTATGTTCTTGCTAGCTATGGGAACAGGTGCTGTTATGGCTGTACCTGCCCACGACCAACGTGACTGGGAATTTGCCAAACAATTTGACCTTCCAATCGTAGAAGTGCTTGAAGGTGGAAACGTTGAAGAAGCTGCCTACACAGAAGATGGCCTTCATGTCAATTCAGACTTCCTAGATGGATCTCAACAAAGAAGACGCTATTGCCAAGATTGTGGCTTGGTTGGAAGAAAAAGGCTGTGGACAAGAGAAGGTTACCTACCGTCTCCGCGACTGGCTCTTTAGCCGTCAACGTTACTGGGGTGAGCCAATCCCAATCATTCATTGGGAAGATGGAACTTCAACAGCTGTTCCAGAAAAGTGAATTGCCACTTGTCTTGCCAGTAACCAAGGACATCCGTCCTTCAGGTACTGGTGAAAGTCCCACTAGCTAACTTGACAGACTGGCTGGAAGTGACTCGTGAAGATGGCGTCAAAGGTCGTCGTGAGACCAACACCATGCCACAATGGGCAGGTTCAAGCTGGTACTACCTCCGCTATATCGATCCACACAACACTGAGAAATTGGCTGATGAGGATCTCCTCAAACAATGGTTGCCAGTAGATATCTACGTGGGTGGTGCAGAACATGCCGTTCTTCACTTGCTTTACGCTCGTTTCTGGCACAAATTCCTCTATGACCTCGGTGTTGTTCCGACTAAAGAGCCATTCCAAAAACTCTTTAACCAAGGGATGATTTTGGGAACAAGCTACCGTGACCATCGTGGTGCGCTTGTGGCGACTGACAAGGTTGAAAAACGTGACGGTTCTTTCTTCCATGTGGAAACAGGGGAAGAGTTGGAGCAAGCACCAGCCAAGATGTCTAAATCCCTCAAGAACGTGGTCAACCCAGACGATGTGGTGGAACAATACGGTGCTGATACCCTTCGTGTCTATGAAATGTTCATGGGACCACTTGATGCTTCCATCGCTTGGTCTGAAGAAGGTCTGGAAGGAAGCCGTAAATTCCTTGACCGTGTTTACCGTTTGATTACAAGTAAAGAAATCGTTGCGGAAAACAATGGTGCTCTTGACAAGGTTTATAACGAAACCGTTAAAGCTGTCACTGAGCAAATCGAGTCGATGAAATTCAACACAGCCATTGCCCAACTCATGGTCTTTGTCAATGCTGCTAACAAGGAAGACAAACTCTATGTAGACTACGCCAAAGGCTTTATCCAATTGATTGCCCCATTTGCGCCTCACTTGGCAGAAGAACTCTGGCAAACAGTTGCAGCAACAGGTGAGTCTATCTCTTACGTAGCTTGGCCAACATGGGACGAAAGCAAATTGGTTGAAGACGAAATCGAAATCGTCGTTCAAATCAAAGGAAAAGTCCGTGCTAAACTCATGGTCGCAAAAGACCTGTCACGCGAAGAATTGCAAGAAATTGCTCTAGCTGACGAAAAAGTCAAAGCAGAAATTGACGGTAAAGAAATCGTGAAAGTGATTGCGGTACCAAATAAACTCGTTAATATTGTTGTGAAATAAGAAATGAGTCCTTCGGAGCTAAGCTCCGGAGGATTTTTGTATAAAATCGAAAGAATCCGTTTTAAGATAGATGTTGATTGTCTTTACGATATTAAAAAAGCTTCGGTAGGAAGAAACTACCGAGGCTTTTTAATAAATTTCATTCTGCATGATAGTGAAGAGATGTAAAACTCAGTGTCGTTCGAAAAGGAGTTTAAATGTTGCTATTCTTCCGAGGAAAATGGTGAAAATGGAGAAAAAGTCTGGCAATTTTGAGCTCTTCAAAAATTCTTTGAAGACCATCTTAGAAAAAAAGTTATTTCGACATCGAAACAGTTGACAGATGTAATTAAAAGCATTACAATAAATGATAGAAAGTTCGATATAGAAGAAAAAGGAGATAAAATGGACAAGATGCAAGGGGGCTACCAAGCTTTACAGATACGCTTGTTAAATGGGCGTATCTTTCAAAAACTGCTGAGCAAGGAACCAGATGCCCAATACCGTAGTGAACAGGGGAAAATTTTAACAGTCTTATGGCAAAAAGAGCAAGGAAGAGTAACTGCAACGGATATTGCACTAGCGACTGGGCTAGCTAATAACACCTTGACCAGCATGATTAAGAAGTTAGAAGACCAGGGATTGGTCGCTGTAAAACCTTGTACGCAGGATAAAAGGAAAAAATATATTACTTTGACAGACCTCGGTTGGGCACAAAAGGAAATTGGAGATCGTGTCAGCAAGGAACTGGGAGAGATTTTCTATCAAGGATTTTCGGATCAAGAAATCCGAGAATTTGAGGAGTATCAAGAGCGGATTATCACAAATCTAAAAGCTAAAGAGAATGACATCTAGGGAAAGGAGGTAACAGTTATGATTGGTATTACAGGGGTAACAGGAAAATTAGGTTCCTATGTGGCGGATCTTATAGATCAAAAAGGAATCTCTTCAGTCCATCTAGCACGAAGTCCAGAGCGTGCAAAACTCTATGCGTCAGCGAAAATTCGTAAAATAGTGTATGCCAATACACCAGAGGTGGTTGAGGTCTTAAAGGGGATCGATATCTTGTTGATGGTCTCTGCTCGGGAAAATCCAGAGCGTGTCAAGGAACACAAGGACTTTTTAGATGCTGCAAAGCTAGCAGGAGTAGAGCATATCGTCTATACCTCCTTTTATGGGGCAGATGAGAAGGCAACTTTTACCTTGTCTCGAGATCATGCCCAGACGGAAGCCTATATCAAGGAGTTAGGGTTCACCTACACTTTTTTGAGAGATAATTTTTACTTGGACTTCCTGATTGATATGGCGCTTGAAAATGGAGAGATTCGTGGTCCGGCAGGCAGTGGTCTTGTGTCAGCTGTTGCCCGTAAGGACACATCTAGGGTTGCAGCAGAAATTATTTTAAATCCGAAGGAGTGGGAAAATCAAACCTTGAATCTGACAGGGCCAGAGGATCTTTCCATGGAAGAAATCGTAGCGCTTCTCTCAAAAGAGACCGGTGAAGCCATCGCGTATGTGGATGAAACAGTAGAAGAAGCTTATGAGTCACGGAAAAAATGGTCAGCACAAACTTGGGAGTACGATGCCTGGGTCAGCACCTATACAGCGGTTAAAGCTGGGGAACAAGCTGGGGTTTCAACAGATATCGAAAAAGTTCTAGGGCATCCGGCAAGTAGCCTATTGGATACTCTTAGAGACAGAAAATTTATTGAGGAAGAACATGATTGAATATAAACATGTAGCCTTGCGCTACACGGATACAGACATTTTAAAAGATGTCAATCTCTGCATTGAAAATGGAGAATTTATGGTGCTAGTGGGGCCTTCAGGATCTGGGAAAACCACCATGCTCAAGATGATCAATCGTCTTTTGGAGCCGACAGATGGCAATATTTATATGGACGGAAAACGCATCAAGGACTATGATGAACGAGAGTTACGTCTTTCGACTGGTTATGTTTTGCAGGCCATTGCTCTCTTTCCAAATCTAACTGTCGCTGAGAATATTGCTTTAATTCCAGAGATGAAAGGGTGGACTAAAAGCCAAATAGCCTTTAAAACAGAAGAACTCTTGGATAAGGTAGGTCTGCCCGCTACAGATTATGCTCATCGTTTACCAAGCGAGTTATCGGGTGGGGAGCAACAGCGGATTGGCATTGTGCGGGCCATCATTGCAGAGCCTAAAATCTTACTGATGGATGAGCCTTTCTCTGCTCTCGATGCTATTTCCCGTAAGCAGTTGCAGGCTCTCACTAAAGCCTTGCACAAAGAATTTGGTATGACGACTATTTTCGTGACCCATGATACGGACGAGGCCTTGAAATTAGGGGACCGGATTGCAGTGTTGCAAGAAGGAGAGATTGTGCAGGTGGCGGATTCTAAAACCATCCTAGCCCAGCCAGTCAACGAATTTGTGGCAGATTTATTTGGAGGTGCTCATCATGTCTAAACTATTTGCAACCTTTCAAGAACGCTTTGGAGACTGGCTCACTGCACTGGGGCAACATTTGCAACTGTCATTACTGACCTTGCTCCTTGCGATTTTTCTGGCGGTCCCTCTGGCTATTTATTTAAGTACGCGCAAGAGAGCCAGCAACTGGGTTTTACAGGTAGCTGGGATCTTCCAGACTATTCCTTCCATGGCCCTTTTGGGGCTCTTCATTCCCATCATGGGAATCGGGACGCTTCCGGCCTTGACAGCTCTCGTCATCTATGCTATTTTCCCCATCCTTCAAAATACCATCACCGGTTTACAAGGGATTGACCCAAGTCTAGAAGAAGCAGGGGTTGCCTTTGGAATGACTAAGTGGGAGCGCTTGAAGAAGTTCGAGATTCCCTTGGCCATGCCCGTCATCATGTCTGGAATTCGGACAGCAGCTGTGATGATTATCGGGACGGCTACCCTAGCTGCCTTGATTGGAGCAGGGGGACTCGGTTCCTTTATCCTTCTGGGGATTGACCGCAATAATGCCAGTCTGATTTTAATCGGTGCCCTGTCTTCTGCCTTCTTAGCCATCGCCTTTAACCTTCTTCTCAAATGGATGGAAAAGGCCAAATTGCGGACCATCTTTGCGGCTTTTGCGGTAATGGTTATCGGATTGGGAGTATCGTATACGCCAAGTCTTCTTCCCAAACCGGAAAAAGAAAACCTGGTCATTGCTGGGAAGTTGGGTCCTGAACCGGAAATTCTAGCCAATATGTATAAGATCTTGATCGAGAAAAATACGGACATGACAGTGACCGTCAAACCGAATTTTGGCAAGACCACTTTCCTCTATGAAGCTCTGAAAAAAGGGGATATCGCTATCTATCCAGAGTTTACAGGGACCGTGACCGAAAGTCTACTCAAGCCAGCACCGCAAGTCGACCATGATCCAGAAGCAGTCTATCAAGCGGCTCGAGATGGGATCAAGCAACAAGACAACCTAGCCTTGCTCAAACCCATGGCTTATCAGAATACCTATGCTGTCGCAGTGCCTAAGAAAATTGCTAAAGAGTATGGCCTTAAGACCATTTCAGATTTGAAAAAGGTGGAAGGACAACTCAAGGCAGGATTTACCTTGGAATTTAATGACCGAGAGGATGGGAACAAGGGCTTGCAGAAGGTTTACGGACTCCATCCACAAGTCTCCACCATGGAGCCAGCCCTTCGTTACCAAGCCATCCAGTCCGGTGACATCCAGATCACAGATGCTTACTCAACGGATGCCGAGCTGGCTCGCTATGACCTGGTGGTCCTTGAAGATGATAAGCAACTCTTCCCACCTTATCAAGGGGCTCCCCTCATGAAAGCTGCATTACTCGAAAAACATCCGGAGTTGGAAGCTATTCTAAATAAACTAGCTGGAAAAATCACAGCAGAGCAAATGAGCCAGATGAACTACCAAGTCGGAGTAGAAGGTAAGTCAGCTAATCAAGTGGCGCGTGACTTTTTGGTAAAAGAAGGGGTTATCAAAAATTAACAAACAATTCTCAAGTCTTCGCACTTGAGGATTTTTTGATAGAAAGCAATTTTAACTCCTTTCAGCAAGCTTTTCTTATAGAGGGAGAGACCTTCTCTTTAAAAACTCTCCATTGAGTCTGGCTTAAAATTGTGTTACAATAAGCCTTGAAAATGAATGAAAGTATATGGAAACAAGTATGAAAAAAAGACCAGTGATCGGAATTACAGGAAATGAACGGCCCTTCCCAGATGATCCAGACGCGAACATGAGTTATGCAGCGGCTGGTTTTGTCGAAGCAGTCAAAGAGGCGGGAGGAATTCCCTTGATCTTGCCAATTGGAGATGCGGATATGGCCAAACACTACATGTCGATGATTGATAAGCTCATCATCACTGGTGGTCAAAATGTCTTGCCCAAGTTTTATGGAGAAGAAATCGCCATTGATAGCGACGACTACCTCTTAAAACGCGATCTTTTTGAGTTGGCCTTGATTGAGGAAGCGCGTGCGGCTAAAAAAGCCATCTTTACAGTCTGTCGTGGGACCCAACTTTACAATGTTGCATTGGGTGGGACTTTGCATCAGGATATTGAGGATCATTGGCAGGACAATCCAGGTCAATACACCAGTCAAGAGTTGGTGACCAAGGATCAGACGATCTTGCAAGAAATCTATGGCAAGACCAGTCGCATCAACTCCTTCCACCATCAAAGTATCAAAGACCTGGCAGATGGCTTAGAAGTGATCGCGCGGGATCCCAAAGATGACGTCATAGAGGCGGTTAAATCCACAGATGGAAGTCGTTTTCTCGGCGTTCAGTGGCACCCGGAACTGCGTTTTGACAAGAGTCCAGCAGACCACAAGCTTTTTGAATATGTTGTGAATGACTTATAATGAGGACCAGCTCCCTGAGGAATCTTTCCTAAGGGGGCTTTTTCTTTAATCTGCGTAAGAAAGACTGTAAATTGTGCCTAGGTTTTGGGGGAAGATTCGCTACAATAGAGTTAGTAGAATGAGGAGGCTTAGGACATGTATCAATTTCCAAAGGATTTTTTATGGGGGAGTTCAACCTCGGGTCCACAGACAGAAGGGCGTCTAGATCAGGATGGAAAAGGGGACAATCTCTGGGATTACTGGTATAGGATCGAGCCCAACCGCTTTTATCAAGGGCAGGGACCAGAGAAAACATCGACTTTTTATGAACACTGGGAAGACGATCTGGATCTCTTGTTAGAAACCGGTCATACTGCTTTTCGGACCTCTATCCAATGGTCCCGCATTTTCCCAGAAGGCCGAGGGGAGATCAATCCAGCGGGTGTCGATTTCTACCGCCGTGTCTTTGAAAAGATTAAGGAAAAAGGAATTCACCTCTTGGTCAACCTCTATCATTTTGATTTGCCGATGGCTCTTCAAGAGCAGGGCGATGGTTGGGAAAACAAGGAAACCGCTTATGCTTATCAAGAATATGCGCGTTTTTGTTTCAAGACCTATGGGGATCTGGTCGACCGGTGGATCACCTTTAATGAACCCATTGTCCCTGTAGAGTTTGGCTATTTTTATGATGCCCATTTTCCTCATAAGGTAGACGCAGCAGCAGCAGTAAAAGTAGCCTACCACACCCAGTTAGCAAGCTCTCTAGCGGTCAAGGCCTGTCACGAGGTGGATCCCAATTCCCGTATCGGGATTGTACTCAATCTGACACCAGCCTACCCTCGGAGCCAGCATCCAGAAGATGTTAAAGCCGCTCGCATTGCCGAGCTCTTTCAAGCCAAATCTTTCTTAGACCCGTCTGTTCTGGGCCACTATCCTCAAGAATTAGTGGAGATCTTGCGGGAGCGTGATCTCTTGCCAGATTATGATCCCTCTGAGTTGCGCTTGATCGAGGAAATACAGTCGACTATCTAGGGGTTAACTATTACCAACCACTGCGTGTGGCAGCTCCTCGTTATGCTCCAAATCCAGCTTCTCCTTTACTCTTTGAGCAATTTTATGAACCTTATGTCATGCCAGGTCGCAAGATTAATCCCCACCGTGGTTGGGAGATCTATGAGCAAGGCCTGTATGACATTGCCCAAAATATTAAGGAAAACTATGGCAATATCGAGTGGCTCCTGACGGAAAATGGGATGGGAGTCGAAGGAGAGGAGAAATTCCGCGAGGATGGGGTGATCCAAGACGACTACCGGATTGACTTTGTCAAAGACCATCTTCGTGAGCTCCATCGTTCGATTCAAGAGGGCGCCAACTGTAAGGGCTATTTGATTTGGACCTTTATTGACTGCTGGTCTTGGCTCAATGGGTACAAGAATCGCTATGGCCTTGTTGAACTAGACCTAGCTACTCAAGAAAGACGCCTGAAAAAATCGGGCCATTGGTTCCGTGAGTTGAGCCGGCAGAATGGATTTGAAGAGTAGAAAAACAGAAGTGGGACAGAAATCGGTCATTCGTTAGAATTCGATTTCGTCCTCCCACCTCCGCACAATTTGGTAGGGCTGTAAAAGCTGATGAAATCAGCGTACGTAGTAGAACCCACTCAACCACTGCGTCTTGCTCGACAATCCAAAGACAATTGAGAGGCTAGGACTTTTGTCCCAGCATCTTTTCTTAACCCTTCCTTAACTAGACCAATTTTCTTATATTTCCTAGTTGACAAACTGGAAGAAGCATTGTATACTGACTCCGCTGGTTGCTTTTTTGGTAAATTAGACTAGACCAATTTCAAAGTAACTGAAAAATCGACCATAGGTCGTTTGACTAAGTAAAGGGGAAAGTATAGCAAAGCTATATCGTAAAGACTATGTGCGGAATCGTTGGTGTTGTAGGAAATACAAATGCTACAGATATTTTGATCCAAGGACTTGAAAAACTCGAATACCGAGGCTATGACTCTGCGGGTGTTTTTCTTGCCAGTAAAGGCAAGAGCCAATTGGTGAAAGCGGTTGGTCGTATTGCAGAATTGTCAGCTAAGGTAGAAGGTGTTAAAGGGGAAGCCGGAATTGGACATACCCGTTGGGCCACTCACGGAAAACCAACGGAAGACAATGCCCACCCACACCGTTCGGAGACAGGTCGTTTTGTTTTGGTACACAATGGCGTCATTGAAAACTACCTTGAAATCAAGGAAGAATACCTAGCCGGTCACCATTTCAAGGGGCAAACAGATACAGAAATTGCAGCCCACTTGATCGGGAAATTCGCTGAAGAAGAGGGCTTGTCTACGCTTGAAGCCTTCAAAAAAGCTCTCCATATCATCCGTGGAGCCTATGCTTTTGCATTGATGGATGCCGAAGATCCGAGTACCATCTATGTGGCAAAAAATAAATCACCACTCTTGATTGGTCTTGGTGATGGCTATAATATGGTCTGCTCTGATGCCATGGCCATGATCCGTGAGACCAACCAATACATGGAAATCCATGACAAAGAGTTGGTGATCGTCAAAGCAGACAGCGTTGAAGTCCAAGACTATGATGGACAACGTCGTGAGCGCGCTAGCTACACGGCTGAGCTTGACTTGTCAGATATTGGTAAGGGAACGTATCCATACTACATGCTCAAGGAAATCGATGAGCAACCAACCGTGATGCGGAAACTCATCCAAGCCTACACAGATGAGGCTGGTCAAGTTGTCGTAGACCCTGCTATCATCAAGGCTGTTCAAGAGGCAGACCGCATCTACATCCTTGCAGCTGGGACCTCTTACCATGCTGGATTTGCTTCTAAGAAAATGTTGGAAGAATTGACTGATACCCCAGTGGAACTTGGTATCTCCTCTGAGTGGGGCTATGGTATGCCACTTCTCAGCAAGAAACCACTCTTCATCTTTATCAGTCAATCTGGTGAAACAGCTGATAGCCGTCAAGTATTGGTCAAGGCTAATGAAATGGGCATTCCAAGCTTGACAGTAACCAATGTACCAGGATCAACTCTTTCACGGGAAGCGGACATGACTATGTTGCTCCATGCGGGTCCTGAAATTGCGGTAGCTTCCACTAAGGCTTATACAGCTCAAATCGCAGCCCTTGCCTTTCTTGCAAAAGCTGTTGGGGAAGCCAATGGCAATGAAAAAGCCCAAGCTTTTGATTTGGTGCACGAATTGTCTATCGTTGCCCAATCGATCGAATCAACCCTTTCAGAAAAAGAAGTGATTGATGAAAAAGTCCGTGGTCTGTTAGAAACAACCCGCAATGCTTTCTATATCGGACGTGGTCAAGATTACTATGTGGCCATGGAAGCCAGTCTGAAACTCAAAGAAATTTCTTACATCCAATGTGAAGGTTTCGCTGCGGGTGAGTTGAAACATGGGACTATCGCTCTAATCGAAGATGGTACACCAGTTATCGCCCTCTTATCAGATCCAGTCCTCGCTAGCCATACTCGTGGGAACATCCAAGAAGTGGCAGCACGTGGGGCTCATGTCTTAACCATTGCAGAAGAAAATGTCGCTAAAGAGACAGATGATTTGGTCTTGACAGCAGTTCACCCATACCTCTCTCCAATCTCAATGGTGGTGCCGACTCAATTGATTGCCTACTTTGCAACCCTTCATCGTGGACTCGATGTCGATAAACCACGGAACCTTGCCAAGTCTGTAACGGTTGAATAACCTTTCCTATATAGAAAAAAAACATCCTCGTTAGGTTTTTCCTAACGAGGATGTTTGCTTTTAAGGGGCAAAGTCGAATCCACAGCCCATGATTGGTGAGAGGATGGGGAAAACGTGATCATTGGTCTCAAAAGAAGCTAGTCTTCTCTTTCAAAGGAGGGGTATAGTTGATTTTTATAACCGGATCAAGAAAAGATCAAAGAGGTGCTTTTTTTCTAAAATGAAAAAATAGAGAAAGATACTCGCAAGTCTTTATTTTCAAGGACTTGCGCCTTTTTGATTCCTATTTCAATAGAGAAATTTTAAGGCCTTGATAGGGAAAATATATTAGTCAGCTACTTTTCCAGGTGATATCATGGTTACACATTCCGGCAGGGAAGCAGTCGCCTTCCTAGTGGAGAAAATATTGAGGAGGTTGACACAGCATGAGTAAAAAAGAGTTAGTTCTTCGTGCCATTCGGGGCGAAGCGGTTGAGCGAATCCCTGTAGGATTTTGGCTCCATTACGTGACCCAAGAAGAAAAAGAATTGGGGCTAGACAATCCAGCCGTACTTGAAAAAAGTATTAAGGGACATCAAGATTATATTGAAAAAATTTCACCTGATTTTGTTAAGATCATGAGCGATGGCTTTTTCCGCTATCCCAGTGCCCTTTATTCTAGAGAGATCCAATCGATCCAAGAATTGAAGGACATTCAACCGATTGGTGAGAAGCATCCTTGGATAGAACAGCAGATTGAAGTGGTCAAGGAAATTCGTTCCCATTTTCACGAGGAGATTGCTTCTTTCTATAATATCTTCTCGCCTATTTCCTATTTGAAACGTTGGTTCCGGACTGATCAATCCCGTGGGGATCAAGTGATTGCAGACTTTATCAAGGAAGACCCAGAAACCTTGGCCCATGTCCTTGACGTGATTGCAGGAGACATCGCCATTCTTACTCGTCGCTTGATCCAAGAAGCAGGTATTGAAGGGATTTACTTCTCCACCCAGCAGGTCCAAGATGAGCGCGTGACAGAGGAGGAATACCGCAAGTTCATTGAGCCAAGCAACATCGCTGTCCTAGAAGCAGCCAATGAAGCTGGGGGCATCAATATCCTTCATATTTGCGGCTTTGAAGGAGCCAGCAATGAAGTGGACCTCTTCAAGGATTATCCAGCTCAGGTTATCAACTGGGCGACCCATCATGAAGGCCTGAGCCTAGCAGCAGGTCGCAAGCTTTTTGGCGATCGTGCTGTCCTAGGTGGCTTTGTCAATGGTAAGAAAGGATTACTCTACCAAGGGGAACGAGCAGCGATTGAGCAAGAAACCCGCCGCTTGGTGGCAGAAGCTGGAAGTCGCGGTTTGATCCTTGGGGCAGACTGTACCGTACCAGATGATTTCCAATTGGAACGATTAGACTGGGTGCGTCAAGCAGCTGTATTGTAGGAAGAAAGGAGAGGGAGATGAGAAAGATTCATGTGTGGTGTATCGTGATGACGGTCTTATTTTTAGTCCTAGGACTCGCAAAAGCGACTGCAGCAAGTAGTCAGGGAGAAAATAAAAAAGATCCAGATATGGCAAGGCTAGAGAAAATTCCAGCCCACAGCCTCTCCCTCATCCGCCCGTCTGATATGGCAGGCATTCTCCTATTAGATGGCCAGTGATAAAAAAAGATGAAGAGCTTGATAAAAAATATATATTAGTCAAAGAATGAATGACGTGTTAAGATAACAAGCAAGAAAAAAGAGAACGAGGTAAGAAGATGTCTACAAAAAGAGAATTAGTCTTAAAAGCATTCAAAGGAGAAAAAGTTGACCGTGTGCCAGTTGGTTTTTGGCATCATTTTACAACAGAAGAAGAATGGTTGAAAGGATTTTCCAATCCTGAAATTATTGAAAAAAACCTGAAGGGTCATAAAAATTTCCTTCACAAGGTCAAACCGGACTTTGTCAAACTCATGAGCGATGGTTACTTTGCTTATCCAAATCCAGCTATTCATAAAGGTCTTGAAAACATTTCAGACTTAGCAGGAATTGAACCACTCGGGGCAGATCATCCATGGATCACAGAGCAGGTAGAACTAGTCAAAAAAATCCGTGCTGATTTTGAAGAGGACATTGTCGCTATCTATAATATCTTTGCTCCTGTAACCTATTTCAAATGGTTGGTGGGAGAAGTTTCAGGTGGCGATGACTTGATCGCAAACTTTATCGATCAAGATGCTACTACTCTTAAAAAAGTATTAGATACGATCGGTCAAGATATTGCAAGTTTGAGCCAACGAATCATCAAAGAAGCAGGAGCGGACGGGATCTATCTCAGTGTTCAAAGCATTCAAGATGCGCGCGTGAACCAAGAAGTGTACAAACAAGTCATTGCGCCAAGCGAACTTCATGTTTTAGAAGCGGCCAAGGAAGCCGGTGGGGTAAACATCCTTCATATCTGTGGCTATGAAGGGGCTCGCAATGATATCCACCTCTTCACAGACTACCCAGCCCCAGTCATTAACTGGGCAGTCGGACCAGAAGGCATCAGCCTAGCGGAAGGCCGCGAAATCTTTGGTGGGCGTACCGTTCTTGGTGGCTTTGAAAATGGCAAAAATGGTCTTCTCTACACAGGAGACAAGGCCGCTATTCAGGCAGAAACCAAACGCATCATCGCAGAAACAGGAACCACAGGCCTGGTCATCGGTGCAGATTGTACCATTCCAAGTGATATCGATGAAGAACGAATCGAATGGGTTCGGGAAGCTGCAGCAGAATAAGGAAAATAGCAAAAGGGAGAACAAAATATGAGTAAAAAAACATGGATTATCGGTGGGGTGGCCGTTCTTGCCCTTGCAGGTGCAACGATTATCGGACGGAGCTTGAACCACGCAAACGACAGCAAAGGCTCAACAGGATCGAACAAGGTAACAACCTTGAAAGTAGCCCACACTCAAAACTACGTGCCTTATGATTTTGTCGATGAAAAAGGGGAATCAGATGGTTATGAAGTAGCTGTTTTGAAAGCAATCGATGAAAAACTTCCAGACTACAAGTTTGAGTACACTGGAACGAGTGATGACGATCTCTTGATCGGTCTAGAATCTGGCAAGTACGATATCGGAACCAAAGGAGCTTGGTATACAGAAGAACGTGCCAAGAAATTTATCATTCCAAAAGAGCCAATTGGAGCTAGTATCATCGGATTTACCGTACGTAAAGAAGATGCGGATAAGTACAAGAATATCGATGACTTTGCCAAAGAAAAAGGGAAATTGGTTCCGATCTCCCCACAAAATGCCCAATGGAATGTCATCAAAGAATACAATGAAAAACATAAGGACCAACAAATCGAGTTGACAGCTGCGGAATCATTCAAAGTGGCAGATGCCTATGCATGGGTTCTGGAAGGTCGTTACGATGCCTTCTTTGACATCAAACTTTCCTTTGAAAAAGCTGTCACGGATAAAGATGGTTCTTATCACCAATATGCGGACAAACTCAGCTGGTTTGCCTACAAAGGAATTCCAACTTACCCATTGATTCACAAGGATAAGAAAAACGAAAAATTTGCGGAAGCCTACAGCAAGGCCATCAAAGAATTGGAAAAAGATGGCACACTTGCTAAATTGTCGAAAAAATATTTCGGTGAAGATGTCTTCAGTTATGTAGATAAAGAAAAATAAGATGAAACTGGGTGCGTTTAGCCCCAGCTTCCTTATTTCTATCCGGATAGAGAAAGGAAAAGAAAGATGGTCTCATACGACATTTCCAAGGTCTGGTCATTTCTCCCAACCTTGGTCCAAGCCCTGCCGGCGACCCTAGCTTTGATGGTTTTAACGACGCTTCTCGGCTCGGCTTTTGGCTTGGTTTTGACCTGGGCACAGGTATCAGAAGAGAAGGTGGGAGCAGGTCTAGCAAAAGGCTATATCTTTACACTACGTTGTACCCCTCCGATTGTCCTCCTTTTCTTGGTCTTTTATGGACTGCCCCAATTTAAACTGGTGGTTGGGAGTAGATATCGATCACTGGTCTAAGTTTGTCTTTGTCCTTGTGGCTATGTTTCTTCTCTTCGCGGCGATGATCTCTGAGGTCTTCAAGGCAGCCTATTTGGCAATTCCAAAAGGCCAGATGGAAGCCGGCTTGAGTATTGGCTTGACGCCAGCTCAAACCATTTGGCGGATTGTCCTTCCCCAAGCTTTTCGCGTGGCTCTTCCCAATATGACAACGGCCATCTTGAACCTCATGCGCGATGCCGCTTTGGCTTATACCATTGGCTTTATCGACATCATGGGAGCAGGAAATAACTTGATCAGCCGCAATCTCGGAAATTATTCTCTGGAGACGTATACAGCCGTAGCAGTAATCTACTGGGCGATTGCCTTGGTGATCTCCTTCTCAGCTCAACTCCTTGAGAAACGACTCAGTGTCACAGAAAGGTAGCTTATGGATTTCAATTTTATTAGTAAAACATTTTTAGCCACCTTGGCTGGTGTTCCAGTGACTCTTCTGATCATGGTCGTCTCCATTCTTTTGAGTTTTTTTCCAGCCCTCTTTTTGGCGCTCGGTCAGATCTATAAGGTCAAAGGGGTTCGCAGCTTCTCAGTGGTTTACTTGGCCTTTATACGCGCGACGCCTCCGATTCTCTTGATTCTCTTCTTTTATAGTCTCTTCCCTAGCCTCTTAAATAGCTTTTTTAAGAGCATGGGTAGTCACTTTAATGTCTTTGAGATCAATCCCATTTACTATGCCTTTATCATCTTTAGCTTGATGACAACAGGGAGTCTTGCTGAAATTCTTCGGTCCGCTATTCTGACAGTGGATAAGGGCCAGCTAGAAGCAGCGCAAGCAATCGGCTTGACCAATCGCCAGGCCTATATCCGCATTGTCTTTCCACAAGCCCTGCGTGCAGCCCTGCCCAATCTGTGTAACCTGGTCATCAACTTGGTCAAAGGTACCTCCCTTGTCTTTGTCATGACCATCAAGGATATCACCGCTATTGCCAAGGTTGAAGCCTCCTATGGCTATCAGTATTTTGAATCCTATCTAGTGATTTTTATTCTTTATATTGTCATTTGTGGATTAATTCAGTGGGGATTCAATCGCTTAGAAAAACGCCTGACACTCGCATAGAAGAAGGAGAAATGAGAAGATGTTAAAAGTAGAACACGTATCGAAAAAATTTAAGGACCACCAAGTTCTGGTAGATGTCAATCTCAAGGTCAACCAAGGGGATGTGGTCGTTATTTTAGGCCCATCCGGATCAGGAAAAACCACCTTCCTACGTTGCCTCAACCACTTGGAAAAGGCAGATACAGGCCACCTAACTCTAGGTGGAAAAGAATATGACCTTTCAAAACTCAGCAAAAAGGACATTTTAGAAATCCGCCAGAAGACGGCCTTTGTCTTCCAGCACTACAATCTATTTGCCAACAAAACAGCGCTTGAAAATATCTTGGAAGGCCTGATTGTAGCCCGCAAGATTCCAAAGAAGAAGCTCTTCAACGGGCAGAATCCGCCCTTGAAAAGGTCGGCCTCCTCGCGTACAAAGATTACTATCCTTCTCAATTGTCAGGTGGTCAGCAGCAACGGATCGGAATCGCACGTGCCATCGCAGTCAAGCCAGATGTGATCTTGCTGGATGAGCCAACCTCAGCGCTGGACCCAGAGTTGGTCGGGGATGTACTAGCTGTTATGAAGCAACTAGCCCAAGAAGGAGTGACCATGGTTGTCGTAACCCATGAGATGAGCTTTGCGCGTGATGTAGCCAACCACGTCATCTTTATGGATGGTGGACACATCATCGAAGAAAACGAACCCCATGAATTCTTCAACAGTCCAAAAGAAGAACGAACCAAACAATTCCTTTCACGGATTCTATCCGATGCCACCTACAGTGTCGAATACATGATTTGATAAGAGGCACACCTGTACTGACCCCAAAAAGTTAGATTTTTTCTGTCTAACTTTTTGGGGTCAGTACATTTACGGAAGGTTTTGTTTATTTGTAAAACACTAAAAAACCATAGCTAAAAAAAGCTGTGGTTGTGACCTTATCGAGGACTTATTTCAATAACGCTAATGTATAAAAGTTGTTGGTTTAGAGAATATCCGCTGATTTTTGCCTTAATATGAACGTTTTGGTCTTCGGAAATATCATTCCCATTGAATGGATTAAAAGCAGGGTCAACTGATGGACGCACTTCAGCTAGTTTAAAATATGGGCTCGGATTTGCAATATCTTTTCCCATAAAGTTCCCTGAGTAGATGAGAATATCGAAATATGTTTTTCGACCCTCGCTCGAAGCAATGTCAGCGATGTAGCCATCAAATTCCACCACTTGTCCTTTATATTTATTAACGAATTCGTTGATCTTATCTGGATCTTCAGTTTGTAGAATTGTTCCAAATTCTGTGTTGTTTTCAGCAGTGAGAATAGAAGGAGTACTAGGAGGAGTGCTAGAGGAACTACTAGCACTGGAAGAACTGGACAGCGTTTCTGAACTGCTTGTTTTGGAACTTTTTGAAGAGCTGCTTTCAGTTTTTATACTTGATGATGTAGTATCAGTGGTTTGTTTCATAATTTTTGAACTATGGGTTGCTTGTTTGGCGGATTTTGATGTATCATCCTTAGGACCAAAAATGATTAATAAGGCTATCATTACAATAAGTACGATTGCTCCTGCGATACTTCCAATAAATTGTAGCTTTTTCAACTGATCACGTTTCCGTAACTCCTCACTAGATAGTGGAGTGATACAGACCTCGGCTTCTTTAGAAAATAATCCGAATATGCCTCCACTTCCTTCTTCAAGGATTTTGATTGTAGCATCTTCTTTTTTTACATTTAAATCATTAAGCCCTTTTTTAATAGCTTCTTCAATATTTTTTCCTTTATAAACTCCCATGTTAATATCCTTAATTATTAGTTTTATAATCATTTTACCTATATTCAATAAAAAAAGTAAATAGCATTTTTTAAAAAATTATGTAAAAAACTGTTGACAAAAAAATCAGTCTGGTTTATAATAATTTATGTAAACAAAAAGAGGTTGGAAAATCTTAAGAGTTTACAGGATCAATAGTGGAAAGGAGATGGTGAGATGCTATTTCCAAAATATAGAAAACTAATTGATAAAAGAAGGAATAGAAGATCTTAGCCCTTGAGGCTATTTATTTAAAAGGAAAAAAATAAAAATTATGTAAACAAACATTAAGTAGCCAATTCGGCTACTCATTTTCAAGAACGAATTAAAATTATGTAAAATAGAGGTAACGAATATGAACAACAACTTTAACAATATGGATGATCTTTTCAATCAACTAATGGGAAACATGGGTGGTTTTCGCTCGGAAAGCCGTCGCTACATGATCAATGGTCGTGAAGTGACACCGGAAGAATTCGCTATTTATCGTCAAACGGGTCAACTTCCAAATGAAGGAAGTGAGCAAGTGCAACACCAGCAAGGCAAAGGAATGAAACAAGATGGAATCCTTGCGAAACTTGGTCGCAACTTGACCGAAGAAGCTCGTGAAGGAAAATTGGATCCGGTCATTGGACGTAACAAAGAAATTCAAGAAACGGCTGAAATCTTGTCTCGTCGTACCAAGAACAATCCGGTCCTTGTAGGGGATGCTGGTGTAGGTAAAACAGCGGTTGTAGAAGGCTTGGCCCAAGCTATCGTGAACGGAGATGTTCCAGCAGCCATCAAGAATAAAGAAATCATCTCGATTGATATTTCTGGTCTTGAAGCTGGTACGCAATACCGTGGTAGCTTCGAAGAAAATATCCAAAATATGATTCAAGAAGTCAAAGCGATGGGTAATGTCATCCTCTTCTTTGATGAAATCCACCAAATCCTTGGTGCAGGTAGCACAGGGGATGGGCAAGGATCTAAAGGTCTTGCGGATATCTTGAAACCAGCTCTTTCTCGTGGGGAATTGACAGTCATTGGTGCAACTACTCAAGATGAATACCGTAACACCATCTTGAAGAATGCGGCCCTTGCTCGTCGTTTCAACGAAGTCAAGGTTAATGCTCCATCAGCTGAAGATACTTTCAAGATTCTCCAAGGAATCCGTGAATTGTATCAACAACACCACAATGTCATCTTGCCAGATGAAGTCTTGAAAGCTGCCGTTGATTACTCTGTTCAATACATTCCACAACGCAGCTTGCCAGATAAGGCGATTGACTTGGTCGATGTGACAGCTGCTCACTTGGCAGCACAACACCCAGTGACAGATGTACATGCGGTTGAGCACGAAATCCAAGCGGAAAAAACAAAACAAGAAGAAGCTGCCGCTAAAGAAGACTATGAAGCAGCCTTAAATGCAAAAATTCGTATCGAAGAACTCGAAAAACAAATTGCTAACCATACAGAAGATCACAAGGTGACTGCAACCGTCAACGATGTAGCTGAGTCTGTCGAACGGATGACTGGTATTCCTGTTTCTCAAATGGGTGCGACCGATATCGAACGCTTGAAAGATATGGGTCACCGTTTGCAGACGAAAGTTATCGGTCAAGACAAGGCCGTTGAAGCCGTTGCCAAAGCGATTCGTCGGAACCGTGCAGGTTTTGACGAAGGCAACCGTCCAATCGGTAGCTTCCTCTTCGTAGGTCCTACTGGTGTCGGTAAGACTGAGTTGGCTAAACAATTGGCCCTTGATATGTTTGGTACCAAAGATGCCATCATCCGTTTGGACATGTCAGAATACAGTGATCGTACAGCTGTATCTAAATTGATTGGTACAACTGCAGGTTATGTAGGTTACGATGACAACAACAATACCTGACAGAACGTGTACGTCGCAACCCATACTCAATCGTCCTTCTTGACGAGATTGAAAAGGCAGATCCTCAAGTGATCACCCTTCTCCTTCAAGTTTTGGATGATGGTCGTTTGACAGACGGTCAAGGAAACACGGTTAACTTTAAAAATACTGTGATTATCGCTACTTCAAACGCAGGTTTTGGTTACGAAGCTAACTTAACAGAAGATGCGGACAAACCAGAACTCATGGATCGATTGAAACCTTACTTCCGTCCAGAATTCCTCAACCGCTTCAATGCTGTTATTGAATTCTCACACTTGAGCAAGGAAGATCTTTCTAAGATTGTTGATTTGATGTTAATTGATGTCAATAAGACCCTTTCTAAGAAAGAAATCGACCTAGCAGTGAGCGATGCGGCTAAAGAATATATGACTGAAGAAGGTTATGATGAAGTGATGGGTGTTCGTCCACTCCGTCGGGTCGTTGAACAACAAATCCGTGACAAAGTCACAGACTTCCACTTGGATAACTTGGATGCTAAACACCTAGAAGCTGATATGGAAGATGGTGTACTTGTGATCAGAGAAAAAGACACAAAGAAGGAAGAAAATACTGATAAACAAGCAGAATAAGGCGAATTAGTTTGTGAAAATAGAGGCAGCTATAATTATAGCTGCCTTTGTTTTTTCTTCCCACCTAGGGGAAATTATTCGCCGGATAAGGCCAAAATCTCCCTATTTGGGCTAAAAAAACATCAATAATTAGTGAAAATTGTGAGATTTGAGCAAAATTATTAATAAATAAAGAAAATAAGTATATAATCTATACAAGAAAAAAATATGAGGAATGGAAGTACGATGAACAATACAATTGATATCTACTCGACTCCGGAATACAGAAAGGTTGAAGCCGTTGTTCAGCTGATGGTCGATGGTCGCTTGACCAGCTACCGTGTTGCAACTGAAACCAACATTAGCAAAATGAGCTTGGCAACTTTGACCAAGGGGACGAGTAAAATTAAAAATATTACCTATCAAACGGCCCTGGCCTTGATTGATTGGTATGATGAGAATCATGAAAAGTATGGCATTACGATTGACTAGTCAGTGGCCCACTTTTCGTGGTTTTTTCTTTTTTCTGGGAACTGGCTAGCCCTTTAGAAAGGAAGTCAGAATTTACTTGAAAAGGATGAAGAAACTTGAAAAGATAGGTGAAATTTGATATAGTATAGCATATATGAAATTTAAAGGAGAAACATATGCAAGGTGCAAGTTTTCTAGTGATGCTAGTTCTTATGCTCGGTTTGATGTTCTTTATGAGCCGTAGCCAAAAGAAACAGTACCAAAAACGGATGGAAAGTTTGAATAAACTTCAAAAAGGAAATGAAGTCATCACAATTGGTGGCTTGTACGGAACCATCGATGAAGTCGATAAAGAACGCAAGACGGTTGTCTTGGACGTTGATGGTGTCTACCTTACCTTTGAATTGGGAGCGATCAAAACAGTTCTTCCTGTATCAGAAGGAATCACAGCAGCTGCAACAGAAGGTGTTAGCTCAGAAGTCGATTCAGCCATCGAAGAATAATGATCACGAAAGAGGCGAAGGCCTCTTTTTTCGTGGGAAAAAGGGATAGGAGGAACAAGGAAAGCCCTGCTGGTTCAAAAAAGAGGCCAGTGTCCCTATTTTATGGGGATTTATGGTATAATGAAGCGATAAATATTGAAATAGGTAGAAAAACATGTTTCGTTTTAAGAAAAAAGAAAAAATTGAGATTCCTTTAGAGGTCCCGAAACATATAGGCATCATTATGGATGGCAATGGCCGCTGGGCGAAGAAGCGGATGCAACCGCGTGTCTTTGGCCATAAGGCAGGGATGGAAGCTCTCCAAGAAGTGACGATTGCAGCAAAAAATATGGGAGTTCAGGTCTTGACGGTCTATGCCTTTTCGACGGAAAACTGGACACGCCCTGAAGATGAAGTCAAGTTTATCATGCACTTGCCAGTTGAGTTTTATGACCGCTTCGTTCCCGAATTGCATCGCAACAATGTCAAGATTCAAATGATTGGTGATACCAAGAAATTACCCAAAGAAACGCTAGAAGCCTTGGAAAGAGCTGAAGAAAAGACCAAGGACAACACAGGTTTGATTCTGAATTTTGCCCTCAACTATGGGGGACGTGCTGAAATTACCCAGGCTGTGAAGCAGATCGCGCAAGAAGTCTTGGATGCTGACTTCAGTCCTGAAGATATCACTAAAGAGATGATTGCAGATCATCTCTATACCGAAAGTTTACCACGCGATCTAAGGGATCCGGATTTGATTATTCGTACCAGCGGAGAGATCCGTTTGAGTAATTTCCTTCCTTGGCAGGCCGCCTACAGTGAGTTGTATTTCACAGATGTCATGTGGCCAGATTTTGGAGAAGAGGCACTAAGACGTGCCGTAGTAGAATATAGCCATCGCCACCGGAGATTTGGCGGTGTTTAGGAGAAGATGATGACGAAAGATTTACAAAAACGTGTAATTTTTGGAGGAATTTCCCCTGCTCTTTTTCATTCCAACAGTAATGGTTGGAGGGGTATTCTTCCAGATTGTGATCGGTTTGATCGCCATGCTAGGAGTTCATGAATTGCTTAAGATGAAGGGGCTTGAAACTGCGACCTTTGAAGGAGCGCTGGCCATGTTAGCGGCCTTCGTCTTAACCTTGCCGATTGAGGACTATCTGCCCTACCTTCCAGCAGATGGCAACATGATTGCCTATGGGTTGGTTGTCTTGATCCTCATGGGAACAACGGTTCTCGCTCAGAATTACAATTATGAAGATGTGGTCTACCCCATTGCTTCTAGCTTCTATGTGGGACTGGGTTTCCACTCCCTAGTAGATGCACGAATCGCTGGTATCGACAAGGTTTTGTTAGCTCTATTTATTGTTTGGGCTACGGATTCCGGTGCTTATCTGGTAGGAAGTCAGTTTGGAAAACGCAAGCTCATGCCTACGGTCTCTCCCAATAAAACAATCGAAGGTAGCCTTGGGAGGCATCTTGTCTGCCGTTGCAGTAACCGTGATCTATATGATCGTGGATCGCTCGGTGGCCGGTGGACATGGGGTAATTGCCATGATCTTCTTTACCATCCTCTTTAGTATTGCAGGTCAGTTTGGAGACCTGGTAGAGAGCGCGATCAAACGCCACTTTGGAGTGAAGGATTCTGGGAAATTTATCCCAGGACATGGCGGTGTCTTAGACCGCTTTGATAGTTTGATTTTTGTTTTCCCCTTGATGCATTTCTTGGGCTTGTTCTAAGACAGAACAGATAGAAAGGAAACTACGTATAAAACGATGCAGTTAGTTGCTTTTATTGTTATTTTTGGAGTGATCGTACTCGTCCATGAGTTTGGTCATTTCTATTTTGCGAAAAAATCGGGCATCTTGGTGCGAGAATTCTCGATCGGGATGGGACCGAAAATCTTTGCCCATATTGGTCAGGATGGGACAGCTTATACCATTCGGATCCTGCCTTTAGGTGGCTATGTCCGTATGGCTGGCTGGGGGGGAGGATACCACGGAGATTAAGACCGGGACTCCTGTGAGCTTGACGCTCAATGAGGCTGGTAAGGTCATTCGGATCAATCTTTCTGGAAAGAATCTGGATCAGACAGCCCTTCCCATGAATGTCACCCAGTTTGACTTTGAGGACAAACTGGAAATTACTGGTTTGGTTCTTGACGAGACAAAGACTTATGATGTCGATCATGATGCGACCATCGTTGAAGAAGATGGGACCGAGGTGCGGATTGCCCCTAAAGATGTTCAATACCAAAATGCTAGCATTTGGGGACGCTTGATCACCAACTTTGCAGGCCCTATGAACAATTTCATCCTCAGTATTGTGGTCTATTCCCCTCTTAGCCTTTATGCGCGGTGGTGCCATTGACTACTACAGCAATAATGTTCAGGTGGCGCCTGATGGGGCCCTTGCCAAGGTCGGTGTGACAGGCAATGCCCAAATCCTTGAGGTCAATAAGGATATCGTGAGCAACTGGGATGAGTTGACAGACGCTGTTGAAAAAGCAACCAAGGACAGCAAGACCGCTCCGGAGTTGACCCTTAAAATTAAGACAGACGGCAAAGAAAAAGAAGTCAAAGTGAAGCCAACCAAATCAGGTGATCGTTACTATCTAGGTGTGACAAATGGGATCAAGACAGGCTTTATGGATAAGCTCTTGTCTGGTTTTACAGATACCTGGAATACAGCGACCCGAATCTTGGGAGCCCTGAAAGATATTCTTTTCCACTTTAGTCTCAATAAACTGGGTGGTCCGGTTGCCATCTACAATGCCAGCTCACAAGCTGCTCAATTAGGGATTCCAGCTGTGCTATCTCTTATGGCCATGCTTTCCATTAATATTGGGATTTTCAATTTGATCCCGATTCCGGCCCTAGATGGTGGGAAATCTTGATCAATTTGATCGAAATGGTTCGGAGAAAACCGCTGAAACAAGAAGTAGAAACCTATATGACGCTTGCAGGTGTAGCCCTAATGGTGATTTTAATGATTGCTGTCACCTGGAATGATATTATGAAATTATTTTTGAAATAGAAAAGGATGTTGTCCATGAAACAAAGTAAAATGTTGATTCCAACCCTTCGTGAAATGCCAAGCGATGCTCAAGTGATTAGCCATGCTTTGATGTTACGTGCGGGTTATGTTCGCCAAGTATCAGCTGGTGTCTATTCTTATCTGCCCTTAGCAAATCGAGTGATTGAAAAAGCAAAGGGCATCATGCGCCAAGAATTCGAAAAAATTGGAGCAGTAGAAATGTTAGCTCCAGCCCTTTTGAGTGCAGATCTCTGGCGTGAATCTGGTCGTTACGAAACTTACGGGGAAGACCTCTATAAGTTGAAAAACCGTGAAGGCTCTGACTTTATCTTGGGTCCGACTCACGAAGAAACTTTCACAGCTATTGTCCGTGATTCAGTCAAATCTTACAAGCAATTGCCACTGAACTTGTACCAAATCCAACCGAAGTATCGTGATGAAAAACGCCCACGGAACGGTCTTCTTCGGACCCGTGAGTTCATCATGAAAGACGGCTATAGCTTCCATGCTAACTACGATAGCTTGGATGTGACCTATGATGACTACAAGGCAGCTTATGAGCGGATCTTCACCCGCAGTGGCATCGACTTCAAGGCCATCATCGGAGATGGTGGTGCTATGGGCGGAAAGATAGCCAAGAGTTTATGGCTGTTACACCTGCTCGTACTGACTTGGATCGTTGGGTTGTTCTAGACAAATCAGTCACTTCCTTTGAGGAGATTCCAGCAGAGGTTCAAGAAGAAATCAAAGCAGAATTGCTCAAGTGGATGGTTTCTGGTGAAGACACCATTGCCTATTCAAGTGAATCAAGCTATGCAGCAAACTTGGAAATGGCGACTAATGAATACAAGCCAAGCAACCGAGTAGTCGCTGAAGAAGAAGTGAAACGCGTGGAAACACCAGGTGTCAAATCGATTGATGAAGTAGCAGCCTTCTTGAATGTTCCGGAAGAAGCAACGATCAAGACCTTGGTGTATATTGCAGACGATGAGCCAGTTGTGGCCCTTCTCGTTGGGAATGATCAACTTAATGAAGTGAAATTGAAAAACCACCTCGGAGCAGACTTCTTTGAACCTGCAACCGAAGTGGAAGTGAAAGAATTGTTGGGAGCGGACTTTGGTTCTCTTGGTCCAGTCAATCTTCCAGAAACTGTCAAAATCATTGCAGACCGTAAGGTCCAAGATAGCCGCAATGCGGTTGTAGGGGCAAATGAAACAGGCTACCACTTGACGGGTGTGAATCCAGGTCGTGACTTCACTGCGGAATATGTTGATATCCGTGAAGTTCGTGAAGGAGAAATCTCTCCGGATGGAAAAGGTGTCTTGAACTTTGCACGCGGGATCGAAATCGGTCATATTTCAAACTCGGAACACGTTATTCAGCTAGCATGGGAGCAGATGTCTTGGACGAAAACGGACGTGCAGTTCCAATCATCATGGGTTGCTACGGGATCGGTGTCAGCCGTCTTCTTTCAGCTGTCATGGAGCAACATGCTCGCCTCTTTGTCAATAAGACACCAAAAGGGGAATACCGCTATGCTTGGGGGATCAACTTCCCTAAAGAATTGGCACCGTTTGATGTGCATTTGATTCCGGTCAATGTCAAGGATGAAGCCAGCCTTGCTTTGACGGACCAGATCGAAAAAGCCTTGGTTCATAAAGGTTACGAAGTTCTGGTCGATGATCGAAACGAACGCGCCGGTGTGAAATTCAGTGATAGCGATTTGATCGGTCTTCCAATCCGTGTCACAGTTGGTAAAAAAGCAGCTGAAGGCATCGTTGAAGTCAAAATCAAAGCGACAGGAGATACCATCGAAGTGCATGCAGATAATCTCCTTGAAACCCTTTCAATCTTGAACAAATAAGAAAAAAGCTTTCTGAGCCTTAACTATGTGTTAAGGAACTCAGAGAGCTCTTTTTATTTTTCTTCTTTGAGGCCTTGATTTTCTAGATAGGTGAAGAAATCTTGAGGCTTACCATTGAGGTATTTCTTAAATTCGGCAGTTTCTTCCTCTCCTTGATCTCCGTAGATAGTGGCAAACTCATCTTTTTTGATCTTTGAGAAGTCAGCCTGTAGGACCTTGGCATAGGATTGTTTATCGTTTGAAATTTGAATACGAAAACTGAGTCCAGGTTTGCCATTTAAGGCTTTATAGATATCGCTGTGCTCTAATTCTTCTTGGTAGAGTTCCTTCAATTCAGTAAGATCCATTTTTTGTGAATCTGGCGAAATGGGTTCAAAACTTAGGAAGGTAAAAGATACAATCTCATTTTTTTTGTAGCCAATTTGAATTTTATTTTGATGGTGACCACTTACTTCTGTAGCGAAGGTTTTGATTCGAACCTTCTCTTCTTTTTCTTTTTTCACTTGGGAAGTGCTTTGGCTGGACGTTGACGCTGTTTTTCCTTTTTCTGCTTGGCCTTGGCTACACGCGGTAAGGGCTAGTAGGCAGAGAGAGGTCAATACTATTTTTTTCATAGAGACTCCTTTTAGGGGTTAGTAGTGTTGGATCTTGCATGAAACAAGTTCTATACAGTTTTCATTATATCATAAAACTCAGAAATATGAAAAAATATACAGAAAATACATAAAAACATCTAAAGAAAAGCATAAAATGAACAATTTCGATCCATGTGTTCAGTTTATGTATAAGGACATACCATCGCCATTTGTTTTTAGAAATAATACTAGATAAAGACTACTGGGGCAAGAGTTTTCGGAAAAATGTTACATTTTTGTGACAAATTGTTTCAAAGATGTAACAAAGTTACAATGTTTTATCAGTTAGGCCCCAAAACTTGACATTCTCGCAATATTTCATTAAGATATCATTAAGTAAATAATACAAATAGGGAGTGAAAAGGTAAATATACAGTTTTTTGGATTTTTACTAATTCGTACTAAATGTATTGTTTATGAAAAAAATATAAGGGTATCAGCCCAAAAGGAGAAACATATGGCTCAAATTAAATTAACTCCAGAAGAACTACGTCAATCAGCACAACGCTATTCACAAGGTTCTCAAGAAATCGATCAAATCCTTAACACTTTGACTCACGAACAACAAGTCATCGATGCAAACTGGGATGGATCTGCATTTGATAGCTTTGAAGCACAATTCAACGAATTGTCTCCAAAAATCAAACAGTTCGCTCAATTGTTGGAAGACATCAATGCTCAATTGATCAAAGTTGCTGATATCGTTGAACAAACTGACCAAGATATCGCTGCACAAATCCACTAAGATGGTCTTGAAGGTGATCTTACTTCTTGTAGGTAGATCACCCTTTTGTCTTTTGATATATAGAAAATAGGGGTTAGGTAGATAATTCCTAACCCCTATTTTGTATCTATGAATTAGAAAAAGGAAAAGGTATGGAAGTGAAAAATAAAAAATGGTTAAAATATATCGGTCAGAGTGCAGTTGTGCTCCTTTTGATGGGATCTGTAGTGGGTCTCTATACAAGTGTTCAAAAGGATCAAAAACAAAATGAAGCCAAGACCGTGCAAACGACGGAAAACACCAAGCTGAATATTGCGGTTGTCAATGAAGATCAGGCGGTTAAGCTAAATGACAAAGAATACAACCTCGGTGCTAGCTATGTCAAGAACATCGAGCGCGATAATTCGCAAAACTGGTCTGTCCTTCCACGTGGAGCTGCTGAATCAGGGCTTGCCGATGGCAAGTACCAGTTGATGATTGTGATTCCGAGTGACTTCTCAGAAAAAGTTCTGGAAGTGAATGCGGTTAATGCAGAGAAGACAACTGTTACCTATAAGGTCAATGCTGCCGGGAATTCTCAGGTGGAAATGAGGCCAATAAGGTAGCGAAAGATATCGTTTCAGATTTGAATAGTCAACTGGTTGATATGTATATGGTCAGCATTTTGAGCAACCTCTACACAGCCCAGAAAAATGTGGAGACCAGTAACAAAATCCAATCGACCAACATTGGCTCTTATCGAAGCAATCTATTGGAGTCAGCCTTGGATTCGAAGAATATCTTCCCTGGACTCTATAGCTTGTCTACGTCATCTGTAGAGTCCAACAATGCCCTGAAGACACTTCTTGAGTCTTATACACAGGCCTTTGACCAATTGTCTCAATCTCAGGATCAGTATGGTCAAAACTTTGACTTGCTGATCAAGCAACGCTCAGCAGATAAGATCAGTCATGAAGAATTCATGAGCCAATTGATGGCGATGAACCAATCTGTAGTCAGCGAGAAAACTCAGGACTTGTACAAGAAATTGCAACAAAACCAAGAAGCGATCACCAAACAATTGAGCCAGCCAGCTGAAGGAGAAGCTGATCCGTCAGCTACCAAGACTTATGCGGGCTTGACCAAGGATGTGAATGATCGTATTGCGGAGCTCGAAAAAGGGATCAAAGCAGAACGCGAAAAATTAGATGAACATGAAAAGAACATCGAAGCTTCTGTGAAATCCAAGATCTTAGATTATTATGGTCTCAATGAAGGAGACAAGGTGACCCTTCGTACGCTACTTGGAAAGACAAGTATCAAGACGCTAAGTGATGCACGTGATAAAGCAGATACTGAAATTCGTCACGCGATTGAAAAATTGCCGACTCTCGATCTAAATAGTCTTGATCTCAATAAATATGGCAACCTCAATACAGCAATTACTTTTGATAGTACTTTTGCTGGGACAATAGCAAGACCAAAAGGAAATGCCGATGACTTGAAACGATTGGCTGCAGAAGTAGATGCCAAATCAACTGCAGTTACCGATGTCCTCAATGCTATATCTGGAAACAGAAGGTTAGCATCCAAGCACCTACAGGAGTTAAGATTGATTCTTGGACCTACAATGGGCAGACTTATGCAGGTGGCGGTGAGCAGGAAGTAGAACTGAAAGATGGCAAACAAATCCAAATTCACCTGGTTGAAGATGGAGGAGCTATGCCAAGCACGATTGATATTGAAGTCCTTGTGAACGGAGTTCCTTCGACCAGTGTGACGGTATCAGCTGAGGACTTGAAAACAGCTCTCGCGAACTATGCGACCAAAGCCAGTGAAATTGCCTTGGATTATCAACGCGCTGGAGCATTGATTGATGCCTACTATCCAAAAGATGATAAGGGAGATCGTCATTCACTCTATGATCCAATCGAGGATATGGATTTGACGGAAGCCTTGGTCAATGTCGTGAAATCTGCAGTTGCAAGCAATCTTAAGGACTATCGGACAAGTATTGAAACAGATGAAAAAGGCGATGCAACAAATAGTGTAAAAGCTAAGCTAGATGACACGCTCAAACAGTTGCAAATCTTGGGCCCTGAATTGCAGGCTAACCTTACAGCCATCGAAAATACCAACAAAGACCTAACTCAAAATATCAATGATCAGTTGACACAGTATGCAGAGCTTCAAAAACGCTTAGAAGAGATCTCAACTGCACAAGCAACTGTTACCGAAGCTCAAACTAAGACGGATGCAGACTTGTCAGCTCTTGGTTCTGAATACACGTCCTTGTTAGCTTCGACAGAAGGCGTTAAGAGCTCCTCTCGTAGCAATGTGGACGCTGCCAACTCTACCAATGAAATCTTTAACCAATTGAACAAAGAATTGGAAAGAGCCCAAGGGAATACAGAGAAATTGTCTAGCAGTGCAGAGAGCTTGATGGGTGAATTCGATAAGGAATTGTCTGAAAACGGGAACTTCGTTGAAGCCTTCCGTAAAGTCTTCAACAATGCCTATGAAACGGTGTGCCAAATGAAGTCTTGCTCGACTTCTTGTCAAATCCAGTAGCAGAGAAATCTTCTTCTGTGAAAGCGACCATCAACGTTTACCGTCCATTTATCTGGATCTTTATGCTAGAAATCTTGAGCCTCTTTACAGCTTATCTCTTTGCGACGCAACCAATCATCCGCAAGGTCAAAAACCGCTTTAAACTGAATCGTTTGCAAGAATCCGATGTCTTATCGGTGGGTGTCCTTGTCGGACTTTCCCTCATTCTTGGTTTGGTCATCGGAATGATTTCAAGTATCCAACTTTCTGTTGGTCGTGAATATGTTCCTTCATGGGTCTTCCTAGCGGTTCTAGCAAGCTTTGTCTTGGTACAATTGCAATACCTCCTCTTGAAATACTTCCGTGTCCTTGGAATGGGACTGGCCTTCTTCATGTTGATCAGCTATGTCTACCTTTCAAGCGCGATCGGAACAACAGCAACCTTGTCAGGTCTTCCAGCACATGTGAAAAATGTTAACCTCCTTTCTATTTTAGAAGGACAGTTTGCAGGTTACTTTGATGGACAAACAGCCGGTATCAGCCTTATCTTCGGATTGTTGGTCTTCTTCGGACTCTTGGCGCTTGCCAATACCTTCATTCCAAAGAAGTTTACTCAAACAAAGGAAATTGAATCAAGCTTATGAAAAAAATGATGTATCTTCTCTTTGTCTTTAGTCTCTTGCCAGTCGTTGTTGTTTCTGCAGATGATTTTATCGATAATCGTCTGCAGGTCAATAACTCACGTCTGGAGACAGAAGAGGAAAAGACGCTCGGTGGGCAATTAGATGCTACTGAGTCTCTTTTCAATGAGAAGGATCAGAAAAAACTAGCAGATGAAAAACGCAAGCAAGAGAAACAATTGACCGATTCAGACGGTCAGTTGTTTTCTGCTATAAAGGGAAAGAAAAAAACAGGGCCTGAAGCGGACCTGTTCCAGCAAGAAAATCAAAAATTATCCAAATTCGAGTCCAATGTGGAGGACAATTCGGCCAGTTTGTCGGATTTTATTCCAGCCTTGCAAATGCTGGCTTGGAGTGCTCTTCTCTTTGGAATAGCTGGCTATATTTCCTATCGAATCTATAGAAAAGAGGCCTAAATGGACCAACATATTAATGTTACCTTCCGTATGAATGGGGCAAGCCATGACCTCCGGATTCCGACGCGGATGGAGGTGCGACGCTTGATTCGGGAATTGGATCAGATCTTTGGGTCTGCCATGGAGCCTAGAAACAAGTATCAGTTGCGCGTGGTAAATAAAGGCATCTTGCTGGATGAAGGCAAGGTGGTACAAGAGTATCCGATCACGAGTGGTGATTTGATCGATATTGAGGAGTGGTAAGGTGAAAGAAGAACAATTTACACTGGAAGAACAAGTCTTCCGTTTTGAAAAAGAAGAAACGAGCTGGCGACTGGACCTCAAGCGTTCAGAAGTGGATAGCCAGGATTTACGCAATTTATGGATTTTGGATCTCCATCATCCCCTGTTTTTAGAGCAAAGTATGACGGCCGATCAAGACCAGATTCATCTGACCTATCAGACAGATGCGCTAGGCTTGAGTGCAGAAGAAATCAAAGAATTACCCGTATCAGACCGTCTACGTTTGGCTATGAATGTCTTGGATTTGGCGCCTGCCTTGGAGCTTCCAGTGACCTTTACGATGCATCCCATCAATTTGTTTGTCACTAAGGATGCGCAAGTCAAGATTGCCTACCGCGGGGTTCCAGGAATGATGGTACCACGCAAGTGGGATCAGGTCGAATTCTTGCGCCAGGCTAAGTGCTATGCGGTTACACTTTTTGGTGACTGGGACTTCATGGAGCTCTATCAAGGAACGCTTGAATTAGAAGATCTACCAGATTTCTTGGTGGAAATCCGTGATGCAGCTAGCCTAGAAGAAATGAAGATGCTCTTAGAAAAAGCCTATCAAGAGCGTAAGGAAGAGGAAGAAAAGACCTTGACCTTGGTATCAAGCCGTCAACATCGCATCTTTAAGCTGGCAACCGTCTGGCTTTCAGCTGTGGTCGCTCTCTTACTTTTGCCTTTGATCTATTTGGTCTTTTTCCAAGCCCCCTTTAAAGAAAAGTTGCTCCAAGCCGATACAGCCTTTCTCAAGGTGGACTACACTGGTGTCATCGATGAGTTGGAAGGGGTCGCACCGAGCAGTCTTCCGATAACGCAGAAATATGAGTTGGCGACTTCTTATTTGCAAGGCTTGAATTTCTCAGAGGACCAAAGAAGGTCATCCTCAACAATGTCACGCTCAAGTCAGACAGTCTCTATCTCCACTACTGGATCTATATCGGCCGTCATGACTTTACCCAAGCCTTGGATACAGCCAAGCGGATCGACGATTCCGACTTGATCATTTATGCTCTTCGCAAAGAAATCAAGGCGACACGTGATAGCGAGAAACTCTCTGGTGAACAGCGTGAGAAGAAACTCTCTGAGTTAGAAGGGGAATACAAGAAATACTGGGATGCTCGCTCAGAACTCTTGGAAGCAGAAAGGGATGAAACCAAATCTTCCACTAGCAATTCAGGAACTCCTGCATCTACAGCAAGCTCCTCTACAGAAGCCTCGTCTTCTACAACTGCAAGCTCAAGTGAGTCTGGCGAACACAAGGAGTAGTCTATGAAAAAACGTATCATACTCTATAAAAAAGGTTTTCGCTATGAGCTCGCACTGGAAGAAGGGAAGACAGCAACCGTATCTAACCAAGAAACAGCTCAGTTAACCATTTCTTCTCAAGAAAATCCGCTTCATTTCCAATGGAGTCAAGGAGAAGTCTTCTATCAGTATGGTGAAGACAAAGGAGTGCTTAAAAACAGCAAGATCCTTGGGGATGTGGTCTGCTACTTGGCGACAGGGGAAGTCCATACCTATGAACTGCTCGACAAGGAAGAAATCCTTGTAGCAGATGAACAGGGTGCGGATGTGCGCCTGCATTATCCAGTGCGCTTTCTCCTTGTGAAAAAAGACCAGGCCTGGACTTGTCAGCTCTTATCAGGAAACTCTACCATAACCACAAACTCGTCAGTGAAGCGACTGTTCCACTAGCTTTTGGGGATGAGTTGGCCATTGGAGATGTGACCTTTAAGCTCTATCCGGAAGAATTTGGCGTGGAAGGGGCTGTTGAAGTGAGTCCCTATCTGGTGCCGCGCTTGCATTCGCGCTATGACTTTTACAAGGACTATCCAGAGTACCACCGGTCTCCTCGGATCATCTACCGGGGCTCGGAAGACAAGATCTTGATCAATCCTCCGGGAGCTGAGCCCCAAAAACCATCCGATGAACTATTGAAGTTGATCATGCCACCTCTCATCATGGTTGGGGTGACCCTCTTGATCACGATTTTCCAACCGCGAGGGCTCTATATCATTGCGACGGTATCCATGTCTGTGGTCAGTGTGATCTTTTCGGTCCAAGGCTTCTTCAAGAATCGTAAGAAATACAAAGAAGACAAGAAAGAGCGGGTGGAGCTCTACCATCTCTATCTCAAGGACAAGGCCAAGGACTTGGAGCAGCTATCTCGGAAGCAGCGAGAAGGCATGTTTTACCATTTCCCAGCCATTGAAGACTTGACCAAGATGGTCAAACGCTATGACTCGCGGATTTATGAAAAAACACCGCTTCATTTTGACTTTTTGGCCTATCGCTTGGGCTTGGGCAAGGTTCCAACCAGCTATGAGCTCAAATATGGTCAGGAAGAACGCAGTGGGAAGAAAGATGCTCTGGAAGAAGAAGGATATGCCCTTTTCAAGGCCCATCAAAAGATCGATAATCTTCCGATCGTAGCAAGCCTCAATCGGGGACCTGTAGGCTACGTCGGCCCTCGTCCCATCGTGCTGGAGCAGTTGCAACTCTTGGTTGCCCAATTAGCAGTCTTTCACTCTTACCATGATCTGACCATTATTCCGATCATTCCAGAGGAAGAAAAAGAAAGCTGGGATTGGATGCGCTGGTTGCCTCATGCGACCTTACAAGACATGAATGTCCGTAGCTTTGTCTACAATCAGCGGACACGCGATCAGGTCTTGAACAGTCTCAACCAAATCCTCAAGCTCCGCAAGGCGCAAAAAGAGGAAGAAAAAGCCAATGACACCAAGATCTTCCACCCTCACTATGTGGTGCTCATCACTGATGAGACCTTGATTTTGGATCATGTCATCATGGAATTCTTCCGTGAGGATCCGACAGAGCTGGGCTGCTCCATCATCTATGTAGCAGACGTGCTCTCATCTCTTTCTGAAAATATCCAAACGGTTATCTCCATCAAGGACCGCAACCGAGGGCAATTGCTCTTGCAAGAAGGGGTCCTTCGGGAGCTCGACTTCCAATTGGATCACTTCCCTGAAGGTTATGACAAGGAAGCCATCTCGCGTGGGCTTGCGCCTCTCAAGCATATCCAACAGCTCAAGAGCTCGATTCCAGACTCGGTGACCTTCCTTGAAATGTATCAAGCAGAAACGTTCAATGACCTCAAGGTCTTGAGTCGTTGGGAAAGCCATGCCCCTTACCAGAGTTTGGCTGTGCCGATCGGTCTGCGCGGGAAGGACGATTTGGTCTACCTCAATCTCCATGAAAAAGCCCATGGACCACACGGCTTGATCGCAGGGACAACTGGTTCTGGTAAGTCTGAAACCATTCAGTCTTATATCCTGAGCCTAGCCGTCAACTTCCACCCACATGATGTGGCTTTCCTCCTCATCGACTACAAGGGTGGGGGAATGGCCAACCTCTTCAAGGATCTGCCTCACTTGCTGGGGACTATCACCAACTTGGATGGTGCCCAGTCCATGAGGGCCTTGGCCTCTATCAATGCGGAGATCCACCGTCGGGAGCGGCTTTTTGGCCAATATGGGGTCAACCATATCAACCAATACCAAAAGAAATTTAAACTGGGTGAAGCGACTGAACCGCTTCCTCACCTCTTCTTGATCAGTGATGAGTTCGCCGAGCTCAAGGTCAACCAACCAGACTTCATCAAGGAACTGGTCTCTATCGCGCGTGTCGGGCGTTCCCTCGGGGTACACCTGATCCTTGCGACGCAAAAACCTTCTGGGGTCGTGGACGACCAGATCTGGTCTAACTCCCGCTTCAAGCTAGCCCTCAAGGTAGCAGACCGTGGCGACTCCATGGAGATGTTGCGGACTGCAGATGCGGCTGAGATCACCCAGACCGGTCGAGCTTATCTCCAAGTGGGGAACAACGAAGTCTATGAACTCTTCCAAACCGCCTGGTCAGGAGCAGACTACCAGCCTGAGAAGGACCAGCTAGGGATCGAAGACCATACCATCTACTTGATCAATGAACTGGGCCAATACGAAGTCCTCAACCAGGATCTATCCGGTCTGGATATGGCAGAAGAAATCAAGGAAGTGCCGACAGAGCTGGATGTCATCGTGCAAGAAATCAATCACTTGCACCAAGAAGAAGGCATTGCAGCTGTGGCCCAACCATGGTTGCCACCGCTCAAAGAGCGGATCACGCTGGATGAGTTGGACAAGGTTGTGCCGATCGAGGCTTGGCAAAAACGGACAGCTCCAAGCGTTCTGATCGGGGTAGCCGATATCCCGCAAGCGCAAAAGCAAGAAGCGGTTGTTATTGATCTGTCAAAAGATGGGAATATCCTTCTTTACGGAAGTCCAGGTACAGGAAAGACCACTTTCCTTCAGACAGTCGCCATGGATCTGGCTCGCAAGCAGAGCCCAGAAAATCTGACCATGTACCTGCTGGATTTCGGAACTAATGGTCTAGCACCCTTGACGCAATTGCCACATGTGGCCGATAGCTTGCTACTCGATCAGACAGAGAAAATCCAGAAATTCATCCGGATCATCAACCGCGAGTTGGACCGTCGCAAGAAACTCCTCTCTGAGCATGGGGTCGGCACCATCGCCCTCTACCGTGAAGTGACCGGGAAGCAAGAGCCAACCATGGTCATTTTGATGGATAGCTATGAGTCCATGAAGGACGAGCCTTATGAGACAGATCTCTTCAAGCTCTTCATGCGGATCTCCCGTGAAGGTCTCAGCATCGGTGTGCACTTGATCATCACAGCTAGCCGGCAGAACAACCTACGGGCTCAGCTCTATTCAAACTTCAAGCACCAGCTGACCCTGCCACAAAATGATATCTCTGAAGTCCGCGGTATCGTGGGTGCAACCCCACTAGCATCTACGATGGAAGACATCAAGGGACGGGCCCTCATGAAGCGTGACGAAGTCGATGTCGTCCAGTTCGCCCTACCCGTCGCAGGGGACAATGATATCCAAATCATCAACAACCTCCGCGACCAAGTCCAAAGTCTTAAAGAGATGTGGACTGGTCGCACCCCAGCAGGTATTCCAATGGTGCCAGATGAGTTGACAATTCAGAACTTTATGAGTATGCCAACTACTAGAAAAGTAATTGAAGATCATAGACTACCAGTTGGTCTTGAATTAGAAGAAGTTGAAACAATTGGACTTCCAATGAAGAAACTGAAACACTTGATGTTGCTCTCTGATAAAGATAGTTCATTGTCACTTGTTACAAAACATATGATTCGGACAGTTATTGAAACTGTTTCAGGTCATAAGGTCACAATATTAGATCCAACCGATGAATATAAAACATTCGTTGCGAGTGTTAATAACTATGTTCCGTCAACATCTGATTTTAAATCTGTTATTGAACAATTAAAAGATCAAGTTCATTATGCACGACAAATGGTGGCGATTTTGAACATTATATCTTTATCACCGATATGGGACAATTTGTATCAGAAAGTGGAGTAGACACGAATGATATTGCTCAATTAATGGAAGAGGGGCTTAAGGTAGGATTACACTTTGTATTCAGTATGCATAAGAACTTTATTTCCGCTTATAATGACACTGCTAAATATTTGAAGTCCCAACTAGATACAGCTTTGATTGCCATGAAGATGTCGGATCAGACTATCTATACTCGGACAAGCATTGGTCGTGAGGAAGCTCTGCCAGAAGATCAAGTATACTTACACTACCAAGCATCTCAAACGAAGTTAAAGATTACGAAATGAGAACAAAATGGATAAAAAATTCGAAGAAATGTCTTTTGATGAACTTAAACTCTATCGTAGAGAAGGTCTATGGAGATCAATTGGTATATTGTTCCTAATTATAATTGTGATTCTAGGCATGATCCTTATGGAAGTTAATCATGTTGCTTATTCTAATAAATATCATTTTAGAGTTATAGGATTTGTTATAAATTTAGGGTTGTTCACTTATTTACGTCCCATGTTTGCTGCCAATCAAATTATGAGACAGCATCCAGACTGGATTAGACAATCTGGTATTACTGCTAAAATTCCTTTACCATGGGATTGGCATTTAAAAAGGTTGCTTGTACTTGGTTCTAGTTTGTTGGTGATTATTGTCAGTTTTGCTTTTCTTTACAAACCTCAAAGTGAGTTTAGAACTTCTACCAATGCACCAAATGCGATCTTTAAAAAAGAATAAGAGACGGTTCATCTGTTCAATTTCAACTATTTAATTGAGAGAATTTCGTAAAATAAAAGAGGTGAAAAACAATGGCTAAATCAAAGGAAAGAGAAGCGCAACTTAAAAAGAATATTGAGAACAATACGGCTCTAAAAAGCAAATATGAGCGAGTTAGGAATTCGATACAAAGTCACAATTTACATTTTTCAAATGAGTTTATTCATATAAATGCCTTTATAGAGATTGCTAAAGATACATTGAGTAAAATTGATGGAAATGTTGGATACGGCTACTTGTCAAATTTTAGAGAAAAATTGGCAACGGAGATTAAAACATTGGAAGAATATCGTAATCACGTCCAACAATCGGCTAGTTCGTTTAAACGTATGTATGAGACTTTGGAGACTTATATTACCTCGCTCGATATTCTTATTACTAATGATAAAAATGAATTAAAGGCAAAGTAAGTTTTTTGATGAATATTATTATCTCTAATTGCTCTTATGAAAGGAGTTTGGTATGGCAGATGTAATGAATACTTGGATCAATGATAGTAGTGGTTCTTGGGGAAGTGCTGAAACAATAAAATATGACAGTAGTAATTTAATTAATATTAAATTGGATTTATATAGTGCAGTTTTCCAGCTTGAAGAGGTTAAAACTCAAATAGAAATTATGGAATCATACGAAGCTCAATGGCAAGGTGAAGCGAAAGAAACGTATCTTGATTTAAAAAATATTTTAAAACAGTATTGTAATGATTATATGAATAGTGTTGAAAAATTGAAGATATGTGTGATAGGTTTAGATAGCTTATTAGATCAAATCCCCCTAGCAGATGTAATAAAGGAGATAGATCAGGTATGACCAAATTAACTCTTGAAGCACTATATACATTGCACTTGATGAATGACTATTCTAATGATTTGCCTTTTATCCCATTGCCTCCACTTAACTCAGATGAGAATAGAAAATCACAGTTACAGAAGGTGTTACAAAAGGGCTATAAAGATTTAGAGGCTTTGGAACTTGTTAAAGATGGTCAACCAACACCTGAATTCGTAGTCTATGGATATTTTTTAGACTTGTACGCCAAAAGTTCGTATCATTTTCAAATAGACAGTAATTATTATTGCGCTCCTGGTATTGATCAGGGGAAGCGAATGGTAGTGATTATTAAAAAAATTGCTGAGGGTGAATTTATAATTGATTATTTTAACACCATTGCTCTGTTAAGCATTCTTATGGAAAACCATGAAATTTTACATAATTTAAACGAAAAGAAAAAAAATTATTTAAAAGCTGAATGGGAACCATACGCTTATATGAAGTTGCAATTTTATTATAAAAATTCAAAAATGATACGGTTGATGACAGAGGAATTGGGAAATCACAGGAGATGTCCTCTTCTTTAATACTGATAGTGGTTTATTTGAATATGATTTAATGCGTGAAAGAATTCGTTCAGTATCAGCTGATGAGTTAAAACACACACTGATTAAAGGTATGAAAGTGAGAGTGTAAAATGGCAAAATCGAACTTACAAGGAATAAATACAAGTGATGGTGCTATTGGGATAGAGTTGAACGAACAGGAAGAGTTGATCCTAAAAGCTAATAATATAGTGATTGCTTGTAGGCAAGCTATTTCACATATATCTGGCGCAATTACCGCTCTACCAGATGTAAGCAGTGAAGGTATTTTTAAACAGTATATATCGAAAGACAAGGATTTAAATTTCTATACCGTGAAAGCTCAAGAAATGGAAACATTGGCAAGTATTCTCCACCAACATGCAGTTGATACTTATAAGGAATTTGTTGATATGGACAATATTCAGGCGATACAAATTGCCAATTTTATTTTGAATGCGAAGGCACCTCTTACGTCACCTATTTCTGCTGAACAACAAAAGGAACTATCGAATACACAAGCCTATATTCGTAAGAACCCGAAGGAATCTTTTGAGAAAATCAAAGATGCTTTACAGGGTAAGCCGGTCTCTACTGACCAAAGTAACCCTGAATCTACGGAACAAGAATGAGGTAAATATGACAAAATACTATTCTAATCATCCAGATTTTAGTGCAGGATTACAAGCTAGTTCGATGACTGGTTCAGTCAGTTATGCCAGATCTCAAGTGACCAATGCTTTAGCAGATATTAAGGAAGTTACAGAAGTTGTCCAGAATGAAGGGTTGTCTTTTCTCTATAGTCCAGTAGGGGATGCGGAGCTAGGAAAGGAGATGCCAGAAATAACATTTGCTACTTCTTACGATAAAGTTGAAAAAATGCTGAATTTAGCTACACGAATTCATAGTGAAGTATTGGAGAGAATCGACAATAAATTTACGAAGGGCGTTGACGCTAGCTTACAGTCTTTGAATAGCGTTAATGGAAGTGATAACCCTTATAAAACTTCTCATCTTTCCTATCAAGAAAGAAAAACGACAAGTCAAAGGGAAGAACGAGTAGACACTGAAACCAAGTACTATACCTTAGCAGAGTTGCTAGATTACCAACAGAGTCCGATAGCAGCAACAAAAGAAGTTTATCTAAAACGTGTGAGTGACTTACGTAAAATATTCGAAAAACAACATCTTGATGATGGCCCCGTTTATTTAAGTAACAAAACAGATGAAGAATTATTATCCATGTTTTTTAAGTATCAACAAGCTGGGAATTATAGCTCACTTAAACATTTTCAGTGGCAAGAGGATAATAAAGCATGGTTGGAGCCTCTGGAAGCATATCTGGGTATCGGTTTAATTGTAGTTTCACTTATTGCAAGTGCAGTTTCATTTGGAGCAGCAAGTCCAGGAGTTGTAGCAGGAGCTACCCTTGTTGCGTCGGCAGCAGGTACAGCAGGGTTAGCGTATGAAACTACCTCAGGAGCATATGCTGCAGCAACAGGACACACTATGCTTGCTGGAACTGAACTTGATACAGATGATAGAATGTGGGCTGGTGGAGAGACACTTTTTACACTTGGTACACTTGGTTTAGGAAAAGCTTTAAAAGCAGCAGGAGCTGCTGATGACCTTATCAAAGCTGCTAATAAAACAGCAAATGTAATGGGAGATGGAGTCAGTTTAACACATACGGGGTATGATTATGCGGTGAAGGGCGAAGATCCAACGATGTCTCTAATTGGTTTTGGTCTGGGAAAACTAGGGGGAGCAGCGTCGGCACGTTCTCAAAATAAATTACAAAGTATAAATGTATTGACAAATAGAGATGGGGCGCCTCTATTTTCAACTAATAATACTGAATTGGAATATCAAAATTATGTGGGTAGAAAGTTAAAGAGTGGCAGCGAACCGTTATCCATGACCGAGTGGCTTGAAAGACGTGATATAGCCAATCAAAATCTCACAAACAATAATGATTTTTCAACTGGTAGTATAGCTGATCTGGGCGAGATGCCACCATTTAAAATTAAAAGTACTGAATTGGAATATCAAAATTATGTTGATAGAAAGTTAAAGAGCAGCGGCGAACCGTTATCCATGACCGAGTGGCTTGAAAGACGTGATATAGCCAACCAAAATATCACAAATAATAATGATTTTTCAACTGGTAGTATAGCTGATCTGGGTGAAACGCCACCATTTAAAATTAAAAATACTGAATTGGATGTCTCAGAGGTGAAGGAACCAGTAAAACCATCAACAACTCGAGAAATCGTTGACAAAAAATTACAAGAGTATGGTGTTTCTTGGGATGAGTTTAATCGATTACGGGATACACGTGTAACTGAAATGTCTCCATCTGAGTATGATATGATGATTGATATTCGTAAATCAATACCAAAACCAACGGAACAAACTGTTCTGCAGAAGATAATCCCAATTGAAAATGCTGATAATTATTTTGGTGATCAAGGATGGGGTGTTGGTGGCTTCATATCAGAAAGAGGAGATGTGGTTGATATTAAAACTATTGAGGATGCAGTGAAAAGATTGCGTCTTGATTATGAGGGTTCTCCTTTTGTCGAAACTATGATTGATACCAATGGAAATAGGATTGCAGTGCGCGATCAGAATGGCAATTTGAAGCTAAAGACAGATGGATTTGTCAGAATTGAATTTAGAACACACGACACGGACTATATAGATATTCCTATAGGTAATAGAGATGGTACAAACTTAGATGATGACCCAGCGTCGGGTAATGGATTCATTAAGTCTGATGAATATTTAATTCCAGAGTATAAAGTAGTTGATCCAGATACTAAATTTCCTTCAGTCAGCTTAACCGAGGGATCAAAATTGTATGTGAATATCGGAGGAGAAGAAGTATTATTCGGAGTTGTGAAAAATGGTACAATGTATTACGTGTAGGGATGATGGATAAAATATACATAGTAGTTGATGGAGTTGAATATCGATACTTTGATCGTGATAGCGAAGGATATTATTTGATTTCTTATGATCCTTTATCCGAGAATAATGGCTATAAATTATTTGATTCAGAGTTGAAACAATATAGAAAATATTTGACAGAAAAACAAGTTGAAAAAAAATATAAAATTATAGATCATATTTGGTTTAATGAACAGAAATGGGATATTTTTCAACGAAGTGATGATAATTTAGACAAAGCTAATTCATGGGTAACGATCGTTTCTGATGATATACAATTTTTAAAAAGAAATGGACTATGGAAGAAGGAGAATATAGTTGAAAGTAAGTATGGAGATTTGTATTATTCTTCTTTGCCAATTGAGGCGGAAAAATTTTCTCTAATTCGAACTCGAAAAAATCTCCCTATATAGGTAAAATAATAAGAAAGTTGTTTATTATGAAATCAGTTATTTTTACAATAAAAAGCAACCAATCACTAAGAATTGGTGAGGTTCTTCAAGCAGAACCCTTTGAATGTTATAGCGTTTCTGCTAAGGATACAGGATTAAAGCCATCTGCAGACTCTCTTATTTCGGGTTTCCATTCTGTTCAGTTTGGAGCCAAAGGGAAGTCTAGTTTAGGTTTCCGTCTAGCTTTTGACGGTCAAGCCTATCAGGTATCTGTTCCAGATTTGGCGACAGCTTCTGACTGGACTGGGGCCTTGATGTTTTTGAAAACCTTGCTCCTTATCTTAGATGTAAGTGTGTGTGAACATGATGGCATGGACTATGATAAAGATTCCGTTCTTGATTTTCATTTCACGGATATTTTCTTATCAGCTCTTTCGGAATTGACTAAGGAAGTAAAAGTTCATCCTATCGTGGAAATTATGGGAGTGAAACGTCCCATTTACATCAATGAACTCTATCTAGGGCAACTTATCCATGTGCCGGATGATCAACTCTTAAATAGTTATGACCAGCGTTTGCGCTTTACCCAACAGTTAAATGCTTATTACTCTGAGCAGCAAGTTTTTAAAGTAGAGCAAAATGCTGAGGACATCATTATCCCTATCAATTATCTAAATAGTGAAGCGCGGACAGTCCTACCAGCATACCCTGAGTTGGAACCTCAATATCTTCTGCAATATCAAGGAGCTAAGTTAGCAGTAGCACGATTATTCATCATGACAGCTGATGGTAAAAAACTCGCTGAAGTTCCTTATCGGGAATTCTTAGAGTCGTTGACGGAAGGAATTTATATGCTGGATGCCAAATATGTTCTCGTAGACCCGATTTCACCTGATAGATTGCAACAAATCATCGATAGTTTACCAAAATAGCTAAAGTTAGGGATTTTATATTCTGTAATAAATTTAGAGGATTACAAAATATGGCTCTATATCAACTGTAGTAGGTTGATGAAAGATAAAACCTGGAGAGGACTAACTTGGTTCTCTCCTTTTTTAATTTCAAGGAGATACGTAGAATAGTCTTTTAGTTTGTTAAAGTTTCGAAACTTTTAATATCTTTAATATTTTTGATCAGTTGATGAGTGTTCTCAATACCACAAACGAAAATAACTGCCTCACTGACAGTTGCTTTCCTAAGGAGTTTAAGACCTTATTTCAATCTCTTATGTTTAGTGGCTATTCCGATACCTTTTCGCTGGCTCTCGCCTCTAGCTACCAATTTCCTTATTCTTTCAGATGCGATAATGTCAAGTATGTATCCAAAAGCAGAAGAAATATTTTCTGAAAAAGAATCCATGATTGGTATTTTTTGTAAAAAACCTGAATTAGAAGAATATTTACCAATTCTTAAACTTTTTGATAGAGAAGGAGAGAATCTATTTTCGGATGTGACAATTCCTGCAGAGTATTCTGTAGATGGTAAGGAATATATAGTGAATAGTCAGGAAGAATTTTTATCGTTATTATAAAAGGTGAGAAGAAAGAATAAATACTAAAGAATATTAACCTAGACTTGAAGAAAAATCACCGTCCTATCGGTGATTTTTTTGTCTTCACTTCTCCCTCGAATTAATCCTTAAATTGTGATAAAATAAGGGTTACGAATGTTTTTGAATGGTCTGTTTTTGCTTAGAGTTGGGCCATTCAAAAGCGAGCAAAAGAATCAAGATCAAGGGAGAAACAATGTCCAACACCTTTGAAATTTTAATGGATCAGCTGGATATGCCGCTGGAGATGCGATCTTCCAGTGCCTTTTTGCATGCGGAGATTCAAGAAGTCGTGGTGCACAAGGTCAGTCGGGTTTGGGAGTTCCGCTTTGCCTTTGCGGAAGTCTTGCCGATTGCTTTGTTTAAGGAATTGCGCCAGCGCTTGAAGGACGAATTTTCAAAGACAGGCAACCAGGCGACCTTTACCATCCAGGTGGCTAATCCGGACTTTTCTGCTGATTTATTGCAGGCCTACTACCGTGAGGTCTTTGAGGAAGGTCCTTGCGCGAGTCAAGGCTTTAAGGGGCTCTACCAAGACTTGCAGGTGCGCGCGGAAGGGCAGGAATTGATCATCTCAGGGCCTTCTTCGGTCGATACGGAGCATTTCCGTAAGAACCATTTGCCCAATCTTGCCAAGCAGTTGGAAGCCTTTGGTTTTCCGCATTTCACCTGTCGGGTGGAGTCTGATGAGGAGTTGACCGAGCAAGAAGTGGCGCGCTTTGAGCAGGAAAATGAAAAGATCTTCCAAGCGGCTAATGAAGAGACCTTGCGGGCTATGGAATCCTTGGCCCAGATGGCTCCGCCACCAGCTGTTGAAGAAAAGCCAGTCTTTGACTTCAAGGCTAAGAAGGCTGCGGCTAAACCTAAGCTAGACAAAGCCGAGATCACTCCGATGATCGAGATCACAACGGAAGAGAACCGGATTGTCTTTGAAGGTATGGTCTTTGACGTGGAGCACAAGGTGACACGGACCGGTCGGGTCTTGATCAGCTTTAAGATGACCGACTATACCTCGAGTTTTTCTCTTCAGAAATGGGTCAAATGAGGAAGAAGCCCAGAAGTTTGACATGATCAAGAAGAACAGCTGGCTACGGGTTCGGGGAAATATCGAAATGAACAATTTCACGCGCGACTTGACCATGAATGTCCAAGACATCCAGGAAGTCGTCCATTATGCCCGTAAGGACCTGATGCCAGAAGGTGAGCGCCGGGTGGAATTCCACGCCCATACCAATATGTCGACCATGGATGCCCTGCCGGAAGTCGAAGAGCTGGTTGCCAAGGCAGCTGAGTGGGGCCACAAGGCGGTGGCGATCACCGACCATGGCAATGTGCAGAGCTTCCCACATGGCTTTAAAGCAGCCAAGAAAGCTGGGATCCAGCTGATCTATGGGATGGAAGCCAATATCGTAGAGGACAAGGTGCCGATCACCTATAACGAGGTGGATCTGGACCTCAATGAAGCGACTTATGTGGTCTTTGACGTGGAAACGACGGGACTTTCAGCCATTTACAATGACTTGATCCAGGTCGCTGCTTCTAAGATGTACAAGGGCAATGTTATTGAGGAGTTTGACGAATTTATCGATCCGGGCCATCCTCTGTCAGCCTTTACGACCCAATTGACAGGCATTACCAACGAGCATGTCCGGGGGGCCAAACCCTTGGTGCAGGTCTTGAAGGAATTTCAGGCCTTCTGTGAGGGGACGGTTCTCGTCGCCCACAATGCCACCTTTGACGTGGGCTTCATGAATGCCAACTATGAGCGTCATGGCCTTCCGAAGATTACCCAGCCAGTCATCGATACCCTGGAATTTGCCCGCAACCTCTACCCAGATTTTAAACGGCATGGTTTGGGGCCCTTGACCAAGCGCTTTGGGGTCGCTTTGGAGCATCACCACATGGCCAACTACGATGCGGAAGCGACGGGGCGCTTGCTCTTTATCTTTATCAAAGAAGTCGCTGAAAAGCACGGGGTGACCAATCTCAAGGATTTGAATATCGATTTGATCGATGAAAATTCCTATAAGAAGGCGCGGGTCAAGCATGCCACGATCTATGTCAAGAACCAGACCGGCCTTAAGAATATGTTTAAACTGGTTTCTCTGTCTGGGACCAAGTATTTCGAAGGGGTCCCACGGATTCCCAAGACCGTGCTGGATGCCCACCGTGAGGGATTGATCCTTGGATCAGCTTGCTCAGAAGGGGAAGTCTTTGATGCGGTCATGTCACAAGGTGTCGATGCGGCGGTCGAAGTGGCCAAGTACTATGACTTTATCGAGGTCATGCCACCGGCTATCTATGCGCCCCTCATTGCCAAGGAGCAGGTCAAGGACATGGACGAGCTCCAGACCATCATCAAGAGCTTGATCGAGGTGGGAGATCGCCTTGGCAAGCCCGTTCTTGCGACAGGAAATGTCCACTATCTGGAACCGGAAGATGAGATCTATCGGGAGATCATTGTCCGTAGTCTCGGGCAAGGAGCGATGATCAACCGGACCATCGGGCACGGAGAAGATGCCCAGCCAGCGCCCCTGCCAAAAGCGCATTTTAGAACTACCAATGAAATGCTGGATGAATTCGCCTTTTTGGGAGAAGACTTGGCGCGTAAGATTGTCATTGAAAATACCAATGCGCTAGCAGCGACTTTTGAGCCAGTCGAAGTGGTCAAGAGTGACCTCTATACACCATTTATCGACAAGGCCGAAGAGACAGTTGCAGAATTGACCTATCAGCGAGCTTTTGAGATCTATGGGAATCCCCTCCCTGATATTGTCGATCTGCGGATTGAAAAAGAATTAACCTCTATCTTGGGGAATGGCTTTGCCGTGATCTATCTGGCTTCGCAAATGCTGGTGCATCGCTCCAATGAGCGGGGCTACCTGGTTGGTTCGCGTGGATCTGTCGGATCCAGCTTTGTCGCGACCATGATCGGGATCACCGAGGTCAATCCGCTCTCGCCTCACTATGTCTGTGGCCAGTGCCAGTACAGTGAGTTCATCACAGATGGCTCTTATGGATCTGGTTTTGATATGCCGGACAAGGATTGTCCAAACTGTGGCCACCAGCTCAGCAAAAACGGGCAAGATATTCCCTTTGAAACCTTCCTTGGTTTTGATGGGGACAAGGTACCCGATATTGACTTGAACTTCTCTGGGGAAGACCAGCCGAGTGCCCACTTGGATGTTCGCGATATCTTCGGGGAAGAATATGCCTTCCGGGCAGGAACGGTAGGTACCGTCGCAGCCAAGACAGCCTATGGATTTGTCAAGGGCTATGAGCGTGATTTTGGCAAGTACTACCGAGATGCAGAGGTCGAACGCTTAGCTCTCGGTGCCGCTGGAGTGAAGCGGACGACCGGTCAGCACCCAGGTGGGATCGTTGTTATTCCAAACTATATGGATGTCTATGACTTTACTCCGGTCCAGTACCCAGCAGACGATGTGACAGCTGAATGGCAAACCACTCACTTTAACTTCCACGATATCGATGAGAATGTCCTCAAGCTCGATGTCCTGGGACACGATGATCCGACCATGATTCGCAAGCTCCAGGACTTGTCAGGTATTGATCCAAACGATATCCCTATGGATGACCCAGGTGTCATGGCTCTCTTCTCAGGAACCGATATCTTAGGAGTCACACCGGAGCAAATCGGGACTTCAACTGGTATGTTGGGAATCCCAGAGTTTGGGACCAACTTCGTTCGGGGCATGGTCGATGAGACCCATCCGACGACCTTTGCCGAGTTGCTTCAGCTCTCTGGTCTATCTCACGGTACCGACGTGTGGTTGGGAAATGCCCAAGACTTGATCAAGGCTGGCATTGCCGACCTATCGACCGTTATCGGCTGTCGGGACGACATCATGGTTTACCTCATGCACGCGGGGCTCAAGCCTAAGATGGCCTTTACCATCATGGAGCGCGTGCGGAAAGGGATGTGGCTCAAGATCTCAGAAGAAGAGCGCAATGGCTACATCCAAGCCATGAAGGAAAACAATGTTCCTGAGTGGTACATCGAATCCTGTGGGAAGATCAAGTATATGTTCCCCAAAGCCCATGCGGCGGCCTATGTTATGATGGCCCTTCGTGTGGCCTACTTTAAGGTGCATCATCCTCTCTATTACTACTGTGCCTACTTCTCGATTCGGGCCAAAGCCTTTGATATTAAAACCATGGGGGCTGGCCTTGAGGCCGTGAAAGCTCGGATGAAAGAAATCGCTGAGAAACGCAAGAACAATGAAGCTTCCAATGTAGAGATTGACCTCTACACCACCCTTGAGATTGTCAATGAAATGTGGGAGCGGGGCTTCAAGTTTGGCAAGCTAGACCTCTATCGCAGTGATGCGATGGAATTCATCATCGATGGAGATACCCTTATCCCGCCATTTGTCGCGATGGATGGTCTGGGAGAGAACGTTGCCAAGCAAATCGTGCGGGCGCGTGAAGAAGGAGAATTCCTCTCTAAGACCGAGCTCCGCAAGCGCGGCGGAGTCTCGTCCACCCTGGTTGAAAAGATGGATGAGATGGGGATTCTTGGCAATATGCCAGAGGATAACCAGCTCAGTCTCTTTGATGATTTATTCTAGAAACAAAAGAATAGAACATGAAAGTAAGTATTTTTGCAGAAAACAAACCTGCTGAAAAAGTCTTTGTCTACAAGCTAGAAGTAGCTGACAAGGTGCTGCTTCTTTCCACAGCGATGCTCTCAGGAGCGATTGCTCTAGCCAGCTTATGCTCAGCCTTGAAAGAGTAGATGACAGAGAGTGGGACAGAAATCGGTCATTCGTTAGAATTCGATTTCGTCGTTCCACCTCCGCACAGTTGAGTAGGGCTGTAAAAGCTGATGAAATCAGCGTAGTAGAGCCCACTCAACCACTGCGTCTTGCTCGACAATCCAAAGACAATTGAGAGGCTAGGACTTTTGTCCCAGCCTCTTTTCAGTCCGTTCAGACCGGATAAGTGTTTTCTTTGGATCTGGATTGTGTTACAATTTTTAGTGACAAGTGTTTATAAAAAGAAAACAGAAAAACAATGGATGTTCTTCCAAAAAAATGAAACAGAGGAGAAGCGCGTGGCAAGATATTTAGTAGGTCCTTACAACAATAGTTGGAACTTTATGGATGCACTTGAAAAAGCGCAGGATGGGGATACCATCGAGTTTGAAAATGGGTATGTCTTTCAATGGCCGACAAATAAAGTGATCGAGATCGACAAGAACCTTCATTTTGTGGGGCATGTAGTCCCAAATCCAAATGGCAATGGGCGCATGTTTAACAACATCATTGAGGCTTCCTTCCAATTTGTAGAAGGAGTTCAGGTGACGTTTGAAGACTTGTGGTTTAAAGTTGGTGGAAATTATACTACTTTGATTTTATGGAATGGCTCAGACATCACCTGTAAACAGGTCTATTTTGAAGCAACCACTCCAACAAATAATGAATTTTTTATCTATATGGATACGCATTCGAAAATGACTTTGGAAGGAGTCGGAATGAAGGTTCCGGAAAAACACCAAAGTACCATCGGTATGTCCGCTTCGGAATTGTCCATTCGCAATTCAACGATTTTTTCTAAGATAGATCTATCAGAAGGTTCCAAGTTGACCTTAGAAAATGTCCAAATTGAAAAATTTGGGAATAATACGATCCATGCCAAGGACTCAGAAGTGATCGCAAAAAATTCAACGATTACAGGCGGGGATCTGGAAAACGATTTTCCACCAGTTTGGTTGAGAAATGTCATTTGGGAGTCTGAAAACTGTAAAATTGAGCTACCTACCGGGACTGGAGTCTGTCTTGACAACAATGTTCAATTCAATTCGAATTCGGATCGTATGACCTCCATCAATTCATACAATAGTATGATCCGAGCTCACCAGGCGACATTTACAGAATTTTTATGTGTCTATGAAGAGTCCTTTGCTTCCTTAACTGGAGAAACGACTTTCTTGAATGAGAATGCCCAAACCATTTCATTTGGCGTTTTCAATGATGGTGTGCTGATGGCTGAGCATATGATTTGTCATAAGATTGCGGATCCTAATATACGGCTTCAAGGTGGAGCCTTTGCGAAGGTAGGCATCATGACCTATAGCCAGGGGGATGCGCGTGATCTGACTAAGGAAATCGAGGATGGCTGTGACTATCTCATTGGCAGAGAAGTGGCCAAGGGCAATGCGCAAGTGGCTTCTACGGGACCAGTATCGGATGCAACAGTGGCTCCAATCCCTACAAGTGGGGCTGAGCCAGACAAGAAACACGATGCTCTTCAAGAGCTCAATAGCCTGATCGGTCTTGAGAAAGTCAAACATGAGATCAAGAAAATGATCAACATGGTGGAATTTAACAAGAAACGAATCGCCAGTGGCAAGGCGCCTGAAAAGCAAACACTCCACGCGGCCTTTATGGGAAACCCTGGTACAGGGAAGACCACTGTCGCCCGTCTCTTGGGACAAGTGCTCTTTGATGCAGGTGTCCTCTCCGGGGAAGAATTCCGTTTTGTGGAAGCAACGGAGTCCGATCTGATCTCTTCAAATATTGGAGGAACTGCTGAACAGACCCAGGCCCTGCTTGAAAAAGCGCGTGGGGGGATCCTCTTTATTGATGAAGCCTATAGCTTGGATAAAAAGGACAGTGGTGCAGATTTTGGGATTGAGGCGATCAATACCATCCTCAAATTTATGGAGGATAATCGCGATGACATCATGATCATCTTTGCCGGTTATACCAAGGAAATGGAGGAGTTTTTAAAGACCAATCCAGGCCTTCGTTCTCGGGTGCCAAATAATTTCATCTTTGAAGATTTCACAGGCGATGAGATTGTCCAACTAGGTGAAATGATTTAAACAAAGGGGACTACAAGCTCGAAGACCGTGACTACTATGCGCGACATGTCAAACGGGCCTATGATGCCTCACTAGATAAGAGCAATGGTCGCTGGATCCGTAACCTGGATGAGCAATTGACCAAGACCATGGCAGATCGGGTGGTGGCCCAAGGTTCCGATGATATTGAGACTATTTTGAACAGTGATATTGATGCTGTCCTGAACCAAGGCAAGTACCAGGCAGGAGCCGACAAGGAAGAAGATGGGATGGCTGCTCTCAACCGTTTGGTTGGAATTGCCAAGGTGAAAGAGCAAGTCGAACAATTCGTAGCCATGGCTGAGTTCAACCAAAAACGGGCTGAACAAGGCGGTATTGTCGAAGATACGACCTTGCACTCCCTCTTTCTTGGAAATCCCGGTACAGGGAAGACCACCGTTGCCCGCATTTTAGGCAATATCCTCTTCCAAAAAGGGGTGATCAATCAGAAGAAATTCATCGAAGTATCGCGGAGCAATCTGGTTGGAGGCTACCAAGGGCAAACAGCCTTGAAGACGCGCGAAGTCTTAGAAAGTGCGCTAGGTGGCGTCCTCTTTATCGATGAGGCCTATACACTCTTTACCGGTTCAAATGATGATTTTGGAAAGGAAGCTTTGGATGAAATCCTCAAATTTATGGAGGACCACCGCCGTGATATCGTGATTATCTTTGCCGGCTATACCAGAGAGATGCATGACTTCCTGCAAGTCAATTCAGGACTGCAAAGTCGGATCCCGACTACCTTTGACTTTGAAGACTACAGCCCAGATGAGATCGTCGAGATCGGTCTGTTAGGACTGCGCAAGCAAGGCTACCAAGTCAACGAAGTCCTTTATGGAGAGATTGTGAGAGAAAATTATATGCGGGCCAATGACCATAGTAATGGTCGCTGGGTTCGTAATCTCAATGAAAAACTCTTGCGCCAAGTATCGACTCGGGTAACCCGTGAAGGCAGTACGGATTACAATTCGATTTTGGATCAAGATTTGGAAGCTTTGAGAGGGAATGGCAATTCCCAACATCCCCATACAGTAGATGATCAAGGCTATGTTCTTCCTTAAGCTAAAAGAAACAAGAAAAGGATTCTGCAGGAGCGGAATCCTTTTTACATGGACTTATGGTATACTAGGAAGAGATCATTCACTTATGAAGGAGAAAAAAATGGTTTTACCAAATTTTAAAGAAAACCTCGAAATATGCCAAGTTGTTGGTGGCAAATGGCATCAACGTGCAACCTGGCCATACCTTGGCTTTGAACATCGATGTGGAACAAAGAGAATTAGCCCACTTGATCGTGAAGGAAGCCTATGCCTTAGGGGCACACGAAGTGATTGTCCAATGGGCCGACGACTTCACTAACCGGGAAAAGTTCCTCCATGCCCCGATGGATCGCTTGGACAATGTGCCAGACTACAAGATTGCAGAGATGAACCACCTCTTGGAACACAAGGCGAGTCGCTTGGGTGTTCGCTCGTCTGACCCAGGTGCCTTAAATGGTGTCGATGCAGAGAAGCTTTCGGCATCTGCTAAGGCTCTGGGTATGGCCATGAAACCTATGCGCATCGCCACTCAGTCTAACAAGGTCAGCTGGACAGTTGCTGCTGCAGCAGGGCTAGAATGGGCGAAGAAGGTCTTTCCAAATGCGGCGAACGACGAAGAAGCAGTGGATCTTCTGTGGGATCAAATCTTCAAGACTTGCCGGGTTTACGAAGAAGATCCAGTCAAGGCTTGGAAAGAGCATGCGGCTATTTTGAAGAGCAAGGCAGATACACTTAACAAAGAGCAATTCTCAGCCCTTCATTACACAGCGCCTGGAACCGATTTGACCCTTGGTTTGCCGAAAAACCACGTTTGGGAATCTGCTGGAGCCATCAATGCCCAAGGTGAAGGCTTCTTGCCAAATATGCCGACAGAAGAGGTCTTCACAGCTCCTGACTTCCGTCGCGCAGAAGGTTATGTCACTTCTACAAAACCTCTTAGCTACAATGGGAATATCATCGAAGGGATCAAAGTAACCTTTGAAAACGGAGAAATTGTAGATATCACAGCTGAAAAAGGCGATCAAGTCATGAAAGATTTGGTCTTCAAAAACAAGGGAGCGCGTGCCTTGGGTGAATGTGCCTTGGTACCAGATCCAAGCCCAATTTCCCAATCAGGCATTACCTTCTTTAACACTCTCTTTGATGAAAATGCCTCTAACCACTTGGCCATCGGAGCAGCCTATGCAACTAGTGTAGAAGGTGGCGCAGAGTTTACAGAAGAAGAACTCGAAGCAGCTGGCCTTAACCGCTCAGACGTCCACGTCGACTTCATGATCGGCTCAAGCCAAATGGATATCGATGGTATCCGTGAGGATGGGACACGCGTACCAGTCTTCCGTAATGGAGATTGGGCAATTTAAGGAGAAACTATGATTGGAAGTATGTTTGTCGGTCTTTTGATCGGACTTCTAGCTGGAGCTATCACCAATCGTGGCGAACGCATGGGATGTTTTGGGAAAATGTTCCTGGGCTGGATTGGTGCCTTTTTAGGACAATTACTCTTTGGTGCTTGGGGACCAAGCCTAAACGGTACAGCCATTATCCCATCGATTCTTGGTGCCATGATTTATTAGCCATCTTCTGGGAAAGAGGAAGCTAGGTTTAACTTGCTAAAACAGATAGAGTGGTTGGAAATCTTCCAACCTCTTTTTTAGTCAAAACTTGATCATCAAAGTAAAATCAGGTATCATGGAAGGTATGTTTTGTTATGAATAAATAAGATAATTATGGCTGTGGTAGACTGGTGAAAAGTTAGTTTAGTTTCTCCGTCTAAGAATGAAACAGTATAGAAAGTAAGATACATCTATGTTTAAACCAGCCAAAATCGATCGTTTGCCGAAAATGAGTTTTCGATACCGTTTGTTAAAAGTAGAGAATGAATGGTACTTAATGGAAGTCGATCGGCCAATTATCATCACCTATTTTCTTCCATGGTTTACCTATTTTATTCCTCATAAAGCCTATCAGCTAACAGAGGATGAAGTAGAAGTCCTAGCTCCAAAAGTACTTGAAAGAGATAAGAAAATGACTTCAAGTCAGACTAAAGCAGGGATTTCAGCTCTTGGTGCTGGGTCCTTAGCAGTTTTACTAGGTAGAGCTTTTCCGATAGAGGATTATTTATATTTTACTTCCCATCTACTGAATCTAGTGCTAATGGTAGTTGTGCTATGCATTGCTTTTGGGATTCGCATCTGGATCAGCATTGGGAGAAAAGATACGGTCATAAAGCCTTCTAAGAAAGCTAATAGAATCTATTGTCGCCCAGTAAGATTTAGGTTACTACTAAAAAAATCTTCTATTAGTAACATTGGCTTTATTTCTTTCAAGTGTAACATTTTACTTTGTTCTGAGTACCAGTAAACCAAATCTAATATCTCATGTGGCCTTATTTGCCTTCTCATTGGTTTTTTTATCACATGGTAATTTATTATTATATGCTTCAGGCGATGATTATAAAGTAAAAATTAAAAAATAAGGATAATTTATCTGTGTGTATCACTACAGTTATTTGTCCAAAAGCTGGAATCCAGAAGTTGCTATTTATATGTAGGGCAGATCTACATACAGGACCTTTTTAGTATCCCCACACAGTTGATTAGGAAGGGCCTTGCTTCGCAATCCCTATCCGCCACCTCAAAACAGTGTTTTGAGCAATCAACCACTGTGCTAAGAGACAGAAATCGGTAGACTCAGTCTCTTAAATAAAAAAAGTAAGGTAGTAGTGACGAATTCACTTCTACCTTACTTTTTTGTCATTTTACGCCCTTTGTATCTTATTCTAAAATCAAAAGACCTTCTTTGATTTCAAATGGGTTGTTTGGATTAATGCGATCATAGAACATGATGCCGTTGGTGTGGTCGATTTCGTGTTGGACGACGATGGAGTTGTAGCCTTTTAGTTTGATGCGTTTCTTCTCACCGTCTTTTGTGAAATACTCCACAGTCACGCGGGCATGGCGGACTACATACCCTGGGACATTGCGGTCAACAGAGAGACAGCCTTCCCCGTCTCCAAGAGCCGCATCTTGCACAGAATGGGCGACAACCTTTGGATTGTACATAACTTCTTGAAGACTATAGGCTTCTTTTGGTGGGTTGCCATCGGCATCTTCTGGATTGGGCACCAAAACAGCGATAATGCGTTTCGAGATATCCAGTTGAGGGGCAGCGAGCCCAACTCCTCCACGGAGGCCAAGTTTTTCAGCCATAACAGGATCTTGAGAATGGTGCAAGAATTGCATCATTTTTTCACCCAAGATAATTTCCTGATCAGATAAGGGGAAGGTCACATCTTCAGCAACAGCTCGAAGTGTTGGATTTCCTTCGCGGATGATGTCATCCATATCAATTAAATGGGATGCTCTTGTAACTTTTTCAATTGCTTTCATCGTTTTACTCTCACTTTCTTTCTATTCCCATGATAACACAAAAAAGCCTGAAATTAAAGTTTTCTGTCAGTTGATTCTGTTTGTTCAGATACATAAGAAAAGCTTGCCATTCATCTCAAGCAATGGTTTTAGAAATCATTTCGATTTTTTGATTTAATCTGTTGCTTCCTGTCACTAGGTCGTGTTATCATAGAAAGAGTGTGAAAAAAGATTAGTTTAAAGGATAATATAATGAAAAGAATCATGGAGAAAGTGAGTATTCTCGCGCTTTCATTCATTTTGACGACCTCGTTTTCGATTTCGAGTGCGCAGTCGGCCATGTTTGCCTATTACAAGGGAATTCCTCACAGCATGATTGAGCTCTTGATCTCGCTGCCTTCGGCGGGGATCATGCTTTCGCTCATCTTTAATAAGTGGATTGGGCGCCTATTTTCAGAGCGTCAAATGATTGTGACTGGTCTAGTTGCATACGCCCTGTGTGGCTTTATTCCCTTGATCAGTCCAGCCTATCCGGTTGTCTTTTTATCTCGGATTATTTTTGGGATGGCGGTCGGTTTGCTCAATGTATCTGCCATAGCTATCATCAGTGAGCGCTACAAGGGAAAGGAACGTGTCCAAACTCTTGGAATTCGTGGCTCTGCAGAAGTTGTTGGGACAGCCGTTCTAACCTTTGGGGTTAGCCTTTTGATCCGCTTTGGCTGGCAGGCTGCCTTTCTCGTCTATGGAATCAGTATTCCTATCTTGCTCTTGTATCTATTGTTTGTCCCTTATGCTTCAAACAGTTGGTGTAGAGGAGAAACACCGGAATGATCGGATGACAGCTAGTCAATGGCGGACGGCACTAGGTTTAGCAGTTGTTGCGGCGTCGATCGTCTTATCGAATGTCATGATTACTGTCCGGATTCCAAGTGTGGTGGAGCAAGTTGGGCATGGCACTGCCCAAACTGCAGGGCTTATTTTAGCAGCGATGCAATTTGTCGGGATCCTTGCAGGATTAGCCTTTTCTCCATTAACCCAGCTCTTCCGCGACCGCTTGTTGCTCGTTTCGGGAGTGGCCTATGGCTTGACCCAAATATTGATCGGGCTTTCTACCAATCTCTGGATGCTTGCCATTGTGACCGTCCTTGCAGGCTTTGCCTATAGTGTAGCTCTCACAACTGTTTTTAATGTCTTATCTGATCAGATGCCAGCTGGAGTACTAAGTCAGGCAACTTCCATTGCGATTTTGGGGTGTAGTGCAGGTTCGATCGCGACGACCTTTGTTCTCAGCCTCTTAGGAACTGTCTCCTCAGCTCCTGCCTTTATTTTTGGATTTTCTGGTATCCTCATGATCCTGGTTTCCTTTTTTGGCCTTTGGATTGTGCGAAAGAGTGGGAAGGAATCATGCGTTTAGATAAATTTTTAGTGGATTGTGGCGTGGGAAGTCGGACCGAGGTCAAGCAACTCCTCAAGCAAAAGAAAATTACAGTGAATGGAAAAAAAGAGACAGCCGGTAAGCTACAGATCGATCCGGAAAAGGATCAGGTGACCTTAATGGGGGAAGACCTGATCCATGAAACCTTCGTGTATTATCTTCTCAATAAACCAGCTGGGGTCATTTCCGCTACAGAGGATGATCATCATCAGACGGTATTGGATTTACTGGATGACACCGCCCGTCATAAGGAAGTCTTTCCTGTCGGGCGCCTGGACATCGATACCCATGGCTTGCTGCTTTTGACCAATAATGGGAAGTTGGCTCATGCCATGTTGTCCCCAAAGAAGCATGTGGATAAGGTCTACCGCGCCCATGTGGCTGGAATCATGACGCAGGAAGATGTTGTCCGATTTAAAGCAGGAATAGAGCTGAAAGATTTCACGACGCTGCCGGCTGAGTTGGAGATTCTGGAGCTTGATCCAGAAGCCAAGACTTGCTTGGTTCAGATCCGCATCGCAGAAGGAAAATTTCACCAGGTCAAGCGCATGGTCGCAGCCTGTGGCAAGGAAGTGGTTGATCTCGAGCGCATCTCCATGGGGCCTCTGAGCCTGGATCCTACTCTTGAATTGGGGGAGTGGAGGAGGCTCAAGCCTTCTGAACTGGCCTCCTTAGAGGTGTTTGGAGTTCCTTTATAAGCAAAAAAAAAAGCAGTCTGATTCTAAAAGGCTGCTATTTTTTATTTGTATCAAGAAAATGAACCGAATAGACAAAAAATGAATTTATTTGCTTGTGATATCAAAGCAAATTGTTTATAATGAATGAAGATAGGTTGTGCGTAAATTCACAATATGTAGTGATAATTTTTTCGCGCCGATACCTTATCTAGTAAACGTAGAAAAAGGAGAAAAATCGTTTATGAAAAAGAGGCTTTATTCTGTTGTAACAACAGTTGCCCTATTTTTGGTAGCGGCTTTAGGATTTGCCAAACCCAATAGTCTCGCTAAAGTTCATGCAGATACGATCAACGATGTCGTGTCATCTGTCACTATCTCCAAATCAACTGGTGGGGCCATTACAGATCCACTCGGTGTTTGGGAAAGTTTTCAAGTTGAAGCAAACTTTGTCCTGCCAAATGGGCGTGTGAAAGCGGGAGATCAGACCGTCATTCAACTTGGAGATGACTTCAAGGTCTTTGAAACGGACACCATTGACCTGCTCGATCCAAGTGGTCAAAAAGTTGCGACAGCAACAGTAGATGATCAAAGAAAAACCATCACCGTAACCTATACAGATTATCCTGAAAGAATGGCCAATGTAACAGGGAAACTGCGCTTTTTCGCACGTGTGGATCACCAAGTTGTCAAAGGACAAAAGACGCTCGATTTCACTCTTACGGTTGATAAGAAGGTCATTTCAGGTGGAAAGATCGATTACAAAGGAGTGAATCCAGGAGAGTATCCTCCAACTCCAGAAGTCTTTAGCAAATGGGGCTGGACTAACTCAGACGATAAATTAAAATTGACCTATACCTTGAACATTAATCAAGGTCACACTGCCCTCCATAATATTGATATTAAAGACCATTTGGCCTTTACAGATGGAAAAATTAAAGCAGATTCTGTTAATATCCATACAGGAACATGGCAGATCGATAACGAAGATGGTGCTTATCATTTACGAGATACCACCAACGTCACCAAGAATTATTCCCCTGTTGTCAGTGAGGACGGTCGTTCTCTAACCGTTCATATTGGGGATCTAGCTCCTGAGCAAGGGATGACCATTCGTTATGATGTCTATTTGGACAAGGTCCCAGCTATCAATACATCCTACAAAAACAATGCGACGATGACTGCCACAGAAGTCAAAGAGCAACACAAAGAAGCAGACATTCTATATCAATTCCTTGAAGGAGACTTCAATGGTGAGAAATATTCCTTCACCATCCATAAAAAAGGAGAAAATGGTCAAGCTCTTGCAGGTGCTGTCTTTACTGTGACAGCAGATGACACTGGTGAGCAAGTCGGAATCATTACCACAGATGAGAACGGTACAGGAACCATTACTGGTTTGACCAAGCGGGCTTATACTATTCAAGAGACTCAAGCTCCAAAAGGGTATGTGATTTCTCAAGAGCCAATTAAGCTCAGTTTGGAAGATTTTGGAAATGAGATTGCAATTTCGCGTGATGTCGTTAACCAAAAAGAAAAAACCAGCATTTCTGGTCAAAAATTTGGAATGACGAGGACAACAAAGACGGAAAACGTCCATCAGTCATTACTGTTAATCTCTTAGCAAATGGTGTCAAAGTAGCTTCTAAAGAAGTGAAACCAGATGCAGAAGGAAATTGGATCTATCAGTTTGATAATCTTGATGCTGTTGACGATGCTGGTAATCTTATTGCCTACACAGTTTCAGAAGAACCTGTTGCAGGATATGAAACAAGCGTTGAAGGAACGAATATTACCAATAGCCGTACACCAGAAGTGACAGAAGTAGCTGTCAAGAAAGTCTGGGATGATGCGGAGAATAAAGATGGCCTTCGTCCAGAGAAGGTAACAGTCCGTCTGCTTGCGGATGGTCAAGAAGTGGCCGTGAAAGAAATCACTGCTACTGACAATTGGCAGGCAAGCTTTACGGATCTACCAGTATACAAGGAAGGCAAGAAGATTGCCTACACGATTACTGAGGATCCAGTAGCGGGGTATACAGCAACTATCGATGGTTTCACGGTAATCAATCGTCATACACCACCGACAACCCCACCAGGTACGCCTCCAACTCCACCGTCTACGACTACACCGCCACCACCATCAACAACAACACCATCTACGACTCCATCTACGACTCCATCGACAACCACACCAAGCACATCGGAAAAACCAGAAACCCCAACGACACCAACAGAAGGAAAGAGAAAAATTCTTCCATCAACTGGTGAAGCTACTTCTTATGGCTTGTTCGGAGCAAGTGCTCTGTTAGCTCTTGTTGGTGCAGCGATGCTCTTAAGTGGTAAACGGAAAGCTGACTAACAACTACAATGGAAATAAATTGAGAGTGGGACAGAAATCGGTAATTCGTTAGAATTCGATTTCGTCGTCCCACCTCCGCACAGTTGAGTAGGGCTGTAAAAGCTGATGAAATCAGCGTAGTAGAGCCCACTCAACCACTGCGTCTTGCTCGATAATCCAGAGACAATTGAGAGGCTAGGGCTTTTGTCCCAGCTTCTTTTTTCTGTTTAAGGACTTCTAGAATACACCATTCAAAGATTCATATTAATGTTTTTTTAAGGGAGCATAAGTATTTGACAGAAAGATGAAATCTTGATAGAATGAATAGGTCGAATAGACAACTAACTCTTTCTTGGTAGCAGGCTATGCCAGACCTGCCTCTCGGATAGAGCATAAAGAAAAGGAGCTTATCATGGCAATCTCAAAAGAGAAAAAAAATGAAATCATTGCACAATACGCACGTCACGAAGGTGACACTGGTTCAGTAGAAGTACAAGTTGCTGTCCTTACTTGGGAAATCAACCACTTGAACGACCACATCAAACAACACAAAAAAGACCACGCAACTTACCGTGGTTTGATGAAGAAAATCGGTCGCCGTCGTAACTTGTTGGCTTACCTTCGTAAGAACGACGTTAACCGTTACCGTGAGTTGATCAACTCTCTTGGACTTCGTCGTTAATTCAAGATACAAAGGCCGTCGAAAGCACAAAGCAAAAATAGGAAAATTGACGAAGAAATCTCAGTTTCTAGGAAATTTTATCTTTTTTGCCAAGTGCTTAGGCCGTGTTCGATTGAGCATATCTTGAAAATAAGGCTACTCTAGTTGAGTAGCTTTTTTATTTTTTGTCACTTCGCCTCGATGTACCATCAGTACAATCTTCGGCTCGGCGCCTTGTCTAGAAACGTTTTATCCAGCAAGAATGGAGCCTTCTGAATTCAGAGGGCTTTTTTATTGCTTTTTTTCGGGCAAGATTCATTATTCTGAGTAAGTCGTTTTGTTTGACAGATGTAACGAACAGAGTTACAATGGATACATCTTAAGAAATAGAGGTTATCGATATGATTGATATTACATATCTAGATGGTGCAAAACAAGAAAGAGTCATGCATTTTGATTCCTATGAAGAATTTGAACGCTCCCAACAGACCTGCTTGATAGGTGTAGCGGATTACTATCCCGTACAAAAATTGACCTATAATGGGCACGAACTCGATTACCATGGAACTTACGGAGATGTCTTCTTCTATTTGATGAAGCAAGACCTGGAACAATACAAAAACTAAAGGAGAAAAACAATGGCAAAAGCAATTACAGACGCAACATTTGAAGCAGAAACGAAAGAAGGATTGGTCTTGGTAGACTTCTGGGCGACCTGGTGTGGTCCATGTCGTATGCAAGGTCCAATCTTGGACAAATTGTCTGAAGAACTTTCAGAAGATGTCTTGAAAATTGTTAAAATGGACGTTGACGAAAATCCAAATACAGCGCGTGCTTTCGGCATTATGTCTATCCCTACTCTTCTTTTCAAAAAAGATGGACAAGTGGTTAAACAGGTTGCTGGTGTTCACACTGCAGAACAAATCAAGGCTATTATGGCTGAATTGAGTTAATATCCTAAGCACTTCCATTGGTAAAATAGGAGTGCTTTTTTATATCCAAAGAAAGAGCCCTGTCCTTTTATATGAGGAGCAAGGCTCTTTTATCTTCAATAATCTTTTCACGAAAAGTGACTTAGAATATTTTGGAGAGTTTAACTTTCACTATCAACAGTTAGTATTGAAAAGATTGAATGGCCACTTTTAACTCATCTTGTAAAAAGTTTCTTTGGTCAAGTTGAATATAGACTTCTAACAGACAGGATCTAAGGTTGGAAAATTTATAAAAATCTTCCCTTTCTTCTATTGGAAAGTCAAGCGTCTTTATCCAAGAAGCTACTTGTTCTTGCTCGATTTTTCCTTGCAAAATAGGTTCATAGAGCACTCTAGCTAAACGCCAATCCTCATCATCGGTAAAACGAATTGAAATTCTTCTAAAGACTTGGCCAAGTATGTTCAATCCTTCATGAACTTTGTCATTAGGAAAGTCTGGATGACAAACTACTTCTGTCAAAAGATCAGCTCCATGCGCAACAGCGTGAACCCAGCCATACTGGCTGGAAAAACCTGTTGTATCCTTTTCTTTTAAAAGATAATGTAAACCTTGATTTAAAATGACATTGCGAATTTCAGCTTTTAATCCCTTATGAAAAATCGAATGTTGGTTGGCATCTGCAGTCAAGAGATTGGCATAGATAAGTGCTCTAAAAGAACGCTCAAGTGTTGATAACCCAATCTTATCAATCTCTTTTTCTACTCCTTTATCGGACAAAATCGTCTCAGCAATGAAATGAAATTGTTCCTGTGTAAACAGTTCTTCTTGAATCCCTCTAGCCAAGCTGGTAAAAACGAGATCATCGCGAATTTCGGGCGAGGGATCTCCCAAATGTTCTAGCAACCACTGGATTTCTTCTTGACGATAGCTTGGTTTTTCTTCTGTTATTTTTCTAAGTAATTCTTGATACATGGTCAAAACCTCTACATTTTTAGCAACTTGATATAATCCAGACCCCAGTTCTCCACAGCATCTAAGACAACTTTGAATTCCTGCCCTATTTCGGTTAAGCTGTACTCAACTCGTGGGGGAACTTCCGCATAGACCTTTCGTTGAATAATCTTATCCTTTTCTAATTGACGGAGATGACGTGTCAAAATAGTTTGAGTAATCCCAGGCAATAATCTTTGCAATTCTTTAAATCGTTTAGTACCCGTACTCAACTGATAAATGATTACCAGTGCCCATTTCCCTGTTAAAACCCTCTGCGTTGTCGCAAATGGACAAATACCATACTCACTCACTTTATTTGGCATAAAATATCTTCTTTCTATTTTTAAAAAAATTTATCTTTTAGTATCAACAATAGTACTACTTTTGATACCAGCTATCGAAAAAGTGTCTACTTGTTTTTTCGATTGTAACTGTTAAAATTATATCATAAAAAAGAAATGGAGAATAGATATGTCAACAAACTTAGAAATTTTCAATACTTATAACCAAGCTTTAATTGCTGGTGATTTTCCTGGTGTCTTTGAAACGATGGCAGACGATATTGTCTGGCATCAACCTGGTACTCATAGTATATCTGGTACAGTTGTTGGTAAGGACCAACTAGGATCTCACCTAGCTACATTTGCTGAGAAAACTAATGGAACCTTTAAGGTGATAACAAATTGGGTTTCTGATAATAAGGATTTTGTCGCAGCTAATGTTACTTTTCTTGGAACACGGGCTGATGGTACTGAACTCAATATGAACGGGATTGATCTCTTCCGTATTGAAGACGGGAAAATCAAAGAAGTTTGGCTGTTCTCTTCAGATCAAGCTGAAGAAGATAGCTTTTGGGGATAAGCAAAACAGATTGGAAAACTCCAATCTGTTTTTGCTTATACTCATAACTCAGCACTGTAGGCGATAATCTGATCAACCGTATCAGACAAGAACTGAATCGTATCCCGAAGTGGTTTGTCTGTTGAAATATCTGCTCCGATAATCATGGCTGACTCCAGTGGTGTCTTGCTACCACCTGATTTGAGAAGGTCTAGCCAATCTTTGGCTCCGTTTTCGGAGTTCTTCAGATGCAGGTAACCAGCGGTTGAGATAACTAGGCCAGCTGAGTAGGTGTAGCTGTATAGTCCCATGTAGTAGTGGCTTTGGCGCATCCATGTTAGAGCTGCATTGTCATCGATTTCAACAGCGTCTCCCCAGAATTCGGTCAAGACTTCCTTCATGATGCTGTTGAGCTTGCTAGCGCCGAAGGTTCCACCTTCTTCAATCAGGGTGTAGACCTTGCGTTGGAAAGCCGCTTCCAGCAAGTGGGTGATGAAGTTGTGGAAGTAGGTATCTGTCAAGCGGTGAGCTAGGGCAAAGCGTTTTTGACGAGGGTCGTCAAACTGGTGTTCCAAATAGTCGCTGAGGAGGAGCTCGTTAAAGGTAGAAGGAGCTTCTACATAGTAGGTCGACATGTGGGCGTTGAAGTAGCTTTGGTTGTTATCTGAGAAGATGAATTGACCAGAGTGTCCAATCTCGTGGATCAGGGTATAAACATCGCTCATTCGTCCTGTCCAACTCATCAGGACATAAGGATGGACGCGATAAGGGTCAGCTGCATATCCACCTGAATCCTTGCCTTCATTGGCCGCAAAGTCGACCCAACGTTCGGTTTGGTAGCGGGCAATTTCGCGAGAATATTCTTCGCCAAGAGGTGCCACAGATTTCATGACCAAGTCATAAGCGTCATCAATGGTCACATCAGGGTTGAGCGCACTGTCCAAGTCCAACTTCCAATCAGCAAAGGTCATTTTTTCAAGGCCGTTGACCTTGGTCACGTGTTTGAGGAATTTTTTTGAGCGACTGGAGCGAAGTCCTTCATGATCAGGTCAATCTGACGGTCAAACATGGCACGATCCACTTCCTGCTCAGCCAAGAGATAGTCAAAGACAGAGTCGTAGCCTCGCATATCTGCGATTAGTTTTTCAGATTTGACTTGGGCTAGATAGGTAGCAGCAGCCGTGTTTTGGTGCTTGCGGAGACCTTCTGAGAAGGAACGAAAGGCTTTTTCACGGACTTCTGCATTCTCATGGTTTTGGTAGAAGTTTTCATAGGTGACAAAGCTATTCTTGTAAACTTTTCCATCTACTTCAAAATCAGCCATTTCAAAGTCACCTGCCCGCATCTTGGTATAGATGTCTTGCGGTCCGTAGAAGACTTCACCGAGATTGGTCAAAGTCTTTTCCACGTCAGCTCCCAAGTAGTGAGCTTTTTTGATCTTGGCTTGGCGAATAGCAGAAGTGAGGTGAGGCAATTGTCCGAGACGTTCAAGGACTTCTTCATCCGCTTCGACTAAGGCATCATCAAAAAAAGAGAGTTCGACGCTGGCCCAAGTTTCGAAATCCATCCCCGCTTGGGCAATTTCTGCAAAAGCTTCATCGCCAAAGTCCGTCGTTTGGGGCATAAAGCTGTAGTTACCAATGTGGCTGAGTTGGATCTGAATTTGTTCAAAGATGGCAAAGGCAGCTTCAAAGTCTTCAAAAGTGTGGAGCTTGCCCTTGTAGTTACGGACGAATTCATTAATTTCCTCGCGAGTCTTTTCGATGGCACGCAAGAAGTCTTCCTGGTCTTGATAGAGGGCTGTGAGGTCCCAGAGTTCCTTCTCAGGAAATTCAGAACGTTTTTTTAATTCCATAGTGTTCTCCTTTTGATCAAATAACTATACTAAGTATAGCAGAAAAAAGGGCAGAAACATAGAGGGAGAGGGGAAAATGCTTGTGTAAAAATCTTGAAAAGAGCTGGAAAAATTGACCATTTTTGATATACTAGGATAGATATGAGGAGGTTTTTATGAAAAAGGTTATGATTACACTATTAGCAGGCGTGTCTGTTCTATCTCTGGTGGCTTGTGCACCCAAACGTTATGAACGCCAAAGCAAGCCAAAGACAGCGACGTCATCATCGGTAAAAAAAGAAAAAAAGGATACGGGTCAAAAGAACTATCAAGAAGTGTTAGACCGCTACAGGGCTTATGCAGCCGCAATTACTGCTAAAGATCAAACGGCTTTACAAATGAACTGAAGAAGATCGATGCGACTTCAGAAGAGTATGCATATGTCTTTAATCTTCAAACACTTGGGAGCACTAATGAGTGGCACTATGCTTTTTGGGATCTCAATCAAGATGGGAATGACGAATTACTGATTGGAGATGGAAAGACGATTGCTGCTGTCTATTATTTGAAAGACAAGCAACCAACCCTGCTCCATGTAGCCTATGTGGCTTCTGCAGGTGGATATCGCTCAAGTTTAGATGTTTTTGACAATGGGCAGATCGTCTATGCTACTTGGCAATCCATTAATCCAGAAATGGAATTGACCCTTTATTCGCTAGGAAAAGGGGAAGCCAAGGAGGAAAAGAAAGCGACGATTCAAATTGGTGGGAAGGAAACAGCAGAGCAAGCGCTCGGTATTTCAGCCAAGAAGTTAGACCTTACTAAGCTAGACTGGAAAAAATTTGATGGTTCAGGGGATTCCAAATCAACATCCAAAGCGGCGGAGCAGAAAACAGGGGCTTTCCAAGTTCAAGTTAGTGTGTCGGATCTCCGTATTCGAAAAGAGCCTTCAATCTCAGCTCCATCTGCAGGGATGATCACAAAAGGAACTCACACCATTACGGAAACAGTAGAGGCAGATGGACATACCTGGGGCAAACTGGAATCTGGACAAGGCTGGATCGCCCTTGAATTCACAACGCGTGTGGACGGTTCTAAATCAACTACTTCAAGCAAGAAAAGTAGTGGTATGAACCTTCAAGAAATTCAGAATGGGAATTTCTCAAGTATTGCAGGAACCTGGAAAAATGGGAAAGGTTGGACATTAGTATTTGATGGAGCTGGATCGGCAGATCAGGTTTTCCTGAACGGTGAAAATATGCTGGTTAATCGAATTCAACCAACGGATAATCACCTTAGTGGAGGTTTTGCCAATCCTAAGTATAAGGTTGGTGGTGCAATTATAAGATTTATTCCGGCAGGAACATCCCTACCAGTATATATTGAACAGATAGCAGATCCTTCTGATATTGGAAAAGACCGCATTTGGACAGGTCAATCAGCAGGGTGGGAGGCGAGCGACTTCTTCTACCGTGTGGACTAAGAAAATAAGGAGACAAGCATGAAAAAAATTGGAACTTATTTACTAGCTGCTGTGCTATTACTTTCCCTAGCTGCCTGTGCTCCGAAACGCTATGAGCGTAAGCACAGTCCGGTAGAGTCTTCATCAGTCAAACAGTCATCTGACAAAGCCAAAGAAAAAGAGCAGTCGAAAGAAGCCAAGTTAGATGAAAATGACAAAGAAGCCATTGGGACCTTGTCTAAAGCGGACCAAGCAGATATCTATTCGATCATTGAAAACAGTGCGTCTTTGACCTATTCACTTCAGGTGCAACCGACTCGTTTGCTGGAGTTGAACAATGACCACAGTGCAGTTGAAGGCTACCCGCAAGATATGTTCATTGATTACTACAATACCTACACGCCGGGAACCTATAATTTACAAGATATCATTGATAAATTGAATGCAGAAGAAACATCGGATTCGATCCGCAGTCTTTCACAAGACAAGCTGATCCAACTAACAAAAGAAAAGAAAGACGGCTGGATCTATTCGACAAAAGACAAGGCCTTCTACGAAATTGTTCCTGGTGGTCGTGGGGGAGCGATGCCACCGATGGAGATTCCTTCACCTGATGAATGGGTGATTAATGAGGATTCGGTTGAAGTGACCACATCGATCCAAGGGACTTCTGAACCATACAGACGCTTTGTCTTGAAGCGAAACAATAAGGACTATAAGGGTGGAACGCATAAAACACGCTTTTATGTCGACAGCACTGAATTCGTCAAATCGTAAAAATAAATGGAGACTATACCTAGCTCTAAAATTTTTATATAGAACTTACGGAAGATTCGCAGAAAAAGGCTCTTAAAGCCTTTTTCTTTTGGGCTTGAATATGTTAAAATAAAAGGTATACGTGCTTGGATACAAAGATGAGGATATAACATACAGATAGGTTGTTGAAAACCTATACTATCATATGTGTAATTGAACACGCCTACAACTCTGTGGAAAAAGATAAATCCTCCTAGGAGCGGTCGCTCCGTCGTTGGATTTCCTATTTTCCTTTGAGTTGTTTAACGGCTTAGTATCTTGATCTTTGTAGGCAAGTCGTATAATTTTATCAATCCAAAGGGGATTACAATGACAAACAAGTGTTTCAAACGACTTTTGCGGGTCGTGAGTTGATCGTAGAGACTGGTCAGGTTGCTAAGCAAGCAAATGGCTCTGTTGTCGTGCGTTATGGGGAGTCAACTGTCTTGACGGCAGCTGTCATGTCTAAGAAGATGGCAACTGGGGATTTCTTCCCACTCCAAGTCAACTACGAAGAAAAAATGTATGCGGCTGGGAAGTTTCCTGGTGGCTTTATGAAACGGGAAGGACGTCCTTCAACAGATGCGACTTTGACAGCGCGTTTGATTGACCGTCCGATCCGTCCCATGTTTGCGGAAGGTTTCCGTAACGAAGTGCAAGTGATCAACACGGTCCTTTCTTACGATGAAAATGCCTCTGCACCAATGGCAGCCATGTTTGGTTCATCCTTGGCCTTGTCTATCTCAGATATTCCATTTGACGGCCCAATCGCTGGAGTACAAGTAGGTTATGTCGATGGGGAAATCATCATCAACCCAACCCAAGAACAAGCAGAGCGCTCGCTTCTTGAATTGACAGTAGCTGGTACCAAGCACGCTATCAACATGGTAGAATCTGGTGCCAAGGAATTGTCAGAAGAAATCATGTTGGAAGCTCTTTTGAAAGGGCATGAAGCTGTCAAAGAATTGATTGCCTTCCAAGAAGAAATCGTTGCGGCAGTCGGCAAAGAAAAAGCAGAAGTTGAATTGCTTCATGTAGATGAGGAATTGCAAGCTGAAATCATCGCAGCCTACAACAGTGACCTTCAAAAAGCGGTCCAAGTAGAAGAAAAATTGGCTCGTGAAGCTGCAACTCAAGCGGTTAAAGACCAAGTGACAGCCGTTTACGAAGAAAAATATGCAGATCACGAAGAATTTGACCGGATCATGCGTGATGTAGCTGAAATCTTGGAACAAATGGAACACGCTGAAGTGCGCCGTTTGATCACAGAAGACAAGGTTCGTCCAGACGGTCGTAAGGTCGATGAAATCCGTCCTTTGGATGCGGTTGTGGACTTCCTTCCTCGCGTACACGGTTCAGGTCTCTTCACTCGTGGACAAACGCAAGCTCTTTCTGTCTTGACCTTGGCGCCAATGGGTGAAACCCAAATCATCGATGGGTTGGATCCTGAGTACAAGAAACGCTTTATGCACCACTATAACTTCCCACAATACTCTGTAGGGGAAACAGGTCGTTACGGTGCGCCTGGTCGTCGTGAAATTGGTCACGGTGCTCTTGGTGAGCGTGCCCTAGCTCAAGTCTTGCCAAGCTTGGAAGAATTCCCATATGCGATCCGCTTGGTAGCAGAAGTATTGGAATCAAACGGTTCTTCTTCTCAAGCCTCTATCTGTGCGGGAACGCTTGCCCTTATGGCTGGTGGTGTGCCAATCAAGGCGCCAGTAGCTGGTATTGCAATGGGTCTGATTTCTGATGGTAATAACTATACCGTATTGACAGATATCCAAGGTTTGGAAGATCACTTTGGAGACATGGACTTCAAGGTCGCAGGTACGCGTGACGGGATTACAGCCCTTCAAATGGATATCAAGATCCAAGGGATTACTGCAGAAATCTTGACAGAAGCTCTTGCTCAAGCTAAGAAAGCTCGTTTTGAAATCCTTGATGTGATCGAAGCTACTATTCCAGAAGTTCGTCCAGAATTGGCTCCAACTGCTCCGAAAATTGATACCATCAAGATTGATGTGGACAAGATCAAGATTGTCATCGGTAAGGGTGGAGAAACCATCGACAAGATCATCGCTGAAACAGGCGTTAAGATCGATATCGACGAAGAAGGAAATGTGTCTATCTACTCAAACGATCAAGCTGCCATTAACCGTGCTAAAGAAATCATTGCTGGTTTGGTTCGTGAAGCGAAAGTGGATGAAGTCTACCATGCTAAAGTTGTTCGTATCGAGAAATTTGGTGCCTTTGTCAACCTCTTTGACAAGACCGATGCCCTCGTTCACATCTCTGAAATGGCTTGGACTCGCACCAACCGTGTCGAAGACTTGGTGGAAATCGGAGACGAAGTGGATGTCAAGGTTATCAAGATCGATGAAAAAGGTCGTGTCGATGCTTCGATGAAGGCTCTTCTCCCTCGTCCGCCAAAAGCAGAAAACAGCGAGGAAAAAGGTGAAAAAACTCATCGCCATGGCGATCGTCCTCGTCACCACAACAAAGACCACAAACCTAAAAAAGACTTTACTATTACACAAAAAGATTCAGAATAATCATTAGAAAAGGAGGAGCACGGTATGGGATGGTGGCGTGAAACCATTGATATTGTAAAAGAAAATGACCCAGCAGCACGTACCTCGCTGGAGGTCCTTTTGACCTATCCGGGTGTTAAAGCACTGGCAGCTCACCGTGTTTCCCACTTTTTGTGGAACCATGGCTTTAAGCTTCTAGCGCGGATGCACAGCCAGTTCTGGCGGTTTTGGACCCAGATAGAGATCCATCCGGGTGCGACCATTGCTTCTGGCGTCTTTATCGACCATGGAGCGGGCCTCGTTATTGGAGAAACGGCCATTGTTGAAAAAGGCGTCATGCTCTACCACGGGGTGACCCTTGGAGGAACAGGGAAGGATGTCGGCAAACGCCATCCAACGGTTCGTGAAGGAGCCTTGGTCTCCGCTCATGCCCAAGTCATCGGTCCAATTGAGATTGGAGCCAAGGCCAAAGTCGGAGCGGGAGCGGTCGTGGTCTCCGATGTACCGAGTGATGTGACCGTTGTCGGAATCCCTGCTAAGATTGTACGGGTGCACGGTCGAAAGACGAACCGGTCATTCACCAAGAAGAAGAGAAGCGTGAATATTACGTGAATAAGATGGAGCACGCCAAGGAAGCCAGTCATCGGTCTTCTAGCTTGTAAGGAGATCGCTACATGATTCAAGCAACCAATACTTTGAATGACCACCAACTATTGGAAGCAAAGGCTCTGATTGCTACTTGTCAGAACTATGACGGTACCTATCGTGATCCCTATCTCTCCAATATGCTCAATTTTGATCCCAATATGCCGGCCTTTTTCCTTTATTATGAAAAAGGCGAGCTTGTTGGCCTATTAACAGTCTATGCAGATGACCCAGATGTGGATGTGACGATCCTGGTCCACCCCAATCATCGTCGTCAAGGCATTGCGCGTGCTTTATATAGAAGTTTTGAGAAAGAAACGGCCTCTTATCCAATTGAGTCTGTTACTTTTCAGACAGAGCGTATTTTCCTAGAGCGCCATCCTGATTTCGCCAGCAACTGGGGACTGGTCGAGGATGAAGAGACAGAAACTTGGTTAGGACGTGATCGAACCGCTTATGTATTAGATTCCCGTTCGGATGTTGATGTGCTTTTGGCGGAACCTTCTTATCTTGAAGCCATTGCCAGGCTCCATCATCAAACGTTTTCAGATGAAACGGAATCGCTAGAATTAAGCCACAGATACATTTCTGAGGCCTTGAAGGATCTCGACAGCCTACTTTATATTTTACTCAAGGATGGTCAAGTCATTGGAGTTTGTACTGTCGATGTTTCTGGAACTAGCAACTACCTCTATGGACTTGCAGTAGTAGAAGATTATCGTGGCAAAGGTTATGGGAGCTACCTGGCAAAATCCCTTATCAACCAACTGATTGAGCAAAATGATAAGGCATTTCAGATTGCCGTGGAAGACAGCAACCTAGGTGCCAAACGCTTATATGAAAAGATTGGCTTTGTCAAACAGACCCAGGTGGTTTATCTGAAACCAAAAGTGTAGAAATAGGAAGGAAATAAAGCGTGTTAAAAATTTATGATACCATGTCTCGTGAGTTGCGAGAATTTGTCCCCATCGAGGAAGGAAAGGTCCGCATGTATGTTTGTGGGCCAACGGTTTACAACTATATCCACGTTGGGAATGCCCGCTCAACGGTAGCCTTTGATACGATTCGTCGCTACTTTGAGTATCGTGGCTACGAAGTTGCCTATATTTCCAACTTTACAGATGTGGATGATAAGATTATCAACCGTGCCAAGGAAGAAGGTATTACGCCTCAGGAAGTGGCAGACAAGTACATTGCGGCTTTTCGTGAGGATGTGACGGCTTTGGGGGTCAAGCCTGCTACCCGTCACCCTCGTGTGGTTGAGTTTATGGATGATATTATTCGTTTTGTCACCGACTTGATCGAAAAAGGCTATGCCTACGAGAGTCAAGGGGATGTTTATTTCCGTGTGGAAAAATCCCATAACTATGCCAAATTGGCGAATAAAACTTTGGAAGACTTGGAGTTAGGTGCTTCAGGTCGGACAGATGAAGAGACGGCTCGTAAGGAAAATCCTGTCGACTTTGCTCTTTGGAAAGCTGCCAAGCCGGGTGAAGTTTCTTGGGAAAGCCCTTGGGGACCTGGTCGTCCGGGCTGGCACATCGAGTGTTCGGTCATGTCAACGGGGATTTTAGGGGATACCATTGATATTCATGGGGGTGGAGCCGATCTCGAATTCCCGCACCATACCAATGAAATCGCTCAGTCAGAGGCTAAAACAGGCAAGACCTTTGCCAATTACTGGATGCACAATGGCTTTGTCAATATTGACAATGTCAAGATGTCCAAGTCCTTGGGTAACTTTATCACCGTGCATGATGCCCTAAAGACCATTGATGGCCAAGTGCTTCGCTTCTTCTTTGCGACCCAACACTACCGCAAGCCGATTAACTTCACAGAAAAAGCTGTGCGTGATGCGGAAACCAACCTCAAGTATTTGAAAAATACCTATGAGCAACCCTTCACAGGAGAAGTAGATCCAGCAGACTTGCAAATTTTTGTGGACAAGTTTATCTCGGCCATGGATGAAGATATCAATGCCGCGAACGGGATTACCGTCGTCTTTGAATTGGCCAAATGGATCAATTCAGGTCACTACAACCAAGACGTCAAGGATGCCTTGACCAAGATGTTAGAAGTCTTTGGAGTGGTCTTTGTCGAAGAAGTCTTGGATGCAGATATTGAAGCCTTGATCGCTGAACGTCAGGAAGCTCGGGCTAAGAAAGATTTTGCGCGAGCAGATGCCATTCGCGATGAATTGGCTGCGCAAGGAATCAAGCTCTTGGATACAAAAGAAGGTGTAAGGTGGACACGTGATTGATGTCAATCTAATCAATGGGATCGCCCTTGCCTTTGAAGGGGATGCGGTCTATTCCATGTATATTCGCAGGCACCTAATTTTTCAAGGGATGACCAAGCCAAATAAGCTTCACCAGACTGCAACCCGCTACGTCTCTGCTAGAGCTCAGGCCAGCTTGATTGAAAGCATGATGGAGCAAGAAATTCTGACAGAAAAAGAGTTGGAGATCTACAAGCGCGGTCGCAATACCAATAGCCACACCAAGGCCAAAAATGCGGACGTCGTGACCTATCGCATGTCGACGGGTTTTGAAGCGGTCATGGGATACCTCCATCTGACAGATGAAATCAACCGCTTAGAAGAATTAGTAGCTTGGTGTATCCAAAGTGGAAGAAGGAACAAAGTAGTGAAAGATATCAGAGAGTGGTTCCCTCAGGCAGAGGTGACGGATCATCCCAATCCACCAGCGGGTTTTGTAGCCGTTCCCCTGCAGGCCCAGCAATGGTTGCAACTGAAGGAAGAAGAGCTGACCGAGAGAGAAAAACATTTGATTGCCTGGTTGGCCAGTGAGGAAGATCTTACTCCCAATCCTTGGTACCAATACCTGATAGATGGGAAAGGGGAGGCCCCTCAAGTCATCAAAAAGATGCAACTCGTCTATTGTCACCTCTCACATTCGACAGCGGAAGGTATTGCTTCTTGGCTAGAGATGATGCAGACGCTCTTGCCCAACTTTCGAGCAACCTTGCAACTGAGTGGACAAGATTATGTACTCATTCTGGATCAAGAGCAATCGCTAACTGTAGTTGATATCTTAAAAGATACCGTCTCTGCCATGGAGTATGATTTTAATCTTCGTTTATCCATCATGGTCGGGCAGGTATGGACAGAGTCAAAAGCTGGGAAAGTGTCTTCTGTCATTCGAGCAGAATGGGCAGCCTTTAGAGCCTGGATCCGAGAAGGGCATCAAGGTGTCTACCGCTTTTCTCAACTCTATCTATGGGGAATCGAGCAGGCAGATTTGGATCTCCATCCTATCAAAGAAGGCTTGCATCAGTTGATCGGGAGTCAAGACCAGCTGCAGGATATCATTGTTGCCCTGTGGGACAACGGAGCAGTTGTGACAAAGGCGGCTCAGCAACTCTATCTCCATCGGAATTCCCTTCAATATAAGATGGACAAATGGGAAGAGCTAACGGGTCTCCAACTGAAAAACCTGACAGATCTAGCTCTTTGTTACCATTTGGTTCTACAGGATGTGATGTAACGGAATAAATAGAGGGTTTTGTGCAACTTGCACAAAACTCTTTTTCTTTTTTGTGAGACTTGCCATAGTTTTGTAAAACGTTTTCATTTACAATAGAATTATAAACATCAAAGGAGTACCATCATGGTAGAATTAAATCTTAAAAATATTTACAAAAAATATCCAAACAGCGAACACTATTCAGTTGAAGATTTCAACTTGGACATCAAAGACAAAGAGTTTATCGTTTTCGTAGGTCCTTCAGGATGTGGTAAATCAACAACTCTTCGTATGATCGCTGGTCTTGAAGACATCACAGAAGGTGAATGTTCGATCGATGGTACTGTTGTAAACAACGTGGCACCTAAAGACCGTGATATCGCCATGGTATTCCAAAACTACGCTCTTTACCCACACATGACTGTTTATGACAACATGGCCTTTGGTTTGAAATTGCGTAAATACAGCAAGGAAGATATCGACAAACGTGTACAAGAAGCAGCTGAAATCCTTGGCTTGAAAGAATTTTTGGATCGTAAACCAGCTGACCTTTCTGGTGGTCAACGTCAACGTGTGGCCATGGGACGTGCCATTGTCCGTGATGCAAAAGTGTTCTTGATGGACGAACCTTTGTCAAACTTGGATGCCAAATTGCGTGTATCAATGCGTGCTGAAATCGCTAAAATCCACCGTCGTATCGGAGCTACAACTATCTACGTAACTCACGACCAAACAGAAGCGATGACATTGGCAGACCGTATCGTTATCATGTCAGCAACTAAGAACCCTGCTGGTACTGGTACAATTGGACGTGTTGAACAAATTGGTTCTCCGCAAGAAGTGTACAAAAACCCTGTGAACAAATTCGTAGCTGGATTTATCGGAAGCCCAGCGATGAACTTCATTAACGTGAAATTGGAAAATGGCTACATCGTTGCTAACGGTTTGAATTTGAAAGTTCCAGAAGGTGCTTTGAAAGTTCTTCGTGAAAAAGGCTATGAAGGCAAAGAATTGATCTTTGGTATCCGTCCAGAAGACGTGAATACAGAGGCTGCTTTCCTTGAAACATTCCCAGAATCAGTAGTAAAAGCAACAATCTCTGTATCTGAGTTGCTTGGTTCTGAATCTCACTTGTACTGCCAAGTTGGTGACAACGAATTCATCGCTAAAGTGGATGCGCGTGACTACCATGAAACAGGTGCAACTATCGAACTTGGATTTGACTTGAACAAAGCTCACTTCTTCGATAAAGAAACTGAAAAAACAGTATACTAAAATTTGAATAATATAGAGGCTGAGACGCATGTCTTGGCCTTCTATTTATTAAAGGAGACAAGAAATGGAAAAAGATTGGTGGAAGGGAAAAGTCGCTTACCAGATCTACCCGAAAAGCTTTAAGGACAGCAATGGCGACGGGATTGGGGACCTGAAAGGAATTACTCAAAAGCTAGATTATCTTGAAAAACTTGGAATCGATATTCTCTGGCTATCCCCTATTTACAAGAGTCCTTTTATTGATCAGGGCTATGATATTTCAGACTACTATGCCATTGATCCCCTCTTTGGGACTATGGAAGACATGGAAGAGTTGATTGCGGAAGGCAAGAAGCGGGGCATTTCCATTATTATGGACTTGGTGGTCAACCACTGCTCCAGTCATCACGAGTGGTTCCAAAAAGCTTTAGCGGATCCTGATGGCCCTTATGCGGATTACTTTTATTTTATCGAAAGTGACAAGGAACCCAACAACTGGGAAAGTTATTTTGGAGGCAGTGTCTGGGAACCGGTACCTGGCACTAACAAATACTATCTCCATTCTTTCCATAAGGATCAGCCGGACCTCAATTGGCAAAATCCTGTCTTGCGCGAAGAAATTTACAGGATGATCAACTGGTGGTTGGACAAGGGAATTGCGGGCTTTCGGATTGATGCCATTATCAATATCAAAAAGGATTTAGAATGGCGTTCGCTTCCGTCTGATCGCGAAAATGGCTTGGTCCCAGTACCGGAGTCTCTAGTGAATGCCCAATCGATTGAACCTTTCTTGCAAGAGTTAAAGGAGCGAACCTTTGCCAAGTACAATGCCTTCACAGTAGGGGAAGTGTTCAATGAAACCGACGAAGAGTTGCATTTCTTTATCGGAAAAGATGGTGTTTTCTCATCGATCTTTGATTTCAAACAAACCATGCTGGGTCAAGAAGGAAAAGGATGGTTTGACCATGCTCTTCCAACTGCAGATGAACTCAAGGAAAGTATTTTCCAAGCGCATGAGCGCGCAGATAGTATTGGGGTTCTCTCGACGATCATTGAAAACCACGATGAGCCTCGTGGGGTGTCCCATTATATCGCTGAAGGTCCAGTAAACGACACCAGTAAAAAAGCTCTGGGAACTATTCAGGTTTTGCGCAAGGGAATTCCGTTTATCTATCAAGGCCAAGAAATTGGAATGGAAAACCAAGTCTTTGAATCAGTAGAGGACTTTGATGATATCGCGACCATCAATGGCTATCATGTCGCTAAAGAAGCTGGTTTGAGCGAGGAAGAAGCCTTAGCAGTGATTGCCAACTACAGCCGAGACAATGCGCGGACACCGATGCAGTGGACAAGAGAGCCAGGTCTGGGCTTTAGCGATGGACCAGCCTGGCTGATCAGTCCCAAACCAGATTATTCCATTAATGTGGAAGACCAGGAAAAGGATCCAGATTCTATTTTGAATTATTATCGCCAGTTGACAGCCTTGTATCGCCATCCCCTCTATGGAAATACCATCCGGTTTGGAGATATGATCCCAGCTTATCGGGATCGTGAAAATATCATTGCCTTTGAACGCCGTGGAGACAAGCGCCTCCTAATTGTCAGCAATTTCCAAAATCGCCAAGCTAGCTTGGACTTGCCAGCTCCGATTGAAACCGTCATTTTAAATAATGTCACGGGACTATTCCAAGAAGGAGGTCAAGTACTAGAATTGACCCCTTACCAAACCATCGTCTTGGAATTAGCAGAATAGAAAAGAACCTTCGCGTCTGCGAAGGTTCTTCAGATTGAAGACAAAGTTATTTTAGAAACTTTCCTTAGGTGAGTACGGACGTTAGCGAACTTCTACGAAGTTCCATAACTTAGTTTTGAACCTGAGGTTTCAAAACTCCCGAGTGCTAGAAACAATAGTGTTTCTAGCACTTTTCTCACAGCGGAAAGTTTTTAATCTTCTTAAATGACTAAAAATAAAAGTCATTTTTTGAAAATCATCTAGCTGTTTTATGTAAAAAGATAGTTTTTCTACATCTAAAAGAACCTTCGCAGACGCGAGGGTTCTTTTCATGTCATCCAAGTCCAAACCTGGGATTTACTCAACTTCTTTCTTTTTCAAGAGGAGGAAGCCTCCGCTAACGGCTAGCAAGAAGCTTGAAAGAATAAAGTGTCCGGTTGAGTGATCTCCGGTTTGTGGTAATTGTGCCTTGGCTGGATTTTCTTGGAAGCTTTGTCCAACTTGGTAGGTCAAGGCTTGTACGCTTTCTCCAGTTTCAGCTGCGGTTTCTTTTTGTGGAAGGAGAACTTTAGGAGTATCCTTCTTGGCCAAGATTGGCTGTGGAGTGGTTGTTTGGTTATGAATTGGAACCACCACTTGATCTGGTTCTTTGGCTGGAATGTAATCCATCAAGCTTGCCAACTTGCTGCCGAAGATCGCGTTGGTGACCCAGCGGAAGAAGTGAACAGGGTGTTGACGGTTAGTTGGATTTCCAGCATAGACGAAGAGTGGCTGACCAAGAAGTTCCCCAGAGATGGCCATGACCTTGTTGGCTAGGACCTCATTTTTTGGCCACCAGCCCGCAATGTAGTAGTCGTTTGAAGCAATGCTCATCAAGGTCTTGAAGTTGCTTGGAACCTTTTCAATCCAGTTTCCTGAGTTGGAGTAGAAGAGTTCATTTTTCTTATATCCGCTGGTCAATGGATCCTGATCATCAATGATGGCCTTCATCAAGCCTTCATAGTCACTGCCACCTTTTAGTTTTTCAGCGTCAAATCCTGCAAGAACTCCCAATTTTTCCAGTTTTTGCATGGCTTCCCCACCAATGACAAGGGTTGGTTTCTTACCAAAGATGGAAGCGTCAAAGCGGTTGCTTTCCAAAATAACCACATCAGCTTCTTCTGGCGTATTGACGATTTGGAAACCTAATTTTTCAAGGACCAGACTGGTATGAGCAGGCGCATCTACCCCGGCCCAATTATAGTGATAGTTTGGTGAGTAGACCTTCATCGGTCTTAGGGTTGGTCCGTTTGGAACCTTGTAGAGGGCATCGCCATAGATGGCGTAGTTTGGTAGGAGCGAAGCAAAGGTATCACGGTCAACAATGTAGCCATCATCTGTCAGGTAAACGGATTTGCCTTGGGCGATGGCCTGGTTGACAGCTTTAACGGCACTGGCAGATGTATTTGCGATCACGTAGTAAGGAGCTTTTGGATCGATCTCAGAGGTCCGAGTCGCGCGAGTAGTTGTGACTTCTCCAAGTTTTCCAGCAAAGAGACCGTCCTTGAACACAGGTTCTGCCTTGAAGCCTCTCATATCTGGGAAGTTGACTAGCAACTCGGCGTACATAGCAGCCCAGGCGGATTCATTCGAACCTTTATAGAGGATGTGGTTGGCATAGCCCCGTTTAGCTTGGGCCATGTCAATGACCAGATCTCCTTTTTTGTAGGTACCAGTATCTTCTTTGAGCTCTTTGACGAGGACGCCATTGCGTTTGAAGTAGTCAATCATATTGAAGGCTTCTTGGGCGTCATTGTCCTTGTCGAGGCTCATTGGGATGACGTAGTAGTCTGGGAAGAATTTCGGACGACCATTTTTCACCCGTCCAACGATTTCCCCATTTGGACCGACCAGTTCGTTTTCTGCTTTTGGATCTTCAATCTTGTTGAGACCACGTAAGTAGAAGTTGAGACGCATCTCAAGGAGTTTGTCTGGATCTTGGTTGAGGAAGTCAATGCCTCCGAGGACAGCATTACGACCAGCATAATAAGATTCCTGGTTGGATTCTGGAATTTCAATCGTATGGCCTAAGATACCGTGATAGACAGCATAGACACCTGTATATCCAGAGAAGGAATCATCCCAGCCATCTCCCCAGTCTAGTTTTGGAATGATGTAGCTATCGTATTTGGAATTGGCAACTCCAGCCCGTCCCATATGACGGGCATTTTCCAACATGAGGTTGGACATAAGGTCGTATTCAAAGTTCGGATCATGTGGAGGTGTTGCAGGCTCGATCAAGAATTCTTTGACAAATCCATGGATATCATAGAGAGCGATTGGATTCCACTTGTTGATCATTTGGATGGCGGTACGCACTTCTGGGTTGGTTTGGTAGCTAGCATCCCGGTTTGGATCCAGTCCATTGGCCAAAGCACGCAAGTTGAGAGCATCCCCGTCTGGGTTTTCCGTGAAGTCAAACAAGAAGATAAATTTATTTAAGAGAGTTGGGATGTCTAGAGTCACATTCTTGACGTTACCAGCTTCGTCTGTCGTTTTAAAAGTGACTTGATTTTCTGTTGCAAAGGTACGGAAGAGACCAGTGATGATATCAATACCAGGTTGTTCATCAGCGTGGGTGTTATGGACTAAGACAGGTAGTTTGTAATCCAAGGTCTTGTCCTTCAGAGCGGCCAGCATTTCGCTTGGTTTGGTCAAAGCTGTTGGATTGGTAGATGAGAGGTAGTGGTCAATACTTGCTTGGTCCTTACTCACGATACCCATCTTCATATCCCGGCCTTGAGCACTCTTACCAAGGGTTTCTAGCTGTACCAAACGATCGGGTTTCGCCTCTTCCTTGGATTTTTCGATAGCAGCTAGCATCTCGTCATGTGTATGGTAGTCTTGGTAAGGTCGAAAAACAAGAGTTTTATTGATCGTAACACCTAAGTCCGCATTGGTTCCGACCAACTCATGGTTGCCGATGTAGTTGCGGTAAGTTCGGCGGATATTATTTGGGCTACGAAGGCTAAGATCTTCCCCAAAGAGATCACGCACTTCAATATGGAGATCCAAATCATTTCCGTTTGCGGTCTCTGTGATAGTAAGGAATGGATCCTTACTCAATGTCCCTGTCTCCATATCCCAGGTTTTCCACTCAGAGAGAGGCTTGTTGTCCAAGGTCCAGTTGATCTTGCCAGCAGCTTGAGCTTTTTCTTGGACTTTGTCATCGATCGTGCTCTTTTCTGAGAGATAAATGGTACTATTCTCCAATCGTGTCGCTTGGTCAGCGGTCGTTGCGGCACGGTTGGATGTTGGAGCAGCTACTGTAGCAGGAGTTGCTTCAGAGGTCGCTGTTGTTTCCGCAGGAGTGGCAGGGGCTGCAGTGTCTTCTTTTTCAGCTGTAGAAGGACTGGTCGTCTCAACTGTCACAGCTGGCTCAGAAGCAGGTGTTGTTTCAAGAACCGTGCTGGGTTCTGTTTGAGGCACTTCTAAGCTATCGGCTGATACTTGGCCATGTCCGATAACAGAAAGCAAGACAGCTGCTGAGAGACTGAGTGTTGTAGTGTACAAATGTTTCTTATACGAAGACTTCATATAGAAGACCCTCCTTAAAAAGTTATTTTACAGTTCTAGTATACCATTTTAGGAAAGCGTTTACAACAATTACCTGAATAAAGAAGCCTTTGCATTTGGCAAGGGCTTCTTGTCTATACTGTCTCCTGATGAAATTGTTGGTAAAAATCAACCTTGACCTGGATGAAAGTTTCTAGATCTCTTAACAATTGGAGCAAGGTGGCCCGTGTCTCAAATTCTTCACGGGTCTTGGGCAATGGCCGTTCACGAAAGATCGCCAAATACTGAGTGATATCGTTGAGGAGCTCCTGAGCAGGATTTTCCTGACTTAACTGTTGAGCGGTCTTCTTAAAAAGTTGAGCTAGAATCATACTTTCACTCGCTGCTAACTGACAGCGGTTGACGTTTTCTGCCATATCCCGCAGGATGTCGTTTTGGCGCTTGCGCATTTCAAAGTAGTGAATATGGTAGTTGGTTTGATGAAAAAGATGGTTGGAATGGTCCAGATAGACAAGATTCAAAGCGTCCTTTAGGATATCATCCAACTCCTTGATCAAGCGAGCATCATTTCGACCATCCCCCTTACCGAGTAATTCCGCAAAACGGCCAAGAATCTTCTTTAGTTGGTCTTCGACAACATCATGATAGTGATCGATCGCTGCCTGGTTCGAGGGCATATAGAGATTGGCCAGTAAGGCAAAGCTGGTCCCAATTAAAAAGAGGGCAAGTTCATTGAGCAAGAGCCCCCAGGAAGTAGACTGCTCAATCAAGAGATGGGTGACGAGGACCGTACTAGGGGTGATGCCGATCTGCCAACCCAATAGAAAGGCATAAGGAGCATAGAGAGCGATAAAGACGCCCAGTGCCCAAAGGTTGAATCCAAAAAAGGAAAAAGCGAGACTTCCGATCGCAAGGGCTAGCAAGGTCGACATAAAGCGCTGATAGGCTTGCTTGATGGTACTGCGCCGTGTATCAGAGATACTCAAGATGGCAATGACGCCAGCTGAGATAGCATAGGTCAAGCCCAGAGCATAAGCAAGGGCAGCTGCTAAACAGGTGGCCAAGGTGAGCTTGATGGTTCGTTGAAAAAGAGGCATGGCTTCCTTTCTATTTTGCTGGTTTCGATGAGATAGATTTCATTTCATTATATCATGAATTGGCCTCATCCTCCTTTCTTGTGGTATACTAGTTTTATGGAAATAACGATATCGTATACGGTGTCCACGCAGTCACCGAGGCTTTACAAGCCAATACAGGCAATAAATTATATATTCAAGAAGACCTCCGAGGGAAAAATATCGACAAGATCAAGGCCTTAGCAGCTGAAAAGAAGGTGTCGATTTCTTGGACGCCAAAGAAAACCCTGCAGGAAATGACAGAAGGAGCTGTTCACCAAGGCTTCGTTCTTCGTGTGGCAGCCTTTGCTTACACAGACTTGGCAGCGATTCTGAAACAGACAGCTCAAGAAGAGAACCCGCTGTTGTTGATTCTCGATGGCTTGACCGATCCGCACAATCTTGGATCCATCTTGCGGACAGCTGATGCGACCAATGTCTCAGGGGTCATCATTCCTAAGCACCGGGCAGTCGGGGTAACCCCAGTGGTTTCAAAAACTTCTACTGGAGCAGTGGAACACATTCCCATTGCGCGTGTGACCAATCTCAGCCAAACTCTAGACAAATTAAAGGAAGAGGGCTTCTGGATCTTTGGAACCGACATGAACGGCACGCCATCTCATCAGTGGAATACGGCTGGTAAATTAGCCTTGATCATTGGCAATGAAGGAAAAGGGATTTCAGCCAATATCAAAAAGCAAGTCGATGAGATGATCACCATTCCCATGAATGGCCATGTTCAAAGCCTCAATGCCAGTGTGGCAGCAGCCATCCTCATGTATGAGGTCTTTCGCAACCGACTATAAACTTAGAAAGGCAATGATATGAAACGAAAAATCTTATTGGTTGACGGCTACAATATGATTGCCTTTTGGCAGGAAACCCGCCAGCTCTTTCAAAAAAGTGAGCTCGATGCGGCGCGCAACATCCTCCTGCAAAAGCTGAGCCATTATGCTAGCTTTGAAGGGATCGAAGTCATCTGTGTCTTTGACGCCCAGTATATGCCAGGAGTGCGACAGACCTATGAAGAGTTCAATGTTCAGGTGGTCTTTACGGGTGAAGATGAGACGGCAGATGATTATATCGAGCGCTTGGCGGCAGAGCTCAATACGCCCCTCCACCAAGTATCAGTAGCGACCAGTGACTTAAATGAGCAATGGACCATCTTTGCACAAGGAGCCCTTCGGGTATCCGCGAGAGAGTTAGAAAAACGGGTCGCAGTCGTCAAAGGAAACCTCAATCAAGCGCAGCAATTGGTCAACGATCAAAAACCACCTATGCGACCGCTCGATCACGAAGTATTGCGACAATTACAAGAAATGATGGGAGACAAGTAATGACATTTGCTATTTTAACAGATTCGACCGCAGATTTGGACCAAAACTGGGCCAAGGAACACCAGGTGACCATCCTTGGTTTGACCATTGAGTTAGATGGGACGGTTTACCAGACAGTAGGCGAAGATCAATTGACTAGCCCTGAGCTGTTAGAAGCCATGAAAAATGGGGCCAAACCGACAACTAGTCAGGTCAATGTGGGCCAATTCCAGGAGACCTTTAAGCACTTTGCAAAAGAAGGAACACCCCTGCTTTATGTGGCTTTTTCATCGGTTTTATCAGGGACTTACCAGAGTGCAGTCATGGCGCGAGACCTTGTTTTAGAAGACTACCCAGAAGCAGTGATCGAGATTGTCGATCCTAAGGCTGCTGGGATTGGAGAGGGCTACCTAGTCATGCGGGCAGTAGCTGCGCGTGATGCAGGACGCTCATTAGCAGAAGCCAAAGAAGAGATCATGGATTTAGCTCCAAAACTGCGGACCTATTTCCTTGTCGATGATCTCTACCACCTCATGCGTGGCGGTCGTCTTTCTAAAAGTGCGGCGATCATGGGAAGCCTAGCCAGCATCAAGCCGATTCTTTGGATAGATGCTGAAGGGAAATTAGTGCCCATTAGCAAGGTTCGTGGACGCAAAAAAGCCGTCCGAGAGTTATTGGAGCTGATCAAAGCCGATATCGGTGAAAGCACAGCCCTGGTCTCTTATACAAACGATCTAGAAGGAGCCGAAGCGTTGAAGGCGGAAATGCTTGCGCTTGATGGCATTGATGAAGTTCTTGTGATGCCCCTTGGGCCAGTCATTTCTGCCCACGTCGGCCCGAATGCCTTGATCGGATTTGTCATAGGAAAAGAAAATCGCAAATAATTTTCCAAATCGGTTGACTTTTATCTTAGAATTTTGATACAATAGTAGGCGGTATTGTTTACCCCATTTGTAAGGCCCCGGAACCTTTCAAATAACTCGCGGACCGGAACATCCGCCCTGTAAACAAAAACGACATTCATATAGGAGAAATCATGAACAAAACTACATTCATGGCTAAACCAGGCCAAGTAGAACGCAAATGGTACGTTGTTGACGCAACTGATGTACCTCTTGGACGCCTTTCAGCAGTTGTTGCTAGCGTGCTTCGCGGAAAAAACAAACCAACATTCACACCACACACTGATACAGGTGACTTCGTAATCGTTATCAATGCTGAAAAAGTTAAATTGACTGGTAAAAAAGCAACTGATAAGATCTACTACACTCACTCAAACCACCCAGGTGGATTGAAATCAATCTCTGCTGGTGAACTTCGTTCTAAAAATGCAGTACGTTTGATCGAGAAATCAGTTAAAGGTATGCTTCCACACAATACTCTTGGCCGCGCTCAAGGTATGAAATTGAAAGTATTCGTTGGAGCTGAGCACACTCACGCTGCACAACAACCAGAAGTTCTTGATATTTCAGGACTTATCTAAGGAAAGGAACAATAAAGTATGTCACAAGCACAATATGCAGGTACTGGACGTCGTAAAAACGCTGTTGCACGCGTTCGCCTTGTTCCAGGAACTGGTAAAATCACTGTTAACAAAAAAGATGTTGAAGAGTACATCCCACACGCTGACCTTCGTCTTGTAATCAACCAACCATTCGCAGTTACTTCAACTGCAGGTTCATACGACGTTTTCGTTAACGTTGTAGGTGGTGGATACGCTGGTCAAGCAGGAGCTATCCGTCACGGTATCGCTCGTGCCCTTCTTCAAGTAGACCCAGACTTCCGCGATTCATTGAAACGCGCAGGACTTCTTACACGTGACTCACGTAAAGTTGAGCGTAAGAAACCAGGCTTGAAAAAAGCTCGTAAAGCTAGCCAGTTCTCTAAACGTTAATTCGTTACTGGAAAGCAGAATACAAACGAAAACACTTTGCATCTTGCAAGGTGTTTTTTGTATGAGAACTGGCGGTGCACAATTAGGATAGCTCTAGCGACTTTAGTCGCATAGAGATATGATATGCACAGTTGCCCCAAGAAAACAAGCGAAGCGATGTTTGATTGGATGGCAACCGCTGCACTCAAAACGTTCTTTGAAAGAATGACTATACTTACAAAGAGCACCTTTTTGGGTGCTCTTTTCTATTCATATGATTTAATTAGGTTAAATAAGGCCTCTACTTCTGATGACGGTGTAGCTGATTTAAGGTAAGCGTAATAAACGGTAAATGTGATCTGGTCCTCCGGTATTAGAGGGATTTTTATTAAATCATCATCTTCATCAGAAAGTGCGATATCAGCCAGTAAACTAAGGCCGATCCCTTTCTTTAAAAGTTCTTTAAGAATGACAATGTCGTCACTCTTAAAAAATATTTCTGCCCTGTTTTGATACTTCTGATTAAGTAGATCAAAAGCTTTCAGGTGAACAAAGTGTTCATCTAAAAGGATGAAGTGTTGATCTACTAGATCTTCAAAAGTGAGGGAAGAAGCTGTAGCAAGAGGATGGTTCTTAGATAAAACGACATACAGTTCTTTATGAAAAAGTTCATGCGTCTCTATTGAAGGGTGATTGAGTGGTTCAATCAAACCGAGTAGGCTTGCATCAAGGTCTCCCTTGAGGAGAAGGTTTAATAACTCTACTGAACCACCGCGGATAGGGCGTACCTTTTTTAAAAAATCAAATTCCTTTTCTTTATTTAGAGAAGCAAAGAGATACTGAACGATAATAGGAGGAAATCCTACAGTAGAGTAATGGGCCAAGGAGCGATTAATTTCTTTGTGAGCAGAATTGATCTCAGGTAAGATTAGTTTTGTGTGTTTTAGAAGGATTTCTCCTTGAGTAGTCAGTTTGAAGGATCGGTGTGAGGGATCGTGGTGAATCAACTTACAATTAAAAGCCTCCTCTAATCGTTTGATGGCATAAGAAATAGAAGGCTGGCTGACTTTGTGTTGCTTTGCTACGTCTGTATAGGATTGGACTTGGCAGAGATCATAAAAATATTGAAGGTCTTTAAGTTCATAAGGGCTCACTTTCAACATCTAGGGAAAAAAATATAAGTTAAGGGAAATAACCAGATAAACAATATTTATCCGTATCACTTCATTTGACTATACGTTTTTTTACCAGTTATAATGTGGGTGAGTCAGGGATATCAGAGGTTATCTAAGATACTTTCGAAAATGCTTAACATCTTTTCGCGTTTATCAACAGGAAGTTGTTTAATCTTCATGTTAAATCTCTTTAGTGAAAGATTTTCAGTCTTATCAGAGGTGGATTCAAGGCTACTAAAATTGAAAAACTCCTCTGGGGTCATCTGTAAGGCATCAATCACTTTTTCTAGACTGTGAATGGTCAGATTCACATTTTGGTTTTCTAGTTGATTGATATACTTAAGACCGAGTCCTGCTTGTTCCGAAAGTTCTTCCTGGCTCATTTTGTTTTGTGTTCGAAAATATTTCACTTTTTGGGAAATATATTGTTGTAAATAGTTTTTAGTTGTCATATAAATAGAATACAAGTTTTGTATGACAAAAAAACACCTTAAAAAGTACAAAGTACTATATAGCGAACCTAGAGGATGCTTATTTTGATTAGGATTGCTAATTTCTATGATTATTTTGCTATACTCGAAACTTTTAGGAAAGAGTCATTGTCGAGGTTTGATGAGTTCAGAAATATATAAAACAACTTAACATGTCATCCATAATAGTGTTTTAAGTATAAAATAGCTTATTAGAAAATTGTTCTCGTAGATCCATTATAACATATGCGTACACGATTGTATTTTATATACAACAAAGTTTTGTAAACGATTTATTTTGATGGTATAATATTCGTAAAAAGGAGGTTGCACTATGACTGCACATGATATTTTAAACAATCCTTTCCTTAATAAGGGAACTGCCTTTACCTTGGAGGAACGAAAGGAACTAGGCCTTATTGGTTTACTGCCGCCTTATGTTCAAACGATTGAAGAGCAAGCAGCGCAAACCTATGCACAAATGGAAACAAAAGCCAATGATTTGGAAAAACGTTTGTTCCTAATGGAAATCTTTAATACAAACCGGACTCTTTTCTATTACCTCTTTGCTCAACATTTGGAAGAATTCAATCCAATCGTGTATGACCCAACCATTGCAGATACCATTGAAGGCTATAGTGACCTCTTTGTAGATCCACAATATGCGGGATATCTTGATATTAATCATCCTGAAAATATTGAAGCCACTTTGAAAAATGCCGCCGGCGATCGCGAGATTCGACTCATTGTTGTAACAGATGCAGAAGGAATCCTTGGAATCGGTGACTGGGGAACAAATGGTGTCGATATCTCTGTTGGGAAATTGATGGTTTATACGGGTGCTGCTGGAATCGATCCTTCTATGGTCCTTCCTTTAGTCATTGATGCAGGGACTAACCGTGAAGAACTTCGGAACAATCCTAATTACTTAGGAAATCGTCACGAACGGGTTCGCGGAGATCGTTACTACGACTTTATTGACCAATTTGTTCAAACAGCAGAACGGCTTTTCCCTAAACTTTACCTTCACTGGGAAGATTTTGGGCGTTCCAATGCTGCTAATATTCTTGAGAAATACCGGAAACAAATTCCTACCTTTAATGATGATATTCAAGGTACAGGAATCGTTACCTTGGGTGGTATCTTTGGTTCGCTAGATATTAGTGGTGAAAAATTAACCGATCAAGTTTATCTCTGCTATGGTGGTGGTACTGCAGGTGCAGGAATTGCCTCCCGTGTTCTTCGTGAAATGGTGAGTGAAGGTCTTTCTGAAGAAGAAGCCTATAAACGTTTCTTTATGGTTGACAAACAAGGTCTTCTCTTTGATGATATGGATGACTTGACACCAGAGCAAAAACCGTTTGCTAAGAAACGTGCTGATTTTAGCAATGCAGACAAGTTGACTGACCTGCTTGAAGTCGTTAAAACTGTTAAACCAACTATTTTAGTAGGAACTTCAACTCAACCTAATACCTTTACTAAAGAAATAGTAGAAGCTATGTGTGAAAACACAGAACGTCCAATGATCTTCCCATTATCAAATCCAACCAAGCTGGCCGAAGCAAGCGCCAAAGATTTGATCGAATGGTCAGATGGCAAGGCTTTTGTCGCAACAGGAATTCCTGCTGATACGGTCTCTTATAAAGGTGTAGACTATGTGATTGGTCAAGCCAATAATGCCTTGATTTACCCAGGTCTTGGTCTAGGTATGCTAGCTTCTGAAGCAAGTCTTTTGACAGATGAAATGATTGGAGCAGCGGCTCATTCATTGAGTGGTATTGTCAATCCAGGCCAACCAGGAGCTCCTGTCTTGCCACCGTTCAAGTATGTAGCTGATGTTTCTATTAAAGTAGCAGAAGCAGTCGCTAAAAAAGCGCAAGAACAAGGTCTTGCACGTGCTAAAGAAACTGATATGGCTAAAGCAGTTCGTGATTTGAAATGGTATCCAACCTATAAATAAGTAAATGGAATGGGGTGTATGAGTGTGACTGGATGCTTCGTACACCTCCTAATATATTCTAGGTCATATAGAAAGGGAGACTATGGATATCTTTTTAACTTCAATTCAGAGTATTGTACCTATTATCGTCATTATCATTTTAGGTTACTTCTTGCAAGTCCGTGGTTGGTTTCAAGAGAGTTTTGGGAATGATTTATCTAAACTCATTATGAATGTGGCCATGCCAGTGGCAATTTTTACCTCTGTTCTTAAATATTTAACGTTAGATAAATTGATTAGCTTGTCTGGCGGTCTGTTGTATACGTTTATCGCCTTCATTCTTGGTTACCTAATGGCCTTTATAGCGGTGAAACTTTTTAGAGTGCGCCCAGGCCGTCAAGGAACCATGATTAATACCTTTGTGAATGCCAATACCATTTTTATTGGTTTGCCTTTAAACATAGCTCTGTTTGGAGATCAAGCTCTCCCTTACTTCTTGGTGTATTATATTACAAATACGGTATCTACTTGGACATTAGGTGTCTATCTAATGACCTCGGATAGCAAAGAAGGGGCTTCAAAGCAAACTCAAAAATTTAATTGGAAGAAGCTCTTCCCAGCACCTTTATTGGGATTTCTCGTAGCCCTCGTGTTTTTAGTGCTCCGTCTTCCTGTTCCAAGTTTTGCGGAAAGCACCTTGACTTATATTGGTAGTTTAACAACGCCACTATCTCTTGTCTATATCGGTATTGTTCTTGCAAAGGCAGGCTTGAATACGATTCGTTTTGATAAAGATACAATTGTCACTTTGGTTGGACGCTTTATCCTAGCTCCTCTGACTATGCTTCTTGTATTGAAGTTTTTTGCCCCAAATATGGCAACAGCAGAATTTAAGACCTTTATGATTCAGTCTGCTACACCAGCTCTAGCAGTTCTCCCAATCCTTGCCAATCAAGGAAAAGGAGATGTGGAATTCTCTACGAATGTGGTGACTCTAAGTACAGTTCTCTTTATCATTGTTATTCCAATACTCCAAACTTTGTTAGGATAAGAAGGGAGAGGATAGGATTGAAAGTTCTGCTTTAAGAAATTTCCCTATTTTAAAGATATTGCTTCAAATTTTATGAAATGAATCAGTAGATGTCGTTCTGAAAAGATGTGATATTACGCTATTTTTAGTCCAACTGAAATCCATACTTTCCAACCAGGTCTTAAGAAAGCTCGTAAAGCATCACAATTTAGTAAACGTTAAAACTTATTTACAGTTATTGAAAGCATTTCGTCTAATACGAGATGCTTTTTTCTGGCTAAATTTTACAAATTGGAAAATAAAAAAATAGTATAATAGTCATAGATGATGAACATCAAAATGAGAAGTATATAGAAGAAAGTTAACAACATGATAAACATCCTCAAAACCTACCCCGTTGTTAGTACATTGACTTTTATTTGTTTGTTTTTAGGAATTCTTACTTCTATTTATGGGGATCCTATGTACGACTTATTGGCCTTTCATTCCCAACCGGTGTATGATTGGCAGTATATAAGTGGAACCCTGATGCATGGAAGTAAAGGAGCCCCCCTCTGGTTTTTATGGCTACATCTGATTTTAAATGGGCTCATGATTCTACCTTTTGGTGGGCTGCTGGAAAGAAAAAGGGGTTCTAAGCATGTCTTGCTTGTTTTTGTGACTGCGACAGTCATCTCTTCCATCGCCTTTCACTTGTTAACACTAGGGCAAAAAATTCAGGCGACGGGAATTTCTGCGGTTGGCTATGCTTTTATAACTGGAGGAGTCATGCTTCTACCTAAGTTATGGAAAGGATTATCATGCGTCGCAAAACTGTGTTATCTTTTTTTAATCCTTCTATCTAGCCTGATGCTCTTACCAATGATCACCGGATGGATCTCGACCTTCTTACATCTTTCAGGGATTGCAAGTTACCTTTTGGTTTTTTCTTCCGCTACTACCTTAAGAAAAAATGCTTCAGTCATTCGTTGATTCATCAGGATATTAAGATTTACAGACATTCAAGATTTTCTCTTGGATGTCTTTTTTTGTTCAAAAAACTAAAATTCACCCCTGCCTTTTGTGATCTTAAACCTTCATGTAGTCCCTGTTTAGAACAATATTCTCATTGAGAGTGAATCAGAACGAACAATTTGATTTCAATCATATAAACAATGACAAAAATAATGACATTTTTGACAAATATCCTTGTCAAAAATAAAAAGATGTGTTACAATGTAATCAAGTTAAAGAAATAAGACCTTAGATAGGGAGAAACTATGTGGGCATCGTTAATACTATCTTATTTAATAGTAAAGGAGGAAACATCAAATTCTACCATTTTTAGGATATCGAAGCCTAGTGGTTGAGTTTGATAGACAATAGTAAAATATGAAGTTAAAAAATCGTTTAAAAGAGCTTCGTGCTCGGGATGGACTGAACCAAACCGAACTTGCCAGGCTAGCAGGGATATCTAGACAGACCATTAGTTTGCTAGAACGGGATGAGTATACCCCCTCTATAGTTATCGCTTTGAAAATTTCTCAGATATTTCAGGAGCCAGTAGAGTCGGTGTTTCGCTTAGTGGAGGAAGAATGATGAACAAATATAGTGTAATTTATTATCTCTGTATCATTGCCTTTGTAGCAAATGTTTCGATGATGATCGGAACCTTGCTAGGATGGTTTCACATTTTAGACAGTCGTTATTTTTTCTGGTCTAGCTTGATGCTTAGTTTAGTATTTGAGCGGGTAGAAAAGAAAGTAAAAGAAAGAGTATAAAAGGAGTAAGATCATGAAAGAGTTTTTGGCAAAATTTCAAGTGGATACCGAACACAAAGAAATTGCAGGGGTTTGTGCTGGTATAGCTAATTATTTCAATGTAGATCCCCTGATGATTCGTGCATTAGTTGCTTTGCTTTTTTTATCTTCGATAGAAATTAGTCTTCTCACAGTGATAAGCTATGCTTTTTTAGCTGGCTGGCTGGGAAGCGAATCACTTGAAGTAGTCATCAAAAAATCAGGGTACAAGATCCTATTTTTCTATATAGTGTCAATTCTTCTGAATAGCTTTGGTGGGCAAATTTTAACAGCTAGCTTTGGATTTGTTCATGCTCTGGTTCAAGGGCTACTTGGTTTATTTTAGAAAGAAGATGAAAAATGAAAAAGAAACATGTATTACTATTGTTCGGAAGTTTATTGTTGGGTGGTTTGATCGGAATGTTTGGTTCTGCCTTCACAAATCTTCATTTAAACATTTCTCAAGAGCAAGTACAGTTTGTTTTGACGACCGTCTTTTTCTGTCTGGGAATACTATCGACAATAGTAGCTCTTTATTTTATTATGGACAGTAGAAAAGCTTACGCTAGCTACCTAGCAGAAGAAGATGATGAATTAAATGAGCTCGCTTATATCAAGATGTATCGCTCTCTAGATTATGGTACAGTTGCTTACAATGTTTTGCAGGTTAGTATGCTTTTCAGCTTGGTTACCGTATTACCTAGCCATGATCTCCCGCTATCAGTTTTTCTCTTAGCAGTATTAACCATTCTTGTTGGAAGTTTCTGCGTCAAAACAACGAGCAAAATTCGTAATTACCAGCTCTCTATTTAGCCACACCAAAAGAGGTATTAGAATATCTAGAAACGTATGACGAGGGAGAGAAACAGGCAGAAATGGAAGAAGCATATTTAATCTTGTTCAAACTCAATCAGCTTATCTTACCAGCTGTCTATATCAGCTTGTTTGCCTTATCCATCATTCTTGGTGAAGTGCAGTTGGTTTCTGTCCTTATTACGGCTTTAATTCATCTCTATATCAATATTGCACAATTAAGAAAAACGAAACGTTACTTTAAATAGCATGGACTTCTAAAAGAGGCTGGGGCAAAAGTCCTAGCCTCTCAATTGTCTTTGGATTGTCGAGCAAGACGCAGTGTTGAGTGGGATCTACTAGGCTGGTTTCATCAGCTTTTACAGCCCTACTCAACTGTGCGGAGGTGGGATGACGAAATCGAATTCTAACGAATGACCGATTTCTGTCCCACTCTCTTTTTCTATAACGAAACTAAATGAAAGACAAAGAAAAACCACCCCATCTCCCCAGTCAAATAGGACTGTAGAAAATAGGGTGGTTTTAGAAGGTTAACGATTAGTTATCGTTTTTGTGAAGGATGTTTTTTACACCGTTGATGGCTCCTTCAACAGCTTCTTTTGCATCTTCAGCAACTTCTTTAGCTTTTGATGCAACTTTTTCAGCAACGCCTTCAGCTTCTGTTTTTGTGTCGCCGGTTACTTTACCGAGACCTTCTTTAACAGAACCTTTAACTTGGTTTAATTTATCTTCTAATGACATAGCGCCACCTCCGTTAAGTAAATAGTTTTTTAATCTGAATTGAAGACAGTTCATTTAAAAAATTAAAACTATTTAGTTCAGATTAATATAATTATATACCCTCTGAAATGGAAAGTCAAATATTCGCTACGGTAGTCTGAAAGTTGGAATGAGTCCTTACGATATCTTGAAAAAGAGGGATGAATCAGTCGCTGCCTTGTTTTCTACTTGAAGAAACATCAGTCTTCAGCTATTTCAAAACAAGTTTGTCCAGATGATGAAGGGATAATAGATTGTAGAATCGTTAGACTAGAAAATCTAAACTGCTGTTTTCTACTATCGAAGTGGACAAAAAGATAGGAGTGCATGCCTTTAGCAATTTTCTTAGTTTTTGGAAACTGATCTGTATTTTTATCTTCAATTAGTTCTATTGGCATTTTTTATTAAGTAACCTTGTTTCTGTAGCTTGGCGTAGAGGAGCTTAACTATTAAACTGGCTCTTGGGCGAGGTTTTCATTTTGCTTTCTTGACTATTCCATTATTGCACCGTATAATGTTTTATATCAATGAAGAAATCACCTTTTGTCATTGCGCAAAGGGTGATTTTATAACGGTAAAAGGGAGACACAATGGGTTATATTTCTACAATTAAAACAGCTGTTCAGCTCTTTCCATTTTTGGCATTTTTGCTGAGCTTGCCCTACATGATTTTGAATTACCGAAAATATGGCTCGGTCAATAAATTGCGGGTGCTGATTTTCTATTCTTTTATGCTTTACTTGATGACGGTCTATCTCTTGGTAGTCTTGCCCCTGCCGGATCCAAGTAAGATTCATACCAGTTATAGGGAAATGTTGAATCTCCAACCCTTTGCTTTTGTGGTAGATTTTTTCAAGGAGAGCCCCTTTGATCTAGCGCAGGCAAGCACTTGGCTTCAGGCTATCAAGCATCCAACTTTTTATGTGCCAGCTTTTAATGTCCTGATGTTGATTCCCTTTGGGATGTATCTGCGCTATTATTTCAAGTGTAGTTTTAAGAAAACGATTCTCCTGACAGCTCTCTTTAGTCTTTTTTTGGAGCTGACCCAGTTGTCAGGCCTCTACTTTCTATATCCGGGTCCCTACCGCCTAGCAGATGTCGATGATATCATTCAAAATACCACTGGTGGTGGAGTGGGCTACCTGCTCGGTTGGTTTCTGGTTTGGTTACTGCCAACACGAGATGAAATAGACCAGCATTCTTTCCGAGTGGGGACGAGAGTATCTGGCTTTCGGATTGGACTTGCTTTCTTGATCGACTTTGTGATGGTATCGATTCTCTACGCATTGATTGGGCGTTTAGGGACGATTCCTTATGTAGCGGTTTTGGTACTTTACTTTAGTTTGCTTCCTTTGTGGCGGGGCAAAACCTTGGGAATGGCTTTGTTGAAATGCCGCTTGCATTTTGACAAGCTAAAATGGCTTCGGACCATTTGGAGGGGGATTTTAGTGGTGGGGTACTTTTACCTGATTCCCCAAAGTTTGTTCTATTTGATTTCGCTCTTGAATCAAGATTTGACGGACAAGTCCCTCTTAACCTTGTCCATGATCTTATTGCTCTTCTTTGCGCTCTTATTGTACCTCATTCTTACCTTTGCCATCATCTTGCTCAGTCGTCGCTTTTTATTTGACCGCCTGGCTGGAGCGACATATGAAAGTACCGTGCGTGTGAAGAAAGGGATCCTAGAGGATTGAACGGAATAGTCGATATAGAGAGAGTGGGACAGAAATCGTTAATTCGTTAGAATCGATTTCGTTGTCCCACCTCCGCACAGTTGAGTAGGGCTGTAAAAGCTGATGAAATCAGCGTATTAGAGCCCACTCAACCACTGCGTCTTGCTCGACAATCCAAAGACAATTGAGAGGCTAGGACTTTTGTCCCAGCCTTTTTTTAAACATGCAGAAAATATCCGAACGTTCCCAGTTGAGGAAGGTGATTTTAAGGGGAATATGCTACAATGGAAGCAAATGAATAGAATGGAGCAGTGAAATGAAAGCAATTATTACAGTCGTCGGAAAAGACCAAAAAGGAATCGTAGCAGGTGTTGCAACTAAGGTGGCAGAGTTGGGACTCAATATCGATGATATTTCCCAGACCGTATTGGATGACTACTTCACCATGATGGCGGTAGTGACATCGGATGAGAAAAAAGATTTCACACGGCTTCGTTCGGAATTAGAAGAATTCGGTCAGTCTCTTCATGTAAAAATCAATATCCAGAGTGCTGCAATTTTTGATGCCATGCACAATTTGTAAGATAGGGGTTGAGGATTTATGGACATTAAACAGGTAACAGAAACCATTGCCATGATTGAGGAGCAGAACTTTGATGTTCGGACCATCACCATGGGCATCTCACTGCTAGATTGTATTGATCCAGATATCGATAAGGCGGCAGAAAAAGTCTACCAGAAGATTGTGACAAAGGCCAAAGACTTAGTAGCTGTCGGGGATGAGATTGCGACAGAACTCGGCATTCCAATTGTGAACAAGCGGGTTTCAGTCACTCCGATTTCCATTATTGGAGCAGCAACCAATGCGACAGATTATGTGCCCTTTGCCAAGGCGCTGGATCGTGCGGCTAAAGAAGTTGGGGTCAACTTTATTGGTGGCTTCTCAGCCCTGGTTCAAAAAGGCTACCAAAAGGGGGATGAGATCCTCATCAATTCCATTCCTCGCGCTCTAGCAGAGACCGATTTTGTCTGCTCTTCAGTTAACATTGGTTCCACTAAGACAGGGATCAATATGACTGCTGTCCGAGACATGGGCCGTATCATTAAAGAAGCTTCCAAAGCAGATCCGATGGGGCCAGGGAAACTGGTGGTCTTTGCTAATGCAGTAGAAGATAATCCTTTTATGGCGGGAGCCTTCCACGGTGTCGGTGAAGCAGATGTCGTCATCAACGTTGGGGTTTCAGGTCCTGGTGTCGTCCAACGAGCCATTGAAAAAGTTCCTGGTGCAAGCTTTGATGTCTTGGCTGAAACCGTTAAGAAGACAGCCTTCAAGATCACTCGTGTCGGCCAATTAGTGGGTCAAATGGCTAGTGAACGTCTCGGTGTGGAGTTTGGAATTGTAGACTTGTCTCTCGCGCCAACACCGGCTGTTGGGGATTCGGTTGCCCGTGTCCTTGAAGCGATGGGGCTTGAAGTAGTCGGAACCCATGGGACAACAGCAGCGCTTGCACTGCTCAATGACCAAGTGAAAAAAGGGGGCATCATGGCTTGTAACCAAGTCGGTGGGTTGTCAGGTGCCTTTATTCCCGTCTCAGAAGATGAGGGGATGATTGCGGCAGTCCAATCAGGCCATATCAACCTGGAAAAATTGGAAGCCATGACAGCGATTTGTTCAGTCGGTCTGGACATGATTGCCATCCCAGCGGATACTCCAGCTACGACCATTGCGGCCATGATTGCCGATGAAGCGGCTATCGGAGTGATCAACCAAAAGACAACAGCAGTTCGGATCATTCCTTATGGTAAGGAAGGCGATATGTTAGAGCTCGGTGGCCTTCTTGGCTCAGCCCCCGTGATGAAGGTCAATAAAGCTTCGTCAGCTGATTTCATTGCCCGTGGCGGTCAAATTCCAGCTCCTGTTCATAGCTTTAAAAATTAAGAGAAATCGAGTATAATAATAGAAGAAAAGAATAAAAAAGTCTGTGATGATGAAACTCCAGACTTTTTTCTTACAAAAGGAGACAAGATGGCTAAAACAAAATTATTTGTGATTCGTCATGGGAGAACCATGTTTAACACCATCGGCCGTGCCCAAGGCTGGTCCGATACCCCTTTGACAGCAGAAGGAGAAAAAGGTATCCAGGCTCTAGGGATCGGTCTGCGAGAGTCTGGTTTAGTATTCACCCGTGCTTACTCCAGTGATTCAGGCCGTGCCATTCAGACCATGGGGATCATTCTCGATGAATTGGGTTTGAAAGAAAAAATTCCTTACCGCTTTGACAAGCGGATTCGCGAATGGTCTTTTGGCAGTTTTGATGGCGCCTACGGGGGAGAACTATTTCATGGTGTTGTACCGCGCGTGCTAGATGTAGAAGATTATAAGACCTTGAGTTTAGAAGACTTGGCTGAGGGGATCTGCCAGGTTGATACAGCAGGGTGGGCGGAACCTTGGGAAGTCTTGAAGAGACGGATCCTAGAAGGTTTTGAAGCTATTGCCAGAGAGGTAGAGGAAAATGGTGGTGGCAATGCCTTGGTGGTCAGTCATAGCTGGACGATTCAAACTCTGGTCTGCCTAGTTGAAGGAAAATCAAATCTCGATCTGCCGCTTTCAAATGGTAGTGTCACCCTTTTGGAATATGAAGATGGAGCATTTACTGTTAAGGTAGTTGGAGATAGCAGTTACCGTGAAGTTGGTGAAAGCTTGCAAGAATCTTAGTTCATGATGAGAGGCTGGACCTTTGGTCTTGGCCTTTTCGTATGCTCAAAACTTGCAAGAGCTTCCCTATTTTCTTTTTTCAAAAAATGATATAATGAAAGAGATACATACGGAGGTAATACAATGACAAAAACCAGATTATACATTGCTCGTCATGGAAAAACCATGTTTAATACCATCGGGCGAGCGCAGGGCTGGTCAGACACTCCGCTGACAGAAGCAGGAGAGCGTGGGATTAAAGAATTAGGTCTTGGTCTTAAGGAAGCGGGTCTTTCTTTTAAAGAGGCTGTTTCGAGTGATTCAGGCCGAACCATTCAAACCATGGGCATTATTCTTCAAGAGCTTGGTTTGACAGGTCAGATTCCTTATCGCTATGATAAACGCATTCGTGAGTGGTGTTTTGGTAGCTTCGACGGTGCCTATGATGGCGAGCTTTTTATGGGGGTTTTGCCCCGTGTTTTTAAGGTCGAGGATTTTCGTCAGTTGAGCTTGATGGAGTTGGCAGAAGGGATTGTTGAAGTCGACACCACTGGTTGGGCTGAATCTTGGGGTGCCTTGAGTGGTCGGATTAAAGAAGGTTTTGAAGCCATCGCAAAAGAGCTGGAAGCCTCTGGCGGTGGCAATGCAATGGTAGTCAGCCATGGCATGACCATTACAACCTTGATTTATTTGATCAATCCAAAAGCGGTTGAGGAATTGGTCTTGGATAATGGAAGTGTAACGGTTTTAGCTTATGAAGATGGTGTTTTTACCATCGAAAAAGTTGGGGATATGTCCTATCGTAAAGTTGGAGCAAAACTCCTAGAGGAAGGCTATGGCGAATAAGTACAGACGCGCAAGAAAAAAAAGCAGGAAATGGTGGCCATACTTAGTGAGCTTCTTTCTTCTTGCAGTCCTTGGAGCGGGAATTGGCGCTTATTTGGCAAAACCAAGCCTGCTTTCAGATCTCCAGTTTTGGAAGGGGAAAAAAACTGTCGTGACGACTCCATCTTCTTCTAAGAAAAAGGTAGAGAAATCAGATTTGCCAGCTGTTTCGACAAAAGATTGGCAGTTGATCTTGGTCAATCGTGACAATGTGAAGCCAGAATTAAACCCGCAATTGACAGATGTGGATGCCATAAAAGTCGATAGTCGCATTGTAGATCCAACGCGTCAATTTTTGGAAGCAGCCCGAAAAATTGCCCCAGAAGAAACCTTGATATCAGGTTATCGGAGTGTAGCCGAACAAACCGAGCTCTACAATGAGCGTGTTGCTGAGTTAGAAGCGAGTGGTCTTTCACACGAAGAAGCTGAAAAACAGGTGCAGACTCAGGTGCAGGTCCCCGGTGCTAGTGAGCATCAGACTGGCCTTGCGATTGATATGAGCGTCGAAGCAGGTCAAAGTGATGAGTTAGGCTTGCAGCTGGCTGCCATCGCCCCTCAATATGGTTTTGTTCTTCGCTATCCAGATGGTAAAAGTGATATTACAGGTGTGGCATTTGAGAATTGGCATTTTCGTTATGTTGGTGTCGAAAGTGCTCAGTATATGACCAAACATCAGCTAGTATTAGAAGAATATATTCAATTACTGAAAAAAGCTGGGAAATAGGCACTTTTCTAAGCCTTAAGAATGATTTTTAGCACTCTTTAAAAAAGAGTGCTAATTTTTTGGATTTTTTTCTTGACTTTCTCTTGAGAGGGTGTATAATAGAATCATAGTTTAGCACTCGAGTTCATAGAGTGCTAAAAATGAAAGAGAGGTGAGGTCATGGTTACAGAACGTCAAAATGAGATTTTAAATCTTGTCGTTGATATCTTTACCAAGACCCACGAACCAGTCGGTTCAAAAGCACTACAAGATGTCATTCAATCGAGTAGTGCTACTATCCGAAACGACATGGCTGCCCTCGAAAAGCAGGGCTTGCTAGAAAAGGCCCACACTTCGAGTGGTCGAATGCCCAGCCTAGCTGGTTTTCAATATTTTGTTCAGAACTCGCTTGATTTGGAGTTGATTGATGAGCAAGATGTCTACCAGGTGGTGAAAGCCTTCGATTTTGAAGCCTTTAAGTTAGATGATATCTTGGATGCAACGGCTAAGTTGCTAGCCCAGATGACGGGCTACACCGCAGTCATTCAGGATGTTGAGCCAACACGACAGCGCTTGACTGGGTTTGAGATTGTTCCATTGTCCAACCACGATGCCTTAGCGGTTCTGACCTTGGATGAATCAAAGCCTGTCACCGTCCAGTTTGCGATTCCAAAGAATTTTTTAACCAGTGACTTGGAAATCTTCCATCAGTTGGTTCAAGAACGTTTCATTGGAAATACAGTCTTGGATATCCACTACCGCTTGCGGACGGAGATCCCACAGATTGTACAGCGCTATTTTAAGACGACAGACAATGTATTGGATCTGTTTGATTACGTCTTCTCGCAACTGTTTCAAGAACTGGTCTTTGTAGAAGGAAAGGTTTCATCCTTAAGCTATGCAGATCTTCAGACCTATCAGTTCTTAGATAATCCCCAACACGTAGCTCTCGAGTTGCGAGGGGGGATGCCAGAGGACCAAATGACCCAGATCCTGGTTGCGGAGTCCCGAGAGAAGGCCTTGAATGTGACTGTGATTAGTCACAAATTCCTGGTTCCTTATCGTGGGATGGCCCTCATGCATGTGATTGGTCCCGTAGAGATGGATTACAGGCGTGTGATTAGCCTCGTCAATGTTATCGGCCGAGTGCTGGTCATGAAGTTAACGGACTACTATCGTTACCTTAACAGCAACCATTATGAAGTAAATTAAGACCAAATGAAAGGGGTGTATGCCTTGACAGAAGATATTAAAAAAGAAGACGTGAAAGAAGAGGAAGTTGTCGTGACAACTGAAGAAGTTGTAGAGGAAACCAACCAACCTTCTGAATTAGAAGAAGCACAAGCGCGTGCCGAAGAATTTGAAAACAAATACCTTCGTGCTCATGCAGAAATGCAAAATATTCAACGTCGTGCCAACGAAGAACGCCAACTCTTGCAACGCTATCGCAGCCAAGATTTGGCCAAAGCAATCTTGCCATCATTGGATAACCTTGAACGTGCCCTTGCCGTAGAAGGGTTGACAGATGATGTCAAAAAAGGACTAGAGATGGTTCAAGACAGCTTGATTCATGCTCTGAAAGAAGAAGGAATCGAAGAAATCGCAGCGGACGGCGAATTTGACCATAACTACCACATGGCCATTCAAACAGTGCCAGCGGATGACGAGCATCCAGCTGACACCATCGCACAAGTCTTCCAAAAAGGCTACAAACTCCATGACCGCATCCTACGCCCAGCCATGGTCGTTGTCTACAACTAGGCTAGAGAACTTAAAAACCTTGTCCGAAACGACACTAAACTATGAAAGAAAGATAAAAGGCAAGCCGGAGGCTTGCAAGGAAGATATTTCCCGCCGTGGTGAAAGTTTCAGTAGCGTGTGCTACTGAAACAGGGGATTTTTGAGACAATAGGCTCAAAAATAAGTGATGAAATCCCGTAGGGAGTTGCTCACGTCCCCACTACTTAAGGGGAATATCAAGAAAAATCAAAATTAGAATTAAAATAATAAGGAGAAAAAACACATGTCTAAAATTATCGGTATTGACTTAGGTACAACAAACTCAGCAGTTGCAGTTCTTGAAGGAACTGAAAGCAAAATCATCGCAAACCCAGAAGGAAACCGCACAACTCCATCTGTAGTTTCATTCAAAAACGGTGAAATCATCGTTGGTGACGCTGCAAAACGTCAAGCAGTCACAAATCCAGATACAGTCATCTCTATCAAATCTAAGATGGGTACTTCTGAAAAAGTTTCTGCTAACGGGAAAGAATACACTCCACAAGAAATCTCAGCAATGATCCTTCAATATTTGAAAGGTTATGCGGAAGAATATCTTGGTGAAAAAGTAACCAAGGCTGTTATCACAGTTCCAGCTTACTTTAACGATGCCCAACGTCAAGCAACTAAAGACGCTGGTAAAATTGCTGGTCTTGAAGTAGAACGTATCGTCAACGAACCAACTGCAGCTGCTCTTGCTTATGGTTTGGACAAGACTGACAAAGAAGAAAAAATCTTGGTATTCGACCTTGGTGGTGGTACATTCGACGTATCTATCCTTGAACTCGGTGATGGTGTCTTTGATGTATTGGCAACTGCAGGGGACAACAAACTCGGTGGTGACGACTTTGACCAAAAAATTATTGACCACTTGGTTGCAGAATTCAAGAAAGAAAATGGTATCGACTTGTCAACAGACAAGATGGCTCTTCAACGTTTGAAAGACGCAGCTGAAAAAGCTAAGAAAGACCTTTCTGGTGTGACTTCAACTCAAATCAGCTTGCCATTCATTACTGCTGGTGAAGCTGGACCTCTTCACTTGGAAATGACCTTGACTCGTGCGAAATTTGATGATTTGACTCGTGACCTTGTAGAACGTACAAAAGTTCCAGTTCGCCAAGCACTTTCAGATGCAGGTTTGAGCTTGTCAGATATCGACGAAGTCATCCTTGTTGGTGGTTCAACTCGTATTCCAGCCGTTGTAGAAGCTGTTAAGGCTGAAACTGGTAAAGAACCAAACAAATCAGTTAACCCTGATGAAGTAGTTGCTATGGGTGCTGCCATCCAAGGTGGTGTCATTACTGGTGATGTCAAAGACGTTGTCCTTCTTGACGTAACACCATTGTCACTTGGTATCGAAACAATGGGTGGTGTCTTCACAAAACTCATCGAGCGCAATACAACAATTCCAACATCTAAATCACAAGTTTTCTCAACTGCAGCAGACAACCAACCAGCTGTTGATATCCACGTTCTTCAAGGTGAACGCCCAATGGCAGCAGATAACAAGACTCTTGGACGTTTCCAATTGACTGATATCCCAGCTGCACCTCGTGGTATCCCACAAATCGAAGTAACATTTGACATCGATAAGAACGGTATCGTATCTGTTAAAGCTAAAGATCTTGGAACTCAAAAAGAACAAACAATTGTTATCCAATCAAACTCAGGTTTGACAGACGAAGAAATCGACCGCATGATGAAAGATGCCGAAGCGAACGCTGAAGCAGACAAGAAACGGAAAGAAGAAGTAGACCTTCGTAACGAAGTAGACCAAGCAATCTTTGCGACTGAAAGACCATCAAGGAAACTGAAGGTAAAGGCTTCGATGCAGAACGTGATGCTGCCCAAGCTGCCCTTGATGAGCTTAAGAAAGCCCAAGAAGACAACAACTTGGACGAAATGAAAGCAAAACTTGAAGCGTTGAACGAAAAAGCTCAAGGACTTGCTGTGAAACTCTACGAACAAGCTGCGGCAGCCCAACAAGCTCAAGCAGGAGCAGAAGGCGCACAAGCAACAGGAAATGCAGGCGATGACGTCGTAGACGGAGAGTTTACGGAAAAATAAAATAGTCCAGTGGACTATTTTATCCCGAGCTTGAAAATCAGGCGAGTATAAGAAGAAATCCAGAGGTTGCAACCCAGCCTCTGTTTTTCGGTAAAATAGAGGATGTTGCGTATGAAAAAAGTACTTTGTATTATTTATCCTAATTTTTCTCTTTATGAGATAACCACTTTAACGAGTACTTTAGCTCTGTCTTTTGATATCACGATTGATTATGTAGCTTCTGAGAATTCAATAGTTGTCTCTGAGGATGGTTTGCCCTGTCAACCGACGAAAACATTGGATCAAATCCGTATAGAAGATTATTCTTGTGTGATTTTGCCAGGAATGGTAAATATAGGTCCTGCTCTACAAGATGAGAAATTGATCTCGTTTTTGAGAAGTCTTGATGGGCAAGATATCCTAATTGCAGCCATTTCTTCAGCGCCCCTTTTATTGGCGAAAGCAGGCTGTTGAAGGACACGAAATTTACAGGTGGAATTTGGCAAAACTTCTTTGACTATTTTGAATTTCTTCCACGTGAAAATTTCCAACCGAAAGTTCTTGTCCAAGATAAACAAATCATTACGGCTATAGGATTCGCACATCAAGAGTTTGCAAGAAAAGTGATTCTTAGTCTAGGATTGGCAGAGAATGCGGACAACTATTTTAAAGAACAGAACGAGTATGCTGAAGAGGATTTGAAATTTACTCTATCAGATGAAGAGTTTGATCAAGTGAAGCAGAGTATAGAAAACAGCCTCTAAAGATTCACATGAAAATTATAGAAAGGAACAAGTGTATTCAGGGAATTGAGCACGGGTTCCAGAATTTCTTACTAAATTTGAAAGAAAGGACAAAGAGTGTTCGAGTAATTGAACTCGAGCGGAAAGCTTGGAAATTAGATAAACCTCCTAAGAAATCAGGATTTCTTGTCGGTTTCCTAAATTTCAGTCGCTTTCTGTTCGCTCTTAGTATCTTATATGAACAATACTGAATTTTATGACCGTTTGGGCGTTTCAAAGAATGCATCTCAAGATGAGATCAAGAAAGCCTATCGGAAATTATCGAAGAAATATCACCCGGATATCAATAAAGAACCTGGTGCTGAGGAAAAGTACAAGGAAGTTCAAGAAGCCTATGAGACTTTAAGTGACGAACAAAGCGGGCAGCTTATGACCAATACGGTGCTGCTGGAGCCAACGGTGGCTTCGGTGGTGGAGCAGGCGGCTTTGGTGGCTTTGATGGCGCTGGTTTTGGTGGTTTTGAAGATATCTTCTCAAGCTTCTTTGGTGGCGGTGCCAGTCGCAATCCCAATGCCCCTCGCCAAGGGGATGACCTCCAATACCGTGTGAATCTCAAGTTTGAAGAAGCGATTTTTGGTGCTGAAAAAGAAGTTAAGTACCATCGTGAAGCCAGCTGCCATACCTGTCACGGTTCAGGTGCCAAGCCAGGGACTAGCCCTGTGACTTGTGGACGCTGTCATGGTTCAGGTGTCATCAATGTCGATACACAAACCCCTCTTGGGATGATGCGCCGTCAAGTCACCTGTGATGTCTGCCATGGTCGTGGTCAAGAAATCAAAGATCCATGTAGTACTTGTCGTGGAACAGGTCATGAAAAACAAGCCCACAGCGTGAATGTCAAGATTCCTGCAGGAGTTGAAACAGGTCAACAAATCCGCTTGGCAGGCCAAGGGGAAGCTGGCTTTAACGGCGGACCTTATGGCGATTTGTATGTTGTTGTCAACGTTGAGCCGAGCGATCGATTCGAACGGGATGGTTCAACTATCTACTACAAGCTAGATTTGAACATTGTTCAGGCAGCACTTGGTGATACAGTTCACGTACCTACCGTTCATGGCGATGTTGATTTAGTGATTCCTGAAGGAACCCAAACCGGCAAGAAGTTCCGCCTCCGCGGAAAGGAGCGCCTAGTCTTCGTGGTGGGGCTATGGGAGACCAATATGTATCTGTCAATGTCGTTACCCCAACTGGTTTAAATGACAAGCAAAAAGAAGCCCTTAAAGCCTTTGCGGAAGCAAGTGATTTGAAGGTCAACCCAAAGAAAAAAGGCTTCTTTGATAAGGTCAAAGATGCTTTAGATGACTTATAAGCATAAACGAGTTTCCTTTTGAGTAAGGGGCTCGTTTTATTTTGGCTGGTATTCAAGAACCTTCATTTTCGCAAAACTGTACCCGGACAGGATGCCTTTTTCTCTCTTGTATCCCCTTCTATATCCTGCTAAAATAAAAACATGACACGATACAAAGCAACTATTTCTTACGATGGAACCTTATTTGCAGGTTTCCAACGCCAACCGCATGCGCGTAGTGTGCAAGAAGAAATCGAGAAGACCTTGACGCGTCTGAATCAAGGAAATCCTGTGACCATTCACGGAGCTGGCCGGACGGATGCAGGTGTCCATGCCCTTGGACAGGTCATCCATTTTGATCTCCCCCAGCCACGGGATGAGGAAAAGCTCCGCTTTGCCCTCGATACCCAACCCCAGAGGATATTGACTTTATCCGGGTGGAGCAAGTGACCGATGATTTCCATTCACGCTACCAGAAGCATAGCAAGACCTACGAATTCATCGTAGATTATGGTCGCCCCAAGAATCCCATGATGCGCCACTATGCAACTCCCTATCCTTACCCCTTGGATGTGGCCAAGATGCAAGAAGCCATCCAAAAGTTGGAGGGGACCCACGATTTCACTGGCTTCACAGCTTCGGGTACCAGTGTGGAAGACAAGGTCCGTACGATTACAGTGGCCCGCTTGGTTGAGGATGTAGCGAATCATCGCCTTCTCTTTATTTTTTCGGGCAATGGCTTTCTTTACAAGCAGATCCGCAATATGGTGGGGACCTTGCTAAAGATTGGCAATGGACGAATGCCGGTTGAGCAAATTGATTTGATTTTAGAAAAAAAGGACCGCAATCTAGCAGGTCCTACAGCAGCGCCTAATGGCTTATATTTAAAGGAGATCCGTTATGAGTAATGAATTGATTCTAGCTATTTCAGGAAATGATATTTTTAGTGGGGGCGGCCTTCATGCAGACCTTGCGACCTATACAACCAACAAACAGCATGGTTTTGTTGCGGTGACTTGTTTGACAGCTATGACCGAGCATGGTTTTGAAGTTATTCCGGTGGATCCAACGACCTTTTCCCAACAGCTCAACTCTCTCAAGGATGTTCCTTTTTCTGCTATTAAGCTTGGCCTCTTGCCAAATGTTGAAGTGGCAGACCTAGCCTTGGACTACGTTAAGGCTCATGCGGAGATCCCTGTCGTCTAGACCCTGTCTTGGTCTGCAAGGAAACCCATGATGTGGAAGTGTCAGCCCTTCGAGATGAATTGATCAAGTTCTTCCCTTATGTGACCATTATCACGCCAAACTTGCCAGAAGCTGAGATCTTGACCCAAAGCACAATTCAATCGCTCGATGAGATGAAGGAGGCTGCTCGTAAGCTCCATGAATTGGGAGCAGCCAATGTCGTAGTCAAAGGAGGTAATCGCCTCAACAAAGAAAAAGCCATCGATGTCTTTTATGATGGTACAGACTTCACTGTCATTGAAGAGCCAGTCCTAGAAAAAAACAATACAGGAGCTGGTTGTACCTTTGCATCTAGCATTTCCAGCCAGTTGGTGAAAGGAAAATCGCCGCTTGAAGCTGTTAAATCCTCTAAAGATTTTGTCTTCCAAGCTATTCAAAAATCAGACCAGTATGGAGTAGTACAATATGACCTCTAATCGAACTCAACTCATTGCCCGCCTTTCCATTTTGACAGCCTTGACAGTTGTACTTGGCTACTATACCAAACTTCCAACTCCGACAGGCATCGTCACGCTACTAGATCTAGGTGTCTATTTCACAGCCTTCTATTTTGGACGCAAGGAAGGTGCGATTGTAGGTGGTGTCGGAGCCTTCCTACTCGATCTGATATCAGGCTATCCTCAGTGGATGTTCTTTAGCCTCCTCTTTCACGGGGGCCAAGGCTATTTCGCCGGCTTTAAAGGGAAACCCGCTACCTAGGTTTGCTCCTTGCGACGGTCGTTATGGTAGGTGGTTATGCGCTAGCTTCTGCTCTCTTTTTAGGAAATGGCTGGGGAGCGGCGATTGCAGATATGCCTAACAATCTGGCCCAGAATTTTGTTGGGATGGCTTTAGGCTATGTGGTTTATTATGCCTTCCAAAAGAAAGGAAGCTAACTCATGGATTTGGAGCAACTGAAGAAAGATGTAAAAGAAATCCTAGCTGATGTACTAACCAAGAGTCGACTCCGCCAGGGGCAGATTCTAGTCTTAGGCTTGTCTTCAAGTGAAGTTGCAGGAGGGCAAATTGGAAAGGCTTCGAATCTTGACATTGCGGAGGCCATTGTCAAAACCTTGTTGGATGAGTTAAATGCCAAGGGTATTTATTTGGCTGTACAAGGTTGCGAGCACCTCAATCGGGCCCTCGTTGTCGAGCGGGAATTAGCAGACAAGAAGGATCTAGAAATTGTCAATGTCCTACCAAGTCTTCATGCAGGAGGTGCTGGTCAACTCGCTGCATTCAAGTACTTTAAGGATCCTGTCGAAGTGGAATTTATCACAGCCCAAGCGGGACTAGATATCGGAGATACTTCGGTTGGGATGCACATCAAACACGTGCAAGTTCCGATTCGTCCTGTCTTGCGTGAACTAGGGAAAGCTCATGTCACAGCCCTAGCCAGTCGGCCAAAATTGATCGGTGGAGCCCGTGCTCTTTACCAAGACGATCCTATCCGAAAATCCTAATGTAAACTAGCTTTTAGAGGCTAGTTTTTTTGAATGAAAAGAGAGGCAAACACGTTTTAAAACTTGCTTTTTCAAAGTTTTGTGGTAAAATTATAAGGAATGACTATATTATTTTAAGGAGAGACAGAATGTCTGTATCATTTGAAAACAAAGAAACTAACCACGGTGTGTTGACTTTCACCATCAGCCAAGAGCAAATCAAACCTGCTTTGGATCGTGTGTTTGAATCAGTTAAGAAAACTTTGAACGTACCTGGATTCCGTAAGGGTCATATTCCACGTCCAATCTTCAACCAACGTTTTGGTGAAGAAGCTCTTTACCAAGATGCTTTGAACGATCTTCTTCCAGCAGCATACGAAGCAGCTGTAAAAGAAGCTGGAATCGAAGTTGTAGCACAACCAACTTTCGACGTTGTTTCTATGGAAAAAGGCCAAGACTGGACTTTGACAGCAACTGTTGTGACAAAACCTGAAGTAAAATTGGGTGCTTACAAAGACCTTGAAGTATCAGTAGAAGTTTCTAAAGAAGTAACAGACGCTGATGTAGATGCACGTATCGAACGCGAACGCAACAACTTGGCTGAATTGGTCGTTAAAGAAGGTGCTGCTGCTGAAGGCGATACAGTTGTGATCGACTTCGTAGGTTCTATCGATGGTGTTGAATTCGATGGTGGTAAAGGTGACAACTTCTCACTTGGACTTGGTTCAGGTCAATTCATCCCAGGTTTCGAAGACCAATTGGTTGGACACTCTGCTGGTGAAACAGTTGACGTCATCGTAACCTTCCCAGAAGACTACCAAGCTGCTGACCTTGCAGGTAAAGAAGCGAAATTCGTGACAACAATCCACGAAGTGAAAGCAAAAGAAGTACCAGCTCTTGACGATGAATTGGCAAAAGACATCGACGAAGAAGTTGAAACTCTTGCTGAATTGAAAGAAAAATACCGCAAAGAATTGGCAGAAGCAAAAGAAGAAGCATACAACGATGCAGTAGAAGCAGCAGCCATCGATCTTGCAGTTGAAAATGCTGAAATCGTTGAACTTCCAGAAGAAATGATCCACGAAGAAGTACACCGTTCAATCAACGAATTCCTTGGAAATATGCAACGTCAAGGAATCTCCCCAGATATGTACTTCCAAATCACTGGAACAACTCAAGAAGACCTTCATAAACAATACGAAGCAGAAGCTGAAAGCCGCACGAAGACAAACCTTGTGGTTGAAGCAGTAGCGAAAGCAGAAGGCTTCGAAGCAACTGAAGAAGAAATCAATGCTGAAATCGAACAATTAGCAGCAGATTACAACATGCCAGTTGAACAAGTTCGCAACCTTCTTTCACCAGAAATGTTGAAACATGACATCACAGTGAAGAAAGCCGTGAACGTGATCACAAGCACAGCAAAAGTAAAATAATTTAGAATAAAAAGAAGAGCCGTGAGGCTCTTCTTTTTTCTGATTTCATGGAGAATCCTGGAATTTTCCTTTGACGAAAGGGGAAATTTATCGTACAATAGAGTGTAACGATAAAATTTGTGATAGATTTGGCTACTAGAAGTGATCAATCTATCATTAAGGATGGGATGAGGTTTGAGACCAGATCCTTCTCCATTTAGGAAATGAAACATAAGGAGATTTACCCTTGGAATTAGAAGTATTTGCTGGACAAGAAAAAAGTGAACTTTCTATGATTGAAGTGGCACGTGCGATTTTGGAATTGCGCGGACGTGACCATGAAATGTACTTTAGCGATCTTGTAAATGAAATTCAAAATTACCTTGAAAAATCAAATAGCGAGATCCGTGAAGCTCTTCCATTGTTCTACACGGAATTGAATGTGGATGGAAGCTTTATCCCACTTGGGGATAACAAATGGGGTCTTCGTTCTTGGTATGCGATCGATGAAGTCGACGAAGAAATCATCGCCCTTGAAGAAACAGACGAAGATGAAGCTCCTAAGAAACGTAAGAAAAAACGTGTCAACGCCTTCATGGATGGAGATGACGATGCGATCGATTACAACGATGACGATCCAGAAGACGAAGAAGTTTACGAAGCAGATCCAGCTCTTTCATACGATGAAGAAAATCCAGATGATGAAAAGAGTGAAGTCGAAGCTTACGATGCTGAAATCAATGAAATCGTACCAGATGATTTGGGTGAAGAAGTTGAATTGAGCGAAGAAGACGATGAAGAAGAGGATTCTGAAGAAGAGGAAGAAGAATAAATCATAAGAGGCTGGGCATAAAGTGTCCAGCCTCTTATATATGGTAGATATAACTGCAAGACGCAGTAGTTGATTGAGAGTGGGACAAGGAAGGCTTTTTAGTCAACATTCGTTCTTTCCCGCTCCCTTTTTGTTTGCATTGAAAAAGGTGACAAGTTAGAGTATAATGAACATGTAATATTCCCCAAATAGGAGGTGTTCCTAATGGACTTTCGTCTGGATAATAGTTTAGTAGATGCCGGTATTGACACGGTTGTGGTCGGTATAGCTAAAAATGTGGATCCTCAAGCAGTTTTACCTGTTGCTTTTCTTGAAAAAAAGCAAGTAATGGAAGAATGGGCGCTCCAGTGTCAGTTGGAAGAAGTCGCAGAATCAGCAGTTGTTACAGGCTATACAGATTTGTTGCAAAAGGTAGGGCGCAGTATCAAGAAAAATCCGCCAACGATTCTTGCCCTCATCCGAAACATCCAGCATCGTGGTTCTCTGCCTCAGATCAATAGTATCATTGACATTTATAATGTTGAATGTCTGAGATCTTATCTCGCTATTGGAGGACACGATCTGGATAAAATTGAAGGTCCGATCGAATTTACGATCAGTCAAAGAGAAGATCTCTTTTTCCCCATCCTTTCTAGCGAAAAGCATGTAGCACCGACAGATCCTGTCTACAGAGATCAAAAAGGGGTTCTAGCTTGGTTGGATGTGCGTGATAGCGACCTCTACAAATTTGATGAGACAACAAAAAACGCCCTCTTTGTCATCCAAGGAAACCAAGAGACCACAGTAGAGATGCGTTTAGAAGCGCTGGAACGAATCCACAGGGATCTTGCTTCCTGCATGCCGAATCTTCAATTTGAAAAATTTCTCGTCACACCAAATGGCGTGGAATCAGCTTCATAAGGAAATGAAAATCATTTTCATGAAAGTTTCAATTTGACAAAGAAGAGCATTTGCGGTAAGATATTGTTCGGGCACCTCATTTTGAGGTCGGAGCTCCCTAATCATTAGGGAGCTATTTTTGTTTTTCCGAAAAGGGGAATGGTCTCTATCATATTAGAAGAAGAGGAAAGCATATGTCAACAAAATATATTTTTGTCACTGGTGGTGTCGTATCATCCATCGGGAAAGGGATTGTTGCAGCGAGTCTCGGTCGCCTACTCAAGAATCGTGGATTGAAAGTGACGATTCAAAAATTTGACCCTTATATCAATATCGACCCAGGGACGATGAGCCCTTACCAACACGGGGAAGTCTTTGTCACAGATGATGGGGCAGAAACAGACTTGGACCTTGGTCACTATGAACGCTTCATCGATATCAATCTGAATAAGTACTCAAATGTGACAACAGGGAAAATCTATAGTGAAGTCCTTCGAAAAGAACGTCGTGGAGAATACTTGGGCGCGACTGTACAGGTTATTCCTCATATTACAGATGCATTAAAAGAAAAGATTAAACGAGCAGCGACGACGACGGATTCAGATGTCATCATTACAGAAGTTGGCGGAACTGTTGGAGACATTGAGTCCCTTCCCTTCCTTGAAGCTCTTCGCCAAATGAAGGCTGATGTTGGGGCTGAAAATGTCATGTACATTCACACGACTCTTCTTCCTTACTTGAAGGCTGCTGGTGAAATGAAAACCAAGCCGACCCAACACTCAGTGAAAGAATTACGTGGTCTTGGAATTCAACCAAATATGTTGGTCATCCGTACAGAAAAACCAGCTGGTCAAGGGATCAAGAACAAGTTAGCCCAATTCTGTGACGTGGCTCCAGAGGCAGTTATCGAGTCCCTTGATGTGGAACACTTGTACCAAATTCCATTGAACTTACAGGCACAAAATATGGACCAAATCGTATGTGACCATTTGAAATTGGACGTCCCACAAGCAGATATGACAGAATGGTCTGCTATGGTCGATAAGGTCATGAGCCTCAAGAAGCAGGTCAAGATTGCCTTGGTAGGGAAATACGTAGAATTGCAAGATGCCTACATCTCAGTCGTAGAGGCTTTGAAACACTCTGGCTATGCCAATGATGCCGAGGTGAAGATTGATTGGGTCAATGCCAATAACGTCACAGCTGAGAATGTGGCAGAACTTCTTGGAGACGCTGATGGGATCATCGTGCCAGGTGGTTTTGGTCAACGGGGAACTGAAGGAAAAATTCAAGCCATCAAGTATGCGCGTGAACAGGATGTGCCGATGTTAGGGGTCTGCCTCGGTATGCAGTTGACCTGTATCGAGTTTGCCCGTCATGTCTTAGGCTTGGAGGGGGCTAATTCATCTGAGTTGGATCCAGAAACCAAGTACCCGATTATTGATATCATGCGGGACCAAATCAATGTAGAAGACATGGGAGGAACTCTTCGCTTAGGACTCTACCCATCAAAACTCAAACGTGGCTCAAAGCAGCAGCAGCCTATGACAATCAAGAAGTGGTACAACGTCGCCACCGTCACCGTTATGAGTTTAACAATGCTTTCCGTGAACAGTTCGAAGAAGCAGGTTTTGTCTTCTCAGGTGTTTCCCCAGACAACCGTTTGGTTGAAATTGTTGAAATACCAGAAAACAAATTCTTTGTTGCTTGCCAATACCATCCAGAATTGTCAAGCCGTCCAAACCGCCCAGAAGGTCTTTACACTGCCTTCATCACAGAGGCCGTTGAGAATCACGATAGCAAATAATAATCAAGAGGCTGGGACAAAAGTCCTAGCCTCTCAATTGTCTTTGGATTGTCGATCAAGACGCAGTGGTTGAGTGGGCTCTACTAGGCTGATTTCATCAGCTTTTACAGCCCTACTCAACTGTCCCACTCTCTTTGGACTATCATAGTCCTGACTATAGGGTGCAGTTGTTGCTTGCTCACTGCACTGCCTTGAGATGGTGTAGAGGACGGCTTGCAAAGAAAGTGTTCCAAGTCTTCATTCGCTTATGAGGCTTTAAAGGGCACCTTTTCAAGGTTTTAACGAGACCTCCTTCTTCCCATTCCTTTTTGTGAAAAAATGACAAACCCTGAAAAAAGTTTGAAAAAAATCTTGACAAAAAAGTTGTTGATTGATATACTAGTAAAGTACTCAATCGCGGGGATGGCGGAATTGGCAGACGCGCAGGACTAAGGATCCTGTGACCGCTTTAGGTCGTGAGGGTTCAAGTCCCTCTCTCCGCATCGGATAAAGATAGCTTCGGCTATCTTTTTTTGTTTCTCAAAAACTTTGTGATAGAATAGGTGGGAGATGAGGTGAGAAAATGAAGAAGAAGTATCTGGTGTTGATCGATGGCCTTTTTGCACTGCTGGGAAGTGCCATTAATTTTTTCGGTCCGATCATGATTTTAGCCATGGGGATAGGCGCATACAAATATACCATCTATTACTTTATCGCCTTAAATGTATGGAATGTCCTCATTTTTCTAGTAGCGATTGCTTCTAAGTATTTGCTCAGAAAAGAGAAAAGAATTAAAAAGTGGATTCCCAATCTTTTTCTGATGACAGGCTTTATTCTCTTTCTCGCAACAATCCTTGTTGTGTGTGAGAGCCTTCCGTTTCTGGAGGGATTGGTAAACGGACTTCTTGGAAAAATGTTCACTGACAGTCAATTATTTGCTGGTTATTTCTATTCACAATGGGTTGCAGGAGGACTCCTAGTGGTTTGCGGGATTGGTTTTCTCCTTTCATTAAAAAATTTTAAATCAGAGGATTGAAAAGAGAGGGGCTCGGGCTCCCTTCTTTTACTTTTCTGTGAGCTGTGGAAGTCTTGGAAATAGAAGCATTCCTCCTTATTTATCGTAAAAAAGCGCTTAAAGCTACAGGAAAGGCTAGCATTTTCAATGAAAAAGTGATAAAATAAACAATGTAAGCGGGTTAACCCCGCAAAAATATAGAGGAGGCCTATCACAAATGGCAATCGTTTCAGCAGAAAAATTTGTCCAAGCAGCTCGTGACAACGGTTATGCAGTTGGTGGATTTAACACAAACAACCTTGAGTGGACTCAAGCTATCTTGCGTGCAGCAGAAGCTAAGAAAGCTCCAGTACTTATCCAAACTTCTATGGGTGCTGCTAAATACATGGGTGGTTACAAAGTTGCTCGCAACATGATCGCTAACCTTGTAGAATCAATGGGTATCACTGTACCAGTTGCTATTCACCTTGACCATGGTCACTACGACGATGCTCTTGAATGTATCGAAGCTGGTTACACTTCAATCATGTTTGACGGTTCACACCTTCCAGTTGAAGAAAACCTTAAATTGGCGAAAGATGTCGTTGAAAGCTCATGCTAAAGGTATCTCAGTAGAAGCTGAAGTTGGTACTATCGGTGGTGAAGAAGACGGTATCATCGGTGACGGTGAATTGGCACCAATCGAAGACGCTAAAGCAATGGTTGCTACAGGAATCGACTTCTTGGCAGCAGGTATCGGTAACATCCACGGTCCTTACCCAGCAAACTGGAAAGGTCTTCACCTTGACCACTTGCAAAAATTGACTGAAGCTGTACCAGGATTCCCAATCGTATTGCACGGTGGATCAGGTATCCCTGATGAGCAAATTAAAGAAGCTATCAAACTTGGTGTTGCGAAAGTTAACGTTAACACTGAGTGCCAAATCGCATTTGCAAATGCTACTCGTCAATTCGTACGTGAATACGATGCAAACGAAGCAGAATACGACAAGAAGAAACTCTTCGACCCACGTAAATTCTTGAAACCAGGATTCGAAGCAATCACAGCTTCAGTTGAAGAACGTATCGACGTATTCGGTTCAGAAAACAAAGCTTAATTTCGCTTGAAACGATAGTAACCAGAGGTTTATCCGTAAGGATAAACCTTTTTGATTTCTCTTTTTTGGAAAAATGTTTGTTTCAAACAAATAATGATTGCGATTCTGACAGTTTAAGGTTATAATAAACAAAAACGAAGCAAGTAGGTAGGAAATGAAGAAACAGGAAAGACTGAATGAGATTATCAATCTGGTTAATAAGGCTGGAACCGTTTACGTTCAAGATATAATGGAAAGTATGCAGGTGTCGGATATGACGGTCCGTCGTGATTTGATTGAACTGGAAAAACAGGGGCTGATTATTCGGGTTCGAAACGGAGCTAAAAGTAACCAATTCCTCCCTTCACGAGAACTTCCTCATGAAGAGAAGTTGCTCAAGAATATACTGGCTAAGCGTGAGGTAGCGAAGAAAGCTTGCGAACTGATAAAAGAAGGTGAGAGTATCTTCCTTGGACCGGGGACCTCTGTTGAAGTTCTTTCCGAAGCTATTAATAATAAGGAATTGCGCGTGGTGACCAACTGTCTGCCGATTTTCCAAGAGTTGTTAAAGAAGAAAAGTGATACCTTTAAGGTGATCCTCTTGGGAGGGGGAGCTCCGAGAAACCAGTCAAGCTTTTGTCGGCGATATAACGAACACTCTCATGGAAAGAATGTACTTCCACAAGATGTTTTTCAGTGGGAACGGCATAGTGGATGGACGCGTTCTAACATCTTCTTTCGAAGAAGCCTATACGCAAAAGTTGGCTTTAGAACGTTCTTCCGAAGCCTACCTACTGATTGATTCCTCCAAGATTGGTAAAGAAGACTTTACCTCTATCTGCTCCTTAAAGAAAGTGACGGCAGTGATAACGGACGATGCATCTGAGAAAGCACATGAAGAATTAGAGGAGTATACACGAGTGATTGTATAAATGATGAACTGAAAAAAGAGAGAATCATTCTCTCTTTTTGTTTGTTATAAACAGAATAAGATTGAAAATTAAAACAAAAATGAAAAAAATAAACAAATATAGTTGACAACAAACAAAATTAGCGCTATACTATGTTTGTGAACAACAAAACGAAGTCGGATGAAGAAAGAGGAGAACTTTCTTTGTTGACGGAAATATAAAAAGGAGAATCATATGGCAATTGTAGTTGGTGCGGATGCAGCAGGTATTCGCTTAAAAGAAGTAGTCAAAGAGTGTTTGGAAGCAGAAGGTTTCCAAGTGGTGGATGTTACTGAAGAAGGGCAAGACTTTGTTGATGTGACCTTGGCTGTTGCAAAAGAAGTGAAACAAGCAGAAGACAATCTTGGGATTGTTATTGACGCTTATGGAGCAGGTCCTTTCATGGTCGCAACTAAATTAAAGGAATGGTTGCGGCAGAAGTTTCAGATGAGCGTTCAGCTTATATGACTCGTGGTCATAACAATTCTCGCATGATCACCATGGGTGCTCAAATCGTGGGTGACCAATTGGCGAAAAATATTGCCAAGGGATTTGTTAACGGTAAGTATGACGGTGGTCGCCACCAAATCCGTGTGGATATGCTCAACAAGATGTGCTAAAGGGAGGAGTAAAAGAATGAAAATTGCAATTGGATGTGACCATATTGTCACGAATGAAAAAATGGCTGTTTCAGAATTTTTGAAATCAAAAGGCTATGAGGTCCTTGATTTCGGAACCTATGACCATGCTCGCACCCACTACCCAATTTTTGGGAAAAAAGTCGGAGAAGCTGTAGCTAGTGGTCTTGCAGATTTTGGAGTATGTATCTGTGGAACTGGCGTTGGGATTAACAACGCGGTTAACAAGGTCCCTGGAATCCGTTCAGCCTTGGTCCGCGATATGACAACTGCACTTTATGCCAAAGAAGAACTCAATGCCAACGTCATTGGTTTCGGTGGGAAAGTAACTGGTGAATTGCTCATGTGCGATATTATTGAAGCTTTCATTCATGCAGAATACAAACCAAGTGAAGAAAACAAGAAATTGATCGCCAAGATTCAACATTTGGAAACCCACAACGACCATCAAGAAGATGAGGATTTCTTCACAGAATTCCTTGAAAAATGGGATCGTGGTGAATACCACGACTAAGAGGTGGGATTATGATCTTAACAGTAACCATGAACCCATCTATTGACATTTCCTATCCATTAGAAACCTTACAATTGGATACGGTCAATCGAGTAGGCAAGGTAAGCAAAACTGCAGGAGGTAAGGGACTCAATGTCACACGGGTCCTAGCAGAGATTGGAGATCCTGTCTCAGCGACTGGTCTGGTTGGCGGTTCAACAGGCCAATTTATCTTGGAACATCTGGATCAGAAGATCGGCAAAGAATTCTTTGAAATTCAAGGGGAGACCCGCAATTGTATTGCTATTCTCCACGAAGGGCAACAAACTGAAATCCTGGAAAAAGGTCCATCTGTTTCTGAAGAAGAAGGGAAAGCCTTTCTGTCTCACTTTGAAGCTTTGCTTCCAGCTGTAACAGTTGTTGTTATCTCAGGAAGTTTACCAGCTGGGTTACCAGTTGATTATTATGTGAAATTGGTCGAGCGTGCTAAGAAGGCAGGAAAACCAGTCGTTCTGGATTGCTCAGGTGCTTCCTTAGAAAAAGCTCTAGCAGCCCCTATTAAACCAACGGTTATCAAGCCAAATAATGAAGAATTGTCCCAATTACTGGGCTATGAGTGACCAAGGATTTTGATCAATTAAAAGAAGTTCTTCAAACTGACTTATTTGAAGGCATTGACTGGATCATCGTCTCCCTAGGAGCTGACGGTGCCTTTGCCAAACACGGAGATGTCTTCTATAAAGTGGATATTCCAAAAATTGAAGTCGTCAACCCAGTGGGCTCTGGTGATTCAACGGTTGCTGGGATTGCCTCAGCTCTCTATCATCAGGAAGATGACCAAGCGCTTTTAACCAAAGCCAATGTCCTTGGCATGTTGAATGCTCAAGAAGCAACGACAGGCCATATCAATATTCATCACTATGATGATTTGTATCAACAGATAAATGTAAAAGAGGTATAAGATGGTATTAACAGAACAAAAACGCAACTATTTAGAAAAATTGAGCACCAAAGAGGGTGTGATCTCTGCCTTGGCTTTTGACCAACGCGGTGCTTTGAAACGCCTCATGGCCCAATACCAAGACACAGAACCAACAGTGGCTCAAATGGAAGAATTGAAGGTCCTAGTGGCTGAAGAATTGACACCATTCGCATCTTCTATGCTCTTGGACCCTGAGTATGGACTTCCAGCGACCAAGGTCTTGGATGCAGAAGCAGGGCTTTTGTTGGCATATGAAAAACAGGCTATGACACTTCTAGCACCAAGCGTCTGCCAGACTGCCTCAACCTTTGGTCAGCTAAACGCATCAAAGAGCAGGGTGCAGATGCAGTGAAATTCTTGCTCTACTATGATGTGGATAGTGCAGACGAACTCAACCAAGAAAAACAAGCCTACATCGAACGCATCGGTTCAGAATGTGCGGCAGAAGAAATTCCATTCTTCCTTGAAATCTTGGCTTACGATGAAACAATCGCTGATGCAGGTTCTGTAGAATACGCTAAAGTGAAACCTCGCAAGGTCATCGAAGCGATGAAAGTCTTCTCAGACCCACGCTTCAACATCGATGTCTTGAAAGTAGAAGTGCCAGTCAATGTCAAATATGTAGAAGGATTTGGCGATGGAGAAATTGTGCATAGTCGTGAGGAAGCTGCGGCCTTCTTTAAAGAACAAGAAGAAGCAACCAACCTTCCATACATCTACTTGAGTGCAGGTGTTTCTGCCAAACTCTTCCAAGAAACCCTAGTCTTTGCGCATGAAGCAGGCGCAAACTTCAACGGGGTTCTTTGCGGACGTGCAACTTGGGCTGGATCTGTAGAAGCCTACATCAAGAATGGGGAAGCTGCAGCTCGTGAATGGTTGCGTACCGAAGGTCGTCGCAACATTGAAGAACTCAACCAAGTCTTGGACCAAGTCGCAACTTCTTGGAAAGAGCGTATTTAAAAGTGTAGACCACTCCTTTAACGATGGGCGTTCAAATTTCCTTGAAGAGCCCAGAGAAGACAGCTATAAACAGCTATTTGTTAGGAAAAAACAAAAAAGTTAAAAAGTTGTTAAGAAAGGGTTTACAAAAACAAAAGCGTATGCTATACTTAGTCCATAAGTGAATACAAGGTGAGTGTTAGTAAGTTAGATTACGCATGATCACAGATGAATCGGGGAGAACCCTCTCTGATCTCATTTGTGGTCATTTTTTATACCCTAAACCTTAAATAAACTAGCAAGGAGAGTACCATGTATCGGATTTTAAATCCACTCAATCACAATGTTGCTCTGGTGAGAAATGACAAAGGGGAAGAACTGATTGTCATTGGAAAAGGAATTGTTTTTGGGAAAAAGAAGGGCGACCTAGTCCCTAAAGAAAAGGTAGAAAAGCTCTTTCGGATGAAAACAGAGGAATCCCGAGAGAACTTTATGACCCTGCTAAAAGATGTTCCGTTAGACTTCATCACAGTGACCTACGAGATGATTGATTACTTGATCAAAAAGTATCACTATCCCGTTCAAGAATATATCTATGTGACCTTGACCGACCACATGTTTTGCTCTTACCAAGCAATGACCCAAGGCAGGTATAAGGAAAGTAATCTTTTGGATATCTCGGAGAACTATCCAGTGGCTTTTGAGATTGCCAAAGAGGCAGTAGATATCTATCGGGAGAAGCTCACAACTAGCTTCCCTGAAGATGAGATCACTCGCATCGCCTATCATTTCATCAACGCAGAAGGTGAAAATGGAGTGGAAATCGTGGATTCCATGGACCAGCGCAAAGAAATCTTAAAAGGTGTGGAAGAGGTTTTGGATAGTTACTCAATCAAACGAACCGAGACCAACAATAACTTTTATGATCGCTTCATGATTCATCTCAACTACTTCTTGGATTACCTGGATCGCAATCGAGACGATAATCAATCACTTCTAGATATGGAGGAGCACATCAAAAGCTCCTATCCCAAAGCCTTTGAGATTGGTTCCAAGATTTATGATGTGATTTCTAGGGAGACTGGAGTTGACTTGTACAAGAGCGAACGGGTCTATCTTGTCTTACACATTCAACGATTATTGTAACAACTTTTAAAAATTAAGAAATTCAAATTGGAGGAATTGGTCATGACCAAAGAAGAAATGACACTATTAGGTTTTGAGATCGTTGCCTATGCAGGGGATGCTCGCTCTAAACTTTTGGAGGCCCTCAAGGCAGCTGAGAAGGGTGACTTCGCTCAAGCGGAAAGCTTGGTAGAAGAAGCAGGAAGCTGCATCGCAGAGGCTCACAAGTCTCAAACAACTATGCTAGCGCAAGAAGCAGCCGGAGAAGACCTCCCTTACAGCATTACCATGATGCATGGGCAGGACCACTTAATGACAACGATCCTATTAAAAGATGTGATTCATCATCTCATTGAACTATACAAAAGAGGAGTAAAATAATGCATAAATTAATTGAATTTATTGAAAAAAAGAAACCTTTCTTTGAAAAATTATCGCGGAATATTTATCTCCGCGCCATCCGTGATGGCTTTATTGCGGGAATGCCAGTCATTCTCTTTTCAAGTATCTTTATCTTGATTGCCTTCGTACCAAACTCATGGGGCTTCCAATGGTCTGATGATGTAGTGGGCTTCTTGATGAAACCTTACAGCTATTCCATGGGGATCCTTGCTCTATTGGTAGCAGGAACAACAGCCAAGTCCTTAACAGACTCTGTCAATCGTAATATGGAAAAAACCAATCAAATCAACTATATGTCAACACTTTTGGCAGCAATCGTTGGTTTGTTGATGCTGGCTGCTGACCCAATTGAAGGTGGTATTTCTACAGGTTTCCTTGGAACAAAAGGTTTGCTTTCTGCTTTCCTTGCGGCCTTTGTTACTGTTAATATTTACAAGGTCTGTGTGAAAAACAATGTTACCATCCGCATGCCGGACGAAGTTCCACCGAATATCTCTCAAGTTTTTAAAGATGTGATTCCATTCACACTCTCAGTTGTTTCTCTTTATGCTCTTGATTTGATTGTTCGTCATATTGACGGGGCAAGTGTGGCCGAATCGATTGGTAAACTCTTCGCTCCTCTCTTCTCTGCAGCAGATGGCTATGTAGGAATTACCATTATCTTTGGGGCCTTGCTTTCTTCTGGTTTGTTGGGATTCACGGACCATCTATTGTTGAACCTGCTATTGCAGCGATTACTTACGCAAATGCCGAAGTTAACTTGAATTTGCTAAAAGAAGGGATGCATGCGGATAAGATTCTCACTTCTGGTACGCAAATGTTTATCGTTACCATGGGTGGAACAGGTGCGACCCTAGTAGTTCCATTTATGTTTATGTGGCTATGTAAATCGAAACGAAATCGTGCTATTGGACGTGCATCAGTCGTTCCTACTTTCTTCGGTGTAAACGAGCCAATCTTGTTCGGTGCACCACTTGTATTGAACCCAATCTTCTTTATTCCATTTATCTTTGCGCCAATCGCTAACGTTTGGATCTTCAAGTTTTTTATTGAAACGCTTGGGATGAACTCATTCACGACCAACCTTCCATGGACTACTCCAGCACCACTTGGACAAATCTTGGGTACGAACTTCCAAGTCTTGTCCTTTATCTTGGCGGCCCTCCTGATTGTTGTAGACGTTGCTATTTACTATCCATTCCTCAAGGTTTATGATGAGCAGATTCTTGAAGAAGAACGCTCTGGTAAAGCAAACGATGAATTAAAAGAAAAAGTAGCTGCAAACTTCAATACTGCCAAAGCAGACGCTATTCTTGAAAAAGCAGGTGTTGAAGATGCACCAGCTGAAATACGATTACAGAAGAAACAAACGTCTTGGTTCTCTGTGCAGGTGGAGGAACCAGTGGCCTCCTTGCCAATGCCTTGAATAAGGCTGCAGCTGAATATAAGGTTCCTGTCAAAGCGGCAGCAGGTGGTTACGGTGCCCACCGTGAAATGTTGCCAGAGTTTGATCTAGTCATCTTAGCTCCTCAGGTTGCTTCAAACTTCGAAGATATGAAGGCAGAAACAGACAAGTTGGGCATCAAACTGGCTAAGACAGAAGGTGCTCAGTACATTAAACTAACACGTGATGGACAAGGTGCTCTCGCCTTTGTTCAAGCTCAATTTGAAGAATAAGAACTAAGAACTAAGAAGTGAGATGGAGATGGATGGCTCACTAGCTCCTCTCCTCTCACTTTTCATTTGATTCAATCAAGAAATAGGTGAAATAATGACAAAAACACTTCCTAAAGATTTTATTTTTGGTGGGGCAACGGCTGCCTATCAAGCAGAAGGTGCTACTCATACTGATGGAAAAGGTCCAGTTGCTTGGGACAAATACTTAGCTGATAACTATTGGTATACAGCAGAACCAGCAAGTGATTTCTACCACAAATATCCAGTAGATCTTCAATTGGCTGAAGAATACGGTGTCAATGGCATCCGGATTTCCATCGCTTGGTCGCGGATTTTCCCAACTGGCTACGGGGAAGTCAATCCTAAAGGGGTTGAATTCTACCACAATCTATTTGCGGAATGCCACAAACGCCATGTGGAGCCTTTTGTAACCCTCCATCACTTTGATACACCAGAAGCTCTTCATTCAAATGGAGATTTCTTGAATCGTGAAAACATCCAACACTTTGTAGATTATGCTGCCTTCTGTTTTGAAGAATTCCCAGAAGTTAACTATTGGACAACCTTCAATGAAATTGGTCCCATCGGTGATGGTCAGTACCTGGTAGGTAAATTCCCGCCAGGAATCCAGTATGATCTTGCCAAAGTTTTCCAATCACACCATAATATGATGATTTCGCACGCCCGTGCTGTGAAATTGTACAAAGACAAAGGTTATGCGGGTGAAATTGGTGTCGTACATGCTCTTCCAACTAAGTATCCTTTGGATCCGAAAAATCCAGCAGATGTTCGTGCGGCTGAGTTGGAAGATATCATCCACAACAAATTTATCTTGGATGCTACTTACCTTGGACACTACTCAGATGCAACCATGGAAGGGGTAAACCACATCTTATCAGTAAATGGTGGTAGCTTGGATCTTCGTGACGAAGACTTTGTAGCGCTTGAAGCAGCTAAAGATTTGAACGACTTCCTTGGAATTAACTACTACATGAGTGATTGGATGGAAGCATTTGATGGTGAAACTGAAATCATCCACAACGGTAAAGGGGAAAAAGGAAGCTCTAAGTACCAAATTAAAGGTGTTGGTCGTCGTGTAGCTCCTGACTATGTACCTCGCACTGACTGGGACTGGATCATTTATCCTCAAGGGCTATATGATCAGATCATGCGTGTGAAGGCGGATTATCCAAATTATAAGAAAATCTACATCACTGAAAACGGACTGGGCTACAAAGATGAGTTTGTGGACAATACGGTTTATGACGATGGACGGATTGATTATGTGAAACAACACTTGGAAGTTCTGTCCGATGCGATTGCGGATGGGGCAAACGTCAAAGGCTACTTCATTTGGTCACTCATGGACGTCTTCTCTTGGTCAAATGGTTACGAAAAACGCTATGGTCTCTTTTATGTGGACTTTGAAACCCAAGAACGTTATCCAAAGAAATCAGCTCACTGGTACAAGAAAGTAGCAGGAAGCCAAGTGATTGAATAAAGAAATAAACATGTGAGAAGGCTTATCCGTAAGGGTAGGTCTTTTTGACTCGATAATATTTTTTGATAATTTTCTACTAGCTACTATTGACAGCCTTCTTCAAAGTGCTATACTATAGGGGTAATTGCCGAATTAGCTCAGTTGGTAGAGCAACGCACTCGTAACGCGTAGGTCACAGGTTCGATCCCTGCATTCGGCATCAAGCTACACAAGAAAAAGCCTATTGTAACAGGCTTTTTTGATGTTGAATTGCTTTTTGTACCAAAAATTATAAAAGTTTTTGAATGTTATCAAGTTCAACATTTATTTTCTCTTGTAATGTATGATCGTAGTCTTAGCTAATACGGGAATGACTTTATCAATATTCTAAAGTTATTTTAGAAATGCTCAAAACTATCTTTTCGGAAAATATAAATTTTTCGGAAAGTTGATTTATAGTCTCTTTTAAATATAAAATTAAAAAGATGTGCAGGGTTGTAATTAACTTGTGCATTTTTTTGTTTAAGGTGAATTCAAAGTATCCTAATATACCATATAGCTGAGAAATAAATCAAAATAGGGAAAAGAAGATATTGACAGAATTCCAGGGTTTGGTATAACAGTCAACTAGATAGTTACAATAATCAACAGGAGATATTCCTGAAGGTGTAATGTAAGATATTAGTGAAAAGATCGGAGAACATACATGGAATATAGTAAACTAGGCTGGGAAGAAGTTAGTAAGTTTGAGGAAATAAAAGGTTATGGACAACATATTTGGCGACATCATGAGAAATATTTTTTTGTTACAGATGAAGGGGGAATAGTTGAACAGAGGGTAGTCTATGAATTACCATATAGAACTATTTCAATCACCCTACCAAGTTTTTCTGAGTTACTTGAAAAGTCTAACTTAATTTGAAAATTTAGGCAATAAAGAAATCCTAGACAAGCTTTTGAGCTATTCAGAAGACTTGAAATACCACTATAATCTCTATCAGCTCTTGCTTTTTCACTTTCAGAATAAGGAACCAGAGAAATTTTTGTGGACTCATTGAAGACAATATAAAGAAGGTTCATTCTCTTTTTCAGACTGTCTTTAAAACATTTTTAAAGGACAACGGGAAAATCATCAATGCCCTTCAGTTATCCTATTCCAACGCAAAATTGGAAGCGACTAATAATCTCATCAAACTTATCAAGCGCAATGCCTTTGGTTTTCGGAACTTTGAAAACTTCAAGAAGCGAATTTTCATCGCTCTGAATATCAAAAAAGAAAGGACGAAATTTGTCCTTTCTCGAGCTTAGCCTTTCTTCAACCCACTACAGTTGACAAAGAGCCGTAGATTTTAGGTATTTACCTTGTCTACTTAAGAGGTATCATATCATCGAGATAAAGGTGATTTGTTTGTTCCTAAGAATTAGGTTTTAGGTTTGACTTGTGGCAACTTCTGGAAAAAGCTTGTCTAGGATTTTTGGAGTGATAGCTTGTCCAGGACCTTCAGCACAATAGGTGTGAATATACATAGAGGGATTGAAGTTGAGCTCGATACAAGTGCAATGAGGTTTTTCCTTGCTAGCAGGCTGAGTTCTATCTGGAATGATGAGGTCAACCCCGCAAGCCCAGGCCCCCATGCTAGTTGCCATAGCTGCTGCCAATTCTTGGTAAGAGGAATCTATTGTCTCAGTGACATCAATAGAGTCACCACCCGTAGAGATGTTGGAGTTACGGCGGAGATTGACCTTTTTCCCTTCTGGGAGAATATCATCAGGTGCATAACCTTGCTGAGTTAACATCAATTGTTCGATGTCTCCTAGCTTAATGATTTCCAGAGGTGAGCGGTGGTCACGGCCTCGCAATGGATTGGTATTTTTCTGAGCGACTAATTCACGAATGGTGTGTTTGCCATCACCGACAACATTAGCAGCGACACGAAGGAGGACAGCCTCACAACGCCCGTCCAGAATGAAGAAACGGTATTCGGTTCCTGGGATAAATTCTTCAACAAGAACAGCTGTATCTTCTGCAAAGGCAATCTCGAGAGCTTTCTTATAGTTATCAAGGCTGGCAGGCTCTTGGAAAATGGAAATGCCCAGACCGAAGTTGGTTGATTTTGGTTTAACCACAATTTGCTTGCCCTTGATAAGAGGATAGTAGGCTAGACCTTGTTCTAGACTGGTAAATTCGTCGCCGGCAGGGACAGGGAAGCCAGCATCAGCCAGGATTTTTTTGGTCACGGTTTTATTAGCCATGGCAAGAGGAACTACATAGTTGTCTTTTGAGGTCATGTTACCATTTTTGACGTACTCAACATGATCTTTATGCCAGAGTTTAAGGAATTGATCCTGCTCATCTAGGATTTCAAAATGAAGCCCTTTTTGAATGGCATCAAAGAGCAGCATCTGGGTAGAAAGTTCCATCTCCTCATAACCCTTAAGGGCATAGTGGGCAGTCCAGTCGTAATCATGATAGGCAAGCGCCTTGTCAAGGGCAAAGTCAGAAAGGGACTTGTCTTTGATATGAGGAAGAAGTTGAGCAGCTAGTGTCTTGTTCGGATCTGCAAAGGCATCTTTAACTTGTTTGACCAGACCTTGATGATAGTCACCAAGCCCAAAATGTTGCACCAGTTGGTCTAGAGCTGTCGTAATGTTCTGAGTTTCAGCTTCAGAAGGTAGAGGTTCTAAAGGATGAGAGAGGGCAATTTTTTCATTCAGCGCGTGACCTTGAGCCAGAGCCTGATCAACATTTTCAGGGGCATCCAGCCAGAGGAAGGCTAGAAGGAGTAGGTGTACGGTATCCATGGTAGTTTGGCTAATACCGATACGCTCAAAGGGGTTGAGGTCGAAGTTACGGAATTCTAGGTAGGTGATTCCCTTGTCAAGGAAGGAGCGATTAACCTTTTGTCCACGGAAACGAACAGCCGAGTAAAATTCCTTTTCCGCAATCAAATCACCTTGTTCGATATAGTTTTCGATGGCAGAGACATAGTCTTCTAGGCTTGCAAAAGATACTTGTATTTCTTCCTTATTGACATAACCATGGTCGCTGTTTCGGAAGGAACGCACGAGTTCTGGCACTTCTTGGTCGAAGAAGCCTTGCTCAGCAACAGGTGCAGCACCAAAGAGATAGGTGATCACCCAACGATAGCGCAAATAGTTCTGAGCCAACTTAAGATAGAGGGCATTTTTGAAAGCAATTATATCAATCTGGTCACTTTCTTGGAATAGGGCCTCAACCAAATCTTTCCCTAGTTCCATATTATAGTGGATACCTGAGATAGCTTGTAGTTTAGTTCCGTATTTTTCGGCCAGGTAGTTACGATAATGGCGTTCAAATTCATTTTCCAGTTGGGCAACTTGAATTTCCTGGGCGTTGATACGAGGAGGCATGGACAAGGGCCAGAGAAGTTCATCTTTACTGATGGAACGTCCAGCTACATCGGTAATGGCTCCAAGAAATCGACGAGCCTCAGTGGTAGATTTAGCAACTGGTGTGATGAGTTCCATCTGAAACTCACAAAAATCTGTTTGAATATAAGGGTGGAAACTTCGAGCTCCTAGGCAGGAAGGGTGAGGCGTATGTGCTAATTTTCCCTGTCTATCGACACGAAGACTTTCGCGTTCAATTCCAAAGTTAGCTTGAAGGATAGGGCTAGTAGGCTCCAGCTTTTGAAGCAGTTGATTTATAATCATAGAGTCACCTTTTCATCTAATGTTAGTGTTAGTCTATTATAAATAGGAACAAAAAACAAATTTCTGCTACGTATGGCTATGATTTACCAACATTTAACGCAAGTTTGTGAAAAATGAGCAGGTTTTAGAGTTGTTTTTTCTCTACCTATTTTTCTAAAACTGGGGAAAATCTGATATAATAAGCTTTGTAGGTGTATTATATTAATACTTACAGAACCGAACTATTCCCCTATTTAAGAAATATTGATTCAAATTTTATGAAATCAATCAGTAAATATCGTTCATAAAAACCTTGATATTACGCTATTTTTAGTCCAACTGAAACTCATACTTTCCAAACCAGGCTTGAAAAAAGCTCGTAAAGCATCACAATTCTCAAAACGTTAATTCGTTGCTGGGAAGCACAATACAAACTAAAATACTTTGCAACTTGCAAGGTATTTTTTTTGTATGAGAACTGGCGATACACAATTAGGCTAGCTCTAGCGACTTTAGTCGCATAGAGATATGCTATGCACAGTTGCCTCAAGAAAACAAGTAGAGCGATGTTTGATTGGATGGCAACCACTACATAATGGAAATATCTAGAAATGTCTATTATAACCAAATAAAAAAGTTTCAGGAAAATATAAATTCTCGGAAAGTTAGCTATTAATATTTATCAATGATAAAAATAGCATGTTTTAAGGGACTGACCCCAAAAAGTGAGAATTTAATAAAAAGACTTGACATTATTCGTTTACAATAGTAAACTTATTTTAAACATATTTGTTTACATTTGTAGACAACTAGGGGGGAAGGAGAATGAGCACAATAGAATTTAATACTTATATCACAGATGCAGAATGGGAAGTCATGCGTGTAGTTTGGGCAAATGATCGAGTAACTAGTAAAAAAGTCATTTCCGTATTGCAAGAAAAAATGGACTGGACACAATCCACTATCAAAACGATCTTAGGTCGATTAGTTGGAAAAGGCGTACTAAATACAGAGCATGAAGGTAGAAAGTTTATTTACACTGCCAATATTGAAGAGACAGAAGCCGTAAGGGATTATGCAGAAGATATTTTTAAACGGATTTGCAATAAGAAAGTCGGAAATGTAATAGGAAGCATCATTGAAGATCATGTTTTAAGCTTCGATGATATAGATCGACTAGAAAAAATATTAGAGATGAAAAAATCTTTCGCAGTAGAAGAATTGGATTGCAATTGTCCAGAAGGACAATGCGAATGTCATTTACATCATCATTAAGCATAAGGAGGAATTTAAAATGAATACTGACAACATGGATAAGTTAAAACACGAGCATGGAATCACAGATGAACATGGATACCATAAGGATCAACATCAAGTACATCATGCTGGGCATGATCACTGCGAGCACAGTGGGCATAATCACAGCGGGCACAGTGGGCATAATCACAGCGGGCACAGTGGGCATGCCCACCATCATCACGGAAGCTTTAAGGAACTTTTCTTAAAGTCATTGCCACTAGGAATCATTATTATGTTCTTTTCCCCTTTGCATGGATTTAAACTACCATTCCAGTTTACTTTTCCATATTCTGATATTGTAGTAGCTATTTAATCTACTATATTAATTATTTATGGCGGACGTCCATTCTATCAAGGTGCAGTTGACGAATTTAAACAAAAAAAACCTGGAATGATGGCACTCGTTTCTTTAGGTATAAGTGTTTCATATTTATATAGTATTTATGCTGTGATCATTACCTACGTAACGGGTGAACACGTGATGGACTTTTTCTTCGAATTTGCTTCATTACTATTAATCATGCTATTAGGTCACTGGATTGAGATGAAAGCTATTGGAGAAGCAGGAGACGCACAAGCAGAATTGGCTAAGTTAGTGCCGAAAGATGCTCACGTTGTATTAGAAGACGATTCAATTGAAACACGACCAGTTGCTGACTTACAGGTAGGTGATTTAATTCGTGTTCAAGCCGGAGAAAATGTGCCAGCAGACGGGATTATCGAGCGTGGCGAATCACGTTTAAATGAAGCTCTTCTAACTGGGGAGTCAAAAGCAGTAAAAAAAGGCCCTGGTGATGAAGTAATCGGGGGCTCAACAAATGGAGAAGGGGTTCTTTATATTAAAGTGCTTGAGACAGGTGATCAATCCTTTATCTCTCAAGTACAGAATTTAATCAGCCAAGCTCAAAGTCAGCCTTCCAGGGCAGAAAATATTGCGCAAAAGGTTGCAGGGTGGCTCTTCTATATTGCTGTTATTGTCGCGCTAATTGCTTTTGTAGTGTGGATGATTATTGGAGATATCCCAACGGCAGTTATATTTACTATTACTACATTAGTTATTGCTTGTCCGCACGCATTGGGTCTGGCTATTCCATTGGTAACCGCCCGTAGCACAAGCTTAGGAGCTAGCCGTGGCTTACTAGTAAAAGACCGCCAAGCCTTAGAAATAGCTCAAGATGCAGATGTGATGATTTTAGATAAAACGGGTACTTTAACAACTGGTGAATTTAAAGTATTAGATGTAAAACTTCTTAATGACAAATATACAAAAGAGGAAATCATTGCCTTATTGGCAGGTATTGAAGGAGGATCTAGCCACCCAATTGCTCAATCAATTATAAGTTTCGCCGAGCAGCAAAATATACGTCCAGCATCTTTTGATTCGATTGATGTGATTTCCGGTTCTGGAGTAGAGGGTAAAGCAGGTGGGCACCGTTACCAATTAATCAGTCAAAGCCTATGGACGTAATCTTGATATGGATACTCCAAAAGGAGCAACTCTTAGTGTCTTAGTAGAAAACGATGATGCCATTGGTGCTGTAGCTTTAGGGGACGAATTAAAACCAACAAGTAAAGAGTTAATTAAAGCTCTTAAAAAGAACAATATTCGACCAATTATGGCAACAGGTGATAATGAAAAAGCGGCTCAAGGCGCGGCAGTAGATTTAGGGATTGAATATAGATCAAATCAATCTCCACAAGACAAATATGAGTTAGTTAAAACACTTAAAGATGAAGGAAAGAAAGTTATCATGGTAGGTGATGGTGTAAATGATGCTCCTTCTCTTGCCTTAGCAGATGTTGGTATAGCTATAGGTGCTGGAACTCAAGTTGCATTGGATTCAGCTGATGTCATATTGACTCAATCTGATCCAGGAGATATTGAATCATTCATTGAATTAGCACACAAAACAACTCGTAAAATGAAACAAAACCTATTTTGGGGAGCTGGTTATAACTTTATAGCTATCCCTCTAGCTGCAGGAATTTTGGCTCCTATTGGTATCACATTAAGCCCTGCATTAGGAGCAATCCTAATGTCTGTGTCAACAGTCATCGTCGCCATTAATGCTATGTTATTAAGTTTAGATCCAAAAAATAACGGTTAACAGATCGAATGATTGAAACTCCTTAAAGTATCAAGATACAATAGTTTTACAGGAGAAAAAGAGATGTAAGTACTGGCTCTTTGTAAAATCGTGTTGGTAGAAGTAGACGATTTTTCTACCAACACGATTTTTAATTTATTATAGAACGGATTTCTTTTAAAATCCTAAAAGCCACCTATTTCGACAGTTTTATAGCTTGTTATTCTATTTTCTTGACAATAATACCACCGTCTCCACACGTTTTTTAACCATAAAAAGACACCTCCATGAGCATTTGATTATATTGTACCAAATCCAACTTGGAGGTGTTTTTATTTAATTCTCATTTACGGGGGTCAGTGCCAATTAAAATTGCGTATTTTTTTATTTAAAATGTATTAGAATTAAATTCATATAAAAATATGCACGAAAAAAATAAATCAAAAATTAAAAAAAGTACAAATTAATGAAGTGATTATTGATAAAAAAATAGTTAATAATTGGTTAAACAAAAATATAACTCGTTTATAAATTTATAGAAATGAACCATTATAAATCTCCTCTTAAATATTGAAAAAAACCATTGGCAGTGGACATACTTTTAAGACTATATATTTCTGAAACTACACAATACAAATATTGACATGCAATTATTAATTGGTGGATTTTAAGTTGACATCTACAAAGTTTAATGTTAAAATACATTCAAAAATATATTTGAATGAGGTGTTTTATGGTTCAAAATGTTATTACTTCAATAATCCTGTATTCTGGGACAGCCGTAGACTTACTTATTATCCTAATGTTATTTTTTGCCAAAAGAAAAAGCAGAAAAGACATCATTAACATCTATTTAGGACAATTTCTAGGCTCTGTTAGTCTAATATTGCTAAGTTTACTTTTTGCATTTGTCTTAAATTATATTCCTAGTAAAGAGATTTTAGGTTTGCTCGGTTTGATTCCAATTTTCCTAGGACTCAAAGTTTTGCTTTTAGGAGATTCTGATGGAGAAGCTATTGCAAAAGATGGTTTGCGCAAAGATAATAAAAACCTGATTTTTCTAGTCGCTATGATTACTTTTGCTAGTTGTGGTGCTGACAATATTGGTGTTTTTGTCCCATATTTTATTACCTTAAATTTAGCGAATTTGATAGTGGCTTTACTTACCTTTCTAGTCATGATTTATCTCTTGGTTTTTTCTGCCCAAAAATTGGCACAAGTGCCTTCTGTTGGAGAAACTTTGGAAAAATATAGCAGATGGTTTATTGCCGTTGTTTATTTAGGATTGGGGATGTATATCCTGATTGAAAACAACAGCTTTGATATGCTAAGGACTGTGTTCAGCTAGGAGAAAAAATTATGAAAAAAGATAGTATCTGCCAAGTGGATGTTATTAATCAACAAAATGTTACAACCGCAACGAACTACCTTGAAAAGGAAAAAGTCCAAAAATCACTTCGTATTTTATCAAAGTTTACCGATAATAAACAGATAAATATCATCTTTTATCTCCTTGCTGTTGAAGAACTCTGTGTCTGTGATATAGCCTGTTTACTAAATCTCAGTATGGCATCTGCCTCCCACCATCTTCGTAAACTAGCCAATCAAAACATCTTGGATACTAGAAGAGAGGGGAAAATTATATATTATTTTATAAAAGATGAGGAAATCAAAGATTTTTTTAATCAACTAGGATAACAACTATTTTTACTACTTTTCCATGATTATAGGGAGATTATAATCGTTGTTGTTTCAACGGTAGCAAACTGGTTTTTACATAAAGTAATTGATAAACCCAATATAGATCAGAAAGAATTACTTGAAGCTACCGCACAATATAGAAAGTTATTGATACCTGACCTAATAATTAAAGGAGTGGGATTGATTCTATCCTTAATTGTCTATCCTCCGATGATGATGTATAGTGTTTTAATTGCGGCATTTTATATCATAACTTTAAAAACACTATCTGAAAAAAGAGTGAATAACTAAAAAATGGTGATCAAAGTTAGGTGTATTATTTTAATACTTACAGACCTAAACTATTCCCCTATTTATAATCTATTGATTCATATTTTATGAAATTAATCAGTAGATATCGTTCTGAAAAGCCTTGATAATACGCTGTTTTTAGTCCAACTGAAACCCATACTTTCCAAACCAGGTTTTACGAAAAGTTTTATTTGCACCAAATGATTTTAAAAGTATTCGGATATTTTCAAACTCATCGTTAATCTTCTCGATCAACACGGATTTTAATTGTTTAATGAAGGAGAGGAACCATAACCTAAATATGGATACTTCATCTGGCTCATTAATGTTCATGTGACCAGATAGTCCGATAATTCGACCACTTATCCAAATTTCCTTGTCACCTTTGCCTTTGTTTGCTATAGTAGGATTATCGAAAGAAGCCAGTCTTCTGATAACATTACAAAAAGAGGTAGTATTATGAAAAAATTAATTGGTCTTGGATTTATCCTTGCAGCTATCGCCGTCATCACCTTTAGTATCATTGGTTATCCCAAAATAGATGCCAATCTTTGGCCCTTGGTTCCAGTTGTCTTGTTTGCTTTCTTTACTTTTGAAAATGCACTCAAGAAAGACTACAAGTCTAGTTTGATCTGTGCAGTGATTGGCTTGATCATTGCCAATGCCATCTATGATCTTCTTCCAATTTCAAATGGGGTCGTGATGACTGCGGGTGTCTTGACCTGTCTTGGTCTAGGTTTTCTCTTTCCAGACGCACCAAAAGAAAAATAATGCTTCCGATTTTATTCGCTTTAGGAGAGTGGGACAGAAATCGGTAATTCGTTAGAATTCGATTTCGTCGTCCCACCTCCGTACAGTTGAGTAGGGCTGTAAAAGCTGATGAAATCAGCGTAGTAGAGCCCACTCAACCACTGCGTCTTGCTCGACAATCCAAAGACAATTGAGAGACTAGGACTTTTGTCCTAGCCTCTTTTTAGCTGTCTGAAAGAACCACTTAGGGGCTGAAAATAACCACTTACCGAAAAGGACTTGTAAGATTTTGAACAGCTGTTATAATGTTACTAACAAAGGTTAAGAAAGGAGTCCTATGAAAGTTCGCATCGAATTAGATCCGCAGATGGATGAGCCAGAAATGATCATCCGGGCTCCTCGATTGACGGAGGAAGTCACCCGCTTGCAACAGTTGATCTTGGAGCAAAAAATGATGCCCTTGACCTTTTACAAGGATCGAAGCGAGTACTTCGTAGATGTGTCAGAAATTCTCTTTTTTGAGACAGATGGTGAAAAGATCTATGGGCATACCAGAGAAGAGGCCTATGAGGTTCGTCAAAAACTCTATGAGTTGGAAGAAATCTTGCCGATTGCTTTCTGTCGTATCTCCAAGTCGACCATTGTCAATACCAAGCAGATTTATTCTATTGAAAAATCTTTTTCGGGAACCAGTACAGTAAACTTTTATCAAACCCATAAACAGGTACACGTGTCCCGGCACTATTATCAACTCTTAAAAGAACGGTTAAAGGAAATGAGGTAACAAGATGAAAAATAAATTAATTGGGATTTTCTTAATCCTCCTAGCAGCCCTAGTGCTCTTACAAGGTTATTTTGTAAAATGGGAAATCAGTATCTGGACGCTGGCTTGGGTTGTTTTACTAGCAGTCCTTTCCCTCTCAAGTTTTTTGAAGCGACACTTTGGTTGGGGCTTCCTATATGGGATCTTGGCTCTCTTCTCCCTTAATGGTCAATATCATTTTCTTCCAGTATCCAATTCGGTGGTCATCTTTTCTTCTATTTTAGCGGTGATTGGTCTGAATATTCTCTTTAAACCCTCTAAAAAAGCAAAAACGACTTGGAGTTCCTATTCAGCAGGATCACATGCCCAGCTGCTGGCAATGATATCGATGTTTCCTTTTCTACAGTGACCAAGTATTTGAATGACCAGAATTTTACAGGTGGAAGTGCCGATGTGAGTTTTGGAGAAGCTTCGATCTATTTTGATAATTGCCGGATGGAAGGTCCGTCTGCCCAGTTCGCAGTGGATGTTTCCCTTGGAAGTCTGAGCCTCTATGTTCCAAGCGATTGGCGGGTTCATGTCAATGTAGAAAATTCTTTGTCAGCCATCCAACACCAGGAAAATCCAAGCAATTTAACCAGCAAGGACTTTTACATCGTCGGAGAGGTCTCACTGGGGAACCTAGAAATCATCTATGTAGGTGAGAAATCCTTCGAATAAGCCTATCTAAGAAAAACTTATTCAAAGGTCTTGCCAAGAGGAAGTTTTTTTGGTAATATAGTACGGTATGTGGTGCTAGCACATCCGTAATATTAGATCTAATAGGAGGCAAATCAGAATGGCTAAAGTATGTTATTTCACTGGTCGTAAGACTGTATCAGGAAACAACCGTTCACACGCGATGAACCAAACCAAACGTGCCGTAAAACCAAACCTTCAAAAAGTAACTGTCCTTATCGATGGTAAACCTAAAAAAGTTTGGGCTTCAGCTCGTGCATTGAAATCTGGTAAAGTAGAACGCGTTTAATCAGAAATCAGGATCTCTTGGAGGTCCTTTTCTTTTTTCTTCGTTTTTTCTCTTTTTGGACATTTGTATCAACCGATAGGAGAAAGGTGTATCCCTTTTACACGCGCCCTCTTTTATGGTAAAATAGAATATAAAATACTTTTGAGGTAGAAATTATGACAGTAAAAATCAATACAAAAGATGGTCAAATTGAATTGACCGATGATGTCATCGCAACTGTTGTAGGCGGTGCAGCCACTGAAATTTTTGGAGTGGTTGGAATGGCCAGCAAAAAAGCGATTAAAGATAATTTCCAAGCTCTCTTAGGTAAGGAAAACTACTCTAAGGGTGTAGTTGTGAAGACAACAGAAGCAGGAAGTATTGCGGTTGATGTTTACACTGTTTTGAGCTATGGTACAAAGATTAGCGAAGTCTCAAAAAATATTCAAGAGCGTGTCAAATTCAGTTTAGAAAATCAACTTGGAATCACAACGGATACAGTCAACGTCTATATCCAAAACATTAAAATTGTGGGAGAATAATCGTGTCTAAAATTACAACTAGTTTATTTCAAGAAATGGTCCAAGCAGGGGCTACTCGCTTAAATAAACAAGCCGAGTATGTCAATTCATTGAACGTTTTTCCTGTACCGGACGGTGATACTGGAACCAATATGGGAATGACCATTGAAAATGGTGCAAAAGAAGTAGCTGATCGCTCTGCTTCAACTGTTGGAGAAGCAGCAAATATCTTTGCTAAGGGGCTTTTGATGGGAGCGCGTGGAAACTCCGGAGTCATCACTTCTCAGTTGTTCCGCGGATTTTCTCAAAGTGTCAAAGACAAGGATGAATTGGATGGAGCAGCTCTTGCAGCAGCCTTCCAAGCAGGGGTTGAAGTTGCTTATAAAGCAGTTATGAAGCCTGTAGAAGGAACTATCTTGACCGTTTCTCGTGGTGCTGCCATCGGTGCTAAGAAAAAAGCAGAATCTACTAATGATGCGGTTGAAGTCATGCGTGCGGCTCTTGAAGGAGCTAAGACAGCTCTTGCCAAAACACCAGATATGCTTCCTGTCTTGAAGGAAGTCGGTGTAGTGGACTCTGGTGGTCAAGGTTTAGTCTTCATCTATGAAGGGTTCCTATCAGCTTTGACAGGAGAATTCATCGCTTCTGAAGAATTTGTGGCGACTCCAGCAACCATGTCAGAAATGATCAACGCAGAGCACCACAAATCAGTAGCAGGTCATGTGGCAACCGAAGATATCCAATTTGGTTACTGTACAGAGATCATGGTAGCGTTGAAACAAGGCCCAACCTATGTGAAAGACTTTGACTACGACGAATTCCGTAACTATTTGAACAACCTTGGGGATTCTCTATTAGTCGTCAACGATGATGAAATTGTCAAAGTCCATGTCCATACTGAAGATCCAGGTCTTGTCATGCAAGAAGGATTGAAATATGGTAGCTTGGTCAAAGTAAAAGTGGACAACATGCGCAACCAGCATGAAGCACAAGTTGAAAAAGAAGAACGTCAAGCTAAACCAGCTGAAGCAAAAGAATATGCCATCATCGCAGTCGTTGCGGGTGATGGATTAGCGGATATCTTCAAAGCGCAAGGAGTGGATTACATCATCTCTGGTGGCCAAACAATGAACCCTTCAACAGAAGATTTTGTCAAAGCTGTTGAAGAGTTGAATGCGCGCAACATCATTATCTTGCCAAACAATAAGAACATCTTGATGGCTGCTCAATCAGCAGCAGAAGTCATTGAACAATCTGCAGCCGTTGTAGAGACCAAGACCATCCCTCAAGGATTGACCAGTCTTCTTGCCTTCGATGAAAGCAAGTCTATCGAAGAAAACTACGAGCGCATGAGCGCTTCATTGGAAGATGTTGTTTCAGGTAGTGTGACGACAGCTGTTCGTGATACCACTATTGATGGTCTTGAAATCCATGAAAACGACAATCTTGGAATGGTCGATGGTAAAATCGTTGTTTCCAATCCAGATATGATGGAAACCTTGACTGCTACCTTTGATAAGATGTTGGACGAAGATAGTGAAATTGTTACGATCTATATCGGTGAAGATGGTCAAGAAGATCTAGCCAATGAGTTGGCTCAAAACTTGATGGCTAAATATGAAGATGTTGAAGTCGAAATTCATCAAGGAGATCAACCGGTTTACCCATATTTGTTTAGCGTCGAATAATCAAAAAATTTCAAAAATAGAAGGAAAAAGAGCCAAAAAAATGATTTTTTGGCCCTTTTTTTGATGAAAAAAGCTTTATGAAAGCGATTAGATAGCTGTTTTTAGACAATTTTTATTTGATATGTTATACTTTAGAAAAATAGAAATAGGAGAAAAAGCAAATGAAAAAGGTAATCTGCTTTTTAGGAGCTTTGCTTTTTGTGATGACAGGTTGTGCCACTAAGTCTCAGTCCACAGAAACATCAAAAAGCTCAACCACTACTTCGATAGAAAAAAGTGAAACTGTTACAAGTGAGGCAAAGGAAGAAACCAAGGTTCTCACTGCAGAAATCAATGGCAATCATCATCGCTACACCATCACGACAAAAGGTGATAAGGTTCAGAAATTGAAGTTAGATGTTTTATCTGCCCTACCTGAAAAAATTGCTAGTAATTCAGCTAATCTAAGTCCTGAAGAGATGACAAAAATTATTAATGAAGGCTTGCAGTCAGATTCAGAATACACAGCACTGAAAGACATGGCTGGTTTCAATATCGAATATAAGGTCACTCCAGAGAAAAAATTAGCCTCAACAGTTTCTGTTGATATGGAAACCATTGATTGGGACAAGGTCAAAGACTTATCTTACTTTAAAGATCTCGGTATTGGTGACCTAAAAGACATCAAGGCCTCTACTGTTTTCACAGGATTAAAACTCCACGGTTTCAAAGAAGAAACGCCAGCACCATAGGTTCGGACTCATGTCCGGCCTTTTTTATTTTCTATGACATTTGTCATGTGAGCCAGTGACAAAATCATCTAGTAGCCTTTCTTTTCTTTGGCTATAATAAAGTCAGAAAGTGAGAGGTATAAAAATGAAACAGTGGTTAATGAAAGTTTTTACGATGACAATTATTGGAATGGTTGTTTATTTAATATTTTCAGGAGATGATAGTCTTTATTACCATTTCCCATGGGAATTGTTTGCGGGAATTGGTATCATGAGCTGGGCTGTTCAAGAAGTGTTGAAAATGGTCAAGGTTGTTGAAAAGGAGATGGAGTAATGAACAAGAAACTAGAAATTGGCTGGATGTTTGCTTTGTGTATGGTCCTCTGGGTAACTGAGCAGATGACGGGTTGGTTCTCTGCCCATTTCCCTAGCTGGTTTCCAAACGGTTTGGGGAGTGACCTTGGTCGTCTCTGTCATCATTCCAGCTGGCCAAATCTGGTTGAAAGGAGAGCATCATGAGTGTCATTAGAGTTGAGAGCTTGAAGAAAAGTATTAAAGGGAAAATGATTCTAGAAGATCTTTCTTTCACAGTTGAGAGAGGAGATTGCCTGGCCTTGATTGGGCCAAACGGAGCTGGGAAAACAACCTTGATGAATTGCCTCCTAGGAGATATAAAGGCAACAGCTGGAATCATTGAAGTGGAGGGAAAAGCTCCTGGTCATCCTCAATTAAAGGCTAGTGTCTCTTACCTCCCTCAAGAGAATGCCATCGTGCAAAAGCTAACCGTACAGGAACTGATCAGCTTCTTTCGCTCTATTTATCCTCAACCCTTAACGGTCAATGAAATCGATGATCTATTGCGTTTTACTCCAGAACAAAAGAAGCAATTGGCCAGTAAGCTGTCTGGTGGGCAAAAACGTCTCCTATCCTTTGTACTGACCTTGATTGGTCGTCCCAGTCTTCTGTTTTTGGATGAGCCAACGGCCGCTATGGATACGTCCACTCGTCAACGCTTTTGGGAGATTGTTGAGCATTTAAAAGATCAAGGTGTGACCATTGTCTATTCTTCCCATTACATCGAGGAAGTTGAGCATACGGCCGACCGGATTCTGGTCTTGCATCAGGGGCGTTTGCTTCGGGATACGACTCCTCTTGCTATGAGAAGCGAAGAAGTAGAAAAACATTTCACCCTGCCTTTGCGCTACCAAGCTCTAGTGGCAGGAATGGACGGAATTGGTCAAGTGACGGTCAAATCCGATGCCCTCCAAGTTGTGACAGGCGATGCCAATCGCTTGTGGACGCGATTGCAAGAAGAAGGATGTTCGATCCAAGAGATCGAAGTCACCAATCGAAGTTTATTAGATTCTATTTTTGAAAATACAAAGGAAGTAGGTTGAGAAGATGAAACGCATGAAAGCTCTCGGCGTGGTTGAGTGGCATTTGACCAGACGCCAAGCCATTTATTACTTATTATCAATTGGGATGCCCACGGCCTTTTATCTCTTCTTTTCAGGGATGTACCAGGATACACCGGGGGCCCCCGCTCATTTTATGAGAGATTATCTCCTCTCCATGACGGCTTTTTCTATGATGTCTACAGCCCTATTTTCCTTCCCTACGGTTCTTGAAACCGATCGACTTAATAATTGGCAAAAAGTCTTGCGCCATACCCCCGTATCTATGGTAGAATATTACCTAGTGAAGGTAGCAGGTCTATTTGTAGATTTTCTTCTATCCATTGGAGTTGTCTTTACCGTAGGTCATGTAGTGCGCCATGTGAACATGACCTTGCAGGACTGGGTCTTAGCAGCTTTCCTTCTCATCCTAGGAAGTCTAGCTTTTGTAGCTATCGGTCTGGTCTTGACTCTGCTTCCTTCCAGTCAATTAATGTCGGTTGCGGGCAATCTCCTCTATATGGGACTAGCGGTCTTAGGTGGCCTATGGATGCCCATTAGTGTCTTTCCGGAATGGATGCAAGCTATTGGCAAATGCCTACCAACCTATCAATTGATGGAACTGATCAAAACCTTTTTAAATAAGGGGCAGGTCAATGTTGTTGCTAGTCTCTATTTAAGCTTGTTTACCCTGGTCTTGTTTGCTCTTGTCATCGTCTATCGTCGTCATTCTGAGGTTCGTGCATGATTGAAAAACTCAAGCGTATCCATTATATGTTTTACGCTAGCCTAGTTTTTATGGGCTTTCCATTTATCTCTATTTTATTAGGGGAGGTTCCCTACTGGCACTTCTTTTTAGCTCTCTTGTTTATTGCCTCCTATTTAGAGATTTTGATGACAGAAAACAAAAATCTGATCTGGGTTTGTTGGTTTTATCTTCTAGCCTATGTAGCAGGAAATACTCTTTATATTAATCCCAACTATTTTTGGTTTTATTTCTTCATCAGCAACTTGTTGGTCTATCGCTTTGAAATACGCAATTTGCGATCTCCCTATCTTTGGACAGTTTTTCTGTCACAATTCCTGCTTTTTGGAGTTATCTTTTTCAAACAGAGTGCGATGGAGTATGAATGGGTATTTCTAATCATCATTTTTTTCTTTACCCATGCTATGACCTACGGCATGGTCCGGATTCGGATGATAGAAGAGTTGAAAGCTGACCATGCCAAGCAAAACGCCCAGATCAATCTCTTACTGGCAGAAAACGAGCGCCATCGGATTGGTCGTGATTTGCATGATAGTCTGGGACACACCTTTGCCATGCTCAGTGTCAAGGCAGATCTGGCCGATCAATTCTTAGCATTAGGACAGCTTGAGAAGGCTAAGGAGCAGGTACAAGAGATTCAAGCCATCAGCCAAGAGTCCATGCACCAAGTCCGAGAGATTGTGGAGAACTTGAAGCAGCGAACCTTGACAAGAGAGTTAGAAACTGTCCAGCAAATGCTAGAAGTGGCGCAAGTAAAAGTGGAGATCCAAAACGAACTCGATACAGCTAGTATATCGCCGATCCTAGAGTCTGCTCTGGCTATGGTGTCTCTAGAATTAGCCACTAATATGATCAAGCATGCCAAAGCGACGGAGGCCCATCTCTCTTATCGATCCACCGAAACAGGGGTGGAAATGGTGGCAGAAGACAATGGTATCGGCTTTGATAAGGTCTCCGATAAGGATCTACACTCGATCCGCGAACGGATTGCCTTATTGGGAGGAGAGCTAGAGATCAGTCATCGTCACAAGCCAACCCGCATAGAAATACGGATCCCCTATCAAGAAAGGAAATAAGATGCGCTTATTAGTTGCTGAAGACCAAAGTATGTTGCGCGATGCTCTCTGCCAGCTCTTGCTTTTGCAAGAGGACGTGGAAGAAGTCTTGCAGGCTGGAGATGGACAAGAAGCTATTCGCTTACTCGAAAGCCATCCAGTTGATATTGCTATCTTAGATATCGAGATGCCGATCAAAACAGGGTTAGAAGTCTTGGAATGGGCTAAACGTCAACAACCCCAGCTCAAGGTTGTCATCGTTACCACCTTTAAGCGACCGGGTTACTTTGAGCGAGCCCTTAAGGCTGGAGTGGATGCCTATGTTCTAAAGGAACGCCGCATAACGGATTTGATGGCCACCCTGCATACAGTCTTGGCAGGGCAAAAAGAATATTCTCCTGAATTAATGGAGGGAATCCTCACCCATCCTAATCCTCTGAGCTCTCAGGAGCAAGCGGTCCTAAAAGAAGTTGCCAAAGGAGCTTCCAACCAAGAAATTGCTGATCGTTTATTTCTCTCTAACGGGACCATCCGCAATTATATGTCAGCCATACTGACCAAGTTGGATGCAGAGAACCGGACCGAGGCAGCAAAAATCGCCCAAGAAAAGGGATGGTTATAAGGAAGAAAAGAGAGTGGGACAGAAATCGGTAATTTCGTTAGAATTCGATTTCGTCGTCCCACCTCCGCAAAGTTGAGTAGGGCTGTAAAAGCTGATGAAATCAGCCTAGTAGAGCCCACTCAACCACTGCGTCTTGCTCGACAATTCAAAGACAATTGAGAGGCTAGGACTTTTATCCCAGCCTCTTTTTTAATTAGACTTGTCATTTTTGTAGGAGAGCTCTCATTATTCGGATTTGGATAGAAAATTCAGAAAATTTACTATTTTTCCTTGAAATATTTCCCAAAAATGGTATGATAGTAGCATGCTAATTTGAGAAACAAAGTACTGGAAAGGAGAGACATGGAGAAAATTACCTTAGAAACTGCGAAAACCGGTTCAGAACTTGTCCTTGAAACCCTGCGTGATTTGGGAATCGATACGATTTTTGGTTATCCTGGTGGAGCAGTTTTGCCTTTATACGATGCTATCTATAGCTTTGAGGGAATCAAGCATATTCTTGGACGACACGAACAAGGGTGCTTGCATGAAGCTGAAGGCTACGCCAAATCAACTGGAAAGCTGGGTGTCGCAGTCGTCACTAGTGGACCGGGGGCTACCAATGCTATTACAGGGATTGCGGATGCCATGAGTGATAGTGTTCCTTTATTGGTCTTCACTGGACAGGTTAATCGCGCTGGAATTGGGAAAGACGCCTTCCAAGAAGCGGATATTGTGGGAATTACCATGCCGATTACCAAGTACAACTATCAAGTACGTGAGACGGCAGACCTTCCGCGGATTATTACAGAAGCTGTCCACATTGCGACAACGGGTCGTCCAGGTCCTGTCGTCATTGACCTTCCAAAAGATGTCTCAGCTTTAGAGACAGATTTCATCTATGAGCCAAGAGTGAATCTTCCAAGCTATCAGCCGACCATTGAGCCCAATGAATTGCAGATTAAAAAGATTTTGAAGCAATTGAGCAAGGCTAAAAAACCAGTGCTCCTCGTTGGTGGTGGTGTCAGTTACGCTGGAGCATCAGAAGAGTTGATGGCTCTAGCTGAGCGCTATCAGATTCCAGTAGTGACCAGTCTCTTAGGTCAAGGAACGATCCCGACCAGTCATCCTCTTTTCCTTGGAATGGGAGGGATGCACGGGTCCTTCGCAGCCAACATCGCTATGACAGAAACAGATTTCATGATCAGTATTGGTTGTCGCTTCGATGACCGTTTGACAGGGAATCCTAAGACCTTTGCGAAGAATGCCAAAGTGGCTCACATTGATATTGACCCTGCAGAGATTGGTAAGATCATTGCAGTTGACATTCCAGTTGTTGGTGATGCTAAAAAAGCCTTGCAACAGTTACTGGCAGAACCAGTAGTTCATCTGAACACTGAAAAATGGATCGAAAAGGTTACCCAAGATAAGAACCGAGTCCGTTCATATGATAAGAAAGAACGAGTTGTTCAGCCACAAGCTGTGATTGAACGAGTTGGTGAGTTGACCAAGGGGGATGCCATCGTCGTGACAGACGTTGGACAACACCAAATGTGGGCAGCTCAATACTACCCATATCAAAATGAACGGCAGTTGGTGACTTCTGGTGGACTAGGGACCATGGGATTCGGTGTGCCAGCCGCCATTGGTGCTAAGATTGCCAATCCAGATAAAGAAGTCGTGCTCTTTGTCGGAGATGGAGGCTCCAGATGACCAACCAAGAGTTGGCTATCTTAAATATCTATAAGGTTCCGATTAAGGTTATCATGCTCAACAACCATTCACTGGGGATGGTCCGTCAATGGCAGGAAGCTTTCTATGATGGACGGACATCAGAATCTGTCTTTGATAGCCTTCCAGATTTCCAATTAATGGCTCAAGCCTATGGAATTAAGAATTATAAATTTGATAATCCTGAAAGCTTGGACAAGGATTTAGAAGTCATCACAGAAGATGTACCCATGTTCATCGAAGTAGATATTTCTCGTAAAGAGCACGTTCTACCGATGGTACCTGCTGGTAAGAGTAATCATGAGATGTTGGGGGTGAAGTTTAATGCGTAGAATGTTAACAGCCAAACTTCAAAACCGGTCTGGGGTTCTCAATCGCTTTACAGGAGTCCTTTCGAGACGTCAAGTCAATATCGAAAGCATTTCTGTTGGTGCAACGGAAAATCCTAATGTATCGCGGATTACCATTATCATTGATGTTACTTCACATGATGAAGTGGAGCAAATCATCAAACAGCTCAACCGTCAGGTGGATGTGATCCGTGTCAGGGATATCACAGATAAACCGCACTTGGAACGCGAAGTGATCTTGGTGAAAGTTTCTGCACCTGCTGAGAAGCGGGCAGAGATCTTAGCCATCATCCAACCTTTCCGTGCGACCGTAGTCGATGTAGCTCCAAGCTCTATCACTGTTCAAATGACGGGAAATGCAGAAAAGAACGAAGCCCTTATTCGGGTTATTCGTCCGTATGGCATTAAAAATATCGCTCGTACCGGTGCAACCGGATTTACTCGAGATTAATTCTCGACTGGAAATAGTTATCCTCGCCTAAAAAAGGCAAAAAAAATAGAAAAGAGATTTTACTTATGGCAGTTCAAATGGAATACGAAAAAGACGTTAAAGTTGCAGCATTAAATGGTAAGAAAATTGCTGTGATCGGTTATGGCTCACAAGGACATGCACATGCACAAAACTTGCGTGACTCAGGTCATGATGTCATCATCGGTGTACGTCCAGGTAAATCATTCGATAAAGCAAAAGAAGATGGTTTTGATACCTATACAGTGGCAGAAGCGACTAAATTGGCGGATGTCATCATGATCTTGGCGCCAGACGAAATCCAACAAGAATTGTACGAAACAGAAATTGCACCAAATCTTGAAGCGGGCAATGCTGTTGGTTTTGCACACGGATTCAATATCCATTTTGAATTCATCAAAGTTCCAGCGGATGTCGATGTCTTTATGTGTGCGCCGAAAGGACCAGGTCACTTGGTTCGTCGTACTTACACTGAAGGATTTGGTGTACCAGCACTTTACGCAGTCTATCAAGATGCTACAGGTAACGCCAAAGACATCGCTATGGACTGGTGTAAAGGTGTTGGATCAGCACGTGTCGGCCTTTTGGAAACAACCTACAAAGAAGAAACAGAAGAAGATTTGTTCGGAGAACAAGCTGTACTTTGTGGTGGTTTGACTGCCCTTATCGAAGCAGGTTTTGAAGTATTGACTGAAGCAGGTTATGCTCCAGAATTGGCATACTTTGAAGTTCTTCACGAAATGAAATTGATTGTGGACTTGATCTACGAAGGTGGCTTCAAGAAAATGCGTCAATCCATCTCTAACACTGCTGAATACGGGGACTATGTATCAGGCCCACGTGTTATCACTGAACAAGTGAAAGAAAATATGAAAGCTGTTCTTGCTGATATTCAAAATGGTAACTTCGCTAACGACTTTGTTAACGACTATAAGGCTGGACGTCCAAAATTAACTGCTTACCGCGAACAAGCTGCTAACCTTGAAATTGAAAAAGTTGGTGCTGAATTGCGTAAAGCAATGCCGTTCGTTGGTCAAAACGACGATGACGCCTTCAAAATCTACAACTAATTGTCTGTAGAAGACTAAGCAAGTTGGGACACCCTGGCTTGCTTTTTTCATCAAAACACAGCAACAGAGGTATGAAATGATAACAGCAAAAGATGTGGCTAAGGCCCATAAAATATTAAGAGGAGTCGTTGTTAATACGCCTCTTGAATACGACCACTATTTATCTGAAAAATATGGGGCAAAGATTTATTTGAAAAAAGAAAATGCCCAACGTGTTCGTTCTTTCAAGATTCGTGGAGCGTACTTTGCAATTTCTCAACTATCAAAAGAAGAGCGTGAGCGTGGCGTAGTGTGTGCTTCTGCGGGAAACCATGCGCAAGGGGTTGCTTATACTTGCAATGAAATGAAGATTCCAGCGACCATCTTCATGCCCATTACAACACCGCAACAAAAGATCGGCCAAGTCCGCTTCTTTGGTGGGGATTATGTAACAATCAAGTTGGTCGGAGATACTTTCGACGCTTCAGCCAAGGCGGCACAAGAATTTACTCTTGCAGAAAAACGGACCTTTATCGATCCGTTTGATAATCCAGACGTACAGGCTGGTCAAGGGACGGTTGCCTATGAAATCCTGAGGATGCTCAGAAAGAGTCGATCGCCTTTGATGCCGTCCTTGTTCCTGTCGGTGGAGGAGGTCTTATTTCAGGTGTCTCTGCCTATATCAAAGAAACGGATCCTCGGATTGAGGTCATTGGGGTAGAAGCCGAGGGTGCCCGTTCTATGAAGGCTGCTTTTGAAGCAGGTGGTCCTGTCAAATTACCAGAAATTGATAAGTTTGCAGATGGGATTGCCGTGCAAAAGGTAGGCCAATTGACTTATGAAGTGACCCGTCAGCACGTTGAAACGCTTGTCGGTGTTGATGAAGGATTGATTTCAGAGACCTTGATTGATCTCTATTCCAAGCAAGGAATTGTTGCCGAACCAGCGGGAGCTGCCAGTGTGGCTTCCCTAGAAGTTTTGCGCGAATACATCAAGGGAAAAACGATCTGTTGTATTATCTCCGGTGGGAATAATGACATCAACCGCATGCCTGAAATGGAAGAGCGTGCCTTGATCTACGATGGCGTAAAACACTACTTTATCGTCAACTTCCCACAACGTCCAGGGGCCCTTCGCGAATTTGTAAATGATATCCTAGGTCCAAATGATGATATCACTCGTTTTGAATACATCAAGCGCGCTAGCAAGGGAACAGGCCCTGTCTTAATCGGGATCACTTTAGACAATAAACATGACTATGCAGGCTTGATTAACCGGATTGAGCGTTTTGACCCTTCCTTCATTAATTTGAATGGAAATGAAACCCTTTACAATATGCTAGTCTGAGGGTAGTAGAGAAAGAACCGATAAGAAGGCAATATATTTTTATGGAATATATTGCTTTTTTAGGAAGACTTGTGATATGATATGCATACATTAAAAGGAGGAATATAAAATGCCTGGATTTTTTATCTTTATTTTATTCTTACTGCTGGTAGCTGGGCTCATCGTTATTAGCTCACTATATGTGGTCAAGCAACAATCCGTTGCCATCATTGAACGTTTTGGTCGCTATCAAAAAATTAGCGATAGTGGCATTCATATGAGAGTGCCTTTTGGCATCGATAAAATTGCAGCACGAGTTCAATTGCGCGTCTTGCAGAGTGAGATCGTGGTGGAAACAAAAACTCAGGATAACGTATTTGTTACTATGAATGTGGCGACGCAATACCGAGTGAATGAAAGCAACGTAAAGGATGCCTACTACAAACTCATGCGTCCTGAATCACAGATTAAATCATACATCGAGGATGCACTTCGTTCTTCTGTGCCTAAGTTGACCTTGGATGAACTGTTTGAGAAAAAAGATGAAATCGCCCTTGAAGTTCAAAAACAAGTGGCAGAGGAAATGTCAACTTATGGATATATTATTGTTAAAACCTTGATTACCAAGTTGAGCCAGATGCCGAAGTGAAACAATCCATGAACGAGATCAATGCAGCGCAAAGAAAACGCGTGGCAGCTCAGGAATTGGCTGAAGCAGACAAGATCAAGATCGTTACTGCTGCAGAAGCAGAGGCGGAAAAAGACCGTTTGCACGGGGTTGGTATTGCCGAGCAACGGAAGGCCATTGTCGATGGATTGGCAGACTCTATTAAAGAGTTAAAAGGTGCTAATGTAGACTTAACCGAAGAACAAATCATGTCTATTCTCTTAACCAACCAGTATTTGGATACCTTAAATAATTTTGCAGATAAAGAAGGGAATAATACGATTTTCCTACCAGCAAACCCGGATGGCGTAGAGAATATTCGTACCCAAATCCTCTCAGCTTTGAAAGCAAAATAACAAAATATCTGACTTTTTTAAAAATTGTTCGTATTTTCAGCTGTTATGGTTGACAAAATATGCAAAAAAATTTATATTAGTATTGGGAATAATAATATAGGAGAAGTATCATGGCTAAATCGAACTTCGAAAAAGTGGAATCAGTTGTTAGTTGGGTACGTGATAAAAAGATCACTGGGTATCGTATCAGTAAAGAAACGAACGCCCGTGAAATGTCTATCATTGCACTTGCGCAAGGTCGTGCAAAAGTGAAGAACATCTCGTTTGAAACTGCGCTTGGCTTGATCGATTTTTATGATAAGAATCATCAAAAATTCGAAAATTAAAATGATATATATAAAAAAAGAAGGGAAAAGCATCCCTTCTTTTTATATAGTGTAAATCAGGATATCGTAGAAAAGTATCACTAGCTGGATCCCTAGCTATTAAAGGATTTTAACAAGTTTATGTGTGGAATTTCACTTTCAGTTAATGGTATTCGAAAACTCCCTCATCGGAATGATTCCAGTGAGGGAGTTTGTTTTAATTTAAGAAACGTTGTAAGAATTCTTTGGTCCGTTCTTCTTTTGGATTGGTAAAGATTTCTTTTGGATCACCTTGTTCAGCGATGACCCCTTTGTCCATAAAGATAACACGACTTGAGACGTCTCGGGCAAATTCCATTTCGTGGGTGACCACGATCATGGTTAGGCCTTCTTTGGCTAAGTCTTGCATAATTTTAAGAACTTCTCCGACCATTTCAGGGTCCAGAGCTGAGGTTGGTTCATCAAACAAAATGGCATCAGGATCCATAGAAAGGGCCCGAGCGATAGCCACCCGTTGCTTTTGGCCGCCTGAGAGTTGTTTTGGACGAGCAGCCCAATAAGGTTCTCCCATGCCAACTTTCTCTAAGTTCGCTTTAGCAATCTTCTCCGCCGTTTCGCGATCACGCTTGAGAACGGTTGTTTGTGCGACAATGGTATTTTCCAAGACATTTAAGTTTTCGAATAGATTGAAGCTTTGGAAAACCATGCCCAATTTTTCCCGATAGTGGGTGAGATCGTAATCAGGATCGAGAACGTTCTGTCCCCGGTAGAGGATTTCTCCATCAGTCGGAGTTTCTAAGAGATTAATGGAGCGAAGGAAGGTAGATTTCCCGCTACCAGAGCTCCCGATGATGGAGATAACTTCGCCCTTCTCAACAGAAAGAGAGATGTCCTTCAAAACTTCGTTTTGACCGTAGGATTTTTTTAAGTGTTTGATTTCAAGTATTTTTTCTGCCATTATTTCACCTCTTTGACTTGCATTTGATTGGCACCAGTTGTGTAGGTATCAGAGTCTAAGCGACGTTCGATGTAACGAAGGATTCGGGTGATGGTGAAAGTCAGGATAAAGTAAATTACCGCAATAATGGTAAAGGTTGGGAAGTATTGGTAGTTTTGAGTTGCGACCGTATTTCCTGTAAAGTAGAGTTCAACCACAGAGATAACATTCAAGACAGATGTATCCTTGATGTTGATGACAAATTCATTCCCTGTCGCTGGCAAGATATTGCGCACGACCTGTGGGAGAACGACCTTGCGCATGGTTTGTCCATGGGTCATCCCCAGAGCGGTAGCCGCTTCAAACTGGCCAGTATCCACTGCTAAGATTCCTCCACGAACAATCTCACTCATATAAGCTCCTGTGTTGATCGAAACAATAAAGATAGCAGCCCAGGTACGATCCAAGGAAATGTTAAAGGCTTGGGCTGAACCGTAGAAAATCACCATGGATTGAACGATCATCGGAGTACCACGGAAGATTTCAATGTAGACATTGAGGAACCAGCCAAAGAATTTTTGCAAGGCAGCTAGAGCCTTGTTTTTAGACGTAGGAGCAGTTCGGAAAACACCGATTAACAAACCGATAATCAAACCAGCAATGGTCCCTGTCATAGAGATTAAGAGGGTCATTCCAGTTCCTCGTAAGAACTGTGGTCCATTATCTTTCAAAATCTTCATCATTTGGCTGAAGAAAGTCTGCTTATCATCACTAGCATCGTTGGAAGCGGGTTGCTTCTCAATCATATCATCCATGAGTTTGACTTGGTCTTCAGCCGAAATTTTAGCTAGTGTAGCATTGACTTGGTCGATTCGACTGTCGCCTTTTTTCATCCCGATAGCAATGGTCGCATCTTCCTCCCCGACTTCAAAACCTTTTTTGAATTGGATCATCTTAAATTTTGAATTAGCGGATTCAGCTGTCAAGGCTTCGGGCCGCTCAGAAACATAGGCATCGATAACGCCAGATTCTAAAGCTTGACGCATCTGGGCGAAATCCCCCATAGCGGTTTCTTGTTTGGCGCCCTTGAGTTGGGAGATGAGAGAATAGAGGTAGACCCCTTGTTGAGAGGTGACCTTTGCATCCTTGAAGTCATCTAGACTAGTGACATTCGCATAGTTGCCATCTTTGCGCACCAGCATGACCGGCTCACTGGTATAGTAGCTATTTGAAAATGCTATTTCTTTTTTACGCTCTTCAGTAGGGCTCATTCCAGCGATAATCATATCAATTTTACCAGAAGTGAGGGCGGGAATTAGTCCGTTCCAAGATGTTTTTACGATCAGAGGTTTTTTACCTAGTCCCTCAGCAACTTTTTTGGCGATTTGGACATCGTAGCCATTAGCATATTGGTTGGTGCCGTCAATTTTCACAGCTCCATTTGAATCATCCTCTTGGGTCCAGTTGAAAGGAGCGTAGGCGGCTTCCATTCCGATTCGGAGATATTCATCTGCTTTGACTATATGGCTCATTCCCAGACACAAAAGTAGTCCTGTAAAGAGAGCATAAATTGTTTTTTTCATGTAGTCTCCTCTTCTATAAATAGTATCATCTTATTGTACAGGAAATTGGTCTACTTTTCAAACTTGATAACCTTTTCATGAAAAAATGCTATAATAATACAAAGGAGCGTGATCAAATGAAAAAGTATCTGTATCTAGTTTTCGCCTTTCTTGCCTGCCTGTTTGTGAGTCAGAATGTCCAAGCATCTGGTCCCTCCTATGATGTCCTTTCCTACCGAGGAACCCTGACTTTAAATACCTGGGATGATGCTACTTATGAGGAAGAGCTCGTCTATTATTTCAAGGGCTCCTATAATGGGCAATACGTCACTTTAGGAAGTGCTGGGCATATGCCTCAAGGTTTTGAAATTGAGATACCACCAAAGGTTGAGGTGGAAGGTCGCGAGCTTGAAAGAGAGCCTGAGATCACAAACTTAGGAGACGGCTACCGAGTGAAAATTTATAACAGCGGGGTAGCGCATGATACGGTCAAAGTGAAGGTGACTTGGAACTTGAAAAATCTTCTCTATTCACACAAGGATATCTTGCAGTTAAACTGGAAACCAATCACAGATGGCGATAAGAAGGTTGATGAAGTTCAGTTTCGTATCATTCCTAAGTTTGCACCAGCCAATGCGCAGTCGGAACTGTATATCCATACAGCCTTTATGGGACCGGATGTGACGGTAAAGAAAGAAGATGGGTATTATGATGCCACCTTCTATAATCTAGGTAAGGGGCAAGCTGTAGAGTTGTATGGCTATTGGTTGAAGTCAGACCTATCTCCCTTGTATGATTCTGGTCGAAATACAGGATTGACCAAATTGGATGAATTTCATCAGACCCAAGCCAAAATTGAACAGGAAAAATACTGGACACGGATGTTTTGGAACTGGATCTTGCCAGCGTTTATTCTTAGTCTCTGGCTTTTGGCTCTTTTGGGTCGCAATCGTTTTAAAAAAATGATTTGGCCTGGTGTTACCTATCCAACCAATACTCGGCTTTATGAGATTCCTCAGGATATCGCACCTCTGGTGATGAGTTCGGTTGTTTATTCAGCTGAATTAGATGAGGCCTCCCCTACCAATAAGGAGAAGGCAACTTCTCCGGCATTTACATTTGAAAAAATGATTCAAGCAACTTTGCTGGATTTGATGGATCGTGGAGTGATTGTCTACGAGCAGCAAGGAAATGAAGTGGTTTTGACCAGAAAGTCTCATGAACATGTGGATGATTTTGAACGCTCCTTTATGAACATGGCTTTTGGAGATCAGGTTTCCTGTCCTGTTAACCGTCTCTTTGAGAATTATGAATTCAGTGACGATATATATAAACATGCCAAAAAAGCAGATCAAGATGCTGTTCGTTCTCTAGGAAGTCGAGCTCAGGCTCGTTTTGATACGGCTGTCAACCAAGTGGCTCGAGATGTCCATCGTAAGGTAGAAGATCTCCATTTGCCAAGCTATTATCGACCTTTGGAAGCGCATGAAGAAGCACAAGCTCGATGCAGTCTTTTCTTTGGTTGGACGGCTTGGTTCTTAGCTCTTGGAGCAGAAGTTTTTGCTATTTTTGTACTGAAGTGGTTCTCTATTCCTTGTTTGATAGGGATCTTGACCCTTTGGTATCTGCCAGCACGCTTCAATGGGGTATTTAAGCCTGCTTACGAGATGGTGTCGTTAATGGAGCAGGTGCTGAGCAACGTTATTACTGGGATAGTTTTGGTCGCATGTTGAAAGAGATCGCTCACCTCAACGATGCAGAGCTACAGTCTCTTGTTTTATGGAATCGGTTATTGGTATATGCGGCCTTATATGGTGTAGCAGATAAGGTCACAAAAGTCATGAAGCTTCGAAATATTCATTTACAAAACCAAGCCTTGGATGCCTTCGTCTATACACCGTTCTACCATGACGTGACCCGTTCGAGTCATGCGATGTCTACCTATGGATCAACAGCCTCCACGGCCAGTCATTTCACTGTTTCCTCTGGTAGTGGAGGAGGTTTCTCTGGCGGAGGCGGTGGAGGAGGTTTTGGTGCCTTCTAATCCTACCGATCCATTGAAAGATGGGATGAGTTCAGCAAAAGGGGCGCAGAGCCCCCGTAGCTGAACTCTTTTTAATATATTAACTAAATCTAGTCGGATTGATAGAATTATGATATAATAAAGCAAATGTAAGTTTAGGAGAAAAAGATGTTTCTGTTCGAATTAATCAAGGCGATTCTTTTTGGGATTGTCGAGGGGATTACAGAGTGGTTGCCGATCTCAAGTACAGGTCACTTGATCTTATTGCAAGATTTTGTTCAGTTTAAAAACCAAGATCCTGCTTTTATGGAGATGTTTAACGTTGTCATCCAATTGGGAGCCATCCTTGCAGTTGTGGTCATTTATTTCGACAAGTTGTATCCGTTTAAACCGGGAAAATCTCCGCTAGAAGTGCGTCGGACCTGGCAATTATGGGCAAAAGTAGCTGTTGCGACTCTTCCACTTGTCTTTGTTTTCAAACTCGATGATTGGTTTGAGGCGCATTTTCACAACTCCATTTCTGTTGCGATTATGTTGATTACCTACGGGATTGCCTTTATCTATTTGGAAAGACGGGAACAAGTCAAGCCAGAAGTGATGGAGTTGCATAAGTTACCTTATCGAACAGCGTTGTATATCGGACTTTTCCAAGTCCTATCGCTCTTTCCAGGTACGAGCCGTTCAGGTGCTACGATTGTGGGAGGTTTGATCAATGGTGTTAGCCGTCCGGTCGTGACAGAATTCACCTTTTATCTAGGAATTCCAGCTATGTTTGGAGCCAGCCTCTTAAAAGTTGCAAAGTTTGTACTTGGAGGCCATTCACTGGCTCTGGGGCAACTTGTTATTCTACTGGTTGCCATGGGAGTAGCCTTTGTGGTCAGCATGTATGCCATCCGCTTTTTGACAGATTATGTGAAAAAACATGACTTCACAGTCTTTGGGAAATACCGGATCGTACTTGGGTCCATCTTGTTATTGTATGGATTGTTCCGTATCATTTTCTAGGAACATCATGAATGTCATTTCTGAGGTCGGTGACTTTTGTCCCGACCTCTTTTCTCTGCATCCTTTTTTTGAATTCTATCCAATTTTTTAGTATAATAGTAGGACTAGAAGTATGAGGTTATACTATGAAGATGAAGCAAATTAGTGATTCGACAATTAAAATCACGATCCAACTAGAAGACTTAGAAGAACGTGGAATGGAAATTGCTGATTTCCTTGTTCCACAGGAAAAAACAGAAGAATTTTTCTATGCCATTTTGGATGAGCTTGAAATGCCGGAAAGTTTCCTGGATAGCGGGATGCTGAGTTTTCGTGTGACACCAAAACCAGACAAATTAGATGTTTTTGTGACCAAATCAAAAATTGACCAACAATTGGATTTTGAGGATTTGTCCGATCTTCCCGATATGGAAGAATTATCGCGCATGACGCCAGATGAGTTTATCAAGACTTTGGAAAAAACCATTTCTGAAAAGACAAAAGGGGATGCGGAAGCCATCCACCATTTGGAGCAAGAAGAGTTGCGTGAGGATCAAGAACCGTCAGAAGTAGTTGAACCACCTGTGACTCAGTATATCTATTATATTTTGCGCTTTACAAGTCTCCAGCAAGTGGTGGCCTTTTCGAAAACAGTAACCTATCCGGTAGATACCTCTGAATTATACAAAATGGGGTCTGAATATTATTTGACCATCTTAATCGACACAGAGGACCAACCAAACCAATATCCAACCTGGTTACTTGCCATCATTCGTGAATATGCTGATGATTCAGATGTGACACGAGCAGTTCTGCAGGAACATGGGCATTTACTGATGGTATCAGGTGCGATTGAAAATTTGAAGAAAGTTGCTAGCTTATGATGTCTTTTTCATTGCAATTTGTTCTGGTGTTGATTGGAACCTTCATGATTGCCTTGGTTTTGACGCCTCTGGTTCGCTTGTTCTCCTTTAAGATCGATGCAGTGGATTATCCCAATGCTCGTCGTATCAATACCAAGCCCATGCCAAGTGCTGGTGGACTGTCTATTGTGATCTCTTTTACGATTGCAACCTTAGTCTTTATTCCTATACTGACCTCCACTACCGCACCAATCAAAAGTTACCTCTCTTACACCCTACCGGTTGTAGGAGCTGGATGGCTGATTGCTCTCACGGGCTTGATCGATGATGTAAAAGAATTATCTGCTAAGAAAAAGATGATCGGCATTCTTCTTGCAGCCAGTTTGGTCTGGTTCTACACAGACTTTCGGCTGGATGATTTTAAAATTCCATTCGGCGGTCCCTTGCTTCATTTTTGAACCATGGTTGTCTTATCTTTTGACGGTGATTTGGATTGTCTCCATTACCAATGCGGTTAATCTAATTGATGGATTAGATGGTTTGGTGAGCAGGGGTCTCCATTATTTCTCTTGTAACTATGGGGATTGTTTCCTATTTCTTTCTACCAGTTCCCAATCTCTTTTTGACCATGACCATCTTTGTCTTGGTTGCAGCCATCGCTGGCTTCTTTCCTTTTAATTACCATCCAGCTATTCTCTATTTGGGTGATACAGGTGCTTTGTTTATTGGATTTATGATTTCTGTTTTATCCTTGCAAGGTTTGAAAAATGCGACAGCTGTTGCTGTAGTCACCCCTATGATTATCCTTGGAGTTCCGATTACAGATACCTTTTTGGCGATTATCCGGCGGACGCTGTCTGGTCAAAAATTTTACAAACCGGATCGTAATCATTTGCATCATCGTCTGCTCTCCTTGGGGTTAACCCATCGAGGAACCGTATTGGTAATCTATGGAATCTCGATGATTTTTTCGATGATCTCTTTACTGCTTAATATTTCTACTCGTATCGGGGGAGTCTTGCTTGTAATTGGGCTCTTGTTTGGAGTGGAGCTGTTAGCGGAATTAATCGGGGTTCTAGGACCTAGTCATAGTCCGTTATTAAATGTCCTTCGTTATATTGGAAATTCCTCCTACCGTGAGGAAGTCCGTCAAAAACGGAAAGAACAAACTAAATAAGAATTGTTCTAATCAAAAGAAAAGCCAATTAGGCTTTTTTTTGATATACTTAAAAGGTAAAAAAATACTTTGTGATCAAGGTGCCTTGATTTTGAGGTCTTTGATCGGTCAAGGTAAAAGAAAGGGAATGCAATGTCGACATTAGAAATTAAAGACCTTCACGTTGAAATTGAAGGCAAAGAAATTTTAAAAGGTGTAAATCTTACCCTAAAAACTGGTGAGATCGCAGCGATTATGGGACCAAATGGTACAGGGAAATCGACTCTCTCAGCAGCGATTATGGGAAATCCAAATTATGAAGTAACCAAAGGTGAGGTTCTATTTGACGGTGTCAACATCTTGGAATTGGAAGTAGATGAACGTGCGCGGATGGGCTTGTTCCTTGCTATGCAATACCCTTCTGAAATCCCAGGAATTACCAATGCAGAATTTTTACGCGCAGCCATGAATGCTGGTAAAGAAGAGGATGAAAAGATTTCGGTTCGTGATTTCATTAAAAAATTAGATGAAAAGATGGAATTGCTCAACATGAAGGAAGAAATGGCAGAACGTTATTTGAATGAAGGATTCTCAGGTGGTGAGAAAAAACGCAATGAAATTCTTCAATTATTGATGTTGGAGCCAACTTTTGCGCTTTTGGACGAAATCGACTCTGGTTTAGATATCGATGCTCTTAAAGTCGTATCTAAAGGTGTCAATGCTATGCGTGGTGAAGGTTTCGGAGCTATGATCATCACCCACTACCAACGTTTGTTGAACTACATTACTCCTGACGTAGTCCATGTGATGATGGATGGTCGGGTTGTACTTTCAGGTGGACCAGAATTGGCTGCTCGCTTGGAACGAGAAGGATACGCCCAACTTGCAGAAGAACTCGGTTACGACTATAAAGAAGAACTATAACTTGAGGACAAGTAGCCTTATTTGTCAGAAAATCAAACAGATAGTATCTTTATTAGGAGAAAAAAATGAGTATTGAAAATATTACCCTCTTTTCGGAACTGCATGCTGAGCCAAGCTGGTTGCAAGATTTACGAAAAAAAGCTTTTGACAAGATCGATCAGTTGGAGTTACCAACCATTGAACGGGTCAAATTCCATCGTTGGAATCTTGGGGATGGAACAATCACGGAAAGTGAAGCTTCTGCAAATATACCTGATTTTACGGCCCTTGATTCGAATGTAAAATTGGTTCAATTTGGAACCCAGACCGTTTTTGAACAGATCCCACAGACTCTAGCGGACCAAGGCGTTCTCTTCACGGATTTCCATTCTGCCTTAGAAGAAATTCCACAGCTAGTGGAAGACTACTTTATGTCTTCTGTTAAATACGATGATGACAAGCTGGCAGCCTATCATACGGCTTACTTTAACAGTGGGGCTGTCCTTTATATCCCAGATAATGTTGAAATTGAGGAAGCAATCGAAGGCATTTTCTACCAAGATAGTGATAGTGATGTGCCTTTTAACAAACACATTTTGATTATTGCCGGTAAAAATAGCAAGTTCAGCTATTTGGAGCGTTTGGAATCAAAAGGTAATGGCTCAGAAAAAGCAACTGCTAATGTGACGGTTGAGGTGATTGCCCGCTCAGGTGCCCAAGTAAAATTTGCGGCGATTGATCGCCTTGGAGAAAACGTTACAGCCTATATCAGTCGTCGAGGAAAACTAGGCCAGAATGCCAGCATTGATTGGGCCATCGGTGTCATGAATGAAGGCAATGTAGTTGCAGACTTTGACAGTGACTTGATTGGAAACGGAAGTCATGCGGATTTGAAGGTCGTTGCCTTATCAAGCGGTCGTCAAGTCCAAGGAATTGATACGCGCGTGACCAACTTTGGTTGCAACTCGATCGGAAATATCTTGCAACATGGGGTTATTCTTGAAAAAGGAACCTTGACCTTCAATGGAATTGGTCACATTATCAAGGGAGCAAAGGGGGCAGATGCCCAGCAAGAAAGTCGTGTCTTGATGCTTTCTGACCAAGCTCGTTCAGATGCCAATCCAATCCTTTTGATTGAAGAAAATGACGTCACAGCAGGCCACGCAGCATCGATCGGTCAAGTAGATCCAGAAGATATGTACTATCTTATGAGTCGTGGTCTGGATCAACACACAGCAGAACGTTTGGTAGTACGCGGTTTCTTGGGTTCTGTCATTGTTGAAATTCCAGTCAAAGAAGTACGCGATGAAATGATTGCCACCATCGAAGAAAAGTTATCTCAACGCTAAGGAGAAAGGATGCTAGATAGAAATACGATTGCTCAAGATTTTCCAATTCTCGACCAATTCGTCCATGACGAACCCTTGGTTTATCTAGACAATGCAGCAACAACACAAAAACCTAAACGTGTTCTGGAAGCAGTCAACCACTATTATTTGCAAGATAATGCCAATGTCCATCGCGGCGTTCATACCTTGGCTGAGCGAGCGACAGCAGCCTATGAGGCAGCGCGTGAAAAAGTCAGAAAGTTCATCAATGCTCCATCAACCAAGGAAATCCTTTTTACAAGAGGAACGACGACGGGACTGAACTGGGTAGCTCGCTATGCGGAAGAAGTCTTGAAGGAAGGAGACAAAGTTCTGATTTCCATCATGGAACATCACTCCAACATCATTCCTTGGCAGCAAGCCTGTAAAAAGACAGGAGCAAAACTGGTCTATGTCTATCTAAAAGATGGCTTACTGGACATGCAGGACTTAAAAAGCAAACTCAGTGAGAAGACGAAATTTGTCTCCATCACCCATGCTTCTAACGTTCTAGGTGTGGTCAATCCGATCAAGGAAATTGCTCGATTGGCTCATGAAGTCGGAGCTATCATGGTTGTTGACGGGGCTCAATCAACTCCACATATGGCCATTGATGTGCAGGATTTAGACGCAGATTTCTTTGCTTTTTCTGGTCATAAGATGGCTGGGCCGACAGGGATTGGTGTCCTTTACGGGAAAGAAGAACTCTTGCATCAAATGTCTCCAGTGGAATTTGGAGGCGAGATGATTGACTTTGTCTATGAGCAATCTGCTTCATGGAAGGAATTGCCTTGGAAATTTGAAGCTGGAACGCCCAATATGGCTGGAGCAATTGGACTTGGAGCAGCGATCGACTACCTGGAAGAGTTGGGAATGGATCAGATCGAAGCGCATGAGCAAGAATTAATTGCCTATGTGTTTCCAAAATTACAGGCCATCGAAGGTTTGGTCATTTATGGTTCCCAAGACTTGGCCCAACGTTCCGGTGTGATTTCCTTTAATTTAGGCGATCTCCATCCGCATGATTTGGCGACAGCCTTAGATTATGAAGGAATTGCTGTTCGTGCAGGTCATCACTGTGCCCAGCCTCTCCTTCAATACCTGCAGGTCCCGGCAACTACAAGAGCGAGTTTCTACATCTACAACACCAAGGCTGACTGTGATAAATTGATTGAGGCATTGATCAAAGCAAAGGAGTTTTTCAATGGCACTTTCTAAATTAGATTCACTTTACATGGCGGTCGTAGCCGACCACTCAAAGCACCCCCACCACCAAGGGCAGATTGAAGATGTTGATCAGATCCAACTCAACAATCCAACTTGTGGAGACGTGATCCAGTTGAGTGTGAAATTTGATGAAAATGATAAGATTGAAGATATTGCCTTTGTCAATTCAGGCTGTACCATTTCAACAGCTTCAGCTAGTATGATGACGGATGCTGTAATAGGAAAAACGAAAGAGGAAGTGGAAGAATTGGCACAGGTCTTTTCAGAAATGGTCCAAGGCCAATCGGATCCTCGGCAAGAGGAATTGGGAGACGCAGCCTTCTTGTCTGGAGTTTCAAAATTCCCGCAACGCATAAAATGCGCGACCCTCTCCTGGAATGCCCTTAAAAAAGCGATCGAACGTAGCAATTAATTAAAAGAAGAAACAGAGAAAGAAAGGAAATTATGGCTGAAGAAAGAGTCGAACCGAAACCAATTGATCTCGGTGAATATAAATTTGGATTTCACGATGACGTTCAACCTATTCTCTCTACAGGAAAAGGCTTGAACGAAGCAGTAATTCGTGAATTATCTGCAGCAAAAAATGAACCAGAATGGATGCTGGAATTTCGCTTGAAATCTTTTGAAACCTTCAAAAAGATGCCCATGCAAACCTGGGGTGCGGATCTATCAGATATTGACTTTGATGATTTGATCTATTATCAAAAACCTTCAGATAAACCGGCCCGTTCTTGGGATGAAGTTCCAGAGAAAATCAAGGAAACCTTTGAGAGAATTGGGATTCCTGAAGCGGAACGTGCTTACCTAGCAGGAGCTTCTGCCCAGTATGAATCAGAAGTGGTTTACCACAATATGAAAGAAGAATTTGAGAAGTTGGGGATTATCTTTACCGATACGGATTCTGCCCTGAAAGAGTACCCAGATCTTTTCAAACAGTATTTTGCTAAGTTGGTACCTCCAACGGATAATAAGTTGGCTGCCCTGAACTCTGCTGTGTGGTCTGGCGGAACCTTCATCTATGTACCCAAAGGTGTAAAAGTAGATGTACCGCTTCAAACTTACTTCCGTATCAACAATGAAAATACAGGTCAGTTTGAACGAACCCTGATTATCGTTGATGAGGGGGCGAGTGTCCACTACGTAGAAGGATGTACAGCGCCAACTTATTCAAGTAACAGCTTACACGCGGCCATTGTTGAGATCTTTGCTTTGGATGGTGCCTACATGCGTTACACGACTATTCAAAACTGGTCAGACAATGTTTACAACTTGGTAACCAAACGGGCCAAAGCGACGAAAGATGCGACAGTGGAGTGGATTGATGGGAACCTAGGTGCTAAGACAACCATGAAATACCCATCTGTTTACCTGGATGGGGAAGGTGCACGTGGTACGATGTTGTCCATTGCGTTTGCCAATGCTGGGCAACACCAGGATACAGGGGCAAAGATGATTCACAATGCCCCTCATACAAGCTCGTCTATCGTTTCAAAATCCATCGCTAAAGGTGGTGGAAAGGTAGACTATCGTGGACAAGTTACCTTTAATAAGAATTCGAAGAAATCTGTCTCTCATATTGAGTGTGATACCATCATTATGGATGATATTTCAGCATCAGATACGATCCCTTTTAATGAGATCCATAATTCTCAAGTCGCACTGGAACACGAAGCTAAGGTCTCAAAAATCTCAGAGGAACAATTGTATTACTTGATGAGTCGTGGTCTAACTGAAACAGAAGCGACAGAAATGATTGTCATGGGATTTGTGGAGCCCTTCACTAAAGAACTTCCAATGGAGTATGCAGTTGAGCTAAACCGCTTGATCAGCTACGAAATGGAAGGATCAGTAGGCTAATTTAGTTTAATAGGGTGATAAAAAAATCACAATGGATTTTGATCCATTGTGATTTTTTCTTATAATTTTTCATTGACATAGCGGACGAATTTATTCCACCAAACCTTCAGGAAAAAGCTCTTCTCAATGTTTTTTTCAGCAACCATTTCAACCGTTGGTTCCTGGTCTTCCAAATAGCCACGACCGATTTTTTCTGGATCGGAGTATTGGAGAAGTCCTACATCAGTACCAGACTTCACAGGGGCCTTGAATTGGCTCTGATTGCTTTTGAAACGAATCTTCGCTTCTGTTTGATTGCCTTGTTTTTCAACGACATAGAAGTCTTTTTTGGCGACGGCCGAAACGGATTGGGCTTTCCCGTCCATAATGGAAACCTTACTGTTTCCGTAGGGATCGCCTTTCTTTACAACAATTGAAGAGTAGAAGGTTCGTACCACATAGTTCATCAGAGAAGAAGTGGTCACAAAGCGTGCATAAGGATCACCGTCAACAGCTTCAACTCCTAGGACAACCGTTATCATGTGGATTCCATTTTGCGTGGTGGATGCGGCAAAGGTAATCCCACCCTTGGTAGAGTTGCTAACGCGAAGGCCATCGACTCCACTACGGTAATTCGGCATCCCCTCTAGCATCAGGTTGGGGTTTTCAATCTGTGTTTGTGAGAACAGAGCAGTTGGTTTAGATGTATATTGTGTCACTTCAGGAAAATCTTGTAGCAAGTGCTTAGCAATGACAGCAATGTCATAAGCGCTCAATTGATTTTCATCCGCTTTCCCTTCAGGATCACCGCTGATGGTTTGTGTATTTAAACCTGTTGCGTTGATCAAGTGAGGAGATCGAATGCCCCAAGAAGACAATTTTTGCCTCATCTTTTCAACGAAGCCTTTTTCGGAGCCACCGATCTTCTCAGCTAAGGCTAAGGCAGCAGTACTAGAGTTTCCAACTAGCAAAGCCGTTAGTAGCTGATCGACAGTATATTGATTCGACTCCATGGGAATCGTGCCGGCACCTTCGATATCATTTAAGGCCAAGGCTTCTTCAGATAATTTGACGGAGTCTTTTAATGAAAGCTTCTTATCATGAATCGCTTCAAAGATCAGATAAGTAGTCAGAAGGGTAGACAAACCACCCACATCGCGTTTTTTCTCTGAGTCTTTTTCGTACAAAATTTTACCAGTATCTGCTTCGACGGCGATGGCACTTTTAGCAGGAAGATCCAGCTCGTCTGCAAGAATCATTTGAGTTGGAAAACTGCATAAAAGGATGATGCAGGTTAAAAAAGAAAGAAAGAATTTTTTCACAGTTATTTCCTCATTACTTAGTCTTCTCTATTGTATCATAGAAAATCAGAATGGAAAATTGAAAAATCATCCTTCAATCTGAGAAACCACTTCTATCAAGGTTTACAAGCAACGAACGGGCGAATATTCAGAAAATTTAGTTTACTTTTTTTTCTACTTGTGATATAATCTTAAACAAATCTAAAAAAACTATTGGAGAATTCCTATGAAAAAAGGTAAAGTATTCGCAGTTGCCGGAGTAACTCTCCTTGCAGCAGGATTGTTGGCTGCATGTTCAGGATCAAATACAAGCAAATCAGGTTCTGCTTCAAACGAAGACAAGAACTATGGCTATGTCTACACGTCAGATCCAACAACTTTGGACTATACGGTATCCTCTAAAGCTGCTACACATGACATCACTACAAATGTGGTAGACGGTTTGCTGGAAAATGACAAGTATGGAAATCTTGTGCCTTCACTAGCGGAAGACTGGTCAGTATCAAAAGATGGTTTGACCTATACCTACAAGATTCGTAAGGGTGTTAAATGGTACGATGCAGATGGTGAAGAACATGGTGAAGTGACAGCTAAAGACTTCGTGACTGGTTTGAAACACGCAGCTGATAAGAAATCAGAATCTCTTCCACTCGTTCAAGGCTCTGTCAAAGGGTTAGATGATTATGTCCAAGGGAAAATCACAGACTTTAGCCAAGTAGGTGTTAAAGCGGTTGATGATTACACACTTGAGTACACATTGAACAAACCGGAAACTTTCTGGAACTCTAAGACGACTAACGGAATCTTGTTCCCAATTAGCACAGAATTCTTGAAGAGCAAGGGTGAAGATTTTGGCCAACCAAACGATGTCAAATCAATCCTTTCAAATGGACCATTCCTTTTGAAATCCATTACTTCAAAATCATCTGTTGTCTTTGAAAAAAATGACAACTACTGGGATAAGAAAAACGTTCACCTTAAAGAAGTGAAATTGACTTATTACGACGGATCAGACCAAGATTCATTGGCGCGTGGATTCTCTGATGGTGCGTATACAAAAGCTCGTCTTTTCCCTGCAAGCTCTAACTTTGCAACAGTAGAGAAAAAATATAAAGACGATATCTTTACCACACCAGCTGGATCAGGTGTAGCAGTGCTCGGATTTAATTTGGATCGCCAATCTTATAACCACACAGCTAAGAAATCAGATGCTGAAAAAACTGCTACTAAGAAAGCAATTTTGAACAAAGATTTCCGTCAAGCCATCACTTTTGCCTTGAACCGTGAAAGCTACTCAGCACAATTAAATAGCAAACAGTTTGCAAAACCAGCTATCCGTAACACCTATACAGCTCCAGCTTTCGTACAAGTAAATGGTAAAGACTTTGGGGATGTGGTTGCAGATAAATTGAGCACTTATGGTGATCAATGGAAGGGTGTTAACCTTGCTGATGGTCAAGATGGTCTTTACAACAAGGATAAAGCCAAAGCACAACTTGAAAAAGCGAAAGCAGAGCTTCAAAAAGATGGCGTTCAATTCCCAATTCATATTGACGTACCAGTAGCTCAAAACTCTACAGGTTTTGTGGCTCGTATGCAATCTTTGAAACAAACAGTCGAAGAAACTCTTGGGAAAGACAATGTCGTTCTAGATCTTCAAATGATGGACTCAGATGAAGTGTTGAATATCACTTTGAACGTACCATCAGCTGCAGATGCAGACTGGGATCTTCAAGGAATGGTAGGATGGAATCCAGACTATGATGATCCATCAACTTATCTTGATACTCTTCAACCAGCTTCTGAGGACCAAACAAAAAGTTTACCTTGGTTTTGCAGGTGGTGTAGATAACCCTTCAGCGAAAGCAGTAGGTTTAGATGAGTTCGCCAAGCTTCTTGATGACGCAAGTAATGAAACACAAGATGTTGTGAAACGTTACGAAAAATACGCAGCAGCTCAAGCTTGGTTGACCGATAGTGCAATTGTTATTCCAACGATGTCAAGTACAGGTGCTGCAACAGTCGTTTCTAAGGTAGTTCCATTCTCTGAACCATCATCACAAACAGGTAACAAAGGTTCAACATACTTCAAATACGTTGAAGTTCAAGATGAGCCAGTAACTAAGAAACAATATGATGAAGCTCTTAAGAAATGGCAAAAAGAAAAAGCTGAGTCAAACAAAAAAGCTCAACAAGACCTTGAAAAACACGTTAAATAATTAAATTATTGCTTTTCATCAGAACTTTCTCTTCTAGGGGAGAAAGTTCTTTTGAACATTAAAGGAATGAAATATGAAAAAATATGTTTTTATGCGTATTTTACGTTCGTTAGTGTCAATTTTTCTAGTCACGACATTAACTTACACGATTATCTATACGCTAACACCGAGAAATCTCATTTTTAAAAATGACCCCAACTATAATAAAGTAGCGAAGACGAAAGATTCGAAGATCAACTACGAAAACACGGTCTATGATCGCATGGGTTATTTGGAATACATGGATTCAAAAAGCTTGCAACAAAAAGCAAGTGAAGAAGATTCATCTGTAACAGTTGATGCAACGTCTGCTAACGAAAAGATCTATAAGAAATACATCGACAAATTAGGTCATGGTTGGCAGTTGAAACGATTCCCGGAAAGCAAATCTTTCTATGCAGTTCGAGAAATCCCAGTTTTTGAACGTGTTGTTAGCTTCTATGCAAATTTGATTCAGTTTGATCATCCAGGTTGGGTGAAAGATGCCTCAAATCCAAATCTCAAACGCTATATCCGTATTGAAATGATCCATCTATTGGTTGGTCAGTTGTAGGTTCTGGTACGAAACACAAATACCTCTTGTACTTTAATGGACAATTCCCATTTGTACATCAAAACTTTGTGACTTTAAACCTTGGAAATTCATATCCAACTTATTCAAATACTCCCGTTCTTCAAGTAATCACACAAGGACAAGGAACGACTAAGAAGAGTGAAGTGAACTTCCCTACAGGTAAAAAGACATCTTCCATCGATATCTACTCACGTACCTACAAATCTCCAAGCAAAGCAGACTCACAAGATATTAGTCGTTTTGGTAAAGGAGATGCCTATACAGCAACCTTGAGCAACTATGAAAATCCTTCAATGATTGCAAGTTCTGCTATCATTGGTTTGATTGGGATTGCCATTGCCTATTTGATTGCGATCCCATTAGGATCTTACATGGCTCTGTTCAAGAACTCATGGTTTGATAGCATCTCAACTGCTGTCTTGACTTTCATGATGTCACTTCCAACCATTGCCTTGGTTTATATTGTACGTTTGGTAGGTTCTCTATTTGGGCTTCCAGATTCATTCCCAGTTCTTGGAGCACAAGATTGGCGCTCATACGTCTTACCATCACTGATTCTTGGATTGTTGAGTGCACCATTTATTGCCGTTTGGATCCGTCGGTACATGATCGACATCCACTCGCAAGATTTCGTCCGTTTTGCTCGTTCAAAAGGATTGTCAGAACGTGAGATCTCAAGAAAACACATCTTCAAAAATGCAATGGTCCCATTGGTGTCTGGTATTCCAGGTGCTATTATTGGAGTTATCTCAGGTGCGACTCTTACAGAAACAGTCTTCGCCTTCCCAGGTATGGGTAAGATGTTGATTGACTCTATTAAAGCATCAAACAACACCATGGTCATTGGACTTGTCTTTATCTTCACATCACTTGGTATTTTTGCTGCCATGTTGGGTGATATCTTGATGACAGTACTTGACCCACGGATTAAATTAACGAATACGAAAGGAGGCAAATAATGGCTACAATCGATAAAAATAAATTTCAGTTTGTAAAACGTGATGACTTTGCCTCTGAAGTAATCGATGCCCCAGCATACTCATACTGGAGATCAGTGTTCAGACAATTCTTGAAGAAAAGAACAACCATCATTATGCTTGCTATTTTGGTTGGGATTCTACTGATGAGTTTTGTCTATCCCATGTTTTCAAATTTTGATTACAACGATGTTAGTAAAGTAAATGACTTTAGCGCCCGTTTGAATCCTCCTAGTGCCAAAGCCTTCTTCGGTACAGATAACAACGGGAAATCCCTTTTTGATGGGGTTTGGTTTGGTGCTCGGAATTCGATTATCATTTCCTTCATCGCCACTGTTATTAACGTTGTGGTCGGAGTTATCGTTGGTGGAATTTGGGGAATCTCAAAATCTATCGACCGGATCATGATGGAAGTGTATAATGTTATTTCAAACATTCCATTTATGTTGATCGTTATCGTATTGACTTACTCAATGGGATCTGGTTTCTGGAACTTGATTCTTGCCATGTCCTTAACAGGATGGATTGGAATTGCCTATACCATTCGTGTCCAAATCATGCGTTACCGTGATTTGGAGTACAACCTGGCCAGTCGGACTTTGGGGACACCAACTTTAAAAATTGTAACGAAAAACATTTTGCCACAATTGGTATCAGTTATCGTGACTCAAACATCACAGTTGCTCCCAAGCTTTATTTCATATGAAGCCTTCCTTTCCTTCTTTGGTCTAGGTCTTCCAATTACAGTTCCAAGTTTGGGACGTTTAATCTCTGACTATTCTCAAAACGTAACAACAAATGCCTACCTATTCTGGATTCCATTAACTGTTTTGATTTTAGTCTCCTTGTCATTCTTTATCGTCGGACAAAACTTGGCCGATGCCAGCGACCCACGTACACATAGATAGGAGGAGTAGATATGACATCAAATAACAATATTATTTTATCTGCTCAAGATATCGTAGTGGAATTTGACGTGCGCGATCGCGTGCTCACAGCCATTCGCGGCGTATCACTTGAGCTAGTTGAAGGCGAAGTGCTTGCTTTAGTTGGTGAGTCAGGCTCAGGAAAATCAGTTTTGACCAAAACCTTTACAGGTATGCTTGAAGATAATGGTCGTGTGGCCCAAGGTACGATTAAATACCGCGGTCAAGAATTGACTGATCTGAAGTCCAATAAAGATTGGGAGAATATTCGTGGTTCTAAAATTGCAACGATTTTCCAGGATCCAATGACAAGTTTGGATCCCATCAATACAATTGGATCTCAAATTACAGAAGTCATTATTAAACACCAAGGAAAGACAGCAAAAGAAGCTAAAGAAATGGCTTTGGACTATATGGCCAAAGTTGGCATTCCAGACGCAGAACGTCGCTTTGATGAATATCCCTTCCAATATTCGGGTGGGATGCGTCAGCGGATCGTTATTGCGATTGCTTTGGCCTGCCGTCCAGATATCTTGATCTGTGATGAACCAACAACAGCCCTTGACGTAACGATTCAAGCACAAATCATCGATTTATTGAAATCCTTACAAAAAAAGAATATCAATTTACTGTTATCTTTATCACCCATGATTTAGGTGTGGTTGCAAGTATTGCAGATAAGGTAGCAGTTATGTATGCTGGCGAAATCGTTGAGTTTGGTAAAGTAGAAGAAATTTTCTATGATCCAAAACATCCATACACATGGAGTTTGCTTTCAAGTTTACCACAATTATCAACCTCAGATGGAGACCTTTACTCTATCCCTGGGACACCTCCTTCATTGTACGCTCCAATCAAAGGAGACGCCTTTGCTCTTCGTTCTGATTATGCTATGCAGATAGATTTCGAAGAAGAAGCACCTGCCTTTAAAGTTACAGATACTCACTGGGCGAAAACATGGTTGCTCCATCCAGATGCACCAACAGTTCATAAACCAGAAGTAATCGAAAACCTTCACGAAAAAATCGGCTCAAAAATGGGCTTCACTAACATTACAGAATAGGAGGAAGGAAATGACTGAAAAATTAGTTGAAATTAAAGATTTAGAAATTTCCTTCGGTGAAGGAAGTAAGAAATTCGTTGCTGTAAAAAACGCAAACTTCTTCATTAATAAGGGAGAAACGTTCTCTCTTGTAGGTGAATCTGGAAGTGGTAAGACGACAATTGGACGTGCTATCATTGGTCTAAATGATACAAGCGCTGGAGAAATCATTTATGATGGTCGTAAGATCAACGGGAAAATTTCTCACAGTGAGAAATCAGAGTTGATTCGTAAGATCCAAATGATCTTCCAAGACCCTGCTGCCAGTTTAAATGAACGTGCAACAGTTGATTATATTATCTCTGAAGGTTTGATCAACCACCACTTATTCAACAGTGAAGAAGAACGACAGGAAAAAGTGAAAAATATCATGCATGAAGTTGGGCTTCTTGCAGAACATTTGACACGTTACCCTCACGAATTCTCAGGCGGACAACGTCAACGGATCGGTATTGCTCGTGCACTTGTCATGGAGCCAGAATTTGTCATTGCGGATGAGCCAATCTCAGCCCTAGATGTTTCAGTTCGTGCGCAAGTTTTAAACTTGTTGAAAAAATTCCAAAGAGAATTAGGTTTGACTTACCTCTTTATCGCCCATGATCTATCAGTTGTGCGGTTTATTTCTGATCGTATTGCGGTTATCTATAAAGGAGTAATTGTAGAAGTAGCGGAGACGGAAGAGTTATTTAATCATCCAATCCATCCATATACACAATCACTACTTTCAGCTGTTCCAATTCCAGATCCGATTTTAGAACGTAAAAAAGTTCTAAAAATTTATGATCCTGAACAACATGATTATTCTGAAGATAAACCACAAATGGTTGAAATCAAACCAGGTCATTATGTATGGGCTAACAAAGCTGAAGAAAATAAATACAGACAAGAATATAAATAGAGAGGATATCCTCTCTATTTTTTACTTCTTTTAAAAAAACTTTCAAAAAAATCAAAAAAAATAAAAAAAGTTATTGACAAGGTATAGATGACGTGATATACTAATATAGTTGTCGCGCGAGAGCGACAAAGACCTTTGAAAACTGAACAAGACGAACCAATGTGCAGGGCACTATAACGGAAGTTATAGTAACTGAACAATAAAAAAACAATAAATCTGTCAGTGACAGAATGAGTTTAAGACAAACAATTATTTTAATGAGAGTTTGATCCTGGCTCAGGATGAACGCTGGCGGCGTGCCTAATACATGCAAGTAGAACGCTGAAGCTTGGTGCTTGCACCGAGCGGATGAGTTGCGAACGGGTGAGTAACGCGTAGGTAACCTGCCTGGTAGCGGGGGATAACTATTGGAAACGATAGCTAATACCGCATAACAGTAGATATTGCATGATATCTGCTTGAAAGGTGCAATTGCATCACTACCAGATGGACCTGCGTTGTATTAGCTAGTTGGTGGGGTAACGGCTCACCAAGGCGACGATACATAGCCGACCTGAGAGGGTGATCGGCCACACTGGGACTGAGACACGGCCCAGACTCCTACGGGAGGCAGCAGTAGGGAATCTTCGGCAATGGACGAAAGTCTGACCGAGCAACGCCGCGTGAGTGAAGAAGGTTTTCGGATCGTAAAGCTCTGTTGTAAGAGAAGAACGAGTGTGAGAGTGGAAAGTTCACACTGTGACGGTAACTTACCAGAAAGGGACGGCTAACTACGTGCCAGCAGCCGCGGTAATACGTAGGTCCCGAGCGTTATCCGGATTTATTGGGCGTAAAAGCGAGCGCAGGCGGTTAGATAAGTCTGAAGTTAAAGGCTGTGGCTTAACCATAGTACGCTTTGGAAACTGTTTAACTTGAGTGCAGAAGGGGAGAGTGGAATTCCATGTGTAGCGGTGAAATGCGTAGATATATGGAGGAACACCGGTGGCGAAAGCGGCTCTCTGGTCTGTAACTGACGCTGAGGCTCGAAAGCGTGGGGAGCAAACAGGATTAGATACCCTGGTAGTCCACGCCGTAAACGATGAGTGCTAGGTGTTGGGTCCTTTCCGGGACTCAGTGCCGCAGCTAACGCATTAAGCACTCCGCCTGGGGAGTACGACCGCAAGGTTGAAACTCAAAGGAATTGACGGGGGCCCGCACAAGCGGTGGAGCATGTGGTTTAATTCGAAGCAACGCGAAGAACCTTACCAGGTCTTGACATCCCTCTGACCGCTCTAGAGATAGAGCTTTCCTTCGGGACAGAGGTGACAGGTGGTGCATGGTTGTCGTCAGCTCGTGTCGTGAGATGTTGGGTTAAGTCCCGCAACGAGCGCAACCCCTATTGTTAGTTGCCATCATTCAGTTGGGCACTCTAGCGAGACTGCCGGTAATAAACCGGAGGAAGGTGGGGATGACGTCAAATCATCATGCCCCTTATGACCTGGGCTACACACGTGCTACAATGGCTGGTACAACGAGTCGCAAGTCGGTGACGACAAGCTAATCTCTTAAAGCCAGTCTCAGTTCGGATTGTAGGCTGCAACTCGCCTACATGAAGTCGGAATCGCTAGTAATCGCGGATCAGCACGCCGCGGTGAATACGTTCCCGGGCCTTGTACACACCGCCCGTCACACCACGAGAGTTTGTAACACCCGAAGTCGGTGAGGTAACCTTTTAGGAGCCAGCCGCCTAAGGTGGGATAGATGATTGGGGTGAAGTCGTAACAAGGTAGCCGTATCGGAAGGTGCGGCTGGATCACCTCCTTTCTAAGGAAAAGGAAACCTGTACGTTGGTCTTGTTTAGTTTTGAGAGGTCTTGTGGGGCCTTAGCTCAGCTGGGAGAGCGCCTGCTTTGCACGCAGGAGGTCAGCGGTTCGATCCCGCTAGGCTCCATTAACACTTTATAGTGTTAAGATTGAACATTGAAAATTGAATATCTATATCAAATAGTAACAAGAAAATAAACCGAAACGCTGTAAATATTTAAAGAGTTTAGGTCGTAAGACCAAAAATAAGGTTAAGTTAATAAGGGCGCACGGTGGATGCCTTGGCACTAGAAGCCGAAGAAGGACGTGACAAACGACGAAATGCTTTGGGGAGCTGTAAGTAAGCGACGATCCAGAGATGTCCGAATGGGGGAACCCGGCAGGTAATGCCTGTCACTCATTACTGTTAAGGTAATGTAGAGGAAGACGCAGTGAACTGAAACATCTAAGTAGCTGCAGGAAGAGAAAGCAAAAAGCGATTGCCTTAGTAGCGGCGAGCGAAACGGCAGGAGGGCAAACCGAGGAGTTTACTCCTCGGGGTTGTAGGACTGCAATGTGGACTTAAAGATTATAGAAGAATGACATGGGAAGGTCAGCCAAAGAGAGTAAGAGCCTCGTATTCGAAATAGTCTTTATACCTAGCAGTATCCTGAGTACGGCGAGACACGTGGAATCTCGTCGGAATCTGGGAGGACCATCTCCCAACCCTAAATACTCTCTAGTGACCGATAGTGAACCAGTACCGTGAGGGAAAGGTGAAAAAGCACCCCGGGAGGGAGTGAAATAGAACCTGAAACCGTGTGCCTACAACAAGTTCGAGCCCGTTAATGGGTGAGAGCGTGCCTTTTGTAGAATGAACCGGCGAGTTACGATATGATGCGAGGTTAAGTTGAAGAGACGGAGCCGTAGGGAAACCGAGTCTGAATAGGGCGCATTAGTATTATGTCGTAGACCCGAAACCATGTGACCTACCCATGAGCAGGTTGAAGGTGAGGTAAAAACTCACTGGAGGACCGAACCAGGGCACGTTGAAAAAGTGCTTGGATGACTTGTGGGTAGCGGAGAAATTCCAAACGAACTTGGAGATAGCTGGTTCTCTCCGAAATAGCTTTTAGGGCTAGCGTCGACATTAAGATTCTTGGAGGTAGAGCACTGTTTGGGTGAGGGGTCCATCCCGGATTACCAATCTCAGATAAACTCCGAATGCCAATGAATTATGGTCGGCAGTCAGACTGCGAGTGCTAAGATCCGTAGTCGAAAGGGAAACAGCCCAGACCACCAGCTAAGGTCCCAAAAATAATTGTTAAGTGGAAAAAGGATGTGGGGTTGCACAGACAACTAGGATGTTAGCTTAGAAGCAGCTATTCATTCAAAGAGTGCGTAATAGCTCACTAGTCGAGTGACCCTGCGCCGAAAAATGTACCGGGGCTAAAAACAATTTACCGAAGCTGTGGATACCTTTTATAGGTATGGTAGGAGAGCGTTCTATGTGTGGAGAAGGTATACCGTGAGGAGTGCTGGAACGCATAGAAGTGAGAATGCCGGTATGAGTAGCGAAAGACAGGTGAGAATCCTGTCCACCGTAAGACTAAGGTTTCCAGGGGAAGGCTCGTCCGCCCTGGGTTAGTCGGGACCTAAGGAGAGACCGAAAGGTGTATCCGATGGACAACAGGTTGATATTCCTGTACTAGAGTATGTAGTGAAGGAGGGACGCAGTAGGCTAACTAAAGCGTGCGACTGGAAGTGCACGTCTAAGCAGTGAGGTGTGAATTGAGTTAAATGCTTAGTTCTATAACATTGAGCTGTGATGGGGAGCGAAGTTTAGTAGCGAAGTTAGTGACGTCACACTGCCAAGAAAAGCTTCTAGCGATAATCATACTCTACCCGTACCGCAAACCGACACAGGTAGTCGAGGCGAGTAGCCTCAGGTGAGCGAGAGAACTCTCGTTAAGGAACTCGGCAAAATGACCCCGTAACTTCGGGAGAAGGGGTGCTGACTTTACGTCAGCCGCAGTGAATAGGCCCAAGCAACTGTTTATCAAAAACACAGCTCTCTGCTAAATCGTAAGATGATGTATAGGGGGTGACGCCTGCCCGGTGCTGGAAGGTTAAGAGGAGTGCTTAGCGGTAACGCGAAGGTATGAATTGAAGCCCCAGTAAACGGCGGCCGTAACTATAACGGTCCTAAGGTAGCGAAATTCCTTGTCGGGTAAGTTCCGACCCGCACGAAAGGCGTAATGATTTGGGCACTGTCTCAACGAGAGACTCGGTGAAATTTTAGTACCTGTGAAGATGCAGGTTACCCGCGACAGGACGGAAAGACCCCATGGAGCTTTACTGCAGTTTGATATTGAGTGTCTGTGCCACATGTACAGGATAGGTAGGAGCCATTGATATCGGGACGCCAGTTTCGATGGAGGCGCTGTTGGGATACTACCCTTGTGTTATGGCCACTCTAACCCGGATAGGTGATCCCTATCGGAGACAGTGTCTGACGGGCAGTTTGACTGGGGCGGTCGCCTCCTAAAAGGTAACGGAGGCGCCCAAAGGTTCCCTCAGAATGGTTGGAAATCATTCGCAGAGTGTAAAGGTATAAGGGAGCTTGACTGCGAGAGCTACAACTCGAGCAGGGACGAAAGTCGGGCTTAGTGATCCGGTGGTTCCGTATGGAAGGGCCATCGCTCAACGGATAAAAGCTACCCTGGGGATAACAGGCTTATCTCCCCCAAGAGTTCACATCGACGGGGAGGTTTGGCACCTCGATGTCGGCTCGTCGCATCCTGGGGCTGTAGTCGGTCCCAAGGGGTTGGGCTGTTCGCCCATTAAAGCGGCACGCGAGCTGGGTTCAGAACGTCGTGAGACAGTTCGGTCCCTATCCGTCGCGGGCGTAGGAAATTTGAGAGGATCTGCTCCTAGTACGAGAGGACCAGAGTGGACTTACCGCTGGTGTACCAGTTGTCTCGCCAGAGGCATCGCTGGGTAGCTATGTAGGGAAGGGATAAACGCTGAAAGCATCTAAGTGTGAAACCCACCTCAAGATGAGATTTCCCATGATTTTATATCAGTAAGAGCCCTGAGAGAAGATCAGGTAGATAGGTTAGGAGTGGAAGTTGTGTGAGCAATGGAGCGGACTAATACTAATAGCTCGAGGACTTATCCAAAGAGTCAGAAGATATTGACAATGTAAGGTTAACTTGTTAGAATATAGATATTCAATTTTGAATGTTTAAGCATTCATAGTTAAGTGACGATAGCCTAGGAGATACACCTGTACCCATGCCGAACACAGAAGTTAAGCCCTAGAACGCCGGAAGTAGTTGGGGGTTGCCCCCTGTGAGATAAGGTAGTCGCTTAGCTTGATTCCGCCATAGCTCAGTTGGTAGTAGCGCATGACTGTTAATCATGATGTCGTAGGTTCGAGTCCTACTGGCGGAGTATAGAAAGTTAAGATCAAATAGTTGATCTTTTTTATTTTGCATTTTTAAGAAAGAAAAGCTCCGTTAAGTAAACGGAGCTTTTAGTTATTTAGTTGTTTGAGAAGAAGGCATCATATAAAGCTTTAATGGCTTTTTCCTCTTGGTCTTTACTAACAACAAACATGATGGATACTTCACTTGAACCTTGAGAGATCATTTGGATATTAATTTCATTTTCTGAGAGAGCTTTTGCTGCAGTAGCAGTAACCCCCACATGACTCTTCATTTTTTCACCAACTATCATAATGATTGAAAGGTCATGTTCAATTTCAGCAGTGTCAACTTCTAATTTTTGAGTTAGTTGCTTTAAGATTTCCTGTTCTTTGATTGGGGTTAATTCACGTGATCGCAAAATAATGGACAAGTCATCGATACCTGTTGGCATGTGTTCCCAACTAATATTGAGGTCCTCAAGAATTTGAAGGAATTTACGACCGAATCCAACTTCTCGGTTCATCAGATATTTGGAGGTGTTAATGCTAACAAATCCGGAATCTCCAGCAATTCCGACAACTGTTACATGATCATTTGAATGTTCTAAAACAATACGAGTTCCAGGATGTTCTGGATTATTTGTATTTTTTATAACTAGTGGAATTTTTCCTCTGTATGCAGGAACGAGTGCTTCATCGTGTAAGACTGAAAATCCTGCATAAGCCAACTCACGCATTTCTTTGTATGTTAATTCTGGGATGGAATGTGGGTGTTTAATAATCCCGGGATGAGCTGCAAAGATTCCATCTACGTCTGTAAAGTTTTCATATAAATCAGCCTTGACACCAGCAGCAATGATGGACCCAGTGATATCTGAACCACCGCGAGAGAATGTACAAATATCCCCATTCTGGGTTACACCAAAGAATCCTGGAATAACAACGACTTCATTTGAATCCTTTAATTCTTCAATCTTATCATAGCTAGATGGTAAAATTCGAGCGTTGGAAGGCTCTGCAGTTACGGTAAGTCCCGCTTCTTTAGGATGAATGTATCTAGCTTCTAACTCATTTTGATTGAAATAGGCAGCAATGAGTTTAGCATTATTATTTTCTCCAGCCGCTAGAAAAGCATCGTATGTAAAAGGATTGCCTTTTTTAGGTAAATTAGTTAAATCATAGATATCTTCAGCGATCTCTTGAATAATAGTTTCTTTTAGTCCCAACTCCTCAGTAATATCACGATAACGTTCAATAATCCATTGCTGGGTTTGGGTAACATCCTTATCTGAAGTGAACTCTTTATAATATCGAATGAGGGCATCCGTTACCTTTGTATCTTCCGCATTGCGTTTACCAGGAGCCGATACAACAACAAATCTTCTTTCTGGATCATCTTTGATTATATCAAGTACTTTTTTTAATTGAGTAGCAGATGCTAGAGAACTTCCACCGAATTTAGTAACTTTCATGTTTTCTCCTTAATAGTTTCATTAATACATTATACCAAAGTTCAGTTATTGATACAATGTATTTCCTGATAGGTCAAAAATTAATTGAATAGTCAGAGGAACATAGTTTAAAATATTCAAATTTTACAATTTTGTTACATCTTATAGAGATATTTTACTAATTTTATTTTTTGTGGTATGATATGTTATATTTCAAAAGCTTTAATATCAAAATATTTAATCTGAAAATTAAAGGAGTCTGTGATGTTTGAAACAATTTTGTATTCTGTTGAAAATGAGGTGGCGACAATTTCTTTAAATCGTCCGGAAGTATCCAATGGTTTTAACATTCCAATGTGTCAAGAAATTTTAGTGGCCTTGGAAGATGCTGGGAGGAATGAAGAAGTGAAGTTCGTCATCCTGTCAGCAGAAGGAAAAATTTTTTCAGTTGGTGGGGATTTGAGCGAAATGAAACGGGCGGTCGATGCGGATGACATCGAGTCTCTTGTCTTAATCGCTGAATTGGTTAATACTATTTCAAAGAAAATTAAGCAATTGCCTAAGCCAGTTATCATGGTGGCAGATGGAGCTGTCGCAGGAGCAGCGGCGAACATTGCAGTAGCTGTTGATTTTTGTATCATTAGTGAGCGGACAAAATTCATTCAGGCTTTTGTTGGAGTTGGTTTGGCACCAGATGCGGGTGGATTGTTCTTATTAGGAAAAGCGATTGGTATGTCACGGGCTACTCATTTAGTAATGACAGGGGAAGCCTTGACGGCAGAAAAAGCATTGGAATATGGAGTAGCTTACCGCGTCTGCGAATCTGAAAAACTTGAGAAAACGGTAGATCAATTGCTTAAAAAATTAAGAAGGGGATCTTCGAATTCTTATGCTGCTATGAAAGAAATGGTTTGGGAAGCTTTCCTAAAAGACTGGGATCAATATGCGGGTCTTGAATTAGATTTGCAAAAGAAATTAGCCTTTACGGAAGACTTTAAGGAGGGGGTTATTGCCTACTCTGAAAAACGTCGTCCGCAATTCAAAGGAAAATAAATTTGCAATTTTTCTATATTTTGTGAAAAAAAGCTTGCAAATTATTTTCATTTTTGATAAAATTTGACTATCAAAGTAAAATTAGGAGGTGGAGTTTTGAATTACCAATTAGTTAATGACTATTTAACATCCATCTTTAATAATGTTTTGGTTATCGAGGAGTCAAGCCTAAGAGCAAGTCGATTTAAAGATGTTTCTATTAAAGAAATGCACACGATCGATGTGATTGGTTCGACACCGAATGCAACCCCGAGTGATATTTCACGGGAGTTGATGGTGACTTTGGGGACTGTCACGACAAGTTTGAATAATCTTGAGCGCAAAGGGTATATTGAAAGAAGAAGATCTGAAGTTGATCGCCGGGTTGTACACTTGAGTTTAACAAAGAATGGTCGTCTACTTTATCGACTTCATCAGCAATTCCATAAAAGAATGGTCAACCAAATTATTGGAGATATGAGCCCCGAAGAGAAGAAAGTGATGCAAAAAGGATTGCAAAATCTGTATCGCTTCTTGGAGGAAATTAAATAATGGTCTTTGCTAAAATTAGTCAAGTTGCTCATTATACACCGGACCAAGTCGTATCAAATGACGATTTGGCTGAGATCATGGACACAAGTGATGAATGGATCAGTAGTCGTACAGGGATCCTACGACGTCACATTTCAAGAGATGAGACGACTAGCGATCTGGCAACAGTGGTGGCACAAAGATTGTTGGCAAAAGCAAATATAGACGCGGAGGAAATTGATTTCATTCTTGTTGCAACAATTACTCCAGATAGTTTAATGCCATCAACAGCAGCTCGGGTACAAGCCAATATTGGAGCTTCTAAGGCTTTTGCTTTTGATCTGACTGCAGCATGTAGCGGATTTGTATTTGCATTAGCAACTGCTGAAAAATATATTTCATCAGGAATGTACCAGCGTGGGCTAGTGATCGGCAGTGAGACACTGTCAAAAGTCTTGGACTGGTCAGACCGGTCTACGTCAGTCCTCTTTGGAGATGGAGCTGGTGGGGTCTTGCTTGAAGCGAGCGATCAAAAATCCTTTTTAGCTGAGAATCTCTTTACTGACGGAAGCCGAGGTTCTAGTCTTGAATCTTGCTATTTGGGTCTATCATCTCCCTACTCAGAAGAGGTTTCTGATCGAAGATTTCTGAAAATGGATGGACGGTCTATTTTTGATTTTGCAATTCGTGACGTTACGAAAAGTATCCAAAAACTGATAGCAGATGCATCATTGGAAGCAGAAGAGATTGACTATTTCCTTTTACATCAGGCGAATGACCGAATGTTAGATAAAATGTCAAAAAAACTGGGTGTTCCTAGAGAAAAGATCCCAGCAAATATGATGGAATATGGAAATACTAGTGCTGCTAGTATCCCCATTCTATTATCGGAGTGTGTCGAGAATCATCGAATCAAAATGGATGGAAGTCAAAAAATTCTTCTAACAGGATTCGGCGGAGGTTTGACATGGGGCACACTTCTTGTTACAATCTAGTTAAACATGTGGAAACACATTTTAAATTTATAATTTATTTTTAAGGAGGCCAATCATGGCAGTATTTGAAAAAGTACAAGAAATTATCGTTGAAGAACTTGGTAAAGAACCATCAGAAGTAACTCTTGAATCTACATTCGAAGATTTAGAAGCAGATTCATTGGATTTGTTCCAAGTTATCTCTGAAATCGAAGATGCTTTTGACATCCAAATCGAAACTGAAGAAGGCTTGTCTACTGTTGGTGATCTTGTCGCTTACGTAGAAGAAAAAACAAAATAATAATGATGGATGAGAGTATCGAAAGATATTCTCTCTTGTTTAGGTAATAGTTTGAGGCTCAAAGAAACAGTCATACAAACTCAAACTATTACTTAAGCGAAAAATGAGGTAGGTACTATGCAAACACGAATTACTGAACTATTGAATATTAAGTATCCAATCTTCCAAGGTGGGATGGCTTGGGTCGCTGACGGTGACTTGGCTGGAGCGGTATCAAATGCTGGTGGTCTTGGAATTATTGGTGGCGGAAACGCTCCAAAAGAAGTTGTGAAAGCTAACATTGATAAAGTGAAGTCTATTACAGATAAACCTTTTGGTATTAATATCATGCTCTTGTCTCCATTTGCGGATGACATTGTTGACCTTGTGATTGAAGAAGGTGTAAAAGTTGTCACAACTGGGGCTGGAAATCCTGGAAAATATATGGATCGATTTCATGAAGCAGGGATTACTGTTATTCCAGTGGTTCCGTCTGTTGCTCTTGCAAAACGGATGGAAAAATTGGGTGCCGATGCGGTGATTGCAGAAGGAATGGAAGCTGGAGGTCATATTGGTAAATTGACGACTATGACCTTGGTTCGTCAAGTGGTTGAAGCAGTTTCGATTCCTGTCATTGGTGCAGGTGGTGTTGCAGACGGTGCTGGAGCAGCGGCGGTTTTCATGCTTGGTGCAGATGCTGTTCAAGTTGGGACACGATTTGTCGTTGCTAAAGAATCAAATGCTCACCAAAACTTTAAGAATAAAATCTTGAAAGCCAAGGACATTGATACAGTGATTTCTGCATCGGTTGTTGGACACCCTGTTCGTGCGATCAAGAATAAATTAGCTTCTGCCTACAACCAAGCTGAAAGATTTCTTAGCTGGTAAGAAAACGCAAGAGGAAATTGAAGAACTAGGAGCAGGTGCACTTCGCAATGCCGTTGTTGATGGAGACGTTGATAATGGATCTGTGATGGCGGGCCAAATCGCTGGACTTGTGAGCAAGGAAGAAACTTGTGCTGAAATTCTAGAAGATATCTATTTTGGTGCTGCCAAAGTAATTCAAAGAGAAGCTGCTCGTTGGGCAGATGTTCAGTAAGTATTTTGTATTGAAAGGATAGGAATAGTGACAAAACGCGCTTTCTTATTTGCTGGTCAAGGTGCTCAGAAATTGGGAATGGCTCGTGATTTATATGAGGCTTATCCAATTGTCAAAGAGACATTTGACACAGCTAGTCGTATTTTAGGCTATGATCTTCGTGCATTGATTGATTCGGATGAAGAAAAGCTCAATCAAACACGCTACACACAGCCAGCTATTTTAACGACGTCTATTGCGATTTACCGTTTATTAGCAGAAAAGGGTATTACACCGGATATTGTGGCTGGTCTTTCTTTGGGGGAATATTCTGCCTTAGTTGCTGCAGGAGCACTGTCATTTGAAGATGCAGTAGCTTTGGTTGCGAAACGTGGTGAATTCATGGAAACAGCAGCTCCTGCTGGAAGTGGGAAGATGGTTGCTGTCATGAATACGGATCCAAGTTTGATCGAGGAGATTTGTCAACAAGCATCTGAAAAAGGTGTAGTGACGCCAGCTAACTACAATACACCAGCCCAAATTGTGATTGGTGGGGAAGTTGAAGCTGTTGATTATGCTGTGGAATTGCTTAAAGAAGCAGGTGCTAAACGCTTGATTCCTCTTAATGTATCAGGCCCATTCCATACAGCTTTATTGGAAGAAGCTAGTCAAAAATTGGCTACTGAACTAGAGAAAGTATCATTCAATGACTTTGCCCTCCCATTGGTAGGTAATACTGAAGCTCAAATTATGAGGTCAGAAGACGTTAAAGCTCTTTTGGCTCGTCAGGTGAAAGAACCGGTTCGTTTCTATGATTCAATTGCTAGAATCCAAGAATTTGGTGTAGATGAAGTGATTGAGATTGGGCCTGGAAAAGTCTTGTCAGGTTTCTTAAAGAAAATTGATAAAACTCTACCAACTCAAAATGTTGAAGATCAGGCTAGTCTAGATGCTCTTCTGAATGCTTAAAATGAGGTAATGATGGAACTTAAGAATAAAAATGTTTTTGTAACAGGTTCAACGCGTGGAATTGGATTAGCTGTGGCACATAAATTTGCGAGTCTTGGTGCCAATCTTGTCCTAAACGGCCGTTCAGATATTCCGGAGGATTTATTGGCACAGTTTTCGGATTATGGTGTGACTGTTGTTGGTATCTCTGGGGATATTTCTAACGGAGAAGATGCTCAACGCATGGTGACTGAAGCGATTGAAAAGCTAGGAAGCATTGACGTTTTGGTCAATAATGCTGGGATCACAAACGACAAATTGATGTTGAAAATGACTGAAGAGGACTTTGAACGTGTCTTGAAATTAATTTGACGGGTGCCTTCAATATGACGCAAGCCGTCTTAAAACCGATGTCTAAGGCTCGTCAAGGTGCTATTATCAACATGTCCTCGGTTGTAGGTCTCATGGGCAACATCGGTCAAGCAAACTATGCAGCATCAAAGGCTGGTTTGATTGGTTTTACCAAATCAGTCGCGCGTGAAGTGGCAGCCCGGGGCGTGCGTGTCAATGCGATTGCACCTGGTTTCATTGAATCGGATATGACAGATGCTATTCCAGAGAAAATGAAAGATGCCATGATTGCTCAAGTACCAATGAAACGTATTGGTCAAGCTGAAGAGGTTGCCGAAGTCGCAGCTTTCTTGGCAACTCAAGAATATTTAACTGGCCAAACGATTGCCATTGATGGTGGAATGACCATGCAATAAGCAATGGGTACTGATCGAAAGTCACTTACTTAAATATCCATCCGACAAAAGGAGAATATATATGTCTACAAATCGTGTTGTTATCACAGGTTACGGTGTAACCTCACCTATCGGGAATACACCAGAAGAGTTTTGGAATAGCCTTCATGAAGGAAAAATTGGGATTAAACCCATTACGAAATTTGATGCTTCTGAAATTCCAGTCTTTAACGCAGGTGAAATTCAAGATTTCCCATTCGATAAATATTTTGTGAAAAAAGATCAAAATCGAATGGATACCTATTCATTGTATGCAATCTATGCTGCAATGGAAGCTCTTGAAAATGCAGGCCTAAATATGGAAGAAGAAGACCGCGATCGCGTAGGTGTAATTGTTTCCTCTGGTATCGGTGGTTTGCAAGAATTGGAAGATCAAATTATCCGAATGCATGAACGTGGAATGAAGAGAATCCAACCTATGTTTATCCCTAAAGCTCTTTCAAATATGGGTGCTGGGAATATTGCGCTTAAAATTGGTGCACAAGGGGTATGTAAATCAGTGACAACTGCCTGTGCCTCTGCCAATGATGCTATCGGTGAGGCCTTCCGCGAAATTAAATTTGGTTTCCATGATGTTATTTTAGCCGGTGGTGCTGAAGCTTCAATCACTAAAATTGGTATCGGTGGTTTCAACGCCCTAACAGCACTTTCAACTACAGAAGATCCAGAACGTTCATCTATTCCATTTGATAAAGACCGTAATGGTTTTGTAATGGGTGAAGGAGCAGGGGTACTCGTAGTCGAAAGCTTGGAACATGCCCAAAAACGTGGTGCTACCATCTTGGCTGAGATTGTTGGTTACGGATCAAACTGTGATGCCTACCACATGACAACACCAACTCCAGACGGTTCTGGAGCTGCTAAAGCAATTAAATTGGCTATCAATGAAGCTGGTATCAAGCCTGAAGATATTGACTATGTCAATGCCCACGGTACTTCAACACCTGCCAACGAAAAAGGTGAAAGTGGTGCTATTGTGTCTGTACTTGGTAAAGAAGTTCCAGTTTCATCTACTAAATCCTTTACAGGTCACTTGCTTGGTGCCGCTGGTGCTGTTGAAGCTATTGCTACCATCGAGGCTATTCGTCACAGCTTTGTACCAAAAACTGCTGGTACAAAAGAATTGTCTGACTACATTGAAGCTAATGTTGTTTATGGCGAAGGTAAAGAAGCTGATATTGAGTATGCAATCTCAAATACCTTCGGTTTTGGTGGACACAACGCTGTACTTGCCTTTAAACGTTGGGAGGGATAATTCATGAATATTTCTGAAATTAAAGATCTATTGGCTCAATTTGATGCTTCAACTTTGCGTGAATTCTCATATAAAAATAACGGCGAAGAATTGAATTTGAGTAAATCAAACTAGTTCAGTTGCGGCTACACCGGTAGCTCCTGCAGTTGAAGTAGTGGCAGCAACCCCTCAAACTCCGGTAGTAGCCCCTGTTGTCGAAGCAGCGGCAACTCCAGCTGTAGCGGCTGAACCAGTTGCTGCTCCAGCTCAAACAGCAGAAGGTGATGTGGTTGAAAGTCCATTGGTTGGTGTGGTTTACTTGTCACCAGCTCCAGATAAACCTGCCTTCGTATCTGTAGGAGACAAGGTGACTAAAGGTCAAACACTCTTGATCATTGAAGCTATGAAAGTGATGAATGAAGTACCAGCACCTAAAGATGGAATTGTCACTGAAATTTTGGTGAAAAACGAAGAAATGGTTGAATTTGGAAAAGGATTGGTTCGAATCAAATGACAATTGATATTAATGCTATTCGTGAGGCTTTGCCACATCGTTACCCAATGCTTTTGGTAGATCGTGTTTTGGAAACAAGCGAAGATACCATTGTTGCTATTAAAAATGTGACGATTAATGAACCATTTTTTAACGGTCATTTTCCTCAGTATCCAGTTATGCCAGGTGTTCTCATTATGGAAGCCTTAGCTCAAACAGCAGGTGTACTGGAGTTGTCAAAACCTGAAAATAAAGGGAAATTAGTCTTTTATGCAGGAATGGACAAGGTGAAGTTTAAAAAACAAGTCGTTCCAGGAGATCAACTGGTGATGACAGCTACTTTTGTCAGACGTCGTGGAACAATTGCTGTTGTTGAAGCAAAAGCAGAAGTAGATGGCAAGCTTGCAGCTTCAGGAACGCTTACTTTTGCAATTGGAAATTAAGAAAGGCCTATCTATGTTTCGTAAGATCTTAATCGCCAATCGTGGTGAGATTGCAGTTCGTATCATTCGTGCAGCTCGTGAACTCGGCATTGAGACGGTTGCAGTGTATTCTACTGCTGATAAAGAAGCCTTGCATACCTTACTAGCTGATGAAGCAGTTTGTATTGGACCTGCCAAATCAACAGAATCTTATTTGAATATGAGTGCGGTTTTATCTGCAGCTGTTTTAACAGGTGCAGAAGCCATTCACCCCGGTTTTGGATTTTTGAGCGAAAACTCAAAGTTTGCGACCATGTGTGAAGAAGTTGGCATTAAATTTATCGGCCCATCTGCTAAAGTCATGGATATGATGGGGGATAAGATTAATGCTCGTAAACAGATGATCAAGGCAGGAGTTCCTGTCATTCCTGGATCAGATGGGGAAGTCTATACTTCAGAAGAAGCTCTCGAGATTGCTGAGAGAATCGGCTATCCTGTCATGTTGAAAGCATCTGCAGGAGGAGGCGGTAAGGGAATTCGGAAGGTTGAAAAACCAGAAGATCTCGTTGCTGCTTTTGAATCTGCTTCCTCAGAAGCCCAAGCTGCTTTTGGAAATGGCGCCATGTATATGGAGCGGGTGATTTATCCTGCACGCCACATTGAAGTACAGATTTTAGCGGATCAGCATGGACATGTGATTCATTTAGGTGAACGTGATTGTTCTCTTCAGCGGAACAATCAAAAAGTTCTAGAAGAATCCCCTTCGATTGCCATTGGAAACTCTTCGTAATCGAATTGGATCTGCTGCTGTTCGTGCAGCTGAATCAGTTGGTTATGAGAATGCTGGGACCATCGAATTCTTATATGATGAAGGCAAGGGTGAGTTCTACTTTATGGAAATGAACACTCGTGTTCAAGTAGAGCATCCTGTAACGGAATTTGTAACTGGAGTTGACATCGTTAAGGAACAGATCAAAATTGCAGCAGGCCAAGAATTGTCTGTCACTCAAGAGGATATTGTTATCAAAGGCCATGCAATTGAATGCCGGATCAATGCGGAAAATCCTTCCTTTAACTTTGCACCATGCCCAGGGAAGATTACCAATCTCTATCTTCCAAGTGGAGGGGTTGGTCTACGTGTGGATTCTGCCGTTTACCCTGGTTATACAATTCCTCCATACTACGATAGTATGATTGCTAAGATCATTGTTCATGGTGAAAATCGATTTGATGCACTGATGAAGATGCAACGAGCTCTTTATGAGTTAGAAATTGATGGTGTCACTACCAATAGTAATTTCCAGTTGGATTTGATTTCAGATTCGCATGTGATTGCTGGTGATTATGACACTGCATTTTTGATGGAACAATTCCTTCCAAATTATAATAAGGAATGATGAAAAAGCCTGGACTTGTGAGGGAAGTAAGAACATCATCCTCACAGTTTCAGGCTTTTATAGTAATGCTATAGATGCTGTAGCATATTTTAAGGAGTAAGTAATGGCATTATTTTCTAAAAAAGATAAATATATTCGGATCAATCCGAATAGGTCATCCTGGAAGGAACCTCAACCAAAACCTGAAGTTCCGGATGAACTATTTTCGCAATGCCCAGGTTGTAAACATACCATTTACCAAAAAGATTTAGGAAGCGAACGGGTTTGCCCGAATTGTAGTTATACATTCCGTATTTCTGCTAAAGAACGCTTAGCTCTTACAGTGGATCCGGCTAGTTTTGAAGAAATGTTTACAGGGATTGAAACGACAGATCCCTTGAAATTCCCAAATTACCAGAAAAAATTGGCCGCTGTAAGGGAAATGACAGGGTTGGATGAAGCTGTACTGACAGGAACCGCATTGATTAAAGGGCAAAAAGTTGCTCTTGGGATCATGGATTCTAATTTTATCATGGCTTCAATGGGTTCTGTAGTAGGTGAAAAAATTACCCGACTGTTTGAACTAGCGACAAAAGAACATTTGCCGGTCGTTCTCTTTACTGCTTCAGGTGGAGCACGGATGCAAGAAGGGATTTTAAGTTTGATGCAAATGGCAAAAGTCTCTGCAGCTGTCCAACGTCATTCAAAGGAAAAATTATTCTACTTGACGGTATTAACAGATCCGACAACGGGTGGTGTAACAGCTTCCTTTGCCATGGAAGGAGATATCATCATGGCAGAGAGTCAGGCCCTGGTGGGCTTTGCGGGTCGGCGCGTGATCGAGTCTACTGTACGTGAACAATTACCAGATGATTTCCAAAAAGCGGAATTCTTACAAGAACATGGATTTGTTGACTTGATTGTGGAGAGAAGCCAAATCCGAGCAACAGTTGGACAATTATTGGCCCTTCATGGAGGTAAACATGAGTAAAATAACACAGATTATTAAAGAAGCACGTGATCAAGGAAGATTGACAGCGCTTGATTTTGCTCAAGGAATCTTTGATGATTTTATTGAATTACATGGAGATCGGAACTTCCGTGATGATGGTGCAGTAATTGGTGGGATTGGTCGTCTAGGTGATCAATCCGTTACAGTCGTTGGGATTCAAAAAGGGAAAAATCTTCAGGATAACCTAAAACGTAATTTTGGTCAGCCACACCCAGAAGGCTATCGAAAAAGCCTTACGTCTGATGAAACAAGCAGAAAAATTTGGTCGGCCAGTTGTGACCTTTATCAATACAGCAGGTGCTTATCCGGGTGTTGGCGCTGAAGAGCGGGGACAGGGTGAGGCGATTGCCCGCAACCTCATGGAAATGAGTGATTTAAAAGTTCCGATTATCGCAATTATTATCGGAGAAGGTGGCTCTGGCGGTGCCCTTGCTTTGGCTGTGGCAGACAAGGTCTGGATGCTGGAGAACTCCATCTATGCCGTCTTGAGTCCAGAAGGATTTGCTTCTATTCTTTGGAAAGATGGAAGCCGCGCCATGGAAGCCGCCGAGTTGATGAAGATTACTTCTCACGAGTTATTAAAGTATGAAGATTGTTGATAAAGTGATTCCAGAGCATGGCTTTTTCAAATGGAGAACTACTAGCTCAAGTGAAGAAGGAAATCCAAGCAGAATTGAAGGAGCTACAAGCTTTGTCTCTCGAAGATTTGTTAGAGCAACGCTACCAACGTTTTCCGTAAATATTAAAAAAACTGAGCTTGCAGATTTGCAAGACTCAGTTTTTTTGAATTTTATTTTTGGTGCGATGACTTCAGCTCCACCCATGTATGGACGAAGTACTTCAGGAATGGTCACAGAACCATCAGCATTTTGATAGTTTTCAAGAATAGCAGCGACTGTACGTCCAACAGCCAATCCAGAACCATTCAAGGTGTGAAGAAGTTTCACCTTTACCATCGGCTTCATCACGGTAACGAATTTGCGCACGACGGGCTTGGAAATCTTCTGTATTGGAACAGCTTGAGATTTCACGGTAAGTATTTTGTGCAGGAATCCAAACTTCCAAGTCGTAAGTTTTTAGCAGCTGAGAAGCCCATATCTCCCTGTAGAAAGAGCTACGACACGGTATGGAAGCTTGAGTTTTTTTGAAGGATATTTTTCAGCGTTGACAACCATTTTTTCCAATTCGTCATATGATTCTTCTGGTTTGGCAAATTTCACCATTTCAACCTTATGGAACTGGTGTAAACGGATCAAGCCACGGGTATCACGACCTGCTGAACCAGCCTCTGAACGGAAAGATGGACTCATAGCAGTGAAGTAGATTGGGAGATCTTTCCCATCAAGAATTTCATCGCGGTAGTAGTTTGTCAAAGGAACTTCGGCAGTTGGAATCAAGACATAGTTAGTGTCACTAAGTTCAAAGGTATCTTCCTTGAATTTTGGATATTGTCCAGTACCAAACATGGAATCGTGGTTTACCATGTAAGGGGTGATAACTTCTGTATACCCTTCTTTACCGTGCTCATCTAGCATAAAGTTGTAGATAGCACGTTCTAAGCGAGCTCCAAGTCCTTTATAGAAGAGGAAACGAGCACCAGTGACTTTTGCCACCACGTTCCCAATCAAGGATGTCTAAGTCCTCACCAAGGTCCCAGTGAGCTTTTGGTTCAAAGTCAAACTCACGAGGAGTTCCCCAACGGCGAACTTCAACGTTATCGTCTTCGTCAGCCCCAATAGGAACACTGTCAGCTGGGATGTTTGGAAGAGTCGTAGTAAATTCTGTCAATTTGGCATCGATTTCAGCCAATTCTGCATCCAATGCTTTGACTTCTGCAGAAAGAGTTTGCATGGCAGCAATTTTATCATCTGCATTTTCCTTGTTGCGTTTGAGCTTGAGCGATTTCAGCAGAGACCGTGTTACGCTCAGCCTTGAGGGTTTCAACCTTGACCAAGATGTCACGACGCTTGGCATCGATCTCTTTCATCTCGTTCAAGATAGTCGCATCAACACCGCGTGTCGCTAATTTTTCAGCAACTGTATCAAAGTCTGTACGAATTCGTTTAATATCTAACATAGCTTCTCCTTTAACAAAAAACACACCTGTTATAGTGTTGGAGTGGCAGGGCCACGGTTCCATCCAACTTCACAGGTGTGCACTTGATTCGATCTTCAATTTTTTAGATAAACGGTAGAATTTCAATTAAGTCCTCTATCTGCTCACAGCAACCGCAGACTTTCTGAAAGAGTTTCTTAATTTACTTATCCGTTTTCGTTTATTATACAAGAAAAGTACCTATTTTGCAAATAGATTTTTTAATTTAGCTGTGATGGTTTGAATCAAGGTCGGTAACTTGACAATTTTATCATTTCCAAGATGTTCTCGAGCAATTTTTAAGATTTTTCCCGAATCTTTAGAAGCAAAGAGAAATTTTGATTCCTTGGTATAGATTTCAAAATGGCGGCTAATTTTATGTCCGGATACATTAGCTCCGATTTGTTCGATATCCTTCCAGGGAATTTGGACGTAATCTTCTACATTAGCATCTGCGTAAAATTCAAAAGCCACGTCACCAACTAACATTTTTCCAACCTTTCCTCCCACTCCCAGATAAGAGACACCTGTGGTATGGAATTCAACGGTTTTATTCTGCGATTGCGCCATTTTTTCCTCCTGATTTCAAGTAAGTCTATTATATCATAATAAAAAGAAGGTCGAAACCTTCTTTTTGTTGATTTTTGCTTACATCAAGCCAGCAACGTGTGCCAAGACACCGATGACAAAGAGGGCGATGATGATGGTGATAGGAGATACTTTTTTCTTTAAGCAACCACATACAAGCAAAAGTAAGAAGTAATCCCATCAAACCAGGAATCAATGAATCCAAGTTTTGTTGGAAAGTCGTAACTTTTTCAGGTGTTTGAGATAGGCCTGAACCAACTTGAGCGAAGGCTTCTTGGATTCCCTTGTATCCTTCAGGAAGTTTATCCCAGTGGATATAAGCCTTGTCGTCTAATTTGACAGAAGAAACATTGAAGATGAATTTAATCGATACCCAACGTTCTACTAAGACAGCGAGGATGAACATACCCAAGGATAGATGCACCTTTTAGTGATGTCTTGCAAGATACCACCAGACATATCTTTAGTAATTTCAGAACCAGCTTTGTATCCGAGTTCTTGGGTGTACCACAAGAAGGACATACGAATTGCGTTCCATGCAAAGAAGAAGATGAGTGGACCAAGGATGTTACCAGTTAAAGCAAGAGATGCTCCAAGAGCTCCCAAGATTGGACGAACTGTAAACCAGAAGACTGGATCTCCAATACCAGCCAAAGGGCCCATCATACCGATTTTCACCCCTTGGATAGCTGCATCATCAATAGCAGCTCCGTTTGCTTTTTCTTCTTCAAGAGCAAGAGTTACCCCGATGATTGGAGCAGCTACGTATGGGTGAGTGTTGAAGAACTCCATGTGACGCTCAAGAGCAGCCGCTTGGTCTTCTTTCTTGGTGTAGAGTTTTTTGATGGCTGGGATCAATGAGTAAGCCCAACCCAAGTTTTGCATCCGTTCGTAGTTCCAAGAACCTTGCAAGAAGGTTGAACGCCACCAAACTTTTTGACGATCTGATTTAGATAATTGTAATTTTTCAGTCATGATAGTGTCACACCTTTCTTAATAGTCTTCGAGAATGTCGCCGATTGGGTCATTAGAAGTAGCGACTCCGCCCCCTCCGTTGCCACCTTTCTTAGAAAGTGAAAGGTAAATCAAAGCAAGAGCAACACCAATTGCTCCAAGGGCGATCAAGGTTAATTGGCTAACAGCTGCGAGAGCAAAACCAATGGCAAAGAATGGCCATACTTCACGGCTTGCCATCATGTTGATAACCATGGCATAACCAACGGCTACGACCATACCACCACCGATTTGCATACCGTCTGACAACCAAGCAGGCATCGCTTCAAGCGCACCTTTAACAGTTTCAGCAGGGATCATCAAAAGAAGGGCTGCAGGAATCGCGATACGGAGACCTTGAAGAAGAAGAGCTACAAAGTGAGCACGTTCTACACCTTTGAAATCACCTTTTTTAGCAGCAGCATCAGCAGTGTGGACCAAACCAACAGAGAGAGTCCGGACGATCATAGTCAAGAAAAGACCAGCAACTGCAAGTGGAATAGCGACACCTTGAGCCACAGCGATTCCTTTAGAGCTAAAGTCACCACCAAGAACCAAGATAATCGCAGCAGCGACTGATGCAAGAGCTGCATCGGGTGCAACTGCGGCACCAATGTTTGCCCAGCCAAGTGCAAGTAATTGAAGGGAACCACCAAGCATAACACCGGCAGTCAAGTTACCTGTTACCAAACCGATTAAGGTACAAGCAACAAGTGGTTGGTGGAATTGGAATTGGTCAAGGATACCTTCAAGACCTGCTAAGAAGGCAACAACGACCACTAATACCATAGAAATAATAGACATGTTTAAAATCCTTTCGTAAGTAATCGATTATTGAACGTTCGCTTTGTTAATTAAGTCAAACAAATCTTTCTTAGAGTCATTTGGTACTTTACGGACATCAAATTCCACTCCAAGATCACGCATTTTTTCAAATGTAGCCACATCCTCTTTATCCATTGACAACACATTGTTAACCATGGTTTTACCAGTTGAGTGGGCCATTGAACCAACGTTCAAGGTTTTAATCGGAACACCACCCTCGATGGCACGAAGGGCATCTTGAGGTGTTTCAAATAAGATCAAAGCATGTGTTTCACCAAAGCGTGGATCTTTTGCAACGTCGATCAATTTCTGAATTGGGACAACATTTGCTTTAACACCATTTGGTGCTGCTTGCTTGATCAACTCTTTACGAAGTTCATCTTTGGCAACTGAGTCTGAAGCAACGATAATGCGATCTGCTTTTGAATCAGGAGTCCAAGCAGTAGCGACTTGTCCATGAAGGAGACGAGTATCTAAGCGAGCAAGATTAATCTTGAGCTTGCCATCTCCGATCACTGTTCCTTCTGGAATAGCAGCTTGGGCAACAGGAGCAGCTGAAGCAGTGCTTGCTTCTTCGACAGGATTCAATTCTTCTGGGAGAGCTTTGACACCGTCTTTTGCTTCCTTGATGATGTTTGCAGCGACTTTATCAACGCCGGCATTTGCATCCATCAAACGCTCTGTATAAGCTTGAATCAACATCGGAAGGTTTAATCCAGTAATGATCGCAAATTTACGATCGGGATTTTCCCCCATGACACGACTAGCTTGGTTAAATGGAGAACCACTCCAAAGGTCAGCCAAAACCAAGATTTCATCTTCTGCATCAAATGCGGCAACAGCAGCATTGAACTTAGCGTAGAGGTCATCTGGGCCTTCGCTTGGCATGAACGTAACCACTTGAACTTTCTCTTGATCCCCAAAGATCATCGAGCCGGATTGGTGGATTCCAGCTGCAAATTCACCGTGGCTAGCAATAATGATACCAATACTCATTATTGACATTCCTCCTTATAAAATTTGTTTGACTTTCAGTTTAAGAAAACTTTAAGCTTCTTTATTATAATCCGTTTTCATATTTAAGTCAATTTTTCTGTCATCATAAACAGGTAAAAAAGCATCTTTGTTATATTAATTTGTCACTTGCGCATACGGCTTGCTACAAGAGTTTTTCTGACTCTCCTACTTGGTAAGTCTATAAAAAGTGGCGTCATGATGGCTAATCTTTATAGGGGGGAGTGGATTCTAACATTGTGAAATCACTGCTAAAACTGAAAAAGCAAAATAAAAATAGAATGACTTAGCGATGCTCTGCTTGGAAACAAGAAAAAAGACTGGCCCCATTGGACCAGTCATGTAGGTTCGTTTATTAGTTAGTGAAGTCAAGTACCATACGTCCTTGAATAGTTCCAGCTTCCATTTCGTCAAAGACTTTGACAGCATCTTCTACTGGACGTTTTTGAACGACTGGCACTACCAAGCCTTCTGCACCAAACTGGAAGGCTTCTTCCAAATCTTTACGAGTTCCTACTAGAGAACCGATGACTTGGATACCATCTAATACTGTTTTGACAATACTGAGATCCATCATTTCAGAAGGAAGACCCACTGCGACAACGCGACCACCTGCACGAACAGAATCTACTGCTTGGTTGAAAGCTACTTTAGAAACAGCGGTTACGACAGCAGAGTGAGCGCCATCATTTGTTTTTTCTTTGATCAATCCTGGAACATCTTCAATTTCACGACCATTGATGACAAAGTCTGCACCAACTTCTTTCGCCAATTCCAGTTTGTCGTTGTTGATATCGACTGCGATGACATGAGCGTTGAAGACTTTCTTAGCATATTGAACGCCCAAGTTACCTAGTCCCCCAGCTCCGTAGATGACAATCCATTGTCCAGGTTCAGCTTTGGCTTCTTTGATAGCTTTGTAGGTTGTAACCCCGGCACAGGTAATAGAAGAAGCTTGCGCTGGATCTAATCCTTCTGGTACTTTAACCGCGTAATCTGCAGTAACGATACATTGTTCAGCCATTCCTCCATCAACAGAGTAACCAGCATTTTTTACAGTACGGCAAAGGGTTTCACGACCGGTTGTACAGTATTCACAAGTCCCACATCCTTCGAAGAACCAAGCAACGCTGACACGGTCCCCAACTTTAAGGGCTCTTAACATCAGGAGCAAGCTCTTTAACAATTCCGATTCCTTCGTGTCCGAGTACACGGCCTGGGACTTTACCGAAGTCTCCGTGAGCAACGTGCAAGTCAGTATGGCAGACACCACAGTACTCAATTTGAACAAGTGCTTCCCCTGTTTCCAATGGACGCATGTCTTTGTTTGCAACGATTTCAACGCCAGTACCTTCTGGATTTACAACAACAGCTTTCATTTTGTTCCTCCTTCAATGAACGAGAAGCGATCTAGAATTTTGAAAGCGCTTCTCTAATAACTATGTTAATAATATCACAATCATATCTATTGAACAATAAAAAATTGGGAAAAAAAGGAGGATATTGATTAACCGATTAAGGATTTGGGCTGCAAAAAAGACATGAGATACTCTACTCATGTCCATTCGCATTATAGGAATAATTGAATCAATTGGCGTGCGACACCATCCTCATTATTGGTGAAATCTGTGACGGAATCCGCATAAGGAATCAGGACAGAGCTCGCGTTTTTCATAGCATAACCATGACCAGCAAGAGCTAGCATCTCAGTATCATTGTGCTCATCTCCAAAAGCAATCAAATCTTTCTGATCCATATTGAGTTTATCTAAAAGGTAGGTCAGAGCTGATGCTTTGTTCACATTTTTGGGATTGCATTCCAGAATATTTAAGGGACCACCCCAGGTATTGATAGAAAGATTGTAGTCGTAATGCCGATTCATTTCATCTGCTAGAGCATATTTGTCTTCTGCTTTGTTTGAAAGAGGATGCAGTTTGGGTCAGTCGTTACTCGTTCTGGATTGAATTGGTTTTCTGGTTGGAAGGCATCAATTCCGAATAATTTAGGATCTGCGACCTGCTCATTAGGATCAGTAATAAAGAATTTATTACGGTATTCACCAGCGATAAAGTCTGCTTGAATAGTATCACGATTGGCAACCATATCTAGGAGGTATTTTTTATCTAAGGTTAAACATTGTTCATCTGCCCATTTTTTCTCAGGTAGATGGGTTAGGGAGCCATTGAAATTGATCATAGGAGTATCAAGCTCAAGTTGTTTGTAATAAGTATGGGCCATGCGGTAAGGACGACCGGTCGTAATAATTACTTTGTGGCCAAGGGCGCTAATTTTTTTTATGGTATCAATCGTAAAGTCGCTCAATTTGCTTTCGGAATTTAAGAGGGTGCCGTCAAGATCCAGAGCGATCATCTTTTTGTGCATATTTCGGTTCCTTTCGAGAAGAATGAGACCATTATATCAGAAAAAACGGAAAACCGCTTGGAATTGGATAAAAAGGAAGACTTATTCTTGAAAGCCGAAGGATGTTTTGTTAGAATATATATAACGTTCGCAAATTGATTGGGAGCGAGAATGATGAAAAAGGAGTTTATTCTGAAATGGATAAGTTTTTTAAACTTTCAGAACATGGAACCACTGTTCGAACAGAGGTTCTTGCTGGTTTAACAACCTTTTTTGCGATGAGTTACATCCTCTTCGTAAACCCTCAGATGTTGTCACAAACCGGAATGCCAGCCCAAGGGGTCTTCCTTGCAACGATTATTGGATCTGTTGTCGGAACCTTGATGATGGCTTTTTATGCGAATCTACCATATGCACAAGCACCAGGAATGGGCTTGAATGCCTTCTTTACCTTTACCGTTGTATTTGGTATGGGCTACTCCTGGCAAGAAGCTTTGGGAATGGTCTTCATTTGTGGTGTGATTTCGTTAATTATCACATTGACAAATGTTCGGAAGATGATTATTGAATCGATTCCGACAGCCCTTCGTTCAGCGATTTCAGCTGGGATTGGAATTTTCTTAGCCTATGTTGGGATCAAGAATGCAGGATTTTTGAAATTCACGATTGACCCTCATACCTATACTGTCGTTGGGGAAGGAGCAGATAAGGGCAATGCAACGATCTCAGCAAATGCTGCCGCTGTACCAGGATTGGTTAATTTTAACGATCCAGCTGTCCTCTTGGCTCTCGTTGGTCTTGCGATCACTATTTTCTTTGTTGTCAAAGGGATTAAGGGAGGGATTATCCTTTCCATCTTAGCAACCACTGTTCTTGGAGTTCTAATCCATGTTGTTGACATCACTAAAATCGACTTTGCAAGTAACCATCTAGGAGCTGCCTTTCATGATTTGGGCACGATCTTTGGTCAAGCTTTAGGGGCAAAAGGATTGGGTTCTTTAATTTCCAATACTTCTCGTTTGCCTGAAACCCTGATGGCAATCTTGGCCTTCTCCTTGACCGATATCTTTGATACCATAGGGACCTTGATCGGTACCGGTGAAAAAGTAGGGATTGTTGCAACAAATGGTGAAAATCATCAATCAGAGAAATTGGATAAAGCCCTCTATTCTGACCTTGTAGCGACTTCAGTCGGAGCCATTGCAGGGACTTCCAATGTGACAACGTATGTTGAATCCGCAGCTGGAATCGGAGCAGGTGGACGGACAGGTTTGACAGCCTTGGTTGTAGCGATCTGTTTTGCTGTTTCAAGTCTCTTTAGTCCTTTGTTAGCGATTGTACCGACAGCAGCCACAGCACCAATTTTGATTGTTGTGGGAATCATGATGTTGAGTGGTTTAAAAATATCCATTGGGAAGATATGTCAGAAGCAGTTCCTGCCTTCTTCACCTCTATCTTTATGGGCTTCAGCTACTCGATTACACAAGGGATTGCTGCTGGATTTATCACCTATAGCTTGGTGAAAGTGGTTAAAAGACAAGCCAAAGAAGTGCATAGCATGATTTGGATCTTGGATGTTCTCTTTATTTTGAACTATATTAGTATGGCCCTGCATTAATCAAGGGGGAAACAAAAAGGAATGGGTGCAATTCACTGCTCCCATTCTTTTTTGTTGGATCGTAATGTAGAGGGAACCCTGATCCTACTCTTTCAAAAGTAATTCTTAAGTGAACAATTTCTAAAAGAAAGAGCAGAATTTTAAAAAGTTTGGTATAATAGAGAAATGATTAGTCACAATGAAACGGAGCTGATTGCTCTAGGAGAACAGTTGGGAAAACTGTTAGAAAAGCAGGATGTGATCATCCTATCGGGTGATTTGGGGGCAGGGAAAACAACCTTTACCAAGGGAATTGCCAAAGGTTTAGGGATTGATCAGATGATTAAAAGTCCTACCTATACCATCGTTAGGGAATATGAAGGACGTCTGCCTTTCTATCATTTGGATGTTTACCGAATTGGGAATGATCCAGATTCCATTGACTTAGATGATTTTCTCTTTGGAGAGGGTGCTACCATTATTGAATGGGGAGAGCTGATTGAACCGAGTCTTTCGGATGCTTATCTGAAAATTTTTATCCGAAAATTGGAAGATGGCCGAGAGTTGGAATTCGAAGCTCATGGAGCGCGTGCAGAGGCTTTGTTAGCATCCTTTGAGCAAGCAGGAGAGACAGATGCCTAAGAAAAAGGAAGTTACATTAGAGATTCGACAAGCTGAAACGACAGATGCGACTCTTCTTGTTGATTTCTTAAATCAAGTTGGGAAAGAGTCTGATTATATGACCCTGGATGAAGCGGGTATTGGCATGTCCCCAACTGATATGGCGCATTTTCTGCTGCTACAAGAGACAGCGGATAACCGGATTTGTCTCTTATTATTTGTAGATCAAGAACTAGCCGGCTTGTTAAATATCACAGCTGCTCCCCAACGGTCCGTTCAGCATATTGGTGACGTCTTTATTGTGATTCAAAGAGCTTATTGGAATCAGGGACTTGGACAGATCTTGTTAGAAGAAGGAATCGAGTGGGCTCACTCGACTGGTATTCTTCGAAAATTGGTCCTAAATGTGCAAGTTCGTAATGAACGAGCTGTTCATCTGTATAAAAAGCTAGGATTTGAGATAGAAGGGTGCCAAGCTCGCGGAGCTTGTTCAGCTGAAGGAGAATTTTTAGAGGTTTACCTTATGGGAAAACTGATAGATTAAAGAGAGATTCTATATGGTTAAAAAAATTATTTTAATGTTTGAGTTTATTGACGGTAACAGTGATTGGAATTGGAGCCTATGGTCTGACCATTCTCAATCAGACGACAGGAACCCTCAGTAAGACCTATAAGGGCTTGGGAAATGAGACCAATGTCATTGCGGAAAACAAGCCGATGACCATTCTTTTGATGGGGGTTGATACAGGAAGCGGCTCTCGGGAAGATCCTTGGGCTGGAAATAGTGATACCATGATTTTGGTAACCGTCAATCCTCAAACAAAGGAAACGACCATGACCAGCTTGGAAAGAGATATTCTGACCAATATTACTTCTGATGGTGAAACTGTCCAAGCAAAATTGAATTCGGCTTATGCTCAAGGTGGTGCTAAACTAGCTATCAAGACGATTCAGGATCTCTTGAATATCCATATTGATCGTTATGTCATGATCAATATGAAGGGGCTGGTTCAATTAGTGGATAAGGTTGGTGGTATCACGGTCAACAATCCATTTGATTTTGATATTTCGATTGAAGAAAATGAGCCAGAATATACGGCTAAGATTGCACCAGGACGTCAGGAGATTAATGGAGACCAAGCACTCGTTTATTCACGGATGCGATACCAGGATCCAGAAGGAGACTACGGACGTCAAAAACGCCAACGTGAAGTGATCAAAAAGATTGTTGAGAAGGTCTTAAGTCTTAATAGTTTGAGCCACTATAAAGGAATCATTGAGTCTGTTAGTGACAATATGCAAACTAACATTTCACTTGACAGTAACAGCCTTCTTCAATTGCTAGGATATAAAGACGCCCTTTCAACGATTCATCAGTACCAGCTGAAAGGAGAAGATGCAACTTTAGCAGATGGCGGAAGTTACCAGATTGTGACTTCAAAACATCTCTTAAAAATTCAAAATATTATCCGCAAAGCTTTAGGCAAGAAAGAAATAAAAACACTGAAAACCAATGCTTATCTGCTGGACGGGGATGATAGTTTGAAGAATTCTTCTTCTCAAAATGAAACACCAGCATCATCAGAGGAAGCTCCAGTTTATCAGGAGTTCAACCAAATACCAATTGTGCCATCGAGTCAGGATACAGGAGTGGTAACTCCTCAAAGTTCTGTTACACCGGCAACGCCCGTTGTCCCTTCGTCCACAGAGTCTAGTAGCCTTACACCTGTGGTACCATCAGAATAAGAAAAAAACGATTGAATTTTCTCAATCGTTTTTGTTTGGATTCCAGGTGTCTTGGATTTCCTTTAGGGAAGCACTTGCTTGCTGGCTAAAGAGTCTGGTCTTATATTGGAAGTCTGTCACCAATTCTTGAAGAATGGATTTTTGGTCTTGGATAATTTCCAGGTTGCGTTGGATTTTTGCTAAGTTTTCTTGCATCCCCTTGACCAGTCGGTGGGATTCAGTCATTTCTGTTTTGATTTCTTGACGATTTTTTACCAGGTGATAGCTAATGCTGGCTCCTGTTGCAAACCAAAAGAGATTTTTGAATTTCATATGGCCTCCTTGTTTAGCTGTTTTGGATTTTTTCTGCGAGCACGGCTAGTTGGTCAAAATTCGGCTCATGCTCGGCAAATGAAATAGCAAGCTCATCTTGGTCAGAATAGCGAGGGATGATATGGATATGGGTGTGAAATACAGTCTGTCCAGAAACTTCTTCCATGTTGCTGATGATATTCATCCCCTTGGCTTGGGTAGCAGTTGCTACTTTTTTAGCAACCTTAGAGACACGCGCAAATAGTTGAGCAGTAGCCATTTCATCCATCTCTAAGAGATTTCGAGCATGTTTTTTTGGAACTACTAATGTATGACCGGGAGTAACTTGAGAGATGTCTAAAAATGCGATGACCTCCTCATCTTCATAGATCTTGGATGAAGGAATGTCGCCAGCTATAATCTTACAAAAAATACAATCGTCAACCATAAATACACCTCATTTAGACTAAATTTTGTTATAATATAAGAACATTATACCAGAAATCGGAGAAAATATGTTAGAAATCAATAAGTTGACAGGGGGCTATGTCAACATCCCTGTCTTGAAAGAGGTGAGCTTCTCGGTTCCCGATGGGCAACTGATTGGTTTAATTGGACTAAATGGAGCTGGGAAGTCGACCACCATTAATGAAATTATTGGTCTCCTGCATCCTTATGCTGGGGAAGTCCGGATTGATGGCATGAGTCTTCCAGAAGCTCCGACTGAATATCGAAAGAAAATCGGTTATATCCCGGAAACACCAAGTCTTTACGAGGAATTAACCTTGAGAGAGCATATCGAAACCGTAGCCCTCGCCTATGATATAGAGATAGATCAAGTCATGGTGCGCGTCCAGCCTTTGTTGGAACGATTCCGTTTGGCTGAAAAATTAGATTGGTTCCCTACCCAGTTTTCAAAAGGGATGAAGCAGAAGGTCATGATTATTTGCGCTTATGCAGTGGATCCAAGTCTTTATATTGTCGATGAACCCTTTTTGGGATTGGATCCTGTTGCGATTGCAGATTTGATTCAGTTATTGGCGGATGAAAAAGCAAAAGGAAAATCGATTTTGATGAGTACCCACGTTTTAGATTCAGCTGAAAAGATGTGTGATGGTTTTGTGATTCTTCATAAAGGACAGGTTCGAGCACAAGGTACTCTAGATGAGTTGCGTTCAACCTTTGGGGATGAGAAAGCAAGTCTAAATGATATCTATATGACCTTGACAGAAGAGGAAACAGCATGAAAGAGTTGATGAAAAAACGGCAACAAACGTTTCGAACTCAATGTGTAAAATACAGTCGCTATGTTCTCAATGATCATTTCGTCCTCTTCATGCTCATTTTCATAGGATTTTTAGCAGTTCAATACAGCAAATTCTTGCAAGAGCTTCCCAAAGATCCGAGCTTGATCCGCTGGAGTCTTTTGATTGGTTTGTTCTTCTTGGTACCGATTGGCTCTATTGCAACCTATCTGGAGAAGCCAGATGCTTTATTCCTTTTAGTGAAAGAAGAGGAGATAAAAAATCATATCCAGGGGCAGAGTAAGAAGTCTTTTGTATTTTGGCTTTTGATTCAAAGCTTTGTCCTTCTACTATTTGTTCCCCTTTTTCTTGCAACAGGGATGAATGCACTGGGAATTGTAATTTACTTTTTTATTTTAGGATCGACTAAATGGCTTGTTTTTAGCTGGAAAGCTGCACGTTTCTATCAGGATGGATATCTGAATTGGGTTTGGACCATTGCTCATGAGAATGCAAGGAAACAATTGATCCTTCGTTTTTTTGCCCTATTTACAACAGTGAAAGGGATCACGAATAGTGTTAAAAGAAGGGCCTATTTGGATCGTTTCTTGGGCCTTCTTCCTAAAACACATGGGAATACTTGGCTCCACTTGTATATGCGCTCCTTCCTACGTAACGGGGATCTTTTCTCCATGACACTACGACTGTTGCTTCTATCGATTCTCGCTATGATCTTTATCCCTCAAACGCTAGTGGTGATCACTCTTGTAGCCTTGCTCAATTACTTGATCATTTTTCAATTGTTGGGCCTTTATAGTGCTTTTGATTATCAACCATTGACCCTTCTTTTTCCAATGGAAAAAGGAAGTAAAAAGGCCGGATTGAACAAAACCATTCGCTTGTTAATGGGGATTGTAACAGTGATCGAAGGGGCAATTGGGCTGGTCTTTCTGTCAGATAAAGTCTTGTTGTTGGGCTTATTAGCTTATACACTTGCATTAACTCTGATCTACCTTCCATTTAAGATGGCGCGCTTGGTTGACGAAAGTCGTTAAAATTAGTAAAATAGATTGGAAACTTTTTACGGAGGAAAAGATGGACTCGAATGAAAAAGAGCTAAGCCTCACCCCAATTCCTGGGAAGAGTGGGAAGGCCTACATGGGGACCTATCCAGATGGTGGGCGCGTTTTTGTAAAAATGAATACGACCCCAATCCTTGCGGGTCTAGCAAAAGAACAGATTGCCCCTCAATTGTTATGGAGTCGACGTTTGCCAGATGGGAATGTGATGAGTGCGCAAGAATGGTTGAATGGGGAAATTCTCACTCCAAATGGGATGTCGAAAAACAAGTGGTCAATATTTTAACGAGATTGCACCGATCTAGACCTTTGATGACTCAATTAAAGAAACTTGGGTATCCGGTAGAATCACCTTTAGAGTTGCTCAATTCTTGGGCTAATCGGTTGCCGATTGCCCTGCGCCAGAACCACTATATCCAATCTGTTGTGAAGAATCTACGTAAGACAGTGCCTGCCTTTCGGGAGGATTATGCGACGATCGTCCATGGAGATGTCCGGCATAGTAATTGGATTGAGACAGATAGTGGCTTAATTTATTTAGTTGACTGGGACTCCGTTCGTTTGACAGACCGGATGTTGGATGTGGCGCATATCTTGAGCCACTATATCCCAGATTCTAATTGGCGTGATTGGTTAGGCTATTACGGCTACAAGTACAATCAAAAGGTCTTTGACAAACTCTATTGGTTTGGTCAATATTCTTTCTTGAGCCAAATTGCTAAATACTATGAAAATAATGATCTAGAAAATGTCAATCGCGAGATCTATGCTCTGCGCAATTTCCGGTTGAAATATGGAAAGGAAATATGAGAGTTAGAAATCGCAAAGGAGCGACAGAATTACTAGAAGCCAATCCACAATATGTGATCTTAAATCCAGAAGATGCTAAGGGAAAATGGCATGAAATATTCGGAAATGATCATCCGATCCATATTGAGGTGGGAAGTGGAAAAGGGGCTTTTATCACCGGGATGGCGAAGGCTCATCCAGAGATCAACTACATTGGGATCGATATCCAAAAATCGGTCTTGAGCTATGCTTTAGATAAGGTCTTAGAAGCGGATGTTCCCAATATTAAGTTGCTTTGGGTAGACGGAGATAGTTTAACCAATTACTTTGGAGATGGAGAGATTGATCAACTCTATTTGAATTTTTCAGATCCATGGCCAAAGAAACGACATGAGAAGCGTCGTTTGACCTATAAGAGCTTCCTTGATACCTTTAAACAAATTCTTCCGGAACACGGAGAGATTCACTTCAAGACAGATAATCGCGGTTTGTTTGAATACAGCTTGGTAAGCTTCTCGCAATATGGGATGACCTTAAAGGGAGTCTGGTTAGACCTTCATGCTAGCGATTTGAGGGAAATGTGATGACCGAATACGAGAAGAAGTTCTCCAGTAAAGGACAGGTCATTTATCGTGTGGAAGCACAGTTTTAGCATATTCCTTGCAATCATTGGAGAATCGTGTTATAATATTTTAAATGAATAGAAAAGGAGAGGCGGGGAAATATCTTCGCCTCTTATCTATGAGGAGGTGGCAACCATCGCAACAATTGTTGACTTAGTAACAGAAGTGATTCAGCCAGCTATAAAAGAACCATTTGAATTGGTAGATGTTGAATATGGCAAAATGGGTGGTGACTACGTCTTAAGCATTTTCGTAGACAAACCAGAAGGAATCACATTGAATGATACAGCGGATTTGACAGAAATCATCAGTCCGTTACTGGATCAAATCAAACCAGACCCATTTCCAGAACAGTACTTTTTAGAAGTCACCAGTCCTGGCTTGGAGAGACCTTTGAAAACCAAGGAAGCCCTTGAGGGAGCTCTTGGCAAGTATGTAAACATTAGCTTGTACAAGGCTGTTGAAAAGCAAAAGGTCTTTGAGGGAACCTTGGTGCGTTTTGAAGAGGATGTTTTGACCATCGAGTATATGGATAAAACACGGAAAAAAACAGTAGACATTCCTTATAACCTTGTGTCCAAAGCAAGGTTGGCTGTAAAATTGTAACAGAATGAAAGAAAGGATGCCTTTCTAGAAGAGGCAAGAAAAACATGAGTAAAGAAATGCTAGAAGCCTTCCGCATTTTGGAAGAAGACAAAGGGATCAAAAAAGAAGATATCATCGAAGCGGTCACAGAATCACTGCGTTCAGCTTATCGCCGTCGTTATGGACAAGCAGAGAGTGCAGCGATTGAATTCAATGAAAAAACCGGAGATTTCCGTGTTTATACGGTTCGCGAAGTCGTCGATGAAGTCTTTGATAGCCGTTTAGAAATCAGCTTGAAGGATGCCTTAGCCATTAGCTCTGCTTATGAGTTGGGAGATAAGATCAAGTTTGAAGAAGCACCAGCTGAATTCGGCCGAGTTGCTGCCCAATCGGCTAAGCAAACCATCATGGAAAAAATGCGTAAGCAAACACGCACGATCACTTATAACACTTATAAAGAACATGAAAATGAAATCATGAGTGGAACAGTGGAGCGCTTTGACAATCGTTTTATCTATGTCAATCTTGGTTCGATCGAAGCACAATTGTCTAAGCAAGACCAAATTCCAGGGGAAGTTTTCCAATCCCATGATCGCATCGAAGTATTCGTCTATAAGGTAGAAGATAACCCTCGTGGTGTCAATGTCTTTGTTAGTCGGAGCCATCCAGAAATGATCAAACGCCTCATGGAACAAGAAATTCCTGAAGTCTATGATGGAACGGTTGAAATCATGAGTGTAGCGCGTGAAGCGGGAGACCGGACCAAGGTAGCGGTTCGTAGCCATAATCCAAATGTAGATGCGATTGGGACCATCGTTGGTCGTGGTGGATCAAACATTAAAAAAATTACCAGCAAATTCCATCCAGCACGCTATGATCAAAAATTGGACCGTATGGTTCCAACAGAAGAAAACATCGATGTTATTGAATGGGTTCCAGATCCAGCTGAATTTATCTACAATGCCATTGCTCCTGCAGAAGTGGACCAAGTTATCTTTGATGATGAAGACAGCAAACATGCTCTCGTTGTTGTCCCAGATAACAAGTTGTCTCTTGCCATTGGTCGTCGTGGACAAAACGTTCGTTTAGCAGCTCATTTGACCGGTTACCGTATCGATATCAAATCTGCTAGTGAGTTTGAAGAAATGGAAGCAGCTCAAGAAACTTTTGAAGATCAAGTAGAAAGTAGTCAAGAGCAAGTCGATTAAGAGAGGGAGGGAATATGGTAAAAACAAGAAAAATCCCTTTGAGAAAATCGGTCGTTTCAAATGAAATTATTGATAAGCGTGATTTGCTCCGAATTGTCAAAAACAAAGAGGGACATGTCTTTATCGATCCTACTGGCAAAGCCAATGGTCGAGGAGCTTATATCAAACTAGATAATGAAGAAGCGGCCCTTGCTAAGAAAAAGAAAGCTTTTAATCGTAGCTTTAATATGGAAGTGGAAGAAGCTTTCTACGATGAATTGATCGCTTATGTAGATCATAAGGTGAAGAGAAGAGAGTTAGGCCTTGAATAAGCAAAAGTTGAGCAATCTGTTGGGTCTAGCGCAAAGAGCGGGAAAACTGATTTCTGGAGAAGAACTCGTGATTAAAGCGATCCAGGAAGGCAAAGCAAAATTGGTTTTCCTAGCAAATGATGCTGCTAGCAATCTGACAAAAAAAGTGACGGATAAGGGTCACTATTATGAGGTTCAAGTATCTACCGTGTTTTCAACACTAGAATTAAGCACTGCAATTGGACGTGCCCGGAAGGTCGTCGCAGTTGTAGATGCTGGATTTTCAAAGAAAATGAGGTCTCTTATGGAATAGAAGAGGAGGACAGCAATTGTCTAAGAAAAGATTATACGAAATTGCCAAAGAATTGGGCAAGGAAAGTAAAGAAGTCGTCACTCGTGCGAAAGAATTAGGTTTTGACGTTAAGAGTCATGCATCTAGTGTCGATACAGATGCTGCTGAAAAGTTAATCAAGAGCTTTGCAGCAAAAAAAGAAACAGTCGAAAAGAAAGTAGCAGAGGTGGCTGCAAAGGCAACGGCTGTCGTAGAAAAAAAAGAAGCAGTAGCGGTCAAAAACCAAGAAAAAACTGAGACAAGATTAGAAACGCCTACACCAGCTGCGAAACCAAAGAGTCGTAACTTTAAGGCGGAACGTGAAGCGCGTGCGAAAGAGCAGGCGGAGCGTCGTCAACAACAAGGGAATCGACCTAAAAAACAACAAAACGACCGTCGGGCCGGGGATCGTTTCCAAAACAGAAATGATCGCAAAAACCAAGGTAATGACCGTCGAAATCAAGGGAATGATCGTCGTCGCGATCAAGTTGGAAATGGTCAAGGACGTCCAAATCCTGTAAATGGTGCTCCGAAAATTGATTTCAAAGCACGTGCTGCAGCATTAAAGGCAGAGCAAAATGCGGAATATGCACGTGGTAGTGAAGAACGCTACAAGCAAAACCAGGTCGCTAAGGTTGAGCAAGAACGTCAACAGCGCCGGAAGCGCGAAGAGGGGGTTGCAACTGAAGTTGTCACTCCTCAACCAAAGGCGGAACCAGTGAAGGCTGCGCCAGTAGCGGCTCCAAGCCCTGCAACAGTTGATACACGTCGGAAGAAACAAGCTAGACCAGACAAGAAGCGTGAAGATTTTGATCGTGAAGAAGATGGTCCAAGAAAACAACAAAAGAATCGAAGTAATCAGAATCAAGTGAGAAATCAAAAGAATAGTAACTGGAATAACAACAAAAAGAATAAAAAAGGAAAGAATAATCGCAATGAGGCTCCAAAACCAGTAACAGAGCGTAAATTCCACGAATTGCCAAGTGAATTGGAGTACACAGATGGAATGACGGTTGCGGAAATCGCAAAACGGATTAAGCGTGAGCCAGCAGAAATCGTGAAAAAACTCTTCATGATGGGCGTGATGGCGACACAAAACCAATCCTTGGATGGCGATACCATTGAACTCCTTTTGGTAGATTATGGCATTGAAGCCAAGAAAAAGGTTGAAGTGGATAATGCGGATATCGAGCGTTTCTTCGTAGAGGATGGCTATTTGAATCCAGATAAATTGGTAGAGCGTCCACCAGTTGTCACCATCATGGGCCACGTTGACCATGGTAAACAACCCTCTTGGATACCCTTCGTAACTCACGTGTAGCAACAGGTGAAGCGGGAGGAATCACTCAACATATCGGTGCTTACCAAATCGTTGAAAATGGCAAGAAGATTACCTTCTTGGACACACCAGGACACGCGGCCTTCACTTCTATGCGGGCGCGTGGTGCCTCAGTTACCGATATTACTATCTTGGTTGTGGCGGCAGATGATGGGGTTATGCCTCAAACGATCGAAGCTATCAACCACTCAAAAGCAGCCAATGTTCCAATCATTGTAGCTATCAACAAGATCGATAAACCAGGTGCCAACCCAGAACGGGTTATTGGTGAATTGGCTGAACACGGCGTTATGTCAACTGCATGGGGTGGAGATTCTGAGTTTGTAGAAATTTCAGCCAAGTTCAACCAAAACATCGATGAGTTGTTGGAAACTGTCCTACTTGTAGCTGAAATCCAAGAACTCAAGGCAGACCCAACAGTCCGTGCTATTGGTACCGTTATCGAAGCGCGTTTGGATAAAGGAAAAGGTGCGGTTGCGACCCTTCTGGTTCAACAAGGTACTTTGAATGTTCAAGACCCAATCGTTGTCGGAAATACCTTTGGACGTGTTCGTGCTATGACAAATGATCTTGGACGTCGGGTGAAAGTGGCTGGACCATCTACTCCTGTTTCTATCACTGGTTTGAACGAGGCGCCAATGGCAGGTGACCATTTCGCGGTTTATGAAGATGAAATCTGCGCGTGCAGCTGGTGAAGAACGTGCTAAACGTGCATTGATGAAACAACGTCAAGCCACCAACCGTGTCAGCCTTGAAAACCTCTTTGATACTTTGAAGGCTGGTGAAGTGAAATCTGTTAATGTCATTATCAAGGCTGATGTACAAGGTTCGGTTGAAGCCCTTGCTGCTTCTCTTCAAAAGATTGAAGTAGAAGGTGTCAAGGTTACCATCGTTCACTCAGCAGTTGGTGCCATCAACGAATCAGACGTGACCCTTGCGGAAGCTTCAAATGCCTTCATCATTGGATTTAACGTTCGCCCTACGCCACAAGCGCGTCAGCAAGCTGAGGCTGATGAGGTAGAAATCCGTCTTCACTCAATCATTTACAAGGTGATCGAGGAAATGGAAGATGCTATGAAGGGAATGTTGGATCCTGAGTTTGAAGAGAAGGTGATCGGGGAAGCAGTTATTCGTGAAACCTTTAAAGTCTCTAAAGTGGGTACCATCGGTGGATTTATGGTCCTCAGTGGTAAGGTTACACGTGATTCCAAAGTTCGTGTCATTCGTGACGGTGTCGTGATCTATGACGGTGCTTTAGCAAGCTTGAAGCACTTCAAAGATGATGTCAAAGAAGTTACAAATGGTCGTGAAGGTGGATTGATGATTGAAGGCTACAATGATATCAAGACAGATGATACGATTGAAGCTTACATCATGGAAGAAATTAAGAAATAATCTTACAACTAGGAAGAATGAGGACCTTCTCTCGGACTTCCTAGTTTTTAAACATAGAAAAAGAAAGGAGTTCCTATGGCGAGTCATTTTCGGACAGACCGAGTCGGCATGGAAATTAAGCGGGAAGTTAACGAAATTTTGCAAAAGAAAGTTCGTGATCCGCGTGTTCAAGGTGTCACCATTACGGATGTTCAAATGCTAGGCGATTTGTCTATGGCAAAGGTTTATTATTCGATTATGAGTGACCTGGCTTCAGATAATCAGAAGGCTCAGACAGGGCTGGAAAAAGCAACAGGAACCATCAAGCGCGAACTAGGTCGGAATTTAAAATTGTACAAAATTCCAGATCTCACGTTTGTAAAAGATGAATCAATCGAATATGGTAATAAAATTGATGCCATGTTGCGCAATTTGAACAAAGACTAGAGAGGTTGGAAGTGTTCCAACCTCTTTTCTTGGCCCTTTAATCAAGTAAAACAGAAGGGAAGAGAAAACGATTTCGAAAAATAAAAGAAATTTACAGAAATCTCTTGTGTGATTGGAAATTATCCTTTACAATAAGAGAGGAGTTTTATTTATGATCTCATAATTGGAGGAATGAACATGTCGATTAACTGGCAGGAAATTGTATTTAACTTTTTGGGAGGCCTGGGGCTCTTTCTCTATAGTATTAAAACCATGGGAGAAGGCTTGCAACAGGCTGCAGGAGATCGACTTCGATACTATATTGATAAATATACGAGTAATCCCTTTCTAGGGGTTCTAGTAGGGATTGGGATGACTGCCTTGATTCAGTCGAGTTCAGGGGTTACAGTGATTACGGTCGGTCTGGTGAGTGCAGGACTTCTAACCCTCCGTCAAGCTATTGGTATTGTTATGGGGGCCAATATTGGAACGACTATTACCTCCTTTATCATTGGTTTTAAATTAGGAGACTACGCTCTTCCCATGCTCTTTATCGGAGCGGTTTGTCTCTTCTTTACCAAAAATCGTTTGGTTAATAATGTTGGACGAATCGTTTTTGGTGTCGGTGGTATCTTCTTTGCCCTCAACTTGATGAGTGGGGCTATGGAACCTCTTAAAGATTTGCAAGTCTTTCGTGACTATATGGTGCAGTTAAGTAAAAGTCCTATCTTGGGTGTCTTTGTCGGATCAGGCTTAACACTTTTGATTCAGGCCTCTTCTGCAACCATTGGTATCTTGCAAAATCTATATGCTAGTCATTTGATTGACCTGAAAGGGGCCCTCCCAGTTCTCTTTGGTGATAATATCGGAACGACCATTACAGCTATCATTGCTTCCTTGGGAGCTAATATTGCGGCCAAACGTGTGGCAGGTGCCCATGTAGCCTTTAATGTTATCGGAACCATTATCTGTCTTGTCTTCCTTGTTCCGTTTACCTCTTTGATTCAATGGTTTGAAACGACTCTTCATTTATCCCCAGAAATGACCATAGCCTTTGCTCACGGAACCTTTAATATAACCAACACCATTATTCAATTCCCATTCATTGGAGCTTTGGCTTACTTTGTAACCAAGTTGATTCCTGGTGAAGATGAAGTCGTCAAATATGAACCCCTTTACTTGGATGAAAATTTGATCACTCAAGCACCTTCGATTGCCCTTGGAAATGCGAAAAAAGAGTTACTTCATTTAGGTGGCTATGCGGATAAAGCCTTTAGCCTCTCTTATGATTATATTGTTCATCAAAATGAAAAACTGCCGAAAAGGGACACAAGACAGAAGAAGCGATTAATACCATTGATGAGGATTTGACACGCTACTTAATTCGCTTGTCAAGTGAAGCCTTGAGTCCAAGAGAGAGTGAAATTCTGACCAATATCTTGGATTCTTCACGAGATTTAGAGCGGATTGGCGATCATGCGGAAGCCTTGATCAATCTGGCGGATTATTTGATTCGTAAGAAAGTTGTTTTTTCAGAAGCAGCCTTGGCTGAATTGGAGGATATATACAATCAAACCCGTCAGTTCGTAGAGGATGCCTTAAAAGCGGTTGAGAATAATGATATCAGCCTTGCAAATCAATTGGTAGCACGTCACGACGCGATTGAAAAACTGGAGAAGAGACTTCGGAAAACCCATATTCGTCGCTTGAATAATGGCGAATGTACGCCACAAGCCGGAGTGAACTTTATTGATATTATTTCTCACTATACACGTGTTGCAGACCATGCCATGAATCTCGCCGAAAAAGTACAAATTGAGCAAATTTAATGAGAAATCCACAGGGTAAGTAGAAAGCTTACTCTGTTTTTATTTTTTATTCCGCTCAAAAATAGGTCTATACCATTTACAAATACAATTGAAAGCGTTATAATATGTATGAATATAAATGGAACCCTCGTTCCAACAATGGAAAGGACAAGACTATGTCTACATATATTAAAGCAGATCAATTTTATTATCCACATGGGGTTCGCCGTGGAGGCTATTTGGAGCTGATAAATGGTAAATTTGGAAAACATGTGGAAAGCCTACCAGAAGATGCGGATGTATTGGATTATTCCGGTTATAGCATTGCACCTGGATTGGTGGATACCCATATTCACGGATTTGGAGGAGTAGATGTCATGGATAACAATATCGAAGGGACCTTGCATACGATGAGCGAAGGACTTTTGAGCACAGGGGTTACTAGCTTTTTACCTACGACGTTGACGTCCTCTTATGAACAACTTTTAGCAGTCACTGAAAATATCGGTGCACGATACAAAGAAGCTACAGGGGCCAAGATTCGCGGTATTTATTTTGAAGGACCTTATTTTACAGAAAAATACAAGGGAGCCCAAAACCCTGCTTACATGAAGGATCCAAGTATGAAAGAATTCCGAGCTTGGCAAAAGGCTGCCAATGGTCTTCTGAATAAGATTGCGCTTGCTCCTGAGCGTGAAGGAGTAGAAGACTTTGTTCGGACCATTACGAGCGAAGGAGTGACCGTTGCCCTAGGGCATTCCAATGCTACTTTTGAAGAGGCTAAAAAAGCAGTTGACGCGGGTGCGAGTGTCTGGGTACATGCCTACAATGGTATGCGAGGGTTGACCCACCGTGAACTCGGTATGGTTGGTGCCATGTATGAGTTGCCTCATACCACAGCAGAGTTGATCTGTGATGGACACCATGTGGATCCACTAGCTTGTGATATCCTCATGAAACAAAAAGGAAAAGAAAATGTCGCCTTGATTACGGATTGTATGACAGCAGGTGGCTTAGAAGATGGGGACTACATGCTTGGGGAATTCCCAGTCGTGGTTGCTGAAGGGACTGCTCGCTTGAAATCAAGTGGAAATTTAGCTGGATCAATCTTGAAATTGAAAGATGGAGTAAAAAATGTGGTAGAGTGGGGGATTGCCAATCCTCATGAAGCTGTGATGATGGCCAGTCTTAATCCAGCAAAATCAGTTCATATTGACGATGTTTGTGGTCAAATTCGGGAAGGTTACGATGCTGACTTTATTGTTCTAGATAAAGATTTAGAACTAGTTGCGACCTATCTCGATGGGGTCAAACGTTACCAGGCTACGAACTAGATTCAAGAATCAAAGATAGAGTAAAGCCTCTCTAGGTCATACCTGGAGAGGTTTTTGTGACGTGTTCTTAGGTTTTAAACAGGATGTAGGGTCTTTTTGTTAACCAAAGGTAGTGCAATTTTGTGAATGCTGTCTTTTCATGCTATAATGGGAATTGAAATGTGAGGTAGCTTATGAAGGCAATTGATATACGTTTTTTATTGATGGGAATTTTTTTCTTGCTCTATGGTCTGGTGAGAAAAAATATCTTTATTGTGATCGTTGGAGGAGCATTTTTACTCTATAGTTTTTACAGCAAGAAGATGGAGCCAACCAAGAAGAATATTTTTAAGCCAGAGCTTAAACTTCGAGGGCCTAAAAAATCGAAATCGAAGAAAGGAAAGAAAAATGAACAATTATCGTTTAAATAATGGGGTGGAGATTCCTGTATTAGGGTTTGGAACGTGGAAAGCAGCAGATGGAGAAGAAGCTTATCAGGCTGTCCTAGCTGCTTTGAAGGCGGGCTATCGTCATATTGATACAGCTGCGATTTATCAAAACGAAGAGAGTGTGGGGCGTGCCATTAAAGACAGTGGGCTTGCGCGCGAAGACTTGTTTATTACCACCAAACTTTGGAATAGTCATCACACCTATGACGACGCCCAAGCTGCTTTGGGAGAATCTCTTGAGAAACTTGGCTTGGATTATGTAGACCTCTATTTGATTCACTGGCCGAATCCAAAACCGCTTCGAGAAAATGATGCTTGGAAAGCACGGAACGCCGAGGTTTGGCGAGCTATGGAAGATATGTTAACTGCCGGCAAGGTTCGGGCTATTGGTGTTAGCAATTTTCTGCCTCATCATTTGGAAGCACTCCTTGAAACTGCACGGGTTATCCCAGCAGTGAATCAAATTCGTCTGGCACCTGGAGTCTATCAAACGGAAGCCATTGCAGCGAGTCGTAAGTACGGCATTTTACTAGAAGCTTGGGGACCTTTTGGCCAAGGAGAATTGTTCCAAAATGAACAAGTAAAAGAAATTGCTGCTAAATATGGCAAGACCGTCGCTCAATTGGCCCTAGCATGGAGTTTACAAGAAGGTTTTCTCCCATTGCCGAAATCAGTTACCCCAGAGCGAATTGCAAGCAATCTAGACTGTTTTGGTTTTGAGTTGACCAAAGAAGATCTGGAGCACCTTCGAAATCTTCCAGTAGAAGCAGGTGCACCAGATCCAGATAGCAAAGATTTTTAAGAGAAACGTTTTGTTTATAAAAACCGAGGACACCTTTGTTCTCGGTTTTTAAATCCTTTCAACTATTAAATAGTTTTAGAACACTAATAAAAACAGACGTTCTATAATAATTTCCCATACATATCCTATTTATAGCGAACGAAAATAAATTAACAACTAGTAATGTTCGCTAATGTTACATTTGTGTTACAATTCAGGTTTGAACGAATTTTCAGACAATTTTGCGCTATAATAGTTACTATTAAAATAAAAGGGGAGTTTCTATGAATAAACAAGAGCGTTTTTCATTAAGAAAATACAAATTTGGTGTGGCCTCAGTTTTATTAGGGGCTGTTTTGGTATTTGGAACTGCACAAGCAAGTGCAGAAGAACAAGCAGTGGGCCAAACGAGTACTGGAACACAACTTGTAACACCTGCTCAACAGGCACCAGCTGAAAAACAAGAGGCACAAGTTGCAGAAACTACGAATACAGTTACTAGTGAAAAAGCAACGATTTCTAAAGAAACTGCTGTTGCGGAAAAAGAAGCTACTGTTCTTGAAAAAACAGAGGTTCCTAAAGAGGGAACAGCTGCTCCACAAACAAAGACAGAAGAAACAGTAAAATCGGTAGAAAAAGCTACAGCAGTGGCTACTCCGACAAGCTCTGAAACAACTGAGCGTCATGATGGAGCTGAAAAGCCTCAAAGCATTGAAAGCAACGAGATTATTACTGTTCCACAAACCTGGAAGCAAGGCTATAAAGGTGAAGGAATGGTTGTAGCCGTAATCGACTCTGGCTTGGATGTCAACCATGAGGTTCTTCGTATTACCGATCCTTCAAAAGCTAAGTTCAAAAATCAAGAAGAAATAGAAGCTGCGAAGAAAGCGGCAGGAATTGATTATGGTAAATGGTACAACGATAAAGTCGTCTATGCCTATGATTACTTTGATGGTACTGACAATATAAAAGAAGCTGAAAGAGATTCTCACGGGATGCACGTGACCGGGATTGCAACGGGGAATCCTGAAAAAGAAGCTGGAAACGGTGAAAAAATCTATGGTGTAGCACCAGAAGCGCAAGTCATGTTCATGCGTGTCTTCTCCGATCGGCAAAAAACAACTGGGTCTGCACTTTATGTAAAAGCAATTGATGATGCGGTGGCTCTCGGTGCAGATACTATCAACATGAGTCTTGGCTCTACGACTGGTTCTACGGTCAATGCGGATTCAGATATTGTGGATGCCATTAAACGAGCGCGCGCTAAAGGCGTATCTGTCTTAATTTCTGCAGGAAATAGCAATAGCTTTGGAAAAGGTTACTCAAGACCTTCTGCTGAAAATCCTGACTATGGCTTGGTCGGGAACCCTTCAACAGTAGAGGACTCTATCTCTGTTGCTTCCATCAATAACAAAATCATTACAACAGAAGTTTTTGAAGTTAAAGGTTTGGAAGGTCATGCAGAAGCAGATAATGGGAAGTTTGATTACAGTAAATCTGCGGCAGATGCTGACTTTGAAAAAGGCAAAGAGTATGAATATGTATCTGTTGGACTTGGGAAAGAAGATGATTTCAAAGATCTAGACCTTACTGGTAAATTGGCGCTTATCCAACGTGGGGAAATTCCATTCTCAGAAAAGATTGCCAATGCATTCCATCATGGTGCAGCCGGAGCTTTGGTCTACAATAATGTGGATGGTTCTAATCTTGGTATGGCCATCGATGGGGATGCTAAAAAAATCCCATCGGTCTTCATTTCAAAACGTTATGGGGAAGCTCTTAAAGCAGGATCCTACAAAATTGTCTTCAACAATACCATGGCCAATCGCCCATCTCCAGAGGCGGATCAATTGTCAGATTTCTCAAGCTGGGGAGTTACAACGGATGGCCAGTTAAAACCAGATGTAACAGCACCTGGGGGCAATATATTCTCTTCTTTGAATGACAATACCTACGGAGATATGAGTGGTACAAGTATGGCCTCTCCTCACGTGGCAGGGGTTGCTGCCTTGGTCAAAGAATACCTTGTGAAGCATCACCCAGAATTAACTCCAGAACAAGTTTCTGAAACAGTGAAAGCCTTGATCATGTCTACGGCGAAACCACACGTTAACAAGGAAACAGGTGCTTATACTTCTCCTCGTCAACAAGGAGCAGGGGTGGTCGATACAGCAGCTGCTGTTTCAACAGACTTGTATGTCACTGGTGAAAACAATTACCCAAGTGTTACCCTTGGAAATGTTGGAGATAGCTTTACATTTGATGTTACGGTTCACAATATTTCAGATACTGATCGTACCTTGAAGATGTTGGTCAATACAGACACAGATGAAGTGAAAGATGGTAAATTTACTCTTCGCCCACGTAAATTAACAGAAACTGCTTGGCCAGAAGTGACTGTGAAAGCACATAGTTCTGAAACCGTTACGGTGAAAGTCGACACAAGTAAATTCACAGAAGAATTGAGCAAAGAAATGCCAAACGGCTATTTCCTTGAAGGATTTGTTCGCTTTGTGGATCCAGCAGATGATGGAGATGTGGTCAGCTTGCCATTTATGGGCTTCAAGGGAGAATTCCAAAATCTTCCCGCTGTTGAAAAGCCCGTCTATGATTTGGTTCGCGAAGGAAAAGATGGATTCTACTACCATATTCCAAAAGATTTGAATATCTCTTCTAGTGCCAATGTTTCTGCGCTCGTCACTCAGCAAAATGACTTCCTTCTCACTCAAGGAAAACGAGATGGTCGTCGGATTACAGTTCTTGGTATTGAAGAAAATGCGGAAGGAACTCACTCTCTTCAACTAGATGAAAATGGAAATGTTCGCATCGCTATTTCGCCAAATGAAGATGGGAATAAAGATTTCGTCGAATACAAAACGGTCGCGCTTCGAAACATTGGAAATCTTCGTGCAAGTGTTTATGCAGCAAGTGATACGGAACATAAAAATCCATTGTGGGAAGGAACTCCATCTGACCATCGTAAGAACTTCTTCAACGGTGACCAAAAGAACCCACGCAGCTACACATTAGATAATACTGCTTGGAATGGTATTGATGCGAATGGGAATGCCGTAGCAGATGGTCTATATGATTATGTCGTCCGTTATACCCCAATGGTTCCTGGAGCTGAAGAGCAATCAACGATCTTCAAGGTTCGGGTTGACACTCAAAAACCAGTGATTACATCTGGCTATATTCGCTTTAAAGACGGAGCACAACAGTTTGTAGCACGTAAATCCAAAGATGTTGGTGAAGGCGGTATCTTGACAGAAAAACTAGTTTATGTCACACCATTTGATGATCAAGGAACAATGGTCCAAACTAGTGAAGATAAGAATGGTACTCGTGCTCTAGAAAATTATCATGTCATTAAGGCTAATGAAGATGGTAGCTTCGATCTTCCTGAAAACATTGAGAAGAAGAATATCTACTATTATGTAGAAGATTTGCAGGCAACGTGGACTATATTTCATTAGCTGATTTGGTACGGGATCAAAACAGTGGTCGGGTTCAAATTGCAGTGCGTGATGCGAAGACCAACAAAGATTTGGATACCATGTACGTCTATCGTATTAAGGATAGCAATGGCCAATATGTATCAGTTGATAAAACAAAAGATATCAACTTCTTGAACTTTGGTCATTATATTGCAGAAATCTTTACCTATGATCGTACCGAAGTGAAATTTGTCAGCAGCTTGACGCAAGAGTTCGATTTGACAGAGGAGAATAGTTTCCAAACGATCACATTCCTTGCTAACACTTTGGAATACGCACCAGTTAGTGTTCACTTTGATCAACCAGTCTCAAAAGCTGCTACGATCGTATTGAAAGGTGCAGAGGGGGAAAACTTTGTATTGCCTGCTGAAAAGTATGGTAAGAATGGCTTTGGTAAATCAGTAGCAACTGGTCAATATACTTTGGTCGCAACCCTTCCTACAGGTTATGAATTGGCTGAGGAAGCGCCTGTGATTACAGTTGTTGCAGGTCGAAACAATGTTTACCGTCTTGGAGTGATCTCAAAAGTGGATCTCTTAGCTGCCTTAAACAACCAAGCGGATGTTACCAAGACAGCTCACTATTTCAATGCGAGTGCTGATAAGAAAGAAGCCTATGATCAAGCCTTGCAAGCTGCTCAAGCAGCCTTGACCAATAAGGTTAGTCAAGAGCAAGTCAACCAGGCAGTGGCTGGTCTTGAAGCTGCCAGTCAAGCTTTGGATGGCAAAGACTCTAATGTTGCAGCCTTGAAAGAAGCGATGCAAGCTTACGATGTTACGACTAAAACTGGACGTTATGCCAATGCCAAAGAAAATGTACGTCGTGCCTACGATCGTGCCTTCCAAACAGTGGCTTTGCTTGCAGTAGATCCAACTGTGAAACAAGAACAAATCAACCAAGCACTTGCTGAGCTGAGCCGTGCTGAAGGAAAATTAAACGGGAAAGCAACTGATTTTTCAAGCCTTGAAAAATACATCAAGGAAGAATTGAAGTTCCAAGAAAAGAATGCTAAATTCATCTATGCTGGAAATGAAGAAAAAGAAGCTTACCTAGTAGCCTTCAAGGATGCACAAACGATCCTTGCAAACCCAGGAGCAAGTCAGCAAGATGTAAAAGATGCTTTGACGGCTTTGAAAAATGCCAAGAAAAAACTTCATGGTAAAAAACCAAAAGCTGCAAGACGTCCCTAATCCAAATAAGATTGTTTGTTAGCCTAAAATCCGTATGAAACAATTGTTTCATACGGATTTTTATTTACAAGTATGGAGAAATCTGCTATAATACTAGTCAAGAAAGAAGAGCTTATGGCGTTTTTCTAGCGAGCTTGGGATAGTGAAAGCCAAGTAGAACAAAGTGGGCAACGGCGCTTTCTCTCAGTAAATCTGAATATAGTAGAATAAAATGAAGTAATAAATTAGGGTGGAACCGCGTTTTTGACGCCCCTAGGTCACTTGACTTAGGAGCAGAGACACGGTTCTTTTTATATCCTGAGTTACAAAGATAAAGGAGTAAATCCTGTCTAAAAAATTGACTTTCTACCGCGTCAGTGGCAGATACCTCCTTACAGTCGGACTGCCCCACGCTCAGCACTAGGGTGCCTGATCTAGACGCAGTACTAACTCGTCTTGCCTCAGATAATCGACGAGGCAGACTCGTGTCGCAAGAAATTATAGAAAATGGAGTGAAATATGTCCAAAAAACTAACCTTTCAAGAAATTATATTGACTTTGCAACAATACTGGAATGACCAGGGTTGTATGCTTATGCAGGCTTATGATAACGAGAAAGGTGCGGGAACTATGAGTCCTTACACCTTCCTTCGTGCCATTGGTCCGGAACCATGGAATGCGGCCTATGTAGAGCCATCTCGTCGACCAGCTGACGGTCGTTACGGGGAAAATCCAAATCGTCTCTACCAACACCACCAATTCCAAGTGGTTATGAAACCATCCCCATCAAACATTCAAGAACTTTACCTGGAATCATTGGAAAAATTGGGCATCAACCCATTGGAACACGATATTCGTTTCGTTGAAGACAACTGGGAAAACCCATCGACTGGTTCAGCTGGTCTTGGTTGGGAAGTGTGGCTTGACGGTATGGAAATCACTCAGTTCACCTACTTCCAACAGGTTGGTGGCTTGGCAACAGGTCCTGTTACCGCTGAGGTCACTTATGGATTGGAACGTTTGGCTTCATACATCCAGGAAGTGGATTCTGTATACGATATTGAGTGGGCTCCAGGCGTTAAATACGGAGAAATCTTCCTTCAACCAGAATACGAACACTCAAAATACAGCTTTGAAGTTTCTGACCAAGATATGCTTCTTGAAAACTTCGAAAAATTTGAAAAAGAAGCAGGACGTGCCTTGGAATTGGGTCTTGTTCATCCAGCCTACGACTACGTATTGAAATGTTCACACACCTTCAACTTGCTTGATGCTCGTGGTGCGGTATCTGTTACAGAACGTGCTGGCTACATTGCACGCATCCGTAACTTGGCCCGTGTTGTAGCTAAGACCTTCGTTGCAGAACGTAAAAAACTTGGTTACCCGCTTCTCGACGAAGCCACACGCGCAAAACTCCTAGCAGAAGAGGAAGAATAAAGAGAGTGTATTAAATAGGATTGGATTATAGAGGAATCCTACAGAACCAGTTGCCGTAGTGATAGAGGTATCATTAGAGAAACTAATGATACCGGGCAAAATTGGAGACCTTAGACTCCAATTTTAGCAATGAAACGACCTAGTCGGTTGCTTGCGTGCCAATCACATAAGGCAAACTGGGGAAAAAATATTTTCGGAGAAAAAACATGACAAAAAACTTATTAGTAGAACTTGGACTTGAAGAGTTGCCAGCCTACGTTGTCACACCAAGTGAAAAACAACTCGGTGAGAAAATGGCAGCCTTCTTGGATGACAACCGTCTTTCATACGAAAGCATTCAAACCTTTTCAACACCACGCCGTTTGGCCGTCCGTGTCATTGGCTTGGCTGATCAACAATCGGATTTGACTGAAGATTTTAAAGGACCTTCTAAGAAAATCGCCTTGGATGCTGATGGAAACTTCTCAAAAGCAGCGCAAGGCTTTGTCCGTGGAAAAGGCTTGACTGTAGATGACATCGAATTCCGTGAAGTTAAGGGAGAAGAATACGTTTACGTGACGAAACATGAAGCTGGAAACCTGCCAAAGAAGTCTTGGTCGGCGTTCCAGAAGTACTTGCTTCATTGACTTTCCCTGTCAGCATGCACTGGGCTAACAACACCTTTGAATACATTCGCCCAGTTCATACCTTGATTGTCCTTTTGGGTGATGAAGCGCTAGAACTTGATTTCTTGGATATTCATTCAGGTCGTGTGAGCCGTGGACACCGTTTCCTCGGGCACGAAGTGGAAATCACAAATGCGGATTCTTATGAAGAAGACCTTCGTACCGTTTATGTGATTGCCGACAGCAAAGAACGTGAAGATATGATTCGCGAGCAAATCAAGGCTATCGAAGCAGAACAAGGTGTTCGAGTACAAATCGAAGAAGGACTTTTGAACGAAGTCTTGAACTTGGTGGAATACCCTACAGCCTTTATGGGAAGCTTTGACACTAAATATTTGGACGTTCCAGAAGAAGTCTTGGTGACCTCAATGGAAACGCACCAACGTTACTTTGTTGTACGTGACCTTGACGGTAAGCTTAAACCAAACTTCATCTCAGTCCGTAATGGGAATGCTGAGCACTTGGAAAATGTTATCCGAGGAAATGAAAAAGTCTTGGTGGCGCGTCTCGAAGATGGTGAATTCTTCTGGCGTGAAGACCAAAAACTCAAGATTGAAGACCTGGTTGCTAAATTGGCACACGTGACTTTCCATGAAAAAATCGGTTCTCTTTCAGAACACATGGCCCGTGCTGGTGTCATTGCGGCTTCCTTGGCTGAGCAAGCTGGCTTGACTGCTGAAGAAAAAGCAGCTGTAGCTCGTGCAGCAGAAATCTACAAATTTGACCTCTTGACTGGTATGGTTGGAGAGTTTGATGAATTGCAAGGAATCATGGGTGAAATATGCCCTCCTTGCTGGCGAAGATGCTGCAGTAGCGACAGCTATCCGTGAGCACTACCTGCCTGATTCAGCAGACGGAGCCCTCCCTGAAACCAAGATTGGTGCTATCCTTGCCCTTGCGGATAAATTGGATACCCTTCTTTCCTTCTTCTCAGTCGGTTTGATTCCGTCTGGTTCCAATGACCCTTATGCGCTTCGCCGTGCAACACAAGGGATTGTTCGTATCTTGGATGCCTTTGGATGGCACATTCCTATGGATGAGTTGATGGACAGTCTTTACGCCCTTTCATTTGATAGTCTTTCATATGACAATCAAGCAGAAGTGCTCAACTTCATCAAGGCGCGTGTGGACAAGATGATGGGACGTACACCAAAAGATATCAAAGAAGCTGTTCTTGCTGGCTCAAACTTTGTGGTTGCGGATATGCTGGAAGCAGCAGATGCCCTCTCAGAAGCTGCGAAGACGGATGGTTATAAGGCCGCTGTTGAGTCACTCTCACGTGCCTTCAACTTGGCAGAAAAAGCAGATGCTTCAGTAGCGGTCGATGCTAGTCTCTTTGAAAATGATCAAGAAAAAGCTCTTGCTAAGGCGATTGAAGAATTAGAATTGACAGGTTCAGCTAGTGACAAATTGGTCCAACTCTTTGCTCTCAGCCCTGTTATTGACGCTTTCTTTGACAATACCATGGTTATGGCTGAAGATGAGGCTGTGAAAAATAACCGTTTGGCCCTTCTTGCAGGTCTTGTAGCGAAGGCTAAGGCTGTCGCCGCCTTTAACCAATTGAACACAAAATAATGACCTGATGACAGGTAGAAAGTAGGACTTATTATGACACCAGAAAAAATTGCTCGAATTAATGAGCTTGCTAAAAAGAAAAAAACAGAAGGTTTGACTCCAGAAGAAGCAGTGGAACAAGCCAAACTTCGCGAAGAGTATATCGAAGGCTATCGTCGTTCCGTTCGTCACCACATTGAAGGGATCAAAATTGTGGATGAAGAAGGAAATGACGTGACACCAGAAAAACTACGTCAAGTCCAACGGGAAAAAGGCTTGCATGGCCGTAGTCTTGATGATCCCAATTCATAATCAAAAGCCTGCTGGAAGAGATTCCAGTAGGCTCTTTTATATAGTAAATTCAGAATATTCTGTGCTAGATTGACCGGTTTTTAAAAACGTGATATAGTAGACTATATGAAAATTTACTTATACTTTTCTGAAAGTATACAGAAAAAGAATTGGAGTACTTAAATGTCGAAAAAACATCATCCTGGAGAAGAAACTGAAAATGGGATGGTCCGTGGTCTGCAAAATCGTCACGTTCAACTGATCGCTATTGCAGGGACTATCGGGACAGGGCTCTTTCTTGGAGCTGGTCGTTCCCTTTCTTTAACAGGTCCATCTATTATTTTGGTCTATATGCTGACAGGAGTCTTCATGTACTTGATGATGAGGGCGATTGGAGAGATGCTTTATATGGATCCAGATCAACATACCTTTATCAACTTTATTACCAAGTACCTAGGAAAGGGTTGGGGGTATTTTTCTGGATGGTCCTATTGGGTTTCCTTGGTATTTCTTGGGATGGCAGAAATTACAGCCGTTTCCAACTATGTCCAGCTTTGGTTCCCTAATTGGCCAGCCTGGCAGATTCAAATTATCTTTTTGGCGCTTTTAAGTTGTGTGAATTTGATTGCCGTGAAGGTCTTTGGAGAGGTTGAATTCTGGTTTGGAATGATCAAGATTGTCACTATTTTGGCCTTGATCGCAACAGCGATCTTTATGGTGATGACTAACTTTGAAACACCAGCTGGACACGCTAGCTTAAGCAATATTACCAGTGGTTTTCAAATGTTTCCGAATGGTTGGGTCAAGTTCGTCATGGCCTTTCAAATGGTCTTCTTTGCATACCAAGCGATTGAGTTTGTTGGAATCACCACTTCAGAAACAGCCAATCCCCGTCAGGTCTTACCGAAAGCCATTAAAGAAATTCCGATTCGGATTGTGATCTTTTATGTAGGGGCCTTGTTGGCGATTATGGCTATTTTCCCTTGGCAACAGCTTCCCGTCAATCAGTCACCATTTGTGACGGTCTTTCAAATGGTAGGAATCAAGTGGGCAGCAGGATTGATTAATTTTGTTGTACTGACAGCTGCTGCCTCTTCCTTGAATTCCACCCTCTATTCAACAGGACGGCACTTGTACCAAATTGCAAAAGAAACGCCAAACAGTAAGGTGATGAATCGTTTGAAACTGAATAGCTTATCCCGAATGGGGATTCCAAGCCGTGCGATTATTTTCTCTGCGATTGTAGTTGCCGTTTCAGCCTTTATCAATGTCTTGCCAGGTGTTTCAGATGCCTTTGCCTTGATTACAGCATCTTCTTCAGGGGTTTACATTGCTATTTATATTTTGACGATGTTAGCCCACCTTAAGTACCGAAAATCGAAAGAGTTTATGCCAGACGGATTTGTCATGCCGGCCTACAAAGTGCTGAATCCATTAACGATTGTTTTCTTCCTCTTTGTATTCGTTTGTCTCTTCTTACAGAAATCAACCTATATTGGTGCGATTGGAGCAACGATCTGGATTATTCTCTTTGGGATCTATAGTAATTGGAAACACAATAAATAAGCAACAAAACTCACCCTTAGGTGAGTTTTGTATTGTTTTGAAGCTTTCTGATCTTTTCTACTTTTAATGAATTTCTTGGAATGAAGAAAAGAAAAACAGAGATGGGGCTGGGACAAAAGTCCTAGCCTCTCAATTGTCTTTAGATTGTCGAGCAAGACGCAGTGGTTGAGTGGGCTCTACTACGCTGATTTCATCAGCTTTTACAGCCCTACTCAACTGTGCGGAGGTGGGATGACGAAATCGAATTCTAACGAATTACCGATTTCTGTCCCACACTCTCTCTGTTTTTTGTCTTTGAAATGCTTTTTTGAGCCACCAAAGTGAGGCAACTAGGATCAGTGTAGCTAGCCAAAAAATCCAAGCTTCAATGGTAGTTAGGAAAAAGTAGAGGGCGATCAAATCGACCAATAAAAATGGGATGAGAGTCTGTTTACTTATTTTCATATGAATATTGTATCATAAATCGTAGCGGAAACAAGTAGAATCAAGCTTTTCAGGGATCTTTTGTATGATTGTAAAAGATCAGAAAGGATTCGTTCGTGTAATTTTCTTCAGGAGTGCATCTTGCTCCTATTTATGGTAAAATGGTAAAGATATGAGTAAAGAATTTCATCATGTAACGGTCTTGCTCCATGAAACGATTGATATGCTGGATGTTAAGCCAGATGGGATCTATGTGGATGCAACATTGGGTGGGGCAGGACACAGCGAATATTTGTTAACAAAAATTAGGTGAATCAGGCCACCTGTATGCCTTCGATCAAGATCAGCATGCGATTGAAAAATGCTAAAATTCGTTTGGCACCGTTCATTGAAAAAGGTATGGTGACCTTTATCAAGGATAACTTCCGTCATTTGCAGGAGCGCTTAAATGAATTAGGTGTGACTGAAATCGATGGAATTTGTTATGATTTAGGGGTTTCCAGTCCTCAGTTGGATGAACGGGAACGCGGATTTTCATACAAGAAAGATGCTCCTCTGGACATGCGGATGAACCAAGAAGCTTCCTTGACAGCTTATGAGGTTGTTAATACCTACGACTACCATGATCTAGTCCGCATCTTTTTCAAGTATGGTGAGGACAAATTTTCCAAGCAAATTGCGCGGAAAATTGAGCAAGCACGAGAAATGAAACCGATTGAAACGACAACGGAATTAGCAGAGATTATTAAATCTGCTAAACCAGCCAAGGAGCTCAAGAAAAAGGGACATCCCGCTAAACAGATTTTCCAAGCCATTCGTATCGAAGTCAACGATGAGCTGGGAGCTGCGGATGAATCGATTCAACAAGCCATGGATTTGTTGGCCATCGATGGGCGTATTTCTGTGATTACTTTTCATTCGTTAGAGGATCGCTTAACCAAACAACTGTTTAAAGAAGCTTCGACTGTTGAAGTTCCAAAAGGACTTCCCTTTATTCCGGATGATTTGAAACCAAAGATGGAATTGGTCAATCGAAAACCCATTTCACCAAGTACCGAGGAGCTTGAGGCTAACAATCGGTCTCACTCGGCAAAATTACGGGTTGCTCGAAAAATACACAAGTAAGAGGAAATGATATGGCAGCAAGAGATGAGAGAACAAGAACGCAGATGTTGCAGGAGCGCTTTCGCCACTTTTCTAGAGTAGAAAAGGCTTTTTATGGATCGATTGTCCTAACAGCTGTGATTTTAGCTATTAGTATCGTCTTTATGCAAACACGTATTTTACAAGTACAGAGTGAATTGACCAACTTGAATACCGAGCTGGAAGCCAAAAAGACAGAGTTGGCAGATGTTCGTCAAGAGGTCAATGAACTGACGCGTTATGATCGCTTGTCGCAGTTGGCTAGTTCTCAAGGAATGAAGCTGCAAAAAGAAAATCGAAAAACAGTGAGTGCAAGTAGTGATGAATAAATTCAAAAAAATTTTGATCCGATATTCGATAAAAAAACGTCGCTTGCCGGATCAGAACCGAAAACAAGTTGGGAAAAATCTCAGTGTTCTGGCGATTTTCCTCTTTTTTCTATTTCTGATTAATTTTGCAATGATTATTGGGACCGATAAGAAATTCGGTGTGACCCTATCGGAACAAGCAAAAAAGGTTCACGAACAGACGGTTATTGTTCCTGCAAAGCGTGGAACGATCTATGACCGAAATGGGGCGGTGATCGCTGAAGATGCCACAACTTATAATGTTTATGCGATTATTGATAAAAAGTATAAATCAGCAACTGGAAAGATTCTCTATGTTGAAGAGAGTCAATTTAAGAAAGTGGCAGAAATCTTTAAGCAGTACTTAGGGATGGATGAGGATTACGTCATTCAACAGTTGTCTCAAAAGAAATTGAAACAGGTTTCTTTTGGATCGAACGGGAATGGCATTACCTATAGCAATATGACGGCCATTCGTGACGCTATGGAAGCTGCGAAGATTGAAGGTGTTGCCTTTACAACAAGCCCAAATAGAAGCTATAAAAATGGAGTCTTTGCTTCTCAATTTATCGGTCAAGCTTCGCTTCAAGAAGATAAGGATGGAAATAAAACCCTGAGGGGGCAATCAGGGATGGAAAAATCCCTCGATCGCATTCTTGCAGGACAAAATGGAGTTATCACTTATGACAAAGACCGGAATGGAAATATCGTTCCGGGATCAGACAAGGTTTCTGTTAAAACAGAAGATGGGAAAGATGTCTATACAACCATTTCAGCGGAATTGCAGACCTACCTTGAGACGCGCATGGATGTTTTCCAAGAAAAAGTAAAAGGAAAGTATGTTAGTGCGACTCTTGTCAGTGCAAAAACAGGTGAGATCCTAGCGACAACGCAACGTCCATCCTATAACGCGGATACGAAACAAGGGCTGGATTTAAAAAATTTGAAAACCTGGAATACCATCCTTTACCAAGATCAGTATGAACCAGGATCAACGATGAAAGTCATGTTGTTGGCTTCAGCGATTGACCATGGAACCTTCCCAGCTTTTAATGAAGTTTACTTTAATAATGAATTGCAAGTCAAGGATGCGACCATTCGTGACTGGGATGTCAATATGGGACTTTCTGAGGGTCGCTATATGAATATTGCACAAGGTTTTGCCTATTCAAGTAACGTCGGGATGACTCGTTTGGAACAAAAGATGGGAAATGATGTTTGGATGGACTATCTGACTCGCTTTAAATTTGGACTACCAACTCGTTTTGGTATGGGAAATGAAGCCTACGGGGGTCTTCCAGGGGACAACTACGTCAGCCAAGCACAATCTGCTTTTGGTCAAGGGATCTCAGTCAGTCAAACCCAGATGTTACGTGCCTTTAGTGCGATTGCTAATGATGGGCAAATGTTGGAACCGAAGTTTATTAGCGCTATTTACGATAAGAAATCAGATACTGCACGTAAATCAACTAAAGAAGTTGTTGGAAAACCAGTTTCAGGCTCAGCTGCGCAACAGGCACGTAACTATATGATTACGGTCGGAACAGATCCAGAGTATGGTACCCTGTATAGCGATGGTCCGATTATTCAGGTACCTGGGCAAAATGTGGCAGTCAAATCTGGGACGGCTCAAATTGCGACAGATCAAGGATACTTGCAAGGAGAAAATGACTACATCAACTCAGTTGTAGCCATGACACCAGCGGAGGATCCTGAATTTATTATGTATGTGACGGTTCAACAACCAGAAGTGAAGTTCTCAGCTACTAGTTGGGAAGAATTGGTCAATCCAATTTTGGAAGATGCGGTTGCCTTAAAGGATGAATTGCATCTAACTACGGAGGCACCAACTCTGGATGATGTGACCAAAGAAACAACCTATAAAATTCCTTCAGTAGAAGCTATCTCTAAGGAGCTTGGTTTGAAACAAAATCTAAGCCCGGGAGCTTATTCAGAAGAATTGCGTCGCAATTTAGTACAACCAATTGTCTTAGGAACAGGAAAGAATATTCGGAAGATGTCTGTGGAGGTTGGCTCTAAAGTCAAAGCCAACCAACAAATCTTACTCTTGACAGAAGATTTTGATGTGATGCCGGATATGTATGGGTGGACGCAGAAAAATGCAGATATCTTTGGAGAATGGACTGGTATTGAAATTACTTATAAAGGTAGTGGAAAGAAAGTGACCAAACAAAGTGTCAAAATGAATACTTCACTCAAAAAAACTAAAAAAATAACCTTAACATTAGGAGACTAACATGTATATTGCCACGATCCTAGTATCGTTTCTATTAACTGTGGCTGCTATTCCAGCCTTTATCCGATTTTACCATCGTGCCCATATTTCTGGGCAACAGATGCACGAAGATGTGAAACAACACCAGGCAAAAGCGGGAACTCCAACAATGGGAGGAGTCGTGTTCCTCATCACAGCAGTTCTAGTCAGTTTTGTCTTTACCGTACTGACTGGTAACTTCACTCGACCTGTTCAACTCGTTCTCTTTATCTTGATTTTATATGGAATTGTTGGTTTTTTGGATGACTTTTTAAAAGTTTTTCGTAAAATCAATGAGGGTCTCAATCCGAAGCAAAAATTGGCCCTGCAACTCATTGGGGGAATCATCTTTTATATTTTCTCTGAACGTCATGGTACCGGCAGTCTTTTGAACGTTTTCGGATATGATCTTTACTTAGGGCATTTCTACATTCTCTTTGCTCTATTTTGGTTGGTTGGTTTCTCAAATGCGGTCAATCTGACCGATGGAATTGATGGATTAGCCAGCATCTCTGTTGTCATTAGCCTAAGCGCCTATTCCTTCATTGCCTATATGCAAGGGAAATGGGATATTCTCTTTGTAACCTTAAGTATGATTGGGGCCTTGCTTGGATTCTTTGTCTTCAACCACAAGCCGGCTAAAATTTTTATGGGAGATGTCGGTAGTTTAGCTCTTGGAGGGATGCTTGCAGCCTTGTCAATGGCGTTGCATGTAGAGTGGACCCTCCTCCTGATTGGTCTAGTTTATGTCATTGAAACAGGTTCAGTGATGCTACAAGTGACCTATTTCAAATGGACTAAGAGACGCTATGGGGAAGGGCGTCGGATCTTCCGAATGACCCCTTTCCATCACCACTTAGAACTGGGTGGCCTTTCTGGCAATGGCCAAAACTGGTCAGAATGGAAAGTTGATGCTTTTATGTGGACCATTGCCTTGGTGACAAGTGGGATCACTCTTGTCCTTCTCTATCTATAAAACGACGGTGGGCTTGCCCATCGTCGTTTTCATCAGCCTAAGGGAGAGACTTGACAGGAGGAAAAACAACTAAAAGAGAAGCGCGATGATAGCTTTTCTGATATAATAATAGAGATCAGGAAAGGAACTGATAAAATGAAATTTACAGAGTTTAATTTTAAGCCCTATATTCAAGAGGCGCTAAATGAAATACAGTTTAGGGAAGCAACAGAGGTCCAGGAGAAATTAATTCCCATCGTATTAGCTGGGAATGATTTGGTTGGGGAATCAAAGACAGGATCTGGGAAAACCCATACGTTTCTCTTGCCGATTTCAAACATTAAATGAAGATAGCGAGCAAGTTGAAGCGGTCATTACGGCTCCTAGTCGGGAGTTGGCAACACAAATTTACCAAGCAGCTCGTCAAATTGCAGGCCATTCTGACAAAGAGATTCGGATTGCTAACTATGTTGGAGGAACGGATAAAAGCCGTCAGATTGAAAAACTACAGGTCAAACAGCCACATATTGTGATTGGGACTCCAGGACGGATTTATGACCTGGTCGCATCCGGTGATCTGGCTATTCATAAGGCTCATACATTTGTGGTAGATGAGGCCGATATGACCTTGGACATGGGATTTTTGTCTACTGTGGATAAGATTGCTTCAAGACTTCCGCAACACCTGCAATTTTTAGTCTTTTCGGCTACGATTCCACAAAAGTTGCAGCCTTTCTTGAAAAAATATCTCTCTCATCCAGTCATGGAGCAAATTAAGACCAAGACGGTGATTTCAGATACCATTGATAATTGGCTGGTTTCCACTAAAGGTCGTGATAAAAATGAGCAAATTTACCAACTGACCAAGACCTTGCAACCTTATTTGGCTATGATTTTCGTCAATACAAAAACGAGAGCAGATGATCTTCATGCTTATTTAGTGGCCCAGGGGTTGAAGGTGGCAAAGATTCACGGAGATATCCCTCCACGTGAACGGAAACGCATCATGAATCAGGTTAAAAATCTTGATTTTGAGTATATTGTAGCGACAGATTTGGCGGCTCGTGGAATTGATATCGAAGGGGTCAGTCATGTCATCAATGATGCCATTCCTCAAGATCTTTCTTTCTTTGTTCACCGTGTCGGCCGGACAGGGCGCAATGGCTTGCCAGGTGTAGCCATTACCCTTTACCAACCGAGTGATGATTCAGATATCCGTGAACTCGAAAAAATGGGAATTCGTTTCATACCAAAAGTTTTGAAGAATGGGGTTATTGAAGATACCTATGATCGGGACAGACGAGCGAACCGTGAGAAAAAACAAGAGAAACTTGATATTGAAATGATTGGTCTGGTGAAGAAGAAAAAGAAAAAAATCAAACCAGGCTACAAGAAAAAAATCAAATGGGCTGTTGATGAGAAGCGGAGAAAAGCTAAGAGAGCCGAAAACCGTGCGCGTGGACGGGCTGAACGGAAGGCTAAGCGCCAAACTTTCTAAACAGTTTTTTCACAGATTTCGAAGAAAACATAGCTTCTCTTTATTCGGTTGATAAAGAAAAACTATTGGGAACTTGTCTGAAATTATGATAGACTATTTTTGAGTAGTCTATCATTTTTCTATTTCTGTAGCGATTTTTGGAAATCTGATAGTGAATGTGATAGAATGTTTATAATCAAGAAAGGAAGTAACAAAAATGTTTACAACTAATCTGATAGCAGCCAACTGGTATGCTAACTTTTTGAAATATATTCCAGATAGTAAGTTATTTAGTTTAAGAGCTGTATTTGACGCGTTCCCATCGGTTATTGCCAAATTGCCAGTAACCATTCTGCTAGCGCTAGGAGGTGCATTTTTTGGGATTATTTTTGCCATGATTTTTGCTCTGGTCAAAATTAATCGAGTCCGATTTCTTTACCCAATACAAGCTGTATTTGTCAGTTTTTTGCGCGGGACCCCTTTGTTGGTTCAATTGATGTTGACCTATTATGGGATTCCTCTTATTTTAAAAGCTATTAATCAGTCTTATGGAACAGCTTTTAATATTAATGCCATTCCAGCTGAGCTATTTGCCATTGTCGCCCTTGCCTTCAATGAAGCAGCTTATGCGAGCGAGACCATTCGGGCAGCGATCTTATCGGTGGATCCTGGTGAAATCGAGGCCGCACGAAGTCTTGGGATGACGAACCGTCAAGTTTATCGCCGGATTATTATTCCCAATGCAGCAGTCGTTGCAACCCCTACCTTAATCAATTCTCTGATTGGCTTAACCAAGGGAACTTCTCTAGCTTTTAGTGCTAGTGTGGTTGAAATTTTTGCCCAAGCACGGATTGTTGGTGGGAGCGATTTGAAGTACTTTGAACGCTTTATTACGGTATCGATTGTTTACTGGATTGTGAATATTCTCATTGAAATGCTAGGTCGTCACATTGAGCGACGGCTTGATATTGAGAATCCTGTGACAATTGATTTGCCAGATTAGGAGGTTCGGATCTAATGATTTATATTTCAGAATTATCAAAGACGTTTTCAGGTCAAAAGGTTTTAAATAATCTAAGTTTGGAAATTAAAAAAGGGGAAGTCGTGGCCTTGATCGGGTCCTCAGGAGCTGGTAAATCAACCTTTTTACGCAGTTTAAACTATTTGGAAGCTCCAGACAGTGGTCGAATTCAAATTGATGATTTCGAGGTTGATTTTGAGCGGATTACCCAAGATCAAATCTTAACCCTCAGAAGAAAGTTGGCCATGGTTTTCCAACAGTTCAATTTGTTTGGACGAAAAACAGCTCTTGAAAATGTGAAAGAGGGTCTGATTGTTGTGAAGGGACTATCCGATCAAGAAGCAACGAAAATTGCGCGTGAAGAACTTGCTAAAGTTGGCTTATCAGATCGTGCAAATCACTATCCTCGTCACCTTTCAGGTGGACAAAAACAACGGGTAGCTTTGGCGCGTGCCTTAGCTATGAAACCAGAGGTTCTTTTGCTGGACGAACCGACTTCAGCCTTGGATCCAGAATTAGTTGGGGAGGTTGAAAAGTCTATTGCCAATGCAGCAAAATCAGGTCAAACCATGGTACTGGTTAGTCATGATATGTCTTTTGTAGCACAAGTGGCGGATAAGGTTTTATTTTTGGATAAAGGACGGATTATTGAAACTGGAACTCCAGAGGAAATCATGCAGCATCCAAAAGAAGAACGAACAAAAGAATTCTTTGCTAGTTACAAACGGACCTATGTTTGATATAATAGAAGAGAGGTAAGGCTCAGTTAGCAATGGCTAGCTGAGTCTGTTTTCTGAAAATGCAAAAACATTTGGAGTAGTGATGTTAAATAAATTATTGTCCTTATATATACAAAGTCTAGTGACGACAACTATTTTAGTTGGTATCGCTTCTGGTATTTGGATTGGCTATCGTGCTCTTAAGAAGAAAGATAAGACAGCCAAGCAAAGACAAGCGCATTTGTATGATATCCTCTTAATTGATATCATGACGATTCCTATTTTAACTTTTGCAGTGATAGGAATTTTGTATATCTTTCAAGCACGATAATTGCAAAAAGACTGTGTTAGAATTATAATGGTTACAACAAAACGGAAAGAGGTTGAGTATGTTTGATACAGTGATTATAGGAGCTGGCCCTGCAGGAATGACCGCGGCTCTTTATGCTGCTAGGAGCAATTTAAAGGTCGCATTGATCGAAAGAGGGATTCCGGGAGGCCAAATGAACAATACTTCTGATATTGAAAACTATCCTGGCTATGCAAATATCAGTGGTCCAGAATTGGCCGAAAAAATGTTTGAGCCTCTGGAAAATCTTGGAGTAGAGCATTTGTTTGGTCAAGTAGAGCGCATTGAAGATCTCGGAGCAACTAAAAAGATTGTGACAGATGATGGGGAATTTGAATCCAAAACCCTTGTGATTGCAACAGGCTCTAACCACCGTTCATTGAATGTTCCTGGTGAAGAGGAGTTGAATAGCAGAGGTGTTTCTTATTGTGCGGTTTGTGATGGTGCCTTCTTTAGAGAGGAAGATCTTCTAGTAGTTGGCGGTGGAGATTCAGCGGTTGAAGAAGCTGTCTTTTTAACCCAGTTTGCAAAAACAGTGACCATCGCCCATCGTCGAGATGAGCTTCGGGCCCAAAAAGTTCTTCAAGATCGTGCCTTTGCTAACGAAAAGATCCACTTCGCTTGGAATACGGTTGTTGAAGAAATTAAGGGAGACCAACGGGTTAGTTCGGTCCTTTTAAAAGATGTCAAAACAGGAGAGGTTAGAGAGCAGGCCTTCGGTGGCGTCTTTATCTATGTTGGTTTAGATCCTGTCAGTGATTTTGCAAAAGGCCTCGGTATTCTAGATGAGCAAGGTTGGGTGATAACAGATGATCACATGAAGACCTCGGTGCCTGGTGTCTTTGCGGTTGGCGATGTTCGCCAAAAAGACTTGCGCCAAGTGACAACTGCGGTTGGAGACGGCGCGATTGCTGGACAAGAAGTCTATAAATATATCACAGAAAACTTTTAATGCTGAAAAAATCTGAGACCTTTTGTCTCAGATTTTTTCATACCCTTCTTTCAGTGTTCAATAGGGCTGAAATGTGCTATAATGATACTAATTTTATGGTAGGACAGTCATAGAACAAATCAATGAAAAAGAGGTTTATATATGTATCCAGATGATAGCTTAACGCTCCATACCGATTTGTACCAAATCAATATGATGCAGGTTTACTTTGAACAAGGCATCCACAATAAAAGGGCGGTCTTCGAAGCCTATTTCCGTCAACAACCCTTTAAAAATGGCTATGCCGTCTTTGCGGGTCTTGAACGCCTTGTCAACTATTTGAAGAATCTACGTTTTTCTGAGTCAGATATTGCCTACTTAGAATCTTTGGGCTATGAAGGAGCCTTCCTAGATTACTTGAAAAATTTCAAAATGGAATTGACCGTTCGTTCTGCTAAGGAAGGGGATTTGGTCTTTGCCAATGAGCCGATTGTTCAAGTTGAAGGCCCCCTTGCTCAGTGTCAATTGGTTGAAACTGCTATCCTTAATATCGTCAATTTCCAAACCTTGATTGCCACAAAAGCAGCTCGGATTAAGTCGGTGATTGAGAATGAGCCTTTGATGGAATTTGGGACTCGCAGGGCTCAAGAAATGGATGCGGCTATTTGGGGAACCCGTGCAGCCGTTATTGGAGGCGCTAGTGGGACCAGTAACGTTCGTGCAGGAAAACTCTTTGATATTCCTGTCCTAGGGACCCATGCTCATGCCTTGGTGCAGGTCTATAGCGATGATTATAAAGCTTTTAAGGCCTATGCTGAGACTCATCGCAACTGTGTCTTCCTAGTGGATACCTATGATACGCTACGCATCGGAGTTCCAGCTGCTATTCAGGTGGCGCGCGAGATGGGAGATCGTATCAACTTCCTAGGCGTGCGGATTGATTCTGGAGATATTGCCTACATCTCGAAAAAAGTTCGCCAGCAGTTGGATGAAGCTGGTTTCACAGAAGCGAAGATCTATGCCTCAAATGATTTGGATGAAAACACCATCCTCAACTTGAAGATGCAAAAGGCTAAGATTGATGTCTGGGGTGTTGGAACCAAGCTGATCACAGCCTATGACCAACCAGCCCTCGGAGCAGTCTATAAGATTGTGGCTATCGAAGACGAAAATGGCCAAATGCGGAATACCATCAAGCTGTCTAATAATGCTGAGAAGGTCTCAACTCCAGGGAAGAAACAAGTTTGGCGTATTACCAGTCGGGAAAGGGCAAATCTGAAGGAGATTACATTACTTACGATGGAGTAGATGTCAATGAACTGACAGAAATCAAGATGTTCCATCCGACCTACACCTATATCAAGAAGACGGTTCGTGATTTTGATGCCATCCCACTCTTGGTTGACATTTTTAAAGATGGAAAACAAGTCTATGAATTGCCAGCTTTGATGGATATCCAAGCCTATGCTCGGAAGGAATTCGACAAACTCTGGGACGAATACAAACGTGTCCTCAACCCGCAACATTACCCAGTTGACTTGGCCAAGGATGTTTGGCAAGATAAGATGGATCTGATTGATCAGATGCGTCAGAAAGCCTTGGGAGGTGATGAGGAATGAGCCTACAAGAAGACATTATTGCTCAATTAGGGGTCAAGCCGGTCATTGATCCTCAAGAAGAGATTCGTCGGTCGATTGATTTTTTGAAGGACTACTTGCAAAAACATCCCTTTCTGAAGACCTTTGTCTTAGGAATTTCAGGAGGACAGGACTCTACCCTAGCTGGTCGCCTGGCTCAATTGGCCATGGAGGAAATGCGGAGCGAGACTGGAGATGCCAGCTATCAGTTTGTTGCAGTCCGCTTGCCTTACGGTGTTCAAGCGGATGAAGCAGATGCCCAAAAGGCCTTGGCCTTCATCCAGCCAGATGTCAGCCTAGTCGTTAATATCAAGGAATCGGTCGATGCTATGGAACGTGCTGTGGAAGAGACAGGAACGGATGTCTCAGACTTTAATAAGGGCAATATCAAGGCTCGGAGCCGGATGATTGCTCAGTATGCCTTAGCGGGTGCCTATAGCGGAGCTGTCATTGGGACAGATCATGCAGCCGAAAATATCACTGGTTTCTTTACCAAGTTTGGAGATGGCGGAGCCGATATCCTTCCTCTCTATCGCCTCAACAAGCGCCAAGGCAAGCAGTTGCTTCAGGTACTGGGAGCTGATCCAGCCTTGTATGAAAAGGTACCGATTGCCGATTTGGAAGAGGAAAAGCCTGGCATCGCTGATGAAGTAGCTCTTGGAGTGACCTATGCAGAAATTGATGACTACCTAGAAGGGAAATCCGTTAGCCCAGAAGCTCAAGCAACCATTGAAAGCTGGTGGCACAAAGGCCAACACAAACGCCATTTACCAATTACAGTATTTGATACCTTCTGGCGTTGATAAGAAAGAAAAAGTCTGTTGAGCCGACTTTTTTTAAACAGATAGGAGGAAAGAGGATGAGAAAATTGGGTTCTATTGAACTGGAGACCAATCGTTTATTATTAAGACGCTTTGTTGTAGAGGATGCAAAGGCAATGTTTGAAAATTGGGCATCTGATGCAGATAATCTTACATATGTGACTTGGGATCCTCATCCAAATCCTAAAGTGACTCGGGGTTCGATCGAAAGGTGGCTCCGTCAGTACCAAGAGGAAAATATCTACAAGTGGGCAATTTGCAAAAAAGATAATCCCGCACAAGTGATAGGAGATATCAGTGTCGTTTCCCAGGATTCACAAAAAGAAATATGTGAAGTTGGCTATATTCTAGGGAAAAAATTCTGGGGTCAAGGTCTGATGACAGAAGCCCTCCAAGCGGTTTTACACTTTTTGTTGCTAGAAGTGGGATTCAAGGAAGTTCAGGCCAAGTATGTCAGTTTGAACCCTGCTTCAGGAAGGGTCATGGCAAAAGCTGGAATGCATTATCTTGAAACTCTCCCAAATGCTGTCGCTAGAAAAGACTATGTCGGAGATCAAATCATCTACACGATCCATTCTTCTGACCTTTAAAACAATTTTTACTTGAAGATTTTGGTCAATGGTCTATAATGGTAAGTAGCTTTACAAAGGAGAATCTTATGTCAGAATTAACACAAGAATTTACAGATCAACTTTATGCAAATTACCAAGCAAATGTGAAATTTGCGGCTCTCGAAAATGCCATCACCCACAATGGGATTCATGCAGCTTTAGAGACACGCAAAAGTGCAGTAGAAAACACGCCCGTCTTTTCTCTTGATTTAACCAAGGACAAAGTAACAGACCAGAAAGCTTCTGGTCGTTGCTGGATGTTTGCGGCCTTAAATACCTTCCGCCACAAGATGATCTCAAACTTCCAATTAGAGGATTTTGAGTTGTCTCAAGCTCATACCTTCTTCTGGGATAAGTACGAAAAATCCAACTGGTTCTTGGAGCAAATCATTGCGACAGCGGATCAGGAATTGACTAGCCGTAAGGTTGCCTTCCTCCTTCAAACCCCTCAACAAGATGGTGGCCAATGGGATATGGTTGTTTCCCTCTTTGAAAAGTATGGGGTCGTACCTAAGTCTGTTTATCCAGAATCCATCTCTTCTAGCAATAGCCGAGAGCTCAATACCTACTTAAACAAATTGTTGCGCCAAGATGCTCAAATCCTTCGCGATTTGCTTGCAAGTGGTGCAGATCAAGCGACGGTTCAGAGCAAGAAAGAAGAGTTTCTACAAGAAATCTTTAATTTCTTGGCTATGTCTCTGGGCTTGCCTCCTCGTACATTTAGTTTCTCTTACCGCGATAAGGACAACAACTACCATACAGAAGCTGGATTGACGCCTCAAAGCTTTTACAAAAAATATGTGGATCTTCAGTTGGAGGACTACGTTTCTGTTATCAATGCGCCTACGGCAGATAAGCCTTATGGTCAGTCCTATACGGTTGAAATGCTTGGGAATGTGGTCGGTAGCCGTGAAGTCCGCTACCTCAATGTTCCGATGGAGCGTTTGAAAGAATTGGCTATTGCCCAAATGAAAGCCGGGGAAACTGTTTGGTTTGGATCGGATGTCGGCCAAGTCAGCAACCGCAAAGCTGGAATCCTTGCAACAGATGTCTACGACTTTGAAGCGGGAATGGATATCCAGCTGACTCAAGATAAGGCAGGGCGTTTGGATTATGCAGAAAGTCTCATGACCCATGCTATGGTCTTGACTGGTGTGGACCTGGACGAAGCTGGACGCCCTCTCAAATGGAAGGTTGAGAATTCTTGGGGAGAAAAAGTGGGAACAGATGGTTACTTTGTAGCTTCCGATGCCTGGATGGATGAATACACCTACCAAATCGTCGTCCGCAAGGCACTGTTGACAGCCGAAGAATTGGCTGCTTATGAGGCAGAACCGATTGTCTTGGCTCCATGGGATCCGATGGGAGCTTTAGCAAAATAATCAAACAAAAAGAGTCGGAAGGCTCTTTTTGTTTGATTGAATATAAAAAGGGAGTTGGAAAAACTGAACTGCACCCCAAAAGTTAGACAGAAAAATCTAACTTTTGGGGTGTTTTTATTATGAAATTAACTTATAAAGATAAAGTTCAGATCTATGAACTTAGAAAACAAGGGCGAACCTTCAAAGAGATTTCAAATATATTTGGGATAACAATTCCCAATCTTCAGTACATGATTAAATTGATTGATCGTTATGGAATAGAAATCGTCAAAAAAGGAAAGAATTGTTACTATTCACCTGAACTAAAACAAGAGATTATTGATAAAGTTCTACTTGAAGGTCGTTCTCAAATAAGGGTGTCTCTAGATTATGCTTTTCCAAGTGTTGGAATGTTGCCTAATTGGATAGCACAATATAAGAAAAACGGGTATACTATTGTTGAGAAAACAAGAGGGAGACCGCCTAAAATGGGACGTAAAACCAAAGAAGAAACCCGAAGAGATGACAGAGTTAGAACGTCTTCAAGCAGAAAAATGAGTACCTGAGAGCGGAGAATGCTATTCTAAAAAAAGTTGAGAGAACTCCGATTGAAGGACGAAAAAGGAGCAAGAAGAAAAAAACAGAAATTGTCCGAGGATTGGTAACAGAGTTTCCTTTTAGATATCCTTCTAAACATTATTAAGCTTGCTCGTTCAACCTATTATTACCAGCTAAAGCAGTTAGATAAAAAGCGATAAAAAAAATCATGATATTAAAGATGAAATTCAAGCTATTTTTTTACTGAGCATAAAGGAAATTATGGTTATCGCCGAATGACTCTAGAATTGAGAAATCGTAGTTATATAGTAAACCATAAGAAAGTACAACGTTTGATGAGAGTCCTTGGTTTAAGTGCTCGAATTCGTCGTAAACGAAAGTACTCTTCATATCAAGGAGAGATTGGTAAGAAAGCAGATAATCTTATTCAACGCCAGTTTGAAGCATCCAAACCAATGGAAAAGTGCTACACAGATGTGACAGAATTTGCCATTCCGGCAAGCAGTCAAAAGCTCTATTTATCACCAGTTTTAGATGGCTTTAATAGCGAAATTATCGCCTATAATCTTTCTAGGTCACCGAACTTAGCACAAGTAAAGACGATGTTAGAACAAGCCTTCTCAGAGGAATACTACGAGAATACTATTCTCCATAGTGACCAGGGCTGGCAATACCAACACAATTCTTATCATCAGTTCTTAGAGAGTAGGGGGATTCAGCCATCCATGTCACGTAAGGGTAACAGCACAGACAATGGCATGATGGAATCTTTCTTTGGCATTTTGAAATCCGAAATGTTTTATGGCTATGAGAAGACCTTCAAATCACTTAACCAATTGGAACAGGCTATTGTAGACTATATTGATTATTACAACAACAAACGAATTAAGGTAAAACTAAAAGGACTTAGTCCTGTGCAGTACAGAACTAAATCCTTTCAATAATTATTTGTCTAACTTTTTGGGGTCAGTACAAACCTAACTAAAGAAAACTTGCAGGTTTTAGTCGTTTAAGGAAATTGTGTCGGTTTGCTTACCTGATGAATATTGAAAAAGGCCGGGGAAGACCCGGCCTTTTGACGGTATTATTCGTTATGATTGTTAGTGTCTTGCGAAGGAGATTCAGATGGTTTAGATGAATTTTCTTCACTAGAAGAACTAGATGCAGGTTCTTCATAGGTATACTGCTCAGTAGAATAACTTGGCTCATAGTAGTAATTATTGTTGTTCTTACCATTGTTTAGGTAGAGGTAAGAGCCACTGCGATAAAGACCGCTTGGTTGCGTCCAATCCGTATGACCAGAGTTGTTATTATTTGCAAGATAGAGCATCATTTGACGATAAACATCAGTTGCGACCTGTATTCCATTATCCAATACTGGTGTAAAGCGATTAGAATAACCTGTCCAGACGGCCATAGAGTACTCAGGGGTATACCCTACAAACAATTCATCCGGTGCTATGATATTTGAATAAGCATTTTTTGTCAGTTTACCGACTTCGTTATCCGCATAGTTTGATGTACCTGTCTTACCAGCTTGGTAGATCCCCGAAATAGCAGCATTTGTACCGGTACCAGACAAGAGAACTGTCTTCATCATATCAGTCATCATGTAGGCAGTTGTTGCTTTCATTGCACGGGTTCCTTCGGACTCAAATTCCTTGGTTGTGCCATCACTAAAGACGACCCGACTGACATAGGATGGTTTGTAATAGGTCCCACCGTTGGCAAAAGCAGCATAGGCAGCAGCCATTTTTTCACTGCTAGCCCCGTATTTATTGCTAGAATCGCTCGTGTTACTTGAGATTGCATTGGCGTAAACCATTTCTGGATAATCGATTCCTAAACCATTGAGGAATTTCTTAGCTCGTTTAAGACCAACTTTTTCTAGCGCCTTCACCGCAGGCACGTTACGAGATTGTTGAATTGCGTAGGTCATGGTAATGCTACCATAGTAAGAACGGTCCCAGTTGTATACAGGTGTTGATGAATGTGGGAAGTTATATGGTGCATCTGTAATGGTAGCAGCCGTAGAGGTATATTCCTCATGCTCAAGAGCTGGTGCATAGTCTGTGATTGGCTTCATTGTTGAACCCCAGTCACGGTTCGTTTCGACCGCTTGGTTTGTACCAAAGGAAACATTGCTGGATTGGTGACGAGAACCGAGCTGAGCAATGACTTTACCAGTATTGACATCAATAACGGTAGAAGCTACTTGCATTTCATCGTCTGGATAATTGACATATTCATCTGTATTGTAGATATCCCATAGTTTCTTTTGGGCCTCTGTATCAACGTTTGTATAGACATCCATCCCAGTCGTCAACAAATTGTAGCCCGTTTCTTCTTCAACCTGCTCGATGACTTCTTTCAGGTAATTATCCATGTAAGCTGGATAACTGCTTGAAGAGCTAAGACTTTGAAGACCATCTGTAACAGGTGTATTCACCGCCGCTTCGTATTGTTTATTGGAAATGGTCTTCATATCGAGCATTTCTTTTAAGACTAAATTTCGGCGTTGTAGTGCCGCTTCGGGATGAGAATAAGGATCGTATTGGTTAGGCGCTTGAGGCATTCCTGCTAGAAGCGCTACTTGAGGGAGTGATAGGTCTTTTAGGTCTTTTCCATAATAACTTTTAGCAGCTGTCTGCATTCCGTAGTTCCCATTCGCCATAAATACTTTATTAACGTAATAGGTCAAGATTTCTTGTTTGGTTGCTTTCTTTTCCAACTGGGTTGCTAACCAAGCTTCTTGAATCTTACGTGATAGGGTACGATCGGAAGCGGAAGTTGAGAAATAGGTTAATTTGATCAATTGCTGCGTCAAGGTTGATCCCCCTTGGCTTCCTCCTCGTAAGTTGTGAAGGAAGGAGCCACCAATCCGAATGATATCGACACCACGGTGATTGAAGAATCGGTGGTCCTCAATCGCCACGATAGCGTTAACCAAATCGGTAGGGATTTCATCTGTTGAGACGTTGATTCGTTTTTCAGCACCTAAATCTGCAATCAAGTTATTTTGATTGTCATAAATCTTACTAGATGTTGTGGCAACCAGATCTTTTTCAGACAAGGTTGGTGCTTTCATCGCATAATAACTAAAGATTAGTCCGCCGAGGACGAATAAAAGTAAGAAAAATGAAATGGCTGCGATGGCAACATATTTTAACCACTGAATGACTGTTTGTTTATTCATTTAAATACCGCCTAGAAGTTTCTGTTCGATAATATCAAGATAAGGAACGCTTGGAAGTCGATTCTTATCTACTAAAAAGCCGTGCTCCTGAATGTAGGAGAGGGGCATGGATTTACTACCATGATCAATGTTGTAATAGTGTATTAGTGCAGGAGCAGGAAGTAAGTATGTTTCATTTAATTTTGCAAAATGCAAGAGAACGAAACAGATACCACCTTGCTGGCCAACTGCTTCCATATGATCGATCTGATGTTGATGAAAATTTTTCATCGGCATGGACTGCTTTTGCTGTGTTTCCTTAGCTTCAAAATCGATATAGCGTCCCTTGTATACTCCAGAATAGTCCGTCGTTGAGGCTTGTCTAAAATAGGCTTCAACAATCTTTGCACGACTGCGTCGTGGATAATCCACTTTCACGATTTGAATGGGAGTCGGTTTCTTATGAATAACTGCCAGACCTCGAGAAAGATAGTATTGATTACTTTCGTTGATCATTTTTTCAAATGACATCCCACGATTCGCAAAATTGACTGGACTTTTTCTTTGAGTAGAGACCAAGGTTTTTTTAGCTACTTTATGTGGATAGTTGACCATAGTTCTCCTTATTGGTACAATTACATCACTCTATTATATCATAAATTAGAATAATGAGGAAAAAATGAATACCATACTTGTTGCAGGCTATAAGAGCTTTGATCTGGGACTCTTTTCCAATAAAGATCCTCGTTTACCGATTATTAAAAAAGCTATTGAAAGAGATCTTCGGCGTTTATTTGAAGAAGGGGTCAACTGGCTGGTTTTTTCTGGAAATTTGGGATTTGAGGCTTGGGTATTAGAAGTTGCCTCTGAGCTAAAAGAGGATTACGATTTTCAAATGGCGACGATCTTTTTATTTGAGAATGTTGGCGAAAACTGGAATGAAGCCAATCAGGAACTATTGGCACGCTTCAAACAGGTGGATTTTGTAAAATATGCCTATCCTCACTATAGCAATCCCAGTCAATTAAGGGAATACAATCAGTTCTTGTTAGAAAATGTAGACGGGGCTTATATTTTTTACGATCCCGAAAACGAAACCAATTTAAAACATCTTTACAGAATGATGATAGAAAAAGAACCATTTTATGTCAAAAAATTAAGTTTTGATGACTTAAATGATCTTGCCGAAAATTTTTACGAAAACTAAGTGTTATACCTTGCTTTTTCTATCTATTTTTTTATATAATTGAGATGATGAACTAGATTGGAGAGAGTAATGGCAAGTATTATTTTTACTGCGAAAGATATTTTTGATCAAGATTTTAAAAAAGAAGTTCGTGGATATAGTAAGGTTGAGGTAAACGAATTTTTAGATGATGTTATAAAAGATTATGAAACCTACGCTGCTTTGGTGAAGGAGTTGCGTGAAGAAAACGCTCGTCTTCGTGAAGAACTCGCTAAAAAAGCTCAGGAAACACCGCAAGCGTCTTCGGTTGTTAGCACCGCTACACAAGAATTCCCTCAAGTGACAACAGCGACAAACTTTGACATTCTCAAACGACTCAATCGTTTGGAAAAAGAAGTGTTTGGGAAACAAATCGTAGATCGAGACTACTAATCTGAAAGATCATGCAATTTTTGGATAATCGCGTGAGAGAATGCTCTCATGAGGAAAGTCCATGCTAGCACAGGCTGTGATGCCTGTAGTGTTTGTGCTAGGTGAATCCATAAGCCTAGGGACTTGAAAGTCAAGTTACGGCGAGTGAAGGAGCTAAGTTTTCGGATAGGCTCTAGTAACTCTGAAAGTGCCACAGTGACGTAGTTTTTAGGGAAACCTAAAAAGTGGAACGCGGTAAACCCCTCAAGCTAGCAACCCAAACTTTGGTCGGGGCATGGAATACGTGGAAACGAACATAGTATTCTGACTGGAAACAGTAGACAGATGATTATCGAAGGAAATGGTACCTAGTCATTTCTGGAACAAAACATGGCTTATAGAAAATTGCATATAGGTTGGTGAGGTGGAGAGAGATCTCAACCTCCTTTTTTAAAGTGATAGGAATAAGATGAAAAAACAATTTGAATTGATTGCAACAGCTGCTGCTGGTTTAGAGGCAGTTGTTGGTCGAGAACTACGAAATCTTGGTTATGATTGCCAGGTCGAAAATGGACGGGTTCGTTTTCAGGGAGATGTTCGTGCGATCATCGAAACCAATCTCTGGCTCCGTGCGGCTGATAGAGTAAAAATAGTCGTTGGAAGTTTTCCTGCCAAAACCTTTGAAGAACTGTTTCAAGGTGTCTTTGCTTTGGATTGGGAAAATTATTTACCCTTAGGTGCCCGTTTCCCTATATCAAAGGCTAAATGTGTCAAATCGAAATTGCATAATGAGCCCAGCGTTCAGGCAATTTCGAAAAAAGCAGTTGTTAAAAAGTTACAAAAACACTATGCTCGACCAGAAGGGGTTCCCTTGATGGAAAATGGGGCAGAGTTCAAAATTGAAGTGTCGATCCTCAAAGATCAAGCTACCGTGCTAATCGATACTACAGGTAGCAGCCTCTTCAAGCGTGGCTATCGGACCGAAAAAGGTGGAGCGCCGATCAAGGAAAATATGGCCGCGGCAATTCTTCAGTTGTCGAACTGGTATCCAGATAAGCCTTTGATTGATCCAACATGTGGTTCTGGTACTTTTTGTATTGAGGCTGTGATGATAGCCCGCAACATGGCGCCTGGTTTAAGGCGATCCTTCTCTTTTGAAGAGTGGAATTGGGTCGATGATCGTCTGATCCAAGAAGTTCGTACAGAAGCTAGTAAAAAAATCAATCGAGAGCTAGTTTTGGATATTATGGGAACAGATATCGACGCGCGGATGGTTGAGATTGCTAAAGAAAATGCTCAAAAAGCAGGCGTTAGTAGGGATATCACCTTTAAACAAATGCGGGTCCAAGATCTTCGTTCGGATAAGATCAATGGGGTCATTATTTCCAACCCTCCATACGGAGAGCGATTATCAGATGATGAAGGTGTAACCAAGTTGTATGCTGAAATGGGGCAAGTGTTTGCTCCTCTCAAAAACCTGGAGCAAGTTTATTCTAACGAGTGATGAAGGTTTTGAATCTAAAGTACGGCAGTAAAGCAGATAAAAAAACGAAAAACTTTATAATGGTACCCTAAAAGTTGATCTCTATCAATATTTTTGGGGAACGTGTAAAACGGCAGATGAATACATAGAAAGGATTTTTTTATGACAGAGAAAGACAAGAACCCATTGAGCAAGAAACAGAATCCATTTTGGATTTTTGAGGATGCCAAGGAGATGACCATCGGACAGGCCAATCGAAAAAGCTGAAGAGATTGAGGCTGGTGTAACTGAAGGTGATAATGTCTTGAGACAAGTACATCAAGCAACACCGAGCAGAAATTGAAGCGGAAAAAAATACGATACAAAGATTTTAGCTAAAGAAGAATTGGCCAAGGCAGAAGAATTGGCAACTGCTGGAGCAGCTGCCGAAACAGTAGAAGCACAGGCAGTAAAGGAAACGGTCTTGGAGCAGGAAACTGAAAAGGATGCCATTCCAACAGAATTACCAGCTAAGATTAAATTTGGACCAACCCCAACCGAACCGATCGTGGAAACAGAGGACCTTCCTGAGGAAACTCCTTCTAATGCTGGTAAACGAATCAAAACGGTTCTCTATTCTGCCTTAGGTCTTGCGATTGTGGGATCAGCCATTTTTGTGACCTATAACTGGATGCATAGTCGTGGAAGGTCTGGTGGCACAACGGTTGTATCATCATCTTCTTCTAGCAAATCCACATCAAGTTCAAAATCAAGTAGCAGTGAGAAGCAAACACAAGCTCAAAAATTAGAAGAGTTTACTAAAGCCTACGATGCCTTTTTCGTAGACGAATCAAAAGGCGCTCTGAAAAATGATAAATTCGGAGACTTGGAAAATCTCAAGAAACTGTTGGACAAACTAGAAGGAAGTAGCGATTACGAAGCCTCTAAAACAAAATATGAAGACCTAGTGAAGCAAGTTTCTGCCATTCAAAAGGTCAATTCACAATTTAGTTCACCAGTGATTAAAGATGGGGTTCTTGATGCAACTGCCAAGGCAAAAAGTGATGCTACTTTTGCTGAAACAAAGACTGGCAATGAGAAACTGGATAGCTTGCTGAATGATGCAGTTGCCCAAGGGCGTTCCCAACAAGTTGCGACGCCGGCACCTGTGACAGGAACTGGTGGTGCAAATACCTCTAACGGAGTTGCAGCCCCTACTCAGTCAGTGGCTCCGACTGCTCCGGCTGCAAACTCTGCTACAGGTGTTGCTGGAGTTGTAAGTCCAGGCTATTCAGGATATGGTCTACCAAGTGATGGGGTTCCACTCCAGCGAAATCTGAGCCGTGTGCCATACAACCAAGCTGCTATCAATGATGTGAATAACCCAGCTTGGGTCTTTGGTGATGGTATTCTTGAAAAAGTATTGAACATTGCTCGTCAACGTGGACACATTACTGGAAATCAATATATCTTAGAGCGTGTCAATATCATTAATGGAAACGGTTATTACAACCTCTTCAAACCAGACGGAACTTATCTCTTTAGTATTAATGCCAAGACAGGTTATTTCGTTGGGAACGGAAAAGGACATTCAGACGCTTTGGATTATTAATGACGGATTAGTTTTCTGAAAAAGTCTATAATAAATAAAGAGGCTGGGACAAAAGTCCTAGCCTCTCAATTGTCTTTGGATTGTCTAGCAAGACGCAGTGGCTGAGTGGGCTCTACTACGCTGATTTCATCAGCTTTTACAGCCCTACTCAACTGTGCGGAGGTAGGACGACGAAATCGAATTCTAACGAATGACCGATTTCTGTCCCACTCTCTTTTTAGTATTAAATAAGATGACGTTCAAACGGATCATCTGAAATTCCTTGGTCTAGAATCAAGCGACACCATTCTTTTGCTGAAAGAGACTGTGATCTTTGTAATTTCCACAAGATTCAATGGTTGTACCTGGAACATCTTCCCAGGTGCTAACGGCTGCAATTTCTTCCAAAGATTCTTTAATGACTTTCGCAATTTCAGTACTTGAATGCTGGCCCCACATGATCATATGAAAACCAGTACGACATCCAAATGGTGAACAATCGATCATTCCGTCAATGCGTTTGCGAATAAGCATAGCAAGAAGGTGCTCGATGGTGTGGAGTCCTCCAGTGGGGATGGCATTTTCATTTGGCTGCACCAAACGAATATCAAAGTTGGAGATAACGTCCCCTTTAGGCCCTGTTTCCTCCCCAATCAAGCGCACATAGGGGGCCTTTACAGCTGTGTGGTCCAATTCAAAACTTTCAACGATTACTTCTTTTGTCATACTTCAATCCTTCTTTGTTTTTCTTGATTATAGCATAAAAAAGCAGAATCAACAAAAGTGGGCGTAGATGAATTTTTGGAAAAAGTGCTCTAAGAAAGAGGGTGCTAAACGCGGTAGGAGGCGGCAAAAATATATTAGGTTTTTCCTGTTTTTTTAGATTGTTAATTTTAGTAATTTATGATAAAATGTAAAAGAATTTTTAATTCAACTAATTAAATAGATTTGGGGTAAAAGCATGAATTTTGTATTAACAGGTGTTTTTGCCGCGGTCATTGGTTTAGTCATTGGATATGTGGGAACTGCTCTAAAAATGAAAGCTTCAAGAGAAGCTGCGGAACTCACCCTTTTAAATGCTGAACAAGAAGCAACGAATTTACGTGGACAAGCAGAGCGCGAAGCTGATTTAATTTTAAAAGAAGCCAAGCATGAGTCGAGTTCACTTAAAAAAGAAGCACTTTGGAGGCAAAGGAAGAAGCCAGAAAGTATCGTGAAGAAGTCGATGCTGAGTTTAAGTCAGAACGACAAGAATTGAAGCAACTAGAAAGCCGTTTGGCAGAACGTGCTAGCAATCTTGATCGAAAAGATGACATTTTAACGAGCAAAGAACAGTCTCTTGAACACAAAGAGCAAAGTCTTACAGATAGAACTAAACACATTGATGCGCGTGAACAACAGCTGGAAGAGCTTGAACACAAGAAAGTGGAAGAACTGGAACGTGTCGCTGCTCTAAGTCAAGGAGAAGCGCGTGACATTATTTTGAGTCAGACGGAAGATCAACTTTCAAAAGAAATTGCATCACGCATTCGTGAAGCAGAACTGGAAGTGAAAGAACGTTCTGATAAAATTGCAAAAGACATTCTCGTACAAGCCATGCAGCGAATGGCTGGTGATTTTGTTGCAGAGCAAACAAACTCAACCGTTCATTTGCCTGATGATAGTATGAAGGGCCGGATTATTGGGCGTGAAGGACGCAATATTCGTACCTTTGAGAGCTTGACGGGTGTCGATGTGATTATTGATGATACGCCTGAAGTAGTTACCTTGTCAGGGTTTGATCCGATTCGTCGTGAAATCGCCCGCATGACAATGGAGAGCCTTCTAAAAGATGGTCGCATTCATCCGGCCCGCATTGAAGAGCTGGTTGAGAAGAATCGCCAAGAGATTGATAACCGTATTCGAGAGTACGGTGAGGCGGCTGCCTATGAAATTGGTGCGCCAAACCTCCATCCGGATCTGATGAAAATCATGGGAAGGTTGCAATTCCGTACGTCTTATGGTCAAAACGTCTTGCGTCACTCTATTGAAGTTGCTAAGCTTTCTGGTATTATTGCCAGCGAGTTGGGCGAAAATGCTACCTTGGCACGACGTGCTGGTTTCTTACATGATATCGGGAAAGCGATTGACCGTGAAGTGGAAGGAAGTCACGTCGAAATTGGGACAGAATTGGCACGTAAGTACAAGGAACATCCGGTGGTTATCAATACCATTGCCAGTCACCATGGTGACGTTGAACCAGAAAGTGTCATTGCAGTCATTGTCGCCGCAGCGGATGCCTTGAGTGCAGCTCGCCCAGGTGCACGAAGTGAGTCACTTGAAAGCTACATTAAACGTTTGCAAGATCTAGAAGAAATTGCAAATAGTTTTGAAGGAGTTAAGACAAGTTTCGCTCTGCAAGCAGGTCGTGAAATCCGTATTATGGTTAGCCCAGAGGCAATCAAGGATGATAAAGTCACCATCTTGGCTCATGACATTCGTGAGAAGATCGAGTCCAATCTTGAATATCCTGGAAATATTAAAGTTACAGTTATTCGAGAGTTGCGTGCAGTAGATTACGCAAAATAAAGCAAAAGCTTGAGATCTAGCATCTCGAGCTTTTTTTGAAGGAAAAATCAGTTGAAAATTAGCCCATTTTTTGTTACACTAGATAGAAAGACATTGAAGGAGATATCATGGCGGATCGTGGTTTATTAATCGTATTTTCTGGCCCATCAGGCGTAGGAAAAGGGACGGTCAGAAGAGAGATTTTTGAAAACTCGGATAATCAGTTTCAATACTCTGTATCGATGACAACGCGTGCGCAACGTCCAGGTGAAGTGGATGGTGTTGACTATTTTTTCCGTACACGTGAAGAATTCGAAGATTTGATCCGCCAAGGACAAATGCTTGAGTATGCTGAGTACGTTGGGAATTACTATGGGACTCCACTCACCTATGTCAATGAAACTTTGGATAAGGGAATCGATGTATTCCTTGAGATTGAAGTTCAAGGAGCACTCCAAGTAAAGAAAAAGTACCGGATGCAGTTTTTATCTTCTTAACACCGCCTGATTTAGAAGAATTGCAAGACCGTTTGGTGGGACGTGGTACGGATAGTGCAGAAGTGATTGCGCAACGGATTGAGAAGGCTAAAGAAGAAATTGCCCTGATGCGTGAATATGATTACGCCATTGTCAATGACGAAGTTCCTCTTGCGGCTGAGCGAGTTAAACGTGTGATCGAAGCAGAGCATTTCCGTGTGGACCGTGTCATTGGTCATTATCTGGATATGTTGCCCAAAACACAAACTATTGTGAAGAGATAAAAAATTAGAAACTAGGTATAGAAATATGATGTTAAAACCTTCTATTGATACGTTGCTTGACAAAGTACCATCCAAATATTCATTGGTCATTCTTGAGGCAAAACGCGCCCACGAATTGGAAAGTGGTGCAGTTCCAACCCAAGAGTTTCAATCAGTCAAGTCAACATTGCAAGCGCTTGAGGAAATCGAGTCAGGTAACGTGGTTGTTCACCCGGATCCAGAAGCAAAACGCGAAGCGCTTCGTCGACGTATTGAAGCAGAGCGAATTCGCAAAGAAGAAGAAGAGCGCAAAATTAAGGAACAAATTGCCAAAGAAAAAGAAGATGGTGAAAAAATTTAAGGTTGGGAGCTTCTCAATCTTATTTTTTGCTATTTAAAGGGTGCTGTGGTAAAGTAAGGCACATATGATAGAGGCTGGAGGTGAGAAAGTGATAGCGAAAGTCATCGTAGATGTCCCATTGATGCAGACAGATAAACCCTACTCTTATCAGATTCCATCAGAATTTGAGGATATGGTAGAGGCGGGGATGCGAGTTCATGTCCCCTTTGGTAAAGGGAATCGCCTCATTCAAGGTATTGTGGTTGGAGTTTCAGAAGAGACAGACACAAGTGAGGAATTGAAGGCGATTATGGAGGTCTTGGACTACACACCTGTCTTAAACCAAGAGCAGCTCTGGTTGGCAGATCGATTACGAAAAAGTGTTTTCTCCTATAAGATCACCATTTTAAAAACCATGCTCCCTTCTCTTCTCAATTCGAGTTATGATAAGATTTTGTATCCTCAACCTTCTTTGGATCCAACTTTCAAAGCAAAACTTTTTGGTGGAAGAACAGAAGTCGCGTTTTCTTCTCTCGATGCAACTGACCAAGCCCAAGTGATGCGGTTGGTTAGAAAAGGAGATTTGGTACTAGAATACCAGGCAAAAGATAAGAAACAGATCAAAACAGAAAAATGGTATCGGGTTAACCAGGAACGATTAAGAGAACTTCAACCAACTGCGAGAGCTAAAAAAAGGATCGCATTGAAAGAACGCTTGCTATTAGAGCAAGATGAGCAACCTTTAGCAGGCTTGTATCAAGACTTTTCACGGGAAGTAGTGGCTTATTTTATTGATCAAGGTGTTTTAGAGATTACAGAACGAGAAGTCAACCGGGCAGCTGCTTACTATGAAGGAAAAAAACAAACCCAAGCCTTAGTTCTAAATCCAGAGCAATCGAAGGCTGTAGAGACAGTCGTTTCTCAAATTGGAAAAGAATCGAAGCCTTTTTTATTAGAGGGAGTGACCGGAAGCGGGAAGACGGAAGTTTATCTGCAGATTATTCAAGAAGTTCTAAATAAGGGAAAAACAGCTATTATGTTGGTTCCTGAGATTTCTCTGACACCACAGATGACAGACCGTTTTATTTCCCGTTTTGGTCAGGAAGTGGCCATTTTGCACTCGGGCTTATCAAATGGTGAGAAGTACGACCAATGGCGAAAAGTAGAGCGTGGGGAAGCCAAGGTTGTGGTGGGAGCACGCTCGGCAATCTTTGCCCCTTTAAAAAACATAGGAGCTATCATCATTGATGAGGAGCATGAAGCTTCCTATAAACAAGATAGTAACCCACGCTACCACGCAAGGGAAGTCGCAGTCCTAAGAGCTCAGTACAATCAAGCGGTCTTGCTTCTTGGATCTGCCACCCCAAGTTTGGAATCGCGGGCTCGTGCCACAAAAGGGGTTTATGAATTACTTCATCTAACCCAGCGGGCCAATCCGGCAGCCAAAATTCCAACAGTTAAAGTTGTTGATTTCCGTGATTATATTGGTCAAAATGAAGCTGGTAACTTCACTCCTGTCTTAGTAGAAGCTATTTCTGATCGCTTGAAAAAGAAGGAGCAAGTGGTCTTGATGTTGAACCGTCGAGGCTATTCCAGCTTTGTCATGTGTCGCGAGTGTGGGACAGTGGATACGTGTCCTAACTGCGATATTTCTCTGACGCTTCACATGGATACCAAAACCATGAACTGTCATTATTGTGGCTATAGCAAGGCAATTCCTCGGCATTGTCCAAATTGCCAAAGTCCTTCCATTCGTTATTATGGGACAGGTACACAAAAAGCTTATGATGAGTTGCAAGAGATTTTTCCTGAGGCTAACATCTTGCGTATGGACGTCGACACCACCCGAAAAAAAGGGAGTCATGCATCTATATTGGAAGCATTTGGAAATGGTGAAGCAGATATTTTGTTAGGGACGCAAATGATCGCCAAGGGGCTTGATTTTCCCAATGTTACACTTGTAGGTGTTCTAAATGCCGACACTTCTCTGAATTTACCAGATTATCGATCTTCAGAGAGAACCTTTCAGCTTTTGACCCAGGTGGCTGGAAGAGCTGGGCGAGCGGAGAAAGAGGGAGAAGTCATCGTTCAGAGCTATAACCCCAATCATTATGCGATTCGATTTGCAAAAGACCAAGATTATGAGGGCTTCTTTGCCTATGAGATGCAGATCCGCCGGCAGTTGGGGTATACCCCCTATTACTTTACAGTTGGCTTAACCCTATCGCATAAGAGCGAAGAAGTTGTGATAGAGAAGTCGCATCAGGTCATGGAAATTCTGCGATCAGGTCTATCAGATCATATTCAACTTTTGGGACCGACTCCTAAACCAATTGCACGCACGCACAATCTGTATCATTATCAAATCATTGTGAAGTATCGTTTTGAAGAAGGCATTACCCAGGTCTTGAATCAAATCTTAGAATTTACTCAGGAAAAAGGAAATCAAGATCTACGCTTAAGTATTGATAATGAGCCTCAAAGTTTCATGTAAGGAAGAAAAAATGACAAAATTAATTTTTATGGGGACACCTGATTTTTCAGCGACAGTCTTAAAGGGATTGTTAGCAGATTCTCGTTATGATATTCTAGCAGTGGTAACCCAACCAGACCGCAAAGTAGGTCGTAAAAAAGAAATTCGAATGACCCCAGTGAAGCAGGTAGCTTTGGAACATCAATTGCCGGTTCTGCAACCGGAGAAATTATCAGGCAGTCCAGAAATGGATACTCTCCTATCCTTGAATGCGGATGGAATTGTAACAGCCGCTTTGGACAATTTTTACCAACAAAATTGCTAGAGAACTTTCAATTTGCGGTGAATGTCCATGCTTCTTTATTGCCTAAATATAGAGGAGGAGCACCTATTCATTATGCTCTTATCAATGGTGACGAAGAAGCAGGTGTTACGATTATGGAAATGGTCAAAGAAATGGATGCTGGAGACATGATTGCTGCTCGTTCTCTCCCTATTTTAGATGAGGACAATGTAGGAACCTTGTTTGAAAAATTAGCTGTTCTAGGACGAGATTTACTTTTAGATACCTTGCCAGCTTACCTTGCAGGAGAGATTGAGCCAAGTCCACAAGATCCAGATTTGGTTACATTTTCACCGAATATTTTACCAGAAGAAGAAGTGTTAGATTGGAGCAAAACCAATCGCCAAGTCTTTAATCAGATTCGGGGAATGAATCCTTGGCCAGTTGCTCATACCATGCTAAATGGCCAGCGGTTTAAAATCTATGTAGCAGAGCCATGTGATGGAGACGGAAATCCAGGTCAGGTCGTTCGTATGACGAAAAAAGAGTTGGTAGTCGCTACAGGAGCAGGCGCGCTATCTCTCAAAGTTGTGCAGCCAGCAGGAAAACCTAAAATGTCCATTACAGACTTTTTAAACGGCGCCGGTCGTCAATTACAAGTAGGAGATCGCTTTGGAAGTTAAACAAATGAATGCGCGTGAACAGATTGTTCGCGTTTTAGAAGAGGTCTTTGAACACGGAGCCTATTCCAACATTGCCCTGAATCAAGCGCTCGAACAATCTCTTCTTTCAGATAAGGATAAAAGCTTTGTGACAGAGGTTGTGTACGGTACCGTCGCACGAAAAATAACGCTTGAATGGTATCTTGCCCACGTGATCGAGGACCGAACAAAGTTGGATCAGTGGCTCTATTATCTTTTGATGATGAGTCTTTATCAACTTGTCTATTTGGATCGCATTCCCGACCATGCCGTCGTCAATGAAGCTGTCCGGATCGCAAAAAGTCGGAAAGAGGGTAGTGAAAAATTTGTCAATGCCATTCTCAGAAAGCTGATCCGCGAGGGGTTGCCAGATATTGAAACCATTAAGCGCAAGAATAAGCGCTATTCGGTCCAGTACTCCCTACCCGTCTGGTTGGTCAAAGAGTTGGTTGAAGAATATGGTGAAGAACGGGCTCAGGCTATTTTTGAGAGTTTATACCAGCGTAATAAATCGAGCATTCGCGTCATTGATCTAAGTGAGAAAGAACAACTCGCCCAGATGTTGGAAGCAAACGAATCCCTCATAGCAACTTCAGCGCTCGTGAAAGATCAAGGGCATTTTGCAGGCCACTCTTTATTTAGAGAAGGACGCATCACCATTCAGGATGAATCCAGCCAATTGGTCGCGCCCGCTTTGGATTTGCAAGGAGATGAGAGGGTTCTGGATGCCTGTGCAGCGCCGGGAGGGAAGACGACTCACCTAGCTTCTTATCTCACAACTGGAAAAGTCACGGCCTTGGATCTCTATGATCACAAACTAAAATTGATTCAAGAAAATGCTCATCGCCTTCATGTTGCAGACAAAATTTTGACAAAGAAGTTAGATGCGACAAAAGTCTTTGAAACATTTGGCCCTGATGCATTCGATAAGATATTGGTAGATGCTCCTTGTTCAGGGATAGGTTTGATACGGAGAAAGCCCGATATCAAGTACAACAAAGAGAGTGCAGATTTTGCCTCTTTACAAGCGATTCAATTGGCTATTCTGGATAGTGTTTGTCAAAGTGTGCGTAAAGGTGGTATAATAGTGTACAGTACGTGTACAATTATGGAGAAAGAAAATTTTGAAGTGGTGGACCAATTTTTGAAACACCATCCAAATTTTGAACAAGTTCCATTGGAGCACGAAAGAAAAGATATTCTCAAGAATGATTGTATCCTTATTACACCTGAATTATATGGAAGCGATGGCTTCTTTATCAGTCGTTTTAAGAGAATGTCATAATATCAGGAGGAAACTGACAGTATGGATATGACGATCTTAACCGATGTAGGTCAAAGACGGACAAATAACCAAGACTATGCAAATCAATATCGAAATAAAGCAGGAAAATCCATGATTTTTCTTGCTGATGGTATGGGGGGGACACCGTGCCGGAAATATTGCTAGTGAAATGGCAGTCACAGCCCTAGGTGCGGCCTGGGTTTCTTCTGAAATCGAGACAGTGAATCAAGTACGGGAATGGTTTGCAGAGAATTTAGAGGCTGTGAACCGTCAGATTCATTTAGCAGGTCAAGATGATGAACATAAAGGAATGGGAACAACACTAGAAGCCCTAGCTTTTGTAGAAGGTCAAGTGATTTATGCCCATGTTGGAGATTCGCGGATTGGTCTCATTCGTCAGGGTGAATACCAACAGTTGACCAGTGATCATTCTCTTGTAAATGCCCTTTTACGAGCTGGTCAAATTACAGAGGAAGAAGCAGCCCATCATCCTCAGCGCAATATCATCACCCAGTCTATTGGTCAAAAAGATGAGTTAGAGCCAGATTATGGTTTGCTGACCGTTGAAGCAGATGATTATATTTTGATCAATAGTGATGGTTTAACGAATATGATTGGCCCTGATGAGATCAGAGACATTGTCTTGAGTGATGTTTCGCTAGAAGAAAAAGCTCAAACTTTAATTCGTTTTGCTAACAATGCTGGAGGCTTGGATAATATCACCGTTGTACTGCTCCACTTTTCTGAGGAGGACGCAGCATGATTCAAATCGGCAAAATTTTTGCCGGACGATATAAAATCATCCAACAAATTGGACGCGGTGGGATGGCAGATGTTTATCTTGCTCGTGATCTGATTTTAGATGGTGAAGAAGTTGCAGTCAAGGTACTGCGTACGAATTACCAGACGGATCCCATTGCAGTTGCACGTTTCAGCGTGAAGCGAAAGCGATGGCGGAGCTGGATCATCCAAATATCGTCCGGATTACAGATATTGGCGAAGAAGAAGGGCAGCAATACCTTGCAATGGAATATGTTGCAGGTTTAGACTTAAAACGCTACATCAAAGAGAACGCACCTTTATCAAATGAAGAAGCAGTTCGTTTGATGGGGCAGATTCTCTTAGCTATGCGTCTTGCCCATACGTGTGGCATCATTCACAGGGATTTAAAACCACAGAATGTCCTCTTGACCCCAGATGGAACAGCAAAAGTTTCAGACTTTGGGATTGCGGTAGCTTTTGCAGAGACAAGTTTGACCCAGACCAACTCTATGTTGGGATCGGTTCATTATTTGTCACCAGAGCAGGCACGGGGCTCTAAAGCAACCGTTCAAAGTGACATTTACGCAATGGGAATCATTTTCTATGAGATGCTGACAGGTCACATTCCATACGATGGAGATAGTGCAGTTACGATTGCACTGCAGCATTTTCAAAAGCCTCTCCCATCTATTCGTGAGGAAAATAAGAATGTTCCACAAGCTCTAGAAAATGTGGTGATCAAAGCGACAGCTAAAAAACTGACGGATCGCTATAAGTCAGTGGCAGAAATGTATGTGGATCTTTCAAGTTGCTTGTCCTATGAGAGAAGAAATGAAAAGAAATTAGTTTTCGAAGATCAAACAAAAGCTGATACGAAAACTCTACCGAAAGTGACTCCAACTCCAAAGACGACTCCTGTTCCAATCTCTGAAGTGCGCAGTGAAATTAGTTCGGTAGATCCTAATCGACCTTTATCTGACCAGCAGACAATGGCACCAAGTAAAAAAACAAGAAGACGTTTGCAAACACGCTATAAGGTTTTATTTGTTGCCATTGCCCTAGTCCTTGCAGCCTTTACCTTCTTGTTGTATATGAGTCCAGCCAATAAAACGGTTCCGGATGTTTCTGGCAAGGCCATTGCTGAAGCAAGAGCGGTTATTGAGGGGCAAGACCTTCAAGTTGGTGCAGAAAAAGAAGAGTATAGTGATTCGGTAGCGGAAGGCTATGTCATTCGAACCAATCCAAATGCTGGAGCTCAGAAAAAGGAAAACAGCAAGGTTGATTTGGTTGTCTCGAAAGGGCCAAGCACCTTTGAAATGCCAAATTACGTGGGAGAAACGCGGGCAACAGCAGAAAAGGATCTAAAAAATACTTATAAAGTATCTAGTAAAATGATCAGCATTGAAGAGGTTGAAACCTTCGATTATGATCCTGGAACGGTTATTGAACAAACGCCAGCAGCGGGAGAACAATATTCTCTAAATTCAAAGACTAAGATTGTTTTAAAAGTAGCCAAGGAAACGACCTCTATTGATATGCCAAGTTATATTGGATCAACTTATGACTTTGCCCGAAGCAATCTGGTTGAAATCTATGGTATTAAAGAGGCCAATATCGAATTAAGAAAAACAGAACACCTCCCTGACGGGGTATTCGTTTCGGCAGGTCAAATTGTGAGTCAGACTCCAGAAGCTCAATCAAGCATCGATATTAAAAAGACTCGTATTGTCTTGACCGTGTACGAACCGAAGACGGAACCATCAAGTAGTACGAAAGCTTCATCAAGTTCAGAAACATCTAGTTCTTCTTCTTCTGCAGAACGATCAGATACCGAAACCTCTAGCAGTAGTTCAACAAATGCAGATTAAAAAATGAATCCTAGACTCAGAGAAATTTCTGAGTCTTTTTCTAGTTGTTTTGTTCCTATGTCGTGATTTTTAAATTTCCCTATTGAGGGAAAAAGTTTAAGAGTGCCTGAAGAAACTAGATTTGGGAGTTTTTTAGAAGGCATGTGAATCCCTTAACAATAAAGGAGTTTCAGTTTAAGTAAAATAAAGGAGTCAAATAAAAATAAGTTAATTTGATGTTAAAAATAGATTGATTATCAAATTATTTGCTTTCGCTATAGGCTCATGCTATAATCTGCAGGAAAGGAGATCAAAGAGTAAAAATGTCGTTCAAACCTACTTTGATAGGGAACTGGCTAGCAAAGAGATTTTTTTCCACTATTTGAAGAGGCCTTAACAACTAGTGGAGATAAATGTCGTGAACCAAGATGAAGGTAGGCAGAATGACTTTTGAAATATGTGCACATAGTTGATGTATCTTTCACCTATACTTTCCTAATGGAGATTATTTAAATGGACAGAAAATATAGAGTGGTTAGTCGAGCAATTTTAGCAACAGCAATGATTGTTCCGGCTTTTATAGCAACAAAAGTAGCAGCAGAAAATAGAGGGTGGAATACCTACTCTTATGGTGCAAACTATTATAACTATGCTTATAATAACTGGAATGGTTATAACGGATATAATTCATGGACCTACAGTTATGGGTATCCGAATTGGAACTATTATTATGGCTATAACTATGGTTATCCTAACTGGAATAGCTATTATGGGTACTCAAATAGTTATTCTTTAGAAAATGATGAGAACTACATTTACTGGAATGGCAATCATTATTATCGAATGAGTGATGGCACTTACCGGATCTATCGTAATGGCCGGTGGCAACCTTTGACCAATCGTAATAACTCTAGAAATAATCTAGCCAACGATCCTCATTACCTTTATGAGAATGGTTACCATTACTATTTATTAGAGAATGGGGATTACTATTACTATGAAAATGGGAAATGGGTATTTGTAAAAAATTCTAGCGAAACAGAAAATCCTGTAACTCCGGATACTCCAACACCTACTCCAACTCCGACTCCAAATCCCACCCCAACACCAGAGGAACCAAACCCAACTGATAAACCGGATCAACCGGTGGAACCATCAGAACCAACTACGCCAGAAGATACAGGAAACTTGGTCTTCCCTGAGAATCCACCATTTGTAGGAGCAGATGGTGAGTTTGATCCATTCACTCCAACTCCAGAGAATCCAGCTGAGCCGAAGCCAGAAGTTCCGGTTCAACCTGAAGTACCTGGGAATGATGGTTTGGTAACAACAGACCAGCCAAGTGAAAACCAAATTCCTCCGTATGTTGAAACCCCAGCAGAAGGATTAGAACACCTTCCTTGGGCACCAAATGGACGCGTTCCTAAGTTGGTCTACCCACCTGGTAAGCCTGGATCAGCTGCATTGCGTGGCGATAAGAACTATTACTTTGACGGGACAACTCATTACTACTATGTTCCATCTGATACAGAAGCTACAGGATATTCTGCATACTGGAAGTGGATAGATGGGAAATGGAAACTTCAAGGTATGACAGATCCGAATGACCCTGTTATCGATCCAAAATTCCACGAAGATGCAAAAGATGACGAGTATGCTTATAGCGATCGCGACTCAAGTGTCAAGCTCTACTCTACAAACCTTGTAGAAACTGCTAAGGCGGGTCAAGCCCTTCCATTCAAGAATGTGGATGAATTTAAGGACTATGTCATTAAGAAAATGGATCCTAAATTCATTGACAATGCTGGCTGGGATTGCAAGGTAGAATGGGAAATCGAAGACCCTGAACTCTTTGAACAATCAAAAGAAAACCCATGGGCAAAAGACTATGTCTTGATTGCCAATTTGAAGAGTGGTGTTGACGAAAAAGAATACAAGGATGTTGAATTTGGTTATGTGAAATTCGTTTATCGTGTAGAAGCAACAGATGACACCAACTATGTCTACTTAGAAAAAGCTAAAGAAGCTTTTGCGAAAATCAATCAATTGAGAAAAGCACAGGGCATGAAAGAATTGGCTTGGTCTGAGGATGTCTACAACTCACTCGCTTTGCCAAAAGCTAACCAAATTTCACGCCAGTACGATAGCACAGGCTTCGTAGCTCGTCGTGAAGAAGATGCAGCAACAGTTGCTACGAAATGGTATAATAGTGGTTTGAGAGAATTAATGCTCGATCCAAATGCGACAGAAGGTGCGGTAGCAGCAGTTGTAAATGGAGATGGCTACTATTACTGGGCTTTCATGTATAAATAATGCCTCTAGACAAGCACTAGCGGATGAATAGATAATAATTCCGATTTAGAGGACACCCAAAGGATTTTATCTTTTGGGTATTTTTTGATCTCTTGGGTTTATCCAACCACAGATGGAAGTCAAATGAAGAAAAATTTGATAAAATAGGAAAAGATGAGGTAGACTATGTGGAAAATACAAATCTTTATTTTCGTTGAAGCCATTTTATTAACGCTAGCAGCCATAACCATTTTATCAGTCGATTTCTCCAGATTTATTGTTTTGATGGTGCTCTTTTTACTCCTTTTGTATTACTATTTTGGTAAACAAAAAGCAAATTTTCTATTAATCTCACTGAGTGTCCTCTTGTTTTTTATCGTGATGCTGAATCCTTTTGTGATTGCGGCCATTTTATTTGCGGTCATATATGGTTTGTTGATCGCCTACCCTTATATGTATAAGGAAAATGAAGCTGTGGTGCTCGATGTCGAAGAGGATATCGAAATTCGTCAGGAAAAAACACGATGGATAGGTGATTTGCATCATTTTTCAAAGCAAAGTAGAGGTTATCGAGATCTGAGTATGCTCCGAGTTTTTGGAAATGACACTCTTCATTTGGAAGAGGTTGCGATTTGCGATTGGAGCAATGTCATCATTATTCGCAAAGGTTTTGGAAATACAAAAATTATCTTACCGATTGATTTGGAGTTGCATTTACAAATTAACACCCTCTATGGCGATCTAAAATTTTTAGATTTACCTGTCCGGAAAATGAGGAATGAAACGTTAGATATTGAAACGGCACATTATCGGAGGTCCCATCGCTCTATCAAAATTGTAATAGCTGGTATTGTTGGGGATGTAGAGGTGGTGCGCGCATGAAGAAGCTAGATTATATTCTATTGTACTTCTATTCCCTAATGGTGGTTGCAGTTATTTGTCATACCATTTTTCATTTTGTTGATTTTCATTGGAACAAGCTTGTATCGGATCTATCCTTGCTTCAATCATTCCTATTAGTTTTTAGTTTGACGCTTGCATTGACGGCTTTAGTTCTCTTGATTATAAAGATCACGCAATTTGTGACAGTTCATGCCGTACAACAAAAGGTGGAAGCTATTATGAATGGCTCCCAGCAAAAAGAAATCACTCCTAAAGAACTGAACCAACAGCTGGATTTATTGGATAGCAAATTGCATCGGCTAGAAGAAAATTTACAGAGAAGTGAAAATCGTGTCATGCGAAATGAAGAAGAAATCGTAGAAACTGAGCGCAAGCGGATAGCCCGCGATCTCCATGACACAGTTAGTCAGGAGTTGTTTGCAGCAAATATGATTTTATCTGGAGTGGCAGCACAAGCCCTTGAGTTAGAAAAACCCCAGATTCAGCAGCAATTAAATGGGGTATCAGATATTTTGGGAACTGCCCAAAATGATTTGCGTGTCTTGCTTTTGCATCTTCGTCCCACAGAATTGGAAGGAAAAAGCCTGGTAGATGGAATGAAGATGATTTTTAAAGAACTAAAAGAAAAGAGCAATTTAAAAGTTGTCTTCAAATACAATGAACTAGCTCTTCCAAAAGATATGGAAGAACACCTCTTTCGAATTGTACAAGAAATCGTCAGCAATACCTTGAAACATGCCAGAGCTCATCAAATGGATGTCTTTTTGTATCGGGAAGGAAAACAACTTCATTTACGGATGGTAGATGATGGCATTGGTTTTGAACAGGAAAAGTTGGAACGATTAAGTTATGGATTGAAAAATATTCAAGAGCGCGTGGAAGATATGGCGGGAACCATTAAAATCCGAACGAGTCCTCATAAAGGAGTGGCAGTGGATATCCGTGTTCCCCTTCTTATAAAAGATAAAAGTGAAAAGGAAACTGTATGAAAGTATTATTAGTAGATGACCATGAAATGGTTCGACTTGGTTTAAAGAGCTTTTTGTCCATGCAGACCGACATTGACCAAGTATTAGAGGCGCAAAATGGACAAGAGGGAGTTGAGTTAGCCCTACAAGAAAGACCAGATGTCATTATTATGGACATTGTAATGCCGGAACTAAATGGGATTGATGCAACTCTCGCCATCCTAAAAGAATGGCCCGAAGCTAAGATTGTTATTTTGACGTCTTATTTGGATAATGAGAAAATTTATCCTGTACTGGATGCAGGTGCTAAAGGTTATATTTTAAAGACCTCGTCAGCAACTGAGATCTTACAGGCTGTCCGGAAGGTTGCGCAAGGAGAATTTGCGATTGAGACGGAAGTCAGTCAAAAAGTTGAGTCACGCAAGAACCATGCTGAATTGCACGATGACCTAACAGCTAGGGAACGGGATATTCTGGCCTTATTGACGAAAGGGTATGAAAATCAACGCATAGCAGATGAACTCTTTATTTCCCTGAAAACAGTGAAAACCCATGTTTCCAATATTTTATCAAAACTCGAAGTCAGTGATCGGACACAAGCAGTCGTTTATGCTTTCCGTCACCATCTGGTGAATCAGGAAGATTTTTAAGTTGAAACATGCTATAATAGAGCAAGGAAAATAGGGGGGAGACAAGTGGACGCAAAATTACGTTATAAAGCAAAAAAAGTAAAAATCGTCTTTTTTGATATTGATGACACATTACGTGCAAAAGAAACTGGATTGATCCCAGAATCTGTAAAAGATGTCTTTCATCAGTTGAAAGAAAAAGGAATTCGAACAGGGATTGCAACTGGCAGAGGGGTTTTTGGGGTTGTTCCTGAAATTATGGACTTAAAGCCTGATTTTCTAGTAACCTTAAATGGTGCCTATATAGAAGATTCAAAAGGAACTGTCATCTACCAATCACCAATCAATGAAGCAATCGTTTCTTCTTTTGTGGATTGGGCCAAAGAATCTGAGATTGATTATGGATTAGTGGCTAGTCATCAAGCGGCTCTGTCCAATCGGACCCCTTTGATCAGTGATGCTATTGACATTATTTATCCCAACTTACCAGTAGATCCAGATTTGCATTTGAAAGAACCTATTTTCCAAATGTGGACCTTTGATGAGCAGGATAGTGAGTTAGAGTTACCGGATTCCTTGCAAGAGGACTTGCGCCTAGTATCCTGGCATCCCCATTCGTCAGATGTTGTTCGTTTTGAAGCTTCAAAGGCTTCGGGAGTTTCTCAACTTGTAAATCATTTGGGCTTGAAGCCGGAAAATGTTTTGGTATTTGGGGATGGATTAAATGATCTTGAACTATTTGATTATGCAGGGATTAGTATCGCAATGGGAGTATCTGCCCCAGAGTTACAAGAAAAAGCAGATTATATCACTAAAAATTTGGAAGAAGATGGCATATTCTATGCCTTAGAGGAGTTAAATATGGTTGAAAAAGAATTGACGTTGCCACAGTTGGACCTTGGTGCGGTTGAAGGTCCTGTCGCTGTGATCAAAACCAATCACGGTGAGATGAAAATTCAATTGTTCCCGGAACAAGCGCCAAAAACAGTTGCGAACTTTGTGGCCCTTGCCAAGTCTGCTTATTATGATGGTGTCATTTTCCATCGGATTATCAAAGATTTTATGATTCAAGGGGGAGATCCAACAGGTACTGGTATGGGTGGTGAGTCCATCTATGGTGACAGTTTCGAAGATGAATTTTCAAAAGAATTGTACAATATTCGTGGAGCCCTTTCGATGGCGAATGCTGGGCCAAACACAAATGGCAGCCAATTCTTTATTGTACAAAACCAACATCTCCCATACTCGAAAAAGGAATTGGTTCGCGGTGGCTGGCCTGAAAAATTGCCGAAATCTATACGACAGAAGGTGGAACTCCTCACCTAGATCAACGCCATACGGTGTTTGGTCAATTGATGGATGAAGCTTCGTTTGCTGTATTGGATGAGATCGCGGCTGTTGAAACAGGTATGATGGATAAGCCAGTAGAAGATGTCGTGATTCAAACCATCGAAATTGAGGATTAATATGAAAATTGGAGATAAGTTAGAAGGAACCATCACAGGCATTCAACCTTACGGTGCCTTTGTCGAACTAGAATCGGGTGTGACGGGCTTGATTCATATCTCGGAGATTAGAAGTGGTTATGTAAGTAATATTCAAGATATTCTGTCAATTGGGGAGAAGGTCTTTGTCCAAGTCATCGATGTTGATGAATATTCCAAGAAAGCTAGCCTCTCTTTGCGAACACTGGAAGAGAGCCCGCAGCGAACGATTCGCCACCATCGTTTTTCAAATGACCGTCACAAGAGTGGTTTTGCTCCCCTGGCCCAACAGATGCCGACCTGGATCAAAGAAGGAAAAGCATTCTTTAGCAAACAAGAAAAGAAATAAAAACCTCGCTAGGTGGATAAAACCTAGCGAAGTTTTTTTATTTTAAGAATTATTCAAATTCGTAGAGAGTAGTAGAAAGGTAACGTTCTCCATTATCTGGTGCAAGAGCCAGAACTTTTTTCCCGCTACCCAATTCTTTAGCAACTTCAATAGCAGCATAGATCGCAGCAGCACTAGAAATACCGACTAAGAACCCTTCAGCTCCACCGATAGCGCGTGCTAGTTCGAAAGCTTCCTCAGAAGATACACGACGAACACCATCATAAGCATTTGTGTCTAATGTATTTGGAATAAAACCAGCTGAAATCCCTTGGATTTTATGTGGTCCAGGTTTTTCACCAGATAGGACTGCAGATTCATTGGCTTCAACGGCAAAGACTTTAACATTTGGGTTGTTCTTTTTCAAGGTATGTGAAATACCAGAAACAGTTCCACCAGTACCGACCCCTGCAACAAAAGCATCGAGGCCATCTTTTCCAAAGGCATCAACGATTTCTTGTCCAGTTGTTCTTTCATGGACTTCTGGGTTAGCAGGGTTCTCAAATTGAAGGGGAAGGAAGCCATTTCGTTCAGCAGCAATTGCTTCAGCCTTGGCAATAGCGCCTTTCATTCCTTCGCTACCAGGAGTCAAAACGAGTTCAGCTCCGTAGGCTTGGATAATTTTACGACGTTCCACACTCATAGTTTCAGGCATGACAATCACGACTTTATAGCCTTTGGCTGCACCAACCCATGACAAACCAATACCTGTATTTCCACTAGTTGCTTCAACAATCGTATCACCTGGTTTGATCAAGTCATCCGCTTCAGCTTTTTCAATCATGCTCAAAGCGATCCGATCCTTGACAGATGATCCAGGATTGAAAGCTTCCAATTTGACATAAACATCGGCAGCTCCTTCAGGAACAAGGCGGTTCAATTTGACAATCGGTGTGTTTCCAATTAATTCTGTAATGTTTTCATAAATAGCCATAGTTTACCTCAGTTCTAGGTTTTCTTGATACTAACCAGTATAGTCCCTTGTGGAAAGAATGTAAAATATAGAAATTTTATGGGTGTGATAGAAAAAACCTATCGTTGCCAATAGGTCTTGTATATTCCAAATGATTTATTCATTCTCAGGAGAAAGAAGGGGGACTTCAACCTCACGAATTCCTTGGTCCTCAATAATGACTTTTCCGTTATAAAATTCGACTAAAGCTTCTATAATAGAACTTGTGTTTTCTTTGTCTACAAAAATAGTTGTTGTCACTTGATCAGTAAATGTTGGATCTTGTTCTACCAATTGATGGTCTTTAAGAAATTAGCAAACTCTTGGTATTGGGAATAAGTCAAAGTAATCCCAAGAACAACTTGCTCTTTGATTTCTACCAACCCGATTTCTCGAACCGCTTGTGCAACACTGCCAGCATAAGCGCGAATCAGACCGCCAGCCCCTAATTTAATGCCTCCAAAATAGCGGGTAACCACAACACAACTATTGGTGATGTGATGATTCTCTAAAACTCCCAACATCGGTACACCCGCTGTTCCACTAGGTTCGCCATCGTCACTGGTCCGTTTAATATCGCTATGTTCTCCAATGATGAAAGCAGAGCAATTATGTGTCGCCTTGTAGTGTTCCTTCTTGATCGTGTTGATAAAATCTCTAGCTTCCTCTTCAGAAGAGACACGTTTAACATGGCAAATGAATTTCGATTTTTTGATTTCTTCTTGAACAGTACCGTTCTCTTTAAATGTAATATATTCCATACCCTTATTTTACAAAAAAAGAAGGATTTTCTCCAACTTTTGCGAATGAATAAGTATGAGGATAGAAGATACATATGGAAGACTCTTAACAGAGAGTCAGATGACAGATGATTTGAAAGAAATGGCCCAAGAACTTCCAACTATAGAAAAACAAAACGGAAGGTACCAATGCTTTCGATGTGGCAGTATGATTGATCAAAAATTTTGGAAGCTGAGTGAAGAGGTGCTATATTGTAGAGCTTGCATTCGATTGGGAAGGATCCGAAGTGATCAAAAACTTTATGCCATTGCGCAGCAAGACTTTGAAGGCCAAGAGGTATTAAACTGGAAAGGGAGCTTAACTTCCTATCAACAACAGGTATCGGATGGTCTCATCCAAGCAGTAAAAAAAGGAAAAAATGCCCTGGTACACGCTGTGACAGGAGCCGGGAAAACAGAAATGATGTACCAGGTTGTGGCAAGAGCTATTAAGCAAGGACAAGCAGTCTGTATTGCAACTCCAAGAATTGATGTCTGTATCGAATTATATGGAAGGATGAAGGAAGATTTTTCTTGCTCGATATCGTTGCTACATGGAGAATCAGACCCCTATTTTAGAACCCCCTTGGTAATCGCTACAACACACCAATTGTTAAAGTTTTATCAGGCCTTCGATCTCCTTATCGTAGATGAGGTAGATGCTTTCCCTTATGTTGACAATCCTATGTTATACAAAGCAGTACAGAACGCAGTAAAGAAAAACGGAAATACCCTTTTTTTAACTGCAACCTCTACAGATGAGTTGGATAAAAAAGTTAAGAAAAAAGAAATCGTTCGTTATAGCCTTCCAAGAAGATTTCATGGCAACCCCTTAGTGGTACCTGAAATAAAATGGGTGTCGAAAATTAGAGAAAAAATAGAAAAAGGAAGAATACCTAAGGAATTACGGCAACTGATCAAGAAACAAAGACAGACTCATTACCCTTTGTTAATCTTTGTATCTGAAATTGAATTAGGACAGCGATTTACTGAGAATGTTAAAAAATACTTCCCTGAAGAAAAAATAGGCTTCGTCTCTTCTCAGACAAGAGATCGTTTGCAAATTGTTGAAGCGTTTAGAAAAAAAGAAGTGACTATTCTCGTCTCGACAACGATTCTAGAAAGGGGAGTTACTTTTCCTTTTGTAGATGTCTTCGTTTTAGAAAGTAATCACCGCTTGTTTACAAAAAGTGCTCTCGTACAAATCGCAGGTCGAGTAGGTCGTAGTAAGGAAAGACCAACAGGAGAATTGTTTTTTCTATCAGATGCTGTCACCAAAGAAATGAAGAAAGCAATAAAGGAGATACAAGAGATGAATAAGGAGGCAGGCTTTTGAAATCATGTTTACTTTGTGAAAAGGAGCTAAAAAGAAGTGAACATTTTAGAGAACTGATTTTATTGAAATCAAAGGAAGAATGGATTTGTAAAGAATGCGAAGAACAATTTGAAGCAATCGGTGACGTTCACTGTCCTAAATGTTTTAAAGATAAGGAAGAGAAAGAGTGTAAAGATTGTAAATACTGGAGACAAAAAGGAAATGAAGTCCAACATGAAGCCTTATATAGATACAACGAAGCAATGAAGGACTATTTTAAACGATATAAATTTGAAGGAGATCGCTTGTTAGGGATCATCTTTGCAAATGATATAAAAAAAGTTATTAAAAAGTATAAAAACTATACCATCCTAACAACTCCCATTAGTCATGAAAAAAGAGAAGAGAGAGGGTTTAATCAAGTTTCAACTATGCTAGACTATGCAGGTATAAAGTACAGCAATCTATTTAAAAAAGAGAGTGGTCTAGCTCAATCAAAAAAGACAAGAGAAGAAAGACTACAAACTTCACAGCATTTTCAGTTAAGAGAAGACGTTTCAACAGAACAAAATTATCTTATCTTCGATGATATATATACTACTGGAAAAACTATCGAACTAATGAAACGCCTATTGCTTGAAAAAGGAGTGAAAGAAATAAAAACATTTTCACTTGCAAGATAAAAAAAGATTTGCAAAATGTTTATGAAAGCGTTATAATATACATATAAATAAAAACATAATGTTTAGAAAGTAGGTACTTATATGATTAAATATAGTATCCGTGGTGAAAACCTAGAAGTAACAGAAGCCATCCGCGACTATGTCGTTTCTAAACTCGAAAAGATTGAAAAATATTTTCAGGCAGACCAAGAGCTAGACGCTCGAGTAAACTTAAAAGTTTACCGTGAAAAGACCGCAAAAGTAGAAGTAACAATCCCACTTGGATCGATTACACTCCGTGCGGAAGATGTGTCTCAAGATATGTATGGTTCGATTGACCTCGTTGTAGATAAAATTGAACGCCAAATTCGTAAGAATAAAACAAAAATCGAAAAGAAAAATCGTATCAAATCTGGTGCAGGAAAACTCTTTACAGACGCAGTTGTAGAAGAAGTAACAACAACAGAAAAAGTTGTTCGTTCAAAAACAATTGATCTAGAACCAATGGATATAGATGAAGCGATCCTTCAGATGGAACTACTAGCTCATGATTTCTTTATTTATCGTGATGCAGAAGACAATACGACCAATGTCATCTACCGTAGAGAAGATGGAGATATCGGATTATTAGAAGTCAAAGAGTAACTACCCCTTAAAATAAATTGTTTATAATATAGAAAGAAAACAGGAGCCAAATTTGCTCCTGTTTTCTTGTGATAAATGCTTTAGCAAGTAGAAAGAAAAAATATTTTTCAAAAAAATCAAAAAAAATAAAAAAAGTTATTGACAAGGTATAGATGACGTGATATACTAATATAGTTGTCGCGCGAGAGCGACAAAGACCTTTGAAAACTGAACAAGACGAACCAATGTGCAGGGCACTATAACGGAAGTTATAGTAACTGAACAATAAAAAAACAATAAATCTGTCAGTGACAGAATGAGTTTAAGACAAACAATTATTTTAATGAGAGTTTGATCCTGGCTCAGGATGAACGCTGGCGGCGTGCCTAATACATGCAAGTAGAACGCTGAAGCTTGGTGCTTGCACCGAGCGGATGAGTTGCGAACGGGTGAGTAACGCGTAGGTAACCTGCCTGGTAGCGGGGGATAACTATTGGAAACGATAGCTAATACCGCATAACAGTAGATATTGCATGATATCTGCTTGAAAGGTGCAATTGCATCACTACCAGATGGACCTGCGTTGTATTAGCTAGTTGGTGGGGTAACGGCTCACCAAGGCGACGATACATAGCCGACCTGAGAGGGTGATCGGCCACACTGGGACTGAGACACGGCCCAGACTCCTACGGGAGGCAGCAGTAGGGAATCTTCGGCAATGGACGAAAGTCTGACCGAGCAACGCCGCGTGAGTGAAGAAGGTTTTCGGATCGTAAAGCTCTGTTGTAAGAGAAGAACGAGTGTGAGAGTGGAAAGTTCACACTGTGACGGTAACTTACCAGAAAGGGACGGCTAACTACGTGCCAGCAGCCGCGGTAATACGTAGGTCCCGAGCGTTATCCGGATTTATTGGGCGTAAAGCGAGCGCAGGCGGTTAGATAAGTCTGAAGTTAAAGGCTGTGGCTTAACCATAGTACGCTTTGGAAACTGTTTAACTTGAGTGCAAGAGGGGAGAGTGGAATTCCATGTGTAGCGGTGAAATGCGTAGATATATGGAGGAACACCGGTGGCGAAAGCGGCTCTCTGGCTTGTAACTGACGCTGAGGCTCGAAAGCGTGGGGAGCAAACAGGATTAGATACCCTGGTAGTCCACGCCGTAAACGATGAGTGCTAGGTGTTGGGTCCTTTCCGGGACTCAGTGCCGCAGCTAACGCATTAAGCACTCCGCCTGGGGAGTACGACCGCAAGGTTGAAACTCAAAGGAATTGACGGGGGCCCGCACAAGCGGTGGAGCATGTGGTTTAATTCGAAGCAACGCGAAGAACCTTACCAGGTCTTGACATCCCTCTGACCGCTCTAGAGATAGAGCTTTCCTTCGGGACAGAGGTGACAGGTGGTGCATGGTTGTCGTCAGCTCGTGTCGTGAGATGTTGGGTTAAGTCCCGCAACGAGCGCAACCCCTATTGTTAGTTGCCATCATTCAGTTGGGCACTCTAGCGAGACTGCCGGTAATAAACCGGAGGAAGGTGGGGATGACGTCAAATCATCATGCCCCTTATGACCTGGGCTACACACGTGCTACAATGGCTGGTACAACGAGTCGCAAGTCGGTGACGACAAGCTAATCTCTTAAAGCCAGTCTCAGTTCGGATTGTAGGCTGCAACTCGCCTACATGAAGTCGGAATCGCTAGTAATCGCGGATCAGCACGCCGCGGTGAATACGTTCCCGGGCCTTGTACACACCGCCCGTCACACCACGAGAGTTTGTAACACCCGAAGTCGGTGAGGTAACCTTTTAGGAGCCAGCCGCCTAAGGTGGGATAGATGATTGGGGTGAAGTCGTAACAAGGTAGCCGTATCGGAAGGTGCGGCTGGATCACCTCCTTTCTAAGGAAAAGGAAACCTGTACGTTGGTCTTGTTTAGTTTTGAGAGGTCTTGTGGGGCCTTAGCTCAGCTGGGAGAGCGCCTGCTTTGCACGCAGGAGGTCAGCGGTTCGATCCCGCTAGGCTCCATTAACACTTTATAGTGTTAAGATTGAACATTGAAAATTGAATATCTATATCAAATAGTAACAAGAAAATAAACCGAAACGCTGTAAATATTTAAAGAGTTTAGGTCGTAAGACCAAAAATAAGGTTAAGTTAATAAGGGCGCACGGTGGATGCCTTGGCACTAGAAGCCGAAGAAGGACGTGACAAACGACGAAATGCTTTGGGGAGCTGTAAGTAAGCGACGATCCAGAGATGTCCGAATGGGGGAACCCAGCAGGTAATGCCTGTCACTCATTACTGTTAAGGTAATGTAGAGGAAGACGCAGTGAACTGAAACATCTAAGTAGCTGCAGGAAGAGAAAGCAAAAGCGATTGCCTTAGTAGCGGCGAGCGAAACGGCAGGAGGGCAAACCGAGGAGTTTACTCCTCGGGGTTGTAGGACTGCAATGTGGACTTAAAGATTATAGAAGAATGACATGGGAAGGTCAGCCAAAGAGAGTAAGAGCCTCGTATTCGAAATAGTCTTTATACCTAGCAGTATCCTGAGTACGGCGAGACACGTGGAATCTCGTCGGAATCTGGGAGGACCATCTCCCAACCCTAAATACTCCCTAGTGACCGATAGTGAACCAGTACCGTGAGGGAAAGGTGAAAAGCACCCCGGGAGGGGAGTGAAATAGAACCTGAAACCGTGTGCCTACAACAAGTTCGAGCCCGTTAATGGGTGAGAGCGTGCCTTTTGTAGAATGAACCGGCGAGTTACGATATGATGCGAGGTTAAGTTGAAGAGACGGAGCCGTAGGGAAACCGAGTCTGAATAGGGCGCATTAGTATTATGTCGTAGACCCGAAACCATGTGACCTACCCATGAGCAGGTTGAAGGTGAGGTAAAACTCACTGGAGGACCGAACCAGGGCACGTTGAAAAGTGCTTGGATGACTTGTGGGTAGCGGAGAAATTCCAAACGAACTTGGAGATAGCTGGTTCTCTCCGAAATAGCTTTAGGGCTAGCGTCGACATTAAGATTCTTGGAGGTAGAGCACTGTTTGGGTGAGGGGTCCATCCCGGATTACCAATCTCAGATAAACTCCGAATGCCAATGAATTATGGTCGGCAGTCAGACTGCGAGTGCTAAGATCCGTAGTCGAAAGGGAAACAGCCCAGACCACCAGCTAAGGTCCCAAAATAATTGTTAAGTGGAAAAGGATGTGGGGTTGCACAGACAACTAGGATGTTAGCTTAGAAGCAGCTATTCATTCAAAGAGTGCGTAATAGCTCACTAGTCGAGTGACCCTGCGCCGAAAATGTACCGGGGCTAAAACAATTTACCGAAGCTGTGGATACCTTTATAGGTATGGTAGGAGAGCGTTCTATGTGTGGAGAAGGTATACCGTGAGGAGTGCTGGAACGCATAGAAGTGAGAATGCCGGTATGAGTAGCGAAAGACAGGTGAGAATCCTGTCCACCGTAAGACTAAGGTTTCCAGGGGAAGGCTCGTCCGCCCTGGGTTAGTCGGGACCTAAGGAGAGACCGAAAGGTGTATCCGATGGACAACAGGTTGATATTCCTGTACTAGAGTATGTAGTGAAGGAGGGACGCAGTAGGCTAACTAAAGCGTGCGACTGGAAGTGCACGTCTAAGCAGTGAGGTGTGAATTGAGTTAAATGCTTAGTTCTATAACATTGAGCTGTGATGGGGAGCGAAGTTTAGTAGCGAAGTTAGTGACGTCACACTGCCAAGAAAAGCTTCTAGCGATAATCATACTCTACCCGTACCGCAAACCGACACAGGTAGTCGAGGCGAGTAGCCTCAGGTGAGCGAGAGAACTCTCGTTAAGGAACTCGGCAAAATGACCCCGTAACTTCGGGAGAAGGGGTGCTGACTTTACGTCAGCCGCAGTGAATAGGCCCAAGCAACTGTTTATCAAAAACACAGCTCTCTGCTAAATCGTAAGATGATGTATAGGGGGTGACGCCTGCCCGGTGCTGGAAGGTTAAGAGGAGTGCTTAGCGGTAACGCGAAGGTATGAATTGAAGCCCCAGTAAACGGCGGCCGTAACTATAACGGTCCTAAGGTAGCGAAATTCCTTGTCGGGTAAGTTCCGACCCGCACGAAAGGCGTAATGATTTGGGCACTGTCTCAACGAGAGACTCGGTGAAATTTTAGTACCTGTGAAGATGCAGGTTACCCGCGACAGGACGGAAAGACCCCATGGAGCTTTACTGCAGTTTGATATTGAGTGTCTGTACCACATGTACAGGATAGGTAGGAGTCTATGAGATCGGGACGCCAGTTTCGAAGGAGACGTTGTTGGGATACTACCCTTGTGTTATGGCCACTCTAACCCGGATAGGTGATCCCTATCGGAGACAGTGTCTGACGGGCAGTTTGACTGGGGCGGTCGCCTCCTAAAAGGTAACGGAGGCGCCCAAAGGTTCCCTCAGAATGGTTGGAAATCATTCGCAGAGTGTAAAGGTATAAGGGAGCTTGACTGCGAGAGCTACAACTCGAGCAGGGACGAAAGTCGGGCTTAGTGATCCGGTGGTTCCGTATGGAAGGGCCATCGCTCAACGGATAAAAGCTACCCTGGGGATAACAGGCTTATCTCCCCCAAGAGTTCACATCGACGGGGAGGTTTGGCACCTCGATGTCGGCTCGTCGCATCCTGGGGCTGTAGTCGGTCCCAAGGGTTGGGCTGTTCGCCCATTAAAGCGGCACGCGAGCTGGGTTCAGAACGTCGTGAGACAGTTCGGTCCCTATCCGTCGCGGGCGTAGGAAATTTGAGAGGATCTGCTCCTAGTACGAGAGGACCAGAGTGGACTTACCGCTGGTGTACCAGTTGTCTTGCCAAAGGCATCGCTGGGTAGCTATGTAGGGAAGGGATAAACGCTGAAAGCATCTAAGTGTGAAACCCACCTCAAGATGAGATTTCCCATGATTTTATATCAGTAAGAGCCCTGAGAGAAGATCAGGTAGATAGGTTAGGAGTGGAAGTTGTGTGAGCAATGGAGCGGACTAATACTAATAGCTCGAGGACTTATCCAAAGAGTCAGAAGATATTGACAATGTAAGGTTAACTTGTTAGAATATAGATATTCAATTTTGAATGTTTAAGCATTCATAGTTAAGTGACGATAGCCTAGGAGATACACCTGTACCCATGCCGAACACAGAAGTTAAGCTCTAGAACGCCGGAAGTAGTTGGGGGTTGCCCCCTGTGAGATAAGGTAGTCGCTTAGCAAGGTTGAGTCTAGAGAGAGATCTAGGCTTATTTGGGAGTTTAGCTCAGCTAAGGAGAACGTAAGTTCGACTTTGTCGAAACTGACGTAAGTCAGTGCACGACAGGGAACCAGTGAGCTAGACGACCATATGGGAGTTTAGCTCAGCTGGGAGAGCATCTGCCTTACAAGCAGAGGGTCAGCGGTTCGATCCCGTTAACTCCCATAGGTCCCGTAGTGTAGCGGTTATCACGTCGCCCTGTCACGGCGAAGATCGCGGGTTCGATTCCCGTCGGGACCGTAGGAACTTAGTTTCTAAAATATAATGATACGACTCGTTAGCTCAGTTGGTAGAGCAATTGACTTTTAATCAATGGGTCACTGGTTCGAGCCCAGTACGGGTCATTATAGCGGGTTTGGCGGAATTGGCAGACGCACCAGATTTAGGATCTGGCGCTTTACGGCGTGGGGGTTCAAGTCCCTTAACCCGCATAGAAGAATAATAATGAGCCGGCTTAGCTCAGTTGGTAGAGCATCTGATTTGTAATCAGAGGGTCGCGTGTTCAAGTCATGTAGCCGGCATTTTTTTATATAAAGAAACAGATGCGAACGTAGTTCAGTGGTAGAACACCACCTTGCCAAGGTGGGGGTCGCGGGTTCGAATCCCGTCGTTCGCTTGAGGCAGCCGGGGTGGCGGAACTGGCAGACGCACAGGACTTAAAATCCTGCGATTGGTAACGATCGTACCGGTTCGATTCCGGTCCTCGGCATAGACTTAGGTTGGAGAAGAAGCACCCTTAGCTCAACTGGATAGAGTACCTGACTACGAATCAGGCGGTTAGAGGTTCGACTCCTCTAGGGTGCATGGTCGCAAGACTATGTAGGAATTAAATAGGAACGAGCACCCTTAGCTCAACTGGATAGAGTACCTGACTACGAATCAGGCGGTTAGAGGTTCGACTCCTCTAGGGTGCATAAGGCGTAAGCTTTAGATCGGGAAGTAGCTCAGCTTGGTAGAGTACTTGGTTTGGGACCAAGGTGTCGCAGGTTCGAATCCTGTCTTCCCGATAGTGTTTTGAAAAGCCTAATGTTTTCATTAGGCTTTTTTTGTGATTGTATTTCTATGATTGACAAGAAAAAAGAGCTTTCGCTCTTTTCAACTTTATTTGTTTCGCAGTTCAACATAACGGTTATACCAAATTTTGATGTATTCCTCAGAAAAAGGACCTTTGTTTTGGTTTATCCAATCAACTAGTACTTTAACATTTTCCTTTAAAATGTAGTCAATGTCATCTGAATAGCGCATTTTTTCTTTATGTTGCTCATATTCTTCAACATCTAATAATTTCTTTTCACCATTTGTAAAGACCTTGACATCGAGATCGTAGTCGATGTATTTTAAGGCTTCCTGGTCGATATGAAATGGACTTGCTAAATTACAGTAGTAGGACACACCATTGTCACGGATCATGGCGATGATGTTAAACCAATATTTTTTATGGAAATAAACAATTGCTGGTTCACGTGTAATCCAACGTCTGCCATCACTTTCAGTCACAAGTGTATGATCATTTACTCCAATAATTGCATTTTCGGTTATCTTTAATACCATGGTGTCACGCCATGTTCGGTGTAAACTGCCATCATGTTTATAACTTTGAATTGTAATAAAGTCGCCTTCTTTAGGTAGTTTCATAACTTACCAACTTTCTACAATCTAAGTATATCCTCTATATTGTATCATATTTTTTCAATTTTTTTCGTTTTTTTCTACGATATTTTCAAATTGATTGGATTGAATAGGTTTTAATCTAAAAATTCTCTGATGGCTGATTTAATATCTGTATAATCGTAGCCTTTTCTTGCAAGTGATTGTGTTAGTCGTTGCTGTAGTTCATATCCTTCATATTTTTTACTGTATTTACGGTATTGTTTTTCTATGTCTTTTAGGATGAGTTCATTGGTTGTTTCTTCATCTGTTTCGACTTCGAGATTTTGGAATGCTATTTTTGCTTGGCTATAGGTAAAGCCTTTTGCATTGAGTCCTTGGATGATTTTGGTTTCAATCGCTTTTAACGGATATTTTCCTTGGTATTTTTTTTGGAGTTTTATTGCGGTCCGGTTGATAACCTCTGTAAAATCATAGTCTGCAAGAATTTCTTGAATAATAGATTTTGGGATCCCTTTTTGTTGAATTTTTTGTTGTAATAAGACTGGGCCCTTATCGCCATTGAGGAGGTTGGCCTCTATCAGGTTTCTTGCATATTGACGATCATCCAACCACTTTTCTTCTGTTAGGTGTTGGACAACTTTATCAATAATGATACTATCAATCTCATACTTTGTAAGGTAGTCTCGGACTTCTTTTGTTGTCCGAGCTTTAAAAGAAAGATGGTAAAGGGCCAGGTTTTTTCCATAGGAGTATTGAGCAAACTCTTTGATTTCTTTTAGTTCCTCTTCACTGATTTCTTTGTCTTTGGAGAGAAAAAATTTGACGATGGTGTCTTCTGTAATATAAAGTTTTTGATCATTGTCTAATTCAAGAAGGTAGAGTCTTTTTTTCTTTTCTAGTTTTGTAATTTTCATGTTTTTATTATACCGAAAAATGTGTTAAGATAGGGATATGAACGTTAAAGTAAAACAAAAAATTCCTTTGAAAATTAAACGAATGGGAATTAACGGAGAAGGGATTGGCTTTTATAAAAAAACACTTGTCTTTGTGCCAGGTGCCTTGAAGGGTGAAGATATTTTCTGCCAAATTACCAGTGTCAAGAAAAATTTTGCGGAAGCCAAACTCTTATCTGTCAATAAGGCGTCTAAGTTTCGGGTGACGCCTATGTGTGATATCTATGAGACCTGTGGTGGTTGTCAAATCATGCATTTGAAGTATGACAAGCAGCTGGAGTTTAAGACAGATTTATTGCAACAGGCTTTGAAAAAGTTCTCACCTGAAGGCTTTGAACAGTATGATATTCGGCCAACAATCGGAATGCAGGAGCCTCTTTACTATCGGGCAAAATTGCAATTTCAAACTAGGAAATTCAAGGGCCAGGTGAAGGCGGGGCTTTATGCTCAAAATTCGCATTATTTGGTGGAATTAAAAGATTGTTTGGTTCAAGATCCGGTTATTCAAGCTATTGCCAATGATCTTGCGGATTTACTGACCTACTATCAGATTCCGATTGCAGATGAGAGAAAAGAACTGGGTGTCAGAACCATGATGGTTCGACGGGCTCGGAAGACAGGTCAGGTTCAGCTGATTGTGGTCACTAGTCGTCAGATTAATGTAAACAATTTAGTAGAAGACTTGATCAAGAAACACCCTGAGATTGTTACCGTTGCTGTAAATAAAAATACGTCTCGCTCAAGCGAGATCTATGGCGAAGAAACGCAGATTATTTGGGGTGAGAAGGCTATACTTGAAGGTGTTTTGGATTATGAATTTTCTCTGTCTCCTCGTGCCTTTTATCAACTGAATCCGGAGCAGACCCAAGTATTGTATAGTGAAGCGGTTAAGGCTTTGGATGTATCGCCAGAGGATCATCTGATTGATGCCTACTGTGGGGTTGGAACGATTGGATTTGCTTTTGCCAATAGAGTGAAAAGTGTTCGGGGGATGGATATCATTCCTGAAGCGATTGAAGATGCTAAATACAATGCCAAACAGATGGGATTTGAGAATACCCACTATGAGGCTGGAACTGCAGAAGAGATCATTCCTCGCTGGTACCAAGAAGGCTATCGAGCAGATGCTGTGATTGTGGACCCGCCTCGTACGGGTTTAGGGGCAAAATTGATCGAGACTTTATTGCGCTATGCACCTGAAAAGATGGTCTATGTCTCTTGTAATGTGTCGACTTTGGCACGGGATTTGGTAGCTTTGACAAAGGTTTACCGGGTTGAATACATTCAATCAGTGGACATGTTCCCCCATACTGCAAGAACAGAGGCTGTCGTGAAGTTAGTGAAGAAGTAAAAATGAATGCAATGAGTGAAGGAAATAGAAAAATGGACAATAAAATTGATGTATCAATTCCAGTGGCTCAAGTCATTGATCAACATCCGGAAGTATTGGATTTATTGGTGGAATTGGGCTTTAAACCTTTAGCCAATCCGATCATGCGTAATACAGTTGGGCGCAAGGTTTCTTTGAAACAAGGATCAAAATTAGAGGGGACTCCCATGGAAAAGATTGTGCGAACCTTGGAGGCTAATGGCTATGAAGTAGTGGGGCTAGACCAATGAGCGATGAACGAATTCATGTCTTGAGAGATATCTTATTAGATCTTCATCATGGTGCCTCTCCTGAGTCGGTCCAAGAGCGCTTTGATGAGACCTTTAGCGGGGTATCTGCGATTGAGATTTCTCTCATGGAGCATGAGCTGATGAACTCCGATGCAGGCATCACTTTTGAGGATGTCATGGAGCTTTGCGATGTTCATGCCAATCTCTTTAAGAACGCTGTGAAAGGGGTCGAAGTGGCAGATACCGATCATCCAGGTCATCCGGTTCAGATCTTTAAACAGGAGAACCTGGCCCTTCGGGCCGCTATGATGCGGGTCCGTCGCCTGCTGGATAATTATGAGACGACAGAGGATCCTGAGATGATCCAGGAGATTCAGAAAGGCTTGTTGCGTCAGCTAGGCTTGGTGGAGCAATTTGATCGACATTACCGCCGCAAGGAAGAGTTGATGTTTCCTATTATGGAGCGCTATGGGCATGATTCCCCTCCCAAAGTCATGTGGGGAGTAGACGATCAGATTCGAGACCTCTTTGCGAAAGCCCTGGATGTGGCCAAAGCCCTGCCTACTTCTGCTATTTCGGAAGTCAAAGAGCGCTTTGAAGCCTTTGCGCAAGAGTTTGAGGCCATGATTTTCAAGGAAGAATCGATCCTCTTGATGATTTTATTAGAGGCCTTTAGCCAAGACGATTGGCTCTCTATCGCGGAGGAAAGTGATGCTTATGGTTATGCCATCATCATTCCGAGTGAGAAATGGGTGCCGAAACGCGTGGACTTTAAGGAAGTAGCAGAAGAAGAGACAGAGGCTTCAGGTGAAGTCCTTCCTTCTTCAAATGGAAGCGAGCAAAGCCAAGTTATTGAGACTCCTGAGGGACAACTGACCATTACCTTCAGGCCTAAGAAAAAAAAAGGAAGCTTCGATCGCCAGCAACCACAAGCTTTTGGCCATGGTTTTCTCTCTGTGGAGCAGGCTAACTTGATCTTGAACCATCTACCGATGGAGATCACCTTTGTAAATAAGGATGATATTTTCCAATATTACAATGCTGCAGCGCCTTTTGAGGAGATGATTTTCAAACGGACGCCGTCGCAGGTAGGACGCAATGTTGAGCTGTGTCACCCGCCAAAATATTTGGAGAAGGTCAAAGCCATTATGCAGGGGCTTCGTGAAGGGAAAAAAGACAAGTATGAAATGTGGTTCAAATCAGAATCGCGTGGGAAATTTGTCCATGTCACCTATGCAGCCGTGCGTGATGAAGCTGGAGACTTTCAAGGTGTCTTGGAATATGTTCAGGACATTCAACCTTATCGAGAGATCGATACGGATTTTTATAGAGGAATGGAGTAAAGATGAGTTACGAAACAGAATTTATGAAGGATTTTGAAGAGTGGATCAAGACCCAGGTCATGATCAATGAAATGGCTCTAGAAGAAAGTAAGAAGGTTTTTGATGAAGACCAGGATGAGCGAGCTAAAATCGCCATGATTCGCTATGAAAGCCGCTTGGATGCCTATCAGTTCTTGCAAGGAAAGTTTGAAAATTTCCATGCTGGAAAAGGATTCCATGATTTACCAGATGGCATCTTTGGTGAAAGAACATACTAATATGGCCTGATTGAAGACGTTTTACTAACCAGATTTTCCTGAAAATTGAGCAATGACTTGATTTTTTAAGGGATTGTGATACAATAAAAAAGTTGAAATGACATCAACGGATTATTGAATGGAATTATGGTGATGAAACCTTGTTGCCTTAGGAATTGATCACTGAATTTAGGAGGAAAAATGGCAAAGAAGAACGTAAACCGTGCGAAACAATACAAACATCAAAATAGACATCTTTTGAAAAAAGCTGTCGCAACTGTAGGAGCAGCTGTAAAAGAGGCACCTAAAAAGGTTGAGAAAGCAGCAAAATCTGTGGCGAAAGAAGTGAAACAAGCAGCTTCTTCAGTGGAAGAGTTTGCTTCAAATTTGGAAGGTGTAGCCCTTGATCGTGCGCAAACATTCTATGATGAAGGTATTCGCTCTGTTGCGGACTTCGCAAACTGGACAGAAAAAGAGTTGTTGGCCCTTAAAGGAATCGGCCCAGCAACCATCAAGAAATTGAAAGAACTAGGCGTTAAATTTAAATAATCGCTTTTATGATTTCTTGCTATTTCCAGGAAAACTTGATAAAATGAACCTGTTAGAGGTGTTTTGAGTCCAACATTTTACAGAAAGTGGCGGAGCTGAGAAGTCCACAAATGTGTCAAAACTGGTTGCTAATGGATGAAAATAAAATAAACAAAGTTGCGGGCATTGCCCGAAATTGGGTGGTACCGCGGATAAACATATTCGTCCCTGTCATGTAGATGGCAGGGGCGATTTTTTGTAGAAAGCGAGGGAGGAAGATGACAAGAGCAACATTACCTGAACGAATCGAAACGGAGCGTCTCGTTTTACGAGTCCGTACAGTGGTGGATGCTGAGGATATCTTTGACTATGCCAGTTGTCCAGAAGTCTCTTACCCAGCAGGCTTTCCACCCGTCAAGACCTTGGAAGATGAGATTTATTACCTAGAACATATCCTTCCCGAGCGTAATCAAAAGGATAATCTCCCAGCAGGCTACGGAATTATCGTTAAAGGAACCGATACAATCATTGGTTCTGTCGATTTCCCCCATCGCTACGAAGACGATGTACTGGAGATTGGCTATATCTTGCACCCAGACTATTGGGGGCGAGGATATGTGCCAGAAGCGGCACGAGCCTTGATTGACCTAGGCTTTCAAGAATTGGGGCTTCACAAGATAGAATTGTCTTGCTTTGGCTACAATGTCCAAAGTCAACGAGTCGCAGAGAAGCTTGGTTTCACTCTTGAAGCTAGGATTCGGGACCGTAAAGATGCCCAAGGCAAGCGTTGTGACAGTCTGATATATGGCTTGCTGAAGAGTGAGTGGGAGGCTAAAAGTTGCTAGTTGAACTGTTTGGAATTTACGAATAGTTAATATTTACCAATTTAATTTGGAAATGTAATTTTTAAAGGGAGAGTATAAAATAATCAAGACTGGCAAAAAGTATGTAATTAATTTTTTAAACGATATTGGAATTAAACCGTTATTGTCTCTCATAATACTTGTGATAATAGTTGCAGTAGATAAGACTTCATTAATAAAGAGTATAAAAATTGTTTAGCTTAAATATTTATTCTTGGGTGTTTGTAATAATATTATTATTTTACCTTGTTTGTTATAGACCAAGGGATAAAAAGAATAAATGATTTAGCTAAAAAGTAGTATTTATAAACAATATGTTTCTTTTTTTCAGAGAAATATTTTTTTCTCAATTAGTTTAATCATGTTTAGTTTGATTCTACTAAGTCTATTTTTTTGATACTAAAACAAATAGAGAAATTATTAGCATAATTACAACGTTAGGCTTATTACGTTTGATGATTTCTATAACGATGATTCTTACCGAGTTAAGCTTTTATATCACTAATGTTATTATTTGTTACAATTTATGTGAGTTTATTTATTATCAGGGATTTTTTTGATATTAAATGGTGGGCGTTAGCTACAAGTCTTTTAGTCTTGTGGAATTACATAAATTCTCGAGAGTTTCTAATATTCTTGAATAAGGGGGATACAAAGATAAATATTCCTGCTAAGTTAGAATATAGATGGCAAGTAAATAAAATAATTTCTTATATCGTAACCTTTATCATATTTTTTTCACTTCTTTTTTTCTAGTGTTTTAATTGAAAAAAATCTAACTCAACGTTTTTTTGAAAGAGGAACGATGAGGTTTTTATACATTTTTTTTGGTACAACTGTTGTAATTATTTTTATTATATGTCTTTTTTTAGATTTTACTTTTCAAGAAATAATTCTTTAAGTCACAATTTGATAGGAAAAATTATTTATCAAAAATAGGAGATTTCATATGTCTATATAAACTAGATAAATTTGTAGATTTGTATAATGAGACTTTAAATAAACATCAAACTAGGGAAGCTAGAAGATTAGTATAAAAAAATTTTAAAAAAAGAAATTAAAGGAGAACACACATGTCTAAAGAACTTTCACCTAAATACAATCCAGCCGAGGTTGAGGCTGGTCGTTACCAAAAATGGCTTGACGCTGATGTTTTCAAGCCTTCAGGCGATCAAAAGGCTAAGCCTTATTCGATCGTGATTCCACCACCAAACGTTACAGGGAAACTTCACCTTGGTCACGCTTGGGATACGACTTTGCAAGATATCATCATCCGTCAAAAACGCATGCAAGGTTTTGATACGCTTTGGCTTCCTGGTATGGACCACGCGGGTATCGCGACTCAGGCTAAGGTTGAGGAGCGTTTGCGTGGTGAGGGCATTAGCCGTTACGACTTAGGTCGTGAGAAATTCCTTGAGAAAGTCTGGGAATGGAAAGACGAATATGCCACTACTATCAAGGAACAATGGGGCAAGATGGGTCTCTCTGTAGACTACTCTCGCGAGCGTTTCACTCTTGATGAAGGTTTGTCAAAAGCCGTTCGCAAGGTCTTCGTGGATCTTTACAAGAAAGGCTGGATCTACCGTGGTGAGTTTATCATCAACTGGGACCCAGCAGCTCGCACAGCCTGTCTGATATCGAGGTGATCCACAAGGACGTGGAAGGTGCCTTCTACCACATGAACTACATGCTAGAAGATGGCTCACGTGCCCTTGAAGTGGCAACCACTCGTCCTGAGACCATGTTTGGGGACGTAGCCGTTGCGGTCAATCCAGAAGACCCACGCTACAAGGACTTGATTGGCAAATATGTCATCCTTCCAATCGCTAATAAATTGATTCCAATCGTTGGGGATGAACACGCAGACCCTGAGTTTGGTACTGGTGTCGTGAAAATCACACCTGCCCACGATCCAAACGACTTTTTGGTTGGTCAACGCCACAACTTGCCACAAGTCAACGTTATGAACGACGACGGAACTATGAATGAACTGGCCTTTGAATTTGCAGGCATGGATCGTTTTGAAGCTCGTAAGGCAGTCGTTGCTAAGCTAGAAGAAATCGGTGCTCTTGTTAAAATCGAAAAACGTGTCCACAGTGTTGGTCACTCAGAGCGTACAGGTGTTGTGGTTGAGCCTCGCTTGTCTACGCAATGGTTCGTCAAGATGGATCAATTAGCGAAAAATGCTATTGCCAACCAAGACACAGAGGACAAGGTTGAATTCTACCCACCTCGTTTCAACGATACCTTCCTCCAATGGATGGAAAATGTCCACGACTGGGTAATCTCACGTCAGCTCTGGTGGGGCCACCAAATCCCTGCTTGGTACAATGCTGAGGGTGAAATGTATGTCGGCGAAGAAGCTCCAGAAGGCGACGGATGGACTCAAGACGAAGACGTCTTGGACACTTGGTTCAGCTCTGCCCTTTGGCCATTCTCAACTATGGGCTGGCCTGATGTGGACTCAGAAGACTTCAAACGTTACTTCCCAACTTCAACCTTGGTAACCGGTTATGACATCATCTTCTTCTGGGTGTCTCGTATGATCTTCCAATCCTTGGAATTCACTGGCCGTCAGCCATTCCAAAACGTTCTGATTCACGGTCTCATCCGCGACGAGCAAGGACGTAAAATGTCGAAATCACTCGGTAACGGGATTGACCCAATGGATGTCATCGAGAAATACGGTGCCGATGCCCTTCGTTGGTTCCTTTCAAACGGTTCTGCACCAGGGCAAGACGTGCGCTTCTCTTACGAGAAAATGGATGCTTCTTGGAACTTCATTAACAAAATTTGGAACATCTCTCGCTACATCCTCATGAACAATGAAGGTTTGACCCTTGAGCAAGCAACTGCCAATGTCGAAAAAGTGGTCAACAAGGAAGCTGGAAATGTCACAGACCGCTGGATTCTCCACAACCTCAATGAAACTATCGGAAAAGTTACTGAAACTTTGACAAGTTTGAGTTTGGTGTGGCTGGTCACATCCTCTACAACTTCATCTGGGACGAGTTTGCGGACTGGTACGTTGAGTTGACCAAGGAAGTCCTTTATAGCGACAACGAAGAAGAGAAAGTCATCACACGTTCTGTTCTCCTTTACACTTTGGACAAGATCCTTCGTCTCCTCCACCCAATCATGCCATTCGTGACAGAGGAAATCTTTGGACAAATTTCAGAAGGCTCTATCGTTACAGCAGCATACCCAACTGTTAATCCAGCTTTTGAAGACCTTGTAGCTCACACTGGTGTCGAAAGTCTCAAAGACTTGATCCGTGCTGTTCGTAATGCGCGTGCGGAAGTAAACGTTGCACCAAGCAAGCCAATCACCATCCTTGTTAAGACAAGCGATAGCGACTTGGAAGCCTTCTTTAATAGCAATGTCAACTACATCAAACGCTTCACAAATCCAGAACACTTGGAAATCGCGTCAAACATCCCTGCACCAGAACTGGCTATGTCAAGCGTCATCACAGGAGCAGAAATCTACTTGCCGCTGGCTGACCTCCTTAATGTCGAAGAAGAACTGGCTCGTCTCGACAAGGAACTGGCTAAATGGCAAAAAGAACTGGACATGGTCGGTAAGAAGCTCTCTAACGAGCGCTTCGTAGCTAACGCCAAACCAGAAGTCGTCCAAAAAGAACGCGACAAACAAGCCGACTACCAAGCGAAATACGATGCGACCGTTGCACGTATTGATGAGATGAAGAAGTTGGTGAAATAAACACAGAAACACGGCTGAATGCCGTGTTTTTTTGGTATAATGAAATCAATATCTACTGATGGAGAAAGTTATGTCTAAACATCCTCACTATGAATTGTTAAACTTGATTGGCTATGGTCTTGCTAAGTTTGATGATACTTTTATAAAGGAATTTCAATGCTCCAGTAAATCCGAGTTTTATCGTTACATAGTTTCTTTAGGCGTTGCAGAAACAACGGGTGTAGTCAAAAATAGAATGGATTTATTCGACCCCTATTTTGATAACAATCGAAAAGGTTGGTGGCAAAAAGCTGAAGTCTACCGTTTTCGAAAAGATTTAATTGACACGATGTTTGGAAATGAGGATGTTCACAGTTTTGCAGAAATCGTTAAAATGTTGCTTGCAAGTGAAGGGAAGAAAACAGGTATAACCATCGTTGAAAAGCCAATCGTTCGTACGAAATTCAAACGCCTACAAGAAACTGGAATGGAAGCAGAGAACTATTTCATACATCATTTTGATAAGGAAGAAAAATTTCAAGGTGGCCAATTGACTGATGCCCGTCTTTATGGTGATGGATATGATTTCCAAGTGGATGTTCAAGAACATTCATACCTTGCTGAGGTTAAAGGTATCCGAAAACCTAAAGGACGTATTCGTTTGACTGCCAAAGAATTTGAGAAAGCTAAGGAATATCAATCAGATTTTATTCTATCTCTAGTCACTAATCTCGACGATATTCCAAGATTGGTATTGATTGATAACCCACTTAACCATTTTGAATTTGAAAAAAATGTTATTAAAAATGAAGTCGTTGAATATAGAAGTTTGGAAGATTTATATTAATGAATGTAAACGTAGCGGTGCTTATTACACTTACTGATATGAGCTCATAGATGGAATGGGATAACCATAGATAGAGTAATTTTAAAAAATTGGTTAAGTTTCTCTTTTTTACAAAAACACCACCTCCTAGACTTTAGGGGGTGGTGTCCTGTTTTAGACCATTTTCCAGAAATAGTCGATGATATAGGTGAGACCATAAGTGTAGATGACGAGGGTAATCGGCTTGCACAAAATAATTATCGTCATGTAGCGTTTGAAGGTCATCTTGGTCAGACCTGCGAGCATACAGATGAAGTCGGCAGGACTAACTGGCCAGATCATCATGAAGATAAAGAAGCGATCGAACCGCGTGCCTTCATTGAGCCAGCCAATGTACTTGTCATAGGTTTTCTGACTGACCATGGATTGGACGAACTTGGGTCCATACATTCTCGCGAGGTGGAAGATAATGGCACAGCCAATCACAATACCAATGTAATTGTAGATAGTCCCGATGATGTGGCCGTAGATAAAGACACCAGCGACAGATGTTAGGGCGCCGGGAATAATAGGCACCACCGTCTGGAGAATTTGGAGCAAGATAAAAAGAGGTGGCCCGAAGATTCCGGCTTGCAAAATAAAAGCAGACAGGGTTTCTTTGGATTGAAGGATGCCAGAAAAGTAGGCCCAGATACAAAAGGCTAAGGTCCCAAGAGCTCCAATGATAGAGGACCAATTGATGATTTTTTGGAGGAGAGGAGAAACCTCCCTTAATTTTTTTTCTTTTGCTATCATAACTCTTCCATGTAGTTTTTTCTTCTACTATACCATTTTTTAGTCTATTTGTAAGCTCTTGTGATAAAGCTGATGAAAGTCTGAAAAGATGGTATAATGATGTAATTGGAAGCTAGAATAAATATCCTAGGTATTAGGGGAGGATGTAGTGGAAGAATATATAAACTTATACCATCAGAAATTATGGGAAATAGCTTTTGCTAATGTAGAGAAGGTATTTGGTATCTTTTTTATAATTTGGCTAGTTTTATCAATCTACCCTGTTTATATCTCATTTCACAACTTGGTAAGAAGGAAAAAACTTGTTTTGCTACTTGTATGTATGCCTTTTTTATTGTTCTTTCTTTGTATGGGTACAGAGTATGTTTACAGTTACGATAAAATTATGAACCCAAATTCACCTTACAACGATTCTTTACGTATTTCTGTCTTAAAATCTGAGAAAGTTTTGCCGGTATTGGAAAATGTAGATGAAATTTCTATCGCTAGTGTTGATGGAGATCTAAAGAGAAAAGATATTATCTTGTTTGCGGTACCTAATCCAACATTTTATGATGGATTGTTTGGAAACGTAGCGAACCATCTGGCAGGTGGGCAGACGGTGGGGACTGATTTTGTTGTCGCTTTAGTGGATTTTAAAGAGAATAAAGGCGAATGGCAATCTGTAGACATTCGTATTGCACCAGGTGTTGAAAAAAGTGATTTTCAGAAATTCTCGAAAGTACTTCATATCGAAAGAGGAGAAAAAGAAGGTACTGAGGGAATAATACTGAACCTTCAAACACTTCATGAATCAACATTACGAAAAGAAAAAAATGGAGAATAGTTTAGCCTGTATCTAAGATTGCTTTTCGATCTACCATAGAACTTTCCATTTTGGAAAGTTTTTTTGTTAGAAAAGGAAACGAAGAGATTTCGCATTCATTTACGAGTACGTCGATCTCTGCCTTGGAATCAAGTCATCCGTGCTAAAAAGCCTATTTTATGCTATAATGGGGAGAATACGAATGTTTGGAGAAAAACGTGTCAATCGAAAATTACAAACCAGATTTTGCGGTGGAAGCAGCCTATGATCTCACCGTTACAGACTTGAAAAACAGGGTATCAAGGCGGTCCTCGTGGATTTGGATAACACCTTGATTGCTTGGAACAATCCGGATGGAACTCCTGAAATGCGCCAGTGGTTGCATGACCTTCGTGATGGCGGGATTCGGGTTATCGTGGTGTCCAATAATAGTCCCAAACGGGTCAAACGTGCGGTTGAGAAATTTGATATTGACTATGAAGCTTGGTCACTCAAGCCCTTTACCTTTGGGATTGATCGGGCTCTCAAACGTTTCCACTATGAAAAAAATGAAGTGGTCATGGTGGGGGATCAATTGATGACCGATATTCGGGCTGCTCATCGGGCGGGCATTCGTTCGATTTTGGTCAAGCCTTTGGTCGAGCATGATTCCATCAAGACCCAGATCAACCGAGCGCGTGAACGCCGTGTGATGAAGCAAATGGCCGAAAAATATGGTCCGATTGTATACAAAAAAGGAATTTAAGAATGGAAGAATTATTCTGTATTGGCTGTGGAGCGCCCATTCAGACAGAAAACAAAGAGGGACTAGGCTATACTCCCCAATCAGCTCTTGAAAAGGGCTTGGAAACAGGCGAAGTCTATTGCCAACGCTGTTTCCGTCTCCGTCACTACAATGAAATCACAGACGTTCATCTGACAGATGATGATTTCCTAAAATTGCTTCACGAAGTAGGGGATAGTGATGCCCTCGTGGTCAATGTAGTCGATATTTTTGACTTTAATGGCTCCGTCATCCCCGGCTTACCTCGTTTTGTAGCAGGGAATGATGTCCTTTTGGTCGGAAATAAAAAAGATATCTTGCCCAAGTCTGTCAAGGACAGTAAGGTGACCCATTGGTTGATGGAGCGAGCCCACGAAGAAGGGATGCGTCCTGTCGATGTGGTCCTCACCTCCGCCCAAAACAAGAGTGCCATCAAGGACTTGATAGAAAAAATTGAAGAGTATCGCAAAGGCCGTGATGTCTATGTAGTGGGTGTGACCAACGTAGGGAAATCGACCCTCATCAATGCGATTATCCAAGAAATCACTGGGGACAAGGATATCATCACGACTTCTCGCTTCCCAGGGACGACACTGGACAAGATCGAAATCCCGCTGGATGATGGATCCTACATCTACGATACACCAGGGATTATCCATCGCCACCAGATGGCTCACTACTTGACGGCTAAAAACCTCAAGTATGTCAGCCCTAAAAAGGAAATCAAACCCAAGACTTATCAGCTCAACCCCGAGCAAACCCTCTTCTTGGGTGGTTTGGGACGCTTTGACTTTATCAAGGGGGAAAAGCAAGGTTTCACCGCCTTCTTTGACAACGAACTCAAGCTTCACCGAACCAAGCTCGAAGGAGCGAGCGCCTTTTATGACAAGCATGTCGGAGGCTTACTAACACCTCCGAACAGCAAGGAAAAAGAAGACTTCCCACCATTGGTTTCTCATGAGTTTAGCATCAAGGACAAGACGGATCTCGTCATCTCTGGACTTGGCTGGATTCGCGTCAATGGAGAAGCCAAAGTAGCGGTCTGGGCACCAGAAGGCGTCGCCGTCGTAATTCGCAAAGCTATCATTTAAAAATATGAAAGGAAACAGTTTCTTTTTAGACAGGGGCGAGTGCAACGAGCCTAGAAAGGATACTTTTCGCTGTGGTGAAAGCCTAAGTAGATGTTTGACTACTTAGGCGCGGAAAATTTGAGACCTAGGCTCAAATTTAAGTCATGGAACTCCGTAAGGAGGTCGCTGACGACCGCCACCACAACAGAAAAGTATCAAAAAAGAAACATTGTAAAAACATGACATTAACATCCAAACAACGGGCTTTTCTCAATAGCCAAGCCCACAGCCTCAAACCCATTATCCAAATTGGGAAATGGGCTCAATGACCAAATCAAAACCAGTGTTCGCCAAGCGCTAGACGCTCGCGAACTGATCAAGGTGACCCTTCTTCAAAATACGGATGAGAATATCCATGAAGTAGCGGAAATCTTGGAAGAAGAAATCGGTGTGGATACGGTTCAAAAAATTGGACGCATTCTCATCTTGTATAAACAATCAAGCAAAAAAGAAAACCGGAAGATTTCAGTCAAAGTAAAAGAGATCTAAGACATCGAGGAGAGCAAACCTATGGCAATTGAACTATTGACTCCCTTTACCAAGGTAGAGTTAGAGCCAGAGATCAAAGACAAGAAACGCAAACAAGTTGGTATTTTGGGTGGGAATTTCAATCCGGTCCACAATGCCCATTTGGTCGTTGCGGATCAAGTGCGCCAACAATTAGGGTTAGATAAGGTGCTCTTGATGCCTGAGTATGAGCCACCGCATGTTGATGCCAAGGGGACGATTGCAGAGCACCATCGCCTCAAGATGCTGGAATTAGCCATTGAAGGCATTGAAGGTCTTGAAATCGAGACGATTGAGCTTGAACGGAAAGGAATTTCCTATACCTATGACACCATGCTCTTGCTCAATGAACGCGATCCAGACACAGATTATTACTTTATCATTGGTGCAGATATGGTGGATTATTTACCCAAATGGCACCGCATTGATGAATTGGTGGAGATTGTGCAATTTGTTGGAGTACAGCGACCACGCTATAAAGCAGGGACTTCTTATCCCGTGATCTGGGTGGATGTTCCCCTAATGGACATCTCTTCTAGTATGGTGCGCGATTTTCTTGCCAAAGGTCGGACGCCGAATTTTATGTTGCCAAAACCAGTATTGGATTACATTCAGAAAGAAGGATTGTATCAATGACCTATGAAAACTATCTAGGCTTTTCTCGTGAAGTCTTACTTGAAAAGATGGGTCAAATCCTGCCAGAAAAGCGACTAACCCACTGTTTAGGGGTTGAGAAGGCTGCTCGTGACTTGGCCAAGCGCTATGGTGCAGATGAAGAGCAGGCTGGCCTAGCAGGGTTGTTGCATGACTATGCCAAGAAATTATCGGATCAGGAATTTCTAGACTTGATCGATCGTTATGAGCTGGATCCAGCATTAAAAAACTGGGGCAACAATGTCTGGCATGGAATGGTCGGGGTATATAAGATCCAAGAAGATCTCGGATTGACAGATCCAGCCATTCTTCGCAGTATTGAGATTCATACGGTTGGGAGTGGACAGATGTCAACCTTAGACAAGATTGTCTATGTGGCAGATTATATTGAGCACAACCGGGCCTTTCCAGGGGTGGAGCAAGCGCGCGACATCGCTCAAGTTTCTTTGGATCGTGCCGTGGCCTATGAAACAGCTCGTACAGTCGAACACTTAGCCCACCAAGGATTGCCCATTTATCCCCAAACCCTTGAAACCTACAACGCCTTTGTGAAGTATTTGAAAGAGGAGCAGTGAGTGAAGACAGCTTTTATCATTATTGATGTACAAAATATTTTAGTGGAAACAGGTTTTGAGACAGAAAAGCTCTTAGAGAAGATTACTTATTTACAAGATCAGGCTAGAAGCAAGAATATCGAAATCATCTATATTCAACATATTGAAACCCCTGAAGCCCAAACATCTGAAGATTGGCAGTTATCGCCACTGTTGAAGAGACAGGAAAATGAAAAGGTTTTTCAGAAGCGATACAATAGCATGTTTAAAGAGACAGGATTAAAAGAATACTTGGATCAACAAGGGATCGAACAACTGGTCCTGTGTGGTATGCAGACAGAATATTGTGTCGACACATCCGTCAAAGTGGGGTTTGAATACGGCTATCAGCTGATCATTCCAGAAGGAGCTGTTACAACCTTTGATGGAGAGGATATCCCAGCAGAAACGCTCAATGAATTTTATGATAATATTTGGGAAGAACGCTTTGCGGATGTTTTAGACTACAAAACAATTTTTTAAAGAAAGAGGATTACATGAAAGAAAAAGAACTACTTGAACTCGTTGTCAAAGCAGCAGATGAAAAACGTGCAGAAGATATTGTGGCTTTGGATGTTCAAAGCTTGACTAGTGTGACAGACTACTTTGTTATCGCGAGCTCTATGAATAGCCGTCAGTTGGAAGCTATCGCAGAAAATATTCGTGAGAAGGTCGTTGAAGCTGGGGGAAATGCTAGCCATGTTGAAGGTGATTCAGCTGGAGGTTGGGTCCTTCTTGACTTAGGTGGTGTGGTGGTCCATGTCTTCTCAGAAGAAATGCGTGCCCACTATAACCTAGAAAAGCTCTGGCACGAAGCAAGTGCTGTCGATCTTTCAGCAGCCCTAGCATAAGCAGGTAAACTCAGTTGGTGACAACTGGGTTTTGTTGGTTAAATTGAAATTCTATGGAAAGAAAGGATGGGGCCTCGTGTTTGGTTAGGTTGATAACGGAACACGAGCTAAAAGCTGTGAGAAACAGAGTAACTTTTTTGGTGTCTGATGATACGTCGGAAAGCTTTCTATTTTCTCTATGTCTTTAACGCTCTTTGTATCATGATTATGGCGACTTATGAAACCTTTGCGGCTGTCTACGATGCCGTTATGGACGATAGCTTGTATGACTTATGGACGGATTTCTCCCTCCGCCATCTCCCAAAGACAAAAGATAAGAAAAAATTACTGGAATTAGCTTGTGGAACAGGCATTCAGTCTGTCCGTTTTTCCCAAGCTGGTTTTGATGTGACAGGGTTAGACCTGAGTGCTGATATGCTGAAGATTGCTGAGAAAAGAGCGGCTTCAGCCAAGCAAAAGATTGATTTTCTCGAGGGCAATATGCTGGACCTATCGCAAGCAGGGACCTACGACTTTGTGACCTGCTATTCGGATTCCATCTGCTACATGCAAGACGAGGTGGAAGTGGGAGATGTCTTCAAAGAAGTCTACAATGCTCTTAATGAAGACGGGGTCTTTATTTTTGATGTGCATTCGACCTATCAGACGGATGAGGTTTTTCCGGGTTATTCTTACCATGAAAATGCGGAAGATTTTGCCATGCTATGGGATACCTATGAGGATGAAGCCCCACACTCGATTGTCCATGAGCTGACCTTCTTTGTCCAAGAAGAAGATGGCTCCTTTAGTCGGCACGACGAAGTCCATGAAGAGCGTACCTATGAGGTATTAACTTATGACATCTTATTGGAGCAGGCTGGCTTTAAATCCTTTAAACTATACGCAGACTTTGAAGACAAGGAGCCAACAAAGACTAGCAAACGTTGGTTTTTCGTAGCACAGAAGTAGGACAGCATGACAGTTACAGGAATTATTGCAGAATTTAATCCCTTTCACAATGGGCATAAGTACCTATTGGAGCAAGCAGAGGGCTTGAAGATTGTTGCCATGTCCGGCAATTTTGTCCAACGTGGTGAGCCTGCCATTGTAGACAAGTGGATTCGCACGCAGATGGCTTTGGAAAATGGAGCGGACCTGGTGGTCGAGCTCCCCTTTCTCGCGGCTGTTCAGTCGGCTGACCATTTTGCCAAGGGGGCGGTGGAGATCTTGTCCCGTCTGGGAATCGACCAATTGACCTTTGGCACAGAAGAAGTCTTGGATTACCAAGCGATTGCAACTGTTTACTCAGAGCAAGCAGAGGAAATGGAAGCTTTTTTGAGAAGTCTTCCAGAAGACTTGTCCTATCCACAAAAGACCCAAAAAATGTGGGAAACCTTTGCTGGAGTGGAGTTTACAGGGGATACTCCCAACCATATCCTAGGGCTAGCCTATGCCAAGGCTTGTGCTGGGAAGGCGATTGCACTTAAGCCTATCCAACGGCAGGGTGCGGGCTACCATTCGGAAGAAAAAGAAGTGGCCTATGCTTCTGCTACAAGTCTACGCCTACACAAGGAAGATCAGGACTTTGTCGACAAATTTATGCCCAATAGCCAACTCTATCAGTCGGCTCCTCAGGTGACATGGGAAGAATATTATCAACTGCTCAATTATCAAATCCTAACCCATCCGGATCTGACACAGATTTTTCAGGTCAATGAAGAACTGGCCAATCGGATAAAGGATGCCATTCGAAGTGCTAGCTCTGTGGAAGACTTGGTGGAGAAAGTCGCAACCAAGCGCTATACCAAGGCGCGTGTCCGCCGCATTTTGACCTACATCTTGGTAGGTGCGAGAGAAGAAATCTTGCCGACCGCTATCCATGTCTTGGGTTTCACTGAAAAAGGACAGGCCCACCTCAAGTCACTAAAAGGTCAATTGGACTTGGTAACGCGGATTGGTAAGGAACCTTGGGATGCCTTGACCCAGCAAGCGGACCAAGTCTATCAATTGGGCCATCCCCAACTACCGGAACAAACCTGGGGCCGGGTGCCGGTCAGACTAAGAGATGAATAAAAGATGCTTGCTAGAGTAGTTTCATCCGGGATGATGCGTAAAAAACTCTTCCAAGTCTTATGATTTGTGATATAATATAAAAGATTGAAAATAATTTGAAAAAATTTAAGGAGAATCCTCATGGGACGTAAATGGGCCAATATTGTAGCCAAGAAAACTGCCAAAGATGGTGCTAACTCAAAAGTATATGCCAAATTTGGTGTTGAGATCTATGTAGCCGCTAAAAAGGGTGAACCAGATCCAGAATTGAATACTGCTTTAAAATTCGTTATCGACCGTGCTAAACAAGCGCAAGTACCAAAACACGTGATTGATAAAGCGATCGATAAGGCAAAAGGAAACACGGACGAAACCTTTACAGAAGGTCGTTACGAAGGATTCGGACCAAATGGTTCTATGTTGATCGTTGATACCTTGACGTCAAACGTTAACCGTACAGCTGCGAATGTCCGTGCGGCTTTTGGTAAAAACGGCGGGAACATGGGTGCTTCTGGTTCTGTATCTTACCTTTTTGACAACAAAGGTGTCATCGTCTTTGCCGGTGACGATGCGGATGCTATCTTTGAGCTGTTGCTCGAAGCAGATGTGGACGTAGATGATGTCGAAGCAGAAGAAGGGACCATCACAGTCTATACTGCTCCAACTGACCTTCACAAAGCGATTGTTGCTTTGCGTGAATCAGGTATCGAAGAATTCCAAGTGACTGAATTGGAAATGATTCCTCAGTCAGAAGTAGAGTTGTCAGGCGAAGATTTGGAAACCTTTGAAAAACTCTACAGCGTTCTTGAAGACGACGAAGATGTTCAAAAAATCTACACCAACGTAGATGGATTCTAATCACTCCTACGGACCCTAGTGAATTTTAAAAAATAAGAAAAAGGATAGCTTCTCAGATGTACTGACCCCAAAAAGTTAGACAATTAATTTATCCAAAGGATTTAGTTCTGTATTGCACAGGACTGAGTCCTTTTAATTTTACCTTAATGCGTTTATTGTTGTAGTAATCAATATAGTCTACAATAGCTTGTTCCAATTGATTAAGTGACTGAAACGTCTTCTCATAACCATAAAACATCTCAGATTTAAGAATACCAAAGAAGGATTCCATCATACCATTGTCTGGACTATTTCCCTTACGTGACATGGATGGCTGAATTCCCTTACTCTCTAGAAACAGATGATAAAGTTGTGTTGGTATTGCCAACCTTGGTCACTATGAAGAATTGTATTTTCGTAATGTTCCTCTGTAAAGGTTTGTTCTAGCATATCTTTCACTTGTATCAAATTCGGTGACGTAGAAAGATTATAGGCGATAATTTCGCTGTTAAAACCATCTAAAACTGGTGATAAATAGAGCTTTTGACTGCTTGCCGGAATGGCAAATTCTGTCACATCTGTGTAGCACTTTTCCATTGGTTTGGATGCTTCAAACTGGCGTTGAATAAGATTATCTGCTTTCTTACCAATCTCTCCTTGATATGAAGAGTACTTTCGTTTACGACGAATTCGAGCACTTAAACCAAGGACTCTCATCAAACGTTGTACTTTCTTATGGTTTACTATATAACTACGATTTCTCAATTCTAGAGTCATTCGGCGATAACCATAATTTCCTTTATGCTCAGTAAAAATAGCTTGAATTTCATCTTTAATATCATGATTTTTATCGCTTTTATCTAACTGCTTTAGCTGGTAATAATAGGTTGAACGAGCAAGCTTAATAATGTTTAGAAGGATATCTAAAGGAAACTCTGTTACCAATCCTCGGACAATTTCTGTTTTTCTTCTTGCTCCTTTTCGTCCTTCAATCAGAGTTTTCTCAACTTTTTTAGAATAGCATTCTCCGCTCTCAGGTACTCATTTTCTGCTTGAAGACGTTCTAACTCTGTCATCTCTTCGGGTTTCTTCTTTGGTTTACGTCCCATTTTAGGCGGTCTCCCTCTTGTTTTCTCAACAATAGTATACCCGTTTTTCTTATATTGTGCTATCCAATTAGGCAACATTCCAACACTTGGAAAAGCATAATCTAGAGACACCCTTATTTGAGAACGACCTTCAAGTAGAACTTTATCAATAATCTCTTGTTTTAGTTCAGGTGAATAGTAACAATTCTTTCCTTTTTTGACGATTTCTATTCCATAACGATCAATCAATTTAATCATGTACTGAAGATTGGGAATTGTTATCCCAAATATATTTGAAATCTCTTTGAAGGTTCGCCCTTGTTTTCTAAGTTCATAGATCTGAACTTTATCTTTATAAGTTAATTTCATAATAAAAACACCCCAAAAGTTAGATTTTTCTGTCTAACTTTTGGGGTGCAGTTCAAGATAAAGCTATCCTTTTTCTCTGTCTGACGAGGATCTATTTTTTGTAAGTGATGTCCTGTATAAGCGTAAATACGGGTCAGGGGTGATTGAGAGAGTGTGGAAACCTTAAAATAGAAATAATGGTTTCGATGATCCCGACTTTTTGTGTGGTGAAGACGAAAGTAGTTTCGCTGGCCTGCTGCCATAGAGTGGAGAATATCGTCTTCTAAAAATACAAGTGGCGTGGAAGTAGCTGCCCACTTGTAAAAGTCTGTCTCAAATTGGTGGTAATTGTCCGAAAAATAATCAAATTGTAGTTCGTGTTTAGTCTGAATGGGTTTCATACGGTGTTTCCTCAGATTCAATAAAAATGATAGAGTCCACGAGGAGACGGTGGTAGTGGTGATCGCTTTTGAGAAGAAGCTCAGAAGCAGATAAGGTGTGAATCGAACCTGTGTAAGTCGAAAATTGATTGCCCTCTAGAATGGTGATAGAGATTGTCGTTTGTTGCTGAAAAGCTTGCTCCAGGAGCTGGATTTGTTCAGCAAGTGGAAGAATCGTGAGCTGACTGCGGTCAATTTCTTTTGTCTGAAGGGCAGTTGTATGCTCGGATAAAAAGAAGCCGGCCCATTTGGCCATGCCACGATCTTGAAATTCGCGGGCGGATTGATAAGGGAGATAAGAACGGTCGATCATGTTAATCCATCTAAGCCTCCTGCGGAATGTCCGCCAGTTAGTTTACTGCGTGCAATGGCGCGTGAATTTTCTAGTAGTGAAGAGCCTTTCTGAAGATAGGTAAAGCCAAATTGATCTCGAATGCGGTCAATGGTCTGCTGGAGTTTTTCCTCTTTTTCTAGGGCTATTGGATCGTCAAAGAGAGAAAAGAATTGGAGGGACTCCTCGACAAGTTCCCCATAAAAAACGCCAATCTGCCGAATGGCTCCTCCTTCGTACTTGGAGCGGAAGAGTCGCAGAACCGTATCGGATAAAATCTTGGTCGATTGGGTGGGTTCAATCTTTTGCTGGCAGTGAATGGATGGAAGCCCCTCGATTTTGGAGTAGGAGGCATGAATGGAGACCAGCTGGGTCTTCTTTTTTTTCCGTCGCAAGCGGATGGCCACCTGTTCAGCCATCTCACGAAACACCAGTTCAATGTCTGTTTGTAGATGGTAGTCATAGGGCAAGATTTGAGAGTTGCCAATGCCTCGTGACTTCGGACGATAAGGTTTGTGGACATTACTTTCATCAATGCCATGAGCATGGAACCAAAGTTGAAGCCCCATGACTCCGAATTCTTTCTTTAAGAGATCTGGATGAGCCTGCGCCAGTTCTTTAATCGACCTGATCCCGATCCCTTGCAATCGTTTTTCCGTGCGACGTCCAATACCCCAAAAATCAGTGAGCTGGGGCAGTTTCCAGACCTTGCTTTCTACATCTTCGTAAGACCAATTGGAGCGCATATTTCGGCAATGTTTGGCTTCATTGTCCAAGGCTAGTTTGGCAAGAAGGGGATTGGCGTTGCTGAGGCCGATGGTAGAATAGATTCCAGTTTCCTGCCAAATCCTTTTTTGGATTCTAGCAGAAAGAAGATCCAGTTTTTCCTTTCGAGAGAGGGAGGAATCTGGAATAAAATAATTTAAGGAAGAAGTCAGATCGATAAAGCCTTCGTCGATCGAGTAAGGAAAAATATCATCTGGTGCCGCAAATTCCTGAAAAACTTTCTGAATCTCCATATTAACCTGAATATAGGCATTCATGCGTGGCGGTACAATCAGGGTCCTTTTAGCCCAGGATTCAATGTAAGCAATAAAGCCTGGATCCGTTGGCAATCCTTGTTTTTTTGCGACGTAGCTATTGAATTTTCTGGTTTTGAGATCAAAAGGCAGGTCGTAGCTACGGCTCACATTCTTCTTGCCAAAGACTTGTTTGAAAACGGGAGAGCTCGCCAAAATCAGACCAGCAGAATTATCGCTTCGACTCATGACGCAAAGAGAAGTGGTCAGGGGATGAAGGCCCAGACGGACACACTCACAACTGGCATAAAAACTTTTCATATCCACAAAAGCAATATCAGAATGAGGCTCCCGTGAATAATCAAATAGCATCCTTACACCTCAAGCGGTAGAAAATGCCCGACCACAATGCCGACGATTTTTGGCTCGTCTTCATAGGGAGCAAATAAATCGTCATAGTCAGGGTTGATGGATTCTAAGCGCAATCCTTCAGCCTCCCGATAGACTTTCTTGATGTAGGTTTTTCCATTCCAGATGAGGGCGTAGACAGCCCCATCGTAGTCAAATCCTGTCTGCTTCATGAGGGCAACAGAGCCATTGGGGTAGAGAGGTTCCATCGAATTTCCGGATACCCAAGAGGCGAAGTCATGCTGGATCTCTTTGTCAAAATAGACGGTTTCATAGTCCGTTTCGTTATCATAAAAGGTATGTCCTAAACCAGCTGCCAGCTCAATCGAAAGAACTTTATAAGCCGTCAAGGAAACAACTTTTTGCTGCTGTTCGAATAACTGGCTGGCCAATTGGTCGACTTTCTTTTGATGAGGTGGGGTTAATAAAGGGTAGGTGTAGAGTGCAGACTCTTTGTTAATAAAGTAGTCCTCTTTAACGGAGAGGCGCTTGGCCAACCTCCTGAGATTTTTTTCGTGTGGCTCCGCTAAGCCATTCTCCCAACTGGAGTAAGTCTTGCGAGAAATTTTGAGATCCTCGTAGACATCTGCTTGGGTCAAGCCTTTTTCCAGGCGTCTTTCTTTTAGTTTTTTTGCATCAAACATGTCGCTCCTCCTATGTAACGTTTTAAAAGTTACATATAGTTTATCAAAAATAAAATCCTTTTGCAAGAGAAAAATTCCCTTATAAGGGGATGGAAAGACTTGGATTTTGACTGAAAAAAGAGTATAATCAGTTTTACAACTTCTATCAACGAGGAATTATATGAAAAAAAGTTTTATACACCAACAAAAAGAAATTTCGTTTGTTAAAACGACGTTCACACAATATTTAAAAGATAAATTGGACATCATTGAAGTCCAAGGGCCAATTTTGAGTAAGGTCGGAGATGGGATGCAGGATAACCTTTCAGGGATTGAACATCCAGTATCTGTAAAGGTCCTTCAAATTCCTGATGAGACTTATGAAGTCGTGCATTCACTTGCAAAATGGAAACGTCATACCTTGGCACGTTTTGGGTTTGGTGAAGGAGAAGGCCTCTTCGTCCATATGAAGGCTCTTCGTCCAGATGAGGATTCGCTAGATGCTATCCACTCTGTTTATGTCGACCAATGGGACTGGGAAAAAGTCATCCCAAATGGTCAACGCAACATCGCCTATCTCAAAGAAACGGTTGAAAAAATCTACAAGGCGATTCGTTTAACTGAATTAGCCGTAGAAGCGCGTTATGATATTGAGTCTGTCCTTCCAAAGCAAATTACCTTCATTCACACAGAAGAATTGGTGGAACGCTATCCAGACTTAACTCCAAAAGAGCGTGAAAATGCCATTGCCAAAGAATTCGGGGCTGTGTTCTTGATCGGGATTGGTGGAGAGCTTGCAGATGGCAAACCACACGATGGACGCGCACCTGACTACGATGACTGGACAACAGAATCTGAAATGGCTACAAGGGATTGAATGGTGATATCCTTGTATGGAATGATGTCTTAGGTTCAGCCTTTGAGTTGTCTTCAATGGGGATCCGTGTCGATGAGGATACCCTTCGTCGCCAAGTGGCAATTACAGGAGACCAAGATCGTCTTCAATTAGAGTGGCACAAGGCCTTGTTAAATGGTCTCTTCCCACTTACGATTGGTGGAGGGATCGGGCAATCTCGTTTGGCCATGTTCTTACTTCGTAAGAAACATATCGGGGAAGTCCAAACCAGTGTCTGGCCTCAATCTGTCCGCGAAGAATATGAAAATATCCTATAAAGAAAGAGAGTGGGACAGAAATCGGTAATTCGTTAGAATTCGATTTCGTCGTCCCACCTCCGCATAGTTGAGTAGGGCTGTAAAAGCTGATGAAATCAGCGTAGTAGAGCCCACTCAACCACTGCGTCTTGCTCGACAATCCAAAGATAATTGAGAGGCTAGGACTTTTGTCCCAGCCTCTTTTACATGTCATTTGAACATATCAAATCGCAATTTTCTGATTTTTTTTGGTATAATGGTCCCTATGAAAATAGTATCCGGAACCTATGGGGGACGTCCCCTCAAAACACTTGAAGGAAAAACAACCAGGCCGACTTCTGATAAGGTCAGAGGGGCCATGTTCAATATGATCGGTCCTTACTTTGATGGAGGAAGAGTGCTGGATCTCTATGCAGGAAGCGGTGGCCTCTCTATTGAGGCAGTCTCTCGAGGCATGTCAGAGGCGGTTCTAGTGGAAAGAGATCGTAGAGCGCAGGAAATCGTGGCAGCTAATATTGCCATGACCAAGGAAAAGGAACGGTTTCAACTGTTAAATGGAGGCCAAGCAAGCCTTGGGGCTTCTAACGGGCACCTTTGATCTGGTTTTCTTAGATCCGCCTTATGCCAAGGAAGAGATTGTCCGAGATATCGAAATCTTGTGCGAGCGCCACCTCTTATCAGAAGACATCATGATTGTGTGCGAGACCGATAAACACGTGGAACTCCCTGAGGAAATCGGACAAGTGGGGATCTGGAAAGAAAAAATCTATGGAATTAGTAAGGTAACAGTATATGTCAGATAGAACTGGATTGTTTACCGGATCGTTTGATCCGATTACCATTGGGCATGTGCAATTGATCGAGCGGGCGAGTCGCTTGTTCGATCGTGTCTATGTCGGAATTTTTTATAATGCGGAAAAAGTTGGACTCTTTTCCATTGAGCAGCGCGTGCGTATGGTAGAAGGGGCCTTGGCTCATTTGGGTAATGTTGAAATTGTGACGTCGACTCAAGAGTTGGCTGTGACCGTGGCGCACAATCTTGGCGTGGTGACCTTGATCCGAGGCTTGCGCAATGCACAGGATCTGGTTTATGAAGCCAATATGGATTATTTTAATCACCAGTTGGCGCCTAAAATAGAGACTATTTATCTCTATGCCCAGCCTCCTTATCAGGCTATTAGTTCTACCCGTATTCGAGAGTTGCTGGCTTTTCAGCAGGATATCTCACCTTATGTACCAGAGAGTGTAATGGAGGAAATCAAAGATGACCCAAGCGAATAAACCAAGCTTGACCACTAAAAAGAAAAAAGGACGGTTGAAAGAATACCGATGGCCGATTGCAGGCGTTCTTTTCTTGCTCCTCTTGCTAGCTGCTTTTGTGATTCGCCTTCCCTATTATATTGAGATGCCGGGAACGGCAGAAGATATTCGATCTGTCATGACAGTGGATGGAAAAATGGATACCAAGTCAGGATCCTATGATTTTGTAACCGTAGCAGTGAAAGAGGCGACACCAGCTGATTTGATCTATGCTTGGATGACTCCTTTTACAGATATCCACTCTAAACAAGAAATGACTGGTGGCAGTTCCAGTGAGGAATTTTTCAGGATGAATCAATTCTATATGGAAACCTCGCAAAATATGGCCAAATACCAAGGGTTGAAAACTGCTGGTAAAGAGACAGAGATGGAATTCTTGGGTGTCTACGTCATGGAAGTCATGGAGGATTCTACTTTTAAAGGTATTTTAAATGTTACGGATACAGTTATCGCTGTGAATGACAAAACCTTCAAGAGCTCAAAAGAGCTCATCGAGTATGTTGGTTCTCAAAAAGTTGGGGACAAGGTCTCAGTGACCTACACAGAAGATGGACAGACCAAGACGGCTGAAGGAAAGATTATTGAGTTAGTCAATGGTAAGAATGGGATTGGAATTAGCTTGATTGACCGGACAGAAGTGAAGAGTGACGTGCCAATTGAGTTTGCGACAGCTGGCATCGGTGGTCCAAGTGCCGGCATGATGTTTAGCCTAGCCATCTACACTCAAGTGGCTGATCCAGATCTTCGTCAGGGACGCCATATTGCAGGGACAGGAACCATTAACCAAGATGGAACGGTTGGCGATATCGGTGGAATTGACAAGAAAGTCGTTGCAGCAGATAAAGAAGGAGCAGAAATTTTCTTTGCCCCTAATAACCCTGTTTCCAAAGAAGAAAAGAAAGCCAATCCCAAGGCTAAATCGAACTATGAAACCGCTAAAGAAGCAGCGAAACAAATCCATTCGAAGATGAAAATTGTGCCCGTCAAAACCCTTCAAGATGCTATTGATTATTTGAAGAAGAAGTAGAAATAGCTTGCCAAACAAAGTTTGGGACGTGAATATGCGAAGTGGCGTTAGCAAAAGGGAAAATTCACCTCCTAATCAAATTCAAGTTTTTGCATATCAATCTCTCTATTTTTAGAGATATTTTTTCTTTATACTAGTGTCAGAAAGTAAGGGAGGTAGTTGAAATGATTGAAAATAGTTTGTTTTCCATTTCAGTGTTCTTAGCGGGGATTCTATCATTTTTCTCTCCGTGTATTTTACCGTTGATGCCAGTCTATGTAGGGATTCTATTAGATTCAGAGCATGAAAAAACGGTGCGTATTTTTGGAAAAGATGTTTCTTGGTATGGTTTGGTTAAGACCCTCTGTTTTATTGCTGGTCTATCAACCGTATTTCTCATCCTAGGTTATGGTGCGGGTGCCCTGGGTCAGGTACTCTATGCTCCCTGGTTCCGTTACCTACTAGGAGGGATCGTTATTGTACTTGGGATCCATCAGATGGGAATCATCAATCTTCATCAACTGCAAAAACAAAAGAGTATCCAACTAAAGAAGGACGAAAAACGCAACGAATTCTTCAATGCCTTTCTAATTGGAGTGACCTTTAGTTTTGGCTGGACTCCTTGTGTCGGACCTGTATTGAGCTCCGTTTTAGCGATTGCGGCCTCTGGAGGAAATGGTGCTCTACAAGGAGCGCTCTTCATGCTGGTTTATACCTTGGGCTTAGCTCTTCCTTTTCTACTTTTGGCCCTGGCTTCAGGCTGGGTCTTGCAACGCTTTGCCAAACTCAAGCCTCATATGGGGACCTTGAAAAAAATCGGTGGTGCTCTCATCGTCTTGATGGGCATCTTGCTCATGCTGGGCAATCTCAACAGCCTAGCATCCCTGTTTCACTAATCTTGAATGATTAAAGGAGAAAAATCATGAAAAAAATTCTTGCACTTACTATTGCTACACTTAGCATCGTCACTTTAGCAGCTTGTTCTGGACAAAAATCTGATTCAGATATGAAAAAAACGGACGATAGTAGTATGATGAAGAAGGACGATATGAAGGATTCGTCCATGTCCGATGATAAAATGAAAAAAGACGATATGAAAGATTCATCTATGATGTCTGACAGCAGTTCTAAAATGAAAGACGATATGAAAGAAGATGAGATGAAATCGAGCGATTCAGAGATGAAGGACGACATGAGTGACTCATCTGACATGAAATCAGACCAATAAAGGACAATAGGAAGAGGAGGTCGTCTACTTGGGCGACTTTCTCCCTATTTAAAGAGGAGGAAGACATGAAAAAAATAGCCTTAATAGCGACAGGACTTTTCTGTGTAGGATTGTTAGGGGCTTGCTCCGGCCAGGGGATGGAGTCATCCAATAAAAGCGAGACGAAGCAGACAGCCAAAACGGGAGGTTCAGAGCAAGCTGGCAAGAAGGTTCAGGATTTTAGCCTGCAAGGAGTGGATGGCAAGACCTACCGCTTATCAGATTACAAAGGGAAGAAAGTCTATCTCAAGTTTTGGGCTTCCTGGTGCTCAATCTGTCTTTCAACATTAGGTGACACAAATGATTTAGCAAAGGCAGAGGAAGGTAAAGATTATGTAGTTCTAACTGTTGTCGCTCCGACATTTAATGGGGAAAAATCAGCCGATGACTTTAAAAATTGGTACCAGGCTTTGGACTACAAAGATTTTCCAGTCTTGATGGATAGTAAGGGCGACTTGCTCAAAGAGTATGGGATTCGCTCTTATCCATCTGCTCTCTTTATTGCGAGCGATGGAACACTCGCCAAGACCCATATCGGCTATATGAGCAAGGAAGACATCGTCCAGACTCTAAAAAGAAATGAAGTAAGGAGGACATAAAATGGAAACAAAATGGAAACTCATTTCCGTTCTTTTAGTGGGCCTGCTTTGTTTTGGACTCTTTTTCCTTATCAAAGGATCCATGGCCTTGGATACATCAGATGCGACGACTGAGCAGATCAAAAAAAGCGTCCATGAGTCAGACACCAGTAGCAAATAAAAAGAAGGAAGAAAAAGTTAATCCAGAAGACCAACGAGAAATCTATCTAGCTGGTGGTTGCTTCTGGGGTGTGGAAGAGTATTTTTCCCGTGTTCCAGGCGTCATTGATGCCGAATCAGGTTATGCCAATGGAAAAGGGGAAACGACCAAGTATGAATTAGTCCCTCAAACAGGTCATGCCGAAACGGTACACATCACCTATAATGTTAAGAAGGTTTCCTTGAAAGAATTGCTCCTGCACTATTTCCGGATTATCGACCCCACTTCGAAGAATCGTCAAGGAAACGATCAAGGTAGCCAATACCGAACAGGTGTTTATTATGTGTCTCAAGAAGACCTTCCAACCATTAACCAAGTCTTTGATGAAGTAGCAAAGAAATACGATAAACCGTTGGCGGTTGAAAAAGAACCACTTGCCAACTTCGTCAAAGCAGAAGAGTATCATCAGGATTATTTAAAGAAACATCCGAATGGGTACTGCCATATAAATGTTAATGAAGCTTCTTATCCGGTTATTGACGCTAGTCGCTATCCAAAACCAAGCGATGAAGAGATCAAGAAGAAGTTATCGCCCGAAGAATATGCAGTGACGCAAGAGAATGATACAGAGCGTGCTTTTTCTAACCGCTATTGGGATAAGTTTGTTGCCGGTATTTATGTGGATGTTGTGACCGGTGAGCCCCTCTTCTCCTCTAAGGATAAATTTGATTCCGGTTGTGGTTGGCCAAGCTTTAGCCGGCCAATCAGTCCGAATGTGGCAACTTACAAGGAAGATAAGAGTTTCAATATGACTCGGACAGAAGTACGAAGCCGTGTAGGGAATTCCCATTTGGGCCATGTTTTTACTGATGGTCCCAAGGAAAAAGGAGGCCTTCGCTATTGTATCAATAGCTTGTCTATTACCTTCATTCCCAAAGCGAAAATGAAAGAAAAAGGATACGGTTATTTATTGGACTACGTCTGAGACAATTCAGTTCATAATTTGATATAATAAGTATAGCAAAAACAAGTAGGTGAAAGACATGTACGCGATCATGATTGTAGAAGATGAAGAGCTGATCCGGCAGGGTCTGACTTCCTTAGTGGACTATGAACAGTTTGGAATGACTGTTATCAATCAGGCAGAAAATGGACGTGAGGCCTGGGAGAAATTTCAAGATCGACCAGCTGATATTCTCCTAACCGATATCAATATGCCTCAAATGAATGGCTTGGATCTGGCCCATCTCGTCAAAGAGAAGTCTCCGTCTTGTCATATCATTTTTTTAACAGGTTATGATGATTTTGAGTTTGCAAGAAAGCCATCAAATTAGGTGCAGATGATTATTTGTTGAAGCCTTTTTCAAAAGATGATATTGAAGAAATGTTAGCCAAGGTGAAAGGAAAGCTAGACCAAGAGAGAAAAAAGGCACAAGTCGAAAATTTGGTTCCTCATGGATATTCAACAGAGTTGGAAGAAGCCATTCATGCTCGTTTAGCAGATTCTCAGTTAACCCTAAAGGATTTAGCCTATCAACTTGGTTTTAGTGCCTCTTATCTGAGTGTGTTAATCAAGAAAAAATTAGGTCTCCCTTTTCAAGAATATCTCATTCAAGAACGAATGAAGAAAGCTCAGCTCTTACTTCTCACAACAGATTTAAAGATTTATGAAATTGCGGATCAGGTTGGTTTTGAAGATATGAACTATTTTTCCCAGCGCTTTAAGCAGGTTGTTGGGGTGACACCAAGGCAGTACAAAAAAGGAGAGCATGAATGAAACGATATCCCTTGCTGATCCAGCTTATCCTCTACTTTTTTCTCTTCATTCTCCTGCTTTTTGGTCTCATCGGTAGCCTCTATTATCAAACGAGTTCAGGGACGATACGTCAGCTAACGGAGCGGACAACAAGAAATAGTATCGATCAAAGCAGTCAGTTCATTACTTCCTATCTAAAAAAATTAAAGCAGACCACTACGGTTCTTAGTAAAGAAGAGACTATTCGTCAATTTGCTCAAGACAAGAGCGCAGATCAAGAAACGGTTCAACACCTGATGCGAACGATGATTGAAACGGATCCAGACTTGATCTCTGCGGTCTTGGTAACCAAGGATGGACGTCTAGTAGCGACAGATCCCAAAATCAGCATGCAGACTTCCTCAGATATGATGAATGAAAGCTGGTACCAGCAAGCGATTAAGGAAAGAGCCATGCCAGTTTTGACGCCAGCTCGAAAGGAATCCTTGACCTCGGGAAAAGAAAAATGGGTGGTTTCCATTACTCAAGAAGTGGTCGATCAGACTGGTCAAAATCTCGGAGTAGTGCGTTTGGATATTGGTTACGATAGCCTTCAGGCTTATCTGGACCAACTTCAGCTGGGGAAACAAGGATTTAGTTTTATCATCAATCAAAAGCATGAGTTTGTCTACCATCCCAAAAAAGCGGTCTATTCCTCCAGTCAGGAAATGCAGGCCATGAAGCCCTATATAGCTGTTAAAGATGGTTATGCCAAAGAAGGGCGAAATTTTATCTACCAGGTTCCGATTCCAGATAGCGATTGGACTTTGATTGGAGTAGCTTCACTGGAAGGACTTCAGATGCTTCAGTCTCAACTACTTTACTCTTTCATTGGACTGGGATCACTAGCTTTAGTCATGTGTTTAATAGGGATCGGCTTTGTTCTGCGTTTGTGGATCAAACCTTTACGAGACCTTCAGACCATCATTTTGAGGATTGGAGCAGGAGATGCTCACTTGAGGGCTGTAGCCAAAGGATCACCAGAATTGGTGGATCTTGCTCAAGCTTTAATGCTATGTTGGATCAAATCGATAAGCTTATGCAGCTAGTTAAGGAAAAGGAGCAGAATGCACGGCGGTATGAATTACGAGCCCTTTCGGCTCAGATTAATCCGCATTTTCTCTACAACACTTTGGATACCATCGTTTGGATGGCAGAGTTTAATGATAGCCGGCGTGTGGTAGATATCACCAAGTCTTTGGCCCAATATTTTCGATTGGCCCTCAACCAGGGCCAGGAGCAAATTTTACTGAAAGATGAAATCGATCATGTCCGCCAGTATCTTTTCATTCAGAAGCAACGTTATGGTGAAAAGCTCAACTATGAAATTCTAGAAGATGAACGGTTGGGCGATTATCAGCTCCCAAAATTAGTACTTCAACCCTTAGTGGAAAATGCGATTTACCATGGCATTAAAGAGATCGATCGTCCAGGTCTTATTCGTGTGACAACAGAAGTCAGTGGAGACTACGCCTGCGTATCGATTTTTGACAATGGACAAGGGTTTGATTTATCCGGATCAACAGACCAAACCCTTCTTCGTTTAGGAGGTGTTGGCTTAAAAAATGTGGACCAACGATTGCATCTCCAATTTGGCGAAGCGTATCATATGGAGATTGATTCTAAGGCCAATAGCTATACCAAAATCAGTCTTTATTTACCCCTTTTATCACCTGATGAACATGTATAGAGAGGCTGGGACAAAAGTCCTAGCCTCTCAATTGTTTTTGGATTGTCGAGCAAGACGCAGTGGTTGAGTGGGCTCTACTACGCTGATTTCATCAGCTTTTACAGCCCTACTCAACTGTGCGGAGGTGGGACGACGAAATCGAATTCTAACGAATGACCGATTTCTGTCCCACTCTCTCTTTTTACTTTTGATAATTTTCAATGATCAATTTCAACTCTTTTCTACCAAATCTGACGCAAGTCATTAAATTTATGATAGAATAAAGTGTTATAGTAAATAGATTTTGATGAAGGAACACCATGCGAAAAGAGATTGACCCTGAATTATATAATTACAATAAATTTCCTGGACCTGTGTTTCGTCAGGTAGGAGACCAGGTCCTATCAGAAAACCTCTCCTTTGAGCTCTTACAAAACGAAAAGGAAGCATTTGATGCGACCGTTTGGTCAGCGATTTTCTGAGATTTTAACCAAGTTCGATTATATTGTTGGTGATTGGAGTAACGAGCAATTACGTTTGCGTGGCTTCTATAAGGAAGATCGCGATGTTGCAACGATGGATAAGCTGAGTCGACTAGACGATTATCTATTGGAATATTGTAGCTATGGGTGTGCTTATTTTGTTCTTGAAAATAAGGAGCCTCATCGCGCTTCGTTTGATAAGAAATCACCAGTCAAAAAAGCTCAATCAGAAGCAAAAGAACCTAAAAAGCGTTCGCGCAATCGCAAACAAAGAGATCGTTTCCAAAAACGAGAACGCGAAAAGGGACAGCCAGCGAAAAACTCGAAAAAAACAAGATCGTCTGCTGAGACTAAAAAGGCAACGAAGGCGGACAACAAACGTCATTTTGTGATTCGACAAAAAGAGGAGTAAAAAAAGAATGAAACCATCCATTTATAGCTTAACACGCCAAGAGATGATTGATTGGGCGGAAGAAAATGGTGAAAAGAAATTCCGTGCAACACAAATCTGGGAATGGCTCTATCGCAAACGCGTCCAGTCTTTTGAAGAAATGACCAATCTATCCAAAGACTTAATTGCGAAGTTAAATGATCAGTTCGTCGTCAATCCACTCAAGCAACGAATCGTGCAAGAGTCGGCAGACGGAACAGTCAAATATCTCTTTGAGTTGCCAGACGGTATGCTGATTGAGACGGTCTTGATGCGTCAGCACTATGGCTTATCTGTCTGTGTAACGACTCAGGTAGGATGCAATATCGGTTGTACCTTCTGTGCTTCTGGTTTGATCAAGAAACAACGCGATTTGAATAATGGGGAAATTGTGTCTCAAATCATGTTGGTTCAAAAATACTTTGATGAACGGGGTCAAGATGAGCGGGTTAGCCATATCGTTGTCATGGGGATCGGAGAACCATTTGACAACTATAACAATGTCTTGAAATTTATCCGGACGGTCAACGATGATAAGGGATTAGCGATTGGAGCTCGTCATATTACCGTGTCAACTTCTGGCTTGGCTCATAAGATTCGTGATTTTGCTAATGAAGGGGTTCAGGTCAACTTGGCGGTATCCCTGCATGCTCCAAACAATGACTTGCGCTCTAGCATCATGAAAATCAACCGGGCTTTTCCAATTGAAAAATTGTTTGCGGCGATTGAATACTATATTGAGACGACCAACCGTCGGGTGACCTTTGAGTACATCATGTTGAATGAAGTCAATGATGGGGTGGAGCAAGCCTTAGAGTTAGCAGAATTGCTCAAGAACATTAAGAAATTATCTTACGTCAACTTGATTCCATACAATCCTGTCAGTGAACATGACCAGTATAGCCGTAGTCCAAAAGAGCGGGTAATGGCTTTCTATGATACCTTGAAGAAACGGAGTCAACTGCGTGGTGCGTCAAGAACATGGTACAGATATTGATGCCGCCTGTGGCCAATTGCGTTCCAATACCATGAAGCGGGATCGGGAGAAAGCGATTGTTGAACATGCGCAACCTTAAACGAGGGCTGATAGATCATACAGAACTAACGAAAAGAGGAAGAAGGCTGTTACGGAGTGGCAGCTTCTTCTATTTTATTCTCTTATGCCTGATGTGTTTTTTGCCCCAGCAGCCAGATCCAGGTATGGAAACGCCGGGAATTCAACATTTTGGACGGATTGTCGTTTTATTGATTCCACTTAATTCGCTGATGAATCTCGGCCAGATCACGAGTGTTATCCAACTGATCAAGGTGATTCTTCAAAACGTAGCTAATATCTTTTTATTAAGTCCGCTGATCTTTCAGCTCCTTTGGCTATGGCCCTGGTTGAGGAGTCGCAAACAGGTCTTACTCTTTGGCTTTGCCCTAAGCTTATGGATTGAATGTAGCCAAATTCTCTTAGATCTCTTGTTTGATGCCAATCGTGTCTTTGAGCTAGATGATTTATGGACCAATACTTTAGGAGCGTACCTGGCTTATCTAGCCTTTGACTACCTCCGATCGCGACTGCTAGCAAAAGATGAAAAAGTATAAAATCCGAACATTTTGGCATCTTTTTGAAATTTTTGTTGACAAAGTCAACTGGGAAAGCTATAATAGCTTCAAGACATCAGAAAAGTAGAGGTTTTTCTCACTTCCAGGGAGCTTGTGGTGATTGCGAACAAGCAGTGGTGGATCTTGAAATGGGCTGATGCGTTTATGATGATGAATTTGAAACAATAAAAATTCGGTGAGCACACCTTATCGTGCACCCTGTTGCTAGACAGGTCAGAGATGTAGGGAAAAGAATATCTTCCTACAATAGAGGTGGCACCGCGGTATCGAATCGTCCTCACACAGATTTTTCTGTGTGAGGTTTTTTGTATCTCAAAGGGACCCAGTGAGACTGCAGCTCAAAGGACCAGCGAGAGAAAAAGATCATAAACAGAATAGAAGATATAGAAAAGAGGACACAATCATGACAGAAACAAAAGGCTATTTCGGACAATTTGGTGGGTCTTTCGTACCAGAACCGATTCAAAACTTGCTCGATCAATTAGAGGTAACCTTTGAACAGTACAAAAATGACCCAGAATTTATCGCTGAATACAAACATTATTTGAAAGATTATTCTGGACGGGAAACACCGCTCTACTTTGCAGAAAGCTTGACAGAACATTTAGGTGGGCAAAAATTTATTTGAAGCGCGAAGACTTGAATCACCTAGGTTCGCATAAATTGAATAACGTCTTGGGGCAAATCCTCTTGGCCAAACGCATGGGCAAAACGCGCGTGATTGCTGAAACAGGAGCTGGTCAACATGGTGTGGCTACAGCAGCTGCGGCAGCTAAGTTTGGTATGGCCTGTGATGTCTACATGGGGGCAGAAGATGTTGAACGCCAACGTCTCAATGTCTTCCGCATGGAAATGATGGGGGCAACCGTTCATGCCGTTGAAACAGGTACGAAGACCTTGAAAGACGCCGTTGATGCTGCTTTTGGAGCATGGATGGCGGATCTGGATGCTTTTTATGTCTTGGGTTCTGCTGTTGGACCTCACCCTTATCCAACCATTGTGCATGAATTCCAAAAAGTCATCAGTGAAGAATCGAAACGCCAAATCTTAGAAAAAGAAGGTCGTTTGCCAGACTATGTTATTGCCTGTGTCGGTGGTGGATCCAACGCCATTGGTGCCTTCTCCCAATATGTAGGCGATGAGGAAGTCAAATTGGTCGGTGTTGAAGCGGCAGGACATGGTTTGGATACAGACCAGCACGCAGCGACCATGACCAAAGGGTCTGTAGGAGTTGTCGATGGTATGAAGACCTATGCTGTCTTTGGCGAAGATGGAAAAGTAGCACCAGTGTACTCGATTTCTGCCGGTTTGGATTACCCAGGGGTTGGACCAGAACATGCCTTCTTTAAAGACTCTGGTCGCGTCGAGTATGTGGCAGCGACAGATGATGAAGCAGTTCAAGCTCTTCTTCTTCTCAGCAAGACAGAAGGAATCCTCCCAGCTATTGAAAGTTCACATGCGATTGCAGAAGCTGTTAAACGTGCTCCACAATTGGACAAAGACGAAATTATCATTATCAATGTTTCAGGTCGTGGGGACAAGGACGTAGCTGCCATTGCCGATTATCTAGAAGCGAAAGCTGCAAAATAAGATATCTTATCTGCTAAAAATTGTAAAAAACACTAAAGCATGATAACTGAGAAAAAGACAGGGAATAAAAGGAATCCGGTCTTTTTCTTTTTTTAGGGCAAAAACGAGGATCCCTAAGAGAGATGCGATCTGAATGAGATAGAGGATCTTGCTAGGGGACAAGGTAAGCGAGAAGGTGGCTAGTAAGAGAAAATCCCCTGCCCCCATTCCAATAAAGAAAAAGTGAGCCCCCAGCGCAAGGAGTAAAAAGAATAGCATAAGGAGATTGCCCCCTGAAAAAGTAAGGACCATAGCATGGAGACAACACCAGAGGATGAGCGGGTATTCCATAAAACGAAGGTCATAGATAGCTAAAACGGCTGAACCGAGTAACGTCAGAAATTGAGAAAGAGAAAGGTAGCTGTTGGCACAGGCTAAAAAGAGAAGACCGCTCCATACCTCAAAAAAGCAGTACCAAACAGGATAGGTCTGATGACAATAGTGGCAGCGAAAACGATGGAGGAGTTGTGAGAGGATTGGGATGAGATCCCAAACTCCAAGGACGTGCTGGCAGTGATCGCAATGACTGCGAGGAGTGAGAATGGATTGATTTGGGAAGCGATCGACCACTAGTCCCAAAAAAGAGGCAATGCAAGTACCGATGGTAAAAAAATAAAAGTTGATCATACTTATTTATTCGTAAAGCAATCGAAAAATGTCATCATTTACTTGAAAATCTTGTAAAGCCTTTCTAAATTTGATACAATAATGAACATGAAAAATCTGTATGATGTTCAACAATTTTTAAAACGTTTTGGAATCATCATTTATGTGGGGAAGCGTCTCTATGACATCGAATTGATGAAAATTGAGCTTCAACGTCTTTATGATGCAGGCTTGATGGAACGGCTCGATTATATAGAAGCTGAGACTGTTTTAAGAAGAGAACACAAGCAAGAATTAGAATTTTTGAAAAAGAGTGAGGTAGAGTGATGGGAAATATCATTTTTTGGTTGGTTGTTTTAGGAGTAGTTGGATGGATGGCGTTTAATTATTTCCGCATCCGTAAAGCTGCCAAATTTGTGGACAATGCCACTTTTAAAGAGCTCATTCGTCAAGGGCAGTTGATTGACTTGCGAGAGCCAGCTGAGTTTCATGCCAAGCATATTTTAGGAGCGCGCAACATTCCTTCTACTCAGTTGAAGTTGAGTCTTGCGGCCTTGCGCAAAGACAAACCGATTTTGCTCTATGAGAATAGCCGGAGTTCTCGTGTGACCAACGCAGCTCTCTATCTTAAAAAACAGGGCTATAAAGATATTTATGTCTTGTCTTATGGTCTCGATTCTTGGAATGGAAAAGTGAAAAAAGACGCTTAATAAAAAGAGCTCTAACTGCACCTAGTGTGTGGTTAGAGCTTTTTTATCTCGTTTTGTCAAGGTAGTCTTTGATCCAAGCGAGTTCAACATCATTCAGAAGCCGACTTTCACCAGGAGCTAACTGAGGATCCAAAGTAAAGGGACCAAAAGACAAGCGTTTTAAGGTCATCACTTTAACCCCGATGGCTAAGAACATTTTTTTAACTTGGTGGTATTTTCCTTCTGAGATTTGGACTTGGGCCTTGCTGTAGTTTGGACGACTCTCTAGAATGGTTAAGGAGGCAGGTTTACACTTAGTCCCATCTAAAAAAGTGATACCTTCTTGAAAACGATCGATATGAGCGGGTTCGAGTGGACCGTTGACTTCTACCTCATAGACCTTCTCCACATGGTATTGAGGATGGAGCAGTTGAAAACCTAAAGGACCATTATCTGTGATCAGGAGCAAGCCACTGGTATCGCGATCGAGGCGACCAAGTGGATAGAGATCTGGATATTCTTGGTAGGGATCCACTAGCTCGATTACGGTTTGATGCTGGGCATCTCTTTTGGCGGTCACAGATCCGATTGGTTTATGGAGCATGTAGTAGTGGTGACGCGGTTCCCGAATGATCCGTGATCCTATTTGAATCTCTTGGAGTCCAGGGTCAATATTTTGTGATAGTTTCTTAGCAGGTAGGTGATCGACCAAGATTTGTCTTTTTGCAAGTAACTGTTTAATGTCTTTTCGAGCATACTGATGGCTTGCCATCAATTGATCTAATCTCATGGGCGCCTCTTTTTCTGAAAGTTTTGTAACCAGTGTATCATGAAAAGAAAAGGAAATCGAGTCGGAGAAAAGAAATGAGGATGAAAACATTTACAACTAGCTGAACTGTGTTTTTTAGATAGGACTGTGGTATAATTGTTCAGTTAGAAATATTATTTAAAATTTTATAGAGGAAATCATGACAAAATTAAGAGAAGATATTCGTAACGTTGCGATCATTGCCCACGTTGACCACGGGAAAACAACCTTGGTAGACGAATTGTTGAAACAATCGCACACCTTGGATGAACGTAAAGAATTGCAAGAACGTGCAATGGACTCAAACGATCTTGAAAAAGAACGTGGGATTACCATTCTTGCTAAAAATACAGCCGTTGCTTATAACGGAACTCGGATCAATATCATGGACACACCAGGACACGCGGACTTCGGTGGAGAAGTGGAACGGATCATGAAAATGGTTGACGGGGTTGTATTGGTCGTAGATGCCTACGAAGGAACCATGCCTCAGACTCGTTTCGTATTGAAAAAAGCCTTGGAACAAGACCTTGTTCCAATCGTTGTCGTTAACAAAATCGACAAACCATCAGCTCGTCCAGCAGAAGTTGTAGATGAAGTCTTGGAACTGTTCATCGAGCTTGGTGCAGATGATGATCAGCTTGATTTCCCAGTTGTTTATGCATCTGCCATCAATGGAACCTCTTCCCTTTCAGATGATCCGGCAGACCAAGAAAAGACAATGGCACCAATCTTTGACACCATTATCGATCACATTCCTGCTCCAGTTGATAACTCGGATGAACCTCTTCAATTCCAAGTATCCCTTCTTGACTACAACGACTTTGTAGGTCGTATCGGGATCGGACGTATCTTCCGTGGTACTGTAAAAGTTGGGGACCAAGTAACCCTTTCTAAATTGGATGGAACGACTAAAAACTTCCGTGTAACAAAACTCTTTGGTTTCTTTGGTTTGGAACGTCGCGAGATTCAAGAAGCGAAAGCTGGTGACTTGATCGCCATCTCTGGTATGGAAGATATCTTCGTCGGAGAAACCATTACACCAACGGACGCAGTAGAAGCACTTCCAATCCTTCACATCGATGAGCCAACCCTTCAAATGACTTTCTTGGTGAACAACTCACCATTTGCAGGTCGCGAAGGAAAATGGGTGACCTCTCGTAAGGTCGAAGAACGCTTGCAAGCGGAATTGCAAACAGACGTATCTCTTCGTGTTGATCCAACAGACTCACCAGATAAATGGACGGTTTCAGGACGTGGAGAATTGCACTTGTCTATCCTGATCGAGACCATGCGTCGTGAAGGCTATGAATTGCAAGTATCTCGTCCAGAAGTGATCATCAAGGAAATCGATGGTGTCAAATGTGAACCATTTGAGCGTGTGCAAATTGACACACCGGAAGAGTACCAAGGATCTGTTATCCAAAGTCTTTCGGAGCGTAAAGGTGAAATGTTGGATATGGTAGCTACTGGAAATGGTCAAACTCGTTTGGTCTTCCTTGTTCCTGCGCGTGGATTGATTGGTTACTCAACAGAGTTCTTGTCAATGACTCGTGGTTACGGGATCATGAACCATACCTTCGACCAATACTTGCCAGTGATTCCAGGTGAAATCGGTGGTCGTCACCGTGGTGCTCTTGTTTCAATCGATAACGGGAAAGCAACCACATACTCGATCATGTCTATCGAAGAACGTGGTACCATCTTTGTCAACCCAGGTACAGAAGTTTACGAAGGAATGATCATCGGGGAAAACTCTCGTGAAAATGACTTGACTGTGAACATCACGAAAGCGAAACAAATGACCAACGTTCGTTCAGCAACGAAAGACCAAACAGCGGTTATTAAGACTCCTCGTATCTTGACTTTGGAAGAATCTCTTGAGTTTTTGAACGATGATGAGTACATGGAAGTAACACCTGAATCCATCCGTTTGCGTAAACAAATTTTGAATAAAGCAGAACGCGAAAAAGCAAATAAAAAGAAAAAATCAGCTGCAGCTGAATAATAACAAAAGAAAGGAGAAACAAAATGGTCTATTTTATCTTAGGGATTTTGATTCTCCTTTTTTATCTTTTTATGACCCCAAAAAGTATTCGTGGTACCTTGAACAGTGTTACCATGGTGGTCTTGATCGTCTCTATTATTGTTTTAACTTGTCTGGCTATTTTTCAGATCTTCCAACTACCGTCTGAATTTTTTGTCGGCGCCTTTCTAGCTTTTGTTGGCTATCTGGCTTTGGTAGATATTTCCAGAATGACAACCAAACAGAAAAAATAGATGGTGACGTGATTTTTAAAGCCCTTTGGGCTTTTTAATTTTGCTAAAAAAAGGTAAAATAGAGGGTGATAAAAATGGAGCGACAAAAATATGAAATTTGTGAAACAATTTGAAAATAAAAAGGTTCTTGTACTAGGTTTGGCCAAATCAGGTGAGTCAGCTGCCCGTTTGTTGGATCGACTAGGAGCGATTGTAACCGTCAATGATGGCAAACCTTTTGAAGAAAACCCAGCTGCCCAAAGTCTACTAGAAGAAGGGATTAAAGTCGTGACAGGAGGCCACCCTCTGGAATTGTTGGATGAAGACTTTGCGGTCATGGTCAAAAATCCAGGAATCCCCTATTCCAACCCGATGGTAGAAAAAGCACTGGAAAAAGGCATTCCAGTACTGACGGAAGTGGAATTGGCTTACTTGATTTCAGATGCACCGATCATTGGGATTACAGGATCAAATGGAAAGACGACGACGACAACCATGATCGGAGAAGTCTTGACAGCTGCCGGTCAAGGTGGTCTATTGTCTGGGAATATCGGTTTTCCAGCTAGTCAAGTCGCACAAACAGCAACAGAAAAGGAAGTTCTGGTCATGGAATTGTCTTCTTTCCAATTGATGGGAATTGAAGCCTTCCATCCAGAGATTGCAGTGATTACCAACCTCATGCCAACCCATATCGATTACCATGGTTCTTTCGAAGATTATGTTGCCGCTAAATGGAATCTTCAAAAGAATATGACAGAAAAAGATGTCATTATTTTGAACTTCAATCAAGATTTGGCTAAGGAGTTGGCTACCAAAACCAAAGCAAGGGTCCTTCCGTTTTCAACAACTGAAAAAGTGGATGGGGCCTACTTAGAAGATGGACTTCTCAAATTTAAAGGAGAAGTTGTCATGCGCGCGGATGAGATCGGCGTTCCAGGTAGTCACAATGTAGAAAATGCCTTGGCAACCATTGCTGTTGCAAAAGTTCGGGGAGTAGAGAATGAAGTCATTAAAGAAACCTTGTCAGCCTTTGGGGGTGTCAAACACCGACTTCAATATGTGGATGAAATTCAGGGTGTCAAATTCTACAATGACAGTAAATCAACCAATATTTTAGCCACACAAAAAGCTCTTTCTGGTTTTGATAATAGCAAGGTCATCTTGATTGCAGGGGGACTTGATCGAGGCAATGAATTTGATGACCTAGTGCCTCACATTGCTGGTCTAAAGGAAATGGTGATTCTAGGGGAATCCGCTCCACGAGTGAAACGTGCAGCGGATAAAGCGGGTGTCGCTTATATCGATGCGACAGATGTAGCAGATGCTACAAAGAAAGCCTTCGAGTTGGCCAGCCCTGGAGATGTTGTCCTATTAAGTCCTGCCAATGCCAGCTGGGATATGTATCCGAATTTTGAAGTCCGTGGGGATGAATTCCTTGCTACAGTAAAAGGATTGAAATAAGATGAAAAAAATAATGTTTACAGGTGGAGGAACAGTGGGCCATGTGACCCTCAATCTCCTCTTGATCCCAAAATTTATCAAAGATGGTTGGGAAGTTCATTACATTGGCGACAAAAAAGGAATTGAGTACCAAGAAATCAAGAAGTCTGGCTTAGAGGTGCGCTTCCATTCGATTGCAACGGGGAAATTGCGTCGCTATTTCTCTTTCCAGAATATGATGGATGTGTTCAAGGTGGCTTGGGGAACACTCCAATCCATAGCGATCATGCTTCGTGTGCGCCCACAAGTTCTTTTCTCAAAAGGAGGCTTTGTCTCTGTACCACCGGTGATCGCAGCTCGTCTCACACGTGTTCCTGTTTATATCCATGAGTCGGATCTTTCTATGGGATTGGCCAATAAAATTGCTTACAAATTTGCTACTAAAATGTATACGACCTTTGAGCAGGCCCATGGTTTGACAAAGAGTGCCCATATCGGAGCGGTCACCAAGGTTACAAATCAGAGTATGGCAACTTCGGATCTGCTAGATGAGAAAACAAAAGGATTCCGGAAAGAGTTGCCGACCCTCCTTTTTGTTGGAGGATCAGCAGGTGCGCGTGTCTTCAATGAATTTGTAACAGAACACCAAGCAGAGCTCTTACAGCACTACAATATCATCAATTTAACGGGAGACCCTGCTTTGAATCAAGCAGAAGGAGGCCTGTATCGAGTGGATTATGTAACCGATTTGTACTTACCAATGCTCCAAAAGGCGGATTTAGTGGTGACTAGAGGCGGGGCCAATACCCTATTTGAACTCTTGGCCATGAACAAACTCCATTTGATTGTACCGCTAGGAAAAGAAGCCAGCCGTGGTGATCAGCTTGAAAATGCCCAATATTTTGTCGATAAAGGCTATGCAGAACAAGTGCAGGAAGATCAATTGACACTTGAGACCTTTAACAAAACCATTCAAGAAATGTTGAAGCAGAGCCAAGTCTACCATCAAGCGATGGAAAAATCGACAGAGCTCCTGTCACTAGACGACTTTTACGGCATGCTTCAAAAGGATATCAGTAAGGGAAAAAATGACTGAGGACAATAAAAAAACGCCCAAGGAAGACAAGATCACAGAGTTGTCAGCCTGGCAAAAAAGAAACAAAGAATATATAGAAAAAAAAGCCCTGGAAAAACTCAAAGAGGCTGAAACAGAAGAGCTGGAAAGCGAAGAAACTGAAGAGCTATCAGAGAAAGAAATCGTTTCCGCCACAGAGGGTGATCTAGAAGAATCGGATGTGGAAATTGAATCTGAGGCTGAAGCAGGACCAGAATCAGAAGTTTCAGAATCAGAAGGTTCAGAATCAGAAGTGCCTGATTCGGTTATAGAGGGCCTAGATGTTCCAGAGGAGCAGGTGGAAAAACCTTCCTTTTTCAAATGGTTGAAAAGAAACAAACCGAAAAAGGAACCTACGGTCGAAAAACGCCATATCTATCGTGCTCTTCCTGTTATCGGAATCAGCTCGATTGTCGCCCTACTCTCGATCTATTTTTTAAGTCCCTTGTCTACACAGAAAGTGATTGAATTTTCAGGGAATAAAGCGGTTGACCAGCAAAAATTGTATGAAAAAAGCCGTATTAAAGAAGAAGATTATACTCTGACGACCTTCCTTCATAAGTCGGTCTATGAACAAAACATGAAAACAGCTAGTCCATGGATCAAAGAAGTGCACATGAATTATCAATTTCCAGTGACCTTTAAAGTTAATGTAGTGGAACACAAAGTGGTTGCTTATTATGTGACGGGAGAAGACCACTATCCAGTATTGGAGAACGGAGAAGTAGTTGAGACAGTAACGCCGGCTTCGGACTTACCATCCTCCTATATTAGCTTGAAATTCTCAGATAGGGAATTGGTCAGACAATTCGTCCAAGAAATGAAATCCATTTCGTCTTCCATTACGGATAAAATTGTTTCGGTTGATCTGACACCAAGCAAGGTTACGAAGGATCTGGTGACCATTACCATGAAAAATGATAATAAAATCTTGGTCCCTGTTTCCCAAATTACCCGCAAACTTCCTTATTATAAAGCCATTAGTAAGCAATTAGACGATAATTCAACGATTGATATGGAAGCTGGAGTTTTCAGCTACAGTGAACAATCGATCGCAGAAGCCAAAGAACAAGCTGAAAAAGAGAAGACTGAAAGTACGGAAAATCAAGCTGAGCATTCTGAGGAAGCAGCCCAAGAGCAGAATACAGAACAGAATACAGAGGGAGAAAATTCTTCTGAAAATGTGGGAACCCCATAGATTATCTCAAATAATTGTAGAAAAATGTCCATTTTAGGCTTCTTTGTGTTATAATGAAGTTTGGATAGTTCCAACTAAAAGGGCTATAAATAGATGTAAAGTGAAAACAAAAAAGAGAGAGGACTGGTGTAATGGCTAGAGACGGCTTTTTTACAGGTTTAGATATCGGTACTAGTTCAATAAAAGTATTGGTGGCAGAACATGTCAATGGAGAAATGAATGTAATTGGAGTCAGCAATGCAAAAAGTGCTGGCGTCAAAGATGGAATTATAGTAGATATCGAAGCTGCTTCAAATGCAATTAAAACTGCAATCAGCCAAGCTGAAGAAAAAGCAGGGATTTCAATCAATCTAGTCAATGTTGGGTTGCCTGCAAACTTACTACAAATTGAAGCAACTCAAGGAATGATTCCAGTCACAAGTGATTCAAAAGAAATCACAGATGCAGATGTTGAGAATGTTGTCAAATCTGCTCTTACAAAAAGTATGACACCAGATCGTGAAGTGATCACCTTTATTCCGGAGGAATTCACAGTAGATGGTTTCCCAAGGAATTCGCGATCCGCGTGGAATGATGGGAATTCGACTTGAAATGCGTGGTCTTCTTTATACAGGACCTCGTACAATTTTGCACAATTTGCGTAAAACGGTTGAACGTGCAGGTCTACAAGTTGAAAATATTATCATTTCCCCACTTGCTATGATCAAAACAGTCTTGAACGAAGGCGAACGTGAATTCGGAGCAACTGTGATTGATATGGGTGGTGGCCAAACAACAGTAGCATCTGTTCGTAGCCAAGAACTTCAATTTACAAATATCTACCAAGAAGGTGGCGATTACGTTACCAAAGATATTTCTAAAGTGTTGAAGACTTCTCAAAAATTGGCAGAAGGCTTGAAGTTTAACTATGGAGAAGCTTATGTGCCATCTGCTGGTAACGAAGTATTCCATGTAGAAGTCATTGGTGAAGTAGAACCAGTTGAAGTGACCGAGAAGTACTTAGCTGAAATCATTTCAGCACGTATCAAACACATTTGAGCAAATCAAGCAAGATCTTGAGAGAAGACATTTATTAGATCTTCCTGGAGGGATTGTTATTATCGGTGGAGGCGCGATCCTTCCTGGTGTTGAAGAATTGGCTCAAGAAGTCTTTGGTGTAAATGTGAAATTGTTTGTTCCAAATCAAATTGGAATTCGCAATCCAGCTTTTGCCCATGTGATTAGCTTGTCTGAATATGCCGGCAATTTGACAGATGTAGATATTATTGCTCAAGCTGCCGTTCATGGTGACGAAGTCTTGCGTCAACAACCGATTCAATTTGATCGTCCTGTGCAACCTCAAGTACAAGCGCAATCTGTTCCTCCGGTACAACCGGCAGTGCCAGCATATAATGCTGAGAAGATTGAATCTCCGGTAGATGCTCAAGAAATTCCAGTAGCAAGCAATGAGGAGAAACAAGAATCAAAAACTACATTCACGGATCGAATGAAAAATTTGATCGGTAATATGTTTGATTAAGGAGTGTAAGTATTTATGACATTTTCATTTGACACAGCAGCAGCACAAGGTGCAATTATTAAAGTAATCGGTGTCGGTGGTGGTGGCGGTAACGCCATCAATCGTATGATTGACGAAGGAGTTGCCGGTGTAGAATTCATCGCTGCCAACACAGATGTTCAAGCACTTTCAAGTGCAAAGCTGAAACAGTTATCCAATTGGGCCCAAAATTGACTCGTGGATTGGGTGCCGGAGGTCAACCTGAAGTTGGTCGTAAGGCAGCGGAAGAAAGCGAAGAAGTGTTAACAGAAGCTTTGCAAGGTGCTGACATGGTCTTCATCACTGCAGGGATGGGTGGAGGATCTGGTACAGGTGCTGCACCAGTTATTGCTCGCATTGCTAAAGCTGTTGGTGCTTTGACAGTAGCCGTTGTGACTCGTCCATTTGGATTTGAAGGTTCAAAACGAGGAAACTACGCAATTGAAGGGATCAATGAGCTACGAGAACATGTAGATACATTGTTGATTATTTCTAATAACAACTTGCTTGAGATTGTGGACAAGAAGACACCACTTCTTGAAGCTTTGAGTGAAGCAGATAACGTTCTTCGTCAAGGTGTTCAAGGGATCACTGACTTGATCACAAGCCCAGGATTGATCAACCTTGACTTCGCAGACGTGAAGACTGTGATGGAAAACAAAGGGAATGCCCTTATGGGTATCGGTGTTGGTAGCGGAGAAGAGCGTGTTATTGAAGCAGCTCGTAAGGCTATCTACTCTCCACTTCTTGAAACAACCATCGATGGTGCTGAAGATGTGATCGTTAACGTTACCGGTGGTTTGGATATGACCTTGATCGAAGCAGAAGAAGCTTCTGAAATCGTTAACCAAGCAGCAGGTCACGGAGTGAACATCTGGTTGGGTACCTCTATTGATGAAAGTCTTAAAGATGAAATCCGTGTAACAGTGGTTGCAACTGGTGTCCGTCAAGATAAAGTAGAACGTGTTAGCGGTATTGCTTCTTCACATCGTCCTTATAAAACAGGACCTCGTGAACAACGCACCCAAGCTGCACCATTTGACCGTGAATTTGATTTAAAACAAGATGTTGAATTGCCAACAACTCCAAGTCGTCCAGCGGTAGAACCAAACCGTGGTTCAGCCTTTGGTGATTGGGATATTCGTCGTGAGAATATCGTTCGCCAAACTGAACCAACATCAACACATCAAGTTGATCGTTATGTAGACTCATCTTCAGATGATGATGAATTGGAAACACCTCCATTCTTCCGGAATCGTTAATCATGAATCTGGAACAGAATGCTGATCTTGTACGGCAACAAGTAGAAACAGCAAGAAACAAAGCAAACCGTCAAGATAAAGTCAATATGATAGCTGTTACCAAATATGTGGACGTTGCAACAACAGAAGCATTGGTCAAAACGGGTATTCAAGATATCGGTGAAAATCGTGTTGATAAATTCCTGGAAAAGTATCAAGCTCTAAAAGAGTACAATCTCACTTGGCACTTGATTGGGAGTCTCCAACGGCGGAAAGTAAAAGATGTGATTAATCTTGTCGATTATTTTCATGCCTTGGATTCGGTGAAGCTTGCTCAAGAAATACAAAAGCGAGCAGAGCACTCAATCAAGTGTTTCCTCCAGGTGAACATTTCTGGTGAAGAAAGTAAACATGGATTTGCACCCGATGAACTGGATGATGTTTTAGCGGAAATCGCGCAGCTGGACAAAATTGAAATTGTTGGTTTAATGACGATGGCTCCTTTTGAGGCTAGTCAAGAAGAGTTGCAAGATATTTTTTCAAAAACTCACCAACTTCAGAAACAACTAGAAAAGAAACAATTAAGAAATATGCCTTTTTCAGAACTAAGTATGGGTATGAGTCGTGACTTTGAAGTAGCCATTGCGAACGGAGCGACTTTTGTAAGAATTGGGACATCATTTTTTAAATAGGAAAGAACTATGTCATTAAAAGATAAATTTAACAACTTTATTGACTACTTCACAGAAGACGGTGAAGAAGTAGAAGTTCGTGAGGCAAAAGCAGCTGGGGCAGAAACGCAACCAGTTCCACAGCCTCAAGTGACTTCTCCACGTCCACAGGTTAGTCAAAAAGAACCAGTAAAACCAAAATCAACTCCTGTTACACCTGTTGCAACTCCTGTATCAACAGTAGCTGTGAAGGAATCTGTTTCAACAACGAAAAATACATCTGAAAACATTACTCGCTTACATGAACGTCAACGTGAATTGGCTGCTAAGCGTGCGAATACAGATGAAAAGATTACGATCGATGTTCGCTATCCCCGTAAATACGAGGAAGCGACTGAAATTGTTGATCTATTACTATCTAATGAGAGTATCTTGATTGACTTCCAATATATGACAGAAGTACAAGCACGTCGTTGTTTGGATTATTTGGATGGTGCTCGTTATGTTTTAGCAGGAAATCTTCGTCGTGTTGCAAGTACCATGTACTTGTTGACTCCAATTAATGTAGTCGTTAATGTTGAAGATATTCGCCTTCCAAATGATGTGGAAGTGACAGAATTTGATTATGATATGAAGCGTAATCGTTAAGATGATCTTTTTTCAATATCTATCAAATATCATTCAAATCTACTCTTTTATTCTTGTCATCTATGCCTTGCTTTCTTGGTTTCCGGGTGCACCCCAGAGCGCACTTGGACAAATGGTTCACCGATTAGTTGAACCATTTTTGAGCCTTTTTAGAAAGTTACCTTTGCAAGTCGGTGGCCTCGATTTTACGGTTCTAGTAGGACTTTTGGTTTTGAATGGCTTGAACTGGCTGCTATGGCAACTGTTTCTACAATTGATTGGGTAGATTCAGATGGGACAGAAAGACATTTACCAACATTTCAATCGCGAGGATCATGAATTCATTGATCGTTGTATTGAATTGTCGGAAAGAGTGATCGAACGCTATTCTGTTGAGGTGACGGGTTTTTTAAATCCTCACCAGGTGGCTATTTTACGAAATGTTGCTAGTAGCTATCAGTTACAAGTGTTTGCTTCCAGTGATGAGCAAAAAATGGAGTATGCAAAAGTCATTGTGGCTCCGGATTATTACCAATTGGATCCCAATGATTTTGACCTGGCTTTATTGGAAATGGTCTATGCTTCAAAATTTCACCACTTGACCCACTCCCAAGTGCTAGGAACTATTGTTCACCAATTGGGGGTCGAACGAAAATCTTTTGGAGACATTTTGACGAGTGATGGGAAGATCCAAGTGTTTGTAGAACAGCGCTTTGTTCAGTATTTTCTGGACCATATCCAGAAAATTTCTCGAGTCCCTGTTAAACTAAAGGAAGTTCCACTATCTCAACAGCTTGTCGTAGAAGAAGAAAGCCAGTTTCGAGATGTTCTCGTGTCTAGTTTTCGACTAGACAAGGTGATTGCTGCAACCTTTAAGCTTTCACGTTCTCAGGCTAGTCAACTGGTTAGCTCTGGTCTAGTGAAAGTCAACTATGCGACAACTACCAATAGTAGCTATTCTGTAGGTCTGAATGATTTAGTCAGTGTCCGACGCTTTGGGCGTCTTAAAATGGTTTCTGAAAATGGTATTTCAAAGAGTGGAAAATATAAAGTAACTGTTGAAGTACTCTTAAGTAAAAAATAAGGAGGAGTTATGGCTCTTACTGCTTTAGAAATTAAAGATAAAAAATTTGGCGTTAAATTTAGAGGGTATGATGCAAACGAAGTTGAAGAATTTCTGAATATCGTTGTTAGCGATTATGAAGATCTTGTTCGTTTGAATCATGATCAAAAAGCAAAAATTCAAGCTCTTGAAGAACGTCTAAACTATTTCGATGAAATGAAAGATTCATTGAGCCAATCTGTTTTGATTGCGCAAGATACAGCTGAACGTGTAAAACATGCGGCAAATGAGCGCTCAGAAACGATCGTTCGTCAAGCGGAGCAAGATGCACAACGCTTAGTTGATGAAGCTAAACAAAAAGCAAACGAAATTCTTCGTCATGCAACGGATAATGCTAAAAAAGTTGCTGTTGAAACAGAAGAATTAAAGAACAAGACACGTGTCTTCCATCAACGTTTGAAATCAACCATTGAGAGTCAATTGAGCATTATCGATACACCTGAATGGGATGAGATTCTTCGTCCAACAGCTATGTATATTCAAACTAGCGATGAAGCTTTCCGTGAAATTGTTGAAAAAGCATTGGGTGAATCTGTTCATCATCATGCAGAAGATGATAACATTGACTTGACGCGTCAATTCTCTCCAGCTGAAATCGAAGAATTGCAAAAACGCATCGAAGCAGCTAATTTAGAATTGGGTGCAACACAAGCGTTTGAAGGATTGAATGAAAAAGTTCAATCTGCTTTAGAAGAAGCAGAAAAGACTCACGCAGATCAAGAATCTATCGATGATCCAGTTGTAGAAACTCCTAAAGTTGCTGATATCGATGCTCCAGAAGTGGAAGAACAACGTGAATCTGTTTCAATTTTATAATCTGTAAAAACAGTGACCTTAGCAAATAGTTTTAGCGAGCAGGTGATGGTGGAAGACCTGTACTTCCTTTGTTAAGGTTGATCCTTTTACAAATCTTGGTGGTGAAATGAGTAACCACTGACGCTGGTCAGCGTTAGCGACAAAAGAGGAGAAAGAGAGCAGTCTCTTTCTTGAATGAAGGTGGTACCACGACTTGTCGTCCTTTTTGGCGAGGTCGTGGTCTTTTATTTTGTATATTTATTTTTAGAGGAGACACCATGAAACTCAAAGAAACACTAAATTTAGGTAAGACAGAGTTCCCGATGCGAGCTGGTCTGCCTACAAAAGAGCCTGTTTGGCAAAAAGAATGGGAAGAAGCAAAACTGTACCAACGTCGTCAAGAATTGAACCAAGGCAAACCTCATTTCACTTTGCATGATGGACCTCCATATGCTAATGGGAATATCCACGTAGGACATGCCATGAACAAGATCTCGAAAGATATCATTGTTCGTTCGAAATCTATGTCAGGATTTTACGCGCCATACATTCCAGGTTGGGATACCCATGGTCTACCAATCGAGCAAGTTTTGGCCAAACAAGGTGTCAAACGCAAAGAGATGGACTTGGTTGAGTACTTGAAGCTTTGCCGTGAATACGCCCTCTCTCAAGTAGATAAACAACGCGAAGACTTCAAGCGTTTGGGTGTTTCAGGTGACTGGGAAAATCCATATGTAACCTTGACTCCTGACTATGAAGCAGCGCAAATCCGTGTCTTTGGTGAAATGGCTAACAAAGGCTATATCTACCGTGGGGCGAAGCCTGTTTACTGGTCATGGTCATCTGAGTCAGCCCTTGCTGAAGCAGAAATTGAATACCACGACTTGGTTTCAACATCCCTTTACTATGCCAACAAGGTCAAAGATGGAAAAGGTGTCCTGGATACAGACACTTACATCGTTGTTTGGACAACAACACCATTCACCATCACAGCTTCTCGTGGATTGACAGTAGGTGCGGAGTTTGATTATGTCGTAGTAAAACCTGCTGGATCTGACCGCAAGTACGTCGTAGCCTCTGAGCTTTTGCCAAGCCTTTCTAAAAAATTCGGTTGGGAAAATGCTGAAGTCCTTGCGACTTACCAAGGGAAAGAATTGAACCATATTGTCACGGAGCATCCATGGGATACGGAAGTTGATGAATTGGTGATCCTTGGTGAGCATGTAACCCTTGATTCAGGTACTGGTATCGTCCATACAGCCCCTGGATTTGGTGAGGACGACTACAATGTCGGTATTGCTAATGGTCTAGAAGTAGCTGTGACTGTTAACGAACGCGGGATCATGATGGCTAATGCAGGCGCTGAGTTCGAAGGTCAATTCTATGATAAGGTTGTCCCAACGGTTATTGAAAAACTTGGTGATTTGCTTCTTGCCCAAGAAGAAATCTCTCACTCCTACCCATTTGACTGGCGTACGAAAAAAACCAATCATCTGGCGTGCCGTGCCTCAATGGTTTGCCTCAGTATCTAAATTCCGTCAAGAAATCTTGGACGAAATTGAAAAAGTCAAGTTCCACTCAGAGTGGGGGAAAGTCCGTCTGTACAACATGATCCGTGACCGTGGCGACTGGGTTATCTCTCGTCAACGTGCTTGGGGTGTGCCACTCCCAATCTTCTACGCTGAAGATGGCACACCAATCATGACAGCTGAAACCATCGAGCATGTGGCTCAACTCTTTGAAGAACATGGTTCCATCATCTGGTGGGAACGTGATGCTAAAGACCTCTTGCCTGAAGGATTTACCCATCCAGGTTCACCAAATGGTGAGTTCAAGAAAGAAACAGATATCATGGACGTCTGGTTTGATTCAGGTTCATCATGGAATGGGGTCGTGGTTAACCGTCCAGAACTCAAATACCCAGCAGATCTTTACCTTGAAGGTTCAGACCAATACCGTGGTTGGTTCAACTCTTCTCTTATCACATCTGTAGCAAACCATGGTGTTGCACCATACAAACAAATCTTGTCTCAAGGTTTCGCCTTGGATGGTAAAGGTGAGAAGATGTCCAAATCTCTTGGGAACACGATTGCTCCAAGTGACGTCGAAAAACAATTTGGTGCTGAAATCTTGCGCCTCTGGGTAACCAGTGTGGACTCAAGCAACGACGTGCGCATCTCTATGGACATCTTGAGCCAAGTTTCTGAGACTTACCGTAAGATTCGTAACACCCTTCGTTTCTTGATTGCTAACACATCTGACTTTAACCCAGCTGAGGATGCAGTCGCTTACGAAGAACTTCGTTCTGTTGATAAGTACATGACCATCCGCTTTAACCAACTTGTTAAGACTATTCGTGACGCTTATGAAAACTTCGAATTCTTGACGATTTATAAGGCTTTGGTGAACTTTATCAATGTTGATCTGTCAGCCTTCTACCTTGATTTTGCCAAAGATGTTGTCTACATCGAAGGAGCTAAATCACTTGAACGCCGTCAAATGCAAACTGTCTTCTACGATATTCTTGTGAAAATCACTAAACTCTTGACTCCAATCCTTCCTCACACTGCAGAGGAAATCTGGTCCTATCTTGAGTTTGAAGCGGAAGACTTCGTTCAATTATCAGAATTACCAGAAGCTCAAACATTTGCTAACCAAGAAGAAATCTTGGATGCCTGGTCAGCCTTCATGGAATTCCGTGGTCAAGCGCAAAAAGCCTTGGAAGAAGCTCGTAATGAAAAAGTGATCGGTAAATCACTCGAAGCTCACTTGACGGTTTATCCAAATGAAGTAGTGAAGACTCTTCTTGGGGCAGTAGATAGTAATGTTGCTCAACTCTTGATTGTTTCAGAATTGACCATCGCAGAAGGTTCAGCTCCAGAAGGTGCAGTGGCCTTCGAAGATGTTGCCTTCACTGTTGAACGTGCAGCTGGTGAAGTTTGTGATCGTTGCCGTCGCATCGATCCAAGTACAGCAGAACGTAGCTACCACGCAACTATCTGTGACCACTGTGCAAGCATCGTAGAAGAAAACTTTGCGGACGCAGCAGCAGAAGGATTTGAAGCTAAATAATAAGAAGTGGAAAATCGAGAGTGGGACAGAAATCGGTCATTCGATAGAATTCGATTTCGTCGTCCCACCTCCGCACAGTTGAGTAGGGCTGTAAAAGCTGATGAAATCAGCGTAGTAGAGCCCACTCAACCACTGCGTCTTGCTCGACAATCCAAAGACTATTAAGAGGCTAGGACTTTTGTCCCAGCCTCGACTTTTCAATAAAGAGGAACTGATGTGGTACCAGAAAGAATTTAATCAACTAGAACTAAAAGAGTTTTACGAGATCGTTCAATTGCGTTTGGAGACCTTTGTCGTGGAACAGACAAGAATCTACAATGACCTTGACGCTGTTGATCTTAGAGCTCTTCACCTTTTTCATCACGATGAGAAAGGACATGTAGATGCCTATGCACGGATCTTTGAGACGGGATCGACGATTCATTTCGGCCGAGTGGCTGTAGCCAAAGACAGTCGTGGCCAAGGACTAGGAAAGGCCATGGTAGAGCAGATTTTGGACCTGTGTGAACAGAGATTTCCTGGGCGGACCATTGAAATTGAAGCCCAAGAACAGGTGGTCAGCTTGTATGAAAAATTGGGTTTTCAAACGGTGAGCGAGCCCTTTATCTTGGCTTCTACCCCTCACGTAAAAATGATTTATCAGAAATAAAACATCTTTTCATCTCATTATCGAGGTGAAAGGATGTTTTTTTTTTTTGAAAAAGATACCAAAGAAAAAAGTAAGGTAGAAGCACCTTACTTAGCAATTGGGAAAGAAATTTCGATCAGTTTATCAGAGTAGAGGGTCTTCATAGCAGATTGGTCAATAATTTGAAGATCAATCTTGCGTTTTAAAAAGAACTCACGGATTTTTTTCAACTTCTGTTTCACGAATGGCACGGTGTTTGTTACTAATCAGCAATTCGTAATGAGTAGGAGCTTTAGTAAAGATAACGTCGGTGTTACCAGCTGAATAGACCTCAACAAGGGTAGCATCGGTACTTTCTAATTGACTTTTGACCAGAGTAGCATGACTATTGGTGGTATTAATGAGCTTCATATGAGTTCCTCCTGACCTCTATCTTCATTTATTATAGCACTTTTTTTTATTTTGTGAAAGAATTCCTTTAGTTTTTATGGGCAATTTTCCACTGCTCAATGCCCCATTTATGACTGCCTCGTTTCAGTTTTTCAATAGCTTCCTCTACTGGGAACCAAGAGAGATTGTTAAAATCTTCCAGTGGTTTTTGAGCTTCTGTGTAGTCAACGACTTCATAAATATAGGCAGGATTGTGGTAGTAGGTATCCCGGTGACTAGAATAGAAGTACTCGTCTGCTTGGCCATAGTATTGACCTAAGACAGCAGTAAAGCCTAATTCTTCTATCAGTTCTCGTTTAAGAGCTTGCAGGTGATCTTCACCCTCTTCGATTTCGCCACCAGGTAAGAACCAGGCCCCATTAGGAGCTTGTACGAGAATGATCTGATCTTTATTTTTGTTAGGAATAACAGCGTAGACACCATAGCGATTGACGTAGGTCACATCTTCCTTTTTTTCACCAAAACTAGGAATGGTCATGGTTTTCTCTTTTCTTGTTTTTTGATCATTATATCATATTTTTTAGCAAAAATCTGGAGGGAAGAAAGAAAGAGACTGGATTTTTCAGCCTCTTTTTTACTTTTTGATGATCATTCTGAAGTTTTTTCAACCGTCTTATGAACCGCTTTAATGCTAATATTTCCATTGCTGGTCATAACTGCTTTCAGGTCTTTCTCACTAGGATGCTCTAGATAGAAATCTGTAATCGCATCTTCGATATAGTCTTGAATGGTGCGACGGAGTGGGCGGGCTCCCATTTTAGGATCGTAACCCAGATCGACTAGTTTTTCTTTGACCTTCTCTGTTACGTCCAGATGAATCTCATTTTGTGCAAGACGCTGATTGACTTCATCCAGCATAAGGGTAACGATTTGAAGCAGGTTTTCTTTTGAGAGAGGTTGGAATTCAATGATGCCATCAAAACGGTTCATGAATTCAGGGCTAAAGAAGTTCCCGAGTTCTCCAAGTACAGAGTTGGTGCGACCTTCACGAGCTGCTCCAAAGCCAACATTGGCCTCCGCTTTGCCAGTTCCAGCATTAGAGGTCATGATGATAATCGTATCTTTAAAGCTAACGGTACGGCCTTGACCATCTGTCAAACGACCATCATCCAAGACTTGCAGGAACATGTGCATAACATCTGGATGGGCTTTTTCAACTTCATCTAGCAAAACGAGAGAGTATGGATTGCGACGAACTTTTTCAGTCAGTTGTCCAGCTTCATCGTAGCCAACATATCCTGGAGGTGCTCCGACTAATTTCGCCACGCTGTGTTTTTCCATATATTCGCTCATGTCAAAGCGGATCATATTGTCTGCAGAGCCAAAGAGCTCGATGGCTAATTGTTTAGACAATTCGGTCTTCCCGACACCGGTTGGTCCGACAAAAAGGAAGCTTCCGATTGGACGATTTGGAGACCCTAGACCGACCCGATTGCGTCGAATAGCTTTTGCGATTTTATCCACTGCGTCATCTTGGCCAATAACATGGGCTTTTAAATCAGAAGCTAGATTGATCAATTGAGACTGCTCTTTTTCTTTCAAATCGCCAACTGGAATATTGGTCTTTTGTTCAACAATATGTTCAATGGTTTTTTCACTAATGACAGGAGTCTCCTGATCAGTCACCTGTTGTCCTTGCATTTCCTTGTATTTTGCAATCTGGTCACGGAAGTAAGCGGCTTTTTCAAAGTCTTCTTCGCGCGTCGCCTGGGCTTTGAGGTTTTCAGCTTCAATCAAGCGCCGGTCGATGACTTTAGGGTCGACAAAATTCAGGGTCAAATTCATCTTAGAGCCAGCTTCGTCCAAGAGGTCAATGGCCTTGTCAGGTAAGAAGCGATCTTGAATATAGCGATTGGAGAGGAGTGCTGCAGCTTCGATTGCACCATCTGTGTAGTGGACGTGGTGGTAGTCCTCATATTTCTTTTGAATGCCTTTAAGAATAGTGATGGTTTCTTCAACCGTTGGCTCATCGACCTTAACGGGTTGCATCCGGCGTTCAAGTGCCGCATCCTTCTCGATAATCCGGTATTCATTAAGTGTTGTCGCACCGACTAATTGCAATTCGCCACGAGCGAGGGCTGGTTTGAGGATATTTCCAGCATCCATGTTGCCGTCTCCAGCAGATCCAGCACCGACAATTTCATGAATCTCATCGATAAACAAAATCACATCTTCCCGGCGACGGATTTCCTCCATTAATTGTTGCATGCGCTCTTCAAATTGGCCTCGGATCCCAGTTCCTTGAACAAGACTAACAACGTCTAAGCGAATGACTTCCTTACCTTGCAATTTATGAGGAACATCGCCATCGACGATTTTTTGGGCCAGTCCTTCCACAACGGCTGTTTTTCCGACACCGGGTTCCCCAATCAGAACAGGGTTATTCTTAGTTCGACGATTGAGAATTTCGATGACACGGATAATCTCTTCATCACGGCCGATGACAGGGTCAATATCCCCTTTGCGGGCAATCTCTGTGACATTGATCCCGAACTCTTCTAAAAGACCTTTTGGCTTTTGAGGACGGGCTTGACGTGGGTCTTGACCACCACCACGGTTATTGTTTTGGCCGTAGCCACCACCTCCATAGCTTCCTCCAGATTGAGTTGGAGGTGTTTGGGGTTCTTGCGGACTTTGGAAATTTCCTAGGTTATTGAAAAAATCTTCGAAAGGGTCTCCGGTGAGTTGACTTCGTTGGGTCATACCTTTCAAGAAGCTGTTATTTGGGTCTGTTTTCATAATTTGATAGCAGTTCTGGCAAAGGTCTACTTGCTGCTGACGTCCATTTACATTTGTATATAAATGGATGGTTGATTCATTTATTTTACAATTTTGACAAAGCATATACATACCTCACAGTAGGGTTTTGATGGTTTTCCATCCAGAGACGAGCGCTATTTCTGAAAGGTCAAAAATAGTCAAAGTTTTTATAATTTCATTATATCAGTATTCTAGAAGTTTGCAAGAATTTGCTACGGATTGCTGTTGAAGAGTGGACAAGAAGGTAAATCAATGGAAAAATGTGAATTTTTATTGGAAGAGCTTTCTCTTTTATGATAAAATAGAGGAGTAGAAAGTAAAGAGGAGAAATAAAATGGAATCACATTTAGTACGGATTATCAACCGTTTGGAGACGATGACAAAAGACGGTGGAAACTTAAAACGTAATTTTGAACGTGACGGTGTTGTTGTTGCGGAAGTAGCTTACAATCATAATGAAGAAGAAGGTTCAACCTTTACCCTTCGTGATGTCGAAGCACGTGAAACCTATACCTTTGATAGCATTGATTTAATTGCAATGGAAATTTATGAATTGCTTTACTAAGCAGGTTAGTGGATGAGTTTGGGGTGGTCTCAAGCTCATTTTTTGTCTATCTGGCTATAGTTTTCGTCTATAGGAAATTCTAAATAGGAACAGTTAGGTTTGAGAGTTGAAATCTGCTATAATAGAGAGAACTATTTTCATTACTTGACTAGAAAGAGAATTGACATGACGACACGAATTGATGGGAAGGCGCTCGCTACAAAATTACAGGGTAAGATTGCGGAGAAAACAGCACGATTAAAAGAAGAGACAGGCCTGGTACCTGGCCTTGTTGTGATTGTGGTCGGAGATAATCCAGCCAGTAAGATTTATGTAAGAAATAAAGAGCGTTCTGCTATTGCTGCAGGTTTTCGAAGTGAGGTGAGACGGCTTCCTGAGAGTATTCGCCAAGATGAATTATTAGAAGTGATTGAACAATATAATCAAGACCCTCTCTGGCACGGGATTTTGGTACAGTTGCCCCCTTCCTAAACATATCGATGCGGACGCGGTCCTTTTAGCCATAGATCCGACCAAGGATGTGGACGGCTTCCACCCCTTGAATATGGGGCGCCTATGGGCTGGGAACCCTCTCATGGTCCCTTCCACTCCAGCTGGAATCATGGAGATGTTCAAAGAGTATGGGATAGATCTGGAAGGGAAGCGGGCAGTCGTGATTGGTCGTTCCAATATTGTTGGGAAACCCATGGCGCAGTTATTACTTGCCAAAAATGCAACAGTGACCTTGACCCATTCCCGGACCCATCATCTGCCTAAATCGCTAGAAGAGCGGATATCTTGGTTGTTGCGATCGGTCGTGCGAAATTTGTAACAGCAGACTTCGTGAAAGAAGGCGCAGTGGTCATTGACGTCGGGATGAATCGCGATGAGAATGGCAAATTATGTGGGGATGTCGATTATGACTCGGTTGCACCCTTGGCTAGTCACATTACCCCGGTACCAGGAGGGGTTGGTCCTATGACCGTTACGATGTTGATGGAGCAAACCTACGAAGCAGCTGTTCGTACCTTAAAAAAATGAAAGTGTGAACGAGATGAAGTTTGTCTTTGATATAGATGGAACCTTGTCATTCGATGGTGTGACAATCGATGATGAAATTAAACAGGTCTTATTGAGAGCAGGAGAATTTGGCCATGAAGTCGCCTTTGCTTCTGCCCGTTCTTATCGGGATTGCTTAGGCCTTTTAGGGGATTCATTGAGTCAGCAACTCGTAATTGGCTTAAATGGCGGGCTAGCTTATCGTCAGGGTCAACTGGTTTATGAGGATCAATTGGACAAGGATGTGTATCGAGAAGTCCTTGGCTTTTGTCGCCATTACAATCTACCATTTTTTGTGGACGATACCTTTGATTATAGTGGCCAGATTTTGGAAAAGATTCCTTTTATTGCAAATGTGGATCCCCTCAAGAAAGCCCAGTATCGTTTTTTAGAGGACCTGACGGACCCGATTAAGGTTGTGATCTATATGGGAGGCCATGAGGAGTTGGTGGATGAGATTGTTGAGCGAATTGAAAAGACAAATAAGGCTCATATTCGCTATCATGTCCATGAAAAATGTATCTATCTCAATCCAGCAGACACTCATAAAGCGACAACAGTAGAAGAACTTTGTGGAGACAATTTTGTGGCTTTTGGCAATGATCAAAACGATATTGAGCTCTTTGAAAAAGCTCTTTATGCGGTTCAAATTGGTGATTTTCCGGCTCTTTCTCCCTATGCAGATGATCAATTAATAGCCAAACAAAATCAACCACAAGCTGTTGCTGCAAAGATCTTGCAAGTCTTCGCAGAATTCAGAGGAAAATAAAAAGAAGGAAGGGGGAGTTGTGGCTTCTCCTTTTTTGCTAGAAATGAGGAAGGTATGAGAAAAGTTCAGAAAGAAGAGATCCAGCGGGTTATTGTGAAGCGAGAGGCAAGATCATATAAGGGCGATTTTGGTCGTCTGCTCCTGATTGGAGGAACCTATCCTTATGGGGGAGCCATCATTATGGCAGCGATCGCTGCGGTTCATAGTGGGGCGGGGTTGGTTACTGTTGCGACAGACCAGGAGAATATCCCCGCCCTTCATAGCCATCTTCCTGAAGCCATGGGCTTTGATCTAGCGGATCGGGATCTTCTTTGCGAGCAAATTCAAAAAGCCAACGTGATTCTTGTAGGACCGGGCTTAAAGGAATCTAATGAAAACCAAGCAGTCTTGCAAATGATTTTTGAGCAGGTCTCTAGGCATCAGGTTCTGATTTTAGATGGAGGAGCTATTAGTCTTTTCTCAACCTCTCAGTTTAACTTACCAGAAGCTCAGTTGGTCTTTACCCCTCATCAAAAAGAATGGGAAAAACTATCGGGACTTGATCTCACAAGCCAAACAGAAGAGAAAAGCCAAAGAGCAGTACAGAACTTTCCTGAAGGGACTGTCATTGTAGAAAAGGGTCCCCACACACGAATTTGGATAAGCGGGCAAGAAGAGGGCTATCAGTTAGATGTTGGTGGTCCCTATCAGGCAACAGGTGGCATGGGAGATACCTTGGCAGGGATGATCGCGGGGTTTGCAGGTCAATTTCCACAAGTTAGCCTCTATGAGCGCGTGACGGTCGCGACCTACCTTCATTCAGCGATTGCTGAAGACTTGAGCAAGGAAGACTACGTGGTTTTGCCGACAGCGATTAGTAAAGAAATTCCCAAATGGATGAAGAAGTGGAGTGACAATTTAAACGAAAATGTTGAAATTGAAACGTTTTCATGATAGTATTTAAGAAAAGGAGGTGAGAAAATGAATGAGCAAAAAAAATCGATTACCATGAAAGATGTTGCAGCAGAAGCTGGAGTTAGTGTTGGGACAGTCTCTCGTGTCATCAATAATGAAAAAGGCATTAAAGAGGTGACCTTAAAAAAAGTTCAACAAGCAATTGAAAAACTTTCTTATGTCCCAGATGAATATGCGAGAGGATTAAAAACGAATCGTAGTAATATTATTGCTTTACTCATTCCAACTATATGGCATCCTTTCTTTTCTGAATTTGCTTATCATGTTGAAAAAGAACTATTAAAAAATCAATATAAATTATTAATTTGTAATGCTGATAAAGATTCTAAAAATGAGATAGAATACATAAAATTACTTGAGAAAAATAAAGTAGATGGGATTATAGGGATCACCTATTCAGATATTGATAAGTATGTCTCATCAAATTTACCTTTTGTCAGTATTGACCGTCATTTTTCTGAAAATGTCTATTACGTAACTTCTGAAAATTTTCATGGTGGTCAACTAGCTTGTCGCGAATTAGTCAAACGCGATTGTCAAAATCTAGCTTACATTAGTGGTGTGAACAAACATTTGAATGAAACAACGGAACGGGGGAGAGGTTTCAAAGCGGAGGCTAAACAGAAAAATACGAACCTTTATTGTCTTGAAATGCCGGAACCACTGAATCAAGCAGAAGAGCAAATAAGAACCTTTTTTGAAAAGCATCCTCAGATTGATGGGATTTTCACAGTAAATGATTTTATGGCCCTTCGTGTGATAAAAGTTTTAGGGGAGATGGGAAAAACTCCTGTAGAAGATTATCAGATTATTGGTTTTGATGGATTAAGACCAGCTTTTGATCAACCTTACTTACTTTCTACGATTGTTCAACAAATAGCTCAGATGGCTCAAGCAGCAGTTGAACTATTGCTTAAATTAATTCGTGAAGAAAAAATAGATCAGAATGTAATTAGTTTACCGGTACATTTTTTTGAAGGAAACACAACAAAAAAATTATAAAAAGTGCTTGACAAATTATGAAAGCGCTGTTATAATTTAGTCATAAAATGAAACGTTTCAAAAACTCAACTATTTTAGTTTGAGTTAAAAAATAAATGAAAAATGAAACGTTTCAAAAAAAGGAGGACGCTATGCGTAAAGGTATTAAGTTATCTGTAGTTGCAGCACTATCATTAGGATTGCTTGCAGGATGTGGTGGGGGATCAAAATCCAAAACTGCAAGTTCTTCGGACGAAATAAAAGTCTGGGTTCAATTCTCAGATGAAACAGCTGAGGGAAAAGCTTGGCAACAAGTTGTTGATAATTTCAACAAGTCAAAGAAAACCAAATATAAGGTTGTGACAGAATATATTCCACGTAGTGGTAGCGGTGGAGGATATGAAGATAAGGTCAATGCTGCTGTTACGACAAATAGTTTACCAGATGTTATTACGCTAGATGGACCAAATACTGCTGCCTATGCAAAATCAAAAGTGATTGCTCCCTTGGATGATTATCTAAAGGACAATGACATGGATGATGTACTGGACAGTATTAAACAACAGGGAACTTATGATGGTAAATTCTATGCGTTTGGTTTTTCTGAATCAAATGTAGGTGTATACTATAACAAGAAGATGTTTAAGGAAGCTGGGATTGATGAAGCGAGTTTGCCAACCCTTGAAAAGCCATGGACATGGTCTGAGTTTAATGCTATTGCTAAGAAAATTAAAAAGATCATTTTAATAAACCAGCAATAGATTTCCGTTTGAATTCAAATGATGAGATGTTACCATATGCTTATATGCCACTTATTTGGTCAAATGGTGGGTCTGTAGTAAATTCTAAAGGAACAAAAGCTGAAGGTTACTTCAATAGTAAGGAAAGTGTTGAAGCTGTTCAATTTATTCAAAATCTAGTAAAAGAGGATTACACTACAGTTAGTCCTGTTGAAAAAGGATTTGAAACAGGTGAGTATCCGATGGTTCTAAGCGGGTCTTGGACGATTGGGGATCTACAAACAAATTACAAAGATATTGATTTTGGTATTCTTCCTTATCCAGTTTCAGATAAAACGAAGAAATTGGTCTCACCTTCAGGTAGTTGGCAATTAGCTGTTACGACAAAATCTGATAAAAAAGAAGCTGCTGCTGAATTTGTTAAGTTTGCAACAAATACAGAATCTAGTGAAATTATAAGCTTGGGGAACAGTGTTCTTCCAATCAGAAAATCAACAATTAAAAATATTAAGGATAAAGTATCTGAACCATTGCGCTTCTTGATGGAACAAAATGCTGCATCAGCTCATCCTCGTCCAGTTGTAGTAGCTTATCCACAAGTTTCACGCGCTTTCCAACAAGCGATGCAAGATATCAGCTATTATAAAGATAATCCAGATGTACAAAAAGTATTAGATGCTCGTACGAAAGAAATGCAAACAGCAATCGACCAATCTTTAAATAAATAGTTGATATTCAAAAGGTGGAAGGAAAGTTATGAAATGTACCTTCCACCTTATTTTATTTAATGATTTCATCTTAGGAGACGAACAATGAGCGAAACAAAGAAAGTCGAAACAAAAAAGAAAGAACGTCTTAAAGAAAATATTATGGGCTATAGCTTTTTAGCTCCAGCCTTAGTATTACTTTTTATCTTTTTGGTGATACCTGTTGGTATGGTCATCTATTATGCCTTTACAGATTATTACCTATTGACCCCAGAGGACAGAAAATTTGTAGGGCTACAAAATTTCATGCGCTTAGCACAAGATCCGATCTTTATAAAAAGCTTCTTGAATACCTTGAAATTTGTTGTTTGGATTATTCCAGTACAACTTGGGGCAGCCCTTGGTATGGCTTTAATCGTAAATAAGAAACGTAAAGGAAACATGTTCTTTAAGGTAGCATTCTTTGCTCCTGTTGTGATGTCTCTCGTGGTTATCTCTATCCTTTGGCTATACTTGTTAAATCCAAATAATGGTTTGCTTAATGCCCTACTGAATAAAATTGGTATTTCTTCACAACCATTCTTGACAAGTCCAAAACAGGCCATGTATGCAATTGTATTTGTTTCTGCATGGCAAGGTGCAGGCTATCAAATGTTGTTATTCCTTGGAGGAATGCAAAATATTCCACAAGATGTTTATGAGGCAGCAGAGTTGGATGGATTTTCAAAATGGGCTCAATTCAGATACATCACAATGCCTTTATTGAAACCAACCGCCTTATTTGTACTCTTGACGACATTGATTTCAGCATTTAAATTGATTGTGCAACCAATGGTCATGACTCAAGGTGGACCACTAAACTCAACAATTACAATGGTATATTATATTTACCAACAAGGTTTCACAGACCGTCTCGTTGGTTATTCAAGTTCTATTGCCTTAGTATTTACAACATTGATTGGTATGATCAGTCTTGTACAACGGCGAGTTTTGAAGGAGGACGATTAGGATGAAACGTTTAAAACCGACTTCTATTTTAGAATATATTTTATTAATTCTATTAGCAGGCCTCTTTCTATTTCCTATGATCTGGATGGTGGTTTCAGCAATGAAGCCAGAAGCAGATGTGTATAAGAATTTAACAAGTTGGAAAGCTTTCTTACCTAGTTTTAATCCAGCTGATTGGTTTAAACCTTACCAAGAAGTTCTTTCACGTTTTAGTATTCTAACATACTTAGGGAACAGTATTTTTTATGCAGGAACATTTGCACTGGGGTCTATTATTGTTAATGCCTTAGCGGGATTTGCATTTGCAAAAATTAATTTTACAGGTAAAAAAATTCTGTTTGGATTTTTATTAGCCTTGTTAATTATTCCGATTGAAACAGTGTTTGATTCCTCAATTTACAATTATTAATTCACTTGGCTTAGTCAATAATCGTTTAGCGGTTATTATTCCTGGATTAGCTAGTGTCTTTAATATCTATCTTTTCCGGAACTTCTTTATTGCCATTCCAGAAGAAATTATCGAATCTGCAAAAATAGATGGTGCAAGTATCTTGCGGATCTTTTTCAAGATTATGTTGCCTATGTCGAAACCAGCAGTTGCCACAGTCGGTGTTCTTTCCTTTATTTCTAGTTGGAATGATTATATCTGGCCATTGATGGTGTTAACCGATTCTTCAAAATTTTCAATGCAGGTTGCGATTACAACCATTAATACAACTCAACCAGTTTATATTAATCAAGTGATGGCTGTTTTGACAATTTCTACAATTCCACTTATTCTAGTATATATCGTAGCACAAAAATATATTATTCAAGGTTTAGGTGGGTCTGGAACAGGTATTAAGTAGGTGATCAGGATGAAGGAAACTATTCGAAAAGCGAATCAGTATATCGATGAAAACAGGGAGAAGGTTGACCAGCAATATAGAGGATCCTTTCACTTACTACCTCCAATTGGCTGGATGAACGATCCTAATGGCTTTGTTTATTTCCGTGGGGAATACCATTTGTTTTACCAATTCTATCCCTATGATAGTGTTTGGGGACCTATGCATTGGGGGCATGCTAAGTCAAAAGATCTCCTCCATTGGGAAGAATTACCAGTAGCTTTAGCACCAAGTGAAAACTATGATAAGGATGGTTGTTTCTCAGGAAGTGCTATTGTGAAAGATGACAAGCTCTATTTGCTTTATACTGGTCATATAGATGATGAGGAGAAGCGAGAAGAGACCCAGTGTCTTGCAGTTTCAACGGATGGAGTTACTTTCGCAAAATTGCCAGCCAACCCAGTGATCCATGTGCAGCATATTGAGGTATCGCAGATATTGCTGATTTTCGTGATCCCAAAGTCTTTGAATACAAAGGAAGCTATTATACTGTAGTTGCTTCCAAAACAGTAGATGATCGAGGGCAAATTCTCTTGTTTGCGTCAAGTAATCTAGAGGACTGGAGCTTTAAATCAGTCTTACTGGAAGGTGAAAAAGGGCAAGGTATCATGTGGGAATGTCCGGATTTCTTCCCCTTAGATGGTAAATGGGTCTTGATTCTGTCTCCCATTGAAATGGAAAGACAGCAAGAAAAATACTGGAATTTAAATTCGACTGTTGCCTTTATCGGTGACATGAATTGGGAAACGGGTCAGTTTGTTGTCGATTCATATGATGAAATTGATGGTGGCTTGGACTTCTATGCTCCTCAAACTTGTCAAGGACCAAATGGCGAACGATACATGGTTGCTTGGATGCAAATGTGGCAACGTTCCATCCCTAGTCATGTCTTAGGTCATGGTTGGGCAGGAAGCATGACGGTTCCTAGAAAATTAGGTTTGAGAGACGGAAGATTGGTTCAGGAATTACCTGAGTCTGTGAAAGATCACTTCCTTGTAGAGAATGCGCCAGAAACCATTGTGAAGGGCAATCAAATCACGATCCCAGCTAGAGGGAAACAAACCTTGTTTGAGATAGGTGCTAAATCAGGTCGCTCCTTTATCCTAAGCTATGGGAATGAATCTGATGCTGATAGTGCCTTGCAATTGATTTACGATGCCTCCAATAAACGCTTTAGCTTGAGTCGAGACCAATTTGGACACCACATTTCCGGAAAAGAAAACCCAGAATTTCAATCGAGATGGATTCAGTTGGATCCTGAAAAGGATCATCATTTCTCGATTCTTAGAGATACCAACTCAATTGAAGTATTCGTGGATGGTAAAACTCTCTCGATGACTTTTTATGAAACGACTGAGAACCCTGTCTACACCTTCAGAGCAGATGAAGGGGTCGATTTAGTTGTAAAAACCTATCAAAAATAGGTATGTAATAACCTCCTAAAGAAGAAAAGACAAGTCGCAGGACTTGTCTTTTTGTTGTATCCTAAATAGGTTTTGAGTTTCATCGAAGAAAATTTAGGAATTGGCCTCATGACCGATCTGACTCTCTTTCCAGAATATCCAAATCTTGTCAAAATTCCGCTGGTTGAAGAGGAAAAAACAGTCTTCTATACTAGTTATGCCTATCCAAATGAAGGGGAACCCCAAGCACTTCTTAGCTCCTTTATTAAGCGGTTAGAGAAATGTGAAAAATAAGGAAGTTGGTCTAAAACAGACAAGTAGAAATTGGCTTGAATAAAATGAGGCTTGGAGAGAAAGGAAATTCATGATTTCGCTTTGTCTGCCAGCCTTTTTTGTCGTTTTTTGGTATAATTAAACTTGATCATATTCTGCAGAAAGGAGTTCCGATGTCCAACTATTTATCCGTATCAAGTTTGACCAAATATTTGAAATTAAAATTTGATAAGGATCCCTATTTGGAAAGGGTTTATCTGACAGGGCAGGTCTCCAATTTCCGAAGACGTCCCAATCACCAGTATTTTTCATTAAAGGATGAAAAAGCGGTCATTCAGGCGACTGTCTGGGCTGGGGTTTATCGAAGCTTTGGCTTTGAGCTAGAAGAAGGCATGAAGATCAACGTCATTGGACGGATTCAGCTTTATGAACCAAGTGGGAGTTATTCCATTGTTATCGAAAAGGCGGAGCCAGATGGAGTAGGGGCCTTGGCCATCCAGTTTGAGCAACTCAAGAAAAAGCTGACCGAAGAAGGGCTCTTTCAGGATCGATGGAAACAAGCTTTGCCACAGTTTCCAAGAAAGATCGGGGTCGTCACCAGTCAAAGTGGGGCCGTGATTCGTGATATTATCACAACGGTGAGCCGTCGTTTTCCTGGTGTAGGCATCGTGCTCTACCCGACCAAGGTTCAGGGAGAAGGCGCCGCAAGTGAAGTGGTTGCCAATATCCAGAAGGCCAATGCTCGGACGGACCTAGATGTCTTGATCATCGGTCGTGGGGGTGGTTCGATTGAAGACCTCTGGGCCTTTAATGAAGAGCCGGTTGTGCGGGCTATTTTTGAGTCTAGAATTCCCATTATTTCCAGTGTGGGACATGAGACAGACACGACTCTAGCAGATTTTGTAGCAGACCGACGGGCCGCTACTCCGACAGCAGCAGCTGAATTGGCCACTCCAGTGACCAAATTAGATCTTTTATCGCATTTACAAAAGCAGGAAAATCGCATGGCAACAGCCATGTCCAATCGCTTGGCCTATAATCGTGAACGTTTGGCCAAATTAAGTCAATCAGTTATTTTTAGGCAGCCCGAAAGACTCTATGATGGCTACCTGCAAAAAATTGACCAGTTGCAATTGCGATTGAAACAAGGGATGCGCGAAGTTTATGGACAAGGGGACAATCAGCTGCAAGGGCTGCGTCATCGTCTAGAGGCTATGTCTCCTTTGCATCGTATCGAACGTTATCAAGACCGTGTCTTCCAAGATAGGAGACTCTTAACCAGCCGCATGGAACAAGTCCTAAAAGAGCAAAAGATCAAGGTCCAAGGCTTATCAGAAGCCCTCTTGATGCTGGATACTAGTCGGATTATTGCGCGTGGCTATGCCATGGTCAAGGAAGGAGAACAAGTCTTGGATTCGGTTGCGAAAGTAAAAAGAAGGAGACCCGCTGTCGCTCATTATGAGAGATGGCCAGTTAGAAGTAGAGGTAAAACATGTCGAAAGAAAAGAAATTTGAAGAAAATTTGGCAGATTTGGAAGCCATCGTCCAAAAATTGGAGAGTGGGGATGTGGCTCTTGAAGAAGCCATTACAGAATTCCAAAAAGGAATGAAGTTGTCAAAAGAATTGCAAGATACCTTGGATCAGGCAGAGAAAACCTTGGTCAAGGTCATGCAAGCAGATGGTACTGAAGCGGATCTAGCATGAGACAAGAAGAAAAACGAAATAGAGTAGAGCAAGCGATTCGCTCTTTTTATGAGGAAAAATCCATCGCTCCCCATTTAGTGGACTCGGTCCTTTATTCCATCCAAGCAGGTGGAAAACGCCTGCGCCCCTTGCTTCTTATAGAATTGTTAGAAGCCTTCGGACAGGAGTTGACAGAAGCCCATTTTCAGGTGGCAGGGGCTTTGGAGATGATCCACACAGGAAGCCTTATTCATGATGATCTACCGGCCATGGACAATGACGATTACCGTCGGGGGCAATTGACCAACCACAAGAAATTTGGAGAAGATTTGGCGATTTTAGCAGGAGACGCGCTTTTTCTCGATCCTTTTGGAATGATTGCGGCAAGCCAACTTCCAGATAAGGTCAAAGTCTCTTTAATCCTTGCATTGTCAGATGCTTCCGGTAGTCGTGGAATGGTAGCTGGCCAAGTTCTTGACATGGAAGGGGAGCATAAAGAGCTCACTCTAGCAGAATTGCAGACGATCCATGCCAATAAGACGGGACGACTCCTTGCCTATCCATTCATCGCAGCAGCCTCGATTTTAGAGTTGCAAGCAGACATTGGTCAGCTTCTAGAAACAATTGGGAAAAAATTAGGCCTGGCTTTTCAAGTGCGGGATGATATTTTGGATTTGGTAGCTGATTTTGAAGCTCTGGGTAAGACTCCTCAAAAGGACCTGGTGTCAGAAAAATCAACCTATCCAGCCCTCTTAGGATTGGAAGAATCAAAAGCTTTGCTTACCAGCGAATTAGACGCATGCGAGGACTTATTGGATCAGATTAGAGCTGCCTACGACTTTGATCCGCAAGCGATCAAGAAATTAATAGAAGGATTACGAATACATGGCTAAGGAAAGAGTGGATGTATTAGCCTATAAACAAGGCCTATTTGATACACGCGAACAAGCTAAAAGAGGGGTGATGGCCGGTCTTGTCGTTGCCGTTATCAATGGCGAGCGCTTTGATAAACCCGGTGAAAAAATTGATGAAGCGACCGAGTTGAAACTAAAGGGTGAAAAGCTCAAGTATGTCAGCCGGGGCGGACTCAAATTAGAAAAAGCCCTGAACCAATTTGGTTTGTCTGTAGAGGACAAGATTGCCATCGATATTGGAGCTTCTACAGGTGGCTTCACAGATGTCATGCTGCAAAATGGAGCGAGTAAGGTCTTTTCGGTGGATGTTGGGACCAATCAGTTGGCTTGGAAATTGCGCAATGATCCTCGGGTTGTCTCGATGGAACAGTTCAATTTCCGCTATGCCCAACCAGATGATTTTGAAGCGACACCGAGCTTTGCGAGTATTGATGTCAGCTTTATTTCCTTGGACTTGATTCTGCCAGCCCTTTATCGGATTTTGGCAGATCATGGACAAGTGGTGGCACTGGTTAAACCCCAGTTTGAAGCAGGACGCGAGCAGATCGGAAAAAATGGGATCATTAAGGATCCGAAGATTCATTTAGCGGTCCTTGAAAAGGTCGCTACATTTGCAGGGACACATGGTTTTTCTGTGATGGGAGTGGATCATTCCCCTATCCAAGGCGGCCATGGCAACATCGAATTTTTAATGTATCTAGAAAAAAAAGAAGAGAAAACAAAGCCGACGACGGAGCAGCTGGTGGCTGTTGTGGAAGAGGCGCACAAGGAATTTAAACATGAAGAGTAAGAATATCAGATTAGAAAAAATTCGTCGATTTATTCGCGATCATGAAGTGGGGACACAAGAAGAGATCGTTGAACATTTGAAAGAAGAAGGCATCTCAGCTACCCAAGCGACGGTGTCACGAGATATCAAAGAATTGGGCATCGTAAAACGCCCTTTGAAAGATATGACCTATGTCTATGAGTTGCCACGCAAGCACCACCAAGGGATTGGGATGATTGAAAGCAATATCTTGTCTCATCGTCGCATGGGAGAATATGTCAATTTTACCATGGTTCCAGGGACGGCTCCTTTGGTCAAACGTCGCTTGCGGGAGATTTATAAGGAGCATATCTTTAGTATTGTCGCAGATGATGATACGATTTTGTTGATTGCTTATTCTGCCCCAGAAGCAGAGAATGTCCTCAAATCAATCTTTGGGTGGTAAGATCCTATGCTATTAGAAATTTCGATTAAGAACTTTGCCATTATCGAAGAGATTTCCTTAAATTTTGAAAAGGGAATGACCGTTTTGACAGGGGAAACAGGTGCAGGGAAATCCATCATTATCGATGCCATGAACATGATGCTGGGAAGCCGTGCTACGACGGATGTCATTCGACACGGCGCCCCAAAAGCTGAAATCGAAGGACTCTTTGCCGTCGAGAGCAATCGCCACTTGACGGCTCTCTTTGAAGAGCAAGGGCTAGAGAGGACCGATGAGTTGATCATTCGCCGAGAGATCCTGCAAAATGGACGGAGTGTCAGTCGGATCAATGGCCAAATGGTAAATTTATCGGTCTTAAAAGCAGTCGGGCAACACCTGGTGGACATCCATGGCCAGCATGATCAAGAAGAACTCATGCGCCCCCAGTTGCATATCACCATGCTAGATGAATTTGGAGACGCAGCCTTTTTCCAAACGAAAGCCGCTTATCGCCAGACCTTTGAAGACTACAAACGCCTGCGCAAACAAGTGGTGGAACTCCAGCGCAACCAGCAGGAAAACAAGGCCCGTATTGAGATGTTAGAGTTTCAAATTGCGGAGATTGAGGCGGCTTCCTTAGACGTAGATGAGGATGTGCGTCTGGAGCAAGAACGCCAACGCCTGCTCAATCACAAGATGATCGCAGACACCCTTACCAATGCCTATACCATGCTGGATGCGGAAGATTTCCAGCTTAGCCAATGTTCGCTCAGCCATGAATGATTTGGAAAGTATCGAAGAATACGACCCCAGCTACAAAGAGCTCTCAGGCCAGCTGGCTGAAACCTTCTATGCCCTTGAGGACATTACCAAGCGCTTAGAAGATGTAGTCGATGGTCTTGAATTTGATGGTAATCGTCTCATGCAGGTCGAGTCGCGCTTGGATTTGATCCATTCCATCACGCGCAAGTATGGTGGCCAAGTCAAGGATGTCTTGGAATACCTGGCGCAAATTACTAAAGAATATAGCCTCCTCACCGGAAGTGACCTCTCATCTGAGGAATTAGAAAAAGAACTCAAACGTTTGGAAAAGAGTTTGGTCACCTTGGCTCAAGATTTAAGTGAGCAGCGGCATGCTCTGGCCCAAGCTTTGGAAAATGAAATCCAACAAGAATTAGCGGACCTCTACATGGATAAGGCACGCTTCCAAGTGCGCTTTAGCAAGGCGAAGTTTAATCGTGAGGGCAATGAAGCTGTTGAATTTTACATTTCGACCAACCCAGGTGAGGACTTTAAACCGCTGGTCAAGGTAGCATCCGGCGGAGAATTGTCACGTTTGATGTTGGCCATTAAGTCTGCTTTTTCTCGAAAAGAAGGAAAAACCAGTATCGTCTTTGATGAGGTGGACACAGGCGTTTCTGGGCGCGTGGCCCAAGCCATCGCAGCTAAGATTCACAAGATTGGTCAAATGGCCAAGTGCTAGCTATTTCCCATCTACCTCAAGTCATTGCGGCAGCAGATTATCAATTCTATATTGAAAAGATCAGCGATGCCCACTCTACCGTCTCTACAGTACGTCTACTCAATAGAGAGGAACGAATCGAAGAAATTGCTAAGATGCTGGCAGGTGAAGATTTAACAGAAGCTGCCCGTCAACAAGCCGAGCAACTTCTCAAGCGTTAAGAGAGAAAGAAGGTTTATAACCATGCCAACATACTTTGTCGTCGGAGATATTCACGGGAAAGCAGAGATGCTCGAAAAGCTTATGAAAGAGTGGGATGGAAAAGCTCAATTAGTCTTCTTAGGAGATTTGATCGACCGGGGAGAAGATGGGAAACGATCCGTCGAGCTGGTGAAAGACTACGTCGATCATCATGGGGCAGTTTGCCTATCTGGCAACCATGAGTACATGTTTTTAGCTTGGTTGGACAATCCAGAAGAGCGCTATGACCACTACCGAAGAAATGGTGGTGATACGACCATTAATTCTCTTTTGGGACGCCCACTCGATGCTCCTGTAGATGGGATTGCAGATGCGCAAGCAGTAGAGAGCACCGTTCCTGAATTGGTGGCCTTTATCCGCAGTTTGCCCTTTGACTATGAGACAGAGACCTATTATTTTGTCCACGCCGGTGTGGATTTAACCCTTGAAAATTGGCGGGAAACCAGTGACTACCAAAAGGTCTGGATCCGAAAACCATTCCATGAAGCGGAGAATCAGACAGGCAAATGGATCGTCTTTGGTCATACACCGGTTTATGGATTGCTCAATGAGCCAGTCGGTACCGAAAATCTATGGATTTCAGATCAGAAAATGGGTGTCGATGGAGGCGCGGTATTCGGCGGAGTTCTCCATGGGTTACTCCTAGATGAAAAGAGCATCGTCCAAGATCATGTCCTTCACAATACCGGCTTCTCCGCTGCAGACGACTAAGAAGCAGAGAGCTGGATATCTTTCACTGCAAAACCCTGTATTTTTTGATATAATGAAAGCAGAACATTCTTAGGAAGAGTATAAAAATATATGGCAAATATTAAAATCGTTACAGACTCATCTATTACAATCGAGCCAGAAGTGGTTGAAAAATACGGGATTAGTATCGTACCACTTTCTGTGATGGTAGATGGAGTCCTATATTCAGACAGTGAGTTGGGCCAAGGGGATTTCCTACGCTTAATGCAGTCTAGCAAAAATCTACCCAAGACCAGCCAACCTCCTGTTGGTGTCTTGCAGAGCTGTATGAAAACTTAGCTGCAGATGGAGCCCACATTGTTTCAATTCACATGTCCCATGCCTTGTCAGGGACTGTTGAAGCCGCTCGTCAAGGAGCTACCTTATCAGGGGCAGATGTAACAGTAATTGATAGTAGCTTTACAGACCAAGCCATGAAGTTCCAAGTCGTTGAAGCCGCCAAGTTGGCCAAAGAAGGAGCTGATTTAGACACTGTCTTGGCCCGCATTGAAGAAGTGAAAGAAAAGACAGAGTTGTATATCGGTGTTTCTACCTTGGAAAATCTGGTGAAAGGTGGTCGCATTGGTCGTGTTACAGGACTTTTGAGCTCTCTTCTCAATATCCGTGTCGTGATGGAAATGAAGGATCATCAGCTAGAACCAATCGTCAAAGGGCGCGGTAACAAGACCTTTAAGAAGTGGTTGGATGAACTGGTTGAGAAGTTATCCCACAGCAAGGTTGCTGAGATCGGGATTTCTTATGCAGGAACACCAGAATGGGCCAATGAAATGAAGGCTCAGTTGCAATCACTGGTTGAAACAGCGATCCCTGTTCTTGAAACGGGATCCATTATTCAAACCCATACAGGTGAGAATGCATTTGCTGTTTTGGTACGTTACGAATAAGCTGAATAAAAGTTTGAAAAAACAGGTTTAGTACTTGACCTAAAGGCTTTTTTTAGATATTATAGTACTGTTAAGGCGTAAAGCCTAAAAAAAATTGGAGGATTTGTTAAATGGCTAACAAACAAGATTTGATCGCAAAAGTAGCAGAAGCTACAGAATTGACTAAAAAAGATTCAGCAGCAGCTGTTGATGCTGTATTTGCAGCAGTTTCAGAATACCTTTCAAAAGGTGAAAAAGTTCAATTGATCGGTTTCGGTAACTTTGAAGTTCGTGAACGTGCAGCTCGTAAAGGTCGCAACCCACAAACTGGTAAAGAAATCAAAATCGCAGCTTCTAAAGTTCCAGCATTCAAAGCTGGTAAAGCTCTTAAAGAAGCAGTTAAATAATTGTAATTTACAAAAGTTCCTTCTAGCTTGCTAGAAGGGATTTTTTGTTTTGTAGTACATTCTAGACAGGACCTATCAATAGGAGTATAATAGGAAAAAGTGAGAAATGGAGGGTGAACCATGAGATGGATTTTTGGAATTTTTGTTCTGCTTATGATAAAGCCAATTCTTTATCTGCTGAAAGGCCTCTGGTTTATGGTGGAACTCTTCTTTATGTTCCTCTTTATCAAAGTCTTACTAGGAACTATGAGATGGATCCTTAATTGGGGAAGTTAAGAATAGAAAACAATAGGTGTAGGAAAGAACAAGCTGAATGAAGTTTGTTTTTCTCCTACACTTTTCTTATTTACAAACATTCTAATTAGGCAAATTTGGGCATTCATGATATAATAATCTAATAGAAGAGATAGAAAGGGGAAAGACCATGCTAGCTTGTTTAACGCTCGATTCCGTTCAACAACAAAAAGTGGAAGATGTATTGCAACACTTACGTGAGAAGTCTGTACGAATTACGGATACGCGTCGGGCTGTCCTTTCCTATCTTGTCAAAAGTCAGGAACACCCAAGTGCGGATGCCATCTACCAAGATTTGAAACCAGCCTTCCCTAATATGAGTCTAGCAACCGTTTATAACAATCTCAAGGTCCTCATTGAAGAAGGATTCGTCTCTGAGATAAAAGTCCGCAATGATACCACGACCTACTTTGATTTTATGGGACACGATCATTTGAATCTGATATGTGAGTCTTGTGGGAAGATTGAAGATATTGACATCGAAGTTCCAGATGTCAGAGCAGAAGCGAGAGAAAAAAGTGGCTACGTCATTACCAAGTGCCAAACCACGGTCTATGGCCTTTGTCCAGAGTGCCAGAAAAAGAAGCAGTAGAAGAAATGAATAAGGAGCCTATCAGGCTCTTTTTTTATATGTCAAAACTACACTAGGATAGCAAAAGAAAAATAGGAAAAATCATGATATAATATACTTTTGAAATCAAACAAAAGGAGAACGAGATGAAAAAGCTGGAAAATTTTTCCTGGAAGATGTGGCACCTATATGCCTTGGCAGCTGTGACCATTTTTATGATTGGTGCCATATGGTCTTTCTTTTTCTTGAAAACAGCTCCTCATGTAGCTGGATAGAGAAATAATGTTTGAGAAATGAGGAGTTACAGAAAGATTTAAAAAATGAAAATAAAGAGTGAAAAATTAAAAAGTTTCCTTGTCATTGTTGGTTTTTTTATCATTTTAAGTGTTTGTTTTTATAAAAATTTAGAATCAAATATCAAGGAAATCTACAAGAATAATCATTATACAGGAGATATTCGGATCACGAGCCTTTCGCTTAAAAGTGAAATAAAACGAGTGATTAATGCTAATTATACCTATTCTGAAATGGTTAATGGGGAGGTCATCTCTATTCCATTGAAGAAACAAATGATGTTTGAACAAATCATTTTGCCATATTCTCCACCTTTAGCTAAAGAGGGACGTTTTGGATTACTTGGTGATTCGATGGAAATGTATAGTGAGTCTCCTAGCACGTATGTACCGATTCTTGAAAAAGCATTAGAAATCAATCCTGAAAGGAAAAGGTTGGAACAGGAATTAAAGAAAAAAATAGATCAAAATTCTATTTTAAGAGGATCGAAGGTTACATTAAAACTTGGTATTTCAAGTAATATAAAGTATGTTGGTGGGATACATTGGCTTGAAGATTACGAGAAACAATCGGCGAAGAAGGGACGGACTGTTCTTGGAGGATGGTATGGTTTTCCGGTAAAAGAAGCTTTAGATAATGATGTCCTATATGTTCAAGTGACATTACCTAAAGGTGTGAAGAGGGATCATATCCGATTTAAGGATGAATTAGAAGCGATTGTACAAACATCGAGTTTGCCAAATGGTCTCTATGTCTTAGGAACTGTGACAGATTCGAATTTCGATGAGGTTGAGATTGAAGACAGAGTGGTTAAGGAAAGGAATTAAAGATGTCAGGAAGAAAACAAGAAAGTAATCTTAGTTTAGTCTGGGAGCTTGCGTTGTATATTGTTCTAGTTCTATCAATTTGTTGGGTTTCCATTTTTGAATGGTCGTTTATTATTCGTATTCTGATGATTCGCAGGTTTTTCTTTTTCGGAAAAGCAACTCAGTATTTTGGGGGCAAGAATTTAAAGGTTTGGTGAATTCTTATTTTATTACTTCTCTCATACTATTAATTATTTTACCTATTGTAGCCTATTTTATTCATGATTCTTTTGAGAAAAAAGGATGCCCGTTTTTGGCTAGTCTGCAATCTTTTTTGATTTACCTATCTTGTAGTGTTATTTTAATATATGCTGCATTTTCATTAACAATTCAAACAGTATATTATAATTTGGGGTTTGGTGTTTATTTCTGTCTGCTAATTTATATGGTTCATATGTATAGTGATTTGAAAGATATCAGAAAAATGATTGAACAAAGAAATTCATTGACTGAAGAGAATCAAGCAACAGAATAGCCTGTCTCAGTGAAAGAAGAAACATTCCTCATTTTCAAACCAGAGCCGTCAGGCTCTTTTTTTAATCCATGACAGTCTACCTGTATTTTATACCGGGAGAAAAATAGAGAAAATCATGATATAATATACTTTTATGATTAAATAAAAGGAGAATGAGATGAAAAAGCTGGAGAATTTTTCGTGGAAGATGTGGCAGGTCTATGCCTTAGCAGCAGTGACGATTTTTATGATTGGTGCCATATGGTCATTCTTTTTCTTGAAAACGGTCCCTCATATAGTTGGGTAGAGTAACAATGTTTGTGAGATAAGGAGTTATATAAAGATTTAAAAAATGAAAATAAAGAGTGAAAAACTAAAAAGTTTACTGGTCATTGTTGGTTTTTTTATCCTTTTAAGTATTTGTTTTTATAAAAATTTAGAATCGAATATTAAGGGGATTTATCAGAGCCATCATTACCCTGGTAATATCAGGATCACAGGGTTCTCATTTACAACTCAAGACACATTAGGAATTGATGTCAATTATACTTATTCTGAAAAAATAAACGGCAAAGAAATTTCCATTCCATTGAAGAAAAATTTAGAGTATGGACAATTCATTATTCCATATTCTGCAGGTATAGATGAGAAGGAAAATGCTGGCTTACTGAATGGCTATATGGGCTCTCGTGAGCCATTTACTGTCTATGTTCCAATTATAGAAAAGTCTATAGAGCTAAACCCAGAAAGTAAAAAATTAGAACAGGAAATAAAGAAAAAAATTGACCAAAACAGTGTTTTAAAAGGGTCTACTGTCCAATTAAAACTGAGTATGATGAGTGATTTAAATAATATCGATGGAGGCAGTTGGCTTGAAAGTTATGAAAATCAATCAATGAAGCATCGGCGTACAGTTCTTGGAGGCTGGTATAATTTTCCTATCAGAGAAGCTTTATCAAGTGAGGCTATCTATGTTCACATTATCTTACCTCAAGGAGTGGATAGGGATAGTATTCAATTTCAACAAGAGTTAGAAAAGATCATAGAAAAAACAGGTTTACCGAATGGTGCCTATTCTCTAAATACTGTGGATGAAACAAGCAGAATGGCGCTTTTTATTAAAGATGGAAAAGTTACAGAAAGGAAGTAAAGAAGTCAATGACAAAAGAAACAAGCAATTATAGTATGGCATGGGAAATTGGATTATTTGGTTTTCTTTGTTTAACTGTTTTTGTATTCCCAGTTTTGACCTACCATGGATCACCGGTTTATCTATTCCTAGACAGTGATTCTGTATTTTTAGGGGAAGATTTTCAACATGTTGTAAACTCTTATTTCACAGTTTCCATCGTATTGTTATTAGTTCTCCCTGTTATAGCTTCTTCAAGTAATTATTTTTTAGAGAAAAGAGGTTATCCTTTTTTAGCCAGTTTACAGTCCTTTCTTATTTTTATATCCTGTTTCGTCATTTTGCAGTATGCCATGTTTTCTCTTACAACTCAAATGGAGAAATGCACTTTGAATATAGGTACTTATCTTGTTGGGTTCAATTATGTGCTCCATATTTATAGTGATTTAAAAGATTTAAGAAAAATGATTGAACAACGAAATTCCTCGACGGAAGAGGATCAAACGGCAGAATAAGATGATATCTAATTATGAATCTTTTAGTCTAAGTAATGCAATCTATTTTCAAACCAGAGCCGTCAGGCTCTTTTTTGTGAGAAATTGCACTTTTCTATAGTCGCCACTAGATTTTTTACTGAAAATCTAGTAGAATAAAATAGATAAACGGGGGAAACCTCGGAGAATAAAAAGGAGATCCATCTAATGGTAAAATTGGTTTTTGCTCGCCACGGTGAGTCTGAATGGAACAAAGCTAACCTTTTCACTGGTTGGGCTGATGTTGATTTGTCTGAAAAAGGTACACAACAAGCGATCGACGCTGGTAAATTGATCAAAGAAGCAGGTATCGAATTTGACCAAGCTTACACTTCAGTATTGAAACGTGCGATCAAAACTACTAACTTGGCTCTTGAAGCTTCTGACCAATTGTGGGTTCCAGTTGAAAAATCATGGCGCTTGAACGAACGTCACTACGGTGGTTTGACTGGTAAAAACAAAGCAGAAGCTGCTGAACAATTTGGTGATGAACAAGTTCACATCTGGCGTCGTTCATACGATGTATTGCCTCCTGCAATGGACCGTGATGATGAACACTCAGCACACACTGACCGTCGTTACGCTTCACTTGATGACTCAGTGATTCCAGATGCTGAAAACTTGAAAGTGACGTTGGAACGCGCCCTTCCATTCTGGGAAGATAAAATCGCTCCAGCTCTTAAAGATGGTAAAAACGTATTCGTAGGAGCACACGGTAACTCAATCCGTGCCCTTGTAAAACACATCAAACAGTTGTCAGACGACGAAATCATGGATGTGGAAATCCCTAACTTCCCACCATTGGTATTCGAATTTGACGAAAAATTGAACGTTGTAAAAGAATACTATCTTGGTAAATAAAAATATCCAGTGGATATTTTTATCCCGAGCCTGAAAATGCCAAAGCGAGGCAATTTTAGCAGGATTTGTTATCAATCATAGAAAGCTGACTTCGGTCAGCTTTTTTTTGTTCATCGTAAACCTAGCCGCTTTTGGGTTTTCAGGGTCTCCTAAAAATGATATAATGAAGTGTTATTACATAAGGTTTCATTAGCCTTGAAAGGAAAAGAAAATGACAAAATCATTCTACATCACAACCCCTATCTATTACCCATCTGGTAAATTGCATATCGGTTCAGCTTATACAACCATTGCTTGTGACGTCTTGGCGCGTTACAAACGTATGATGAACTACGATGTGTTCTATCTGACTGGTCTCGATGAGCACGGGCAAAAGATCCAGCAAAAAGCAGAAGAAGCTGGGATCACGCCACAAGCTTATGTAGATGGGATGGCCGTTGGAGTGAAAGAACTCTGGCAATTGCTCGATATCTCATACGATAAATTCATCCGTACGACAGACGACTACCATGAAAAAGTGGTGGCCCAGGTCTTTGAACGCTTGCTTGCGCAAGACGACATCTACCTTGGTGAATACTCTGGTTGGTACTCAGTCTCTGATGAAGAGTTCTTTACAGAAAGCCAATTGGCTGAGGTTTACCGTGATGAGAATGGTAAGGTCATCGGTGGGGTAGCCCCATCAGGCCACGAAGTAGAATGGGTTTCTGAAGAATCTTATTTCCTTCGTCTCAGCAAATACCAAGACCGCTTGGTTGAATTTTTCAAATCCCAACCTGATTTCATCACGCCAGATGGCCGTCTCAATGAAATGTTGAAAAACTTCATCGAACCCGGTTTGGAAGACTTGGCGGTATCTCGGACAACCTTTACCTGGGGTGTGCCAGTCCCATCTAATCCAAAACACGTGGTCTATGTATGGATCGATGCCCTTCTTAACTATGTGACCGCTCTTGGTTACGGTCAAGAAGATCATGAAAACTTTGACAAATTCTGGAACGGAACCGTCTTCCACATGGTCGGAAAAGACATCCTTCGTTTCCACTCCATCTACTGGCCGATCCTTCTCATGATGCTCGATATCAAATTGCCAGAACGTTTGATTGCCCATGGTTGGTTTGTCATGAAAGACGGCAAGATGTCTAAGTCGAAAGGAAATGTCATCTACCCAGAAATGTTGGTGGAACGCTTCGGCTTGGATCCACTCCGTTACTACCTCATGCGCAGTCTGCCAGTTGGTTCAGATGGTACTTTCACACCAGAAGACTACGTGGCTCGCATCAACTATGAATTGGCCAATGACCTTGGAAACCTCCTCAACCGGACGGTGGCCATGATCAACAAGTACTTTGGTGGTCAAGTCCCTGCTTATATCGAAAATGCCACTGCATTTGATGCAGATTTGGCCAAGGTAGTCGAAGAAAACATCGCTGAATACCACAAGCAAATGAACGCGGTTGATTACCCACGCGCTTTGGAAGCAGTGTGGAATATCATCTCTCGTACCAACAAGTACATCGATGAGACAGCTCCTTGGGTCCTTGCCAAAGAAGATGGTGACAAGGAACAATTGGCAGCGGTCATGGCTCACTTGGCAGCTAGCCTTCGTGTCGTAGCTCACTTGATCCAACCATTTATGATGAACACCTCAAATGCCATCATGGAACAACTTGGCTTGGGCTTGGACTTCGATCTTGAAACTTGACCCTAGCAGGCTTCCCTGAAAATGTCACAGTGGTTGCTAAAGGAACTCCAATCTTCCCTCGCCTGGATATGGATGAAGAAATTGCCTACATCCAATCTCAAATGACTGCTGGCAAACCACAAGAAAAAGAATGGATTCCAGAAGAAGTGGAACTCAAGTCTGAAAAAGACGAGATCAAATTTGAAGACTTTGACAAGGTTGAAATCCGTGTAGCAGAGGTCAAAGAAGTTGAACGCGTCGAAGGATCAGACAAATTGCTTCGCTTCCGCCTAGATGCAGGAGATGGCGAAGACCGTCAAATCCTCTCTGGTATCGCGAAATTCTATCCAAATGAACAAGAATTGGTCGGCAAGAAACTTCAAATCGTGGCCAACCTCAAACCACGTAAGATGATGAAGAAATATGTCAGCCAAGGCATGATTCTTTCTGCAGAACACGGGGATCAATTAACGGTCTTGACCGTTGATCCATCTGTTCCAAATGGAAGCATCATTGGCTAAACGATACAACAAAAGCTCTCCTGGAATGGAGAGCTTTTGTTGTATCGCTATAGTATTCATCATTGAGTATTACAAGGATGTTAGATGCGTCCTATTCCTCATGAATGTTAATGGAGACTTCCACAGTGAGAAAAGAGTCTGAAACAGTTTCGTTTCAGACTCTTGGAAGCTTTGAGACAGTAGGCTCAAAGCTTAGGTATGGAATCCCAGAGGGATTCGCTACCGTCCGTCCTCACCTAAGGAAAGTCTCCAATTTCATTTCTTGATTCATTTCCTATTCATCTGGCCTGTATTCCAGAATATCTCCTGGCTGGCAGTCCAGTTCTTTGCAGATGGCTTCAAGGGTGGTGAAGCGAATGGCTTTGGCCTTGCCTGTCTTGAGGATGGAGAGGTTGGCTGTCGTAATGCCGATTTTGTCAGCTAGCTCATTGGATTTCATTTTTCGCTTGGCCAGCATGACATCTAGATTAACGATAATCATGGTCCCCTCCTTAAATGGTCAGCTCATTTTCTTCAGCGATCTCAATCCCTCTTTCCAGGATCTTGCCAAGGACCCAGACAATTGCAACGGCTAGGAGAAGATCCGAGTTAAAGGAGAATTGGAAGGTGAAGGGAAGGAGATAAACATCACCACTAGTTTCAAATGTGCCGGACATAAAGGTTAAAACCAGCAAGACCTTCCAAGCTCGGTTACAGAGCTCTATATTAGAGTGAGAAAAAATCTTTTCTTGGTAGAGATTTTGGAGGAAGCTACGAATGGTGATGAAAAGATAAATATAGATAGCGCTTGAGAAAATTGGGAAGATCAATTGCCATAGAGGTTGCGGATGTTTGGGGAAGAGTTGGATACCATTCACATTAACGGACAAGCGTCTTGTTTGAATGAGATCTTCAAACACTCCCATACGTGAAAGCAGGTGGACGACCAGTGCTACCACGGTCATAAAGCCACAGAAGTAAATAAAAGCCGTTAAGACTTCAATGATATTTTTTAGGGTTTTCGAGTTTTTCATCGCAAGCCTCCTTAAAGTTTATTGATTATTTACTTATAGTATACTCTTTATAAAAAAATAGTCAATAAAAAAGTATCGAAAAACGATAAAAAAATAATGTTAAACAAAATATTATTTTTGAAAAACAGGGATTATTTGTTAAAGCTTGAAAAATGAGTCTCAAGCGAGAAAACCACTACATAGAGGGGAATTTTACTATACTTTCGATTTAGGGTATACTAGTGTAAAGATCTTATTCCATGGAGGTAGTAAAATGAATCTAAAATGGAAGAAAAAATACTTAGGACCGATTCTGGGATTGGTCGGAGCTATTGTCCTGATTGGAGGAGTCTATCTTTATTCTAGCTCGAACATCCAACCGGACCATCAAAAGGAATTTAACCAGACCAACAAAAAGGTCATCAAGCTAAAGAAAAACCCATTGACTTGAGCGGGGATTATATCTCCAATGAACGGGATGAAGCTAAAATCGAGAAAAATGGCAAAGCCTGGAAGATTGCTTACCAAACGGCTGATGGCAAGGTGTCCGCTGAATTTAGCACCGATTGGAAGGTTGAAGGGGCCAATAAAATCTCAACAGGTAAGATGAAGAAGTCAGATGGCAATACTGATTTTACAGTGACGGTTCGTGTCTTTAAATACAAGACAGACAATAAACCTTTGATCACGGTCACCATGTCTGACCAAAATCCCGATCACGAGATGGTCTTTGCCAATCGGGAGGATTTTTTCAAATCGACAGATCCTAACGATGCTATCCTTGAAGGCAATCTCTCCGCATTTGAGGGGTCCTATTCCAATGATTCCTATGAAAAAGAAATCGCGGCTTCAGGCTTTAAACTCTATGGATTTACGCCGGATGAATATTACCAAAACAAAGCCAGCGCCTTTCCAAGTATTATAAATGGTGAGACAGGCTGGACCTTCTGGAGTGGGGGGACTCGGGCTAGTTACCTTTTCAATAAAGATAAAAAGCCCAAGAAACGTAAGGCTATTATGAAGTGTATTTCGTAGGGGCCAATGCGACGGCTATCCAAGGTCAAGAGCAAAGCCTGTACTTGATCCCTGCGGGTGTAACCGGTCCTGATGGAGTGGTTTCACAAGAGCGTCGGATTCTCTTTGGTGATGTAGCCTTCCGGGATTACCATCCAGAGTGGTGGAAAGCCTATCCACAAGTGAAAAATGAGAAGGATCTAGATATTGCTGCCATTAACGGAGGCGATTTCTCAAGCCTAGTTGGAACCTGGCGCAATGGCAAGGGGGCTGAGATCGTCATCCAAGCAGATGGAAAAGTCAAGGGTCAAGGTAGCCTTAAGGCCGTTGCGGACTCAGATAAGAAGAGCAAGATCCCTTACGTTGAGATGAAGATGGGTGAAACTGGAGCAGCCATTGGACTGCTAAAAATTGGCTTCCAAAATCCAGATGGAGACCAGTCTGACACCAGTAAGCCACGTCTGGTGCTCACTCAATCTGCAGGCAACTACCCAGCGGATCAATATTTCTACCGTCAATAAAAGAGAGTGGGACAGAAATCGGTCATTCGTTAGAATTTGATTTCGTCGTCCCACCTCCGCACAGTTGAGTGGGCTCTACTACTGCGTCTTGCTCGACACTCCAAAGACAATTGAGAGGCTAGGACTTTTGTCCCAGCCTCTTTTTTACTGCAAGGAAGGTTCATTGAGTCTATGCAAATGCGAGTCCCGATCATTAAAAGGAAAAAAATGTAAAAAAGGCTTGACAAAGTAACTCATTAGCAGTATTATTAACTAGTTAATTAACTGATTAATGAACTGGTTAATAAAATAACATAGAGGTGAAGGATGATGAGGAGAAAAATGAAGGTTTTGGGACTCTTGTTCCTCGGTTTCTTTCTGCTTACAGCTTGTGCTAGTCAAGGAAATGCAGGAAAGCCCCCTTCTAGAAAAGGCCTTAAAATTGTTACGAGTTTATCCGATCTATGCCCTGGTCAAGGAAATCTCTGGAGATCAAAATGACATCTGGATGGTTCAGTCAGGTGCAGGGATTCATGATTACGAGCCCTCAACCAAGGAAGTGGCTCAGATCTATGATGCGGATGTATTTGTCTATCATTCTCAGACCCTGGAATCATGGGCCGGTCGTTTAGATCCTAACCTACAAGGCTCCAAGTTACAGGTGATCGAAGGCAGCCAAGGAATGACCCTTGATAAGGTGGCTGGTTTAGAGGATGTTGAGGCTGGTCGGGGAAAGGAAGACAAGCACTTGTATGATCCGCATACCTGGTTGGACCCAGTCAAGGTCGCAGAAGAAGGAAAGATCATCGCTCAGCGCTTGGGGGAGATCGATCCCAAAAATAGGAAGCTCTATCAGGCCAATGCCCAACAGCTTAAAAAGCGCTGTGAGGAATTAGTAGCTCGCTACCAGCCTATCTTTGACAAGGCCAAGCAAAAGACGTTTGTAACCCAGCACACGGCCTTTTCTTATCTGGCCAAACGCTTTGGTCTCAAGCAGTTAGGGATTGCAGGGATTTCTCCAGAGCAAGAACCGACTGCCCGGCAATTGGCGGAGATCCAGCAGTTTGTCAAAGATTATCAGGTGAAAACGATCTTTGTGGAGAAGCACACGTCATCAAAGGTGGCAGATAGTATTGCTAAAGCAACAGGGGCACGTGTCAAGGTATTGGATCCTCTGGAAGCCGATCCGCAAAACGACAAAGATCTATTAGAAAATTTAGAAGAAAATATGGCGAGTTTAGCCAAGGAAATAGAGGAGTAAATCAAGAGATGAAGAAAAAGGGAACGATTGGAATTGTAGCGACTTTGGGACTGGGACTCTGTGCCTATGCGCTCAGTCAGCAGCCACAAGTTAAGGAAGAGAAAAAGAATCAGATTCAGTATCTACACGCAGAAAAGAAACCGTCATCGACTGCCTCCAGCAAAAAGGAAGACAGCATCCAAGCAGTCAATGCCAAGGAAAAGACGCAGGCGGAGCAGATTGTCATCAAGATTACAGATGAAGGCTTTGTCACTTCTCATGGGGATCATTTTCATTACTATAGTGGCAAGGTCCCGTTTGATGCGATCTTTAGTGAGGAGTTGATTTTGCGAGATCCAACCTATCAGCTCCAAGAAGCTGATATTGTCAGCAAGGTCAAGGATGGCTATATCATTAAACGCGCTGGTAAATACTATCTCTACTTAAAGGATGCTCAGCATACGGTTAATGTGCGCTCGATCGAGGAGATCGCTCAACAACAAAAAGGAGGCACCAAAGAAGAAGGAGAGACGGGATCGGTGCAGGCAAGCTCCTCGCACAAAGGGGTCAAAACCCGAGATTTTCGTCAGCCAAGTCAAGCGCTAAAAGAGGGAAAGACCCTTGAAACGCTGACGGCTAAGAACCATACAGGGGGAGGCTATCGTACCGATGATGGCTATGTCTTTAGCCCTGGAGATGTCATTTCTGATACAGGGGATGGTTTCATTGTGCCCCATGGTGGACATTATCATTATATTCCAAAGAGCGCCTTATCTGCTGGCGAGTTAGCAGCAGCCCTCTCTGTCTTAGGCAGTCAAAGTGGCCATCAAGCTCAAAGCTCGCACTTAGCTAGCCCAAGTGCAGAAGCAAGCAAGAATCAAGGGACACCAGATCAAGCCTCTCCAAGTTCAGGAAAACAAACTGGTAGCCAGCTGGCAGCCAGTCCGACTCATACACAGACGACACCAGTGCCTTCTAGTCCGGCTACCTCGAAATCGAGTCCAACGCTCAGCAATCTGTTAGAAGAATTGCAGAAAACACCTCTGACTTCTCGTCATGTGGAATCTGATGGTTCTGTCTTTGATCCGAGTAAGATTACCAAGTGGACCGATCAAGGAATTGTCTACCCTCATGGGGATCATTTCCACTTTATCCCTTACAGTTCTCTCTCTCCTTTAGAGCGTGAGTTGGCTCGGCAATTCCAACTGCTTCGGGCCCAGGGTGCCACGACACCTGCAGAAATAAGTCCAAGTCGCCCTTCAAGTCCAAGTGCAAAACCAGTTGAGCATGATCACGAGCATGAACATGGGGACAGTCAGGACCACGAGCACGGAGAGGAACACGATCATGGCTTCCACGCAGACAAGGTCATCAGTAAGGACGAGGACGGCTATATGGTCGCTCATGGTAACCACGCCCATTATTTCTACAAGAAAGATCTCTCTCCTCAAGAGATCGCAGCAGCGGAAGCCACTCTAGCTAGCAAGAAGGAAGAGGGTAAGGGCCAGCCACTGACAGATGATGTTGCCAGCTATTCTCGCGATGCCTCAGATGAGGAAAAGATCCAGTACATCAGCAAGACTTACGGCGTCCCACGCGAGGCTATTAAGATTTCCAATGGTTTCTTTGTCTTTAACAACCCCGATCAAGAATACGATCCGACCCACATCCACCCTTATGCTGTTCGTAAGGAACATGTACGGATTCCGCTTGAGACGGGCAATCCTGAACTAGACTTTATCAATGAACTCTATGCAACAGCGCTTCGTTCAGGAATTTCTCCTTATAGCCTCCAGATTGAAAATGGCCAGTTTGTCATCCCGCATGGTGATCACAACCACTATATCAAGGTGCAATCAGCGGGACTAGCAGACTACTTAGCCCACCGTCTTCCAACGATTCAATCGCCATACAAAAAAGGAGACTTGGATAAAAAAGCAGTAGAGGACAGGGTCAACCAACTTTTAGCAGAAAGCCGAACTCTTTACGCTTCTGATCCATTGCAGCAACGACGGATTGAGCTCATCTTGGGCCACTTCTTAGAAAACGTCAAGAGTTTCCCAAGTAACTCAACGGAAGGCTACCTAGCCAGTCTCAACCAGGTTGACCAGCAATACATCCATGCGACTCAAACAGTCAAACCAAAAGAAGAGACAGCCTTGGACCGTCGCTACCAGGAATTACTGGAACAAGTGCGCTTGCTAGACACAGAAGCCTTCCAACTGAAGAAGGAAGGATTGGTCTCACAACTGCAGGAAGCCTATGCTGCCAAGGACAGCAAGCGTTTAGAGCAGGAAGGGAAGCTATTAGAGGCGGTTCAGGAGATGCAAGATCGGACAGGTGTGACATCGGTCGACTATCTCAAGTATTTCTATCAAAGCTTGAGCGATGCGCGCTTGACACCAGAACTACGCACCAAGGCGGCAGATCTAGCCTTGAAACTCTATCGGGCCCAAGCCTTTGAAGAAGCCTGGGATTCTAAAGCTCACTTTATGGAACTCTACCAAACCAAACAGGCAATTGACCAGCTCTTCTCTCAAGACAAAGGCCAAACCTATCCTGTTGAAAAAACAGTTTTGGATCAAAAAGGAAGTCAGGCCCCATCTTATAACTTAGCGGTTTACGATTTCCTCAAGGGCTTGTATGGAGAGTTGGACAAGGCGACAGAAGCCCGTCAACGAACCAGCATCCTGACAGCCCTCTCAGAGCAAATCCAGTCGCTCTTGCCACAAGTCGAAGACCAAGGCAAACGAACTGCATTTGAAGCAGATTTGGCTCAGCTTGGGAATGAGACGGATCCAGACCAGGCGATTGCAAGTGGGAAAGCTCTGTTACGTGAAATCAGTGACACCATTGAAAAGCAAAAACAAAAGCAAACGGAAGTGCCTCAGGTTGGGGATGTCGCACTTTACCAACAGCTCTATAACCAATTGATGGCCTTGCACCAACAATTGCAGGACAAGGGAGCCAGTGATGCTCTGTTTGATCGTTTGGAAGCTCTCTTTGATCAATTGGCGAATCCAAAGAGCGACAAGGCAGCCTTACTACAGGCTATCCAAGCCTTTCAGGCAGAGCTGGCAGCAGCGCCATCTGCAAGAGAAGTGACCAAACCAACGACCACAGCTGAAACACCTCTAGCTACAACGCCGGTTGAAACAGAAGCTCCAGCCTCAGAAGGGAACACCACCGCCACAACGGAGACAGAAACAGAGCCTGCAAGCCCAGCTTCCACAGAAGTAAGCCAGCCAGATGCTCCATCTTCTCAGAATCAATAGAAAACAGAAAATCATCTGAAAGACATTTCAGATGATTTTTGCGTTTTAGTGAATAGAAGAGGTGGTCTCTTTTTTCAGTAGTTGCCCCTCACTCTTTATGCTCAAGAAGCAGTGGTGAGGTGGTCTCGACGGCTTTTTTTCGCTTGAAAAATGCAGCCATTTGAACCAGGATACGGGGAACCGTCTGCCAGTTTTTCCAGGCTTTGACACGGGTGTCGAGGAGTTGCTTGGCTAGACGTTCCAGCATTTCTCGCTCGGTGGGATCTAGGTCTTGAGCATTTTGGAGGATTTCTTTGGCCTTGGCTAGCTGTTTAAAATCCGTTAGGTCATTGATCGAAGTGATGCCGGCATCCAGAAAAATGCCAAAAAAGGTATCAAAGAACTTCTTGCGCTCATCCGCCGATGTCTCGCGAACCCATTGTTTTAAAGTGAGATCCGTCTGCTGGCTATCCGGACTAGTCTCAGTAACCGTCACAAAACTGAGGTCCTTCGTTTCCCAAGTAAAAGCATCGTGCTGGACAAAGCCACCAAAAGCTCGACTTTTAACAATTGTAGCAGGCTCAGGAACTTCTAGCATCATGCCGACGATGGATCCTTGTGGGACAAAACGACGAATTTTTGGGGATGTACGCTGGTAGCCTTGGATTTCAATAACAGCCTTGTTGAGGCCAGGAGCATCGTAGCTGTAGATAGCATCGACTCGTTCAAACAAAGGATCCGGCAGGTAGGTGCAGGCATAGGTCGCAAGATTGCCCCCTTTGGAGTGTCCGGCTACCATAAATCGCCCTTTTGGAAATTCCTTCATGACGTTTTGCAGGTAGCTAGCTGCGCGCTTCTGGGCTGGAACATGGTCCATATAGGTCATGTGGAAGTCTTCCTTCCAGCCGATCAAGGTATCATCCGTCCCTCTATAGACAACTAAATACACATCCATGGTAAGACGATAGGTCATGGCCGCAAATTGTTTCTGAACATCAGGATCGTACTCATCGACATAGTTGAGGAGTTTGATGTTCTTAAAGCGCTTAGAAGTAGCTAGCTCATCGACTAAGTGCAGGTGTTGATTCGTCACGATGAAATTGGTAGTCCGGTCGATCAGTTCCATCGCATCAGACAAACGGACTTCAATATTGGTCGTATCTCCTTGAGGCACAATGTGTCCAAAGGGTAAATAAGTTAGCTCTGTCAATGCAAGGACATCCAGTTCATTGAAAGGACGGTCATATATGGAATCGTAGGTCACTTCCTTTAGGTAATCAAAAATAGTTGACATCTGTGCCTCCCGTGTCTCATTTCTTTCAGTATAGCACAAAAATGGATGAGGAAAAAGCGCCTTCCATCAAGAAAGTAGGAGTGAGACTTTCTTTCCCTCTGAAACAACCTTTTTCTCTGCTTCTTAATCTGTTATAATAGGAAGAAGAAAAAAAGAAGGAAAGAAAGCCATGCATAAATTCTCTTAGTGGAAGATGATGAAATTATTCGCCAACAGGTCAAACAATTATTGGAACAATGGGGCTATGAAGTGGTCGCAGTAGAGGATTTTATGGATGTCCTTGGGATCTTCGTCGCAAGTGACCCCCACTTGATACTCATGGATATTGGCCTGCCTCTCTACAATGGTTACCACTGGTGCCAGGAGATTCGCAAGGTTTCAAAGGTTCCGATCATGTTTCTTTCTTCACGGGATCAAGCCATGGATATTGTCATGGCCATCAATATGGGTGGAGACGACTTTGTTACCAAACCCTTTGATCAAAATGTGCTCCTTGCCAAGGTCCAAGGACTCTTGCGCCGCTCTTACGAATTTGGGACAGATCAAAACCTGCTGGAGCACCGTGGGGCTATTCTCAATCTCAAGTCCACAGACTTGATGTATCAAGGAGAAGTCATTAAGCTGACCAAGAATGAATTTCAGATTTTGCGGGTCCTGTTTGAGCATGCGGGCAGTATCGTAGCACGGGATGATATGATGAAAGAACTCTGGAATAGCGACTTCTTTATTGATGACAACACCTTGTCTGTCAATGTAGCTCGCCTGCGAAAGAAACTAGAAGAGGTTGGCTTGTCAAACTTCATCGAAACCAAGAAAGGCATCGGTTACGGGTTGGTCCATGAATAAATCTGGTAATATCTTTTGGCAGTATGTGGTATCCCGCAGGCGCTTGCTCTTTCTAGTAGTCATCTTTTTGATCGTCGATCTGATCTTTGCCTATCTCTTTCCAGAGGCTGGGACGGTTTTCCTTTATTCGACACTAGTGCTAGGCTTTTTTGCCCTCTGTGTCTTGGTCTGGGATTTTGCCACGACCTTTCAGGAGTACCGCAAAGCCGCGCTGTATGAGGAAATAGAGGTTGCCTCCCCTCTGGAACATCTCCTTTATGAAAAATACATGGAAGAAAAGCAGGCACGCCTGGAGGAAAGTAAAACAGCCCAGGCCAAGTTCAATGACCTGATGGATTACTACACTCTCTGGGTTCACCAGATTAAGACGCCCATTGCAGCTAGCCAGCTCTTGGTCCAAGATGTCGAGACCCCTATGGTCAAGCAACAGATGGAGCAGGAACTTTTCAAGATTGATTCCTATGCCAATCTGGTTCTGCAATACCTGCGACTTGAGAGTTTTCATGACGACCTGGTCTTAAAGCGCGTGTCGCTAGAGGACTTGGTCAAAGAAGTGATCCGCAAATATGCCCTCTTTTTTATCCAAAGAACTTGACAGTGGACCTGCATGATTTGGATGTCACCGTCATTACTGATCGCAAGTGGCTCTTGGTCATCATCGAGCAGCTCTTGTCCAATAGCCTCAAGTACACCAGCACAGGTGGCATTGAGATTTATTTCAAAGACCAGACCCTCTATATAAAAGACAGCGGGATTGGGATCAAAAATAGCGATGTCCTCCGTGTCTTTGAGCGGGGCTTCTCGGGCTACAATGGCCACATGACCCAGCAATCCTCAGGTCTGGGGCTCTATTTGTCTAAGAAAATCGCAGAGCAATTGGGCCACAAGATCACCCTCCATTCAGAGATCGGCCAAGGCACGACGGTGGCCATTCGCTTTGAAGAGAAGAAATTGTTGATGGATTAGTTTTTTTCCATCTTACAAAAATGTAAGAAATAAACGCTAAAATGAAAGGTTAGGTTATGGTAGCCGCCTTTTATTTTTTATACAATAGTCTCATCAAATGAAGGAGGTCAAGAAAATGAAACTCTTGAAATGGATGAAAGAACCCAAAATGATTAAAAAACCAAATAACCAAACCGATTTGGAAAAGGCAGAATTTGGTCGCCAAGTCCTACAACAAACCCAAGAATTTTTCTTGATCTACTAGTAAAAGGAGAAAAGTATGTCATTGCTAGACGTTCAACACATCAAAAAAATCTACAAAACCCGCTTTCAAGGGACGCAAGTCGAAGCCTTAAAGGACATTCACTTCACCGTGGAAAAGGGTGAATACGTCGCCATCATGGGGGAATCAGGGTCCGGGAAATCGACCCTCCTCAATATCCTAGCCATGCTAGACCAGCCGACGGAAGGACGGGTCTACCTCAACGGTACCGATACTTCAACCATCAAGAACAAGGATGCGTCCAGCTTTCGTCGGGAAAAACTAGGCTTTGTCTTTCAAGACTTTAATCTGCTGGACACCTTGTCCGTCAAGGACAATATCCTCCTGCCTTAGTCCTCTCACGCAAACCGGTCAAGGAAATGATGACGAAGGTGGATAGCGTGAGTCGAGAGTTGGGGATCCATCAGCTCTTAGAAAAATACCCCTACGAAATCTCTGGTGGTCAAAAACAACGAGTGGCTGTTGCACGGGCTATCATCACCTCACCTGAAATCCTCCTTGCCGATGAGCCAACAGGGGCGTTGGATTCCAAGTCTTCGGCTGCGTTGCTCGACGTCTTTGAAGATATCAATAGCATGGGTCAAACCATTCTCATGGTGACCCACTCAACTGCCGCCGCAGCTCGGGCCAAGCGCGTGCTCTTTATCAAGGACGGAATTCTTTACAACCAGATTTTCCGTGGGGAAAAAACGGAGCGTCAGATGTTCCAAGAAATCTCAGATACTCTGACGGTCATGGCAAGTGAGGTGGAGTAGATGTTTCGATTAACCACTAAATTAGCTTGCTCCAATCTCATCAAGAACCGCAAGCTCTATTATCCCTTTGCGATTGCGGTCATTCTCGCAGTGACCATCGCCTACCTCTTTGACTCCCTGACCTTTAATCCCCACATTTCTCAGCTTCGAGGGGGATCTCCCATGCTCTTCACCCTTGGTTTGGGACTGTTCGTGGTCAATGTTGCGGGGGCTATCATCGTGCTCTATGCCAATAGCTTTGTCATGAAAAACCGCTCCAAGGAGCTGGGGATTTATAGCATGCTAGGCCTTGAAAAACGCCATCTCATCAGCATGATCTTCAAGGAGCTCTTGATTTTTGGCTCTATGACTATCTCAGCCGGTGTCTTGATCGGAGCCCTCTTTGACAAGCTGATCTTTGCCTTTCTCTTGAAACTGATGAAGATGAAGGTCCAGCTAGTATCCACCTTCCAACCTGGGATTGTAGTCTTGGTCTTTGTCACCTTTGGCCTCATCTTTGCCCTTTTGGTCCTTCTCAACGCTTGGCGCATTCTCCGTTTGAATGCTCTGCAACTGACACGTGAGAAAGCCAGTGGTGAAAAGAAGGCTCGCTTCTTGTGGCCCCAAACCATCCTGGGCTTAGCCTCTCTCGGTTTGGATACTACCTAGCTTTGTCTGTCAAAGACCCCATGTCTGCGATTGTAACCTTCTTTCTAGCCGTTGTCTTGGTTATGATTGGGACCTACTTGCTCTTTAATGCAGGGATCACCGTCTTCTTGCACCTACTCAAGAAAAAGAAGGGGTATTATTACCAACCCAACAACATGATTTCGGTCTCTAACCTCATCTATCGCATGAAGAAAAATGCAGTGGGCCTTGCGACTATTGCCATCCTCTCGACCATGGTATTGGTAACCATTTCTGCAGCCACCAACATCTATGTCGGTGGCGAAATGTTCAAGAAGATCATGTCTCCTCATGACTTCTCTGTCCAAGGAAAAGGGGTAGACTTGGAGCAAATCAATCAGAAATTTGATGAATTTGCTTCTGAACATCATCTTGAGATCAAGAATCGCGACCTGATGACCTATGCCAACTTTGGGGTCAAATCGCAAAAGGGTACGGATTTCACAGTCTATCCAGCCGATGAACGCAGTGTCACTCCTAAGACCATCTTTATGGTCTTTGATGCAGCTAGCTATGAGCAGATGACAGGGGAACACGTCGATCTGACCGGCAACCAGGTCCTTCTCTTTGCCCACAACAAGGCTCTTACAGGGCAAAAGCAGTTGACCATCAATGGCCAAGACTTCCAAGTCAAGAAAGAAGTGAGCAAGGATTTTATCACCGATCATGTCCCAAACATGTATAACATGCTGACGGAGGATTTCAATTACCTGGTCGTGCCTGATCTTTCAGCCTTTGTCGCTCAGTTTCCAGATCTTGCCATCAATACCAATATCTATGGTGGCTTCAATGTAAATGTCGATGAAGACCAGCAACTCAAGCTGGCAGCTAGCTATGACAAGATGATCGATGAGTTGAGTAGCCAACAGGCCCAAGGAACATTTATCTATGGAGGCAATCGGGCCAATGACGTGGCAGAGTTGAATAGCCTCTTTGGTGGCATCTTCTTTATCGGTATTTTCTTGTCACTGATCTTTATGATCGGAACAGTCATCGTCATCTACTACAAGCAAATTTCAGAAGGCTATGAAGACCGAGACCGCTTCATCATCCTCCAAAAGGTTGGATTGGATGAAGATGAAGTCAAACGAACCATCAACCGTCAAGTGCGGACCGTCTTCTTCCTCCCCCTCATCTTTGCCTTTATCCACCTGGCCTTTGCCTACCATATGATCCGCCTGATTCTAAAAGTCCTCGGTGTCATCAATAGTGGCCAAGTCCTCATCGTAACCCTCAGCGTCTGTGCTGTCTTTCTCATCACCTACCTGATCGTCTTTTGGATCACCTCTCGGAGTTACCGCAAGATTGTGCAGATTTAGGAAAAAGAAGCTCAAATTATATTTGAAACTTTCCTTAGGTGAGGACGGACGTCAGCGAACTTCCAAGAAGTTCCATGACTTAGTTTTTGAGCCTGAGGTCTCAAAACTCCCGAGTTCCTGAAACAATCGTGTTTCAGGAACTTTTCTCACAGCGGAAAGTTTCAATATAGTCTAAGAATAATTAGAAATCATTTTGATTTTTTTCTGCACAATAGCCCAACTTAGGTAATTCAAAGTAAAAAAATTATCAACTTTTTTTAAGCTCGCTTATGGCGGGCTTTTTGTTCAAAATCCGATCGCAATTGTCTTTTGGTTGTTTAAAGGAATACACAAAAAAAGACCGAACCAGTAGAGTTCAGTCGTTGTTCGATTTCTATTAAAGTGATGTTAGGAAAGTTAATCCACCTAGGATGACACCTGCCGAATTCGGAATAATCAAAATCCAGTCTTTTTTAGGTTCCTTTGTCCAACCATATATGACCCAAATCAAGCAAGATATAGCTGCTGACAAGGGTTGGAAAGGTTGGGCCTTGTTTCCCTGTAAATTAGCAATAATTTGTGGAATGTAAGCAATGAAAACGATGATACCAATAAAGGCACCGATCGAGCCAACGATTTGGTTTATTTTTTGTTTATTCATTTATTTCTACCTCTAATCATTACTTTACCATAAGAACAGGTCTTGTGCAATAAACTTGCACAAGATTTCGCTTGAAAACTATTACATTTTGAAAAAACTAGACAATGTGTATTTTTTAAATCTTAGAAACAAGAAAAAATCATGGTTAAGAAATGGTTTTTTTGCCCTTCAAAATCACAAGATTGTGACACTTTACAGTTGGGTAACATTTGAAAAAAGACTTGAATTTTAAGAGGGTAAGGGTTAGAATAGTGAGTACTTAAAAAATGAAAGGTATCGTAAAAATGAATGAAAAACAAATGAAAATTCTTGGTTGGGTTGCGACCTTTATGTCTGTTATGATGTATGTCTCTTACTTCCCACAAATTATGGATAATCTTGCTGGTCACAAAGGAAACTTTGTTCAACCCCTTGTCGCAGCCATCAACTGTAGCCTTTGGGTCTACTACGGACTCTTCAAAAAAGAACGCGATATCCCACTTGCTGCAGCCAATGCTCCAGGGATCGTCTTCGGTTTGATCACTGCCATCACAGCCTTGTAATCAACGTAAGAGAGAGTGGGACAGAAATCGAATTCTAACGAATGACTGATTTCTGTCCCACTCTTTTTTTGATGGAATGAATCATTTCCATGGTATAATGGGAGGACTATTCATAGAGCAGATCAAAAGGAGACAAGAGTGGATCAAAAACATCACTGCCAAGTCTTATGGGCGAAAAATAAATACCTGGTACTGAGTCGTTCCAGTAATATCTACAAGGAGATCCGAGAATACCTTAAGCAAGACCAGGTGGAGGTCAGCCACGTCGAGGACCTGATCCAGCAAGCGCTGGCCTTGCCGGAAAATCGTGGCCAGGTCTCCAATGCCTTCCAGCATATCTGGGGCTATTTTAAAAAGCAGGCGACTGCTGAGGAAAAGGCGGGCTTCATGATGCTACTTGAGAAGTACCAGCATGGGCAAACCCAGCAAGAGGACCTTATCAAGGGGATCCAAAATCTCCTTGAGTGCTACCCTAATCACTACTTACAAGATTCGACGCTACTAGGAGGTCAATAGATGAGACTCTGGCACCAAGACTTGATTCCCAAACTCCCTCGTCCCCAGCTCCTGGGCCAACACCGGGGAATGCTGCGCCCTAAGGGGCAATGGCTGGGGTAAGAAGCACGCGACGGTCAACTATGTCTTTGACTACTCGCCTTATCGTCTCTATGCCTATCACCGCCTGATCATGGAGGAGATGACCACTCGAGGCTACAAGGTCAGCCCAGAGTGGTGGGAGCCGACCTACCGAGGCAAGACCTGCCCAGCATATCTAGAGCTGGAAGAGGAAGCTTTGAGCACACCTATCTATCCCGAGCATCAGGATACTTACCTCCAAGAATGCTTGGAGAATCTAGCAGAAAAAGGGATTCATTTAGATTAAGAAATAGAGGCTGGGACAAAAGTCCTAGCCTCTCAACTGTCTTTGGATAGTCGAGCAAGACGCAGTGGTTGAGTGGGCTCTACTACGCTGATTTCATCAGCTTTTACAGCCCTACTCAACTGTGCGGAGGTGGGACGACGAAATCGAATTCTAACGAATTACCGATTTCTGTCCCACTCTCTTTTTTGCGCGAAAAACCAACAAATGCTTTGAAAGCGTTAATTTCTTTCTTAAACATGCTATAATAATAGGAGATTATGCACAGGAAAAGGATAGACGGATGAAGGAATTAATCGATTTAATTAATCAATTTAGAGATGAACGTGACTGGAGAAAGTTTCATAATGAAAAAGATTTGGCTATTTCAATTTCATTAGAAGCAAGTGAATTATTGGAACTTTTTCAATGGAAACAATCAGATGAGGTAGTTGAAAAGTCATTACAAGAAATCAAAGAAGAACTTGCGGATGTTTTTATGTATTCTCTAATGATGGCAGATAATTTAAATCTGGATGTAGAAGAAATGATAAAAGAGAAAATTGCCATAAATGCAAGAAAATATCCTGTAGAATTAAGTAAAGGAAATAATAAAAAATATACGGACTTGGAGAAAAAATGAGCAACATTCAATCACCTGTAGTCATCGAAATTGACTATTCAAGTCGAACATTTGATCAATTAAAAGAAACGATTGCACCAAAACATTCTAAGCTTATTTTTGATTATCCAACTGTATATATCGTAAATGATGAAACTAAAAATAAGTACAGCGTATATGTTGGGGAAACAACGGATATCATTCGAAGAACAAATCAGCATTTGTCAGATGATATAAAGAAGGATAGAGAAGACTGGCGACAATTTGAACAGTCTAAAACATCGAAAATGTTTGTCATTGGGCATAACCATTTCAATAAATCTTTGACTTTGGACATTGAAAATAGGTTAATGCTTTATCTTTCAAGTGTTGAACAAGTTGAACGGGTTCAGAATAGAAGAGGAAATCCTCAAAACCAATATTATACTTCTGAAGAGTTAGATGAGATTTTTTCGAAGATTTGGAGAACCCTAAATCGGAAAAACCATTATTTATTCCCAGCTGAAAGTTTTATTCGAAATTCGGCGATCTTTAAATCCTCTCCATTTCACAAGTTAACAGATGAGCAAGTAAAGGCAAAAAACGAAATCTTGTTCAAAATTACCTCGGTCATCAGTAAGAATGAAACGGGTGTTTTAATTCTAGTAAAGGGTGATGCTGGTGCAGGAAAAACAGTCTTGATAAGTTCTCTCGTTGACGATTTATTGAATTCTGAAGATACACAGATGATTCGTGAAAACAATGATATCAATTTGGTTGTGAATCATGATGATCAACTCAGTGTTTACCAAGAAATTGAGAAAAAATTAGAATGGAAGAGTGGATCAACTATTAATGTTGTGATGAAACCAACTCAATTTTTGAATGCTCTGAAAAAAGAAAATAGCGATGCTGGAATAGTAGTGGTTGATGAAGGCCATTTATTATTGACTGCAAAAAATCAAGCTTATTTAGGCGGGAACCATTTAAATGATTTACTTGCTAAATCAAAAGTAGTCGTACTTGTTTATGATGAGAATCAGATTATGAACAAATCTCAAATATGGACAGATGATTCTTTCTTGAAATTAGAACATGAAGCCAATTTAAATGGAAATCTCATTACACTACATAATCAGATGCGTATCCATGCGACAAAGGAAACAGTTGAGTGGATAAGAAACTTGATTGATGCTGGAATTGTGAATGAGGTTCCGATTGATAATGATTATGATATTAGAGTTTTCGACTCTCCTGAAGAGCTTCAAAAAGCCATCATAAAAAAAGATGACGATCAGAATTTAGGGATTTCACGCTTGACAGCAACTTACGATTGGGAATATAGTAGTAAGTCGAAACCTACGGATTCGGAGTATTGGTGTGTCCGTGTCGGCGACTGGTCTTGTCCATGGAACAGACAACTTGCAAAAGAAAAAGACTCGAAGCATTTATCCTGGATAGAACAGCCTCAAACGATTCATGAAGTTGGATCAACGTTTACCGTTCAGGGATTTGACCTAAATTATGTGGGAGTCATCATTGGCCCTTCAGTAAAGTATAGAGATGGTAAAATCATTTTTGATATTTCTGAGAGTAAAAATAAAAGTGCTGTTCAAAACAGAAAACTTGAATCTGGTGAAATGATAAACTATGGAGAAACGTTATTACGAAATGAGTTAAATGTTTTGTTAACCCGTGGAGTTAATGGTCTGTACGTCTATGCGGTTGATGAAGAACTTCAACAAGCATTAAAAAATGCGACAAAATAAGATGCTTCACTTTCCCAAATTTTTTTCGAATAATATAGATGAGGCCGGGACAAAAGTCCTGGCCTCTCAATTGTCTTTGGATTGTCTAGCAAGACGCAGTGGTTGAGTGGACTATACTGCGCTGATTTCATCAGCTTTTACAGCCCTACTCAACTGTGCGGAGGTGGGACGACGAAATCGAATTCTAACGAATTACCGATTTCTGTCCCACTCTCATTTTTTATTGAAAAGGAGCAGGGATGCAAAAGAGACACGCGCATGTATCGCCGACCTTGGACATCATGGCCAAGAAAATTTTTAGTTTGCCGGAGGTGACGACGGCTTTTATTCGAGACATTTTGGAGCTGGATGTGGCGGATGCTCAGATCGTGGAGGGAAGCCAGCCCCATAGCATGGCCTATGAGGAGGATGACTTGTTCTCCACTGCGGTGGATGTGAGAGCCAAGCTTCATGACGGGACCGAGGTGATCATCGAGATCCAGATTCGCAAGCACCAAAATCTTCTGCAGGTTGCCTTTTTAGAGCTAGACAAGTATAATAAAGATGAGAATCTGACTGATGCAGGCAGACAGTGGCTGGAGTTTTTTGGGAATCTTCCCTTCACAAATCCCCTAGTCAGGCTGTGACCCATGCAGATTCATTACTAGATTCATCTAGCTGGACCAAGGAGGAGAAGACCATGATAGACGAGCGAATTCGGATTCAAGAAAATTATGATATGACCATGGAGACAGCCATAGACGAAGCGCGCGAAGAAGGTCTAGAGCAAGGGCGTAATGAAGAGCGTCTGCAGTTAATCCGCAAAATGGTCTCACGAGGGATGACGCCTGATCTTGTCTCAGAGATGACGGGCTTGTCCATTGAAGAAATTGAGACTCTTCTTTCCTGAGTCGTTAACGGAGGCATCGCCTCTTTTCTTTTTTGAAAAAACTTGAAAATTTTCCTGTTTTTTCAATCCGCCTTTCTAGAATTGTGGTAGAATAGACTCAACAAAGAGTGATCCTCACCAAAAGCGTGATCGATACTAGAAAAGAGGATTCTGATGACAAGAAAAATTGGTATTATTGGTTTGGGCCATGTGGGGGCGACCTTGGCTCACAGCATGATTTTGAAACACACCTGTGATTACTTGGTCTTGATTGATACCAATGAGAAAAAAGTCAAGGCAGATGCCTTGGATTTCTGTGATACAGTTGCCAATACGGGTTATCCGGTTCATATCACGGTCAATGATTATGCGGCTCTTAAAGATGCGGATGTGGTAGTCTCCACTTTGGGAAACATCGAGTTGCAGGCCAATAATACAGACGACCGTTTTGCGGAGCTTCCCTTTACCAGCAAGCAAGTGGTACAAGTAGCGCGTGATTTGAAGGCTTCTGGCTTTAGCGGGGTTTTATTGGTAGTGACGAATCCAGTCGATGCGGTCACTCAACTCTATCAACAATATACCGGCCTTCCAAAAGAGCAGGTGATTGGGACAGGGACCTTGCTGGATACGGCTCGCATGAAGCGCGCCGTCGCAGATCGCTTGCAAGTGAATCCTGCTAGTGTATCAGGCTATAACCTTGGTGAGCATGGAAATTCTCAATTTGTTGCTTGGAGTCAGGTCCATGTCAAGGGACATGCCATCACTGATCTCTTTTCTCAAGAAGAGCTTGACGCTATCAACTATGAATCCTTGCGCGGTGGTCACACTGTCTTCTTTGGCAAATTCTATACCAATTTTGGGATTGCGGCAGCAGCGCAACGCTTAGCAGAAGCTGTGATCAATGATAGCCACGAAGAAATGCCTGTATCCAATTATCGTCCAGAATATGGGACTTACCTTGGTTACCCAGCAATTGTTGGTCGAAAAGGAATTATCGAACGATTGGACTTGCAGTTGACAGAAGAAGAAAAAGAAAAATTACTTCATTCAGCCGAAACCATCAAGGAAAATACACGAAAAGGCTTGGAGCATGCCTAAAAGAGAGGAGAGTGGGACAGAAATCGGTCATTCGTTAGAATTCGATTTCGTCGTCCCATCTCCGCACAGTTGAGTAGGGCTGTAAAAGCTAATGAAATCAGCCTAGTAGAGCCCACTCAACCACTGCGTCTTGCTTGACAATCCAACATCAAAAAGAGGCTAGGACTTTTGTCCCAGCCTCTTTTCTGCAATTTTTTCGAATGGCAGAGTGAGGGGATTCCCTAGACGAAATCATTGGATCTGCCACTAGAGTCCGTTGAGATTTTAGAAGGAGACCAAACATGTGAGCAGGGGTTTTTAGCATCTATCCTCTTAACACTCGCTTAGTAAATGTAATAAGAGTTAGTAAATTCCAAGTTGTAATCCTTGAAATTACATTTCGATCCTGTATAATAGCTATTGTAACAAATAATCATACAACGGAAAGAGGAAACATCTATGAAAAACATTTTATTTATCGTCGGATCCCTCCGCCAAGGATCTTTCAACCACCAAATGGCTCAGAAAGCAGAAAGCCTTCTTGAAGGAAAAGCAACAGTAACTTACTTGGACTACAAGGACATCCCTATGATGAACCAAGATTTGGAAACACCTACCTTGCCAGCAGTTCAAGCGGCGCGTGATGCGGTCCTTGCTGCGGATGCCATCTGGATCTTCTCACCAGTCTACAACTTTGCCATTCCAGGTGTAGTGAAAAACCTGATCGACTGGCTTAGTCGTGCCCTTGACCTGTCAGAAACTCGTGGTCCATCTGCCCTTCAAGATAAGATCGTAACCGTCTCTTCAGTCGCTAATGCAGGACACGAGCCAATGTTTGCGGCTTACCAAGCGCTCTTACCATTCGTTCGTACTCAAGTAGTGGGAGACTTCACAGGAACAACTGTTAACCCAGAAGCCTGGGCAACAGGTGAATTAGTCTTGACAGATGAAGCAATCGCAGGATTGGAAACAAGCCCAAGCTTTATTAGAAGCATAAGAAAAGCATAAAAAAAGTTGAGACAGAAGTCTCAGCTTTTTTTAAATACTAAACAATTGTCCGAAGAAGTAAGTCACACCCATAGTGAGGAGGCCAATAACCAAGTTACGGATCATGGCTTGCTTGGTTGGGGCTTTTCCTAGCTTGGCGCTGGTGTAGCCGGTAAAGAGAAGGGAGAGGGCTACGATGATTACCGTTGCGGGGATTCGGATTTCTTTGGGAAAGAGAAGGATGGAGAGCATGGGAGGAAGAGATCCGAGGACAAAGGCAACGAAGCTAGACATAGCCGCATGCCATGGATTGGTAAACTCTTCAAACTCCAGGCCATACTTTTCTTCCACCAAGGCCTTGAGAGGGTGTTTGAGAAAGGCCCGCTCGGTCATGATTTGAGCAGCTGTTTCGCATTCCCCGTTTTGAATATAGGCTGCATAGAGGGAGTCGCGTGCAGCTTTTGGATCGCGGTCCAGAAGGGCTTGTTCTCTGCTCACAGCGGCTTCTTCTGTATCCTTTTGAGTCGATACAGACACGTATTCACCACCTGCCATAGAGAAGGCACCAGCTAGAATTGCAGAAAGGCCAGATAGAAAGATGATCCAGAGGTTACTGGTAGCACTGGCAACCCCGATGACAACTCCAGCAATTGAGATAATGCCATCATTGGCTCCAAGGACTCCAGCCCGTAAGATATTTAAGCGGTCGTTAAAAGAGGCATCAACCCCATGTTTTGTTTCAGTCATACTTGTCTCCTTTATCTTATTTAGAATCATTATAATTAAATTTGGATGATTTTACAAGTCTTTTATCCCAAATGATAAAAGTTCGACAATTTAATGGAATATAAGTTGTAATGTTTGAAATTACAACAAAAAGAGATATAATGTAATATATAAAGTTACAACTTGGAGGAGCAAGATGACTTACGCTTATCATAGCAAGATTTATTTAGCAGAAGTAGCCTTGAATGTGAGGGACTTAGCACGTCAAACAGCTTTTTATACACAAGTCCTTGGCCTTGAGATTCTGTCTCAAACAGATCGGGAAGTTATTTTGGGAGCTGGGGGAAAAGCCTTGGTGCACCTGATTCAGACGAATCGTGAGGAAACGGTTAAGTCCAGTTATGGCCTTTACCATATGGCCATTTTGTTGCCATCTCGTGAGGATCTAGCAGATGTGTTTAAACACATTGCGGAATTGAACGTTCCCTTTGTCGGGGCGGCAGATCATGGCTATAGCGAGGCTCTTTATCTGGAAGATCCGGAAGGAAATGGCATCGAACTCTATAGAGATAAACCTGTCACTGACTGGGATATCCGGGAGGATGGCCGCATTATTGGGGTGACAGAAGAACTCTCTGCGCAAGAAATTTATGAAATGGGTCGTCAGGTTGATCCCTTTGTCATTGCTAGTGATACTCGAATGGGGCATATTCATTTATCGGTCAAGGATAGCAAAGAAGCGTCGTCTTTCTACCAAACAGTTTTGGACCTAGATGATAAGTTTACCATTCCATCTGCTAGCTGGATTGCTTCAGGAGACTACCACCATCATTTAGCGGTCAATGAATGGGGTGGCAAGCACTTAGCTAACCGTGACAAAGAACTGCCTGGCCTTGCCTACTATGTGGTAGAAGTAGCAAGTAAGGATGACTTGGTTGCCATAGCAGAGAGGGCAAAAGGAAATGGCGCTCCTGTCAGCTGGATGACCTCTAGTGAGTTGACGTTTCAAGATCCTGATGGTATTGTAACGAGAGTAAGAAAAGGATAAGAAAAGAGAGTGGGACAGAAATCGGTCATTCGTTAGAATTCGATTTCGTTGTCCCACCTCCGCACAGTTGAGTAGGACTGTAAAAGCTGATGAAATCAGCCTAGTAGAGCCCACTCAACCACTGCGTCTTGATCGACAATCCAAAGACAATTGAGAGGCTAGGACTTTTGTCCTAGCCTCTTTTTGATGAAAAAAGTTAGTTCGTTTCATTTTCTTTTCCCACAACCCAAATAAGAGAAGGAGTTGGAAGATGGCCAAGGCAAATAAGACCATGAAACCGTTGCGACTGCCTTTAGCAGTGGCTTGGATAAAGTCCATCTTTTGATTGGCTTGGCTCATGGCAACGATCAAGGAAGCCAGGGTTGTTCCAACAGCACCAGCAAATTGTTGCAAGGTATTAAAGATCGCATTGGCATCGGGTTGCTCTTCCAGAGAGAGTTGTTTCTGTCCGTTGGTCATGATATTGCCAAAGGCAAGCCCCATACCGGTCATGAAGATCATGTAAAAGATGAGGATCAAACTATTTGATAGCTTCAGGGCAAAGAGGGTGAAGTGAAAATGGGCCAAAAGGATGAAAGCAGCTCCAAGGATAATCGGTTTGCGGGCCCCCAGTTTATCTAGTATTAGACCGGAAAAGGGAGCGAAACCAGCTCCAATGAGGGCGCCTGGAAGCAACATCAGAGCTGCAAGCGTAGTGCTCGAGTGGTTGACCAATTGGACATAATTCGGCAAGAGGAAACTCATGGCAAGGGAGCCCAATTGGAAGGTGAAAAAGGCCAGAAGGTGACCAGTGAGAAGAGGGTTCTTTAAGATAGCCAGGTTGATAATAGGAGTTTCCAACTGATTAGATCGCCATACCAAGAGGACTAGACCCAAGATCCCGACCACTAGCCAACCAAGTACGGAGAAACTCAAGAAAGGATGATCTGCCAGACCATGAATGCCTAGAATCAAACCGACGAATAAGACAATAATAGAAAAGAGGCTCACCACATCAAGAGATTCCCGCTTGACCTTACTCATCTGCTCAATGGAGCGAAGCCCTGCAACTAGCGAAGCCAGAAGGATCGGGAATTGCACCAAAAAGATGGAGCGCCAACCGAAGGTGGCCGTCAAAGACCACCGACAGTTGGTCCGATCGCTGGAGCAATGGCTGTAATCAGGGTACCCACTCCCATCATGAGACCGATTTTTCGTTTTGGAACCTGCTCCAAAATAATGTTAAACATCAGAGGAAGGGCAAAACCAACTCCCATTCCTTGAACCAATCGACCCAGGACAACAAAGCTAAAACTTGGGGCAAGGAAGTCAATGAGAACACCTAAAACAGAGAGAAGGTTTCCAACCAAAAAGATAGTCTTCATCTTAAAGGAGCGCTTGAGATAGGCGGATAAAGGGACCACACAGGCAACCACTAGAAGATAGATGGTGGTAACCCACTGGACGGTTGCGGTGTTGATCTCAAATTCCTTCATCAATATTGGAAAGGTGATGTTCATGGCAGTTTCTCCAGCCACCCCGCAAAAGGAAAGGATCCCTGTCGCAAAGATCGCGAACAAGACCTTGGCTGAAATTTTATCTTGTGACATAGACGCTTGATTCCTCCTAAATCTTCCTATCATGTTGTAAAATGGAATGAAAATCCGTCGTAGCGATCGGATTTTCCGTTGGACTCGATTGCTACGAGTAGAGCAAGTCCAACATCGAAATAAGTCATCATTTTACTAGCTAAGAAATAGTATAGTGGAAATGAAGACCCCTGTCAAAGAGTTTTTGAAAAATTGCGAAAATTTTAAAAGTGTTCTCAAAAGATGCTGCTTCTTCAAAGTGAAAGGGATTGCCTACCAGTATGATGTAATACGCTCCATATGTATTCAGTAGCAGGGACCATCACCTATGATTCAGATGAGTTGGTCCCAGATGCCAGTGTATCGGCTGGGAAATACATCTATCAAAACCAAGCTGCGAGCTATACGGAGATTACAGTGACGGGCGAAGATGCCCAGCACTCGGACCTTCCAACCAATGATGAGGTCGTCGCCTTGGTGAAAGAGCATATTGAAAGTCAAACGGATCGTAGAAGAAGTCCGAATAAAGGAAACTAAGTGTGAAGAGGGATTCCTTCCTCACACTTTTTTTAGTATAATAAAGTTTAGTATGAAAACACGGGAGACCAAAGGAGATCAGATGAAAAGAAAACAGTGGATGCAGATGGTGTTCGTAGCTTCGAGTATGATTTTGTTAACAGGATGTTACCAGAGATACCAGCGCCAGTCTAGTCCCAAAAAAGAGGCTGCAACGAGCCAGACAAGCACAAAAAAACAGACGAAAAAAGCAGATAACAAACAATTATACCAGTCTGTTTTTTCAGACTATCAAAAGATTTTTGCCACTTCAAAGGATGTGGATGCTATTTCAAAATTGAATTCTCAATTAGCCAAAGAAGATCGGATGATCAATAGCTGGGTGATTGAGACCATTATCAATCAGCCAGAAGCGGTTCGGTATGCTTTTAAGGACCTGAATGACGATGGGGTAGACGAGATGATCATTGCCAATCAGCAGACGGATGGCAGTTACTTTGTAACGGGGGTTTACTACCTCAAGGATCAAAAACCGACCCTGTTAGCAGAAGGTTTCGTTGCTGGTCATGGAGGTGCACGCAATGCGACGACCCTCTATCAGGGAGGAGAAGTCCTAGAAGTCAGCTGGTTATCTGGTACTGGCCGAGGTCTAGCCGTGCTTTCACGAATAGAAAAGACGTCTCAAGTCGCGACCAAAGTCAAGGAAGAAGAAGTTCAGGTACCTGGGTCAGATCTGAATGCCCTCTTTGGAAAAGCTGATGAGGATAAACTAGATCTCAAGAGTTTTGACTGGCAAACTTTTGATAGCACGCCTTCAGGAGGCAATACCCAAAGCCAGGAGAAAACACCATGGAATGCTGAAAAATCAGCCCAGCTAGCTGCTTTTATGAAGACTTGGGGTGAAAAGATGGGGCAGCCCAACTACCAAAGGCATTGCTGGCGGTGATGTAGGACCAGACAACCTCTATACTCTAGGGGATAATAGCAAGATGGATGCTATTTATACAGATACTGGTCAGGGAAATGCAAAATACCGCATAGTGGAACGCTATAGCAATTGGGACAAGTATCCAGATGTGCATAGTTATTTCTTTGCCATTACAGATACAGGAGAAGGCATTGTCTTTCATTCTCCAACGACCAATGGTGGAAAGATGTATCTAAAACCAACGGACAACAAGGAACTTCAAGAAGCATTTACTCAAATCCTTCATCAGTAAGAAAGAAGAATAGACCAGAAAATGATTGTTTTCTGGTTTTCATTTATTCATAAAATGAATAAAAAACCAAATTATAAAAAGATATTTAGGAAAGAAAATATGTTAAAAGGTAGTAATAAATGCCGTTGTAAAAGTATTTAAAAACAGAAAACATTTGACAAGTAAAGGGAAATCATTTAAAATATATTCAAACTTTATTTATAGGAGAATAACAATGAAAAAACTTCTTACAGCCGGTGTGGCTCTCTTGTCAGTTGCAACATTGGCAGCATGTTCAGGGAAAACTGCTTCGGAATCTTCTAACAAAGAAGCAAAGGCATCTTCTAGCAAAGTAGAAAAATCATCTACTTCAGAAAGCAAATCAAGCAGTTCCTCAAAAACATCAAAATCTTCTGTTGATGTACCAGAAGTTGTCTTGTTGACAGATGAAGAAATTGACAATGCCAAAACAATTGGTGATTTTAAAAATCTTTATGGCAAATTAGTAGATAACTACAAAAAATATGCACAAGATATCGGTCAACAAATTCCAGAACTACAGAGAGCTACTTATACTCAACAAGTAGAACCAGCGATTAAGGCTTTGGATGACTCAAAAGCTCAATTCAATACCATGCTATCAAGTGCAGGTTCAGATGACACGCTTGTTCCTGAGCAAGGGCGTACACCTTTCTTGCAACAAATTAGAACAGCTCGTGACTCAATGACAAACATTCTTAAAGGTGTCTACGAATCTCTTGGGAAAGCTACCTCTTCATCAGCTGAATAATTCATAAATGAAAATAGACAGTGGGACAGAAATCAGTCATTCGTTAGAATTCGATTTCGTCGTCTCACCTCCGCACAGTTGAGTAGGGCTGTAAAAGCTGATGAAATCAGCCTAGTAGAGCCCACTCAACTACTGCATCTTACTCGACAATCCAAAGATAATTGAGAGGCTAGGACTTTTGTCCCAGCCTCTATTTTTGCAATCTTACAAAAATGTAAGATTGCAAGGCTAAAATGTAAGGTTATGTTATGGTGAAAGCGTTCTTATTTTAGTACAATTGATTTGTAAAAAACAATTGAAGCTTTTTCGAGCTAGAAAGGAATGGACCATGACCCTACTAGACGTTCAACATATCAAAAAAATCTACAAAACCCGCTTTCAAGGGACGCAAGTCGAAGCCTTGAAAGATATTCACTTCACTGTGGAAAAAGGGGAATATGTCGCTATCATGGGGGAATCAGGATCTGGGAAATCGACCCTCCTCAATATCCTAGCCATGCTGGATCAGCCGACCGAAGGACGGGTCTACCTCAACGGCACCGATACTTCAACCATAAAGAACAAGGATGCATCTAGCTTTCGTCGGGAAAAACTAGGCTTTGTCTTTCAAGATTTCAACCTGCTCGATACCCTGTCTGTCAAGGACAATATCCTTCTCCCTCTAGTCCTCTCTCGCAGACCGGTCAAGGAAATGATGAGCAAGGTGGATAGCGTGAGTCGGGAGTTGGGCATTCACCAGCTTCTTGAAAAATACCCTTACGAAATCTCTGGTGGGCAAAAACAACGGGTTGCTGTAGCACGGGCCATCATCACCTCCCCTGAAATCCTCCTTGCCGATGAGCCAACAGGGGCGCTGGATTCCAAGTCTTCGGCGGCTTTACTGGATGTCTTCGAAGATATCAATAGCATGGGCCAAACCATCCTCATGGTGACCCACTCAACCGCTGCGGCCGCTCGAGCCAAGCGCGTGCTCTTTATTAAGGACGGAATTCTCTACAACCAGATCTTCCGCGGGGAAAAAACAGAGCGTCAGATGTTCCAAGAAATCTCGGATACTTTGACGGTTATGGCGGGTAAGGAGGATAGCGATGTTTAAATTAACAAGTAAATTGGCACTTTCTAACCTCAAACAAAATCGCAAGCTTTATTACTCCTTTGCCTTGGCTGTCATTTTAACGACCATGATCCTCTATAGCTTTATTGCCTTGGCAACGACTCCTCATTTAGAAGCTTCTTACGGAGGACGAACGGCAAGAGCTGTCCTTGGTTTTGGAAGTTTCGTTGTCCAGCTAGTCGTCGTCATTTTTAGTGGCTTATGCCAATGGCTATGTCATGAAAAAAATCGTTCCAAAGAACTGGGCTTGTACAGTGTTTTGGGGATGGAGAAGAAGCACCTCCTCGTCATGACTTTATGGGAATTGCTCTCCTTCTATGTTCTCACAGTTGGAGCAGGACTGGGCTTGGGACTCTTGTTTGATCGCTTGATTTTTGCCCTCCTCTTAAAATGTATGGGGCTTCCAGTCGTCATTCAATCAACCTTCCAGATAGGGGCTGTGTTTAAGACTTTGTTAGGATTAGCTATTGCTTTTGCCCTCATTCTTTTGCTGAATTCTTTCCGCCTCTTGCGCTACAGTTCCCTCCACCTCATGCAGCAGAAAAAAGCAGGAGAGAAGAAGGGACGCTTCTTACTGGTCCAAACTCTTTTAGGACTAGGGCTCTTAGGAATTGCTTTCTATCTGGCGCTAACCGCAGAGCGTCCGGTTGCGGCGGTTCAAGGATTCTTTATTGCCGTCATCTTGGTCATTCTAGCGACTTATCTCTTATTCAACGCAGGATCTATTACCTTCTTAAGATTTCTCAAAGGTCGGAAATCCTACTATTACAAGCCGGAGAATTTTATATCCCTCTCTAACTTAATCGCTCGGATGCGAAAAAATGCAGCGGGCCTTGCGACCATTAGTATTCTTTCCACCATGGTCTTGGTCACCTTAACCGGGTCGCTCAATATCTTTATTGGAGGGCAGCATTACCTAGATACGATGTACCCTTCGGACTACAATATTAGTGTGGGGCATATGACTTCAGAAGCTGAAACAGAACCGGTTATTGAGGAGGTTCAAGCACAAATTAAGAAAGTGGCCGATGCGACACATCTGTCCGATTATCAGGTGGCACAGACAACATACTGGTCAGCTGAAATTCGAAAGATTGATGGAAAGGTGTTAGAGGTTTATGACCAGTCCGATCAAGAAACTGGTCAGGAATTGAAGACAGAAGGAGTAGTCTACTTTTTTTGATCAGGCAACTTATGAGCAACTGACGGGTCAAAAAGTTGAGCTTGGGGAAAATGAAATCCTAGCTTATGGGTATCAGTATCCTGGAAGACTAGACTCGCAATTAGAAATCAATGGAAAGAGCTTCGCGATTAAGCAAAAACTAGACTCCAATTTTATCCAAGGGAAACTCCCTCAAGCCGACCTGTTTCATCACCAAATGGGCTTGTACCTTGTCCTCCCTGACTTGAACCAACTGGGATTAAAAATTGATAAAAATTTGGAATTTTCTATTAGTGCTAAAAATAAAGAAAACCAAGATTTTATAGCTGGAATGGCCAAAGAGCTTTATTCGACAGACAAAATGAGTCAATATGGTGCGACTTGTTTGGTGGGGTTGATCGATACAGCATGGAGAAGGAGTGGCGTGAATCAGCAGGGACAATCCTCTTTATTGGGATTTTCCTATCGGTGATCTTTCTATTGGCTACGGTTCTCGTGATTTACTACAAGCAGATTTCAGAGGGCTATGAGGACCGGGATAATTTTGTGATCATGCAACAAGTAGGATTGGACCAAAAGCAAACGGCCACCACCATTCGCAAACAGATTCTCACCGTCTTTTTCCTTCCACTATTCTTCTCCTTCTTGTACCTAGGAGTGGCCTACAAGATGATTGCAAAAATCGTAGCCATCTTAGGAGCGACTAATGCGGGCTTGGTCCTTCAAACAACTCTTTCCATCTGCGCTGTCTTTTTCATCTCTTATGTCCTCGTCTTTCTTCTAACTTCTAGAAGTTATCGGAAGATTGTCGTGAGGTAGGGCTGAGTCTATAAAGGTTTGAGAAATGAAAAAGGCGACAAGTTGTTAAACAAAAAAACACCGAGGGGGTACCTCGGTGTTTTTATCGTGATTATTTCACGTGTTTTGCAAGTTCTTCTTGCGCTTTTTTATTGGATTCTTCTTTTTCTTTCAACCAATTCTTATACGCTTTTTCGTAGTCGGCCGTTGTGACGGTCTTGTCTTGAACTTTTTGGTATTTGAAGAAGGTTGGTTCCCCTTTAATACCAATTGCAGAATTTGCTGCTGAGAATGGTGTGACCTTGGTGATAGATGGAACTCCACCCTTAGAGTAGATTGGAAGAACCATGGCATTTTCTGTCAACCAAGCTTGAGCAGCAGCGTATTTTTCATAACGTGCATTGGTATCTAATTTTTCATCATTGGCAGCATCTAGCAAGGCTTTGTATTCGTTCAAACCAATTTTCTCGATGAGCGCTTGGTCTTTCTTAGGATCAAGTCCCATACCAGTCAAGGTTGAACCATCTGTTGGGTTTAAGATATCCAAGTAAGTAGATGGGTCTTGGAAGTCAGGTCCCCAACCAGTGATATCCATATCAAAGTCTTTTTGGTCTGGTGATTGGGCAAAGTAAGTAGCGTTATCTGCATCGTCTGTAGACAATTTTTGGACATCGATCACGACATTGTCTTTACCAAGGGAAGCTTCGATTGAGCTCTTCATAGAGTCTGCTTGTTGGACAAGAGCATTAGAAGATTGGTCTACAACATAGTCGATATGGATTGGGAATTGAACACCTTGCGATTGCAATTCAGCCTTAGCTTTTTCAAGTTCTGCTTTGGCTTTATCTGCATTATGCAAACTATCTTGAGCATCTGCGAAGCTAACACCTTTCCACTCATCTCCTGTTGCGGCAAGTTTTTCTTCAACGAGAGTACCGAAGTCTTTCCCGTCTGCTTGCACAAATGTCGGTGGAACTAGAAGGGTACGAAGAGTTTTGGTTGCTCCGTCTTTCCCGTTAACTTGAGCGCTGTAGGAAGTTCTATCTAAAGCAAAGTTCAAAGCTTGACGGAAGTTTTTGTTTTGAAGGGCTGTCTTAGTGCTGTTCTTTTGCTCATCAGATGTCTTCTTAGTATGACCGTAGTTTTGACGGTTGACGTTGAAGTAAGCGTAGTAAACAGTAGAGTCTTGTGGGGTATAAACGATGTTATCCTTGAATTTCTTCTCAATCGTACTGTAGGTTGAACTAGTTGGGAAGAGACGAGCAGTAGATAGGTTACCATCTGAGAAGTTACGAGCAAGATAGTCTTGGTCAGATCCATCGAAGTACGTTAATTTAACAGTATCGATGTGAACATTTTTCTTATCGTAGTATTCAGGGTTCTTTTCCAACTCGATTTGTGATTTTGAAGTGAAGGACTTCAAATATAGGCCCCGTTGTAGAGGATACCATTTGGTTTCACGCTACCAAAATCTTTCCCTGCTGATTCCAAGAATTTTTCATTGACCGGCATCATGGTAGAAGTGGTCAATTTAGAATTCCAGAAAGATTCTGGTTGGTTCAAAGTATATTGAAGAGTATGATCATCAACAGCTTTGACTCCAACAGTTGAGAAGTCTTTGGTTTTTCCGTTTACATAATCATCCAAGCCTTTGACTGAGTTTTGAACCAAGTAAAGAGCATCGGATTTTTTATCGGCTACATATTTCAGAGCTGTCACGAAATCTTTTGCAGTGACGTCAGCGTATTCATTTCCTTCTGAATCATACCACTTCGCATCTTTTCGAAGCTTGTAGGTATATGTGAGACCGTCTTTTGAAACAGACCAGTCCTCAGCAAGAGCAGGCACTAGGTTACCGTATTGGTCGTTTTCAAACAAACCATCGACCAAGTTGGTAGTAATGTCGCTTGTAGTTGAACGATTTGAAGTCAAATAGTTCAAGGAATCAGGGTCTGTACCATACACGTAGTTGTAGGTTGTTCCCTTTGATGAGTTAGAAGATGAACCACATGCAGCAAGGAAAAGCGTTGAAGCAGCGGCTACACCAGCTAAAAGACCAAGCTTCGATTTTTTCATATTCGTGTCTCCTTTTGTATAATTTTAATTATTATACTCCAATCAACCCATAAAATAAAGTGTTTTTTAAACTATTTTTGTATATTTACACAACTGAATGCCTGAAACCCTTGATTTTAAGCGTTTTTTGAGGAATAAAAATTTTTTAAAAAAACTACTATTATGCTTTACATACTAGTTGGAAAGGAGTATACTGATAGTGAAAAGACTAGTATGTAAAACCAACTAGTGGACGAAGAAAGAGGTGAGAAGGATGAAAGAGTCCCAATTGCTAAAGGGAGTCTTGGAGGGCTGTGTTCTAGAGAGTATTTCCAAAAAAACTATCTATGGTTATGAATTGATCCAAAGTCTTAAAGAGATGGGGTTTGACAAAATTGTCGCAGGGACCATTTATCCCCTGCTTCAAAAATTGGAGAAACAAGGCATTATCTATGGGGAAATGAGACCCTCTCCAGATGGTCCTGATCGCAAGTATTTTTCCCTAAGTGATATTGGAAAAGAGCGCTTAGAGGAATTTTGGAACCAGTGGCAGGATTTGGTTAGTAAAGTAGAACGCGTGAAAAAGGAGGAGTAAGAAAGATGGTATCAGCTATTTATTATGAAGAAACACAGGCTTTGGTGCAGACCTTTAGCCAAGAGGACCAAGCTTATTTCCAAGATCTCTGGGATTATTTCAATTTCGCCGGTTTCTTATATGAGGAGAAGGCTTTAAAAGAGCAGGTCTATAATCTAGCGCTAGATTTTTCGCAAGCAAGCGGAGATGGGTTGACAGCGAAGGACTATTTCGGACAGGATCCCAAGGGAATGGCAGACCAAATCATTGAGAATATGCCCAAAGAATCCACGCGCTCCGTTCTGAAATATGGTGCGATCGTCTCGGGAATTGTGATTTTTTATCGCCTCTTAAGTGATTTTGCTTCGCAAGCAGTCCTGGTTCTCAAGCCACTCGTCTATCTAACGGATGCTATTTTAGGGCTTTTGGCTGTTGGGTTACTATTCTATCTCCTTCGTCGCCTCATTTTTGCAGAGGAAAAGTCAAAAAAAGCAATCTATGTAGCAGTCGTTCTCATTCTTGGGATCTATTTCATCAGTGAAATAGTAGGAGTCCGTTTCTTACCAGCTTTTGCCTGGTTGACGGTACCTAGTCCATGGGATACCTTCCTCATGACAGGGGCTTGTGCAGGACTTATCCTGTGGCAGTGGAAAGAAGAGATTAGCCGAGCTTTTGTCTTTCCTATCGTCGCCTTTTTAGTGGTTGGATTCTTGCATCGCTGGACCTTGGCTCAAGGAATTCAGAATTCTACCATGACTATCATGTTGCCTACGGTGATCATTGGTATAGGATTGATGATTTACTATTGGTTCACGATTCGCGCCTTGAAACAGAATAAGACAGAAAATGGTGAATAGAATGAAAAAGAAGCTGGGCAAAAACTGTCCAGCTTTTTATGTTTAATTGAAATAACTGTATGATGCAGTGGTTGATTGCTCAAAGCCCTGTTTTGAGGGGGTGGATGGACTAAGTCTTGGTTCGTTTTTTAAGCTCCAAAGATGACAGATGGTAATGGAAACGATGTTTTCTTTTCTCTTCCAAGTATGATAGAATAAACTAATTAGATGGGAGAAGCGACATGAATCTATTTCGAAAAAAAAGCCTCGGGCAAGTACACCCGGGTCTGAACCGTCATTTACGATTGTGGGATTTGATTATTTTAGGAATCGGTGCCATGGTGGGGACAGGGATCTTCACGATCACGGGGACTGCAGCAGCGAATTTAGCTGGCCCAGCCTTGATTGTTTCCATTGTGATTGCAGCATTTTGCGTTGGCTTATCTGCTCTCTTTTTTGCAGAATTTGCTTCGCGGATCCCTGCAACTGGGGGAGCTTATAGTTATCTCTATGCCATCTTTGGAGAGTTTCCAGCCTGGATTGCTGGTTGGTTGACTGTGATGGAGTTTATGACAGCCGTATCAGGGGTAGCTTCGGGTTGGGCTGCTTATTTCAAAGGTTTGTTAGCCAATCTTGGCTGGCACCTGCCGACGGCTTTAAATGGGACTTTTGACCCAGCAGCGGGGACTTATGTGGATCTCTTGCCGATTTTGGTGATGGTCCTCGTCACTGCCTTGGTCCTCATGAATGCAAAGGCAGTCTTACGCTTTAATTCCTTGCTGGTTTTACTTAAGTTTTCTGCACTTACCTTGTTTATCCTTGTTGGAATTTTCCATCTAAATCCTGGGAACTGGGCAAACTTTGCTCCTTATGGATTTGGAGAAATCTATGGAGGTCAGACAGGGATTATGGCTGGAGCTTCGCTCATGTTTTTTGCCTTTCTTGGTTTTGAGTCTATTTCAATGGCGGTAGATGAAATCAAGGAACCACAAAAGAATGTTCCTCGAGGCATTGTCCTTAGTCTCTTGATCACAACGGTTCTCTATATTTTGGTGACCTTGGTGTTGACTGGTATGGTTCCTTTTAAGGATTTGAATGTAGAAGATGCGGTTGCCTTTGCCCTTCGTCAGGTCGGCGCAGGATGGGCTGGGAATTATGTATCGCTAGTAGCTATTTTGACCTTGATTACCGTCTGCATTTCTATGACCTTTGCCCTCTCACGGATGATCTACAGTTTAGCCCGGGATGGTCTCCTGCCAACCTCTATGAAGCAACTTCATCCAAACTAAAATTCCCCAAAATGCTACACTGGTAGCTGGATCAATGGCAGCTATTGCTGGTGGAGTCTTTCCACTTGCAAGCATCGCTTCCTTTTTAAATATCTGTACCTTAGCTTATCTTGTTATGTTAGCCTTTGCCCTCTTGAAATTGCGCAAGGAACATGGGGCTCCTGGACCTGGTGAATTTAAAACACCCTTGGTTCCAGTCTTGCCAATCCTGTCGATTGTAGTCTGTCTGTCCTTTATGACCCAGTATTCACTATCGACTTGGCTGGCCTTCGGTGTTGCTCTCTTGATTGGGATAGTCCTTTATTTCAGCTATGGCTACCAACATTCTGAAGAAAATAAGTAAGAATCTTAACGAAAAGTCAGAGAATAACTCTGGCTTTTTCTTATTAGTAGATGGAGAAGAAGTCCCAGATAGAAAGCAACGAGTATGCTTGATTTTTGTTATAATAAAGAGAGTAAGAATCAAAGGAGAAGATCATGACATTCGAAGAAATCTTGCCTGGACTAAAGGCAAAAAAGAAATATGTGCGTACGGGGTGGGGCGGAGCAGAGAACTATGTCCAGCTCTTTGATACCATCGAGCAAAATGGAGTGGCTCTGGAAGTGACGCCTTATTTCCTCATCAATGTATCTGGTGAAGGCGAGGGATTTTCCATGTGGAGTCCAACCCCTTGTGATGTCTTAGCGACAGATTGGGTGGAAGTTCATGACTAAACGGGTCTTGATCACGGGTGTGAGCTCTGGGATTGGTCTGGCTCAAGCTCGACTCTTTCTAGAAAAGGGCTACCAGGTCTATGGGGTAGACCAGGGAGCTGATCCCCAGTTGCCAGGGGCTTTCCATTTTTTGCAGCGGGACTTGACCTTGGATTTGACACCGATTTTTGACTGGTGTCCCGATGTTGACGTCTTGTGCAATACGGCCGGCGTTTTGGACGACTATAAATCCCTTCTTGAGCAAAGCGCTCAGGAGATTCAGGAGATCTTTGAAATCAACTATGTGACTCCGGTAGAGCTGACACGGCATTATCTGACCCAAATGTTGGACAAGAAGCAAGGGATCATCCTCAATATGTGCTCCATTGCTTCTAGCCTAGCGGGAGGTGGCGGTCACGCTTATACTTCCTCCAAGCATGCCCTAGCAGGCTTTACCAAACAGCTGGCCCTGGATTATGCAGAAGCTGGGATTCAGGTCTTTGGCATCGCACCAGGTGCTGTCAAAACGGCTATGACCGCAGCAGACTTTGAACCAGGAGGCTTAGCAGACTGGGTGGCTAGTGAGACCCCTATTAAACGCTGGATAGAGCCAGAAGAAGTGGCAGAAGTCAGTCTCTTTTTGGCCAGTGGAATGGCATCTGCTATGCAAGGGCAAATCCTGACCATTGATGGCGGTTGGAGTTTGAAATAGAGTTGAAGAAGACTGGGGAATCGAGCTGCAAACAGCTCGTCGATTCACTCAGTCTTTTTTTAAAAAAACTTTTTTCATTCATTTTGGATTCACCTTTCTTGGATAAAATAGAATCATCAAGAAGAACTTGATAGCTAATACAAAAGAAAGTTGGAAGAAATCGTGAAAAAAACCATCAAGCAAAAAGCTCTTGCCGGTCTGGCAATTCTCTCCCTCTCTACTCTTGCCTTTGGATCTGCAGTCACCTTTGCCAATACTGGAACAAGTAAAAAGACTACTTCTTCAACAGTGACTGCATCTGTCACCCTTGCACAAGCCCAAGAAAAAGTCCTGAAAGAAGCTAAGGGTGGCAATGTCATTGGTTACGAGCAGGATGTCAAATATGGAAACATCATTTAAGAAGTGACCATCTTGGATAGGAAATGCGAGAAAGAATACAAGATTGATGGTCAGTCTGGTACCATCCAGAAGTCGAAGACCAAGGACTTGAGCCGATATGATGAAGACCAGGCCCTCATCGGAGTGGCCTACAAGTCCGAAGAAGGGAGAGGAAGTCTCTTTCGTGTGACTTCCCCACAGATCAAGGATAAGACTACTGTCTAAGAGGATTGATTGAGCGATCAGTCTGGGCTGAAAAAAGTAAATAATAAGGATGAAATGAGTCTAGTAAAACCGCTAGGCTCATTTTCTATTTTAGCTTTATGGAAAGGGAATCTTATGGTATGATAGCCTAAAAGGGACCTGTAATATGGAGGTCAAAAAGCAAGAAGCCTATGGGAAGGGAGACTCAAAAAGGAGAAGGAATGCGGAAACACCAAGAACTTTCACTAGAGCAGATAATCAAGCAAGTGCGCGTGAATGAGTCTTCTTCAGATGATTTTTGCCTCTATGGCAAGGAGGATGGAGAGCTAGTACTAGATAGGCTTTATTGGGTATCAGATTATCCGGATGTCGTAGAAGACCGTGATGTCTACCCGACGGATGTAGTGGAGCAAGATCTCCAGCTAGTCTACTATGGAGAGCAGTTGTTTGATGTTCTCTCAGTTGCACTTGAGGAAAAGCCAGATGCAAGTCCCCAAGACTTGCTCGAGGCTTTGAAGTATTATCAGGAGCATGATACCTTTCTGCCTTTTGATAATTAAATATAGAACTAGATATTGAACAAAGGATTTTACTAGGAGTAACAAGCCAAAGTTGCTGTGAGAGCAGACGGAGGATATTATGAAAGAAATAGATGGGATTGTCATAAAAGATGGTCAAATTATCCTAAATAGTGGGGAAGAGTTATCGATTGATCAAATGATAGAGGGTGCTAGGAACATCATATTTTTTAACAACCGCCACTTTAAGGATACAAAAATCAAAGGAATAGCGGATCTTCGGGTTGTATTTGAAAACTGTATCTTTGAGAATGTCTTTTTTGAAAACTGTGATTTGAGGGAAATGGGCTTTAAAAATCATACAGTTATTCGAAACTGTACTTTCAAACGATGCAATTTAAATGGAACTTTATTTTATGACAGTCACATTATATCGTCTACCTTCTTTTCTTGTCAGATGAAACGCCCATCTATAGAAGATGTCAGTCAAATCAGAGAATGCCTCTTTAAACAGTGCAAGATGCACGACATTTTCTTTCCCCTACCAGAATTTCAGTATAATAAAATTATTGGAAAACTGTCTGAATGTACCTTTGGGTCGAAGACAAAGAAAGTAGAAAAGTTGTATGCAGATCTATCGGAGGCTCATCTTAGTTTTGTAGATTTCCTACTCTGTGATTTGACGGAGACCATTTGTCCAGAGGATCCAGATATCTTGTATGTAGAAAATATGAGTGCGCGTGCAAGAAAGGCCCTGGAGAACATAGGTGATATCCAAGATCAAGAGAAAAAGAGAGCTCTGACTATTTACGCAGAAAATTGGACGAATGAAAAGTATGTGGATTATCTATTGAATCGGAAGGATTACCAATGGGCCTGGGATGAACACTTTGAGGATGTAGCCAAGTGTTTGGAACTGGACTGGGTCCTTGACTAGCTCTTATGTGAACAGTATCAGAGCTAGTTAGCAGAAGAAAGGATAGAAAATGACAGTCAATATCGATGAAATAATGAAGGAGCACGGCTTTTCTGTGGTATCTTCAGAGGAGAAACCATTTCATCTTGATGAGATTCGTTTCAACCTCTTTGCTTATTTAGAAGATTATTCCAAAATGGGTTTTTCTTTTGTCAAGGTAGCTACTGATTTGGTAGAACTTAGGAAAGAGCAAGAGAGCTCTAGTCTTTTTGGTCAGTGTTTTTTAGGTGCTTTTGTGATTGGAGAAAAAGACCAGATCTTCTTACTTTGCAATCAAGAAGGAAGGGAAGTTTTTCAAGAAGCTAGGATTTATGTCAACTCTTCCTTGCAAGCTTTTGTTTCCTCTTATTCGCTCTTTCTGTCAGCGGTCTTTCTTTTGAAAGCAAAGTTTTATGAAATTGAGGAAGATGAAGTCGAAGAGATTGCAGCAAACTTGAAGGATCAAGTACTTGCCTTGGAAGCTCCCCTTGAACAAGAGCTACCATTCTGGGAACACATAGCCTATTTGATAGAAGACGATGGAATCGTTCTAAGAGATGATCTCTTTCATATCTTAAATAAAGAGCAGTAGGAATGGAATTAAATTAATAATGGAGAAAAAATGACCCAGATAAAGATTCGTGAGTGGAATGAAAAGCCAAGAACAAAACTTCGATTTATTAAAATTGGTGATATTTTTTGCTATCAATTTTCGGAGGAAATGTTTGTATTTGGTCAAATCCTTGGAAAAGTGAATGTTGGTCATGTCATTCAATTTTTCGATATCTTTCAAGCAAGTCCTACTATAACAGTTGAGGAGCTAAGTCGTGCTCAATTTATAGGTAAGCCCATCATTGTAGACTCCTACACCTTGTTTGATCGAAGTCCAGTATGGTCTTGGCAGATAATTGGTCACCAAGCGGATTTTGATCCAAGCCCTTTTAAGGATTTAGCCTTTAAGTGGGGAGACCCAAATGGTCCTCAATTTGGGAAGGTCTGGCTAGATGGTAGGCAGGGAACCTAAGATTTTTTCTAGGGAAGAAGTTGAGGACCTAGACTGGGAAGCCTGTGTCGGAAGTATAGTTTATAACAGAATATTGGAAGAAGAACTGGCAAGCAGAGGAAATAAAGGAGTTTGAGATGGACTATGTAGATGAGTTAACTTCAGGACGTACGCCCTTGGTAAAAAAAGCTGCGAAAAAAATTTTAAAAGGGTAGACTAAAAGGATATGGACCATTCTTGCATCAGGCCTTGGAAGGCGAGATGGAAAAGCCTAAATCATGGGAATCACAAATGTACTTGCTCTACGCCATAGCCGCAACGGATTGTACAGAAGAAGTCCCCTATCTCAAGTCATTGCTGCTGAGAGACATCCCAACCCCTGTAACCTATCGCTCTCTAGCAGTAGCGATTGCTTATCTAGAAAATTTAGAAACAGAGAACTTGTCTTTTGTTTATGAGTCCTTGGAATCGAATAACTCTTTGCAAGCTGCTGGCGCTTGTGCAGCACTCTATATGAGAAAGATCGTGCTGAAAGATGACGATTTTGAGAAAATCATGACCTTTATCACCAAGGATGTTTATTTGGAAAATATAAGAGGAACAATCGCTCCTTTTATGTTCATTTTGGCTGCATCTTATCTATATCCAGAACAGAATCGCCAGAAAATTGTAGACTTTTCTCGTCAATTTAATGAAGTACATATAAATACAATCATTGATGATGTATCCAAAGGAAAGGACGGCAGGAGGGTCAGTCTATTCTAAAATCTCCTTAAAGAGCGAAACAATAACTCTTAAAAACAAGACTTTTATTCATTTTTAAAAAAGGAGTTCATATTGTGAAATGGTTTGAAAAAGCAGTGGGCAGGGAAAAGATTATTCATCTGTTTGATGGTGATTTGGAATTGAAGAATGTATTTCTTGATACTGTGTTATGTTACGATTACAAATTAGATCTTGTCCTTTATGTATTTGATTTGCCAACGAATTTCCCTGAAAAGTGGCAGAAAAGTGCATTTAATGCCATAAAAATTAATTTAGAGTTTTTTAATTTAGATGAAATCCATTTTTATTCTAAGGGGATTCATAAGGTGAATGGCCAACTGGAACTGCTTTTTTTAGAGAATAAGGTTGAATTCAATTTTAAAAACCAAAATGATGTGATGTTATCAGGATCTTCTGACCTTATTAGAATTGCTGAGATTGGGTCCTGTGAAGATTGATACTTAAAGATGTATTCCTAGCTTATTTGCGGAGATTCTGGATGATCAAAGCAATCCCTCCATTGCTAGGAGGGACACCACGACTATGGGAAAAAGTGAAGGAAGAGCACAAACATTAGACCTTGACCTAAGGCTAAACCTTTCTACAAGAAAAAAACTACGAGACCACGAATATGAAGTTACAGTATTTTGAATTAGATAAGCCCTATGTGGAAAATCAACAGAGGATTGAGGAGCTGATGGACTCAGCTACGCTAACTTACGAGGAAGCTAGAATTAAGGACTATCGACAGAATTGGAAAGACCTCCGAAGAGCGTTCGTATATGAATCCAAATGTATGACCTCTATGGTAGAGCGCCTCTTCAAACCAGTTGTGACCAAGGATTGTTGGAAAATCATCGTAGAATGTGTAGATACGATTAGCAATCCAGCCATTATGAACCTACTTGGCGTCTATACTATTCAGATCCTATTTGATTTTTCTAGCTATGAAACTTTGTGTCCATTGGAACAGAAAAAGCTGCTCTTAGAAGCCTTGGTAAAAGGGGTAAAGCGCGTGTTTCAGGAGCTCTCTATTCCCTGCTCCTTGATAGAGGATGTAGTCAATGAAATAGAGAAAAACGATTACGAAAATAGCTGGGAGTGGAAAAGAAAGAAGATCCAATCCACGACCTATTCCATTCAAGTGGAGCATCAGCTGGATAAGGTGGATTTGTTTTGGAAGATAGAGCACAAGGACAAGAGCATCCGTCAGTTGATTCAATCCTGCTCTGCTCACGAGATGGATTATGGGGCCAAACTTGGTAGACTGGAAGCGAAAGGTAACTTCCTGTATCTGCTGGATAAAGAGAATGAGGTTGTGAGCAAAATTTCTGTTTCAGAATGGTGGAGCAAGAACAATGAGTAACTTAAAAAAGAGATTATCTTTATTAAAAGTAGAAAAACGAATCAATCAGTTGAAGGGGATTAAGGATGTCCATTTTCTGACCGATAAACCTAAAGAAATTGCTTGGTATGCTGGGGAGTTGAATCCTATAGACTCTCCGCTTCCTTGCCTTTATGAGGTTCCTGTTGACCTTGCGACTAAAGATCTAAGTAGGTCAATTCAAAGTCTAGTTGGCAATAGTAGTCAGTTTATCCTAGTTTTTTGGGAGTTTTCACCAGTTTACGTCTTGTTTCAAATGGAGTCTTTGGATGACTTTTTGCCCTCTTATTCTACTGAATTTCTACCAGAGACCTGACACTTTTCTTTCAAGACCAGGAAAAAGTACTGGATCTCCATTTAGCGGAGGATAAAGTAGAAGTGAGAGTCTTGGAGAATAAGGCTAAGAACCCGTAGATTCTATAAATGTGAAAAGCTGAACATTGAATTAGTCGATGAAAGAGGCAAAGAGGAAAGAATGCCATTCTTGGAGAGACAAATGGTAAAGGAAGATTCTAATGTGTGAAAAAGAATATTATTATTATGGCAATAGTGAGTTTATGACAGGCCTAGGAGTTATTTATACAGAGTTTACTGGTCAGCGTGCAAGTCGACAAATTAACGTTTTGAATGGGCACTCTTATGCTTCCTCTTGCCTACAGGATTATGTTCCAGAAGTAGGGTTTCTACTCTATGATGGTCGAAAAGATGAGTTGGATCTATCAGACTCCATCAAGATTAGTCAAGAGGAATTTGAACGAATCTGGGCTCAGGCTGTCGCTAGCGGTCAGAATGATACGTAATCGTCAGTTGAAAATAGCCAAATATAATCAAAAAAGTGTGAGAGGAGTCCAATAATGATGCTTAATTTGTTGAAGGAATTTGTAGAAATCTATCACCTCAACAGGGGCTTAGGAGAGTTAGAATATACTAGTGAAAATCTCCATGTCGAAAAGCCAGATTTGTCTGGTCAATTGGAAGAGTTCTACCAGCATTTGAGACTTTGATGAAGAAGCTTATTTTAGAGGAGCTCCCTATGATCTTGCTCTAATTCCTCTCCCTCTATGTGAAGCTGCATCAGAAGGATGGCAGGATCCTAGCTGGAAAGAGAGTTATGTGGTTTTTGCTCACATGATGGGCGATGAGCCAATCTTTTGTGATCAAACTAGCGAGCTTAGTCCTGTATTTGGCAAGATTCCTGGAAATTCTAAGCTATATAGCTTAAGCCCCTCTTTATCTACTTTCTTGTCTACCTATAGTCAGATGAAAAAGCTAGAAATCACCAAGTTTGAGAATAACATCTACATTGATGAGGACTTGTCGGACTATAAAGAAGGTTTTTTAACAGGAATCATGGCTATTATCGAGGAGCAACTTCCTGAAGACTATCGAAAATGATTTTATAGCATTTATGCTGGGTTAAAGCCAAATAGAGAGATGAGAAGCAAATGAAAATGAAGAATTTTTTAAAATGTTGTGAGGATCTGGTCATACAAGAAAGTGGGGCCTCAGCTCTTGAACTAGAAAAACTCAAAGCCAGACAGTTTCCTCAAGCTCACTTGGATTTGCTCTCCATAACCAATGGCTTGGAGTTTTATGGTGGCTATTATCGTTTGTTTGGGTACAGATTCTGCTCAAGCCATCACGCTGGACTCTTGGAATTCGGATAGGCTATGGAAAGATGTCTGGAGAGATTATGCATCAGACTACTATTTTTTTGGTATGTCTGCTATTGGAGATCAATTCGCTTATAGATTGAAGGATGGGAACATTCAAAGTCATCAAGTTTATTATTTAGATGGGATTACTATGGATGTCATCGAGATCTACGACAGTTTTGAAGCATTTTTTGAGAGGGAATTTGTTCTGAAAGCCCAAGGTGGGATGGAATCTATTTTTGTTTCTGCTAGGGAGCGATTTGGAAATCTAGACCTCTCCACAAGCTGTATTTATTCCCCTTCCTTAATGATTGTGAATGATCCAAGCGTTGAGAATCTCATGCTTTTACCGACAAAGGATGTCATGACTATCAATGGGGATTTGCTTGTTCAATTATCTGATTCGGAGGAGTCGATTACGAAACTGGAGCAATATCTAGACGATTTAGGTAGAGCTAGAGTCAAGGTTATCTTTGATCGAGATTGAGCAAGCAGGATAAAGTTTATGTTTATATAGAAAAGAATAGTCTAAAAATTCACGATTTTAGTTTTTGCGACAAGCGGTGCTGTAGTCTTCTTGTAAAAGTGTCATTGTAAAAATAGATAGGTTGAACAAAGAAAAAGAAGCATGATATTCATGAAAAGAGGTGAATGATGACCAGTTTAGATAAATATTTAGAAATCATTAAAAAAAGGATTTTCCGAAAGAGAGAATCTAATGGCAATGGAGCCTCTGCATTCTATTGAAGAGATTGCACCATTATTGGATGAAAAATTGACTTATAAAGAATTTATCGATATCAATCGCTTATTAAGACAAAAGTACATTGTCGAAAACCCAGAGGATATGCTGAAAGGATGTAGATTTTAATCAGCTTTCGTTTACCTAGCAATACGAGGGTGATTTACTTGATGGGAAGTAAATCTGATGTGCTAGACTTTTCAAAATATGAACAAGTAGAAAAGATTTTATTAGTTGGGGCTAGAAGAGTAAGAAAGATCATCTTACCCCAGAAAGATTGTGTGAAAGCTCTAGGGATATCTTCTATGACAAATTTGGAGACGATAGAGAACATTTCTTTTCATACAGGTATGCGTTATCTGCACGTTGATTATGGTGTAAAGTTGCCGGACTTTGATTTTATAAGGGATTTAAATCAGTTGCTCTATCTTTCATTTACAGCAAATAAAAATTTACCAGAATTGGATTTTATCCAGTCCTCTAGTGAGCTTCGTTTTTTAGATTTTGTTGACACGTCTATTTTTAACTACGCATCAACAGTTAGCTACCTGAAAAGTCTGAAACATCTCCGATTTTTAACAACGGGAAGAACAAATCAAAAGCAAAGGGAACTTCTTAGAAGAGAGTTACCACATGTTTGCATGCGAGAGGGGTAAAAAATGCCTTTAATACAGCTTTTTATGACCGATGTCTTCATAATAAACGAACCTTTAGTCCCGTTGTTTAAGTAGGAGGAATTATGAGCCATACGAATCTAGCAAAAGAAACCTTACTCCAGTTTATGCAGGCTATGTATACTTGGGAAAGAAAAGCCACTAAGAGTCTAAGAAACCAAACCTATAAAGAGATGTTGAAGGATGAATTAGCTACGATTTTTGATCAGTTTTGTACATCTAAAAAAACACTCAGAGCAAGGGAAGTATCTTTATCTGTCCGATTTCCGTTTGACTATAAATTAGAAACGCATCCCATCGTTGATGAAGAGCATGACGGGAATCAAGCTTATTTCTACATCAAGGAGAATCGTTCTGGTATAGAAACTCTCTATCGTTTTCGAATGGTGTTTCAAGAAGGACGATGGTGGATTGATAAGAAAGAATGGCTTGGTGATGGGAAGTGGATCAATTCTTCTTTGTGATATACTGAAGAATGTAGGAAGACAGGAAGAAATGTGTTTCAAAAGACAGTGGTAGTCTAAGTGTAAGTAATGAAATGTTAGAGGTCAATATGAATAAAACACTTTCAAATCAAAAAAGAAAATTAACAACCATCAGAAATCAAATACTGAAGGCGAGAGATTTTGATCTTGAAAAAGAACAGCTTTTTACTACTAAAGCAATTTTAGAAGCATTAAAAGCAGGCAAAAAAAGCCTTGAGATCAATTGGGAGGAAAACGGGAAAACAGAAACTTACTCCTATAAACATGTACGGATGGTTCATGCTATTAAACCATATACTTTGGTTTCTGAGTTTATAGAAAAGCAAAACATCTGAAACCTATCAATCTTTACTAAATGGCTGTTTTTGTTCTGTAATGGCAGATATGGCTTCTGCTAAATATTTAGCTAAAGGTGGCTCAAACTTTGATACAGATATTTGTTTGAATATCTTATTTGCCCTTGCCTATTTAGATGATACTTATGTAGAGTTTTTAATTGATAAATTAGTCTATTTTAAAGAAGCTCAAGTTGAAAAAGGGAAGAAACCTATTTTCTTTTCATCCAGTAGTTTATTGCCTTTAGTCGTTTTTCTTTATGGAAATGGGAGAGCATGATCGACTTGCTAACCTACTGGAGAATGCTTGTGATGCCAAATATCAACCCCATTGGACTCGAACCCTTATCATAATGTGAATGATGCCTATAAACAGGTTATGGAAACTATTTTTTCAGAGGATGTTGATGTTTTTAGAGAAACAATTTTATCCATGTGTGATTATCATTTAGCGAACACCAAAGATAGTCATTTAGTTGAATTCAATACCTTACTATGGCAGTATTTCCCAATTGAAATCTTAGTTTTATTAAAAGAACGTCAGAAAAGAGGGTTCCCAATCGACGGGATTAGCCATCCCTTGCTTGATGACTTTTTACCCTATTTCATGGATGACTTTCAGATATCCGAGCAAAACAAGATGATTCTAGGAACGATTTTAGACTAGTTGTGTGTAATACATGGAGAAGTCAATAGGAACAAAAGAATTTCAAATAAAAAAGGAAACGAACTGTAATCAGAAATCAAATACTAAAAGCCAGAGATTTTGCTCTTGATAATGAACAGCTTTCTGTAACAGAGGCTGCTTTAGCTGCACTAAAAGCTGTTAAAAAAGTATAGAAGTTACTGATAGGAGCAATGGTAAAACCAAAATCTAGAATTATTAATTGTAAAGGTAGATTAAGCTAGGAGAAAACGATGAATTATTATTTTATAATGGATGATAAATCCAATAAGACTTTTAATTTTGATGTTGAATATGGGCGAGTTGATTTTGAAATACAAAAAAACCTTACGAAGAAGAATGGACTAAACCTATAGATTATATTTACGATCCAACTTCACCAGAAGTAATTTATTATAATTTCGTTAATAAAAAAAGAATACTTAAGTAAAGTTAACTTTAATTATGATTATTATTGGTATGCTCATGGTTTTTATACTTTCTGAAAGATTATTAAAGGTTTTTAAGGAATTCAAGATTCAAGGGTGTGTTTGTAAAAAATAAAGTTTACTGTTGGTGGAGAAATTATTGATTCACCAGATTTTTTTATCTTTTGAAGTTTAATACTTATAATGTAGCAAAAACCAGCACCTGATTTTTGTAGACTATGATAGAACTGAATTATTACCTTCTAAAACTAATTATGTCGTTACAAAGAAATTAGTTTTAAAAGAGAATATAGACTTTGATATTTTTAAACCCGGAAAAGTTGAATTATTGGCATCAGCAGGTATAGTTGTGACAGAGAAGGTGAAAAATGCTATAGAATTTAATAATTGCGGGAGGGGCATTCGCTTTTTACCAATAGAAACTTCTCAAGAAGAATATTGTAAGAATAGTTTTAAGGATTTTACTAGTTTATTAAAAAGAGCAAAGCCTAAATTACCCTAACATTAAGTATTCCTTTAAAAAATACGACTCTAGTCTTCATTATTCTAGATTTCAGGCAGAAAATATCAGAAGAAAATGCTTCTAAAAGGAGAGATAAGATATGAAGAAAACCTACTTTGTTTATCGAGATAGTGGAGCGATAGAAAGGCAAAGTGATGGGGTTGAGTTCTGTAAAATACCTGAGTTCTATGATGATCAGATCTATTTTTATTGCGATGAATATATGCTCTTTTGGACGTCCATTGATGATGTGGGGGAGATAGATAAGGCTCGGGATTTTAAATTAAAGGATCAAATAGTGCCAGCAACCCTAGAGGAAATCAGTAAGGAAGGTTTGATCAGTTCCATTCATTCTGTTAAGCAATATGCGATTGAGAACGGGAAAGTTGTAGGGATAACCTATATCCATTTAGATTCCTAGGAAAATGCAATGAGGAACTCTCCACATTCTGTTAGAAATAGAGGTAATGAAATGAAAGAGGCCAAAGAACTCTTCGTAAAAAATGGCTTTTCGCGACTAAGGCGAACCAATAACTATTATAAAATCAATCATGATTTTTACACGGTGATCTATTTTCAACGAAAATCAGATGGGACTGCCTATTTCGTTAATATTGGCATTCATCCCCTCTTTCTGGACTCGGGACCGTTAGAAGAAGTGGATTGTGCTTTAAGAACTCGATTAGGTTCTATCGATAATAGAAATGGCATGGAACAAGCTGAATTAGAAAAGGCTGTCCAAGAGGCCATCGATTTTACTGCTCAGTATTCATCGTATCCTACCGTATTTTCGAGCATAAATCCCGAGAAGGATCTTGAGAAGGATTGGTTGTTAAAACAATTCTCTATTACCAAAGTGAACTTATGCAGATTGTATGTTGAGTATTATGATGCAATCGATTCTAAGAAGGTAGCTTTAGATTTTGCCAACTATGGCTTATCCATTACACCTAAGATTGCCTCTGTTCCTAAAAACTTCTTTAAAACCTATATTCGTTCGGGAGAAGTTTTAAAATAATATTACCAGTAATTTGAGATTAGAAAGGAATGATGATCAAAGAAGAGAGTTTCTCAATAAAGTAAGTAATAGTCAAGATGTTAGTCTAAACCTGTTCAGTAAAGGATGTGTCGCAAAAATTGGGGGAAAAGTTGAAAAGTAGAGATAATTTCATAGACACTATTTAGTATTGTGGAACCTAATGATGTCCATAGAAAGTAATGTTGTATCAAGTGAAGAGGTTGAGTTTCGGTATCCTTTTGATATGAGTAAAAAGAAAGATGTCCTTACAGTATTTGATGCATTTGTGAAAGAGTATTTCTTGAGCCTAAAAGAAGAGAAGCAGAAGCAAGTGCTTGAGGCCATTGAGGATGTTATACGGGCTGGAGACAAAGTGGTTGAGCATTTTTTTGAATATGAATTTGGTTTTGCTTCAAAAGAGCCAAGAAATAAAGTTGCCTTTCTAGAAATGGTTAAGGATATATTAGTCTCTTATTTATCCATCTCAGACTAGTCATCTATTTTCCTTTAAATTTTAAGAATGAAATTTATGGACTTCGAGGTCGCGTATTTTAATAGTAGTTGACAGCCTCAACCCAAGACTTAGCTGAGTGAGGATGATCTATTTAAGGTTTATAATCCTCACATGGGAAGAGTGCTTACGCAAAATAGCGGATAGGCAAGAAAGAATGGTTTGATGATTCTAAAAGGAGAAATAAGAGATGAAAAACTATTTAATGGACGAAAAGATATTCCAATATCCTGAATCGTTTAAAAAATTGATCGAACTTAATTTAGTTGATTTTGATATTTGGTATCTGTTAGATTCAGAATGGGCCCTGTCTTTGTATGAGGGATTGCAGGAAAGGTACCCAACCCGAAAGTTGATTCCATTTGCTAAAAGAGGAGATTGTGATGATACAGCTTGTTTTGAAATAGGAAAGGGCAATAAGGTCCAACTCATTCATGATTTTGCTACCGAAGGATGGGAGCAACGAAAAGAGTTTAACGATTTTTGGGAATGGGTGGAATATGCGGTAAAATGCATGATAGAGTATAACAAAGAGGATGGGATTGAATAATCGTAATCTCTTTTCTAGGGACGAAGGAACTCGTCTCTAATGATTTACAAGGCAAGGAGAACAAATGGAAATGATCCCCCAATTATTAAATGAGATTGAAAAATGTCTCCAACAGTTAGATCATTCTTGTTTAGACCATCTAAATCCGGGAATATCTTCTCAAAAAATTCAAGAATTGTTTGAGGAAATCCCATTGCAGCCAACTCAGGACTTGCGTGCCCTTTATACTTGGAGAAACGGATCAAAAGATTGTGAGGGAATCACACTCGGTGAGCTGGCATTTTTTCCTGGTTTCTATTTGATGTCTCTGGAAGAAAGTATCCAGACCTATCAGGAGTTGAGGAAGACTTCTACTTGGAATCAATGCTGGTTTCCAATTTTTGCCAGCGGAGGGGGGAGATTTTTATGCCATGAATCTAGCAATAGAAGCACAGGGAGAAATGATTGGTTATTATATTTACGAGGAAGAACCTCAGATTGAGTACAATTCTTTAGAATCTATGCTCCAAACTTTTAAAGAATGTTATAAGCAAGGCATTATTTTCCAGAATGAACAAGGCTACTTGGATATGTATTATAGGAAACATACTGAGATAGCACATGAGTTAAATCCAGATCTGAAGATATGGCTGGAATTCTTAAAGGAGACGTAAGAGGAATGACCAAGGAGAAAAAATGGCAGTAGTTACCGTATTAAAAAAGATCATTAGACTCTATGAGGAAACAACGTTTATCCCCCAATCGGTGAGTTTTTCAGATGCAAAATTAAGTACCCAGTCTTCCAATTTGACAGGAGAATTGCTTGATTACTATCAACACATAGAGTTCAATAAGGATTTATTTTTTGCTAATCAAAATTTTAATATCATTTTGTTGCCATTAGATTCGTATGCAAGAACAGTTGAGTGCTGGGCTTTACAGGATTTTGATCAGTTCACAAGTGGCCAATATCAAATATTCGCTACTACAGATACAGATGATATTCTTTTCTGTGATATGCAAGATGAAAAATCACCTGTTTATGCGGGTAGACCTGGAGATCTTAGTTTCTACAAACTCAGTGAAAGTTTAACGGAGTTTTTGGAGTTCTATTTCGCTTTTTCAAATTTGTGGAAGCAAAGAGAAGATGTCCCTCTGGAGGAATTTATTGCTGGGACAGGTGACTTGATAGAGCGCTACCTTTCCTTAGACGTCCAAGCGACAGCGAAAGAATTTCTATTAAGGTAAGAGTGAGCTGAGATAGATTTGCAATTAAAGCCCTTCTCTATAATAAAAAATGAACTGGATAGGAGAAAAGAAATGAATGTGAAAGAACTAATTGAAGAGATTGAAAATGATGTTGATTTAGCATCCTATATCAGTCTTGTACCAAAAAAGAATAAGAAGACCCAAGCTGTCTATCTCGAATCACTGAATCATCTGGCCTATTTACTTTATCTGGATGGTCAGGAGGAAATTGCTAAGGAATTATTAGATAGGCTCATACAGATTCCATTTGAAGGGAATTTTAACACCTGGACCTTTATTGATAGCTCTCTGGTTTTATTGGCTTATCTGGAAAGAGAGGTAGAAAATCGGGTATTCGTCTATAAAAAACTCCTTTTATCTCCATTAGAACAAGGGGAGGAATCCACTCAAAACATAAGAAGGAGAGTTCATCAGAGATTTTTGAATGGCGATAGCTTGGAGCACAACCTTGCAAAAATCGAGCAAGCTCCAAGTCCTGAATCAGAAATGGAACGTCGTCTGCTATACCTGACAGATTTAATGAAGATTCACCTCTTTATTACTGAGTCAACTTGTGAAGATACAGATATCCAGACAAAAATCGAAGAGAATATGGAGATACTAAAGAAGTATATCAAGGAGCATGAAATCTATAGCCTCTTTCCTTTTAAAGGATAAGGTGAGCTAGCAATCTTGAACTTTTAGAAAGAATAGAATATGGAAATCAAAAATCACTTTGGTGTCTATGGCATTTGCTATGAGAATGGGAAATTGCTTTGCATTGAAAAAACGAGAGGCCCTTATCAGCATCGTTATGACCTACCGGGTGGTAGTCAGGAACTAGGTGAGGGGTTGACAGAAACTCTTAAAAGAGAAGTTTTGGAAGAGACGGGATATTCGATAAGCTCTTATTCAAACCCTAGAATCTATGATGTGCTGGTTCAGGAAGAAGGGCAAGATTTCGCAGTACACCATATCATGGCTTTTTATGATGTGGTGCTCGATTTCGAGAGCTCTCAACAATCCCTTCCTCAAGAGGTAAATGATGGGAGCAATGATTCAGCAAATGCAATTTGGTTGAATTTGGAAGAAATTACTGCAGACAATGCTTCGCCTTTAGTATTGAAGGCCAAGGCAGAGTTGCGAGGATTTCCAGAATTAGAACGGACAAGCTATAAGAATTGGAAGGTAAAATAGAGGGATAATGGAACTATTTAAAACATGGAAGAAATATATGGTTCTCTATGGTATTAAATCTCAAATCGGGACTGTTTATCGAAACAGTGATAGGACAACGAGCTTTTATGATATTGGGAATTTTCTATACCTAGCAGGGGAGCTAAATTCTAGATTTTGGGAAGATTTTGTTAGGAAATATGGTTTAGATTATAAGATTATTATTTCAGAAGACACTAAGTGGCAAGATTTTCTGCATCAGAAAGTGGAGCTAATTTCTTTTACTCGCTATTCTTTTAAAGATAAGGCAAATTTTCAAGTTGAATTTTTAAATGATCTAGTTAGTCAGTTAGAGGAAGGTTACAATATTGTACCAATTGATCATCATATTTATGACTGCTTTTCTGAGGAAGAATGGTCTCAAGATTTACAGGGAGATTTTGAGTCCTACCAGAATTTTACTTTAAAAGGTGGATTTGGTTTTGTGATTCTTAAAAATAAAGAACTGATTGCTGGGATTTCCTCAGGATTAGTTTACCAAGGAGCAGTTGAAGTGGAAGTTGCAACTAGACCAAACGAACAAGGAAATGGATTTGCTAAAAAACTTGGTGCTGCAATGATTCTAGAGAGTTTGAATAGAGATATGTTTCCTCTTTGGGATGCTCATAACGAGGCTTCCAAAAAAGTAGCAGAATTTTTAGGATATGAGTTAGTTGGACCTTATGAAGCCTTTGAACTAGAGGAAAGTGTCGTATAATGATGCCGACCAATTAAAACGAGCTATTACAGTGTTACGACAGCATGGTTTTACTGGTAAAGTCGGTACGATGATCGAATTACCGTCAGCTTATTTTGACTTAGACAGGATACTGGAAACGGGCATTTCAAAGATTGTAATTGGAATGAATGATTTGACTTCTTTTGTTTTTGCGACTGTGAGGAACAGTCAATGGCATGATTTGGAAAATCCAATTATGTTAGATATGCTGAGACAGATGCAGGAAAAAGCAAAGACTAAAAAGATTGATTTCGCTGTAGCAGGCTATCTGAATCTTTCTTTCATACAAAAAATGAATAAGAAGGGTATCGAATGCATTCTCCATTACAGCTCTATTCCAGAGATTTTTGATTTAGAAATTGACCATCCAGATCACCTTAAACACATAAAAGAAGAGAGTAAAAATTACAAAGGAGTAACCTATGACACCTCAAGAAATGTGGAATGCCTACAAGCAAATCAACCCCTCGATTAGTGATGAGATAGATGCCTGGGCTTTTGGAGTAGAACCAGACCTTTTAGCAAATTTGGTGCTTAAAGGCGAAAAAACGGCAACCGCCTCTGCCTACGACCTTTACGCACTAGAGGATGAACCCCTTCCCCAAGAAGGATCCTTTGATATCATTTTAGATAGCCAAGATCAAGCTATCTGCATTGTCGAAATTATCAAGGTTTCTGTTCAGCCCTTCCATCAAGTGTCTGCTGACCATGCCTATAAGGAAGGTGAGGGAGACAAATCTCTGGCCTATTGGCGTCAGGTTCATGAAGACTTTTTCAAAGACTGCTTTGGAGAAGCAGGTCTGACGTTTACACCCGACAGCAAGGTGGTTTTAGAAGAATTTCGTAAGTTTTATCCATTATAGGACAAGAGGCTGGGACAAAAGTCCTAGCCTATTAATTGTTTTTGGATTGTCGAGCAAGACGCAGTGGTTGAGTGGGCTCTACTACGCTGATTTCATCAGCTTTTACAGCCCTACTCAACTGTGCGGAGGTGGGACGACGAAATCGAATCCTAACGAATTACCGATTTCTGTCCCACTCTCTTTTGGTTTGGGTCTTATTTTCCAAAAGGACTAAAAAATGATATAATGTAAGCGATATTGTACAGAAAAGAGAAATGTTATGCCAAATTATGCCATTATTTTAGCAGCGGGAAAAGGTACCCGTATGAAGTCAGATTTGCCCAAGGTTCTTCACAAGGTTGCAGGGATCTCTATGTTAGAGCATGTCTTCCGTAGTGTTGGAGCCATCTCACCTGAGAAGACTGTAACGGTTGTGGGCCACAAGGCGGAATTGGTAGAAAAGGTATTAGAAGGTCAAACAGAGTTTGTCAAACAAACCGAGCAATTGGGAACAGGTCACGCTGTGATGATGGCGGAGCCAGTTCTTGAGTCCTTGGAAGGTCATACTCTCGTCATTGCAGGGGATACGCCTTTGATTACGGGTGAAAGCCTCAAACACTTGATCGATTTTCATATCAACCACAAGAATGTGGCAACGATTTTGACAGCAGAAGCAACTAATCCATTTGGTTATGGCCGGATTGTCCGTAATGACAATGCGGAAGTGCTTCGAATCGTCGAGCAAAAAGATGCGACAGATTTTGAAAAGCAAATCAAAGAAATCAATACAGGGACCTATGTCTTTGACAATGCCCGCCTCTTTGAAGCTTTGAAGAATATCAACACGAACAATGCCCAAGGCGAATACTATATCACAGACGTGATTGGGATTTTCCGAGAAGCAGGTGAAAAAGTTGGGGCCTACACGCTCAAAGACTTTGATGAAAGCCTTGGGGTTAACGACCGCGTAGCCCTTGCGACAGCAGAAGGCATCATGCGTCGTCGCATTAACCAAGCTCATATGGTGAATGGAGTGAGCTTTGTCAATCCAGATGCGGCCTATATCGATATCGATGTTGAGATCGCACCAGAAGTGCAAATCGAAGCCAATGTCACTCTAAAAGGGAAAACAAAAATTGGGGCTGAGACAGTCTTAACCAATGGAACCTATATCGTAGACAGTGAAATCGGTGCAGGTGCCGTTATTACCAACTCTTTGATTGAAGAGAGCACGGTAGCAGATGGCGTGACAATAGGACCATACGCCCATATTCGTCCTGGATCTAGCTTGGCAAAAGATGTCCATATTGGAAACTATGTCGAAGTCAAAGGTTCGTCTATTGGCGAAAATACCAAAGCTGGTCATCTAACCTACATTGGCAACTGTGAAGTTGGCAGCAACGTCAACTTTGGTGCAGGAACCATTACCGTCAACTATGATGGAAAACATAAATACAAGACCCTTATTGGGAACAATGTCTTTGTCGGTTCGAATTCGACCATCATTGCGCCAGTTGAGCTAGGAGATAATTCTCTAGTCGGTGCTGGATCTACCATTACCAAGGATGTGCCAGCAGATGCGATTGCGATTGGTCGTGGCCGTCAAGTCAATAAGGACGAGTACGCGACTCGCCTTCCCCACCATCCTAAAAATAAATAGGAGATTTTCATGCAATTTGAAGAAAAAACCATTGAGCGCAAGGAGATTTACCAAGGACCGATTTTCCAAGTAGTCACAGATCAAGTGGAACTACCTAATGGAAAAGGTCAAGCGCAGCGTGATCTCATCTTCCATAATGGAGCAGTAGCAGTTTTACCAATCACAGAAGAGGGCAAGACCATCTTGGTCAAGCAGTACCGCAAGGCGATCGAGCGGACTTCTGTAGAGGTCCCAGCAGGGAAGTTGGAAAAGGGTGAAAATGCGGATCCTCAAGCAGCTGCTCTGCGTGAATTGGAAGAAGAAATTGGTTACACAGGTGATCTCGATTTGTTGTATGATTTTTATTCTGCCATTGGATTTTGTAACGAGCGGATCAAACTCTATGCTGCGACCAACTTGAAAAAAGTGGAAAATCCTCGCCCTCAAGATGCAGACGAGACCTTAGAACTCTTAGAAGTGACCTTGAAGGAGGCTAAAGACTTGGTCCAAGCTGGGGAAATCTGTGATGCCAAGACCATTATGGCGATTCAGTACTGGGAATTATCCAATAAATAGAGGAGGATCCAATGGGAAAACCTTTATTAACCGATGAAATGATTGAACGAGCAAGGCGTGGCGAGGAGATCTCGGGGCCTAAGATGGTAGATAATGAAGAGACTAAGATCCTTCGAACAGACCACAGAGGATTTGGCTATGAACGTCCCGTCAGAGAAAGGCGAAGCCAAGTCTCACAAGAGCATTACTCGCAGGATACCTTGCAGATCCAAGTGGAGCCAACAGTGACGAAGAGTCGTCGCATTGAGGAAGAAAAACAAAGCGTCCTCCAATCCAAACTCAATAAGATTTTGTTCTGGATCATCGTGCTTCTCATTGTATTGATTATTGCTATTTGGCGTCTGTAAGATCGTCGCAAGGAGAAAAATGATATGAAAATTGGAATTATTGCAGCCATGCCACAAGAGTTAAAGATCCTCGTCGAAGCTCTTAAAAATGGGGAAAAGCATCTGCGACTTGGAAAGGTCTACTATACGGGATCGATTGGTCGCCATGAAGTCGTTTTAGTTGAAAGCGGCATCGGAAAAGTTATGTCTGCTATGAGTGTGGCTGTCTTGGCCAATGATTTTAAAGTGGAAGCCATTATTAATACGGGTTCTGCAGGTGCCTTGGCCTCAGGGATAGCTGTTGGCGACATTGTCCTTGCAGATAAATTGGTCTATCACGACGTGGATGTAACCGCTTTTGGTTATCAGTATGGTCAGATGGCGGGCCAACCACTTTACTTTGAATCCAGTCGTTATTTCGTATCAGAAATGAAAAAAGTTCTGGAAGAAGAAGCTGCAACGACTCATGTCGGCCTTATTGCAACTGGAGACAGTTTTATTGCGAGCGAAGAAAGTCGCAACGATTCGCGAGCATTTCCCAGAAGTACTGGCAGTTGAGATGGAAGGAGCTGCCGTTGCTCAGGCCGCTCATGCAGCTGGTCGTCCCTTCATGGTTATTCGGGCTATGAGTGACACGGCAGATCACGCAGCTAATATCTCTTTTGATGAATTTATCGTTCAGGCTGGCGAGCGCTCTGCTCAAACCTTGATTACTTTCTTGAAGAGATTGGTATAACATAAACAATAGAGTCAAGACTTCTCTAATATAAGTAAAAAGTGGGATAGAATGAATATCTTTTGTAATTCATTCTGTCCCATTTCCTTTTCAGAAGCTGTTTTTTCCAGAAATAGACTAACTTCATGTTATAATAAAGTCTATAAATGTAAAGGAGAAGGTATGGTCTTATCAAAAAAACGAGCACGGCATGTGCTTGAAGAGATTATCGCTTTATTTCCAGATGCCAAGCCAAGTCTGGATTTTCGCAATCATTTTGAATTATTAGTGGCGGTGATGCTATCTGCTCAAACGACAGACGCGGCAGTTAATAAGGCAACACCAGCTTTGTTTGCAGCTTTTCCAAACCCTCAAGCCATGGCAGCAGCTAGTGAAGCAGATATCGCCAAGTACATTTCCAAATTGGGCCTCTATCGCAATAAGGCCAAGTTTCTCAAAAAATGTGCCCAACAATTGTTGGACAAGTTTGATGGCCAAGTCCCTCAGACACGGGAGGAATTAGAGAGCTTAGCCGGAGTGGGACGAAAAACAGCCAATGTGGTCATGAGTGTAGGTTTCGGAATTCCTGCTTTTGCTGTTGACACCCATGTGGAACGGATTTGCAAGCACCATGACATCGTCAAGAAATCCGCAACCCCATTAGAAGTGGAAAAACGAGTCATGGACGTCCTGCCTCCTGAACTCTGGTTACCAGCTCATCAGGCGATGATCTATTTTGGACGGGCTATCTGCCATCCTAAAAATCCAGAATGTGACCAGTACCCACAGCTCTATCATTTTGATTAAACAGGAGACCCTTCGCATAGACCAGCGGGGGTCTTTTTTCGTAAACGTATATTTATTAAAAGGATGAAATAGGGAGGTTTTGGTTGACGATGGTGTTGGCTCTATAGGATCAAGTTTCCGGCTTGGTTGAGAGGGTTTTCGGACCGATGTTTCTTGACATCTTATTATATTCATTCAGAAAAAACGAACTTTTTTTAAATAGATTTGGTTTTTTTTAAGAAATAGTGTATAATGATAGAAATCTAACATAAGGAGATAGTGATGAAAGCAAAAAAACTGTTAGCTCTTGCAGGAGTTTCTGTTGCAGGTGCCTTTCTCTTAGCAGCATGTAGCGGTGGTGGTAGCAATCAAGCAACTTACTCATTTGTCTATTCAGCCGATCCAAATACCTTGGATTATATCGCTGCAACTCGTACAACAACTTCAGATATCACAAGTAACCTGGTAGATGGTCTTCTTGAAAATGACCAATACGGAAACTTTATGCCAAGTCTAGCAGAAGATTGGACTGTCTCTGAAGATGGATTAACCTATACTTACAAACTTCGTAAGGATGCCAAATGGTATACAAGTGAAGGGGAAGAATATGGGGCTGTTACGGCTAAAGACTTCGTGACAGGTATCAAACATGCGGTTGAATCAAAATCAGAAGGCCTCTTCTTGATTCAAAATTCGATTAAAGGCTTGGATGCCTATGTAAAAGGGGAAACCAAAGATTTTAATACAGTTGGGGTCAAAGCCTTGGATGACTACACCATCCAATATACCTTGGTCCGTCCAGAAAGCTTCTGGAACTCAAAAACAACCTCTGGTGTTCTTTTCCCTGTCAACGCTGATTTCTTGAAATCTCAAGGAAAAGACTTTGGTTCTTTGAAACCGAGCAGCATCTTATACAATGGTCCATTCTACTTGAAATCTTTGACTTCCAAATCTGAAATTGAATTGGTCAAGAACAAGGATTATTATGATGCGGAAAATGTCCATATTGATCATGTCAAATTGACCTTTAATGACGGATCAAACCCAGATGCCATCATTAAAAATTTTGAAAAAGGTCAATACTCCTTTGCTTCTGTCTTGCCAAATAGCTCAACTTATAAGAGCGTCAAGAAAAACTTTGGCGACAACATTGTTTACGGTTTGCAGTTGGGTACATCTTACTATTTAGGATTCAACTTGGATCGTCAGAAGTATGACCATACCGCGAAAAACAACAGACGAGCAAAAAGGCTTCTACCAAGAAAGCAATCTTGAACAAGGACTTCCGTCAAGCTGTGAACTTCGCCTTTGACCGCAAATCATATGCGGCCCAAGTCTCTGGTTCTGATGCGGCTGAGAAGACCCTTCGAGCACCTTGGTGCCACCAACTTATGTCCAAATCAATGGAGAAGATTTTGGTAAAGTCGTTGAAAAACAATTGGTTACTTATGGCGATCAATGGAAGGATGTAAGCTTGGACGACGGTCAAACAAGCCTTTACAATCCAGAAAAAGCGAAAGCTTCATTTGCAAAAGCCAAAGCTGAATTGCAAAAACAAGGAGTTCAATTCCCAATTCATTTGGACTACATTGTCAGCCAAGTGGACAACAGTATGGTCCAACAAGCAAGCTCCTTCAAGCAATCTGTAGAGTCAACTCTTGGAGCGGATAATGTCGTTGTTGACCTTCAAAAGGTTTCGGATGACGATTTCCAAAATATTACCTACTTCAGTGATACAGCAGCTGCGAGAGACTATGATATCTCAGGCGGTGGTTGGGCCCCTGACTACCAAGACCCATCGACTTATCTAGAAAGTATCAGCCCAGTCAATGGTTCTGTTTTCTACTATCTTGGTATTGATGCTGGTTCAAACAACCCAGCGATTGCAGCAGTTGGTTTGGATCAATACGCTAACATGTTGAAAGATGCTGATGCTGAATTGTTAGATCAAGCAAAACGCTATGAAAAATATGCAGCAGCGCAAGCTTGGTTGACAGATAGCTCGATTACGCTTCCAACTGTCTCAAATGGTGGTGCTCCAATGCTTCAACGTACCGTGCCATACAGCCGTGCAGCTTCATGGGTAGGTACTAAAGGCACAGGAACCTTCTACAAATACCTTGAAATGTCCAAAGATGTTGTCACAACAAAAGACTTTAACAAGGCCAAAGAAGAATGGTTAAAGAAAAAAGCAGAATCCAATAAAAAAGCTCAGGAAGAGCTCAAAGATCACGTTGAGAAGAAAAAATAAATAATCCATCATTGTTCCATCAATGAGGATAAAAAAAGTCGGAGCCTTCATGTGAGGGTTCCGGTTTTTTAGGTCTCGAATGTTAGTTTGTCTCGTCCTTTTAGATGAAAGATAAATCAATCACCCGCTATTGAACTGCACCCAAAATGATCGATTTTTGGGTATAGCTCATAGACGGGTGATGATCATTCTATTCGCTAAATCTTAAAAAATAGCCATCTGGATCTAAAACTGCAAATTCATGAGGATAGATATAATGGTCGTCAACACGAAATTTTCTTTTGGTCAATGGGCGATGAATAGGATAGTTGGCTTCTAACAATTTCTGATAGAGCCTAGGGACATCCTCTATACCAAAGGAGATGTTAATTCCTTGGCCAAATGGGTAGGTTAGTTCAGCTAATTCATCCTTTGTTCCCTCCTCTAACATGAGCTGGCACTCTTCAAGAGAAAGGAAGAGGAAGTTTTCTTCTGGTCGCTCGTATTCAATGGAAAAACCCAGCAAATCACAGTAGAAGGAGCGGGACTGTTCTATATTGGAGACCATAAACTCAGGGATAACTGCATTAAAGTTCATAAAGAAATCCTTACAATTCAATCTCCAAGACAATCGGTGTGTGGTCTTGGCGTGCGCCAGAGTCAATCATATCTGACTTGGTAACCTTGTCTGCTACACGGTTACTTGTGAGCCAATAATCAATTCTCCAGCCTGTGTTGTTGATTTTAGATGTTTTACTGCGTTGTGCCCACCAGGTATAGCGCTCTGGTACATCTCCGTGAAGGTGGCGGAAGGTATCTGTAAAGCCTGCCGCTAAAAGGTTGGTAAAGCCTGCACGTTCTTCGTCTGTAAACCCTGGTGAACGACGGTTGCTGGCTGGGTTGGCAAGGTCGATTTCCTTGTGAGCAACGTTGTAGTCTCCAGTAGCAAGAACTGGTTTTTCTTTGTCTAACTTAGCCAAATATTCGGCATATTTAACATCCCAGACTTGGCGTTCTGCTAGGCGTTTGAGGCCATCCCCAGCATTAGGAGTGTATACTTGAGTGACGAAGAAATGATCAAATTCCAGAGTAATGATCCGGCCTTCCAAATCCATGGTCGAAGGAGCTCCAATTTCAGGGAAAGTCACAATTGGGGTCAGCTCTTTTTTATAGAGGAACATGGTTCCAGCGTAGCCTTTACGAGCCGGCTCTTGAGAAGAGCGCCAGGTATTCTCGTATTGAGGAAAGAGGTCTTCTAAGATCTCCAGGTGTTTTTTGGTAGGACCTTTGGCGGATAGCTTGGTTTCTTGAATAGCGATGATATCAGCATCTTCAGCGACCAGGGTTTGAAGGACTTCTTGAGAGAGTTTGGCGCGTGCTGAATCGCTGGTCAATGCAGCATTGAGCGAGTCGATATTCCATGAAATGAGTTTCATTGTATTTCCTTTTCTTGACATAATTGATAATTTTATTATAACAAAATTTTAATGATTTTCTGATCAGAATGCCTTGAAAACTCTTATGAAATCAATTATGATAGCTTGCATTCATTTGGATCGTTGTGCGTGCGGGGGATGAAAATCCTAAGTAGCTGATCATGACAGATGGCGTGGTTCAGCTTGAAATTTTGGAAACAATTGGGAAAAATGAAGAGTGGTTGCTGGCAGAATTGGAAAAAGAAGGCTATGACAGTGTTCAGGATATTTTCATTGCTGAGTATGACAAAGGAACAGTCAACGCGGTGACCTATTAAAAGAAGAGATTGGGCGAGCCTGTCCAATCTTTTTTCTTCATAAAATTCCAGGAAAGGTCCCTTCCTTTTCTTGAGATACTCTTGGAAAAATAGTAAAATGGAAGGTAAGTGTTGATTAGAAAAGAAGGATAGAACATTTCATGAAGAAGAAAATACGGAAGTTTGAGAATCATTCGATAACACGCAGACTCTACCTGCTGTTTAGTTTGATTTGCCTTCTTTTTTTGGCTCTCATTGCCAGGCTTGGCTATATGCAGATCACTCACCAAGCCTACTATACGGATAAATTGGCCAAAGCGACGAAAAAGACAGTCAAACAGGGGAGTGTGCGAGGGCAAATCTATGATGCTGCTGGTAAGCCTCTGGTGGAAAATGTGGGAAAACAGGTCTTGACCTTTACGCGTGATCGCAAAATGACAGCCCAAGAAATGCGAGAGACCGCAGGGAAACTCTTGCAGTATGTGGATGTAGACAATCCTCAAGTAACCGAACGGCAAGAAGTAGATTACTATCTAGCCAATACCAAAGTCTACCAAGAAGTTGTCGGCCACTTACCTGAGAAAAAGAAATTTGATACAGATGGCAACCGCCTACCGGAAGCCAAGATCTATCAAGCGGCAGTAGAGAGTGTTGATCCTTCCAAACTTGGGTACACAGAAGATGAGAAAAAGATCATCTATCTCTATAGTCAGATGAATGCTGTAGAGAATTTTGCCACTGGCATCATTACAACAAAAGCGCTGGGAGCTGAGCAAATCGCGACCATCGCTGCTGATACTCAAGATCTTCCAGGGATTGGGATTACGACTAGCTGGGATCGTAAGGTTCTGGATACTCCTTTAGCCTCTATCATCGGAACGGTTTCGACTGAGCAGGCAGGACTTCCAGTAGAAGAAGCCGAGGACTATGTCAAAAAAGGCTACGCTCTTAATGACCGAGTCGGAACGTCTTATCTCGAAAAGGAATACGAGGAGGTCCTTCAAGGAAAACGCAGTGAAAAAGAAATTCTCCTGGATAAAAATGGCAACATGGAGAAAGTGGTAGACATTTCAAAAGGAGCTAAGGGAGAAAACCTCAAGCTCTCGATTGACTTGGATTTCCAAAAAGGGGTGGAAGATATTCTTCGCTCTGCCTTTAGCGCAGAATTGCAAGCTGGAAATGCGACCTACTCCGAAGGTGTTTATGCTGTAGCCTTGGAGCCTGATACAGGGAAAGTCCTTGCCATGGCAGGGATTAAACACCAGGCTGGTAGTCAAGATCTATCAGCAGATGCTTTGGGAACTGTGACCAATGTCTTCGTCCCAGGATCGGTGGTCAAAGGAGCAACCTTGACTGCAGGATGGGAAAATGGTGCCATTTCCGGCAATCAGGTACTGACCGATCAGCCCATTGTTTTTGCAGGATCGACGCCGATTAACTCTTGGTTTACCCAATACGGTAGTCGTTCCATCAATGCAGTAGAAGCTTTGGAATATTCTTCCAATACCTACATGGTCCAAATTGCCCTTAAGATGATGGGGCAACCCTACACTCCAAATATGACCTTACAAGTGGATCAAGTGGACCCTGCTATGAAAAAACTGCGTTCCACTTTTGCAGAGTATGGTCTTGGAACGTCAACGGGGATTGACCTTCCCAATGAATCGACCGGTTTTATCCCGAAAGAGTATACAGTCGGTAATTATTTGACCAATGCCTTTGGCCAATTTGACAACTACACCCCTATGCAATTGGCTCAGTATGCGGCAACTGTCGCCAACGACGGCAAGCGGGTGAGCCCTCACCTTGTCGAGGGGATTTATGACAATAATGACCAAGGGGGCCTTGGTCAGTTGAAAAAAGCGATCGAAACCAAGGAGCTCAATCAAGTCCATATCTCAGCGGAGGACATGGCCTTGATCAAGCAAGGGTTCTACCAGGTTGCCAATGGGACCAGTGGGTTGACGACAGGGAAAACCGTTGGTCAAGGTGCCAGTGTACCCATTAGTGCCAAGACCGGTACAGCTGAAACCACCGTCGAGGGAGGCAAGGAAGCTATTAATACCAATGTTGTGGCCTATGCACCATCAACGAATCCGAAGATTGCAGTAGCGGTGGTCTTTCCGCACAATACCAATCTACAAGCTACGGTCAGTCATTCTATTACGCGCGATATTATTAACTTATACAACCAGAAACACCCCATGAATTAGAAAGGAAACTATGCTTTATCCAGCACCTATTGCAAAATTAATTGACAGCTATTCAAAGTTGCCGGGGATTGGGATCAAAACAGCGACCCGTCTTGCTTTTTACACCATTGGCATGTCAGATGATGATGTTAATGAATTTGCCAAGAACTTACTGAATGCCAAGCGTGAGCTAGGTTATTGCAGTATTTGTGGTAATTTAACCGATGAAGAAACCTGTGAGATTTGTCGAGATGAAACGCGGGATCCATCCCTCATTCTTGTTGTAGAAGATAGCCGGGATGTCTCTGCTATGGAAAATATCCAGGAATACCACGGTCGCTATCATGTCTTGCATGGCTTGATCTCACCCATGAATGGCGTGGGACCTGATGATATCAATCTCAAGAGCTTGATTAGTCGCTTGATGGATGGCACAGTTACAGAGGTGATCGTTGCAACCAATGCGACGGCAGATGGGGAGGCAACTTCCATGTATATCTCACGCGTGCTCAAACCAGCAGGTATCAAAGTGACACGCTTGGCACGTGGTCTAGCAGTTGGAGCCGATATCGAGTATGCGGACGAAGTCACGCTACTTCGTGCGATTGAAAATCGGACAGAATTATAAGAGAAGTTCTTTCGAAAGGGCTATCATTGTGGTATACTATCAAGTAAGAAATCAAGGGAACAATTAGGGAGAAACTATGAGTAAACAAGACTTAATCCTGTTGTATGGTGGACGTAGTGCAGAACGTGAAGTATCTGTTCTTTCAGCTGAAAGTGTGATGCGCGCGATTGATTACCAAGCATTTTCGGTTCAGACCTATTTTATTACGCAGTCAGGAGATTTCATCCAGACGCAAGCTTTTGAAGAGAAGCCAGCAGATGGTGAGAAATTGATGACCAACGAGACAGTAGACTGGTCTAAAAAAGTGGCACCATCAGCGATTTACAAGGAAGGAGCAGTTGTCTTTCCGGTTCTTCATGGACCGATGGGAGAAGATGGTTCCATTCAAGGATTCTTAGAAGTTTTGAAAATGCCTTATGTCGGCTGTGGTATCTTGGCTTCCAGTGTAGCAATGGACAAGATCACCACCAAACGGGTTTTGGAATCTGCAGGGATTCCACAAGTTCCTTATGTAGCTGTAGTTGAAGGTGATGACATAGATGAGAAAATTGCTGCAATTGAAGCCACTCTCTCTTACCCCGTCTTTACCAAACCATCCAATATGGGATCTAGTGTAGGAATTTCAAAATCTGAAAACCAAACAGAACTTCGGGCTGCTCTCGCATTAGCTTTTAAATACGACAGTCGTATCTTAGTAGAACAAGGGGTCAATGCGCGTGAGATCGAAGTCGGCCTCCTTGGCAACTATGATGTGAAGAGTACCTTACCAGGTGAAGTTGTGAAAGATGTGGCCTTCTATGATTATGATGCCAAATACATTGACAATAAAATTACCATGGCCATTCCAGCCCAATTGGACCCTGAGGTTGTGAACACCATGCGGACGAACGCAGAAAAAGCTTTCCGTGCGATCGGTGGCCTTGGCTTGGCGCGTTGTGATTTCTTCTATACCGATAAAGGAGAGATCTTCTTAAATGAGCTCAATACTATGCCAGGCTTTACCCAATGGTCCATGTATCCCTTGCTTTGGGACAATATGGGACTCAGCTATACAGATTTGATCACCAAGTTAGTCGAACTTGGAAAAGAAGTCTTCCAAAAACACGAAGCGCATTTGTTGTAAGAAAAGGGAGAGTGGGACAGAAATCGGTAATTCGTTAGTATTCGATTTCGTCGTCCCACCTCCGCACAGTTGAGTAGGGCTCTACTAAGCTGATGAAATCAGCTTAGTAGAGCCCACTCAACCACTGCGTCTTGCTCGACAATGCAAAGACAATTGAGAGGCTAGGACCTTTGTCCCAGCCACTTTTTTTGTGGTCTAGAATATGGTATAATGAGAAGAATTTGAAACGAGCGTCTAGACTTTTGGGGACGACGCTACGGAGAACTGAGGAGTCGGATATGAATCTCACATTACATGAAGTTGCTCATCTAGTACATGCCAAAAATGATATCACCCAATTTGAAGATGTGGCCCTCGTCAAGCCTGAATTTGACAGCCGTTTGATTGGGCCTGGAGACCTTTTTGTTCCGTTAAAGGGAGCGCGTGATGGTCATGATTTCATCGATACCGCTTTTGAAAATGGGGCCGTAGCCACTTTTTCAGAGAAAGTGATCGAAGGCCACCCTTATATTTTGGTGGAAGATGTTTTGAGTGCATTTCAAACATTGGCTGCAGCCTATCTTCAAAAGACAAAAGTGGATGTTTTTGCAGTAACGGGGTCAAATGGTAAAACAACTACAAAAGATATGTTGGCACAGCTTTTGTCCACTACCTACCTGACCTATAAAACACAGGGGAACTATAATAATGAAATTGGTCTTCCTTATACGGTTCTCCATATGCCAGAAGGGACAGACAAACTCGTCCTTGAAATGGGGCAAGACCATCTAGGAGATATCCATCTCTTGTCAGAACTAGCGCATCCAAAGCTGCTATTGTCACCTTGATTGGGGAAGCCCATTTGGAATTTTTCAAAGATCGAAGCGAGATCGCAAAAGGAAAACTCCAAATTGCGGATGGCATGCCAGAAGGTGCCCTTCTGGTGGTTCCAGCTGATCCGATCGTGAATGCCTACCTCCCTGGAAAACAAAAAGTGGTCCGCTTTGGTCCAGACGAGGAGATTTTTATTACCGAGTTGGTAGAGCGAAAGGATAGCTTAACCTTCCGTGCTAATTTCTTAGAAGAAGCGATTGATCTTCCAGTAACAGGAAAATACAATGCGACCAATGCCATGATTGCAGCTTATGTTGCCCTACAAGAAGGAGTGAGTGAAGCGGCGATTCGTGATAGTTTTGCTACCTTGCAATTGACGCGCAACCGTACAGAATGGAAAAAGGCCAGTAACGGAGCAGATATCTTATCCGATGTCTACAATGCTAATCCGACGGCTATGCGCTTGATTTTAGAAACTTTCTCGACTATTCCTGCGAATCCAAATGGCCGAAAGTTGGCCGTCCTGGCAGATATGAAAGAACTAGGGGAGCAATCGGTAGATCTGCACAACCAAATGATTCTCAGCCTCTCGCCAGATGTTTTGGATACGGTTATATTCTATGGTCAAGACATTGCGGGATTGGCTCAGTTAGCGAGTCAGATGTTCCCACTCGGACATGTCTATTATTTCAAGAAGACAGCTGAGGAAGATCAGTTTGAGGACATGGTCAAACAAGTCAAGGAAAGCTTGAAAGAGCAAGACCAAATCCTTATCAAGGGAAGCAATTCAATGAATTTGGGCAAATTGGTAGAGGAATTGGAGAATGGTAAGTAATAATGTACTGAAGGACATTCAGCGCTTGATTTCAATCACCAATACAGGCTTAGCGTTCTCAAAAGATCCATTTGATCAAGAGCGCTACCAGAATATTCGTGAAATTTTACAGGATCTTGTGAGAGAAACGACTGATCTGAATTCACAAGAATTATCGGATTTGTTTCGACCGACAAACTATTATGACACCCCCTTAATTGATGTTAGGGCTTGGATTGTCAAAGATAGAAAACTTTGTCTGGTGAAAGGTCAGGGAGAAGAGACCTGGGCTTTGCCGGGTGGTTTTGGTGAGGTTGGCTATTCTCCTAAAGAAAATATTTTAAAGGAAATCCAAGAAGAAACGGGCTATGTAGCACGTGTCAATCGGTTGTTGGCAGTATTTGATACCAATCGCTACCAATTGCAAAGCCGCCAATATGTGAAATTGGTATTTGAATGTGAATTGCTGGATGGAAGTTTTCAACAGAATCAGGAAATTTCCGATCTTGCATTTTTTGAGAGAGAGAAAATGCCTGCTCTTTCTACCAAGCGCAATACAGAGGAACAATTGAATTTCCTTTGGGAGGTTTATGATGGGAAACGAGATTTGTATTGTGATTAAAAACGATCTATAAATTAAAGGGATATAAAAATGACACTTTGGGATTTATTGTTTACGAACCAAAAATCAGCCCCGCCTGAGTTTGGACTCTGGTATTTTTTCCTACCAGTTTCCTTGTTGGTGGTTGGCTACTTTTCTATCAAATATGCGCAGTCAAAAAGCTACCAACGCTTTTGGTATTGGGCACAATTGATTCAAGTCTTGACCATCAATGCTTGGTATATTCTAGCCCACATGCCTTTGACAGATAATTTGCCTTTTTATCATTGTCGCTTGGCCATGCTTGCGATCCTTTTTGCCCCGAGAGGAACCTATATCAAGCAATATTTTGCCTTGTTGGGAGTTTTAGGATCCATTGCGGCATTGGTGTATCCGGCCTTTGATCCTTTCCCATTCCCTCATATCACTGTGTTGAATCTGGTTTTTAGTCACTGGGCCTTGCTTGCCAATAGTTTGATTTACCTACAGGATCATTATCAATCTGAAAAACAAGACAGCATGAGAATTTTCAAGATTACCTTTGGTATGAATGCCTTGATTTTCTTGGTGAACCTTTTGACGAAAGGGGATTATGGCTTCTTACGACGTCCACCAATCATTGGAGACCACGGTGCTCTCTTGAACTACCTCTTGGTCAGCATCGTGATGGTGGCTGGTATTTGCTTGGTCAATCAACGTTATAAGTACAAATACAAGATGGTTGAAGAGACTGTCGGTTCGCGTTCGGAATAAAAAGAGCAGATAAGGGAAAGAAATCATGACACTTTGGGACTTATTTTTCACCAGTCAACCAACGGCCCCTCCTCAATTGGGGGTCTGGTATTTCTTATTGCCGACTTCATTGGTGGTAGTGGGAGTTTTGTCCATTCGACTTGCTCACTCTAAAGGCTACCAAACCTTTTGGTATTATGGGCAGTTGATCCAGTTGCTCATCATCAACTCTTGGTACCTAGCTGCTCGCTTGCCTTTTTCAGAGAGCCTGCCCTTCTATCATAGCCGGATGGCTATGTGGATCATTCTTTTGGCTCCCAAGGGAGGTTTCAAGCAATATTTTGCTCTTGTTGGTGTCTTTGGCTCCATCATGGCCTTGGTTCATCCAGTCTTTTATCCCTATCCCTTTCCTCACGTATCCTCGATCAACAATGTCTTTGGCCACTGGGCTCTCCTGGCCAACTGTTTGATCTATCTGGTTCAATCCTACCAGGTGGAAGAAAGGGCTGTTTGGAAAATCTGTCAGATGACTTTTGGGGTCAATGCCATTATTCAGCTTGCGAATCTCGCAACAGGTGGAAACTATGGCTTTATGCGTCGTCCTCCTGTAATTGGCGACCATGGGCTCGTACTCAATTACTTGATCGTGACTATCTTGATGACAGGAATGCTTGTCCTCATCAATTTCATTTTTCAGTATAGTAAGAAAAAAAGAATACCTGAATCTGTTTAAATAAGGAGGCCTTATGCATCGTTTTTTCACTACAGAATCTACAACACCGCCAGCTATTTCAGCACTTTGGTATAGTGTGATGGTCTTGTTCATTGTGACAGCGATTATGGTGTCACTTCGCTATTATCAGAATGAGCAATTTCGGAAATGGTTTCAATACTTGCAGGGCTTCCAGCTAATTTGCTTGTATCTTTGGTATATTAGCTACCAAATTCCCTGGTCCAATAGTCTGCCTTTTTATCATTGTCGCTTGGCCATGTTTGCGGTCTTATTTTTGCCAGACCGATGGAAGAGCAAGCAGTTCTTTGCCTTGATGGGAGTGAGTGGAGCCATTTTTGCCTTGGGCTATCCAGTATTTGACCCCTACACCTTCCCTCATATTACGAGCTTTTCTTTCCTCCTCGGACATTACTGTCTCCTGATTAATTCCTTGATTTATCTCTTGAGATGCTACAATTCGAGCCTCTTAAAAATCGAGAGATTGTTCTCTATACCTTCGTTCTGGATCTATTTCTAGTCGGCGTCAACCAAGTCACTGGAGGGAATTATGGACTCATGGCCCGCCCTCCGATTATGAGAGGGGATAAGGTGTGGCTCAACTATCTAGTTGTATCTAGCATTTTAGCCCTTGCCTTATTACTCTTTAATCAGATCTTCAATCGCAGAAGTGAGCGGGTGACAGTGAGAAAATAACAAGTGGAAGGGTTGGGACATCTTTGTCTCAACCCTGTTTTTTATCAAAGGAGAAATATATGAAGCGATTCTTGCTAATGATTACCCTCGTTTGGAGTATGTTTTGTGCCATAACGATGGTACATGCAGATGATGACGTTCGCTACACGATTGAATCCTATGTGGGTCGACTCCACTTACAGGAAGATAACCAAGCAACATTTACACAAGAGATTAGCTATGTCTTTTCAACAGGCTACAATGGGCAGTACGTAACTTTAGGAAGTGTAGATCCTCTTCCCAAAGGATTTAAAATCCATGAAAATCCTCAAGTGGAAGCTTATGTGGATGGGGAAAAACGAGAGATCCGTGTAGAAGAATCAGATCTCGGAAATGGACGTTTATTAAAATCTACAATTCGAGGATTGTTGGTGGCAAAGTTACCATCAAAGTCGTATGGAAGATTGATCATATTTTAGAACTATATTCCGATATAGCCGAACTCAATTGGTTCCCTATTTCAGATGGAGATGAGGACGTAGAAAAATTAGATTTTTATGTGGATGGCTTGGATGCCAAGCAGGGAGAGTTGTATGCTCATACTGGTTATTTTAATCCACCAGCCCAGATTGAACGGACTGAGACTGGCTATCACATTAAGTTATGGAACTTCCCAAAGAATGGAAAATTGGAGCTCCACGCATACTGGCCCATGACAGAAGCTCTACGTCGAGGCCAATCTAATGAGATTAAAAAGGAAAAGGGAAAGGATAGATTTCTTAAAAAAGAAAAATCCATTCAACAAAAAACAGTCATCTACAAGACACTATTTCTCAGAGTCATTCCAATTGTATCCATTCTTTTATTTGTTCTAGCTTTCATTCCATGGATCCGCTATATGATCAGTACCAGAACTCGTCGGATTGCAAAAGGAGTACGATTATACGAACCCCCACAGAACTTGCCACCCTTGGTCCTAGCTAAGGCTTTGTACCAACTTGATTTTGAACAGATGGTCATGTCTAGAGAGAAAGGTCAACTAAAATTTAACCATCTCATCCAAGCAACCATATTAGATCTCATCGATCGAGGAAATCTTCGTTTGACGAGAGATGAAAGTGGAGGGACCTTGACCTGCCTTCACCATGAAGGCTTGGCTGATTTTGAATTGAAGTTTGTTGAAATGATCTTTGATCAAGAAACTGAAATCAGGATCAGTGAGGTGTTCTCGAAATATAAAATTAATCAAGCAGCCCTAAAAAAAGATTTCCGAGCTGCTAAAACAGACACCCAAAGAGACCGTATTCGAAAGGTCGGAAGTGATGTTCGGTCGCTTTTAAAAAAGGATACCCAGCAATTGTCAAAAGGTGTCGTCAAGGAGATTGCAAAATTAGGATTGCCCTCTTATTTTAGAGACTTGACTGAGAAAGAAGAGGCTTTTTCAAAAACAGGTTGTGCCCTACATTTTTGGCTCTTACTGATCTTATTTGTGAGCATGTGTTTCTTAGCTTTTGGATTTGGTTCCCACCTATCTTCCTTCTATTTTTGGACCATTTTATGTTTGGTCTTGTTATTCATTCCATTTTATATTGTTATGAAACTTCGTGAAGATCATCTACAATCCTTAGAGAACTTGGATTCACAATTTGAATGGATGGCTTTTCGAAATATGATTGAAAGTATTCCAAATTTCAACCAATCAGAACTTGAGAGTGTTGTCCTATGGAATCGTATCTTAGTCTATGCGACCCTGTATGGCCAAGCTAAAAAAGTGAGTCAGGTACTCCAAAATCATCAGATTTCCTTGCCATATGAAGACTGGGACACTGTTTTTTGGCTAACTTCTTCTCAAAATACCTATTTAGATGGCTCTACCTTAATGAGCTATGCAGATGATTCTTATAGTGTTTCAAGCTTCTCTATTAACTCCTCAGATGGCAGTGGTGGCTTTGACGGCGGTGGATTTTCTGATGGCGGTGGTGGAGGAGGATTTGGAGCCTTCTAATAGTCATGATAAGAGGACTAGAATCTACGGATTTTAGTCTTTCTTTTTGCTCTCAAAGAAGAATCATCGTTGAAAAAAGTGCCTATTTTCGCTATAATAGGACAGATAGAGAAATTGAGGAGAGATCCGATGTAGAGATGAATTTGTAAATTTGTCAGAAAATAAGAAGAGAAAGAAATAGGAACATGAACGTACAAGAAGAAATTAAAAAACGCCGTACCTTTGCCATTATCTCCCACCCGGATGCAGGTAAAACGACGATTACAGAGCAGTTGCTCTACTTTGGGGGAGAGATTCGGGAGGCCGGTACCGTAAAAGGAAAGAAAACAGGGACTTTTGCTAAATCCGACTGGATGGATATTGAGAAACAACGTGGGATTTCGGTAACCTCATCTGTTATGCAGTTTGACTACGACGGGAAACGCGTCAACATCCTTGATACCCCAGGACACGAGGACTTCTCAGAAGATACTTATCGGACCCTGATGGCTGTGGATGCTGCGGTCATGGTAGTGGACTCTGCCAAGGGGATTGAGGCCCAAACCAAGAAATTGTTTGAGGTTGTCAAACACCGTGGGATTCCAGTCTTTACTTTTATGAATAAGCTGGACCGTGATGGCCGTGAGCCATTGGACCTCTTACAAGAATTGGAAGAAGTATTGGGAATTGCAAGTTACCCAATGAACTGGCCGATTGGGATGGGGAAAGCCTTTGAAGGACTCTATGACCTCTATAACCAACGTTTGGAACTCTACAAAGGAGACGAACGATTTGCTAGTCTAGAAGATGAGGACAAGCTCTTTGCTAACAACCCTTTCTATGAGCAAGTAAAAGATGATATTGAACTCTTGCAAGAAGCAGGAAATGAATTTTCAGAAGAAGCGATTTTAGCCGGTGAACTAACTCCTGTTTTCTTCGGTTCAGCTCTTACCAACTTTGGTGTGCAGACTTTCTTGGAAACCTTCCTCAAGTTTGCTCCAGAGCCACACGGCCACAAGAAGACAGATGGAGAGATTGTCGATCCATATGACAAGGATTTCTCAGGCTTTGTCTTTAAGATCCAAGCCAATATGGACCCACGTCACCGTGACCGGATCGCCTTTGTGCGGATCGTATCTGGTGAATTTGAACGGGGGATGAGTGTCAACCTCCCTCGCACCGGTAAGGGGGCTAAGCTATCTAATGTCACTCAATTTATGGCAGAAAGCCGTGAAAATGTGAGCAATGCCGTAGCAGGAGACATCATCGGGGTCTACGATACTGGTACCTATCAGGTCGGAGATACCTTGACAGTTGGCAAAAATAAGTTCGAATTTGAACCACTGCCAACCTTTACACCTGAAATCTTCATGAAGGTATCTGCCAAGAATGTCATGAAGCAAAAATCCTTCCACAAGGGGATCGAGCAATTGGTGCAAGAAGGAGCCATCCAGCTCTATACCAACTACCAAACAGGTGAATACATGCTGGGTGCTGTCGGGCAACTGCAGTTTGAAGTCTTTAAGCACCGGATGGAAAATGAATACAATGCCGAAGTGGTCATGAGCCCAATGGGTAAAAAGACCGTTCGCTGGATCAAACCAGAGGATCTAGATGAACGCATGTCTTCAAGCCGAAACATCCTGGCCAAAGACCGGTTTGATCAACCTGTCTTCCTCTTTGAAAACGACTTTGCCCTCCGTTGGTTTGCGGACAAGTATCCAGATGTTGAGCTGGAAGAAAAAATGGGTTAAGAAACCATTTACAACCGATTCATAAAATAGAAATACGAAAATGGAAACCGATCCGTTTTCGCTTGTAAAGGAGAAACTATGGGATTATTAAGTGGTTTGATGGGCAATGCCTCTCAAAAAAATGTCGATAAGGTAGAAAGAGATCTAGAAGATATCTTGGTGCCAGGAGAGCAAGTGACACTTGCTTTTAGCTTGATTCGTGATTTAATCGTCTTTACGGAGTTTCGATTGATCTTGGTGGATAAGCAAGGAATGACAGGTAAGAAAACATCCTACAAATCCCTTCCTTATCGCTCTATCTCTCGTTTTTCAGTGGAAACATCCGGTCACTTTGATTTAGATGCGGAATTAAAGATTTGGGTTTCTTCTGCAGTAGAGCCTTCGGAAGTTTTGCAATTCAAGAGTGACAACAGCGTCATTCAAATCCAGCAAGCATTAGCCAGTGCAGTCTTTAAATAAAAGCATTCGTTCGAACGGAAATTAGTTGAGAAAGGAGACGGAATGTTTATCGATAAACAATTGGGTCATGATCGGAAATGGATCAATATCGACTCGGATATGATTGCTGAAAATTCATATCTTTATAAAAAATACGAGATTGACAAAGAAACCATTGAGTACGCGATGGATAAGAACGAACGGGCTCATATGGATTACAATCGAGAAAACGGAACGATCACCTTTATCTACAATGTTTTGGATTTGGAAAAGGACAAGGAATACTATGAAACCATCCCCATGACCTTTATCGTTCAAGATGCGCGACTCGTGACCATCAGTAATCAGGACAATGCCTATATTATTAACCAGATGGTTCGCTATTTGGAAAGTCATGAGGAGCTGTCGATCTATAAATTGCTGTTTGCAGGCCTTGAAATGATCAGTAATGCTTACTATCCGATTATTGATCGCCTGGATAAGCACAAAGATGAACTCAATCGTTTGCTTCGAAAGACAACGACGACCAAGAATCTCTATGCCTTGTCTGACCTTGAGACCGGTATGGTTTATCTAGTCGCAGCGGCCAAGCAAAATCGGATGTTGCTAGAGCATATTAAAGCGCATGCCATCTATCGCAGGATGGATGATGTTGAAAAAGAGCAGTTTGATGATGCCATGATCGAAGCGCGTCAGTTGGTTTCAATGACTGAGTTGATTTCCAACGTCTTGCAACAGTTGTCAGGATCTTACAACAATATCCTAAACAACAACTTGAATGACAACTTGACCACCCTAACCATCTTTGAAGCCTTGTTGGCAGTCTTAGCCGTTATCACAGGTTTCTTTGGAATGAATATCCCTCTGCCATTGACAGAGGATCCCAATGCTTGGATCTATGTATCCGTATGTAGCTTTATTTTGTGGCTCCTTTTGGCAAAGGTCATGCGGTGGATTGTGAAAAAAAGATAAAAAAAAGAGGCTTGGAGAAATGTACTGACCCCAAAAAGTTAGACAATTAATTTATCCAAAGGATTTAGTTCTGTATTGCACAGGACTGAGTCCTTTTAATTTTACCTTAATGCGTTTATTGTTGTAGTAATCAATATAGTCTACAATAGCTTGTTCCAATTGATTAAGTGACTGAAACGTCTTCTCATAACCATAAAACATCTCAGATTTAAGAATACCAAAGAAGGATTCCATCATACCATTGTCTGGACTATTTCCCTTACGTGACATGGATGGCTGAATTCCCTTACTCTCTAGAAACAGATGATAAAAGTTGTGTTGGTATTGCCAACCTTGGTCACTATGAAGAATTGTATTTTCGTAATGTTCCTCTGTAAAGGTTTGTTCTAGCATATCTTTCACTTGTATCAAATTCGGTGACGTAGAAAGATTATAGGCGATAATTTCGCTGTTAAAACCATCTAAAAACTGGTGATAAATAGAGCTTTTTGACTGCTTGCCGGAATGGCAAATTCTGTCACATCTGTGTAGCACTTTTCCATTGGTTTGGATGCTTCAAACTGGCGTTGAATAAGATTATCTGCTTTCTTACCAATCTCTCCTTGATATGAAGAGTACTTTCGTTTACGACGAATTCGAGCACTTAAACCAAGGACTCTCATCAAACGTTGTACTTTCTTATGGTTTACTATATAACTACGATTTCTCAATTCTAGAGTCATTCGGCGATAACCATAATTTCCTTTATGCTCAGTAAAAATAGCTTGAATTTCATCTTTAATATCATGATTTTTATCGCTTTTATCTAACTGCTTTAGCTGGTAATAATAGGTTGAACGAGCAAGCTTAATAATGTTTAGAAGGATATCTAAAGGAAACTCTGTTACCAATCCTCGGACAATTTCTGTTTTTCTTCTTGCTCCTTTTCGTCCTTCAATCAGAGTTTTCTCAACTTTTTTAGAATAGCATTCTCCGCTCTCAGGTACTCATTTTCTGCTTGAAGACGTTCTAACTCTGTCATCTCTTCGGGTTTCTTCTTTGGTTTACGTCCCATTTTAGGCGGTCTCCCTCTTGTTTTCTCAACAATAGTATACCCGTTTTTCTTATATTGTGCTATCCAATTAGGCAACATTCCAACACTTGGAAAAGCATAATCTAGAGACACCCTTATTTGAGAACGACCTTCAAGTAGAACTTTATCAATAATCTCTTGTTTTAGTTCAGGTGAATAGTAACAATTCTTTCCTTTTTTGACGATTTCTATTCCATAACGATCAATCAATTTAATCATGTACTGAAGATTGGGAATTGTTATCCCAAATATATTTGAAATCTCTTTGAAGGTTCGCCCTTGTTTTCTAAGTTCATAGATCTGAACTTTATCTTTATAAGTTAATTTCATAATAAAAACACCCCAAAAGTTAGATTTTTCTGTCTAACTTTTGGGGTGCAGTTCAAAATCCGAGCCTCTTCGTATCTAGAATAATCTGAGAAATAGGAACCATCTAGACACCTGCCCTCCTCTCCAAAGAAGGGGCAGTGTGAATAGTTCATCGACTGTACAAAATCTTCTTGGAAATAGTAGGAGTAGATTTAATAGTACTGAGTACTTTCTAAATAAATTAGAACTTAGAATAAATCGTTGAATCAGATAAAATGATCCTATTTCTTTATACAGAAATATTTTTAGATACTAACTGTATTATACATATTTATTTCTAAAAACGCAAGATAAGACCTACTAAAAAATAAAAGTTTTCCTATTCTTTTATACTCAAATTAATAGGTGAACTTAAACTCTGTCATGAAAAAGTCAGCTAAATCTAGGGTAAACAGCCCTCTATAATATTTTCAAGCGATTAAATATTTTTCCTAAAAAATAAAATTATTCTCCTTTGACTATCATTTGCTTGCTCATTGTGTTATACTAGATAAGTTGCAAACTTGTATGAGAGAAATGCTGGTGAGAGGAAACAACTCAAAAAGTGCTGTTGGTTAATCTCCCGCAAGGAGGATCTTGGTGACTCTTCGTTTGAAAAACAACTCTAGTTAACCAAATCCGCTAGTGCGAAAACATTTTTCGCCAAAGGGAATTCTATCAAAGAAGCGATTGGATTTTCCTTTAGATGAGTCTTGCGACAGGTAACCGGGAAGGAGACTTCCTACGCAATCAGTGCGTTTTCGCATTGAAAAGAAGTGTGATAAAGTGGCTTCGCACCACTTTTTAGAAAGAAGAATCAATTGAAATTCAATGAATTTAACTTATCTGCTGAATTATTAGCAGAAATTGAAAAAGCTGGCTTTGTAGAAGCGAGCCCAATCCAAGAAAAAACCATTCCGTTGGCCCTCGAAGGCAAAGACGTCATTGGACAAGCGCAAACAGGGACTGGTAAAACAGCCGCTTTCGGTCTTCCGACTTTGGAGAAGATTGATGTCGATCATACAGTGATTCAAGCCCTTGTTATTGCCCCTACGCGTGAATTGGCGGTTCAAAGTCAGGAAGAATTGTTCCGCTTTGGACGTAGCAAGGGTGTAAAAGTTCGCTCTGTCTATGGTGGATCAAGCATCGAAAAACAAATCAAGGCTTTGAAGTCAGGCGCTCACATCGTTGTAGGAACACCTGGCCGTTTGCTTGATTTGATCAAGCGCAAGGCTTTAAAACTCGATCAGATTGAAACCTTGATCTTGGATGAAGCAGATGAAATGCTCAACATGGGCTTCTTGGAAGACATCGAAGCCATTATCAGCCGTGTCCCAGAAACACGCCAAACCTTACTCTTTTCAGCAACCATGCCAGAAGCGATCAAGCGTATCGGTGTTCAGTTTATGAAAGACCCCGAACACGTAAAGATTGCAGCTAAAGAATTGACAACTGACTTGGTCGATCAATACTATATCCGTGTCAAAGAGGGTGAAAAATTTGATACCATGACCCGATTGATGGATGTCGAGCAGCCTGAACTTGCCATTGTCTTTGGTCGTACCAAGCGCCGGGTCGATGAATTGACCCGTGGCTTGAAGATTCGTGGTTTCCGAGCAGAGGGGATTCACGGAGATTTAGATCAAAACAAACGTCTTCGTGTCCTTCGTGACTTTAAAAATGGGAACTTGGACGTCTTGGTGGCAACGGACGTTGCAGCACGTGGTTTGGACATTTCAGGTGTGACCCATGTCTACAACTACGATATTCCGCAAGATCCAGAAAGTTATGTTCACCGGATCGGACGGACAGGTCGTGCTGGGAAACAGGACAATCGATTACCTTTGTATCGCCAAATGAAATGGGTTACCTGCAAATCATTGAGAACTTGACGAAAAAGCGGATGAAGGGAATGAAGCCTGCAACAGCAGCAGAAGCCTTCCAAGCGAAAAAACAAGTGGCCTTGAAGAAAATTGAGAGAGACTTTGAGGATGAAACCATCCGGGCCAACTTTGAGAAGTTTGGCAAAGATGCTCGTAAATTAGCATCAGAATTTACTCCTGAAGAATTGGCTATGTACATTTTGAGCTTGACTGTTCAAGATCCAGACAGTCTTCCAGAAGTTGAAATTGCGCGTGAGAAACCTTTGCCATTTAAACCATCTGGTGGTGGCTTTGGTGGTAAGTCCAAAGGTGGTCGTGGAAATGGTCGTCGTGGGGACCAACGCCGAGATCGGAATCGCAGAGAAGACCGTGAAGGTGGTCGCCGCGATTTCAAACGCAAGTCCAATAAAAACAGTCGTGATTTTGAAGCGAAGGGCAATAAACGTCCTCATCGGACATCCAACGAAAAGAAAAATGGATTTGTCATCCGCAATAAAGGGGATAAATAAGTCTTAAGAAACGGTCTAAAACGAGGCCGTTTTTTTATTGGAAAATCAAAAATACAAGGGTTAACTCATTGCTAACCCTTGTATATTTATAAGGAGACCAAAATGATGACTGACTCTTCTAGAAAAATGTATCAGGATAAGGAGCGTTCTAAAAAAGTCAGACAACAGAAATAAGGAATGATATAAAAAACATATCTCTGTTAACATATTAAGTGTACAATTATTTCTAAGTTTTGTCAAGACTTTTTTCTTATTTTTTAAAAAAATATCGGGCAAAAATAAAATTGACAATCTTTGCTAAAAGGTTATAATGAATATAGTAACTATAACAATTATAAAGAGGTGTTATCCATGGTGATTGCATTAAAAAATAATGATCTAGAAGTGCACTTTAAGACCTTTGGAGGGGAATTGAGCTCCATCCGAAGCAAAGAAGGCATTGAATATCTTTGGCAAGGAGATCCTCAGTACTGGTCAGGACAAGCGCCGGTTTTGTTTCCGATTTGTGGGAGTGTCCGTAATAATCAAGTGCAGTATCATCTCAAAGATGGAGTGAAGACTGGCCAGCTTCCAAGACATGGTCTTATTCGCAAGAGAGAGTTTGAACTGAAAGAACAAACAGACCATCATCTTGTCTTTGAAATCACCTCAAATGAAGAGAGCTTGAGAAACTATCCCTATCATTTTCGAGTGGAGATCGCTTATGAATTGCAGGGAAAAGATATTACAGTCACTTATCGCGTGCAAAATCTAGAGTCAGACCAAGTTATGCCTTATTTCATTGGAGGGCATCCAGCCTTTCGTTCTCCCCTTTTAGAAGATGAAGACTATGAAGATTACCAGTTGATTTTTGAAAAAGAAGAAACCTGTAGCGTTCCACTCTTATTCACAGAAAGCGGCTTGGTTGATCGCTTAAAGCGGACCCCATTTTTGGATCATACAGCTAGCTTACAGTTGAAACACGAGCTTTTTGAAAAAGATGCCATTATTTTAGATGAATTGCTTTCTAAATCTGTGAAACTCATCTCGAAAAAATCTGGTAAAGGTTTGGAATTTGCTTTTCCAGATTTTGAGAATCTCGTCCTTTGGTCTACCAATAACAATGGACCCTTTATCGCTTTGGAGCCTTGGACCGGTATTTCTACCTCTGCGGAAGAGGGCGACTTCTTTGAAGACAAAAAAGGTGTGATCCAGTTGGCCCCTCAAGAGACACGGAGTCACCAGTATCGTATCACCATTTTATAAGTGAAAAACCGTTGGACTAGAGAGTCCGACGGTTTTTTTTTGATATAGTTTAGTTTTGCTTGGCGCGATTTCTTTTTAAAGAGGGCTTCGGCAGACATAGCAGAAGGCTTATCTGGATAGGATTCTTGGTAAAGAAGTTTAACGGGGAGGCGAGCCCGCGTATATTTGGCCCCTTTTCCAGCATTATGGGTCTTTAGGCGTTTCTCAATATCTGTGGTATAACCAGTGTAGAGGGAGCCATCAGCACACTCCAGGACATACATGTAGGCCTTAGTTTCCATAGTAGATCTCATGAATCTCGTCTGTATAGCTGCCATCTTCATTGTGAATGAAGAGGGGAGGCAAGATCTTTAACCCATCTAGTGAGCCATCCTTGATCGCCTCAATCAATAACATATTCGCCTCTTTGTTTACTTTTGGATAGACAAACTGGATCCGCTTAGGGGCAAGATTGTAGCGTTTCATGGTTTCGATGATATCCAAGAAGCGGTCTGGCCGATGGACCATGGCTAGGCGACCATTAGACTTGAGAACCCGCTGGGCCACATGGCAGATCTCATCTAAATTGGTCGTGATTTCATGCCGAGCTAAGAGGTAGTGTTCGCTCTCATTGAGATTGGAATGCTTCTCTACCTTGAAATAGGGAGGATTACAGAGGATAATATCAACCTTACTCCCTTGGATATGTTGAGGCAAATGCTTGAGGTCATCGGTAATCATGGACATTTGTTGGTCCAATCCATTGAGGGCAATCGAGCGGGTAGCCATATCTGCTAAACGTTCCTGAATTTCGACACCAATGATCTGAGCCTCTGTTCGGGTACTTGCAAAAAGTCCCACGGCCCCATTTCCAGCGCAGAGATCCACAATCAAACCTCGCTTAGGTAATTTTGGAAAACGGGAGAGCAAAACACTATCTACGGAGTAACTAAAGACTTCCCGATTTTGTATGATTTTTACATCACTTGAAAAGAGTTGATTGACGCGCTCGCCGTCTTTTAATTCGATATCTGTCATGGCACTATTATAGCACGAAAAGAGGCTTGGGGAAAGATGGGCAGAACAGAAAAAGTTGAGAGTTTTTACTCTCAACTTTTTAGTCAAACTCATATTTTTGTAGAATCGTTGTCAGGATAAAGACTCCTGTAAAGATAGCCATCAATGCCAGATAGACTGGGAAAGTAGTGGCTGTAAGGAGTGAAATCTCGATCAAGTTTTTCAACACGACCGCAGATGCATAAAATCCAACAACAGAGAAGAGGATGAGGAGAGCTCTCCAGATATTTAGTGGAAGGCAGGCCCGAATAACAGATAGGAAGCCAATGGATCCAAGTAAGTAGTAGGATACAGTGGACATATCGGCTGCAGACCAACCATGACTTGCTCCCCAAAGGCGAATGAACAAGACACTAACGACGACCATTAAGGCGCTTGGTAAGGCTAGATGGAGCGATCGTTTCAAGAAGTGCTTTTCAACTGGTTTGATATTGCGTTCGAAGGTCAAGACAAATGGTGGGAACCCTTCGACGAATTGGTCAATCAAGGTAATTTGAATAGGGATGAATGGAAAAATCAGCAAATAATTGACGTTGAAGAAAAGGGCGCTGGCAATACAGATAATGGCCAAGAGGAAGGAATAAATGGTCTTGATGAAGAAGATCGGAGCGATTCGCCCAATGTTATTGACCACACGACGACCTTCGAATAGAATTTCAGGAACGTCATTAAAGTCAGAGTTCAAAAGAACAATGTTGGCAATTTGACGGGTTGCAGGATCTCCTTCAGCCATTACGATCGAGCAGTCAGCTTCACGAAGAGCGAGGATGTCATTGACCCCGTCTCCAGTCATAGCTGTTGTCCGGCCAGCTGCTTTCAAGGTTTGGATGAGCAGTTTCTTTTGGTGAGGTGATACGCGACCAAAGATAGCTGTTTCTTCCGCTTGATCCACTAATTGATCATCGGCAATTTTTGAACAATCGATGTAGTTCTCATAATTTTTGAAGCCCGCTTGTTGAGCGATATAAGAGACGGTTACAGGGTTGTCCCCGGAGATGATTTTCAGATCCACTCCTTCAGAGCGCAAATACTCGAGGGTGTCTGAAGCGCCTTCACGTATTGGATCCGTAATTTCAATAACGGCAATTCCTTCAAGATTCTCAGGCAGCTTCAATTCCTGCATGCTAATCATTTCTGAACTGTGGGCCAGTACGAGCACGCGCGATCCGCGGGCTTGTGCTTCAAGGACAGCAGCTGGATTTTCTTTAAGGAGCATTTCAGGAGCGCCGAGAAAGACGGTGCCAAGATTGGAGAGGTGCATGGCTCCCCATTTCCGATCACTGGAGAAAGGGATGATGTTTTCCGCAGTATACGCATGCTCCAACTCCCCATAAGCCTTACGAATGGCTTGAGCAGTAGGATTGGTATCCTCGCTATATTGCATATAGGCAGAAAGGATGACCTTGATCGTTTCCTCAGAAAAATGATCGGATAAGCTATGGAGAGCTTCGACGGTCATCTTCCCTTGAGTAATGGTCCCTGTCTTATCTAGACACAAGGTATCCACCCGTGCGAGGGTTTCCACTGAATACATTTCTTGAACAAGGACCTTGCGCATGCCGAGCTTAATGACAGCTGTCAAGAGAGAAGTAACTGTCAGAAGGGCGATTCCTTTTGGCAACATTCCCAAGAGAGCAGTAGAAGAAGTTACAACGGAATCCTTGATCGGCAACATCTTGATCAAGAGGGCTTCAAAGAAGAGGGCGAGGCCAAATGGGATGATAATTTTCCCAGTAAAGCTAGAAATTTCGCTAGGTTATAGAGAATACGCGAATTAATGGGCTTCAAGGTTTTAGCTTCCATCATCAGCTTGTTGGCATAGTTGTTTGCTCCAACGCGCTTAATCCGCGCATAGACCTGACCACTGGCGATATAACTTCCAGAAAGGAGTTCATCTCCGACTTCTTTTAAGACTAGATCACTCTCACCGGTTAGCATGGCCTCATTGGCTTCAGCAATTCCAGACATGACTTCTGCATCGCTTGGAATCTGCTCACCCGAAGACAGAAGCATTAAATCACCCAGAACCAGTTTTTCTGGTGGAATCGCATCTTTTTCCCCGTCGCGAATAACTGTCACTAGCTCACGACTCATGAGATTGAGCTTATCAATCATCCGTTTGGCCCGCATTTCAGTCATAATCCCTGTAATGGCATTGAAGCAAATGACCACGAAAAAGATCATATTGCTCCAAGCCTGTACGGCAGCCAAGGCTACCGCAATCACAAAGTTTAAGGCATTAAACAAGGTGAAGACGTTGCGTTTGATAATTTGCCAGGTACTGGTACTAGTATTCGTTGTAAAATCATTGGTTTGTCCGCGATCCATTTTCTTGCGGACTTCACTGAGGGATAACCCCTTTAATTCATTCGTTTCCATAGACAATATCATATCATTTTTTTGAGAAAAAGACTATATAGAATCGGCCCGCTGAGACATTTTTTATACAGAAAAAGTTTGCGGTCAAAAAAAGGTTACGGTATAATGAGAAAGAAGGTTCAATATGATTTACGATCATGTTGAGAGACTTATGAAATGGATTTGAGGAACAACTATGTTTTACACCTACTTACGGGGCCTTGTTGCCTTTATTCTTTGGGTTTTAAATGGCAATGCCCATTACCATCATACGGATAATATTCCAGATCAAGAAGAAAATTACATCTTGGTATCCCCTCACAGGACTTGGTGGGACCCAGTCTATATGGCCTTTGCGACCAAGCCAAAACAGTTTATCTTTATGGCAAAAAAAGAACTGTTTACCAACCGCATTTTTGGATGGTGGATTCGCATGTGTGGGGCATTCCCAATTGACCGTGAAAATCCGGGAGCTGAAGCCATTAAGTATCCCGTCAATATGTTAAAAAAGAGCAACCGCTCCTTGATCATGTTCCCAAGTGGAAGCCGGCATTCGCAAGATGTTAAGGGTGGTGTTGCCATCATTGCCAAAATGGCCAAGGTCCGTATCATGCCTGTGACGTATACTGGGCCAAGAGACTTGAAAGGTTTGGCGACAGGTGAGCGGATTGATATGAACTTTGGACATCCGATTGATATCTCAGATATCAAAAAGATGAATGACCAGGGCGTGGCAGAAGTTGCTCATCGGATCCAAGAGGAGTTTGACCGGTTGGATGCAGAAGCACAAGCCATCAATACCCCAACAAAACCGTTTCTCTTGATTCGTTTGTTAAAAATCCTTTTGCTTCCAGTCGTTTTAGTCGTTGGCATCTTGACCTTGCTCTTTAGTTACTTAGCAAGCTTTGTATGGGATCCAGACAAACATCGTAAAAACAAATAAAAAACTGAGAATGTTCTCAGTTTTTTTTATTTTTACGAATAATAAAAGTGAGAGGAGGTTTCTTATGGAAGATATGATTAAAAAAATCAAAGAATATAAACTCTTTTTAGCGATTGCAGCGATTGGGCTCTTACTGGGAGGGTATTTTCTTTTTCATCACCCCAACTCAAGTGCATCGACCGTTCCAGATCTTTATCCGACTTCCAGTTCAACTGCGAGTCCGGAAAAAGTGTCTGCTTCTCGTTCAAAAGAAGAAAAGTCAGCACCTTCAATGTCTGAGGCAGCTGAAATCATTACCGTCGATGTCAAAGGTGCTGTCAAACAACCAGGGGTATATGAATTACGCGTAGGCAGTCGGGTCCACGATGCCATCTACAAGGCGGGCGGGATGACAGCAGATGCCAATAGTCAATCGGTCAATTTGGCACAAAAGCTATCCGATGAAGCCGTGATCTATGTTGCAAAAGAAGGGGAGGAGGCTCCAGAGCTTGGAAGTTCAGAAAACTCTGCAAAATCGTCAGCTTCAGCAGAAAAAACAGGCAAGGTCCATTTGAATCGAGCGACCGAGGCAGAGCTCCAGATGGTCTCTGGAATTGGACAGAAACGAGCTCAGGACATTATTGCCTATCGAGAAGCAAATGGCCCCTTCCGATCGGTAGAGGATCTCAAAAATGTTTCAGGGATTGGTGAGAAAACACTGGAGAAACTCAAAGATGCTTTTACGGTGGATTAAAGACCTTCCTTTTTCGCTTGTTCATCTCGCTTTTTTACTTCTTTGGTTGTATTTTAGTGTTTATCAACCATCTTGGCTTTCTATCGGAGGTCTAGTGGTGGTGGTATTTTTAGTGCTCCATCAGTATAAAGAGAATCGCTCTAGTTTGCTAGGTGTAGGTTTGGTGACCTTATGTTTTGCCAGCTTCTTTGTTTTTCAAAGACTAGAAGAAGGCCAACCATCAAGTCAGAGGCCAGCTCCAGCCCACTTACGTCTGATCCCAGATACCATCAAAATCAATGGAGATGCCTTGTCATTTCGCGCTAAAGACCAGGGTAGGACCTACCAAGTTTTTTACACCTTGAAATCAGAAAAAGAAAAGGAGCAGTGGCAAGACCAAACTCATGTGATAGAGCTGACTTATAAGGGGGTCATAGAAGAGCCAGAAGGACAACGAAATTTTAGAGGATTTGACTATCAGGCTTATTTGAAAACACAAGGGATTTATTACCAAATAAAGATGGAAGCTATTCAATCTGCTACTCTAGTCAACACTTGGAATCTTTTTGATTGGTTATCCCAGTGGAGGCGCCAAGCGATTGTTTGGAGCAAAGAGCATTTTCCTCATCCGATGAATCAGTACATGACCGGCCTTATTTTCGGTTATTTAGATAAGGATTTTGAAGAGATGGATCAGCTTTACTCGAGTTTAGGGATTATCCATTTGTTTGCCTTATCAGGAATGCAGGTTGGCTTTTTTATCAACGGTATTCGAAAAATACTTTTACGTCTAGGAATCCTGCAAGAGACTGTCGATTTCTTGATGTTTCCAATTTCCTTGGTATATGCTGGTTTAACAGGTTTTTCTGTTTCAGTTGTTCGTAGTCTCATGCAAAAAATACTTTCTCAAAAGGGACTCCGAGGAATGGACAATCTGGCTGTGACCCTGATTCTCTTAATGCTTTTTATGCCCAAGTTTCTTCTAACGGCCGGAGGCGTTTTAAGTTGCGCTTACGCCTTTATTTTGACCTTGGTAGATTCCAGTTCCTTTTCAGGAATCAAAAAGGTGTTAGTAGAAAGTTTCTGGATTAGCCTAGGGATTTTACCACTTTTAACCTATTATTTTAGTGTTTTTCAACCTTGGTCCATCCTGTTAACCTTCCTTTTCTCCTTCCTTTTTGACCTTGTCTTGCTTCCTGGATTAACGCTCCTATTTCTCTTCTCCATCTTGAAGCCTTTAACGATCTTTAACCACCTCTTTCTTCTCATTGAAGAGTGTATTCGCTGGATTGCAAAGATGACCTCCTTACCTTTGGTATTTGGTCAGCCGTCAGGACTAGCTTTAGTTGTCCTCTTGCTTCTTTTGGGAATCCTCTACGATATTCGGAAACAAAAAGGCCTTCGTATTCTCTTGTCCGGTTTGATTCTGTTCCTCTTTTGTTGGACCAAGCACCCTTTAGAAAATGAAATCACCGTGGTGGACATCGGCCAAGGCGACAGTATCTTTTTACGTGATTGGAGGGGAAGGACCGTTTTGATTGATGTCGGTGGACGCGTTGACTTTAAAAATGGGAACAAGTGGCAGGAGCGAAGTTCGTCTGTTAATGCTGAAAAAACTCTGATTCCCTATCTCAAGAGTCGAGGTGTTGGAAAACTGGATGCTTTGGTTTTGACCCATACAGATCAGGATCATATGGGAGATATGGTAGAGGTAACTCGACAGATCCCTGCTAAAAGAGTCTATGTTAGTTCAGGAAGTCTCACCCAAGCTAAATTTCGGGAACAGTTAAAACAGCTTCATAGTCCGATGAAAGTAGTCCAGAGGGGGGAACGACTTCCTATTTTTGACAGCTACCTAGAGGTCTTAGCCCCTGATGGTATTGGAGATGGTAAAAATGATGACTCTATTGTTCTTTATGGGCAGTTCTATCAGAAACGGTTTTTGTTTACAGGTGATCTGGAAGAAGCTGGGGAGAAAAAACTCTTGAGCCACTATCCGCAATTGCAGGTGGACGTCTTAAAAGTAGGGCACCATGGATCCAAAGGTTCCTCTAGTGACCTGTTTTTAGATCAGTTGCATCCCCAATTGGCCTTGATCTCCGTTGGAAAGAAAAATCGCTACAGCCATCCTCATAAAGAATTGCTCGATCGTTTAGAGAAACGGTCCATTGCTTACCTTCGTACGGATGAAAGTGGAGCTATTCGATTGATCGGATGGGACCATTGGAGGATGGAAACGGTCCGCTAGAGACGAGGAGAGGTTTGCTTTCTATGCTGAAAATTGCTATGATAGAAGGTGAAATCAATGTAAAGGTAGAATCGTATGAACGCATTTAAGAACTTTTGGACACACTATGCAGATTTTTCTAGTAAGACTAGTCGGGCCCATTTTTGGCTAGCCTTTTTCTGGAATTTTCTCCTTTCTTTGCCCCTTTGGGTCTTTTACATAGTCACTTTCTTAAACCAACAGAATGCTAAGGAACCACTCAACTTTTCAAATCTTCATTCTGTCCCAGTTTTATGGGCGATCACTTTCTTGGCCTTCTTTTATTTTCTCATTTTAGTACCTAGTCAAGCCATCTGTGTACGTCGTTTACGGGATGCAGGAATCCATTGGGCTTGGATCTTTTTAAACCTTGGGCCCGTCCTTCTCTATTTATTGACGGGATTGGACATTTTTCTATTTGTATGGCTGATTGCGGTTGTTTCTCTATTGATTCTCATGATGCTTCCAGGAAAATCGGACTTCTTGCAACCAGAAGGTAATTCAATGGAAGGTGCTGCCACTCCACATGTAACAGAGCAAGTGGATAGCTTCGTTGCTGACCCATTTGAGAGAATTCCTAGTTTTGTAGCAGCTCCAGATTTGTCTGATGAAAAACCACCATTGGAACAAAAAATGACTGCTGAGCACCAAGTGCACTAAGCTAATAAAGAGAAGAGAGTTTCATGCAAGCAATTACCGATACCAAAAATCTGACGCCTCAATCTCTACCACCTATCCTTGTCTTAACAGGTGAAGATGTGGGTCAATTTGAATGGCTAAAAAAAGAAATTTCAAAAAACATCGGCTATGATCCCTCAGACTTGAATTATTCTTATTTTGACATGAAGGAGGTCTCCTACGCTGATGTAGAGCTGGACTTGGTTAGTCTTCCTTTTTTTGCGGATGAAAAAATCGTGATCTTGGATCACTTGTTGGATCTGACGACTACTAAAAAACGCTACTTAACCGATGAAGAACTAAAGCAATTTGAGAGTTATCTGGAAAGTCCTTCTGAATCGACCCGATTGGTGATTTTTGCAGAAGGAAAGTTAGATAGTAAGCGACGACTCGTTAAACTTCTAAAACGGGATGCTCAAATCATTGAGGCAGCAAGTCCTAAGGAGCAAGACTTAAAGCGCTATTTTTCAAGTCAGGCTCAAGAAATGGGCTTGCAGTTTGTCGGCGATGCGCTTGATCAGCTACTCTTAAAATCAGGTTATGACTTTGGAGAGTTGCAGAAGAACCTTGCCTTTTTACAGGCCTATAAAGAGGATGGGCAGATTAGTCTAGAAGATATTGAAGAGGCCGTCCCCAAGACCCTGCAAGATAATATTTTTGATCTGACCCAAATGATTCTTCAACGTCGCATAGACCCAGCGCGGACTCTTGTCAAAGATCTCCGCTTGCAAGGAGAAGATGAAATAAAATTGATTGCGATCCTACTGAGCCAATTTCGGATGTTTAGCCAGGTGAAAATTTTCTCAGAAGAAGGCCAAACCGAAAGACAAATTGTGACGAGTTTGTCAGAGTTGATGGGGCGCAAGATCAATCCTTACCAGGTGAAGTTTGCCTTGCGGGATAGCCGTAGGATTTCCCTGGCTTTTTCTGAAGCAGGCCATGATGATTTTGATTGAGACCGATTATGCAATTAAAAAAATGGGTCTTATGACAAGGACTATTTATTTGATTTGGCCCTTTTGAAAGTAGCCAATGCTGTATAAAAAAACCTATGATATAGTAAGCAGATTAGTTGAATAATTTAGCTGTTTGCGTTATCATCAAGTCAGTAATAAAGAAAAGAGGACCATAAAATGGCAATCATTTTACCAGAATTACCATATGCTTACGATGCATTGGAACCATATATCGATGAAGAAACCATGCATTTGCACCATGATAAACACCATCAAACATATGTGAACAATGTCAATGCGGCTCTTGAAAAACACCCTGAAATTGGAGAAAATTTGGAAGCTTTGTTGGCAGATGTTGAATCCATCCCAGCTGACATCCGTCAAGCGGTGATCAACAATGGTGGTGGTCACTTGAATCACGCTCTATTCTGGGAATTGATGACTCCAGAACAAACAGCTCCTTCAGCAGAACTTGCGGCAGCAATTGATGCAGCCTTTGGTTCATTTGATGACTTTAAAGCTGCCTTCACTGCTGCAGCAACTACACGCTTTGGTTCAGGCTGGGCATGGTTGGTTGTGAACAAAGAAGGGAAACTGGAAGTAACTTCAACTGCAAACCAAGATACCCCAATCTCAGAAGGCAAAAAACCAATCTTGGGCTTGGATGTTTGGGAACATGCCTACTATGTGAAATACCGTAATGTACGCCCTGACTACATCAAAGCTTTCTTCTCAGTGATTAACTGGAACAAGGTTGATGAGCTCTACGCAGCAGCAAAATAATAAACGATGGAATCTATAAGAGTATCTAAGAGCTCTTATAGATTTTTTTAATGATCTCATTTCTGAAAATTGGAGTATAATTTCTTGCGTTTGGGCAGGAAAATGATACACTAGAGGGAGTGTGTCTTTGTCTATCGGAAGCTTGTTAGGAATAGACGGAACAAGACAAACAAAAGGAAAAAGAAATTAAAAATTCAGGGAGAAGTGAAATGACGACTATCACCATTACCAAAGGAGCGGTTGAGACTCCCATCTATTTACGGATGTTGAATCGCCATGGTTTGATTGCAGGAGCGACAGGGACAGGAAAAACGGTTACCCTCAAAGTCTTAACTGAAAAATTAAGTAAGGAAGGCATTCCGGTCTTTCTAGCAGATATCAAGGGAGATTTATCTGGCTTGGCAAAAGCAGGTCAATGGACTCCCAAGCTCGAAGAGCGCTACAAACTTCTAGGAATTACAGATCCTTTTGAGCCACAAGCTTTCCCTGTTCGATTGTGGGATGTCTTTGGTCAAGCCGGTCACCCAGTTCGTGCGACAGTTGAGGGGATGGGTTCCTTGTTACTTTCTCGCCTTCTTGATTTGAATGAAACCCAGACAGGAATTTTAGCCATTGTCTTTAAATTGGCACAAGAGAAAAATTGGCCCTTGATTGATTTGAAAGACCTACAGAGTCTGTTAAAGGAAGTCTATGAACACAGCTCGGAATATTCTGCCCAGTATGGCAATATCACTAAACAGTCTGTCGGAGCCATCCAAAGAAGTTTGTTGGTTCTGGAAGAAGAAGGAGCAGATCAGTTTTTCGGTGAGCCGGCTCTCGATTTAAATGACTTTATGCAACTAGATGCTTCTGGTCGTGGTTATATCAATATTCTATCAGCTACCAAGCTATTTCATTCACCAAAATTGTATTCAACCTTTTTAATTTGGATGTTATCACGCCTCTTTGAAACCCTTCCTGAAGTCGGTGATCCAGAAAAACCTAAATTGGTTTTCTTCTTTGACGAGGCGCATCTCCTCTTTAAGGATGCTAGCAAGCTATTTCTTGAGAAGGTTGAGCAAGTGGTTCGCTTGATTCGTTCAAAAGGGGTAGGAATCTACTTTATTACCCAAAATCCACAAGACCTTCCAGAGTCTGTTTTAGCACAACTAGGGAATCGTGTTCAGCATGCTCTTCGGGCCTATACTCCGAAAGAAATGAAGGCTATTAAGGTAGCTGCCCAAAGTTTTCGTCCGAATCCTAACTTTGATACGGAAACGGTGATTACAGAATTAGGTACAGGGGAAGCGTTAGTTTCTTTCTTAAATGAAAAGGGGGCAACCAAGTGTTGTTGAACGTTCCTATATTCTCTCACCTCAATCGAGTTTTGATCTCTTGAATGAAAGCGAGCAGTTGGCTTTGATTACAACGTCGCCTTTCCATCAGAAATATGCAACTCCGATTGATCGAGAATCTGCTTATGAAAAATTAGCAGAGAAAGCAAACAAGGAATCTCAAGAAGAAGAAAGAAAAGAAGCTGCAAAAGAACAGGCTGCGGCGCAGAAGGCATCTCAAAAAGGTAGTCCAGGTCGTCCACGAAAATCGAGTCTTGAAAAAGCTAAGGATTCCTTTCTGAGTTCTTTATTCCGGACAATTGCGCGTGAGATTGCTAAGCTCATTATGGGCTCCTTTAAAAGGAAATAACCCCTTTTAGCAAAAGAAAAAAACTTTTTAAAAAGAAATCGTTTTCTCTTTCTGATAATTCTTGTTATTTCCAATAGAATCTTTTATAATTAATCTCGTATGAAAAAATATTTTAATCTACGCTCGATCATGATTGCGATCGGTATCCTTTTGTGCATAGGAGGAACTAGTGCACTAGGCTACTTGCATCTTACACAACCAACAGCATCAGCTATTGAAAAAAAAGCAAAGAAAACAAAAAAACCAGATATAGAAAAGTCAACTCCTCAGACCCAGAAACCGCGTGTCAAATCTCCTGAAGCTAAGCAAGCGGTAGTGGATGCAGATATGGAAACCATGAGTGCTTATGGGCTGGTTTATGATTATGCCAATAAAGGTTTGGTAGAGGTCGTTCAAGATTTCTTAGCAGAAAGTGGCATTGACCCGTCACAAATCGCCTTCACCTATCGCAATGCGATTACAGGGGAGCAGTTTGCCATGAATGATCTCCAACCGATGACGGCCGGGAGTACCTATAAGTTACCATTGAATATGTTAGTGGTGGATGAGGTTGCAAAAGGTAAGCTTAATTTAACGGATCGGTTTGATATTACCAATACCTATTATGAATATGTAGGAGAACATGACAATTATGTAGCCGCCTTTGATGGTGCCATGTCTATTCCTGATATGCAACGCTATTCATTGGTTTATTCAGAAAATACCCCAGCTTATGCCTTAGCTGACCGTTTAGGGGGAATGGAGCAAGCGCGCAAGTTATTCAGTCGCTATGGTCAATCCCGTTCACCGGAAGTCAAAACCTTTAGCGAAGACAATAAAACGACAACGGATTATTACATCCATGTCTTGGAACATCTTTGGAACCATCAAGAAAAATATGCTGATTTGCTGGAATTGATTGGGGAATCTTTCCCAGGTGAGTACTATAAGAAATTCTTGCCAGACTTGGTGATCCAACAAAAACCAGGTTATGTCGCTGAAGCGTTGAATGTGGATGCCATTGTCCATGAGTCCACTCCTTATTTGATTGCGATCTATACTGCAGGTCTCGGAGGAACAACTCCGGAAAGTTCTGAGATCAGTGGGTACGGTCTCTATCAATTAGGTCAATTGGCCTATGTCATCAATGAATGGCATCGTGTGAATATGAATGAATAATTGACGGAAGGTCTGAGGGGTGCTCAGACCTTTTCTTCTATCACAGTAGCTTAAAATTCACTTGGTGTTTCGAAATACTTTTCTGTTTTAAAGAGGCTTCTTTCCCTCTTCTATCAAAAATATGTTATACTAATTAATAGTAATAAGAGGAAGTATAGACATGATTACAAAGGAAGATTACCAGTTGGTCCGCTCGCATCCAGCCTTCTCTGCGTTGCCAGTGGAGCTATTTGATAAATTAGCTGTTGAAATTCATGCTAGGGATATCCAAAAAGGACAAATTTTATTTTATGCAGGAGATAAGCGGGATCGCATTTTTCTTCTTTCAAAAGGCTTTGCTCGCATTGAGCAATTCGATTCGTCTGATCAATTTTCCTATATGGATTATATCAAGAAAGGGGCCCTGTTCCCTTATGGTGGGATGTTTCAGGATGAGCGTTACCACTATACAGCTAGTGCGGTGACAGATTTGCGTTGTTTCGTTATCCCCGTCAACCTCTATGAATTATCTGCTCAAGAGAGTAAGGAGCAATTGCTCTTCATTACGAGAAAGCTCTCGTCAATTTTAGAATTTCAAGAGTTGCGTCTACGTAATGTCGTGACAGCTAGTGCCAGTGAGCGTGTGGTTCAATCTTTAGCTATCTTGTGTAAGGACTATGAAAGTTTAGGAAATCAACTTCCATTTCCAATCAGTATGAAGGAAATGGCCAAATTAGCGGCCACAACCCGAGAAACCGTCAATCAAGTTTTAAAGAAACTCATCGATTCTCATAAGATACAGTATGAGAGAAAACAATTAACCTTTCTAGATACAGCCTACTTTTTAAATAGTTTTAAAGAGATCAATTAATTTGTTGATCTTTTTTATTTTTGTAAAAAAAATATATATTCATAAAAACAATATAAAAGACAAAATATGCAAAGGAAACGCTTCATATTAACTAAAAAACAGGAATAATTCAAAATAATGCCAAATTCTTTGCATTAAAAAAGTAGAATCCTTCATGAAAGCGGTACCAATTGGTGATAAAATGAAACCTGTAAACGGGATTAGCTAAGCTAAACCGCGAGAAAAAGGAGGACTATAAATGTCTACACACCCAATTCATGTTTTCTCAGAAATTGGAAAACTGAAAAAAGTTTGTTTGCACCGTCCAGGTAAAGAGTTGGAAAACTTGATGCCTGACTATCTTGAACGTCTTCTTTTTGATGATATTCCATTCTTGGAAGATGCTCAAAAAGAACATGACGCATTTGCTGAAGCACTTCGTAACGAAGGAATCGAAGTACTTTATCTTGAGCAGTTGGCTGCTGAGTCATTGACTTCACCAGAAATTCGCGATCAATTTATCGAAGAATACCTTGATGAAGCGAACATTCGTGGACGCCAAACAAAAGTTGCGATCCGTGAATTGCTTCACAGCATTGAAGACAACCAAGAATTGGTTGAAAAAACAATGGCAGGGGTTCAAAAAGCTGAACTTCCAGAAATTCCTGAAGAAGCAAAAGGATTGACAGACCTTGTTGAATCTGACTACCCATTTGCAATCGACCCAATGCCAAACTTGTACTTCACACGTGACCCATTTGCTACAATTGGTAATGCAGTATCATTGAACCACATGTACGCAGATACACGTAACCGTGAAACATTGTATGGTAAATACATCTTCACATACCACCCAGTCTACGGTGGAAAAGCAGAACTTGTCTACAACCGTGAAGAAGATACTCGTATCGAAGGTGGAGATGAGTTGGTACTTTCTAAAGATGTATTGGCAGTTGGTATCTCACAACGTACAGATGCTGCATCAATCGAAAAATTGTTGGTAAACATCTTCAAGAAGAACGTTGGCTTCAAGAAAGTATTGGCCTTCGAATTTGCTAACAACCGTAAATTCATGCACTTGGATACAGTATTCACAATGGTGGACTACGATAAATTCACAATCCACCCAGAAATCCAAGGTAACCTTCGCGTCTTCTCTGTAACTTATGAAAACGAACAATTGAAGATCGTTGAAGAAAAAGGTGATTTGGCAGAACTTCTTGCTGAAAACCTTGGTGTTGAAAAAGTTACTTTGATTCCATGTGGAGATGGCAACATCGTTGCTGCTGCGCGTGAACAATGGAACGACGGATCAAATACTCTTACAATCGCACCTGGTGTGGTAGTCGTATACGACCGTAACACTGTTACTAACAAGAAATTAGAAGAATACGGACTTCGTTTGATCAAGATCCGCGGAAGTGAATTGGTTCGCGGTCGTGGTGGACCTCGTTGTATGTCAATGCCATTCGAACGTGAAGAAATCTAATGTAAAAGACCGAGAGCTGGTCTTTGGGGATCAGCTCTTCCTACTTACTGATCAATACTAGAAAGAAAATAGGAGACAATTAGAATGACAAATTCAGTGTTCCAAGGACGTAGCTTCTTGGCAGAAAAAGACTTTACACGTGCAGAGTTAGAATACCTTATCGGATTTTCAGCTCACTTGAAAGACCTTAAAAAACGCAACATCGACCACCGCTACCTAGCTGGTAAAAACATTGCGCTTTTGTTTGAAAAAACTTCAACTCGTACTCGTGCTGCCTTCACAACAGCAGCTATCGACCTTGGTGCTCACCCAGAATACCTAGGTGCAAACGACATCCAACTTGGTAAAAAAGAATCTACAGAAGATACTGCTAAAGTTCTTGGACGTATGTTTGATGGGATCGAATTCCGTGGTTTCAGCCAACGCATGGTTGAAGAATTGGCTGAATTCTCAGGTGTTCCAGTATGGAATGGTTTGACTGACGAATGGCACCCAACTCAAATGCTTGCTGACTACTTGACTGTTCAAGAAAACTTTGGACGCCTTGAAGGTTTGACACTTGTGTACTGTGGTGACGGACGTAACAACGTTGCAAACAGCCTTCTTGTAACAGGTGCTATCCTTGGTGTGAACGTACACATCTTCTCACCAAAAGAACTCTTCCCAGAACAAGAAATTGTTGAATTGGCAGAAGGATTCGCAAAAGAAAGTGGCGCTCATATCTTGATCACTGAAGATGCTGACGAAGCTGTGAAAGGTGCAGATGTACTTTACACTGACGTTTGGGTATCTATGGGTGAAGAAGACAAATTTGCAGAACGCGTTGCCCTTTTGAAACCTTACCAAGTAAACATGGAATTGATTAAGAAAGCTGATAACGAAGACTTGATCTTCTTGCACTGCTTGCCAGCTTTCCACGATACAAACACTGTTTATGGTAAAGATGTTGCTGAAAAATTCGGCGTAGAAGAAATGGAAGTTACTGACGAAGTGTTCCGCAGCAAATATGCTCGCCACTTTGACCAAGCTGAAAACCGTATGCACACAATCAAAGCGGTTATGGCAGCTACTCTTGGTAACTTGTACATTCCAAAAGTTTAAGACTTTATAACCGTATACCAACAGCTATAGGGGCTGGACTGCTAGCTTTAGTCCTGCCCCTATTTTTTATAGAAAGGGAAAATTCATGTCAAGAAAAATCGTCGTTGCTTTGGGAGGAAATGCTATTCTCTCATCTGATCCTTCTGCGCAAGCTCAACAAGAAGCACTTGTAGAAACAGCTAAACACTTAGTTAAATTAATCAAAAATGGAGATGACTTGATCATCACTCACGGAAATGGTCCTCAAGTAGGGAACCTCTTGCTCCAACATTTGGCTGCAAATTCTGAAAAGAACCCAGCGTTCCCACTTGATTCATTAGTTGCTATGACCGAAGGAAGCATTGGCTACTGGCTTCAAAATGCTCTTCAAAATGCTCTTCTTGAAGAAGGAATTGAAAAAGATGTGGCTTCTGTTGTGACACAAGTCGTTGTTGATAAGAACGACCCAGCTTTCGTTAACCTCAGCAAACCAATTGGCCCATTCTACTCAGAAGAAGAAGCAAAAGCAGAAGCTGAAAAATCAGGTGCAACTTTCAAAGAAGATGCTGGTCGTGGCTGGCGTAAAGTTGTGGCTTCACCAAAACCAGTGGATATCAAAGAAATCAATACCATTCGTACTTTGTTGAACGACGGTCAAGTCGTTGTAGCTGCCGGTGGTGGCGGTATCCCGGTTGTGAAAAGAAGCAGATGGTAGCTTGACTGGTGTTGAAGCGGTAATCGATAAAGACTTCGCATCTCAACGTTTGGCTGAATTGGTAGAAGCAGACCTCTTCATCGTCTTGACTGGTGTCGATTATGTCTTTGTGAACTACAACAAACCAGATCAAGAAAAATTGGAACATGTCAATGTGGCTCAATTGGAAGAGTACATCAAACAAGACCAATTTGCACCAGGAAGCATGCTTCCTAAGGTGGAAGCTGCCATTGCCTTTGTAAATGGTCGTCCAGAAGGAAAAGCAGTCATCACTTCACTTGAAAACCTTGGAGCTTTGATTGAGTCTGAAAGTGGAACAATCATCCAAAAAGACTAATGGAAAATTAGGAAAAAACTAGTATTTTAAAGCTTATTGTGATAGAATAAGTCTATAGGTAAGCGTTTTACAAGAGACTCTTGTAAAACATCACTCACACTTTGTTGCGTTAGGAGGAAGACAAATGAGTGAAAAAACGAAAAAAGGATTTAAGATGCCTTCATCTTTTTCCGTATTGTTAATCATCATTGCCATTATGGCAGTGTTAACGTGGATTATTCCAGCTGGTCAATACAAGGTTGACGATGCAGGTGCTATCATTGCAGGTAGTTATGAATCTGTGAAACAAAATCCTCAAGGGATTTGGGATGTCTTGATGGCTCCAATCAATGCCATGCTTGGTAAAGCACCAACCAGTGCAGCGATTGACGTAGCCTTCTTCATCTTGATGGTCGGTGGATTCCTTGGTGTTGTGAACGAAACAGGTACCCTTGATGTAGGGATTGCTTCTATCGTTCGCAAATACAAAGGCCGCGAAAAAATGTTGATCTTGATCTTGATGCCATTGTTTGCCCTTGGTGGGACAACTTATGGTATGGGTGAAGAAACCATGGCCTTCTATCCACTTCTCGTACCAGTTATGATGTCCGTTGGATTTGATAGCTTGACAGGGGTAGCCATTATCCTCTTAGGATCACAAATCGGATGTTTGGCCTCAACCTTGAACCCATTTGCGACCGTTATCGCTTCTGATACTGCAGGCATCTCAAGTGCTTCAGGTCTCTTACTTCGTGTGATTTTCTGGATCGTATTGACAGGACTTAGCACCTACTATGTATACCGTTATGCAGATAAAGTTCAAAAAGATCCTACAGCATCTCTTACATATGCAACTCGTGAAGAAGATTTGAAATACTTCAACGTAGAAAGCGGTGAAGAAATCCCTTCACAAATGAACAAGAAACAAAAACGTGTCTTGCTCGTCTTCATTTCAACGTTCGTCATTATGGTTGCTGGATTTATCCCATTCAAAGATTTGGGTATCACATTCTTTGATAACTTTAATGAATCCCCTTCATAAGATTCCTTATCTTGGTCAATTGATCGGTAATACTGATGCTCTTGGTACTTGGTACTTCCCTCAAACAGCTATGCTCTTTGCCTTCATGGGAATCCTTGTGGGTATCATTTATGGCTTGAAAGAAGATAAAATTATTTCATCCTTCATGAATGGTGCAGCTGACCTCTTGAGTGTTGCTCTTATCGTAGCAGTAGCACGTGGTATCCAAGTCATCATGAACGATGGTATGATCACTGCGACAATCCTTCACTGGGGTGAAGAAGGACTTAAAGGTCTTTCATCTCAATTGTTCATTGTCTTGACTTACATTTTCTACTTGCCAATGTCATTCTTGATCCCATCATCATCTGGACTTGCCAGTGCGACAATGGGTATCATGGCTCCTCTTGGTAAATTCGTCAACGTACCAGGTAGCTTGATTGTTACAGCTTACCAATCTGCATCTGGTGTCTTGAACTTGATCGCACCAACTTCAGGTATCGTAATGGGAGCTCTTGCTCTTGGACGTGTTGACTTGAGTGCATGGTGGAAATTCATGGGTAAATTGGTCGTAGCGATTGTTGTGATCACCATTGCCCTTCTTCTACTAGGAACAGTGGTTCCATTCTTGCAATAGAATAAAGTAGGTGTTTCATGAAAAATAGAATAAAGGACGATGTAAAAGAGCAGTTTTTAAACTCTCTTCAAACCATCATTTCTTATCCTTCTGTATTAAACGAAGGGGAAAATGGAACACCGTTTGGACAAGCTATCCAAGATGTCCTAGAAAAAACCTTAGAGCTTGCTCAAGAATTAGGTTTCAAACCTATATAGATCCTGAAGGATACTATGGATATGCAGAGATCGGTCAGGGGGAAGAACTCCTGGCCGTTCTTTGTCACTTGGATGTTGTTCCAGCCGGTGATCTAACAGATTGGCAAACGCCACCCTTTGAAGCGACCATTGTCGGTGATTATATAGTAGGCCGAGGGGTACAGGATGATAAGGGCCCATCACTTGCGGCTCTTTATGCAGTTAAGAGTTTATTGGATGAAGGTGTCCAGTTTACAAAACGGATTCGTTTTATCTTTGGGACAGATGAGGAAACTTTATGGCGGTGTATGAATCGCTACAATCAAATTGAAGAACAAGCAGATCTTGGCTTTGCACCGGATTCCTCCTTCCCTTTAACTTATGCTGAAAAAAGTTTGCTTCAAGTGAAGCTCCATGGTCCAGGTTGGGATGATCTTCCCCTACAGGCCGGTCAAGCTCTCAACGTAGTCGCAGATAAGGCAACCTATGCTGGTCATCGTTTAGAAGAATTGCTCCCTGTTTTGGATCAAAGTGGAGTTCAGTATAGCCAAACAGACCATTCTGTAACAGTTATGGGGGTGTCCAAGCATTCTAAAGATGCATCCGAAGGTGTCAATGCCATTGTTGGCTTAGCGGAAAGTTTATCTCTGATCCAGCCCCATCCAGCTTTACTCTTTATCGCAGATGCCGTTGGAGAAGATGCGACAGGAGCCACTCTCTTTGGTGAAATCAAAGATGAACCAAGTGGGGATCTTTCCTTTAACCTTGCGACCCTTGCCATCGATCAAGAACAATCTGAAATTGGGATTGATATTCGGATTCCTGTCCTAGCAGATAAGGAGGCTTTAGTAGCTCGTCTGCAAGAAATTGCTGCTAGCTATCAGTTGGAGTATGAAGAATTTGACTATTTAGCTCCACTTTACGTGCCATTAGATAGTCCATTGGTAAGTACTCTGATGAAGGTCTACCAAGAAGAAACAGGGGATCAAACCCCAGCTATGTCGTCAGGAGGAGCAACCTTTGCTCGAACCATGGAGAATTGTGTGGCTTATGGGGCACTTTTCCCAGGTGCAGAACAGACCGAGCACCAGGCTAATGAACGAGCGAAACTGGAAGATTTATATCGTGCATTGGAAATCTATGCAGAGACCATCCGACGGTTAGCAAGCAAGGAAGACTAATAGAGATTAGAAAAAAAGAGGCTGGGACTTTTGTCCCAGCCTCTCAATTGTCTTTGGCTTGTCGAGCAAGACGCAGTGGTTGAGTGGGCTCTACTACGCTGATTTCATCAGCTTTTATAGCCCTACTCAACTGTGCGGAGGTGGGACTACGAAATCGAATTCTAACGAATTACCGATTTCTGTCCCACTCTCAGTCTTTTGATCTTAGAGCAAGGATACTGGAATTTTGTCCCTTCTCTATCTTGGAAAAGATATAAAAATCTTTTAAATTGATGGATTTCTTTAGGGAAGGACTGTACAATTTATGATATAATGCCAAGGGATGGACTGATGGATATTTAAAGGATAATCTTCAATAGAATGACAGATGAGGATTAAAAATATGTAAGATTGGAAAAAAGTCTCTCTACCATCATCCATGCAGAAACAAAATTATATGAAATAAAAGGAGTAACCAATGACCGGAAACTATTCAACAAGGGAATACCGTGAGAAATTATATGATGACCTTCATGTTCGATTAAGTAATATATTGATTTTAATGTGTTCGATTTTTATTGCCTCTATAGGCCTAAATATGAATTCAACAGCTGTCGTTATTGGAGCTATGCTGATTTCCCCTCTTATGACACCGATTGCTGGACTGGGGTTTGGTTTAGCTATTTTTGATACGCGTTTAATCGAGCAATCTCTAAAGGTTTTATTTACTCAAGTATTGGTCAGTTTGCTTGTATCGGCTCTGTATTTCTGGATTTCTCCCTTATCTTATGCAAGTAGCCAGTTGATTGCACGAACCTCTCCAACCATTTGGGATGTTCTCATTGCTATTGCGGGTGGGATAGCAGGTGTCATTGGTTCAAGGAAAAAAAGAAGCAAACAATATCGTACCAGGAGTAGCCATCGCAACAGCTCTGATGCCACCTATCTGCACTGCGGGTTATGGCTTAGCTAGTGGAAATGTACGATTTTTATTTGGGGCTCTTTATCTTTTTTCGATCAACTGTGTCTTTATCATGTTAACCAACATTGTTGGAACAAAAATTATGATGAAAAAATCTGCCTTAAGTTCATTTAAAGAGCTAAACATTAAAATGAAAATTGGCTTGATATCCTTGATTGTATTATTGGTTCTTCCAGCCAGCTATTCAGCAGTCACTCTGACGATGAATGAAAAACGAAAACAAGAGATCAAACAGTTCGTAGGAAAAGAGTTCGCCAATTATACGGTCATTAATCAAGTTTACAAGTCAAAGAAAAATGAATTGGTCTTGACGGTTGTTGGAGATCCGATTTCAGAAGAAGAATTAGAAACAATTCGCCAAAAACAAGCCTCTTACGGTATTGAATCTGTTCAATTGAAAGTCAATCAAGTCAATAATTCGCAAAAATTAGATAGTGAGATGACCAAGGAATTTTATGAAACCATTGACAAGTATATTGATCAAAAACTATCTGAAAAAGATTCACAAGATGACCTCGCAAAAGAAAATAAAGCAGATAAGGATTGAGAATATTGGACTTATCTAACTCATGGAAGCAAATCTTGGGAAGAGATCTTCTATCCAAAAGTTGGTGGATAGAAAGGGATGTTGATGAAGATTCCATTTGTGGTGGTTTGACCAATTACGATACTAGCTCAGGTTAAATAAAATATAAAAAAGCAACAACTATTTCAGTTGTTGCTCAGAATGTAGACAAACGTTATTTTTGGCCTTTGTCTACATTTTAAAAGTTTGGAAACCAAGTTTCCAAACTTTTTATTTGCTAAAGAAGAAGGGGGGAGTGAATTCTTTTAATTTTTCAAAGCAATCCAAAGCTCCTTGGTTGTCTTCGCAGATGACCAAACAGACATCATCCCCACAGATGGTGGCTACGATTTGATCCAATTCCAGTGCATCTAAGATCGCACCAAATGACTGAGCGAGCCCTGGAAGAGTTTTTACAACCACTTGGTTTTGGACTGGTCGCAACATGACTAAGGCATCTTCCATATACATCCGCAGACGCTTTTCCCAACGTGAAGGAGCGATCGTGTTCATGGCATAGTAAGAACTGTCTCCCTCGTTTATTTTCACTAGATTCAAGGATTTGACATCCCTTGAAAGAGTCGACTGGGTCACGATAACGCCATTGGCCTCTAAGGCCTCTTGGAGTTCCTGCTGAGTGTGAATGCGGCGCTCAGAAATGATGGAACGGATCAAGCGGTGGCGACTTTCGATTTTATTCATGAGAGCCTCCTTTACTTAATGAACATCGCATCCCCGAAGCTGAAGAAGCGGTAGCGTTCTTGAATGGCATGATGATAAGCTTCTAGGGTTAATTCACGGCCAGCAAAGGCTGAAACCAACATGACTAAAGTTGATTTTGGAAGGTGGAAGTTGGTCGAAAAGGCGTCGACTACTTTCCACTCATAACCTGGTTTAATGAAAATATTGGTCCAACCTGAATCCGCTTGGATGTCACCAGCAAATTTATTTCCGATCGTTTCAAGCGTCCGGATAGAAGTTGTTCCGACTGCTACGATGCGTTTACCCGCAGCTTTTACCTGACGAAGTGTCGCAGCAGATTCTTCAGAAAGTTGGTAAAATTCAGAGTGCATCTCATGGTCTTCGAGATTGTCCACAGATACAGGACGGAAGGTACCCAGTCCTACATGAAGGGTCAAGTAGACAAGATGAACACCTTTTGCTTCAATCTTTTGGAGCAATTCTTGGGTGAAATGAAGACCTGCTGTTGGGGCAGCAGCAGAGCCATTTTCTTTCGCATAAACGGTTTGGTAGCGCTCGCGGTCAGCAAGCTTTTCATGAATATAGGGAGGGAGGGGCATTTCACCAAGACTTTCCAAAACTTCTAAAAAGATACCTTGATAGTGGAAGCGAACGATACGGCCTCCGTGTTCCAATTCTTCCTCGACAGTTGCTGTCAATCGACCATCTCCAAAGCTCACTTTAGCTCCTACTTTTAATCGTTTAGCAGGCTTTGCTAATACTTCCCAACAATCATCTTGGGTATTTTTGAGGAGAAGGAATTCGACATGACCACCGGTTTCGGGCTTGATGCCGTGGAGACGTGCAGGAAGGACACGCGTATTGTTCATGACGAGAGCATCTCCCTCTTCCAATTCATCCAAAATCGCGTCAAAATGACGATCTTGGAATTGCCCCGTTTTTCGATCAAGGATCAAGAGTTTTGAGGCGTCTCGTTTTTCAAGAGGGGTTTGGGCAATCAGTTCTTCAGGCAAATCAAAATCAAAATCGTTTGTGTTCATTTGCGCTCCTTTTACAGTAGATTTGTGAGTAGATAGATAGTTGTTCCGATAGCTAAGAGCATCAGACAAGTTCCTATTAAAATGATCAGGACTTTGAGAATTTTCCTTTGGTGAATCAAAAAAGATAAGAGAAAAACAAGGAGTCCGATTAAAAAAATGATGAATAAGAGAGATACAATCATATCTTTCATTATATCACGAATCAAGGTTAAAATGAAAAAATAGAGGAAAAAGACAGCGGTTTCACTTGACAAAAATTGGTCTATACCATATAATATAAGCATAGAGAAATAGGAGGTCTACCCAATGAATATTATTGAAGTGAAGGACCAAGTTGAGGGTGGAAAAGTTGCCTTTGACATATTGAAAGAAAAGCTACAAGAAGGGGCTCAGACCTTGGGGTTGGCGACAGGAAGCAGTCCTCTTGAATTTTATAAACAAATTCGCGAAAGTGATTTGGATCTTTCTAATCTGACTAGTGTCAATTTGGATGAGTATGTAGGGTTAACAGGAGATGACCCCCAATCTTATCGATATTTCATGGAAAAAAATCTCTTTGATGCCAAGCCATTCAAAGAAAGCTTTCTTCCGTTAGGTGTGGAGGAAACGGCTGATCAGGAGGTTGAACGCTACAATCAAATCCTCCAAGAACATCCAGTGGATCTTCAAATTTTAGGAATTGGACGCAATGGCCATATCGGTTTTAATGAGCCAGGGACTCCTTTTGATAGTCAAACTCACCTAGTTCAGTTGGATGCCTCTACGATTGAAGCCAATTCTCGTTTCTTTGATAAGATCGAAGATGTACCAACACAGGCGATCTCGATGGGCATTGCCAATATCCTAGCAGCAAAATCGATTGTCTTGTTTGCCTATGGGGAATCAAAAGCCCAAGCAATCAAGGGGACAGTAGAAGGAGAAAAGTCACCTGAAGTGCCAGCTAGTGCCCTTCAAGGACACCCAGATGTGACCATTATTGCGGATAAGGAAGCTTTGAGTTTGTTAAGTTGTTAAAAACAGGACCTATCGCCGATTTATTCGGGTTAGATAGGTTTTTTTCTTCTCAAAAGTATGGTACAATACAAGTAATTATCTGCTGAAGTTCGCTCTTTTCAACTACTGGGAGACAAAATGAAAGGAGATGGTTGTTTTAACCTCCAGCCGATTATTCTGTTATAAAGGAAAAGTTTATGATAAAAAAATATTTGATCCGTATGTGCCTCCTTCTAAGTATCTTATGCCAGCCCATTCTAGCTGCTGCCGATGAATTGGTGGATATGGCACAAAGATGTATCCAAATGACAATGTCCAAGCGATAAATCGTCCGCATTCTTCCCTTATTGTAGATGGGAATACGGGAAATGTACTTTGGAAAGATAACATTGATGAAGTTAGGGATCCTGCCAGCATGAGTAAGCTCATGACGCTCTATCTCTTGTTTGAAGATATGGCCAATGGCAAGATCAGTAAGGATGCAGTGATCAAGGCGACCGCTTCAGATCAAGCGATCGGAAAGATCTATGAAATCTCCAATAATAATATTGTTGCTGGAGTAGACTATACCATTCCTGAGTTGATTACCATGACCGTGGTCCCATCCTCAAATGTGTCGACGCTCATGTTAGCCAATCTCATGTCCAACAATGATCCGGATGCCTTTATCGATCGGATGAATGCCAAAGCCAGGGAATTGGGCATGACCAATACGGTCTGGAATAACCCAAGCGGAGCTGCTATTTCAACTTTGCAAGGCTATTATCAGGTAAGCAATTATCCAAATGATGCGGCCAACCAAACAACAGCGCGTGACTTGGGGATTTTGGTCTATCATTTTATCAATCAATACCCAGATATTTTAAACTACACCAATCAAGCCCAGGTCACGGTCAAAAAAGGAACTCCGTACGAGGAAACCTTTGACACCTACAATTACTCCTTACCTGGAGCCAAGTATGCCTTGAAAGGTGTGGATGGTTTAAAAACGGGATCGAGTCCTCGTGGAGCCTTCAACTATATCGCAACCATCAAACGGGGAAATCAACGATTGATTGCTGTGATTATGGGAGTGGGAGATTGGGCAGACCAAGATGGGGAATACTACCGTCATCCGTTTGGCAATGCTTTGATTGAAAAAGCCTATAAAGATTTTGGCTATAAAAAATTGTTAGATGCAGGTGTCCAGAAGATTGACGGAAAGACCTATACACTCGAAAAGCCCTTCTATGCAACGGTGAAAAAGGGAGCTAAAGAGCCCACACTTGCTGTGAAAGATGGATATTTGACAGTGGATAATGATCTCTATACTTTGTCTGAAAATATCCGAGATGATATGAAAGTGGAAGAAGGAGCCAAGCCAGAACTGGTCCAAAAAACAGCAAGTGGGAAAAAGACAACGGCTAAGCACAGTAAATGGCTTTCGCTGGATCACTTCCTGATTTTGATTCCGATTCTCATTCTTGTCATCATTCTCTCGATTGAAAAACAAAGTCGAGATCGACGCAAAAGAGACGCCCAAAAGCGCTATTATAAAGATTAAGAATAAAACCTAACTGATTGTCAGTTGGGTTTTGTCATTGTTCCATTCCGATATTTTTAGAAAGGATTCAAATGAAAAAATTCCATAATTCCTATGCAGCTTATATGTTGCTCTACAGTTTTTATTTTATGTCTACTTCCCTCTTTACAACCTTGATTTCTGTTTATTTGATGGGGAAGCACTATAGTGCGACTCAAGTGTCAACCTTGGTTTCGGTGGCTTTTTTCTTATCCATGGTAGCTCAACCTTTTTTTGGCTATATCAATGAGCGATTTGGAATCGTAAAAATGACGACCTTCAGTTTGGGTCTCATTCTCGGTGGTGTTTTAGGCTTTCTTTGGGCTCCCAATCTCTTTTGGCTGACTGTCTTTTATGGACTTGTTTTAGTTTGTTTAAATGGGACAGCTCCTATGATGGAAATTTTTGCAACGCAAAGTCCCTATGCCTTTGGGAAGATTCGCGTTTGGGGGACGATTGGTTACTCTGTTGGTGTCCAAATAGCAGGTTGGGTTTATCATCAGTTTAGTCCCCAAGCGGTCTATTACACGGTCTTGTTAACCATTGTTTTAAGTCTCTTCTGCCTAAGTGCTGTTCGAATGAAGACAAGAGAGAAAAGGGAAGAAAAGGCTAAAGAGCCAGTATCTATCCGCCCTCTCCTACAGAATAGACCTTATCTTTTCTTTGTTATTTTGATTGGCCTGGCTTCAGGAGTTGGAAATATCGGTCATACTTATATTCCTGAATTGCTGATGGATAGTGGTCTATCTGTTCAGCTTGCATCAACAGTAGTAGCTATTTCGGTTGTGGTGGAAGCTCCCTTGATTTTCTTCTCCGATCGGTTTATGGATCACTGGCCTCTACGAGTTTTGATCGCTCTACCAATCGGGATTCTCTTTGCTCAATATGCTGTCTACGCGCTACCAAGTCCAGTCTTCTTAAAAGTAGTCCTGACACTTTTGTCCAAGCATACGACGGGAATGGTTTTAATTATGGTGTCCTTACGGTTTATTGCTCAACAGGTGAATGGCAAGGATCTGGTTCTTGCCGTGGCCATTGTGCAAGGTGCGAGATATTTGGGGACCATTCTCTTGCAGCCATTTGCTGCCTTCTGTATTGAAAAAGGAGGTTACCAAGTCATGAGTTTCTTGTTAGCAGGGATTGTAGGAATCGTATTTCTGCTGAGCTTTGCCTTAAAAATGCCCCAAGGGAAGGGTCAGAGTCTTTTTAGTGGAAATGTAGAATAAATAAATCGATGCCATAGCATGATTCGTTTTCGAAGAGTTGGATGGAACCACTGATTTTACAGTGTTCTGGCCAACTCTTTTTAAGATATCAAGAGCTAGTGATTAATTTGACAATCAAAGTATTGGGTATTAGAATGAAGTAAAATAAAAATAAAGGAGACCATTTTATGAAGAAAATGATCTTATCGACAGCTGCTCTTTTGACGCTTGTTTCACTAGCTGCTTGTTCAAACAAGCAAGAAACAAAGAAGGAAACTTCTAATAGTCAATCAACTACAAAAGTGACGAGCAAATCTGCTAAAACTTCAAAAAGTAAGGATACTTCATCAGATTCAGAAGAAGGGTCAACTTCAAGTGTCGTTACAGATGAGGATATCAGTAAGGCAAAAACAGTGGGCGACTTTAAAAAGTTGTATGCAAAAATTATCGATCAAACAGTTTCTCTTACGAAAGAAGCCGGTTCTTCAGTGACAGGTTCCGCAAAAGAGGGTTACGATACGACTCTTAGCGCTTTGAAGGAACAAATGGAAGGTCAAAAAGAAATCTTCAATGAAGCATTAGAAAGCATTGGATCAGACAGTACGGTCGTTCCTAAAGATGAACGAGAAACTTTGATTGAAAGCTTAAAAGAAGCGCGTGAACAGTTGGAAAGTTCTCGAAAAGAAATGGAAGATTTGAAAAAAGAATTAAGCAAATCTCCTGTTGCAGATGATTCTAGTGATGATTCAGACTCAGATTCTGACGAATAATGTGAAGAAAGGTTGGAAATTTCCAGCCTTTTTCTTATTTTTTTCGAATGATATAAGTGAGGAGGTGGGATGATGTTTATTGCTATGGACAAAAATCAAAAGCGTTGGAACTGTATGGAGGAGATCCCTCCCATGCTGGCAGGACCATTTTATTGCTTAGCTTGTCATGGTCCAGTGCGACTAAAAAATGGCCCGATTATGAGGGCTCATTTTGCTCATGTAGAGTTACAGCATTGTCCTTATCATCACGAAGCGGAGAGCTTGGAGCACCTGGAATTAAAGGCCAGCCTCTATAACTGGGCATCTCAGGAATCTAGAACAGAAGTCGAAAGTTATTTAGCAGATTTTCAACAAATTGCGGATCTTCTAATAGTGGACAAGAAATTAGCTTTGGAGGTGCAATGTAGCTCCTTATCTTTAGAACGTTTGAAGGAGAGAAGCGATGCTTATCGAGCCCACGGTTATCAGGTTTATTGGTTACTGGGCAAAAAATTGTGGCTCAAGGAAAGATTAAGTAAACTGCAAGCTGGTTTTCTTTATTTTAGTCATAATCGAGGGTTTCATCTTTGGGAATTGGATCTCACCAAGAAAGAGCTCCGCTTGCAATACCTTATTCATGAAGATTTACGTGGACGTTTACATTATCAAACGGAAATTTTCCCTTTTGGTCAAAAGAACCTACTTGAAGTCTTACGGACCCCTTATCTTTCACAACCTATGCAGCAAATGGCAGTCCTGCTAGATCGTACATTTTTAACCTACATCCAGCAACAGCTCTTTTACCGTCATCCAAAATGGATGAAGTTGCAGGAGCAACTTTATTTGCAGGGACACCATCTGATGGAACTGGGACTGGATTTCTTTTATCCTCTTTGTCGTCCGATCCTTTCACAAAACTTACTTCAAATTGAAGAAGATATAGAAGATTACTACCAGCAATTTATGACCTATTACCAGTCGCAAGGAATCCAAGATGTTCAAATTCTCTATCCTCCTTGCTTTTATGCTCAACAGAAAAGGTAACATTCTAGGATAGAAATCCTCCCGAAATGTTTATTTTTATGCTAAAATAGTAACACTAGCTCCTAAACCCTTGATATTACTGACTTTTCAAGGGGTCGTGAGTGACTGAATACGGGACTGAATACGACTAATTTATATTACCATGTATTCAAGCAATTTCTCCACAGTATCGGTCCGCTGCTCTTCCGTTATGTGAGTGTACAGGTCCAGCGTTATCTGAACAGTGCTATGCCCCAGCCTATCCGAAATATTTTTAGGCTCCACGCCCGCGCTAAACAGCAATGAAGCGTGTGTGTGCCGTAGCCCGTGAGGCGTGATTGGTTTTAGTTTGTGGTCAGTCACGAAGCGTTTGAAGTATGGTATAAAATTGTGAATTTGTACCCAGTCCGCCCGCTCATTCGTGAAGATGAAATTATCATCGCCTTCGAAATGCTTGCCGTTTTTAAAATAGATTTTTATCTGGTCCTTTTTCCAGCTCTTTAGAATCGAAAGCGTGGTGGGATCAATAGAAATAACGCGCTTACTATTTTTCGTTTTGGGCGTCTGAAGAGTTTGTTTCTCTTTGATCCGGACCGCTGTCTTATCGACGGTTATTTTTTTATTTTCGAAGTCAATATCGGACCATTTCAAGGCGAGGGCTTCCCCCTTGTCGTAACCCAGTATAGCTCATTAAATGGACCAGCGGGAAGAAATAAGAGAGCGTGGCCGTTTGAGCTAGTTTTAGAAATTCTTTTAATTCTTCCTTGGTCAAGAAATTCCCTTTTCTTTGAACTTGCCGGCTTTTCGGCTTGATTACTTTATCAAAAGGGTTTGAATTGAGTATATCCATTAAAACAGCGTATTTAAAAATTCGGTTAATAACTGACAGATAATGGTTATAGAGTATATAGCTTTTACTTAACTCAATAACAACTCTTTGACAGTATGCGACTGTTATTTTTTTCAGCTTCAACTCTTTAAAATGTTCTTCAGTCATTTTCTCGACTTTTGACTTGACGTTTTCAAAAGTGCTGGCCTTTACCGTGGTTCTATAATTTTCTAACCACAGGGAAGCTAGTTCTTCAAATGTAGGATCATGGAAGCCGTCCGATTGATTCGACGGAAGCCCGTTCTCTTCCACGTCAAGCAGTAAATTTCTTTCGGCTTGTTTGGCTTCTTTCATGGTTTTAAAGCCCCGGCGCGTGGTCCGCCGTTCTTTCCCTGTTGCTGGGTCAATTCCCAGATAGGTCTGAAATAAGTAACGAGTCTCCCCGTTTTTGGTTGTATATTTTTTTATCATGTCTTTCCTCCGTTGGCTTGCCCGCACAATTGAAAGAACGAAATGATTTTGCTATACTTAACTTATATCATGTTTTCCCCGTGGCTTGCCTCGGGGCTTTTTTATTTATCGTAAACCATCGCGCCGTTTTGTTCGTACGCCAGACGGTTTTCGTCTTTATCAAATACATATACGGGCGGTGCTGTAAAATTCGCATCAGTGATTTTATAAGTTTTTTCCACGTCATTTTTTATTTTGAGCAATCCGTCCACGGTTTGATGTAGCTGGTCGTTTGTCAATTCAGACGACGCTACAGGTAACACTACAGCCATACCATCGCTACGATAATATACGTCCATTTGACTTGAGTCAAGCCACTGTTTATAAGAGTTTGCAAATTGATCAAGTAGCGGTCTAGCCTTACTTACCCGTCCAGTGGCCATTTTATATTTTTCCTCGCCTTGGTTTTCTTCTTTGCTTTTTGCTTTGGCCTTGTCCACCAGCTCCCAAGCCTTTTCTTTTTGCGATTTTTCGGAACTGGACTCGGTTGTCACTTGCTCGGTTGATTCTTCCTGACTTGGCTCAGATTCCTCGCTTTGACTGCAACCGGCAATAAATAGAGTGAGTAGTGCGACTGCTGCAAATGTTACCTTTTTCATATTTTCCTCCTGGCTATCCCACTAGCCTGTAAAATTCATCTATTACCATTAATTCATCGGCCGTCGTTTTGAGTTCGTGGCGCTCCATAAAATGTACATAATTAAACTCGCTCGCGTCCCCAGCTGCTAACTCTTCCTTTAAAAGTGCGTGTATCATGGCCCGGTTGGCTTCATTTTCGCACTTGATCGGGTTTATGTTATATTCAGCCGTCGTGTGGTTTAAGTGGCCCAGCTCGTGCAAAATAACGCGTTTCTGGGCCTCCCTAGTTAGTGACTTATTGACGAAAATGATCTTCATATCAGATAAGATCATTCCGGGCCGTGGCCACAAGTCATTGTCAAAGTAAGCGAGCGTGACGCCCTCTTTATCACAAATTTCTTCTATCATAATCTTCCTTTGAAATATATATCTAGGATATTTTCAATCGCTTTGATATCTTCTTCATTTAATGGTTTTCCGTCGAATGTTTTCGCGCTTTTGGCTAGCTCACGAAGATCCAAGCCCGAAAGGTCAGGATCAGATTTTACCTCGCGTCCTCGTGGCACGTCATAGCCCATTAACCAAGCCTCAGAGACGTTAAAAGTCAAAGCTAAAAGAGCGAGCTTCTTTTGATCTGGTGCTTGTATTCCGTTTACGTATTGAGAAAGAGCACTCTTTCCGAGTTTGACACCTAATTTTTCTTGAAAAGGTTTTGAGTTATTGATAACGTCGACTTGTTTCCAGCCTCTCTCAGTCATTAATTCCCGAAGCCGTTCAGCGGTATTGTATTTTCTCATGGTGTTCATCTCCTTTTTTCTACTATAGTATAGCACACAAAAAGAAAATAAAAAATAAAAAAGTTCAAAAAAAATGAAAAAAAGTTCAAAAAAAATGAAAAAAGTCGTTGACAAAGTTCATGGCGCATGATATACTTTATTCATCAAGTTCATAAAGCATGAACAAAAGAAAGGAGGGGTAATATGAGCAACGATTATTCAAAACTTTTAGGAAAGATTACCGAGAAATTCGGTACACAAGCGGAATTTGCCAGCGCCTTGGGGATATCAGAGCGAAGCGTATCGTTGAAGCTGAACAATAAAATCTCTTGGAAAGATAGCGAGATCGCGAAGGCAATCGAAGTTCTCGATATCGATCCAGAGAATATCCCAGCTTATTTTTTTAAGTACAAAGTTCAACAAGTATGAACTAAAAAACGCCGGACGAAGAATCCGACGCTTGCTTAAAAATCTACCTTAATTATATCAGAAAGTGCTTGCCCGCACAATTGGAGGAACGAAAGAAATGGAGGAGCTAAACTTGCCACCCTTGATCTCAGACGAGATCGCGAAAGTCTATCTCAGATCGATCGTGGATATCGTGAGAGACGAGTTAAAAAAAGAAATAGAAGAAAAACAAATGCCACTCGATCAGAAAGCCTTGATGAAAAAATTCGGCTTCGATCATGGCTATATAAAGAAGTTAGAACGTCGAGGACTTGCATTTCGGAAACAAGGAAAGAAGAAAATGTACGACGTCCGGGACGTTCACGAGATTTTAGAAAAAGAAAAGGAGTATTTAAAATGAATGAAATTATTATTTCTGGGCAAGTTGCCGGAACAGTAGCGATCGGGGGCGTGTGCTTCATCGCTGGCCTAATCGTATCGTGGAAAGATCACAAGAAAAGAATGAAAATCGCAAAGAGTGAAACACTCAAAGCTATCGAAGAGGGACTTCCAGAACACAATGCACAAGTCATTGAGCAATACGAAGACGAACTCGCAAGTCGCCGAAAGAATATGAAGCTATATACTGAATCTCCGGAGGTACCGTTCCATGTTTGGTAAGAAAGCCCGCAAGATCGAGCAACAATCGAAAGCGCTCAATCGCTTGTGGTTTATCAATCTGCAACAGACCGAAATTTTGAAAGCTACACTTGAGCGGGAAGAACGATTGCTTGACGAGCTCGCTCGTCTGAAAGGAGAGTTAAGAAATGGTGACAATTAACAAGCTCGAGATCGAGAACGTAAAACGCGTTAAAGCGGTCAAGATCGAGCCGTCAGCGAAGGGGCTGACAATCGTCGGGGGGAAACAATAACCAAGGGAAAACCAGCGTATTAGACGCGATAGCGTGGGCCTTGGGTGGTAACAAGTACAAACCCTCACAGGCACAACGCGAGGGATCAACGATTCCCCCAAGCCTTAAAATCACGCTATCAAATGGCCTTGTCGTTGAGCGTAAGGGGAAGAATAGCGATCTAAAAGTTATTGATCCGAGCGGGAACAAAGCTGGCCAGAAATTGCTTGATAGCTTCGTCGAAGAGCTGGCCCTTGATCTTCCAAAGTTTATGGAGATGGACGACAAGGAAAAAGCGTCAACGCTCTTACAAATTATCGGCGTCGGAGATCAGCTTGTCCAGCTTGAAATGGAAGAAAAGACCAAGTACCAAGAGCGACACGCGATCGGCGTCATTGCGGACCAAAAGGAAAAGTTCGCAAAAGAGCAGCCGTACTTTCCGGACGCACCGAAGGAGCTCGTCTCAATCGCGGACTTGATCCAGCAACAGCAAGAGATCTTGGGACGCAATGGCGAAAACGCTCGCAAGCGTCAGAATCTCGCGAAAATCGAAAACGATTATCAAAGTGCACTCGCTAACGTGCAACGTTTGGAAGCTATGCTCAAGGAAGCGCAAGAAAAAGAGCAAGGACTCGCGCAAGACTTGGATATCGCTCGCAAAGACGCACAATATCTGATCGATGAATCGACGCAAGAGATCGAAGAAAGTATCGCGAATATTGAGCAGATCAATCTCAAAGTCCGGGCGAATCTTGACAAAGACAAGGCCGAAGAGGACGCGAAGGTTTACCGCGAACAATATCGCGAGTTAGATCTGGTTATCGAAGGCATTCGCAAGCAGAAGACGGACTTGCTGACAAATGCAGACTTGCCATTGCCGGGCTTATCCGTGGATGATGGAGAGCTCTTATACCTCGGTCAACGTTGGGATAATATGAGCGGATCGCAACAATTACAAGTCGCGACGGCTATCGTTCGCAAGCTCAAGCCAGAGTGTGGCTTCGTCTTAATTGACAAGTTAGAGCAGATGGACCAGATCACTCTCGCAGAATTCGGCGCGTGGTTAGAGCAAGAAGGCTTACAAGCAATTGCGACGCGTGTCTCAACAGGCGGAGAATGTTCGGTTCTCATCGAGGACGGGTACAGTATCGCACCAGAAACATATCAAACACCTACAGCATGGCAAGGTGGCTTTTAATAGAAAGAAGGAAAAATCATGAAAAAAACAGAAAAATATATCGTTGTTCGCAGTAAAGAAAATGGTCAGTATTTAATGAAGTACGAAAGCAAAGATGGAGCTCTTACATATAGCGCAGTTTGGACGGATGAATTGCAAGACGTTGCAACGAACGATCTCGAAGTATTGAATCGTTACAACGACAAAATGCAAAAAATCGCCGAAATGTTCGATGGTGAATTGCTCGTCGTAAATGCAACGTATGAGCTCGAAACGCTGGACGGAAAAAAGCCGAAAGATCTCGCAGAGGAGATCGAGGAGGCGAAACACAAGTATTTAGAGGGAATGTTGCGCGGGCTATTGGCAAGCCGTTTCGACGACGAGGAGGACTAAAAAATGCAAATTACAAGAGGAAGGAAGGCACGGGCACAAAAGGTCGTCATCTATGGTCCAGAAGGGATCGGAAAGTCGAGCTTTGCGAGTCAATTCCCGGATCCAGTATTCATCGATACGGAAGGATCAACGGACAATATGGACGTGGCCAGAATGGACAAGCCCACAAGCTGGACAATGCTAAAAAACGAGATCTCGTTTATCAAAGCGAACCCGGGCGCGTGTAAGACGCTAGTCATTGATACGATCGACTGGGCCGAACAGCTCGCGGTTGATTATGTATGCTCACAGCACCAAAAGAACGGGATCGAAGATTTCGGCTGGGGCAAGGGCTATACATACGTTCAAGAAGAGATCGGGCGCTTGCTAAATAGCTTGTCCGAATTAGTGGACAACGGGATCAACGTCGTTTTGACAGCTCACGCACAGATCAAAAAATTTGAACAGCCGGACGAGATGGGATCTTATGACCGATACGAATTAAAACTCGGACAAAAGACCAGCTCAAAAACGGCCCCACTGGTCAAGGAATGGGCCGATATGGTTCTTTTCGCGAATTATAAGACAATCGTCATGACAACCGACACGGGCAAAAAGAAAGCCCAAGGGGGCGAGCGTGTTATGTACACGAATCACCGGCCAGCATGGGACGCGAAAAACCGTCACGGCTTGCCAGATCAGCTTCCATTTACGTTTGAGAGCGTGGCCCATATCTTCAACGCACCGGCTCCCGTACCAACTGAAACGCCGGCACCGGCACCAGCTACACAACCAGATCCACAACCGACGCCAGAGCCACAACCAGCACCCGAGCCACCAAAGCAAAACATTAACGAGCAATTACAAGAGGTTGCTCAAGAGGTGGCCCAAGAAATGGGACGAGCTCCACAAGCAGGGCTTTTACCACAATCTTTGATTGACTTAATGGCACCGAACAACGTAACCGAAAACGAATTGCAAGAGGTCGCTTATATTCGCGGACACTTCCCAATGGGGACGCCGATCGAGAACTTCCCGAGCAATTACTGGGACATGATCGTTGCGAATTGGGACGCTACACTGGACGTCATTCAGAATCAAGTCCGGAAAGATCCAGAATTCCCCTTCACGGTGTAGATTTTAGGAATTAAATATCATAACAAAATATAACAAGGAGTATCTATGGAAGATAAAACTATTAAAATCGATTTGTCGAAAATCGCAAATACTGCCTTACAAGAAAAGGTTGACAAAGAACTTGAAAAAGTCCTTGAGAATATTCTAGACCTCAATACAGAGGCTAAAGCAACCCGTAAGGTAACGATCACACTAACGATGTCAACGGACGATGAGCGTACTGTTGTTAAGACAGGTATGGAAGTCAAATCCATTTTGGCACCGCAGAAAGGTGTCGCAACAACTGTTATTGTCGGTCGCGACGACACTGGTAAAATTCACGCTAACGAGCTCAAAAGTGGTATTCCTGGCCAAACTTACTTTGATGATAACGGAGACATGAGAACCGACACTGGCGAACTCATCGAAAAGATTGAAAAACAAAGTACAAATATCATTGATTACAACAAAAAGAAAGCGGGTAACTAACTATGACAGAAAATCTCAAAGAAGCATTATCTTACACAGTCGAACTAGCGGGTAAAGAAAACAAAATCATTCGTTCAGGAACTGGGAAGGAATATTTTGATGGCAATGAATATAGCTTACAGGAACTTAACCCTCGTAAGTACGCACCTATCCTTGAGCTTCAGACACTCAAGAGTCTTGTCGATTATCTCAAATCAGATAATGACTTAATCGATAGTCGTAAACTTGTAGTTGTCGTGGACAGTTTCCGAGAAGTATCCGTGTATGATCAAGTTGATTTTGAAAATGGCAAACGTCCTCAGATTGTATCTGTAAGAGCATCTGTCCCAGCTATTCCATTCAGCAATTGGCGCGACCAAGAAGAATTTAATATCATGCTGCAGTCTATGTTTATCGATGATGCAGACCGCAATTTGGTCTTGGATTTTGCTAGTCATTTAAAAATCGAAAAAGGCGCAGAAGTACAGGACAATGGTATCAGTCAGATGGCGACAATTCGCGATGGTGTAGCAAGTCTAGCACAAGCTAAGACTCCAAATCCAGTAACCTTGCGACCATATCGTACTTTTAATGAAGTAGAGCAGCCTGCTAGTCAATTCATCTTCCGAATCAACAAATTGGCGAACCTTGCTCTCTTCGAGGCAGATGGTGGTAAATGGAAATTAGAAGCCGTCGAAAGCATCGCAAATTATTTAAAAAATGAACTTGCTAGCAACGAAAAAATTACTATTTTAGCTTAAAGGAGAAAATTATCATGACACAACAACAATTTAACAATAACTTTGAACGCGAACTTGACTGGAACGACACGCTCCAAAAGGACTCGGAATTTGTCTTTCTACCAGACGGCCTATACTGGTTTACGGTTAAGAAATACGAGCGCGGACGTCACACGCCGAACCCTCAAAATCCCGGTAAGTTGCCAGCTTGTCCAAAAGCGACAGTACACCTTACCATCGTAGCAAACGAAGGCGAAACAGAATTGCGCCACAACCTATTCTTACATAGCTCAACGGAAGGTATGCTTTCAGCGTTCTTTGGTGCTATCGGGCAAAAACGTAAAGGTGAGCCCCTTCGTATGGACTGGAACGCGATCATCGGAAAAGTCGGAGTGTGTAAGGTTGGATCTCGCGAATACAACGGCAACAAATACAACGAAGTAAAAGGTATGATTTACGCCGAAGACGTGGACTATACGAAAGTATTGAACGCGCAACCGGGACAACAAGCCCCAGCGTACCAACAACCAGCGCCACAGTATCAACAACCACAGGGAGGCTTCACAGGAGGGCCGTTCTAATATAGGAGGTTCTAAAGTATGGAGTTAAGACCCTACCAGCAAGAAGCGCGGGAAGCCGTTCAGAAGGAGTGGGCAGAAGGGCGAAAACGTACCCTTCTCGTCCTTCCAACTGGGACGGGGAAGACGGTCGTCTTTTCAAAAATCATTGAAGATCAAGTCCGAGAAGGAAAACGCGTCCTCGTGCTCGCTCACAGATCCGAGCTATTGGATCAAGCAAGCGACAAGCTCAAGACCGCAACGGGACTCGGTACAGCGCTAGAAAAGGCCGAAAGCACGTCAATCGGCTCTTGGTATCGGGTGGTCGTGGGATCTGTCCAGACAATGCAGCGAGAAAAACGATTAAGTCAATTCCCGCCAAATTGGTTCGATGTGATCGTGGTCGATGAAGCTCACCACGCTATATCAGATGGATATCAAAAAGTATTAGGCTATTTTAAAGACTCGGAAGTCTTGGGGGTTACAGCTACACCAGACCGTGGTGATATGAAAAACCTCGGCTCTTACTTTGACAGTCTAGCTTATGAGTATTCGCTTGTACAAGCAATCAAAGAAGGCTATCTATCCAAGATTAAGGCCCTGACGATTCCGCTCGATCTCGATCTGTCAAGCGTGGCAATGTCCGCGGGAGATTTCAAAGCGAGTGACGTTGGAACGGCCCTCGATCCGTATCTGGTACAGATTGCGGACGAAATGGCCAAGTATTGCAAGGATCGAAAAACAGTCGTCTTTCTACCGCTAGTCAAAACAAGCCAAAAATTCCGCGATATCTTAAACGAGCGAGGCTTTAAAGCAGCCGAAGTTAACGGCGAATCGAAAGACCGGGCCGAAGTGCTTGAGGACTTTGAGAAAGGACGCTATAACGTCCTATGTAACTCAATGTTACTAACGGAAGGTTGGGATTGCCCGTCGGTTGATTGCGTGGTCGTATTAAGACCGACGAAGGTCCGCGCGCTCTATTCTCAAATGGTGGGCCGTGGGACGCGTCTATTCCCCGGAAAAGAAGAGTTGCTTCTTCTTGATTTCTTATGGCACACGGAACGTCATGAGCTTGTCGCCCGGCTCACTTGATATGTGAGAGCCCGGAAGTGACTAAAAAGATGGTCGAGAACATGGAAGAAGAAACGGGCGTCGTGCTCGATCTCGAAGCGATGGAAGCCAAAAGCGCGGAAGACGTTGTCGCAGAACGTGAAGAAGCCCTTGCGAAGCAACTCGCAGAAATGCGCAAACGCAAAAGAAAACTCGTCGATCCGCTTCAATTCGAAATGTCAATCCATGCAGAAGATCTTTCGAGCTATGTTCCGAATTTCGGCTGGGAGATGGCCCCACCTTCAGAGAAACAGCTCAAGGCCCTTGAAAAATACGGGATCTTTACCGACGAAGTTGGGAACGCCGGAAAAGCGAATATATTGCTTGACCGCTTGCACAAGCGCCAAAGCGAAGGACTCACGACACCGAAGCAGATCCGCTTCCTCGAAAGTCGAGGCTTCCGGAATGTCGGAATGTGGAGTTTTGAGAGCGCTCGAAGCATGATTGATCGAATCGCCGCTAACGGGTGGAGAATACCACACGGAATCAGAGCGAGCGAATACTTGCCAAACTAAAAATAAGGAGAAAAACAATGAAAACTAACAAATTAACACTTTTGACAGTCGCAACTATCGCGACAGCTACACTTGGGATTAAGGGAGTAAATGCCGATGAGTCTGATCGAGGAATCACGCCAGAGACTGCAACAATTGCAACAAACCAAAACGACACAGCAAGCGGAACTGAATCAGCTGTTTCAACAACGGAAGCAGCTCAACCAACAGATTCTAACAATGACGCGAGATCTGGAAGCGTTGAAACTGAGAATAACGAACGAGCAGGACTTTCAACAAGTTTTGAAAAGAGCGGGAATGTGATCGAAGTCAAAAACCCGGAAGTCGTTGTCGATCAGTCAAACGGCACAGGGAAGTATCAACCCTTCAGCGTGGAATATAAGAACGTCCACTTCCCCGACGATCTCGAGATCAACGAAGGCGATAAGGTGACGTTCACGCTTCCTAAAGAAGTAGCATTTCAAACTAGCTTCACGTTTGACGTACACAATCCAGAAAATGCCGTTGTCGGTCAAGCTACCGCGGACAGCACAGCCGGGACTGTTACGACAGTTTTCAACGACTATTTCAAAAATCACCCACTAAACAAGCAAATGAGCCTCAAGCTCGACGCAAAATGGACCGATAAAGTCGAGAGTGGTAAACCAGTCACAGTTAACTTTAACGGCACAGTCGTAACGGCTCAAATCGGCAAAGAACAAGTGATCGGAAAAGATGAACTCCTTTCCAAGTGGGGTTCACAAGATGAAAATGACCCAACGGTTATTAACTGGACTGTACGCGTCAATTATGCGCGAAAAGTCCTAAACTATGTGAAAATCATTGACGAAATGAGCGAAAACCAAAAGCTAATTGATAACTATTTGAAATCAAGAATATTGAAAGCCTAGATCCTTGGATCGATAAAGGATCTGCTATGGATCTCGTGAAATCTATCAGTAAATCAGATCATGGCTTCACAATCACAATGGATCGTCTCGATCATATGATCTATCTAAATTACAAGACTAAATTGACTAATGCTCTTAAGGATTCAACAAACCCGACGAATAAAGTCGAGCTCAAAGCCGAAACAGATGGAGCTACTTCATATAGCTATGTTCAACTCGTCGGAGGCAAGGGCGACGCGTCGGGCGAAAATAAACCCGCCCCAGTCTTTGAAATTCCGAAAGAGTCTCCAAAAGTAGAAATTCCGGAGTTCCAAGGTGGTATCCCGGGAATTCCAGAAGTGCGTGAAAAGCCGGAATACACAGAACCAATTGGGACTGTACCAAATGACGCGCCAGTATTGGACAAACCGGAACTAGTGATCGATATTCCAGATCCTAAACGCGACGAACCAAAACCACAGCCAAAAGAAACACCAAAAGTCGAAGAAGTGAAAATCACTAATCGTGTGGAAAATCACGCGCAAAACACGCGAAACGAATCTGAAGAAACAGTCAAAGCGTACAGCGCACCGGCTACACTTCCTAATACGGGATCAGATTTTGGAATCGCGATCAGCCTCCTCGGACTTTTAGGATTGAGCCTCGGGGCGTTTGGAATTGCAGCAAAGAAAGAAAACTAAAAAGGAATAGAGGGGACTAATGGAACGAGAATTTGACCTATTACCACTTTTAGACCATATAGACCCCTCGATTTTATCTTATCAAGAATGGATAAACGTCGGAATGGCCTTAAAACACGAAGGATACACGGCGTCCGATTGGGACAACTGGTCCTTGCGAGATCCGGCGCGGTACCGCAAATTTGAGTGTTTCAAAAAATGGGACACCTTCAACGAAGAAGCGGGCTCGATCGTGACAGGCGGGACGATTGTCCAACTAGCGAAAGATCACGGCTGGGTGAACCCGTACTCAAGCGATAGCGAGGGAGCTCACGAACTCGACTGGAACGATACGATCGATCGGGACTATCGCGTCATTGATAAGAATTGGATCGAGGGGAAAGAGATTCATGAGCCTACAAACTGGAACCCAGTACAAGAGATTATCAAGTACCTCGAGGCCTTGTTTGAATCGTCTGAGAATGTCGGTTATGTTACCGAGTCATATCCAAAAGTAAACGACGAGACGGGCGAAATAGAAAAATGGCTTCCGACCAAGGGAGCCTATGACCGAACAGCCGGGCAACTGATCGAGCAACTTAGCAAGTGTAACGGCGATATCGGAGCGGTCCTCGGAGACTATCACAAGGAAGCGGGTGCGTGGATCCGATTCAATCCGTTAGATGGCAAGGGAGCCAAAAACGAAAACGTAACAGATTATCGGTACGCGCTTGTCGAATCGGACAGCATGAGCGTTGAGAAACAAAACGCGATCTATAAAGAGCTGGAACTTCCGATCGTGGCCCTTGTGTACAGCGGGAATAAGTCCTTACACGCTATCGTGAAAGTGGACGCGGGCAATTACGACGAGTACAGAAAGCGCGTTGACTACTTATATAAGATATGCCAAAAGAACGGGATCTCGGTTGATACACAAAACCGCAACCCGTCGCGCTTGTCCCGTATGCCGGGGTTCGAGCGTAACGGCCAAAGCAATTCTTAGTCGATACCAATATCGGTAAAAGAAATTGGGAAGAATGGTATCAGTATATCGAGGACTTAAACGATGATCTACCAGATCCGGAAGGGCTGGGCGATAGCTGGGACAACTTGCCAGAGCTTGCGCCCGAATTGATCGAGGGAGTGCTTCGACAAGGCCATAAAATGCTAATCGCTGGGCCATCGAAAGCCGGAAAATCCTTTAGTCTAATAGAAATGTCAATCGCAATTGCAGAGGGCAAGAAATGGCTTGAATGGAAGTGTACGCAAGGCAAGGTCCTATATGTCAATCTTGAGTTAGATCGCGCGTCATGTTTGCACCGCTTCCGCGACGTGTACGAAGCAATGGGGCTTCAGCCAAACAATCTCCAAAATATTGATATATGGAACTTACGCGGAAAGACTGTACCGATGGATAAGCTAGCGCCGAAATTGATCCGCCGATCGCTCAAAAAGAATTATATAGCTATCATTATTGACCCGATCTATAAAGTCTTGACGGGTGACGAAAACAGCGCGGACCAGATGGCGCACTTTACGAATCAGTTCGATAAAGTAGCGACAGAGCTCGGCTGCTCGGTGATCTATTGCCACCACCACTCAAAGGGTGCTCAAGGGGGGCAAGAAATCAATGGACCGGGCCAGCGGTTCGGGCGTATTCGCTCGAGATCCAGACGCGTTGATCGACTTAGTAGAGCTTGACGTGACAGAGGAGCTATACGCCCAACGAATCAATCACACGGCCACACGTATTTACAAGGAAGCAATTCGAGTAGCAAACATTGACTATTACCAAGACAACGTAAGCCTCGATGATCTCCAAAGCGCGAGCGTCATGAGAGAACACTTCGAACGTGCGATTCCAAACGTGCTCGAGCGTAAGCCGTGGACTGAGAAGATCGAGGAAGCCCGTCGAGCGATTGAAATTTCGACAGCGTGGCGCGTGGAAGGCACTCTTCGAGAGTTTGCCAAGTTCAAACCGATCAATATGTGGTTCTCTTATCCAGTGCATTTTCTGGACGATTCGGGAGTTTTAGCTGATATCCAACTCGAGGACACAAACGCTAAAAATTCGCCTTGGAAAAAGAATTTCGACAAGAAAATGACAAAAGAAGAGCGAACCCAAAAGAGAGCTGAAAAACTTGAAACAGCTATCGAGGCCCTTAATGATGGAGTAAGTCCAGTTACAATTGACGATTTAATTGATTACTTTTCCACTGAAGAAAAGCCAGTAAGTGAAAAAACAATCCGCAGATGGATAAAAAATAATGGCAAATTCGAGGTGGAAAACAAAGAAATTATAGCAAAATCAGACTCTTAACACAGGGACAACGAGGGACAAAGTCGAGGGATATAATCGAAAATGTCCCTCTAATAAAAATGTTTTTGAGGGACAAAGTCGAAGGACATTATCGAGTTTGTCCCTAGGGACAAAGTGAGGGACAGGGACAAAGTCGAAGGACAAACTCGAATGTGTCATTCGAAAATGTCCCTAGGGACAAGGGACAAATTATCGAAAATGTCCCTGTCCTTATGAGGTCAATTTGAGGGACAAAACGAGGGACAAAGTCGATTATTTATCGAAAATGTCCCTAGGGACAAAACGAGGGACAGAATCTCTCCTTCTCCGAAGGGAGAGATTTAGGAAAATGTCCCTGAGGTCCAAGGGGAACAGGAACAGGGGGGCTTTGCTCTCGCCCCCTGTAACCCTGTCCCCTAACTTGGACTTAGCGCGAGAGTGCGGTAAGTAAAAAGAAAATGCAAAAATGAAAAAGTATAAAAAACGAGGTGGCGAAAAATGATTGAGTTCTTTTTGCCGATGGAAAAAATTCCAACAACGACACACCAGCAAAAAAAAGTAAACGTGAGAAATGGTAAGCCGATTTTTACGAGCCCGAAGAGCTGAAAAATGCAAGAGCGAAATTTGAGAGCTTGCTTGCGCGTCACGTTCCACCAGATAAGCTAAAAGGGCCAGTACGGCTCACGGTCAAATGGTGCTTCCCGATGATTAAGGGAGTACGCACAGGACAGTACAAGACAACCAAACCAGACACGGACAATCTTCAAAAGTTGTTTAAAGACTGTATGACGAAGCTCGGCTTTTGGAAAGACGACGCAGAAGTCGCAAGCGAGATCGCGGAGAAGTTTTGGTCTGAGGTCGTGGGGATCTATGTCAGAGTGGAGGAGTGGGACGATGAATTATATACATTTCTTTAGTGTCGAGCTCCCGGACTTTATGGCACGGAATAACCAAGTGGCGCAAAGCCTCGGTTTTGGAAGTGAGCGCTATTGGTTTTGGACCGTGGACGCGATTGCTGAGATCTGCAAAAAATACCATGACGACGAATTAGTCGTAAAGCAATTCGGGCTCTTGTTTGAATGGCTCGAAAAACAAGCGGAAGGAGTGGCACAATGAAAGAAAAATCTTATTTCGAGGTTTTGAAAGAAATAGAACGTGATCGTGATAAGTGCAATAAGTACGAACGTTTTGATGTGCAATTATTGCTCGGGTCTATATGTGCGAAACTTGTCGAGCAAGTAGAAAAGACGAGAAAGTAGAATCGATCAACTATACGATACCGATCAGAGATCAAGTATACGACATAACGGTTCGTCGGTTGAAAAAGAACGAAGGTGAGAGCGATGGAATATGTGAAATATGACTCGAAGCAGCGCGAGGCGTTGAAAAAGAACCTTAGGCGCTTGATGGACGAAAAAGGAGTCACGAAAACCCAGCTATCAAGAAAGCTGGGCTGGTCCTATAACACAATCGATTATTGGTTACGTGGGGATCGCGTACCCGATAGGACAGGAATCGAGGCTATATGCGATTATTTCGGAGTCTCGGACGTGGAGCTTTTGGGATCTGAAATGAAAGTCCGCACGTTCGCTTATTATAAAAACGATACACTGCTTGCGTTTGGCACGATGGAAGAGATCGCAGAACAAACGGGCCGAAAGATCGAGTCGTTGCGGAGCTTGCTTTGCAACTCGAAACGATTTAATAAGACAACGAAAACATACATGATCGAGCTCGATGATGATCGACGCTACAGACTCAAATTCAAGCAGTCGTTCACGATTGACGAGTTAAATCTAAAAGGGATTGGGTGGCTCTTAGAAAGCCCACTCGTAGAAGTAGAAGAGGTGGAAGAATGAATAAGCAGGAATTGATAAAGAAGTATGAGGAAAAATATGAAACAATTTTTGGCTTCCCGGTTATTCAGCTCAATCTGATTTTGGAAGATCTGCGACAGCTTGACGAACCAAAAGAAAAAGAAAAAGTTACGCTTCCTCGGCCAGTGGCAAACTGGATCTCTTGCGTGAGAGGTCGAAACAAGACTTTACATTTTGCACTAGAAAACGCACCAGAAGAAGTGAATCTATGGTTTTGTGAAGATGAAAAAAATCGGCAAAACATATTCGCTGACGCTTGGGCTAATGGGTATCATATTGAGAAAGAGAAACGATATATCGTAACAGTAAAAAATATCGGAAATGACTGTAAGTATCTGAAATGGAATGGTGTACAACGTTACTGGTATTTTGGCAACGGGAAGAATTTGGATGATATTCGCTTGTATCACACGTTAGAAAATCTTCAAAAAGGCGGGTTCGGTGACGTGTTCACAAATCCACTATTTGAAGTTGAGGAGGTAGTGAAATGAGAGACTGTCCATGTCAGACTAGCGGGCACTTTTGCATGGCTTGCGAGCAAGAAATGATCGAAGAAATGAAACGAAAAGACCGCGAGAGAGCTTTGAGAGATCGGGAAGTTAAGCGGGACTTTATACGCGATGAACTGGAACGACTCTTTAAAATCGAGAACACAATCGATAGAATGATCGAACGTGGCTTTATAACGAAAAGGCTATTTGATGAAGTTATGAAAGAGGTAGAGCGATGTCACTGAATAAAGCAAGAAAACGATTGATTAGAAAGTACCGTAAAATGTATAACAGCCGTCCGATAGGCTTGAAATTCAGCACAGATGGTGGTAAGACATTCATTGCAATGGGAAACATTGTTGAAGAATATATTCCAGATGCTAGAAACATTAAATCTGGAAGTATTAATGCAAGTAAATTGTCAACTAGTGAAATTAGCTTTAGAAATTTTGAGATAACTCTTAAATCAGATATTCCAAAGGAAGAATTTAATAAATTGAAAGGTGTATTGTGGTAGTGAAATGGACTTGCAAAACTTTATTTATTTACTATTCGCAGCAGTCTGGATCTCTGGCTTGATCTGGGCTGGTGTGATTGCGTTCAAAAGCAGAAAGGGGAAACATGACTAAACTATTTTATATGATCCTCGGCTCAATATCGCTGGTATTTATGATCGTGTGTATCAACTTGAACTCACGGATCAATGAGTTAAATAATAAAGTCAGTGATCTGGAATGGACGGTACAAGAGCATGAGTTGTCTATCCAGCGACTAGCGGATCAGAATAATGCTCAGGATGTTATTTTAAATAAATTAAACAGTGAGTACCAGATGCGTGAGCGACAACGTGCGGAGGAAATTAAGGAAGCTGCAGAGAGAAACGGAGTGGGTGGATGAATATTAAAACACGCTTGAACAATCTTAAATATTTTGATACAAAACTAAACTCACTGCGACAAGAACGAATTGCTTTGCGTGCTACGGTTCAGAAAGCGCAGATCTATTCGGATGAGCCGAAAGGCAGCAAACAAGGCAACAAAACGGAAGATTTAAACGTTCGCATTATCTCGAAGTCTGAACAAATCGACAAAGAAATGGAAAGGCTTTGGGACGAACGCAATGAGACCGCACAAGCAATTGAATCCCTGGAAGATCCGCTTGAGAATGTCATCATGCGTTGGTATTATATCAACGGTTGCAGTCGTTTTGAAGTGATGCGAAAGGTCAACTGTTCAAGGACTACATTCCATCGTGTGAAAAAGTCTGCGATTGAACACCTTGAAGCTAAATTATGAGACCTTTTAAACTTTTTGGGACTTTTAAAGTGGTATTATGTTATTGAGGTTAAAAACCATTAACGGTTAGTTAAAATCATTGTAAAGTCTCCTTATTTTTTAATCTCGAAAGAGTCGGCACTGGTCGGCTTTTTTATTTTGTTTAGAAAGGTGGTGAGGTAGATTTCTAGGTTGACACACAAGCAAAGACGATTTATTGATGAATATCTAATCAGTCGAAATGGCACGGAAGCAGCAATAAAAGCCGGATATTCCGAGAAGATTGCTGCAAAAAGTTCGTCGGAAAACTTAAATAAACCGAAGATACAAGAAGCAATCGCAGCAAGATTAAAAGAACTTGAGAAACCTACCATCGCCACGATAGACGAAGTCTTGGAGAAACTAACCGCTATCTTACGACAAGAAGCGACTGAGGAAGTTGTAGCAGTCGATCCTATTGGTGGTGGGTTTATCAAAACAAAGAAGAAAGCCTCACTTGCGGATGCTACTAAGGCTGCAAAAGAACTTCTCGGAAGATACCTTTCGACAAAACAAGCCAAGAAATTGGAGCTTGAAATCGAACGATTGCAGAAAGAACTGGATAGCGGGCATACAAGCGAACGTTTAATCATCGTCGATAGTTTTTCGGAAGAGATGAAAGGCTTGATAGATGACTTATGATGTTGTTTCTGACACGGCTGATCTTCTCAGAAAAAATGTAAACGAGAACTTTCTTCCAATTCTTTTGTCTGATAGACCTTACAATGTTTTGAAAGGTGGTCGAAACTCCTTTAAATCATCTGTTATCGCAATCAAACTAGCTTATATGTTATTGAGATATCTAAAAGCTGGCGAAAAAGCAAACGTGGTCGTCATTCGTAAAGTAGCGAATACCATTCGTGATAGCGTATTTCTAAAAATGCAGTGGGCACTTGGTTTGTTTGGTTTATCTGATCGCTTCAAAGCTACTGTATCGCCGTTTAAATACAAGACAACGCTACTGGCTCGTGTATATATTTCTACGGCCAAGATGACTTTCAGAAGTTGAAATCAAATGATATTGGGAACATCATCGCGGTCTGGTATGAGGAAGCTGCGGAGTTTAGTAGCAAGGAAGATTTCGACCAGTCAAATGTGACTTTTATGCGACAGAAGCATGATCGTGCTAAGTTCGTGCAATTCTTTTGGAGTTACAACCCGCCACGAAATCCATATAGTTGGATCAATGAGTGGGCAGAGGAGCTAAAGAATAACGAGAATTACCTAGTACATTCATCGTCTTATTTAGACGATAAGTTAGGCTTTGTTACAGAACAAATGCTGGAAGATATTGAACGTATTAAAGAGAACGACTACGACTACTACCGGTACATTTACCTGGGTGAACCAGTTGGCCTTGGTACAAATGTCTACAACATGGAATTGTTCAAAGAAATTGATAAAGTACCAGAGAATGAACGTGTAATCGGACAATTCTTCGCAGTTGATAGCGGGCACCAACAGTCTGCTACAACTTGCTTGCATTTAGTTATGACGAGTGCTGACAGAGTTTATCTAATTGATAACTACTACTACAGTCCAGCGGGTAAGACGTACAAGAAAGCACCCAGCATCTTGTCTAAGGAGTTGCATGACTACTTGGAGGAGAAAGCAAAACGTTTTCCTAATGCGCCTATTTTGAATATGACAATAGATAGTGCGGAGGGAGCATTGAGAAACCAATACTATGAAGACTATGGCGTGCGCTGGCATCCAGTAGCTAAGAAAAAGAAAATCGTCATGACTGAGTTCGTCCAGTCGCTTCTAGCAGAAGGACGCTTTTTTTATTTGCCTACAGAAAACAACTTGAAATACTTTGTGGAAGAGCACAAGAAGTATCAATGGGATGAAAGAAGCATTATGAACGACGATCCGAAAGTTATCAAGGAAGACGACCATACGTGTGATGCTCTGCAATATTTTGTAATTGATAACGCACGATATCTTAATTTAAAGGTTTAATTTAAATGGGAATTATACAACGAATAGTAAATATATTTAAGAGAGGACAGTATGCGATGCAACAACAATCGCTAGGCAATATCACGGAACACCCACGAATTGCAGTGAGTCAGGAAGAATACAAACGCATTATGCGCAATCTACGATATTATCAGTCTAAGTGGGATGATGTGGAGTTTATGAACACAAATGGTGACATGGTTAAACGACCATTCAATCACTTACCAATTGGACGGACTGCAGCAAAGAAGATTGCAAGCCTTGTCTATAATGAGCAAGCTACAATCACAGTAGATGAAACTGTAAGTGGTGCTAACGAGTACGTGCAAAGCGTGTTGCTGAACGACCGCTTTAATAAGAACTTCGAGCGTTATTTTGAGAGCTGTCTTGCCCTGGGTGGACTTGCCATGCGTCCTTATGTCGATGGCGATAAAATCAAAATTGCATTCGTACAAGCTCCTGTATTCTTGCCTATGCGATCTAATACGCAAGATGTATCGAGTGCTGCTATTGTTACCAAAACAATCAAGTCAGAGGGACAAAAGAATGTATATTATACTTTGATTGAATTCCATGAGTGGAAGAATGAAGAGGAATATACAATCACTAATGAACTCTACAGATCAGAGGTTAAGAATCGAGTGGGTGATCGTGTGCCATTGTCTGAACTCTACGAGGAGTTAGATGAAACAACAACAATTAAAGGGTTGAGTCGTCCACTCTTTACGTATTTAAAGACTGCTGGCATGAATAACAAAGACATTAACAGTCCTTTAGGCCTGTCTATCTTTGATAATGCTAAGAGTACAATCGACTTTATCAACACCACTTATGACGAATTCAAGTGGGAGGTCAAGATGGGACAGCGTAGGGTAGCAGTCCCAGAACAGACAGTACGTACTGAGTTTAATTCACGCAACGAGAAAGTCACAGTCACACGCAAGTTTGATCCTAATCAAAATGTATACGAGAAGTTTGATACGGGGAGCCTTGACGGATCTATTAGCATCACAGACCTAACGACTCCTATCCGGTCAGAGGACTACATTAAAGCTATCAACGAGGGGTTGTCACTCTTTGAAATGCAGATTGGTGTATCTGCTGGTATGTTTAGTTTTGACGGCAAGAGCATGAAGACCGCAACAGAGATTGTAAGTGAAAACTCAGACACTTACCAAATGCGCAATAGTCTTGTGTCTTTGGTCGAGCAGTCTTTGAAAGAGTTGGTTATTTCGATTTGCGAACTCGGTTCGCTCTACGATTTTTACGACGGTCCTATTCCAGAGATGGAGCAGATCAGTGTTAACCTGGAGGATGGTGTCTTTACCGATCGCAACAATGAGTTGGAATACTGGACGAAAGCTCTTGCGAGTGGTCTGGTTGATCGTAAGACAGCAATTCAACGCGCTTTGAAACTAACAGAGGAAGAAGCTGGCCAGATGGTACGACGTATAAACAACGAAACGATGGCTACTGCTAATTCTGAGCGTGATACAACAGACATTGAAATTTACGGAGAATGATAAGGAATGAGCAAGAGGCTGCCGATACAATTTAATGACGAACAGTTAGAACTTGGATCGAGTCGTCTTGCTGATCTCTATCATAAGTTAACTGTCGAACTCTTTGAGCAGATGGTGGATAGGCTTCTGGAACGTGGTACAACATCCCTCACAGACAATCCCTACATCTGGCAACTGGAAAAACTCAATCAGATGCACGCGCTCAACGAACACAATCTTAAAGTAATATCTAAGTATACGGATATCACGGAAGAGCAACTAAGAAATGTCATTGAGGGTGAAGGCCTAAAGATATACACGGACACCAAGAGCCAACTATTGGAGGATCTGAATAAAGACCCTCATTTTGATACAAGCCATGTACAGAAACAACTAGAAGCCTATTTAGAGCAAGCAAGTGGTGATATTGATAATCTAATCAATACAACGCTGCCAAATGTCGTTAATGAGGTTTATCGTAATATCGCTAAGGAGACGGTCGCTAAAGTTGCAACTGGTGTTGCTACACCGGATAAGCAATTGCTGAAACTGTCATGAAATGGCAGGAAGTTGGCTTTCGAGGCTTTAAGGATCGAGGCGGTAAGAATTGGCGCATTGATAACTACGCACGTACAGTCGTTAAGACTACGACACGTAGGGTATATCGTCAAATGCGCACGCAACCAGCAGACGAGCTGGGTATTGATACCTTTTACTACTCAAAGAAAGCAACTGCGAGAGAGGCTTGCGCTCCTCTGCAACATCACATTGTAACGTATGGTGAAGCAAGAGAAGAGGGTGGCTACAGCGTCCTATCACTGGCAGATCATGGCTACGGTACACCAGCAGGCTGTCTTGGTATCAACTGCGGACACTATCTGACACCTTTTGTAATCGGCATCAATGACATGCCAGATTTGGGCGATGATGTTAAAAACATTACACCAGAAGATGCAATTAGAAATGCTAATGTACAGGCTAAACAAAGGGCATTAGAACGGTCTATAAGAGACAGTAAAGAAAAATTAGATATTGCCAATAAGTTAGGTGATAAGGATCTTATAGATAAGTACAAGAGTAAGATACGCACTCAGCAAGGTGCTATGCGTGATTTTCTTAAAGATAAGCCGTTTCTTCATCGTGATTATGCGAGAGAAAAATACTACAAAGGTCCATATACAGATGCTAAGAAAACCGCTCAACTTAGAAAGAAGCTGGCAGAACATCATTACATCAAAGAAGGCGAGATTCCAGCTTTCAAAAAGGTTGGAGGAAAAATCACTAAAGCAGAGCGTAAGGTTATTTATGCAGATGAGAATCCTCAAGGTTTGGGATATATTGGTACACCTCATAGTTTTGCTATCAATAAATACTTGAGAGATAAAAATGTAATGCCGTCTGAGTATCAGAATATAGTCAATACATTGGATGGGGTTATCAAGAGAAATAGAGTTCTAAAAAATATCAAAGTCAATAGATTTGACGATGAGGGGTATTTTAATTCTATCCTTAGAAAGAACGCTAGTCTTTTGAAAAAGCATGATAGCATTGAGTCTGCTCTTAATTCTGGACAAGCTACTTTCGACAATGATGGCTATACATCTACTAGTTATATTCCTAAATACAATTTCTTTAAGGATAGACCTATTAAAACCATTATCAACATTCCTAAAAATGCTGAAATTTATTTCACCGATAACGATAGAGAGAGCGAGATTATCCTTCCAAAAGGTTCGAAATATGATATAATTAACATGAAACGAAAAGGGGATAATATTACCATTGAAATGAATCTAAGAAAGGAGTAAAGCCTATGATTTTGGAAGAAGCATTAAAAGAAGTAAGTAGCTGGAATCTCAAAAAGCCTGCTCCCTTAACCCCTTCTGAAATGACTGATGAAGAACTCGCTCGTTTGCGTTTCACATGGGTTTCTCCAGAAGATGAAGTTCTTGTCATGGATGAACTGAAAAAACGCGGTCTAGCTTTGTAAATAATTAGCGCTTAGAATGATCTAGGCGCTTTTATTATGCTTTAAAATAGGAGGTGATCCAGCATCTTGACTAGCAGGAATAGACTGCTACTTAATTGTTATAAGGAACCGTATGAGAATTCATGCGGTTTTATTTTGCGCTCATTTTTGGATAAGAGGTTGTTTCCTCCTTATTTCTTACCTCTTGCGGGATCGTTACCCGCTGGGCGCTTACGACTTTATCCACAGTCGCTAAAGAATGGAAGATCACAATTTAGGAGGGGCAAGTAATGTCCGAAGAAATCCAAACAACAGACCAGCCTGTTAATGCTGGAGAGGTGGCAACTGCCGAAGTTGCAAAAGAGGAAACTAAGACATTTACACAAGAGGAAGTAAATGGATTGGTAGCCAAAGAAGCCAAAAAGGCACAGGAAAAGATCTTTAAAAGCCTGGGATTTGAAGATGTCAAGAGTGCTAAAGAAGGCTTCGAACAGTTGAGAGAGTGGAAAGACTCACAGAAGACAGAAGCGGAGAAACAATCTGAGGCGATCGCTGACAAGGAGAAGCAACTTGAAGCAATGCACTTGGAAAACCAACAACTGACTGCAAAATATGCAGCTCTTACGTTGGGTGTACGTTCTGATGCTGTCGACGATGTCATTGCACTGGCTCAAAACAAAGTGACTGATGATGTGACAATCAATGATGCGATCGCAGAAGTCCTTGCAAAATACCCACAATTCGGGAATGTACCCGAAGAACCCAAGGAAGAACCGAAACCCAGCTTCTCAGTCGGTGGCACACCATCGGTTAAAGAAGAGGGCAAGGTTGATCCTTTTGAGGCTATTATCGCCTCGTATGGCAAGAAAAAATAAGAAAGGAACATAATCTATGCCAAATAACAACCTAGCTGCTGCTCGCTACGAGAAACAATATCGTGATATGCTCGCTACTGTATTCGGAGTGAATGCAGCATTTATCAACGCTTTGTCTCCTATCCAAATTTTGGACGGTGTACAAGAAAACACTACTGCATTTTCAGTTAAAACCAATGGAACTCCTGTCGTAATGGGTGAATACTCAACCGATGCTAACGACGGTGGTTTTGGAACTGGTGCTGGTAAATCTCGTTTTGGTGAATTGAAAGAAATCAAGTATACCAACACAGATGTACCTTACGACTACACACTTGCAATCCACGAAGGTATCGACCGCTACACAGTCAACAACAACATTGAGGCTGCAATCGCTGATCGTTTGAAACTCAACGCAGAAGCTCAAACCCGTGGAATGAGCAAACGTATCGGTAAATTCTTGTCAACTGCTGCAGGTAAAACAGAAGCCCTCACAGATATGCAAGAAGCTACTGTACGTACTTTGGTTAACAAGATCAAAGCATACTACAGCAACAACGAAGTGATCGCTCCTGTTACATTGTATCTACGCACTGAATTGTTCAACGCAATCGTAGATATGACTGCAAATACTTCTGCTAAAGGATCAAGCGTATCTATTGACGAGAATGGCCTTGCTAAATATAAAGGCTTTGCCCTTGTAGAAACACCAGAACAATACTTTGAATCTGGCGATGTCGCTTACTTCGTACCAGATGGAATTATCATTCCATTCGTAGGTATCTCTACTGCTCGTACAGTAGAGGCAGAAGACTTCGACGGTGTTAAATTGCAAGCTGCTGCTAAAGGTGGTACGTATGCACTCGAAGATAACAAGAAAGCGATTGTTAAGGTAACTGGTACAGTCGTTTAAAAGGGGGTAGCTATTGGCACTTTTTAAAACAACTAAAAATGTTTTCTTCCAAGATCTTGATATCACAGTGTTAGAAAGTGATGTCGTGGAACTTGATGACGCGACAGCTAAAGATTTAATCGAAAAGTTGGCAGATGTATTCCCTGGTGAAACTGTACTAATTGAAGTCACAGAAGCTGGGGAACAGAAACCGAAACGCAGTCGCAAGAAGAAAGCAGACACAGAAACTACAGAAACGGAAGAGGTTGAGGCATAATCCAACCTCTTTTATTTATAGAAGAGGTGAGAACATGGATTACTTAACCTATCCAGAATATCTTAAATTAGGCTTTGACGAAACAGACAAATACGATGGATTGTACAAACGGGCAGAAATGACTGTAAACCTGTACATTCACAATTTTTATGCTTACAAAGACTTCGAAAGTGATTTTAAACTACGCAAAGAAGCAGTAAAGAACGCTGTCGCTTATCAGATTTACTACTTAGATCGCTCTGGAATTGCTACAGCAGAAGAGAAACAATCTCTATCTAGCGTGACTGTTGGACGAACCACAGTAAGCTATCAGAGTGGCTCTCAGAGTGTTTCAAAAGGTTCACAGTATAATCTCTCTCTTGATGCTGAAAACTGGCTCAAAGTGGCTGGTTTTGGCTATAGTGGGGTGTCTTATGATAGATAAGCGAATGTTAGTCGATACAGCAATCATAAAAAAGCGTGTTGGTATTGATGAGTGGGGGAAAGAAACATTCGGCGGCGATCTATATATCGATCCTTGCCGTTTTGATGAGAGTACCTCACACGTCCAATCACAGAAGTCTGGAAAAAGTAAGAACCGCACGGACCAATTTGCTGGAGTGCTGTATATCGATACAGATTATTGCAACTTTGAAATCGATCGCTCTTACATCGACGGAAAATTGATTGTAGATGGTCAAGAGTACATCATCGTTAAGATCATTCCAAACAGACACCCGATTAGTAAGCGAATACTTACTTATGAAATCGAGGTGATCTAATGGGAATTAGTATCACAGTTGATCTAGGACGGATTAATAAGAAGTTCGGTCCGAATGCAAAGAAAGTTGCTGAGTATGCTATCGCTAACCAAGCGATGTTGGACATGGAAAGGTTCGTGCCTCTCCGTGACGGTGATCTTCGAGGTTCTGGCCATGTTTCTGGCAATCAGATTGTATATAACACAGTCTATGCCAGGGCGCAGTTTTACGGATCATCCTACAACAAGCATCGTAGTTTTAAGTTTAGCAAGTATACTACTCCTGGCACAGGCCCACGGTGGGACTTGAAAGCTAAAGGAATGTATGGAGACAAATGGGCAGATAAGGGAAGGGAGGTATTAGGACTATGATCGCTAAAAATGATTTTTTAGAAAGACTTAATGCTTTTATCAATTCGCTTGATCTCCCTATTACATCCCGTATGGATTATTTAGACGAGGACGAGAGCCTTGTGGTTTATCCACTAGCTGGTGGAAAGATCAATAAGATCTATATGGACGAAGCCAGAGATGTATCTCTACCGTTTGAAATTGCAGTTAAAACGAAAGATCATGAAAAGGCTAATACCTGTCTATGGGCAGTTAACGAGGCCTTATCGGATTTATTCGTAGACATTCCAAGCGCTAACGGATCGTATGCGTTCGAAAATTTAGAAGTGGCAATGCCGTTTTTGAATGAAAGAGACGAGCAAGGCTACTACATCTATTTACAAGATATTCAAGCAAACATTACGGTTTTCCAACCGAAAAAAGAAAGGAATTAATTAATATATGGCACGTTATAAAAACGCCCTACGTGGGCATTTCATCGCTCCTGTAACTGATCCAAAAGTAGAACCAGAAAAATCTACTTATTTGGAACTTGCGAAATGGATCGAAGACATCGCAGACGATACAGACGAGGCTACAACTTCTGTAGCTTACTACGACGGAGACGGTACAGAAGAGACTACTGTTACATCTGTTAAAGGCTCTTACACATTCAAAGGCACATACGACAAGGAAGACCCAGCCATGAAGCACATCGCTGGTCTTAAATACAAACTCGGTAATGAACGACTTGTATGGCATAAGATCGTAGATGCTGACGGTAAGAACCAAGCAGTCGGAATCGCTACCGTATCTGATATCAAAGCTGGTTCGGGCGCTGCTGCAGAATACGAAGAATTTTCTTGCAAAATCTCGTATAATTCACTTCCAAAAATTTCAGCAGTCGTCTAATCGAATTATTGGGCGCTATCTGTTTAGGTAGCGCTCTTTTTTGTGCATTAAAGGAGGAAAAAAACATGTCTATTTCAATCGAATTAAAACGCAACTTTATCCCGATCGATATCGGAGAAATCGAACTGCAGTTTGATACATCACTAGAAAATATCTCACGGCTTGCAACGCTACAGGAAGAGATCGCAGAACGCTTTAACAAGTATCAGTTAGAGCTGATTGAGCGGTCCAATAATGGAGAATTTGACGACCTCAAAGAGGGAGTTATTAACAAGCGAGTCATTGACGAAGCCTTTGATATGCAGAAGAAAATGACGGAGATTAAGTATGATGTGTTATTCGGTGATGGTACCTTTGCCAAACTTTATGAACGTTATCCAGACCTTGACGCTTTGGATCATGCATTTGATGAGGTAGATACCCTGCTGGGGGCTGAAATTGAACGTTTAGGACAAGAACGGGCCAAGGCATCGGGTGCAGTAGCTGAGTCATTCGTCAAAAAAGCAAAAGCTAAAAAGACAAAGAAAACCAGCAAAAAATAAAAAAGGGGGATAGCTCATGAAATTAAATGAGCCAATACAGGACTCCTTTGAATTAAACGGGCACCACTACGACGTGGATTGCTCCTTTGATCTGGTGCTGGATGTATTTGAGATGTTTGACAATGAAGTCATGAACAATCTCGAGAAGATGCGTACAGCGGTTTTAATGATGACAGACGAAGCCATGGACAATCCAGAGGATATCGTAGCCGTGTGGGAATATATCGACGAGCATTTTTTGAGAACCAAAAAGAAGCGCGTGGTTTATGACTTACACGGCAACCCTATGCCGGTAGCCAAGGACGAAGACGAAGACGTTCGTTTGATTGACTTTGAAGTAGACGCGCAAGAGATATACGCGAGCTTTGTGCAAGCATACAACATCAACCTCTTTGAAGCACAAGGCCGGCTTACATGGCCCGAATTTATCGCGCTACTGAACGGTATGCCAGAGGGGACGGCTGTATCGCAATTAGTAGAGATACGGTCTTGGAAGCCCTCGAAGCATGATAGTAGCGAGTATAAATCTAAAATGCGCCGGCTACAAAATAAATACAGATTAGACGGAAAGGAGGGAGATGAATAATGGCAGATGGAAAAATCGTAATTGACGTTCAGGTCAATGGCAAGAAACTTTCAGAGCTAGCAAACGACTTGAAACGTTTAGAAACCGAAGCCCGCAGATCGGGTCAAGGTGTCAAAAGTGCCGGGGACGGTATCCAGTCAACTGGTGATAAGGCTTTAAGAGCTGGACAAGGTTTTAAACGAGCCGGTGACCGTATGGCCGAAGGTGCCAAGTTGTCGGAAACATCAAGCAACGGCTTTCGTCGTGCTGGTGACAAGATTAAAGAAAGCTCTGATTTAGCTGGACGCTCTGGATCTGGGTTTAAACAAGCCGGTGAGAAAGTAAAAGAAAGCTCTGATCTGGCCCAACGTTCGGGCGATGGCTTTAAGCAAGCGGCAGAAAAAGTAAAAGCATCTGGCAACGAAGCCAAAACAGGCGGAGAGGGCTTTAAGTCAGCAAGTTTTAAAATCAAAGAAGCCGGCGCGCTCTCTAAGTCTGGCGGTGATGCTTTTAAACAGGCAGCCGAGAAAGTAAGGGAAGCTGGTACAATCAGTAAAACCGGTGGGAACGGCTTTAAAGTAAGCGCTGATCTAGTCCATAGAGCTGGGCAAGTCGCATCTCAAAGTGGGGGCGGTTTTGTCAAGCTAAAAGACATCATCAAAACAACAGGCGACCAAGCTGAGAGGAGCGCGTCAAAATTTGAAAAGATCAAAGATGCAATCAAGAACTTCTCTGTCGGTGCGGTAGCTTTTAAAGCTGTCAGCTCTGCGATGAACCTTGTAAGCCAGTCAATGGATAAGGCTATTGACCGCTTCGATACCTTGCAACGGTTCCCGAAAGTGATGAAATCACTCGGGTACTCATCGAAAGATGTAGCATCATCTACCAAGTTGCTTGCCGAGGGTATCGAGGGCCTACCAACTTCTCTTGATACGGTCGTAGCTACGACTCAAAAACTAACCTCAATGACTGGTAACCTTAAACAGTCTACGAAGTTAACAATCGCCCTAAATAATGCCTTTCTTGCGTCGGGAGCATCTACTGAAGAAGCGTCGCGCGGTTTGACGCAGTACACCCAGATGTTATCGTCTGGTAAGGTCGACTTGCAATCCTGGAAGACCCTACAAGAAACCATGTCTTACGCCTTGCAGAAGACGGCAGAATCTTTTGGTTATGCTGGGGCATCGGCACAGAATGACCTCTACAAGGCTTTGCAAGATGGCAAGATAACTTTTAGTGATTTTAATAAGCGTCTGGTTGAGCTGAATAAAGGAGTTAACGGCTTTGCTGAAATGGCGAAGAAACTCTGAGGGGATCAAGACATCATTTAATAATATTATCTTGGCCGTTGCAAAAGGTATAGCAAATATCATTACTGAGTTTGACAACTTGAGCAAGGCTGTCACTGGTAAGAGCATAGCCGAGCACTTAAATAGTATCAAAGATGCTATTAACGGGGCTTTTAACGTCATCATCGGTGTTATTCGCGGTGCCACTCCAGTTGTTAAGTCGCTAGTAAGTGTATTAGGCTTCCTCAAACCTGTTTTAGACCCGCTTATCGCTGTATTCACTGGTGTCGTAGGCGCAGTATTGCTCTTTAAAGGAGCGATGCTTGGCCTTGCTATCATCAAGGGAATTGGTAGCTTGATTGGTACGCTTATCACTTCCCTGGTATCTCTAACCAGTACCTCGCTTGTAGCAACGGGCGCTACTACTGGACTCGCTGGGGCTTTGGCCTCTCTATCTTCTGGTGGAGTATTCCTGGTTGTCGGTGCTATCGCTGGGCTGGTGTCGTGGTTAACGCAGGAAAGCGAAGAAACCAAGAAAGCCAAAGAGAAAGCGAAAGAATTCCAACAATCCCTCGATGATCTACATGAAAGCATAAACAAAGGCAATGAAGCCTATAAGGACCGCAGAAACGAGATCCAAGCTACAGCCGAGGACAACGAGCGACTAGTCAAGAAAATCGACGAACTGAACGCGGTAGAGAACAAAACCGCAAGTCAGAAGAAAGAACTTGCATCGGCAGCAGAAACCCTTAACTCACGCATCGAGGGTCTAAATATCCAGTACGACAAAGCCACAGGTACAATCAACATGACCACGGACGCGATCCGTAAGCAGATTGAGATTGCCAAGGCATCGGCTGAGATTGAAGCTGCCAACGAGAGAATGGTCGAGAATGCCAAGAAGCGTCTCGAAATCAAGGATAAGATGAAGGAACTCGAGAAAGAGTACCAAGGTGTCCTTGATAAGACTGAAAAAATAGAAGATGTTGCTTTTGTTGGCGGGAAAGTCCGAGATGGTATCAAGACGGAAGCAAAGAAGAGATACAACGAAGAAGTCAAGAAGCTCCAGGACGACATCAAGAAAACCGAGGACTCTGACAACGAATTAACGAATACAATCGTTAAGAATAATGAAGCCAAGGCCAAGTCTACAGAAGATGCGTCTGGTCGTATGATCTATAACATGCAGACCATGAACGAGGCTCAGAAAAAAGCTGTAGAGATGATGCAACAAGAGTTTGCTAATCTAAAAGGTGAAGTTCAGAACGCTTTCCAAGCTATCGAACAGCAGACAGCCTTATCTGCAGATCAAATGACTGCCAACTTGCAAAAGAACATCGACGCGGTTGATAAGTGGTCGCAGAACCTCGAAACACTCGCTAAACGCGGGCTTGACCAAGGTCTTATTGAGCAAATGCGACAGGCTGGCCCTAAAATGGCAGACCAAACGCAGGCCCTTGTCAATGCGTCAGATGAACAGCTAGGCGCTCTTAATACTAAATGGACAGAAGCCGGCGACAAAGCCAAAGAAGGCTTCTTGCGTGGTATTCGTGCAACTGGTCAAGAGCTACCTCCAGAAATCAAAAGTATGGTAACGGCTATCGGTAATGAGTTTAGAATGGCCCTTGCTGATGCAGGTTTTGAAGCAAAAGGTCGCGAAATTCCTCAAAAGACCGCAGAGGGTATGCGGTCTGGTAAAGGCGACGTGCAACAGGCAGCGTCCGAAGTCACAGAGGCATCTAAACAAGCCTTTAACAACTTGCCAACGGAAGCTAAATATAGCGGATCACAGGTAAGTGGTGGATATGCTCAAGGTATGACTGATAACCAAGGCGCTGTACAAGGTGCGAGTGAAGGCCTTAAAGGTGCAGCACTTGGAGCGCTGGCCAGCCTCTTTGGCGAGGGCCAAGTAAAAGGTGCTGAACTTGGAGCCGGTGTTGGAGATGGTGTATTGAGCCGGTCCGATGTCGTGCAAGGTGCAGCAAGTACCCTCAAATCAAACGCTACCGCTACAATGGACGGTATGGCCACGGACGGACAAAATAAAGGTTCTGAGTTTGGCGGTGGTATCGCAGCCGGTATCGCTATTGGTCAACAGGTAGCGGTTGGTGCCGCATCGGTCATGAACCTTGCTATTTCTGCTCAGTTCCTCGCGATGTCCATGAACGGGCAACAGTACGGTTCGCAATTTGGTACAGGTATCGGTGGTGGTATCAATTCCTCGCAAGGTATTGCAACCGGTGCGTCTAATGCAATGAAGATGATGATTAATGCATCAGTTAACTCGCTAGGCCACGACGGTAGAAATGCTGGATCACAATTTGGTACGGGTGTTACTAGTGGTATCGCTAGCCAAAACGGCGCGGTACATGGTGCGTCAAGTGCCTTGAAATCATCGGCTCACAGCGGAATGTCTGGTGGATATAGTGGAGGTTATAGCGCAGGTACGGCTATTGGCGAGGGCATGATGAGCGGTATCTATGCGATGGCTGGATCGGTTGCAGCAGCAGCAGCCAGCATCGCAAGTAGCGCGGTTGCAGCAGCCCGATCTACTTTGCGGATCAACTCGCCATCAAAAGTCTTTAGAGATCAAGTCGGTCGCGCTATCCCAGAGGGTATGGCAGTAGGTATTGAAAAATACGGCTACTATGTAGACGACTCAATGACTGACCTTGCTAACAAGACAGTAGAGTCTGGCAAAAAGTACACAGATGGCTTTGGTTTTAACTTGCCAGGTCGCGGTGATCTTGTCAGTGGTCTGACTGATACACTAGCTACGCGCTTTGGATATGCAGGCGGTGGAAGCTCAAGCTCAAATATTACAAACAACTATACACTTAACGCAAACGGTACAGCTAATGATAATTTCTTTAGTCCAGAGAATATGCGCAGGCTCTTGCGTGAGCTTGCTTACTACACAAATTTGGAAGGAGGTAGAATGGCATAATGGGAAGTTTTACTTTTAATGGTGTTAGTAGCACCACTCACGGTCTACGAGTGACCAGCGACTATATTATCAGTTCGACTGGTAGCGACGTGGAAACAGTAGCGGTCCCTGGTCGCGATGGTGATCTATTGATCTCAAAGAACCGTCTTAAATCGGTAACGCTGGAACTGCCTTGTACCGTCCTTCAAACCGTAATCTCACGGACGCAGAAAGTGATATAAGCAACTGGCTAAACGTAGACGGTTATAAAGATTTGACTCTATCCTGGGACCCAGATTTTATCTACCGGTCAGCTTTTATCGAAACTTTTGAGGTATCGAGCCTTATGAAGCAGTTTGGTAAAGTAAAGTTAAACTTCTTGACCTATCCAGTCAAGTTTTATAAACAGGGGCGCACTACTCAAAAGCTGACAAACGGAGTTGCAATCAATGGCCTGGGCAATGTTAACGCAAAACCAATCATCACACTGGTTGGATCGGGTGACTGTACACTTACCATTAACGGTCGCAAGACTAAGTTAAAAGGTGTGCAAGGCAAGATCACACTAGATATGCAAGCAAACCAAGTATTTAAGGACAATCTGCCAGCGTGGGATAAAGTGGTGCGATCTCCTCAATTTCAGATGCCTTACTTTGACTACGGCCGTAACTTGATTAGTTGGGACGGGAATTTTGAGGTGTTTATTATTCCAAACTGGGGAGTCAAATTATGAGACCTATTTTGTTTAATAAAAATGAGACGGCTTTTGACACTTACGGTCTGGGTGAACTTAACGTTACCAAGGGGACTGTAACCCGTGAACGCAACGGAAATTATACGCTATATTCAGAAATTCCCGCGAACGATCCAATGGTTGCAACCCTTGAGAAAGAAATGAAGCTCAAGGCTGACGCTGGATTGCGAACTAAAAACCAAACCTTTGAGATCTCGCGAATCGTAAAAGATAGCAGTAACATTGTTAAATCTACGGTCAGCATATCAGTCACAAGCTGGAATATATGGCATTGGTTAATGGCAGGGCCTTTTCTGGTTCTGCTTTTACTGCTCTCGCTACTTGGCACAATGCGACTATCGGTGACTTGCGTTTTGATGTATGGTCGGATATCCAGACCACGGCAAAGGGTGTATTTGATATCTCTAAAATGGATAATGCCCGTCTTGCCCTTGGTGGTGTCGAGGGGTCTATTCTTGACATCTATGGCGGTGAGTATGAATTTGACAATATGACCGTGCGACTGCACAAACAGTTAGGTCGTACTGCTCCGACCGTATTAGAGTATGGCAGAAATATTTTATCTGCTGAATCTGACGAAACGATTGAGAGTGCATACACTAGTGTGTTACCATACGCTACTTATACCCCAGACAAACCAGAGGGAGACACTAGCGATAGCCAACCAGATCCAGTTACCGTAACGCTCCCAGAAAACTACGTAGATAGTAAATACAAAGCTCTCTACGCTCATCGCAGAATTAAAGTCGTAGACTTTTCAAGCGAGTTTAAATCCGATAGCAAGAGCAAAGATATCCCAACTCCAGATAAGTTGCGTAAACTTGCTACGGATTATATGGAGCATAACGCAATCGGTAAGCCTAAGATCAATATTAAGATTGAGTATGCTGATTTAGCTAAAACACTTGATTATGCAGATAATGGCTGGATTGAAGAACTAGAACTATGCGACATCGTACCTATCTACTACCCACAGATCGGGCTTACAGACGAGACTGCTAAAGTAACCACGATCACTTACGACTTTATCAATGAACGAAATGAGAGCGTAGAATTTGGTGATATTGGTACAAACGTAAGATCCACTATGCAGAGCGGACTCGCTGGCAAGGTTGATGATATCGCTAAAGCCCAGCAGGACTTTGAGAATAGCTTGCCAGATTATTTACTAAACGCTCAAGGTAACAAGGTTTGGTACAGCAGACCAGATGACAAAGAACATAAAATCGGCGATATCTGGTTTGAAAAGAACGGTCTATATGACCGAATGTATGTCTGGAACGGTTCGCAATGGGAGAAGCGTATTGATACGGAAGATGTCGATAAGATTAAGAAAGAGGTTGATAAACAGCTTGAACAAGCCAAGCAGTCAACTGCTATCGAAATCGAAAAGGCAAACGCAAAAGCTCAAGAAGCTCTTATTAAAGCTGGAACGATTCCAGACACAGCTACGTTATCGGATCAAATTAAAACGCTGATTTTAAATAGTCCAGATTTATCACGTAAGGTCACGGAAACGTTTAATAATGCGGACAATGGTGATACGATCTATAGCAAGGTGTATTCCAAGGTAGCAAAGAATTTTGCGACCATAGGTCAGTTTGACGCTTTGGATAGAGTCCAAAACAACCAAGGACGCGATCTTCTTAATCTCTCTAAAAAAATTGAAACGCAAACCGTAGAATTTAACAAGCTGACGGAATCGAACAAGCTATACGAACGCATTCTTGGAACGTCCGAAACAGGCGCACCAGACAAGCTGTCCCGGTTGGTTATGTCCAGTGATATATTCCAGACAGAAGTCGGAAAGTATGTCACAGACGACAACAACTTGATCGTAAATTCGATGACAATGGCTACCAATACGCTTGTCAATGCCTCAAGAAAAGGTGTGGATATATTCGTTAAAGACGGTGTATTTACCATCAAGGCACAAGGGCTAACAAGCTATAACTTTAGTGGATTCACGCTTCCTATTTACGTAAAAAAAAATTTATCGTGGGGAAACGTACACTCTAGGATTTAAGTACCGTATTCGTGAAAAAGTAGATACAAACCTTGTCTTTGTAATCAAAAACCACAAATTAAATAAAGGTCTATTATCTGCTGACCTAGCAGATCCTAACACACCAGCTTCAGACGAATGGAGAGAATTTCAAAGGACTTTTACAGTTAAAGAAGATTTTCTTTTCGGTGAAGATCTAAATTATCCGTTTTACATTTACATGGCAAAAAACGGCTGGGTAGAATTTAAGGAACCTATTTTGGTGAGAGGAAGCAGAACAGGGCCTTATAAACCAAGCCAATTTGACGACGCTTTCGCTGAAACAAAGCAGTACGGACGCAAGTGACACAGCTCGCTGGATCGTGGGCGGTCCGGAACCTTAATAGTAACGGTGATGTACTCAACTCAATCAACGTACTCGCAGACGGTACGAACCGAATAGACGGACGGTTAACTCATATTACAGGCCAGACCAAGATTGATAATGCAGTAATTAAGGACGGTATGATCGCTAACCTTAACGCTGACAAAATCACGGGTGGCACGATTGATGCTAGTCAGATCAACGTTATCAATATCAATGCTGGTAACGTGCTTGCTGGTACGTTAACTGGTATGACCGTTCGAGGTGGTCGGATCGAAGGTCTAAATGGCAAGATGTATATTGACTTACAAAATAGTCAATATAACGTTTTAAACAACGAAGCCACAATCAGACGGATCGACGATACCAATTCCTCGCAATTTATTAAATTAACAAAGAGTGGATTTATCGCAGAACAATTCAGAGATAGCAATGCTGCACTCATGGTTTTAGGCACGAATCACAACAAAGACCCTAAAGAGGTAGAACGGCATGATAATGAAACGTTCGCAGGTATTCGGCTTTGGTCTGGTAAAGGAAACGGCACGGAAGAAAGTCTTACTGAATTCGTGGGTGACCGTGTACTGATCTACAATAACGGTCGATACCGCAGTCCTTGGAACTTCCACGGAAATACGAATGACGGAAATGCCTATCTGATACCGATGAACCAAAATAATATTAAGCATTATATTGGCCGTGGTGACTTCTTTGTCGAGGGTATTTACTCACGGCATTTCTATATGAGTGGCGGGCGAGATATAGGTCAGTATCTCTGGGATCTTTTGACTTGCTTTGGTATCATGAAGCGTTATGGACAGATTAGTGGGTCTGCTGGTGGACACGTACAAGGTGTACTTGATAAATACGGTTTTAAATAAGAGGTAATGCATGAACACAACAGACAAAATTATCAACGATGTCGCAGTCCAACTTGCGAATAAAATTATTGAGTGCGCTAATTATAAGGCGTACTACGAACAAACAAATGAATTGCTAACTAAATTTAACGATGTTTTAGCTAGTGACTCAGCACTCAAGGACCTCTTTGATGAGGCCTTTCAAAAATTAGAAAAAGGTAAATAGTATATGGAATTTAAAGTAGTTAACAAATTTTTGCAAGAAAAAGGTAAAACATTCGTAGCAATCCGCTGCCAAGACCCTTACACGGCATACGACCGTGTATTAGAGGGTTACCGCACAACCGAAAGCGATGAAAGTTTGATCCAAGCGGTCATCGGTCTTGTGACTACAGAACTCAATCCAGCCGAAGGGGTGAAAGCTCTTAACGTGGAATTGATTAAACAGAAAGAGCAGTTTAATAGTGATCTAGCTGAAAAGGATACTAAAATCGCTGAAACTAAAGCGGTGGCAGATTGGGCGGTACTTGCAGCCGTCACTAACACAGAAAGTCCACTCGATCCAACTCTTTATGCGCGTGGATTGGAATTGGTCGAAGCTGGACAAGCTGGCAAAACATACAAACCTTATGAAATCTTTACTGTTAACGATCCAAGCCACACTCCGAAATATGGTGAGGGTCAACGTGTACTGGTCCAAGTAAATCAAGAATTTACTTACAACAACGAAACAGTGGCAGACCTTGAGGGATCGCTCTCACAAAATGGGAAGCTGGCAGTTTGGAAATGGACTGAACCAAAAGCGAACGCACCTCAACCAGCGGGAGAGCTTGAAACTCAGCCCGTCCAGTAAGCTAGTAGCATAATAGGGGGTGGTGAAATTGGACCTATTGGCACTAGTTGACAAATTGACTCCCGTTCTGGTCGTGATTATTCCCAGTTACTTTTCATTCAAGAGTACAAAAACCACTAAAGAAGCTGACAAACGCCTTGAGGGGTTATCGAATAAAATCGATACCCTCGAGAAGTCAGTATCGAACGTGGAAGAGATCGGCAAAGATAACAATAAATCTGACTATTATTGGGAAAGGCTTGCAACGGCTTCAACGCTTTCGATTGCAGGAGAATTTGAAGAACGCGTTAAAACGTGGACACACAAACCAGCATGAGATCGAGGAGCTATCTAAACTGTATGAAAGTTACGTCGAATTGGGCGGTAACGGAGCTATTAAAGTGTTATTCGAGCGCTTTTTGGAATTAGAAATAAAAGAGGATAAATAAAATGGATCAAATTACAAACATTATCACAACGTCAGCAATGAGTATTTTAGTTGTATTAACTGGTATCGTGGTACAAGCAATCAAGAAATACTTACTAATGCGCGGTGGTAAGAAAGCAATCGAGATCGTTGAGATCTTGGCAAAGAACGCGGTCAACGCTACAGAGCAGGTCGCGGATAAGTTGGATATCCACGGCAAAGACAAACTCGAGCACGCTAAAACGAGCTTGATCGAGGGCCTTGAGTCGCAAAATATCCATTTGACAAATCAAGAACTCAATACCTTTATTGAAGCAGCAGTTAAAAAAGCGAATGAAGAGTGGAATAAATAAGGGAGGTCTGTCTATGAGTAAAATTGAATCAAGTATCGCACGTATGCGTCACTTGCAAGCGATCCCTGTACATTATGATATGGGTGACCGCTATGGAAACGATGACGACGGCGACGGGCGCATTGAGTTCGACTGCTCGTCTGCAGTGTCTTATGCGCTCGAAATCAGTTTAAACAACAACACAGAGACGTTGCAACAAGCATTGCCAGCTATTGGCTATGCTAAAGTCTTTGACGCAGTAGACGGCTCGTTTGATGCACAACGTGGTGATGTGGTTATCTGGGCACCTCGTGACGGCTCTAGCTCCCTCGGAGCATTTGGACATGTATTAATCATGACCAGCGACAGTACCGCTATCCACTGTAACTATGGCATGGACGGTGTGACTGAAATGACTACAACTACATCTGGGATCTAAATGGTCGTCCTCGTGAAATTGTATTTCGTGAGAGCGGAACCCCTGCGCCAGCTCCTGCTCAAAGTGCATTTGATAAAGAGCTGGATGTAAATGCTCGTCTTGAAGTATCTGATAAGCCTTACTACGAAGGCACACTCACTACTGATTACTATGTAGAGGCAGGCCCTCGCATTGATAGTCAGGATAAAGAATTCATTGCTGCAGGCACCCGTGTCAGAGTATACGAGAAGCTGAACGGATGGGCAAGAATCAACCATCCTGCAAGCTCGCAATGGGTAGAGGATAAGTATCTGGACGACTGTACAGATATGTAGAAAAGGGGTGATTGAATGAATCGCTCGAACTGTACCAATTTAAAGCAGTTTGAGGGCGGTCGAGTCGTCAAGCAGGGCGACTCAGCCTCCCTTTTTGGTTTTGCATTATATGACGAAAACTGGGTACCGATTGACCTTGACGGACAAGAAGCTACAATCCACTTTGTGAGCAAGAAAGGCAAAGCGACTTTTTCGGCGACTGTCCAAGGTTCAAAAGTATCGTTTAAGATTCCCAAAGTCTTACCGGTTGAGAGCTATCTTGTTGAGGTTGATTGTGGAGGCTACGTATTCCCTAGCGATCAGAGCGTCCGAGTTGACGTGGTCCAATCAGCGGAAGAATACCAGCCGACAGAAGTGGTCGAGCTTGGTAAAGTCAGCTTGCGCGATGAGATCGCAAACTATCTCGCTGGCCACACTGTACAAGCGTATAATGACGGGCCACTAGTCGCACGGATCGAAGCACTCGAAGCGCGCCCACAGGCTACAACGGTTGATCTGGGGCCACTAGAGCAACGTGTCCAAACGCTAGAAAACAAACCAGCTCCAACAGTTCAAACGCTTGATTTAGGACCACTAGAAAAGCGCGTTGAGGCTTTGGAAAACAAACCGGCACCAACAGCACCAGTGGTCGACTTGAGCGCGTATATGACCTCAGAAATGGCTTATCAGACGTTTGCAACGTATACCACGTTACAAGCTCAAATGACTAACAACATTAAAAATAAGCACCTTGAGCTGGGACTTGACGCGCTGATAGACGATAAGTTACGAAATGGTGGCGACAACTTCCTTACTAGCCACCAAGCAAGCATGGCTTACGCGTCGAAAGAAGAATTTCAAAACTTGCTGAAACGAGTAGAAGCGCTCGAAAGTGTTCCTATATAATGTATTTTCCCTCCCGGATTCGGGAGGGCTTTTTGTGTTTATAACAGACATTTTAGAGATTGTCTATTATAACGGCAATAAAAAAAGCCCTTGGGCTCGTTCTCTCAATTATGCGGGCAATGAATACGATTTTGAATACGACTTTTTTCAATTATTGAAAAATGACGAAAACGATATTTTGACAATATGCGCGGTTTTGCAACGTTTGAAAACGTATAGCGCAATGATGGAAACAGTTTTTGAAATATGCTAAAATAGTACCATTGGAGGATTAATTGAAATGGTAAAACAACGTAATGAAATTGATGAAAAATACCAATGGGATTTGTCGACAATTTTTGCGACAGATCAAGCTTGGGAAGAAGAAGCAGCCAGCTTAGCTACGGATATTAAAGCGGCTAGCCACTATGCTGGTCATTTGTTGGATTCAGCCCAAACCCTTTTGGATACAACCAATGCTTATTTGGAATTGAGCCGTCGGTTGGAAAAAATCTATGTTTACGCCCATATGAAAAATGACCAAGATACCCGGATTGCTAAATACCAAGAATACCAATCAAAAGGAATGTCGCTGTATAGCCTGTTAGGTGAAACTTTTGCCTTTTATGAGCCTGAATTCATGGCCATTACTGATGAGCAGTACAAGGCCTTTGTGAGCGAGGTTCCAGCCTTGGAACAATATGGTCATTATTTTGATCGCTTGCTGGAGAAAAAAGAACACGTCTTGTCTCAAAAAGAAGAGGAATTACTTGCAGGAGCTGGTGAAATCTTTGCGGCTGGTGGGGAAACCTTTGAAATCTTGGACAATGCGGATATTGTCTTCCCTACAGTTCATGATGACAAAGGCGAAGAAGTTCAACTGACACATGGAAACTATATTTCTTTGGTAGAATCAAAAGATCGTGCCGTTCGGAAAGAAGCCTATAAAGGACTCTATGAGGTCTATGAACAGTACCAACACACCTATGCTAAAACCTTGCAAACCAATGTGAAAGTGCATAACTTTAATGCCAAAGTTCGCAAATTCTCATCTGCTCGTGAAGCTGCGCTTTCTGAAAACTTTGTACCAGAAAGTGTTTATGAGAGTTTAGTAGCAGCCGTTAACAAACATTTGCCACTCTTGCATCGTTATGTGCAATTACGCTCAAAAATTTTGGGAATCTCAGACTTGAAAATGTACGATATGTATACCCCATTATCAGATACAGACTACAAGTTTACTTACGAAGAATCCTTGGCCAAAGCAGAAGAAGTTTTGGCTGTTCTGGGTGAGGATTACCTATCTCGTGTGAAACGGGCCTTTAGTGAACGTTGGATTGATGTGCATGTCAACCAAGGCAAACGTTCAGGTGCCTATTCAGGTGGGTCTTATGATACCAATGCCTTTATGTTGTTGAACTGGCAAGATACATTGGATAACCTCTTCACCTTGGTACATGAAACTGGTCATAGTATGCATTCTAGCTATACCCGTGAAACCCAGCCGTATGTCTATGGAGACTACTCTATTTTCCTTGCTGAAATTGCCTCTACAACCAATGAAAATATCTTGACAGAACGTCTCCTAGAAGAAGTAGAAGACGATGCAACTCGTTTGCTATTTTGAATCACTTCTTGGATGGCTTCCGTGGAACCGTCTTCCGTCAAACTCAGTTTGCCGAATTTGAGCATGCTATCCATAAAGCAGACCAAGAAGGTACTGTTTTGACTAGTGAGTTCTTGAACAACCTCTATGCAGAACTCAATGAGAAATACTACGGTCTTTCAAAAGAAGACAACCCTGAAATCCAATATGAATGGGCTCGGATTCCTCACTTCTACTATAACTACTATGTCTTCCAATATTCAACTGGTTTTGCAGCAGCTTCAGCCTTGGCTGAAAAAATTGTTCATGGAACCCAAGAAGACCGTGATAAATATATCAATTACCTAAAAGCTGGGAACTCTGATTATCCACTTAATGTCATCCGTAAAGCAGGTGTGGATATGGAAAAAGAAGACTACTTGGACGCAGCTTTTGCAGTCTTTGAACGTCGCCTAAATGAATTTGAAGCCCTCGTAGAAAAATTAGGACTCGCATAAGATGGTAGAGTCTTATAGTAAAAATGCCAACCACAATATGCGCCGTCCAGTGGTCAAGGATGAGATTGTCGACTTTATGCGGACGCGTCAAAAGCCTTTAGCTGGTGCCCTTAAGGAATTAGAAGAGTTTGCTCGCAAGGAAAATATTCCTATCATTCCGCATGAGACTGTCGCTTACTTTCGACTACTTTTGCAAAGCTTACAACCTAAGAAAATCCTTGAAATTGGGACGGCCATTGGGTTTTCGGCCCTCTTGATGGCTGAAAATGCACCCAATGCGAAAATTACCACCATTGATCGAAACGAGGAAATGATCGGTTTTGCCAAGGAAAATCTGGCTAAATACGATCATAAGAAGCAAATCACCTTGCTGGAAGGAGATGCGGTGGATGTCTTGCAGGATTTAACAGAGACCTATGACTTTGTCTTTATGGACTCAGCTAAATCTAAATATATTGTCTTTTTGCCACGGATCCTTGAACTCCTAGAGGTTGGAGGCATCGTGGTATTGGATGATATTTTCCAAGGGGGAGATGTTGCCAAAGATATCATGGAAGTCCGTCGTGGACAACGAACGATTTATCGAGGTCTTCAGAATCTCTTTGATGCGACTCTCAACCATCCAGATTTGACCGCTAGCTTGGTGCCACTTGGAGACGGCATCTTGATGATCCGAAAAAATGCAGAGACAGTTCATCTGCCAGAATCTGGACGTTTTAGGTAAATTTAAGGTATTCTCTCTAATTTGTGGTAAAATAGAAGAAGTTTAAAAAGGAACGGAGTAATTTCATGAAGAAAAAACTTGTAGCAGGTGCTGTGACCTTGCTATCAGTCGTAACACTAGCAGCATGTGCCAATGGCACAAACAAAGATATCGTGACCATGAAAGGGGACACGATCACAGTTTCTGATTTTTATAATGAAATCAAGAACAACCAAGGAGCTCAACAAGTTCTTTTCCAAATGACCATCAATAAGGTCTTTGAAAAAGAATATGGCTCAAAAGTTTCTGATAAGGATGTTGAAAAAGAATTGGATAAGCAAAAGAAACAATTGGGCAACCAATTCGATGCTTATCTGGCAAAACAGGGATTGACGGAAGAAACAGCTAAAAAGCAAATCCGTAGCAATATGTTGTTGGAATACGCAGTTAACCAAGCTGCTAAGAAGGATATCAAAGAGTCAGACTATAAGACAGCCTTCGAATCCTACACACCTGAAGTAACAGCGCAAATTATCAAATTGGATTCAGAAGACAAAGCAAAAGAAGTATTGGAAGCAGCTAAAGCGGAAGGTGCTGACTTTGCCCAAATTGCTAAAGAAAATTCAACAGATACTGCAACAAAGACAAAGGTGGAGAAGTCAAGTTTGATTCGGGTACAGCGGATATCCCATCTCAAGTCAAAGAAGCAGCCTTTAAGTTGGATGAAAACGGCATTTCAGATGTCATCACAGTATCAGCAGGTCAAAACTATTCTCCTAGCTACTATATTGTGAAATTAGACAAGAAGACAGAAAAAGGTTCTGACTGGAAGAAATACGAAAAACGCTTGAAAGAAATCATTATCGAAGGTCGTAAGCAAGACACCAACTACATCCGTAGCATTATTGCCAAAGCGATGACCAATGCCAATATCAAGGTCAAAGATGATGCCTTCAAGTCAACCTTCAACCAATATTTACAAAATATTGGTGTTAAAACGAGCGATAGTAGTTCATCATCTAAAAAATAGTTGACGGTTCCTTAGCGAACCTGTATAATGAAATAGTTGAGAATAAATCATTGGTTATCGGAAACAGAGAAGTGGCGGGGGTGCGAGCCATGGAAGAGAAATGATTTTGCTACTCAGCTGATACAATTGAAATAAAAAATGAAGAATGACAAGTTCATTGAATGAAGGTGGTACCGCGGTTTTTCGCCCTTCGTTTGGTGGCTTGTCTTTTGTTTTTGAATGCCTGTTCGAATCTTTTCAAAGGAGATAGAAAATGAGAACCTATCAAGTGAAACAAAAATTTCGATTGGGTGGCGAACGCTTTGATATCAAGGATGAGTTAGGAAATGTCGAATACCAGGTTGAGGGATCCTTTTTTAAAGTTCCAAAGACCTTTACCATCTATCATAACGAAGGGCAAGAAGTCAGTCAGATCACTAAAAAGCCATTCACACTTCTTTCAAAATTTGTGGTAACCTTGAAAAATGGGGATCGCTTTTTTATCAATAAAAAGCTCACGCTCTTAAGAGACAAATACGACATTGAATATTTGGGACTGCGGGTTCAAGGAAATATCTGGGACCTGGATTTCAAATTGTTGGATGACCGGGATCAAATTGTTGCTGAGATTAGCAAAGAACTCTTTCACCTTACCTCAACCTACCAGGTATCGGTTTATGAGGATGAATACGCTGATTTAGTCATCTCACTTTGTGTCGCTATCGATTATGTCGAAATGTTAGAAGCAGGCTCAAATTAATCATTAAGAATAGAATTAGGAGAAATCATGAAACAATTATCTAGTGCACAAGTCCGCCAAATGTGGCTTGATTTCTGGGCGACCAAAGGTCACTCAGTAGAACCATCTGTTAGCTTGGTTCCAGTAAACGACCCTACGCTTTTGTGGATCAACTCAGGGGTTGCCACTCTTAAGAAATATTTCGATGGGACCATCAAACCTGAAAATCCACGGATTACCAATGCTCAAAAAGCCATCCGTACCAACGATATCGAAAACGTCGGAAAAACGGCTCGTCACCATACCATGTTTGAAATGTTGGGAAACTTCTCAATCGGGGATTACTTCCGTGATGAAGCTATTACCTGGGCTTATGAGCTCTTGACAAGTCCAGAATGGTTTGACTTCCCGAAAGACAAACTCTACATGACTTACTATCCAGATGACAAGGATTCCTACAACCGTTGGATCGCAGTTGGGGTAGATCCAAGCCACTTGATCCCAATTGAAGACAACTTCTGGGAAATCGGTGCTGGACCTTCTGGACCAGATACGGAAATCTTCTTTGACCGTGGGGAAGCCTTTGACCCAGAAAACATCGGCCTTCGCCTTCTTGCGGAAGATATCGAAAACGACCGTTACATCGAAATTTGGAATATCGTTTTGTCACAGTTTAACGCGGACCCAGCGGTTCCTCGTAGCGAGTACAAGGAATTACCACACAAGAACATTGATACGGGTGCAGGTTTGGAACGTTTGGTAGCCGTGATTCAAGGGGGCCAAGACTAACTTTGAAACAGACCTCTTCATGCCAATCATTCGTGAAGTTGAGAAGTTGTCTGGTAAGGTCTACGACCAAGACGGCGATAACATGAGCTTCAAGGTTATTGCAGACCATATCCGTTCGCTTTCATTTGCCATCGGTGATGGAGCCCTTCCAGGAAATGAAGGTCGTGGTTATGTCCTTCGTCGTCTCCTTCGTCGTGCCTCTATGCATGGTCAAAAATTGGGTATCAATGAGCCTTTCCTTTACAAACTGGTTCCAACTGTTGGCAAAATCATGGAAAGCTATTACCCAGAAGTGCTTGAAAAACGTGATTTTATTGAAAAAATCGTCAAGAGTGAGGAAGAGTCATTCGCTCGTACCCTTCACTCAGGTCAACACTTTGCAGAAACAATCGTAGCAGACTTGAAAGAAAAAGGCCAAACGGTTATCGCTGGACAAGATGTCTTCAAACTCTACGATACTTATGGATTTCCAGTGGAATTGACAGAAGAAATCGCTGAAGAAGCTGGTATGACAGTCGACCGTGAAGGTTTTGAAGCAGCCATGAAAGAGCAGCAAGAACGTGCGCGTGCATCAGCTGTTAAAGGCGGATCCATGGGGATGCAAAACGAAACCCTTCAAACATTACAGTTGAAAGTGTCTTTAACTACAATGCTAGTCAATTGCCTTCAAAATTAGTAGCTATCGTAGCAGACAATGCAGAAGTAGAAGCTGTTTCTGAAGGAACTGCATCTCTAATCTTTGCAGAAACACCATTCTATGCTGAAATGGGTGGACAAGTAGCTGACCATGGTCAAATCTTGGATGCTGCAGGAAATGTCGTAGCGACTGTAACAGATGTTCAAAAAGCGCCAAACGGACAAGCTCTTCATACCGTTGAAGTTCATGCTCCACTTGCTTTGAACCAAGAATATACCTTGGCGATCGATACCAACCGTCGTCATCGTGTCATGAAGAACCACACAGCAACTCACTTGCTCCATGCGGCTCTTCACAATATCCTTGGCCACCATGCTACTCAAGCAGGATCTCTTAACGAAGTAGAATTCCTTCGCTTTGACTTCACTCACTTCCAAGCGGTAACTCCTGAAGAGTTGCGTGCCATTGAACAACAAGTCAATGAAAAAATCTGGGAAGCCATCGCTGTGGAAACAGTTGAGACAGATATTGACACAGCCAAAGAAATGGGTGCTATGGCCCTCTTTGGTGAGAAATACGGTAAGGAAGTTCGTGTTGTGACCATTGGTGACTACTCAGTCGAACTCTGTGGTGGTACCCATGTAGGTAACACTTCTGAAATCGGTCTCTTCAAGATTGTCAAAGAAGAAGGGATTGGATCAGGAACTCGTCGTATCTTGGCAGTGACTGGTAAAGAGGCCTTCGAAGCCTACCGTGAACAAGAAGATGCTCTGAAAGCCGTCGCAGCAACCTTGAAAGCCCCTCAACTCAAGGAAGTCCCTCACAAGGTAGAAGGTCTTCAAGAGCAACTCCGTCAATTGCAAAAAGAAAATGCAGAGTTGAAGGAAAAAGCGGCAGCAGCTGCAGCAGGTGATGTCTTCAAGGATGTTCAAGAAGCAAATGGCCACAGCTTTATCGCAAGCCAAGTCTCTGTTTCAGATGCGGGCGCCCTTCGTACCTTTGCGGATAACTGGAAGCAAAAAGATTACTCTGATGTGCTTGTTCTTGTCGCAGCCATCGGTGACAAGGTCAACCTTCTTGTAGCCAGCAAGACAAAAGACATCCACGCAGGTAACTTGGTCAAAGAATTGGCTCCAATCGTCGATGGACGTGGTGGTGGTAAACCAGACATGGCCATGGCAGGAGGAAGCAACCAAGAGAAGATCCAAGAATTGTTGGATGTCGTAGCTAGTAAATTGTAAGCAATAAGAGATCTACCTTAGGAGAAGTATCAGATAGAGTATAAAAGACTACTGATCATTTTTCCTTAGGTGAGTACGGACGTCAGCGAACTTCTACGAAGTTCCATGACTAATTCTTGAGCCTAAGGTCTCAAGAATTCCGAGTGCCTGAAACTATTAAGTTTCAGGCACTTTTCTCACGGCGGAAAATTTCAGTATCTATTTGAATAATTCCGAAAATTAGATATTAATTCTATTTTTTTAGGAATACTTTAATTCTTATTTTACGATCCACACAAGCTCTAAGCTATCATTCCCCAAAAATGATCAACAAAAAACCTTTCCATCTGGAAAGGTTTTTGTCTTATAGGCCGTAGTTGTAATCGTCATCCTGCATGGCTTCTACTTCACCGAGAAGGTATCCATTTCCGACTTGAGAGAAGAAGTCGTGGTTGGATGTTCCGGTTGAGATCCCATTCATAACGATTGGGTTGACATCGTCCGCTGAGTCAGGGAAGAGCGGATCTTGTCCCAAGTTCATAAGGGCTTTGTTAGCATTGTAGCGAAGGAAGGTCTTGACTTCCTCTGTCCAGCCCACACCGTCATAGAGACTCTCTGTGTAGCCTTCTTCATTCTCATAGAGGGTGTAGAGCAGGTCGTACATCCATTCTTTGAGTTTTTCTTGTTCGTCTTCTGGTAATTCGTTAAATCCAAGTTGGAACTTATAGCCGATATAGGTTCCGTGAACAGATTCGTCCCGAATGATCAACTTGATGATTTCAGCCACGTTGGCTAATTTGTTGTTTCCAAGATAGTAGAGCGGTGTGAAGAAACCAGAGTAGAAGAGGAAGGTTTCAAGGAAGACGCTGGCTACTTTCTTTTCAAGGGGAGTCCCATTAAGGTAGATTTCATTGATGATTTCTGCCTTCTTCTGAAGAAAAGGATTGGTATTGGTCCATTCGAAAATCTCTTCGATTTCTGACTTGGTATTCAAGGTAGAAAAGATTGAAGAGTAAGACTTAGCATGGACAGATTCCATAAATTGGATGTTGTTAAAGACAGCTTCTTCGTGGGGAGTGCGAATATCTGCACGAAGGGCTTGCACACCAGTTTCGGACTGCATAGTATCCAACAGTGTCAATCCACCAAAGACTTTACCAACCAAGTCTTTCTTTGAGAGATAACTTTCTCCAGTCGTCCAAGTCGTTTGACAAAGGAATACGTGTATCCAACCAGAATTGTTCGGTTAGTTTTTCCCAAGTAGATTTATCGATGACATCTTCGATGGCATTCCAGTTAATGGCTTTGTAGTAAGTTTCCATTTGAAATCTCTTTCTTTTTCTAATTCATTCGATCATACAATCATTGTTATTCTAACACAATTATTAGAATACCGCACCAAAAGTCGGCGAACCGACTTTTGGTAGCAATGGATCAGAGTGTCTTAGATGACACAGCTTTCACATTGGTTGGCACCAACTTCTCCACCATCATCTGTAAAGGTACGGACGTAGTAGATAGACTTGATTCCCTTATTAAAGGCATAGTTGCGAAGGATGGACAAGTCACGAGTGGTTTGTTTGTTTTCAGTTTTCCATTCGTAAAGGCCTTTTGGAATGTCACTGCGCATGAAGAGAGTCAGTGAGAGCCCTTGGTCTACGTGCTCAGTTGCGGCAGCATAGACATCGATGACTTTCCGCATATCCATATCGTAGGCAGAAGTGTAATAAGGAATCGTTTCCGTTGACAATCCTGCTGCAGGGTAGTAGATCTTCCCAATTTTCTTCTCTTGGCGTTCTTCAATCCGTTGTGTAATTGGGTGGATAGAAGCAGAGACATCGTTGATGTAGCTGATAGAACCATTTGGTGCTACAGCCAAGCGGTTTTGGTGGTAAAGACCATCTGCTTTCACTTTATCACGAAGTTCAGCCCAGTCTTCTGCACTAGGGATAAAGATCCCTTCAAAGAGTTCTTTGACACGATCAGATTTTGGAACAAACTCTCCGGTCGTGTACTTATCAAAGTAGCTACCGTTTGCGTAGTCTGATTTCAAAGTTGTGGAAGGTAACGCCACGTTCACGCGCGATGTTATTTGATTCCACGAGGGTCCAGTAGTTCATGAGCATGAAGTAGATGCTAGTGAACTCAACAGACTCAGGTGATCCGTACTCGATCAATTGTTGCGCAAGATAGCTATGAAGTCCCATCGCACCAAGACCAAAGGTATGCGCTAGGCTATTTCCGTGGTCGATCGTAGGAACAGCTACGATGTGAGAACTATCAGTAACGAAGGTCAAGGCACGTACCATAGCACGAATAGAACGACCAAAGTCAGGCGAGGTCATCATGTTGACTACGTTTGTTGAACCAAGGTTACATGAGACGTCGGTTCCCATTTTAATGAACTCTTGAGCATCGTTGATCAAGCTTGGTTCTTGAACCTGGAGGATCTCTGAACACAAGTTACTCATGATGATTTTGCCATCAACTGGGTTGGCGCGGTTAGCGGTATCGATGTTGACTACATATGGGTAACCAGATTCTTGTTGCAATTTAGAAATTTCAGTTTCCAAATCACGTGCCTTGATTTTTGTCTTACGGATGTTTGGATTTGCAACCAATTCATCGTATTTTTCAGTGATGTCAATGTAGTTGAATGGCACTCCGTATTCACGCTCTACAGAATATGGGCTGAAGAGATACATTTCTTCATTCTTACGAGCCAACTCATAGAACTTGTCTGGTACGACGACACCAAGTGAGAGGGTCTTGACCCGGACCTTTTCATCGGCATTTTCTTTCTTAGTAGAAAGGAAGGCGATAATATCTGGGTGGAAGACGTTGAGGTAAACAACCCCAGCCCCTTGACGTTGACCTAATTGGTTTGAGTAAGAGAAGCTATCTTCAAAGAGTTTCATAACAGGAACGACCCCAGAAGCAGCTCCTTCATAGCCCTTGATCGGTGCTCCAGCTTCACGAAGGTTGCTGAGGGAGATTCCAACCCCACCACCGATACGTGACAGTTGAAGGGCAGAGTTGATAGAGCGTCCAATCGCATTCATATCATCTGTTACTTGGATCAAGAAACAGGAAACTAATTCTCCACGGCGGGCACGTCCAGCATTTAAGAAAGAAGGAGTAGCTGGTTGGTAGCGTTGGTGGATGATTTCGTTTGCGATGTCTTTGGCAATGTCTTCATTTCCATCCGCAAAATAGAGAGCGTTGAAGAAGACGCGGTCTTCCATGCTTTCAAGATAGTACTCTCCATCATTTGTTTTCAAAGCATATTGGTTATAAAATTTATAGGCAGCCATGAAAGACTTAAATTGGAAATTTTGGTCTTTGATAAATTGGGCCAATTCTTCCAAAAACTCAGGACGATACTTCTGAATGAAGGCTGTTTCGATATAGTTGTGTTCAATAAGGTAGTTGATTTTATCTGTTATTGAATCAAAGGTCATGGTATTTGGCACAACATTTTCTTTAAAGAAAGCATCCAAGGCTTCTTTGTCTTTATGAAGCATGATTTGACCGTTTACTGGACGGTTGATTTCATTATTAAGACGGAAGTAGGTTACGTCTTCAAGTGATTTTAATCCCATAATGTTCCTTTTTCTAGTTCAAAAAATGAAGAGGAGAAGTCCTCTCTTTACAAGTAAAAAGTCTAGTGTTAGGTTGCTAACGCTAGACCCTATGTAAGCAAAATACTTTGTTTATTAAGAAAGTTTCTTCAACTTAGCTGGTTGAAAACCAGAAAATACTTCATCAGGTGTTTGAATAACTGGAGCAGCATTGAATCCAAGATTCTTAACGTGATCTACAAATTCTGGCTGTTCATCTAAGTTAATTTCGCGGTATTCCACGTGATTGCTATCGAGGAATCGCTTAGTCATTTTACATTGAACACAATTATTTTTTGAATAAATGGTTACCATTTCTTTTCCGTTCTCCTATCGAAATATAAATCTGTAAACAGTATAAACAAAATCCAGCAACTTGTCAACAAAATAAAACTAAATATTGTGCAAAGAAATAAAATGTGGTTTTGAAAGCACAATATATTGTGGTAGGTGAAAAGTATGAAATTCTGAGAAAAGGGATAGGGATAGGCTTTTAAGCATCTTTAATTAGTTATAATTTTTGGGTGAATCAATATCCTGTGGTTCAGCTACTTTTTTTTTCATTGAAAGCGGAAGAAAATGTTACTTATAATATAGTAGAAAATTGAAAGAGATCTGTTTTTTCTTTCTAGATCGCTCTTAAAAATGTATTTAGATTGGGATTTCTCGCAGTTTTTTTTTCTGTAAGGCAGTGATAAAAATCTTGAAAAAAATTTCAAAAGATGATATAATACCAAATTGTAAGGGTTATCACATGTAACTCAAAACTAATTTTAAAAGGAGAGTCAAACTATGGCTTCTAAAGATTTCCACATCGTGGCAGAAACAGGTATCCACGCACGTCCAGCAACTTTGTTGGTTCAAACTGCTAGCAAATTTGCTTCAGATATTACTCTTGAATACAAAGGTAAATCAGTTAACTTGAAATCAATCATGGGTGTTATGAGCCTTGGTGTTGGTCAAGGAGCTGACGTTGTAATCTCAGCTGAAGGTGCTGACGCTGATGATGCTCTTGCAGCAATCGCTGAAACAATGGAAAAAGAAGGATTGGCATAAACATGACAGAAATGCTTAAAGGAATTGCAGCATCTGACGGTGTTGCTGTTGCTAAGGCATATCTACTTGTTCAACCCGACTTGTCATTTGAAACAATCTCAGTTGAAGATACAAATGCAGAAGAAGCTCGTTTGGATGCAGCTCTTGAAGCTTCACAAACGAGCTTTCTCTTATTCGGGAGAATGCAGTAGCGAGCCTTGGTGAGGAAGCAGCACAAGTATTTGATGCTCACATGATGGTCCTTTCTGACCCCGAAATGGTTGGTCAGATCAAGGAAACGATTCGTACGAAAAAAATCAATGCAGAAGCTGGCTTGAAAGAAGTCACTGACATGTTTATTGCAATCTTTGAAGGAATGGAAGACAATCCTTACATGCAAGAACGTGCAGCAGATATTCGCGACGTGACCAAACGTGTGCTTGCAAACTTGCTTGGTAAGAAATTGCCAAACCCAGCAACCATCAATGAAGAAGCAATCGTTGTTGCGCATGACTTGACTCCATCTGATACAGCTCAGTTGAACAAAAAATTTGTAAAAGCTTTTGTTACGAATATCGGTGGACGTACTAGTCACTCAGCGATCATGGCGCGTACACTTGAAATCGCAGCTGTTCTTGGTACAAATAACATTACAGATCTTGTAAAAGATGGTGATGTTTTGGCTGTATCTGGAATCACTGGTGAAGTGGTCATCAACCCAAGTGAAGAACAAATCGCAGCCTTTAAAGCAGCTGGTGAAGCTTATGCAAAACAAAGCTGAATGGGCTCTCCTTAAAGATGCTAAAACAGTGACTGCTGATGGCAAACACTTCGAGTTGGCTGCAAACATTGGTACCCCTAAAGACGTTGAAGGGGTGAATGATAACGGTGCAGAAGCAGTTGGTCTCTACCGTACTGAATTCTTGTACATGGATTCTCAAGACTTCCCAACAGAAGACGACCAATACGAAGCTTACAAAGCAGTTCTTGAAGGTATGAATGGTAAACCTGTTGTTGTTCGTACAATGGATATCGGTGGGGATAAAGAACTTCCTTACTTCGATCTTCCTAAAGAAATGAACCCATTCTTGGGTTACCGTGCATTACGTATTTCTATCTCTGAAACGGGTAACCAAATGTTCCGTACTCAATTGCGTGCTTTGCTTCGTGCATCTGTTCACGGTAAATTGCGGATCATGTTCCCAATGGTTGCTTTGTTGAAAGAATTCCGTACTGCTAAAGGGATTCTTGAAGAAGAAAAAGCAAAATTGGTTGCTGAAGGTGTTGCCGTTGCAGATGATATCCAAGTAGGTATCATGATTGAAATTCCAGCTGCAGCGATGCTTGCTGACCAATTTGCTAAAGAAGTTGATTTCTTCTCAATTGGTACAAATGACTTGATCCAATACACAATGGCTGCTGACCGTATGAACGAACAAGTTTCATACCTTTACCAACCATATAACCCATCAATCCTTCGCTTGATCAACAACGTGATCAAGGCAGCTCATGCTGAAGGTAAATGGGCTGGTATGTGTGGTGAAATGGCCGGCGACCAAACGGCTGTTCCACTTCTTGTCGGAATGGGCTTGGATGAATTCTCCATGTCAGCTACATCTGTCCTTCGTACACGTAGCTTGATGAAGAAATTGGATACAGCTAAGATGCAAGAATATGCCAACCGTGCTCTTACAGAATGTTCAACAATGGAAGAAGTGCTTGAACTTTCTAAAGAATACGTGAATGTCGACTAAGAATCAATCAGAGAGTGGGACAGAAATCGGTCATTCGTTAGAATTCGATTTCGTCGTCCCACCTCCGCACAGTTGAGCAGGGCTGTAAAAGCTGATGAAATCAGCGTAGTAGAGCCCACTCAACCACTGCGTCTTGCTCGACAATCCAAAGACAATTGAGAGGCTAGGACTTTTGTCCCAGCCTCTTTTTTTATAATTTTTTCTCTTTGTTCATAAAAATGATTATTTCATTCGTAATAAACTAGTTAGTAATAAAAATATCGATTAAAATGTTCGGTTTTATGTTTAAATTTCCTTCGATTTATAGTATAATCGTAAGTAAGTTTAGGAGGAAAGCGAAGGAATGAACTAAAAGGTTCGGAAAAGAAAAGGAAAGAACTTTTCCTGATAAAATTACATGATTTTCTGGAATCAACTTGAAAACTAATTAGTTTTATAGTAAAATAGAAACATGTAGAAAACGCTTTCAAAAAATAAAAGAGGTGAGTATATGGATAGAAGCACAGACTTATGGACATTTGGAAGAGGGGATAATTTCCAGCTTCAAGAGTATTTAGGTGCTCACAAGGAAACAAGGGGAGAACAAGAAGGTTATGCGTTCCGTGTTTGGGCTCCCAATGCCCAGGCAGTTGATCTGATTGGTGACTTCACTGATTGGGAAGCGCGGAAAATTCCAATGGTTCGTAATGAAGGAGGCGTCTGGGAAGTCTTCTGTACGGATGCAAAAGAGGGAGATATATACAAATATTTGGTGACACGAAATAATGGTCATCAGGTTCAAAAAATTGATCCCCTAGCGTTATGGATGGAAAAACGACCAAATACAGGGTCTATCATTAAGACCATTCCTGAAAAAAACTGGAAAGATGGTCTTTGGAGAGCACGCCGTAAAAAATTAGGTTTTAAGGAACGACCTGTTAATATCTATGAGGTTCACGCAGGATCTTGGAAACGAAATGACGATTATAGTTCCTATACCTTCAAACAATTAAAAGAAGAGCTCATTCCTTATTTGGTTGAAATGAACTACACCCACGTAGAATTTATGCCAGTGATGGCTCATCCATTGGGATTGAGCTGGGGGTATCAGCTCATGGGCTATTTTGCACTTGAGCAGACATATGGTAGCCCAGAAGAATTCCAAGATTTCGTGGAAGAATGTCACCTCAACAATATCGGAGTGATTGTGGATTGGGTTCCTGGCCATTTCATTATTAACGATGATGCTTTGGCATATTACGACGGAACACCAACCTTTGAATACCAGGATGAACATCGGGCTCATAACTATGGTTGGGGGGCTCTGAACTTTGATTTAGGAAAGAATCAAGTGCAATCATTCTTGATTTCTAGTTTGAAGTTTTGGATTGAAACCTATCATTTAGATGGAATTCGGGTCGATGCTGTGAGCAATATGCTTTATCTCGATTACGATAGTGGTCCATGGACTCCGAATATTGATGGCGGAAACCTCAATTATGAGGGCGTTCATTTCCTTCGACGTTTGAATGCTATTATTAAAAACGATCATCCAGATGTCATGATGATTGCTGAAGAAAGTTCTGCTGGTCAAAAGATCACAGGCCCTGAAGAAGAAGGTGGCCTAGGCTTTGACTATAAATGGAATATGGGTTGGATGAATGATATTCTACGATTTTATGAGGAAGATCCCGTCTATCGGAAATATGATTTCAATCTGGTAACCTTTAGTTTCATGTATGCATTTTCCGAAAATTTCTTACTACCATTTTCACATGATGAAGTGGTGCACGGTAAGAAGAGCTTGATGCACAAGATGTGGGGAGATCGCTACAATCAATTTGCTGGGCTTCGCAATCTCTTAACCTATCAGATCTGCCATCCAGGTAAGAAATTGCTCTTTATGGGGTCAGAATTTGGTCAATTTTTGGAATGGAAGTCAGAAGAGCAACTGGAATGGGGCAATCTAGAGGATGAAATGAATGCTAAGATGCGTCGTTTCACATCTCAGCTCAATCATTTCTATAAAGAACACAAAGAATTGTGGGAGATTGATGATAGCTATGATGGCTTAGAGATTATTGATGCAGATAACCGTGATCAGAGCGTCTTGTCCATGGTCCGGAAAAATCGAAAAGGCGATCTTCTGGTGTGTGTCTTCAATATGGCGCCAGTGGAACGCAAGGACTTTACGATCGGTGTTCCTGTATCAGGAGTCTATGAAGAAATTTGGAATACAGAATTAGAAGAATGGGGAGGTGTCTGGAAAGAGCACAATCCGACAGTTCAGTCTCAAGAAGGACTGTGGAAGGATTATGAACAAACCTTGACCTTTACCTTGCCGGCATTAGGAGCTAGCATTTGGAAGGTGAAGCGCAAGGTGCGTAAAACGAAATCTAAAGCATTAGATAAAAAATGATGATCGGTTGACTCTATGGGAGTCCAGGCTTAAAAAAGAGGAAGTAGTCAATGAAGAATGAAATGCTCGCTTTAATCCTTGCTGGAGGGCAAGGAACTCGTCTTGGAAATTAACCAAAAACATCGCAAAACCTGCGGTTCAATTTGGTGGACGCTATCGGATTATCGATTTTGCTCTATCAAACTGTGCCAACTCAGGAATTCACAATGTTGGTGTGATTACACAGTACCAACCACTGGCCCTCAACAGTCATATCGGAAATGGTTCAAGCTGGGGCTTGGATGGAATCAACACAGGTGTTTCTATTTTGCAACCTTATTCAGCTAGTGAAGGAAATCGCTGGTTCGAAGGAACTAGCCATGCCATCCTCCAAAATATTGACTATATCGACAGCATTAATCCTGAATATGTACTGATTCTTTCTGGTGACCATATCTATAAGATGGACTATGATGATATGCTTCAATCCCACAAGGATAATAATGCGAGCTTGACCGTTGCGGTCCTCGATGTACCTTTGAAGGAAGCAAGCCGTTTTGGAATCATGAATACCGACGCTAATAATCGGATTGTTGAATTTGAAGAAAAACCAGCAGAACCAAAATCAACTAAGGCTTCAATGGGAATCTATATTTTTGACTGGGGTCGTCTGCGCAATATGTTGGTTGCTGCTGAAAAGAGCGATATTGATATGTCGGACTTTGGTAAAAATGTCATTCCGACTTATCTAGAATCAGGCGAAAGTGTTTATGCTTATGAATTCAACGGTTATTGGAAAGACGTTGGTACGATTGAATCTCTTTGGGAAGCGAATATGGAATATATCGACCCAAATAATGCCTTGGATAGTCGCGATCGTCACTGGAAAATTTATTCACGCAACCTTATTTCTCCACCAAACTTCTTTGGGGAACATGGCCACATCGAAGATTCTCTTGTCGTAGATGGATGCTTGGTCTATGGAACAGTGAAACATTCGATCTTGTCTACAGAAGCGCAGGTTCGTGAAGGAGCAGTTGTTGAAGATGCGGTTGTAATGAGCAATGCTATTATCGGTAAAGGGGCTGTCGTGAAACGCGCGATTATCGGAGAAGGGGCAGTCATTGCAGAAGGTGTCGTGATTGATGGCACAGAAGAAGTGCAAGTTGTCGGTTACAATGAAAAAGTGGGGGTAGCAACAGATGAAGATTGATAAATATTCAGCCATTTTAGGAAATACAGTTGGGTATCATGATATGTCCACTTTGACTGGCCATCGTCCGGTAGCCTCTCTACCGTTTGATGGGAAATACCGCTTGATTGACTTCCCGTTGTCTAGTCTTGCGAATGCTGGTATTCGTAGTGTATTTGGTATTTTCCAACAAGAAAATATTAGTTCGGTCTTTGACCATATTCGTTCAGGTCGTGAGTGGGGCTTGTCTACCCTATTGAGTCACTATTATCTTGGAATCTATAATACTCCAGTGGAAAATACAAACGTAGGGCCTGAATACTACCAACAATTATTGACTTATTTGAAACGGTCTGGCTCAAACCAAACGGTTGCTTTGAACTGTGATGTCTTGATGAATATTGACCTCAATCAAGTTTTCCACCTGCACAATACCATTGACCGTCCGATTACGGTAGTTTATAAAAAGTTGCATCCTCAAAATATCTCTGAAGTGAATGCTATTCTACAGATTGATGAGACAGACCATGTTACGGAGCAAAAACTGTTTGACAGCAAGTCTCCTGATGAAGTTTACAACATGTCAACAGATGTCTTTATTGTGGATACTCCTTGGTTGATTGAAAAATTAGAAGAAGAAGCTAAGAAGGAATACCCACAAAAACTACGCTATATCTTGCGTGAATTGGCTGTAGAATACAATGCCTTTGCCTTTGAGTATACAGGTTATCTAGCAAATATTCACTCAGTTGAGTCATACTATCAAGCAAACTTGGATATGTTGGAAAACCAAAAATTCATGAAACTCTTCTCACCAAATCAAAAAGTGTATACAAAAGTGAAGAATGAAGAGCCAACCTATTATTCTAAGACTTCAAACATTAAAACGTCTCAATTTGCTTCGGGTAGTATTGTAGAAGGCACGGTAGAAGGTTCCGTTGTTTCTCGTAGGGTTCATCTCCATGAAGGATCAGTGGTTCGAAATAGTCTTCTCTTCCCGGGTGTTGTGGTTCATGAAAATGCAATCGTTGAAAACGCGATCCTGGATAAAGGTGTCGAAGTGGCTGCTGGTGTGACGATTCGCGGAGGTGAAGGAACTCCGGTGGTGATTAAAAAAGGAACGACTGTTACAGAGGATATTGTCTAATGAAACTATTATTTGTTGCCGCAGAAGGTGCTCCATTTTCAAAGACTGGTGGGTTGGGAGACGTTATTGGTGCTCTTCCTAAATCCTTAGCTAAAAGTGGTCATGATGTGCGCGTGATGCTGCCATACTATGATATGGTAGAAGCAAAGTTTGGGGATCAAATTGAAGATGTTTTGCATTTTGAAACCAAGGTTGGCTGGAGAGGTCAATATGTTGGTGTGAAACGGATTGTGCGAGACGGAGTAACCTTTTACTTTATTGATAACCAACATTATTTCTTTAGAGGCCATGTATATGGTGACTTTGACGATGGAGAACGATTTGCCTTTTTCCAGCTTGCAGCTTTAGAAACGATGGAGCGGGTGGACTTTATTCCAGATGTGGTTCATGCCCATGATTACCATACGGCTATGATTCCTTTCTTGCTGAAGGAAAAATACCGTTGGATTCAAGCCTATCATGGAATCAAAACCGTATTGACCATCCATAATTTGGAATTCCAAGGTCAGTTTGATCCAGGAATGTTATGGGATCTATTCGGAGTGGGATTTGAACGCTATGCAGATGGAACGCTTCGGTGGAATGATTGCCTAAACTGGATGAAAGCTGGTATTCTTTATGCAGACCGTGTGACAACTGTATCTCCTAGTTATGCGCATGAGATTATGACTCCTGAGTATGGTTGTGGCTTGGATCAGATCCTTCGGATGGAGTCTGGCAAGGTGACCGGAATTGTCAATGGAATTGATGCAGATCTATATAATCCTGAAACGGATCCACTCTTGACACATCACTTCAGTCTCTCAGATCTTTCAGGCAAGGCGGCTAGTAAACGTGCCCTTCAAGAACGTGTCGGCCTACCTGTTCGCGATGATGTGCCCTTATTTGGGATTGTGTCTCGTTTAACACGCCAAAAAGGTTTTGATATTGTGGTGGAAGAGTTGCATCAGCTTCTACAAAAAGATATTCAGATTGTCTTGCTCGGTACAGGAGATCCTGCATTTGAAAATGCCTTTGCTTGGTTTGGTCATGCTTTTCCGGATAAACTGTCAGCTAATATCACTTTTGATGTGCAATTGGCCCAAGAAATCTATGCAGCATCAGATGTCTTCTTGATGCCAAGTCGTTTTGAACCATGTGGCCTTTCTCAAATGATGGCCATGCGTTATGGAACTCTTCCCTTGGTACATGAAGTTGGTGGACTTCGTGATACGGTTCAGCCGTATAATGTTGTTGATGGAAGTGGAACAGGCTTTAGCTTCAATAATTTATCTGGCTACTGGTTTAACTGGGCAGTTGATGAAGCCTTGGCTGTCTACTACAATAACAAACAGGCTTGGTATGGTCTACAAGAGCAAGCCATGACTCGTGACTTCTCATGGGATACAGCTAGTCAACGATACAACGATTTGTACCAGTCCTTATAAGTGAATCTATTGTAAAAACGCCTTTCGAGGCGTTTTTTGTGTTGCTTTCTTCCTAGAAAGAAAACGTTTAATTTTTTGAGATATAGAGCTTGCTAAAATAGAAGAAAAAAGATAAGATAGGTAAAGGTAAAAAATCTCGGGAAGGTCCTTGTTTTTGGAGATGGTCTCACCCTCTTTAAACAATAAGGACTTTATATGAGGTTTAAATATTACTATATAGGAATTTTAGGATGAAAAAAGCGAAACAAACTTTTGAAAAAATGACCAAATATTCGATTCGGAAATTATCTGTCGGGGTTGGTCCTGTTGCCATCGGAGCCTTTTTATTAGGGGGAACTCTCTTAGGAGCTCGTCCTGTCCAAGCTGATCAGGTGAGCCTATCTGCTAATGTGCACTTAGGATATGTGACAGATGAAGAGCTAACTGCTGAAGAAAAGGCACAGGTAATTCATGCAATCCCTGAAGAATATCAAAATGAAGATACTTTCTATCTCGTCTATAAGAAGAAGGAGGCAAGCCAGCCAGTTCTTCCCCAAACTGGAAGTCAGGAAGTGGCACTGTTCGGTCTAAGTCTAGCCACTGCTTCCTTTGCGGTCCTCTTGCTTTCTAAAAAGCACAGAAAGAAAATCATGGCTGTCCTTTTGATTGGAGCTATGGGACAAAGTCTTTTGCTACCAATTGAAGTTGCAGCTTTGCAAAACCAAGTTTTACTTGCTTATAATCAGAATCTTTCGATCGCATCGAGCAAAGATCTTGCAGATGGTGTGATTCAAATTGACGGTTATGACTATGTTGGCTATTTGCGCTATTCGTCCGTGCAAAAGACAGGCTCTCAGGAAGCAAAAGTTATTCAGGAAAGTCAATCCTCTGTAGATAGAAGTTCTAAAACGAGCAAAGGGGTTCTAGAAGTAAATCCTCAGGAGCGTGTGACGCCAGAAGTCACTCCAGCCTTTCCTATAGTTGAAAAAGCAAGGCTTGAAGTCTTAACGGAACCTGTACCATTTGAAATCGTCAATCAAGAAGATCCCACATTAGCCAAAGGACAAACCAAGGTGCTGACAGCTGGCCAAAATGGGGAGCGGACCATTTTGACAGAAGTGAGTGTAGTAGATGGACAAGAAGTTCGCAGAGTAGTCGAAAGCAAAATCACCAAAGAACCAGTTTCACAAATTCTTGCTGTCGGGACAAAAGAGGACGTTCAACCAACCCCGAAACCAGCTCCAGTCGTAATAGCTAAGGGAACACAGGAAGAAGGCCACGTAGGCGAAGCTCCTGTACAACCAGAAAACCCAGCTTATACCGGTGTTGTGGAAGCCAAGGGAACGCAGGAAGAAGGCCACGTAGGGGAAGCCCCTGTACAACCAGAGACTCCTGCCTATACCGGTGTTGTGGAAGCCAAGGGAACGCAAGAGGAAGGCCATGTGGGCGAAGCTCCTGTACAACCAGAGACTCCCGCCTATACCGGTGTTGTGGAAGCCAAGGGAACACAGGAAGAAGCCCATATAGGCGAAGCTCCTGTACAGCCAGAGAATCCAACTTATACCGGTGTCATCGAAGCCAAGGGCACGCAAGAAGACGGCCACGTAGGTGAAGCTCCTGTTCAACCAGAGAATCCAGTCTACCAAGTGACCGAAGGGACAAAAACTGAGACAGAAACGGTGGCCCTACCATATACAATAGAGTATGTATCAGATGCGAACCGCTATACTGATGAAGAAAGTGTCCTTCAAAAAGGAGAGGCTGGTAGCCAGGAAATTCGCCGTGTCTATAAAACGGTCAATGGTGAGAAAGTTGGAGAGCCTCTCAGCACAACAACTGAAACAGTAAAAGCTCCTGTGACAGAAAAAATTAGTCGTGGGACCAAGGCTATTGAAGACAAAATACAGGAAGTTGTTTTTGAGGAAATCCCATTTAAGACAGTAACCGAACAAGATGCCACCCTGCTAAAAGGAACTGAAACGGTTTCTCAAGAAGGAAAAATGGGAAGAAGAAAATCACCAAGGTCTATAAGACCATTAAAGGTGTAAAAACTGCGGATGCTCCAATGGTTTCGGAAGAAGTAGTTGAACAAGCCCAAGATCAGATCATTAAAAAAGGGACCAAAGAACTAGACAAGCCAACCTTGACCTTGACCCAGGTCGATAAGGAAGAATTGAAGCACAGTGCTAAAGCTACCTATCAGTTAGACAAACCAGAGGGGGTAACCATCAAATCTATCCAGGCGGTGTTGAAGAAGGGCGATCAAGTTGTGAAAACTTTTGCCCTTTCAGAGTCTGATTTAGCAGCTGCCTTGGCAGACTTAGACTACTACAAGGATTATACGCTTGCAACAACCATGGTCTATGATCGTGGAAATGGGGATGAAGAAGAAGTTCTCAAGGAAGAACCACTAAGACTTGACCTTAAAAAAGTTGAAGTCAAAAATATCAAGGAAACCAGTTTGATTAGCGTGGATGACCAAGGTCTTGAGACCGATCGTAGCCTCTTGTCAGAAACACCATCAGATGTTAAACCTTATTACTTAAAAGTTACCACTCATGATAATAAGGTCACAAAACTGGCTGTTGATAAGATTGAAGAAGTCACAGTTGATGGAAAAGCATTATATAAGGTTACTGCTAAAGCACCTGATCTCATCCAACGAACAGCAGATAATCAGTTTGCAGAAGAATATGTCCATTACTTTGCAAAACCAAAGGCTCATGAAGGTGATGTTTATTACGATTTCAATGAACTTGTAAAAGCCATGCAAGCCAATCCAAGTGGTACATTTAAACTGGGTGCAGATTTGAATGCTGCCAATGTTCCAACGCCGAATAAAGAGTATGTAACAGGAAAAATTTAGTGGTCATTTAACCAGTGTTGACGGCAAACAGTACTCTATTCATAATATGGCCCGTCAGTTGTTCAATAATCTAGAAGGTGGTTCGGTTAAAAAAACGTTAACTTAGCCAATGTGAATATCAACATGCCGTGGATTGAAAATATTTCAGCCCTGGCTCGAGTTGTCAAAAACGCGACAGTTGAAAACCTCAAGGTAACTGGAAATATCCTTGGTAAAGATGGTGTGGCTGGTATTGTCAATAAAGTCGATGCTGGGGGACTTCTAACCAATGTTGCCTTTATCGGTAAGATTACTGGTATTGGTGATAAAGGCTGGGATATGGGTGGTATCGCCGGTGAAGTTTGGAAAGGAAATATCAAAAAAGCTTATGTAGATGCGGATATCGTTGGTAATAAAGCTCGTGTTGGTGGTCTGGTTTCTAGAACGGATAACGGTTATGATCCAAATGGTGTCAACACAAATGCCTTTACCAGCGAGTCGGTCGTTAAAGGAACCATCAAGGTGAAACATCCAATTGAGGTTGGAGGGTACATCAGTAAAAACTACCCATGGGGTCGAGTTCTTAATAACGTTTCAATGATGAAAGTTGAAAATGGTGAAGAGTTCTATGGTTCTAAGGATCTTGATGATGATGGTGGTTATTTCACAAATAACTGGATCGATAAGAACTACGTTGTTAAAGATGTCAGTGAAGGGAAGCATTCTTTCCAGTATTCACGTACCAATAGAATTAAGGAAATCAGTCTTGAAGAAGCAAATAAAAAGATAGCGGAATTCGGTATTACTGCTGATACGTTTGAAATTAAACCTCTTGTTGAGGATACTCTCAATAATAAGAAAGTAAAAGCTGATACTTATAAAGATACTCAAGATTACGACGCCTCTCGTGAACTTGCCTACCGTAATATTGAAAAATTACAACCATTCTACAATAAAGAATGGATCGTAAACCAAGGAAACAAATTAGCTGCAGCTAGTCCTCTCTTGACCAAGGAAATCTTGTCTGTGACGGCTATGAAGGGCAATGATTTTGTTACAGAATTGGCTGATGCCGACCATATCCTCATCCACTATGCCGATAAGACAAAAGATATTTTTAGCATTTCACCGAATGATTCTAAGGTCAAACAAGTGAAAGAGTACAGTGTAGCAGAGCTCGGTGAAGTGGTTTATACGCCGAATATGGTTGACAAAGACCGGACGGATCTCATTAGCGCCATTGTTGAAACATTAAATCCAGTCGAATTGCAATCAGACCCTATTTACAAACACCTAGGTAGAACAGGACCTAACAAAGTCAATGCTATTAAGAACCTCTATCTGGAAGAATCCTTCAAAGAGGTGAAGGATAATCTGACTCACTTTGTGAAACAGTTGGTTGAAAATGAGGATCATCAATTAAACACAGATGAGGCTGCCAAACGGGCTTTGATCAAGAAATTGATGACAACAAGGCAGCGGTTCTCCTTGGTCTCTCTTACCTCAATCGTTATTACGGAGTGAAGTTTGATAACTTCAATATCAAGCAACTCATGTTGTTCAAACCAGACTTCTATGGGAAGAATGTCAGTGTGTTAGACTTCTTGATTCAGATTGGTTCTAAAGAAAATAACATTAAAGGGGATAGAACTTTAGAAGCTTATCGTGAAGCTATCGGTGGAGTTATCGGTATCGGCGAGTTAAATAGTTTCTTAGACTATAATATGCGTCTATTCACAGAAGACACAGACCTAAATGATTGGTTTATCAAAGCAACCAAAGACAATGTCTATATTGTGGAGCCTGAGACGACCAATCCAGCTTTTGCATCTGCTAAACACAGAGCTTATGAGGGCTTAAACAATGATGTGCATGGCAAGATGATTTTACCACTCTTGAACTTAAAAGATGCCCATATGTTCTTGATTTCAACCTACAATACCATGGCTTACAGTTCCTTTGAGAAGTATGGTAAGTATACTGAAGCAGAACGAAATGCCTTCAAGGCGGAAATTGATAAGGTCGCTAAAGGGCAACAAAATTACCTAGATTTCTGGTCACGTCTAGCAACGGATAAGGTTCGCAATCAGCTCTTGAAGAGCAACAATATGGTGCCGACCCCTGTCCTTGATAACCAAAACTATAAGGGTATCAGTACCGATCGTTATGGACATACAGAAAGTGGCAAAGATGTTGCTCCAATCCGTGAATTGTACGGGCCTACCGATCGTTACCATGCGACAGACTGGCGGATGGGGGCTGTAGCTCGAATTTACGGAAATCCTTATAAAGATGATTCCGTCTTCTTTATGGTAACGGATATGATCAGTGACTTTGGAGTTTCTGCCTTTACGCATGAAACGACGCACGTCAATGACCGTATGGTGTACTTAGGTGGTTGGAGACACCGCGAAGGAACAGATATTGAAGCCTTTGCCCAAGGAATGCTCCAAACACCATCTGTATCCAATCCAAATGGGGAATACAAAGCCCTAGGTATCAACATGGCCTACGAACGTCCTAACGATGGTAACCAATGGTACAATACCAATCCAAATGACCTCACCTCACGTGAGGAGATTGATCGGTACATGAAAGGTTATAACGATACGCTCATGCTTCTGGATTACCTTGAAGGGGAAGCTGTCCTCAATAAAGGCAGTCAAGACTTGAACAATGCTTGGTTCAAGAAGGTCGATAAACAATACCGAGGAGCGAATACCAAGAATCAATTCGATAAGGTACGTCCTTTGAGTGATGAGGAAAAAGCCATTGCTTTAAACACAGTAGATGATCTCATTACCAACAACTTTATGACCAACCGTGGTCCTGGAAATGGAGTCTATAATCCATCAGACTTTGGTTCAGCCTATGTGACCGTGCCGATGATGTCAGGTATTTATGGTGGGAACACCAGTGAAGGGGCTCCTGGAGCTATGTCCTTCAAACACAACACCTTCAGAATTTGGGGTTACTATGGCTATGAAAGGCTTCCTAGGCTATGCTTCAAACAAGTATAAACAAGAATCCAAACAAGCAGGTCATGCGACTCTAGGGGATGATTACATTATTCAGAAGATTTCTGATGGAAGATTCAGTACCCTTGAAGATTGGAAAAAAGCTTACTTCAATGAAGTTGTGACAAGTGCCAAAAATGGACTTCAGGCCATTGACATCGATGGTAAAACGTACACTAGCTATGAAGACTTGAAACGTGCATTTGCTGAAGCGGTTGATAAAGATAAAGCTACCCTAAGTAACGGCTCTGTCAAATTTGACAATACTGTTTCACTGAAGGAAAAAATCTTTAAGAAATTGCTGCAACAAACAGACAGTTTCAAAACCTCTATTTTTAAATAGGAAGAAAATGCTCATCTGCTTAGCAGGTGAGTTTTTCTATTTTTTATAAAATTGGATCTCCAACTGATGAAATAGTATAAATTTTCATTTAGGAAAAATAGACGAGGTGTTTAAAAATAACCAAGCTCTTTCGAATGCTAGTGGCAAGAAGTATTTTAAAAGTGGTGACAGAATCGTAGTAAAACGTTTTCTTTCTAAGCAAATTCTAAGCAAACATTTGACTATTATATCTTTTAGGAGTAAACTAGGGGAGTAAAATATATTTAAGGAGAATTCATCATGAATTTAACATTTTTAGGTCTTTGTTTAGCCTGTTTTGGTGTGTCACTTGCGGAAGGTTTGATGATGAGCAATCTGTTCAAATCTGCATCACGTCAACCAGAAATTATTGGTCAATTGCGTAGTCTCTTGATTCTTGGTGTTGCCTTTGTCGAAGGTACTTTCTTTGTAACTTTGGCCATGGCCTTCGTTATTAAATAGACAACTCTATTTAGAAAAGGAGGTGTCAAACCTTGGAAGAAAGTGTGAATCCAACCCTAAATATTGGACCAGTATCCTTTGATTTGACCCTACTTGCCATGTCTCTTGTAACTGTTTTGACGGTCTTTGCCTTTGTCTATTGGGCAAGTCGCAAAATGACCCTTCGTCCAAAGGGCAAGCAAAATGCTCTGGAGATGATTTATGATTTTGTTATCGGTTTTACCAAGGGAAACATTGGGGAACATTATATGAAGGATTACTCTTTATTTTTGTTTTCTCTCTTTCTCTTTATCTTGGTAGCCAATAATATTGGCTTGATGGCAAAAATTCAGACAACAAACGGTTATAACTTATGGACTTCCCCAACGGCTAACCTTGGATATGACCTATCTCTTTCATTTTTGATCACCCTGATTGCTCATGTGGAAGGAATTCGTCGCCGAGGCATTAAGGAATACTTGAAGGCTTTTGCAACACCAGGATTTATGACCCCAATGAACCTCCTAGAAGAGGTGACTAATTTTGCATCCTTAGCGATTCGGATCTACGGGAATATTTTTGCTGGTGAAGTCTTAGCATCCTTGTTACTAAGCTTGTCGCAACTGGCCTTTTATTGGTATCCAGCAGCCTTTGTTGGAAGCATGTTATGGACAGCCTTTTCGATTTTCATTTCATGTATCCAAGCTTATGTATTTACCATGTTGTCTTCGATGTACATTGGTAAAAAAATAAACGGTGAGGAAGAGTAAGTAGAGGAGGAGTAGAAGATGGATTTAACTATTGGTACCATTATTGGTGACTTTATTCTGATCGCTGGTTCCTTCCTATTACTAATCTTTTTAGTAAAGAAATATGCTTGGGGCAATATTACCAGTATTTTGGATGCGCGTGCTGAAAAAATTACCAATGATATTGATGAAGCAGAAGCAGCTCGTCAAAAAGCTGAGGAACTAGCAAGGAAACGTGAAGAAGAGTTGGCAGGTAGCCGCAAAGAAGCTGCGTCTATCGTCGAAAATGCAAAGGAAGCTGCAGAAAAGAACAAATCTCAGATTCTTTCAGAAGCCACTCAAGAAGCAGTACGTTTGAAAGAAAGCGCAACAAGAAATTGCGCATAACAAAGAAGAAGCATTGAACAGTATCAAAGGCGATGTGGCAGATCTCACTGTCAATCTTGCCAGCAAATTGTTGAGCCAACAGCTGGATGCTGAAGCTCAACGCCAACTGATCGATCGCTATCTTGATGAATTAGGAGAAGCCTAATGGACAAAAAGCAACTGATGGTGATTGAGAAATATACCCAGCCTTTTGTTCAATTGGTCTTTGAAAAAGGAGAACAAGATCTTGTCTTTGAAAAATTGACCCAAATCAAGGGCATTTTTGAGGAGACTGGACTTGCGAACTTCTTAGCTCATATCGGTGTAGAGGATGAAGAGAAAGCAAAAAGTCTACGGCTTTTTCAACCCTCTGATTCACAATTACTCGACCATTTGATTGAAGTGGTTATTCTCAATCATCGTGAAGCCTTATTTTATGACATTGTAACGATTTGTTTGGAGCAGATTCAATTGCTGAGCAACGCTTTTGTCGTCACTGTTACGACGGTTGCTGGTTTGGATCCTGTTCAAGAGCAAAAGCTAATCCCCATTATCGAAAGAAAATTTGGGATTCAAGTTCGCTCGATCCAACAAAAGATCGATCCAGATTTAATTGGTGGCTTTGTCGTGACAGCCAATCATAAAACGTTGGATACCAGTCTCAAACACCAATTGCAAGTTATAAAATCTAAATTGAAATAGAAAGTGGTGTGAATTTTGGCGATTAACGCACAAGAAATCAGCGCTTTAATTAAGCAACAAATTGAAAATTTCAAGCCAAACTTTGACGTCACTGAGACAGGTGTTGTAACCTACATTGGTGACGGGATTGCCCGTGCTCATGGGCTTGAAAATGCCATGAGTGGTGAGTTGTTGATCTTTGAAAATGGCTCATACGGGATGGCCCAAAACTTAGAAACAACGGATGTCGGGATTATCATCTTGGGTGATTTCACGGATATTCGTGAAGGAGACTCTGTCCGTCGTACAGGTAAAATCATGGAAGTCCCGGCAGGAGATGCCTTGATTGGTCGTGTTGTCAATCCTCTAGGTCAGCCAGTGGATGGCTTGGGAGAAATCGTGACAGATAAATTCCGTCCAGTTGAAACGCCAGCTCCTGGTGTTATGCAACGGAAATCTGTCTCAGAACCTCTACAAACTGGTTTGAAAGCCATTGATGCCCTTGTTCCAATTGGACGTGGTCAACGGGAATTGATTATCGGGGACCGTCAAACAGGGAAAACTTCGATTGCCATCGATACTATCTTGAACCAAAAGGGGCAAGATATGATCTGTATCTATGTGGCGATTGGTCAAAAAGAATCAACAGTTCGGACGCAAGTAGAAACTCTCCGTAAATACGGAGCTATGGATTACACCATTGTGGTAACTGCTTCGGCCTCTCAACCGTCTCCATTGCTTTATTTGGCACCTTATGCTGGAGTTGCTATGGCAGAAGAGTTCATGTATAACGGTAAACATGTTTTGATCGTCTATGATGATTTGTCAAAACAAGCCGTAGCCTACCGTGAATTGTCCCTTCTTCTCCGTCGTCCACCAGGACGGGAAGCCTTCCCAGGGGATGTCTTCTATCTTCACAGCCGTTTGTTGGAACGTTCAGCTAAAGTTTCAGATGAATTGGGTGGAGGTTCTATTACAGCTCTTCCAATTATTGAAACACAGGCAGGCGATATTTCTGCTTACATCGCAACGAACGTAATTTCGATTACAGATGGTCAAATCTTCTTGCAAGATAGCCTCTTTAACTCAGGAATTCGTCCAGCCATTGACGCGGGATCATCTGTGTCACGGGTTGGTGGATCAGCCCAAATCAAGGCGATGAAGAAGGTTGCGGGGACTCTCCGTATTGACCTTGCTTCCTACCGTGAATTGGAAGCCTTCACGAAATTTGGTAGTGACTTGGATGCTGCAACCCAAGCGAAATTGAACCGTGGTCGTCGAACTGTTGAAGTATTGAAACAACCTGTTCATGAACCATTGACGGTTGAAAAACAAGTTGTGATCTTGTACGCCTTGACTCATGGTTTCTTAGATAGTGTTCCGGTAGATGACATTCTTCGTTTCCAAGAAGAGTTGTTTGATTACTTTGAAGCACATTATAATCAAATCTTTGAGACGATTCGTTCAACACATGATCTTCCAGCAGAAGAAGAACTGGATGCAGCCCTTACAGAATTTGTCAACCAGTCAAATTTCAAATAGAAATAGGAGTGGAAGATGGCAGTTTCATTAAATGATATAAAGAATAAAATTGCATCCACTAAAAATACCAGTCAAATTACCAATGCCATGCAGATGGTGTCTGCTGCTAAACTCGGGAAATCTGAGCAAGCAGCCAAGGATTTTCAGGTTTATGCCGCTAAGGTACGTAAGTTATTAACAGACTTGCTCCATGGACATGAAACAGAAAATGCCAAGTCCCATCCCATGTTGGTAAGTCGCCCGGTAAAAAAGACAGCTTATATCGTCATTACATCCGATCGTGGTTTGGTCGGGGGCTACAATGCCTCCATCCTTAAAAACATGATGGAAATGAAGACAGAATACCATCCAACTGGAGATGACTTTGAAGTCATCTGTATTGGAAGCGTCGGTGCGGATTTTTTCCGCGCCCGTGGGATTCAGCCGGTATATGAATTGCGTGGTTTGCCTGATCAGCCTAGCTTTAAGGAAGTTCGCAAGATCATTTCGAAAACAGTCCAAATGTATCAAGAAGGCTTGTTTGATGAGTTGTATGTCTGTTACAACCATCACGTCAACAGTTTGACTAGTCAAATGCGGGTGGAACAAATGCTTCCAATTATTGATTTGGACCCCAATGAAGCGGATGAGGACTATGTATTGAATCTAGAATTGGAATCTAGTCGAGATGCTATTTTGGATCAATTGCTCCCTCAATTTGCTGAAAGCATGATCTATGGTGCCATTATTGATGCTAAAACAGCTGAAAATGCTGCTGGGATGATGGCCATGCAAACTGCAACAGACAATGCCAAGAAAGTCATTGATGAATTAACGATTCAATACAACCGTGCTCGTCAAGCAGCGATTACACAAGAAATTACCGAAATCGTTGCTGGTGCTAGCGCCCTTGAATAGTTGTCGGATACAATTTTAAATACAAAAACAGATGCTCGAAAGAGAACTTTTGAGCAGTAGAAATTACTTAGAATAGGAGAATGACATGAGTTTAGGCAAAATTTCTCAGGTCGTAGGTCCCGTCGTAGACGTTGCCTTTTCCGTTGGAGATAAACTTCCTGAGATCAATAATGCGCTTGTAGTCTATAAAAATGACCAACAAAAATCAAAAGTCGTTCTTGAAGTAGCTTTGGAACTTGGTGATGGGGTCGTTCGGACTATCGCCATGGAATCAACCGATGGTTTAACACGTGGAATGGAAGTCTTGGATACAGGTCGTCCAATCTCTGTTCCTGTTGGAAAAGAAACCTTGGGACGTGTCTTCAATGTTCTTGGAGATACCATTGACTTGGATCAACCTTTTGCTGAGGATGCTCCTCGTGACTCCATCCACAAAAAAGCTCCATCCTTTGACGAGCTCTCTACTTCAGAAGAAATTCTTGAAACAGGGATCAAGGTTATTGACCTCTTGGCCCCTTACCTGAAAGGTGGGAAGGTCGGACTCTTCGGTGGTGCCGGAGTTGGGAAGACCGTCTTGATTCAAGAATTAATCCATAATATTGCCCAAGAACATGGTGGTATTTCTGTATTTACCGGTGTTGGGGAACGGACACGTGAAGGGAATGACCTTTACTGGGAAATGAAGGAATCTGGCGTTATCGAAAAAACAGCCATGGTCTTTGGACAGATGAACGAACCACCAGGAGCACGGATGCGTGTAGCCTTGACTGGTTTGACTATTGCGGAATACTTCCGTGATGTGGAAGGTCAAGACGTTCTCTTGTTTATCGACAATATCTTCCGTTTCACCCAAGCCGGATCAGAAGTATCAGCCCTTTTGGGACGGATGCCTTCTGCCGTTGGTTACCAACCGACCTTGGCAACTGAAATGGGTCAATTGCAAGAACGGATTACCTCAACCAAGAAAGGTTCTGTTACATCAATCCAGGCCATCTACGTGCCAGCCGATGACTATACAGACCCTGCCCCAGCAACAGCTTTCGCCCATTTGGACTCTACGACCAACTTGGAGCGTAAATTGGTTCAATTAGGGATTTACCCTGCCGTGGACCCATTGGCATCAAGCTCGCGTGCCCTTTCCCCTGACATCGTTGGAGAAGAGCACTATGCAGTGGCTTCTGAGGTCAAACGCGTCCTTCAACGCTACCATGAATTGCAAGATATCATTGCTATCTTGGGGATGGATGAATTGTCTGATGATGAAAAGACTTTGGTGGCTCGTGCCCGTCGTATCCAATTCTTCTTGTCTCAAAACTTTAACGTGGCGGAACAATTCACTGGTCAACCAGGTTCTTATGTACCAGTTGCAGAAACTGTTCGTGGCTTTAAGGAAATTTTGGATGGGAAGTATGACCACTTGCCAGAGGATGCTTTCCGTGGAGTCGGTTCGATCGAAGATGTGATTGCAAAAGCTGAAAAAATGGGATTCTAAGAAGAGGTGAAAGATGAGTCAAATGAACGTCCAAATCGTTACACCGGATGGACTGGTTTATGATCATCATGCCGCATTTGTATCTGTCAAGACAATTGATGGTGAATTAGGGATTTTACCTCATCATATCAATACCATTGCGGTTTTGGCTGTAGACCAAGTAAAGGTTCGTCGTGTCGACGATGACAAACATATTGATTGGATTGCAGTCAATGGTGGGATTATCGAAATAGTGGATAATGTCATTACCATTGTAGCGGATTCAGCTGAACGCGCCCGAGACATTGATATTAGCCGGGCTGAGCGTGCAAAATTGCGTGCGGAAAAGGCCCTTGAAGAAGCAAGAGATCAACATTCGATTGATATGGAGCGTCGTGCTAAGATCGCTCTTCAACGTGCTATTAACCGGATTAATGTCGGAAATCGGTTATAAAACACTTAAAATAAGGTGGTGGTTTTATCCTCACCTTTTTTTGTTGGGATCGAAAGGAAAGAATCAAAAGAAGAAAGTGGGAGTGAATTATGGTATAATAGCTGTATGATTCAAATGATTTTTAACCTTTCAAGCCATCTATTGTTTATCTTTTTTGCTTATTACCTTCTATTGAACTTGGTTCAATGGGAAAAGTTTTTAAAAGTAAATGCCGAAAATGCAGTTAAAATCCGATTTTTGATCTTGATGATTAGTGTTGGAATGGGCTATTTAGCCAGCTCGTTTTTTATCAGTGTGTATGAAATGAGTCGGCAGATTTTTATTGGCCAGTTCTAGCCACATTTTGTAAAAAATATGGTATGATAGAAGACGTGACTTTAAGAAATTGGAGAACAATCCCGTATGGAAAAAATAATCGTTAATGGTGGTAATAATCGACTGGTAGGAACAGTCAAAATCGAAGGGGCTAAGAATGCCGTCCTTCCTCTTCTTGCTGCAACAGTTCTAGCAAGTGAAGGTGTGACAACCTTGAAAAATGTACCAGTTTTATCGGATGTCTTCACAATGAACAATGTCGTTCGTGGACTCAATGCCCAGGTGACCTTCAACGAAGAAGAGAATACGGTTGTTGTAGATGCCCGAGCAGAATTGTCTGAGGAAGCACCCTATAAATATGTTAGCAAGATGCGGGCATCGATTGTTGTCCTTGGCCCTGTATTAGCACGGAATGGCCATGCCAAAGTTTCGATGCCTGGAGGCTGTACAATCGGTAGTCGTCCCATTGACCTCCACCTGAAAGGTCTGGAAGCCATGGGAGCTTCTATTACCCAAACAGCTGGTTATATCGAAGCGAAAGCAGACCGACTTCATGGAGCGCATATCTATATGGATTTCCCTTCTGTAGGTGCGACACAAAATATTATGATGGCCGCAACCTTGGCAGATGGAGTCACTGTAATTGAAAATGCAGCTCGAGAACCTGAAATTGTTGACCTAGCACTCTTACTTAATAAAATGGGGGCTAATGTCAAGGGGGCAGGGACAGAGACCTTAACCATCGTCGGAGTGGAGAGTTTGCATGGGGCGGACCATAATGTTGTGCAAGACCGCATCGAAGCTGGAACCTTTATGATTGGGGCAGCCATGACTGGTGGAGATGTCTTGATCGAAGATGCCATTTGGGAACACAATCGTCCCCTTCTTTCTAAGATGCAGGAGATGGGCGTGACGGTCACCGAAGAAGAAAATGGGATTCGAATTCAATCCGATATCAGCCAGCTTCGTCCAGTGACGGTTAAGACTCTTCCTTACCCGGGATTCCCAACCGATATGCAGGCTCAATTCACAGCCTTGATGGCTATGGCTAAAGGTGAGTCTACCATGATTGAAACCGTCTTTGAGAATCGTTTCCAACATTTGGAAGAAATGCGTCGGATGGGGGTTCATTCAGACATTATGCGCGATACAGCTCGCATCGTCGGAGGCGAAAGCTTCCAGGGAGCAGAGGTTATGTCGACCGATTTACGTGCGAGTGCAACGCTTGTTTTGATGGGATTAGTGGCAGAAGGAGAGACCAAAGTTAGCAAATTAAACCACTTAGACCGTGGCTATTACCAATTCCATGAAAAATTGGTGGCACTTGGTGCAGACGTGAAACGTGTAGAGGAAGCAGACGATGAAAACTAATCTTCGCTATGTAGGAAAACAGCTAGGAATTGTCCTTCTGTTAGCTGTGATCGGAATCATCATTTTTGCGGTTGGTTTGGTCATTGGCTATGGGGTGATTGGAGATGGAAAAAATCCATGGTCCATTCTCTCTCCAGATACCTGGTCAGAGATCATTGGAAAACTCACAGGCAAATAAGATGTAAAGAAAATTATTAAAAAAGGAGAGCAGCGAATCGAGTCAAAGACCCATCTAGCGCTGCTCTTTTTTGGAGAGAGGCATGACAAAACAAACAGTAACAAAACGTACCAAACAAACACTAGCTGGGTTTGTGGTGGCAACAGCCCTAGCAATCGGTGGTTATTATTTTAACCAACCGACGGTAAAAGAAGCGACAGATCAGGTTGTTTCCGTAGTGACCAGTAGCCAAAATGAAACGCCGAGTAAGGAATTAGCCAGCTCGGTGCTAACGAAATCCGCCCGTTCGCAATTGGGGAATGAGTTGGAATGGAATGGTGCTGGAGCCTTTGTCGTTAAGGGGAATCGAACAGATCTGGATGCTAGTGTTGCTAGTCAACCCTATGCGGATAACAAGACAAAAGAAGTGAATGGAAAGACTGTACCGACAGTTGCCAATGCCATCATGACCAGGGCGACTCGGCAGTACAGAGATCGCGATGCAACAGGAAGTGGTCAAACCGATTGGAAACCAGCAGGTTGGCATCAGGTCCACAATCTGTCCGGCGAGTATGACCATGCGGTGGATCGAGGCCACTTATTGGGCTATGCCTTGATCGGTAATCTCAAAGGGTTTGATGCTTCGACTAGTAATCCTAAAAATATCGCTGTCCAAACGGCTTGGTCCAATCAAGCCAATGATCCTCATTCTACTGGTCAAAACTACTATGAGACCCTAGTCCGAAAAGCACTGGATAAGAACAAGCGGATCCGCTATCGGGTCACCTTGATCTACAACCAGCCGGAAGATCTGATTCCATTAGGATCACAGATCGAAGCCAAATCGACTGATGGAAACCTTGAGTTTAATGTTTTTGTTCCCAATGTTCAAAGTGGGATTAGCCTGGATTACCAGACAGGAAAAGTAACCGTTCATCAATAAGCTGGAAAGTGGATTTGCTTAAGCTTTTTTTAAGCATGAGGTGTTACAATTGCATACCTTCTTTAAGAGAAAGGAGAATGTATGAGAACTATTTTTCGATTTGTCAGAGGAAGCCTTCGCATGGCTTGGAGCCTCTTTTGGGGATTTTTCTGGACAATTGCGATCAGCTTTCTAATCTTAGTGGGGATTCTCTATTTCACAGATTCTCCTAGTTCTGGTATGGATGGGGTTGGACGAGCCGCTCAAAAGTAGTCTATCAGGTTGGAAATTTATTTGGAGATCAGGGCTTTGCATCGCGCTTCGGAATGGCGCCCAGTTCACAAACAACCCAGACGGACAATCATGAGCATAGCGGTGCTCGCTGGGAAAAGGCCGAGGCTACAGTTTATCTAGATCCCAATATCAGTCAAACCTTTATAAAGGCTTATCGGGATGCTATTGAGGCTTGGAATCAAACTGGAGCCTTTACCTTTAAATTGGTCACAAATGAAAAAGAGGCCAATGTCGTCTTGACGGAGATGGACAATGCTTCGGTTTCTGCTGCAGGAGAGTCTGCCTCACAGACCAACCTCTTAACCAACCGCTTCACCCATATCACGATTCGTCTCAATCGCCATTATCTTTTAAATTATATCTATAACTACAGTTATGAACGAATTGTGAATACAGCTGAGCATGAGCTAGGGCATGCCATTGGCTTGGACCACAATGATGGAGAATCCGTCATGCAACCGGCTGGCTCTTTCTATAGTATTCAAGATTCTGATGTGGAAGCAGTCCGACAATTATACAAGGAAGATTGAGATACAATTGATCATTGAAAAGTTCTGGGCCCCAAGGGCTCAGGATTTTTTTGATGGCTCGTCTTCCCTTGTTTAATCCGTAAAAAGATAGTAAAATAGGAACATGATTATTTTACAAGCCAACAAAATTGAACGCTCTTTTGCAGGGGAGGTTCTTTTTGATAACATCAGCCTGCAAGTGGATGAACGGGACCGTATTGCCCTGGTCGGAAAGAACGGCGCAGGCAAGTCTACGCTCTTGAAAATCTTGGTCGGAGAAGAAGAGCCGACCTCAGGAGAAATCAATAAAAAGCGGGATCTTTCCCTCTCTTATCTGGCCCAGGATAGTCGCTTTGAGTCGTCCAACACCATCTACGATGAAATGCTCCATGTCTTTGATGATCTCCGTAAGACAGAGAAAACCTTACGGCAAATGGAGCTTGAAATGGGGGAAAAAACTGGGGCTGATTTAGAAAAACTCATGCAGGATTATGACCGGCTATCGGAAGACTTCCGTCAAGCGGGTGGCTTCACCTACGAGGCAGATATCCGTGCTATTCTAAACGGATTTAAGTTCGATGAGTCTATGTGGCAGATGAAGATTGAAGAGCTATCAGGAGGGCAAAATACCCGTCTAGCTATGGCCAAAATGCTCTTAGAAAAACCAAATCTTTTGGTGCTGGATGAGCCAACCAACCACTTGGATATTGAGACCATTGCCTGGTTGGAAAACTACTTGGTCAATTATAGTGGGGCCCTTCTCATTGTCAGCCACGACCGGTATTTCCTAGATAAGGTCGCTACCATTACCTTGGACTTGACCAAGCATTCTTTGGACCGCTATGTTGGCAATTACTCCAGCTTTGTCGAGCAAAAAGAGCAAAAACTCCTGACCGAAGCCAAGAACTACGAGAAGCAACAAAAAGAAATCGCTGCTCTCGAAGACTTTGTTAATCGCAATTTAGTGCGGGCTTCGACCACCAAGCGGGCCCAGTCTCGTCGCAAGCAGTTGGAAAAAATGGAGCGCCTAGACAAGCCCGAAGCTGGGACCAAGTCTGCCCATATGACCTTCCATTCTGATAAGACCTCTGGCAATGTCGTTTTGACAGTAGAAGAGGCAGCTGTCGGCTATGACGATCAAGTCCTATCAGAGCCCATCAATCTGGATATCCGCAAGATGAACGCGGTCGCTATTGTAGGACCAAATGGGATCGGGAAGTCTACCTTGATTAAATCCATCGTTAGACAGATTCCTTTTATCAAGGGGGGAAGCCCGTTTTGGAGCCAATGTCGAGGTGGGCTACTATGACCAGACCCAAAGTAAGCTAACCCCTCACAACAGTGTCTTGGATGAGCTCTGGAACGACTTTAAACTGACACCCGAAGTAGAAATTCGCAATCGTCTGGGAGCCTTCCTGTTCTCAGGAGATGATGTCAAGAAAACCGTCGGTATGCTGTCAGGTGGAGAGCGGGCGCGCCTGCTCTTGGCTAAATTGTCCATGGAGAATAACAATTTCTTGATTCTCGATGAGCCGACCAACCACTTGGACATCGATAGCAAGGAAGTACTGGAAAATGCCTTGATTGATTTTGACGGGACCCTGCTTTTTGTCAGCCACGACCGCTACTTTATCAATCGGGTAGCCACCCAAGTCTTAGAACTCTCAGAAGAGGGCTCGACTCTTTACCTAGGAGACTATGATTATTATCTGGAGAAAAAGCAGAGTTAGAGGCCCTTGCTGCAGCGCAAGCAGAAGCGGTGCCCACTTCTTCAACGGAAGAAGTCACCAGCAATGATTATCATCTGCAAAAGCAAAATCAAAAGGAACTCCGTAAAATCACTCGTCGCATTGAGCAATTGGAAGCGGAGATGGAAGAGCTGGATCAAAAACTCCAAGCCATTACCGAAACCATGCATAACACCAATAATGCAGAAGATTTAGTTCAACTGCAAAGCGAGCTTGACCAATTGACCATCCAGCAGGAAGCGGTTATGGAAGAGTGGGCAGAATTGTCAGAGCAGGTGGAATAAATGGAAGATTTAGCGGAGAAAGTGTAGTTTTCTAATTTGCCTAAGGAGAACACTATGACGACTGAAAATGATTGGTTTATGAAGCAGATTAAAGGTGTAGCCGATATAATTGGTACAACTTTGCGCCTACAGATTCAGAATTTAGATTTGGGGCAGTATGAGGATGAGGAAGGAAGACTCATCAACGGGGCTCACTATCTTCAGCAAGTTTTAGAAGAACAGCGCTTTGCAGAGGCCATTTCTTTTGTTGAAGAGCAGATGAAACGCCTACCTCTTCATCAGTATGATCTATTGGTTGATTGGCTGATTTCTTACTTAAGACAATTAGATTTTTCCGTTAAAGAAGTTCACGGATTCTATGAAGGATACTTGCAAGAGTTAGAAAGGTACTTAAAGGAATTTAAGTGGTAATCAAATGGAAGATTTAGGCAAAGTTTTTCGTGAATTTCGAATCAGTAAAAATTATTCGTTAAAAGAAGCTGCAGGAGAAGCCTGCTCGACCTCTCAGTTATCCCGCTTTGAATTGGGGGAGTCGGATCTAGCTGTCTCGCGTTTTTTTGAGATATTAGACAATATCCATGTGACGATTGAGAATTTTATGGATAAGGCCAGAAATTTTCAACACCATGAGCATGTGGCCTTGATGGCCCAGATTATTCCTCTTTACTATTCAAATGATATTACTGGTTTTCAAAGGCTTCAAGGAGAACAACTTGAAAAGGCTAAAAGTTCGACCAATCCTCTTTATTTTGAATTGAACTGGATTTTGTTACAAGGGCTGATTTGCCAGAGAGATGCCAGCTACACGATGAAACAGAGTGATCTGGACAAGGTGGCGGATTATCTCTTTCAAACGGAAGAGTGGACCATGTATGAGTTGATCCTCTTTGGCAATCTTTACAGCTTTTATGATGTGGATTATGTCACTCGGCTTGGTAGAGAAGTGATGGAGCGTGAAGATTTCTACAAGGAAATTGGTCGCCATCGAAAACTGGTCTTGATTCTAGCTCTGAATTGTTACCAGCATTGTTTAGAACACCGTTCTTTTGAAAATGCTAGTTATTTTGAAGCCTATGTGGAAAAGATTATCGGCAAGGGAATTAAACTCTACGAACGCAATGTCTTTCATTACCTCAAGGGATTTGCCCTCTATCAGAAGGGGCAAAAGAAAGAAGGCTGTCAGCAAATGCAGGAAGCCATGAATATTTTTGATGTGTTGGGACTACCAGAGCAGGTAGCTTACTATCAAGAACACTTTGATAAATTTGTAATAGATGAATGTTCCTAAATAAGCAAGAGATAAAGGAGATTTTATGAACCGACATGCGGTCCAATTAATTAGTCGTGGGGCGATTAACAAAATTGGAAATATGCTTTATGATTATGGGAATAGTGTCTGGCTGGCCTCAATGGGGACTATAGGAAAGACGGTATTAGGAATCTATCAGATTTCTGAGTTAGTGACAGGGATTCTCGTCAATCCTTTTGGAGGAGTAATTTCAGACCGTTTTTCTCGTCGCAAGATTTTGATGACGACTGACTTGGTGTGTGGACTCCTTTGTTTAGCGATTTCTTTTATCAGAAATGATCGTTGGATGATTGCGGCACTGATTTTTGCCAATATTGTTCAGGCCATTGCCTTTGGTTTTTCTCGACCTGCCAATAAAGCCATTATCACAGAGGTGGTAGAGAAAGAAGAGATTGTAACCTATAATGCGCACTTGGAGTTGGTCTTACAGGTTGTTAGTGTCAGTTCACCCGTGTTTTCTTTCCTAGTTCTACAATTTGCCAGTCTCCATGCGACCCTCTTACTAGATGCGTTGACCTTTTTCATTGCCTTTGTCCTAGTAGCATTCCTTCCGAAAGAAGAAGCCAAGGTTCAAGAAAAGAAACAGTTTACGGGAAAAGATATCTTTTCTGATATCAAGGAGGGGTTAGACTATATCTGGCATCAGAAAGACATTTTCTTTCTCCTCTTGGTGGCCTCCGGCGTTAATTTCTTTTTTGCGGCTTTTGAGTTTTTACTTCCCTTTTCCAATCAACTTTACGGAGTCAAGGGGGCTTATGCGACTATTTTAACACTGGGTGCAATTGGATCTATTCTAGGAGCACTTGTTGCCAATAAAATTGCATCAAGTATGAAAACTCTCCTGTTTTTACTGATTCTGGCAGGGGTTGGAGTGTTCATGATGGGCTTGCCTCTTCCGCCTTATCTTTCCATTTCGGGAAATTTGGTCTGTGAATTTTTTGTGACCATTTTCGATATCCACGTTTTTAGTCAAGTGCAAACCAAGGTGGAAGATGATTATCTGGGGAGAGTCTTGAGCACGATTTATACTTTGGCTGTTCTCTTTATGCCCATTGCCAAAGGGTTGATGACTTGGTTACCAAGTGTCCGAGTAGAATCCTTTCTCCTGATTGGAGCTGGAGTTATTCTCTTTTCACTCTTAGCTCAGCTAGTAGCTAAGCAGCTTCAATCAAAAGAACAGTAGGTATCCTTTTATAAAATTGCAATCTATTATTTTTCCCAAATAAGGGACAAAATGAAAACCTCTTTCATGAACTGATACAATAGTTTCAGAAAATGAAGGAGGTTTTTGTATGAAGCGACATGCAGTCCAATTAATTGCTCGTGGTGCGATCAATAGAATGGGAAATATGCTCTATGATTATGGGAATAGTGTCTGGCTGGCCTCGATGGGGACGGTAGGAAAGACAGTATTGGGGATTTATCAGATTTCTGAACTTGTGACCTCCATTCTAGTTAATCCATTTGGAGGCGTGATCTCAGATCGTTTTTCCCGTCGCAAGATTTTGATGACGACCGACATGGTTTGTGGCCTTCTTTGTTTGGGCATTTCTTTTATTCGAAACGATCGCTGGATGATTGCGGCTTTGATTTTTGCCAATATTGTCCAGGCCATTGCCTTCGCTTTTTCTAGAACTGCCAATAAAGCCATTATTACAGAGGTGGTAGAGAAAGACGAGATTGTGACTTATAATTCACACTTAGAGCTAGTTTTACAGGTTATTGGTGTCAGTTCTCCCGTGTTCTCTTTTCTTGTTTTACAATTTGCTAGTCTCCATGCGACCCTCTTACTGGATGCGCTGACCTTTTTCATCGCTTTTGTTTTGGTGGCATTCCTTCCGAAAGAAGAAGCCAAGGTTCAAGAAAAGAAAGGGTTTACGGCAAAGGATATTTTTTTTCTGATATAAAGGATGGATTGCACTACATCTGGCAGCAGAAAGACATTTTCTTTCTCTTGTTGGTTGCTTCCAGTGTCAATTTCTTTTTTTGCAGCTTTTTGAGTTTTTTTACTTCCCTTTTCCAATCGACTTTACGGAGTCAAGGGGGCTTATGCGACCATCTTAACCTTGGGAGCTATCGGGTCCATTATCGGAGCCTTGATCGCCAATAAATTTAAATCAAGCATGGAGATGCTTCTCTTCTTATTGATTTTAACAGGAGTAGGAGTATTCATGATGGGCTTACCTCTTCCTCCTCTCCTTTCCTTTTCTGGAAATTTAGTCTGTGAACTCTTTATGACGATTTTTTTAATATCCACTTTTTTTACCCAAGTGCAAACCAAGGTGGAAGGAGACTATCTAGGCAGGGTCTTAAGCACCATTTTTTTACCCTGGCCATTCTCTTTTATGCCCATCGCCAAAGGCTTGATGACTTGGTTGCCAAGCGTCCGAGTAGAATCCTTTCTCCTGATTGGCGCTGGCGTCATTCTCTTTTCCTTCCTAGCCCAACTAGTAGCCAAGCAGCTACCATCAAAAAAAGTCATTAGATCAGCATGAAGAGGCTGGGACAAAAGTCCCTAGCCTCTCAATTGTCATTGGATTGTCGAGCAAGACGCAGTGGTTGAGTGGGCTCTACTACGCTGATTTCATCAGCTTTTACAGCCCTACTCAACTGTGCGGATGTGGGACGACGAAATCGAATTCTAACGAATTACCGATTTCTGTCCCACTCTCAGTTTTCGATTTGTTTGATTTTTTTCTTCGTTATCACCTGACATCTTTTTGTCCTAGTTGTTTTTTTCGCGGATTTTAATTCATGTTTTAATGAGAAATTTTTGGAAGGCTGACTAAGAAAGTCACTAGCGAACCGAGAAGGACACAGATCAGAATCAAAATGATGAGAGGGAGTTTAAATTGGACCAGCAAAAAGTTCACAGTCACCGTTTGCATATTGGCCAAGGAAATAATTGCAATGAGCAGTACAGAAATCAGTAGTGCAACATATTGTAGTTTTTCGTTTATTCATTTTGTCTCCTTATTTTTTTCTAATTCAGCCTTGCTTTTCACATCAGCGTATTCTTCTGCTTTTTTTCAAGGCTTAAGATATCATTGTAAGTCGCTAGGTCGATGTCTTGCCCATATTTTTTTCTTAAGAGCTGTTGTCACCAAGCGATAGGCCAAATTGGCGTTACGAGAGAGGATAGGGCCGTGGAAGTAGCTGCCAAAGACGTTCTTGTAATGAACGCCTTCGCACCCATCTTCTTTGTTGTTCCCATTTCCGTAGACGACCTTGCCCAGCGGTTTTTCATCCTCCGCCAAGAAGGTCCGACCTTGGTGGTTTTCAAAGCCATAGTAGGTTTCATTAAACTCTTCGTTATGGATCTTGATATCGCCAATATAACGGTTGTTTTCTTGGTTGAGAGTGTAATGCCCCATAATACCAAGGCCTTCAATGCGTTTGCCAGAAGCTTCAATGTAGTACTGGCCTAGAAGTTGAAAGCCACCACAGATAGCAAGGACCACACCATCGTCATGAATAAAGCGCTCGAGGTCTTCTTTTATCTGGTAGATCTTCTGATACAATGGTCTGTTCGTAATCTTGGCCTCCACCGAAAAAGGCAATATCGTAGACTTCTGGATCAAAGCGGTCTTTGAGAGAAACGATATCCACAGTGACATGAGCACCAAGCTTCTCCGCAACGTACTTGAGCATGAGGATATTTCCATTATCTCCATAGGTATTCATCAGATTCCCATAAAGATGGGCGATTCTCAATTCGTATTGGTAGGTTTCCTGATCAGGGGATTGTAGTGAAGTGTAGGTCATTAATTCATCTCCTTTTCAATCAGGTGTTCTTGAGCTAGAAGTTCACGGAATTCTAGCATGGCCGTATAGGTGGCTAAAATATAAGCGTGAGGGGTTTCCTGTTGCTGGATGCGTTGGAAGACTCCTTTTAATTCAGCCGTTTCTGTGATCTTTTCAGCAGGATAACCTGTAACCCGAAGTCGTCGAGCGATTTCAGAGTGGCGCACCCCTCCAGCATTGATCTCAGGAATGTCCATCTGAGTGATTTTTTCAAAATCCGCATCCCAGATCCAACTGGTGTCGATCCCGTCAGCGTAGTTAGCATTGAGAAGAACGGACAGGCTGAAGGCATAGGGCGCCAGCTTAATCATTTCAATGGCTTGGGTCGCACCAACCGGATTTTTAATCAGGACTAAGGTGCATTCCTTGTCCCCGATCTTAAAGGTTTCCTGACGACCAAAGACAGCCTTGCTCTTTTCAAAACCGCGCTTAATGACGTCCGGACTTACCTCAAAATAATGAGCCACAGCAACTGCAGCAAGGGCATTATAAATATTATAGAGACCCCCAATATTGATGTGGTAGTTTGTCCCGTTGATCTTAAAGTGAGAAGAAGTATTGGTTAGCTCGGTCAATTCATCGACAGCGACTGTCAAAGGAGGACGGTGGAGCCACAGTGTTCACAAATATAGTCGCCAAGGTTAGCATAGGTATTGAGCTTGTACTGGAGAATATTATGACAATGCGGGCAGAGGATTCCTTCCGTATTGTAATGGGCTAGTTGTGGCTCTGATTTGTCTGTATCAAATCCATAATACTGGATTGGATTGGATAAGGTTTGACTGTTAAAGAGCGGACTATCACCATTTAACAAGACTGTTGCAGTTGGAACCTTTTGAATGGCATCCAAAATCATCTGGTAGGTTGTATAGATTTCCCCATAGCGGTCCATCTGGTCCCGGAAAATATTTGTGACCACAAAAAGGCTGGGCTGGATGTAATCACAAATCCGAGAGAGACTAGCCTCGTCGATTTCAAGTACCGCAATAGGGCGATTTGATTTGGAATGTTTGGCCCGTAAGAAGGTCGTCGTGATTCCCGAGATCATATTGGCCCCACTTGGATTGGTTAAAATCGGTCCAAAAGCTTCTTGGAGGATGCCAACTGTTAGCGCAGTGGTCAAGGTTTTTCCATTTGTCCCCGTAATCACAACAATCTCATAGTTTTTTGCCAATTGACTGAGAATATCTTTATCAAATTTAAGGGCTAATTTACCTGGTAGAGTCGATCCACGTCCCATTTTTTCAAGGATAGAGCCGGAAAGTTTACCTGCTAGAACGCCCAAGGTTGTTTTTATCTTCATAAATCATATTTTATCATAAAAAGCATCAGAAGGTTACAGAAAAATCTGTTGAAACATGTTATAATAGGTTGATGTCTTTTAGAGAAGTGGTAGGTATGAGAATATGAACGTTCAACAGTTTACAAATCCACAATTTTGGACCAGTTTGTTCCCGAATTGGTGGAGTATCGTTATCAATATCATCGATATTGCCCTGGTAGCTTGGTTGTTGTATTTTTTGATCAAGGCTATTGTAGGTACCAAGATCATGATTTTGGTGCGTGGTGTTATTATCTTTTTCCTGGTTCAGTTTTTAGCGAATTTCTTAGGTTTAACCACCATTTCGTGGTTGATTAATCAAGTGATTACTTATGGGGTCATCGCTCTGGTTGTGATTTTCTCCCCTGAGATTCGGATTGGCTTGGAGCGCCTAGGTCGTGCAACAGAATTCTTTATGACGAGTGAAGTCAGTCAGGAAGAAAAGATGGTTCAGGCCTATGTCAAGGCAGTAGCTTATATGAGCCCACGTAAGATTGGAGCCTTGGTAGCCATTCAGGGTGCTAGAACACTTCAAGAATATATTTCTACAGGGATTCCTTTAGAAGCGGATATTTCAGGAGAGTTATTAATCAATATTTTTATTCCCAATACGCCCCTGCATGATGGAGCCGTCATTGTCCGCAATGACAAAATTGCCGTTTCATGTGCCTATCTGCCCTTGACAGAAAACACTGGAATTTCAAAAGAATTTGGAACCCGGCACCGCGCAGCGATCGGCTTGTCTGAAGTCTCTGATGCCTTTACCTTTGTAGTATCTGAAGAAACTGGTGGCATCTCAGTGACCTATAATGGGACCTTCTATCATGATTTGAGCTTAGAAGAGTTTGAAATCAATTGAGAACCTTCTTGGTTCCTGAAGAGAATAAACCGATGAGTTGGAAAGGACGTCTATTTGGGAGGGGCACAAAATGAGATCAAAAAAAGAATTTCTTTATGTTTTCGCCTCCGTTTTGTTGTCCTTTATTTTGTTTATCAATGCGTCTTCCTTTAATTTTCAAAATAATAGTAGCGCCAGACAAGTGAGTTCAGAGACCTATACCAATACCTTGACCAATATTCCAATTGATGCCAAGTACAATGACAAGAAATATTTTGTCAGTGGGTTAACATCAGAGGTAACGGTCTTTCTAAAGGGTTCAAATCGTGTTGCTCTTGCTAGTGAGATGCAACCGGGAACTCGGAAGTTTCGGGTAGTAGCGGATCTTCGCAATGTCAAGGAAGGCACTGTCGAAGTTCCTTTAATTGTGGAAGATCTTCCGGCCGGTTTGACAGCGACCGTAGAGCCTCAGAAAGTTTCTGTCAAAATAGGGAAGAAATCGAAAAAAACCTTTGCTGTCAGAGCAACGATTCCAGAAAATCAAATTGTAGATGGAATCACGGTAACGGATATTTCTCTGGAAACCACTAAAGTAGAAGTGACGAGTGATCAAGAAACCTTAAGTCGCATTGATCATGTTCAAGCAGTCTTCCCATCTAGTGAGACCATCAGTGGAAATTATAGTGGAACCCTTTCCTTAAATCCAGTAGATGCTCAAGGAGATGGTCTACCTGGTTTGGTCAATCCGAGTGAAACACGGATTCAAGTGACTACAAAGACTAGTTCGTCGACGTCAAGCTCCAGCAGCTCATCGTCGACGTCCTCCAGTTCAAGTAATTAGAAAGTAAAAAGGTAAAAAAGAATGGGTAAATATTTTGGAACGGACGGTGTCCGTGGAGAAGCAAATGTAGAATTAACACCAGAATTGGCTTTTAAGTTGGGCCGTTTTGGAGGCTATGTATTAAGTCAACATGAAGAAGAAACTCCTTTAGTGTTTGTTGGGCGTGATACGCGTATTTCAGGTGAATTGCTAGAGCATGCTTTGATCGCGGGATTATTATCAGTCGGCATTCGTGTCTATAAGTTAGGTGTGATTGCAACACCAGGAGTTTCCTATCTAGTTCGTACTGAAAAGCTAGCGCTGGAGTGATGATCTCTGCCAGCCACAATCCGGCATTGGATAATGGGATTAAATTCTTTGGAGGCGATGGTTTCAAATTGGATGACGATCGTGAACTAGAAATTGAAGCTTTGCTTGATGCTGCAGAAGATACTCTTCCTCGTCCAAGTGCGCAAGGTTTAGGAACAGTGATGGAATATCCAGAAGGTTTGCGTAAGTATCAAGAGTTCCTTGTCTCGACAGGGGTGCAATTAGAGGGCATGCATGTTGTCTTGGATACAGCAAATGGAGCAGCCTCTACCAGTGCCCGTCAAATCTTTGCGGATTTGGGAGCTCAATTGACTGTCATCGGTGAAAATCCAGATGGTTTGAATATCAATGATGGGGTCGGTTCTACACATCCAGAACATTTGCAAGAAAAAGTGAAAGAAGTGGGTGCAGCGATTGGTCTTGCCTTTGACGGAGATAGCGATCGGTTGATTGCTGTGGATGAAAATGGAGAGATCGTAGACGGGGATAAGATCATGTACATCATCGGTTCGTATCTTTCAAGCAAGGGCTTGCTCGAAAAAAATACGATCGTTACAACCGTCATGTCCAATCTCGGATTCCACAAGGCTTTAGATGCGAAGGGAATTCAAAAAGAAATCACAGCTGTTGGAGACCGTTATGTGGTCGAAGAAATGCGCAAATCTGGATACAACCTTGGTGGGGAACAGTCCGGTCATGTGATCATCATGGATTACAACACGACTGGTGATGGTCAATTAACAGGAGTTCAATTGACCAAAATCATGCAAGAAACTGGTAAGAAATTATCTGAATTGGCCGCTGATGTGACGATTTATCCGCAAAAACTCGTCAATATCCGAGTTGAAAATAGTATGAAAGACAAGGCGATGGAAGTTCCAGCCATTCGTGAAATCATTGAAAAAATGGAAACCGAGATGGCAGGAAATGGTCGCATCCTTGTCCGTCCAAGTGGTACTGAACCGCTGCTACGTGTTATGGCAGAAGCTCCTACCGACCAAGAAGTCGATTACTATGTGGATACCATTGCAGCAGTTGTTCAAGCAGAAATTGGTCTTTAAATCTATAAAAAATAGCTCGCAAACAGGCGAGTAGAGGAGGACGTTATGAAACAGTTCCGTCAAATTGTATGGTCACTTGTCTTAGTGCTAACGATTGTATTGGCAAGTGCTTTTACGAAAACAATTCAGGCCGCAGAAGTCTCGTCTTATACACAGACAGCAAGCTTAACGAAAGATGGCAATCCTTTAACGAATGGAAGCAAGGTGTTGACAAATGAAAAATTGTCAGCGAACATTTCTTTGACCTTCCCTGATTCGCAAGCCATTCAAGCTGGTGATACCTTAACACTTAGCTTACCAAAAGAATTAACCCTCTACACGGCCTTGGAATTCAATGTTCTTGAGGAAGGCCAATCAAATGGTCAGACTGTGGGGAAAGCTGTGGTTGACACTGGTAAGAAAACAGTGACTGTTACCTTTAATGATTATTTCGTATCTCATCCACTGAATAAACGAGTTGCCTTGCATTTTGATGTGAAAGTAGACTCCGAAGTGGTTACTAAAACATCCCCAATCCAATTTAAACTTGGAAATACAGACTTTTCATTGAATTATGAAAAGACAGATGGGGAGGCTGGCGAATACGAGATGAAATACGGCTACCAAGATAAGTCTGATCCAACCATTATTAAATGGCGGATTATCTTAAATGCCCGTCAAGATATGCTTCGTGGAATGGTCATTAAAGACCAATTTGGAGATGGTTTGACACTGGTAGAAGGTAGTTTCCGTGCGGTTCGCTTTAGTCCAGTAGATGGTGGCATTAGAAATGAAGCCCATATTTTAACTCTGCCAGTTTTAGATAATTTCAGTAAAAAAGCTGTCTTCGATAAGAATGCAGCTGGTCAGATTACTGGATTTACCATTAACTTTGGAGATAACTACAACTGGCCAATGTATATTGAATATTCGACCAAAGTTGCTCCTGGTACAAAAGTAGGTGATCTTGTTCATAACACGCTAACATGGACAGCAACCAATTTCCCAGCAGCTCGTAGCTTAACCCGCGAAGTGAGATTAGAATCGGGAGCTGGCGAAGGGTTGGGTGAGAAAGAACAAACCCCACCAACACCAGATCCAGAGCCATCTAAACCCCAACCGGATCCAAAACCAAGTCCAGATCCAGAGCCATCTAAACCCCAACCGGATCCAAAACCAAGTCCAGACCCAGAGCCATCTAAACCTCAACCGGATCCAAAACCACATCCAGATCCAAAGCCATCTAAATCCCAACCGGATCCAAAACCAAGTCCAGACCCAGAGCCATCTAAATCCCAAACAGAATCGAAATCGTCAAACTCATCATCAACTTCTGTCAAAGAAGAAGAAGCTCCAAAACCTGGTAAGAAAAAAGTTCTTCCAAGTACAGGTGAAAAGATGACACCGGTTGTTCTTGTGATGGGTGTCTTACTGGCAGTTCTTTCTGTTAGTGTTTTACGAGTAAGAAAAGATTCTTAAATCTATCCATAAGAGGCTGAGACAAAAGTCCTAGCCTCTTTTTGATGTTGGATTGTCGAGCAAGACGCAGTGGTTGAGTGGGCTCTACTACGCTGATTTCATCAACTATTACAGGCCTACTCAACTGTTCGGAGGTGGGACGACGAAATCGAATTCTAACGAATGACCGATTTCTGTCCCACTCTCTTTTGTGTAGGCTCGATTTGAAAAATCCCCTATTTCGTGGTAAAATAGGGCTAATGAATTTATAGTAATCGAGGTAGAAACAGTGGCTTTTGGAGATAACGGAAAACGTAAAAAAACATTATTTGAAATGATCACCATGGTGGTTATTGTGATCATGTTGATTGTCACCGTTGGTGCAATCTTTGCAACAGCAATTGGTGCCCTTTCTTATTAAGGCGCGCACATAGATATAAAGGAAATCATTTATTTATGAGTATGTTTTTAGATACAGCCAAGATTAAGGTCAAGGCTGGAAATGGCGGCGATGGCATGGTCGCCTTCCGTCGTGAAAAGTATGTTCCCAATGGCGGACCTTGGGGAGGTGATGGAGGACGCGGAGGCAATGTCATCTTCGTTGTAGACGAAGGCTTGCGCACGCTGATGGACTTCCGCTATAACCGGCATTTTAAAGCTCAAAATGGTGAGAAGGGGATGACCAAAGGTATGCACGGACGGGGAGCAGAAGACCTCTATGTGCGAGTACCGCAAGGGACAACTGTCCGAGATGCGGAGACTGGTAAGGTCATTACCGACTTAGTTGAAAATGGGCAAGAATATATTGTAGCCCATGGCGGACGTGGAGGACGCGGAAATATCCGTTTTGCAACTCCTAAGAATCCAGCGCCTGAGATTTCAGAAAATGGGGAACCAGGTCAGGAACGCGAACTCGAATTAGAACTCAAAGTCTTAGCGGATGTTGGTTTGGTTGGCTTCCCATCAGTAGGGAAATCAACTCTTCTCAGTGTGATTACTTCTGCTAAGCCAAAAATTGGAGCTTATCATTTTACAACCATCGTTCCAAATTTGGGAATGGTTCGGACACCGTCAGGTGAGTCCTTTGCAGTTGCAGACCTTCCTGGATTGATCGAAGGGGCTAGCCAAGGTGTCGGTCTGGGTACCCAATTCCTTCGCCACATCGAGCGTACCCGTGTTATCTTGCATGTCATCGATATGTCAGCGAGTGAAGGACGCGATCCTTATGAAGATTACGTTCAAATCAACAAGGAGCTTGAAACCTATAATCTTCGCTTGATGGAGCGACCACAGATTATTGTCGCTAATAAAATGGATATGCCAGAGAGCCAAGAAAACTTGAAAGAGTTCAAGAAAAAATTGGCTGTCAATTACGACGAATTTGATGAATTGCCACAGATCTTCCCAATCTCTAGTTTGGCCCATCAAGGCTTGGACAATTTGTTGGAAGCAACAGCAGACTTGTTAGATAAAACACCAGAATTCCTCTTGTATTCAGAAGAAGATATGGCGCAAGAAGAAGTCTACTATGGCTTTGATGAGGATCAACCAGCCTTCGAAATCAATCGAGATGATGATGCTTCTTGGATCTTGTCTGGTGATAAGTTAGAAACTCTTCAATATGACCAATTTTGATCGGGATGAGTCTGTCATGAAATTTGCGCGTCAATTGCGTGGAATGGGTGTCGATGAAGCTCTTCGAGCACGTGGTGCTAAAGACGGCGATATCGTTCGAATCGGTAAATTCGAATTTGAATTTGTTGACTAGTTAGAGATAAAGAGGAGAAGAAGATGGGAGATAAACCTATATCCTTTCGTGATAAAGACGGAAATTTTGTCTCTGCTGCAGACGTTTGGAATGCAGAAAAATTGGAAGAACTCTTTAATACGCTAAACCCGAAGCGCAAATTGCGCTTACAGAGGGAAAAAGTAGCAAAAGAAAACCAGCAAAAGTAAATAGACTTGGAGAATACTATGGCAAAAACAATTCATACAGATCAAGCACCTGCAGCAATTGGACCTTATGTTCAAGGGAAAATAGTAGGCAATCTTCTCTTTGCAAGTGGACAAGTTCCCTTGTCGCCTGAAACAGGGGAAATCATTGGCGAAACCATCCAAGAACAAACAGAGCAAGTCTTAAAGAACATTGGGGCTATTTTGGAAGAGGCTGGGACAGACTTTGACCACGTGGTGAAAACCACTTGTTTCTTAAGTGATATGAATGACTTTGTACCTTTTAATGAGGTCTATAAAACAGTCTTTACCACAGAGTTTCCAGCTCGGTCTGCTGTTGAAGTAGCACGCCTGCCACGTGATGTGAAGGTTGAAATTGAAGTTATTGCGGAAATCAAGGCCTAATAACCATTCAAAGACAAAAAGACAGAGTGGAAAGCAGGAAACTGTAGGCCACTCTGTTTTATTTTGGGAGGAGAAAATGACAGAAAGTAAGATTCAACTAGTCATGGTAACAGGGATGAGCGGTGCTGGCAAGACCGTCGCTATCCAATCGTTTGAGGATTTGGGTTACTTTACCATCGATAATATGCCACCGGCGCTCTTGCTGAAATTTATTGAGCTCATGCGTCATAGCCCGGATAACAATAAATTAGCCGTTGTTGTGGACATGCGAAGCCGTTCTTTTTTCAATGAAATTCGCACGATTTTGGACGAATTGGACAACCAAGAAGACCTCGATTTCAAGGTTTTGTTCTTGGATGCTACTGACAGTGAGTTAGTAGCACGATACAAGGAAACACGTCGTAGCCACCCACTAGCAGCAGATGGCCGTGTTTTAGATGGGATTACCTTAGAGCGAGAGCTCTTGTCTCCTTTGAAAAATATCAGTCAAAATGTGGTGGACACGACTGAATTGACACCCCGTAATCTGAGAAAAACGATTGCAGAACAATTTGCCAGTCAAGACAATCAGCCAGATTTTCGGGTTGAGATTATGTCATTTGGTTTCAAATACGGCCTTCCGATCGATGCTGACCTCGTGTTTGACGTGCGTTTTCTTCCAAATCCCTACTATAAATTGGAACTTCGGAATTTAACCGGTCAAGATCCAGCTGTCTATGATTATGTCATGGATCACCCTGAATCAGAGGACTTTTACCGTCATCTCCATGACTTAATCGTTCCTATTTTACCGTCTTATAAACGAGAAGGTAAATCCGTTCTCACCATCGCCATGGGCTGTACTGGAGGTCAACACCGTTCAGTAGCCTTTGCAGAGCGCTTAGCGCATGATTTAGAAAAAAATTGGCAGGTCAATTGCAGTCATAGAGACAAGGACAGACGGAAAGAAACGGTGAATCGCTCATGAGAAAACCTAAAGTAACCGTTATTGGAGGAGGAACAGGGATTTCTGTTATTCTCGATAGTCTGAGAAAGAAACCAGTTGATATTACTGCTATTGTAACTGTTGCAGATGATGGCGGTAGCTCAGGTGAATTGCGGAAGAACATCCAAAAATTGACACCACCTGGGGATCTTCGAAATGTCTTGGTTGCCATGTCAGATATGCCTCGTTTTTATGAGAAAGTCTTTCAATACCGATTTGCGGACGATGATGGGCCTTTGGCTGGGCACCCTTTGGGAAACTTAATCATTGCAGGAATTTCAGAGATGCAAGGTTCAACCTATAATGCCATGCAATTGTTGACGAAATTTCCATACGACAGGTAAGATTTATCCGTCGAGTGATAGTCCCTTGACCCTGCATGCCGTCTTTCAGGATGGAAAAGAAGTGGTTGGAGAAAGCCACATTGCCAACTACACTGGCATGATTGATCATGTTTATGTGACCAATACCTTTGATCAAGAGCGTCCAAAGGCTAGTAAGAAAGTGGTGGAAGCGATTCTTGAAAGTGACATGGTCGTCTTGGGTCCTGGTTCGCTCTTTACCTCGATCCTTCCTAATTTGATGATCGATGAGATTGGGAAAGCCATCCTTGAAACCAAGGCTCAGGTGGCCTATGTTTGCAATATCATGACCCAAAGAGGGGAAACCGAACATTTCACGGATAGTGATCATGTTACTGTCCTTCACAAACACCTAGGAGAAAAGTTCATTGATACAGTTCTAGTCAATATCAATCAGGTTCCTGCGACTTATATGAATAGCAATAAATTTGATGAATACTTGGTGCAGGTAGAGCACGATTTTAAGGGATTGCGATCGCAAGTCCCACAAGTGATTTCTTCAGATTTCTTAAAGCTGGTCAACGGGGGAGCTTTCCATGATGGTGAAAAAGTGGTAGAAGAACTGATGCAGATCGTGCAGGTGAGAAAATGAGTTTTACGATTCGTGTCAAAGAAGAATTATTGTCTCTCAAGAGATTTGAAAAGAGTGAGTTGGCTGCCATTATCAAAATGTCTGGAAGCCTTGGAATATCAATGGGGGGCTTGACGCTCTCAGTGACAACAGAAAATGCCAAGATCGCTCGCCATATCTATGAATTATTGCATCATTTTTATGAGGCCAAATCAGATATTCGTCACCACCAAAAAACCAATTTGAAAAAAAATCGTGTCTACACAGTATTCTTGGATGAAAAGGTGGAAGAGATTCTAGCTGACTTACATTTGGCGGATGCCTTCTTTGGAATCGAGACAGGAATTGATGCTAGTGTTTTGGAAGATGAAGCAGCGAGTCGAGCTTATCTTCGGGGAGCTTTTTTGTCGAGCGGTTCTATCATGGATCCTGAAAAAGGAAAATACCAGTTGGAGATTCATTCTGTTTATACAGACCATGCGGAAGGAATTGCCCTTCTCATGCAAGGCTTTCTGTTAGATGCCAAAACGATTGAGCGTAAAAAGGGTGTGGTAACCTATCTGCAACGAGCGGAAGATATCATTGATTTTTTGATTGTGGTAGAGGCCATGGAAGCTATGCAAGAATTTGAGTCCATCAAGGTCATGAGAGAGACGCGCAATGACCTCAATCGAGCCAATAATGCCGAAATGGCCAATATCCAGCGGACGGTAACGGCTAGTATGAAAACCATCAATAATATCAGTAAAATCATAGATACGATCGGCCTAGGAAGTTTACCAAGTGACTTGCAAGAAGTGGCCTATATCCGGATGAACCATCCAGATTATTCTATCCAGCAGATTGCTGATAGCTTGCAAATACCAATTTCTAAAAGTGGCGTCAACCATCGCTTACGTAAGATCAATAAGATCGCAGACGATTTAGACAAATAAAAAAGGCCAGTGGCCTTTTTTATTATAAACTGGTTGAGTGTGTTGGTTGGACTTTCTTATCTGGATAGATGTAGTTGATGGCATTGTTGACAGCTGTAGGGGCTTCCCCCAGACCTGTAGCGATGAGATCGATCTTTCCTTCGTAGAAACAGCAATCTCCACAGGCGTAAATGCCAGGCAAGCTAGTTTCTTGTTTTTGATTCACCTTGATTTTATGGCGTTGCAGGTCCACACCCCATTCCTTCAGATTTCCAATAGAAGATTTAAAACCATAGTTCACAAACAGGTGATCGATTGGAATCATTTCTGTTTCATCAGATTTGACTTTTGTGATTTCTAGGTGAGTGGCATGACCATTTTCTCCAATCAAGCGACTTGGGACAAAGGGGGTTTTGATCTGCACTGAAGAATGTTTCAATTCCTCTACACTGTGTTCGAGGGCGCGGAAATTATCTCTGCGGTGAATGATCGTAGTCGGAGCAATCTTATCAAAAGCAAGGGCCCAGTCTACCGCAGAGTCCCCACCCCCAAGGACAGTTACCTGCTGTCCTTGGTATTGTTGGATATTTGAAACGTGGTAGTGAACATTGTCAAAGTCCTCAGCCCCTTCAATGTCAAGGGTGCGTGGTTTAAAGGCTCCACCACCCATGGCAATCACAATTGCTTTTGACAGATGCTTTTGGCGAGAAGTAGTGATGGTGAAAATATCGTCCTCTTTTTGAATGCCTTCTACGGTTTCATTGAGGAAGATTGGAGTGTCAAATCCTTGTACTTGCTCGATCAAGCGGTTGCTCAATTCTTCTCCTGTTAAATTCGTAAATCCAGGGACATCGAGAATGGTTTTTTCTGGATAGAGGATGGCTGGTTGCCCTCCCAATTGTGGCAGGGAATCAATTAGTTTAACTTTTACTTGGCGTAAATTACCATAAAAAGCAGCAAAAAGACCAACTGGTCCGCCCCCAATGATGGTAATATCATAAATTTCTGACATGGTGTCTCCTTCACGTTTTTCTTTGTTTCCATTGTAACATAAAATGGAAGGAATGAAAAAGTTGGAAAGCGCAAAAATGAATGGGGACCCTAGAAAAATTATAAAAGATATTGACAGAATCTTTCAAGTGTGATAAAATAATTAAGATTTTAGGCTTGAAGGGAGTGAAAAACATGTCAAAAACAGTAGTACGTAAGAATGAATCTCTTGACGATGCTCTTCGTCGTTTCAAACGTGCGGTTACTAAAGCTGGTACTCTTCAAGAAACACGCAAACGTGAATTCTATGAAAAACCTTCTGTAAAACGTAAACGTAAATCAGAAGCAGCTCGTAAACGTAAAAAATTCTAATTGAATACAAGAACAGACTTCGGTCTGTTTTTTGTTTCTTTAGAAAAATTGAAGACAAAAAAGCCGACCTTCTAGCTAGAAGATCGGATCTTTTTATCTGATTATTTGTTTGCAAGCAAGTCGCGGATCTCAGCTAGCAACTCTTCTTGAGTAGGACCAGCTTCAGCAGCTTCTTCCTTTTTACCAAGGTTTTGAGCTTTTTCAGCGGCTTTCACTACGAAGAAAAGAACAGTACCGATAACAAGGAAGTTGATAACAGCACTCAAGAAGCTACCGTAAGCAACACCGTTCCATGACAATTGTGCAATATTTTTAACATGAGCAGCTTCCAAAGCTGGGTTCAAAATAAGTGGAGTGATGATATCGTTCACAAATGATGTTACGATAGCTCCAAATGCAGCTCCGATGATCACAGCAACAGCAAGGTCAACAACGTTTCCACGAAGGAGGAAAGCTTTCAATTCTTTTAACATATCCTATATATGTCCTTTCATAATAATTTTTTTACTATGATAGTATAACGGAAAATGGTTAGACTGACAAGAAATATGCCTAATTTTTTTAAAAATTAGTGATAAACGGTGAAAATCTTTTCTTTTTAGTTTGAAATCGGTAGGAAAAAATTTACTTTTACTAACTTTTAGTATAAAATATAAAGTGATAATCTATGGTAAAATGGAGGCACTGTTTATGGTTGATAAAGAGCTAATTGCAGAGATTAAAAACAGTGTAAACATTGTCGAAATCATTGGGGAGGTTGTTTCCTTGTCCAAGGCAGGTCGTAATTTCTTAGGCCTTTGTCCTTTCCATGGAGAAAAGACCCCGTCCTTTAATGTTGTTGAAGACAAGCAATTTTACCATTGTTTCGGTTGTGGTCGCTCTGGGGATGTCTTTAAATTTATTGAAGACTATCGGGGAGTTGCCTTTATGGATGCAGTCCAGATTGTAGCAGAAAAAGCAGGGATTGCGCTTCAGTATCAGGCAAGGCCTAGTCAACAAGTGCAAACCAACCCCAATCAAGAACTCTATGACATTCATCAGGAGGCTAGCAAGTTCTATCAAGCCATTCTGATGACGACAAAGATGGGGGAAGAAGCGAGACACTATCTGCATGAACGTGGATTGACCGATGAGGTCATTCGACATTTTCAATTGGGCTTAGCACCTGCAGAAGGGAACTATCTCTATCGTAATCTATCTGAGAAGTTTTCTGAAAAGGTTATAACCGATTCTGGTCTGTTTACGATTTCAGATGCTGGGACGGTTTTTGATGCCTTTCAGGATCGGATCATGTTTCCTCTGACGGATGATAGCGGACGAGTTATTGCTTTTTCTGGTAGGTTATGGAAAACGATGGACGATGGGAGTCATCAAGCCAAGTACAAGAATAGTCGTAGTACCCGTCTCTTTAATAAAAGTTATGAGCTCTACCATTTAGACCAGGCAAAGACCAGTGCAAAAAAACAGCATGAAATCTATGTCATGGAAGGCTTTATGGATGTCATTGCGGCTTATCGTGCTGGGATTGAAAATGCAGTTGCCTCTATGGGGACAGCATTGACACCGGAGCATGTCCAGCACTTGTCTCGTTTCGCTAAAAAAGTGATTCTGACCTATGATGGGGATAAGGCTGGACTTGAAGCGACAGCTAAGGCCTTGGAGGTTTTGCAGGATCTGGAACTAGAGATTGTCCGTATTCCGGATCAGATGGACCCAGATGAGTATCTCAAAAAGACCTCCCCGGAAGATCTAGCAGGCCTCTTAAAGAATTCTCGCATCAGTAAGGTTGAATTCTTGATGCATTACTGGAAGCCCCAGTATATTGAGAATTTGCAAGCACAGATTGAATTTGTTGAAAAACTAGCACCTATGATTGCTCAGACCCGCTCCATTACCGCGCAAAATACCTACATTTACAAACTGGCTGATTTATTGCCAGATTTTGATTATTTGCAGATTGAGCAGATTGTGAATAATAGTCGCTTGCATCAACGGCAAGAAGCTCAAACGAGTGGGCGCGCAAAAACGTCGAATTTTTCAGTAGATCTCTTGCCGAATCGTGGGATGACGCGCTTGATCAAGGCAGAAAATCATTTGTTGAGTAGGATGAAGGATTTTCCCATGGTGCTGAATGATTATCGATTACGACCAGATTTTTCCTTTGATACACCTGAACTTCAGATCTTGTATCAATTGCTCTGTCAAAATGGGGAAGTTACTTCGCAGGATTTGTCCGAGCAAACTGAAGGGGTCCAGCATGCCTGGTACCGCATGTTAGAAGAAGATTTACCAGAAGAGATAGCGGATGGTGAACTCGAAGAAGTAGAAGCGACAAGAAGTCGTGAGCTCCTTCGCAAAGAAAGTCAACAAATTGGAAATAAAGTGAAAGAAGCTTCCTCAACTGGGGATGCGGAAACAGCTTTATTGGAACTCGAGCGTTTGATCGCTCAAAAAAGAAGAATGGAGTAGGAATGGCTAAAGAACAAAAAGATATTACAACATTGGACGTTCAAATTGCAGAATTTATTCGCAGCCACAAGCAAAGCGGAACTGCAACAGATGATGAAATTAATGACAAGTTGGTTATTCCTTTCACACTGGATGCAGACGGTATTGAAGATCTTTTGCAACGGATTCAGGATGCAGGGATTTCAATCACAGATAAGGATGGAAATCCAAGTGCCCGTGTCTTAAACAACGAAGAAGAACCAGAATTGTCAGATGAGGAATTGCTTGGAAGTAACTCTGCCAAGGTCAATGACCCTGTTCGGATGTATTTGAAAGAAATTGGGGTCGTTCCTCTTTTGACCAATGAAGAAGAGCAAGAATTGGCTATCTTGGTGGAACAAGGAGACTTGGAAGCTAAGCAACGTTTGGCAGAAGCCAACCTTCGTTTGGTTGTTTCCATTGCGAAACGCTATGTTGGACGTGGGATGCAATTCCTTGATTTGATCCAAGAAGGAAATATGGGCTTGATGAAGGCCGTTGATAAGTTTGACTATACCAAGGGATTTAAATTCTCTACGTATGCGACTTGGTGGATCCGTCAGGCTATCACTCGTGCCATTGCAGACCAAGCCCGTACCATTCGGATTCCTGTCCACATGGTGGAAACCATTAACAAGTTGGTTCGTGAGCAACGCAATCTCTTGCAAGAATTGGGACAAGATCCTACACCAGAACAAATCGCTGAACGCATGGATATGACGCCTGATAAGGTGCGTGAAATCTTGAAGATTGCCCAAGAACCTGTTTCTTTGGAAACGCCAATTGGGGAAGAAGATGATAGCCATTTGGGAGATTTCATCGAAGACGAAGTGATTGAAAATCCAGTAGACTACACCACTCGTGTGGTACTACGCGAACAATTGGATGAAGTCCTTGATACCCTTACCGACCGGGAAGAAAACGTCTTGCGCCTTCGTTTCGGTCTCGATGACGGAAAAATGCGGACCTTGGAAGATGTGGGCAAAGTCTTTAACGTGACCCGTGAACGGATCCGTCAAATTGAAGCCAAAGCCCTCCGCAAACTCCGCCACCCAAGCAGAAGCAAACCATTGCGCGATTTTATAGAGGATTAAAAAGGTCCGAGGGACCTTTTTAACCCGAGCCGATAAATTCGGAAGCGAGGAATATCCAGTGGATCTTTTTAACGGCCACCCAAAAACAAGAGAGTGGCCAGGTCCGAGGGACCTTTTTAACCCGAGCTGAGAAATTCGGAAGCGAGGAAGGTCCAGTGGATATTTTTAACGGCCACCTAGAAACGAAGCAGAAATCTAGGTCCGGCGAGAGTAAACTAGTAAAAAAGGAAGTGTCATATGGCTTATACAACTGAGCAAATTGAAGAAATTAAAAATAAAATCTTAAATGCTTTGGAAGAAGTAATTGATCCGGAACTAGGGATTGATATTGTCAATTTAGGTCTAGTCTATGAGATCCATTTTGACGGAGAAACTGGAGCAACCATCATTGATATGACCTTGACGACCATGGGGTGCCCATTGGCAGATCTGCTAACGGATCAAATCCATGATGTTTTAACAGAAGTAGAGGAAGTAACATCAGTTGATGTAAAATTGGTTTGGTATCCTGCTTGGACGGTTGAAAAAATGAGCCGCTATGCACGGATCGCACTTGGAATTAGCTAAAAAAATTATGTTCAAAACTTATTCAAAGTAAAATAGACAAGAGGTTAGGGTTTTCTCAACTTCATCTGTTACAATAATTTATATTTGAGGAATTGTTTACAAATTAGTTAAAAAAATTTTCAGGCAAAAGGCAATCACCAAATGACAAAGGCAGCACAACATAAATAGAAAATAAAGAGGATTTACATGAATCAGTATCCTTGGTCTATGGACCATGTGACAAAGAATTATGGGCATGGAGTTGTTTATGTATATAGTTTAAACATCCAACCAAAGCTGTGCTTATTGGGTTATTGTCCCAACGAAAAGTGTTTAAACAACGATCATTAACACTAATGGTCGTTGCAACCAAGCCTTCAAAGTAATATTTATATCCGCGGCAATTGCCATCCCCAGCCTCTAAAAGTTAAGTTCTGTCAGGTGTTGAGATACTGATCTGCATCTGAATCGAAAATAAGAAATTATCGATGCTATTATTGCTTCAAGATTTTTATGCTGATTTTAATGTCCAACGAGTTACTAATTGCTCAACGATTTGCATTTGCATCCAAAATCAAAAAATTGAAACAGCCTTCAAAAAGGAACAAGAAAAAGTGCAATTGATTTTGGTGATGAGTCGGAAGCTGATTCTATATGTCTACGAACCAATCGGTGGGGTTGACCCAGCGGCGCGTGATTATATTTTGCGGACCATTATTCAAAACAGACGTCCAAACTCTTCTGTCTTGATTTCTACTCACTTGATTGCGGATATTGAGCAAGTTTTGGACGAAGCGATTTTCATCAACCAAGGAAGAATCCTCTTGCATGAAAATACGACTGTTTTGCGCAATCAACACGGAAAATCGATCGATGAGATCTTCCGTGACCAATTCCGTGTTTATTAGGAGGACCCCATGTTTGGTAAATTATTAAAATATGAATTTAAATCGACAGCTAAGTGGTATTTATTGATCACCCTGATTGCACTAGGTTTGTCAGTGATTACAGGTGTTATCGGTGGAAGTGCTACAAACGGTTTTGTGAATATGGAAACCAATAGTATGCAAATCATAACGGGGACTCTTGGGATTCTCATTTTTGGAGGAGTCATCGGTCTTTATCTTAGTAACTACTATATTATTATCCGTCGTTTCTATTCTAACTTATACGGACGCGAAGGCTATTTGACCTGGACCCTTCCAGTTAGCCCTCATGCCATCATTTTGTCTAAATTTTTGGGAGCTTTAGTAGCGAGTCTTTACTGCCTATTCCTTCTATTTTTGAGTGGTTTTATCACAATACTTGTGATGGGAGCTGTCATTGGACAAGACCTCTCTCCTGTATTTAGTATTATCTCTGAGGCTTTTAATCATTCAATTGTTTTTTGGATTATCATTTGGTGGATTTTTACTACAGCTTCAGGAATTTTCCTATTTTATGTATCGATCGCACTTGGTCAACTTTTCCAAAATCGTCGTGGATTGAAGGCTATTTTGTTTTTCTTTCTCTTGTGCCTTGTTTTAAGTATCATTGGTACAGCAGTCAATCCGTTTAAAGATTCATATGCAGTCGGGTATGCATTGGTTTATGGAAATATTGATGACTTTGGAGCTAACTTTATTCCAGGGCTCATTTATGAAGTCATCAAGATTGTTTCTATGTACTTCACGGTTCACTATATCAGTAAGTACAAGTTGAACCTTCAATAATCAACAAGGGATTGAACGAGGAGGCTCCGAAAGGAAGGCTTTCTTGTTCAATTTTTTCTTTTGCATTTTCTGACTACTTTTGATATACTAAATGTATTCGTTTTGGGGTCGTTACGGATTCGACAGGCATTATGAGGCATATTTTGCAACTCATCTAGCGGATGTAAAACGCCAGTTAAATATAACTGCAAAAAATAATAATTCTTACGCTTTAGCTGCCTAAACACCAGCAGGCGTGACCCGATTCGAATCGCTCGTGTTTGATGACAGGTCTTTATTTTAGCGAGATACGATCTAACTTTGTCTAGGAGTTAGGTAAGAGATGAATAGACTCGCAGGTACAGGGCTTGAGTTATGTGTCATGTAGCTGTTAAAATAAGACATAACCTATGGTTGTAGACAAATATGCTGGCAGGTGTTTGGACGTGGGTTCGACTCCCACCGGCTCCATATTTTTTATTCATGGAAGATTACTCAAGAGGCTTAAGAGGCCGTGTTGGAAACGCGGTAGGCGTGTAAAAGCGTGCGTGGGTTCGAATCCCATGTCTTCCGTTGTTGAGACATCATTGTATGGCAGTGGTGTTTTTTTGTACAAAAAAGAGTCCCAAAAATAGACCAGTAAGGGAGGGGTAAGAAGTGATTGCACAGCTGGATACAAAAACAGTCTATACTTTTATGGAAAGTAGTGTGACCCTAAAAGACTATGTCCAAAAGGCTAAAAGCTTGAGCTATCATGCTTAGGAATGATGGATGTGGATAATTTGTATGGAGCTTATGAGTTTATCGAAGCTTGTCAGGCAAACAATCTTAAGCCCTTAGTCGGTTTGGAACTGGAACTGGAGCTCGAAAATGAAAGGATTCCGTTTCGGATGTTGGCCTTGTCTACCAAGGGTTACCAGAATCTGATGAAGATGTCGACCGTCAAGATGATGGGGAAGAGCAACTGGGAGGATGTCAAGCACTTGACGGAAGGGGTAGCAGTCATTGTCCCAGCTCCTTTTGCCAGCGAAGAATTAGCTCTAGGTCTGGATTACTTTATCGGAGTGTTTGGAGATACTCCTGCCCAAGTGTATACACACCCTGTGATTCCTCTTCATACTGTTCGATTTTTTGAGGCCGAGGATGTGGAAGCGATGCAGATGTTAGCAGCCATTAAAGAAAATCAAACCTTGACCGAAACAGGACCGATTGATCCTGTCTTCGCCCTAAAAGCTCCCCAGGAGCTGGAGAAGGATTTTGCAGAAAAATTTCCACAAGCTATCGCAAATCTGGAAAAACTTGTGCAAGGGATTCATTATGACATTGATACCCAATTGAAATTGCCTCGCTTTAATCCTCAAAGACCCGCAGTGGAGGAGCTTAGAGAGTTGGCTCAAGGCGGTCTTTTTCGAAAGAACTTGACCAGTGCAATCTATCAGGAACGTCTAGAACATGAGTTGGATATTATTCACCAAATGGGCTTTGATGATTATTTCTTGATTGTCTGGGATCTTCTTCGTTTCGGCCGTAGTCAAGGCTATTATATGGGAATGGGACGTGGATCAGCTGTAGGCTCGCTCGTTGCTTATGTCCTTGAAATTACAGGGATTGATCCTGTAGCCAAGAACCTCCTCTTTGAGCGGTTTTTGAATGTGGAGCGCTACACCATGCCGGATATCGATATTGATATTCCTGATATCTATCGTCCAGAATTTATCCGCTATGTGAGAGACCGGTATGGGAGTTACCATGCGGCTCAGATTGTCACCTTTTCAACCTTTGGTGCCAAGCAAGCCATTCGGGATGTCTTTAAACGCTTTGGGGTAGCTGAGTACGAATTGACTTCTATTACCAAGCGGATTGGGTTTAGAGATACGCTCACAACTGCTTATGAACAGAATCTGGCTTTTCGCCAAGTGATTCATAGCCGAGCAGAATTTGAGCGTGGTTTTGAGATTGCTAAAAGAATTGAAGGCCAACCAAGACAGACCTCGATCCATGCGGCGGGTGTTGTGATGAGTGACCAGGATTTGACGAACTATATTCCTCTCAAGTACGGAGAAGATATGTTTGTCACCCAATATGATGCCCATGCAGTTGAAGCCAATGGTCTGTTAAAGATGGATTTCTTGGGTTTGCGTAATTTGACCTTTGTTCAAAAAATGAAGGAAGCGGTCTCTGAAAAGTACCAAGAAGAAATACGGATTGAAGCCATTGATTTAGAAGATCCAGCAACATTGGCTTTGTTTGCGGCGGGAGATACCAAGGGGATTTTCCAATTTGAACAAGCAGGAGCCATCCGCCTTTTGAGACGTGTAAAACCCAAAAATTTCGAAGAAGTGGTAGCGACCACCTCTCTCAATCGTCCGGGGGCCAGTGATTACATCGATAATTTCGTCAAAAGAAAGCACGGCCAAGAAAAGGTGGAGATCTTGGATCCATCCATTGAAGACATTTTAAGACCTACTTATGGTATCATGCTCTACCAGGAGCAGGTCATGCAGGTTGCCCAACGCTTTGCAGGCTTTAGCCTGGGGAAAGCCGATATTTTAAGGCGTGCTATGGGTAAAAAAAATGCGGCGGAAATGCATAAGATGGAGGACGAATTTGTCCTTGGTGCTCTAAAATTGGGTCATACGGAGGAAAAAGCCAAAGAGGTCTTTGCGATCATGGAAAAATTTGCTGGTTATGGCTTTAACCGTTCCCATGCGTATGCCTATTCCGCTTTAGCTTTTCAAATGGCCTATTTCAAGGTGCATTATCCAGATGTTTTCTTTGATATCATGCTCAATTATTCGAGTAGCGATTATCTGTCGGATGCTCTTCAGTCTGATTTTCAGCTAGCTTCCTTATCGATCAATACCATTCCATACAGAGATAAGTTCCAGGATAGAAAAATCTACTTAGGAATGAAAAATATTAAGGGACTTCCTAGGGATTTAGCGTATTGGATCATTGACAATCGACCTTTTGAAAGTGTCGAAGATTTCATATTGAGACTTCCAAACCAGTACCATAAATTGCCTCTTTTGACCCCCTTAGTGGAGCTTGGTTTGTTTGATATTTTTGAAAAAAATAGACGCAAGATCCTTCAAAATTTGCCGAATTTGTTTGTTTTTGCTGATGAATTAGGAAGCTTGTTTGCAGATTCCAATTATTCCTGGATAGAGACAGAAGACTTTAGCCAGGCTGAAAAATATGAGAAGGAAGAGGCTATTATTGGAGTTGGGCTGAGCACCCATCCATTGGTTGCAATAGGGAAAACGAGTCCCTTTGAATTCCAGCCGATTGCTCAACTTGCACAAGGGGAGCAAGCACGCATTCTCATTGAGGTACAAGCCATTCGTACTATTCGAACCAAGTCGGGGGAACCGATGGCCTTTTTGCAAGTCAGCGATACCAAGAACAAATTAGATGTCACTCTTTTCCCTGAAACCTATCATCGATTCTCTTCCTTGATGAAAGAAGGTGGGTACTATTACCTGACTGGAAAGGTACAAGAGCGAGATGGTCGTTTGCAGATGATTTTAGCGGAAGCTCAACTAGCAACCAATGAGAAGTTCTGGCTGCAATTGGTTGATCATCGTCAGGATAAAAAGATTCTGTCTATTTTGAAAAAATATCCAGGGCCTTATCCTGTGGTATTGCGCTATGAAGAAGAAAAGAAAACCCTGCAATTGAAGGGCTATACAGTTCAAAAAAACAAAGAATTGGAAGAGGAACTAAAGAATCTCGTTATGAAAACGATTTATCGATAAAAACTGCTAAAAATACGAGAATTTTGACTTTCTTTGTGTTATAATTACGTAGAATGTAAAAGAAAAAGGAGCAAATAACGAAATGAAACGTATTGCTGTTTTAACTAGTGGTGGAGATGCCCCTGGTATGAATGCTGCTATTCGTGCAGTTGTTCGTCAAGCTATTTCAGAAGGAATGGAAGTCTTCGGTATCTATGATGGATACGCGGGAATGGTTGCTGGTAAAATTGAGCCACTTGATAGATCATCTGTTGGTGATATTATCTCTCGTGGAGGAACTTTTCTTCACTCTGCTCGTTACCCTGAATTCGCTCAGCGCGAAGGTCAATTAAAAGGGATCGAACAATTGAAGAAACATGGAATCGAAGGAGTTGTCGTAATTGGTGGAGATGGTTCTTACCATGGAGCAATGCGCTTGACAGAACTTGGATTCCCAGCTGTTGGTCTTCCTGGTACCATTGATAATGATATCGTTGGAACTGACTTTACAATTGGTTTTGATACTGCAGTTACAACTGCAATGGACGCCATTGACAAAATCCGTGATACTTCATCTAGTCACCGTCGTACCTTTGTTATCGAGGTTATGGGTCGCAACGCTGGAGATATTGCTCTTTGGGCAGGAATTGCTTCTGGTGCAGATGAAATCATTATTCCAGAAGAAGGATTCAAAATCGAAGAAGTTGTTGAGAGCATCAAAGAAGGATACGCTAAAGGTCGTACCCACAATATCATCGTTTTAGCTGAAGGTGTGATGTCTGCAGACCAATTTGGTCAAGCTCTGAAAGATGCTGGAGATACAAGTGATCTTCGTGTTACAGAACTTGGTCACATCCAACGTGGTGGTTCACCAACTGCGCGTGACCGTGTTCTTGCTTCACGTATGGGTGCACATGCAGTTAAATTGCTCAAACAAGGAATCGGTGGTGTAGCCGTTGGAATCCGTAATGAGAAAATGGTGGAAAGCCCAATACTTGGTAGTGCAGAAGAAGGAGCGCTCTTTAGCTTGACGGAAGATGGTAAGATTGTGGTAAACAACCCACATAAAGCTGATCTTGGTCTTGCTGAGTTGAACCGTAGCTTGTCTTCAATCTAATTTTATTTCATTAATTCGTTAACCTTGTCTTAAAAAGACAGATATATTTAAAAAGGAGTCATATATATCATGAATAAACGTGTAAAAATCGTTGCAACTTTAGGTCCTGCAGTAGAAATCCGTGGCGGTAAAAAATTCGGTGAAGATGGCTACTGGGCTGAAAAACTTGACGTTGAAGCTTCAGCGCAAAACATTGCTAAATTGATCGAAGCTGGTGCGAACACTTTCCGTTTCAACTTCTCACACGGTGACCACCAAGAACAAGGTGAACGTATGGCGACTGTTAAACGTGCAGAAGAAATCGCTGGTAAAAAAGTTGGTTACCTTCTTGATACAAAAGGTCCTGAAATCCGTACTGAATTGTTCGAAGGTGAAGCTAAAGAGTACTCATACAAAACTGGTGAAAAAATCCGTGTTGCAACTAAACAAGGAATCAAATCAACTCGTGAAGTGATTGCATTGAACGTAGCTGGTGGTCTTGACATCTATGATGACGTTGAAGTTGGTCGTCAAGTATTGGTTGACGATGGTAAATTGGGTCTTCGCGTTGTAGAAAAAGACGACGCAACTCGTGAATTCGTCGTTGAAGTTGAAAACGATGGTATCATCGCTAAACAAAAAGGTGTAAACATCCCTAACACTAAAATTCCTTTCCCAGCTCTTGCTGAACGCGATAACGACGATATCCGCTTCGGTTTGGAACAAGGTATCAACTTCATCGCGATCTCATTCGTACGTACTGCTAAAGACGTTAACGAAGTTCGTGCTATCTGTGAAGAAACTGGTAATGGTCACGTTCAATTGTTTGCGAAGATCGAAAACCAACAAGGTATCGATAATTTGGATGAAATCATTGAAGCTGCTGACGGTATCATGATCGCTCGTGGTGACATGGGTATCGAAGTACCATTCGAAATGGTTCCAGTTTACCAAAAAATGATCATTACAAAAGTGAATGCTGCTGGTAAAGTTGTTATCACTGCAACAAACATGCTTGAAACAATGACTGAAAAACCACGTGCAACTCGTTCAGAAGTATCAGACGTATTTAACGCTGTTATCGACGGAACTGACGCTACTATGCTTTCAGGTGAGTCTGCAAATGGTAAATACCCACTTGAGTCTGTTCGTACAATGGCTACCATCGACAAGAACGCTCAAACTCTTCTAAACGAATACGGACGTTTGAACTCAGATTCATTTGAACGTAACTCTAAGACAGAAGTTATGGCTTCAGCTGTTAAAGATGCAACAAACTCAATGGATATCAAATTGGTCGTTACTCTTACTAAGACTGGTCACACTGCACGTTTGATTTCTAAATACCGTCCAAATGCTGATATCTTGGCCTTGACATTTGATGAATTGACTGAACGTGGATTGATGTTGAACTGGGGTGTTATCCCAATGTTGACAGATGCTCCATCATCAACTGACGATATGTTCGAAATCGCAGAACGTAAAGCAGTAGAAGCAGGTCTTGTACAATCTGGTGACGATATCGTTATCGTAGCAGGTGTGCCACTTGGTGAAGCTGTTCGTACAAACACAATGCGTATCCGTACAGTACGTTAATAATGACACTTGTTCTTAAAACCTTGCTCGTTGATCGAAACGGATCAACAGCGAGGTTTTTCTTTTCCCCTGGACTTGTCTATGGAGGAAGTTACCAAGAAGAATTCTTACTAATATTTACTTTCTCTTTTTTAAAGATTGAAAACATGGTATAATAAACAAAAAGGAAGGGAGACACACATGCCAAGGAGAGATTTAGTTAGAAATATCGTCATCGTTGGTCTACTCGTATTAGCATTGATTTTATTACGAATTTTTGTTTTTCATCCATTAACCATTACTGAGAAAATGGCTAATGCCTCTGTAAAAAATGGGGATCTGGTTGTGGCAACTAGAAATGCCCAGGTAGATCGCAGTGATTTGGTTTTATACAAGGTCGGTGGAAAGAACACCTTGGTCGTGTCATTGCTAAAGAAGATGATGAGGTAAGCTATGTGGATGATGTTCTCTATTTGAATGGGAAGGCAACACCAGAACCTTACTTGAAAAAGATGCTCAACAAACATTTAGCTGCTCCTACCAGTAATGGGTATTACACAGATGACTTCTTTTTATCAGAGTTAAAGGGAACCAAGGCTGGTCGTGTACCATCGGATACTTACTTGGTTTTAAATGATAACCGTGGGGATACAGAAGACAGTCGGGAGTTTGGGTATATCCATAAAAATCAGATAGAAGGAGTTGTCAATCTCCGCCTCTACCCCCTCAATAAATTTGGATTTATAAAAGTTGAAAAATAGCCGAAAGGCTATTTTTTCTTACAAAAAAACTACTGCAGAAGATGTGAACTGCAGTAGCTTTTTATCTTTGTTCCTCCCAGTTAGAGGGCCCTAGTTTTCCTTTTTACTGGTAATTTGATGAAAGACCTTTTGCCAATGTTCATGGCGACGCCAGAGACTGGTATGGATCTGGTTATTTAATTCATAGCGAATCAACTTAGTCTTTTGACTGATGGATTCGATCTCGAAATTCTTAAAGGGAATCTGATGCTCTTCCTGCAAACGGACCAGGTCCTCCTTGTGGCTTTCTTGGCCAAACTCATCGATGAGGGTGAAGTTGTCTGCTAGGAGGGTTGAATATTCTTGCTGAGCTTGCAAGCGTTCTTCGTAAGTTCTTAGTTTGAGAAGGACATTGTCCAAAATCTCATCTTCTGGGATGGAACTAGGTTCCACATGGACATCAATGTCAAAGACTCCAAATTTTTCCTTGAGAAGGCGTTCGACCTCTTCGGTAATGGCATGGCTCTCATAAACAGAAAGGTCTGGATTCATTTCGATGACAACATCTAGGTAGATATTGCTTCCGTAGGTCCGTCCCCGTTGGGATTTGACCCGGCTGACCTTTGGTAATTCCAGAATAGCAGCCTTGTATTTATCAAGAAGACTTTCATCAAATCCATCTGAGAGGCTGAAGGAGGACTCAATGAAAATATCGTAGGCTGTTTTTAGAATAAAGAAGGTAATAACGATGGCCACTAATTGGTCCACAATCGGATAGTTAAGAGCACTAGCTCCAATCGCAACAGAGGTTCCTAAAGAAGTGACTACGTCAGACAGGTTGTCTTTAGCAGCAGCATTAAGGGCCTTGGATTGGGCTTTCTTAGCTAAAGTGCGGTTATATAGATAGACTGCAAACATGACTAGGGCTGACCCAACTCCGACAATGGCCCCTAAAGGATCAATGACCGATGTTTCCCTGCTGAGGATTTTTTGAACCGTATCACGTAAGACATCAAAGCCCACATAAAACATGATGATGGAGGTTACCAGACTAGCTAGATCTTCAATCTTCCAATGACCAAATCGGTGGTCGCGGTCAGCTGGCTGGCGGGCCATGCGAATACCAATGAGAAGGGCGACATTGCTGATAATATCTGAAAGGTTATTAAAACCATCGGCAACCAAACTGGAGGAGTAAAGAAGGTGGCCGGTTGCTAATTTGGCAGCGGAAAGGATCAGATAGGCTACAATACTGATCAGGGCTCCACGTTCGGCTAGTTTTAAATTACTTTGTGATTGATTCACTGATAACTCCTCCAGACTTCTGTAGATTTCCTCATAAGTGGTTATTGAAGAGGAAAAATTCGTTCTTCTTAAGGCTTTATTATAGCTTTTTTGAGGGCAAAATTCAAATGAATCCAACCATTTCCAAAAGGAAGAAGGGCGAAATTATGGTATAATAGAACGATTGAAAGAATGAGGAGAATGAGATGAATCCTTTATTGAATGGTATGAATGATCGCCAGGCAGAGGCGGTCCAAACGACAGAAGCTCCCCTCTTGATCATGGCGGGGGCTGGTTCGGGTAAGACACGTGTCTTGACCCACCGCATCGCTTACTTGATCGATGAAAAATGGTCAATCCTTGGAATATTTTGGCCATTACCTTTACCAATAAAGCCGCTCGGGAGATGAAGGAGCGGGCTTATCAATTGAATCCAGCCACCCAAGATTGCTTGATCGCAACCTTCCACTCCATGTGTGTGCGTATCCTCCGTCGAGATGCGGATCACATTGGCTACAATCGGAATTTTACCATTGTCGATCCAGGTGAGCAACGGACCTTGATGAAGCGGATCTTGAAGTTCTTGAATTTGGATCCTAAGAAATGGAATGAACGGACCATTTTGGGAACTATTTCCAATGCCAAAAATGACTTGATCGATGAAGTAGCCTATGCTGCCCAAGCGGGGGACATGTACACCCAGATCGTCGCCAAGTGCTATGAGGCTTACCAAAAGGAACTCCGTCAGTCAGAAGCAGTGGACTTTGATGATTTGATTATGCTGACCTTGCGTCTTTTTGATCAGCATCCTGATGTGCTGACCTATTACCAGCAGAAGTTCCAATACATCCATGTGGATGAGTACCAAGATACCAACCATGCCCAATACCAATTGGTCAAACTACTAGCTTCACGCTTTAAAAATATCTGTGTTGTTGGGGATGCTGACCAATCTATTTATGGCTGGCGGGGAGCGGATATGCAAAATATCTTGGACTTTGAGAAGGATTATCCTGATGCCAAGGTCGTTTTGTTAGAGGAAAATTACCGCTCGACTAAAACTATCCTACAAGCAGCTAACGATGTCATCAAAAACAATCGCCACCGCCGTCCGAAGAATCTCTGGACACAAAATGAAGACGGGGAAGAGATTGTCTATTACCGGGCCAATGACGAGCAGGATGAAGCAGTCTTTGTTGCTAAAACGATTGAAGAGCTTAGTCGCGAAGCTGGCTACAAACACCGTGACTTTGCGGTTCTCTACCGGACCAATGCCCAGTCACGGACCATTGAAGAAGCACTGCTCAAGTCCAATATTCCTTATACCATGGTAGGGGGTACCAAGTTCTACAGCCGGAAGGAAATTCGAGATATCATTGCTTATCTGAACTTGATTGCCAACCTCAGTGACAATATCAGTTTTGAGCGGATTATCAATGAACTAAGCGTGGAATCGGACCGGGTACGGTGGAGAAGATTCGTGATTTTGCTCAAATGCAAGAGTCCTCTCTCCTTGATGCTTCAGCCAATATCATGCTCTCTGGGATCAAAGGAAAAGCGGCCCAAGCCATCTGGGACTTTGCCAATCTCATTCTTGATTTGAGAGAAAAATTGGACCAGCTGACCATTACAGAGTTGGTCGAAGAAGTCCTTGACAAGACAGGCTATATGAGTGCCCTAACCAATCAGGGAAATTTGGAAAGTCAAGCCCGCATCGAGAATATCCAAGAGTTCCTGTCTGTTACCAAGAATTTTGATGAAAATGGCGAGTCTGTTGAAGACGAATCAGGTGTGGAAACCTTAAGTCGTTTCTTGAACGACTTGGCCCTGATTGCTGATACAGATGATGGCGCGCAAGAGACTTCGGAAGTGACCTTGATGACTCTTCACGCGGCTAAGGGACTGGAGTTCCCAGTGGTCTTCTTGATTGGGATGGAAGAAAACGTCTTTCCTCTTAGTCGAGCGGCTGAGGATCCGGATGAGTTGGAAGAAGAACGTCGTCTGGCTTATGTAGGAATCACGCGGGCAGAGAAGGTTCTCTTCCTGACCAATGCCAATTCTCGTTTGCTCTTTGGACGGACCAGCTACAACCGTCCGACTCGCTTTATCAATGAGATTAGCTCAGATTTATTGACCTACCAAGGATTAGCACGTCCGGTTAATACGAGCTTTAAAGCTTCCTATAGCAACGGTGGCGGAATGACCTTTGGAAAAGGAATGAGCCTGTCACAAGCCCTTCAAGAGCGCAAGAGACAAGCAGCTCCAAGCGCCCTCACGTCCTCTAGCCTCCCCTTTGGCAATGGCAAGCAATCTGGTGCTAAAGAAAGTGTCGCTTGGTCCATTGGTGACATTGCAATTCATAAGAAGTGGGGAGAAGGAACCGTGCTTGAAGTCTCAGGTAGTGGCAATACCCAAGAGCTCAAGATTAACTTCCCAGAAGTGGGTCTCAAGAAACTCTTGGCCAGCGTCGCTCCGATTGAGAAAAATAAACGGAAACCAGTAAGCCTAGTGTATTATTTCAGAACATAAACAAGCAATATCTCCTCAAGGATCTAATTGCTTACTGCATGAAAAAGTTGCAAGAAAAGAAATTTTGGAAATAGTGCGGAATAGATTGAGACTTTTCGCCGTGAGGAAAGCGCCAGAAACACATAAGTTTCTGGTGCTCGGTATATTTGAGACGTGAGGCTCAAATATAAGGTATGGAATCCCAAAGGGAGTCGCTACCGTTCGTCCTCACCTAAGAAAAGTCTCCAATAGAGGAATGAATACTCGGTTAAAACCAGCAGGCCTAGCTGCTGGTTTTGATTTTACTACTAGCATGATATAATATACTAAGAATAGAGAAAGAGGCATGCTATGAACGAAATCAAGTGCCCCAACTGTGGGGAAGTATTTACAGTCAATGAAAGTCAATACAGCGAGCTCTTGTCCCAAGTGCGGACGGCGGAGTTTGACAAGGAAATTCATGAGCGGATTCGGCAGGAGTTGGCTTTGGCAGAGCAAAAGGCCCTCAATGAGCAACAAGAGAAGTTAGCAAAAAAGGACCAAGAAATTGCCCAGTTACAAAACCAGATTCAACAGTTTGATACTGAAAAAGAATTGGCTAAAAAAGAGGTGGAGCAAACTGCTAGCCAAAGTCTGCTAGAGAAAGAAAAAGAGGTTCAGGCACTGGAGAATCAATTAGCCACCTTGCGCTTGGAGCATGAAAACCAACTACAAAAGACTTTATCTGACTTAGAAAAAGAACGTGACCAGGTCAAAAATCAGCTCCTTTTACAAGAAAAGGAAAACGAACTTTCTCTGACTTCAGTTAAACAAAACTATGAGGCCCAGCTTAAGGCGGCTAATGAGCAGGTTGAGTTCTATAAGAACTTCAAGGCCCAACAATCAACCAAGGCCATCGGAGAAAGTCTGGAGCAGTATGCGGAGAGTGAGTTCAATAAGGTTCGCAGTTTTGCCTTCCCAAATGCCTACTTTGAAAAGGATAATAAGATTTCTGCACGTGGGTCTAAAGGGGACTTTATCTTCCGTGACTTTGATGAAAATGGGCTAGAATTCATTTCCATCATGTTTGAGATGAAAAATGAAGCCGACGGGACAGAGAAGAAGCATAAGAATGCTGATTTTTATAAGGAATTGGACAAGGACCGTCGAGAAAAGAACTGTGAATATGCTGTTTTGGTCAGTATGCTTGAAGCAGATAACGACTATTTCAACACAGGGATTGTCGATGTCAGCCACGAGTATGAGAAGATGTATGTGGTCCGTCCTCAGTTCTTTATCCAGTTGATTGGTCTCTTACGCAATGCTGCTCTCAACTCTCTAAAATACAAGCAGGAACTAGCACTAATCCGTGAGCAAAATATTGACATCACTCATTTTGAGGAAGACTTGGATGCTTTCAAGGTTGCCTTTGCCAAGAACTACAATTCGGCTTCTGTCAACTTCGGCAAGGCCATTGATGAAATCGACAAGGCCATTAAACGCATGGAAGAGGTCAAAAAATTCCTCACCACATCTGAAAATCAACTTCGCCTTGCTAACAACAAATTGGATGATGTTTCCGTTAAAAAATTGACTCGGAAGAATCCGACTATGAAAGCCAAGTTTGATGCCTTGAAGGAAGACTAGGAGGCTCCAATGCAGATACGAAAAGCAACCATGAAGGATGCTGAATCCTTACTGTCTCTATACGAAGACTTGGGCTATCCAACGACTGCTTCTAAGCTGTCTCGTCGTTTAGAAATGATTCTCTCTCAGCCACATTATGGCCTTCTTCTAGCTGAAAGAAACGGAGAAATTTTAGGTTTCTTAGGTTATGCAAAGCTCTTCTTTTTTGAAGCAGATGGATCTTACTATCGTATTTTAGCTTTGTCGGTTGCAAAAGAAACAAGACGACAAGGAATTGCTAGTAGGCTAATCGATGAATTGAAAAAACAAGCGGTAAAAGAAGGAGTTAATGCACTGGCTCTAAATAGTGGATTAACTGCTGAACGAAATGCTGCACATCAGTTTTATCAGGCGGTTGGATTTGAAAAAGTGACTGCCGGCTTTGTTCTGCATTTAAAAAGTTAACATGAATAAACATGATAAAATAGTAAGGGAAACGAAGTAATGTCTTCAACAAAAGGGAAAAACTTATATTTTAACGATAAGAGCATGGACTATGTAACATTTGGAAAAGGAAAGCAGCCCCTAGTGATCATACCAGGCTTAGGGGATGGGTTGCAGACAGTCAAAGGAAAGGCCCAGCTCTTTTCCCTCTCTTATCGTTTACTTGCTAAGATATATAAAGTTTATGTTTTTTCTCGAATCAACGAGTTGAAGCAGGGCTATACGACGCGGGATATGGCAGCAGATGTAGCAGAAGCAATGGAGACACTAAACCTAGATACCGCTTATGTCATAGGGATTTCACAAGGTGGAATGATTGCTCAATGGCTAGCTGCAGATTTTCCAGAAAGGGTTCAAAAGCTCATCCTAGCTGTGACAACAGCGAAGCTTAGTCAACTTGCTAGAGAGCGAATTGAGCATTGGCAAAAACTCAGTCAATCCGGAAATTTTAGAGACCTCATGCTGGATATCGCCTATCATTCTTATACGCGAAAGAGCTATCGAAGGTGGCGCTTTCTTTCTGACATTATGGGTCGTTTGGGGCGAATCAAAGATGAGAAACGAATTGCCATTCAGTCTCAGTCTTGCCTGGATCACGATAGCCTTGAGATCTTAAAAGAAATTCAGTGTCCGACCTTGGTTCTTGGTGCCCTCGAAGATGATGTGATTGGTGTGAAGGGATCCAAGGAACTGGCAAAAGGGATTGTGGGTTGCCAACTCCTTATTCTTAAGCATTCTGGTCATGCTCTGTATGAAGAAAATAAGTTATTTCAAGAGATTGTTTGTGGATTTTTACACTAAAAAACGCTGGAAAATTTTTCCAGCGTTTTTATGCTATTTAAATCGCAAAGAGATCGTTTAGGTTTTCTGCCATAGTTGGGTGGGTAAAGATTTGCTTCGCAATATAAGTATAAGGGATCTTGTTGTCCATAGCCATGGTGATCAGGTTGATGAGTTCGCCTGCAGCTTCTCCGAAGAGAGTGGCTCCAAGGATTTCCTTTGTTTCTGGATTGACCACTGCTTTGAAGGCCCCTCGGAGGTCTGCATTGACATGGCCACGTGGCATGGCAGCAACTGGCAATTCTTTGACAGCAACCGGAAGTCCCTTGTCGCGTGCTTCTTGCTCAGTCAAGCCGACTTGGGCCAATGGAGGAGCAATGAAGAGGGTTGTCGCATAATTTCTACGTGTCTCGAGATTGTAGCTTCCATCGCCTGTGAGATAGTTGAAGACAATGCGGAAGTCATCGAGGGACATGTAGGTGAATTGAGGACCACCATTGACATCCCCAACTGCAAAGACACCAGGGACGTTGGTTTCCAAATGACGGTTGACTTGAATTGCTCCACGATCAGTGACTTGAATATCTGTATTTTCAAGACCAAGTCCAGCTGTGTTTGGCTTGCGTCCGGTTGCGTAGAGGAGGATATCGAACTCGAAGTCTCCTTTATCGGTGACAAGGGTTAAGCTAGCTTCACCATCCTTGATTTCTTGGGTATGAACACCTTGCAAGAACTGAATGCCATCTTCTTCTAGATAGCCTTTTGCAAGGGCTGCAATGCTTGGCTCGATCCGTGGCAAGAATGCTTCAGAAGCATCAAATACTGTTACTTGGCTGCCCAAGGTATTGTAGAGATGGGCAAATTCCAATCCGATTGGTCCACCGCCAAGAACCCCCAGGCGTTTTGGTAGGTTTTCCAAACGTTGAATACCGGTTGAATCCACAGCAAATTTGCTTTCAGCTAGTCCAGGAATTGGAAGGACACTTGGCACTGCACCAGTATTAATAATAATGGTTTCTGCTGTCAATTCTTCCTTTTCCTCACCGGCTTGAATTTCGATGACCTTGTTGGAAACGAAACGAGCTGTTGCATCGATAATGTCTACACCAGTTCCAGCAATAGTTGCGTAGTTCTTGCCGTTGAGACGAGTGGTGACCGCATTCTTTTCGCTCATGGCTTGTTCAAAATCCAAGCCTTTTTCCGCTGCGACAATCAAGGTCTTCGTTGGAATACAAGCGATATTGATACAAGTACCACCATACATAGACTTGCTCTTTTCAATTAGAGCGACTTTTTTCCCTTGGCTTGATAATTTCGCTGCTAGTGTTTTACCAGCTTTACCAAATCCAATAACAATAACATCATACGTTAACATATGTTACACCTTCTTTCGTTTTCTATTGTATCAAACCCATTTTAAAAAGTCTGAAATCTGCTACGGGATTTTTAGGAGCTCATGGGAATGGGGAATCAGGGACAAGGAGATCCTTTTCATGGTATAATAAAGGGTCGGTGACCGTCATGGTCACACATGAGTTAGAAAGAGCAATTCAAATGGACGGAATTATTAATGTAAAAAAAGAAGCGGGAATGACTTCACATGATGTGGTCTTTAAACTGCGAAAAAAATCTTAGGAACCAAGAAAATCGGCCATGGGGGAACTCTGGATCCGGATGTGGTGGGGGTTCTTCCGATTGCCGTAGGAAAGGCGACCCGAATGGTTGAATTTATGCAGGATGAAGGCAAAATCTATGAGGGAGAAATCACTTTGGGGTTTTCTACCACGACGGAGGATGCCAGCGGAGAAGTTGTCGATCGGACCCCAGTGGAATCACCTTTAGATGTAGAAGAGGTAGATTGTAAGATTGCCCAAATGGTGGGTGAAATCGAGCAGGTCCCACCCATGTATTCAGCAGTCAAGGTCAATGGGCGCAAGCTCTATGAGTATGCGCGCGCAGGTGAAGAAGTGGAACGGCCAGTTCGGAAGGTGAACATTTATGAATTCACGCGCACAAGCGAAATTCTTTATGAAGAAGGCTTGGCCCGTTTTCGCTTCCGGGTGAAATGCAGCAAGGGAACCTATATCCGGACCTTGTCTGTGGATTTAGGGCAGAAACTGGGCTATGCAGCCCATATGTCTCATCTGACACGTACCAGTGCTGCCGGCTTGTCACTGGATGACGCCTTGACCCTAGAAGAGCTTGCTGAAAAAGTAGCGCAAGGAAATTTGAGCTTCCTTCATCCACTTGAAATTGGAACTGGGGATTTAGAAAAAGTAGAGCTGACAGCCCAAGAGGTCGGCGAAGTCCAAGTCGGACGCTTTATTCCGGTTGAGAGTGAGGCCAAAGAGTTGGCTGCTTTTTACCAAGGAAAATTAGTGGCCATTTTAGAAAAAAGAGAAGAACTTTACAAACCTCGCAAGGTTTTTCTGACAGAAAATGTGTTACAATAAATTCATGAATATTCGTTTGATAACTACCGCTAATCAGATCTATTTAGACAGCGATACTGTTTTAGTCCTAGGCTATTTTGATGGCCTGCATCTGGGACATCAAGAACTCTTTAAAAAGGCCCGTCAGATAGCAGACGAAAAGGGATTGAAGGTTGCTTTGCTCACCTTTCCTGAATCTCCTAAATTAGCCTTTGTTCGATACCGACCAGAGTTACTTCTTCATTTGCAGAGCCCTGAGGATCGGTTCCAAAAATTTAAAGAATTAGGTGTGGATGAGCTCTTCCTCATTGATTTTACGACTGATTTTGCTTCTAAAACAGCTAAAGAATTTGTCGACCAGTACGTGAAAGCCTTGAGAGCTCGGGTCTTAATTGCTGGATTTGATTACAGTTTTGGTTCAGATAAAAATAAGGCTTCTAACTTAGCTGCTTATTTTGATGGTCAGGTCGAAGTCATTCCACCCGTATTGGATCAAGGCGAAAAAATTAGCTCGACCCGCATCCGTCAAGAGGTCATCAAAGGGCGTGTCAAGGAAGCTGCACGCTTGCTTGGTCATCCCTTATCCAGTCGGGGAATCGTTGTCCATGGAGATGCGCGTGGTCGGACGATTGGTTACCCTACAGCAAATCTAGCACCGATTGATCGGACCTATCTGCCCTCAGACGGGGTCTATGTGGTTGATGTATCTTATAAGGGGCAGATCTACCGAGGAATGGCTTCTGTTGGTAAAAATGTTACCTTTGATGGGAAAGAGCTTCGGTTTGAAGTGAACCTCTTTGATTTTTCAGGAGACATCTACGGCCATACGCTGACGGTACATTGGTTGGACAAGATTCGGGAGATGATCAAATTTGATAGTATTCCCCAATTAGTGGCTCAATTAGAAGATGATGAGGTGGTCGCTCGCAAATGGACCGAGAGTGTGGGACAGAAATCGGTCATTCGTTAGAATTCGATTTCGTCGTCCCACTCAACCAATGCGTCTTGCTCGACAATCCAAAGATAATTGAGAGGCTAGGACTTTTGTCCCAGCCTCTTTTTTTCTAGTGGTTTTAGGAGAAGAATGAAAGTGCTTCCTGATTTCCATAGAAATTCATAAAAATCGTCTAGAAATGAAAAAAGCGCTTTTCAAGCACCTAATTTTTTTGTATAATAGAGTTAGATAATTATATATAAAAAAGAAGTGAACCACATGATTACATTATTTTTATCACCGAGTTGTACATCATGTCGAAAAGCTCGGGCTTGGTTAAAAAAGCACGATGTTCCATTTAAAGAACACAATATTATGACAAGTCCTTTGAGCAAACAGGAGTTGACAAGTATATTGGCCTTGACCGAAAACGGAACAGACGACATAATTTCAACTCGCTCAAAAATTTTTCAAAAATTGGATGTTGATGTCGAAGATTTATCGATCTCAGCCTTGATTCATCTCATTGAGGAGAATCCAAGTCTCTTGCGGAGACCAATTATTTTAGATGACAAACGGATGCAAATCGGCTTTAACGAAGATGAAATTCGTGCCTTTTTGCCGCGGAGTTATCGTAAACAAGAGTTACGCTCTGCCACTCTAAGAGCAGAAATAAACTAAGAAGTATGTCGAATGCAAAAGAATTATAGTTACCCACTGGACTTATCGTGGAGCACTGAAGAGCTTGCTTCAGTGCTTTCTTTTTTCAATAAAGTCGAAGAAGCCTATGAAAGTAAGGTAGAAGCCAAAGAATACATGGAAGCCTACCGTGCTTTTAAGAAGGTTGTGCCAAGTATCGGAGAAGAAAAACGTCTTGGAAGGGAGTTCGAAGAAGTGAGTGGCTATTCTCTCTATCGCGCGACCCAGGCTGCAAAGCAAAAAGGGGAAGGATGGTTTTCTCTTGAAGAATAAATTAGAGTATGCAAAACAGATCGTTTTGGAGGCAGGGGAGTATTTACGTCTTCATCTCAATGATTCCTTAATGATTACGAAAAAGACGGGACCGACGGACTTGGTAACCCAAATGGACCAACAAGTTCAAAAGGATTTGGTTGAAAAAATCAATCGTCGCTATCCCGAAGATCGGGTTTTTGCGGAGGAAGATGGTCTTCGATCTCCGATTTCAGAAGGAGCGGTTTGGGTCATTGATCCCATTGATGGAACCAATAATTTTGTGACCCAAAAGGAAGATTTTGCGGTTATGGTAGCCTATTTTGAAGATGGGATTGGTCAATTTGGATTGATCTACGATGTCATGCGGGACCACCTCTTTTATGGGGGTGGAGAGTTCCCAGTTTATCGCAATGATGTTGAACTGACGCCCTTTGTAGATCAACCTTTGGAGAACTTTCTGATTGCGTCAAATGTTGGTATGCTTGAGAAAAATGACTGGGGCATGGCCGATCTTGGAATGGATTCACTAGGAATTCGAGTCTATGGAAGTGCCGGCATAAGTTTTTCAAAGATTCTCTCAGGTGGTATTTTAGCTTACTTTAGCTATATCTGGCCATGGGACTACGCAGCAGCAGCGATCATGGGCGAACGCTTAGGCTATACAGTCTTAAATCTAAATGGGGATCAACCCAATTACCAGACAGTGGAACCGATTATGATGGTTCCGAAAATGAAGTTAGCAGAAATTCAAACGTATCTTAAGAAAGGGAGAAGTTAAATGAATTTTCCCAATGGTTTTAAAGAAAAATACCAGCATCTTCTTGGTGAGGATGCTGCTGATTTTTTTGCGACCTTTGATCAAGAGGCAGTAGCAGCCTTTCGTACCAATCCCTTAAAAGAAGGTCAAAAATCCTTTGACGATCCCATTCCGAATACTCCTTGGGGGCACTATGGAAAAGTCTCTGGAAAATCAATCGAGCATGCGACGGGCTTGGTCTATTCGCAAGAGCCAGCAGCACAGATAGTGGCCCAAGTAGCCCACCCTCAGCCTGGGATGAAGGTTCTAGACTTAGCGGCAGCTCCTGGAGGAAAGACGACCCAGCTCTTGTCTTATTTGGGCAATCAAGGACTCTTGGTCTCTAATGAAATCCACAAGGGACGCTCGAAAATTCTCGTTGAGAATGTCGAACGCTTCGGTGCCAGAAATGTGTTAGTAACCAATGAGTCAGCTGATCGTCTTGCAAAAGTTTTTTCGGGCTTTTTTGATCTGATTGTCCTAGATGCCCCTTGTTCAGGTGAGGGAATGTTCCGCAAGCAACCAGATGCCATGGACTATTGGTCTGTCGGTTATCCTAGAGAGTGCAGTCTCCTTCAAAGAGAAATTTTGGAGGATGCCCTCAAGATGTTGGTCCCAGGTGGTTCCCTAGTTTATTCGACCTGCACCTGGGCTCCTGAGGAAAATGAAGAAATTGTATCGTGGCTTTTAGAAACGTTTGATTTGGAGTTAGAAACCATCGATAAAATCAATGGTATGGCGGAAGGGATCGACTACCCCGATACAGCTCGTATGTATCCTCATCTCTTTAAAGGGGAGGGCCAATTTGTCGCTAAGTTTCGTTATCTAGGAGAGAATCGACCCGCCAAAGTTCCTTCGAAGAAGGACCAATTATCTGCAGAACAAAAGAAATTGTGGCAGGAATTTGCTAAGAAACACTTGAAAGTCACACTCGAAGGGGTCCTCGAAACCTTCGGGGATGAGCTGTATTTGGTTCCTTTAGGTTTACCAGATTTGCGCAAAGTAAAAATTGCTCGAAATGGTTTGCACCTCGGAACCTTCAAGAAAAATCGTTTTGAACCTAGTTTTGCTCTTGGCCTAGCTCTAAGACCGAGTGAAGTCAGAGATAGCGTTGCCATCACACCAGAGGATTTTGTCCATTATGTGGCGGGAGAGACCATCCAATTGAAAGAATCGCATCCCAATGGTTGGTACCAGGTCGTCATAGAAGGCAATGGTTTGGGTTTTGCCAAAGTCACTGGACAGACTCTGAAAAATTTCTATCCCAAGGGCCTACGTTTTAGGTAAAATGCTGGGCAAAGAGCCGGTTCTATGATATATTGGAAGTAAAGGTTTTTTTGAGAGTAATTGTCAAAAAATCGAAAGTGAAATAGTGAAATATCAAGGAGACATGATTTGAAAACGTCTAAAAAGTTAGTCTTAGGATTAGCGACGATCGCATTAGCAGGAAGCTTATCTGCTTGTGCTTCTTGGATCAATCGTGGAGAGTCTATCACAGCTGTTGGCTCGACTGCCCTACAACCTCTCGTTGAGGGAGTTGTGGACCGCTACATTGAGGAACATCCAGGTAAAATTGTGAATGTGCAAGGAGGCGGATCTGGTACAGGACTTTCTCAAGTCCAATCAGGCGCTGTTGATATCGGAAATAGTGACCTCTTTGCTGAGGAGAAATCTGGGATTGATGCTTCTAGTCTGGTTGATCACCAGGTAGCAGTAGCAGGGACAGCCATCATTGCCAATAAAAATATCTCGATCGACAATCTGACAACGGAGCAATTGCGAAAGATCTTTACGGGTGAATATACCAACTGGAAGCAATTGGGAGGTCCAAATCTTGAAATCACGATTGTGAACCGGGCAGTAGGTTCTGGTAGTCGTGCGGTCTTTGATGCCATTATCATGAATGGCAAACAACCCAAGCAGGCTCAAGAGCAAGACTCCAATGGAATGGTGAAAAATATCGTTTCCCAGACTCCAGGAGCCATCTCTTATCTGGCTTTTACCTACTTGGATAGTAGCGTCAAAACCATGAAGCTGAACGGTTATGAACCAACCAAAACCAATGTTGTCAATAATAACTGGCCGATCTGGTCTTACGAGCATATGTATACCAATGGAAAACCCAATGAATTGTCTAAAAAATTCATTGACTACATGATGACGGATGAGATCCAGCAAAAGGTTGTTGGCAAGATGGGTTATATCCCAATCAATGATATGAAAGTCACCCGTGATTTAAAAGGGAATGTGACAAAAAAATAAAAGAATTAGGTAAAAAATGAACGAAGTAGCAAAAAAAATGCTGACGAAATCAAAAAACTCCCGCCTAGAAAAATTTGGGAAGACCATTACCTTTCTATGTATGAGTTTGATTGTTGTCGTCGTTGCCATGATTTTGATTTTTGTGGCTCAAAAAGGTTTATCGACTTTCTTTGTCAATAAAGTCAATATCTTTAGTTTTCTATTTGGGAGCTCTTGGAATCCTGCTGCAAAGGAATTTGGAGCCCTACCCATGATTCTAGGTTCCTTTATTGTAACCTTGCTTTCTGCCCTCTTGGCAACACCCTTTGCAATTGGTGCAGCAGTTTTCATGACAGAAGTCTCACCCAAAGGAGCTCGTTTCTTGCAACCAGCGATTGAGCTTTTGGTGGGGATTCCTTCTGTTGTGTACGGATTTATTGGTCTTCAAGTTGTGGTCCCATTTACCCGTAGTCTCTTTGGAGGGACTGGTTTTGGGATTCTCTCAGGGGTCTTTGTCCTCTTTGTCATGATCCTGCCAACTGTGACCTTTATGACGACCGATAGTCTCCGAGCTGTGCCCCGTCATTACCGGGAAGCTAGTATGGCTATGGGAGCGACACGCTGGCAAACCATTTGGCATGTCACTCTTAAGGCAGCTCGCTCTGGAATCTTTACAGCGGTTGTCTTTGGTATGGCGCGTGCCTTCGGGGAAGCTTTGGCTATCCAGATGGTTGTCGGAAACTCTGCTGTAGTGCCAACTTCACTCACAACACCGGCTTCCACCCTCACCTCTATCCTGACCATGGGAATCGGAAATACCGTCATGGGAACGGTCAATAACAATGTCCTTTGGTCACTCGCCTTGGTATTGCTCCTCATGAGTCTTGCCTTTAACAGTGTGATTAAACTGATTACAAAAGAAAGAGGTAAGAAGAACTATGCACGCTAAACGAATGGATAAAATTGCAACAGGAGTGCTGTATGCTATTTCTGGGATCATCGTTGCGATTCTTGCTTCATTGATCCTGTATATCTTGGTCCGTGGCTTGCCCCATGTATCCTGGCACTTCTTGACTGGGAAATCCTCTTCTTATCAAGCAGGAGGAGGGATCGGAATTCAATTGTATAATTCCTTCTTCCTCTTGGTTATTACCTTGGTGATTTCCTTCCCACTTTCTCTTGGAGCTGGGATTTACCTTTCAGAGTACGCTAAAAAAGGTCGCTTGACCAATTTGGTTCGAACCTGTATTGAGATCTTGTCTTCTTTGCCATCGGTCGTTGTAGGTCTCTTTGGTTACTTGGTCTTTGTTGTCCAGTTCAAATATGGCTTTTCGATCATTTCAGGGGCCTTGGCCTTGACGGTCTTTAACCTTCCACAGATGACCCGCAATATTGAGGATAGCTTGCAGCACGTCCATCATACCCAGCGCGAAGCAGGGCTAGCACTGGGCTTGTCTCGCTGGGAAACCGTGATGCATGTCGTGGTTCCTGAGGCTCTCCCAAGTATTATTACTGGGGTTGTCTTGGCCTCAGGACGGATCTTTGGGGAAGCCGCTGCCTTGATCTATACAGCAGGACAATCAGCTCCAGCTCTCGATTGGTCAAACTGGAACATCTTTAGTGTGACGAGTCCGATTTCGATCTTCCGTCAAGCTGAAACCTTGGCTGTCCATATTTGGAAGGTCAATAGTGAAGGAACGATTCCTGACTCCATTGAAGTCTCAGCTGGTTCAGCCGCTGTTCTTTTGATCTTTATCCTGATCTTTAACTTTGGAGCTCGCAAACTCGGAAGTTACCTCCATAAAAAACTAACATCTGCTTAAAGGAGAAGAAATGTCAAAATACAATTGGGATGAGAGACACATCATTACTTTTCCTGAAGAAAAGGTGGTCCTATCTACCAAAGATTTGCATGTCTATTATGGAACTAACGAGTCCATCAAAGGCGTCGACATGCAGTTTGAAAAGAATAAGATTACAGCCTTGATTGGTCCTTCAGGATCTGGGAAATCAACCTACCTTCGTAGTTTGAACCGGATGAATGATACCATTGATATTGCGCGTGTTACGGGTGAAATTTGGTATGAAGGAATCGATGTCAATCGTCCAGATATCAATGTCTATGAAATGCGCAAGCACATCGGGATGGTTTTCCAACGGCCAAATCCATTTGCCAAATCGATTTACAAAAATATCACCTTCCCGCATGAACGTGCTGGTGTGAAAGACAAGAAGGTTTTGGACGAATTGGTCGAAACTTCTTTGAAACAGGCAGCTCTATGGGATCAGGTAAAGGATGATCTTCACAAATCCGCTTTGACTCTTTCAGGTGGTCAACAGCAACGGCTCTGTATCGCACGGGCCATCTCTGTGAAACCAGATATCTTGCTCATGGATGAGCCAGCCTCAGCCTTAGACCCGATTGCAACAGCGCAATTAGAAGAAACCATGCTGGAGTTGAAGAAGGATTACACGATTGTCATCGTGACACACAGTATGCAACAAGCAGCGCGTGCTAGCGATTATACCGGTTTCTTCTACCTTGGAAACCTCATCGAGTACGATAAGACTTCAAATATTTTCCAAAATGCGAAATTGCAATCGACCAACGATTATGTATCGGGTCACTTTGGATAAAGGAATATGACAACAAAAAGGAAAAGAGAATGACAGAACCAATTTTGCAAGTCAAGGACTTGTCGGTTTATTACAATAAAAAGAAGGCTTTAAATAGTGTTTCTTTGGATTTTGCTCCAAAAGAGATTACAGCCTTGATTGGTCCTTCAGGATCAGGGAAATCTACCCTTTTAAAGCCATTAACCGCATGGGGGACCTCAACCATGAGGTCACAACTACAGGAACCATCCTCTATAATGGACATAATATCTACGGACCACGGACCGATACGGTCGAATTGCGCAAGGAAATCGGAATGGTCTTCCAACAGCCCAATCCCTTTCCAATGTCCATTTATGATAATGTGACCTATGGCTTGATGATTAATGGTGTCAAGGACAAGGCTGTTTTGGATGAAGCGGTTGAAACCTCACTGAAACGTGCTTCCATCTGGGATGAGGTCAAGGATCGCCTGCATGATTCTGCTATCGGACTTTCCGGTGGTCAGCAGCAGCGGGTTTGTGTAGCGCGGGTCCTTGCGACCAGTCCGAAGATTATTCTTTTGGATGAACCAACTTCAGCGCTGGACCCGATTTCAGCTGGTAAGATTGAAGAAACCCTGTATGGACTAAAAGACCGTTATACCATGCTCTTGGTGACTCGCTCCATGCAGCAAGCGAGTCGGATTTCCGATAAAACAGCCTTTTTCTTGGACGGCGATTTGATTGAGTACAATGATACCAATGAAATGTTCTTGAACCCAGCTAAGAAAGAAACAGAAGACTATGTCTCTGGTAAATTTGGATAGGAAGAAAATAAAATGTTACGAGTTCAATTTGAAGAAGATTTAGAAAAATTGCATAACCAATTTTATGCAATGGGAAATGAAGTGTTGACCCAAATCAATCGTACGGTTCGTGCTTCGTCACACATGACCGTGAATTGGCCCGCCAGGTCATTGAAGATGATACGGAGATCAATGAATACGAAGTGAAATTAGAGCGCAAATCTTTTGAGATTATAGCCCTTCAACAGCCCGTTTCGCAAGACCTTCGCGTGGTCATGACGGTTTTAAAAGCGGTCTCTGACTTAGAGCGGATGGGTGACCATGCAGTTTCAATCGCCAAAGCAACCATTCGTATGAAGGGGGAAGTCCGCATCCAATCTGTCGAAGAAGAGATCAGCAAGATGGGACGTGAAGTTAAAGACTTTGTTGAAGCTACACTGGATGTTTACCTCAAAGGCGATGTCGATTTGGCCTATGACGTTGCTGCCAGAGACGAAGTCATCAACCATTACTTTGATAGCATCCAAGAATTGGCAACAGAAGAAATTCGGAAGAATCCTGAGTCCATCGTAACCGGACGTGATTATTTCCAAGTGATCAACTTCTTGGAACGTATCGGAGATTATGCAAAAAACATCTGTGAGTGGGTGGTTTACTTCGAAACAGGTAAAATTATCGAAATGTAAGATCATTGAGTCTTTTCGATCACAGACAGGCATTCTAATGCTTGTCTTTTCTTTTATCTTGACTTTGTGATAAAATAGTTTTATTAGGGCTTTTAGTTGAAAAGCATGGAGATTTAAAGGAGGAAATCATGCAAGCAGTTGCACATTTTATTGATACATTTGTACCTGAGCACTATGATCTATTCTTAGATTTGAACCGCTCAAGCAAAACTTTCTCAGGGAAAGTGACCATTACCGGAGAAGCAAAGGAGACTCGCATCTCTCTTCACCAAAAGGATTTGACCATTGAAACAGTAGAAGTAGCCGGTCAAGCTCGTCCATTTTCGGTTGATGATGCCAATGAAGCAGTCTATGTTGAATTGGAAAAAACAGGTCCAGTAACGGTTACTTTGACCTATTCTGGTAAGATCACAGATAATATGACAGGGATCTATCCATCTTACTATACGGTAGATGGTGTCAAAAAAGAGGTCATCTCTACTCAGTTTGAGAGCCACTTTGCGCGTGAAGCCTTTCCAAGTGTGGATGAGCCAGAAGCCAAAGCAACTTTCGATCTTTCTTTAAAATTTGACCAAGAAGAGGGAGAAATCGTTCTTTCTAACATGCCTGAAATCGATGTCGAAAGTCGAAAAGAAACTGGTATTTGGAAGTTTGATACAACTCCTCGTATGTCTTCTTATCTCTTGGCCTTTGCGGCAGGAGATCTTCAAGGAGTGACAGCTAAGACCAAGAATGGAACCCTAGTCGGTGTCTACTCTACCAAAGCTCACCCATTAGAAAACTTGGACTTCTCATTAGATATTGCCGTTCGTGCTATTGAATTCTATGAAGACTACTATGGAGTTGCTTACCCAATCCCTCAATCCCTTCATATCGCCCTTCCAGACTTCTCTTCAGGAGCTATGGAAAACTGGGGCTTGGTAACCTACCGCGAAGTTTACCTCCTTGTAGATGAGAACTCGACAGCTCAAAGCCGTCAAACAGTAGCCTTGGTGGTGGCTCACGAATTGGCTCACCAATGGTTCGGAAATCTCGTAACGATGAAGTGGTGGGATGACCTCTGGTTGAATGAAAGCTTCGCCAATATGATGGAATATGTCTGCTTGGATGCCATCGAACCAAGCTGGAACATTTTTGAAGACTTCCAAACAACTGGTGTACCTGCTGCCTTGAAACGCGATGCGACTGATGGTGTTCAATCCGTCCATGTGGAAGTGAAACACCCAGACGAGATCAACACCCTCTTTGACCCAGCGATCGTTTACGCCAAGGGTAGCCGTCTCATGCACATGCTTCGCCGCTGGTTAGGCGATGATGCCTTCCGCAAGGGTTTGAAAATCTACTTTGAAAAGCACCAATATGGAAATACCATTGGGCAAGATCTTTGGGAAGCCTTGGGCCAAGCTTCTGGTCGGGATGTAGCAGCCTTTATGGATTCTTGGTTGGAGCAACCTGGATACCCAGTTGTTTCAGCTTCTGTAGAGAACGATACCTTGATCATCCGTCAAGACCAGTTCTTTATCGGAGAAAAAGAAGAAAGGTCGCAAGTGGGTTGTTCCGCTAAATAGCAACTGGTCAGGTATTCCAGATACTTTGGAAACAGAAGTCTTAGAAATTCCAAACTACAGTGCCTTGAAGGCAGCTAATAGCGGTGCTCTTCGTTTTAATACAGAAAATACGGCCCACTATATCAGTGACTACCGTGGGGAATTGTTGGAAGACATCCTTGATGACCTTGCTAACTTAGATAGCACTTCGAAATTGCAAGTGGTTCAAGAACGCCGTCTTTTAGCGGAAAGCGGTCAAATTTCTTATGCCAGCCTCTTGCCAGTGATTGAACACTTGACAGAAGAAAGTTCCTACTTGGTTGTTTCAGCTGTTTCGAGCGTCTTAGCTGGAATCAGTCTCTTTGTGGATGAGGGAACTGAAACAGAAGCGGCCTTCCATGAGTTGTTGAAACTCTTGAACCGTTACAACTTTGAACGCTTGGGACTAGAAGCTAAGCCAGGTGAAGCAGAAGAAGACGAAAAAGTTCGTCAGCTTATGATTGCTAACATGATCAAGGCCAATGATGAAGCCGCACAAGCACAAGCGAGCGCTATCTTTGAAGCGCATGCCTCTGATTTGGAAAAACTTCCAGCTGCCATTCGCTTGCAAATCTTGGTCAACCAAATTAAGCATCATGAAACCAAGGCGCTTAGCCAACAATACCTAGATACCTATGTGAAGACAGTTGATGGAAACTTTAAACGCCAGTTGGCAGCAGCTCTTTCTTACACCAAGGATGTGGAAACCTTGGAAGCTCTATTGAAGGAGTGGAAGAACAAGGATGTGGTGAAACCTCAGGACTTGGCTATGAGCTGGTACTACAACTTCTTGCATGATGACTTTACCCAAGGTAGAACCTGGACTTGGGCGCGTGAGAACTGGGATTGGATCAAGAAAGCCCTCGGTGGTGATATGAGCTTTGATAAGTTTGTCATCTACCCAGCTAACTGTTTCAAGACCCGTGAACGCTTGAATGAATACAAGGCCTTCTTTGAGCCCCAATTGGATGATATGGCGATCAGCCGTAATATCAAGATGGGAATTAAAGAAATCGCGGCTCGAATCGATCTTATCGAGCGGGAGAAAGTAGCTGTTGAAGCAGCGCTTCTATCCAAGAAATAAGAAAATAATCGATACAAAATTTTGATATGATACCTCTTAAGTAGACATGGTAAATAACCAAAATCTACTTAAGAGGTATTTTTATGTCTAGAAGAGAAAGATTTAGCCCATACGAGAAAGAACAGGCTGGTTTAGTTTTTTTTAAGTAAAAATTTAGGCAGGCTTAAGACTCCTACAGTATAATCGCCTTACTTAAAGGATCGAGCTCCCTTTAAAATTTAAAAGATAAGTACTTGTACACAAAGATAAAAGGTAAAAAGATGAATCAAGAAGAAACAAAACAAGTAGTCGAAACGCAAGAATCCAAAGAAAAAATGGTCGTCATAAAACGAAGTCCTAAGTGGTGGATCGGTATGGCAGCAGTTGGTGGATTGTTGGTCGGTGCTGGAAGTGGCTTTGGTGTCGGTGTCATCGCCTCACAATCTTCAAATTCGCAACAATTTTCTCAACCGGTCCAAACGTGTCAAAACCAAGGATCCAATCAGCAAGAAAATAGTCAAAATGGCCATACTTCACAAGGAAACCAGAAAACCGGTGGCCCACAGGATGGCGGACCTCAAGGTGGTGGACAAGGACATGGTGGTCCACAAGGAGGCGGTCCTGGTCAGATGCCACAGGAAGGAATGGGCGGCCTACAAGGAAATGCTCCAGAAAGTGGCATGAAGCAATCTGGCGGACAACAAGAAGGGAACCAGGATTTCTCTAACAAGTCCAACAAAAAGAATTCGAAGAAACAAAACAAGACGAGTGACAGTCAAAGTAACAAGAAAAACACGACAAACTCATAGACTACCTTTTCCTCAAGCAGATTGAATGTGATGATAAAACAAGGTTCTAAAGTATAGGAAATGAAGGTAAGTCGTGTTATAATGGTTAAGAATAGATTAGAAAGACTCACTCAGGAAAGAGAAGAGGATACGACGATGATTAAAATTCTATTGGTCGAAGATGACCTTGGTTTATCAAATTCAGTATTTGATTTTTTAGATGATTTTGCGGACGTCATGCAGGTCTTTGATGGTGAAGAAGGTCTGTACGAGGCAGAAAGCGGGATCTATGATTTGATTCTGCTGGACCTCATGCTTCCTGAAAAAGATGGATTCCATGTCTTAAAAGAGTTGCGTGAAAAAGGCGTGACAACACCTGTTTTGATCATGACAGCCAAAGAAAGTTTGGATGACAAAGGGCATGGATTTGAGCTAGGAGCAGACGATTACCTCACCAAACCTTTCTATCTTGAAGAGCTTAAGATGCGGATTCAAGCTCTTTTGAAGCGCTCAGGTAAGGTCAGTGAAAATACCCTCAATTATGGCAATTTGAAGGTCAACTTATCCACTAACTCGACTTATGTGGACGATAAGGAAGTAGAACTTCTTGGGAAGGAATTTGATCTCTTGGTCTATTTCCTTCAAAACCAAAATGTCATCCTTCCAAAAACACAGATCTTCGATCGCCTTTGGGGCTTTGACAGTGACACAACCATCTCAGTGGTTGAAGTCTATGTTTCAAAAATCCGTAAGAAATTAAAAGGAACAGATTTTGTTGATAACTTGCAAACATTACGCAGTGTGGGGTATATCTTAAAAGATGTTAACAAGGATTAAGAAAACAGTCGGAGAAGATGATTTTTCCTACTTCATCCGATATTTTGGTCTCTTCACCTTGATATTCTCAGCCATGACCTTAATTATTATTCAGGTCATGCGCTCCAGTCTCTATACAACGGTCGATGAGAATCTCAAGACCCTGAGTCAGGATCCCTATTCCATTATAGCTATTGCCAACCGGGATCAGAAACAGTCTAATTCCAAAGTGAATGATGAGCATGAGATGATGGTGCCTGATCCTGACAAATCGGAACCAAAAGGAGATGTTACTTCCAATACTACTGTTGTTCTGCTTAACAAAAAATATCAAAACTTGACAACGGGAAATGGGTTTTTAAACTTCAAAACGGTAACCTTTGGTCGTAAACTGCTCAACAAGGTTTCCCAACTCCAAATCACCAATAGTTACGGGAAAAAAGAAAGTTACCGGGCTTACATGACGGATTTGGGCTTGTCTGATGACGGAGACAGCGACGTCAAGTATGCGGTCATCATGACCAATATCAGTCAGTTAGAGCAGACCAGTGAAGAGCACGAGAGCCAGATCGCTCTCGTCATGATTTGCTTCTGGGGCATCTCCTTATTTGCTAGTCTCTTCCTTGCCCGTCTTAGCGTTAAGCCCCTTCTTGAGAGCATGCAAAAGCAAAAGTCTTTTGTAGAAAATGCTTCACATGAGTTGCGGACGCCTCTAGCGGTCCTCCAAAATCGCCTCGAAACGCTTTTTAGAAAGCCCGAAGCGACCATTATGGAGTCAAGCGAGAGCATTGCATCTAGCTTAGATGAAGTTCGAAATATGAAGCTCTTGACCACCAACCTTCTGAATATTGCCCGAAGAGATGATGGCTTGAAGCCAGAGGTGGAAGAGATTGAGCCAAGCTTTTTCGATCAGACCTTCTCGAATTTTGAGATTGTTGCGGAAGAAAATGGTAAGATCTTTCGTGGAGACAATCAGGTGGACAAGGTCATTTGTTCGGATAAGACATTGCTAAAACAGTTGATGACGATTCTCTATGACAATGCCTTGAAATACACCGATGAAGATGGTGAGATCCAGTTTGAAGTCCAGTTAAAGGACAAGAATCTCTTTTTAAGAGTGCTGGATAATGGTCCGGGTATTCGTGATGAGGATAAGAAACGAATCTTCGATCGTTTTTACCGGGTGGATAAGGCTAGAACTCGTCAAAAAGGTGGATTTGGTTTGGGGTTATCCCTTGCCAAGCAGATCGTTGAAGCTTTTAAAGGGACGATTCAAGTCAAAGATAACAAACCTAAGGGGACTATCTTTGAAGTGAAGTTATCCACTAAGACGGAAAGTCGTAAAAGAATTCGTTCATAATCTAAAAAATAGAAAAGAGGAAATCTTATGAGTTCAAAAATGTTGCACACTTGCCTTCGTGTAGAAAACTTGGAAAAATCAATCGCTTTTTACCAAGAAGCATTTGGTTTTGAGGAAAAACGTCGGAAGGATTTTCCAGACTACCAGTTCACCATCGTGTATTTGGCCTTGCCTGGGGATGACTACGAGTTGGAATTGACTTACAACTATGATCATGGTCCCTACGTCATCGGAGATGGCTATGCCCACGTTGCATTGAGCACACCGGATCTAGAAGGCTTACATGCAGAGCACAAGTCTAAAGGCTATGAAGTGACCGATCCAAAAGGTCTTCCAGGAACACAACCGAATTACTATTTCGTAGTAGATCCAGATGGCTATAAAGTAGAAGTCATTCGCGAAAAATCAATTTGATAACAAGGAGGGCAACTGTCGCCCTCTTTTGTTTGAAAACATTTACAAAAAAGGACTGTTTTTTGGAGAGAAATTTGCTATAATAAAGTTATGCGATTCAAACACACAAAAACTATTTTATTAATCCTTATCAATCTTCTTTTAGTTAGTCTTTTGTATATTGGTTACCAAAAGATTCAAAAAGTACGAGAAAACAAGGCCTATCAGGACCAATTTTCTAAGGTAACCCAGCTAGAAGGAGAGGTAGAGAAAGGAAAAAATGTTCAGCTTCAAGAAGGAATAATAGGGACCTCCTATGTGACGGCTTATTATCCTACGAAAGATGGGCAACCCGTTGCGATCATTAAAGAAAAGATCCAAGAAGACCTGAAACATTTAGGATCGGATGAGAAAACCAAGGAACCCAAGCATTTGACTTTCTACCATAGTGAAGAAGCAGAAGCTCCTTTTGTCGGTTACCATCCTATTCAGATCAAGCGAGCGGAGTATCAGTACAAAAAAGGAAAATTCATCAAAGATGAGACGGTGAAGCTACCTCTTTTTTACTTGGATGATGAGAACAATCCTTTGACCCTTAGCCAAGTTTTTGCGGATCCAGATGGAGCTAAGCAGATCTTTTTGCAAGAATTGCGAGGCAATCTAACCTTCCGTCAGCTAGATGAGGAGAGCATTGATCAAATGGTCGCTCATTTTGCAGAGTTAGATCTGAGCCAATGGGAATTCCAATATGAAAAAGGCAATTTTACCATCCCGTTTCCAAACGACGTCAAGGGAGATGATACCTTTACGGTTCCCTTGTCTAAATTCTATGATGTGATTGATACTGATCGTCTACTTCCTGAAGATCTCGAATCTTACCAAGCCTATATTGAAGAGCGTCATCGCAAGATGATTGCACTGACCTTTGATGATGGGCCGGATCCAACGACGACTCCTCAAGCTCTTTCTATCTTAAAGAAATACAATGCCAAAGCAACTTTCTTTATGGTTGGAAAAAATGTCAATGCTTACCCAGATATTGCCAAGCAAGTTCGTAAGGAAGGGCATCAGATTGGAAACCATACCTGGAATCACCCTCAATTACCAAAATTGAGCTTAGACGGTGCTAAAAAAGAGATTCTAGATACTCAAGAAGCCATCCAAAAAGCGACAGGCGTCCAAACGAAGATCATGCGTCCACCATACGGAGCAATTAATAGTGCCATCCAATACGGGGTGGACCAATCCTATATTATGTGGGATGTGGATAGTTTAGACTGGAAGAGCCACAATACAACAGCCATTCTAAATGAAGTAAAAAAAGCTGTCAAACCAGGCTCGATTATCCTCATGCATGATATCCATCAAACCACGATTGATGCTCTGCCAGCACTGCTTGACTATCTCAAAGCCCAAGGCTATACCTTTGTAACGGTCGATGAATTATTGAACTATCAACTTGAAAGTCATCGCATTTATTACAATGGAAATTAACGTAAAAATCCTCTGCTGAAAATAGCAGAGGATTTTCTTATTCATTAAAAAAGAGTTCTGAATTTTTTAAAACAAGTTCACGTACAGAAGCGTATTTTTTCAAAGTTTTTAGTTCTTCAGGGTGGGTGATAAAGGTGACCACATAGCCATCACGCCCCATCCGTCCTGTCCTACCGGCACGGTGGGTATAGGTCTCCACATCACGAGGGAGATCGTAGTTGATGACACATTCGAGATGTTCAATATCGATTCCACGTGCCACCAAATCGGTTGCAAGTAAAAGGGTTAGCTGATGGTCTTTGAAGCGTTCCAATATGACCTTGCGGTATTTGACATTGACATCACTAGCGAGCGACACGGCCTCAACACCCCGGTATTGCAATTTCTTCTGCGCTCCCAAGATCGGACAGGCTATTGAAGAAAACCAAGCCCCGGAAATCTTCGACGTAGGCGAGTTTGCGGAGCAATTCAACCTTGTCACGCTGATCCACTCGCATGTAAAAATGTTGGATATTGTCTAACGAAACACCATCAACCGTAATGCGAAGGGTATTTTCTTCTAGCTGGTCTGGATCGACCTTGGCTGTAGCGCTCATGTAGATATATTGGTGATCGCGAGGAGCATAGTGGCTGATCTTATCGACAAAGTGGTACTGAGAATCGCTCAGTAGTTGGTCGAATTCATCTAAAATGATGGTATCGACATTCATCATTTTAATTTTTTTAAGCTTGATCAGCTCAAAGATCCGACCAGGGGTCCCAACCAGGATTTCGGGTCCTTTTTTGAGGCGTTCAATCTGACGTTTTTGACTGGATCCAGATAGGAAGAGTTGAGTTTGGAGTCCTAGAGGCTCTGCCCATTGTTTGGTGACATCAAAAATTTGTCCCGCCAATTCCGTATTAGGGGCCAAGATCAAGAGTTGTTGGGCCTTCTTAGGTTTAAGTTTGAGTAAGCTCGGAAAGAGGTAGGCTAGGGTTTTTCCCGTACCAGTGGGACTGATCCCGAGGACATTTCCTCCTTCATAGATAGGAGAGAAGATTTGCTCCTGAATGTCAGTGAAGGTATCAAATCCAAGTGTTTCTAGCTGGTCTTTCCAGCTTTGTGGAAATAGTTCTTTCATTCTTTTTATCCTTAAATTGTATGTTAGCGCTTTGGCGCATTTGGTAGAGGGTTTCATGGACCTGCTCAGCCGTTTTGATCCATTCGAGGTAAGCCGTCTCTTTTTGGCCAGCTATGGCAAGAGCAAAGGCCTGGGCCTCTTCTTGCATGACATGACTGCAGGGCTCAATAGGAAGATCAAAGACTTCTCCAGAATGGGTGACGAATTGAGCTTGGTCAATTGCAGCCACAGCATTTAAGGTCAGGGTTCCAGTCTTCGTGTAGATTTCAGCAGGGAGATGACTGGTGATGTTTTTCCCCGCCTGTATGGCAACCTGAAACTCTGGATAGATCAAGACACCTTGACCATAGAGATCCACCGTATTGGGTAATTGCTGAGCGGTGTAGCGGCTTGAGACCGGCTCTCCAAAGAAGCCGATCGCTAGGTAGAGGCAGTAGACTCCCAGATCCATCAAAGCCCCACCTGCATAGACATCTGAGAAAATATTCGGCACCTCACCAGAAAGGAGGGCAGGTAACTTGGAAGAATACTTGGCAAAGGTAAAGTTAGCACCTAAATTTCTTGACCGGATAGAAAGTCTTTAATGACTTGAAAGGCTGCTTCTTGGTAGTTCCTTGCAGCTTCAAAGAGATAGACCTGGTGCTCCTTAGCAAGCTTCACCAGTTCCTTCCATTCAGAAGGCTTCGTCACAGCCGGTTTTTCAATGATGACATGCTTCTTTGCTAAAATAGCAAGCTTGGCCTGAGCGAAGTGAAGAGAATTAGGGCTGGCAATGTAGACCACATCCAGCTCACTGTCTAAGAAGTCGACCAAGTCTGTGTAGCAAGAGATCACCCCATAAGGCTCACCAAAATCTTGAGCCGTCTTCATTTTTCTCGAATACACAGCCTGCAAGTGATAGTGACCCGTTTGGTGAGCAGCAGTTATAAATTCGTGTGAAATCCAACTCGTTCCAATAATTCCAAGCCTTAGCATAAGAGGTCCTCCCGCAATTGATTCACTCTATTATACCATGAAAAGGAGGAGGGGGCAGTATAAAGTAGAAAATATGCACTGATTATTGTATAATGAAGTGATATGCATAGAAGGGAAAATAATAGGAGTGAGAAATTCAGAATTACTGATCATTATTCCAGCTTATAATGAAAGTGGAAATATTGAAAAAACAATCAAGATGATTGAAGATCATACGCCCGAATTTGATTATGTCATTATCAATGATTGTTCTACAGATCATACACTTGAAATTTGTCGCAATCATCACTATAACGTGATTGATTTACCCATCAATTTAGGTATTGGCGGTGCTGTGCAAACAGGATACCAATACGCAGTTAAAGAAGGATACCAGTATGCGGTTCAAGTGGATGGAGATGGCCAACATAATCCTGAATTTATTAGAATGATGCTTCAAGTTCTACAAGAGAAAGATGTGAACATGGTGATTGGCTCTCGTTTCATTGAAAATCAAGGTTTCCAATCCTCATTCGCACGGCGGATTGGAATTTCATTTTTTGAAAAATTAATCAAGGTTTTGACTGGTCAGAAGGTAACTGATCCAACTTCTGGTTTACGAGTTGCTGACCGAAATGTGATTGAGGAATTCGCTAAGCAATATCCAAGTGATTATCCAGAGCCAGAGACGATTGTCTCCCTGTTGACCTCGGGGTATTCCGTTGCAGAAGTTCCGGTCTTGATGAATGAACGAGAACATGGTGAATCGTCTATTACCTTAAGTAAATCAGTCTATTATATGATTAAAGTAACAATGGCTATGTTAGTGGCTAGAATCGGTGGAGGATATAAGAAATAAGATGCTAAATATTTGGTTAACCCTTATTGTAATTATTTTTATGGTTTATATTCTGCGACTAGTTGCAAAGAAAGTTGTTGAAATGAAAAATGTCATCTCTTGGCTTATTCTTTGTATCGGCTCGTTGCCAGTCATTTGGTTTCCAAATTTAATTGGACAACTTTCAAAGATGTTAGGAATTCAAGTCCCAAGCAATCTAGTCTTTTTCTTAGGTTTTTGTTTACTTGTTTACTTAAATTTCTCTTTGACTCGTATAACTTCAAAACAGTCTGTTCAAATTCGACAACTAGCACAAAAAATGGCGCTACAGGTAAAAGAGCATGAAGAATAATGAGCCTGTTTCAACTGAGAAGGTGTATTTTTGGAATCTATTAGGAAACTTGGCATTTGCAGGATCATCTGTACTCTTTACATTGATCGTTACACGAATGACCTCTCCAATGGAAGCAGATTCCTTTAGTCTGGCCTACGGGATTGCAGCTATCCTGGTTGTAGTAGGCATGTTTCAGGTTCGAAGCTACCAGGGGACAGATGTCCATTATAGACATTCCTTTACAAGTTATAGTATTGCTAGATGTATCTCTCTCCTATTCATGATGGCGATCTTCTTTCCTTATTTATTTATTTCAGGAATTGATCTCCATGAGAGTTCAAAAATTACCATCATCGCCTTATATGTTCTCTTTCGCATGTGTGAGGCCATTTCTGATCTTTCCAAGGACTGTTTCAACGTCATGAACGATTAGACATTGCGGGCAAGTCAATGACGATTCGTTATTCTATTAGCACACTCCTTTTATTGGTATTTTTACTTGTTACAAAATCATTGACCCAGTCCTTACTTTATTTAGTCCTTTTAAATTTCATTTTTGTGTTCTCTTATGATTATGTAAAATCAAAAGAATTTGAAACCATTGATTTTTCAGTGAAAAATATCAAAAGTAACTTGTTTGATGCGATTGCTATTTTAAAAAATTGTATTCCTCTCTTTATTAGTGGTTTTTTACTAGCTTATATTTTCAATGAGCCTAGAATTGCGATTGACTCTGAAATCAGACTGGGACATTTTATTGCAGGTACACAACGGGATTATAATATTTTGTTTATGCCTGTCTTTTTTATGAGTCTCTTTATTTTAATCCTTAGACCTTTAACAACTCAGTTAGCGATCTTATGGAAAAATAAAGACTTGAAAAAATTCGATGCCATAATTAAGAAATTGTTTGTGATTGTCTTGGGACTAGGCTTGATCTTGACTGTACTAGCCTATTTGATTGGGACACCAATTTTAAGTCTTGTTTTTGGCTTACCTTTAAATCAACATAGCACTACGCTGGCTATCCTTGTTTTCTCTGGGATCTTATATTCTGTTGGGATCGTTTTTGGTGATGTCATGACAGTTATTCGAAAACAAACTTATTTATTGCCTGTATATTTGTTCATGTTTATAGCTTCCAAACTGACAAATGACTATTTAGTTCAAAGATTAGGGCTTTTGGGAGCTTCTTTAAGCTTTTTAACCGTGATGTCCGTTTATTTTAGTGGAAGTTTACTTGCTTATTTTGTTGCAAGAAAAGTAGAAAGGAAGAGCTATGCTCGTTAATCAACAACACACATGGGTGATTTGTGCCTACGGAGAGAGTGAATTTTTAGAAGCTTGTATTCAATCCTTGAAAAAACAAACTCTCCAATCGCAGATTATCTGCTATAGTTCAACGCCACTGGATTCAATCAAGGAACTTTGCCAGCGTTATGATATCCCATTTTATACCAAACAAGGTGGAGGAATTGGCAAGGACTGGAACAATGCTATGTCTTTTGTTGAGACAAAATATGCAACCATCGCCCATCAGGATGATTATTATGAGCCAGAATATGCTGAGAAAGTTTTGGCCAAGATGGAAAAGCATCCAGATGTGTTAATTGGCTATTCCGATTATTTTGAAGAAAAAGACGGCCATAAAATTCCTGCTAATACGAATCTGAAGATCAAAACCTTGATGTTAAAAACCATGAATCTTTTTCCAGCAAGTCATTTCTGGCGCAACCGTGTGATGGCTTTTGGAAATCCGATTTGTTGTCCAGCTGTCACCTATCATCTTGAAAATTTGAAGAATTTCTTTTTTGATGAAGGAATGAGAGTGAGTTTGGATTGGTACGCATGGTATAAGATCAGTGAGTATAAAGGTCGGTTTGTTTATGTATCTGATAAGCTTATGTGCCACCGTATCCATGGAGAGTCTGAAACTTCAAAAACTATTGCAGACAACACTCGTAGTAAGGAAGATCAATACATGTACGAACTCTTCTGGCCTAAATGGATAGCCAAGTTGCTAATGAGACAATATGTGAAGAGTCAAAATTCGAATAAGTAGGAGAAACTAATGGGATATTTTGTTGATAGTTATGAGCGAAATAAAAAGTATTTAGGAGCTTTCGCGGTTCTTGCCTTTTGTATGGCAGTCATTTATACAAAGCGCTTAGTGGACTTTCCTAAAATTGGTGTGCTACTATTTGTAGTATTTTCTCTTCTCATTTTTCTTTTACCCAAGAAAAATGTAGGCACCTTCATTGCTATGCTCATTGGCGGTTTTTCCTTTGCTGTTATTACACCCGTTTTGAATACGCCAGATGAACAAGTTCATCTTTCAAGAACCATTCATATTGTTGAAGGTAACGTAAATATGGGAAATAAGAATATCCATATTACGGAAGATTATTTTGATGTATATAAAAATTTCAAAAAGCCGTTTACCAAATCTTCTTTATTTGAAGAAGAGCAGACAACTAAACAGGTGAAGTTTGGAAAAGAAACGGATTACAGGGCAACCAACTCCTATTGGTTTATTGGTTATATTCCCCAGGCTCTTGGATTCGGGATTGGTAAGTTTTTGAACTTGAGTGTAGGAGTTTCCTATTATCTTGGTCGAATTTTTAACGTCATCGCTTACTGTATTTTAGCTCTCATTGCCATTAAATTAAGTGGAAAAGCGAAGCAGTTGATGACAATGGTAGCGATGTTTCCAATGAATTTAGTCCTTGCTGCTTCTTATAATCAAGATAGTGTAGCTTTAGGATTGACCTACATCATTATTGGATTGTTCTTGCACTATGTAACAGATGATGAAAAAGTTGTTAAAATAAAGGATTTATTGCTGTATGCTTTGCTTTGTATTATCCTTGTAACAATGAAACTTCCTTATGTCTTGCTAGTAGGACTATTGCTCTTTATACCGAGAAAGAAAACGCAATGTAAAAACTACTATCTCGTCTCTCTCGCTTTGATTATCGCAGTCTTTCTCTTTACGATTTTTTGGTACGTTCTTACCCAGCAAGTTCGAATTGAGAACTTTAAACTGGAGGGTGCAGATGTAAAAGGTCAAATTATTAGTATCATTTCAAAACCTCATTGGTATCTACCAGTGATTTTGAAGGAGATGTTATTATCAGTCAGTCATTTAAATCAACTCTATACATTTGGTTGGTTAGATTTATCGATGTCAGAGGTTCTTATTCCAATCTATGCTATTTATACCTTGATTACTTTTTCAAATTTTGGGAAGATCAAACTTCCGAAAGTATCAGTAGTAGGAGCAAGTTTGGTTTCTTTGGCAATTGTTGGGTTAATCACTTTAACCTTGTATCTAACCTGGACACCAGTAGGAAATTTTGAAGTTTTAGGAGTTCAAGGTAGATATTATCTAGGCGTTGTCGCTCTATCTCTACCAGTTATTTGCAGTTTATTTAAGCAAAGAATTTCAGATGAACAAACGTTCACGGATCATTTTGTAGTAGAAAGTAGTCTCATTATTATAGGTTTAACTATACTACAAACGATTTCTGTTTTATATGCTGTTGTATAATTGAAAGACTAAAATAAGTTATTACTAGGGGAAACCCTAGTTTTTTGTTACAATAGAGAGTGAATAAGTCAAGGAGTAAGATATGACACTATCAGTTGTAGTCCCATGTTTTAACGAAGAAGAATCAATTCCATTGTTTTATAGGGAAATGGAACGTGTTCGGATGGAGATGGGAGAAAAGTTTGAATATATTTTTATAAATGATGGCTCTTCCGATGGTACGCTGTCTGTGCTTCGAAAGTTACATGTTACAGATGCAAATGTACACTACCTTTCTTTTTCTCGAAATTTTGGGAAAGAAGCAGCTCTTTATGCTGGCCTCCAACATGCTACAGGAGATTACGTAACGGTCATGGATGTAGATCTACAGGATCCTCCAGAACTATTGATCGAAATGAAACAGAAGTTGGATAAACAGCCAGATTTGGACTGTGTTGGAACGAGGCGCGTAACCCGGGATGGGGAACCTCCGATTCGGTCTTTCTTTGCTCGGATGTTTTATAAACTTATCAACCATATTAGCCAAGTGGAGATGGTCGATGGAGCGCGTGATTTCCGTTTGATGCGCCGTCCCATGGTCGATGCGATTCTAGAGTTATCAGAATACAATCGCTTTTCTAAGGGGATTTTCGCCTGGGTAGGATTTGAAACAGAATACCTCGAATATAAGAATGTAGAGCGCGTAGCAGGAGAGACGTCTTGGAATTTTTGGTCTCTCTTCAAATACTCGATCGAAGGGATTGTCAATTTTTCAGATGCCCCACTAAATATTGCCTTTATTGGTGGTCTTTTATCTTGGATCTTGGCCTTTATCATGGTGGTTCTGATTGTGATCCGTACACTAGTCTTTGGAGATCCGACTTCTGGTTGGCCATCCCTTATGACAGTAATTCTTTTCCTAGGAGGGTTCCAATTATTAACCATTGGAATTTTAGGGAAATATATCGGTAAGATCTTTATGGAAACCAAGAAGCGTCCAATCTATGTTATTAAAGAGAAAAGTGAAGAATGAAGAATCTCCTAAGTATGAGTCTTGCAGCTAAACGAAAGATAGATAACTTTTACGAGGCAATTGATCGGCTTCTAGATAAAATCAATCAATTGGATATGGTAAAAGGGATCCATAGTCGTATTGAGTTGTTTATAGATGGTTTCAACCAAATTAGTAATAAGTTGATCTGTTTATTATTAACTTCCTATGCGATCCTTTTTACATTTGTATCTTTTAATCTGATCAATTTTCAAAGTCGCTCATATGACTATGTCTTTCACTTAACTCGCATTGTTGGCCTAGCAGAGTCGATTGAACATTGGGATTTACTTCCCAATCTAAATTTTTTATTTGCCTTTGGTACGGGATACGCTTCCCCCATGTTTTATGGCAATTGGCAGTTTTATCCATCAGCTATCGTTTATATGATGACCAACGATGGAAATCTTGCTTATGCTATATTTGCCTTTTTGATCACTCTTTGTACAAGCCTATCTAGTTATATTGTAGTTTCAAAAATAGTAAAAAATAAGGTGACTGGTATAGTAGTAGCCTTGACCATCCCTTGCTATTACACCTTATTTGGATTTGGAATGACCATGGTCATTCCACTCGTCCCAATTCTTATTTATTCTATTTATCGTGTGCTCTACTTAAACAAAAAGAACCCTCTCTATTTAGGGATCGTAGTAGCGCTTTTGATTCAAACCCATATTTTATCAACGGTTATATTAGCGATCTTTTCTGGGGTATTTTTATTATTAAATTATAAAAAGCTTACATTTGAAAAAATCGTCTCCTTTGTATTTTCAATCTTGTTTGCTTTATGTTTGTCGGCAGGATACATTTTTCAATATCTTGAACAGGTTTCATCACAAAAATTTTTCTTCACATGGACAGCGAGAAATTTTCCTGTCGACGTGAAAAATACGTTTTTGGTTCCTTTTCCATTTCAAGCAGATCGATATGGTTTTTATAAACCTTTCACACCATTAGAGTGGCCTATCCATCAATTCGTACGAGATGGACTATTTTATGCTAGCATGATGGTGATCTTATTCTATCGACGTCTAGGAAGTTTAAGTAAGACCATGTTTTGGACTTGTTGGATCTTATATTTTTCTGCAACGAGCCTTCTGCCTTGGAATTCCATATTGAAATACACTTTTTTAGGGAGTATGCAGTATTCAGGGCGTCTATTGTTTTTTATTCCCCTGTTGTTCCTTTTCTTTCTTGCTGTTACAAATAGAAATGCTTTCTTTTCGATCGTCTTATGCATCTTGAGTTTAACTTTCTATTTCAATCATGTTGTCCCTCAATTTAACACATCCGCAAAAAACTATAAACAGATGCGTGAGGATAATAAAAAGAATGAAAAATTACTTAAATCAGTATATAAAGGTGACAAATCAAAATATATTGATCCTGTAGGTGATGAGTATTATAATCTTGATATTAACAATCGAGATGTACGCTTACCGCAATTTACTGAATTTCAAACAGGTAAGGATGTAAAAATATCAAATATTAAAAAGAGGTACAATCTTTTAGAATTTGATATAAAGATTCCTGACGATAAAAAGGAAACTACTCTTTCTATACCAATGATATGGTACAAGGGGTATCATGCGGAATATTCAAATGGAGCTGAAGGATCTCAACCTATGTTGAAACAGCGTGCTTTTACTGAATCGGAGTTGAAAGAGAATAAAAAAGCTCGAAGACCAAGTGTTTCAGAAAAAGTTTTAAATAATGGAAAAATTCATTTATCTATTAGGAATTCTGGCCATGTGAAAGTTTTTTATCACAAGACATTTATACAGTATCTTGGTTTCATGATAGAATGGGTTTCTTGGATATTAGTGTTCTTCATTTTTAAGCAGAAGTTTTCAAAAAATAAGGAGCAATTCCCATCGTAAAAAGCAGAAAACTTCTGCTTTTTTTGCTATAATGATAGGGAAAAAGCATTTGAAAGGAAATTACCATGATTTTAATTACTGGTGCAAATGGTCAACTCGGAACAGAGCTTCGTCATTTGTTAGATGAACGAAATGAAGAATATGTGGCCGTAGATGTAGCTGAAATGGATATCACGAATGCAGAGAAAGTAGACGAGGTTTTTGCGGAAGTGAAGCCGACCTTGGTTTACCACTGTGCTGCCTATACGGCCGTTGATGCTGCTGAAGATGAAGGAAAAGAGCTGGATTACGCCATCAACGTGACTGGTACGGAAAATGTAGCGAAGGCGTCAGAAAAACATGGGGCGACCTTGGTCTATATCTCAACGGACTACGTGTTTGATGGGAATAAGCCAGTGGGACAAGAATGGGAAGTAGATGATCAACCAGATCCTCAAACAGAGTACGGTCGTACGAAGCGTATGGGAGAAGAATTGGTTGAGAAACATGTTTCCAACTATTACATCATTCGTACAGCTTGGGTCTTTGGTAACTACGGTAAGAACTTTGTTTTCACGATGCAAAACTTAGCCAAGACTCACAAGACTTTGACCGTTGTGAATGACCAACATGGTCGTCCAACTTGGACACGTACGTTGGCAGAGTTTATGACCTATCTAGCTGAAAACCGTAAGGAATATGGTTATTACCACTTGTCTAACGATGCAGAGGAAGATACAACTTGGTATGACTTTGCAGTTGAGATTCTCAAGGATACAGATGTTGAAGTGAAGCCAGTGGATTCTAGCCAATTCCCAGCTAAGGCAAAGCGCCCGCTTAACTCTACAATGAGCTTGGCAAAAGCGAAGGCCACAGGATTTGTCATCCCAACCTGGAAGGATGCATTGAAAGAGTTTTATAAACAAGAAGTGAAATAAGTGTACATAGAAGCGGCCCTAGGGTCGCTTTTCTGTTTGGATTAGGCAAAAAGCCTAGAAAATGGTATAATTGGATAGACTGTAAATTGTTAGAAAGGGAATCATATGCAACATGTTTTTATTATCGGAAGTCGTGGGCTTCCGGCTCAATATGGCGGTTTTGAGACTTTTGTGGACCAATTGGTCTCCCATCAAGTGTCTCCATCTATCCACTACCATGTTGCTTGCCTTTCTGATAATCAAACCTATCATCATTTTGACTACAAGGGTGTCGATTGTTTTACCATTAAAGCACCGAAACTTGGGCCTGCACGGGTCATTGCCTATGACATGATGGCCATCAACTATGCTTTGAAGGTCATCAAGAAGCAGGAGATTCAAAAACCTATTTTTTATGTTTGGGCAATACCATTGGTGCCTTTGTGGCGCCTTTTGCACGCAAGATTCATAAGATGGGTGGGAAATTTTATATCAATCCAGATGGACTGGAGTGGAAGCGGGCCAAGTGGGCCAAACCGATCCAAGCCTATCTCAAGTATTCTGAAAAAATCATGACACGCCACGCAGATTTGGTGATTTCTGACAATCCAGGGATTGAATCCTATATCAAGGAAGCCTATCCCTGGTCCAAGACAACTTATATTGCCTATGGGACGGACTTGTCTCCGACCAGCCTGACCAGTCAGGATAGGAAAGTCAGAGAACTTTATCAGAAGTGGCAGACACAAGAGAAAAACTATTACTTAATTTTGGGTCGCTTTGTTCCAGAAAATAATTATGAGACCGCCATTCGTGAATTTATGGCCTCTTCTACCAAGCGGGATTTGGTCATCATTTGTAATCATGAAGGCAATCCTTATTTTGAAGAGCTCCGAGCTCGAACAGGCTTTGATCAGGATCCACGCGTCAAATTTGTAGGAACGGTCTATGACCAAGACCTGTTGAAGTATATCCGTAAGGAAGCCTTTGCCTATATCCATGGTCATGAAGTGGGCGGAACCAATCCTGGTCTCTTAGAGGCTCTCGCCCAGACGGATCTCAATTTGGTTCTAGGAGTCTCTTTTAACCAAACTGTCGCAAAGGACACGGCTCGATATTGGACCAAAGAAACTGGGAATTTAGCTCATTTGATTGATCAGGTCGATTCTCTAGAGGATGCATCTCAATTGGGCCATCTAGCTAAATCTAATATGAAACAAAACTTTACCTGGGAAAAAATTGTAGGTGAGTACGAGGAATTATTCTTATCATGAAAGTAAATATCTTGTTGTCCACCTACAATGGTGAGCAGTATCTAAAAGAGCAGGTCAAAAGTATTCAAGATCAGACTTATCAAGACTGGCAACTCTTGATCCGGGATGATGGGTCAACAGATGGTACGGTGGAGATTATTCAAGTGCTGGTTGCTCAGGATGAGCGCATTCGCTTTATCAATCAAGGGGCCATCGAAAATCTGGGTGTCATCAAGAGTTTTCACACACTCTTAAAATATGAAAAGGCTGATCTTTATTGCTTCAGTGACCAAGATGATGTCTGGCTTCCGGAAAAGATTGCACTCCAAGTAGCAGAAGCTGAGAAGCATCCTCAAGAGGAGCCTTTGTTAGTCTACACAGATTTAAAAGTGGTCGATGAAAACTTGAATGTGCAACATGAAAGTATGATTCGCACCCAATCTGATCATGCCAATACGGAACTGATTCAAGAATTGACAGAAAATACGGTAACTGGCGGAGTAGCCATGATTAACCATGCGCTAGCTGACTTATGGACAGGTCAAGAAAAACATGCGCTTCTCATGCATGATTGGTACCTGGCCTTGTTGGCAGCTGCCTTTGGGAAGCTCATCTATATTGATCAGCCCACGGAGTTGTACCGTCAGCACAGTAGCAACGTTCTTGGAGCTCGTACCCTGAGAAAACGGGTCAAGAATTGGGTTCGACCCCATGTCCTTTTTGCTAAGTATTGGAATCTCATCGAATCCAGTCAAGAACAAGCGAAAAATCTATTGGATCTGCCTATCAGTTCCCAACATAAAGAAATTATTGAAAACTTTGTGACCATTATGGATGTGCCACTAAAAGAACGTCTGAGACGGATTCGTCAGTATGGTTACCGTAAGAACCGAGCCTTCCACACCCTTGTGTTTACCAGCTTGATTCTGACAAAGTTTGCATATCGAGGTAAAAAATAATGTTTGACGTTTTTAGTCAGAAAAATCGAATTTTATTACGAGAGTTAATTAAAACAGACTTTAAATTACGCTACCAAGGATCAGCGATTGGTTATCTTTGGTCCATTTTGAAGCCCTTGATGACCTTTAGTATCATGTATATTGTCTTCATCCGATTCTTACGTTTGGGTGGAGATGTACCCCATTTCCCAGTTGCCCTCTTGTTGGCCAATGTAGTCTGGGGATTCTTCTCAGAAGCGACCTCCATGGGGATGGTGTCGATCGTTAGTCGAGGTGATCTTTTGCGGAAGTTAAACTTCTCCAAACATATTATTGTCTTGTCCGCGATTTCAGGGGCGGCAATCAACTTTGTCATTAACCTTGTTGTCGTCTTGATTTTTTCATTCTTTAATGGGGTGACATTCTCTTGGACAGCCTTGATGGTGATTCCGCTCTTTCTTGAGTTATTCTTGATGGCGACAGGATGCGCCTTGATCTTAGCAACATTTTTTGTCCGTTTCCGTGACCTAGGTCAAGTCTGGGAAGTACTCTTGCAAGCGGGTTTGTATGCGACGCCAATTATCTACCCGATTACCTTTATCGCAGATCGCAATCCATGGGCGGCTAAGTTGGTCATGATGAATCCTCTGGCTCAGATCATTCAAGACATGCGTTATTTCTTGATTGATAAGGCTAACACCCCTGTATGGCTTTTGGTGGAGAATAAGTTCTTGGTATTGATTCCTTATGTCTTGCCAATTCTTATTTTTATCGCTGGCTTTGCTTACTTTAACAAACATGCTAAGAAATTTGCGGAGATTCTCTAATGACAGATAAACAAATTGCAGTAAAAGTAGACCATGTCAGCAAGTACTTTAAGTTGCCAACAGAGGCAACCAACAGTCTTCGTACGGCCATGGTCAATCGCTTCAAAGGAATTAAAGGCTATAAAGAACAACATGTTCTTAAGGATATTTCTTTTGAAGTAGAAAAAGGAGACTTTTTCGGGATCCTCGGAAGAAATGGTTCTGGAAAATCAACCCTCTTAAAAATTATTTCTGAAATCTATGTGCCGGAAAAAGGTTCCGTTACGATTGATGGGAAACTAGTATCCTTTATCGAACTTGGCGTCGGCTTCAACCCAGAGTTGACTGGTCGTGAAAATGTCTATATGAATGGTGCTATGCTTGGCTTCTCAACAGCTGATATTGATGCTATGTATGATGACATCGTAGACTTTGCCGAATTGCGTGACTTCATGAACCAAAAGCTTAAGAACTACTCATCAGGCATGCAGGTTCGCCTGGCCTTTTCAGTTGCGATTAAGGCCCAAGGGGATATCTTGATATTGGATGAGGTCCTTGCAGTAGGAGATGAGGCCTTCCAGCGCAAGTGTAATGATTACTTCCAAGAACGCAAGAAATCAGGAAAAACAACTATCCTGGTTACCCATGATATGGGAGCCGTCAAGAAATATTGTAACAAGGCTGTTTTGATTGAAAATGGTTTGGTAAAGGCAATTGGTGACCCCTTTGATGTTTCTGATCAATACAGTTTTGACAATTTGGAATCGAATTCACATCATAGCGGAAATGAAGATGAGGGCATGGTCACAACGGAAGTTGAAGGCTTCACAGCTAGATTGCTTTCTCCTAAGAAAATAACTCCGGATGATGAGGTTGCAATTGAGTTTTCATTTAATCTATTGGATGACTCTATTAATCCGCATATCGCCTTTTCATTTGTTGATATTTCTACTGGAAATGGGCTTTATAATGACAATTCCATGGATATCCCATTATCTGGTGTCGGTACTAAAAAAATCACCTATAAATGTAAGTTACCGTACTTTAATCATGTGAAATTAAGACTAGTAGCATTTTTAAGAGACGAAAATCAAGAAAACTTAGCAATATTGTCGACAACGAACCCTCCAGTCTTTTCAATAGATCGAGTTGTGGATCGAACAAATCGTTCAGAGTTGGATTCTTCTACAGGATTATTAATCCGTCAAGGCAAGTGGGAATAATTTCTTTGGTGTAGACTATGAAAATTTTATTTGTATCTCCTGTTGGAGCTATGTTTAGTGGAGCAGAAGTATCGATTGTGAACCTAATGAAATTGTTAGTTCAAGAAGGTCACGAAGTTTATAATGTAATACCGGATAATACTCCACACATCGATAAAGACTACCTCCGTCATATGGATACAACTGGAATTAAACTATTTCAGTTAAAAAGCAATCAGTGGTGGTGGCCTGAGTCTAAGACTCTGGATATTTCTGATTTAGAAATCCAAGCTTCTCAACAAAAGAATATTGATGAAGTAAGAGAAATCATTAAAAATGAACAGATTGAATTGGTCATTTCGAATACAGTAAATGTGTTTCAGGGAGCAATAGCAGCTGCATGTGAAAAGGTGAGACATTTTTATATTATTCATGAATTTCCTTTTGGCGAGTTTGGCTATTATAAGGAGCTAATTCCCTTAATTGATGATTTGTCTGATAAAATTTTTGTAGTCGAAGGGGAGTTATACCATACTCTTACAAAGTATTTTACGACTGATAAATTGATTCCCTTTATTCCCTATACAGAAGTCCAAGAGCGTCCTCTCAATAATTCTACTATTTCTCGTTTTGTAACAATCGGAGGGATTAATGAACGAAAAAATCAGCTAGAGTTGCTCGCAGCCTATAATCAATTAAATCGGAAAGAGATAGAACTGGTTTTTATCGGTGGCTGGGATGAACATTATAAAAAGTTGATGGACGACTATATTGAGGCTCATCATCTAGATCATGTAACTTTTGTTGGTTTTCACTCGGATCCATGGTCCTTGGTGACAGATAAAGATATCCTCGTCTTGCCTGCTAAATTAGAAACATTTTCTTTGGTATTTGTGGAATCAGTACTAAATGGTGTTCCGGCAATCATTTCTGATAATTTAGGTCATTTGTCTTCGAGTAAATTTTTAGAATCTGGAAATATATATCCACTAGGAGATTGTGATATTCTAAGCCAAAAAATGGCTGAAGGAATTGAGCATTTTGATACCTATAAAGAAAAACAACTAGTTGATCAGAAACTCGCTCGAAAAAAGTATAATCTTGAGACAATCTATACTGTCTTTAAAGATAGCATTGAAGTAGAAACGCCAATTATTAACCAAAAGCTGTCATCCAAGTATACTCGATTTTTGGGTATGAAATTCAAAAATCGTGATATCGAAGTGATTGGTAAATCGCAAGTGGTGATTTCAGCTTCTAATGATGGGCTCCATTCAGCCTACCATGACATTACAAAAGAGAGAATGGAAAATAAGGGCTCCATTATCTTTCAACTTGAAAATGAAAAGAGTCTAAAAATATTACTTTCAGAATTTCCGAGCTCCTATAAAAAATTGTCATTGATAGCATTGGAGGATCAGAGAGAAATTCCTCTAGTAACTTCAAATGGGATTGATTTCGAGGATGTTTTGGTTTTCTTTAATACCCATCCACATATTCTTTTTGATCTTTCGAATAGTTCAGGTAAACAATTTAAATTCTCCTATGAAAAAGAAAGCGACGAAGAGTTTAGTAGTCGCCTATTCAACTTACATGAGAGACATAAAAAATTATCTCATGAATACAATTCCATCATCCATTCTCGCCGTTGGACCATTCCAACAAAGATATTGAAATTCTTAAGAATAAGGAAATAATATGCAACGTTTACTCTTATATGTTCACTTCAATAAATTTAACTTTATCAGTGGACATGTACTCTACCAATTAGAAAAAATTCGCCCCCTGTATTCACGGGTGGTCTTTATCTCTAATAGTCAGCTACCTGAAGATGTGAAGGATCATTTGTCCTCGCAGCAGTTGGTGGATGATATTCTAGAACGTCAAAATACTGGCTTTGACTTTGCGGCTTGGCGGGACGGAATGAAGACAGTAGGCTTTGATCAACTGGCTCATTTTGATTCTGTTACCCTTATGAATGATACTTGCTTTGGCCCTCTTTGGGATTTAGAGCCAATCTATCAAAAATTTGAGAATGATGCTGAAGTGGATTTCTGGGGAATGACCAATTACCGGAAAGACAAGGATTTTAACGAGCATATTCAGAGTTATTATCTTAGCTTTAAAAAACAGGTTATTGAATCAAGTTCTTTCCATGAATTTTGGCAGGGCGTCCAAGATTTTACCAATGTTCAAGATGTCATTGATAACTATGAGACTAAGGTGACAACGAATTTCTTAGATGCTGGTTTTCGCTATAAAACTGTCTTTCATACCATCCATGAAGATACAACTGGGATGCTCTATCCAGACTTTTCTTACTACAATCCTACAGCAATTCTCAAACATAAGGTTCCTTTTATCAAGGTCAAGACCATTGCAAACAATGAAGGAATCATGCCCTATATTTTTGAAGAATTGGAGCGTGTATCGGACTATCCATTAGACCTGATTCTCAATCACATGTCTATGATTGATCGTCCGGACTACCCTTATCTCTTGTCACGTAAGTACTTGAAAAACCAAGAATTGGCAGGAGATTTCGATAAAAAAGTTGCAGTTCATCTCCATGTCTTTTATGTAGACCTCTTGGAAGAATTTCTAGATGCTTTTCAAGCTTTTCATTTCGCCTATGACTTGTGGATTACGACAGATGTAGAAGAAAAAAAAACAGGAGATTAAGCAAATTTTATCTCGTCGGAATCAAGTTGCGACAGTCGTGGTGACTGGAAACATTGGGCGCGATGTGTTACCCATGCTGCTCTTAAAAGAACAACTCTCTCGCTACGATTATGTTGGCCATTTCCATACCAAGAAATCCAAAGAAGCAGATTTTTGGGCGGGTGAATCCTGGCGGAAAGAATTGATCGAGATGTTGGTTAAACCGGCAGATCAAATTCTTGCCAATATGGAGGCCAATCCAAAAGTCGGAATCACCATCGCAGATATTCCAACCTTCTTCCGTTACAATCGAATTGTGGTTGCCTGGAACGAGGCCCTCATTTCACCAGAGATGAACAAGCTCTGGCAGCGGATGGGAGCGACCAAGAGTATTGATTTCAAGAATCTTAATACCTTTGTCATGAGTTATGGGACCTTTGTTTGGTTTAAATACGATGCTTTGAAACCACTCTTTGATTTGAATTTGACAGCAGCAGATGTTCCAGCTGAACCTCTTCCTCAAAATTCGATCCTTCATGCGATTGAACGTTTATTAGTCTATATTGCTTGGGATCAAAAATATGACTTTAGGATTTCCCAAAATCCACACGTTCTCACCCCATTTATCGATAATAAGCAGTTGAACAATCGTGAGGATCTCCAACCTCATACCTTCGTGGACTTTAATCAAATCGGTGGCATTAAAGGCGCCTTGAAGTATATTGTGATTGGGCCAGCAAGAGCTGTGAAATATATAGTGAAAAGAATCATTCAGAAAGTGAAATAATGAAACGGAAAAAAGAGTTTAATTTTAAAGAATTTATTTTTTCAGCTTTATCTAAGGTATCGAAAACTCAGTGGTATTATGGGGTTACTTTCGTTCTGTTTTCTTTTTTCAATTTTTATCTGGCCCAAAATAATCTAGCGGTCCACAATAAAGCAACTGGAACAGTTCTCCAATACGTCAATTTTTTAGGACTTCTATTTGGAATTAGCTTTCTGCTATTGATTCCAATCTTGTCACAGTTTAATTTTAAAAAGTGGTTCCCATTAAAACTGATTGTCAGTTATTTAGTCTATAATACACTGTCTTATTTGACGGAAATAACGATCTACCTGAATAATCCCAAATACAAGGTTTGGAATTTTGCGAAGAATCCATTTTTTAGAACAGACTCTTTTCTTGTGATTTTTCTCCTCTTTGTTTTAACAGGTGGCCTGGTTCTATTACGCCAGCATTATGATAAGCTTCCTACTAGGAGAAAAGGAGAAGAAGAGATTGGCGAGAACTACCAGTATCTGGTCTTGTCACAACTTTTGATCACCTTTATTGTAACAGACAAAAATTTTTCCACCCTTATTTATAGGACAGATAATTTTTTGTATAAGGCCTATCACATTGGTAAATACTCAGCTCAGCAATTTTGGTTAACCAACGAATTCTTATACGTTCTATTTCCGTTGATTTCCTTGCTTGGATTTTTATATACCAAAGGGCAACGAGATTTAGTCAAAAACAAACCGAGCTTCTCTTTAGTATTCTTCACTAGTACTACAATTGCAATTGTATTGAATTACTTCATTCAATTCAGTTTAGGGCGAACAGAACCGTTCTTAGGAGTGCATTTCACAATTCCCGATGCCATCTTATTTCAAATCCTCATTCTGACAGCGATTCTCATCTTTGTTTATATTTGTATCAATCAATATTGGATCGCTACCTGTCTCATTTCCATTGTTTCCATCGCTTTTGTGGTTGCAAACTCCATTAAGTTTGGAATGCGAAATGAACCCGTTTTACCGAGTGATTTAACTTGGTTGACCAAACCAATGACACTTTTGAGCTTTATTGACAAGGCGCAACTATTTTATATCTTTTTATTGGTGGTCTTTCTTGTTTGCATACTTATTGTTGGGAAGAAATACCTCTTTAAGGGACGAATTATTTCCTCACGGAAAATTCAAATTGGAGCTATAGCTGTGATGCTCTTGTGTTTTAAGGGGGTCAATGGGGTATTTAGTGATAAAGAAAACGGGAAGATCAAGGCCCAAGTACCAATTATCAGTACACTCAACAATTACCAAGATATTAATTGGTTAGGAAATACAACAAATGCCCGATATAAAGGTTTGTCTTATGTTTGGATGAATCAATTAACAACGGAAGTTATTCCAAAACCGGAAGGCTACTCAAAAGAACGTCTTGAGAAAATAGCTCAAAAATATACCAACTTGTCAAATGCGATCAATAAGGAGAGAAGTAACTACTTAAACGATCAAACGGTTATCTATATTTTAAGTGAAAGTTTTTCAGACCCTAGAAAAGTTGAAGGTGTTGAGCTCACACAGAATCCTATCCCCAATATTGAAGCTATTATGAGTAATCATACGAGCGGGCAAATGCATTCAGATGGCTATGGGGGTGGAACAGCGAACATGGAGTTTCAGACTCTGACGGGATTACCTTTCTATAATTTATCCCCAACAGTCTCGGTCTTGTATACGGAGGTTCTTCCTAAGATCCATGATGTTCCTTCTATCAGTAATACCTACTCAAAACAAAATAAGATTGCCGTTCACTTAGCAGGTAAATCGAATTATTCGCGGGATATCGTGTATTCAAGACTAAATTTCAAAGACTTTATCACAATCAATACAAAAGGAATCAACGTTAGGAAAGAAGGAATTAGTCCGAGTGATGAATCCACTTATAATATTGTTTTAGATAACTTAAGTGACAAGTCTGGCCAGTTCTTCTCAGTTATGACGATGCAAAACCACACCCCGTGGTTAGAAGCCAATCCAGAGACCCTGGACGCCAAGGGAAAAGGGTTTAGTGATGAGGAAAATTCTAAATTAACTTTTTATAGTCGTTTACTTTCTCAAACCGACACCGCTACCCAATCCTTCCTGGAAAGTCTTTCTAAAATAGATAAGAAGATTACAGTGGTCTTCTATGGAGATCACTTACCTGGCCTCTATCCGGAGTCGTCCTTTAAGAATAACCCTGAGAGCCAGTACCAGACCGATTATTTCATTTGGAGTAATTTTGATGCACCGAAGCTAAATTATCCCTTGGTGAATTCAAGCGATTTCTCTGCCATGGTCTTTGAACAGACCAATTCAAAAGTTTCACCTTATTATGCTTTGTTGACTGAAGTTTTGAAAAAAGCAAGTGTCGATAAAAAGGCTTTAGAAGGAGAAGCCTTAGAGATTGCGGATGACTTAAAAATGGTTGAATATGACTTGATTAGTGGGAAAGGCTACCTTTCGAAAGACTTCTTTAAAGTCCCAACCAATCAATCCAAATAAAAGGAGTGCTAGCAGTTAAAAATCTTTGTGATTTTGGCTGTCTGGCTCCCTTTTTTTTGTTTTTTATGCTAAACTATTAGATGGGGGTATGCTCATGATTAAGATATTTGGAAAGGTCCATTATCATTGGCAGCCGGACCTATCAATTCTTGTGACCTATTGGTCCATTGCAGTGATTCCGGTCTTTATTGGACTGGCTTGATGTATGAGAGCTCTAGTGTGCCAACGCTAGTTTTGTTTTCCTTCTTTTTATTTATGGTCTTGCTTGCGATTGGGGTCCATCGCTACTTCACGATCTATGAGGATGGGATCTTACGGATTATTACAGCCAATCCCTTTACTCCGATCAGGGTGAAGATTGACTCGATTGAAAAGATAGAAGTGAATAAGAAGTCGATCAAGCTCATTTTTAATGATGGTTCGCGTAGTCGGACTTTCTGCATGCGCAAATGGCCGAAAAAATACTTTATCAATGCACTTGCCTTAAATTCATCTTTCAAAGGAGAAGTGGTCTTGACGGACAACTTTATCCATGTGGATTATTACGAGATGTATTATGCAGATAAATAAAAAAGCTCTCTTAATCTTTTAAGAGAGCATGAGTGGGGCATTCTTTGATAGCCTCGAGAACATCGTTTGTAACAGGAACTTCCTTTTCAAGGAGGTCGTCCTCTTCAGCAAATTTGACGATGCCATTGTCATGGTAATCGAATAGTTCAGAATAGGTCTGACAGAGACCGCAAGCGATGCAACGATCTGGAATTAACGTAACTTTCATACTTCTATTGTAATGATTTTTACGAGAAAAAACAAGGAGGAAGTCATGGCAAAAGAACCATGGGAAGAAGATATTTATGATGATGGAGAAGAAACATTGAAACGTACAAGTAAGTTAAACGGTATTAAGGCAGATCGTCTGTTGACGATTTTGGCTATTATTTTCTTTGTAGTAGTAGTGGCGATGGTCTGCTTATTGATTTTCCTTTCGACAGGTGGTAGCAACAAATCCAAACAAATGTCTGGCTTCTACAATGGAGAAACCAAGGTCGAACAGAAATCATCAGCACCTGCACAACCTGCTAAAACAGAAGAAAGTTCAACAGAGGAAGAATCTGAGGAAGGTACGATCACTGTTCAAGCAGGTGAAGGCGAAGCAGCTATCGCTGCGCGTGCTGGTATTTCGATTGCACAATTGGAACAATTAAATCCATCTCACATGTCTACAGGATCATGGTATGCGAATCCTGGTGATGTTGTTAAGATTCAGTAGGAGTTAAGCACAGCATGAAACAGATTCAAATTGCCATTGATGGACCGGCTTCAAGTGGAAAGTCAACCGTTGCAAAGATCATTGCCAAAGATCTGGATTATACCTATTTGGATACAGGGGCTATGTACCGTGCAGCGACCTATTTAGCCTTGCAACATAATCTAACAGCTGAACAGATTGAGGACTTATTAGACCTTTTAGATCAATACCCGATCAGTTTTGGTCGCTCTGAGGACGGCCAGCAATTAGTCTTTGTAGCTGATGTCGATGTGACCCATCCAATTCGTGACAATGAAGTGACCAATAATGTCTCTTGGGTATCTGCCCTGGCTCCTGTCCGTGAGCGCCTGGTTGCCCAGCAACAACAGATTGCTGCTCAAGGTGGGATTGTTATGGACGGTCGCGATATTGGAACGGTTGTCTTGCCGGATGCAGAATTGAAGATCTTCTTAGTGGCTTCTGTAGAAGAACGTGCAGAACGCCGCTACAAGGAAAATGTAGAAAAGGGCATCACAGCGGATCTTGAATTGCTAAAGAAAGAAATTGCAGAGCGTGATTACAAAGACAGTCACCGTGCCGTTTCCCCTTTGAAACCAGCAGACGATGCCATTCATTTTGATACGACTGGTGTCGGGATTGATCAAGTGGTTGCATTTATTGAAGAAAAAGCAAAAAAAATCCTTGACAATTTATCATAAACTTGATATTATATAAAAGTTGAGAAAAGCAGAAGTGAGAACTTCTCGCCTTGTGACGCGAGTTGCCTGGCCCCTACGGATCAAGTTTCAGTAATGAAATACATCATGTAGTTCGGGCCTGCTTTGCAGGTCCGTTCTTGTTTTTCTCGAATAATAAAAAAGAGGTGAAAACCATAGCAAAGCAAGACTTATTCATCAATGATGAAATTCGTGTACGTGAAGTTCGCTTAATCGGTCTTGAAGGTGAGCAATTGGGTATCAAACCACTTAGCGAAGCGCAAGCACTTGCGGACGACGCTAATGTGGACTTGGTTCTCATTCAACCTCAAGCTAAACCTCCTGTTGCGAAAATTATGGACTACGGTAAGTTCAAATTTGAGTACCAGAAGAAACAAAAAGAACAACGCAAAAAGCAAAGCGTTGTGACCGTGAAAGAAGTTCGATTGAGCCCAGTGATTGACAAGGGTGATTTCGATACGAAACTTCGCAATGCTCGCAAGTTCCTTGAAAAAGGGAACAAAGTGAAGGTTTCCATTCGCTTTAAGGGTCGTATGATCACCCATAAAGAGATTGGGGCAAAAGTTTTAGCCGATTTCGCTGAAGCAACTCAAGATATTGCTATCATCGAACAACGTGCTAAAATGGATGGTCGTCAAATGTTCATGCAGTTGGCACCAGCAACTGACAAGAAATAATCTGTCAGAAAGTTAAAAAAAGGAGAAAATATCATGCCAAAACAAAAAACACACCGCGCATCAGCTAAACGTTTCAAACGTACAGGTTCTGGTGGACTTAAACGTTTCCGTGCTTACACTTCTCACCGTTTCCACGGAAAAACTAAGAAACAACGTCGTCATCTTCGTAAAGCATCTATGGTGCATTCAGGAGATTTCAAACGTATTAAAGCAATGCTTACTCGCTTGAAATAATCGCGTATTTGTAAGTAAAGAATTCTAGGAAATATTGGAGGAAATATAAATGGCACGTGTTAAAGGTGGCGTTGTATCACGCAAACGTCGTAAACGTATTCTTAAATTAGCTAAAGGTTACTATGGAGCTAAACACATCTTGTTCCGTACTGCAAAGAACAAGTGATGAACTCTTACTACTATGCATACCGTGACCGTCGTCAAAAGAAACGTGACTTCCGCAAATTGTGGATCACACGTATCAATGCGGCAGCTCGTATGAACGGACTTTCATACTCACAATTGATGCATGGTTTGAAATTGGCTGAGATCGAAGTAAACCGTAAAATGCTTGCTGACTTGGCTGTTAACGATGCAGCAGCTTTCACAGCTCTTGCAGACGCAGCGAAAGCAAAACTTGGTAAATAATGTTTATAAGAGGCTGGGCAAAAGTTGTCCAGCCTTTGATGTATGATAGAAATAACTGTATGACGCAGTGGTTGATTGGTATCTTTATTCGCTTTTTAAGCTCTAAAGATGACCTAATCAACTGTGCGGGGGTGGGAATACGAACTCTTTTTTACTAGTCAGAGTTCTTTCCCACTCCCTTTTTTTCTTGCTGATTTCATGCTATAATGAAATCAATTATAGGAGAAATCATATTAAATGGAGGACCTAAAGGTGACACATAATCGACTGGCATGGGATGAGTATTTTGCAGCACAGGCCTTACTAATTTCAAATCGGGCAACTTGTAATCGCGCTAAGGTGGGGGCTGTTCTGGTTAAAGATAATAAGGTCATTGCAACCGGTTATAATGGATCTGTTTCTGGAACAGATCACTGCTTGGAGGATGGCTGCCTCATGGTCGAGGGGCATTGTGTCCGGACCATTCATGCGGAAGTCAATGCTATTTTGCAAGGTGCTGAACGTGGAATTCCAAAAGGGTTTACAGCTTATGTGACGCATTTTCCTTGTCTCAATTGTACCAAGCAGTTGCTCCAAGTTGGTTGCAAGCGGGTGGTATACATTCATCAGTATCGAATTGATGAATATGCCGAGTATCTCTACCGTGAAAAAGAAGTAGAGCTCGTCCACCTCCCATTGGAAGTAGTGAAAGAAGCTATTGCAGAGGCAGATTTTATTTAAGAAAGAAGCCTTGTTTTTGAGATCACGCTTTACTGATTCGTCTGGAGGAAAGAGATTGTGGTGACATGTCAAATTTGCTACCAAATTCTCTTGCTTGTTTAGGGTTTTGGTGCACTTTATCAAGTAGTCATACTCTTATCCGGACAGCCTGAAAATGGAGAGAATCTCCCTGTCATCGTGCTGTCATTGCTTTTGCTTCTTTTATGACTGGCATTTTAAGTCATCCTAATGGTAAGTATCATGAAAAGAATGATGGATTCGTGCGTAATCGTTTTAAAAGAAAACATAAAATAAAGAAAGGTAGGGAAAGTGATGCCAGACCAAGAGAATCATTTTGAAGAAAATAAAGAACATAGCAGGATAAGTGAAGATGGTTTTACTTCTGCATCTATTCAGAATCCTCCAACAAAAATCGGATTTACATCCATTCTTCTTTCAGCGGCCTTTTACTTATCCATTATCTATCTTGTATTGTTTATCTATTATTTTAATATCGCGGTACTTTTCATGTTGATGTTTCTATCACCAAACTTCTTAGGTGTTGCTATTGGGGCCATTTTACTTCGACTAGGGATGAAGAGAAGAAACAAAAACTTGCTCTATACAAGTTTCGGACTTTATCTGCTGTCTATCATCTTGGGTATTGATCTAGACTTGGAATTTTTTCGAATTACACAGTTACTGCTAGTTATTCTGGTTTTAATTGGAACCCTCTTAGTTGAAGACGAAAAAAGCTATTAATGAAAAGATAGGGATGGACAACTCTACTCATTAAAAAGTATTCGAGTCGATCCAGGCTATAGTTAAATCAATTCTTCCTGTCGATTTTTGAGTGCTATTCTTTGAAAGAATAAGGAAGAACTTTAGGAGAAAGTTATGACAGATCAACGAAATTTTGAATCAAACCAAGAAAAAGAGAGTGTGCTTGAAGAGAATGTTCAGCCACCAATGATGGCGCAAGGGACAGAAAATCCTGGTCAGCCACCAATTGTTGAGCAAGATCAACAAAAGCATGTCCCTACTTCAGTAATTCTAACTCTCACATTTTACCTAGCTCTCGGCTATCTTGGCTTTGTTTTATGTGGTGCTATCGCAGTAGGACCATGGGTAATTTTGTACCTACTTAACATATTACTTCATATGGTCTGTTTTATTCTTGCAACCGTTCTACTACGGAATGGGAAAAACAAGGGGGATAAAACAACTCTATATGTAGCGACAATTTGTTATTTTATTTCTGTAATTGCGGCAAATGATCCGTATTGGGATTTTAATCAGTTTATATCACTTTTAATAGCTGGGATGGTTTTAATTGGAACTTTATTGCTTCCAAATGAATAATGATGATAGAAGGTAGGACGATAAATCCTATCTTTTTTATATAGCGAGAAAACTTAGAGAAAGCGGTTACAAAATGTGGTATAATGAGAGGTAATAAATCAATTTATACTTTACTTTGAAAGTGGAGGGAAACTTATGTCTAGAAAAACATGGTATTTTACACTACTGATTTTTGAAGTAATTCTTTATCTTACCTCTTACAGTAGTAGTGTAATGATGAGCAATAATGCCCAAAATTTAAATGGAGATACACTACTTATCTCTAGCTCAAGTATTTTTTCTATTTGGGATGGAATTATTATTTGCTGGTTTATTTGGAGAATAATGAAGAGCCGTGTTGATGTTGAAGGTTTGATAATTGCTCTTCTAATTTCAATTACCCAATTGCTTATGTTTTTTTTACCGCCTTATTTCTACATAAATCCAATAAATACCTCATTTGTATTAAATATTATTTGTTTGATATGGATTTGCCTGATTATAAAAAATGTGGAGAGAAGGGATGTTTTAATAAATTGGAAAAGTAAAACTGGTTGGCAATCGTCTATTGTTAATTCTGTACTAATTGTCGCTTCTATAAATCTATCTGCACATTTTTTATTTATTAGTATGGATAGGAATAGTAAAATTTTTGCCTTCACTCTTCAATATACTGTTATTGAGTTAATTTTTTTACTCCTCCTTAATGTTATGATCACAATCAAAAGCTATAAGCTTCAGAAAGTTTATTCTCTTTTGCTAATTTTTACTTGTCTTCTTAAAATTGTTCTAGTGTACTCTTTCTCATCTAGTATAAGTATTTACGGTCTCTTTTATCTTCTATTATCAATTTATATTGCTAGTCGTATTTTTGGTTTGCTTAGTAAAGTTGCAGATAGATGGGAATCCAAGGTAAAAATTCAAGATGTATCAACTATTGAAACGAAAGGAGATATTAAGAGCTCTCAACTCGAGGAAGAGGTGGAAGTAAACAATCAATTGAACGCTGAGAACAATGAAAAAGAAAATTCGTCCAAAGGGTTCATACTAAACTCATCTTGGTTATGGAGTGCTCTTATAATATCGGTCTCCCACCTTAGTTTTTTTGTTCTGCCTTTATTTTTAGGAGATCCAATGTATTTATTGATCTTATTCGTTGGGGGCGTCCATTATATCTGTTTTATCATTGCGATTTTCTTACTTTTCAGAGGTATGAGGCAAGGAAATGAGGGGCTTCTAAATGCAGCAGCTATCTTATTTATTGTTTCCGTACTAGGGACTCCAGACTCTTATTGGATAGGTCCAAATCTTTTATCCTTTATTTTAGGAGTTTTGGTATTAATTGGAAGAATATTTCCTAATAATCTAAAATCTAAAATACAAAGATAGGGGGAAAACTGTTATAATTGAGAGCTTTTTTGTGATTTTAATTGAATCGGTTGCTAAATTTTCATTAGGACTAAGCACAAGTTAAAAGATATAGTTTTAAACTATATCTTTTTCTTTTTAGAAACAAATAAGTTTTATGAAAAATTGTGTTATAATGAAGTGTTATATGGTCCCGATAAGGTGATAGACTGTCTATCAGTACTTTGTAACTCTATAACAATATTTTTTTAAGGGGGGACATTTTTATGTCAGAACGTAAACTTTTCACGTCTGAATCAGTATCTGAGGGGCATCCGGATAAGATTGCAGACCAAATTTCAGATGCTATTTTGGATGCTATTATTGAGCAAGATCCTGAAGCCCATGTGGCTGCGGAAACAGCAGTTTATACTGGCTCCGTCCATGTCTTTGGGGAAATTTCAACCAATGCCTATGTCGATATTAACCGTGTCGTCCGGGATACGATTGCAGAAATTGGCTACACCAATACAGAATATGGATTCTCAGCGGAAACTGTAGGAGTACATCCATCCTTGGTGGAACAATCTCCTGACATTGCCCAAGGGGTTAATGAAGCTCTGGAAGTCCGTGGGAATGCGGACCAAGATCCACTTGATTTAATCGGAGCAGGAGACCAAGGCCTCATGTTTGGTTTTGCGGTGGATGAAACAGAAGAACTCATGCCATTGCCGATTTCCTTGAGTCACAAGTTGGTTCGTCGCTTGGCAGAATTGCGTAAGTCAGGTGAAATCCGCTATCTTCGTCCAGATGCGAAATCACAAGTTACGGTTGAATATGATGAGAATGACCAACCAGTACGCGTGGATACAGTTGTTATTTCAACCCAACACGATCCAGAAGTTACCAATGAACAGATTCATGATGATGTAATTAACAAGGTGATCAAAGAAGTGATTCCAGCTTCTTACCTAGATGAGGAGACAAAATTCTTCATCAACCCAACAGGTCGTTTCGTGATCGGAGGACCTCAAGGGGACTCAGGATTGACAGGTCGTAAGATCATCGTGGATACTTATGGTGGTTATTCACGTCACGGTGGTGGTGCCTTCTCTGGTAAGGATGCAACCAAGGTGGACCGTTCGGCTTCTTATGCAGCTCGTTACATCGCCAAAAACATCGTAGCGGCAGGTCTTGCTAAGAAGGCGGAAGTGCAATTGGCTTATGCCATCGGGGTGGCTCACCCAGTATCTGTTCGTATTGATACCTTTGGTACAGGGACAGTAGCCGAAAGCAAGCTTGAACAAGCAACGCGTCAAATCTTTGATCTTCGCCCAGCAGGGATCATCCAAATGCTGGACCTCAAACGTCCGATCTACCGTCAAACAGCGGCTTATGGACATATGGGACGGACGGATATCGATCTTCCGTGGGAACGATTGGACAAGGTCGAAGCCCTGAAAGAAGCGGTAAAATAGGTAAGTTAAAAGAGAAAGTTAGGGTTCATATGATCCTAGCTTTTTTTCGTTTTGAAAATTCCTACAGATGGAAAAATAGGTCAATCTGTGGTATAATAGGTGCAGTATGTTACATACGTTGTCCCTTTTATTTCCGTTGAAAAAATGATAGTAAAAGGAAAAAGACTTGAAAGAGCTAATGAAATATTAAGATGAAAAAAATTGTAATAAATGGTGGTCGCCCTCTAAAAGGAGAGGTGACCATTAGTGGTGCAAAAAATAGTGTAGTAGCCCTAATTCCTGCGACCATTCTGGCAGATGATGTCGTAACCCTAGACGGGGTACCGGATATCTCGGATGTAGCAAGTTTGATTGAAATCATGACCATCATGGGGGCTAAGATCGAGCGCAATGAGGACAGTTTGATCATTGATCCGCGTGGGGTCAAGGACATGCCGATGCCATTTGGTAAGATTAATAGTCTGCGAGCATCCTATTATTTCTACGGAAGCTTGTTAGGTCGCTATGGTCAAGCAACTGTTGGCTTACCTGGTGGATGTGATCTTGGTCCACGTCCCATTGATTTGCATTTGAAGGCTTTTGAAGCGATGGGAGCAGCCATGACCATGGATGGTTCTAGTATGAAGCTTGCGACTGATGGCAAGCCTCTCCAAGGAGCCAACATCTACATGGATACCGTTAGTGTCGGTGCAACCATCAATACGATTTTGGCGGCGGTCAAGGCTGAAGGTCGAACAGTGATCGAGAATGCTGCTCGGGAACCTGAAATTATTGATGTGGTAACCTTGTTGAACAACATGGGAGCCCACATTCGTGGAGCAGGAACAGACATGATTATCATTGATGGTGTTCCCCATTTGCATGGGACGAGACACCAGGTGATTCCAGATCGCATCGAAGCAGGAACCTATATTGCTCTTGCAGCTGCTATTGGCGAAGGTATCCAGATCAACAATGTCTTGTATGAGCATTTGGAAAGTTACATTGCCAAGTTAGAAGAAATGGGAGTACGGATGACCATTTCTGAAGACAGCATTTTTGTTGAAAAGCAAACTGGTTTGAAGGCGATCCAGATCAAAACATCTCCTTATCCTGGTTTTGCGACAGATCTGCAACAACCCATCACTCCTTTGCTTTTAACAGCTAGTGGACGTGGGCGCATTGTCGATACGATTTATGAAAAACGGGTCAACCATGTGCCGGAATTGGCTAAAATGGGGGCTACTATTTCAACGTTGAACGACCACATTATCTATGAAGGGCCAAATCAATTAAGAGGATCAAGCGTAAAAGCGACGGATCTTCGAGCTGGAGCTGCCTTGGTGATTGCGGGTCTCATGGCTTCTGGAACAACAGAGATTACAAATGTGGAATACATCCTTCGCGGATATTCAGATATTATTCATAAGTTGACCCAACTTGGAGCAGAGATCCAATTGGTAGAGGACTAATGATAGTAGTGGGGATCTGGTAAGAGCGGCCAGGATAACAGAGCATTGGAGTTTAGAATGAATATTTGGACGCACTTAGCTACCTATTCGCTGATTGAAACAAAAAGGTTGTATTTACGACCTTTTCTCTTTGAGGATGCTGAAGATTTTTATAAGATTGCTTCGAATCCGGAAAATCTCCAGTTTATCTTTCCTGCTCAAGCAGATCTTACCGAGACCCAGTATGTATTGGCCAACTATTTCATGAAAAACCCTTTGGGAGTGTGGGCAATCTGTGATAAGAAAACTGATCAAATGATCGGCTCCATTAAGTTTGAAAAGTTGGATGAAATCAAGGGAGAAGCTGAGCTAGGCTACTTTTTACGCAAAGATTTTTGGGGAAAAGGCTTGATGACAGAAGCGGTCAAAGAGTTGGTTTATCTATCATTTGACAAATTTCAACTAAAAGAACTCAGGATAATCACTCATGTTGAAAATATAGGGAGTCAAAGAGTCGCTTTAAAGGCTGGATTTCGTCTCTTTCGTCAATTTAAAGGGAGCGACCGATATACGCGGAAAATGCGCGATTATTATGATTTCCGCATAGGTAGAGGGGACTTTTATGAGTAAACACCAAGAGATTTTAGACTATCTCGAAAAATTACCGATTGGGAAACGAGTCAGCGTTCGGAGCATCTCAAATTTTTTGAATGTCAGTGATGGGACAGCTTATAGGGCGATTAAAGAGGCGGAAAATCAAGGGATTGTCGAAACACGGCCTAGAAGTGGGACAATCCGTGTCAAATCACAAAAGTCTGTACTAGAGCACCTGACCTATCGGGAAATTCTTGAAATCACTGCTTCGGAGATTTTAGCTGGTGAAGCGGGTCTCGAAAAAGAATTTAATAAGTTTTACATTGGGGCTATGACGGAAGAGCATATCTTAGACTATGTGTCTGAGGGAGGTCTCTTAATTGTTGGAGACCGGACCAATATCCAACGTCTAGCCTTAAAACACGACAATGCAGTCTTAGTGACAGGAGGTTTTGAAGTTGATGAGGATGTGATTTCGCTTGCGAATCGGGTTCAGATCCCAGTGATTCGGACGGCTCATGATACCTATACTGTCGCTACTATGATCAATAAAGCCTTGGCCAATATGCAAATCAAGACGGATATCTTGACAGTGGAGCAGGTTTATCGGCCTTTCCATGAGTATGGTTATCTTTCTGAAACCGATACAGTACGGGATTATTTAGATTTGGTCCGGAAAAATCGCTTTAGCCGCTTTCCAGTTGTGAATCAACACCAGATGGTGGTTGGAGTTGTGACCATGAGAGATGCGGGGGATAAGGCGCCCCAAACAACCCTCGATAAGGTCATGTCTCGGACCATCTTTACCACCAATCTATCTACCAGTATTGCAACGATCAGCCAGCGCATGATTGCAGAAGATTATGAGATGATTCCTGTCGTTCGTACCAATCAGACCTTGCTTGGTGTGATCACGCGCCGAGATGTCATGGACCGGATTAGCAAGGCGCAATTTTCGAGTTTACCAACCTTTAGTGAACAAATCGGTCAAAAGATCCAAACGGAGAATGACCATTTCCAATTCACAGTAGAGCCGAGTATGCTGGAAAAAAGTGGGGTTTTAGCCAATGGGGTCATGATCGAAGTGTTGATGAAGATTATCCGCAAGATCATGCAAAATAGCGGGCGTAGCTTGATTGTAGAACAGTTAATTATCCATTTTTTACAGGCTGTCCAAGTGGATGATAGCATTCGCATTGAACCCCAACTTGTCCGACGGACTAGACGTTCAGCCTTGGTTGATTTTAGCCTCTATTTGGATTTACAGCTGATAGCCAAAGCAACCATTACCATTAAGATTAATTAAGCAAAAGAAATGAGGAGACAATGATTACATTAAAATCGCAACGTGAAATTGAAGCCATGGATCGAGCAGGAGATTTCCTTGCTAGCATCCATATTGGATTGCGTGACCTGATCAAGCCAGGACTTGACCTGTGGGAAGTTGAAGAATATGTCCGCCGTCGCTGTAAGGAAGCCAATGTCTTGCCACTTCAGATCGGTGTAGAAGGCAGTCTCATGGATTACCCCTATGCGACTTGTTGTGGCTTGAATGATGAAGTGGCCCATGCTTTTCCACGTCATGTCATCCTAAAAGATGGCGATCTCCTCAAGGTAGATATGGTTTTATCTGAACCGCTGGATAAATCTGTTTTAGATGTATCAAAATTAGATTTTGATAATGTTGCGCAAGTCAAAAAATACACAGAGTCTTACACGGGTGGTTTAGCTGATTCATGCTGGGCTTATGCTGTCGGAAATGTTTCTCAAGAAGTCAAAGATTTGATGGAAGTGACTAAAGAATGTCTATATAAAGGGATTGAGAAGGCGGTCGTTGGCAATCGTTTAGGAGATATTGGTGCAGCGATTCAAGAGTATGCTGAAAGCAAAGGTTATGGCGTAGTGCGCGATTTGGTTGGGCACGGAGTAGGTCCAACGATGCACGAAGAACCAATGGTGCCGCATTATGGACGCGCTGGACGTGGTCTTCGCTTGCGTGAGGGAATGGTTTTAACGATTGAACCAATGATTAATACAGGTACCTGGGAAATTGATACGGACTTGAAAACGGGTTGGGCTCATAAGACTCTTGATGGTGGTCTATCTTGTCAATATGAGCACCAATTTGTCATTACAAAAGATGGTCCAGTGATTTTAACCAGTCAAGGTGAAGAGGGAACTTACTAAAAGATAAAGAGGGAAGAATGGAGCTGAAGGCAAAAGTCTGGTTTCGCTCTTTGCTCTTTTTTAGTAAAACGGGGAGGTAAGGGATGAAAAAGGTCCTACAAAAAATACTTGATCAGCCGTTTATAAAGGGATTTGTGCGGTTTTATCAAAGTTCAGAGTCAGATATTACGAGTATTGCAGTGGCTTATTATTTGCTGATTTCGATTTTCCCTTTGATGCTGATTGCGGCCAATATTCTACCCTACTTTCATATTCGTCCCACTCAGATTCTGCTGAGCTTAGAAAAAGTCTTGCCTAGTTCCTTGTATAGGGTAGTGGCCCAGATGATCTCAAGTGTATTGACCAAGCCTTCTACGGGCTTACTGAGTTTTTCGATTATATCCGCCTTGTGGATTTTCTCTCAGAGCATTGCCTACCTTCAAAGGCCTATAATAAGAGTTATGGGGTGGAGAAGGAACGTGGTATTATCTGGGGGCGACTCTTTAGCTTTCTGATCAGTTTCGCCTTGCAGGGGTTGTTTGGTCTCTCGCTCATCTTATCGATGTTTGGTAAGATGATCGTCCGTTATCTCTATCAAACTTTTTCATTTGACCGGACAATCTATATCCGCTTGTTGAATTTAACGGAACCGACCATTTACCTTTTGCTCTTTGTCAGTTTGGTCCTGCTCTATTACACTCTACCAAATGTAAAGATTCCTAAATTTAGATATGTCTTTCCAGGGGCCTTCTTTGTAGTCATTGTCTTGTATGCTATTTTGAATATCTTTTGGAAATATGTAGACCGCTATGTGAGTCATTTCTTGGATGCCCGCTTCTTTGGTTCGGTCGTCCTTGCTGTTATTATGTTCTGGTTTATCTTAGTCGCTAAAATCATGATTATTGGTTGTATTTTAAACGCAAGTATCCAATTTGCTAGAGAATCCAATTTTCAAACGCGTAATGGGGAAATTGTTTCTAAATTAAAAACGGAAGAAGTAGCCTTTCGACATAAAGAAGTTTCACAAAAATTAAAGCGTCGCTTACGCTTGATAAAAAAAGATAAAACGGAATAAGGAAATCAGATGGTATCTGGTTTCTTTTTTTGTTGTTTTTTATTGCATTTGCAACAAAAATATGTTACTCTATTTTTAACAAGAAAGGAGGAGTGGGATGAGTATTTTGCGTGAGATTGGTATCATTGCGCGCGCTCTGGATTCTATTGCAAATATCAAATTTAGAGATTTAGATTTAGCACGTGGTCAATATCTTTACCTGGTGCGAATTGCAGAGCAACCTGGAATGATTCAGGAAGAACTCTCTGAAGTCTTGAAAGTAGATCGATCCACCGTTGCAAGGTCCGTAAAAAAACTAGAAGAGCGTGGCCTGATTCAGCAGCGTCCCATGGGGGAAAACCTCAAAATCAAGGAATGGGAGTTAACTGAAAAAGGCCAGAAGATTTACCCCTTCATTTTAGGGGAGCATCTTTACTCTGAAAATACGGCCTTAAAAGGATTTTCCAAAGAAGAAGTCGCACAGTTAGAGGACTATCTGGTCCGAGTACGTGAGAATATCACCTTGGATTGGGAACTAGTCAAAAAAGGTCAAAAAAGAAATTATGGTGAGGTAAACCAATGAAAGTTACAGTCGATCAAGCATTTTGGGATTTATTTCCAACAGCTAGAATTACGGTCATGTCTTTATATGGCATTGATAATACAGTAGATGAAGCCAAGGATCCTTATTTTAAGGAATTGTTAGACAAGGGAGCGAAGCGTGCTTGGGAATTTATGGACGAGGAAAATTATACTCAAAGTGAATTCGTCCAAGAGTGGCGCCAGGCTTTTAGTAAATTCAAAACGAAAAAAGGAGCCAGATCTTCGATCGAAGCCCTTTTAAAACGGGTTCACCAAGGGCGTGAATTTTATCCGATTAATCCCTTGGTGGATTTGTACAATAGTGTGTCTATGGCTTATGCCCTTCCTTGCGGAGGAGAAGATATGGACAAATTGGTTGGAGGACTCTCTCTTGGACAAGCAAAAGGTGGCGAGCCTTTCTTTCCATTAGGAGCCGAAGAGGATGCTCCAGCTTTGGAAGGGGAGATCATTTACTATGACCAAGAAGGTGCGGTATGCCGTTGTTTAAATTGGCGTGAAGCTCAAAGAACCATGCTGACGGAAGAAACGAAAAATGCTATCTTAGTCATTGAAGCTATCAATGAAGAACAGGCCAAAAGAGCGCAAACAGCCATGCAGGAATTAAAAGACCTAGCCAAGGATTATTTTGGAGTGGAAGGAAGGATCTATCAATTAAGTGCAGAGCAAGCAAGTATAGAAGTTTAAAAAAACAAGGCTGAAACAATCGTTTCAGGCCTTGTTTTTATTTTTAAAGACAAAGAGTTTACTAAAGATATAATTGAGGACTATAATGGCCACCTGAGCAAAGAGGGTTTCGATTAGATTGATCTGGCTCTTGTTATGGTGAACGAATTGACCGATAATTCCGGGGAATTGTTTGACAAAAATCTCGGTCAAGGCCATATCTAGCAGAAAGGTGCCCGAGCGGGCAATCGCAAAACGGATCAAACGCTGAAACCAGCCCTTTCTTTCTTGTTTAAAGACGATGGTATCATTGGTTACAAAGGCAAAGAGGATGCCAGCGAGATTCCCGATCGCTGTTGCCAGCCGTTCATCGCTAGTGATCTGGTAGATGAAAAGACGAGTAGCGACAGAGACAAGGGTCGTTGCTACTCCAAAAAAGAGATAGGATAAAATTTCATTATCAAAAAATTTTTTAATCAGTGTTTTCATAAATTCAGTCTACCATAAAACCTGAAAATATGCTATACTTGTAAGGTTGAAGAATTCAAGACTTCAACCCTTGGTGCTTAAGATCCTTTCGCCAAGCATATTAGACGCGGAAAAACCGCTAAAGGAGAATACATGAAACAGTTAACTGCTCGAGATATGGCACAAATTGCCATTGTTGCTGCGATTTATATCGTATTGACCATTACCCCACCTCTCAATGCGATGGCCTACTATGGCTATCAATTCCGTGTTTCGGAAATGATGAATTTCTTAGCCTTTTACAATAAGAAATACTTGATTGGGGTAACCATCGGTTGTATGATTGCTAACCTATTTAGTTTTGGATGGATCGATGTCTTTGTTGGTGGAGGGTCAACCTTTGTCTTCCTAGGGCTTGGACTTATTCTATTCGGACGTTTCAAAAACAAGTTTTTATTCAACGGTCTTATTCGCTTAGACCATTTCTTGTTTGCGATTTTCTTTTCCATCTCGATGTTTACGATTGCCTTGGAGCTTTATTACCTACAAGGGCAACCATTCTTCTATAATTGGTTGACCATGGGATTGGGTGAATTCGCATCCTTGATCTTTGGTGCAATTGTGATCAATCAATTATCCAAACGGATCGATTTTACAAAATAAAAAAGGAGCCCTGGCTCCTTTTTTAATGCTAAGAATGCGGTAAATTCAAGGCTAAATTAAGATTTTATGATAAAATAAGAATATGAAAACCAGAATGAAAGAATTAGTGGAATTACTTAACCGCTATGCCTATGAGTATTATACAAAAGACGCCCCATCAGTGTCTGATAGTGAATACGATCAATTATATCGGGAGTTAGTGGAATTAGAGGCAGGCCATCCGGAAGAAGTCTTGCCAGAGAGCCCCACTCACCGTGTGGGTGGGGTGGTTTTAAAAGGCTTTACCAAATACCAACACCAGTATCCCCTTTATAGTTTACAAGATGCTTTTTCGCGGGAAGAGCTGGATGCCTTTGACCAACGGGTCCGCAAGGAATTTTCTTCTGTCAGCTATGTTTGTGAGTTGAAGATCGATGGCTTGTCGATTTCCCTTACCTATGAAAATGGAGTCCTGGTAACAGGTGCGACTCGTGGAGATGGTTCCATCGGTGAGGATATTACAGAGAACCTCAAACGGGTCAAGGATATTCCTTTGGTGTTACCAGAGCCAATCAACATCACTGTTAGAGGCGAGTGCTATATGCCACGGGCATCTTTTGATCGCGTCAATCAGATCCGTCAAGAAAATGGCGAGCCTGAATTTGCCAATCCACGAAATGCTGCTGCAGGAACACTTCGCCAATTGGACACAAAAATCGTGGCTAAGCGGAATCTTGCCACCTTCTTGTATCAAGAAGTGAGCCCGACCGATCAAAGCAGTCAGGAAGGCGTGCTTGAGAAATTAGACCGCTTAGGATTTGCTGTGAACCAGGAACGTGTCCTTGCCAAGGACATGAACCAAGTTTGGAACTTTATCCAGAAAGTAGCCCAGCTTCGGGAAGACCTCCCTTATGATATAGATGGGATTGTCATCAAGGTGAACGATCTAGCTGTTCAAGAGGAGCTCGGCTTTACCGTCAAGGCTCCTAAATGGGCTGTCGCTTATAAGTTCCCAGCAGAAGAAAAAGAAGCAAAAATCCTCTCGGTGGATTGGACCGTTGGACGGACTGGTGTCGTGACGCCAACTGCCAATCTAACTCCAGTCCAACTAGCAGGAACCACCGTTAGTCGCGCAACCCTGCACAATGTGGACTATATTGCTGAAAAAGACATCCATCAAGAAGATACAGTCATCGTCTACAAGGCTGGTGATATCATTCCTGCGGTCTTACGTGTTGTCAAAGATAAGCGGGTCTCGGATCAAGCATTAGTGATTCCAAGTCATTGCCCGAGCTGTCAGAGTGAACTTCTTCATTTTGAGGATGAGGTGGCCCTTCGCTGTATCAATCCACTCTGTCCGGCACAAATAAAGGAAGGATTGAACCACTTTGCAAGCCGAGATGCTATGAATATCACAGGCTTGGGACCAGCCGTTGTAGAAAAACTCTTTGCAGCTCAGTTAGTAGAGGATGTGGCGGGGATCTACCGCCTCACCGTAGAGGATCTATTGACCTTAGAAGGCTTTAAAGAAAAATCTGCTGAAAAACTCTATGAAGCCATTCAAGCTTCAAAAGAGAATTCAGCTGAAAAATTACTCTTTGGTTTGGGAATCCGGCATGTCGGAAGCAAGGTCAGCCAAATCCTGCTTCAAGAATTCCATGACCTCGATCAATTGGCTACTGCTGATCCAGAGCGAATTGCAGCTATTGACAGTCTTGGTATGGTTGTGGCTGAAAGCCTCAAGAGTTATTTTGCACAAGAAGGATCTAAGCGTCTCTTGCAAGAGCTTAAAGAAGCTGGAGTCAATCTGACCTATCTTGGTGAAAAAATCGCTGCGGATGCGGCCCTATCAGGGATGACCGTTGTGTTGACTGGTAAGTTGGAACGGCTCACACGTTCAGAAGCAAAGACCAAATTAGAGAGTCTAGGTGCTAAGGTAACTGGTTCTGTTTCTAAGAAAACAGATTTGGTTGTTGCTGGTGCAGACGCTGGTAGCAAGTTAACCAAAGCACAAGAATTGGGAATCCAGGTAGAAGATGAAGCCTGGCTGGAAAGTTTGTAGAGGATGTTTATGGTAGAACGAATCAAAAAAGCCCGTTTAATTTATAATCCGACCTCTGGGCAAGAAATTATCAAGAAGAACATTGCAGAAGTCTTGGACGTACTGGAAGACGTGGGCTATGAGGCCAGTGCTTATCAAACCACACCCGAACCATTTTCTGCTCAAAATGAAGCAGAAAGAGCAGCCAAAGCAGGCTTTGATTTGATCATTGCTGCTGGTGGTGATGGCACGATCAACGAAGTGGTGAATGGGGTTGCTGGACTAGAAGAGCGCCCTCAGATGGCCTTTATTCCAACAGGGACAACCAATGATTATGCGCGTGCCCTGAAGATCCCGATGGGAGATCCGGTGGCAGCAGCTCGCATTATTGAAAAAAATCAAATTATTCAAATGGATATTGGTCGCGCCTATGGCAGCAAATACTTTATCAATATTGCTGCTGCAGGGACCCTGACAGAGTTGACCTTCAGTGTTCCAAGTAGTGTCAAATCTCGCTTGGGCTACTTTGCCTATGTTGCAGAAGCAGCGAAAATGTTGCCACGGAACAAGACTCGTAAGGTGCGGATCGAGCATGACAATGGTGTTTTTGAAGGATCAGCCTCTATGATTTTTGTGGCCTTGACCAACTCAATCGCTGGTTTTGAGAGTGTGGCGCCAGATGCCAAACTTGATGATGGGAATTTCACCTTGATTATCGTAAAAACGGCTAAGCTCTTTAACATGTTATCCTTGATAATGCAAGCTATTAACGGGGGCAAGCATGTGCATGATGACAATGTAGAATATCTCAAAACCAAGAAGCTGACGATCGAAATGATTGGAAAAAATGATCAACCATTCCGCATTAATCTAGATGGGGAATATGGTGGAGATACTCCGGTTGAATTGGAAGTCTTCCATAATCACTTAGAATTCTTGCAAATATCGATGAAATCAACAACGATGCTTTAGTACACACTTCTGAGGAATAAATACAAACAATGGGGCAATTCGTCTGATGGATGAGCGCTTGGTTCCTTAAGTATCAAATTGGAAATAGGAAAATGTTATGCGACAATACCATGTGAAGCTTCATTTTCATAAGCAAAAAGGAAATTATTTTGCCTATGATATGTGGCAGTGGCAAGACCAAGTAGAAGGAAAAACAGTCTCTTTCTCCAAGTTGGATTACTTTGGAGTGGAAGGGAATCTGATTTATGAGAGCGAAGGACCGCTACACCGCGGCCATGTCTTGGTCAAAGAAGGGGATTGGCTTACCAAGACCCGAGATTTTGAAATCGAACTCTTACCTGAGGGATTTGTAAGAGAAGTCTGGATTCTCGATGGAGATGATACAGTCTACTATTCACTACAAGCCGCTTTGACCAGTCATGCCTACAGTCATCGTCAGCCTCATGCTTATGATATGGTTACCCATCCAAAGAGTTTTGATGCCAAGTGGGCTTACCAAGGTTGGCTCGGTTGTCGAGAAGAAGATGGTGAGTATTGCTTTAAGGTGTGGGCACCAACGGCTAAAAAAGTTGAATTGGTTCTCTATCAGTCAACAGAGCCGAATGCACCAGTTTGGAAGACTATTCCGATGACGCGAGGTAAACAAGAGTCCAGTCATCATCCTGAGAATACACATGGTGTTTGGCTACTGGATTTTTTTGGGAACTTGAGTGGCATGGCTTACCAGTACCGTGTTCAATTTGAATACCAAACCCAATTGACGCGAGATCCATATAGCATTGCAACAACAGCAGATGGAAAGCGTTCAGCTATTCTTTCAACAGCAGATCGTCAGTTTGATTGGGGACAGCATGGAGGAGCAGATGAGACTCCTTGGCGCTTAGAAGATCCTTGTCAAGCAGTGATCTATGAGATGCACCTACGGGATTTGACCCAATCACCGACGTCCGGTGTGGACGAGTCTTTACGTGGAACCTATCTTGGTGCCTGCCAAGAAGGAACGGTCAATGCCCAAGGGGATGCGACAGCCTTCGATTATATCCGTCAATTAGGGATCAATGTCGTGCAATTACAGCCAATTTCGGATCGCTATAAACAGTATGATGAAGAAGGCCGTGTGACCTATAATTGGGGCTACGACGTCCAGAATTATTCTGCACCAGAGACCAGTTTCTCAACAAATCCATCCAATCCAAAACAAACGATGAGAGAACTCAAAACCATGATCCGAGCTTATCATGAAGCAGGAATTTCTGTGGTCATGGATGTGATTTACAATCATATTTACTCGACGGAAGATGGTCCTTTCCAAAATATAGTGCCTGATTATTATTACCGAATGGAGCCAGATGGTCGCTTCCAAAATGGAACAGGTGTCGGTAATGAGACAGCAAGTGAGCATGAAATGTACCGCAAGTACATGATTGATTCCCTCACGCACTGGGTAAAAGAGTACCAGATTGATGGTTTCCGCTTTGATTTGATGGGCATTCACGATGTGACGACAATGAATGCTATTCGGGAGGCTATGGATGCTCTGGATCCTCGCATTCTCCTTTATGGAGAAGGTTGGGATATGGGGACAGGTCTCGCACCAGAGGACAAGGCCAAGAAAGACAATGCGTCACAATTGCCACGTATTGGATTTTTTAATGATACGGAGCGTGATGCCATTAAAGGCGCTGAGGTCTATGGTTCTATTAAGAGAGGTTTTGTCAGCCGTAAATCAACGGAGAATATTGTTGCGCGTGCTGTTTTAGGCAGTGCGGAACTTGGAACTTATTTGACGCCTAGCCAGGTCTTAAATTATGTGGAAGCTCATGACAACTATAATCTCTTTGACTTGCTTCAGACCCTCCATCCAAATGAAGAAGTAGCAGGACTGGTCAAGCGCTCAGAGTTGGCTACAGCCATGAATCTACTGTTCCAAGGGATGACCTTTATGCAGGTGGGACAAGAGTTTATGCGGACTAAATTGGTTCCTACGGGTCCAGAAGGGGAGATCACTCCTTTGGATCGTGAACGGGCCATGAATTCCTATAATGCTCCAGATTTTGTCAATCAGGTCGATTGGGATTTGGTGAGTCAAAATAAGGAATCAATTGACTATATTCGAAGTTTGATTGCCTTGAAGACCAGTCTACCGATCTTATCTCTTGAAGGCTATGATAAGATTTACCAACAAGTCTTTATCAAATCTGCAACAGATACCAGTGGCTTAGTAATCTATGAATTAACAGGAGACAAGAAGTACCTAGTAATTTTTAATGCCAGCGGACTTCCTTATTACCTCCAAAATTCAAATCAATTAGAATTGATCGTTGGCAATAGCCGTCATAAACGACAATTCTATGTGGAGAACTTAACAGCTTCTATTTTTGAAGTTCGAGACTAATAAAGATCATCATCTTTTTGATAGCAAGGAAAAATAGGCTGGGACAAAAGTCCTAGCCTATTAATTGTTTTTGGATTGTCGAGCAAGACGCAGTGGTTGAGTGGACTCTACTACGCTGATTTCATCATCTTTTACAGCCCTACTCAACTGTGCGGAGGTGGGACGACGAAATCGAATTCTAACGAATTACCGATTTCTGTCCCACTCTCTTCTTTTTTATTTTGAAGAACTGCTACTGGTTTCAGTTGAAGAAGAGCTAGTCTCTTCTGGGTGCAATTCTTTATAGCTTGGAGCTTTGAAGAGATCCACAGTGGATTCATTCCCACGTAGGTTGTATAGGCTGGTTGATTTATCGCCTTTTTCCTTTTCAATCTTCTTCAATGCCTTGAAGGAATTGGTGTAGGAATAATCATCTGGATTGACTTTTCCAAGGTCATTGCCCTTGAAGAAACGAAGGAGGTCACCCGTCTGGATGCTATCGCTAATCTTCAATTGGAGGTTGGCAGCTTCTCGGATCTTATCCAGCTGCTCCTTGGTTTTTTCATCTGGATTAGTGATTTCCTCACCTGTTTTGGTGTAATAGGTCCGACCACTGTAGCTTGTATACTCTGGAGTTACAAAGTAGTTCGCGGAGCGGAAGGCTACAATTTGATCATGATCTGGTGAGAGCATATCCTGGCCAACTTGGAGGAATTTGTTGGATTCAATACCGAGCAAGTGTTCCAAGGTTGGGAGCATATCGATTTCACCACCATAGGTATCGATGATTCCTCCCTTATCCATACCTGGAATAACGACCATATAGGGTATGCGTTGCAGCATGGCATTGTCATAACTAGACCAGGTCTCAGAGTTCTTGCCAAGTAGTGGGGCGAGAGCTGGGTTACGGGAGTTTGAAATTCCGTAGTGGTCTCCGTAGAGAACGATAATGGAATTTTTGTAAAGACCAGATTCTTTTAGGTAATCAAAGAAGGCTTTGATGGAAGAATCTAGATAGTTAGCGGTCGCAAAATAGCCATTGATAGTTTCGTCCTGTGTCTTAGCGAGAGGGAAGCCAAGATCATCTCCTGATAAACTCGTCGTATAAGGGTAGTGGTTGGAAACCGTAATGAATTTGGTATAGAAGGCTGTTGCAATCTTTCCAAGTATTTGATGGAATCCTTGAGCATGTACTTGTCATTGAGACCATACTGGAAGGAATTACTACTGTCTTGTTTGGTGAAGTAGCTGGCATCAAAGAAATAATTGTAGCCCCATTGTTTATAGGCTGTATTTCGGTTCCAGAAACTTCCAGCATTCCCGTGGAAGACAGCGCTCGAATTATAGCCGTTTTTAGAGAGAATAAATGGAGCGGCCTGTTGCGTATTGGTTCCCCCATAGTTGACCATAAAGGAACCTTGGTTGAGTCCAAAGAGTCCCGTTTCAATCATGGTCTCAGCGTCAGATGTTTTACCCGCCTTGACTTGGTTAAACACATTTGAAAATGCAAAGGTTTCCTTTGAATGGTAGAGTGAGTTTAAGAAAGGTGTCACTTCATATTCTTTATCATCCACTTTCAACTTATAGTCGATCAGGAATTGTTGGAAACTTTCCAAGTGAATGTAGATAACATTTCGACCTTTTGCCATTCCGAAGTATTCTGGATTGGCCTTGGCATAATGCTGTTGGATATATTCTTCAACCGGTTTTAGATCGGCTTCAGAAGCTTTGGAACGTTCTTTGTTGGCAACGTAGGTCTGATTGGCGCTGTATCCTAGAAAAGCCGGTAAGCCTAAGGCACGAACGACATAGTAATTCGAGAACCCACGGGTCAAAAGCTCAGGTCGGTCAATTTCTGCAAGGAAAAGGTTAGCCGAAAAGAGCATAGCAGATAAGGATGTGACCGCAAAACTAGCTCGTTTATTGAAGGGACGCTTGTCCATTCGAATCCATTTCTTAAAAAAGAAGAAAGCTAGGATTGGGAAATCCAGAATGTAAATCACATCCCACGGACGGAACAATTCTAGAGCTGCTGCTCCAAGGCCAGCAGAAACCTTGCTGGAAGCCAACATGGTATTGACCGTTACGAAGTCTGTAAATTCTCTATAATAGATGGAATTGGAAATCAACCAAATAAATAAGAGGAGATAGATCCCAAAGGCTAAACTATAAAAGAGTTTAGTCCGTTTGATATAGAGAGCAAGACCGATGAAGAGTAAGCTGATCGGGAATGGGTTGATCACTGCCAGAAAAATCTGATAGGGCCCTTGGATATCTAAGTTAAAATCAACTGTATAGGCCCACATGGTTTTAAACCAGTAGAGCAACAGAAGGGTCAAGACAAATCCTAGTCTGGTACTCATGAAATTGAGTATCGAATTGGTAATTTTTTTCACAAAATGTTACTTCCTTGTCTTATTTCCTAAAAATTTTCATATACCAGTATACCACATTTTTAAGGAGAAAGAAAAGAATGACTGTAAATCGAAGGAAAGAAATCATCTAGTAAGGGAGGTGTTCTCAAGTGTCCTATCAGGGAGAAAAAATCACAATAGTTGTGGGTAAGAATAGGAAAAAGTACAGACTACAATATTATAACTTTGTGAAACGACAAGACTTTTGCTATAATAGAAGCTATGAAAAAACTCACTGTCAGTCGTCAAGTTGCAACAAAAATAAAACAGGGACAATCCCTTCTTGAAAAACAAGATTTTGACTCGCTTCCTGCCTTGGATCAAGCGGTTCAATTATTGTCAGGAGATGGACAATCCCTAGGAGTCGGGTACCTTTCTGAACAAAATAAAGGGATCGGTTGGTTTATTTCACAAGAGTTGGTCGATTTTGATCAAGCCTTTTTTCAGGAACGGTTTATAAAGGCCAAGCAATACCGACGGTCTTATTATGCCGATGCATCAACAACCGCCTTTCGTCTCTTTAACCAAGAGGGAGACGGTTTTGGCGGTTTCACGATTGACTTGTATGGTGAGTTTGTTGTCTTTTCTTGGTACAACCCTTTCGTTTTCCAGATCAAGGAAACGATTCTAACTGCTTTTCAAGAAGTCTTTCCTGAGGTGAGGGGAGGCTATGAAAAAAATCGTTTTAAGGGCTTGGATTATGAGTCGGCTCATCTATATGGGGAAGAAGCTCCTCAAGAGTTTCTCATTCTTGAGAATGGAGTCTCCTATCAGGTCTTTCTCAATGATGGCTTGATGACGGGCATCTTTTTGGACCAGCATGAAGTCCGAGGAAGTTTAGTGGAGGGGCTCGCTGCTGGACAGTCCTTGCTTAATATGTTTTCTTATACTGCTGCTTTTTCTGTTGCAGCTGCTATGGGTGGAGCAGTAGAGACGACTTCGGTCGATCTGGCTAAGAGAAGCAGGGAGTTGTCAGAGGCCCATTTTGTGGCAAATGGCTTGGCACTAGATGCCCATCGTTTTGTTGTAATGGATGTCTTTGATTATTACAAGTATGCCAAGCGCCACGATTTGAGCTATGATGTGATCGTCCTGGATCCTCCGAGCTTTGCTCGAAACAAAAAGCGGACCTTCTCGGTTGCTAAAGACTACCATCGGTTGGTCAGTGAGGCCCTGGAGATTTTAAATCCAGGTGGGACCTTGATTCTTAGTACCAATGCAGCAAATGTTACCAAAGAAAAATTTAAAAAACAAATCGAAAAGGGATTTCAAGGCCGAAAGCATCGCTATCTAGCGGAATATGGTCTTCCGGGAGATTTTCGATGGAAGAAGAAAGAAGAAAGTAGTAATTACTTGAAAGTATTTACGATTAAGGTGGATGTATGAAGTTAGTTGTTTCTATTATGCCTCGCACATTAGAAGAGGCGCAACAACTAGATGGTTCGCGTTACGACGATGCAGATGTCATTGAGTGGCGTGCGGACTTTTTAGAAAAAAGTGAGATCTTAACCGTCGCTCCGGCAATATTTGAGAAATTTGCTGGACGCGAGATTTTATTCACCTTGCGGACCAAGGCAGAAGGTGGTGAGATGGAATTGACCAACGAGGAATATGTTGGCATTCTGAAAGATATTCATTCGATTTATCACCCTGAGTATATTGATTTTGAATTTTATAGCCATCGCGAAGTCTTTGAAGAAATGTTAGAGTTTCCAAATCTGGTACTCAGCTATCATAATTTCCAAGAGACACCGGAAAATATGATGGAGATCTTATCCGAATTGACCAGCTTTTCTCCAAAATTGGTCAAGGTATCCGTCATGGCTCACAATGAACAGGATGTTCTGGACTTGATGAATTATACCCGTGGTTTTAAGACGCTGAATCCTGAGCAAGAGTATGTGACCATCTCGATGGGTAAGGTCGGTAAAATTTCGCGTTTGACTGCTGATTTAACAGGGTCTTCCTGGTCTTTTGCCAGAGTTGGAGAAGGAAGTGCTCCAGGTCAAATCCCTCTTGAAAATATGATACGCATTCGGGAGTTGTTAAATGAAGATTGATGGCTACACTCGGATGGCAGCAGTCATTGCCCATCCTATCCGCCATAGTATCTCCCCCCTTTATCCATAATCTCGCTTATGAACTAACAGCGACCAATGCAGCTTATTTGGCCTGGGATATAGCAGAAGAAGATCTGGAAAGTACCATCTACCAAATCCGGAAGTTGGATATGATTGGGGCCAACATCTCTATGCCATACAAACAGAAGGTTTTTCCTTATTTAGATGAAGTGGATGAGATGGCCCTAAAGATTGGCTCTGTCAATACCATTGTTCACCGCGATGGTCAGTTAAAAGGCTATAATACGGATGGAATTGGTTTCTTTCGTAGTTTGCCAAATGATTTTTCAATTCAAGGGAAAAACCTGGTTCTATTGGGTGCTGGTGGTGCTGCGCTTGCCATCATTGCCCAGGCAATCAAGCTCGGGGTCAAAAAAATTACAGTTTTTGTTAGAAAAGAACGTTTGACTTACTACCAGGCTACTGTTGAAGGCCTCGAAAAGGCTTTTGGTTTTTCAATTCGGCTTGCGGCTATTGAAAATGATCAAGACCTACAAGCATCTTTTGATCAGGCAGATCTGATCTTAAATGCGACGGGAGTAGGGATGGATGGTCACTCGCTTCCGATAGGGTCTTATCTTGGCTTTCCACCTCATGCCTTAATCGCAGATATGGCTTATTATCCTGCGGCCACCCCTTTTCTCAAGCTTGGGCGGGAGCAAGGAAATCGTACATTGAATGGTTTGGGCATGCTTTTTTACCAAGCTCAAGCAGCTTTTGAATACATGACAGAAACCCTTTCCAACAGAAGCTGTCTGGAAGGCCATGACAAATGAATACCAGCAATTTGTTTATGAAAGTAAATCGTAAACCATTACTTGATGAAACAGCATTCACCTGAAGGTGAGACCAGATTGATGTCTTAAATATCAGTCTGGTCTCCCTTTTTTTCATTTTTAGTAAGACAAGTGCCCTATTTCATGATAAGATAGTTACAAAGTGAAAGCAAAAAGGAGATTCCTATGAACGTATCAGTACCTATTCCAGGACATTCCTATGAAATTGTGATTGAAAGAGGTGGGCTCAACCAGGTTGGGACTTGGCTCCACTCTCTTTGGGGTGAGAAAAAGGTCGCGATCATTTCAGATAACCGGGTGGCTAAGCTGTATGCCTCTATCGTAGAGAAAAGCTTGCAGGAAGCCGGTTTTCAAGTGGTGCGCTTTGAGTTTCTTCAAGGAGAAGCCAGTAAGAATCTTACGACTGTTTCAAAAGTCTACGAATTTTTGGCTAGACAGGGTATGACACGTAGTGATGGGATCGTCGCCCTTGGGGGTGGCGTAGTTGGCGATTTGGCTGGTTTTGCGGCCTCTACCTATATGCGGGGAATTTCTTTTGTTCAGATTCCGACTAGCTTAACTGCACAGGTGGACTCTTCTATTGGAGGAAAGACTGGTGTCAACACAGCATTTGCCAAAAACATGGTGGGAACCTTTGCCCAACCGGATGGTGTGTTCATCGATCCTGAAGTTTTGAGCACTTTGGGGCACCGTGAATTGATTGAGGGGATGGGGGAAGTCATCAAGTACGGCCTCATCCAAGATACTGACCTTTGGGAAGAGTTGGAAGCTATGGATGGCTCTGTCGAAAGTATTATCGAACATGCAGAGAGCATCATTTCTCATTCATGTCTGGTGAAGCGTGACCATGTTGTGGCAGATGAGCTGGACAATGGCATTCGCCTCTATCTCAATTTTGGACATACGATTGGTCACGCCATTGAAGCGATAGCGGGCTATGGACAGGTCATGCATGGAGAAGCCGTCAGTATGGGCATGGTGCAACTCTCCCGGATTGCAGAAGAAAAGGGCTTGATGCCAAAGGGAATCACTCAAAAAATTGAAGGCATGTGCCGAAAATTTGGCCTTCCGGTGGAGTATCCAAATTGGGACCAAGAAGCCCTCTATCAAGCTTTGACCCATGACAAAAAAGCCCGTGGGAATAGCTTGAAGCTAGTGATTGTACCAGAATTAGGCCAAGCTGCGATTCATCAAATTCCTCTTCAAGAAATGAAGGACTTTTTAGAAAGAAAGGTATAAGATCGGTATGAGATATTTAACAGCAGGAGAGTCCCATGGACCTCGCCTAACAGCCATCATCGAGGGAGTTCCAGCAGGCCTTCCTTTATCTGAAGAGGATATTAATAAAGAACTCAAACGTCGACAAGGTGGTTATGGTCGTGGTGCTCGGATGAAAATCGAGAGTGACCGTGTCGAAATCACCTCAGGAGTCCGACATGGCTTGACCATGGGAGGTCCGATTACTCTGAATGTGACCAATCTGGATCACCAAAAATGGCTGGAAATCATGAATATAGCACCGGTCGATGAGAAAAAGAAAGATCTGCGAAAGATTACCAAGCCACGTCCTGGTCATGCTGACCTAGTCGGAGGGATGAAATACCGTTTTGATGATCTCCGTAATTCGCTAGAACGTTCTTCTGCCCGTGAGACGACTATGCGCGTAGCCGTTGGTGCGGTTGCTAAACGAATTTTAGAAGAGATTGGCGTGGAAGTGGCCAGCCACATTGTCAATTTTGGAGGAATCGAGATTGCAATTCCTAAAAATCTAACCGTTTCAGAAATCAAGGAAAAGGCAGCCCAATCTGAAGTTTCGATCGTTGTGCCAGAACAAGAAGAAGCAGTCAAGACCTACATCGACCAAGTGAAAAAAAGATGGGGACACCATTGGTGGGATCGTTGAAACCATTGTTGGGGGCGTCCCAGTTGGTCTAGGATCCCTACGTCCAATGGGACAAGAAATTGGATGCAAAAAAATCGCTCAAGGAGTGGTGTCTATCAATGCCTTTAAGGGAGTTGAGTTTGGTCTTGGTTTTGAAGCAGGTCGCCCTAAAAGGGAGTCAAGTGATGGATGAAATCATCTGGTCTGAAGAAGCTGGCTATACCCGTCGTACTAATAATCTTGGTGGTTTTGAAGGGGGCATGACCAACGGTGAGCCAATTCTGGTTCGTGGCGTCATGAAGCCTATTCCAACGCTTTACAAACCCTTGATGAGTGTGGATATTGAAACCCATGAGCCCTATAAGGCTACAGTTGAGCGGAGCGATCCAACGGCTCTGCCCTGCTGCAGGAGTGGTGATGGAAGCAGTGGTCGCAACGGTTCTAGCAACAGAAGTTCTAGAAAAATTCTCATCCGATAATCTTGAAGAATTGAAAGACGCTGTTGCCAAGCACCGGGAATTTACTAAAAAGTTTTAACAGAGAAAGAGTTTTGCTTTGGAGAAGAAAGTAGTTTATATAGCGGGTCTGGGCTTGATTGGCGCTTCCCTAGCGCTAGCTATTAAGAGAGCCCACCCCAATGTGACGGTTCTTGGTTACAATCGAAGCGAAGCGTCCCGAGACATCGCCCTTAAAAGAGGAATGGTGGACCAAGTGACGGATGATTTTGAAGACTTTGCCCCGTTAGCAGATGTGATTATCTTGGCCCTTCCCATCAAGCAAACCGAGTCGTATTTAGAAACCTTGGCTGGCTTGAATTTGAAAGACCAGGTAATTGTGACAGATGCAGGCTCTACCAAGGCAGAAATTGTGGCACAAGCTGAAAAGGTGTTTACAGATAAGGCTGTACGCTTTGTAGGTGGGCATCCCATGGCTGGTAGTCATAAGACAGGTGCCGCAGCAGCAGATGCAACCTTATTTGAAAATGCTTATTATATTTTTACTCCTTCCAGCTTGACCACAGAAGGTGCCATGGAAGAGTTGAAAGAGCTTTTGAGTGGATTGGGATCCCGATTTATTGAAATCGATGCCGAGGAACACGATCGGGTCACCTCCCAGATCAGCCATTTCCCCCATATTTTAGCATCCACTTTGGTCGAGCAGGCCGTCGCTTATGGGGAAGAGCATGAAATGACCCGTCGTTTTGCGGCTGGGGGATTTCGGGATATGACACGGATCGCAGAAAGTGAGCCAGGCATGTGGACCTCTATTCTCCTGTCTAACCCGCAAGCCATATTGGAGCGGATTGCTGATTTCAAAGAGCGTTTGGATCAGGTGGCTAAGACTATTCAAGCAGAGAACGAAGAGGCCATTTGGTCATTTTTCCATGAGGGGCGCAAGCACCGAAAAGAAATGCAGATCCACCAGCGTCCTGGACGCGATAGTGCCTATGATCTCTTTATCGATGTCCCCGATAAGGAAGGTGTGATCCTCGAAATCTTACAAATCTTACAAGGGATTTCTTTGGTCAATATTCACATCAATGAAGAGAATCGGGAAGATATCCACGGGATTTTGCAGCTGACCTTCAAAAATGCAGAGGATCAAGAGCGGGCTCAAATATTGATCAGCCAGGCGACGTCTTATACCGTCCTTGCTCGCTAGGTCTAAAGTAGGATTTACATCAAAATGCCTGCTTCATTATAGGAATTTATAGGGAAAAGCAGTATAATAGAAGTATCTTATCAGTAAAGGAGCCTAACTAATGGCAAATATTTATGATGTCGCAAATGAACTTTCTCGAACTCTTCGAGACCTTCCTGAATACAAGGCTGTTGTAGAAAGCAAGGAAGCAATTGAAGCAAATTCAGAAGCTAAAACATTGTTTGACGAATATGTCGCTTTCCAAAATCAATTGCAAGGCTTGCTGCAATCAGGACAACTTCCAACAGAAGCTGTGCAACAAGAAATGAAAGACTATATGGAGAAGATCCAGGCAAGTCCAATTCTGAATGAATTTTTCACCAAACAACAACAATTATCTATTTATCTAGCGGATCTTGAAAAGATCATTTTCGAACCCATTCAGGATTTATATAAATAAGAATGCTACCAGAGTTGTGATTCACTCTGGTATTTTCGTTCGTCAAGAGATGGAAAGAAGCTCAAAAAATGCTTGGAAACATTCGTTTTTTGTTCCAGATTTTTGATCAAAATTTGAATTCATGTCCTATTTATGATAGAATGTGTGGAAAAGCACTCTGGAGAACGGGATGAAATTAAGAACCAATAGCAAGGGTCTACGAGGAACCATTCGTGTACCGGGTGACAAATCGATTAGTCACCGATCCATTATTTTTGGTAGTCTCGCAACAGGCGAAACCAAGGTCTATGATATCTTGCGAGGCGAAGATGTACTCTCTACGATCCAGGTGTTTCGAGATTTGGGAGTTTCCATCCAGGATGATGGGGATGTGATTCGGATCCAAGGGGTAGGCTTTCACGGTCTTCAAGCCCCGACAGCTCCGCTTGATATGGGCAATTCAGGAACATCTATTCGTTTGATATCAGGTGTCCTAGCCGGTCAGGATTTTTCAGTGACGATGGTCGGAGACGATAGTCTTTCCAAACGGCCTATGGATCGTGTAGCGATTCCACTGCGTCAAATGGGAGTAGAAATTGCTGGGCAAGGAGAGCGTGATTGCCCGCCTTTGCATGAAAAAGGGACGCATCAGCTTCAACCCATTCATTACCATTTGCCAGTCGCATCAGCTCAAGTCAAATCTGCCCTCATTTTTGCTGCTTTGCAGGCTGAGGGGGAGTCGACAATTATCGAGAAGGAAAAGACGCGTGACCATACGGAGGACATGATTCGCCAATTTGGCGGAGAGATCCAGGTAGACGGAAAAATCATTCGCATCAAGGGTGGACAAGAGTTCCAAGGTCAAACAGTCATCGTTCCTGGGGATATTTCCAGCGCAGCCTTTTGGTTAGTGGCTGGCCTCATTCTTCCAGAGAGTGTGATCAAGATTGAAAATGTTGGGATCAACCAAACGCGGACAGGGATTCTTGATGTGATCCAGGAAATGGGGGGAGATCTCACCCTTGAGGATCGCGATGAAAAAGCTGTCTCGGCAAGTCTCACTGTCAAGACTTCGTCCTTAAAAGGAATTCGGATTGATGGAGAGTTGATTCCGCGCTTGATTGATGAATTGCCGATTATCGCCTTACTTGCGACACAAGCAAATGGTCAAACTGTGATTGCGGATGCTGAGGAGCTTCGCGTGAAAGAAACAGACCGCATTCAGGTTGTAGCAGATAGCCTCAATGCCATGGGAGCCAATATTGTGCCAACAGAAGACGGAATGATCATCACCGGACCGACCCCTTTGCACGGAGCTGACTTAAAGACCTTTGGAGATCACCGGATTGGGATGATGGCTGCCATTGCTGCCTTATTGGTGAGTGATGGAAATGTGGTGCTGGATCGGGCAGAGGCCATCAACACCAGTTACCCTAGTTTTTTTGAAGATTTGGAGACCTTACTGCATGGCTAAAATTTTACTGGGTTTTATGGGAGCTGGGAAAACGACTGTTGGCCGGATTCTTGATCCGAAATTCCATGATATGGATGAATTAATTGTTGAAGAGATTGGAATGTCGATCAATGACTATTTCGCAGTGGAAGGGGAAGCAGCCTTTCGTCGCCTCGAGGCTGAGATGCTGGAGCGTTTATTGGAAAATGAGAAGGCTATTATCTCGCCTGGAGGTGGGATTGTCCTCAACCCTCACAACCGTGCCCTCTTGGAAAAAAATCCGCATAACATCTATTTGCGAGTGGATTTTGAGACCTTGTACAGCCGGATCCAGAATGATAAAGCTATGCAACGTCCCCTCTTTTTAAACAATACCAAAGAAGAATTCAAGAAGATTTTTGATGGCCGTTTGCCTTTGTATGAAGATATTGCTACCCATATTGTGGATGTTAAGGACAAAACACCTGAAGAAATTGCGGAGATTATTCGATGCTTGTAGGCTATCTAGGTCCCAAGGGATCTTTTACCCATGATGTGGCCACTCATAGTTTTCCAACTTCTGAACGCATCGCTTATCGAACGATTACAGATGTTATTAAGGCCTATGAAAATCAAGAAATTGATTTTGCAGTCGTCCCCGTTGAAAACTCTATCGAAGGCAGTGTCCACGAGACCATCGATTACCTCTTTCACCAGGGGACCATCCAGGCCGTTGCAGAAGTGGTCTATCCCATCAAGCAACAGCTCTTGGTGGCTAGAAAAGATCGGCCTATTCGAACCGTCTATTCACATCCACAGGCCTTGGCTCAAGGGAAGGCTTTTCTAAGGGCCCATTATCCAGATGTGGCCATGGAAATGACAGCTTCAACAGCTTATGCAGCCCGCTATGTAGCAGAACATCCAGAATTGGAGATTGCAGCTATTGCCCCTCTGGCAGCAGCAAGTGAGTACGGTTTGGAAGTCCAGGCCAAAGATATCCAAGAAATCGAGGACAACTACACACGTTTTTGGGTTTTAGGGACAAAAGAGCCCTTGATTTCAGAAACTTTAAGTCCGGTCCTTCAAAAAGTTAGCTTGGCTTTATCCTTGCCAAGTAATCTGGCAGGAGCCCTCTACAAGGGGTTGTCCACCTTTGCTTGGCGGGGAATCAATTTAACCAAGATTGAAAGTCGCCCCCTAAAAACAGCTTTAGGAGAATACTTTTTCATTATTGACCTCTTAAATGAAGCGCCTGATCTTGTGCACTTTGCCTATCAAGAATTAGACAGTCTGGGCATTCAGACAAAAGTCTTGGGTCACTATCAGGTCTATACCTTAAAAAATAACGGAATGGAGAAAAGATGAGTAAGGAATCCAACTTTCTATCTCACCATGAGCGAAAGCGATTAGAGTACTTATACTCAAATTTTCATTATTTGAATGAACGAGAACAACTAGAATACAATTATTTGCTCCAAAAAAGCCAAGGAGCTTATGAGGAAACAGAACCCCTTCAACAGCCTGAAGTAGCTGCTACTGAAGAAGTGCAAGGGGAGATTGCTGAACCGATTGGTGACCTTCCTGTTTACCAATCTCGTAGCAAAAAGACAAAGAAAAAGCAGTCGCTGCGACAAGCAATCTACCTAAGAAACCACGGAAAAAGATCCGCGTTAAGCGGATCCTCAAATGGCTTGCTCTCTTTTTCTTGCTCATTATCGGTGGCATGGTCTTTATGTTTGTGAAAGGCCTCAACAGTAAACCAGCTGGTAAAGATGCCAAGCCTGCTGTCGTCGAGAAATTTAACGGCAAGAAGTCGCGAGATGGGGTTAATATCCTGATCTTGGGGACAGATGGTCGGATCGGTGAGAAATCAGATGAGACTCGGACAGACTCCATCATGGTGGTCAATGTCAATAACAAAGAAGGCAAGATCAAGATGGTCAGCTTTATGCGGGACACATTGGTCCATATTGACGGCGTGAGCCAGCAGACGGATCCAGACTATCCAGACTACTATGACCAGAAGCTCAATGCTGCCTTTACCATTGGGGAGCAGAATAACAACCAAGGGGCGGAATTGGTCCGTCAGATGCTCAAAGATAACTTTGATATTGACATCCAATATTACGCCATGGTCGATTTCAAAACCTTTGCGACAGCCATTGATACCCTCTTCCCAAATGGGGTCGAGATGAATGCGCAGTTTTCAACGGTTGATGGCGAAAAGGTCAGTGAAGTAGAAGTACCAGATGATTTGAACATGAAAGACGGTGTCGTTCCGCAACAAACCATCAAGGTTGGAAAGCAACGGATGGATGGCCGGACTCTTCTCAATTACTCGCGTTTCCGTAAGGACGATGAAGGGGACTTTGGCCGGACTCGTCGCCAACAAGAGGTCATGTCTGCTATCATGCATCAGATCAAGGATCCAACCAAACTCTTTACGGGATCAGAAGCCCTTGGGAAAGTGTTTGCTATGACGTCTACCAATGTTCCTTTCTCCTTCCTATTGACCAATGGACTTGGTCTGGTTGGAAGTGCTGGAAAAGGAATTGAACGAGTGACCATCCCAGAAAATGGGGATTGGGTCGATGCCTACGATATGTACGGTGGCCAAGGCTTGCTCGTTGATTTCGATGCTTATAAAAAGAAATTGTACCAAATGGGACTGAGATGATATAATAAAGGGGATAGAGGCTGGGACAAAAGTCCTAGCCTCTCAATTATCTTTAGATTATCGAGCAAGACGCAGTGGTTGAGTGGGCTCTACTACGCTGATTTCATCAGCTTTTACAGCCCTACTCAACTGTGCGGAGGTGGGACAACGAAATCGAATTCTAACGAATTACCGATTTCTGTCCCACTCTCATCCCTTTTAATTTGTAGAAAGATAGAAAACGATGTTAAAGAAAAATGAAATTGTAACTGTTGAGATTGTCGATTTGACCCATGAAGGAGCAGGAGTGGCTAAGGTCGATGGCCTGGTCTTTTTTGTGGAGAATGCCCTGCCAGGAGAAGTCATCCGCATGCGCGTGCTCAAGGTCACTAAAAAGATTGGCTACGGTAAAGTAGAAGAATATCTAGAAAAGTCCCCTCATCGTAATGAGGAGCTAGACCTAGCTTACTTGCGAACAGGTATTGCGGACTTAGGCCACCTAGCCTATCCCGAGCAATTAAATTCAAGGCCAAGCAGGTTAAGGATAGTCTTTACAAGATAGCGGGAATCTCAGATATAGAAGTACCCCTGACCTTGGGCATGGACCATCCTGTCCAATACCGCAACAAGGCCCAAGTCCCTGTTCGTCGCGTCAATGGTCAGGTAGAGACAGGCTTCTTTCGGAAGAATTCTCATGATTTGATGCCGATCGAAGATTTTTATATTCAAGATCCCGTCATTGACCAAGTGGTCTTGACACTTCGGGATTTGATTCGTCGTTTTGATTTGAAACCTTATGATGAAAAAGAGCAATCAGGTTTGATTCGGAACCTCGTCGTCCGCCGAGGGCACCATTCAGGAGAAATCATGGTCATTTTGGTCACCACTCGTCCCAAGATTTTCCGTGTGGACCAGTTGATCGAGCAGCTGATCAAGCAGTTCCCAGCTATCAAATCTGTTATGCAAAATATCAATGACCAGAATACCAATGCCATTTTTGGAAAAGAATGGCGTACGCTTTATGGCCAAGATTACATTACCGACCAAATGTTGGGCAATAGTTTCCAAATATCAGGCCCAGCCTTTTATCAGGTCAATACCGAAATGGCAGAGAAGCTCTATCAAACAGCCATTGATTTTGCGGACTTAAAAGAAGATGACGTCGTGATTGACGCCTACTCAGGAATTGGGACCATTGGCTTGTCAGTTGCTAAGCATGTCAAGGAAGTTTATGGAGTAGAAGTCATCCCCGAAGCAGTAGAAAATAGCCAGAAGAATGCAAGCTTAAATGGTATCACCAATGCCCACTATGTCTGTGACACAGCAGAAAATGCCATGAAGAATTGGCTCAAGGAAGGCATCCAACCAACCGCCATCTTGGTCGACCCACCACGCAAGGGCTTGACAGAAAGCTTCATCAAAGCAAGCGCCCAAACAGGAGCTGACCGCATCGCCTATATCTCCTGTAATGTCGCCACCATGGCGCGTGATATCAAACTTTATCAAGAGTTGGGCTATGAATTGAAGAAAGTACAGCCGGTGGATTTATTTCCGCAAACGCATCATGTCGAGTGTGTGAGTTTGTTGGTTAAACGCAGCTAATCCTCAAAAGGGTTCCCCGAACCTTTTGAGTCCACAAACGCACCATGTTGAGGCAGTATCACTGCTTGTACGAGCTACGAAGTAACATAGTAGAAACGGAAGGCCCACCATATTGAACTAATATAAGTATTAAAAATCCTGTAGACCAATGCAAATTTTGGAGGTGTAGATTATGGCTTCAAGTAAAGAATATTTAGATTTCATTTTAGAACAATTGTCCGAGTTGGAAGAAATATCATATAGAGCAATGATGGGTGAATATATAATTTATTATCGTGGGAAAATCATTGGTGGAATTTATGATGATAGATTTTTAGTGAAGCCTGTCAAATCCGCAATAGCATACATGCCAAATGCAAAGTACGAGTTACCATATGATGGAGCAAAGGAAATGCTATTGGTAGATGATGTTTACAACAAAGAATATTTAACCGGCTTATTTAATTCAATGTATGATGAGTTACCTGCACCAAAACCAAAGAAAAAGAAATATTGACAGAATTCCATTTTGAGTCCTACAAACGCACCACGTTGAGGCGGTATCACTGCTTGTACGAGCTGAGGTATCAGCGAAGTAGAAGTAGAAGAATATTTTATACTCTAGGATAGGACTCGTAGAATGAGAAGAGAAACCTTAGCCACTGCATTTGATCATGAACTTGCAACAAAGTTTGCTAAATAGTTTATGGAATTATATAATGGGATTTATTTTTAAACAAAGACAAATTAGAATTTATGGAGGGCATAATTATATGTGGGGTTATACTAAAATAAAAAATAAGACATTCTATATAACAATGATGGGGATTGCTTTGATGGCTATATTATCTTTGACAAAGATAAAACCCGAAACATCCATTGCAGGAGCTTCAGTTATAGCAGGAGTCCTATTTTTCTTTGTTGTCGACAACATGGACAAAAAATTACAAATAGAATCAGGATTACGCTTTAAAACTTTTTTTAGTGATATGAAAAAACAATGGGTAATTCCTCTGGTACTACTTACAGTAGCTACGGCTATAGTGTCGGTGGTTATTGGAGATATTATATTTAATGGGACGTATTCTGCTCATGTTATTGGAAGAACAGATACGATGTTATCCTATAATAAAATACCGATCCTTACGATTCAAATAGTTATTGCAGCGTTAGTAGAGGAGATTGCATGGCGTGGATTTTTCCTTGGAAAAGCAATTAAATTTTTTCCATTTTGGGTTTGTGCATTTATGTCTGCTTTATTGTTTGCAATAGCCCATATTGCTATCGGAAACTTTGGACTCGTATTCTATGATGTTTTTACGATTTTTATTGACAGTATAATCTATGCCATAATTTATAAAAAGACAGGAAATTGTTTGATTTCAACAGTTTCGCACATTCTTTGCAATGTAGCTGGAATTGTATTTTTCATGATATTTATGTAGTATTTTTGAATTTTATATATTTAAAGGTATCATAATAAACAAATACCAGTTTGTAGAGGTAATACCTTTTAACGATAACCTTATGCTATCGTTAAAAGGTCTATAGACATGTTTCCATATGCAGACAGGTTCACTTGACATACTTAGTGTTCACTCGTTTAACGTCGAGTGTGTGAGTTTGTTAGTGAAACGCAGTTAATCCTCAAAAGGTCTCCCAAACCTTTTAAGTCCTTAGCGAGATTCCGGTTTGGATGTTTTGGGAGCGGAGTGGTACTGTAGTTTTGATCTTGGCTCTGATATGGAGGTCATGGCCAGAAAAAATGAAATAAAGGAGTTGAATTGATGGAGCACAATAAGCCAAAAGCAATTATATTCGCCTTTCTGGCAGCTATGTTTTATGCCATAAATGTACCAATATCAAAGGTTCTTTTGCAGCATGTTGGCCCGACTACAATGGCAGCTTTGCTGTACCTTGGTGCCGGGATTGGTATTGGGATAATGTCCTTGTTTACTAAGAAGGATAGAGAGAAAGCAGAGAGTCTGACAAAAGCGGATCTTCCCTATATTATCGGAATGATTGTTCTCGATATTGCTGCTCCGATTTTCCTGATGCTTGGAATTAGCTATGGTTCTTCAGCAAATGCCTCGCTTCTGGGGAATTTTGAAATTGTGGCGACGACGGTCCTTGCACTGATTCTCTTCAAAGAAGCTGTCACCAAAAGATTATGGCTTGCTATTGGGCTGATCACCCTGTCAAGTATCTTGCTGTCGTTTGAAGGAACAGACAGCTTTCATTTTTCTTATGGTTCTTTGCTAGTGATCCTAGCTACCATTTGCTGGGGACTTGAGAATAATTGCACGAGAGAGCTATCATCAAAGAGCACCTATCAAATTGTCATACTAAAAGGCCTCTGCTCTGGACTTGGCGCTCTTGTCATTGCCCTGATAAAAAAAGAGTCCTTTCCAGGATTTGGCTATATCGCCATTGCCTTGGCTTTAGGTTTTGTGGCCTATGGTCTTAGCATTTTCATGTATGTGAGAGCCCAGAATGTTCTCGGAGCAGCTAAGACCAGTGCCTATTATGCTGTCAATCCGTTGATTGGAGCCCTCCTTGCTTTTGTGTTTTTAAGTGAATCCTTATCCTGGATGTATGTGATCGCCTTGATCGTGATGATCATTGGTTCTGCTCTAGTGGTGGTAGATACGCTTATTCGCCAACACACCCATGAACACCAGCATAGCTTCAGCCATACCCATGGCGGAAGTACCCACACGCATACGGTATGGCATTCGCATGTCCACAAGCATTATCTAACAGAAGAGAACCACATACATCGCCATTCTATCAAGGAACTAGAGAGTCTAGCAGAGGAAAAAAGAATTGACTAGTTTTCATTATCTAAATCTTGATCTAGGTAACTAAAGTGTAGACGAACTGGATGAGTTACTAGTGAAAACTGCAAGAAGTGTTGGAAGGTGAATCGGAGAGTGATTGATGAATTTTATTAGTAAGATAGCCATAAATAAAGGCTGGTCAGATGATAAAAAATATTGTGTGACAGATCAAAATCAGCAAAACTATTTCTTGCGTGTTTCTGATAAGGATAAGTTAGATACTAAGAAATTTGAATTTGAGATGATGGAGAAAGTGGCTTCTCTTGGAGTTCCGATGTGTAAACCAATTAGCATAGAACTCTGCGATGACAAAGTATATTCTTTACACGAATGGATTGACGGAAAAGATGCAAGAGAAACCATTCTAACTATTTCAAAAGAACAACAATACACTTACGGAGTAGAAGCAGGAAGCATCCTTCATAAAATTCATTCACTCCCTGTAACAGAAGTTCGTGAAGATTGGGAAAGCTTTTTTAATCGAAAAATTGATGACAAAATCGCCAAATACAAAGAATGTCCCGTTCAATATGAAAACGGTCAGATCTTTATTAATTTTTTAAATGCAAATCGAGAATGGCTAAAAGATAGACCTCAGGTTTTCCAACATGGAGATTATCATATCGGAAATTTCATGATTGGTGAAGATCGTAAAATTTATGTCATTGACTTTGATCGATTTGATCTTGGAGATCCTTGGGAGGAGTTCAATCGGATTGTGTGGTCTGCTCAAGTCTCTCCCTCTTTTGCATCTGGTATGATAGATGGATATTTCGATGACAAGGTTCCAGATTTATTTTGGAAGCTTCTCGCTATCTATATTATAAATAACATAGTGGGATCTCTACCTTGGGCTGTCCCTTATGGAACTGAAGAAATAGCAGTAATGCAAAATCAAGCTAAGGAAATTTTAGAATGGTATGAGGATATGAAGCAAATCATTCCTAGTTGGTATTTGATTGAGTAAAAGGATGAATAATAAAAGAGTTGATTAAAGAAGAACTTGATAATTGGAACGTTAAGAGTAAGGAGACTCAACAAGTTTACAAGTTAGCAAGTAAATTTATTAAGTGACAATTATCGGCTATAAAGTTGGAAAAATGGTAACTATAAAATAGTTTCATTCTAAAGTTTAATTTTAAACAACAACTCTATCCCTTTCGTTCTATAATATAGAGGCTTGCTAGCACCACACATCGAGTGTTTAAGTTTGTTAGAAAAAAATTTTTTTAATCTTCATGAGATTTAAAAATTAACTACTAAAAAAAGGGAACTATTATCATGGGAATATTCGATGATTTTTGAGTACAAAGAAAACTACCAAAATGAAGAAAAAGTAATTGAAGTACTTAAAAAAAGATTTTAAGAGCAATTCATCAAAAATAACTATAGAGATATTATAGATTGTGTTGATGGTTCAGAAGTTGATGATGTAAAAGAGTTACTTGAATATATTGAGGATTCATTACAATTAAATGATTTCGATAAAATTGATGAATATGGTGTAGAATGTAATTTTCATCCGAATTATGAGTATTCTCAACTACAAGTTTATGAATTTAATGATCAAACTGGCTTTGCTGTTGAATATCAGATGAGCTCCAATTCTGAATTAGTAGATTTAACCCTACAATTAGAACTTTTATACAATGAGGATGGTTACAAAGTAACTTCTATAGATGTCGATCCTGGATAGACCAAACTTAATGATCTTCGTTATATATTACATATGTATACTAAGAATAGATGATTAGATTGTAAGTTGCATAGAATCTCTGTTAGTTTTTCAAATATAGAGGGGATGAAAGATGTATCTATTGGAATTGTATCAAAATGATTATTACAAAGATATAGTCGCATTTGGGTCCTTAAAAGAAGGAAAAGAATTTGTATCTAAAATAATTGGATATATTCTAGAAAATGAAAATGATTTTGTTCAAGGTAATAAAGTAGAAATAACGAACATTTAGATGAAAGGTTTAGAGTAAACATGAGTCTCTTATTTGAAGAATTTAAAACCATTTGTTTCTATTTAAATCGAGTCGGAATTACACCGACACTGATGGGTTCTTTGGGATTGGAGTTTAGAACGAAAGAAAATTGGGGGCCGTCTGACATTGACATTCATGTGGCTGGTGACCCTAGAGGTTGGGAAGCACCTGATCATCTCAGAATTTATGACTGGGATAAGATAATGAAAGTGATGAAAGACTTAGGCTACGTCTTAATAGATATTCATGAGCATGAATTCAAAAAGGATCGAGTGAGTGTTGAATTTGGAAGTATCGATTCCTTACCTGATTTTGCAGGAGTCTCGGAATCGGATATAGAACTTATTCACATTGAAGGCATCACTTTTCGTCTTCCAAGTCTGGAGCAGTATCTAAGTATTTACAAAGCTTCTTCTCAAGATTCCTATCGAAATGATCACAATGACAATAAGGATTTTAAAAAGATCGAGTGGCTGGAAAGACATTTGTAAATTATCATATAAAAAGTAGTACGTTGTAAAACTGGCTGCTATGTTATTTTTATTATCATTTTTATTGGTTATCTAATTTATACTATATTTGTTAGTAATAGAATTAGTAAAGAAAAGGATTTTTAAATTTTAGATTAGCTTATCCATTATTAAAAAGTAACGAATTGTTAATTAGATGATTAATGTTAGAGAATTTTCAATTGTAATTTTAATTGGAGTTATGGATGTCGTTTCTTTTGGAAGTGGTGATAATCTTTCCGTTCCACAGTATCATTTTAAAATGATTTTCATTGCCTTTTGTTTATTAGTATAAAAGCAGAATATTACCACATGTTGAGTGTGTAGCTTTGCTTGTAAAAGCGTAAAAACCTTGTAACGAAGTAATAATGAAAAGCCTTTATTGTAAAGGTTTTTCATATTCCAATAAAGAACTTGACATTATTAGTTACTTCCACTACAATAGAATTACATACCATTGGTATGATAGAAAGGGACTAAAAATGGCAAGGAATAGAAACTCACATGAAACTAGAAAAAAAATTCTAGAGGTCTCTAAAAATCTATTTTTAGAAAAAGGATTTGATAATACGTCAATACAAGATATCATAGATGGCTTAGGTGGATTAACAAAAGGTGTTATCTATCATCATTTTGAGTCTAAATATGATATACTGCAAAACAATCATTAGCGAAAAATAATCAAGAAATTTTTAAATTATAATTGAGAGGAAATACTGGATTAGAAAAAGATACAAAAATTCTTTGATGGACTCTTTCTCTAATTTTTGAACACCAAAGGCTCGTTTACTCTGCCTCAATCATGCTAAGAAGTCCACGTTTGTTAGGAGAGCAGTATCTAGGTCTATTTTCTGATTTTTTACCCGAAATTAGAGAAAAGGTTTACGAAGGAGTTGAAGATGGGTCTATTAAAACAGAATATCCAGAAGAGCTAGCAGATTTAATTGTTTTATCTCTAAATATTTGGATTGGTTTTTCAAATTTCCGTTTTTTTCATTAGTAGAATTAAAGCGTAAAAATGAATTTCATTAAACTTACTTTTTGAAGGTCTAGGGGTACAGTTAATTTCTGATGAAATGATGGAGGTGATTTTTCAACTTATTTGATCACTTAAAAAAATAGTAAATAAGTAGTCGCATGACATTCATGTTAATACTAATTTCTATTTATGTGTTATCAATTCAATAAATTATCTTACATAATTTATAATTAAAAAAATAACATACTTTAAGTGTGTTATTAAAAATCTATTATACATACCGAAGGTATGTTTATTTTTAGTATATTCATACCGATAGTATGTATAGTGTCATTGTCTGAAAAATAAGCTAATTTTTTTAAATATTTGTTGAGATTAGTTTGAATAGTTTACTCTTTATTTACACTTTTGGAGAAAAGAATCTATGTTGTCGCTTATTAAAAATTGAATTAAATAAAGTTTCTAAATCTAAATTATTTTTTTAGCCTGGTTGTGTACTATATTTATAGTGTTAGGTATTACAGCAATCATTATTATGGGATTAGGTACTGATAATAAACTAGGAGAATTCACTGGACAGGATTCTAATGTTATTAGAGTTACTGGTAAATGGGAAGGTTGGGCAATTGTAGCTTCATTGTTTTCATCTTTATTTACAAAAGCAGCATTTTTGATTTTCGAATCTTATTTATTGTCTACGATTATTATTGATGAATTTAAACGAAGAACAATTTTTCAGTTGTTTTCTTACCCTATTTCTAAAATAAAGTTACTATGGGGAAAAATTATTTCAGTCATTCTAATAGCATTTATTGTCCATTTTTTTGCACATTTTGTGATTCAATTATTCATTAGATTCATGGCTGTTGTAACTGAATCTAGTTATATCCCTGTAGCTAGTCAATTAATTAACTTAGCTGGAATTACGTTTGGAACGGTTTTAATCGGGGTACTACCATTTGTTTTAGGTATGATTAAGCATTCAACAGCTATAACAATGCTTACAGGACTTGGTTTAGCAGCATTACTTTCGAATGTAAGTCCAGGAAGTTTATCTAATAATATTGTTGATAACTTATTCTTTTTGATATTTGCAAGTTTCATAAGTTTAACGATTGTTTCCTTTTCAATTTATACTATTTCAAGACAAGATATTAGTATCAAGTAGCATAGTTGAGTTTAATCTAAGGAAAGTTATAATTCCTTGATGATTTCTATAAAAAAAGAGACTGTATAAGTTGGTATTTATGCTCCGAGAGAAAAATTCTTGCATTTAAAGCTAGATATAGAAAGAGAGATAGAAATGAGAAATATTGTTGAAATAAAAGAAGTTTTTAAAACAATTGATAAAGAAGAAATTTTAAGTGGTATCAACCTTCAAATTGCTGAAGGAGAAATCTATGGTTTTTTAGGACCGAATGGTGCTGGAAAAACAACGTTAATGAAATGTATGTTATCCTTATCAACAATTACATCAGGTAGTATTGAGATTTTTGGGAAAAATTTACAAGAACACAGAGAAGAAATCCTAAGTCAGATAGGAAGTATTATTGAATCACCAATTTTTTATGATAATTGCACTGCAAAAGAAATTTTGGAAATTCACGCTCAGTATATGGGGAAAAATATTATTGAATCAGATATAATAAGAGCCTTAAGAATGGTCGGATTAAAGAATACGACTAAAAAAGTAAAAGATTTTTCGTTAGGAATGAGGCAAAGGCTTGGTTTAGCTCGTGCCTTTCTAACAAAACCCAAATTGTTAATTTTAGATGAGCCAATCAATGGTTTAGATCCAATAGGGATTCAAGAAATTCGAAATCTTTTGTTGTCGCTTTCTAAGGAGCATGGAATTACAATACTAATATCGAGTCATATATTATCGGAAATTTCACAGATAGCAGATAAAATTGGTTTTATCAAAAATGGAGAAATTGTAGAACAGGTCTCTATGAAAGAGATTAGGAGAGAGAATATTAACTTAGAAGAATATTTTATGTCTCATTTTCTAAATGAAATTAAGAATTATGAGGTAGATTAAGGATGAAACAATTGATAAAGAATCATCAGAAGGCTTTTTATGCTTTCATGATATTTAATATACTGGTCCCTTTAACTAATATTGCTTTTGCTTATTCTATTAAAGGTATTATTGATAGTGGTATGTCCCAAAATGAAGATGCCTTAACTCAAGCGGTACTAGTAGGAGCTAGTGTTATTTTCATCTATGCGGGACTGAACTTTATATCTCTTCGATTGAGAAATAAACTTGTTAGGCAAATCATGTCAAGATACAAAAACAAGGTGTTCCAATCTATTTTAGATAGCGATTATAGAGACTTTTCTAAAGAAAAATCAGGGAAGTTTATTTCTGTATTAACCGAAAATATGAAGAAAATAGAGCAAGATTATCTACACCAGTATTTTAATATTTCAAAAAACCTTTCCTTAATGATTTTTTCACTCCTAGCTATGTTTATAGGTAATTGGTTTTTGACCTTATTAGTAATTATTGCTAGCATTATTCCAATGATGATATCAGGATTTATTGGGCAAAAATCAGCTTCACTTCAAAAAAGAGCTATGATTGCAGATCAGAAGTATTTAGCTAAGGTTAAAGATATTTTAGCAGGGTTTCTGGTTATTAAAAGTTTTAATGTGAAAGATGCTATCTGTGAGGATTATAGTCATGAAAGTGAAAAATTTGATGAAATAAATTTTATAAAAGGGAAATTTGATGTTTTAGCTAATGTTATTTCGCAGCTTTCAGGGATGATTGTTTTTTTGGTAGCCTTTGGTGGAGGAATGTATCTTGTTTTTAATGGCCATACCACAATTGGAAGTGTAACAGCTATTGTTCAACTGGTCAATTTTGTAGTAATGCCACTAAATGAAGTTGGTATGGGAATAAGTAAATACCGTGAAGGTCAGGCAACACTAGATGCATTTGAGGTAAAAGATGTAACAGAACTTCAGACTGGTGAAACGAAAGAATATTTCGATGATGTTATTTCTTTTTCAAATATAGACTTTTCTTACCCTAATACTGAAGAAAATATTTTTAACAATTTATCTTTGAAGATTCAAAAAGGGGAAAAAGTTGCAATTGTAGGAATGTCAGGTAGTGGGAAATCAACTTTGCTCAATCTATTGCTGCGTTTTTACGATGTAACAAGTGGACATATTTCAATTGATAATCAAGATATACAAGCTATTTCAGCAGAGAGTCTTTATAACTTAATGACTATTGTTCAACAAGACGTTTATATCTTTGATGATACTTTAAGAGCAAATATTACTCTTAATCAATCCTTCACTGATGAGGAAATAAAGCAAGCTGTACATCAGTCAGGTTTAGAAAGTTATGTTATAGAAAATGAATCTGGCTTACAAACTTTATGTGGAGAGAATGGATCAAATCTATCTGGTGGACAAAAACAAAGACTTAGTATTGCGCGTGCCTTAATTCGAAAAACACCAATTTTATTATTGGATGAGGCTACCTCATCTTTGGATAATCAAGTAACTACTGAAATTGAAAATTCAATCCTGGATATTCAAGATTTGACGGCACTTGTAGTAACCCACAAGTTGAATGAGAACATTTTGAAAAAATACGATAGAATTCTCTTTATGAATGGTGGCGTCATTGTTGAAGATGGTTCTTTTGGTGACTTGATGGATAGGAGAGGTGAGTTTTATAAGTTGTTTGAGTTGAGTGTGTAATTCTCTTTCGGTTTATAGTATAATTTTATAAAATACTCTATTACTTTCGTTTTATAATATAGAAGTTTGCTAGCACCACACGTAGAATGTGTGAGTTTGTTAGTGAAACGAAACTAATCCTCAAAAGGTTTCCCAAACCTTTTGAGTCCACAAACACATCACGTAGAATGTGTGAGTTTGCTAGTGAAACGTAGCTAATCCTCAAAAGGTTTTTCAAACCTTTTGAGTCCCACAGACGCATCATGTTGAGGCGGTATCACTGCTTGTACGAGCTGAGTCATCAGTGAAGTAGAAGCAGATGTTCGGCCCATGCGACAAGGTGAGACCGAAGGTCGAGAAGGTACCCTGGGGTATAGCTGTCGTAGAGTAAGGAGTTTACGACGAAACGATAGGGTAAGTCCGAACCGCTGAGTGTGTAGCTCTGCTTGTGAAAGCTTAGAAACATTTTAGAGAAAGACTTTATGAAGTCACTTGGAACAGTGGGTTTTTATTGGATTATGGAAGACCTAATGAAGAGATAGAAGATGAATTTTGAATTGATAGATTTTTAAATTATTTTTTGATACAATAAAATCATAGAAGATTTCATTAAGGAGGTTTGTATGGCAGTTCAACGAGTAAATGTAAGTCAAGAAGTTTTATCAAGCTATATTCGTATGTCAAACATCCCTCCTGAAATATTAAGTAAGGAAATACCTAAAATTGATAAAATTCTTGCTGGTGAAATAAGTCCAACTTTTTAAAGAGTTGTCAAAATTGGCAAATATTATTAATGTTCCTACAGGTCTATTGTTATTGGGAGAGCCTATTAATTTTGAAAAAAATTGATCTTAATTTTAGAACTGTAGACTCTAAAATAATTGATGAAATGAGTCCTGAATTGAGAGATACTATTCTTGAAATGCAAGAAAAAGCAGGATTTCCTTCGAGCAGAAGTTGAAAATGAAATTTCTTTTTATTGGATTTTTTTAATCATGAAGATGATATTGAAAAAAAGTAATCAATAAAGCTAAAAAGTCTTTTAGGTGATAATAACTTTAAGAATAGATTTGAAACTTATCGTAAACGATTAAATGATTTAGGAATTTTTTTATCTTTTTTTAAATGGAAAAATAAAAGATAACACTCATCGCAATCTTGATTTAAAAAGAATTTCGTGGTTTTGTTTTATCAGATAAAAAAAGGCACCAATAATTTTTATAAATCAGAAAGATAGTAAATCTGGGCAACTTTTTCACTCTAATTCACGAATTTATTCATTTGCTTTATGGAGAAAAATGATCTTATAGAATCAGATGAGTTTGATAAACATGGGAAAAACAGAAGCTTTGATAAATAGAATAACTGCAGAGATTTTACTACCTAGTCAGTTAATCCATACTGAATTTAATAAATCTGTAAATATTTTTGAAAAACATTGATTCATTTTTCGAAAAAAAGTATGAAGTAAGTAAATTTGTTGTAAATAGACGTTTTCTAGATCTTAAAAATTATCGAGTTTTTCAAATATAAAAGAAATTAACGAGGTTTTTATCAAAAAGAGCTTGAAGATATTTTGAAATTCAAAAAAAGAAATCAAATGGCGGAAATTATGTAAATAATTTAAAGTTCAGAATGGATAGAAACTTTTTCAACTACGTAGAAAAATGCAGTTAATGAAAATAGATTGTCTTACACTGATGCTTTTAGTATAGTAGGTGTAGGATACAAGGGGTATAAAACTTTATCTAATAGAGGAGGATAGATGTATTTATTAGATTCGAATATTTACATAAATTTTTATGATAGATATTATAAAATGAACTATTTTCCTACTTTTTGGAGTACCTTGCCATCTATTTTGAATTCCAATGTTATTATAGCAAAGGTAATTCTTGATGAAAATTATCAAGATCCATCATTTAAAGAATGGTTGTTACAAAACTATACAACACCTCTAATAAATCATAAAGAGTATTTAAGTGAATGGGGGCAAGTTTTGGCACATGTAAAAAGTTGTGGATTTTACAAAGAATCTGCTTTATCCTCAGAAAGAGGATGGGCTAAGGAAAAAATTGCGGATGCTTGGTTAATTGCAATTGCAAAAAAATTAAATTTAACAATCGTAACCGATGAAGCTAGGAATGTAAACCTCAATTTAATTAATCCAAGTAGGAACGCAAAAATTCCTGATGTTTGTGACCAACTTGGTATTAGATGCATAAACATGAATCAGTTTTTTGATGAAGTTTCTCTTAGAATTTAGATTAAAATACTGAGTTTATGATTTTTACCTAAAAAGGAAATAGCCAGTGGTACTTGATATCATCTGGTTTTTTAATGAATTTTAGTTGGATATTTTTAACTATTACCACAGGTTAAGGAGTATAATGAAATGTGTGAAGACTTAAATCCTAATATTGACTCAAGACTTAATTTTAAGCAATTACCGGCAGCTTTAATAATTAAAGGATACATAAAAAATGAATCAGGCTGTAACTATGAAAATTATTTACTAGAGTTGATTAATAAATCTTCTTACTTCAGAAGCAGAGGGAAATCAGAGTATAATAAACCTGTAAATGAGAATAATGGTCAGTGTGATGCAATTGCCAAAAATTATGAACTTGATTTTAAACTTTTATTATCTGCTACCCGTTCACAAGCTAGTAGTATATTTTCTCCTAGTATTAACAATCTCAGAAATGGCATCACTACCTATGGGAAATGTAAAAATCCAAATGGTGAGATTAAGGCAACTCAAATTCATGTTGCTTTTCGAACGAGAAATTTATCTGATTTACTACAGCTAAAAATAGATTATACTGGAGTTAGAAGACAATGTATAGAGACTGATGTTTTAAAGGTTTTAAACAATCTTGAAACCTTAAAGAATCTACTATTGTACTTTCCGATAGAATTTTTGTTTGGTGAAAATGATTTGCCCTCAAAATCTGAGGCTTTAGCAAAAATAATGCAAGCTTTGAATTATGATTTTGAATCTTTATTTGAATATCGCAATTATTTTACGGATAAATTCGACACCTATTTTGTAACAATTTACTTGGATTCATTTTACGTATTTAAAATAGAGGAGAATAAGCTAAAAATCATAGACGATATTAAATTTGAGAAGCTACCAACCTTTATCAAATTGAGGAACTATAATCTATTTTAAAAGAAGATACTGCTCGGTACCGAGTCTGAAATATAGTAAGAACGAATTTTTTTATGATTTTTTTAATGCTATTCTGTATATTGAAGATGTGCTAAATAACAGGATTAGTTACGTTTAATGGTTTAATTCAAATATTCAGATGTTCTTTATTTTGTTTCATAGTATAGGAATATATCGTCAAGATTTGTTGAGGCGGTAGCGTTGTTAAAGAGATTAAAATCGTGAAAAATCTATCATCTTAAGCAATTTTATAAACAGTGGTTATTCAAGGAGAGAAAAATAATTTTAGAAACGGAAAGATTGATTCTTCGTCCATGGAAAGAAAAAGATGCCCATGATTTATTTCAATATGCTAGTAATCCAGAGGTTGGTCCGATTGCAGGTTGGCCTGTACATACCAGTGTTGAAAACAGTAGGGAGATTATAAAAAGTTATTTTTCGGCACCTGAGATATACGCCATCGTTTTAAAAGAAACCATGCAGCCAGTGGGGAGCATCGGATTGATGATTGGCTCTGCAAGTGATAAAGGGATTCCGGATACTGAGGCGGAGATTGGTTACTGGATTGGAGTTCCGTATTGGGGTCAGGGGATTATACCAGAAGCAGTTCGTGAGATAATGAGACATGCATTTGATGACTTGAATCTGGAGAAATTGTGGTGCGGTTATTTTGACGGCAATACAAAGTCGCAGAGAGTTCAGGAAAAATGTGGGTTCCGTTATCATCATACAAAAGAGAACGTTCCATGTGCATTGGAAGGTGTTCTTCGCACAGAACACATAACCTGTCTATCAAAGATAGAGTGGATGTCATTTAAGTAAATCACTGTTTGTTGAGGGAATCCCTTTTAACTATAACCTTTGCTATTGTTAAAAGGGATGTGGATATGTTCTCTATGACTGAGGATGTTGATCCGATATCACTGCTTCTTCAAACTGATTGAACAATGATGAACCTAGTGAAAATCCTACAGTAAGGAGTTTAAATATGAAATTCCATGAATTTGGGGATAAGAATTTGCTTCATATCCTACTGATACACGGTGGCGGTAGTTCTTGGTGGAACTATCTTCGTCAAGCACGGATCTTGTCGGAAGAATACCGTGTTATTTTACCTACTTTGAATGGCCACGGTGAAGAATATCAACTTGATTATGTTTCTACTGAAGATTCCGCTTTGGAGATCCTAGACTATATCAAAGCAAACTGTGGTGGAAAGGTGTTTGCGATCGGTGGCGTTTCACTTGGTGGTCAAATTGCCATGGAGCTTTTGTCCTTAGACAGCGAAATTGCTGAGAAGGCCATCATAGACGGAAGCCTTTGTATTCCTCAACCAAGGTTGGCTAAAATCAGCATCTTTCTAGTATCTCTATTTGGTAAACTGATGTTCAGTAGATTCTCTTGCAAACTCCAGTTAAGCATGATGAACAAACTCTATCCTAAACTGGCTTATCCAGAGGAAATAAAAGCTTATTATTTGGAGGATCTGCCAAGGATACCTATCAAAACATTAGTGACTATTTACAAAACCTATATGGGGTGTTACAAGCTGAAGGACACGATTTCTGCTAGTAAGGCGCAGGTTCTGTATATTTATGGTGAAAAAGAAATGAACTGTGTGAAAGCATCGGCAAAATTATTTCAGCAGCTCCATCCCAATACGATCCTGTATGAAGCTAAAGGCTATAACCACGGCTATTTATCAGCTTACCTGCCTCAAGAGTGGATTAATTTGGTGGTGCCGTTTTTAAAGAGTGATTCATTGGAAATGTGTAATGAATCTGATATATCATAAGGAGGAATCTGATGCTAGGAGCAGTAGTTGGAGATATTGTAGGTTCTGTTTATGAATGGAACAACATTAAAACGAAAGACTTTCCATTATTTCGTGAGGATTGCTTTTTCACGGACGATACGGTAAGTCCGAACCGCTGAATGTGTAAGCTTGTTAGCGAAACGTAACTAATCCTCAGAATAAAGAATCTAAAACTCCATTATTTAGAAATGAAAACCTAAACTGTTTTTAAGGAGGTGTTATATTGATAGAAAGCAGACCTGAGTTTGAAAAAATCACATCCTTTGATGAGTTTAATAAATACTATTGGTATCGTGATGAACTTTCACAGATATGCAAGTCATTAGGGATTGAATATAGAGGTACCAAACAAGAACTCAATCATATTATTGAGCAGTACTTTAAGGGGAATTTGATTAAAAAATCATCAATAAAAAGGAAAAAGAAACAAGTAGAATTCGTTACATTAGATACGCCGTTACTTGAGTGCGGATTCTCCTTTAATGCACACTTTAGAGAATATTTTTCAACTTTAACAAGTGTTTCGCCCTTTAAATTTACTGCCGATATGGCGACTGCTTGGAGAAAAGTAAAAAGAGAAAATGATTTGAGTTTTACAATCCAAGATATGCTAAAAGTTTATTATGGAGATTCGGATTATGCCAAGTATGACCATTCGGTTTGTCAATGGAATCAGTTTTTAAAGGATTTCTGTGCAGACGAAAATAGTCGCAACTACTCGAATAAACTAAAAGTAGCTTCTATTCTTTGGAATGAAGTTAGAAATTCAAATAATGCAAAAATTTATTCAAAGAATCTTTTAACTAAATATGCAGATAAAATAAAAGAGTATGTCAAGTAGAAATGTCAATCTAAATCAATAGTTTGTAAGGAGGAATCTGATGCTTGGAGCAATAGTTGGAGACATTGTAGGTTCTGTTTATGAATGGGACAATATTAAAACGAAAGACTTTCCATTATTCCGTGAGGATTGTTTTTTCACTGATGATACGGTGATGACCTGTGCCGTTGCTGAAGCCATTATGAATGGTGGTCAGAAGGATGACTTTATTGATGCCATGAAGAAGTATGGTAGGATGTATCCTGATGCTGGTTATGGTACTAGGTTTGATGTATGGATTCATAGCAATGATCGCACCCCTTATAATAGCTTTGGAAATGGCTCTGCCATGCGTGTTTCTCCCTGTGCTTGGGTCATGGATTGTGGCTTTTGTGCACGAACAGGTTGCTGGCCATCTAGCAGAGCTCTTGCCCATCTTTCTGCAGAGGTGACTCATAACCATCCCGAAGGAATTAAGGGAGCTATGGCAACGTCTGATGCTATCTTTATGTGTCGGTATTACTTTGGGGGCTACTGTAGTGACTACGGGCAACCAATCAATGATAACCCTATAGAGTGTAAGAAACGTATCAAGGAAAAAATAGAGAAGGAGTATGGCTATAATCTTTCTCAATCTCTGAATGAAATTCGTCCTAGCTATCATTTCAATGAAACTTGTCAGGATACAGTACCTCAGGCTATCATTGCATTTCTTGAAAGTACAGATTTTGAAGATGCAATTCGAAATGCGATTTCTCTTGGCGGAGATAGTGACACTCTCGCTGCAATCACCGGGAGTATAGCAGAGGCCGCATATGGTATTCCTGATTGGATTAAGGAAAAGACCTATACCTATCTTGATGAGCCCTTAAAGGATGTCCTCAGACGATGGGAAACTGAGGTTTTAATAGGATAATGGAACTTTATAATCTATGGAACCTTTTATTGTATTACAATGGGAATGAATTCTGAGAAGAGAGTAAAAACTAGGAAGGTACCCCCATGTTAAAATCAAATAAGCTAATCATTTTTTTAATTTCTCTCCCCTTTCTGATGGTCATTGTTTTCTATTCTCTTAGTGAGCATCCTGGATATAGTGATGATGGGAATTTCGTCAGAAATCATGAGACTGCTATTAAGAGTGAGATCATCGCACACTTAGCTCAGGAAAATCAGGGCATAGAATCTATCACCTTATTGCCAAATACTGCTAGGGGCGAGTATGATAATGGTGGTGATGTGAGTGGACATTACCATATCTATTTTACAGCCTACGTCAATCATAATCGCGAGCGAACGATAAGCGTAGAACTATTCTTCCCAGATGCCAGCATCCCCCCTTTCACCTTGTTTCCTCCCAACCCTTATAAAGACAAGGGCAAAAAGATGTCCAATTGGTTTGCGGAAAGGATTGAAGAATCGGAAGAAGCGTCTAAATAGAAATAAGGAAAAATAAGGATGAATAGAATAGTAGACGATCAGATAACGCTTATTCCTTATTATAGGAATGATGACATTTCCCTTCTTTGGTATCAAGATAGTGAGGTTTGCAAACAAGTTGATAATACTAATCAGATTTACGATCTAACAAAACTTCATAAAATGTATGATTACCTAACTTCGCACGGATCTTGCTATTATATCCAATATGAAGGAGTGTTAGTTGGAGATGTGACACTTCAAGATAACTCGGAACTTTCTATAGTGATCAGTAAAGAGTATCAAAATTTACAGATCGGAAGACGATGTGTTTCTGAAATGATACAACTGGCGAAAGAACAAAAAATGGTAAAGGTCTCTGCACAAATCTATCCTTTTAATACTCAAAGTCAAAGAATGTTTTTGGCTTTGGGATTTCAGAAAGTAGATGAAGAGTGGTATGAATATAAGTTGATATAGAACAGTTGTATATTTCCATATATATTAAAAATGTAATCTGCTGTTTATAAAATAATGTTCATAAAAAAAGAGATAAAGGGTACCTACTGATCCATGGACAAGAGTTTTGTTCAGATATCTAAAAATGAAGAGAACACCAACAGATGATTTTTTGTTGGTGTTCTCTTTATGTGATTTTACATTCTATCTCGTTTTTTGTTTGCAACAAGTTAGATAGACAGTTTGTAGGAGGACATTCAAACTCAAAATTTTGTACAGTTAATGAAAGCTTTTCCCCATTATAAACTATCCACAGTTCTATTACGTATATGCATTGCAATCGGTGTGATGAGTAGGTATAGCAAGGTCAAAATGATAAAAATCCGATATCAGCATCCAAAAATACATAAACGATATTAAACCCAAAATGCATGAAAAAAATGACATAGAGTAACCTAGATAAAAACCACTAAAAACAGCAAAAGCGACGAGATAAGTAACAATCTCGTCGCTTTTTTCTTTTTAAAGTAAATGCTGTCATGGAATCATTTCAGGCACTTAGTTAGATTTTTTGTTTATTCAACAGGAGGATACATGATATTATTGCAATGCAAGATACAAGAATCAGATACCAGAGGTTTTCAAGACTACAACCATTTTCTAGCATCAATCTATATCCCAAATAAGATGGGAAAACTTGTCCTATTACTTGGAGAAAAACAGGCAGTAAGGTGATAGGAAACATGATTCCTGAGAGCATAATTGAGGGTAAAAAGATAAGTTGTGCTATCATGGTTAGCTTTGCTTGATTTTTTACAGTAAGACCCAGTATACTTCCGATACTCAACGATACAAAAATATAGATAGCTAGTGCGAGAAAGAATAAGGGAAGTTGACTCGGTAGGCTTGCGCTAAATAAAATTGGAGCAAGTAGTAGGATGACCATGCAAGTCATTGTCAAATGAACAAAGGCAGAAAGAACCATTGTCACCAATCCTAAGTGAATAGGCACACCATTTGCTTTATAAATCTTTTTTATGTCGCTTCCGTATGTTTCAATCAAGGAAGCCGGTAAACCGAGAAAGGCCCCCATTGAAACACTCATGACAATCATTGACTGTATAAGTGTACTACTCATTTCAGGCATAACGGAAGTAAAAATACCACCCATGAGAAGAAAGAAAATAAGCGGTACAATATAGTAAGTAACCAAGAGAGACTTACTTCGTATGTCTAATTTCCACTGTAATGTTAGGCTATATAAAAACCCATTCATTCCGATCCCCTCCTTGCCATTTCAATGAAATGCTGCTCCAGTGTGCCACGATCAACCTTGATATCCAATATCTGGATATTTTTCTGTTTGCATTCTTCCAATAATGAAATCAATGTATCCTCGATCGTATCTGTTTCATATGTTTCCTCTCCTTTTTGTGTTTTTAAATGGATGAAATATTTTCTTCCAAGTTTTTCTGTTAGTCCTGAAGGAGTACCACAAAAGGCAATCTTTCCGCGATTCAAAATGGCAATGCGGTCACATAGGGTTTCAACTTCTGCCATATCGTGGCTTGCCAAGACGATTGTCTTTCCCTGTGATTTGAGCTTTTGGATTTGTTCGTGGAGGGCTAGTCTTCCTTCAACATCCAGTCCCGCTGTTGGCTCATCAAGAAAAATAATATCCGGATTACTGATAAGTGCAAGAGCAAGATGTAATCTTCTTTTTTGCCCGGTGGATAATTGTAGGTATTGCGACTGTTTTATTTCTTTTATGCCAAGGGCCTTTAGCATGGCAGTATCAATGTCTGTATGATTCCATTTTGCAAAGAGCTTTATGGCTTCCATCGGTTTGATATGGGCGGGTAGAGAGGAGGACTGTAGTTGAATTCCGGTTTTCCCGTTTATAACTATAGTGCCTTCATCATATTTTCTCAGACCTTCGATACATTCAAGCGTTGTTGTTTTACCAGCTCCGTTCACTCCGAGCAGAGCAAATATTTCTCCTTGTTCGATTTGAAAAATCGAGACCTCTAAGAACTAATTTGCTACCATAACTTTTCTTTAATCCAGCAATCTTTATTGCGTCTTTCATGGTTCCACCTCCTCAAAAGGATTTGTTCCAAGTCTTGAAAAAAATAGACTTGTAAGGCGGGTCCTATATAATCATTGACGATTTTTTTGCTTTTTCTTCCCAAGCGTTTGAGGCACTGTCAATAGTACCAATTTCCATTAACTTTGGAAGCATGGTCATATCACCATTTGTAAACTCCATAATCAAGTCCCAATATTCTTTCACAACTTGTTGGCTTTGTTCGCTTTCAGTAGGTACGTTTTCCTTTTGAAGCTCCACGATTTGATCACTTAGGCGGTTCAATCTGTCCATAAAGTCTAGTCCACTTTTCTTGTCGAATCGACTGCGTATCTGGTCCAGTGTATCATCATCAAAGCGCTTAATGAGAGAATAGGAGTCATTCTTCATCTGTAGATTGACGATGATGTCTGCATACTTCTTAAAATTGACCGTCTGTATTTGTAAAACCTCTGCCTTTAACTGCTCTAGTGCGACCAAAGAATCCTTAAGTTGTTCTATATTTTTACGAATAGTATCTGCTTGCTCTGTAAGAGCATTGGCAACATCATCAGGTGTTTTCAAAGAGATCAAACTACCTTTTATATCCTTGAGAGAAAAGCCCAGTGATTTTAAAGATAATATCTGATGGAGCTGTATTAAATCTTTATCGGTATAAAGCCTGCGACCTCCCTCACTTTCTGCCGATGGGGAAAGCAATCCTTCTTTATCGTAGTATTGTAGAGTTCGAATGGTAACCCCCATTTTCTTAGCAAGTTCCCCAACTGTCATAAATCCTTCCGGAATTGCTCTATATTTAACCATCATTACCCACCTCCTCATACCTATTATACATCGTTACGTAAGGTCATGAACAAGAGTTTTTTGAAAAAATATTTATTTGTAACCGCTTTTTTCTGATATAATAATACTAGATAGTAATGCGGGAGTTTATTATGATTACAAAACGGTTTTTGAAAAATGTCATCGTTGGGATAGTCACGGTTTTCATGTCCTTAACCTTTGTTCATGGGGTTCAAGCTCAGCAAACTGGACTCGATTACCAAGATCTTAACCTGCTACCTTTTACTGGTAACAAGCAGCTCGTTCTAGGTGAGCTTGATCATTTAGCTCGTGCGACTTCAGCACATATACAGTTACAAGATAAGGATGAACCAAAGCAGAAAAGGGAGCCACGGCTTACCTACAATCCAGTTGGCTGGCATAATTATAAGCTGTCCTATGGAAACAAAGGGAAGAAGGCCTGGTTGTTCCACAGAGGGCATTTGATCGGCTATCAGTTTAGTGGTCTGACCAATGAAGGGAAAAATCTGGTTCCTCTAACTGCCTGGACCAATGCGGGGAATTATAAAGGAACAGCGGATAGCAATGTGGAAGGCATGCTCTACTACGAGAAACGGCTCGATAGCTGGCTGGCCACCTACCCAAATTACTGGTTAGACTATAAGGTGACTCCGGTTTATGCGGGTGATGAGTTAATTCCTCGGCAGGTGACCTTGCAATATGTAGGAATTGATCGAGATGGCAACCTTCTACCAATCAATTTAAGTAGTCCCAAAGAATCAGTAGATCCTTATGGGATTACCACTGTTACCTTGGACAACTACTCTAAGAATGCGACCATTGACTATCTGAAGGGGACTGCCAAGCCATCTTTAGTGCCGACAGAACCAAGTAGTCAACCTCAACCTGCTAGTCCTTCTGTAGAGACGCAACCAAGTCAAGCACCTCAACCGAGTCAAGCAGTAGAGCCAGTTCAGCCAGTCCAACCTGTCGAGCCTGCAGCACCAACTCCTCAACTAGCTCCAGTTGTTTATGTGGCCAGAAATGGGAGTGCGGATGTTTACTGGTATTCTAAAGATAGCATGCCACGAAATACCAACTTTGCGAAAGTAGTTGAAATGTCAGAAGAGCAAGCGTTAAGTCTTGGAAAGCGACATACAAGTAAGGAATGAGGATCAGTTATTTAGATGATGAGAAGAGGCTGGGACAAAAGTCCTAGCCTCTCAATTGTCTTTGGATTGACGAGCAAGACGCAGTGGTTGAGTGGGCTCTACTAAGCTGATTTCATCAGCTTTTACAGCCCTACTCAACTGTGCGGAGGTGGGACGACGAAATCGAATTCTTACGAATGACCGATTTCTGTCCCACTCTCTTTTATGTGCAATACAATCTTAAAAAAGTTAGAAGTTATGAATGATCTCCTCTAATATCTTGCAAACCTTTTCATAAAGTTGTATACTAATAAATGATTTTGTGTAATCGTTTGCATAAACTGATAAATGATGAGAAAAGAAATAAAAGTAGGAGACTAGACAGATGGAATTAACAGCTATTTATCATCGGCCTGAATCGGAGTATGCCTATCTTTATAAGGACGGCCAGCTCCACATTCGCATCCGGACCAAGAAAGAAGATATCAAACGGATTGTCTTGCACTACGGGGATCCTTTTATTTTTATAGAGGGTCTTTATGAGGCATCCAAGGGAATGGATAAAGTGACGACAGACGACCTATTTGATTACTGGCAAGTGTCGGTATCTGTTGGCCATGCTCGGATCCAGTACCTCTTTGAATTAGAAGATACAAAAGGACAGAAGGTCTTGTACGGAGATCGAGGTGTGGCTTCCTATAACAAGGAGAACCTTGAATTCGTCATGAACGGATTTAAGCTTCCTTTTATCCATGAGATTGATGGTTGTGCTGTTCCAGATTGGGCGGCGCAGACGGTTTGGTACCAAATATTCCCAGAACGCTTTGCCAATGGGAATCCAGCCCTTTCTCCGGAAGGCGTTCGTCCTTGGGATGCCTCTATTGCTCCTCAAGTATTGGATTTCTTTGGTGGTGATTTGCAAGGGATTATCGATCACTTAGATTACTTGCAGGAGTTAGGGATTACAGGGCTCTACCTTTGCCCGATTTTTGAATCTCCGAGCAATCACAAGTACGACACCATTGACTATTTTGAAATTGATCGGCATTTTGGAGATAAGGAGACCTTCCGCCAGCTGGTGCAAGAGGCCCATGCGCGTGGGATGAAGATCATGCTGGATGCCGTCTTCAACCATATTGGCTATGAATCACCCCAATGGCAGGATGTGCTCAAATACGGGGAGGATTCGATTTATAAGGACTGGTTCCATATTAAAGAATTTCCTGTCTCCTCAGAAAATCTGTGGAATAGTCGCAACTTGTCTTACCATGCTTTGCCTTTGCGGGCTATATGCCTAAGCTCAATACGGCTAATCCCGAGGTGAAGGCCTATCTCTTGAAAGTGGCGACTTACTGGATTGAAGAGTTTGATATCGACGCTTGGCGTCTGGATGTGGCCAATGAGATCGACCATCAATTCTGGCGCGATTTCCGCAAGGCGGTTTTAGCCAAGAAACAGGACCTCTATATCCTCGGAGAAATCTGGCATTCGGCCCAACCTTGGCTCAATGGTGATGAGTTCCATGCGGTTATGAATTACCCTCTCTCTGAAAGTATCAAGGATTATTTCCTGCGGGGGCATAAGGAGACGCAACGCTTCATTTGGGAGATCAATAGCCAGTCTATGTACTACAGGCAGCAGATCTCTGAGGTTATGTTTAATCTCTTGGACTCGCATGATACAGAGCGTATCATGACGACGGCTAAAGGTGATCTCCAATCCGTCAAGTCTGCTCTTGCCTTCCTCTATCTGCAACGCGGGACGCCATGTATCTATTATGGAACGGAGCTAGCTCTCATCGGTGGCCCCGACCCAGATTGCCGGCGTGTCATGCCTTGGGAGCGCGTGTCAGCGGACAATGACATGCTCAACTTTATGAAAGAATTGATCCAGCTCCGAAAAGAAGTAGCGGGCATGATTCAGTATGGTAAAGTGAGTCTAGAAGAAGTAGAGCTAGATGTAGTAGCAGTAGAATGGCAGCATGAAGGTAACATGCTCAAAGCCTACTTTAACCACTCAAAGAAAGATGTTGTCCTAGAAAGCGGACAGGCAGATCTGATCAGTCTTGGAAACATTTCCGATGATCGATTGATCATTCAGCCAAATGGCTTTGTTATCTATAGAGAAGATAAGTAAGAAAGAAGACTGTAATCGAGAGATTGCAGTCTTCTTTTTTATAAATGGTTTCTTTATTCGTGCTCTTATATTATAATAGGAGATGAGAAAGGGGGAGACGGTGATGAAGATGTTAGCAATCAATCCTATTTCTTTTAAAAAAAGAATGACGGAATTTCTATTCGATTATCTTTTCATACTAGCTTATTTAGTGCTTCTGTTTTTAGGTTCTATGCTTATTTACATCATGTTTTTTAATGGCGTTCCAGAGTTTACAGAAATTCAGTCGCAGTGGCTTGTATTTCTTACCTCTGTTTTGCCAATCACGCTCCTGTTCACATTCTTGGATTATGCAAAAAATGGGAGTTTGGGGAAGGTAAAAGCGGGACTTGAACTGGTCTACCAGAAAAAAACAGTGCAAGCTAGCTTGATCAGAAACACCATAAAATTTTTACCTTGGCAACTTGGTCATATGGGCACGATTCATGGCTTCTATAGTGAGTTTGATGGATTATCCATTATCCTCTCAATTTTGGCGACTCTACTCGCAGTTTCCTTACTGGCAATGACGGTATTTAGGAAAGATAAGAGGCATCTAGGTGACCTGCTAGCTCATACGCAAGTCCAGCAAAATGGTGACTAGGATACATTGTCTATTCTGTCCTCAAAGAAATAACACATAGTTAGGAAGTATCTATATGAATGAAAAAGGTTGACATGCCCCTTGGGGGCAGGAGTATCATATAGATAAAGGGGGTGCAAGATCATGTTAAGAAATGATATTCAAAGAATAACAGCTTTAACTCGAAAAGCACTAGAATACTATGAAGAAAAAGGTTTTATTCATCCTCGAAGACTAGAAAATGGGTATAGGGAATATTCGGAAAAGGATGTAGAGATTCTGAATAAGATTGCCTTTTTTAAAAAATTAGGGCTAACCATAACAGAAATAAAGGACTGTCTGAAGTCAGATGGGGCTACTGCATCTAGTATTCTCAGAAGAAAAGAGCAAGAACTAGAAAGTGATGAGAAACGGAAAGTAGTGTTCGATCTCTATATCAAAGGTGCAGACACGAATCTGATTAATGAAAAACTTGCGGTCATCGAAGCTGAGGACTCCATTTATAAGAGACTAGAAAGAGCATTTCCAGGATACTTAGGTCAATGCTTATTTGCTGCCTATCAACCTTTTTTACAAGAGCCCTTGTCAAAAGATGGAGAAGAAGCATTTAAGAAGTATATTCAATATTTAGATAGCCTTCCAACCTTTGAGCTAAGCAGAGAAGAACAGGATTATGTTGATGAACTGAGTTCTAGTTTTAATATGAAGACCTTAAAAGAGGTTAATGAAGCTAAGATAGCTGCGGTAGATAGTTATGAAAAGTGGCATAATGAAAATAAGGACACAATTTCTATTTATGATCGCTATTTGAACAGTGATGATTACAAAACAAGTCCAATGAAAAATATTCAAGATCAACTGAAAACATTTTTGATGGACCATCACTACTATGAAGTAGCTATTCCTCTGATTAGACAATTTAGTAAGAGTTACGATCATTATTATAAAAAACTAACGGAGGCTAGTGACTATTACTTAAAGCAAAAGGGAGATGCTCTACAGTAAATGGTAAATCAATATACTTCATTAGATTTAACGATGAAGAGATAGAGTCAGGGATGACTTGCCCTTGCTCTATTTTTCAGTTTCTTTAGTTGTACTTTTCCCTACAGAGGTGTATAATGTCTCCTTAGGTAAAGAAATTAGTAGAATAAGGAGATTCATATGGAATTAAAAGATTTTACAGAAAAAGAACGAGAACAAATCAACCAAGGTTTGAGTACGGCTGAGATTTCTGATAAAGAAGCGGCGAAGAAATTGCTCGCTCTTGTACCGCAAGAATGGATCAAGCGTATTCCTTTCTTTGTCAGAGGGCATGCGACAACAAAAACCATCGAACGTGTAGCCATGCGCTATCCTGAACTCTATGCCGTGGCCAAGCGCCAAGGAGACCTTCCTGAAAAAGAACGGGAAGAATTGCGTGTCATCATGACGGAAGTCTTTGAAGAAAAGATGAACAAGCATAAGATTAAATAATCCTTTGTTATTTTTTATCTCACAATTGAGCGAGTGATTGCAGTTGAAATATTGCAGTCACTTTTTTATACATTGTATAATGACTTTTACATTAGTAAATAAAAATGAAGAATATTTCATGATATAATACTCATGAAAGTAGTTCAAGAGGAATGAAGGATTCCATTGGAAAAAAACAAGTAAAAGGTATTCATTATGAAAAAAATTTTTTTGATATTTATTTTTTTACGATGGTTGGAATGATGGTAGTATTTGTAGCTTTTTATGGTATATAGTTATGAAAGAAGTTATAATGAATGGAAAAAAATTCACGTTCAGGATCAAAGGTAACTTATCCTGTAGAAAATTACTCTTCTTCAAGTTCTAGTACCAAGTATTATGATTATAAAAAATACTCTTCTTCAAGTTCTAGTACGAATTCAAGTTCTAGTACCAAGTATTATGATTATAAAAATTCAAATGAATATACAGATGCATATGTAAAAGCTCTCTTTTTGTCAGAAAAATCTCATTTTTCGAAACAGAAAATTAAACAAGATCTAACAAGGCGGCATTCAGAGGATGCTTCCCAGTACGCTATCAATAAGCTTAATATAGACTGGAAAGAGCAAGCACTTTTAAAAGCAAAATCACTTCAAATCTTTCATTTTTCAAAAGAAATGTTAGTTGAGCAACTTATAAATGTTGAACTATTTACTCAAGAAGAGGCTGACTATGCTATAGAACAAGTTCATTTCGATTGGAAAGAGGAAGCTGTGAAAAATGTTGAAGATATTGCAAACCCTGGAAACATGTCGAAAGAAGAGTTATTAGAATTACTTGTCAAAAAAAGAAAATTTACTCAAGAGGAAGCTGAGTACGCAATAGAACATGCTCAAGTAGATTGGTTGAATTAAACAATCGTTCTAGTGTTGATCTGAAGACCTTAAAAGAGGCTACTGCATTCAAAATAGCTAGGATAGAAACGGAAAGTTTTGAAGAAAAGATGAACAAACACAAGATTAAATAATCCTTTGTTATTTTTTATCTCAAAATCGAACAAGTGATTGCAGTTGAACTATTGTAGTCACTTTTTTATACATTGTATAATGACTTTTACTTTAGTAAATAAAAATAAAGAACATTTCATGATATAATACTCATGAAAGTAGTTCAAGAGGAATGAAGGATCCCATTGGAAAAAAACAAGTAAGGTATTCATTATGAAAAAAATTTGTTATATTTATTTTTGGCGATGTTTGGATTATTTGCAGGAATGCTAGCTCTGATGGCAATTGAGTATCAAATAAGTTATAATAAATGGAAAAAGTTCATATACAGGAAAAAAATAGTAACTAATTCTGAAAAAAATTACTCTACTTCAAGTTCTACTACAAAGTATTATGATTATAAAAAAATACTCTTCTTCAAGTGATGGAAATAAGGATGATTTAGAATCATTAATGAATATGTTTATGAAAAGACTTTTTCCTCCAACTTTACTAGATCCAGATTATACATATGCATATGAAAAAGCTAAATCTTGGTCAAAAAAGCATTTATCGCAGCAGCAAATTAAAATTTATCTTACTAAGTATGACAGGTATTCAGAGGATGTTACACAGTACGCTTTAAATAAGCTTAATATAGACTGGAAAGAGCAAGCACTTTTAAAAGCAAAATATTATCAAGAGTTTCATTATTCAAAAGAAAAATTAGTTTGGCAACTTATAAATGTTGAACGATTTACTCAAGAAGAGGCTGACTATGCCATAGAACAAGGTCATTTCGATTGGAAGGAGAACGCTGTGAAAGAAGCGGAATCTTCTGCAAACGGTGGCAACATTTCGAAAGAAAGGCTATTACAAAAGCTTGTTGAATATAGAAAATTTACTCAAGAAGAAGCTGAGTATGCAATAGAACATGCCAAAATAGATTGGTTGAATTAAACAAAAGTTTTAATTTTGATTTTTGTAACACATTGAAGAGCTGGATAGTCTGCCAGCTCTTTTTTGCTCCCTATAAAGTTTCCTCATTTCGTGAAAAATAGTTGGAGCTAAGTCAGTTTTAAACTATAATATAGGAGAAGGAGATTCGATAGGAAAAAGAAATGAATCATGTTACAAAACATCTTAGTATAGAGAAAAGGAACCAATCTATGAAACCATCTAAAAAAATCATGCTCCTTACTAGCTGCGCCTTGGCGATTTTTGCTTTAGCGGCTTGTGGGACCAACCAAAAGCAATCCAAGGAAAGCAGGAAAGTTCCACTGTCCGAAAGGCCAGTTCAGACAAGGACCACTACAAGGGAACTTACAGCAACCTCAATAGCAAGGCTAGTGTCGAAGAAGTGCGGGCTCTCTTGTCTGCTTATTTGGATCAGGAAAGTGTAGACAAGTTTCTGGGGCTAGTAACGGACTATGATAACATCGTTGGATCTGTTGGATTGACGGGCGAATTTAGTACGTTCAAAAAGACGGAATACGATGTGGAGAAGATTAGTGACTTGTGGACCAAGAAAAAGGGAGATTTCGTCGGAACCAACTGCCGGATCAATAGTTATACCTTGTTGAAGAACCGCATCGAGATTCCTAAGATGAAAGCGGATAGTGAACTCTTGTTCGTGGACAATGATGCCATTGACAAAGGGAAGATCTTCGATGAGGCAGACAAGGAAGCTTTTAACATTCTGTATTCACGGGTTCCGACAGAGGCGACAACGGATGTCAAGGTTCACGCCAAGAAGATGGAGGAATATTTTTCTTATTTCAAATTCAATGAAAATGCCCGCATGCTTTCTGTTATCGTTCATGATAACCTAGACGGAAATACCCTTTTTGTCGGGCATGTTGGTGTCTTGGTTCCTGCCAAGGACGGCTATCTCTTTGTCGAAAAGCTGACCTTTGAAGAGCCCTACCAAGCCATCAAATTTGCGACCAAGGAAGATGTCTACAAATACTTGGAGACCAAATACCAAGACTACACAGGTGAAGGTCTAGCTAAGCCCTTTATCATGGACAATGAAAAGTGGGTTGAAATGAAATAGAGGATAAAGGGTAGCGTGTTAGAATTTAGAAAGATGATGGAGAGTGCTCCGATTCTATTTGTGCTAGTTTTCTTGCTCTTTTTGACTCTTCTCCTTTTCCTGAGAAGAAGAGCAATTGTGAAACGTAGTGGCGGTGCCTTCTTTGCCCCTTTTCATATTAGCTATGGCATCTTCTATATCCATGTTGCTTTGTGCTTCAGTCGACGAATGATCCCATTGAAAGAGATCAAGCAGATAACCTACTTGTTGCTCCGTGGTCGCGCTGGTGGTGGGAGTCGCTATGCTTTCTATATCGAACTCAGAAATGGAAAGACCATTCCTTTCTTTTTCGGTAGAAGCAAGCGGAATGAAGTGCTGGTTGAAAAACTCAAGCGAAATGCTGGTAAGTATGGGTTTAAAGTACATTTTCAACGCTAGGATATAAGCACCTGAAGGAAACAAAACTAGGATTTGATTCTCTGTAAAAACGAAAGTGAGCAATTCTATGAACGATTCTATGAAAGAATATATCCACTTAAAAAAGCAGTTCCAAGCGCAAGATAAGGATTCATCCAGCGTGCTGGCTCTCTATGAATTTGCGGATCGGCTAGCTTTACTGGAAACTCCAGAAGCCAAGCAGGTCTTGGTGGATGTCTACCAAGAGTTGGGCTTGTATGCCAGTGCCTTTGCCCTCTTCTCAGAGTTAGTAGACAAGTCTGATCGCAAGCAAGTTAAGAAACTTTTTACCTTAGAAAAGATGAATCATAGTCATGGAGACCGCTTTGCGCTCCCACGGCCCTTGACCGAAAAAGAAAAAGAGGCACATAAGGAGAAGGTCAGAGACTTGCCGGCCTTTCGCTATCATCCGGATCCACTAGCGACTGGTTCTTTTAAGGAAGGAAAGGCTAAGATCTGTCCTTGTTGCGAGAAAGAAAGCACCGTGTACTATACCTTGCGTCCCTATTGTATAGAGAATGTGGAAAATCTCTGTCCAAGCTGTATTTCCACTGGCCTTGCTGCCCAGAAGTTTGAAGCAGAGTTTATCCAAGATGCGGATTGGCAAGGGGACATGGATAAGGAAAAAGACCAGCTCCTCTTCTGTCAAACGCCAGGCTATAGTAGCTGGCAAGGCGAAAATTGGCTCTCCTGTTGCCAAGATTATTGTGCTTATTTGGGAACCGTGGGCACTCGTGAACTGAAGGAGATGGGCATTGCGGAGCAAGTTTTGGAAGAATATGAGGCGCGTGATGAATTTCAGGATGTGGCTGAATACTTAGTCAAGGATGGTTCTATGTGTGGCTATCTCTTTCGATGCCTGCATTGTGAACAATACCATCTGTGGGTCGATGCGGACTAGTGGTATGCTTCAAAACCAATTTAGCCATGAACTAAATTAAAGATTTGAAAGGATTCACGAATGAATAGAAAGCAAGCTCTATCCATGTATTTGATAGGGACCTTTGGACAAGTATTAGGAGTCAGCCTTCTGGTTTGGTTTTTAAGAGCAGAAGGAGTGAAAGTTGATTTTACATCACCAATAGGGATCATAGCTGTTGTTTTAGGTGGCTTATCATCTGCTTTTTGGGGCGGTCTTGTTAGTATCAGCTATCGCCAGTCTACTTTCCAACAAGTTTTAAAAGATTTTTTTCAAGTCAAAGACAGTTTAGCTAATTATTTTTTAGTCCTTATTTTCTTAGTTCTAGACTTTTTCCCATCTATCTTAGGTGGTAAGATCATCACTCAATCGTTGGTCCTACCAGTAGTGCTCTTTTTCAAGGCTCTTCTTTTTGGCGGGGTTGAAGAAATTGGCTGGCGCTATTTCTTTCAGCCAACTTTACAGGAAAAAAGATCTTATATTTCAGCTACTTTGATCACCTTTTTAGCCTGGTCTATCTGGCATCTTTTTTACTTCTACATTGATGGTTCTTTAGCTGTCATTCAGTTGCTCCCTTTTGTAGTAGGTCTGTTAATCAACTGCTTTATCTTATCGGCCTTGTATCATAAAACGCAAAATTTATGGATCTGTGTGATGACCCATGCCTGTATCAATTCCTTGTCTCAAATTTTAGTGAATGAAGATGTATGGTTATCTATAGTCAGTAAATTTCTTATTCTTAGTTTAGCAATCATGATTGCTAAAAAGAATCATATAAATGTAAAGGAGGAAAAATGAGTAAATTTATTTCAAAACAATCAGTTGCTATCTGGTATGCACTGACTGCCCTCCTTGCTACATTTCTAGTGGGGCAAGTCGTTCTTTGGTTTTTCCCAGATGGAAGGAATTTGGGAGGCTCTTTGCTTTTCATCCTGATGAATTTGATTCCCATGATAACGGCTCTTTGCTTTTCCATCGTCTTAGGTGAAACGAAATCTCTTGGAGAATTTTTCAAACAAACTTTTTTACAGAAAGAGAGCATCAAGACTTGGTTTCTAACTTTGCTGGTCCCAGTCATCTATTATGGGGTCTCCATCCTGCTCATGAATGTTAACTTTACTGGGAAGCCCCTCTTGGCCTTCTTCCTCTATTTTCCCTGGACTTTTTTATATGGAGGTCTGGAAGAAGTAGGTTGGCGTTGGTTTTTACAAGATCATCTTTCCTTTAGCAAGCACTTTATAACTAAAATGATGGTTCTTTCTATTGTCTGGTTCCTCTGGCATATCCCTATCTATCAACTTCCTTGGATTACAGCAGGTTCGTCCAACTATCTCATCTTTTACCTGATGATTTTAGGAAATACCTTCCTATTTGGAGCTCTCAAGGAGTACTCAAAAGGAGCTGTTCCTTGTATCCTCGCTCATATGCTGATTGATAGTCTAGCTGTTCTCATGTTGGTTCAGAGTTCACTCACTCAGATTATTATTCTGCTTATTTTCGAAATTCTATTAGCCTCTTGGCTAGTGGCTATACGAAAATCATAAAAAAGCTTTTAAACTCTCATCCAATCTCGGTGGGAGATTTCTTTTTTATCAGGTGTTAAAATAAAACCTTTTTAGCTAATGACATAATTCATCATATAGGAGTTTGTAAAATGATATAATTAATGTAACGAAGAACCCATAGTTGGGTCAAAGTTTAACCACAGTGTCATTCTGATCTGTAATATGAGAGGGGGAAGACCATGCAAAAAACTTTTCAGTTATTACGAAGAGGAGATATCGAAGGAGTCCGTCAGATATTGGATAAAAAGCCTGAGGAAGTCAATGCTGTTTCAGGTGATAAACCTAAGAGAGATCAAGGCCAATCCCTTCTTCAGGTCGCTATTAAATCTGGACATTTAGATATTGCGGACTTACTCATTGATAGAGGGGCAGATCTTAACTTTATTGAAGAGCCGACAGAGCTGAATCCATTTTGTCAGCCGGTCATCCAAACAGCCGGTGGAAGAGCTGTATTTGACTGTAGGCGGATGATCAAACGTTGGAATGGTCAATATGAGATGTATTCGTCTAAGGAAAAGGCCGACCAATCTTTTAAGGTTTTTAAAAAAATGTTGGAACTTGGGGCAGATATCTCTCAGAAGGATAGTCATGGGGGAACTTTATTGCAAAATATTTTAATAGAAACCAAGGAAGTTCTGCCATTTTATTCTTGGAGAACAAAAGAAACAAGCGATAATGTTCTCATAACGGATGAATTACGTCATGATTTAAATCGCATTTACGATCTTTTGATTCGTTACGGTGTGACATCGGAAGAGATTTCTGTCTATTATAAAATTCCTCTCAAAGAACTTTACCAAGACAGCCCGACAATGGAATTTTTAAATCGATTGGATCAAAACTGATCTTGATAAGTATTTAAAATACTAGTTTGAAGAGCCTCAGGGCTCTTTTAACTAGTTCAGATAGAGTTAGAAGGAGTAGAAAAATTTGTGTAAAATTTATTTTTTAAATATTGCACAAATAGTGGCGTGAAAGGGATGAAATAGAGTATACTAGTTTGTGTAAGACCAATATTTTTAAGTACCTAATTCAGGAGGGCAGTTTATGTCACAAGAAACTACTTACATCATGGCGATTGACCAAGGAACCACTAGTTCACGGGCTATCATTTTTAACAAAAAAGGCGAGCAAGTTAGCTCTAGTCAAAAGGAATTCACTCAGATTTTTCCGCAGGCTGGTTGGGTGGAGCACAATGCCAATGAAATTTGGAACTCGGTGCAGTCGGTGATCGCTGAAGTCTTTATTGAAAGTGGCATCAAGCCCAATCAAATCGAGGCGATCGGCATTACCAATCAACGGGAAACGACAGTTGTTTGGGATAAGAATACGGGTCTTCCTATTTACAATGCTATTGTATGGCAATCACGGCAAACTGCTCCACTGGCTGAAGAGCTCAAAAACCAAGGCTATGTAGAAACCTTCCACCAAAAGACAGGTTTGGTCATCGATGCTTACTTTTCAGCAACTAAAGTTCGTTGGATTTTGGATCATGTTAAAGGGGCACAAGAGCGTGCTGAAAAAGGAGAATTGCTCTTTGGAACCATTGATACCTGGCTGGTCTGGAAGTTGACGGATGGAGCAACCCACGTGACAGACTATTCCAATGCTGCCCGTACCATGCTCTACAATATCAAGGAACTGAAATGGGACGATGAAATCTTAGAAATCCTCAACATTCCTAAAGCTATGCTTCCTGAGGTGCGTTCAAACTCTGAGATTTATGGCAAGACAGCGCCTTTCCATTTCTATGGTGGACAAGTTCCGATTGCAGGGATGGCAGGAGACCAGCAAGCCGCACTTTTTGGTCAGTTGGCTTTTGAACCTGGTATGGTTAAAAATACCTATGGAACTGGTTCTTTCATCATTATGAATACGGGTGAAGAGATGCAGTTATCGGAAAATAACTTGCTGACGACTATTGGCTATGGGATCAATGGCAAGGTCTACTATGCCCTTGAAGGATCTATCTTTATCGCTGGGAGTGCCATTCAGTGGCTTCGCGACGGTCTGCGTATGATAGACAATTCACCTGAATCTGAAGCCTATGCTCTGAAGTCTCAGAACCAGGATGAAATCTATGTGGTCCCTGCCTTTACTGGTCTTGGAGCACCATACTGGAATCAAGAGGCGCGTGGTTCTGTTTTTGGACTTACCCGGGGAACGACCAAGGAAGACTTTATCAAAGCAACCCTTCAATCCATTGCCTATCAAGTACGCGATATCATTGACACCATGCTGGTAGATGCCAAAACTCCTATCCCTGTCCTAAAAGTAGATGGAGGAGCAGCGAAAAATGATTACTTAATGCAGTTTCAGGCAGATATTCTTGGAATTGCGATTGCTCGTGCCAAAAACTTGGAGACTACGGCTTTAGGAGCAGCCTTCCTAGCAGGTCTGACAGTAGGCTATTGGAAGGACTTAGATGAATTAAAATCTCTTCATGGAGTAGCTCAAATCTTTGAACCCAAGATGAATGAATCCCGTAAAGAAGAGCTGTACAAGGGATGGAAGAAAGCAGTCAAAGCCACTCAAGTATTTGCAGAGTCTGATTACTAAAGGGACTCATCAAATGAATAGTTTATGAAAAAGAGAGTGGGACAGAAATCGGTCATTCGTTAGAATTCGATTTCGTCGTCCCACCTCCGCACAGTTGAGTAGGGCTGTAAAAGCTGATGAAACCAGCGTAGTAGAGCCCACTCAACCACTGCATCTTGCTCGACAATTCAAAGACAATTGAGAGGCTAGGACTTTTGTCCCAGCCTCTTTTTATGTAGCTTTTACAGAATAGAACAGTTAACCGTTTTGGATAAAGCCATATTCTATTTCACACTTTAGTTCATTTATCACTAAATAAAAATATCATATCAATAAACTATTTTTTTCAAAAAACAGGCTAGAGTTTGAAATTATTTTCACAAAAGAGTATACTGTTAGCATAGTTTTGTAGGATATTTATCATAGCCCCCATCAAAACTAGTTGTCAACCCTTGCTGTTCTTATATGAACGTTTGCTGGTATCAGGGATACCAAGGAGGAATCATATGTCTAAAGTAGCTATTGTCACAGGCGCAGGTCAAGGAATCGGTTTTGCAATCGCAAAACGTTTGGTTCAAGACGGATTTAAAGTTGGAGTATTGGACTACAATGCTGAAACAGCGGAAAAAGCAGTGGCTGAGTTGTCGGCAGAAAATGCTTTTGCGGTAGTCGCAGATGTTTCCAAACAAGCTGAAGTGGCTGTGGCTTTCCAAAAAGTTGTTGATCACTTTGGAGATTTGAACGTTGTTGTCAATAATGCAGGTGTTGCACCAACCACACCTTTAGATACAATTACAGAAGAACAATTCGAACGGACTTTTGCTATTAACGTCGGTGGTGTCATCTGGGGAGCACAAGCTGCTCAAGCTCAATTCAAAGCACTTGGTCATGGTGGAAAAATTATCAATGCCACTTCTCAAGCTGGTGTTGTCGGAAATCCTAACTTGACTGTCTATGGTGGTACTAAATTTGCTGTACGTGGGATTACGCAAACTTTGGCGCGTGACTTGGCGGATTCAGGAATCACTGTCAATGCTTATGCACCAGGTATCGTTAAGACTCCAATGATGTATGATATCGCTCATGAAGTTGGTAAGAACGCAGGAAAAGACGACGAATGGGGTATGCAAACTTTCGCGAAAGATATCACTTTGAAACGTCTTTCTGAACCAGAAGATGTCGCTGCAGCGGTTAGCTTCCTTGCTGGTCCTGATTCAAACTACATCACAGGACAAACCATCATCGTGGATGGTGGAATGCAATTCCATTAAGATAAAGCAAGAGGTTGGGATCAACATCCTAACCTCTTATTTTTTATGCTACTTAGTTAAAACAATGGTATCAGAAGGATCTCGGTCATCATCTTCGATGGTCAGTTGATTGCCTTCAAGTGTGTAATATTTGAGATCATCTCCCACTGTGAGAGTATGGTTGTCAGCGTGGACTGTTACAGGCTTGCTTTCTTTCTCGCCATCTCTCTCGACTTCTTCCCATGTTCCAGAGGTGCCTGAGAGGGTCAAAGTGATCTGATCAGTTTCATCTGTTCCTTTGTAGACTCCATCTAGATTTTCAGCTTGGGTAGATGTTTGAGAATCCTTAGAGCTTGAAGTGCTTGAAGGAACCTGTTGAGAACTAGCTGAGCTTGCAGGTGTTTGGGCTGTCTGGTTAGAGCAGGCTGCTAAAAGACCAAGAACTGCCATTGAGGCAAGAGAAAGTGTGAATTTTTTGGACAATGTCATTGGCTTGTCTCCTTTCTTTGTTACCCCAAGTATAACAGAGCTTAAAGGCGAAGACAATGAAAATGTCTTTTCTGAAAGATAGGAAAGTAGGATTCGAAAAGGAGGGATATGATTTCAGCAATCGTCCTTAAATAGTTTCTCATATTCCTTTCAAAATAATGGAGTAATTTTACATACGAAGGAAAAATGTAACCGTTTTCGGTTGACATTCTATCAGCTAATTAGTATAATGGGTGTGGAATAATATAAAAGGCAATGAGGCCTATGATTGCAATGGCGCAACCGTTTCAAATCATAGGTTCCTTGTTGCCTTTTTTCTAATTAAATTTTTTTTGGAGGTTTTCTCATGAAGAAACATCGTCTCTTTTTGGTTTGTGGTCTAGCCTTATTTATGGTTGGTTGTCAGGCTTCTCAGTCCTCTAAAACAACTGAATCTAGCAAAGCTAGTCAGGAAACAAGCGTTAAGAAAGAAGATCAAGTCCTTGAACGTGGTCAGTGGGAGGATAAACTATATAAGAAATTAAGTAATGTCATTAAAGAAAATGGCAAATCTAGTTCAAAATATGATGAATCAGCGAAACCATATGCTGTCTTCGACTGGGATAACACAACCGTAATCAATGATATCGGTGAAGCAACCTTCACTTATCAGATTGAAAACTTAGAATTTAAGATGACGCCAGAAGAGTTGGATAAGGCGATTCGTACAAATATTCCAGAAGACAACTTTAAAGAAGAACACAACAATAAGGAAGGAAACCCTGTTAATATTGATAAGATTGCCAAAGATATTGTTTCTGATTACACTGTAATTTATAATGAGTACAAAGGCTTCAAAGGTTCTAAGAGCCTCGAAGAAGTAAAACAATTAGACGAATATAAAGATTTCAGTGCTAAATTACGTTATCTTTACGAAGCAATCGGCGGAACCTTCAGCTCAGATATTTCTTATCCATGGGTAACTTACTTGTTTACTGGTATGACATCTAAAGAAGTTCAAGCGGTATCTGAAAAATCAATTGAACGTGCTTTGAAAGAAGATTTGGTTTATGAAACATGGGAAAGTCCAGAAAGCTTGAAAGGCGAAGCTGGTCAAGTGGAAATCAAATTTAAACGTGGTGTCCGTGCTGTAAAAGAGATGCAAAATCTTTATAAGACTCTACAAGACAACGGCATTGATGTTTATGTTGTCTCTGCTTCCTTCCGTGATGTCATTGTTCCTTTTGCTACTATGGATAAATTCGGTTATAATATTACTGAAGACCATGTGTATGGAATGGAACTCGTTAAAAATGATTCTGGTGTCATTCAATCAGAGTACAATAACGACTACTTCCAAACACAAGGTGAAGGAAAAACAAAAACAATCAAGAAATTTATTGCAGATAAACATGGTAACCAAGATCCTATCTTAATCGCAGGAGATAGTAACGGGGACTATGCAATGTTGAAAGATTTCGATGGTTTACAAATGGGTATTATCTTTAATCTTTTGCGTGATCCTTCTAAGGGAATTGGTTTGTTATCACAGACAGCAGTAGATACATATGATAGTAAGGATGCTAAATACTTCCTACAAGGTCGTGATGAAAACAAGGGTGTTTTGATCAAGAGCCGTGAAACAATTAAGTTAGGAACAGATAAGGCACAGTTAATTAAAAAATAGGGGACATATATGAAGAAAATCATGTTTGTTGGTTCTGTTGGAGTGGGTAAAACAACGCTAACCCAACGGTTAAAAGGATTAGATATTGAGTATTTTAAAACGCAGGCTGTTCAATTCCATGATAGTATCATTGATACGCCAGGGGAATTTTTACAACATAGACGGTATTACAATGCGTTAACAGTGACTGCAGCAGAAGCTGAAATCATTGGACTCTTAATCGCAGGAAATTCAACCATGCAAACTTTTCCCCAAGGATTTTCTTCATTATTCAACCAAGATGTGATCGGAATCATTAGTAAAATTGATTTGGTAGACTCTGAGGAGCAATTAGAATTCGCGCGCAAGCAGTTGTTAGATGCTGGTGTTAAACGGATTTTTGAAATATCTTCAACAGAGAACACTGGAATCGATGCTTTAAAAGACTTTCTTGAGAGTGAGTAAACGTGATATAATCTAAAAGGACTACTTTATCTTTCAAGAAGGAGATGTGTATGATTGTTGAACACGGAGGGAATGGACGTCTATTAGCTGAAAAAAATGGGAACTCTTCTGAAAAGTGGATTGATTTTAGTGCCAATATCAATCCGCTTGGAGTTTCGAAAAGCCTCCGCCAAGTCTTAGTGGACAGTATTGATAGAATTACGGAATATCCGGATATCACAAACCAATATGAAAAGGATTTGCTGAGGGAGCAACATGGAAATCAAAATCTAGAAATCCTTTTGTCAAATGGTGCAGTTGGTTTATTTTATGAACTAGCTCAGACCTTAAAGCCAAAGAGATTACTGATTTTGAGTCCCACCTTCATGGAATATGAAAAAGCTTTTCATCAAGAAGGGACAGAAATCCTTTACCATCATTTAACAGCTCCTCATTTTACTTGGACTGTGGAAAGTCTATTGTCCGACATAGACCAATTGGAAGCTGGAGATGTTGTCTTATTGTGTAATCCTAATAATCCAACTGGCTCCCTTGCTCCAGTTGGTCACCTGCTAGAAATTGGGAAAAGATTGTTGGAACAGAATATTCATTTTATTCTAGATGAAGCTTTTATTGACTTTCTAGAAGACGAGAAAGAGGTTAGTTTTGTTCCCTATTTGGGTGATTTCGCAAATGCGATTGTCGTTCGTTCTCTAACGAAATTTTACGCGATACCAGGCTTACGCTTAGGCTACGCTCTTGGGACCCATCCTTGTTTAGCAAAAATGAATGAACGACGGGCTCCATGGACGATCAATGCATTGGCTCTTCAAGCATTACCGGTGATTTTAAAGGATCGAGATTATCAAACTCAAACTTTAAAATGGTTACAGAAGGAAAAAGAGTTCCTCTATCAATCTTTGGAAACTTTTTCTGCATTAAGGGTTCTAAAACCGACTGTCAATTACATCTTCTTTCAGTATACAGGAGCTAAGGATTTACGAGAAGAATTATGGCGCTACAACATTTTTATCCGCTCGTGTGCCAACTATCGGAATTTGACGAGTGATTACTACCGTATTGCGATTCGTAGTAGAGAAGAGAATAGCTGTTTATTAGCTGCCTTGGAAGCGATTCTTGGAGGAGAAGAAGAGTGATGAGAGCGATGAAAGCATCTTGTCCAGGATCTTGCGGAGAATTGTTTCAATGTGTGGTGGACGGTGAAGAGTTTTTGATGTCCTATGGGATTGAAAAAAAAAGTCAAGTAGTGATTGGTCCGCAAACAGGTGTCATGAAAGTAAAGTTGCGGCCTAAAATGCTGCAAGTGATCAACGAACTAACAGATCAGATAGATTTCGACTATACTTTTCAAACAGATATTTCTGTTGGGAAGGGCTATTCTAGTAGTACAGCGGATATGCTTTCGATCTTAGGAGCTTATTCGGCCTATAAACATAGAAAAGTTTCGGTTCCTTTATTAACGACTCTTTGTTCAAAGATTGAACCAAGTGATTCCGTAGGGTTTTCAGACTGGACCGTGATGAATCCTCTAAATGGTGCGATTCAATGGCAGACAAGGTGGAAACCAAAGCTTTATGTGTACATTCTAGAGCCAGATCAAATGGTTGATACGACGAGTTTCATAAGAATGACGGATAGTCCTTTATATCCTACGGAACAATCAACAAAATTATTGACTGATTTTAAAATAGCCTGCGACAAGCAAAATGTGCAGCTATTAGGAGCTGTTGCGACTACAAGTGCCTTGTTGAATAACAAACGACTACCTAAACCCTATTTAAACGATATTATCGACATCGTAAATAAATTAGGTCTACTAGGGGTTAATGTTGCCCATAGTGGTAGTGTGGTTGGTATTCTGCTGACGGAGGAGCAATTGATGCACATGACTGAGTTAGAAGAACGACTGGCACACCATCCTTTAGCAAGCTATTATTCTCTCAGACATCTGAGCAAGATTATATACGACGGGCTCCAGGTAAAGAAGGTGGAGGAGATCCTTGAATAGGCAAGAAGAATTAAATCAAATCCTAGAAAAAATTGTACCAATTAATGTTACAGCATTAGAAGAGGGTGTAAAGGTGTGTGATCGCTTAGCAAAACCTCTTGGTGCATTAGGTAAAATGGAAAAAATGTATGCCAAGCTATATGCGATGTTTCCTAACAAAATCCTGCTATCAAAAAAAATCGTCATGATCTATGTGGCGGATAATGGAATTTGTGAAGAAGGAATCTCCTCAAATCCTATCGAAACAACCTTTATTGTAGCTAATAATATTAGAAATGGTAAAGCAGGGGTTTGTAATATTGCAGAACATGCTGGGTCTGATATTTGTGTCATTGATATTGGTTGTAAGAGTCAAATTTATTCCGATAACCCGGACCATGTATTACATGGAACTCGCAATATGCTAAAAGAAGCTGCCATGACGCGAGAGCAAGCCATGGAAGCCATTTTAGTTGGGTATAGAAGAACGGTTGAAAAGATCCATCAGGGCTATACCTTATTTGGTACAGGAGAGATGGGGGTTGGAAACACCACAACTTCCGCAGCAGTCATTGCTGCCACTTTGGGAATCCCTGCCCAAAAGGTGACAGGATACGGAGCGGGAGTGACGGAAGAGATGAAGGCTCATAAAACAGCTGTCATTCAAGAAGCGGTAACCAAACATGCCCCCTATAGCGATATTATCGATCTCGTCTCCAAAGTTGGTGGCCTGGACATGTTAGGGATGGTTGGCACCTATTTAGCTTGTGCCCAGCACCAACTTCCTTGTGTCATTGATGGGTTGATTTCTTTGACAGGACTCTTAATTGCTTCACAGTTAAAGAAAGAAGTGCTTGACTATTGTTTCCCATCTCATTGTTCTACAGAACCGGGCTATCAAATTGTTTCGGATTATTTAGGCTTATCCCCGATGCTTCAGATGGACATGCGTTTAGGGGAAGGATCTGGTTGTCCTTTAGCTTTCTTTTTAATGGAAAGTTCCGTGTACACTATAGAGCGTATGCCGACTTTTGAGGAGGGAAAATTGGACCGGGATGACTACGTCGACATTAGATAAAGAGTAATAAAGGAGGAAAATATGCAACTATATACAAAGACTGGAGATAAAGGTCTTACAAAATTAGTAGGTGGCCAAAGCGTTGCAAAAGATTCAGATCGTGTCAATGCTTATGGTACCGTAGATGAATTAAACACTTGGGTCGGTTATACGATTAGTAGAATGGATCCAGATGATGAATTGAGAGACGAATTGTATCAGTTACAGCATTATCTGTTTGATTGTGGTTCTGATTTGTCTACTCCACATGGTGTATACCCATATAAAGTAGATGAAAGCCTCGTTAAATGGATTGAAGAACGCATTGATACTTATGCGGATATCCCGCCAGCTCTGGAAAGATTTATTTTACCTGGTGGCGATGAAATTGCTTCTATGATTCATGTGGCAAGAACTATTGCACGACGTGCAGAGCGTCTTGTGGTAGCGACCATGTGGACAAATGAAATCAATAACCAAGTTTTGATTTTTATCAACCGTTTATCTGATTATTTCTTTGCACTTGCACGTGTCATTAATTATCGTAAACACTGCCAAGATATTCCTTATGAAAGAGGAGCAAAGGTGTTCCACAACATTACAAAAGCAGATGTGGAGCGTTGGGCGCAGAAGAATAATAGCTAATAGAAAAAGCACTACCCAAAGTAAAAGTAGGGTAGTGCTTTTCTGCTGATTTCGAGACTAAATTTTGGTGATAGAGAATGCATCAGAAGAATAAAAAAACCTTACCTTCCCAGAGGGAAAGGCAAGGTTCACTTTCGAAAGCCATATGTACAACAGTGTACAAACTTCGTGTTAAGCGTCATTGGTTAACAGTAGCTTTCCAAATATTGACTCTGCTTCCTCGCAGATGATGGAAAACCCATCCTTAGAAAATGATACGTACTTAAACGTAGAGTCAATAGGGGAAAGCACTATTTTGGTGTATTTCCTAACTGACATCACCACCTTACATCGAGGCGTGAAATCTACTAAAATTTAAGAATAAAGACCTGACTTAAAGCAAAGCTTATCACAGTGGCGGGACCGTGTTGGATTTTCACCAAACTTCCATACCCTTAAAAGTACTAAAATCATTTCTAGTAACTAAATAATAACATGATCTAGAAGAAACCGCAAGTATTATGCTTAAAAAATATAAAAATATATGCTTTTTCTTTTGCGTTGAAAACGTTTTTATGGTATACTCTTTGTAAAGTACAAAGGAGTACAAATTTAAGCGACGAAGCTGTATGAAATATGCCAAAACTTTGAGTGGTTTGGCTGTATTTCATGTGGCTTCTTTTTATGTATTCTGAAGAGTTTCAATTAGTAAAGGAGGTAAAATAATGAAACTCAAGAAAGGAAGGAGAACGAATGTATAACATTTACTACAAAACACGACTTTATGTCGGCAAGGGTGCTTTGGCTCACTTGGGCGATTATCACAACCAATCAATTTTGGTTGTTGCGGATCCATTTTTAAAAGAATCTGGACAGTTGGATCGAATTCTTGAAATCTTAGATGCAAGTAACGATCTCGTTATCTTTACGGATATCGTTCCAGATCCGCCTATTGATGTTATCGTAGCGGGGATCAAAGCTACTGAAGGAAAATCAATCGATATTGTCTTATCCGTCGGTGGGGGATCTGCAATCGATGCTTCTAAAGCCATGTATTACTTTGCTAAGAAACAAGGTGTCTTTAAAGACGTGGAACTAATCTCTATCCCGACTACAAGTGGAACAGGCTCTGAAGTGACTAGTTTTGCAGTAATTACCGATGCTGAGAAAGAACAAAAGTATCCGATTGTCGATTGGGATATTCTACCAGATGTCGCAATTTTGGATTCGAATTTGGTGGAATCTTTACCAGCTAATATCACAGCTGACACTGGTATGGATGTTTTGACGCATGCAATTGAAGCTTATGTTTCTAATAAAGCGACAGATTTTTCCGACGCTTTGGCTGAAAAAGCTATCAAATTTGTTTTTGAATACTTACCTCGTGCATACAAAGACGGTCATGATTTAGAAGCGCGTGAAAAGATGCATGTGGCCTCTACCTTGGCAGGGATGGCTTTCAACTCTGCTTCATTGGGGATCAATCATAGTATCGCCCATGCTGCAGGAGCAAAATTCCATATTCCGCATGGACGTCTCAACAGCATCTTAATGCCACATATTATCCAGTATAATGCTAATGTGACAACTAATGGTGCCCGCACAGGTAATTTGAATAAAGAAACTGCTGAACGCTATCAACAGATTGCTCGTTTATTAGGCTTGAGTGCTTCTACACCTGTTCTTGGTGTACGACAACTAGTCGATGCTGTTCGGAAACTTCAGAAGAAATTAGATCACCCAACTTCATTGAGCGCTTATGGAGTAGGACTTGAAGATTTTAATGAAAATAAGCGTGAAATTGCAGAAGCGGCCTTAGTGGATAAGTGTACGATTACGAATCCAAGAGTTCCTACAGTTGAAGAATTGTTGAAAGTTGTAGAACAGGCTTTTTAAAAATATTACAGTCGTTTTTATCATACATAAAGGAGTAATAAAATGGCTAATAATTGTAATGTTACTGAATTTGTTGGTTCAAATCCAACAGGAGATACCATTGGTCTCGTGATTGCCAATGTCGATCAACAGTTGTTGGATGCTATGAAGTTGAAAAAATACTATCGGTCTATTGGTATTATAGGTGCTCGTACAGGAGCTGGACCTCATATTATGGCTGCAGATGAAGCTGTAAAAGCTACAAATACAGAGATCGTTAGCATCGAATTACCTCGTGATACAAAGGTGGAGCAGGACATGGTAACTTAATTATCTTTGGTGGAGAAGATGTATCAGATGTACGCCGTGCAGTAGAAGTAACTTTAGGCGAAGTCAATCGTACATTTGGGGATGTCTATGCCAATGAAGCAGGCCATATCGAATTGCAATACACTGCGAGAGCAAGCCATGCCATCGAAACAGCTTTTGGTGCTGAAGTTGGTCGTGCCTTTGGTCTCATTGTAGGTGCTCCTGCAGCCATCGGAGTTGTTATGGCGGATACTGCAGTTAAATCAGCGACAGTTGATGTTGTTGGTTATGCTTCACCAGGTAATGGTGGAACAAGCCATTCAAATGAGGTTATTTTGTTTATCAGTGGTGATTCTGGAGCAGTGAGACAAGCTGTTGTTTCTGCAAGAGAAATCGGGCTTCAATTGCTTGGAAGTCTCGGTGATACACCAGTGAATGGTCAGCCATCCTACATTTAGAGAATGGGGGAATGAATAATGACAAAATCAAAACGTTTTGAAGTGCTCAGTAAACGACCAATTAATCAGGATGGATTCGTAAAAGAGTGGGTTGAAGAAGGTTTAGTGGCTATGGATAGCCCTAATGATCCCAAGCCTAGTATTCGTATTGAAAATGGCGTCGTAGTTGAACTGGATGGAAAATCAAGAGAAGAATTTGATTTAATTGATCAGTTTATTGCTACTTATGGAATTGATTTGAAACATGCAGAAGAAGTTGTTCGAATGGATTCTAAAGAGATCGCTAACAAAATTCTAACTCCAAATGTACCGCGTTCTGAAATTGTTCGATTGACCAAAGCAATGACTCCAGCAAAAATTTGTGAAGTTGTGAATCACATGAATGTTGTTGAAATCATGATGTGTTTGCAAAAAATGCGGACACGGAAACAAACAGCAACACAATCGCACGTTACAAACGTCAATGATAATCCGGTTCAGATCGCTGCGGATGCTGCAGAAGGGGCTCTACGTGGATTTGCTGAACAAGAAACGACAGTAGCCGTTGTTCGGTATGCGCCTTTCAATGCCTTGTCTCTTATGATCGGCTCGCAAGTTGGTCGTCCTGGAGTTCTTACTCAGTGTGCATTGGAAGAAGCAACAGAACTTGATTTTGGTATGCGTGGCTTTACGGCTTATGCTGAAACCATCTCTGTTTATGGTACAGAAGATGTATTTACAGATGGTGATGATACTCCTTGGTCCAAAGCCTTTTTGGCGTCTGCCTACGCTTCTCGTGGCTTGAAGATGCGCTTCACTTCAGGAACTGGTGCAGAAGTTCAAATGGGACAAGCAGAAGGCAAGTCCATGCTTTACTTGGAAGCTCGCTGTCTATACATTACAAAAGCTGCGGGTGTTCAAGGAATACAAAATGGATCTGTTAGCTGTATTGGTATTCCAGCAGCGGTTCCAAGTGGTATTCGTGCAGTCGTTGCTGAAAACTTAATTGCGACGATGCTGGACCTCGAATGTGCCTCTTCAAATGACCAAACATTTACTCACTCAGATTTGCGTCGTTCTGTGCGAACTTTAATGCAGTTTGCACCTGGTACCGATTTTATTAACTCTGGATATTCTGCAACTCCAAACTATGACAATATGTTTGCTGGATCTAACTGGGATGCTGAAGATTTTGACGACTACAATGTTCTGCAACGTGACTTACGTGTAGATGGTGGTTTGCGCCCTGTTCGTGAAGAAGAAGTTATCAAGGTTCGGAATAAAGCGGCGCGTGTGATGCAAGCTCTATTTAAAGGTTTAGGTTTACCTGCTATCACAGATGAAGAAGTGGAAGCGGCGACTTATGCACACGGTTCAAAAGATATGCCTGAACGCGATAAGGTAGAAGATATCAAAGCGGCTCAAGGTATCCTTGAACGTGGTGTTCAAGGTGTAGATCTTATTAAGGCTTTGGCAAACAATGGCTTCCCAGAAATTGCCAATGAACTTTTGAATTTGTTTAAACAACGTGCTGCGGGTGACTTTTTGCAAACATCTGCTATTTTCGACAAAGATTGGAATGTTATTTCAGCGATTAATTCTCCAAACGATTATGTTGGTGTCGGTACTGGACACCGCTTAGTTGGAGAAGAATGGGAGAAGGTTAAAGATATTCCAATTGCGATCGACCCTCGTGATATTTAGGAGGACCTAACGATGACAGAAATAAATGAAACGTTGTTGCGCTCGATCATCGAGAGTGTATTAAAAGAAGTGAAAGCAGAATCTAACGGTCATGTAGAACCAACTCATCATGTAGATGCTACAACTACAGCATCCGTCAATGAGGGTGCAGTGATTCGAAAAGTTGGAGTTGCCCAGCCAAGTCAATCTGTTGACGAAGTTGTCATTGCAGTTGGTCCAGCTTTTGGGGAACAGCAAGTTAAAACAATGGTTGACATACCGCACACTGAAGTATTGAGACAATTAATTGCAGGAATCGAAGAAGAAGGCTTGAAAGCTCGGATTGTGAAAGTGTATCGTTCGTCTGACGTGGCTTTCGTAGCTGTTGAAGGGGACCACCTTTCTGGATCTGGAATTTCTATTGGTGTACAGTCCAAAGGGACTACTGTTATCCACCAACGTGATTTACCACCATTGAGTAATCTTGAACTCTTCCCTCAAGCCCCACTCTTGACTCCTGAAACCTATCGTTTAATCGGTAAAAATGCTGCCAAATATGCAAAAGGTGAAACACCAAATCCTGTTCCTACCTTGAATGATCAAATGGCACGTCCAAAATATCAGGCTTACTCAGCTTTGCTTCACATTAAAGAAACAAAATTGGTCGTAAAAGGTAAGCCTGCAGATGAGTGTGTGTTAATTTAAAGTAGGAGGTCCAAAATGGCAGAATCAGTTGAATTATTAGTAAAACAAATCTTGGAACAAATGAATCGTTCTGAGACAAGTGCTCCAAGCTTTTCAAGTAGCAATCAAAACGAAGCAACCGCTAATGATTATCCAATTTCTAAAAAGCATCCAGACTGGATTAAAATTGGAGATAACAAGAAATTTGAAGATGTTACGTTGGAAAATATTCTTTCAGGTCAAATTTCATCTCAGGACTTACGGATTAAACCAGAGATTCTAATTAAACAAGGTGAAATCGCAAAGAATTCTGGTCGTGAAGCTATTCAATATAACTTTTCTCGGGCTGCTGAATTGACTCGTGTTCCAGACAAACGTGTTCTAGAAATTTACAATGCTTTACGTCCTTATCGTTCTTCTAAAGAGGAACTCTTATCCATTGCAGAAGAATTGGAAACACAATATCAAGCAAAGATTTGTGCAGGATTTATTAGAGAAGCTGCTGAACATTATGAACGTCGTAAGAAATTGAAAGGCGATAATTAGCAGCGCGATAGAATTGGAGGAAAATAGTGAAATATATCATTGGTGTTGATATTGGGAATTCCTCAACAGAAACTGCGTTAGCAGCATTTGATACTGCACAAAATAAACTTCACTTCCTTTCATCTGCTATTTCTGATACGACTGGTATTAAGGGAACGAAAGAAAATGTTCATGGAATCTATGATTCTCTTCGCAAATTAATGGCTAAGACGTCACTTGATTTAAAAGATATTAGTTTGATTCGCATTAACGAAGCAACGCCAGTTATCGGGGACGTAGCTATGGAAACCATTACGGAAACTGTGATTACAGAATCTACAATGATTGGTCATAATCCTCGGACACCAGGCGGACTTGGTTTAGGTGTCGGGAAAACGGTTCATATTCTTGACTTAATTAATCAAGTGAAAACGGAGCCTTATATTGTAGTTGTTCCAAAGGATATTGATTTTGATTTAGTAGCCAAGCTGATCAATGCTTATTTTGGAAACGGTTACAACATTCAAGGAGCTGTGCTCCAAGCAGATGATGGTGTCTTGGTCAATAATCGTTTAAGATCTAAAATCCCGATCGTTGATGAGATTCTATACATTGATAAGGTACCTTTGGGTATGTTAGCTGCGGTAGAAGTTGTAGAGCAGGGAAAAGTCATTACACAGTTATCTAATCCTTATGGGATTGCGACTGTTTTTGAACTGAATCCGGAAGAAACAAAGAGCATTGTGCCAATCGCGCGTGCACTGATTGGCAATCGTTCAGCAGTTGTGATTAAAACGCCTAAAGGTGATGTTAAAGCCCGCAAAATTCCCGCTGGGACCATACAAATTATTGGTGAAAATCAAATCTTACGTGTGGATGTTTCTAAGGGATCTGAAGCGATCATGGAGCAGGTGGTCCTTGCTAAAAATATCCAAAATGTAATTGGAGAAGCTGGAACAAATGTTGGTGGCATGCTTGAAAAAGTACGGCAAACCATGGCCAAACTGACAGATAAAAGTCAAGATCAGATAGCTATTCAAGATTTATTGGCTGTGAATACCTTTGTTCCGATCTCTGTTCAAGGGGGCTTGGCTGGTGAATTTTCTATGGAACAAGCAGTCGGAATTGCTTCTATGGTTAATTCTGATAAACTTCAAATGTCTATCATAGCTAAAGAAATTGAGCATGAGTTGGGCATCCCAGTTGAAATAGGAGGCTCTGAAGCAGAATCCGCTATTTTAGGGGCTTTAACGACTCCAGGATCTGACACGCCACTTGCTATTTTGGATTTGGGTGCTGGATCCACAGATGCTTCCATCATTAATAAGCAAGGTGAGATTCATGCCATTCACTTGGCAGGAGCAGGGGATATGGTGACCATGCTGATTAACTCAGAGCTTGGCCTTGAGAACCGTCATTTGGCTGAAGATATCAAAAAATATCCCTTAGCTAAAGTTGAGAGTCTTTTCCATATCCGTCATGAAGACGGAACTGTTCAATTCTTTGATCAACCCTTATCGAGTGATTTATTTGCACGTGTGGTTATTGTAAAAGGTGAACAAGAGTTTGTTCCATTGAACAACCAGGACTTTTCCATTGAGAAGATTCGCTTGGTTCGGCAATCTGCTAAAGAGCGTGTATTTGTCACCAATGCGATTCGTGCTCTGAAACGGGTGAGTCCTACCGAAAATATTCGTGATATTCCTTTCGTCGTCATCGTTGGTGGTTCTGCATTAGACTTTGAAATTCCGCAGTTAGTGACAGAAGCCTTGTCACAACATGCCATCGTAGCTGGTCGCGGAAATGTACGAGGAAATGAAGGGCCAAGGAATGCTGTAGCCACTGGGTTAATCTTGACGTATGCTAGAGAGGCAGAGGGTGGCCGTTATGACTATTCAATTATCTAATAAACCAAAGATCATTTTCTATATCCCAAAGGATAGTGAAACAACTGTTTTTGATCAAGTTGGTTTTGGTATTGAAGAAGAAGGGATACCGTTTGAATATATTCAGGCAGAAACAGTTGAAGATGTTGTTTTAACAGCCCATCGTGCTTCACATGAATCGTCCTTACTAGTTGGCATAGCGGCCAATAAACATGATATCGTCCTTCATTATAGGAATTTACCTAAAGAAAAATTTGTTTATAGAATTAAACAATACGACGGTGTTGGAAATCGGGAGTTACGTTTATTGGGCACGAATGCCGCTCGGTTAGTTAAAGGGGTACCCTTTAACACAAGTTCGATTTTTGATGTTACATTTTAGTTCAAGATTAGCAGGAGGTGGTTAAAGTGACGATGAATGAGGATAAAATTGAAAAAATGACTTTAAAGATCCTTAAAGAAATTTTGAATCGTTATCCTGTTGAATCAAATCATTCGAATTATTCCAATCCACTCTATCAAAAGGCGTGGGATATTGTACAAAGAGCAGTAAAAAAAGCAAAAGACTTACAAGTTGATGTGGTCATTACAGTTCTTGATTCAAGTGCTCGCGTCATCATGACTTATAGAATGGAACATGCGTTATTAGTTAGCGATGAGATGGCTTATAAAAAAGCATATACTGCTGTAGGAATGAAAATGGAATCAAAAGATTTAAAACCATTAACGCAACCGGGACAATGGTTATATCAATTGGAAATGATGTTGGACAATAAAATTGTCAGTCTTTCTGGTGGGGTTCCAATTTTTGAGGGAGAACATCTACTGGGGTCCATTGGAGTCAGTGGTGGAAATTCTATACAAGACCAAGAAATTGCGTTATATGCCATCGATAGATAATAAGTAGAGGTATCATAATGGAAAAATATTTAGGTGAATTCTTAGGGACAATGGTCCTGATAGTCTTTGGTAATGGTCTTGGAGCATCTCTCAATTTGAACAAGGCAATCGCTAAAAATTTTGCTCCTAGCTGGTTCACAGCAGTCTTTGCTTGGGGCTTAGCAGTTACTCTAGGCGTTTATACGGCAGGATTTTATAATTCAGGTGGCCATTTAAATCCATCCGTTACCATTGCATTTGCGATTGGCGGATCATTCCCTTGGGATCAAGTGTTTGGTTACATCATTGCGCAAGTAGCAGGAGCTTTCGTTGGTGCAGCGATTATAACAGTGATGTACCATACACACTTTAAGGAAACCAGTCAGGAAGAAGGGAATTCAGTGGGCATTTTTGCAACGGGTCCAGCGATTCCAAATCCTTCTATAATTTACTCAGTGAAATTATTGCGACTTTCTTCTTTATCTTTGCTTTGCTGATGATTACTCACGGTGAAATAACACCTGGATTAACACCTGTACTAGTTGGTTTATTAATCATGGCAGTGGGTCTATCTTTGGGTTCAACTACAGGATTTGCCCTCAATCCAGCCCGTGATTTCGGTCCTCGCTTAGCGTATGCTATTTTACCGATTCCAAATAAAGGGGATGCAAATTGGTCTTATGCCTGGATTCCAATCGTAGGTCCTACTATTGGAGCGATTTTAGCAGTCCTACTTGTCAATATCATGTAATCGTGGAATACGGAAAAAAGCAGAAAAATATACAACTTGATGAGAACAAGCATGATTGTTTAAAAAGTTGTACATAATAGATTGTAGGACAGAAGCTATTGAAATGAGGTCTGTCCTACTTCTTTATTTAGAAGGTGAAAAAATGTCGGATAAAATATTAGCAATCAATGCAGGAAGCTCATCTTTGAAATTTCAGTTACTAGAAATGCCAAGTGAAGCAGTTATAGCTAAAGGGATCTTTGATCGAATCGGTTTTAAAGATGGTAAAGTAAAGTATCAAACCAAAAGAAACCAAGTTCAAAAAAGTGTTTGTATACCTAGCCATGAATTTGCAGTTCAAGTTTTGCTAGGGACTCTGGTAGAGAGTGGAGAAATTCATTCAATAGAAGAGATTGTTGGAGTTGGTCATCGGGTTGCCCATGGTGGAGAGAATTTTAAAGGATCTGTATTGGTAGATGAAAAAAATGAGGAGATCATTTCAGATTTAGGAGATTTGGCACCGAGTCATAATCCGGTCAGTCTTTCTGTTATCAAGTCATTTAAAACTCATTTTCCTAGCATCAAAAAAATGTCGCTGTTTTTTTGACACTTCTTTCCATCAGACCATGGACCCGGTTCACTACCTTTATCCCTTGCCTTATAGTTTGTACGAAAAGTTTCATGTTCGAAAATATGGTTTTCATGGTATCAGCCACGCCTATATTGCAGAAACGGTAGAAAAGATCTTTCAGCAAGAAGAGCATGCTAAGGAAAAATGTTAAAATCATTAGTTGTCATTTAGGAAATGGTGCCAGTATTTGTGCGATCAAAGAGCAGCAGTCAGTAAATACGAGTATGGGCTTCACCCCTATTGATGGATTAATGATGGGGTCGCGATGTGGAAGTATTGACCCAATGATCATCCCTTACTTGGTTGAAAGACAGCAGATGCCAATCCATGAAGTCAAGAAACTACTGAATGAGGCTTCTGGTCTTCTTGGAATTTCCGAAATGAGTAATGATATGCGTGATTTGATTCAAGCCGCTAGGGAAGGGAATCAAAAAGCAACATTAGCTATTGAGATGTTTGTGAATCGTGTGGCCCATACGATCGCATCCTATATTGTAGATCTGGATGGACTGGATGCTTTAGTATTTACTGGAGGAATTGGTGAGAATGCAGCCCTAATCCGTTCCTTGATCGTTGATAAATTACAGGTATTTGGAATGTCTGTGAATAAAGAGCTAAATGAAAATAGCAGTTTGTATATCCAAGATTCCAATTCCAATTGTAAGATCCTTGTCGTTCAAACGAATGAAGAATTGATGATTGCTAGAGAAACTTATCGTTTAAGCGTATAGCTAAAAGACAGATAGACGTTTGAAACAAAGATTGTGAAAATTTAGAGTTGAAAGCGGATACCAATTATAGTATAATCATATTATTTGGAACTATATTTATTGTAAAACCAATCCAGAGGTGGTAATATATGTCAGAAAAACAAAGAATGATTCAGGAATATGTTCCTGGGAAACAAGTCACATTAGCTCATTTGATTGCGAGTCCTGATCCAGTAATTTTTGAAAAATTGGGGTTACAGACTGACTTTCAAGATGCTATTGGAATATTAACCATCACTCCAAGTGAGGCAGCTATTATTGCTGTGGATATTGCTACGAAAGCAGCGGGAGTACAGATTGGTTTTGTCGATCGCTTTAGTGGATCGGTTGTCATGACTGGAGATGTTGCATCAGTGGATGCTTCACTCCATGCAGTTCTAAATGGCTTAGAGGAAATACTAGGCTTTTCAAGTACCATTGTAACAAGAACATAATTTCAAACGAGGGAAGGATTTCATGAAGGGCAGAATACTAATTTGTGATGATGATCCAATTATTCGCTTAGATATCAAACAAATTTTAGAACAGTCAGATTATGAAGTGGCTGCAGAAGCAAGTGATGGTTTTGAAGCTATCGAACTTTGCCAAAAACACTTTTTCGATCTAGTCATTATGGATATTAAATTACCATTACTGGACGGATTATCCGCGGGGAAAAAAATACTAGATGATGGATTGGCGTACGGGGTGATTATTCTCTCTGCATTTAGCGATGACCATTATGTTCAAAAAGCGAGTTTAACGGGTGCTAGTGCCTATTTAGTAAAACCGTTGGATGCAAAATCGTTAATTCCTACAATAGCAGTTTGTATAGAGAAAGGGCGGCAACAGCAATTACTTTCAAAGGAATTAATCAAAATTAGTAAAAAGCTCGACGATCGAATTCTCTTAGAAAAGGCAAAAGGGCTCTTGATGACAAGAGATAATCTTTCAGAACCTGAAGCTTTTAAACAGATTCGGACCATTAGTATGCAAAAACGCGTTCCAATGATTGAAATTGCAAAATTGCTGTTATTAAATAATGAAGCACAATAATCAAATAAAGAAATTTTGTGAAGATAAAACGGATTTAAATGAGGCGGATATTGATTACTTGATTCGGCAATCAGAGGCGGTTTTATCTAGCAAAGAGTTTATGGATAAGGACGTCTTCATTGATGTCAAAAATATTTATTCTGATCATGCAATTGTCGTTTTCCATAGAAAGCCTCATACAAAGGAAAGCTTGTATGAAAAGACAGTGGTAGGGCAATCAGCATTTTTGGAAAACGAACCAGGGGTGCTACGAACTCTTCAGACAGGGGTCCCTTCTGTTGGGCTTCGTGGACAATCGCAGGAAGGCGTTGCAATTGAACAGACTGTTTTTCCGATTACTAGAGGAGAAAAAGTCATTGCTACATTAATTGTTGAAAGTGATTTTTCAAATAGCTTTTCGTCTAGTTTCTCTCTCAAGCCTTCTAAGGGGGATCATTCCTACATATTTCAAGCTCCCTCAGAATCAAGTCGAGAAGATGAAGTTTCCTTATTGGATTATGTAGAAGATGCAGTATTAGTGTTTGACCAGGGAGGATTTCTACTCCATTGCAATCAGTCTGCTGTTATCTTATATCGAACCAAGTTAGGCTACTTGGATCGTATTCAAGGAATGCATTATGACAATCTTTCCTTGGATGGAACCATCTTTCCGAATTAGTAGAAGATCATTTTTCAGATAGTAATAAAACCGTCAAGTATGGGAAGCACTATTTTCAAGTCAAGTGTTACCCCAATGCTCGCAATCATCAAACTGTTCTTACCATAAGGGATATCAGTGACCTTAAAGAAAAAGACAAAGAGATTCAAGAGAGTGTGATAGCGTCTCGAGAAATTAATCACCGAGTTAAAAATCATCTGCAAACCATTATTTCTTTATTGCGATTGCAAGGAGCACAGGTTAAAGAATCGGGCACAAAGGTTGCTTTCGAAGATTGTATTAACCGGATTTTCTCGATTGCTGCTACCTATGAGCTTCTTTCTAGTCAAGAACATGAGCAAATCGATCTGAAGTCCCTGATTGAAATCGTTTCATCGAATCTTCAACGTTGTTTTGCAGAAAGACCTGATATTCAATTAAAATTGGAATTATGTGATCAAATCTATCTAGATCATAATAGAGCATCATCATTAGCACTGGTTATTAATGAATTATTACAAAATGCTTATGAGCATGCTTTTTCCAATAAAAAATATCAAAAAAATAAAAAAAATCAATGTATTCGTTTGCAAATGACGAAAAATGATGATATAATACGTATACAAGTAATTGATAATGGTAGCGGTTACAATGTCGAAACCGTGGGCCAAGAGCATCTTGGTTTAATCCTTGTTCAACGATTTGTAGATAGCAAATTATCCGGAAGACTTGTGACAACTTCAAATCATGAGGGAACACAAGTTAAGATAATTTTTAAAGTGTAAATAATAAAAGACTAACAATGAAGTCAGTCGAAAAGCAATGACGCTTAAAGAATGCAGAAACTATGTTTCAGTGCATTCTTTAGGCGTCTTTTTTGGAGGTTTCCTATGTCGGATAAAATTTTGAGTGTTGGGTTAGACCTAGGAACTGCAACTACTCAACTAGTCCTATCTGAACTTACAATTGAAAATATTGCTTCGGTATTTACAATTCCGCGAGTTTATATAACGGATAAAAAAGTCCTTTATAAAAGTAAAATTATTTTTACACCCATCTCTCATCAATCTTTGATAGAAGTTGATAAGATAAAAGACTTTGTTATTCAAGAATATCAAAAAGCAGGAATTGAAAAGCAAGACATTCAAATGGGGGCTGTGATCATTACCGGTGAAACGGCTAGAAAGGAAAATGCTAGTCAAGTTTTACAAGCCTTGAGTGGTTACGCAGGTGATTTCGTGGTTGCTACTGCAGGACCGGATCTTGAGAGTATCATCGCAGGCAAGGGCGCCTGTGCTCATCAATATTCTCAGGAACACCATACGTCAGTAGTAAATATTGATATTGGAGGTGGAACTTCAAACTTCGCAGTTTTTCGCGAAGGGGACGTAATAGACACTGGATGTCTAGATATTGGTGGACGCTTGATCAAAATTGATCCAACCACCTATAAAATCCAATACATTGCTCCTAAATTACAGGAAATTATTAAACAAGAGAATTTAAGATTGTTCTTAGATGATATTGTCAATAAAGATGAGTTGAATAAACTCATTCAAATTTTGGTTCGTGTATTAGAAAAGGCTGTTGGCTTAGATGTTGATGCTCCATATTATGAATTCTTACAGACCAACCATGGTTTGAGGCTAGATTATGGAATTAATTGTGTTTCATTTTCTGGCGGAGTAGCAGATGCTATTTCTGAAGAACCTGTCGCGAATGATTTCGCTTACGGGGACATCGGTATCATACTTGGACGTGCCATTCGTCAATCGAAGATTTTTGAACAAAAGAAAGTTATTGAATCGGCCGAAACCATTCGGGCAACGGTTGTAGGGGCTGGAAGTCATACAACAGAAGTCAGTGGAAGTACCATTACTTATATTTCCAAAACATTACCGATTCGAAATATTCCTGTTTTGAAATTAGCCAAGGACGATGAGCTAGAAAGTTGTGATAAATTAACCAAAATCATTCGCGATAAACTAGAATGGTTTACTTTGGAAAATGAGGTCCAACAGGTTGCTTTAGCACTTAATGGAGAAAAAAGTCCAAGTTTTGTAAGAGTCCAAGAATATGCTACAGCAATCGTCCAGGGAATGGGTGAAACGATTCGAAAAAATATTCCCTTACTTGTGGTCGTGAGAGAAGATATGGCTAAAGTTTTGGGACAATGTTTGTTTGCAATTTTACCGAAAGATTATCCGTTTGTATGTATAGATTCCGTTGATGTTCAAAATGGGGACTATATAGATATTGGTAATCCAGTGATAGAGGGATCGGTTTTACCGGTCGTCGTTAAAACGTTAGTTTTTAATTAAGGAATTATAAAAGGAGGAGACTTTAAATGATTTTAAAGACAAAATTATTTGGAAGAGTCTATGAATTCAAATCAGTAAAAGAAGTCCTAGCTAAAGCCAATGAATACAAGTCGGGTGACCAACTTGCGGGTGTAGCTGCTGAATCTTCTGAAGAACGTGTGGCAGCTAAGGTTGTTTTGTCACAATTAAAACTTTCCGATTTGTTTAACAATCCAGTTGTACCATACGAAGAAGACGAAGTAACACGCATTATTATCGATGATGTAAACCTTCGAACTTATGAAAAGATTAAGAACTGGACAGTTTCTGAACTCCGTGAGTGGATTTTGGATAACAAACACCAAAATGTAGATATTCAATGGCTATCTCGTGGATTGACTTCAGAAATGGTTGCAGCGGTTGCTAAGTTGATGACCAACCTTGACTTGATTGTCGCAGCCAATAAGATCATCATCACAAAACGCGCTAATACAACTATTGGTATGCCGGGAACATTCTCTTCTCGTTTGCAACCAAACCACACGACAGATGATCCTGATGGTATTATGGCTTCTACAATGGAAGGTTTTGCCTATGGATGTGGGGATGCTCTTCTAGGATTGAACCCAGTTGATGATTCTGTTGAAAGTACAAAACGAATTCTTCATAAATTTAATGACTTTATCGAAGAGTATAAGATTCCAACACAACACTGTGTACTCGCTCACGTAACAACTCAAATTGAAGCAATGAACCAAGGCGCTCCAACAGGATTGGTCTTCCAATCTATCGCAGGTTCTGAAAAAGGAAATGAAGCCTTTGGTTTTGATGCGAAAGTGATTCAAGAAGCTAAAGATACAGCTCAAAAAGTTGGTACTTCAGCTGGTCCAAACGTGATGTACTTTGAAACTGGTCAAGGTTCTGAATTGTCTTCAGATGCTCACCATGGTGCTGACCAGGTGACAATGGAAGCACGTTGTTATGGTTTTGCAAAACGCTTTGATCCATTCTTAGTAAATACTGTAGTTGGATTCATCGGACCTGAATATTTGTACGATTCAAAACAAGTTATTCGTGCAGGTTTGGAAGACCACTTCATGGGTAAACTGACTGGTATTTCTATGGGTTGTGATATCTGTTACACTAACCACATGAAAGCCGATCAAAATGATGCTGAAAATCTATTGGTTCTACTTGGTGCAGCAAACGTTAACTACATCATGGCAATTCCTCATGGAGATGATATCATGTTGAACTACCAAACTACTGGTTACCACGAAACTGCAACAATGCGTGATCTCTTGAACAAACGTCCAATCAAAGAATTTGAAGAATGGATGGAAAACATGGGATTGATGAAAGATGGACATCTTACTGAAATTGGTGGAGATGGATCTATCTTTATGAGACAAAATTAGTGAGGAGGTACTGACAGTGAATGAACAAGATTTAAAAGAAATGATTCGTTCTTTGTTAAGTGAATTAGATACGAAGGCTATAACAGAACCTGAAAAAGAGGTGCAAACAGTTAACTCTGATTTGAAGGCTCCTGTGAGTAATCGTGTTCAACCTGATAAAGAAGAAAGCCACATTGAAGATGGAATTATTCCAGATATCACAGAAGTGGATATCCAGGAACAATTTTTAATCCCGAATGCCATTAACGAAGAAGCTTATCGTAAGATTAAAAAATTCACACCAGCTCGTTTGGGATTGTGGAGAGCAGGAAACCGTTACAAGACTGAAACAGTTCTTCGTTTCCGTGCTGACCATGCGGCAGCACAGGATGCAGTATTCTCTTATGTATCAGATGATTTTATTAAAGAAATGGGATTCATTCCTGTTCAAACCAAAGCAGCAACTAAAGATGAATACCTAACTCGTCCAGACTATGGTCGTGTATTCCCAGAAGATCAACAAAAAATCATTAAAGAATCTTGCAAAGCAAATCCTAAAGTTCAGATCGTTGTTGGTGATGGATTGAGTTCATCAGCCATTGAAGCAAACGTAAAGGATTTCTTACCAGCTTTAAAACAAGGTTTGAAAATGTTTGGTCTTGAGTATAATGAAGTTCTTTTCATCAAACATGCACGTGTAGCAGCTATGGACCAAATTGCTGAACTTACAGGAGCTGAGGTTATCTGTATGCTAGTAGGTGAACGTCCTGGTTTGGTAACAGCCGAATCTATGAGTGCTTACATGGCTTATAAACCTACAGTTGGTATGCCGGAATCTCGTCGTACAGTAGTATCAAATATCCATAAAGGTGGAACTCCAGCGGTTGAAGCTGGTGCCTACGTGGCTGAAATTATTAAGAAGATTCTTGATAATAAGAAGTCAGGTGTAGAATTAAAATAGAAATGGGGTTTAGATTTTGAAAAATGATAGACTTGGCGCTAACGTATTAAGTGCATTATTGATTTCTAATGTAGATGCAGGGTTAGCAGCATCATTGGAATTGAAACCACATCACAGAAGTTTGGGAATTATTACCTCTGACTGCGATGATGTAACCTATGTTGCTTTGGATGAAGCAACTAAGGCAGCGGATGTTGAAGTTGTTTATGCTCGCAGTATGTATGCTGGAGCTGGAAATGCTTCAACTAAACTAGCTGGTGAAGTTATTGGTATCCTGGCGGGACCAAACCCAGAAGAAGTTCGTAGTGGCTTGGATGTTGTGGTCTATGAAATTGAAAATGGAGCTAGCTTCTATAGCGCAAATGATGATGATAGTATCCCATATTTTGCTCATTGTATTTCAAGAGCGGGTACTTATTTGTCAGAAGGTGCTAATGCACAAGAGGGCACAGCAATTGCTTACTTGATTGCCCCTCCTGCTGAAGCTATGGTAGGTTTGGATGCTGCTTTGAAAGCTGCTGATGTGACGGTTGGTGCATTCTATGGTCCACCAAGTGAAACAAACTTTGCAGGTGGTTTATTGACAGGATCTCAATCTGCTTGTCGTGCTGCGTGTGATGCATTTGCACGAACTGTTATAAGTATTGCAGACAATCCACAGAATTATTAAGATGAGGTATGCTCATGGTAGAAAAGGCACTTGGATTAATTGAAGTGCGAGGTTTTCTTGGAGCAATTGTTGTAGCAGATGCTGCTTTGAAAGCTGCAAATGTCTCACTATTAAATGTAGAAACTGTTAAGTCAGGTTTGAACACAGTTCAGTTAGTAGGCGACGTTAGTGCAGTAAGATCAGCTGTAGAGGCTGCAGTTGAGATTGCACAGGATCAACCTTACTATCTTCATAGTCATGTGATTGCACGACTAGACTCACAAACAGATTCAATCCTCATTCCAATTCGTAAGGAAGAGAGTAAAGAAGTGTCAAAAGTTGAAACTACCTCATTTGTTGAAGAAAGTGAATCAAATGATCTTGATTCATTAGAACTAACTGAGGTAAGTCCAGAACCTTTAGTATCAGAAGTTGAAGAAACTAGCCTTGAAGAAATTGTTTCCGATATTGTTTCCGATATTGTGGTTGAAGAGGAAGATTCAACAGAAGGACAGCCGAAATATTCTGAGGAAGAATTAAAAAAATTCAAAGTTGTTGAATTAAGAAGTATTGCTTATCGGGAAGATAAAGTCGATCTATCTAAGAAAGAAATTAAATTTGCGAACAAACAACTACTTATTCAAGCTTTACTGAAATTGAAATCATAGGAGAAAGTTGAATGTATATTGAAGATAAAGATCTTTTATCTATTCAGGAAGTTCGCCATTTGATTCAACGAGCTAAAGTTGCTCAACAAAAACTAGCATTGATGAGTCAAGAACAAATCGATACCATTGTAAAAGTTGTAGCTAAAGCTTGTTATGATCAAAGAGAACGTTTAGCCAAAATGGCCGCAGAAGAAACTGGATTTGGTAAGTGGCAAGATAAAGTTCTTAAAAATGCCCTTGCTTCAAAAGGTATCCTTGAAGAAATCAAGGATATGCGCACAGTTGGTATTTTGCGTGAAGATAAAGAAAATAAAGTTTTTGAAGTAGGTGTTCCAGTTGGTGTCGTTGCTGGGTTAATTCCTTCAACCAATCCAACTTCAACAGTTATGTACAAAGCACTTATCGCATTAAAAGGTGGAAACAGTATTGTCTTCTCTCCACACCCACATGCTGCAAAATGTATCAATGAAACAGTTGATATTATTAAAAAGGCAGCAGCTTCAGCAGGGTGCCCAGAAGGTGCTGTCAGTGTGATTCAACGTGTTTCTATTGAAGCAACTAATGAGTTGATGAAACATAAGGATACAAATCTGATTTTAGCAACTGGTGGCAATGCGATGGTAAAGGCTGCCTATTCTTCAGGAACACCTGCAATTGGTGTAGGACCTGGTAATGGACCAGCATTTATTGAAAAAACTGCAGATGTACCTAAAGCCGTTCGTCAAATTCTTGATTCGAAAACATTCGATAATGGTGTGATCTGTGCTTCAGAACAATCGATCATTGTTGAAGAAGAAATGAAAGAAAAAGTTGTCGAAGAGTTCAAACGTCAAGGTGCTTACTTCGTTCCAAAAGAAGATGCGAAGAAATTAGGATCCTTCATCATTTTACCAAGTGGGGCAATGAATCCAAAAATGGTGGGTAAGACTCCTCAAGTTATTGCAAAACTCGCAGGAATCTCTGTTCCTGATGATGCACGTGTCTTGATTGCTGATGGAGAAGGGGTTGGTAAACAATATCCATACTCAATGGAAAAACTTGCTCCAGTTCTTGGTTTCTATACTGTTAAAACATGGGAAGAAGCGTGTGAATTAAGTATTCGTATTCTCCACCATGAAGGTGCAGGTCATACCTTAGCAATCCATACACAAAATGAAAACATTGTTCGTGAATTTGCTTTAAGAAAACCTGTTTCAAGACTTTGGTCAACACTCCTGCAGCGCTAGGAGGAGTTGGTGCAACAACAGGCTTGTTCCCAGCCTTTACTTTAGGTTGTGGAGCTGTGGGTGGAAGTGCTACTTCTGATAATGTCAGCCCATTGAATCTAATTAATATTCGCCGTGTTGCATATGGTACATCAGAATTAGCGGATTTGAGAAAATCTGAAAATCAAGAGATTCTTGACTGTCCAGTTGAAAAGCAAGTTGATGAGGAACAATTGGTCGATCTACTTGTTCAACGTGTGTTATCAAAATTAACTAAATAATTTACATATTTCATAATTGGAGGAAATTAAAATGGCAAACGCAAATGCATTGGGAATGGTTGAAACAAAAGGTTTAGTAGGTGCTATCGAAGCAGCAGATGCTATGGTAAAAGCAGCCAACGTTACATTGATTGGTAAACAACAAGTCGGAGCTGGTTTGGTAACTGTAATGGTTCGTGGTGACGTCGGCGCTGTTAAAGCTGCAACAGATGCAGGTGCAGCAGCAGCCGAAAATGTAGGTGAATTGATTTCAGTACATGTCATCCCACGTCCACATTCAGAAGTAGAAGTAATTTTACCACATCCATCAGCTGAATAATTAAGTTTAAGTCAATAATAGGAGGAAAAGAATATGTCAAACGCAAATGCATTAGGAATGGTTGAAACAAAAGGTTTGGTAGGTGCTATCGAAGCAGCAGATGCTATGGTAAAAGCAGCCAACGTTACATTGATTGGTAAACAACAAGTCGGAGCTGGTTTGGTAACTGTAATGGTTCGTGGTGACGTAGGTGCTGTTAAAGCTGCAACAGATGCAGGTGCAGCAGCAGCTGAAAATGTAGGTGAATTGATTTCAGTACATGTCATCCCACGTCCACATTCAGAAGTAGAAGTAATCCTACCTCATAAAGAGTAGATTTTCAAAATTTCTCATGCAGGTAATCAGCAATTAATGTTTTGATAGGAATAAGCATTTTGATGTAAAGAATATTCATTCATGTTAATAGCTGAGCGAGGTTGGGAAGTTATATCTCAACCTCGTTGTATCCCTGTGTTTAATTTGTGGTAGAAGGATGTGAATGCATGACAGTTTATACTGAATCACGAATTAGGAAGCTCATCAAAAATGGTCAGGTCAGTGAGCAAAATGTTCTAAAACTTTCCAGTGAGGACAAATTGACGCCCGCTGCAAGAGGTTTCTTGCATGATCGCCATATTCAAGTAGCTTATTCTGATTCGCCAAATAAAACTCAAACAGAGATTAGTAAACCATTTCATATGACTGTTTCGTCTCTAGAAGAGTCTGCTGTGTATCCACTACTTTTCAAGCTAACGAAACTATATACGTATTTTCTAAGATGCCAAAAAGAACTCCATCTTGCTTATTTAGATGAAAAAGTTGATCAATTGGGAAATCTACTGCAAATAGTAGAAAAGATTGTCGGCTGTTATATTGAAGAGGATATCTCGTTTTATAACCCAAATTTTGGGACAAATGAAGATTTACAGTCCATTCGAGTCATTAAACAGTTGGATCAAGGAAGTGTGAGAGTTGATTTCAAATGTGAGAATTGGAAACTTTCTTGCTATGAGTTATATCTTGAAATTGTAAATATCCGAAAGGAATTGACCTTAGTATCGTCTAACAATCAGGATGTTTATGCAGATAAACTAATTACATTATTGAAATCAATTGAAGTTTTAGTGTGGCTTATTTTAGAATAGAATGTGGAGAATAACAATGTCATTTGAAAATTTAATTGATAAAGTTATTGATAGGATTCAAAATGAACTAGACAACTCCTTTGAAGTGGAAGCTAGTGGTCGACATGTGCACTTAAGTCGCAAAGAATTGGATGCGTTGTTCGGAACTGGTTATGAATTGACAAAGGCGAAAGATTTATCTCAACCTGGTCAGTATGCTTCAAAAGAACGTTTGACTGTAGTGGGTCCAAAAGGAGCTTTTCATAATGTTGTTATTTTGGGACCTGTTAGAAAAGAATCTCAAGTAGAAATATCACTTACAGACTGTTTACAATTAGGAGTAAAAGCTCCTATTCGTGAAAGCGGTGATATTGAAGGCACTCCAGGTATTGTATTGGTGAATGGAGATAAATCAGTTTCCTTGGATAAAGGGTTGATTGTAGCAAAACGCCATGTTCATATGACACCTGAAGATGCTGAAAAAATAGGTGTGAAAAATCATGATATTGTAAAAGTGAAAGTTGAAGGGGCAAGACCTTTAATCTTTGACGATGTTGTGATTCGGGTTAGCCCAAAATTTGCAACCTATATGCATATTGATTACGATGAAGCCAATGCTTGTGGTTTTAGCAAAGGAATCCGTGGTCGTATTATTAAAGACTAGTATTGCTTGTTGGAGGTAGGTCAAAAAATGGAAAATCTAGATAAAATTGTAGATTTGATTACAGACCGTTTAATGGATAAATTACAGGTTGAATCAGACAAGTCTTCTGTATTTGTGATCGGAGCGTTTGATACCCCGGATATCTTGGATAGAGAAGGCTATCAAGTTGTAAAAAATTCAAGTAGTGCTGACATCATTCTAGTAGAATCAATTGGTTTTGACGCGATACTTCGGATAGCTTCTTTGTGTCCGCTTACAGCAGATGAGGCAGTAGTGATTAAGAGTCTCTTAAAAGGAAAGAAAGTTTTGGTTCTAAATGAATCATTTGATTTCCATCAATATAAACAGACCTCTAAAGCACTATTGTTCCAAGATCTTCAAGAACAGTATGAAAAACTGATCAGATATGGTGTTCAGTTCTACAAAAAAGAAGAATTGATAGCAATCCTTGAAGAAAGTACTAGTGGAGAAAACAATAAGCCTGCCCATGATGTGCCAAAAAACAGCTCAACACCTAAAACTGTTGAGAAGGTTGGCTTGCTAACTGAAAAAAAATTAATTGAAATGAATCTATCTGATAATGATAGCATTCGTCTTAAAAAAGGAATGATTGTGACAGCGCTTGCGAAAGATTATTTAAAACGTCACAATATTAATATTGAAGAATAAGGAGCAACGAGATGTTTGTTGGGAAAGTGAAAGGGAGTCTGTGGGCTACAAGGAAAGATGAAAAACTTAATGGATTAAAGTTTTTAGTGGTCGAGCGACAACTGAATGACCATCAAACAGATCCTGCTTTAGTGATTGCTGCAGACTGTATTGGTGCTGGTGAAGGTGATCAAGTATTGGTTACTACTGGAAGTTCAGCTCGAGTAAGTTTGAATAGACATGATGTTCCAGTAGATATGGTCATTGTTGGAATCATTGATAAAGTTGAATATCAACTGGATGATTATTGAAAGTAGGGTAGAATTTATGAGTATAAATGAAATTATCATTTACATTATGGTTCTCTTTATGCTTGTTGGTGCAATTGATAAATGTATCGGCGGGAAATTGGGCCTTAGTGAAAAGTTTGAAGAGGGAATTATGGCTATGGGAGCGCTAGCGCTTTCTATGGCAGGGATTATGGTTGTAGCTCCATTGTTAGCTGATTTATTAAAACCTATTATTGTTCCTCTTTATGGTTTGGTTGGTGCGGATCCTTCGATTTTTGCAACTACATTTATCGCGAATGATATGGGTGGAGCACCTTTAGCCTTAAGCTTAGCACAAGATAAAGCTGTTGGTGATTTTGCTGCCTACGTTTTAGGTTCTATGATGGGACCAACGATCGTATTCACGATTCCTGTTGCCTTAGGAATTATCGAAAAATCAGATCGTCCTTACTTGGCTCGTGGTATTTTGTACGGTTTGGTAACCGTGCCTGTTGGATGTTTAGTTGGTGGATTACTTGTTCCAGGTTTGTCTTTTGGTACTTTATTAATCAACTTGATCCCTATTGTCATCGTTTCTGCCCTTATTTTCCTAGGTTTGCTTCTTATTCCAAATGGAATGATTAAAGGATTTGAGATCTTTGGTCAAATCATTGTTGTGATCGCAACCTTAGGTTTGGCATTTGGTGCAGCACAACTCTTGACTGGTAATAAATGGTTGCTTGACCTTTATCCAAAAGGTGCAGAAACCCTTCAAGAAGCATTTGTCGTTGTTGGTTCAATCGCTGTAACCTTGGCTGGTGCTTTTGGTTTAGTGGCAGTCTTTACCAAAGTAGCTAATAAACCTCTTTCTGCAATCGGTAAATCATTGGGAATGAACGAAGTTGGAGCTGCTGGTTTGGTTGCTTCTTTGGCAAACAACATTGCCATGTTCCAAATGTTAAAAGATATGGATAAACGTGGTAAGATCTTGAATATCGCCTTTGCTGTATCTGCTTCATTCGTGATTGGTGACCACTTAGGATTTACTGCTGGACAATCTCCTAAAATGATTGTTCCAATGATGATTGGTAAGTTTGTTGGTGGGGTTACTGCCGTATTACTTGCCTACTTCTTGACTAAGAAAGAAGCCTAATCGGAGGTATTGGTAAATGGATTATAATCGTACAGATATTGAATCTTTGGTTCGCAAAATTCTTCTAGAAGAATTGGCAGGTAAAGGTTCTGCTAAACGTGTTAGTAAAGCTGGTGTAGCTTCTATTTCACTACCAAGCTTAGATGTTCGTCCTGAAGATCGTTTGGACACAGGAAATCCTGAACATCAAGTCTATACACGTGATCTTTTGACTCTTGAAGAAAGTCCTCGACTTGGCTTAGGCTTGATGACAATGGATAAGACAACATTCCCTTGGCATTTAGACTATGATGAAGTTGATTACGTGATCGAAGGTCGTTTGGATGTTATCTCTGGTGATGAAGTGATGAGTGCCGGTCCAGGTGAAATCATCTTTATTCCAAAGGGAAGCGATATTCAATTCTCTGTTAAGGATAAAGCGCGCTTTATTTATGTGACATATCCAGCAGATTGGCAAGGATAAAGAACTTTCATATCGAATAATTTATAAGGAGCACGATACGTGCTCTTTTTGATTGCGTTTTCAATTTTTTATTGACAAATGCTATAATTTATATTAGAATAAAGACATCTTTAGTGTTTAAGAATGAAGAGAGCACAACGAGGTGCTTAGTAATTTAATAAAGCAACGGAGCTACAAAAAATAGTGTATTTTTTGTAGCTCTATTTTTTTCAAGAGATAGGGGTTTTTAGGATGAAGCAGTTTATGTTAGCTGGTGTATCTAGTGGTGTTGGAAAAACTACCGTAACACTGGCTGTATTAAGGGCTTTAACAGATATGGGCTACAATGTTCAGCCATATAAAATAGGTCCTGACTATATTGATACTTCTTACCATAGTCGTATTACGAAGAACTCATCTCGGAATCTAGATAATTTTTTAATTCCTGATACGAATTATCTGAAGTGGTCTTATTATCGTTGGCATCAAAATTCTGATGTAGCAGTGGTAGAAGGGGTGATGGGTCTCTATGATGGATTAGGAACGGATAAAGATTGTGCCTCTTCTGCATCAGTTGCCAAACAGCTGAATCTACCTGTTGTTTTAATTATTGATGGGAAATCAACCTCAACCTCAGCAGCAGCAATTGTGCATGGCTTTTCTTCATTTGATCCAGCGGTAAATATTGTTGGTGTCATTGTCAATCGTGTAGCTTCGGAAACCCATTATCAGCTGATTAAGGGGGCAATTGAGCGCTACACGGATATAGAAGTCCTGGGTTATTTTCCAAAAATGTTCAGGTTGAACTTCCTTCTAGACATTTGGGATTGATTCCTGATGTAGAAATGGATGATCTCGAAGAAAAATTTGCTATTCTTGGAGAGCAGGCTAAAAAAACAATTCAGTTCGATCGCCTCTTGGAGAAGGTTGAGAGAGAGTCTATTGAACTTTCTTCTCCATTCAAACTTAAGAATTCTATCCCATTAACCATTGCTTATGCACTTGATGATGCCTTTCATTTTTATTATGAAGACAATCTGGATTTATTGAGAAGTTTTGATGTTACCTTGCTTCCATTTAGTCCCTTAAAAGATGAACGCTTACCGCAAGCTGATGCCTATTATTTTGGTGGGGGTTATCCGGAGTTGTTTGCAAAAGAATTGTCCGACAATTGCTCCTTTAGAGAATCAGTCCTAGAAGCTCATCAAAAAGGAATTCCCATCTATGCTGAATGTGGAGGCTTGATGTATCTTGGGAAAAATCTAGAGATCGAAGATCATTCCTATGAAATGGTTGGGATATTTGATGGCACTAGTGTGATGACAAGTGGCCTAAAACGGTTTGGTTACTGCTTTGCAACTACCAATGAAGCATCCTTATTTGGTCCGTCTGGTACGGAAGTTCGAGGTCATGAGTTCCATCATTCTATCTTCAATACTTCTGAAAAAACAGTTCTAGACCTCAGAAAAGAAAGAGACGGACAAGTGGTTTCCAATTGGACAGGGGGCTACCAGAAAGGGAAAACTTTTGCAAGTTACCTCCATGTTCATTTTTATCAAAAGGAACAACTCCTTATGAATTGGATTGATTATATCTTGGAGTCTAAGAAATGATAGTTGTTGCAATTTTTATCGCTCTCCTTCTGGATTGGCTAATTGGAGATCCTTATTCTTGGCCCCACCCGGTCAAGCTGATCGGAAATTTTATTTATGCTTGTTTGAAACTAGAGAACCTGAAATCAACATTTCCTATTCTGTTTGGAATACTTCTGTGGTTCTCCACTGTAACCTTAACAGTTTCCCTTACTTACGGTATTTTGTGGGGCGCTAATCAGTTTCACCCTATTCTCTATTGGGTGGTTTGGATTTATCTAGCTTACACTTGTTTGGCGACTCGTTCTCTTGCCTTTGAAGCCCTTAAGGTCTACAAAGCTGTTCAGTCTGGCTCCATTGAACAGGCTAGATATCAGGTTGGCATGATTGTTGGGAGAGAAACGAATCATCTTTCCATTCCAGAAATTTGTAATGCGACCATCGAAACGGTAGCAGAAAATGCTAGTGATGGCGTAATCGGTCCCTTATTATGTCTATTTCTTGGTGGGCCAGTCTTAGCAATGGGCTACAAGGCTATTAATACGCTAGATTCAATGGTAGGTTATAAAACAGCCAAATATCGCAAGATTGGATTTGTTTCAGCTAAAATGGATGACTTGGTTAATCTCATCCCTGCTCGTTTCACCTGGTTCTTTATGTTGGCCAGTGCTAGAATTTTGCAATTGGATTTCAGAAATGCCATAAAAATTGGCTGGAGAGATCGTTACCAACATGCGAGCCCAAATAGTGCTTTCCCTGAATCTGTTGTTGCAGGTGCCTTAGGGATTCAATTAGGGGGAGCTCATGTCTATCATGGCGAGTTGATTTCCAAACCAACCATTGGAGACCCGATTAGAAATGTAGAAGCAGATGATATTTTAACCTCCATTTCTATGCTTTATATGACGACGACGGTCTCAACTTTCGTTTTGTCAATGATTTATTTTGTTCTTGTCATCTATTAGAAAAGGTGTATGTATGTCCTATATTAAAAATCCTTCCTCAATTGAGGAAAAAAGTTTTCAAATCATTCAATCAGTCATCGACCAGGATCATCCTGGCTATGAATTCCATGAAGACATGGAAGAGGCTATTATTAAACGTGCCATTCATACCACAGGTGATTTTGACTATCTCTATACTATGAAATTTATCAATCATGTCAATGAACGAATCGTTGACGTGATTCAGAATAAAGGGACCATCATTGTTGATTCCAGCATTTCTTTAAATGGGATCAATAAACGCGTGTTGGACCAAATGGGCGTTTCCTACCGTTGCCTCATTAATGATGAAGATGTCATCCAACTTGCCAAAGAAAAAAACATTACTCGAGCAATGGCTGCTGTTGAAAAAGCAACAGAGATCGAAGGACCTAAGGTATTTGCTTTTGGTGGAGCTCCGACTGCTTTGTTCCATCTCCTCGATTTGATCAAAGAGAAAAAAGTTGAGGTAGATGCGATTATCGGTGTACCTGTTGGATTTATTAATGTCATAGAGTCTAAGGAAGCTTTATTAGAGACCGACTTGCCTGTCATGGTCAATGAGGGACGTAAAGGGGGAAGCACCCTTGTCGTGGCCATTATTAATGCGATTATCTATCAAATGCAAACGATCGTAACAGAAGACTATGTTCGTTATTCAACTGCTTTAAATGATAAAAAAGGATAAGGTTTTTATGAGTTATATAAAAGTATCAAATCAGATTGAAGAAGCCAGCTTTAAAAAGATTCAAGAAATTATTGATCAAGAACATCCAGATATTGTTTTTGATAATCCATTTCATGAAGCGGTTTGGAAGCGAGTTGTTTTTGCAAGTGCGGATTTCGATTACCTCTACAACATCAAATTTTCAAATGATGCCATCGACCATATTTTGGATGTGATCAAAAATAAGGGGACCATTTTTACAGATACGACCATGGTTCTAGGTGGATTTAATAAAAGAATCTTAGATGAACTAGGGGTGGCCTACAGATGTTTGGTCAATGAACCAGCGATTTTTGAAGAAGCTAAGGCAAAAGGGATCACTCGTTCCATGGCAGCGGTAGAACATGCAGCCAATGAGTTGGGGCCTAAATTGTTTGTATTCGGAAACGCTCCAACTTCTATCTTTAAAGTCTTGGATATGGTAGAAGAAGGAACATTAGTCCCGGATGCCGTTATTGGTGTTCCAGTTGGCTTTGTCGGTGCAGCTGAATCAAAACAAAAACTACATGAGAGCTCAATTCCTTCTATTGTCGCATTGGGAAGTAAGGGAGGAAGTACGATTGCAGCAGCAGTAGTCAATGCTATTCTGTACCAGTACAAACAGGAAATGGATGATTACCAACGCTTCGTAGTCCCAAATAATTGAGTAGTGAAGGAAATAGAATTCTATGGATGATTACGCATATGTCAACGGAAAAAAACTAAGAAAAGGGTTCACTACAGGAACTTGTGCGACAGCTGCGACAGCCGCCGCGATTAGTATGATTCTCAATCAAGATATCGAAGAAAAAGTTACAGTTTCTACGGCGAATGGTGTCGAAGTAACAATGGATATCAAAGATCCTTCTTTTGGTGAACTGACTGCTAGTGCCGCTGTCGAAAAGGATGGTGGTGATGATGCAGATGCGACGCACGGACTCCTCATTTATTCGACAGTGACTCTCTTGCCGGATTCAAACGACATCGAGATCGATGGTGGAGAAGGTGTTGGTCGCGTCACGCAAAAAGGACTCAAATGTGATGTTGGAATGGCAGCGATTAACCCAACTCCTCGGGCGATGATTGAAAAACAGCCCGACAATTACTTGGTCCAAACTGCGGAGCAAAAATTATTATTTCGGTTCCGGGTGGAGAAGAAACAGCCAAGTTGACCTATAATTCACGCTTAGGAATTGTAGGAGGGATTTCCATTTTGGGGACGACAGGAATTGTCAATCCTATGTCAGAAGAGAGTTGGAAGGCGTCCATTACGATTGAATTAACCATGTTGTACAATCAAGGCTATCGATCGGTTGTGTTAGCTCCCGGAAATTACGGCGAAGACTTTGCGACCAATGTGCTGGGGATTCCACCTCATCGAATTGTGAACATGAGTAACTTTGTTGGTCATGTCCTTAAAGAAGTTCAACGGATCGGCTTTACTCGGGTTCTAATGGTTGGCCATATGGGTAAATTTGTCAAGGTGGCTGGTGGAATTTTCTCAACTCATAGTAAAGACTCAGATGCGCGAATGGAAATCATTATGGCCAATCTCGCCTTGTTGGGTGCTCCAGTTGAACTTCTTGAGAAAGTGGATCAGTGCATTACAACAGATGCTGCTGGAACTTTCATTGAGGAGTACCACTACGAAGAAGTTTATCAAGTGCTTGTAGACAAGATGAAATTCCGTTCGGAGCGGTTGCTACGAAATCGGAAGCCGGAAGTCAGCATTGATGTAGTAACCTTTGGGACAGAAGCTGGCTATCTAGCTTCAACCCAAACATTAGAAGAAATAGCGGAGGAATGGACGTGATCTATGTAATTGGAATAGGGCCAGGAGCCCCTTCCTATGGACTTTTAGGAAGTGAAGAGATATATGAGAAGGCAGACTATATTCTTGGAAGCGAGCGACATTTAGAAATCCTTCCAGCTGCCTATCAAGAAAAAGGAGTTGTACCTCCAAAGAAACTGGCTGAGTTGGCTCAACTAATAGAGTCTTATCCAGAAGATTCAACCATTCTTTATCTAGCATCGGGCGATCCCCTGATCTATGGTTTGGGAAAATGGTTGTCTGAGAAATTTAAAGGGCACGTGGTGATCCAACCAGGTATTTCTTCCTTCCAGTACCTCGCGAGCAAAGTCTCTCTCCCTATGAATGATGCCTACCTAACCAGTAGCCATGCAAAAATTCCTGATTTTGATTTCTTGCTCTCTCTACCCAAGGTATTTATGGTGACGGATAAGAAAATTGGTCCCTATGAAATAGCCCAAGAAGTGATGAAACGGGGATTGAAAAAAGTCTTAGTCATTGGTGAAAATCTTAGCTATGAAGATGAAAAATTGAAATTTTAGCAGAAGATCAAGTGATCGATCGTCAATATGAAATGAATGTGGTGGTGATACTAAATGAAGGATTCGGCATTTATTAGAGCAAAGGTTCCCATGACCAAAGAAGAAGTCAGAGCAATCAGTATTGATAAATTAGACTTACATAAGGCTAAGAGAATGTTGGATATTGGCTCTGGTACGGGAAGTGTAACGATTCAAGCAGCTGTTTCCTTTCCAAATTTAGAAGTAGTCGCCATTGAACAAAATGAAGACGCTGTCGCCTTGACACAGGAGAATATTGAATACTTTGGGTGTCAGAATATTACTCTGATAAAAGGCAAGGCTCCTGTTGAGCTTGAAGGCCAATTTGATGCTATTTTTGTCGGTGGAACCGGTGGCAATATGGCAGAAATCTTTAAGTGGTGTGAACATCTCTTGGTTCCAGGAGGCCGCTTTGTTTTAAACTTTATCCTCTTGGAAAATGCCATGGAAGCGATTCAACTTGCTGAAGAGCTGGAATGGCAAGACTTAGATGTCGTATCCATCCAAGCGAGCAGATGGTCTGCCTTAGGAAAAGGGCATTATTTCAAACAGCAAAACCCAACGATTATTGTTTCAGCGGTAAAACCAGAAAGGAAATAAAGGTATGTCGATTGTACATTTTGTAGGTGCAGGACCGGGTGATGTGGAACTCATTACCCTAAAAGGTTATCGAAAATTATCCCAAGCGGACGTGGTCATTTATGCGGGTTCACTCGTGAATCCTGATCTTCTTCAATATTGTAAGGAAGGTGCTGAGATTCATGATAGCGCGTCTATGCATTTGATGGAAATTATCGATGTCATGGAAGAAGCGGTGAAGGCTGGAAAAGATGTTGTTCGCTTACAAACAGGCGATTTCTCTATCTATGGTTCCATTCGTGAGCAAACAGAAGAGATGAAGAAGAGAGGAATTGAATTTGACTGTATTCCTGGAGTGAGCTCTTTCCTAGGGGCTGCCTCAAGTATCGGAACAGAATATACAGTCCCTGAAGTCTCTCAGAGTGTGATTATCACTCGTATGGCTGGACGGACCCCTGTTCCTGACCGGGAATCACTCCGAAGTTATGCTCAACACAGAACCTCTATGGCCATTTTCTTATCTGTACAGGGGATTGAAAAAGTGGTGGCTGAATTGGTCGAGGGTGGCTATCCAAAAGAAACTCCTGTCGCTGTGATTTATAAGGCAACTTGGCCAGATGAACGCAAGGTCTTTGGGACATTGGAGACCATTGCTGAGAAGGTCAAAGAAGCTAAAATTAGAAAAACTGCCTTGATTTTAGTAGGAGATTTCTTGGGTGAAGAGTTTTACTACTCTAAGCTCTATCACAAAGATTTTCACCATGAATTCCGTAAAGGATTGAGTTCGCATGCTAAATGATTCCCCTCGTTACGCCATTGTGGCGGTTACCAACAATGCAAAAAATCTAGGACTAGAGCTCAAGGAAAAACTTGGGATTGATTGTCCGGTCTATACCACTGTGAAAATCGCTGACTCTCGAACGGTACCGATTGAAGGTCGTGTCATTGAAGGACTTCGGACGGTATTCCAAGAGGTCGATGTCTTAATTTGTATCATGGCGATTGGAGCGGTTGTCAGAGGCATTGCTCCCGTTATTAAAGACAAAACAACAGATCCTGCTGTAATCGTGATGGATGAAAAAGCCAATCATGTGATTAGTTTATTGAGTGGTCACTTAGGTGGGGCCAATCAGGTTACACTTAAAATTGCTGAATTATTAGATTCAAATCCAGTGATCACGACTGCAACAGATACACAAAATGTTGTAGCCTTGGATAATATTGCGAAAGAAGTAAATGGGTGGCGGGAAGAATTGCGCCACTTAGTGAAAGTATTTAATTCTTATCTAGCAAATAAGGACTGTGTCTATTTTTATCAAGAAAAGCCTTGGGTATCTGACCTGAGAGGGCTAACAGTAATTGAAGAAAATCAGATTGAGGAAGTCCTTGCTAATAAGAGTCCATTTATTTGGTTGACCTCTCAAGCAGTTGAGGTTGACGAAGAAGTGGTAGCCCTGATTCATCCAAAACCCTATGTTTTAGGAGTTGGAGCAAAGAAGGATCTTCCGCCTTCAACCTTTATGGAATCTTTTCGTGCATTTTGTGAGCAAGAGGGAATCTCTGGTTCAGAAATTGCAAAAATTGCTAGTATTGATGTCAAAAAAAATGAACAGGCTATACTAGAATTGGCCCAACACCTTGACTGTCCTTTCCACACCTACACTAAGGAGGAATTGCTAGTGGTGGCGGATAAATATCCGCAATCAGAATTTGTCAAGAAGACTGTTGGGGTTGGAAGTGTGGCGCTTGCTAGCGCTGATCTTGCAAGTAAAGGAAATGTGCTGACCAAACGGTTTGCACAAAACGGTGCGACATTTGCACTTGGAAAAATAGTTAATCATTATTAAGGAGAAATACATATGTTATACGTTATTGGACTTGGCCCAGGTAAAGAAGAATTGATGTCTCAAGAGGCATTGGAAGCGATCAAGGATTGTGAAATTATTGTAGGGTATTCTACCTACATGCGCTTGATTAAAGATTTAGTAAAAGACAAAGAAATGGTTGCGACTGGGATGCGTCATGAAATTGAACGCTGTCAAAAAGCCATTGATCTAGCTCACGAAACTGGAAAAAATGTTGGAGTTGTTTCTAGTGGAGATGCCGGTGTATATGGAATGGCTGGTTTGATCCTTGAGTTATTAGAAGAGAACGATACTCTTGAAGTGAAAGTGGTTCCAGGGATTACAGCAAGCCTAGGAGCAGCTGCAGTTATGGGAGCACCTCTCATGAATGACTTCTGTCATATTTCACTTAGTGACTTGATGACTCCATGGGAAATGATTGAAAAACGTCTTCATGCAGCGGCACAAGGTGATTTTGTCGTATGTCTCTACAACCCAAGAAGTAAAGGTCGTCCAGAGCACTTAGCAAGAGCGCTTGAAATTATGTCTCAATACAAATCGAAAGACACGATTGTCGGAATTGGGAAGGATATCGGACGTAAGGAAGAAGAAATTATTCTTACTACGATTGAAGACTTGGATGAAACTCTTGTAGACATGACTACGATTGTCATTGTTGGAAACAAAGAGACTTATGTGAAAATGGACGCATGATTACACCTCGAGGATATACACTATGATGAAACTACTTTTTGGTGGAACAGCTGAAAGTACAGAGATTCTTGAATTCCTCTCGCAACAGAATATTCCGGTGACTACCTCTGTTGTATCAGATTATGGCCGCCATTTAGCTTCAAAATTTGGGCAGGACGTGGTCCAAGGGAGAATGACGGCTGACCAAATGGTGGCTTTCATCAAAGAGAATGACGTAGATGAAATTATTGATGCTTCCCATCCCTTTGCGGATATTGTCTCTCAAGAAGCGATGAAAGCAGCCAATCAGGCGGGAATTCCCTATGTGCGCTTCGAAAGACAAGCTACCCTCGACTTATCTGGTGCTACCGTTGTCCATTCGACAGAAGAAGCCATTGAATACATCAAAGAGAAACAGTATAAAACAGTCTACTTAGGAACTGGAAGCAAAACCTTGCCATTATTTGTCCATGGTTTACCAGAGTCCCGTATTGTGGTTCGTGTTCTTCCGACTTCAGAAGTTCTAAAAGGTTGTGAAGAGTTGGGACTTGTTCCGGATCAAATTGATGCGATTAAGGCTCCTTTCTCTAAAGAGTGCAACAAGCAATTGCTGGCGCGCTCGAAAGCGGAAGTATTTGTTTCCAAAGAAAGTGGAAGTATTGGTGGGATTCGGGAAAAAATCGAAGGCTGTCAAGAACTCGGAATGGATTGTGTGATTATTTCACGACCAATTGTAAACTATCCTAAAGTAGTATCAACTATTGAGGAATTGGCAACCCATTTAAAGAAAGAGGTGAATGGATGAGCGGCTTTGTTAGTTTAGTAGGTGCGGGTCCAGGGGATGAAGAATTAATCTCTATTAAAGGAGCACGGAGACTAGAAGAGGCAGATGTTCTCATCTATGACCGCCTAGTCAATCCCATGCTTCTGACCTACACAAAAGCCAACTGTGAAAAGATCTATGTTGGTAAGATACCTAATCAACCATGTGTTTCTCAAGAAAAAATTGAAGAAGTTTTGGTTGCAAAAGCCAAAGAAGGGAAAAAAGTTGTCCGCCTAAAAAGTGGTGATCCCTATATCTTTGGCCGAGGGGGAGAGGAAGCTCAAACTCTTATCCAAGAAGGGATTCCCTTTGAAGTAGTACCAGGAATTACCTCTGCTATAGCAGGACTAGCCTATGCAGGAATTCCCATGACCTTTAGAAATATCGCGACTAGCTTTCATGTCTTTACTGGCCATCTACAAGATGCCAGTGAAGCACTGAATTGGGATGCGATTTCCCACTTGAAAGGGACGCTAGTCTTCCTCATGGGAATGAAAAACTTGCAGACCATTTGTGAAGAATTGATGGTTCGTGGTTACGATAAGGAAACTCCAGTTGCGATTATCGAATGGGCGACTCACCCTCAACAACGTTCCATTGATGGAAAATTAAAGACCATTGTTGAACTGGCTGAAAAACACCAGATGAAAGCACCAAGTTTGATTGTGATTGGGGACGTTGTTGCTTTCCGTGAGGAATTGAACTACCATGAAAAATTGCCTTTGTTCGGTCGAAGCCTTTTGGTGCAAGAAACTCCTAATGCTAAGCTTCCGAAATTGTTGAAGGATGCTGGGGCGACAGTGTATGCTTTTCAGTCACCCACTAAATTGCTTGCAAAAGAACTGCAACTTCCTCAACTTTCTAGCATCGACGGTTTAGTAGTGACTGACCCAAGCTCTTGGAACTTCTTTGTTGCCTATTTGCAACAAGAAGACCTAGATATTCGGAGTCTCAGTCATTTGAAAATTGTAGCAAGTGGGCATCATACTATTAAGACCATTAAAGAAGCAGGTATTCGCCTCTATGATCAAATCAATGATTTCGCAGAAGAGAATTTTGTGCAACGAATGAGTGATCAAGATGGAAACTGGATCATTCTAACTTCTGATATTAAGGAAAAAGCAGTAGCAGAAGTTTTAAGCTTCCCAATCCACACCACTCATTCTGTAGCCTTTGAAAGCGAATCTTTCGCTTATCATGCAGAGGATATTCAGCTGATCTGTTTGCCAAACTCTGCTGCAGCCTACCACTTTGTTTTAATGGCAGAGAAAACCCAAGAGAATTGGAAAGAGAAACCGATTGTCATTATGGGAGACAATACCAGATCTGTATTGGAAAAAGCTGGTTATCATCAGTTAATTGAAACAGAAGAAAGAACTTTAAAATCGGTTTGTGAAGCTTGCCAAACTTTTTTTAGAAGGGAAAGTGAAAATGAGTAAAGCGATCATTGTCGTCAGTTTCGGAACCACCTATCCTGAAACACGAAGAAAAACTATTCAAGCCTGTGAAGAGACGATCCAACAGCGGTTTCCAGATTTTCAGGTCCACCGTGCCTTCACTTCGAATGTTGTCATTAAACGTATTAAAGAAAATGAAGGAATCACAGTTCCAACTGTGAACCAATTATTGGAACAATTGAAAAAGGATGGTGTCAAGGAAGTTTATATTCAACCACTCCACATTATCTTGGGAAGTGAGTATGAAAAAGTGGTTCACCAAGCTAACCAGTTTAAAGAAGATTTTGAACTTCTAAAGATCGGAAAACCTCTTCTTTTTAGTGAAGAAGATTATGAAAATGTTGCAAATATCCTTGTAAAAGAATACAATAATAATGGTGTTAATGGAGCAACCATCCTTATGGGACATGGAAGTCAGCATTATGCCTTTACGGCTTATGCTGCTTTGGATCATATGCTGACGGATGAATCTGTCTATATCGGCTGTGTCGAGTCTTACCCTCCGGTAGAGTTACTGGAAAAACGTCTAGAAGCTAAAGGTGTTAAAACAGTTCACCTTGCTCCCTTTATGTTAGTAGCTGGAGATCATGCGACCAATGATTTGTGTTCGGATGAAGAAGGATCATGGAAACACTTCTTTACAGAAAAAGGATACCAAGTGGAGACACACTTGATTGGACTTGGTGAATACCCAAGTATTCAAGAGCTCTATGTTCAACACCTAGAAAAGATAATTCAATAGGAAGGAGGTCAAAAATGGCAACATTTTACGGTATTGGGATTGGTCCAGGAGACAGTGAGCTCGTAACCGTTAAAGCCAAAAATATTCTGGAAACCTTGGATATTTTATACACTCCTGAAGCTAAACGCGGCTCCAAGAGTGTGGCATTGACGATTGCGAGTCCTTATGTCAGTGATCATCTAGAAATTAAACAACGCCACTTTCCAATGGTTCGTTCGTTAGAAAAGAAAGAACCTCAATGGGAACAAATCGCTGCTGAAATTGTAGAAGATGTAAAGGCCGGGAAGAATGTTGGTTTTATCACCTTAGGGGATCCGATGGTCTATAGTACCTATAGTTACCTGTTGAGATTAATTGGGAATAGCATTGAAACCCAAACAATTCCTGGAATTACCTCATTTGGTAGCATGGCATCTGTCTTGGGGCAACCCCTAACCATGGATGAAGAGTCCTTTGCAGTTGTTCCTGCTACAGCAGATGCTGAAAAGATTGACCAAGCACTAGCGATTCATGATACAGTTGTGATTATGAAAGTTGCCAATCATTTGGATGTAATTCTTCCCTTGTTGAAGAAGTACGACCTGATTGAAAAAACATTTTTAGTCAGTCATGCCTCTACTGAAAAGCAAAGAATTTTGTACGGAGTATCCGACTTAACAGTCGATGACAAATTGGATTATTTTACAACCCTACTGGTTAAGAAAAATCCATTAGGATAATGAAAAAGGAGTGAAATTATGAAACAAAGTAAAAAAATGTTAGCAATTGCTCTTTTAGTATTGCTGATCATCTTTAGACCGCAGCCTGTATCTGCCATGCACATTATGGAAGGGTATCTACCTTTAGTATGGTGTATTGTTTGGTTCTTGCTATTTTTACCATTCTTCATTTTCGGTTTGATCAAAATTAAGAAGATTATTTCAAAAGATCCAAATTCAAAAACCATGTTGGCCTTGTCCGGTGCCTTTATCTTTATCTTATCTTCCTTGAAGATCCCTTCAGTAACAGGATCGAGCTCTCACCCAACAGGTGTTGGTTTGGGAACCGCTATGTTTGGGCCATCTGTGATTAGTGTATTAGGAACGATTTGTTTGTTGTTCCAAGCCTTGCTTCTTGCCCACGGTGGATTGACAACCCTTGGAGCTAATGCCTTTTCAATGGCAGTCGTTGGTCCTTTTGTTGGATTTGCGGTTTATAAATTTAGCCGTTCCTTGAAATTGTCTAAGCCAGTATCACTCTTCTTGTGTGCGACCATTGCTGACTTAGCAACATACGCAACCACTTCGCTTCAACTTGGATTGGTCTTCCCAGATCCAACTACTGGATTTGTGGGGTCTACCATTAAGTTCTTTGGAGTCTTTCTGATTACGCAAATTCCAATTGCCATTGTAGAAGGACTACTTACAGTTATCTTCTATAACTTGATTTCTGAAAATGTGACAGAAAGAGAGGGGCTTTTCCTATGAAAAAACACAAGAATCTTTTGTTATTAGCAGCTATTGTTGCGATTATCCTTGGTGCTTTCTTATTTGCGCCTAAGGGAGTTGAATATAGTGGTACAGATGATGCTGCAGAAAATGCTATTTCTACTATCCAGAAAGATTATAAACCATGGTTCTCACCATTGTTTGAACCACCAGGATCAGAAGTTGAAAGTTTGCTTTTTACCCTTCAAGGGAGTATCGGTGCGGGAATTATCTTTTATGTCATCGGTTACCAACGAGGGAAAAAACACCAAGATAAATAAGTCATTGTATTAAGTATTTGTAGGGGAGGAAACTATGTTTGTCATTGATCGCTATGCTTATAACAACCGTTGGACCGCAGTTCCAGTGGTGCATAAATTTATTTTATATGTTTTATTGATGGTCGTCTCATTCTCTGGTTTCCTTCCTTTACAAATCTTGTTAATGGTTGCGATGGTACCTCTAACTTGCTATATTGCCAAAGTTCCAGTTTTAAAATACCTAGGCTGGTTTCGTTACCCCTCTATTTTTATCTTATTGAGTATGGCAACCTTTGTTTTCAGCTATGGAGAAAATAGTCAGCAGTTCTTAATAGCCTTCCCTGTAGGGAACCATGGCTATTTTGGTATTTTCCAAGCTTCGGCAAAACAAGTGCTTCCTATTGTGATGAGAATATACTGTTCTTTAATTTCAACCTATTTTTTTGCATTAACTGTTCCATTTAGTCAAATGATGAAGTTGTTTAAACGTCTTCATTTACCTGATATTCTAATGGAATTAATCGTTCTCATGTATCGTTTTATCTTTTTAGTCTTAATCGAATTTATAACCATTCGCGATACCTTAGATTTAAAATTTTCATTTGTAAATAAGAAAAAGACCTATCTTGCTTGGGGAAGATTAGCCAATACCTTGTTTGTCAAATTATTGGCGGATAATCAGCGGTTAAATGATGTTTTAACCTTGAGATTTGCTCAAGCTAAAGAAATCAATGAAGAGGAATAAAAATATGTTAAAATTAGAGAATATTACGGTTTTATTTGATGATTTGAAAGCTGTGGACCATGTGAATATGGAATTCATGGAGGGAAAGATCACCGGTATTATTGGAACCAATGGTTCCGGAAAATCTACCCTGATGAAGGTCATGACAAAACTTCTCAAGCCCCAAGAAGGCAGTGTGAGTTTGGATAATCAGGTGATTCAAGATAAGAAAAAAGCCTTGTTTGCCTACCGGCAAGAAGTCAATATGGTCTTTCAAAATCCGGAGCAACAATTATTTTATACCATTGCCAAAGATGATATTGCTATGGCGCTAGAGAATTTAGGATATTCTAAAGAGGAGTGCGAGAAACGGGTTCGAGAAGCGATTGAACTGATGGACATCGAGGAGTTGCAGAACCGACCTGTGCAATACTTGAGTTACGGCCAAAAGAAAAAAGTAGCCATTGCGGGAATGTTAGCTCTCAAACCACGTTTTCTATTATTAGATGAGCCAACCGCTGGGCTGGATCCTAAAGGGCGGGACCAAATGGCCATGATTATGAAAAAACTTGTTTCCAATGGAACCAGCATTATTGTTACCAGCCACGACATGGATCTCATGTATGACTGTTGTGACTATGCCTACCTCATCAAAAAAGGCAAGATCATGACCCAAGGGACCAAATATGAAGTGTTCCAGGAAGAAAACTTGTTGTTGGATGCTGGACTTTCTGTTCCATGGATTGTCAAACTCCATCAGGCCATCCAGACGCCCCTAGTTGAAAATGAAGCTATCCTATTTGAGCAGTTGAAAGAAGGATATGTATGGCAAAATCGTTAATGATTCAGGGAACAGCTTCCGATGCAGGTAAAAGTTTAATTGCTGCAGGCTTGTGTCGTATTTTAAAGCAAGATGGCTACACGGTCGTTCCCTTTAAATCTCAAAATATGGCCTTGAACTCCTTTATCACCAAAAAGGATTTGAGATGGGGCGAGCACAGGTGGTACAAGCAGAAGCAGCGGGCATTGATCCAGATGTCCGTATGAATCCGGTCTTACTCAAGCCCACTTCAGACCGCAAATCTCAAGTGGTTTTTATGGGGAAAGTCCTAAAAGATATGGATGCAGTGGATTACCATGAATTTAAACAGGAGTTACTGCCTAAAATCAAAGAGGTCTACCAAGAATTGGACCAGGAGTATGATGCCATTATTCTGGAAGGAGCGGGCAGTCCAGCCGAAATCAACTTAAATGAACGCGATATCGTCAATATGGGGATGGCGCGTCTGGTTGATGCTCCGGTTATCTTAGTTGCGGATATTGACAAAGGAGGAGTATTTGCCTCTATTTATGGTACAATCGAATTAATGCCAGAAGAAGACCGCAAGCGTATCAAAGGGGTTCTAATCAATAAATTTAGGGGAGATGTTGCCCTCCTTCAATCCGGAATTGATATGATCGAAGAGCTGACTCACGTGCCTGTCCTAGGAGTGGTCCCTTATGCAGATATCGATATTGATAGTGAGGATAGTGTAGCTTTAGGAAGTAAAGGACGTAGCTTTAATCATGAAAAAGATTTGGATGTGGCCATTATCACCCTGAAACGCATCTCAAACTTTACAGATTTTCATAGTTTAGAAATCCAACCGGACGTTTCAGTCCGTTATGTCATGCCAGGGGATGCCATTGGAAATCCGGATCTCTTGATTTTACCTGGAAGTAAAAATACGATCGAAGATATGCAAGTTCTCCAAAAATCAGGGATTGTTGATGAAATCCGTAAGTGCGCTGATGAAGGCATTCGCATTTTTGGAATTTGTGGAGGCTTCCAACTCTTAGGCAAGAAAATTTCGGATCCAAACCATGTCGAATCAGAATTGGATGAAATTGAAGGCTTAGGACTTCTTGATGTTGAAACCCAGATGCAAGGAACTAAACGAACCACTCAGGTTCAAGCAGAACATGAGGGTCAACTCTTAGAAGGTTACGAAATTCATATGGGGGAAACTGAAATTTCTGATCAGGTATCGCCATTCTCTCGCATTGTCCTTCAGAATGGTCAAGAGACTAGTAGGTATGATGGTGCCGTTTCACCAGATAAACGAATCCAAGGAACCTATCTTCACGGGGTCTTTGATAATTCTCAATGGACGCGCGATTATTTGAACCAAATCCGCATGGAAAAGGGCTTGGAACCCATCACGGATCAGACGATCGATCTCAAAGAATTCAAGGATTTGCAATATGATAAGCTGGCAGCAGTTATTCGTGATGCAGTCGATATGAAAAAGATTTACCAGATTATGAACGGAGAAGAGCTTTAATGAGAATTTACACAAAGTATGGGGATAAAGGGTTTACCCGACTATATGGTGGGGATCGTGTCTCCAAAACACATATTCGTGTGGAGGCATACGGGACCATGGATGAATTGTGCTCTCAAGTTGGCTACCTGGTATCTGAAATGAAAGAATACAAAGAACTAGATGATATCAGGGAAGAATGTGAAGAAATTCAGCAGCATTTATTTGACTGTGGAAGTGATCTTGCCACTCCTAGAGAATTGAGACCTTACAAGCAAAAGGAGTCAGATATTACCTTCCTAGAAGAAAAAATGGATGCTTATATGCATATTCCAGAAAAGATTGATCGCTTTATTATTCCCGGTGGTCATCGGATTGCCAGTCTCTGTCATGTAGCTCGTACCATGACTCGTCGATTGGAGCGAAAAATGGTTGCTGTCATTGAAGCGGATGAAATGGTCAATGAAGTCGGCTTGATCTATATCAATCGCCTGTCAGATTACTTCTTTGTCATTGCTCGCTTGGTCAACCATCGCTTAGAAGTCAAAGATACAGTCTATAAACGAAGTGCTAAGATTTTTAGAGAAAGAAAAGAGGGAGAATAGTCATGTATCCCGTCATGATGAATATCCAAAATAAACCAGTCGTCATTATTGGTGGGGGAAAAGTAGCAGCCCGCAAGATTAAGACTTTATTGTCAGAAGGGGCGAAGGTTACTGTGATTAGTCCTGAAATCAATGATGCGATTCCCAAGGCGCAGGTTGAATGGATTCAAAGAAGCTACCAAACAGGGGATTTGCAAGGAGCAAAACTGGTATTTGCCTGCACAGATAACCAGGAAGTCAATAAAAAAGTGATGGAAGAGGCACATCCTAGTCAGTTCGTTAATAATACTGGGGATAAGAAAAATTCAGATTTTTATAATGTGGCTATTGCTTCAAATAAGGAACTTTCCGTCATGATCTCTACAAACGGCTTATCTCCATCGCGCTCAAAAGAAGTCAGAAAAAAGATAGAACAACTTTTAGATCAATTGTAAGAACGGGGCGGACAGAATGTATTTATTGTATGTTGGTGTTACTCATCGTGTAGCACCATTATCATTTTTAGAGCGGGTTCATTTTTCTGATGAAGAGAAAAAAGAAGCTCTACTCAAATTAAAAGCGGAAAAAAGTATTCTGGAAGATGTCATCCTTTCAACCTGTAACCGAACAGAGTTGTATCTGGTCGTTGACCAACTGCATACTGGTCGCTATTATTCCAAGCATTTTTTAGCAGATTGGTTTCAGATTGACATCGAAGAACTAGAGCCTTATCTTACGTTTAAAGAAGGTAATGACGCATTAGAACATTTATTTAGAGTATCCATTGGCTTGGATTCCAAGATTGTGGGTGAAACGCAAGTTCTCGGTCAATTAAAGCAGGCCTTTTTGAGCGCGCAAGAAACTGGAACGACAGGAATCGTCCTCAACCAAGCTTTTAGACAAGCAGTGACCTTTGCGAAAAGAATGCACGATGTCTACCGGATCAATGCCCGGCCCATGTCCATCGGTTTGACCTCTTTACAAATGTTGGATAAGGAAGACCTTGATTATGAGAATACAAAAATCGTAGTCATCGGATTAGGGGAAATCGGCCAATTAGTGACCAAGTATGTTTTACAACGTCCCTTTCAGTCTATCCGCTTGGTTAACCGTACCCTTTCCAAGGCCAACCCTTATTTAACAGAAGAACGTATTCAGGCTTATTCTTGGGATCAGTTAGAAGAAGCCGTGAAAGATGCGGATATTATTTTCACTGCTATCAAGTCTGAAGGATATATTCTCTATCCACATATGGTGAAAGCAGGAGCGATTGTTTTCGACTTGTGTTTACCACGGACCTGTCACCCAAATTCGGCCATAACCATTCACAATATCGAAAATATTACCAGTGAATTGCAAGCCTTTTTTGAGGAAAGAAATGAGATTGCTAAGGATATCGAAGCAGAGATCTCCAGTGAACTGGTGAGCTTTGAAGAGTGGAAGCAACAGTTAGGCATTATTCCCCTGATTCAAGAGATTCGTGAAAAGGCGATTCAGGCTCAGGAATCGGCCATGGAAAGTTTATTACGTAAACTTCCAGATTTGACAGAACGAGAAAAGAAGCAGATTTCCAAGCATATGAAGAGCATTATCAATCAGATCTTGAAGGAGCCTTTGTTGCAATTAAAAGAAATGTCTGTGGGTGAAAATTCTGAATATGATATTGCCTTAATTGCTAAAATTTTCGATCTTCATAGTGGAAAGGGAGTAAACCATGAGAAGGATTAAAGTCGGAACGAGAAAAAGTCAGTTGGCCATGACCCAGACCAAAATGGTGGTCCAGCGCTTAAAAGAATGCCATCCTGATGTTGAGTTTGAGTTGGTTCCTTATAAAACTCAAGGAGATCGGTTGGTTCATGTATCTCTGCAAACTATTGGTGGGAAAGGGGTCTTCGTCAAAGAAATTGAGCAGGCGCTCTTAAATAAAGACATTGATATTGCTATCCATAGTTTAAAGATGTTCCTTCTATCCTTGTGAACGGATGTACCATTGGGGCCATTCCCGAGCGAGAAGATGTTAGAGACTGTCTGATTTATAGAGAGGAAGGCATGACGCTTGAAACTCTTCCGCAAGGGGCAGTTGTAGGAACCAGTAGTATTCGACGTCAGGTTCAACTTCAGAGTTTAAGAAGTGATCTCCAATTCAAACCTTTACGTGGAAATATTGATTCGAGAATCCGCAAGTTACAAGAAGGCGAATGCGATGCCATCGTGCTAGCTGCTGCGGGCTTAAAACGGATTGGGTATTTGGATCAGTTACCCTCTCTCAATATAGAATTTTTAGATCCACATACATTTATTCCTGCTGTTTCACAAGGGGCCTTAGCAGTCGAATGCCGGGAAGATGATGAGGAAGTCCTAAATCTATTGGCTGCGATTCATGATCAGGAAGTAGAAAACTGCATCCATTTGGAAAGAAGCTTCCTCAGCTTGATGAATGCGGATTGTACTTTTCCAGTAGGAGCTCATGCTCAATATATCGAGGGGCAATACCAGTTGAAGACCATGTTGGCAGATGGTAAGGATCGTTGCCTGTATGTATCTCTCACTTCTGAGGATGGGAGCGATCTTCCCAAACGGGCTTTGGAGCAATTAATGGAAAAAGGAGCCTTAACAGACAAATGGTGGGAAGCTTAATTATTTTTACAAGAGAACAAGAACCCTCTGTCGAATTACAAACGTTACTGGATCAGAACCAAGTCAGATGGTTGCATGCGCCACTTATTTGCACACAAGGCAATCCCCTTCCACTCATTTTTGAAGAAAAATTGGCCAAAGCTGATTGGGTCTTTTTTACAAGTGCCAATACCGTTCAATTATTTCTTCCCTATTTGAGACCCGATTTAAAGATTGCTTCGATCGGAAGTCAGACCAGTAAGTTATTAAGAGAGCATCAAGTAGATGTCACCTTTGAGTCCAGTAGTCAGTATGGAGTGGACTTTATCAAGGAGTGGGCTAGTCAATATGGGAACCAGCAGAACATTCTCTTCCCTCATAGTGATTTGGCCAATCCGACCTATCCAAAGATGTTAGAGGAGTTGGGACATGATGTTTATGCTTGGCCTCTTTATCAAACGGTTGCCAATCATGAGGGAGTCGCTAAAATAAGAGACATCTTGTCCTTAGAGGAAAAATGCGTATGGACCTTTGCCAGTCCGTCGGCCTGGGATGTTTTTTATCAAGAGGGGCTTTCTTTGCCAAAACATCACCAAATTGGTGTCATTGGAGAGACCACAGCAAAAGCTGTTATAGATTGTGGCGTCTCTGTCAACTATATGCCTTCTAGTCCCTCCATGCTACAATTGGTAGAGGTAATCATAAAGGAGATACAAGATCATGAATTTTAAAAGACATCGTAGACTTAGAAAAAATTCTCTCATGAGAGATTTGGTTAGAGAAACGACTGTAAGCGTCAATGACTTTATTCAACCGCTTTTTGTAAAAGAAAATCTAGAGCAAAAAGAAGAAGTGGCTTCCATGCCAGGTGTTTTTCAATTTGCTTTAACAGATCTTTTAGAAGAGGTGGAATCTTGTGTGCAACTTGGGATTAAAGCCTTTATTCTATTTGGAATCCCAGCAGAAAAAGACGAAGTTGGTTCACAGGCCTCTAACCCAGACGGGATCGTTCAAAAAGCCCTTCGCTTGATTAAGCAACAATACCCGGACCTCATTCTAATTGCGGATACCTGTCTCTGTGAATTTACTAGTCATGGACATTGTGGCATCCTAGATGGTGAAACGGTTGTGAATGACCTGTCTTTGGACCGCTTAGTCCAAGTAGCTATTAGCCAAGCAGAAGCCGGAGCAGACATTATCGCTCCTTCGAATGCCATGGATGGATATGTTGCGGCGATTCGAGAAGGTTTAGACAAATCTGGCTTTGACATGGTACCGATTATGTCTTATTCGGTTAAATTTGCCTCTAGTTTTTATGGACCATTTCGAGATGCCGGTGAAAGTGCTCCTGCTTTTGGTGACCGAAAGACGTACCAGATGGATCCAGCAAACCGTTTAGAAGCTCTCCGGGAAGCTCAAAGCGATGAAGAAGAAGGAGCAGATTTCCTCATGGTGAAACCAGCTCTTGCCTTCTTAGATGTCTTGAGAGATTTAAGAAATCAAAGCGATCTTCCTCTAGTGGCTTATAATGTCAGTGGAGAATACAGTATGGTGAAGGCTGCTGCTGCCCAAGGTTGGATTGATGAGCGTGCCGTTGTGATGGAAAGTCTCATCGGAATGAAGCGGGCAGGAGCGGATTTGATTATTACCTATTTTGCTAAAGATGTAGCAGGATATTTGAAAGGCTAGGACGAAAGATGAAACGAACACAATCAAATGATTACTTCAAGGAAGCAGAATCCATTTTCCCAGGTGGTGTCAATAGTCCTGTACGAGCTTTTAAGGCAGTAGGTGGCAATCCTCTTTTCATTGACCATTCCCAAGGAGCTTACCTCTATGATGTGGATGGCAATCAATTTGTGGATTATGTACTTTCATGGGGACCTATGATTTTAGGACATGCTCGGAAAGAAGTGCTTGAAGAAGTCCAAGAGGCTTTATGGGAAGGAACCAGTTACGGTGCTCCAAGTCCGCGTGAAATCACATTGGGCAAACTGATTAAAGAACGCTTGCCTTTTGTAGAAAGAATCCGCATGGTCAATTCAGGAACAGAGGCAACTATGAGTGCCATTCGTTTAGCGCGTGGGATTACCAAACGACCAAAGGTAGTGAAATTTATTGGTTGCTACCATGGTCATAGTGATTCTTTCTTGGTTCAAGCTGGATCTGGTGTAGCAAGCTTTGGCATTGCAGACTCGGCAGGTGTCATTCCTGAGGTGGCGCGTGAAACCATAGCCCTTCCATATAATGATGTGAAAGCTCTGCAGACCTGCTTTGACGAACACGGTTCAGAAATTGCCTGTGTCATTGTAGAAGCTGTTGCCGGCAATATGGGCTTGATTCCAGGTCACAAAGAATTTATTGAGGAGATCCGCCGTCTCACGACAGAAGCAGGTTCTCTCTTCATCATGGATGAAGTCATGACTGGTTTTCGGGCTCATTACCAAGGGGCAGTGGGCTTGTATCAAGTCAATCCAGATTTGATCTGTCTAGGAAAAGTCATCGGTGGTGGTTTCCCAGTTGCTGCTTTTGGTGGGAAAGCTCAATATATGAATCAAATTGCTCCACTGGGCGATATTTATCAAGCTGGAACTCTATCAGGGAATCCAATCGCCATGGCAGCGGGCTATGAAAACTTGCGCCTATTGACCAAGGAAGTCTTTGATCAAACTGTCGAAAAAACAGACTATCTCTGTCAGGGGATCCGTCAGTTGGCTGAAAAACATGGACTAGCCCTCCAAGTGGTCTCTGTTGGAACCATGTTTGGATTTTTCTTCTCAGAAAAACCAGTTTTGAATTTTGAGGATTCCAAACAAGCAGATCACCAACTTTTTGCTAAGCTCCATGGCTTGCTTTTAGAAGAAGGTGTCTATATTGCACCATCTCAGTATGAAAGCAACTTCTTATCAAGTGCCCATTCCTTTGAAGATCTGGATCGTACTTTAGTTGCTTTTGATAAAGCCTTTAGTCAGTTGTCATGAAAGGAAGATTATGGGGAAGATTGTTTTAGTCACGGGCGGTGCTCGTAGTGGCAAATCCTCCTTTGCTGAATCTAAACTCTTGCAGAAGGAAGGGGTTTGTTACATAGCCACTGGTCTCGTAATGAAAGAGGATCCAGAATGGCAGGAGCGGGTCAAGCTCCATCAAAAAAGACGACCACAAAGCTGGGATACGCTTGAGCAGTACCGGGACTTAGCTACCTGGATTGAACAAGACCATCATGGGGATTATTTATTGGACTGTGCGACCATGTTAACTACCAATCGGCTCTTTGATTTGGTCAATGAGTGGTATCCCGAAAAAGGCTTCTTATCGGACGAACAGTTTTTAAGTAAAGCCGAACAGGCCCGTATTTTGGAAGCCATGGAAGCCGAGTGGTCTCAGATACTTTCGGCCATGAAGAAACGCCAAGCTACTTTTTGGATTGTCACCAATGAAGTTGGTCTCGGTATCGTTCCAGATACTCGTCTAGGACGTTACTTTAGAGATCTTCAAGGGCGGGTCAATCAATTGATTGCAAAGGAGGCAAGTGAAGTCTACTTAGTTATTTGTGGACTAGCACAGCAGTTAAAATGATTTCAGCACTGATTATCTATACACAATTTTTTAGTCGGATTGTGATTCCAAAAGCGGTTGATCTCTCCTATGTTCGAAAAGGAGTTCCAATTTTAACCCTCTTTGGTCTCTTATTAGGGCTCATTTCCTCCTTATTTTTTGTTTTAACATCTTTGGTACTTCCGGACACCATCGCTTGGATTTTGACCTTGTTCTTTGATGTCCTCTTAACGGGTGGCTTTCATTTAGACGGCCTTGCGGATACAGCAGATGGCTTATTTTCATCTCGCTCTAAGGAACGGATGTTGGAAATCATGAAAGACAGCCGTATCGGGAGTAATGGTGTCTTGGCCTTAATTTTCTATTACGGCCTCATGATCGCGATGGGACCTTATCTTCCTCAACCCAAGTGGCTGATTGTCGCTTCTTTATCTATGATTGGGAAGGTTGGTTTGACCATTCAGCTCTACAAGATGCGCTATGCAAGAGAATCTGGTGGCTCTGGGAATTTCTTTTCTGGTACCAAGACCAGTTCGATCCTCTTAGCTCAGATTGTCCCCCTGGCCGTTCTTATTGCTGGTTTTTGGCTAAAAGGGCTCCTTGCTTATAGCTTGGTCATTCTTGGTACTCTTGCCTTTCGCTGGTTCGTTTATCAAAAAATTGACGGGGAGACAGGGGATACCTTAGGAGCATCAGTAGAAGTAGCTCAGATATTATTTTTGATAGGAATGATCATATGACAGTAAAAAAGTGGTACCTGATTCGCCATGGAGAAACAGACTTTAATAAAAAACGGTTTTTCTATGGAAAAGCGGATGTGTCAATTAATGAGACGGGAAAAGAACAAGCAGCCCTCCTTCATCAATTGATGAAAGGAAGAAATATTTTTCGGGTTTATACCAGTCAGCTCAAAAGAACGCAAGAAACAGCGGCCATCATTTTCCCAGATCAGACCACCACGGCTTATAAAGCATTGAACGAAAGAGATTTCGGCTTATGGGAGGGAAGGACAGCCAATGAAATTCAAGCAGCCTTTCCCTTGGTTTGGGAAGAATGGCTGGAAAGCCCCTTTGAGGTGACGCCATCTAAGGCTGAACCCTTCGATAAATTTAAAGCTCGGGTCTGGTCGATTGTCCAGGAGATTCGCGAAACAGCGGATTCTGAAATCGTGATTGTAGGGCACTTAGGAGTCTTACGCCTGATTTACCAGTATTTGGTCAATACAGAAGCTGATTTCTGGTCGATCGATATCCCACAAGGAACGGTCTTGTTATTAGAGGACAATGATCCCTGGGAAGAAACTCTCATTAAAGAAGAAGCTCACTTGCATCATTCACAGGACAAGTGATGAAATACAAAAATTGTATAGAAAGTAAAACATTGATTGGTAGAGAAGATCTCTTTGTTTTATTTTCTTGCCAATTAAAATATATTAACAGGATGAAGATACAAATGAAAAAATGGAAATTACTTTTAGGAACAGCTTTAGTGAGCGCCGCTCTTCTTGGATGTGCAAAAACTAATCAACCTTCCTCACCTGAGGAAGCAAAAAAAGCTCAAACAGTAGCTATTGGCTATACCCAGTTCCCAACCAATATTGATCCAGCAGATGAATACAATGGCTGGTTCACTGTTCGTTATGGGGTCGGAGAAACCTTGTTTAAAATGGATGATCAGTTAGAACCACAACCTTGGCTAGCTGAAAAAATAGAGCACCCCTCTCAATTGGAGTGGAAAATTACCCTTCGCAATGATGTCACTTTCCAAAATGGGGAAAAAATGACAGGTGCTAAGGTAGAAGATTCCCTAAAACGACTTATTGAAAAGAGTAAACGTGCGGCGGATGACCTTGGAATTGAGAGCATCCATTCTGATGGTCAAACCGTCACAATCAAAACAAAATTAGAACAGCCGATTATGAAGAATCTATTAGCAGAGCCTTATTCTGTTATTGTAGATGTGGATGGGAAGGCTGCCTCTGATAAATCTCCAGTAGGGACCGGTCCGTTTCTTATTAAGACCTATACTCCAGAAACAGGAGCTACTTTAGAGGCCTATGAAAACTATTGGGGTGGTAAAGCTAAGGTAGCACAGGTTCAGATTAAATATTTCTCTGATCCGACAGCCATTTCTGCTGCCCTTCAATCCAAAGAAGTCGACGCTGTTTATGGCCTTCCATATGCTAATTTAGCAAGCTTTAAGAAGGACAGCCAGTATAAAATTTCTGAAAAAGAAGGTGGCCGTTACTTAAGCTATGTCTATAACTTTGAAGATCCTTATGTAGCAGATGATCAGTTCCGTCAAGCTTTGGATACCTTGGTCGACAAGAAAACTTATACAGAATCTCTCTTTAAAGGTGCAGCTGTTCCAGCTACAGGACCACTACCTTCTAGCTCCGATTTTGCCTTAGATAAAAGTGTGCATGAGTTCAATGTAGAAAAAGCGAAGAAATTGTTAGATGAAGCTGGCTACAAGGATACCGATGGAGATGGCTATCGTGAAAAAGATGGAAAGAAAGTCACGATCGAATTGCTCTCCTTTACTCGTTTACCAGAAATGCCGTTAGCAATTGAAGCTTCTCAACAACAATTAAAAGAAGTTGGAATTGAAGCGAAGATTCGTAAGGTTGAAGTGAGTGCTGTCGCAACGGAGAAAAATTATGCCTTCACGCCTTATGCCGTAGTCGCTGCTCCGATTGGCGATCCATACGCTTACTTTAACTCAACTGTTAAAACCGGTGGAGTAGGAAATATCGGTCATTATAGCAATGCGGAAGCGGATAAGAAGATCGAAGCGCTAGCAACTGAAACAGATCAGAAAAAACGGATCCAATTAAGTAAGGATATTCAAGCACTTATGGATAAGGATCATGGCTATACGATCATTGGATTTTATAAAGTTGCCATTGTCATGAACAAATCCATCTCTCATTTGGAATCACATCCAACAGATTATTATCATGTAACCAACAAACTCTCGAAGGAATAATGCCATGTTACAACTGACGAATGTTACGGTTTCTTCCCCGTCAAAGGTTATTTTAGATGACCTTTCTCTAACCGTTTCGGCAGGTGAAGCAGTCGGAATTGTCGGAGAAAGTGGAAGTGGCAAAACAACGATTTTAAAACTGCTTTTGGGTCTTCCCTTGAATGATTTAGTCTTTACCCAAGGAAGTATTTCTTATAGAGATCAGGCCATTCGCCCACAAAAGAAACGGATTTCTTATCCCTTTGTGGGGACAGAACTGGCCTGGATTACCCAACAGTCCAGTCTAGGTTTTAACAATAACCGTAAAATCAAGCACCATTACGACGATCTCGTCAAGAGTCATCGCTCTCATGTAGGAAAGATGAGATCTTTAGAAGAATGCCTTCAGATGGTTGGTTTAGATCCAGCACAGATCCCATCAAAGTATCCTTTTGAACTCAGTGGTGGCATGATGCAACGAGTGGCGATTGCTTTGGCCTTAGCCTCACATCCTAAATTGCTCTTGGCAGATGAGCCGACGAGTGCCCTCGATGTTCTCTCAAAGGAATCGTTTATTCAAACCCTGATTGAATTGCTAAGGACCGAAGAATCCAGCCTCTTATTTGTCACTCATGACATGAGTGTCGCCAAAAAGTTGGCAGATAGGATCTTGGTGATGAAGGAGGGGAAGATTGTGGAAGAAGGAAGTCGCGACCAAATTTTCCAAAATCCGCAAGATCCCTACACCCAGAAATTACTAAGGGCTATTCCAAAACTAAAATTGTAGCAGGAGTCACCAAATGACCTATTTACTAGAATGTAAAGATCTCACTCATCATTATAAAGATCCGCTTCCTCATCAGGCTGGTGTTTTTGATGTCTCCTTTACTCTAGAAAAGAGTCATCGGCTTGGTTTGGTTGGAGAATCCGGTTCGGGTAAAAGCACCATTGCCAAAATTCTGAGTCGACTCCTTGATATACAAAAGGGAAATATTCAGTTCTTGGGGCAAGAGCTTACGACTTATGCAGACCTTGAGTTTTACAAAAAGGTACAATACATCTCTCAACAGCCTCAAGAAGCTTTTCATCCTAAAAGGACCTTACAAGCCAGTTTAGAAGAGGTTTGTCAGAATTTTAAAATTTGTCAGACCAAGAAGGAGATGGAAGAGAAGATTGACCAACTCTTGGAAAGAGTTGGTTTGCATCCGGACCTGGCGCAGCAGTTTCCCCACCAATTAAGTGGCGGAGAATGTCAACGGATGGCTATAGCCAGGGCTCTCTTGGTCCAGCCTGACTTATTGATTTGTGATGAGATTACCAGTGCCTTAGACGTGACTGTCCAAGAGGGAGTGATGGACCTCCTACAAGAGATACAGAAAAGCTCCCATACATCTTTTCTCTTTATTTCACACGATATTGCGCTGGTCAGCCAATTTTGTGATGAAATCATGGTACTAAAAGATGGAAAAATTCAAGAGAAAGGGGTGATGTCAGACGTTTTGCGAAATCCGCAATCGGACTACACCAAAATGTTGATGAAACCTTATCTGGAAGAAGGAGGAGCGCCATGATAAGATATTTCATCAAATTACTGTTTCAAATGGTTTTGATTCTGCTCTGTGTCAGCTTTCTTTCCTTTTTACTCGTTTATCTGGCAAAAGGGGATCCTGCAGAAAGTATCTTAAATGCGCAAGGAATTCCTTATACCAAAGAACTACTAGAAGTAAAACGAGCTGAGATGGGCTTAAATGATAGTTTTATCCTGCAATATCTGAGATGGTTAGGAAATATCCTCCAAGGAAATTTTGGAATCAGCTATCGTACAGGAGCCCCAGTTTGGGATCAATTGGTCTTTTACTTTCCAAATACGATCTATCTAGGGATCCATATCTTGCTGGCAACGCTTGCCATTTCCCTTCCTCTTTCGATTTATGCAGCCTATCATATCGGTAGTCGACTGGATCGATTCCTAATGACAGTTTGTGCATTTTTAAATGCGATTCCAAGTTTTGTCATTGGAATTCTCTTCATGCTTGTCTTTTCGGTCAAGCTTGGCTGGTTTCCTATTCAGTCAACCGCAAATGAATTGGGCTTAATTTTACCGATTTCTACCATGGCCCTGACCATGTCTACACGCTATATTCCTCAATTAAGAACGGCCATCCTAGATGAGCTACAGTCACCAGCAGTAGAAGGAGCAAGAGGACGTGGCATACCGGAAGGTCGCATTCTTTTTAAGGATGTCTTGTATAACACCCTTCCCTTTTTGTTGACATTGGTGAGTTTGTCACTGGGTTCTCTGTTAGGAGGTGTTGCTATCATAGAGTATTTATTCTCTTGGCCAGGAATCGGAAAAATGCTGATTGCAGTTGTGGTCAATCGGGATTATCCTCTGGTCCAAGGAGCTGTTCTCGTGATTACACTTGGGGTATTGCTGGTCAATTTTACCACCCAAGCCTTGATCACATGGCTAAACCCTAAGGCCCGTCTTTCGCAACCAAACCCCTTCCTTCTTTTTAAGAAACAGGCTAGTTCTAAAGGAATTGGAGGCTAAGCGATGAAAAAAGTTAGTAACCGCAACCTCTATCTCTTGGCTGGATGCCTTCTCTTGGTCCTTTTGATTTCTTGTCTGTCTCCCTTCTTTTTAGGAGACAGCATCACCAAGGTCCATTTAGAAAATGCCCTCCAAGCACCGAATAGCCAAGAGTGGTTTGGGACAGATGCCGTGGGCCGCTCTGTATTTGCTCGAACCCTGAGTGGTGGGATACAAACCATTGTGCCTGCAGTTGGGATCCTCCTCTTGGTTACCCTAGTTGGTTCCTTTATTGGAGTGACCAGTGCCTTGATAGGTGGAAAGTTTGATCGAGCTGTTTTCTTGTTCATTACGGCTTTTCAGTCCTTGCCATCCATAGTCTTAGTGATTGCTATTGTGAGCCTGCTAGGAGTGGGCTTGCAACAAACAGTCATAGCGATTGGCTTAACGGCTTGGACCAAGTATGCCTATATTACGCGGTCGCTGACCCTGCGTTTAAAAAATGAATTTTATGTTCAGTCAGCAAAAATGTATGGAAATAGCTTTTGGAAGACCCTCAAAAATTACTATGTTCCCAGTCTATTTCCACAAATTGTCACCACCATGACCTTTAATGTTTCAACCATCATCATGGAGATTGCTGGCCTTAGTTTTGTTGGACTAGGCGCGCAAGCTCCGTCTCCAGAATGGGGAGCCATGATGAATGATGGTCGTACCTATATCCAGGAAGCTCCCTGGATCGTCGCTTTCCCTTGCATCTTCTTAATCGGGATCATTTTATTGGTTACAAAATTTGGAGATGCCTTACAAACTAGTGTTAATAAAAATAATCAATCATGAGGTTTTTATAATGAAGAAATTTGGAAATTAGCTGTTACTAGTTTAGCAGTTTTGTGTTTAGCTGCCTGCCAGCAGAATGGCAAGTCTGCAGATAGTAGTGCTGAAAAAGATAAAATCACCCTTGCCTGGGGAGAAGACTTTGGAGATGTCAACCCTCACGTATATAATCCAGATCAATTTGTTATTCAAGATTTGGTATATGAAGGGCTAGTTCGGTACGGAGACAATGGGAAAATTGAGCCAGCTTTAGCTGAGAGCTGGAAAGTCAGTGAAGATGGGAAAACCTATACCTTCAATTTGAGAAAAGCAAAATTCTCAGATGGCTCTGATTTCAACGCAGCCAATGTGAAGCGGAATTTTGACACGATCTTTTCAAAAGAAAACAAAGGAAACCATGAATGGTTTAACTTTACCAATGTTTTAGATAGTTACAAAGTTGTTGATGATCATACCTTTGAAATTACTCTTAAAGAACCATACAGTGCCACACTTTACGATCTTTCTATGATTCGTCCAATTCGTTTCTTAGCAGATGCCAGCTTCCCAGATGGTGATGATACGACCAAAAACAAACTTAAATCTTCAATCGGTACCGGTCAATGGGTGGTTAAAGAAAAGAAATCGAACGAATACATTACCTTCGCACGTAATGAAAACTACTGGGGTGAAAAACCAAAACTAAAAGAGGTTACCGTTAAGATTATTCCAGATGCCCAAACACGTGCTTTAGAATTTGAATCTGGTAAAGTAGATTTGCTGTATGGAAATGGTGTTATTGGTTTAAATACCTTCGCTCAATACAAGAAAGATAAGAAATATACAACGGATGTTTCGCAACCAATGTCTACTCGCTTGTTGCTCTTGAATGCCAAACAAGAAGTCTTCCAAGATAAGAATGTTCGGAAGGCGATTAACCATGCCATTAACAAAAAAGAAATTGCAGAGAAATTGTTCATGGGGGCAGAAACTCCTGCCGATACCATCTTCTCTAAATCAACTCCTCACTCAGATGCTGGCTTAAAACCATATACATTTGATGAAAAAGAAGCAGAAAAAATGTTGGATGCTGCTGGTTGGAAGAAGGGATCTGATGGCATCCGTGAAAAAGATGGCAAGAAGATGGAATTGAATTTCCCTTACATTTCTACCAAAGCAACTGATAAAGACCTAGCTGAATATTTCCAAGGCGAATTGAAGAAAATTGGTGTCGAAGTCAAATTGACGGCCATGGAAGAAGACGATTATTGGGCAAATGCGAAAACAGGAAACTTTGATATGATGCTCACTTTCTCTTGGGGTGCTCCATGGGACCCTCATGCATGGATGACAGCATTGACAGCTGAGTCTGCACATGGTCACCCAGAAAATGTTTCTCTTGAAGCCCTTCCAATTAAGAAAGAATTGGATGAAACCATCAAACAAACCTTGACAGAAGCTGACGAAGATAAAGTAGATGCTGGCTATAAGAAAGCTTTGACCTTGCTCCATGAAGAAGCAGTTTATATCCCATTGACTTATCAGTCAGTGATCTCTGTTTATCGTACAGGTGAGTTGAAAAATGTTCGTTTCGCTCCAGAAGAAAATGCCCTTCCAGTTCGCTATATTGAAAAAGTGAACAAATAAGGACAAGATCTTGACTGAAGGAAACAATGTGGCCTTCTTCAAAGTGATCATCCTTTCACTTTGTTAGGGGACTTCCGGTTTAAAGGATCTTCTGTGGATCTTTTAAACCGGGTCATATTGTTTTTAGGATCTAAGTTTATATGATATGAAAGCTATTTTTAAAAAAATTATTAGTTTTATAAGTGGTTACTTGTTATCTCCATTATCACCTTTATCCTGACCAAATTTACATCGCAGGATCCAGCAGAAAATTATCTTCGAATCCGGCATTTGCCGATCACCCCTGCAGCTCTTGAAAATGCTAGAAGCTATTTGGGCTTGGATAAATCCTGGATCGAACAGTATCTTTCTTGGTTTGTCAAGGTTCTTCACTTGGATTTTGGGACCTCTTATTTATTGAAGGAATCAGTTGTCAGTTTGATCGCTAGTCGCTTCCTATCCACTTTTTATTTAGGAGTGACATCCTTTATTCTGATTATTGTCGTTTCTATTCCCATTGGGGTTATCAGTGGCTTGAAGACCAATTCCTTCTTTGACAAATGTATTCGGTTCCTTGCTTTTAGCTCAGTATCCATGCCTGCCTTTTGGTTGGGTTACATGTTGATTTTTATTTTTTCTGTGAAATTAGGCATATTGCCTGTATCGGGTAAAAATGAACCTCTAAGCATTGTCTTACCAAGCATCACCTTAAGCTTTTCACTGATTGGCCAATATATTGCCTTGGTGCGAAAAGCCGTATCGACCCAGCTTGAAAGTCCTCATGTTGAGAATGCGCGCATGAGAGGGGTTAAACTACGCTATCTTTTACCCAATCATATTCTTCGAAATGCTTTGCCCTCCATTGCGACTGGCTTAAGTCTAACATTTGTTTATTTAATGACCGGTTCCTTGATTGTTGAAGAAGTCTTCGCTTGGAATGGATTAGGGAGTTTGTTTGTAGAGGCGATTCGATCGATCGATACTCCCTTAATTCAGGGATGTATGATGTTATTTGGCTTGCTATTCTTATTGAACAACGGTGTGATGCAAGCTGTCAACCACTGGATAGACCCACGAGTAAGGAAGAGAGGAAATCGATCATGAAAAAAAGTGTGATGTTTTCTATTTTCATATTAGGTCTCTTGGTTTTCCTTGCTTTGTTCGCCTCCTTTATAGCGCCTTATGATCCCCAGTATGTGGATGTTTCCAATAAACTCCTAAGTCCGAGTCCTCAACATCTTTTAGGAACAGACCAATTGGGAAGGGATGTTTTCTCTAGACTCTTGTACGGGGCACGCTATTCCTTATTCTTAGCTGTTGCGATTAGTATATTGGAAGTAGTGACTGGCTTTATCGTAGGTTTGGTTGTAGGGTGGTATCAGGGGAAAATGGAAGGAGCCTTTCTTTGGTTTACCAATGTCTTGATGGCCTTCCCAAGTTTTCTTCTCTCTCTAGCTACCGTTGGAATCCTAGGACAAGGGATGAGCAATATGATCATTGCCATTGTCATTATCGAATGGATCTACTATGCAAGGATTGTGACAAATCTGGTTATTTCTACCAAACAAGAGCCCTATGTGATTAGTGCTCAGATCATGGGAATGGGGTCATTTCATATCCTCAAAAAGCATATTTTGCCTTTTATCTACAAGCCAGTACTGGTGATCCTTCTCATGAACATCGGGAACATCATTCTGATGATTTCTGGATTTTCTTTCTTAGGAATTGGTGTCCAACCAAATGTTTCGGAGTGGGGTTTAATGCTACATGATGCGCGTGCATATTTCCGAGTTGCACCTTGGATGATGATCGCACCTGGCTTAGCTATCTTTTTAACCGTTATTTCTTTTAACCTATTTGGTGATTATATCGAAGAGAAAGGAGAGAAGAATGGCATCATTCATCATTAAAGATCTTTCTCTTGTAGATCAGGAGGAGTCTCGTCTAGATCGGGTTTCCTTCACCCATCCCTTAGGAGAATCCCTACTAGTGGTGGGAGAAAGTGGATCAGGGAAAACGCTCTTAACCAAGGCTTTAATAGGGATTATTCCTCGGAACATGAAACAGACCGGATCGATTCATTATGGAGATCTCCATCTCGATTCTTTTTCAGACAAAGACTGGAACGCCTTTAGAGGGCAGAAGATCGCCTACTTGGTTCAAAATCCCATGTCTATGTTTAATCCCTTTCAAACGATTTGGACGCATTTCTATGAAACCATAAAAAGTCATTCAACTCTTTCCAAAAGTGACTGCCACAAGAAAGCTCTTGACGTTTTAGAAAAGGTTCGGATCGTAAATCCGGAAGCGGTTCTCCATCAATATTCCTTTGAACTGAGTGGAGGAATGCTCCAACGGATTATGTTAGGCATTATCTTATGTCTAGATCCAGAAACGATTATACTAGACGAACCAACCTCAGCAGTCGATCGTGTAAACCGTGAGATGATCCTAAGCTTGATCAAAGACCTACTGGCTCAGCACAAGACGGTTATTACCGTTACCCACGACTATTATTTGGCGAGGGAACTCGGGGGCAATATGTTGGTCTTGGAGAAGGGCAAAGTAGTTGAATTTGGAAAAACTGAGGATCTTTTGACAGCTCCAAAAGAAAGCTATACCAAGGAATTATTCTTAGAACAAGATTTGAAGCAGGTGATCAGAAATAATGCTGGAATGTAAAGATATTACGGTCAACTATCAAGGAAAAACTGTATTAGACCATTGCAATCTATCCATAAAAAAAGGCGAAATTGTCGGAATTATGGGAGAAAGTGGGAGTGGCAAGTCCACCCTGGCAAGAGTCATCTTAGGAATTGAAAAGCCAAGTCAAGGCCAGGTTCTCTTAGATGGCAAAACCTATTCCATCAAAGAGGATGGCGTTCGCATCTTAGTTGTTTTCCAAGATTCTTTTCACGCAGTGAATCCACGATTTAGTGTTCAAGAAATCTTGTTAGAAGCTCTTCCCAAGGATTTTCCAATGGATCAGGTCCACACTGTTTTAAAAGAGGTCGGTCTACCATCAGAAGTACTAGGAAAAAGAGCAAGAGAATTAAGTGGTGGCCAGTTGCAGAGAGTTTGCATTGCCAGGACCTTGCTCCTAAACCCAGATATCATTATTTTTGATGAATCCCTCAGTGGTTTAGATCCCAAAACCCAGGTTCAGATTTTACAATTGCTTTATAAGATTCATGGTAAGTATCAGAATACCTTTATCTTCATCGCACATGATGAGCAATTGTGCCGGGCCATTTGTGATCGCACCCTGATCTTAGAAAATGGTCAATTTACCCGCGAACTTCAGGATGTAGCAGAAGCGACCTGATCTTCCAAGGAAACAAGAAGCAATAAAAAGGAGAAAAATGTGAAGCAAACATTCGAAACACGTAAATTATATTTTGGATTTCCTGTATTTTTCTTAGGATACAAGGATGAGGTGCATGGCTATAATATTTCGACCTCTAGCTCAGCCTATACTCTCGGAAGTATGATGGTGGTCGCTATGAGAACCAAAGGAAATGCCGTCACAGAGATTAAAAAACACGGTTCCTTCACCGTGAATATCCCTACCGAGGAGCTCTTAACAGAGGTTGAAATTGCTGGATTTAATAGCCGCAAGGACAAGTTTGCTCTTACAGGTCTAGATTATACAATTGGGGAGACAGTAGACGCTCCAATGGTGACAGCTTGTCCAGTTTCCATTGAATGCCAAGTTGTTGAATTTGTAGAATGCGGAGCATTGACCAATATTATCGCTCGAGTAACCCGTCGTGAAGTAGAAGAAGACTTGATTGACGAAGATGGTAGCTTCAAGAGCGATACTTTCTCACCGATCAGCTATATTGGAGATGGCGCTGGTCGTTATTATAGAAACTACAAAGATGGTGGTGTTCAGATGGGAAGCATCATCAAGAAAATCAGAGAAAATGAAGAATAGAAGAAAAAGGCTAGGGGGAACCTTAGCCTTTTTGCTTTCCAAGCGCTACCTTTCGAAGAAGGGCTTTGCGTTTTCGTTCGTCTACCATGCTTAGAAAATGGTGGTAGGCTTCTTCTAGGTCGGCTTGGTAGCCTTGTGGAACCTTGAATTCCAGCTGATCCAGAAAGACAGGAGCACTGGCTCCTTTATAAATTTCTCCTTGAAAGAAGGAGTGCTTGCTGACAATATCGATAGAAAGTTGCGAAGAACGCCAGCGTCTCTTGCGCGTGTGTTTAGGTTTCCATCGAAGTTTTAGTTGCTGATCTCGCAAGTACCAGCCCATGATCTCAAGGCTGGCTCTCTGTCCTGTTTTGGGGTCCAGGTAGTCGGCAGAGATACTGAAGACCTTGCCACCGCGTTTACTATATAAGAAGGGATGAAAATCAGGAATGAAGTCATAATCATTACTAGAGACAACCGATAGATTATCAGGATTTCCTAGCATAGAACGGCTCGTGTAGCGAAAAGGATCAAAGTCTGTCAGGATTTTTGCTGTAGTTTTCCACTCAAGTTCATAAGCCGTGACCTGATCCCCAATATTACGTGACCTCTTTAGAAAAAGAAGAACGTTTTCGTGGGCTTGATAGAGAGCAACGATATTCTTTAACCGCGTTTCCTCAGAAAACTCGTAAAGATCCCGAGGAAAAGTCAAAACGTAGAGAGTGTTCAAAGCTTCTAGAGGAACAGCAGCGATGGCCTCTAACAGTTCCGAACGTTCGATGAGACTAGCATGGGCAAATAAAAGACTCTGACCAGAATCTTGGTCTAGATCAATGACAACTAGTTGCATCTCTCTTTTAAAGCAGAGAATGAAAGTATCCGTTACTTCCTTTTCAAAGCGAACCAGAGGAATAGAAGAATAATGGTGGTAGGATTTTAAGGCAAGAAAGGTCCCTACAGTTTCTGTGATATAGTGCATTTTTCTATTGTAACATAAGGAAGGAAGAACTCAAAAAAACCACTCCCAAAAGGGAAGTGGTTCTGTGTTGGTTCTTATTTGAGACCGTATTTTTTGTTGAAACGATCCACACGTCCATCTGCTTGAGTGAACTTTTGACGTCCAGTGTAGAATGGGTGTGAGTCTGATGAAATTTCAACACGGATCAATGGGTAAGTTTCACCTTCGAATTCAACAGTCTCGCTAGAGTACTTAGTTGAACCACTGAGGAACTTGTAACCAGTAGTAGTGTCCATGAAGACAACAGGGCGATATTCTGGATGGATATCTTTTTTCATTTTGCAATATTTCCTTTCTGCCATGGTCTCTTTCCGAGCCATAGATTGTTACTTAGCTAGTGTACCAAATTTCCAGGATCTTGACAAGTATTTTCACTAATTTTATTTAAATTAATGATCAAAAAAATCACCCTGGCAGGACCAAGGCGATTCTGATATTATTATTGTTCAGATTGATTTGGATCTTTTGGTGCTTCAACCGGTTGATCAGCTTGTCCCTCAGTGTGTTCGTGAGTTTCTTTTTGATTTCATCTACAGCAGTTTTTACAGTAGAAGTTGTTACGCGTCCAACAGATTGGGCAAATCCTTTACCTGATTCAGCAAGTTCTTCGAAAGTTCCTTTAGTGATTTTACCACCTGACATCGCCAAGAGACCAGTCACAACAATAGCGATGGATGCGATCAAAGCAAGGATTAAGCCAAAGCCGATTGAAACACCATAGCCATTGAAGTCAGCAGCGTACTTGTTCACATTGAATACATCGATCAATGTTACGACAGTTGAAAGAGCCCCAGATACGATAACACCAATTGCAAAACTTTTTGGTAGTGAAGATTTTACATCGTTCAAGCAAGCAAGGACAATCGCAACGACTGCGAAGATAATAACGAACCATCCATCACCGCGAAGGCCATTCCAGCTGTATGAACCAAAGGCACCAGCATTCAGACTTGCCCAAGGTAAGAAAGAGCTAAGAATCGCTACCGCAGCAGAGATAATGATAAACAAACGATTTTTTTCCATAATCAGTCTCCTTAAAATTTATTAGCTTTATTTTACCACAAGAAACCATAAATGAAAACCCCATGACCAATATAAAAAGGCTGAGAAAACGTTCTCAGCCTTCGTTTGTGCGAGCCACTACTTGTAGCTCTTGGTAGATTTGGTCATTTTCTTCAAGAGAGTAGGAGTTAGCCCCACTCGCTAGTGGATGGCCCCCACCATTATGGCGTTTAGCGATTTCGTTAATTACTTTTCGTTTGCTCCGCATCCGAACACGGAAGTGACCGTCAGGCTGCTCGACAAAGATAGCCCAAACAGCTACGGTATCGATGCGTCCAGGAGCTCCGACAATGGCAGCAGTCTCGGAATCACGTAGATCGAATTTCTTCAAGAGCTCTTGTGTCAGGGTCACACGCGCCGCGCCATGTTCATCGATCTCGAGATGGTCATAGACATAGCCTTGAAGCTTAGCAGTTTTGAGATTGATCGTATCCATTTGACGAGAAAGTGCTGTAAAATCAAAGGAATGCTTCGAAGGGTTGCAGCAAGCTCAAAGGTCCGAGTGGAAGTGGACGGATAAAGGAAGCGCCCTGTATCGCCGACAATCCCGGCATAGAGGAGACGCGCAGCACTAACCGGGAGTTCGAGATTCAATTCCTTGGCAAACAGTGTAATCAACTCGCTGGTCGAGCTAGACTCGGTATCGACCCAGAGTAGATCACCATAAGCATCGTCATTTGGGTGGTGGTCAATCTTGATTAGGAAATCCCCTGTCGTATAGCGCTTGTCGTCGATGCGGGGAGTATTAGCCGTGTCACAAACGATCACCAAAGCTCCCTCATAATCCTCATCCTTGACGTCATCCATCTCAGCTAGCCAAGTCAAGGTCGGCTCATCATAGCCAGTCGCCAAGATCCGCTTTTGTGGGAAATGCGCACGCAGAAGGTCCCGCAAGCCCACTTGGCTACCAATAGCATCCGGATCCGGATTTTGATGACGGTGGATAATAATCGTGTCATAAGCTTGAATCTTTTCAAGAATGTCATTCATTACGTTCATACAATACCTCGTTTTCTCTGTCAATTTTAACATAAGAAAGGCCCATCCAGCAAGTATTTATCACTATGTAGGGGCGGTGGAAGCGGTTTTACAGAAGTTCAATATTTTGGTAGAATGAATGAATAGATTTAGTATAGGAGGGATTAGGATGATTGAAATTAAAAGTAATGCTGAGACGGCACAAGAGTTAGCTGCTTCTTTAAATGCTAGTGGAGATACACTTTCAGGAGTTACATCAGCTACAAAAGATGAGAAAACGATTCTTGCTGGAAATGATGCTGCCCATCAAGCCATTGATACTGCTAGCACAAAAGCCGGTGAAATTGCAGCAGCGATTGAGTCGATTGGGACGAATCTTCAAAGTGTTGCAACTGGATTTACAATTGTTGATGAAGCGAATTCTGCGCGTATTTACTAAGTAAAGAGAGCAGGAAAATGAATAAGGATCAACAACTATCAGAATTAAGAAGAAAAGAAGACTTTCTTTATCAAAAAGAAAGGGCTATTCTAAAAGAAAAAAGAAACTTAGAAAATGAAATGAACCTTGTTGAGGGCTATTGTTTTGAAGCGCATCGTCTGTTATGGGATGCATTTGACTCCTATCCTAGTTCTAGAACTTTTTTTGATCAATTACAAGGGGATGTTCTGCATGAATCCCGAAAAATTTCAACTAGTTATTTGGAAGAATTAGAGGAATTAGATCGTCAAAAAAGAAAAATCGAAGATGATTTAAATGATATTTATCATGAACGGAAAAAAATAAATGTTGAAAAGGAGTGTGACAATGGGAATCGAAGTTTATCGAGGTAGTTTAAATAGTCAGGCTACCAGCACAGGGACGATGATTGAGCAGCAATTGAAAGCCTATGAGGCCCTTGGAAATTCACTATCACAGATAGAAAACTCTGCCTCTCTTTTATCTGGTAAAGCATATGATTCTTTCCGTACTTTTATTACGAGTGTGGTCCAGCCATTGAAAGAGGCAGGAGTCGTTTTAGCAGAAGCAACACAAGAGAGTGTAAAAAAACTTCCAGAATCCTATAGCTCGGAGGTAGCTAATGAGGACTTACAGGAAGAAAAGTTAGTTTCTGATATTGAAAATTGTGACCGGTTAATTGCTGAAAATCAAGCAGCAATATCTGAAATATCTGCTAGTAAATACAAGGGGACTAGTGAGGCCCAAAAGTTTCAACGAATACAAGGATTAGAAAAATTAGGCAGCATCTTTCAAAGTGCTAGGAATGAATTACAAGACAAATTAAATAAACTAAGAGCCTTTAATACAAGTTCTCCTGAGATTTTTGGTGATATAGAAGTTTTAAGCAATGCTATTCAAACTGGTATCAGTCAAATCAATCTAGCCTGGGATCCAAATACTGGAACTTATACCGTTCCAACAGATCTATCTTGGATTACTGTTGTAAAAGAGAACGTTGAGAATAGAGCTTTTGCAAAGAAACATGAGCTTGAAAGACCTCAAAATGTAACCTGGAAAGAATTTAATGAGTATATCACTGGACTACGTGACCAAACGAATCAATTAAAAGAAGTAGATGGATGGGATCAAGCAGCGATTAATAGCTATGTCCAGCAAGTTAAAAAAGGGACTACTGATATCCATACAGGTAGTGGGTTAATTACTAAAAGAGATGAATTGTTTGCGCAGACGAAAGAAATTGGCTCTGATGTTTATACAATTATGTATGCGGATAGCAAACTAGATTCAAAAGCGAAAGTAGAACTAGTCCTTAAGCAATTGGGAGCAGAAACGGATGGTAATCAGTTTATGCATTTGACAAGCAAAACGCATAAGATTTCAGAGAACCTGGCACCACATGGGGATTTTAACATGTATTTCAGACGGAATGTAGTAAAAGCGTTTGGTGATAAAAATCTTAATTACCAAAAGGATCCGCTTAGGCAACAAGTTCATTTCTTCCGCTATTATTTGGATCGCCAAGCAATTCACTATATTCGTAGTCACTACGAAGGTGCAAATGATTACGAGAAACTGTTAGCATATGGTAAAGAAAATAATATTGAATTTGATTATACAACCGGCTCTAACTACCATAATCGCTTTAAGAAATCAGATGGCTTCAAACGTCCGTATAATATGAAGGTTCAAGTCCCTCAGGGGAATTCAGCTGAAGGGAAAGATTTGAACAATGCCCGGATGGTAGAGTTTATTGTGAATATGGATACCGGTGAGTTTGATAGCCAATGGGATGCCTATGACAAGCACAAGCTTCCAAATGGTCGTTATAACTCCGATCCAAGCGTATATTCTGATGATGAATTAAGGGAAATCGCCAATACAGAATCCTTTAACTACGGCCCTTCAAAAGGTCAAAATTCGGATGTTACAGAATTTTATAAAGGAAAACATGGAACACTCGATGTGGATGGAACTCCTGAGCCAGCCACTCGAGTTAGAGCTAAAGAGTTATTCCGTTATGAAAATGATTTTGATAAAAAGGATGAACAGACTGGTCATGTAGGTCAATTTGTGGATATTGTAAGGAAAGGAAATCAAGATTATGAAGCATGGCAACGAAATACAAAAGGAATGTCAGAAGAAGAAAAAGTGGAAGAGTATAATAAATTTAAGAATACCGTTGGTAATAATAATAGGGGCTATGATGCTTATTCTTCTAAGTAGTTGTAGTACCAATCAATCTGCATTGAATATTTTAAAAGAACAACGATTTGTTATGATTAAATCGGGAGATTCTACCGATGAACATTTTGAGGTTGGGTTGGATCTTGATGAAAAGGAATATTACTATAATGATGAAACGGCAGTGAAAGACGATATAGTTTATGGTGGTTATAAAGCAAACTGGGATCGTAAACAGTATTACAAATCTGCTGTAAATGAAGAACTCTCATCGGTATTATTGAGCAACAAAATTACTATTGATGAAATTAAGAAATCTAAATATCAAATTACTAGCTCACCGAAAAAGTTTGTGGACGATAAATTGATGAAAGAAGAGTATCCCCCAGAATTTGAGGCGATTTATTTAAATAAAAAACGTCAATTCACCAAAGTTCGGATCACCTATAACAAAGAATTCTTACCAACCAAAATCGAGTGGTACTATAAGGGTGAAGAAGGTCTGAAATGGTACACTTGGCGCACCTATTCGTATCCATTCAAAAATAAAGCCGAATTTGATAAGAAATTGGATGAAGAAATCGAAGATATTAAAGAAATTCAAGAGGAAAACGAGGGTGATTAACCTCTTATTGAAATAAAGCTGAGTTTACATATCTCTCAGCTTTTTGTATAGTTTGAGAGTTCACTTTGGATAGATATTTTGGTAGAATGAGATGGATATGATGAAAGAAATTAAAAACAGACCGCTGAGTTTGACAGTCTTTCTAGTTGCATTGGTCCTAGTAGTTGTCGCTAGCGCTTTCATAGCTGTACATAGAAACAAGTTAGGTGAAGATTCAAAGTCGATATTAGAACATCAAAGGTTTATTGTAGTTGCTGATTCTATTGACAAAAATCAATATAATCATAACTTTGAGATTGGAATTGATTTGAAAAATAAGAATTATTATAATTCTACTCAAGCAGCCGTTAAGAATGGTAAAAAATTTGGAGAATTTCCAGACGTTTCTTCATCTGATAGTTATAACGGTATTCTATATGAGGAAGTTACCTCCGCAATTCTGAATTTAAAGGTTTCAAAAGATGAGATCGAGAAATCAAACTATATCATTGAGCGAGATCCGAAATCTCTAATTACTAAATCACTAGTGAAAGAGGAAAAGACACCTGAATTTGAGGCTAGAGTTTTAGATAAAACTGACCAATTTTCGAAAGTTCGTATCACCTATAATCAAGATTATTTACCGATCAAACTTGAATGGTATTTTAAAGGGAAAGATGGTCTGAAATGGTATACCTGGAGCCGTTTTTCCTATCCATATAAGTCTGAAGCTGAGTTTAATAAAAAACTTGATGAAGAAATCCAGCGGATCAAAGATATTGAAAAGGAACACGAAGCGGAGGTAGCAGACGGATAAATTGTTGAATTGGTAAATCATTCCAAAAATCTAGAACAAAAATTTTAAGGAGGGTGTATGAGAAAATGGTGTTATAAGCTTTTCTTTATTGTACTTGCGGTAGGTGCTGCCCTTGTATATTTCGCTTTTTCTTTCTGTCATACCCAAACGGATACTTATGCTATTTTACAAAAGCAACGATTTGTATTTGTGCAAAATCCGGAATGGACGAAAATAAGGGGAGATGATTTTGGTACAGGTATCGATCTAGAAGCAAAGAATCTATATATTCCTTTTAATACAGCTGTTAGGGGAAGTGAAAAATATGGAAGCTATGGCGATGATAGTGCCTCGAGAATCTATGATGATGTGGTTAAAAATCAACTTTCATCGGCACTCTTAAAGGGAAAATTCTCAAGAAAAGAAATTCGGGATTCCAACTACAAAATCACGCGCTCACCAGAATCTTTGATCAATAAAAAATTGCTCAAAGAAGAATATCCACCAGAATTTGAGCTTTTATACAAATATCAAAAGGAAAGTCAATTCTCCAAAATCCGAATCACCTACAACAAAGAATTCTTGCCCACTAAAATTGAGTGGTATTATAAGGACAAAGAGGGCATCAAATGGTACACTTGGCGCACCTACTCTTACCCATTCAAAAACAAAGCTGATTTTGATAAGAAGTTGGATGAGCAAATCCAACTGATCAAGGATTTTGAAGAGGAACACGAAGCGGAAGGAAGGGATGGATAGAAGAAACCTATCAATAGAAGAAAACGAGAATGATTAGGTTCCATCGGACCAATTTCTTTGATTGAGCCATGACTTTCATCTTCTCGGGAAAGGTTTCGTGCAAAATGCTTGAAAAAATGGTATAATACGGAAAATAGATTTTGGGAGGAAATTATGACTGTAGCGAAGATTGTTTTTGCTAGTATGACTGGAAATACTGAAGAAATCGCCGATATCGTAGCGAATAAATTCCGTGATCTTGGTGTCGAAGTAGATGTGGATGAGTGTACAACTGTGGACGCGGAGGACTTCCTTGAGGCCGATATCGCGGTGGTAGCAACTTATACATACGGTGATGGAGAGCTTCCAGATGAGATCCAAGATTTCTACGAAGATTTGGCTGGCCTTGATCTCAAAGGCAAACTTTATGGTGTTGTAGGATCAGGGGATACCTTCTACGATGAATTCTGTAAAGCAGTTGATGATTTCGACCGTTGCTTCGCTGCGACGGGGGCTGAAAAAGGTTCTGAAAATGTCAAAGTTGATTTGTCTGCAGAAGACGAAGATATTGAAAAATTAGAAGCCTTTGCAGAAGAACTCGTAGCAAAAGCAAATTAATGATAAAGAGGCTGGATCGATGGATTACAGCCTCGATTTATATCCAAAAATAAAGAGGAGACACATGGATTTAGATCAGATTCGTAAGGACATTGACCAGATCGATCAAGAGCTTGTAGCCTTGTTGGAAAAACGGATGGTCTGTGTCAGTCAGATTGTAGAATATAAGGAGCAAGAGGGACTACCTGTGCTCGACCAGGGGAAGGGAAAGAGAAGTGCTAGAAAAAGTCGGCTCTCTTGTGATGGATGAGCAGTATCGCTCGACCATTCAAGCCCAGTTTCAAGGAATAATGAAACACTCTAGAACTTACCAAGAGGAGGTGAGGACGCGTGACTAGTCTATCCATAAAGGAAAAAGCCCAACAGTATATGGTGCTGACAGGGATGGCCCTCTTCATCGGTCTCTTGGTCGGTACCATCGATATGATTTTTGGTCAAGGATTGCTCCTGATCGGAGATTTCCGAAGCCAGCATTGGCCATTGATTCTTTTCCTGGCTTTAGCAGGGCTTGTCATCGTTTATCTTTATAAACGTTTTGGTGGCAAGGCATCAAAAGGGATGGGCCTGGTCTTTGATGTTGGGCACGCGCGTGAGGAGGAAATCCCCTTGGTCTTGGTGCCTTTGATCATGCTGACGACCTGGATGAGTCACCTCTTTGGTGGTTCGGTTGGTCGAGAAGGCGTAGCTGTCCAGATTGGAGCAACCCTTTCGCATCGTTTTGCCCGTCATTTCAAGTTTCCAAATGCTTCGCGTATCTTTCTCATGACCGGGATGGCAGCCGGTTTTGCAGGGCTCTTTCAGACGCCGCTAGCTGCCACCTTCTTTGCTCTTGAGGTCTTGACCGTTGGGGAATTGCAGCTGATTGCTCTTTATCCAGCCCTTATCGCCTCGATCGTGGCGAGCTTCACCTCTCATGCCCTTGGCTTGGAGAAATTTGCTGTGCCACTCAAGGAAACGCTGAGCTGGACACCATATACCTTGATCAAAGTTGCTCTTCTTGGCCTAGCTTTTGGCCTGGCTGGGAAGCTCTTTGCAGTCAGTCTTTCTTGGTTGAAAAAAACAGTCGCTCAAGTCTTGCCTAATCCTTATATCCGGATTGCTGTCATAGGGGCTGGTCTCGGCTTGGTCCTCTTAACGCTTCAGCTGACCAAGGTCGGCTCTTATAGTGGGCTCGGAACCAATCTGATTGATCTAGCCTTTCATCAGGGGACTGCGCAGCCTTATGACTGGATCCTCAAGCTCCTCTTTACCGTGGTGACCATCTCTGCTGGATACCAAGGAGGAGAAGTGACACCCCTCTTTGCGATCGGAGCTACACTTGGCGTCTTTCTCGCTCCTCTGCTGGGTTTACCCGTCTTAGTGGTGGCTGCTATCGGTTATGCCAGTGTCTTCGGTAGTGCGACTACGACCTTGCTCGCACCGATCTTGATCGGAGGAGAAGTCTTTGGCTATGGCAATCTTCCTTTCTTTGTGATTGCCTGTGCCATCGCCTATTGCCTGCCAAAAGAGTGGAGCATTTATTCCGGTCAAAAAGTTGCAAAAAAGTAGAGAAAAGAGCTTTACAAACCTGAGATTATCTGATATGATAGTTTCTGTGCGTAATGGAAGCACAAAAATACAGTTTATCCGCTGAGGGAAGTCCCTCAAGATTGACGAAGATAGGAGAATAAAATGAATCCATTAATTCAAAGTTTGACAGAAGGTCAACTTCGTACTGATATCCCTGCATTCCGTCCTGGTGACACTGTTCGTGTACACGCGAAAGTTGTCGAAGGAACTCGTGAACGTATCCAGATCTTTGAAGGCGTTGTTATCGCTCGTAAAGGTCAAGGACACACTGAAATGTACACTGTTCGTAAAATCTCTAACGGTGTCGGTGTTGAACGTACATTCCCAGTACACACTCCACGTGTAGACAAGATTGAAGTTGTACGTTACGGTAAAGTACGTCGTGCGAAATTGTACTACCTTCGTGCATTGCAAGGTAAAGCAGCTCGTATTAAAGAAATCCGTCGTTAAGACGAACAAGGAGGCGGGAGTGATCTCGCTTCTTTTTTTATCCGTCCCCTTAGTTCAATGGATATAACAACTCCCTCCTAAGGAGTAGTTGCTGGTTCGATTCCGGCAGGGGACATATAGTCTATCTATTTTCTTATAACGTAGCAAAAAAACAGTGAACATGATCACTGTTTTTCTTTTAATGTATAGGCGTAATTGGTCATATTGATAGCATGCTTTAATCGCATATTCATTATATCTGATACACCGTTTTTATATTTATCCACGGCTTGAGTAGATACGCCACAGTTTTTGCTAATAGCATAGGCTGTGGCATTGTCTAAGAGCCAGCGGATTGCTTCAATATCTACTGACATATATTACCTCATAAAATACCAAAACATGAATAGAAGTAGAAGAAGTCCAACAATAAATTCAACTTTTTCACGCTTTGTTGTTTTTCTAATTTTTAGATTTACTTTCATAGTTTTCCTGCTTAATTTAAGAACATTCTTGAAGGGGGCGATAGTGATTTCTCACTATCAAAATTCGATGTGCCATTCAAAGCTAATTATAAATAAACTCTTTTCGACTACTATTTTATTGTGTTAACTTTGACTGATTTATTTTTGAACGTAAACATTTAGTATTCTATTCTACTAGTTTTCTTCTCTAAGGTTTCCTCCTAAACCTTATGTACCTACGATACAAATAAAGTCATACAAAGTCAAGAACTTTCTTAAAATTTTTTTAAATATTTTTCGTTCCTGACTTTCCCAAAAAAATATTGTTTTTATTTTAGATTGTTTTTTTCTTTATACACGGAGAATAATTAGATTATTGTAGTGAAAAGAAATTTATGGGAGTAGGAAAAACACCGACTAATTATAAATTAATTAGTTTCCTTAATAATCTATTAGAATGAATTGATTTTTGAGGAAGGAAGGAGTAAAATGTAGTTAATATAATGACTAATTAGGAGTTTTATTATGAATGGTTTAGTTTTGGGTTTGGATATTGGTATTGCTTCAGTTGGAGTAGGTATTCTTAATAAAGATACTGGTGAGATTATCCATGCGAACTCTCGTCTATTTCCAGCTGCAACAGCTGACAATAATGTTGAGAGAAGGACTAGTAGACAGGCTAGACGCTTAAATCGCCGGAAGAAACATCGTAGTGTTCGGCTCCATGATTTATTTGAAGACTTTGGTTTGTTAACTGATTTTTCTAAGGTGTCCATTAATCTAAATCCTTATCAACTTCGTGTACAAGGGTTGGATAATCAATTAACTAATGAAGAGTTGTTTATCGCTTTAAAGAATATTGTTAAGAGACGTGGCATTAGCTATTTGGATGATGCTTCTGAGGATGGCGGTACAGTATCGTCTGATTACGGTAAGGCGGTTGAAGAAAATAGAAAATTACTAGCTGAACAAACCCCTGGTCAAATTCAACTAGATCGTTTCGAAAAATATGGTCAGCTTAGAGGAGATTTCACTGTTGTGGAAAATGGTGAAAAACGCCGCTTAATCAATGTTTTTTCAACATCCGCTTATAGAAAAGAAGCTGAAAGAATTCTTAGAAAACAGCAAGAGTTCAATAATAAGATTACTGATGAGTTTATAGAAGATTATTTAACTATCCTTACGGGTAAAAGAAAATACTACCATGGGCCAGGAAATGAAAAATCACGGACTGATTATGGAAGGTATACTACTAAGAAAGATTCTGAAGGTAAGTACATAACATTAGATAATATTTTTGGTGTTTTAATTGGTAAATGTACATTTTATCCTGATGAATATCGTGCTTCAAAAGCTTCCTATACTGCACAAGAGTTCAACTTACTAAATGATTTAAATAATTTAACCGTTCCAACAGAAACCAAGAAATTGAGTGAGGAACAAAAGAAGACAATTATCGAGTATGCGAAGACAGCTAAAACATTAGGAGCTTCAACACTATTGAAGTACATTGCTAAATTGATTGGTGCTTCAGTTGATCAGATACATGGATACCGCATTGATCCCAATAAAAAACCTGAGATGCACACTTTTGAAGTCTATCGAAAAATGCAATCATTAGAAACAATCAGAGTGGAAGAGTTACCGAGAAAAGTTTTAGATGAGCTTGCCCATATTCTAACTTTAAATACAGAGCGAGAGGGGATAGAAGAAGCAATTAACGCGACGCTAAAAGATACATTTAGTCAGGATCAAGTACTTGAATTGGCTCAATTTAGAAAAAATAATAGCAGTCTATTTAGTAAGGGATGGCATAATTTTTCTCTAAAACTCATGATGGAGTTGATTCCAGAATTGTATGAGACTTCGGAAGAACAAATGACAATTCTTACTCGATTAGGCAAACAAAAATCTAAAGAGACATCAAAAAGAACAAAGTATATTGATGAAAAAGAATTAACAGAAGAAATCTATAACCCTGTCGTAGCAAAATCTGTCAGACAAGCTATAAAGATTATCAATGAAGCAACTAAAAAATATGGTATCTTTGATAATATCGTTATTGAAATGGCACGTGAAAATAATGAGGAAGATGCAAAGAAAGAGTATATCAAGCGTCAAAAAGCAAATCTAGACGAGAAAAATGCTGCTATGGAAAAAGCTGCTTTCCAATACAATGGAAAAAAAGAATTACCGGATAACATTTTTCATGCTCATAAAGAATTAGCAACTAAGATTCGTTTGTGGCATCAACAAGGAGAAAAATGTCTTTATACCGGAAAGAATATTCCAATCTCAGATTTGATTCATAATCAATATAAGTATGAAATTGATCATATTTTGCCTTTGTCTCTTTCTTTTGATGATAGTTTATCTAATAAAGTCTTGGTACTAGCTACGGCAAACCAAGAAAAGGGACAACGGACACCTTTCCAGGCTTTAGATAGTATGGATGATGCTTGGTCTTACCATGAGTTTAAATCATATGTAAAAGATTCTAAATTATTAGGTAATAAAAAGAAGGAATATCTTTTAACGGAAGAAGACATTAGTAAGATTGAGGTGAAACAGAAGTTTATCGAACGAAATTTAGTAGATACTCGTTATTCTTCTCGAGTTGTTTTAAATGCTCTACAAGATTTTTATAAGGAGCATCAATTCGATACAACTATTTCAGTGGTACGTGGACAATTTACTTCACAGTTGAGAAGAAAATGGAGGCTTGAAAAATCTCGCGAGACCTATCACCATCATGCTGTAGATGCCTTGATCATTGCTGCATCTAGTCAATTAAGATTATGGAAAAAACAAAATAATCCTTTGATCTCTTATACAGAAGGGCAATTCGTGGATCAAGTAACTGGCGAAATTATTTCATTGAGTGACGATGAATACAAAGAGTTAGTATTTAAAGCTCCATATGATCATTTTGTTGATACATTGAAGTCCAAGGAATTTGAAGACAGCATTCTATTTTCTTATCAAGTAGATTCAAAATATAACCGTAAAATTTCAGATGCAACAATTTACGCAACAAGAAAAGCTAAATTAGATAAAGATAAATCCGAGGAAACTTATGTTCTAGGTAAGATTAAAGATATTTATAGTCAAGCAGGATATGATGCATTCATTAAAATTTACAATAAAGATAAAAGTAGATTCTTAATGTATCACAAAGATCCACAAACATTTGAGAAGGTAATTGAAGAGATTTTAAGAACCTATCCTTCTAAAGAATTGAACGATAAAAATAAAGAAGTTCCTTGCAATCCTTTTGAGAAATATAGACAAGAAAATGGACCAATCAGAAAATATAGCAGAAAAGGTAATGGTCCAGAAATTAAAAGTCTAAATACTACGATAATAAGTTAGGTAATCACATTGATATAACACCTGATGAAAGTATGAATCAAGTTGTACTTCAGTCTATTAATCCTTGGAGGACAGATGTATATTATAATAATAAGACAAAAAAATATGAGTTTCTTGGATTAAAATACTCTGATTTATATTTTGAAAAAAAGGTACTGGTAAATATAAGATTTCAATAAATAAATATGATGTTATTAAAAAAATTAGAGGGTGTTGATGAAAAAAATCTGAGTTTAAGTTCACTTTGTGTAAAAAATGATTTGATTTTTAATAAAGGATATTGAGACAGGGCAAGAACAGTTGTTCAGATTTTTATCAAGAAACAATAAAGGAAAGCATCAAGTTCAATTAAAACCTATTGATAAATCAGATTTTGAAAAAGGAGAAAAATTGATTGATATTTTTGATACCGTTCCGAACAGTACCACACAATGTGTAAAGGGGTTAAATAAACCAAATATTTCTATATATAAAGTTAAGACGGATCTTTTGGGTAATAAACATTTCATCAAAAAAGAGGGTGAAGAACCAAAACTCAAATTTTAAAAAATATTTTTAAAAAAGAGTTGCAAAGGCTTTTACAATGTATTATAATATTAACTGTAAGGGACGCCTTACACAGTTACTTAAATCTTGCAGAAGCTACAAAGATAAGGCTTCATGCCGAATTCAACACCCTGTCATTTATGGCGGGGTGTTTTCGTTTTGTAAAGAGGATAAAAATAATGACTTGGAGAATTGTACATGTTTGTCAAAGTGAAAAAATGCAATTAAAGTTGGATAATCTTTTGATTAAGAAGATGGGCGAAGATTATATTATTCCCTTGAGTGATATTTCTATCATTGTTGCAGAAGGAGGAGATACGGTTGTAACCATAAGATTGTTAAGTGCCTTAAGTAAGTATAATATTGCTTTAATTGTCTGTGATAATGAGCATTTGCCAACAGGTATTTACCATTCACAAAATGGCCATTTTAGAGCCTATAAAAAATTACAGGAACAATTATTGTGGACGCAGGAGCAAAAGGATAAATTATGGCAAATAGTGACCTACTTCAAAATAAATAATCAGCAAGATGTTCTCTCGATGTTTGAGAAAAATATTGATTGTATTCAGCTATTGGCAGATTATAAAGATCATATTGAATTTGGAGATAAAACCAATCGCGAAGGACACGCGGCAAAAGTTTATTTCAATGAATTGTTTGGAAAGAAATTTGTTCGTCTTACCCAACAGGAAACTGATGTTATCAATGCAGGTCTAAATTATGGCTATGCAATTATGAGAGCGCAGATGGCGCGTATTATTGCTGGGTATGGGTTAAATCCCTTAATTGGAATTTTTCATAAAAATGAATACAATCAATTTAATTTGGTAGACGATTTAATGGAACCTTTTAGGCAGATTATTGATGTTTGGGTTTATCAAAATTTGCTGGATGAAGAATATTTAAAATATGAGTTTCGTTTAGCCTTAACAGATACGCTGAATGCAAAAATTCGTTATGGAAAAGAAACTTGTTCTGTAACGGTAGCAATGGATAAATATGTCAAAGGTTTCCTAAAATGTATTTCGGATAAGGATACGAGTAAATTCTACTGTCCGATCGTTTCTAGTGTAGAATGGAGCTGAAGAAATGAGGTATGAAGCATTGAGGTTATTGTGTTTTTTTGATCTTCCTATGGATACGAATCAAGAAAAAAGAATCTATCGTAATTTTCGGAAAGATCTAATTGCTAATGGTTTTGAAATGTTACAGTTTTCAGTTTATTATAGAACGTGTCCAAATCGCAGTTTTGCTAGTAAATTCTATAAAAAATTAAGCCAGAGTAATTTACCTAGTGGCAATGTCCGTTTACTAGCAGTTACGGAGAAACAGTTTTCTGAAATGGTTTTGATCATTGGTGGAAAAACAAAACAAGAAGAAGTAGTCAGTGATAATAAGTTGGTAGTTATATGAAAATGAATATCAGTCATCCATACAAGGATAATATTACATTGAGTTTTGGACAATTTACCCAAGTTGTTGGCCAGGATCAACAATTAAAGTACTATATTTGGCAAATCCTGTTATGGTATTTTGGAGGAAAAAAATATAGTGAGGAAGACTTAGTCCTATTCGAACAAAATGAACCCAAAATCTTAATAGACGATACGGTGGTTTCCCGTTCGGAATTCAGGGTGATTCAACTATCGAATATAAATGATCTAATTGAGCAGATGGAGTATAAAAAAGGAACGATAGCTTATGATTATATAAAGAAAAAGATAGATACGGTGGAGATGATGGAGCAACTTGAAAATATCAATGATCATCTAGATAGGATTTCTTTGCTGTTAAATCAGAATTTGAATCTACAACTAGATGGTATTAACTATCATACAGAAGCGAAATATTTTAATGCAGACCAATTGATCCAAAAAAATTTTTTGCCCTATTTTGGACAAAATGATAAAAATATATCCTTTGAATTTGTTGACAATAAGACAAAATTTTTATTATTTCTTTCGATGTTGGAAGTAGTGATTACGGATCAATCTGAAAAGGTATTGCTTGTGCTCCGAAATATGGATGATTATTTATCTTATAAGGAATTCGTTGAGTGCTGTGAACAATTAGAGCAATTAACCAATCAATGTAACATGTTATACACTATTTCATTTCCTTCAAATGAAGGATATCTTCATGTCACGAAAGAAGTACTAGAGGAGATTAATATTGTCTCTGATTACATTGATCATTTTTATTCTTTAGAATTTATGTATGAACGTTTTACTAATCAATATCCAATAAATCAAATACCTAGTAAACAAGAGTTTTTATCATCTTTAAGAAGGATTGGACCTTATTTATTTAGTTCTGACATTCTCCATATGAGTTTATCTATTGAGGATCAAGTAGCATTGAGAATATTAAATAATTTGTACCAGTATGAAATAAAAATAAAATTCCGTATTGAACCAGTTAACTCAATGTTATTGAAGTATTTAGAATAATAGTATTGACGAGTTAAGTCTAAGACCTTATAATGGTTTTGAGCTACAAAAACCAAAATTGACGAATTTGAGGTTTTTGTACTCTCAAGATTTAAGTAACTGTACAACAAATGAAAGAGAACTTAGAAAGTGACCTTGGTTTTTGTACTCTCAAGATTTAAGTAACTGTACAACAATACTATGGTAAAACGGATATGAACTCAGGTTTTTGTACTCTCAAGATTTAAGTAACTGTACAACATAAGCTGAAGAAATGGGAGAATCGCTATAGTTTTTGTACTCTCAAGATTTAAGTAACTGTACAACATGCTTGGTGCATTAATCCACCAGCTCCTGGTTTTTGTACTCTCAAGATTTAAGTAACTGTACAACTGATTATGTATTTAACGTAATGACTCGTAGGTTTTTGTACTCTCAAGATTTAAGTAACTGTACAACATAAACCACTGTATATTATTACAGTTGCCAGTTTTTGTACTCTCAAGATTTAAGTAACTGTACAACTAGGGACTTGCTACAGGAGGTATCTTAGGAGGTTTTTGTACTCTCAAGATTTAAGTAACTGTACAACGCCATTTGCATCGATGCTCTCATCATGTTTGTTTTTGTACTCTCAAGATTTAAGTAACTGTACAACTAGGACTTGCTACAGGAGGTATCTTAGGAGGTTTTTGTACTCTCAAGATTTAAGTAACTGTACAACCAATAAGGACAAATAAAGGAACTTGAGTGGTTTTTGTACTCTCAAGATTTAAGTAACTGTACAACATGTCATTATAGAACATGACACCAGCGCTTGTTTTTGTACTCTCAAGATTTAAGTAACTGTATAAGTAACATAATTTTTGTCTTATCACAATTATAAATTTTCCCCCTCCGCTTTTTCTTTGACTCTCCTTTCTTATTTTTCTAAAATAGTAGGTGTGTGAAGGGAGATTGATATGAAAAAAGGTTTGGTAATTGTGCTTTCTGCTTTGGTCTTGGCTTCGTGTGGTCGTCCTCAGAGGACAGTGTCGCCTAAGAATTCGGAGACCATGCAGACCAGCACGTCAGAAAAGAAACAGTCTGGTATAGACTTAAAAGCCATTAAGGCTAAGGACTACTCGAGTATACAAGGAACTTGGATCGATGGGCGTGGCAATGAGCTGGTCTTTGATGACAAGGGCTTGGTCAGCGAGGATGTTGAGCTTGATGGATCGAGCTTTAAGCAGAAGGACCAGATCGCTGAGATGACGGTTAGTGCCAAGTCGGGTGTTGGAGGATACGGTCTCTTGCTCCTTCCAAAAGGTCAGAAAGCTGGCAAGGACGATGCTTCAGATAAGTACAAGGATCGTATCTGGGCGGGTCAGTCGCCGGCTTATGGTGATGATGACAATTTCTACTATCGAAAGAAAGAGCAACCCAAAGATCGGGAGCAAGCAGATACCGAGGATAGCAGTAGTACGTCTAAGACTAGCAAGGCTAAGAAATGGGCTAGCAGTCAGGAATCGGATACCAAGTCTTCGAAAAAATCAGATAAGGATAGCTTTCCAGGCTATTCGTCTGACCAGGTCGAAGCTGCGCGTGTCTGGGCTTATGTGATTCAATCTATTCCTAAGGAATTGAATATCAACGAAAGTGCTGCTGGGACCTATATTTACCAAGAAGGGATGGGAGTGACCTATCCGAAGACGGTCCATCATCTCTTTGGTTCATACTCAGCAGAAGGAAATATCACCTACGCATCTAACGGAGATGGGACGGTGACCATCTATCCTGTGCCGAGTCACTGGCATCAGTCTCCAGACGAGCTCAAGAGTGAGGAGTTTATGACGCAATTTACCCAAGGCATATTGGATCATGCGGAAACGGTGACATTGCCAGATGGGGATCCTGATACAATTCGGCAGATCCTAGCCGCTCTTCAGTAGAAGTAGAAAATGAGAGCTCAGTTTATTGTTTTTTTAAGCTAATCCTGATACAATAGAAACACAAGAAAAAGACTGGTCTTCCAGCCTTTTTCATTTCCTTATAGAAAGGTCTTTTATGAAACGCAAAACGATTTTGTTTCTTTATTTACTCTTGCTAGCGATCGGGTTGGCTTATGAGACCCAGTCACTGACGGAAGGCTGGATGTCGGGTAGCCAGTACGGGATTGTGGGTCTTTCAACCCTAATCCTCCTGGTCTATGCGATTCCTGCTGTCTGGGCATTATTTCATTTCGCCAAGAAGTGGAAGTTGTCTTGGGTACCGGTTCTCTTTTCTCTGCTAGGAGGGGGCTTTGTGGCTGGCTGGTTATCTAGCTTTGCCAATACCTATTTCCATGAGATGGTCCAAGCCATCGCTCCAAATAGCGAATTTTGGAACCAGTACGAGAGTGCCATTGCTGCGCCACTATTTGAGGAACCTTTTAAGTTGATTCCAATCTTCTTTGTCCTCTATTTGTTTAGTGTCCGTCGTATCAAGTCAATCTTCCTTTTAGCTGTTGCGTCTGGTCTTGGCTTCCAGATTGTGGAGGACTTTGCCTATATTCGTCAGGATCTGCCGGAAGGTTTCTCTTACACGGTGTCAGGGATTCTCGGTCGTGTGGCCAATGCGCCTATGTCTCACTGGGTCTACACCGGCCTTGTTATGCTGGGACTTCTCTTGCTAGCGCAAGTTCGAAAAGGTCGCAAGGATCTAAGTCTAGCAGGCTGGGGATACTTAGCTGCTGGTTTTGGCCTTCACTTTGTAGGCAATTCACCATTCACACAAATTGTGACCGAGTTGCCGATTACGATTCCTCTTCTAAATGCGGTTGGTCTCTTCTTGATCTACCAAGCTTATCAAACCGTCGAGCGATTAGAACAAGGAAAATAAACCAAAAAAAGATGCGTATGTTTGCACACATACGCATTTTTGTTATTTACCAAGACAGAACTGGCTGAAGAGTTGGGTAATGAGCTCATCAGGTGCAGCGTCCCCTGTGATTTCTCCGAGGATTTCCCAGGTGCGGGTGAGGTCGACTTGAAGCAGGTCAACAGGCATACCTAGAGCCAAGCCTTCGTTGACAGCTTGCAGGGCTTCAACAGCTTTCTCGATCAGAGAGATGTGACGGGCATTTGAGAGATAAGTCGCATCTTGCTCGACCAACCCAGCATTTTCAAAGAAGAGGGCATTGATGCGATCTTCGATTTGGTCAATGTTTTGATTCTTAAGGACAGAGATCTTGATGTGATCAGCTGGGATCTCGTCCAATTCGATTTGTTGCGGGAGATCAACCTTGTTGAGGAGGATGATACGGTTACTATCTTGAGAGATCTCAAGGAGCTGGCGATCTTGATCCGTCAAGGGCTCGCTAGCATTGAGGACCAGGAGAACCAAATCGGCTTCCTTGAGGGCTTTTTCGAACGTTCGACACCGATTTGCTCGACGATATCTTCGGTCTCGCGAATCCCAGCCGTATCGACTAACTTGAGGGGAACGCCGTTAATGTTGACGTATTCCTCGATGACGTCACGGGTTGTCCCTTCGATATCGGTCACGATGGCTTTTTCTTCGCGAAGAAGGTTGTTGAGAAGACTAGACTTGCCGACGTTTGGTCGCCCGATGATCGCAGTAGAGATTCCCTCGCGAAGGATCTTGCCACGGCGAGCTGTCTTCAGCAAATTGGTCAAGAGGGCTTCAAACTCGGTGGTCTTTTCACGAATGATCTCAGTGGTAGCTTCCTCGACATCATCGTACTCAGGATAGTCGATGTTGACTTCGACTTGAGCCAGAGTATTAAGGATCTCTTGGCGCGTGTTGTTGATGAGATCAGACAGGGAGCCATCCAACTGTTTGACTGCGATATTCATAGCCTTGTCGGTCTTGGCGCGGATAATATCCATGACCGCCTCAGCCTGGGTCAAATCGACCCGACCGTTGAGGAAGGCCCGCTTGGTAAATTCACCAGGCTCGGCTAAGCGAGCTCCCTCGCGGATGACCAACTGCAGGATTTCATTGGTCACCGCAATCCCTCCGTGGGTATTGATCTCGATGATGTCTTCTCGGGTGAAGGTCTTAGGTGAGCGCATGGCTCCGACCATGACTTCATCGAGAATCTCATCCTTGTCCGGATCCACGATATGGCCGTAGTTGAGCGTATGGCTGGCCACGCTCGTTAAATCTTTTCCTTTAAAGATCTTTTGTACAATTTTAAAGCTGTCTGCCCCACTTAAGCGGACAATCCCGATCGCTCCCTCACCGAGAGGAGTCGAGATGGCAGCAATGGTATCAAATTCTTTAGTAATCATGTCATTTCTCTTTTCCTGTAGATTCATCTCTATTCTATCGTAAAGTCCTCAGACGGGCAAGGTTTTGCTTTTAATACAAATTTGGAAAGGTTTTCAATTAATTAGTGAAATCTCTTACAGAATATGCTATACTGTAATAGAATACAAAAGGAGGTCTATGATGGTAAACCTAAAAGAACAGGTAGGAATTAAGGCGGCTGAGTTTGTTACAGACGGCATGATTGTCGGTCTCGGTACAGGTTCAACTGCTTATTATTTTGTGGCTGAATTGGGTCGTCGCATCAAAGAAGAAGGCTTGAAGATCACAGCTGTCACGACATCGAGTGTGACCTATGATCAGGCTGAAAGTTTAGGCATTCCGCTCAAGGCAATCGACGATGTCGAAGTGGTCGACGTAACTGTAGATGGTGCCGATGAAGTGGATCCTCAATTAAACGGGATCAAAGGTGGCGGTGGTGCTCTCCTCATGGAAAAAATCGTCGCAACCAATTCAAAAGATTGTATTTGGATTGTAGATGAATCCAAACAAGTCGCAACTCTTGGGTCCTTCAAACTTCCAGTGGAAGTAGTTCAATACGGGGCTGAAAACCTCTTCCGTCACTTTGAGCAAAAAGGCTACCATCCTGCATTCCGTCTTGCGGAAGATCAACGCTTTGTCACTGACCAAGGCAACTTTATCATTGACTTGGATCTCAAGGTGATCAAGGATACGGAAGTTTTGGCAAATGAACTAGATCACACCGTAGGCGTTGTAGAGCACGGTTTGTTCTTGAATATGATTTCAAAAGTGATTGTAGGGACACCAGATGGCCCTGTCATCATCGAAAAATAGGTTTCTCTAAAGAGGAGCCGGATCAAACAACGGCTCTCTTCTTATAGGGATATGGTATAATATAGCTAGTTTAATAAAGGAAAGAGGCAGTTTATGTCAAAATTTAATCGTATTCACTTGGTGGTACTAGATTCTGTAGGGATCGGAGCAGCTCCAGATGCTAATAACTTTGTCAATGCTGGTGTACCTGACGGTGCATCTGACACACTTGGACACATCTCAAAAGCTGTTGGTTTGAATGTGCCAAACATGGCAAAACTTGGTCTTGGAAATATTCCCCGCGAACATCCCTTGAAGACTGTTCCCGCTGAGAGCAATCCAACTGGTTACGTTACGAAGTTAGAAGAAGTCTCTCTTGGAAAAGATACCATGACAGGTCACTGGGAAATCATGGGTCTTAATATTACAGAACCCTTTGATACTTTCTGGAATGGATTCCCAGAAGAAATCTTGACAAAAATCGAAGAATTCTCAGGTCGCAAGGTCATCCGCGAAGCTAACAAACCTTATTCTGGTACAGCTGTTATCGATGACTTCGGACCACGCCAAATGGAAACAGGCGAGTTGATCATCTATACATCAGCTGACCCAGTTCTTCAAATCGCAGCTCACGAAGACATCATTCCTTTGGATGAACTCTACCGTATCTGTGAATACGCTCGTTCGATCACTTTGGAACGTCCAGCTCTTCTTGGTCGGATCATTGCTCGTCCTTATGTTGGTGAGCCTGGAAACTTCACTCGTACGGCCAACCGTCGTGACTTGGCTGTATCACCATTTGCACCAACCGTTTTGGACAAATTGAACGAAGCTGGTATCGATACCTATGCAGTTGGTAAGATCAGTGATATCTTTAACGGAGCAGGTATCAACCACGATATGGGCCACAACAAATCAAACAGTCACGGTATGGACAACTTGATCAAAGCGATGAAATCAGAAGAGTTTAAACATGGCTTCTCATTCACCAACTTGGTTGACTTGATGCTCTTTACGGACACCGTCGTGATCCACATGGTTACCGTGATTGCTTGCATGAGTTTGACGAACGCTTGCCAGAAATCATTGCAGCCATGCGTGAAGATGACCTCTTGATGATTACGGCTGACCATGGGAACGACCCAACTTACGCAGGTACTGACCATACGCGTGAATACATCCCATTCTTGGCTTACAGCCCATCTTTCAAAGGCAATGGCGTGATTCCGGTTGGCCACTTTGCGGATATCTCAGCTACTGTGGCGGAAAACTTTGGTGTTGAGAAAGCCATGATCGGAGAAAGCTTCTTAGATAAATTGGTCTAAGATGATGCGTTTTGCCTTACTCGTAAGAGGAATCAATGTTGGTGGCAAGAACAAGGTGGTCATGCCTCAACTTCGTCAAGAATTGACGGAGCTGGGATTGGAACAAGTGGAAACCTACATCAACAGTGGCAATATCTTCTTTACGACAGGTCTTTCTCGATCTCAGTTAGTAGAGTGCCTGTCGACCTTCTTTGAGAAAGCCTATCCCTTTATTGAACGCTTTTCTCTCCTGAGTCGAGAAGACTATGAAGCAGAATGTGCAAACTTACCGCAATGGTGGACAGAAGAGATGGCTCGTAAGGATGTGCTCTTTTACACCGAGGGCTTGGATAGGGAATCCGTAGAAGAGAAATTGCTTGCTTTGAAGCTAGGTGATGAAGTGCTTCACCTTGGCAAAACAGCGGTTTTCTGGGGCAAATCCTCAGAAGAAAGCTACGCGAAAACCGCCTACCACAAACATCTGATGAAGATGCCTTTCTATCGTCAGATTACTATTCGCAACGCCAACACCTTTGACAAAATTGGTCAATTTTTAAAACAGAAAGAAGGAGATAACTAATGACATTTTTAGATAAAATCAATGAAACAGCTGCTTTTTTGAAAGGCAAGGGAGTAGAAGCGCCTGAGTTTGGTCTAATCCTTGGTTCAGGTCTTGGTGAACTTGCTGAAGAAATCGAAAATGCAGTCGTAGTAGACTACTCTGACATTCCAAACTGGGGTCAATCAACAGTGGTCGGACACGCTGGTAAATTGGTTTATGGTGATCTTGCTGGACGTAAGGTATTGGCGCTTCAAGGTCGTTTCCACTTCTACGAAGGAAACCCATTGGAAGTGGTGACTTTCCCAGTTCGTGTCATGAAAGTGTTAGGATGTGAAGGGGTTCTTGTAACCAACGCTGCAGGTGGTATCGGCTTCGGTCCTGGTACCTTGATGGCTATCACTGACCACATCAACATGACAGGTCAAAACCCATTGATCGGTGAAAACTTGGATGACTTTGGTCCACGTTTCCCTGATATGTCGAAAGCTTACACTCCAGCCTACCGCGAAATCGCCCACAAAGTAGCTGACAAACTTGGCATCAAATTGGATGATGGAGTTTATATTGGTGTGACAGGTCCTACCTACGAAACTCCAGCTGAAATCCGTGCGTACAAGACACTTGGCGCTGATGCTGTAGGTATGTCAACCGTTCCTGAAGTCATCATTGCGGCTCACTCTGGCTTGAAAGTTCTTGGAATTTCATGTATTACCAACTTTGCGGCTGGTTTCCAAGAAGAGCTCAACCATGAAGAAGTGGTAGAAGTCACTGAGCGCGTTAAAGGAGACTTCAAAGGATTGCTTAAAGCGATTCTTGCTGAATTGTAAGATGATGAAAGCACGACTCCCAAAGACTGCCCTACAGATGGCGTCTGCTTTTGGCGACTGCCGCTGTGGGAATAGGAACGGGTCTAGTCGGAATTGCCTGTCATTATCTACTAGAAGGCGTGGAAAGGTTGGCTTTCGGCCAAGAACGGTCTGATCTGTTCCAGCTATTTCAGGAAGCTGGAGGGCTTCGTAGGTTTCTTGTCCTATGTGTGACAGGGATTTTGGCGGCAGGCTTCTGGTATATCCTGCAGAGACGCCATAAGATCCTGTCTATTCGCAAGCAAATTGACCTGCTTGGAGATAGAGATCCAGCTCCCCTAACCCATCTCCTTCATGCGACTATGCAGGTTGCGATTGTCGGAGCCGGCGCTTCGGTCGGAAAAGAAGGAGCCCCACGTGAGGTTGGGGCTCTTCTAGCTGGTCGTTTGGGCAAAGTCTTGTCCTTGACGATCAAAGAGCGAAAAGTATTGATTGCTTGCGGAGCTGGTGCTGGTTTAGCTGCGGTCTATCAGGTTCCCTTTGCCAGTAGCTTGTTTGTCTTTGAGACCTTAGGGTTGGCCTATCACTGGAAAAATGTCTTACTGGTCTTGTCCAGTACGTATCTGGCGACTTGGGTGGCCCAGCCTATCGTTGGGCACGGTTCTATTTATCATATGTCGCTAGTCCATTGGTCAGCTAGCAGTTTTTTGCAGGCGATTCTGATTGCTTCATTGGTTACTCCATTTGCGCTAGGTTTTCGATCTTTAGCTAAACGCGCGGGTCGCAAGCGACGGAAGGATGGAACAATTCTTTGGGCTCTTCCTCTAGCCTTTCTTGTGCTGGGGAGCCTAGTAGCCTTTTGCCCCATCTTTATGGGAAATGGTCAGGTACTGGCCCAGGCCTTGTTGTCTAGTCAGCCGATTACCTATCTTCCATTGACTCTTGCAGTGAAGGGGCTTTTAGTTTATCTCCTCTTGCGTAATGGGGCCTATGGGGGAACCTTGACGCCTTCATTTGCCTTAGGAATTGGATCTGGTTATTTGGTGACCATGATTCTTTCTACAGTTGGCGTTCATCTAGATCCTGCTCTAGGAATGTTGCTCGGAGCGACCGTCTTTTTAGGGACGACCTTACAAGCTCCCATGACTGCCATTGCCCTAAGTCTTGGTTTTACAGGACAGAGCTGGGCCTTGATGCTACCATTGGCCCTATCTGCTGGTGTGTCTTATATGATTCAAAATAGATGGGAGAATAAACGATGAGAGTGCATTTTGTCTTGCACGAAACTTTTGAAGTACCTGGTGCTTATATAAAGTGGGCGCAGGAGCGTGGTCATCAGGTGACAATGACCAAGGTCTACGAGCGAGAAGCTCTACCTGAGACAGTGGATGCGATCGATTTTTTGATTGTCATGGGGGGACCACAATCGCCAGATGAGGATCGCGCAACCTTCCCTTACTATAATCCACAAGCTGAGATTGAACTAATTCAAAAAGCCATGAAGGCGGATTGCTACATCGTTGGTGTCTGTCTTGGTGCGCAGCTCCTGTCTGTTGCTTATGGCGCAGAGTATGAACATAGTCCAGAACGAGAGATTGGTGTTCATCCGGTGGATCTAACCCCTGAAGGATTAGCAGATCCGCATGTCGGCTTATTTGGTCCAAGCTTTGATTCAGGCCACTGGCATGGCGATATGCCGGGCTTGACGGAGGATGCTGTTGTCCTTGCGACTAGTCAAGGTTGTCCACGGCAGATTGTACGCTTCAGTCCTAAGCACTATGCCTTCCAAGCACATTTGGAATTTGATCCAGAAGCAGTTGATCTCTTAATTGCTGCAGATGGTGAAGCTGTTTTGGAAGCCCAAAGTCAAACATTGCCATTTGTCGAAAATCCTGAAGCCATTCGAGCTTACGATTATCATGAAATGAATGCCAAATTGTACGCATTTTTGGATTCATTAACAAACTAAATAAAAAAGAAAGGTAGAGCGTGTGTTCTAATTTGAACACGAGCGGAAAGCTTTTCTAAATAAAAGAATGAAAGGAAGGGCAGTTCGGGTTTGAATTGAACCCGGGCTAGAGGCTGTGTAAAAAAGATAAATCCTCCTAGATGCGGAGCATCTTTGTCGGATTTCCTATTTTTACTTTGCCTCTTTAACGCCCTTGGTATCTTAAATTATGTCTATCCATATTGCTGCTAAGCAGGGTGAAATTGCTGATAAAATTCTCCTTCCTGGTGATCCTCTTCGTGCGAAATTTATTGCGGAGAATTTCCTTGAAGATGCTGTTTGCTTAACGAAGTGCGTAACATGTTTGGTTACACTGGAACTTACAAGGGTCACCGTGTTTCTGTCATGGGTACTGGGATGGGAATGCCATCGATCTCTATCTATGCGCGTGAGTTGATCGTCGACTACGGTGTGAAGAAATTGATCCGTGTGGGAACGGCTGGATCTTTGAATGCAGATGTTCACGTCCGTGAATTGGTCTTGGCACAAGCAGCTGCAACCAACTCAAACATCATCCGCAACGATTGGCCTCAATACGATTTTCCACAAATCGCTAGCTTTGATCTTTTAGACAAGGCTTACCACATTGCTAAAGACCTTGGTATGACGACTCACGTCGGAAATGTCTTGTCATCAGACGTTTTCTATTCAAACTATGGTGAAAAGAACATCGAGCTTGGTAAATGGGGTGTGAAAGCTGTAGAAATGGAAGCGGCGGCTCTTTACTATCTTGCTGCCCAACACCATGTCGATGCGCTGGCTATCATGACGATTTCAGACAGTTTGGTTAATCCAGATGAGGATACAACCGCTGAAGAACGCCAAAATACGTTCACAGACATGATGAAAGTTGGTCTTGAGACCTTGATTGCAGACTAATGACAGAATACCTTCATGATGAGTGGCTCTACGATCTCCAAAATTATCACTACAGCCGGGCTCTGCGCTCTATCAAACAGCAGGAAGAAGTACCGGAATTGTTGGTGAGCTTATTGCAGGTGATGGCAGAGCGTCGAGAGCTCAATATCCAACCCGTCATGAATCAAAAGTTGAGAACCGAGTTGCTAGAAGCGACTGGTTTTCAGCTTTTTTGGCATGAAGATCAAGAAGATGAACAGTTGGCCAACTACCTTTATGATCTCGAAGCGAAGTTGAGAAATGAACAGATTATCGACTTTATTCGTGCCGTTAGCCCAGCCATCTATCGGATTTTTATGCGGTTGATTCAGTTGAAATTCCTGATATTACCAACTATATCCATAACTCCAAAGAATCCAGTTATGACCGTTGGAAATTTGAGAGTCTGCATGCGTCAGACAACCCTATCCTGCAGCAATTCCACAGCGAAAGTGTGGTCAATTCATCCAGTTTAACGGAGTTGATTGTGCAGTTGGACTTGCCAGATAGCGTCAAAGTTGCAGCCCAACAATTGCGGGAGTTAGAAAAATCCGTTCGCAACCCCTTGGCCCATTTGATCAAGCCCTTTGATGAGGAAGAGCTCCATCGGACGACGGGTTTCTCTTCTCAGGATTTTATGAAGAATTTGATTGACCTTGCAAGCTACACAGGCATTCATTATGATCAAGCTCACTTTTATTTTGATCAGGCCAATGCTGTCATGGAAGAGCTACTAAAGGAGAAGTAGATGGATAAGATTACTCAACTACAGGAGATGATTGATCAGAGTCAACGGATCGTTTTTTTCGGTGGGGCAGGAGTTTCTACGGAGTCAAATATTCCGGATTTTCGAAGCTCAGATGGTGTCTATAGTGTTCGGGTAGGACGGCATTTGACAGCCGAGCAATTGGTCTCACATACCATGTTTGAGCGCTATCCAGAGGACTTTTTTTGACTTCTATAAGAAATACCTGCTCTATCCCGATGCCAAGCCCAATGCAGCCCATCGCTATCTGGCTTGGCTGGAAGAAACTGGCAAACTCAAAGCAGTCGTGACACAAAATATCGATAGTCTCCATGAAATGGCGGGGTCTAAGAAAGTCTTGAAACTCCATGGTAGTGCTGACCGTAATTACTGTACGGGTTGCCAGCGCTTTTATGATTTAGAGGCTTTTCTAGCTTTGGAAGGCCCGGTTCCACACTGTTTGGACTGTGGTAAGGTGGTCAAACCAGATGTGACTCTTTACGAGGAACCTCTCGATATGGACGTCTTTAGCCAAGCAGCCCAAGCCATCCAAGAGGCTGACCTTCTCATCATCGGCGGGACCTCCCTCGTTGTTTATCCAGCAGCCAGCTTGATTCAATATTTCCAAGGGAAGAACCTGGTCGTCATCAATAAAACCAGTATCCCACAGGACAAGCAAGCAGACCTGGTTATCGAAGGAAAGATTGGCCAAGTATTTTCGCAATTAAGACAATAAAAAATATCTGAGTGAACATGGATCACTCAGATTTTTTTTACTTATCAAACTTCACTTCCTCAAGCAAGTACTCGATGAATTTCTCCCATCTTTGAGAGAGCTGTTTTCTCATGTTTGATATAGACCAGCTCGATCGGGTCTTCGATATCAAGAGGAATAGAGACGATGTTATCGCCATTGAGATTGCTATTGAGGATCCCGGTCGCAATGGTGTAACCATCCAGACCAATCAAGAGATTAAAGAGGGTTGCCCGGTCGCTCACAACGATGGATTTCTTATGATGCTCTTGAGAGAGAATTTCTTCTGAGAAGTAGAAGGAGTTGTGGGTCCCTTGGTCATAGCTGAGATAAGGGAAATCTTCCAGATCTGACAGGTGGACGATCTCCTTCTTGGCAAGGGGATTGGTCTTGCTGACAAAGATATGAGGCTGCGCTGTAAAGAGGTGAGTAGCAATCAAGTGATTATCATCCAGCATCTTAGAGAGCACATCCCGGTTATAGCTATTCAAAAAGAGGACACCAACCTCGCTTCGGAAATTTTTGACGTCATCAATGATCTCCCAAGTCCGCGTCTCCCGAAGAAAGAGCTCGTATTTTTCCATATCACTTTTCTTGAGGAGTGAAACGAAGGCTTCGACGACGAAGGCATAGTGCTGGGAAGAGACACTGAAGAGTTCACGAGAACCTACAGGATTTTTATAGCGCTCGGACAAGAGGTCGATCTGCTCAATTACTTGGCGGGCATAGGGAGAGAAACTCCATCCCATCACGAGTCAGAGTGATTCCTTTGGGATTGCGGATAAAGATATCAATTCCCATCTCATTTTCCAAGTCCTTGACGGCATTAGAGAGACTCGGTTGCGTGATAAAGAGTTGTTTTGCGGCCTCATTCATAGAGCCGGTTTCGACGATTTTGATAATGTATTGTAATTGTTGTATTCTCATTCTTTTATTTTAACATAAAAAGGCATGTTTTTCCCGTAAAATGTGGACATTTCAAGGGCTGGATAGGAGAATAATACAGGCTGAGTGAGGTAATAGGCAGTAGGCTAGATTAAATCGTTAAAAAAATAGAAGATTGGAAACAAAATCTCCATCTGGGGACTGATTTTGATGGGAAAATACAGTTTTACCTTGCTCAAGGTGAGATCCGATTGATAGAATGGTAAAAAAATGATTGAAGAGATTTTATGAAAAAACTCGTTTCCTGGTATAAGAAAAAGGATACGGAATTGGAAACCCATTTCACAGCCAGTCTGTTGCAGATCAATTTTGTGACCAATGCTCTGATTCTATTAGCCTTTTACATCTATTTTGTCATTAGTGAGTCGCTCTATGCCTTGTCGAATCCAATAATTCAATTTAGTTTTTTTGCTGTATTTTCCTTTACGATGGAGGTTTTACCCTATGGTGTGACCTTAGCCCTCTTTGTCCCCAATATTTTTGTCATCATCTATGGGATCGGGCGGTGGTCCAGTATCCAGTTCAAAGAAGCCGAGGAAGAAGCTCTCAAAGATCCGGATCTGTTTGAAGATAGTGGACCAGCGAAGGGAGAAGAGCTGATAGAAGAGGACTCCTTCACAATTGAAGCACCGAGTCCTAAGCCTGTCAAAAAGAAGAAGCATCAGCCAACAATCATTCTTTGGTTTGGTCTCTTTGGCTGTTTTCTAGAAGCGATTTTCATTTTCATCGTGAAAGATATGACTTTTTACGATTGGACTGAACGCCTGGTTAATTCGCAGAAGCACGCCTTGATCTGGTCAGGTGCTTATCCAACCTTCTTCACCCTGGCAGCTCTCACCTTGTTAGCCTTGATCATCTATTCCTATCGGGATGCTAATTCCCTATCTCCATTGGCCAATATCTTCTGTATTAGTGGCATTCTGGGAGGAGTGGTTCTCTTATTAGTTTTTGATCAACAGCTGCAGGTAGCAAGTTTTCACACCTTTTTCTTACTGATCTATTCCATTCATCTCTTGTGGGTTCGGATCAAGGAGTGGCAAGAAGATCGAACAGAGATAAGCTATGACAATCGCCTGCTTCAGTATTTCCATCAGCTCTTAAACAAGTCACGTAACTGGCCTTGGCTGGCAGTTCTGTTTGCCCTTCCGACGCTGGCTCTCGTCGTCCTCATTCTCATGCTCTTTGGTCAACAACCGGATTATATGATCAAGGCCTGGACTAATACAGCAGATTGGGCCTTCTCACAAAAGATCCCTCCTCAGAACCTCATCATTGACGAGCACTATCTCTGTACGGTTGCGGCTGGTGGTCATGAAAAAGTCGTTAAGCCCCAGCGGATGGGAGTCCGTCACGGCCATCCAGTCGTTGTCAATCGCCAGCTCTGTATTGCCAATGCTTTTGAGCAAGTACTGGAAGAAAAGATGCCACGTTTCCATCGCTTCTTACGTCGCACTTATGACCGCTATGGTTATCCTTTTGCCAAACACATCAAGAAGAAATGGGCTATGGACCTGATCTACTACCTGATGAAACCCTTGGAATGGATCTTTTTACTGGTTCTTTATCTAGTCGATCGCAAACCTGAGAACCGAATCGCCATACAATACATCAAACCGATCCCAGAGGATTTTGATCCCAAGAAAGCTTCTTAAATCACCGATTTCTACTTGACAAGCATCAAGTAGCGCGATATAATGAGACAAATTTAACCTTTAAGAGGTCCAGAGAGGCCTGCAAGGAAAGACGAAAAAAAGTTCAGCGGACGGAGTCTAGCTGATCATTTGCGGGACCTTGCTTTTGCGAGGTCTTTTTTGCTGAAAGAAAGAAGAGGAAACCAATGGTCAGTGACAGCTGTAAAAAACGCTTTGGAAAAATCATGATGGAAGACATGGAGTTAATCGCTCAAGAAGAGATCGCTCCTCGCATCTATTCCATGATCTTAAAGGGGGAAATGGTGGAACAGATGTTGCCGGGGCAATTCCTTCATATCCGAGTACCTGATGGGTCTAAGCTCCTCCGTCGTCCGATTTCAATTTCTGAGATCGACCGTAAAACACAGACTTGTCGCTTGATCTACCGCATCGAAGGGGGGGAGGGACGGCTATCTTTTCCCAATTGCCTGTCGGTAGCTTTCTCAGTGTCATGGGCCCTCAAGGAAATGGCTTTGACCTAAAAGATCTTGGTCTAGGGGCGCGTGCTTTGATCATCGGAGGTGGGATCGGTGTTCCTCCTTTAGTCCAAGTGGCTAAACAGCTACATGAGCAAGGAGTAGAAGTCCATTCTGTCCTTGGATTTTCTACTAAAGAAGCAGTGATCCTTGAAGAAGAGTTGAAGCAGTATGGGCAAGTGACCATTACAACTGACGATGGTTCCTATGGGATCCAAGGTAATGTGTCAACTGTAGTGGAAACACTCAATGAAGATATTGATGCGGTTTATTCATGTGGAGCCCCTGGTATGCTCAAATACGTCAACAGCAAGTTCTATGATCACCCTCGGGCCTATATTTCAATGGAATCCCGTATGGCCTGTGGGATGGGAGCTTGCTATGCCTGTGTGGTGCATCTAGAAAATGCAAGCCAAGTAGCCAATAAACGCGTGTGTGAAGATGGACCGGTCTTTGAAACCGGTACGATTGTGATGTAGGAGGACCATATGACAGCAAATCGACTAGCCGTATCCTTACCAGGATTAGACTTGAAAAATCCCATTATTCCTGCTTCCGGCTGTTTTGGCTTTGGTCAGGAATACGCAAAATACTATGATTTGGATCTTCTTGGATCCATTATGATCAAAGCAACGACCGCTGATGCCCGCTTTGGCAATTCCACACCACGTGTCGCTGAGACTCCTGCAGGTATGCTCAATGCCATTGGTCTCCAAAATCCAGGCGTAGACGTGGTCCTAGCAGAGAAGCTCCCTTGGTTGGCCCAGCATTATCCCGATCTACCGATTATCGCCAACGTAGCCGGCTTCTCCAATGAAGAGTATGCGACGGTTTCTAGAAAAATCTCCCAGGCACCAAATGTTAAAGCTATCGAGCTCAATATCTCCTGTCCAAACGTAGACCATGGCAACAATGGCCTCTTAATCGGGCAGGTTCCTGAATTGGCCTATGATGTGGTAAAAGCTGCGGTAGAAGCTTCCTCCGTTCCTGTCTACGTTAAGTTGACCCCTAGTGTGGCAGACATCACTCAGGTCGCAAAAGCAGCAGAGGATGCGGGAGCGACTGGCTTAACCATGATCAATACCTTGGTCGGGATGCGCTTTGACCTCAAGACTGGCAAACCAATCATTGCAAATGGTACGGGAGGGATGTCAGGACCAGCTATCTTTCCAGTAGCCTTGAAACTCATCCGCCAAGTAGCTCAATCCACTAACCTGCCCATCATTGGAATGGGCGGTGTCGATTCAGCAGAAGTAGCGATTGAGATGATGATTGCTGGTGCTTCAGCGATTGGGGTCGGAACGGCTAATTTTACCGATCCTTATGCTTGTCCGACCATTATCGAAGACCTGCCAAAGGTCATGGATCGATATGGCATTGATACGCTTGAGAATTTTCGAAAACATGTACGGGAAAATCTATTGTAAATCCTTGACTTTTCCCAAATATCGTACTACAATAAATAAAAACCTTTAAAGCAGTCCAGAGAGGCTCCTAAGGTCTAGACGGTGAATCATGGTAGTTGTTTCTACCTAATTTTCGTGTAACCTTGCCTCGGGCAAGGTTTTTTTGTGAACTAAATGATCAATCATAAAAAGGAGTAATCCATGCGTGAAGAACGTCCTATTATCGCCCTTGACTTCCCATCTTTCGAGGATGTCAAACACTTTTTAGAGCATTTTCCAGAAGACGAAAAACTATTTGTAAAAATTGGAATGGAATTTTTCTATGCAGTTGGTCCTGAAATTGTGCATTACCTCAAAGGGCTTGGACACAGTATTTTCCTTGATTTAAAATTGCACGATATCCCAAATACAGTCAAATCAGCTATGTCTGTACTGGGGACCTTCGGAGTGGATATGGTGACAGTTCACGCGGCCGGTGGTGTAGAGATGATGCGCGAAGCTAAACAAGCACTTGGTCCAGGAGCCAAGTTGGTAGCCGTGACCCAATTGACTTCTACTAGTGAAGAAGACATGCGGGATTGCCAAAACATCCAACCACTGTTCAAGAATCAGTAGTCAATTATGCTCGCAAGGCGCAAGAAGCTGGCTTGGACGGGGTCGTCTGCTCAGCTCATGAAGTCGCCTTGATCAAGGATGCTACTTCATCAGACTTTGTTTGTGTGACACCAGGGATTCGTCCAGCAGGAGCTGAAATCGGTGACCAAAAACGGGTCATGACCCCACAAGAAGCCCATAAAATCGGATCTGACTATATTGTCGTTGGACGTCCGATTATCCAAGCAGAAAACCCATGGGACGCTTACCATGAGATTAAGAGACAGTGGAATGCGTAAGAGCTACTAAAAGTGGAACTTTTGTAGCTCTACGGGAAGTCCTATGGGACCTTCCCTAACGCATTCACTAGATTAGAAGAAAGAAAAATATCGTTTCTTTCTTCTAATCGTCGGAATCCCTAATCGTTACTAAAAGTAGAACTTTTGTAGCTCTACTGGAAGTCCGGTGGGACCTTCCCTAACGCATTCACTAACCTGTAATGTTCTTGTTTAAATCTATTTCTGATTTAATTCGTATATGATTAAAATCGTAAAAAGGAGTTATCATGTCATTAGCTAAAGATATTGCCAGCCATCTTTTGAAAATCGAAGCTGTTTATTTGAAACCGGAAGAGCCTTTTACTTGGGCTTCTGGAATCAAGTCCCCTATTTATACAGATAACCGTGTGACCCTCGCTTATCCTGAAACTCGTACCTTAATCGAAAATGGCTTTGTAGAAAAAATCAAGGAAGCCTTCCCTGAAGTAGAAGTGATTGCTGGTACAGCAACTGCGGGGATTCCTCATGGGGCTATTATTGCGGACAAGATGAATTTGCCATTTGCCTACATCCGTAGCAAACCAAAAGACCATGGTGCTGGAAACCAAATCGAAGGCCGTGTACCGCAAGGTCAAAAGATGGTAGTGGTGGAAGATTTGATTTCTACTGGTGGATCTGTCTTGGATGCTGTTGCAGCTGCGAAACGTGAAGGAGCAGATGTCCTTGGGGTGGTGGCTATCTTTACTTATCAATTGGAGAAAGCCGATAAGAAATTTGCGGAAGCTGGCGTTCAACTTGAAACCTTGTCTAACTACACAGAATTGATCCATTTGGCAGAAGAACAGGGCTACATCACCTCTGAAGGTTTGGAAATGTTGCGCCGGTTCAAGGAAAACCAAGAAACTTGGCAAAATAACGAATAGAACTTGAAGCGTTTCTAACGCTTCTTTTTTATACTCTTTTCACTAGCTGGTGGTAAACTTGAAAGCCAAAGTAATTTTAGGTATGATAGTAGTAATTCATTTCATAACTCAACGATAGATAGAAAATTTTAGAGGAGATTACATGACAAAAGAAAATTATTTGCAAATGAAAAAACAGGTTCGCATCTGGTTCACCGTCAATATCATCATTGCCTTGATTGCTAGTGCAGGAGCAATTTTAGTGATCATTAGCAAATCCCGCCATATCCCATTTTTACTGACGACCATGGGAGCATTGACTTTGATGAACCAAGTCTTGATTTATCCTGTTTTTAATGGAAAAAAAGAAGCTGAGAAAGAACATCCAGAGTGGAAGGAATTGTCCACTAAAAGTACTAAAATACCTGTGGAAGATCTTCAGAAAGGGTTTCTTGTATCTGCTACGGCTCTTTTGATTGTCATTATTAGTTTCTTCATGATTTATCGTCCCCTTCCGACAACAGATGCAGGAACTGAAGTGATCAAAACCTATCGAGAGATTGAGTCTGTGCCGGAAAGTTCAACAGAAAAAGAATCTAGTACAGTCTCTAATTTAACCCCTCAGGATGTTCAAACCTTACAAGAATTGAAAGAAGAGATCGAATCCAATGCCCCATCAGATTCACCATCACTGGATCTTGATAAAGCAAAAGATCTTGCAGAAAAAGCGCAGCAGGAAAATTGGTTGAAAAGAGGAGAGTAAGGATTCCTGTTTTTTTCTTTCTTGACAGATTTAAAGGAGATTTTATTTGATTAAAAAAGATTCATTAGTATATTTAGTTCCTTTGGATGCAAGAGATTACTACCTAGATACGAGATCCAACGATATATATGTTCAAACCGCGATTCCGGCAAAAGTAGTTGACTTTACTAGTTTTGTTCCCATGGCGAGCCTCATTTTATTAAATTTTAACTCCTATCTGAACCCAAATAGTAGTAGCTTCAGTCGAATTATTTATATTCTTTTAGGTGTTATTTCGCTAATTCTACTTTTTGAAATGTTATTAAGTCAAAAAAAGACGGAAGATTTTAAAGAATTTGATATTAATACATTAGTTTTCAAAGGGTTATTTATTGATAATCTTAAAACAAATATTGGTGTGAAACTTCTTTTAGGATTGTCAATGGTTCCTGTTACTGTTACAGTGATGACAAGCTATTTGAATACAGGAAATTATTCTTCCTATGGGATTGGCTTGATTACTTTTGGTGGATTTTATGGTGCAATTATTCACTGTCGATTATTTCAACAATTTTTATTATTAAGAAAGATCACTCGTAAAAAATAAATTGGTTTTCTAGAGAGGATGTAATGGTTTTGTTTTGGCTTATTTTGGGAATCTTGACCCTTGTTTTCCTGATCATACTGCTGATCTTTTACACTTATTATCGTCGTGAAATGAGGATAAAAATAGAATCAACAGCAAAGGTTGTGGGAGAAGTCGTTACTTTTGATTCTAAAAATCAATTCCTTGTATCCTTGCCTGTGGTGGAGTATCAAGTCGGCGGCGAAAGCTACCAAAAGACCTTCACCTATGCTTATTTTAGAGAGACTTCTTCTAGGTCAAAGCAGACAGATGTTTTCGATAGAACTTATATTATCGGAGCAGGCAACAATCTGAACTTACGAAAGATCTTTCCAATAGGCTCTCCCATGACAGTCTTTTATAATCCAGACGACCCCCAGATAGGTTTTGTCGAACGATATGCCGGCTTAGTCGGTTTCTATAAAATTGGAATGGTTTTAACAGTTGGAATTTATTTTGGACTAGCATGCATTTTATTCCTAGTGTTTTAGAATTGAAAGTTAAGGTAAAGAGTTAAAAATTGGTTCGATAAAATGAGTGTGTCCATAAATTATATCTCAGAACAATTTTTCCTCTCACTTTACAGTTGACATTGAGTCACAAACAGCAGAAATGCTGTTTTTTTGATATAATGGTCCTATGTTATCGAAAAGTAAACGTATTCTATTTGGGATGCTTCATGGTATCATGTTGCTAGTGATGGTCCACTGGTTCTTGATCAGTGTGACCTATCTGAGAGAGATTTCATGGCTAGCCATTTTAGGTGCTGGATTGCTATTTCTGCTAGCCTGGTTGAAACGCGATGGGGTAAAAAGAGCCCTTGCTTGGTTGAGCCAGCACAAAAAAGGCTTCTTGCTTGGTGCAATCGTCTTTCAGGTGATTGTCTTGGTTTGTGCGGAGCTTTTGATCCGTCGGGATGCTGCGGTGGTTTTTAAGGGAGCTTTTGAGCTTCTGAAGCAATCTTCAATCACCAACTATCTCAGCCGCAATCCGAATAACATTCCACTCTTTCTCTATGAAAAGTTTTTCTATCTTTTATTCGGTTCTAACGGTCTGTGGGTCATGCAGCTTCTCAATATGCTTTATGTCAATCTGGGGGCCGTACTCTTGTACAAGCTATCCCAGAAGCATTTCAATCAAAAAACGGCTGATCTAGTCTATCTCTTTTATGTGAGCTTGATCTGTTACTCGCCTTATTTCTATTCCATGTATACGGACATTCCGCCACTTCCTTTAATTGCTCTGCAATTATGGTGGGCCTTGGATCTCTTAAAGGAAAACCAAGCAGGAATCTCCTGGAAGAAGATGTTTGGTTTAGGGATTTTATCTGGTGTAACAATGCTGATTCGTCCAACGACAATTATTATCATGATTGCCTTTTGGGCTGTCCTCTTCTTTAGAGGAAACTGGAAGGCCTTTGGCAAGATTGCTACGGTGACCGTGATGATGACGGGCTTTGTCTTTGCAGGATTGAATACAGCGGTCAATCATCAAAGGATCGTACCGATTCTGAAAGAAGAAGGGCTGGCCAAAGGACCGCTCTTGTTTATCAATCTGGGCTTGACGGATATGGGGCATAACCAAGAAGATATGAAAGAGGGCTTGCTGGCTTATATCGATGAGGACAAGCGCTCAGACTACAACAATGGGCTTTTTAAGAAGGAAAATGTCATTAAAGAAATCAAACGTCGTCTCAAGGAGTATGGACCTTTCGGTTTGATCGGTCATATCTACTACAAGCAGTCCTTGACGGTAGCAGAAGGGACCCTAGGTTGGCTTTACCGAGATGTAGAGTATGAGAAGACGCCATATATCAATCCTCTCTATGCGCCACTGACTAAAAACAATGGCCTGGCCAAATGGTGCGAACCTATTTCCTCAGCACGGATCGCCCACAGTACAAGTATTATCAATTTGTGAAACAGTTGATCTGGATTGTACTATCAGCTGGCTTGGTTGGGGCTTATCTCAAACGTCGAGATACAGATGCCTTCAATTTCCTTTCATTAGCGGTCTTTGGCGGTTTGCTCTTCTTAACCATCTTTGAAGGTGGGAAGACCCGCTACCTCATCCAATTCTTGCCGCAAATTTTGCTAGTGGCTTCGATCGGTCTAGCAGGATATCCCAAGAAAGAAACCACATAAAAGCTCCCGCTTATTTTACAGGCAGAAACTGAGGTTGGACAAAATTGTCCAGCCTCTTTTTTATCCAGTGGATCTGTGTCAAATGTGGTATAATGAAAGGTAAGAATTTATTGGATAGCGGAGAGTTTCCATGCAACATTCCCCCTGGCATGAAGCCATCAAATCCCATCTTCCGGAAGGGTATTTTCATCAGATTAATGACTTTATGAATGAGGTCTATAGCAAAGGAGTGGTCTATCCACCTCGTGACAAGGTCTTTAAGGCCTTGCAGACAACTGAGATGGATCAGGTCAAGGTCTTGATTTTAGGCCAAGATCCCTACCACGGACCGGACCAAGCACAAGGCTTAAGTTTTTCTGTACCGGATTATGTACCAGCACCGCCTTCTTTGCAAAATATTCTCAAAGAATTGCGCTCAGACATTGGAGAGAAGCGGTCGCATGATCTGACCTCTTGGGCTGAGCAAGGGGTGCTCTTGCTCAATGCCTGCTTGACGGTTCCTGCTGGTCAGGCCAATGGCCATGCAGGTCAAATTTGGGAGCCGTTCACAGATGCTGTGATCAAGGTGGTCAATGAGTTGGAGGAGCCAGTCGTCTTTATCCTCTGGGGATCTTATGCACGTAAGAAAAAGCCTCTGATTACCCACGATCGACATTTGGTCCTTGAATCTGCTCACCCAAGTCCTTTATCGGCCTACCGTGGATTTTTTGGTTCCCAGCCCTTTTCAAAAACCAATCAATTTTTGAAAGAGGCAGGACGCGAGCCGATTGATTGGTTAAGATAGGAGAAAGAAATGCCACAATTAGCAACGATTTGTTATATCGACAATGGGAAAGAATTTCTCATGTTGCATCGCAATAAAAAGCCCAATGATGTCCATGAAGGTAAATGGATCGGAGTTGGTGGAAAATTAGAACCCGGGGAAACCCCACAGGAGTGTGCCACGCGTGAGATTTTTGAGGAGACGGGCCTAAAAGCCAAGCCAGTCTTGAAAGGGATCATTACCTTTCCTGAATTTACTCCAGATATGGATTGGTACACCTATGTCTTCAAGGTGACCGAGTTTGAAGGGGAGCTCATCGATTGTAACGAAGGGACATTAGAGTGGGTGCCTTATGATCAAGTCTTAAGTAAACCAACTTGGGAGGGGGACCACACCTTTGTCGAGTGGCTCTTGGAGGATAAACCCTTCTTTTCAGCTATGTTTCGCTATGACGGGGATCGCTTACTAGAGACCCATGTTGATTTTTATGAATAAAGGAGAACGCAATGGTTGTCATTAAAAATGGTCGCATCATGGATCCTAAAACAGGTTTGGATCAAGTCTGTGACCTTCGTATCCAAGGAAAGAAAATTGTAGAGATCGCTGAAAACCTCCCAATAGATGGAGAAGAGGTGCTTGATGCTAGTGGTCTTGTTGTAGCTCCTGGTTTGATCGATGTGCACGTGCATTTTCGTGAACCCGGTCAAACCCATAAAGAAGATATCCATACGGGTGCCTTAGCAGCAGCTGCAGGTGGTTTTACTCGAGTGGTCATGATGGCCAATACCAATCCGACTATTTCAGATATTCCTACCTTAGAGGAAGTCTTAGCTTCTGCAGCCAAGGAAAATCTCCACATTCATACGGTTGCGACAGTGACTAAGAACTTTGATGGCCATCATCTAACCGATTTTGAAGGCTTGCTACAAGCTGGTGCGGTAGGATTTTCAGATGATGGGATTCCCCTTCAAAGCACCAAGGTTGTCCGCCAAGCCTTGGAAGATGCTAAGCGTCTAGGAACCTTTATTAGTCTGCATGAAGAAGACCCTGAGTTGAATGGCATTCTTGGGTTGAATGAGAACATTGCCAAGGAACACTTCCATGTCTGTGGAGCGACGGGTGTAGCTGAATACTCAATGGCAGCGCGGGATGCCATGATTGCCCATGCGACAGGTGCTCACCTTCATATCCAACACCTTTCTAAGGAAGAAAGTGTCAAGGTTGTGGAATTTGCCCAAGGATTAGGAGCTCATGTGACGGCAGAAGTAGCGCCCCAACACTTTTCGAAAACGGAGAGTCTGCTCTTAACCAAGGGAAGCAATGCCAAGATGAACCCACCTCTACGTTTGGAATCTGACCGCCTAGCAGTGATTGAAGGCTTGAAGTCAGGAGTCATCTCCGTGATTGCGACTGACCACGCGCCTCACCATGCGGATGAGAAGAATGTTCCAGATATTACTAAGGCACCATCTGGAATGACAGGACTTGAAACCTCCCTTTCTCTTGGCTTGACCTACTTGGTGCATGCTGGACATTTAAGCCTCATGCAATTGCTAGAAAAGATGTCCTATAATCCAGCGCGTCTCTATGATTTTGACGCCGGCTATATAGCTGTGGACGGACCAGCAGATCTCACGATCTTTGACCCAGAAGCAGTCCGTTTGGTATCAGATCATTTTGCTTCAAAAGCTGGAAATTCCCCATTTGTGGGTGAAACACTTAAAGGGAAAGTGGCTTATACCATCTGCGATGGACAAGTGATTTTCCAAGGATAAGCAATCGTATTCATATGAATCTTAAAAAAATGATGCAAGGCTTGGTTTTCTTTTTAACCAGCCTTCTTGTCTTTGTGTATTTATTTCATGCTTTACTACCAACTGCATCGCCACGCATGACCAAGCCCAAAACGGCTGCGAACGAAATCACCTATAGGTATGTAGCTCTAGGAGATTCCTTGACCAAAGGTGTCGGAGATAGCACCAATCAAGGGGGCTTTGTGCCCTTGCTCGCTCAAAGCCTATCCAATGAAAACGAAGCCCAATACCAGGCGGTTAACTATGGTGTGGCTGGAAACACGAGTGCTCAGATTTTAGATCGACTCAAGAAGCAAACAGACCTTCAGAAGGATCTCAAAAAGGCGCGTGTTATGACCTTAACGGTTGGAGGAAATGATCTACGCAAAGTCGTTGTCGATCATCTGAGTGATTTTTCTCTATCAGATATCCGAAAACCGCTCAAGAATTATACAGCTAACCTCAAAGAAATTATCACCAAAGCAAGAAAGGACAATCCCCATCTTCCTATTTATGTAGTGGGGATCTACAATCCTCTTTACCTGAATTTTCCTGAATTAACCAGTATTCAGACGGCTGTAGATCGTTGGAATGAGACGACGGAAGAAACCATCGCGCAATTTGATCAGGTTTATTTCGTTCCTATCAATGATCTGCTATATAAAGGAATTGATGGCAAAATGGGCGTGTCAGAAATTAGTGATGGGAAGACAACCGTCATCAATGATGCCCTGTATGAAGAGGATAGTTTTCACCCCAACAATACGGGCTATGAAAAGATGAAACAAGCAATATTGGAGAAAATCAATGCTACGAAGAAAACCTGGAACTAATGGCATTTCAAAGAAAGACCAACCAGCTCAGTTTAAAAAAATAAATATTTGGAAATGGCTGTTTTTAGGCTTGGTCAGCCTTCTCTTAGCCTTTGCTTTAGTCGTGCAAGGACGCTTAGCGACGCCAAGAGAAGATGTTAGCCAGCTTCATCAAGCAGTTGGCACCAAAGATGTCAAAGTTGGAACCATGACAACGACTCGTGATCAACTCAATGATACCATCAAATCGCTCCTGAAAAAATATAAGCTGTCCGACTACAAGGTCTATGCAGATAATCAGCAAATCCTCTTAGAGGGACAGTTGAGTCTTTTAGGAAAGGACTATCCCTTATATATTTACTTTCAACCATCCAAGTTGGAAAACGGGAATATTCTCTTAACAGTAAAGGATTTTTCAGTCGGTACCTTTCAAATTCCTCAAAAAATGGTTTTGCGACTTTTGAACAAAAATAAAAATATCCCAGATTTTATCCAGATTTCGCCAAAGGAGTCTACCATCACCATTCTCTTGTCGGAGATGGATAACGACTTTGGAATCTATGCCAAGGCCAATACCATCGATCTCTATAACGACAGAATTGTTTTTGATTTGTATCAGAAGAAGTAGAGCAGAAGGAACTCATTAGGACCGAAGACTCTATTTTATTTCTATTCAAAAAATTCAGAATATTGCAGAAAATTCTTGACATTCAATTTCCCATGTGCTAAAATACTAAACAAGACATTGAACAAAGGAGAAAGTCAAACATGAAAACAGCTAAGTTTATTCAATTTGCTTTGTTGTTGAGGTATAAGGGCTAGTGCAGAAGCATTAGTCCTGTTTGGCTTACCAAGCGGGAGTAACAAAACATCTCGCTTGGTTGACTGAGTGAGATGTTTTTCTTTATATCCACTACATAGAAATGAGGAGACCCTATGCGTAAAGTTGAATTTTTAGATACCAGTCTTCGGGATGGTGAACAGACTCCTGGAGTCAATTTCTCCATTAAAGAAAAGATTACCATTGCTAAGCAATTGGAAAAATGGGGAATTTCTGCTATTGAAGCGGGTTTTCCGGCAGCTAGTCCTGATTCCTTCACGGCTGTCCAAGAAATTGCAAAAGTTTTGACCAAGACTGCCGTGACCGGTTTGGCACGCTCGGTCAAATCTGATATTGATGCCTGCTATGAAGCCTTGAAGGATGCGAAGTATCCGCAAGTTCACGTCTTTATCGCAACCAGTCCCATTCACCGCGAGTTTAAACTCAACAAGACCAAGGAAGAAATTCTTGAAGCTATCAAAGAGCACGTTTCATACGCACGCTCAAAATTTGAGATTGTTGAATTTTCGCCAGAAGATGCGACACGGACGGAATTGGATTTCCTCTTGCAAGTCGTTCAGACGGCAGTCGATGCGGGGGCTAGCTACATCAATATTCCTGATACAGTCGGTTTCACCACACCAGCAGAGTATGGCGCCATTTTTAAATTCTTGATCGACCATGTCAAAACAGACCGCGAGATTATCTATTCCCCTCATTGTCATGATGATCTAGGTATGGCAGTTGCAAATAGTCTCGCGGCTGTCAAAAATGGGGCTGGCCGTGTTGAAGGGACCGTTAATGGGATCGGAGAACGAGCTGGAAATGCTGCGCTTGAAGAAGTGGCGGTTGCCCTCAATATCCGGGAAGACTATTACCAGGTTGAAAGTCCAATTGTGCTCAATGAAACCATCAACACTTCTGAGTTGGTCTCTCGTTACTCTGGTATTCCAATTCCTAAAAACAAGGCGGTTGTTGGTGGCAATGCCTTCTCACACGAGTCTGGGATTCACCAAGATGGAGTTCTTAAAAATCCCCTTACCTATGAAATCATCACACCTGAGCTGGTCGGTGTTAAGAGCAATAGCCTTCCTCTTGGGAAATTGTCTGGTCGCCATGCTTTTGTTGGAAAACTGCATGAGTTGGGATTGGAATTCACAGAAGAAGACATCCAGCCATTGTTTGCTAAGTTCAAATCTCTGGCGGACAAGAAACACGAGATCACAGATGCCGATATTCGCGCCCTTGTTGCCGGTACAGCAGTGGAAAATCCAGAAGGATTCCAATTTAATGATCTTCGCTTGACTACCAATGCAGACGAAACCATTACAGCTGCGGTCAGCCTCAGCAATGAAGAAGGGGAAGTTCTTGAGTTCCTTGCTAATGGTCAAGGATCTGTTGAAGCCATCTTTAACGCTATTGATCAATTCTTCAACCAAACCGTTCGCTTGACATCTTACAATATCGATGCGGTCACAGATGGGATCGACGCCCAAGCCCGTGTCTTGGTATCAGTTGAAAATGTCGATACGGATACGATCTTCAATGCATCTGGTTTGGACTTTGACGTATTGAAAGCCTCAGCTATTGCTTATATCAATGCCAATACCTTGGTTCAAAAAGAAAATGCAGGTGAGATGGGACGAGCTGTCTCCTACCGTGATCTTCCATAAGCTTAAGAGGAGAGAAAGATGACAAAAAAAATTGTAACTCTTGCAGGAGATGGGATTGGCCCTGAGATCATGGCGGCAGGACTAGAGGTCCTTGCAGCTGTCGCTCCAAAAATTGGCTTTGACTATAGCCTAGAGGACAAACCTTTCGGTGGTGCGGGGATTGACGCTGCGGGTCATCCGCTTCCCCAAGATACTCTTGAAGCAGCCAAAGGAGCCGATGCCATTCTTCTCGCAGCAATCGGGAGTCCTGAGTATGATAATGCTCCTGTTCGGCCTGAACAAGGTCTGCTCGCTATTCGCAAGGAATTAAATCTCTTTGCCAATATTCGTCCTGTACGAATTTTTGACGCCTTAAACACCTGTCGCCATTGAAACCAGAGCGTATCGAGGGTGTCGACTTTGTCGTCGTGCGTGAATTAACGGGTGGCATTTACTTTGGAGAGCATATCCTGAAAGAAGATACAGCGCGTGATATCAATGATTACAGTGCAGAAGAAATACGCCGGATTATGCTCCAGGCTTTCAAGATTGCGCAAGGACGTGGCAAGAAAGTGACCAGTATCGATAAGCAAAATGTCCTTGCAACGTCTAAATTGTGGCGCCAAGTAGCAGAAGAAGTTGCCAAAGAATTTCCAGATGTGACTCTAGAACACCAACTGGTAGACAGTGCAGCCATGATCATGATCACCAATCCGGCCCGCTTTGATGTCGTCGTGACAGAGAATCTATTTGGAGATATCTTATCGGACGAATCGAGCGTCCTTCCTGGAACACTAGGTGTGATGCCGTCTGCCAGTCATTCTGACCAAGGGCCAAGCATGTACGAGCCGATTCATGGTTCAGCTCCTGATATTGCTGGACAAGGCATTGCCAATCCGATTTCTATGATCCTGTCTGTTGCCATGATGCTCCGAGACAGTTTTGGCGAAACAGCAGGTGCAGAAATGATCGAAGAAGCTGTCAATCAAACCTTGAACCAGGGAATTCTGACGCGAGATCTAGGTGGTCAGGCTTCGACTGCAGAGATGACAGCGGCTATCATTGGGAACCTCTAAGATGACTTGGAGAGATCGCTGTTTAATGGTCATTGCTCTTTGGAATGGTATGGTCTTTCTGACCTATGGCTTAGATAAGCGAAAAGCCATCCAAAACAGGTGGCGGATTCCTGAAAAGGTCCTCTTACTCGAGAGCTGGATACTTGGTGGATTTGGAGCTCTTTTAGGTGGCTATCTCTTTCACCACAAGGTAAGGAAATGGTATTTTCAAACTAGCTGGTGGATGAGTAGCCTTCTTTTAGCAGGTATCCTTTTTCTAATCCTTCAATGGATTTCCTAGCAACAAGATAAATGGAGAAAGACGATGAGTGGAAAATCTATCTTTGATAAACTCTGGGACCGCCACGTAATTACAGGAGTGGAAGGGCAACCTCAGCTCATGTATGTGGACCAACACTATATCCACGAGGTCACCAGTCCCCAAGCCTTTCAAGGATTACGGGATGCAGGACGCAAGGTTCGACGACCCGATTTAACCTTTGGGACATTTGATCACAATGTCCCCACTGTTAACATTTATGATATTCGGGATGTAATCTCCAAGGCCCAGATTGATAAATTAGCTGAGAATGTCAAAGACTTTGGGATTGATCATGCGGCTCATGGTTCTGCTAAGCAAGGGATTGTTCATATGGTGGGCCCTGAAACTGGGCGGACTCAACCAGGAAAATTTATTGTCTGTGGAGACAGCCATACGGCGACCCATGGAGCCTTCGGTGCTATTGCCTTTGGAATTGGAACCAGTGAAGTAGAGCATGTCTTTGCCACCCAAACCATCTGGCAGGTCAAACCCAAGAAGATGTTGGTCGAATTCACCGGAACCCCGCAAAAAGGGATCTATTCAAAGGATTACATCCTAGCTTTGATAGCGCGCTACGGTGTTGCCTGTGGAGTTGGCTATGTCGTAGAGTATCGGGGAGAAGCGATTGATCGCTTGACTATGGAAGAACGCATGACCATCTGCAACATGTCTATCGAGTTCGGATCCAAAATGGGGATCATGAATCCAGACCAAAGACCTTTGACTATCTTCGGGGTCGTGAATGTGTGCCACAAGATTTTGAAGCTGCAGTAGCGGACTGGAAGACCTTGGTCAGTGATGACGATGCCGTATATGACAAGGTCATCCGTATGGATGTATCTGACTTAGCTCCGATGGTAACTTGGGGGACCAATCCTTCTATGGGAGTGGACTTTGAAACTCCCTTTCCAGAGATTCGGGACATGAACGATGAGCGTGCCTATCATTATATGGAGCTGGAACCTGGCCAAAAACCAGCAGACATTGAATTAGGCTATATCTTTATCGGATCTTGTACCAATGCGCGTCTCAGCGATTTGGAGTTAGCAGCCAAGTTTGTGAAAGGCAAAAAAATCGCGCCCAACTTAACAGCCATTGTCGTACCTGGTTCTCGTCCGGTCAAGCAAGCCGCTGAAAAGTTGGGCTTGGATAAAATCTTTATGGATGCAGGTTTTGAATGGCGTGACCCAGGATGCTCTATGTGTCTAGGAATGAATCCAGATAAGGTTCCAGATGGGGTCCACTGTGCTTCTACCAGCAATCGAAATTTTGAAGACCGCCAAGGGTTTGGGGCCAAGACCCATCTCTGTAGCCCTGCAATGGCAGCTGCAGCAGCAATAGCTGGCCGCTTTGTCGACGTGCGCCAAATGCCTGAAGTTCAGTAAAGGAGGAATCATGGAGAAATTCACCATTTATACGGGGACAACTGTTCCCCTGATGAACGATAATATCGATACCGACCAAATCCTTCCCAAGCAATTCTTAAAGCTGATTGATAAAAAGGCTTTGGCAAATACCTCATGTATGCTTGGCGCTATTTGGATGATCAGTATACCGAAGATCCAGCATTTATCTTTAATAAGCCGGAATATCGCAAAGCAACCATTTTGGTCACTGGTGACAATTTTGGAGCTGGCTCCTCTCGGGAGCACGCAGCCTGGGCCTTGGCTGATTATGGCTTTAAAGTCGTCATCGCCGGGTCCTTTGGAGATATCCATTACAATAATGAACTCAATAATGGCATTCTCCCAATTGTTCAGCCTTTAGAGGTTCGTCAAAAACTGGCTAGCTTGAAACCGACAGATCCAGTGACGGTGGATTTGGAAGAGCAAAAAATCATCTCACCTGTTGGGGAATTTCGCTTTGAGATCGATCAAGATTGGAAGCACAAATTACTTAACGGTTTAGACGATATTGGGATTACCCTTCAATATGAAGATTTGATTGCCGCTTATGAAAAGCAACGGCCAGCATATTGGTAATAAAATTGTATAGTTAATTAAGAATTTTCAGAAAATATATTGAAGCTTTTTGGGAATTTTGATAGAATAGAAAAAAAGAATAGAAGAGGACGAAATTTATGACAAAACACATTCAATGGGATGGACAACTTTCACAAGAAGGATTTGAGATTTTGAAAGGTGAGGGTGGCTGTATCGTCTGCCCTACAAAAGTCGGCTACATCATCATGACCAGTGACAAGGCTGGCTTGGAACGGAAATTCGAGGCTAAAGAACGCAACCGTAACAAACCAGGTGTGGTTCTTTGCGGAAGTATGGATGAACTTCGTGCCCTTGCGCAATTGAATCCTGAAATCGAAGCTTTCTACCAAAAACATTGGGATGAAGATATCTTGCTTGGTTGTATCCTTCCATGGCGTGAAGATGCCTATGCTAAGTTACAAGCCTTCGGTGATGGACGCGAAGAACTCATGACAGATGTTCGTGGAACCAGCTGTTTTGTCATCAAATTCGGTAAAGCTGGTGAGCAAATCGCTAAAGAAATGTGGGAAAAAGAAGGCAAGATGGTTTATGCCTCTTCAGCTAACCCATCTGGTAAAGGAAATCGTGGAAAGGTCGAAGGCATTGGTGAGCGTATCGAAGGTGCCGTAGATTTGGTCATCGAAGCCGATGATTATGTAGCCTCTATCCAACCAGATAAGACCATTGAAACGCGCTATGAACAAGGTGTGATGGTTTCTATGGTGGATGCAGAAGGAAAACTTATCCCAGAACAAGGAGCAGGCAGCCGTTCTGTCAATACTTGTCCAGTCGTCATCCGTAAAGGATTAGATATCGACAAGATCATGATGCACTTATCCGATCATTTCAACTCTTGGAACTACCGCCAAGGGGAGTACTATTAAGAAATAGAATAGAGAGTGGGACAGAAATCGATAATTCATTAGAATTCGATTTCGTCGTCCCACCTTCTCACAGTTGAGTAGGGCTATAAAAGCTGATGAAATCAGCGTAGTAGAGCCCACTCAACCACTGCGTCTTGCTCGACAATCCAAAGACAATTGAGAGGCTAGGACTTTTGTCCCACTCTCTTTTTTTGTGAAAAAATAAAAGATGGTATAATAGAGTCAAAAGCTATTCCAAAAGAAGGGGAATTGGTATGATTTCTAGAAATGCATTTATAGATCGAGTGAATCAGGAAGGTTTTTCATTCAATATCCAAATCCCATGGTGGGGATATAATGACTTCAAGTCATTGGTTCGAAGAAAAAGACTCTCTGAAGAGCAACTTTATCAGATATTTCTTTCACTTTGTAGGGAAATAGAAGACCGGCAAATGCAAGCATTAGAGCTGAAGGGTAAGTATAATACCGGATTTTATGTAGTCGAATCAAATGGTCGGGAGTTCCGGTTTGAGTTTGTTTTCAAAAAGAATCAACTACTAAGAGTTTATAATCTATTTGAGACAGTCAATGGTCGGAAGAAACTTACCTTGATGGATCTGCTTGATTACATTATGGATTGACGATGTATAGAAACATTAAGGGTTCACTACAGATTGATAAAAGAAAGAGTGGTTCTATGATTTCAAGAGATGAATTTTTAGAAAGAATCAATCGGGAGGGATTTTCATTTAGCATTGAAATCCCGCGCAGGAATTTTTGGGAAATTAAATCATTAGTTCGTAGAAGAAGAATTTCTCAAGACGACCTCTATCAGCTGTTTTATAACTATTGTCAGGAACTAGAAAACTGTCTGAAAGAAGCAGGCGAGAAGCGACGCTTGCTCTTCAATAAATTTCCAGTTAGCCCTATCCATGATAAATATAAAACAAAATTTGATACAGTTGCACCGAATGGACGCGAATTCCGCTTTGAGTTTGTCTTTAGCAATGACAATCGTTTAAAAGTTTATCACATTATCGAAACTGTTAATGGTCGTAGGAAAAAAACTCCTATGGAAATACTGATGGACATAGTTGATGCTTTATAGTGGGTACTGATTTCAGAAGAAAAAACAAGGTATTTATACTGAGGCTAAAGTCTAGATAATTAGCCAGCTTCCTTAAAACATGAGCAGTTCCTTATTGAAATTCGGTCTTGTGTTTGAAAATAAATAATGGCTTCGAACCATTCTTAGAGGAATCTTATTAGTTAGCTATTTCTGCTTGATTCCATTGGGCTTAGTGACTTTGATGAATGAGTTGAACAAAGCTGCAGATAGGCTCTTGTTCCTCTGCCTGTTCATTCTGAATTTTTTAATGTTGCTACTATTTGCAGTTATCACAGCTACAGTAGTTTTTTTTACAGACCTTTTCTATTTGATCGCTTAACAGCTAGTAGTTATCGAAGTACGGTTGGGAAATAGATAAAAGATAAAAGAGAGTGGGACAGAAATCGGTCATTCGTTAGAATTCGATTTCGTCGTCCCACCTCCACACAGTTGAGTAGGGCTGTAAAAGCTGATGAAATCAGCGTAGTAGATCCCACTCAACCACTACGTCTGGCTAGACAATCCAAAGACAATTAAGAGGCTAGGACGTTTGTCCCAGCCTCTTTTAATTGACTATTTTTTTACGAATAGCTGATTTCCATCCTTAATAAGTCACGACATTAATCTCACCCTTGTCATACTCAGCGATAAAGATGTCGTCGACATTTTCAAATCCTTTTTTATTCAGTTCGGCCATAAGCCATTCTTCGGTTTTACCGATGGTCTCTAAGATCTCTAGCTGGACCACACCATCTGTAATGATTGGGTATTTGGGATTTTCATCTCCCATTCGGACGATAATGAGTTGGCCATTTTGCTCGATGACGGCTCTTTTGACTTCTTTTAATTGGAAGACCCCTTGAGAGCGCAATTTAAGAGCGACTTCAGAAGCAGAAAGGCCTTTTGAGCGACATGCTTCTGGATCTAATTTTCCGTTTTTAATGATAATGGTTGGTTTTCCATCAATCAGATGTTTGATAAAGTAAACATTGGTATTAAGCCATTTGAGTGACAGAATCAAAATCGTCCAGATGATGAGGATGATGGCATATTGAAGGATGGTAATCGAACTATTGTAGATAACCCCACCAATAATACCCCCAAGCACAAAGTTCTGTATTTGGTCTACTGCAGAACTTGGTGCTAGATTTCCTTTACCTGTTACATTGATAACAAAAACAAGAGACAGAAGCCCCAAGGCCAATTTAATCGCAATTGTAGCAAAAAAGCTTATCATTTTTCAACCTCCACCAGTTCGACATCTGTTTTATATAAGTCCATTTTTCAAGTAAATAACTATCTGGATCTGTTCCACTAATAGCGCGGTAGAATCGGTCACCTACCTTAATAATGGCTCCATCAGTTGCAGCTGAAGTATTAACATAGACCTCTTCTTTATCAACACCCAATTCCTTTGAAACAACCTCGATAAAGTGCAAGGACGTACGGAACTGATTGTCATTGGACTCTTTGTTTTGGAAGTTTGAAATACTAATCAAAACAAAGGCTAGCAAACTTAACACAGAAATGATAGACAATTCACGGAACTTACTTCCACGTTTATCCTTATAAGCTTTAAAGGCGAACAAAGCCGTAACCAAGACTAATAGAATGGACATAATAACAATGACCCAATTTTGCTGGCTAATTTGACTAAGTACATAGTCGTAAGAATAGAATTTCATAAAAATCCCTCTCTTTTGTTAATTCAAGCTATTATAAAACAATTTATCATAAACTTCAAATAGAAAAAACGAATAAAAAGAATAATCTTAATGAACATTTTTTAAGGTATGGATTGTATCTTGCAGGTTGGAAATGGCAGTAGGAGTTTCCTATCTAATCGAAATTTGGTACACTAGAGCTATGAAGATAGAAGATACTATTAAAAAAGCGATCATTTTAGGGGCTACAGGAGGGATTGGCCGGCAGCTAGCGAAAGAACTGTCAAGAAGTCTGGATCATCTGGTCTTAGTAGGTCGTGATTCAGACAAACTCTCCCAACTCCAAGAGGAACTAACTGGGAGCAAGGCGCAGCTGTCAACCGTAATATTAGATATGTTAGATCAAAAGGCTCTTGAAGCTTTTGTAGAGAACCTAGATGCAGATCTTCTTGTCAATTGTGCAGGGGTAGCCTATTTTTCACTAGGCAGCTATCTAGCCACAGCAGATGAGCAAGATCTCTGGCAAATCAATTACCATGCTCCAGTCTATCTAATCAAGAAGTTAGTGCAGAAAAATCAGAAAATCCAGCTGGTCCAACTGTCATCTCTAGCTGCTCTTTTTCCTCATCCTTATCTAGCAGCCTACAGTTCCAGCAAGGCTGCCTTGCAGACATACACTCTTGCTCTCCAGGAGGAACTAAGTCAATCAGATTCCCCGGTTCAGCTAGGTCTCTATATTCTTGGACCAGTCCAAACAGCTATTTTTCCTCCTAAACTAGTAGAAGCATTGGGAGGCAGTCGCTTGCAGATGAAGCCTGAGAAAGTCGCTCAGCAGTTGATCCGATTCATAGAAAGGGATACTTCCTATGCTGTTATCGGCTTTCGCTATCGCTTGCTAGTTTGGCTAGGTCGCTTGCTTCCCCAAAGATGGATCATTCGTCTCCTTGCAAGGTATTTACGAAAGGGACTTAATAGATGAAATTGTTAGTTATATTTTTAGGTGTTGCTTATCTTCTCTTATTTCTCACCCGTTGGTTGCTGTCCTTCATTTATTATAAAAAGGCCAGGCTCATCTTGCGGACTTTCCAGAAGAGCTTTTTACGGTGGTCCAACCCATCCTCTCTGGGGATCCTCGTTTAGAGAGTGATTTGCGAGCCAATCTCCAGCAAACAGAAGCAGTAGAATTCTACTGGTTGATTGACCAGTCTGATACAGAAGCCCAGCGAGTAGCAGATCAGATTTGCCAAGATGCTTCCTTTGCCCAACGCATTCGAATCTTTCTCATTGAAGACGTCCCTCAAGGGATTAATCCAAAGAGTTATAAGATTGAGCAGGTTGTAGAGGAGCTGACCCGGCCTTACCTGATTGTTTTGGACGATGATAGTGTGATTGATTTTTCTAAAATGGGTGAATTGACTGCCTATCTGGGTCAAGAGGTCATTCTGACAGGTATTCCCTATAACCAAGAAAGAAGTAATTTCTGGTCCAAGCTGGTTGCAGCATTCGTCAATGGCAATTCCTTTATTACCTATTTTACTATGGCAGAAGTTGAGGCGAATCACTCCATCAACGGGATGTTTTATATCCTACCGGTAGAACTTGCAAAAGAGCAGGGGCTCTTCACAGCGATTAAGGATTATCTATGTGATGATTTAGCTGTGGCCGATTTTTTAAGGAGTAAAGGAGTATCCATTGTCCAAACGCGGGTTACCTGTAATGTTCGAACCACTATCAAGGACACCAAACAATACCTGCTCCAGATGAAGCGGTGGCTTCTCTTTAGCTCTATCTATCTCAAAAGAACACATGGACTGGAAGGTCTTTTGCCTCATTGGCTTACCGAGTTTTCTGCCTCTTCCAGGCTTCATCCTAAGTCTGTTTTTAGGTTGGCCTTATCTTCTTTTAGCCTTGAGTTTACTATTATTCAAGGCAGTTTGGATGCTCCTCTATCGACAAAGCATTCTATCCAATCGCCTACACTTAGATGAAGTCGCCTACGAAGTGCTGAGTGATTTCCTGCTTCCTTGGCTCTTTGTCTATGTTCTAGTGACTCCTCCTGTGATTAATTGGCGGGGGCGGAAGATTCGTGTGACGGATGGAAAGATTCATTATGAGTAAGATGAAGTCCTATCTAGACCGTTTGTCTGCTTTGTCTCTTGATCAGATCATGCTAGACTCTGATCGCTTGGTTCTCTTTCTTAGTGGGAGCAGTGATATCACTTGTGCTGGGCTGACAGCTGGACAACTAGATCTCCTCCATGCTATTTGTCCATCTGGCTATTCAGTAGTAGCAAGTAATTTCTCCTTCAATCAAGATTTTGAACACATAGAGTTTCCTCAGGTATCCCTCTTTTCGGCTGCTGCGTCCAATATCATCTACTATTGGCATACGATATTGAACCCGCGTTTCCTAAAGTTGTTACAGGAGCACTTGTCTCCCATGTTGGAAGCGCAGGAAGTAGTTCTTGTTTGTAAGAGTTCAGGGGTCAATATGCTGACCCAGTGGCTCAGAAGTTTAGGCAATCAGGTCACCTTTCCAAGATTGCGCGTGATAGCGCTTGGACCTGTATCTCAGCTTCTCTTAAGTCAAAAAGAGCTCGAACTACTGGTCATCAAAGGAAAGAAAGATCCTTATTCACGTATTTTGGATCGCCACTCAGCGGATATTCAAGTGGATACGGAACATTATAGCTATGAATACGGAAAAGATGTGAAAGGAATCATCTATGACTGGATTAGACAAAGTGATAAAAATCGATGTGATTAGCGTTCCCTTTAGTGGCCATTTATTTCCAACCTTGACTCTGGTGAAGCCCTTGCTGGAGGATCTGCGTTTTCAGATCCGTGTCATTACAGGTTTTCAGAAAAAGGCATTGGTTGAGCGGATTGGTTTTGACTGCCTTACCTTGTTTCCTGATCGTCCGACAGTGATGGAAGATATAGCGAATACATCAAAGCAAGCAAATCTATTTATCATGTACCAACAATTAATAGCCAATAGCAGACTGGTTCCTGAAGTTTTCGACGAAATAAATCGAATTTGGAACTCTGAGGGAAAACCAGACTTGGTTATTGCAGATTTTGTAGCAGCTCCTGCTGGTATGTTAGCAGAACGTTTGGGAATCCCCTGGATTACGACCATTCCAAGTCCAGTAGCGATTGAGAGTCGCACGACTACCCCTGCTTATCTAGTGGCTGGAAACCACACCAGGGAATCTTCTACAAGTGGAGAGATGCAATGGGCACGCAAGTCATCCGTCTGGCAAAGAAAGTTGGACTTGCGCTGGTTAAGAAGAATCTCGCTACCCTAGCGGACTTCAAATTGTACCGTGAAGACGGGTCAGAAGCGATCTATTCTCCCTATTCAATCTTAGCACTAGGCATGAAAGAGTTGGAGTTTCGAGACGATTTCCCACCCCAGCTCAAATGGGTTGGTTATCGCTGTCTATCTTTTGACCGACTTCCTCAAGAACAGAAGCAGTATCTTACTAGTTCTAAAAAGCGTGTCTTTGTCACTTGTGGCACTCATTTAAAATGGGAAAAAGAGCGGATGGTGGAGTTGGCAAAGCTTTTGAGCAAAGAACATCCTGACTATGTCTTTTACGTAACCTTAGGTGACTCTAGTGGTTTGGAGCATCTACCAAGGATCTTGTCGGAGAATCTTCTGATCTTTGATTACCTCCCTTATTCAGATGTTCTGGATCAAATGGACTTTGCCATTCATCATGCAGGTGCAGGGATCCTGATGGACTGTATCGAGCAGGGCATTCCAAGTCTGATTTACCCCAGGACTATGACCAGTTTGATAATGCGGTTCGGGCTGAGTTATTCCAAATTGGTTTGGTCTCTCGTAAAAAGACAGAATCCGAAGTCTTGCACTTATTTAATGAATTGGTATCTCGGGAAGATTGGTCGCACCTAAAGACTCTGGGTCAGAAAAGCAAAGCCTATCAGCCGACAAAGGTTCTTTATCAAGAAATAGAGAGACTCTTGAAAGTGAAGTTATAGAAGAAGGGGAGGGGGCGATTCTTGTTTGCTTTCTTCCAAAGACCTTCTATTTATTATTGAACATAAAAAACTAGAGCAAGAACTCTAGTTTTTTGGTTTTTGATGAGTGATATTTTTCCCCCAGGAGATAATATTTTCATTCTTGTTGAGGATGCGCTCGATGTTGTCCTTGTGACGGATAATAATCAAGGCTGCTAATACGAGGACGACAATGGTAAAGAATGGATCGTAGCTCGGGAGGATCCAACCAGTCAGAGGCAGGATCAGGACTCCAATACTAGCCAGTATAGCGACCGTCACACTTGAAAAGGAAATCATACTTGTCAAGTAGAGGCTAGTAAAGAAATAAATAGCTAAGATAAATAGAAAGAGAGGGGAGAAGCCGATGAGGACCCCTGCACTGGTCGCTACTGCCTTGCCTCCTTTAAAGCCTGCAAAAATCGGGAAGGTGTGCCCAAGGACCGCTAAAAGACCGAAGACCATAGGAGAAATTCCTGAAACCCCAAAAATGGTCGGCAATAAAACAGCCAAGGTTCCCTTGAGGAAATCAACAGCAAAGACGACCAGACCTGCCTTCGTCCCTAAAATGCGGAAGGTATTGGTGGTCCCTGTATTTCCAGAACCGTGTTCCCGTAGATTGATGTTAAAGAAGGCTTTCCCAATCCACAAACCAGAAGGGATAGAGCCTAATAAGTAGGCTAATACGAGTAAAAGAGTTGTTTTCATCATAGTTTCATTATATCAAAATTACTTTGAATGAAAAAGAAATTTTTGTCCATAACTGTCACATCGGATAGTCGGTTAAAGCTAATCGCACTTAAATGGGCTACTGAAAGGGAGGGAAGAAAGAAAAATTTTGCAAAATTTCCTAAAAAGCTGTAATATAGAAAAGATGAACAAACAGGAGGTTCCTTGTGTCTAAAAAGGAAATCAACATTAATAATTACAATGACGATGCCATTCAGGTACTAGAAGGGTTGGATGCGGTCCGTAAACGTCCAGGGATGTATATCGGATCTACAGATGGAAATGGTCTTCACCATTTGGTCTGGGAAATTGTCGACAATGCCGTCGATGAAGCTCTATCAGGTTTTGGTTCTCAAATTGACGTTACCATTAATAAGGACGGGTCCCTATCTGTAGCTGACCAAGGTCGGGGGATGCCGACAGGGATGCATGCCATGGGTAAACCAACCGTTGAGGTTATCTTTACGGTTCTCCACGCAGGTGGGAAGTTTGGTCAAGGGGGGTATAAGACCTCTGGTGGTCTCCACGGTGTGGGATCTTCGGTCGTGAACGCCCTCTCTAGCTGGCTTGAGGTTGAGATTACTCGTGATGGAGCAGTCTACAAGCAACGCTTTGAAGATGGTGGGAAACCAGTTACCACTCTTGAGAAGATAGGAACGGCTCCTAAGTCTAAGACTGGGACCAAGGTTACCTTCATGCCAGATGCAACCATCTTCTCAACGACGGATTTCAAGTTTAATACTATTGCAGAACGGATCAAGGAGTCGGCTTTCTTGCTCAAGGATGTGACGTTGACGCTGACTGATCTCCGTAAGGAAGAAGACAACCATGTGGCCTTCCATTACGAGAATGGGGTACAGGATTTCGTTGAGTACCTAAATGAAGATAAGGAAACCTTGACGCCGGTTCTCTACTTTAATGGAGAATCAGAAGGCTTCCAAGTAGAAGTCGCTCTCCAGTACAATGATGGCTATTCCGACAATATCTTGTCCTTCGTCAATAATGTCCGGACCAAAGATGGGGGAACCCACGAGACAGGACTCAAGACAGCCATTACCAAGGCTATGAACGACTATGCAAGAAAAACAGGACTTCTCAAAGAAAAAGACAAGAACCTAGAAGGCTCAGACTATCGTGAAGGTCTTTCAGCTGTTCTTTCGATTTGGTTCCAGAAGCCCATTTGCAGTTCGAAGGGCAAACCAAAGACAAACTAGGAAGTCCACTTGCACGACCAGTCGTCGACGGGATTGTCGCTGATAAGTTGACCTTCTTCCTCATGGAAAATGGTGAATTAGCTTCCAATCTGATTCGCAAGGCCATTAAGGCCCGGGATGCGCGTGAAGCAGCTCGGAAGGCGCGTGATGAGAGTCGAAATGGCAAGAAGAACAAGAAGGACAAGGGGCTCTTATCTGGTAAATTGACCCCGGCCCAGTCCAAGAATGCGGCTAAGAATGAACTCTATCTAGTCGAAGGAGACTCAGCTGGTGGATCGGCTAAGCAAGGTCGGGACCGCAAGTTCCAGGCCATCCTTCCACTTCGAGGGAAAGTTCTCAATACTGAGAAGGCCAACATGAGCGATATCCTCAAGAACGAGGAAATCAACACTATGATCTATACCATCGGTGCTGGAGTTGGGGCTGACTTTACGATCGAAGATGCCAACTATGACAAGATTATCATCATGACCGATGCGGATACGGATGGAGCTCATATTCAGACCTTGCTCCTAACTTTCTTCTATCGCTATATGCGTCCCTTGGTTGAAGCAGGACGTGTCTATATCGCCATGCCTCCTCTTTACAAGATGTCTAAAGGCAAAGGGAAGAAAGAAGAAGTAGCTTATGCCTGGACAGACAGTGAATTGGAAGACCTGCGCCGGAGATTTGGCCGTGGAGCAACCCTTCAACGTTACAAAGGATTGGGGGAGATGAATGCGGACCAACTTTGGGAAACCACTATGAACCCAGAAACCCGCACCTTGATCCGTGTCACCATTGATGACTTGGCGCGTGCAGAACGCCGTGTCTCAGTCCTAATGGGCGATAAGGCAGCTCCACGTCGCCAATGGATCGAAGATAACGTCAAGTTTACCCTGGAAGAAACGACTGTGTTTTAGGATGAGGAAAAGATTTAAATATTATGAAATTAGAATTTTCATTTAAAGATGTTCCACAGGATGTATTGAATGAACATCGAAATATAGATTTATCTAAAAATACTGTTATTTATGGAAATAATGGTCGAGGAAAAACAAGAGTTTTAACAACTATTGACACTATACATAAAATTGCAAAAAAAGATTTTTGAAATTAAGTTGTTAAATTTAATAGATGACATGAATTTGGATACTTTACAAATTGATGGAATTGATTACACAGAGCTAGTGCTTGAAAGAAAAGATGAAAATGATCGTAGACTTTTAGATTTTTTGAATCAAATGAGCTTTGCGTTAAGAGATTACATATCATCTCTAAAAATCGTTAGCAGAATCATCATATATTTTTTTAATGAAATATTAGGGCAATCTATTCGTGTTTTTATCTGAGTATATTGATTTTATACATAGAAGAAGAAAAACGTAGGTTACTTTCTTTTAAGGGATTTGAACAAAACATCAGAGATTCTCATAGGCTTTTAAAAAAAATCAGAAATGAATTTAGTCATTCGGAGACTTTTACATTTTTTGTTAATCTTGATAGAATTGAAATCTTGGAAGATTTACAAACTTGTTTGACTATCAACGACTTTCTAATTAGAAGTATTGAAGATAGTAAATATAGTTACTGGGAGTTTGATTTTGAAAGTGTTAAACAAGTGAAACTAGAAATGCAAAAAACTTTACAAAGTTCTAGTAGTTACTACGTTTCACCAAGTACAGATTTTGAATTGATACTGGGACATATTGAGGATAGCATAGAAGAAAAACATTAATTTGTATGGACAAACTTTTTTTGATTCTGAGAAAGATAAAAAAAGATTAAAAAGAGTTTCTTTAGAGAAGAATTTCGATTCTATAAAGTCGAAACTTGATAGGATAAATAGTTTATTAATCTCGGGTTATGGAGGTCTTAAAATAATAATTAAGGATAGAAAGATATCCTTTCAAAAGAAGCAAAAGAAACAATTCTGTGATTTACCTAAAGAAAAACTTTCTTCAGGAGAAAAGCGTATAATAAAGTTATTTTTATCTATTACGTTTGGTCCAGCTAAATTATATTTGATAGATGAACCCGAAGTTTCATTATCATTGAATTTTCAGTCGAAGTTAATCAATGATTTATTGCTACTATGTAGTATAGAAGGAAGAAAAATGATTTTAGCAACCCATGCTCCATATGTTTTCAAAGATTGCTTAGCAAATGATTTTGAGAGGTTGGAATTATGAGAGAAGTGTTGTTAACAGATCCAGTTATTCTTGATGAATTTGAAAGTTTATCTGAAGAAATGTTGCCTTCCTCTGATAAGAAAAATATTCTTTGAAGGAGAAAAAAATAAAAAATATTATCAAAATATAGCATTATTTAGAAGCTACACATTGGAAAGTGGTGGTCCTTCTTCAAATATTAAAAGGAAAGTATCCCAAAACAGCGCTTTTTACGGAGTAATAGATGGTGATTTTTTTAAAGAAGATATGGAAAGAATTTATCAGATAGATTTTTTTATAGTATAGAAAAATATTATCCTGATTTATCATGATGATTTAGCTTCATATCTAACAATTCTTAAAAAGAATTTTTAAAAAAATTATTTTTAGAAGTGAAAAAAACGATTAGACATAGGCTAATACGAAATACAGACTGTAAAGACTGTTTCTCTTTAAAAAAAGATTTGAAAAATTAGTCCGCAGTTCTATGCTTATATTGACGAAAAAAATTATTGATGAGCTTACTTTTTCTTAGGTATATGGATTTAAAAAAAATTGTAGACTCTTATATGAGTTTTTTTTGAAGCAAGATTTGAGAGTTCCTAAAGAATGCAAAACAATAATAAAGAAGTATATTTCAACTTGTCATGTGATTACGATTGACGAACTCTTTTCGGATACTGAGTTACTTAGAGTTCAGCGAGAACTAACAAAAGAAGATTATTTATAAAAATATTCGTATCCTTAAAGTCCTTAAAGGGAATATTTTACACTAGGCGTAAAACAAAAAATCTCAACACATCAGATTTTCTAACAAGCCCACTAGGGCTAAAGTAAAGTCGCCAGATTTTTTGACGGAGCGCTTTGGAGTAAATTCTATTTGTCCGAAAACGGACGAGCTTTTGCAGGAGTAAAAACTTTTTCTGAAAATTAGACGAAGTGAAAAATACATTAAAATAAAAAAATTAGGAGATTATCCAGATGAAAAGAATTTATGGAATTAGCAGTTTAGATACAAAAGCTATAGAAAACAACGAATTCTTCCAACTTCTATCTTAGAGTAAGAACGAGTTAGGGGCTTTTACAAAAGCCAATAAGTCTGAGCAGGTTTACGCAACGAAGCTTGGTGATATGGAGAAACTTCTTGAAACCTTGCAAGCTGGTTTGCACCGTTCCAAGGCCAGTCAAACGGTAGCTAGTCTGGAAGCGTCTGATCGTGAGCGTGATGATGCACTTTCTACCTTGACTGGTTTGGTCAAGGCCTTATCTCGTGTGAAGGAGACAAGTAGCAAGGAAGCTTACGACAAACTCAGCAAACTTTTCAAAAATTATGCTGGGCTAACGAGTATGAGCTACGAAAAAGAAACAGAAGCTATTAACCATTTGCTCAAGGAGTTAAAAGATACTGACTACCAAACTGCTCTTGCAACCCTGCATTTGACAACTCATGTAGAAACCTTGACAAAGGCGCAGGCTCAGTTTGAAAAAGCCTATAAGGAGCGCTTGGCTGAGCAAAAAGGCAAGGCACCTAGTCAAAACAAGGAAGTCCGTGCGAAACTGCAAGAAATTTATGATTTCCTTGTGGACTTCACCGCCATCGGTGCTTACGCTTATCCTGAAAGAACCCACATGGTCAATCTCCGTGACCACCTCAACACTATCCGCAGCCGTTATAAAAAACGCAAACCAGCTAAGAAGGTGAAAGAAGAAGCGACGGAGAGTAACTAGAATATGACTAAATTTGAGATGAAAAATTGTTAGTAGTCGCATCGGATTTGAAAGGAGTAGAAAATGATAATCAGACCTGCCAGCACAAATGATTTTCAAGCTATTTACGCCCTTTATCAAAATGAAAAATGGATGTCTTTTACAGAGGAAAAAGTGACATCACTATTTTCAACAAATCTGTCTCATTACGTGGTAGTTGAAGAGAACCAGAAAATCCTTGGTTTTGCCCGCTACTTGACAGATGAAGTCATGACGACCTTTTTAGCTGAAATAATTATTGATAAATCCCACCGCAGAAAAGGAATGGGACAGCAGCTGATTGAGGAGATCCACAAAAAATATCCTTTGACACGGATTGAATTAATATCTGAAGCAGATGGATTTTATCGGACAATAAGTTTTAAGCCTGTTGGTACAGGATTTAGAAAATCTGAATGAAAGGATACAGCCAATGACGCTTAACAACAAACTGGGTCTGACAGATTCGCTTGAACTTGCCAAGATGGTTATGCGACGGAGGTTGCCCAAGCCTGTCTAGACTTTGTTTTTTCAGCAAGCTAGCTTGTCAGAAGTTTACTCTTTTACATCCTTACTCAATCAACTTTCGCAAAAAGTCATGCAAAAACTGAGTATGGAATTTGTCAGAGAATTTGATAATGAAAAAGTTCCAGCAGACAGTCCGCTTTATAGACTTTCCCTCTACAGAATCAAGAGTTTCCACTAAAAAGGCAGGTATTCCTATGAGAACTGAACCCGAAATGCTAGATTTAATTTTGCAAACTGCAAAAGTGCTACAAGTCGACGCTGTTGTCATGTCCGGTTCGCGGACAAACCCAAATGCTCCCAAGGACGAGTTCCAAGATTATGATGTAGTCTATATAGTCGATAATCTAAAATATTTGCTTTCTGATTTATCTTGGCTAAACCAGTTTGGAAATCGCCTGATTTCACAACATAACGTAGTAGACCACCGTCATCTTTATCTCATGCTTTTTGAAGATGGGAATCGCATTGATTTGACCCTCTGTCCTAAGGAGTATATCCAAGAGTGGGTAGACAGCGAAGCAAATTTTGAAGTTATAAAAGATGACAAAGGTTTGTTTGAATCGTATTTTCCAAGCCCAAAACGCTACTGGACCTGTCTGCCTACTGAAGAGGGGTTTGCAGCATCCTGCAATGAATTTTGGTGGGTATCGGCTTATGTGGTAAAGGCTATTCGAAGAAATCAGCTTATTTATGCGACCGATCACCTCTATGGCATTTGTCAGCAAGAACTCCTCAAGGTCTTAGCTTGGCAGGTGACAAGCGATAGGGGAGCAATTGATATCGGAAAGAACTACAAGTACCTCTTCCAGTATCTACAAGCTGAGCAAGAGAAGGAGTTCTCAGCACTTCTTGATCTATCTAGTTTAGAGAAGGTTAGTCAATCCTTATTTGCTACCATGAAGCTATTCGATTGTGAAGCGCAAAAATTGGCTAAAAAGATGGGATTTGCCTATGATCAGGAAGTGGCTGAGAAGATGATGACTTATGCTGAAGAGGAACTCTCGAATCATTGATTATTCGACTTATTTTAAACACTTCAAACTAGAGAAGGGATAGTTTGGTTTCAGAATGTAACTGAATTCCTTTTTCTAAAAAATCTACTCTACATTCTTTGAAAGGAGTTGAACACGCCCTAAATACTGTGTGAAAAAGATAAATTCTCTTGTGAGCATCGCTCACTGCAAGAATTTCCTATTTTCACTTTGTATTTTTCGGGCTTTGTATCCTATATGAGTAATATCCAAAATATGTCTTTAGAGGACATCATGGGAGAGCGCTTTGGTCGCTACTCCAAATACATTATTCAAGAACGGGCCCTGCCTGACATTCGGGATGGCTTGAAACCAGTACAACGGCGGATTCTTTATTCCATGAATAAGGACGGGAATACCCATGACAAGGGCTACCGCAAGTCTGCCAAGTCTGTCGGAAATATCATGGGGAATTTCCACCCTCACGGGGATAGTTCTATCTATGACGCTATGGTCCGCATGTCTCAGGACTGGAAGAACCGTGAGATTCTTGTCGAAATGCACGGAAATAATGGTTCCATGGATGGTGATCCACCGGCAGCCATGCGTTATACCGAAGCCCGTCTATCTGAAATTGCGGGTTATCTCCTTCAAGATATCGAAAAGTACACAGTACCATTTGCTTGGAACTTTGACGATACAGAAAAAGAGCCAACCGTTTTGCCTGCTGCCTTTCCAAACCTTTTGGTCAATGGGGCAACAGGGATTTCAGCTGGTTACGCGACAGATATTCCGCCTCATAACCTTGCTGAAGTCATCGATGCTGTGGTCTACATGATCGACCATCCATCTGCTAAGGTAGATAAGCTCATGGAGTTTTTACCTGGGCCTGACTTTCCGACTGGTGCCATTATCCAAGGGCGGGATGAGATCAAGAAAGCCTATGAAACAGGTAAGGGACGGGTGGTTGTTCGCTCTAAGACAGAGATTGAGCAACTCAAAGGCGGCAAGCAACAAATCATCGTCACTGAGATCCCTTATGAAATCAATAAGGCTGTCTTGGTCAAGAAGATTGACGATGTTCGCGTTAACAACAAGGTGGCCGGTATTGCTGAGGTTCGGGATGAGTCTGACCGGGATGGTCTTCGCATTGCCATTGAGTTGAAGAAAGATGCCAATGCAGACTTGATCTTGAACTACTTGTTCAAGTACACAGATTTGCAGGTCAACTACAACTTCAATATGGTGGCCATCGACAACTATACCCCGCGTCAAGTAGGGATTGTTCCGATTTTGTCTAGCTACATAGCTCACCGCCGGGATATCATTGTCGCTCGTTCTCGCTTTGACAAGGAAAAGGCGGAACGACGCCTCCACATCGTAGAGGGCTTGATCCGAGTCATTTCTATTCTTGATGAAGTCATTGCTCTGATCCGTGCTTCTGACAACAAGGCAGATGCTAAGGAAAACCTCAAGATCAGCTACGATTTCACGGAAGAACAAGCAGAAGCCATTGTTACCTTGCAATTGTACCGTTTGACCAATACAGATATCGTAACTTTGGAAGAAGAGCATGCTAGTCTCAAGGAGCAAATCGCGACCTTGGCAGCCATCATTGGGGATGAACGAACCATGTTCAATCTCATGAAGAAAGAGTTGCGTGAAGTTAAGAAGCTCTTTGGGAATCCGCGTCGCAGTGAATTGCAAGACACTGCTAAGACGATTGAGATTGATACAGCCAGTCTGATTGTCGAAGAGGAAACCTTCGTCAGCGTGACCCGTGCTGGTTATATCAAACGGACCTCTCCTCGTTCCTTCAATGCGTCGACAGTGGAAGAAGTCGGTAAGCGAGACGACGATGAATTGATTTTTGTAGAGCCTGCTAAGACTACCCAGCATCTTTTGCTCTTTACCAATTTGGGAAATGCCATTTATCGACCTATTCATGAATTAGCAGATACCAAGTGGAAGGATATCGGTGAGCACCTTAGTCAGACCTTGACCAATTTCGAGCAGGAAGAAGAAATTATTTTTGCAGAGATTGTGGATCAGTTTGAGGGCGTGACCTACTTTGCAGCAACCCAACAGGGACAAATTAAGCGCTTTGAACGCAAGGAATTGAGCCCATGGCGGACCTATCGCTCCAAATCAACCAAGTATGCTAAGTTGAAGGACCAAGAGGACCGTATCGTAGCGGTTGCACCAGTTGTCCTCGAGGACATCATGATCATTACTAAAAATGGTTATGGCTTACGCTTCAATATTGAGGAAGTCCCAGTGGTTGGGGCTAAAGCAGCAGGGGTTAAAGCGATTAACCTCAAAGACGGGGATCAGGTGGTAGCTGTCTTTAAGACTACAACACCAACTATGTACATTCTGACCCAACGAGGCAGTCTCAAACGGATGTCGCAAGACGATATTCCTGTGACCAGCCGGGCTAAACGTGGACTACAAGTCTTACGTGAACTGAAATCTAAACCACACCGCGTCTTCAAAGCAGGACCAGTCTTCACGGACCAAGGAGATTTTGATCTCTTTACGAGCCAGGAAGAAGTAGCAGAGCAGGATCAAATCCTTCAAATCACCTCGACAACAGGTCAAGTGACAGAAGTGGATCTTACCCAGCTTAGCTTGTCAGAACGAACCAGCAATGGTTCCTTTGTCAACGATCAAATCTCTGATCAAGAAGTCTTTACTGCTAGAATTAAATAAGATAAAAGTCAGCTCTTTTGTAGCTGGCTTTCTTGATTGATAAATTTTCAGAAAATTGCAAACTCCACTTGAAATTCTCATGGAATGGTGTAAAATAGAGTACATGAATAAGTCATCTTCAAAGGTGGCTCTTGCTATTTAGCAAGTCTTGAATGGAAGAAGGAAAACAAAATGACAGTATCACTTGATTGGGAAAATCTTGGCTTTTCATATATGAAATTACCCTATCGTTATTTGGCTCATTATCGCAATGGTGCTTGGGAAAAAGGCGAATTGACTGAAGATGCGACCTTGCATTTATCCGAATCTTCTCCGAGCTTGCATTATGGTCAGCAAGCCTTTGAGGGTTTGAAAGCCTACCGTACAAAAGATGGGAGCGTCCAATTGTTCCGTCCGGATGAAAACGCCAAACGTTTGCAACGGACAGCTGATCGTCTTTTGATGCCTCAAGTACCAACTGATATGTTTGTGGAAGCTTGTAAAGCAGTAGTGCGTGCCAACGAAGAATATGTCCCACCATACGGTACTGGTGGAACTCTCTATCTTCGCCCATTGTTGATTGGGGTAGGAGATATCATTGGAGTGAAACCAGCAGATGAATACATCTTTACCATTTTTGCCATGCCTGTCGGCAACTACTTTAAAGGTGGTTTGGTGCCAACCAACTTCTTGATCCAAGACGAGTATGACCGTGCTGCTCCGCATGGAACAGGAGCCGCTAAAGTAGGAGGAAACTATGCAGCTAGCCTCTTACCTGGTAAATTAGCCAAGTCTCGGAACTTCTCTGACGTGATTTACCTTGATCCAGCAACCCATACCAAGATTGAAGAAGTAGGGTCAGCAAATTTCTTTGGAATTACAGCTGATAATGAGTTTGTTACTCCACTGAGTCCTTCCATCTTGCCATCTATTACCAAATATTCCTTGCTCTATCTAGCAGAGCATCGTCTTGGTTTGACACCAATCGAAGGGGATGTGCCTATCAATGAATTGGATCGATTTGTTGAGGCAGGAGCTTGTGGTACCGCAGCTGTCATCTCTCCGATTGGTGGTGTTCAACATGGAGATGATTTCCATGTCTTCTATTCTGAAACTGAAGTAGGACCAGTCACACGGAAACTTTATGACGAATTGACAGGTATTCAATTCGGAGATGTTGAAGCGCCTGAGGGATGGATTGTCAAGGTAACTGAATAAACCAAGTATGAGGGGGATAAGTTCTCCCTCTTTTTTCGCCAGAAGCAGATAGCTGCGAAATGAAATAATTTAATCATTAAACATTTTCGGCTTGCAAGCATGTGAAAAATTTTGTAAAATAAAGGGGTTGAAATGAGGTGGTAGAATGAGTAAAAAAGATAGAAAAATTGAGATTCAAATCGTGGATAGCAAAGTAACAGTTGGTAAAGATACCTTTGATGGATTTACATTGTCTATTGGTAAGAAAACGATTGGTGAAATTGCAGATATGGGAGAGCAGTTTGCTATTATCAAGAATGGAAATGTTGATTCCCTTTACAAAAAACTTGAAAAAGCCGTTGAAATTTTAATAGAAAATTATAATTTGAACAAATAAGGGCTTGCAATCAAAATAAATCAATGGTATAATAGATCCTGTTGATTTATATGGAGAGATAGCGAAGAGGCTAAACGCGGCGGACTGTAAATCCGCTCCTTCGGGTTCGGGGGTTCGAATCCCTCTCTCTCCATTTTATTCTTGGGGTATAGCCAAGCGGTAAGGCAAGGGACTTTGACTCCCTCATGCGTTGGTTCGAATCCAGCTACCCCAGTTCTTAGGTAATATCAGATAAATGATAAAATATCTAATCAGGTATTTTATTTCTTTATAGGATGAAGTCGTTGTAGATCATTTTGATTTCGTTGCGAGTGCTTGCTTAGGAAAAATAATTATAAGTATGTCAAGTTTTAGAAAACTTGATTGTTGGAGGATTTTTTAGATGAATGAATTTGAAGATTTGCTAAACAGTGTTAGCCAAGTTGAACCAGGTGACGTTGTTACTGCTGAAGTATTGACAGTTGACGCTAACCAAGCTAACGTTGCAATCTCTGGAACTGGTGTCGAAGGTGTTTTGACTCTTCGCGAATTGACAAACGATCGTGATGCTGACATCAACGACTTGGTAAAACCAGGTGAAACACTTGAATTGCTTGTTCTTCGTCAAGTAGTTGGTAAAGATACTGATACAGTAACTTACCTTGTATCTAAAAAACGTTTAGAAGCTCGCAAAGCATGGGACAAATTGGTTGGACGTGAAGAAGAAGTTGTTACTGTTAAAGGAACTCGCGCTGTTAAAGGTGGCCTTTCAGTAGAATTTGAAGGACTTCGTGGATTTATTCCAGCTTCAATGCTTGATACTCGTTTTGTACGTAACACTGAACGTTTCGTAGGTCAAGAATTTGATGCTAAAATCAAAGAAGTAGATCCAAAAGAAAACCGCTTTATCCTTTCTCGTCGTGAAGTTGTTGAAGCTGCATCAGCTGCTGCTCGCGCTGAAGTATTCGGTAAATTGAACGTTGGTGACGTTGTAACTGGTAAAGTTGCTCGTATCACTAGCTTCGGTGCTTTCATCGACCTTGGTGGTGTTGATGGATTGGTTCACTTGACTGAATTGTCACACGAACGCAACGTTTCACCTAAATCAGTTGTTACTGTAGGTGAAGAAATCGAAGTGAAAGTTCTTGATTTGAACGAAGAAGAAGGTCGTGTATCACTTTCATTGAAAGCTACAACACCTGGACCATGGGATGGTGTAGAACAAAAATTGGCTGCCGGTGATGTGATCGAAGGAACTGTTAAACGTTTGACTGACTTCGGTGCATTCGTTGAAGTATTGCCAGGTATCGATGGACTTGTTCACATCTCACAAATTTCACACAAACGTGTTGAAAATCCAAAAGATGTTCTTAAAGTTGGACAAGAAGTAACTGTTAAAGTTCTTGAAGTAAATGCTGCTGATGAACGTGTATCACTTTCTATCAAAGCTCTTGAAGAACGTCCTGCTCAAGAAGAAGGCGAAAAACAAGAAAAACGTCAACAACGTCCACGTCGTCCAAAACAAGAAAAACGTGACTTTGATCTTCCAGAAACTCAAACTGGATTCTCAATGGCTGACTTGTTTGGCGATATCGAATTGTAATATTTTTAATAGGCTGGGACAAAAGTCCTAGCCTCTTAATTTTCTTTGGATTGTCGAGCAAGACGCAGTGGTTGAGTGGGCTCTACTACCCTGATTTCATCGGCTTTTACAGCCCTACTCAACTGTTCGGAGGTGGGACGACGAAATCGAATTCTAACGAATGACCGATTTCTGTCCCACTCTTTTTTTACTTGCCATATACTTGAAAATTTGGTATACTATAACAGTTGCCACCCTTAGTGTAATGGATATCACGTAAGATTCCGGTTCTTGAGATGGGGGTTCGATTCCCTCAGGGTGGAAAGAAGAAAAGGTTGAGTTTCTCAACCTTTTTTGTTTTTCTAGCGTAAAAAAAAGACTCTCTACCATTAGAGAGTCTCATCACTGATTGATTAGTTTTTAGATGCTTCTTGGAATTCAGGATTTTTCCATGCTTCATCAATGATTGCTTGCAATTCTTTTGCAGAAGCGTGCATTTTTTGAAGTTCAGCGTCGTTCAATGGGATGTTCACTGGACGTACGATACCGTGTGCACCTACAACTGCTGGTTGACCGATAAAGACGTTGCTGACACCATATTGACCTTCTTGGAATACAGAAAGTGGAAGTACTGCATTTTCATCATCAAGGATGGCTTTAGTGATACGAGCAAGGGCAACTGCGATACCATAGTATGTAGCTCCTTTTTGTTGATGATAGTGTAAGCAGCATCACGAACACCTTCGAACAATTCGATCAATTCAGTTTCTTGAACATTTTGAGTGTCTTTAAGGAATTCTTCAAGGTTTACACCAGCGATGTTAGCGTGTGACCAAACCGCAAATTCTGAGTCACCATGTTCTCCCATGATGTAGGCGTGAACAGAACGAGCATCCACATCCAATTTTTCAGCAAGAGCTTGACGGAAACGAGCTGAGTCAAGTGAAGTACCTGAACCAATAACGCGTTCTTTAGGGAATCCTGAGAATTTCCATGTAGAGTATGTCAAAACGTCAACTGGGTTAGCAGCAACAAGGAAGATACCGTCAAATCCTGATTCAATAACTTGTGTTACGATTGATTTGTTAATCGCAAGGTTTTTACCAACAAGATCAAGACGAGTTTCACCTGGTTTTTGAGGAGCACCTGCAGTAATTACAACAAGATCAGCGTCTGCACAGTCAGCGTACTCAGCCGCATAGATCTTCTTAGGTGAAGTAAAGGCAAGGGCGTGGCTAAGGTCAAGCGCATCTCCGACAGCTTTTTCGTGCAATTGAGGAATTTCAATAATTCCAAGCTCTTGTGCAATTCCTTGGTTGACAAGTGCAAATGCGTAAGATGAACCTACAGCACCGTCACCGACAAGGATAACCTTTTTGTGTTGTTTAGTCAAAGTCATGAGTCTAAACGTCTCCTTCTTATTTTTTTTGAGATAGATTCTCATACGTCTTCATTCTACCACTTTTGTAAGTCTTTGTCATCTGAAACATTGGGAATCCTTGATGTAAACGTTTTTAACCATTGTGTTCATTAGAAGAAAAAAAGGCTAAAATGTGTTATAATAGTATGGTGAATTAAGTAAAGAGAGGCATTTTTTGAATGCAGGATAATAATCTAATTGATGTGAATTTAACATCAGAAATGAAGACGAGTTTTATTGATTATGCCATGAGCGTAATCGTGGCTCGTGCGCTCCCTGATGTTCGTGATGGCCTGAAACCCGTTCACCGTCGTATTTTATATGGAATGAATGAATTGGGTGTCACTCCTGACAAACCACATAAGAAATCAGCCCGTATTACAGGGGATGTTATGGGTAAATACCACCCACACGGAGATTCCTCTATTTATGAAGCCATGGTTCGGATGGCGCAATGGTGGAGCTATCGCTATATGCTCGTGGACGGCCATGGAAACTTTGGTTCTATGGATGGAGATGGAGCTGCTGCACAACGGTACACAGAAGCCCGGATGAGCAAGATCGCACTTGAGATGTTGCGAGATATCAATAAAAATACAGTTGATTTTGCAGATAACTATGATGCCAGTGAACGAGAGCCCTTGGTGTTACCAGCACGCTTCCCTAACCTTCTAGTAAATGGAGCCACTGGGATTGCCGTAGGGATGGCCACTAATATTCCACCTCATAATCTCGGTGAAACGATTGACGCCGTCAAATTGATGATGGACAATCCCGAAGTGACCACCCGTGAACTCATGGAAGTGTTGCCTGGTCCAGATTTTCCTACTGGAGCCTTGGTTATGGGTAGATCAGGTATTCATAAGGCTTATGAAACAGGGAAAGGCTCAATTGTCCTTCGTTCCCGTACGGAAATCGAGGAAACAAAGAGCGGCCGTGAACGAATTGTCGTAACGGAATTTCCATATATGGTAAATAAGACCAAGGTCCATGAACATATCGTGCGCTTAGTGCAAGAAAAACGGATCGAAGGAATTACTGCTGTACGAGATGAATCTAACCGTGAAGGTGTTCGTTTTGTCATTGAAGTACGTCGGGATGCCTCTGCCAATGTTATTTTGAACAATCTCTTCAAGATGACGCAAATGCAGACCAACTTTGGTTTCAATATGTTGGCCATTCAAAATGGGGTTCCAAAGATCCTTTCTCTTCGTCAGATTTGAGTTCTTATATTGAGCACCAGACAGAAGTGGTGACTCGCCGGACCATCTTTGATAAAGAAAAAGCTGAAGCTCGTGCGCATATTTTAGAGGGCTTGCTCATTGCCTTGGACCACATTGATGAAGTGATCCGCATTATCCGCAATAGCCAGACTGATGCTGAGGCCCAAGCTGAATTGATGTCTAAATTCAAGCTGTCCGAACGCCAAAGCCAAGCTATTTTGGACATGCGTCTTCGTCGTTTGACTGGTTTGGAACGCGACAAGATCCAAAGCGAATACGATGATTTGGTTGCCTTGATTGCTGATTTGACGGACATTTTGGCCAAACCTGAGCGTGTGGCTACCATCATCAAGGAAGAATTAGAAGAGGTTAAACGCAAGTTTGGTGATGCTCGTCGCACTGAGTTAATGGTCGGAGAAGTTCTTTCTCTTGAAGATGAGGACTTGATTGAAGAAACAGACGTCTTGATTACCCTGTCCAACAAGGGCTATATTAAACGCTTGGATCAAGCTGAATTTACGGCTCAGAAACGTGGTGGACGTGGGGTTCAAGGTACAGGGGTCAAGGATGATGACTTTGTTCGTGAATTGGTTTCTACTAGCACCCATGATCACTTGCTATTCTTTACCAATAAGGGACGTGTCTATCGTCTAAAAGGCTATGAAATTCCAGAATATGGTCGAACAGCTAAGGGACTACCAATTGTTAACCTCTTGAAATTGGATGATGGAGAGTCTATTCAAACCATTATCAATGTCGAGCAAGATCGCAGTGACGAGGCTTATCTCTTCTTTACGACCCGACAAGGTTTGGTGAAACGGACCAATGTAGCAGAATTTTCTAATATTCGTCAGAATGGATTGAAAGCCTTGAACCTACGGGACGAGGATGAATTGATCAATGTTTCCTTACAGACGGAAATACAGACGTTATTATTGGGACCAAGTATGGTTATTCTGTCCGCTTTAACGAGTCTGTTGTACGAAATATGGGACGCTCTGCCACAGGGGTACGTGGAGTCAATCTCCGCGAAGGAGACAAAGTTGTTGGTGCAAGTGTTGTCACTGACCAAGATGAAGTATTGATCATTACCGAAAAAGGTTATGGGAAACGCACAATAGCGAGCGAATACCCAACTAAAGGCCGTGGCGGTAAAGGAATCAAGACCGCCAATATTACAGAGAAAAATGGTCCACTAGCTGGTCTTTTAACCGTTAAGGGGGATGAAGACCTGATGATCATTACTGATACAGGGGTGATGATCCGGACGGGTGTGGCCAACATTTCTCAGACAGGTCGTTCCACTCAGGGAGTGAAAGTGATGCGACTTGATCAGGATGCTAAAATTGTGACCTTTACAACGGTGCAACCTGATGAAAAAGATGAAGAAGTAGTGGAAGAAAACGAATAGATAAGGGGACGACATGTCACGCAAAAGAAAAAAGAAAAAGAGTTTACGGAATACTCTTATCAACATCGTTGCAACACTCTTGATTATTCTCTCCCTTCTTTTGATTTTCAATGCTCCGATCCGAAATATGATCATGGTATGGCATACCAACCAATACCAGGTTAGCAAGGTTGACAAAAAGACCATTGAAAAGAATAAAGAAGTGAAGACGAGCTTTGATTTCCAAGATGTTCAGTCGCTCTCAACGGAAGCAGTTATCAATGCCCAATGGCAGGCCCAAAAACTTCCTGTAATTGGGGGAATTTCGATTCCTGAATTGAATATGAACCTTCCAATTTTCAAAGGACTAGAAAATGTCGCACTCTACTATGGAGCAGGTACTATGAAGGAAACTCAAGTCATGGGACAAGGGAATTATTCTCTTGCTAGTCACCACGTATTTGGCTTAACTGGAGCAAATGCCATGTTGTTTTCACCATTAGAGAAAGCCAAAGCTGGTATGAAGATTTACATCACAGACAAAGAAAAAATCTATACCTACGTGATCTCCTCTGTGGAGACAGTGACACCAGATCGTGTGGATGTCATTCAAGACCGTGAAGGTGTTAATGAAATCACACTGGTGACCTGTGAGGATGCTGCAGCGACCTATCGTACGATTGTTAAAGGAAATTTGGAAACTTCTGTTGACTACGACAAAGCTCCAAAAGAGATCCTGGATTCATTTAGCAAGTCTTATAATCAAATGCAACTATAAAAATAAAGCCCGAGGCAGCGATGCCAGGGCTCTATTTATAGGGCTAGAACTTTGTGAAGGAGGAAGTATTCTTGTAAAATTGTAAGAGATTGGTAATATAATGTAAGGAACTTGTCATAATATAGAGGGAATTACCGTATATAATAGGATTAGAAAGAGTATGATAAGGAGGTAGAAAAGTGACGAAAGAGCGAATTTATCATCTCTTGCATCATTTCTACAATCTCTTAGTAAATGATTTTCCGCGAAATGGATTAATTACGAAAGGTATCTACGAAGTAGAGCAAGTCTACCAAGCACTAGAGTCGATTCCTCAGAGTCAGGAGTACCTGATTCGATGTGAAATCCAACAATTTTTAAAAGAGTTGGAACAAGTTCAATCAGGCTACCAGATTCGTTTCAACAAGGATGAAGTCTTAGTGTTAGACAATTTGAAACAAGAAATCGCTTGTAAATAATGTAAAGTCGTCATTTTCTCATTTTATTACGAATTAATAGGTGAGGAGGAAATTATGTACGACATTTCATTTATTGAACCATCTTTACTTCCGAGAGAACGTTTGATTGCTGAAGGTGTGGAGAAGTTGAGTCATCAGGAGCTACTCTCCATTCTCTTACGAACTGGCAATAAACAACAGTCTGTTTACGAGATCGCCCAAGGTCTTTTAGCTTCAGTCACTAGTTTAAAGGAATTGCGGCAATTGACCTTGGAGGAACTACAGGAAATCTCTGGAATTGGTCGTGTGAAGGCAATCGAACTTCAGGCTGTTATTGAGTTTGGTCGAAGGATTCATAAAGACGAATTGATGAGTTCTGAACAAATCATGAGCAGTCAAAAACTGGCCCTTAAAATTCAACAGGAAATCGGTCATAAGAAGCAGGAGCACCTGGTTGCCCTCTATTTGAATACACAGAATGAAATTATTCATCAACAGACCATTTATTGGGACGGTAAATCGGAGTATTGCAGAACCTCGAGAAATTCTACATTATGCACTGAAACACATGGCAACCTCCATTATCTTAGCGCATAACCATCCGTCTGGTGCTGTATTTCCCAGCAAGAATGATGATGAAGTAACGCATCGCGTTCTGGAGGCCTGTGATCTGATGGGCCTAACTTTATTGGATCACTTGATTGTATCCGAAGATGACTATTATAGTTATCGAGAAGAAACAGATTATTTAGTATAAAAAGAGAGTGGGGCAGAAATCGGTCATTCGTTAGAATTCGATTTCGTCGTCCCACCTCCGCACAGTTGAGTAGGGCTGTAAAAGCTGATGAAATCAGCGTAGTAGAGCCCACTCAACCACCGCGTCTTGCTCGACAATCCAAAAACAATTGAGAGGCTAGGACTTTTGTCCCAGCCTCTCAATTGTTTTTATCGGTCTAATGCTGATCTTTATTCTTCTTTTTTACGCATGAAATAAAGAAGAGTCTGTAATTCACTGGTTAGGTCGACATATTGAACAACAACGTCTTTAGGAACTGTCAGATGTACTGGTGAAAAACTAAGGATCCCTTTGACACCAGCATCTACCAAGAGGCTGGCAACTTCTTGAGCCTTGACACTAGGAACCGTTAGGATAGCTGTTTTAATCCCTTCTTGCTTCAGTTTCTCTTTAATGGTTGAAATACCAAAAATAGGAATACCGTCTTTACTCTTAGTATTAATCAATTCATGATCATCTACATCAAAAGCCATGACAATTTTCATTTTATTGCGTTCATGGAAACGATAATTGAGAAGGGCACTTCCCATGTTACCGATCCCAACGATAGCGACATTGGTAATCGCATTGTCATTCAAAAGATCTGCAAAGAAGTTCATTAGTTTTTTTACATCGTAACCAAATCCCCGTCTGCCCAATTCCCCAAAATAGGAAAAATCTCGTCGGACAGTAGCAGAGTCAATCCCTATCGCATCAGCAATTTGTTTGGAATTGGCGCGCTCAATTTTTTCGGAATTAAACCGTTTAAAAATGCGGTAGTAGAGCGATAAACGTCTTGCTGTTGCACGCGGAATTGGAGTATTTTTATCATGTTTCACAATATCACAACCTTTCCCTCTTATTGTATAGGAAGATTGTGAAAAAATCAACTATCTACAATGATTTTTCTAAAATATTTTTATGGAAAGAAAAAGCTTATGAGGATGGGAAAGCTCCACCTTCATAAGCTTAGTTTTCAGCTTGTTCTATCTTTTTTAAAAAAGCATAGAGTCCATCGACACGTCCAGTGTAGGGGAGAATATCTCCCTTGTATGTAATCGATACGATCTTATAATTGTCTGGCAAGGTCACACAGCCCGAAAAAGCTAGAATGCAGGCTGCAAGGTTAGGGTAGGTAGTGGTTCGTTCCACCTGATAAGCGTCGATATAAGTTAGTGTTACCATATTAGGCCTCAGTTTTGTTAAAAATTTCTCTCTCTACGAGACTATCCATTAAGAAATAAAATTTCTGTTGAATAATATCGTTCTCTGGATTTTTAAAGATATTGACCAGGCGAAGTCCTGATTTGTCTGTAATATTGATTTTAAAACCAGACAGATCTTTGTTAAAGATGATTTTTAACAAGAAACCTTCTCCACTGTTGGGAACAGCTTCAAGCAAACGATTTAACTCGTAATTACCAACTTTTGTAACTGCAAAGGTATTGTCACGAAGGGTATATTTCTTAACGTTGGGATGTAGACTATAGGTATATTTGCAGTCTTTCAATGAAACGCTTGTTTCAAAAGCCATATTGTTCTCCTATGATAAAATTTCTTTAAGTTTTGCGAGGAAGTCTTGAACCTCCTCTACGGTATTGAGTTCTGAAAAACTAATTCGAAGGGATTCTTTCAAGCGTGAGCTATCTTTTCCATAGAGTGCCTCTAGGACATGACTGGGTTGAACTGTACCAGCGGTACAAGCAGAGCCTGTAGAGACAGATATTCCTGCTAGATCCAGTCTCATCAGCAAGACATCGTTTTGGACGCCTGGGAAGCCAAGATTCCAAACAAATGGAAGATGATCGTCACTCGCATTTACGTAGTAGTCGTAGGCTGCTAAACCATTAACTAGTTCTTGACCGAGTTTTTGAACCTGGTGGAAATTCTCTTCTTGATGAAGTGTGGCTTGCTGAAGCGCAGTCGACATCCCTACAATTGAAATGAGATTTTCCGTGCTGGCTCTCATCTTATTTTCCTGATCACCACCATGGATGAGATTATCAAAATCTGGGACGGCTGCATATAGGAAACCGACTCCCTTGGGGCCATGGAATTTGTGAGCAGAAGCACTGAGAAAATCAATCCCTAACTCTTCGGGATAGACCGGGACTTTCCCAATTGCTTGGACAGCATCAACATGAAAGGCAGCAGGATGATCTTTTAAAAGTTCTCCGATTTCTTTAATCGGTAGAAGATCTCCAGTTTCGTTATTGGCAAACATGGTAGAGACGAGAATGGTATCTGGTCTAAGAGCTGCTTTGATGTCACTTACTTGAATACGCTCTTCTCTTGGTTGAACGATCGTGACTTCAAATCCGAAATGTTCCACAAGGTATTCAATGGGTTCTAAAACAGCATGGTGTTCAATAGCAGTGGTAATAATGTGTTTGCCTGCTGCTTGGTGTTTTAAGCAGTAGCCTTTTATAACAGTATTATTACTTTCTGATCCACCTGAAGTGAAGAAAATATGATTTGGAAGGGTATGGAGAGAATCAGCAATCTGCTCGCGAGATTCTCGGAGGAGCTTACTAGCCTTTCGTCCATGAGCATGAAGACTCGATGGATTTCCAAATGTGGAAGTCATCGTTTCCGTCATCTTGGTGATCACTTCTGGAAGAAGGGGGGTTGTTGCGGCATTATCAAAATATATCACATTCAGACCTTATTTCTTGTGGTAGGCAAATAGAGGACTAACAGGTTTTCTTTCTTGAATGCGAACAATAGCTTCAGCGATTAGTTCGCTAGCTGTCAGGTAGTTAACGTTTTTAGGAGTTGGTCCATTTGGAGCAACAGAATCCGTTACTAGGATTTCCCTGATTGGAGCTTGGTCTAGTAATTCAACAGCTCCTTTTACAAATAAGCCATGGCTTGAGACCGCATAAATCTCAGTAGCGCCTTCGCGTTCAACGATTTTCGCAGCTTCTGAGAAAGTCTTCCCAGTATTAAGGATATCGTCAATCAAGATAGCTTTTTTATCTTTGACATCTCCGATGATATAGCCATAATCACGATTAGCATCATCTTGTTCATAATCAATAATCGCGATTGGAGCATCAAGATATTCAGCCAAACTACGAGCACGTTTGACTCCAGAGTTTTTAGGACTCACGACTACGACATCTGGACCAGTCAGGCCTTTGTTGATGTAGTGCTCTGCAAAAAGTGGAATAGTAAAAAGGTTATCCACAGCGATATCAAAGAAACCTTGAACTTGCACTGCATGGAGATCCAGTGTTACGACGCGATTTACCCCGGCTTTGACCAGCATGTTTGCGACAAGTTTAGCTGTAATTGGTTCGCGAGGAGCAGCAGTTCGGTCTTGACGGGCATAACCAAAATAAGGCATGACCACATTGACAGTATTAGCACTAGCCCGCTGGCAAGCATCGACCATGATTAACAGTTCCATCAAATGATTGTTGACAGGGAAACTAGTTGATTGGATGATATAAATATCATATCCACGAACACTCTCTTCAATATTGACTTGGATTTCCCCATCAGAGAACTGACGGGACGAAATTTCCCAAGTGGGATCCCAGCATAATCAGCAATCTTCTGTGCTATTTCTGGGTTCGAATTGAGAGAGAAGAGTTTCATATTTTTTTTATCTGACATGTGATTCTAACCTCATTTAGATTTTTGATCTTAGCACTATTTTAGCAAAAAATAGCGATAATTTCAGCTATTTTACAATCTTTCTGCCAATCTTGCGATTTTATTTTTTGCAGGCTTGTAGACGATTCCGTGCTCTTTGATGAACTGATGGAAATTGGCTTCCTCCTCAGCAGTACTTACCTCGATTTCCAATTCATAATCTTCAGTGTCAAGATAGAGGCTATGATCGAGCGCTACTAATCCAGCCTCGGTCTCTTTTTCTAATCGTTCTGTTGTCAGGCTTCCCCAGACAGAAAGTTGCTCAATAGAAATTCCTTTTGAGACTATGAGGTCTTTGATTTCTCCGTCAGGAAACTGTTGATGGAGAAGGATGGCTTGGGTTTCCTTTTGGCTTAGTGTTTGATTGTATTCAAAGTGGCCAACTGTTTCTGGAACTTTGAGAGTTAATTCAGCCTGATTGGTGAAGGTACGAACCCGCAAGGACATTTTTTCTTTACGAATGAGCTGGTCTGGCGTGTCGATATAGTGGTTGGTTTGGACAACCAATTCTGTATCTGTAAAAAGTGGAAGGAGAGATTGGTATTCGTCCTTGTCTAGCAAGGTTTTGTATTCAATTTCTAAATAATTCATTTTATAGTCCTTTGCTTTTTTTCAAAAGCGATTCATGATATAATAAGAGATGTGTTTATTGTATACAAAAATGGTTCAGATTACAAGGTGGTAGAATGGCAATTGATTGGGAAAACTTCTTAGACCCGTATATCCAAGCAGTTGGGGAATTAAAAATCAAACTGCGTGGGATTCGTAAGCAATATCGGAAGCAACAAAAGCATTCTCCAATTGAGTTTGTCACTGGCCGTGTCAAACCGATTGAGAGCATCCGAGAAAAGATGATCCGAAGAAATATTTCTGAAGAAAATCTTGCACAGGATATGCAAGATATTGCAGGTCTTCGCATCATGGTCCAGTTCGTAGACGATGTGGACGAGATCCTAGAGGTTTTAAGACAACGGCAGGACATGCGCGTGGTCCAAGAGAGAGATTACATCCGCCACAAGAAATCAAGTGGCTACCGGAGTTACCACGTCGTAGTAGAGTATCCAGTCGATACCATTGATGGAAATGAGACAATCTTAGCGGAGATTCAAATTCGGACCTTGTCCATGAATTTTTGGGCAACGATTGAACACTCGCTCAATTATAAATATAAAGGAGACTTTCCAGACGAGATCAAAAAACGCTTAGAGACGACTGCAAACCTGGCTTATCTCTTGGATGAAGAGATGGGAGCGATTCGGGATGCGATTCAGGAGGCTCAAGCCCTGTTTGATCCACTTCATCGTAAGTTAAATGATGGCGTTGGAAATAGTGATGACACAGATGAAGACTACAGGTAAAAAAGTATCCATTATTCGCAATCGCAAGCGTCAAAGTGAAGAGGTTTTTCAGCAGTTGCGCTACAAGCTTCGAAAAAATAATTTTATTTTGACGGAGAAGCATCCGGATATTGTGATTTCCATTGGTGGAGATGGCATGCTGCTGTCGGCCTTTCACAAGTATGAACACCAGTTGGATCGGGTGCGATTCGTTGGCGTCCATACTGGACACCTTGGATTCTATACGGATTACTTGGATAGTGAAATAGATAAGCTGGTTGAAAATTTAAAATATGATACAGGGGCTAAAGTTTCCTATCCTATATTGAATGTCAAGATAACTTTTGACAATGGGGAAACCCGTACCATGAGAGCTTTGAACGAAGCAACGATCAAGAGAAGTGACCGGACTATGGTGGCGGATCTCACTATCAATGGAGTTGATTTTGAGCGCTTCAGAGGAGACGGGATTACCGTATCGACTCCGACAGGTAGTACAGCTTATAATAAATCCTTGGGAGGAGCAGTTCTTCACCCGACCATTGAGGCCTTACAGATTGCTGAAATCGCTAGTCTCAACAACCGTGTCTACCGTACCTTGGGTTCTTCTGTTATTGTCCCTAAAAAGGATAAGATTGAGATTACACCGACGAGACCTGGCTTCCACATTATCTCTGTTGACAATTCGACTTATTCCTATCGCAATATTGCAAAGGTGGAGTACCAGATCGACAACCATAAGATCAATTTTGTAGCTAGTTCTAGTCATACCAGCTTCTGGAATCGGGTCAAGGATGCTTTTATTGGAGATATTGACGAATGAGGTTCGAATTTATTGCAGACGAACACGTTAAGGTCAAGACATTCCTGAAAAAGCATGAGGTATCAAAAGGATTACTAGCCAAGATCAAGTTTCGTGGTGGTCAGATCCTTGTCAATGGTCGGCCAGAAAATGCTGTTTATTTGTTGGATATTGGGGATCGATTGCTGATTGATATTCCAGCAGAAGAAGGTTTTGATACTTTAAAACCACTGGATTGCCCTTTGGATATTTTGTTTGAAGATGATCATTTTTTGGTTTTAAACAAACCCTTTGGCATCGCCTCGATTCCAAGTGCGATTCACTCCAATACCTTGGCCAACATTGTTAAGGGCTATTATGTAAACAGGGATATGAGAATCAGCAGGTACATATCGTTACCCGCTTGGATAAGGACACAAGTGGCGTTATGCTCTTTGCTAAACATGGCTATGCTCATGCCCGTTTAGATAAGCAATTACAGGCCAAGACCATTCAGAAACGGTACTATGCCCTGATTAAGGGAGCAGGGCAGTTAGATCCTGTTGGAGAGATCATTGCCCCCATTGCGCGTGATGAAGACTCTATCATTACCCGAAAAGTAGCAAAAGGTGGCAAGTACGCTCATACCAGCTACCAAGTTGTGCAGTCTTTCGGTGATATTCATCTAGTGGATATCCAATTGCATACAGGCCGGACCCATCAGATTCGCGTTCATTTTTCCCATATTGGGTTTCCACTTTTGGGAGATGATCTTTATGGTGGTTCCTTAGAAGATGGGATTCTTCGACAAGCCTTACATTGCCATTCCTTGGCTTTCTATCATCCTTTTTTGGAAGAAGAACTCCGGATTGAAAGTTCTTTGCCAGATGATTTTAGCCAGGTCTTAAAACAGTTATCAAAAATTTAATTTTTTTCAAAGGAGAAACTCATGGAAGTTTTTGAAAGTCTCAAAGCCAACCTTGTTGGTAAGAAAGCTCGTATTGTATTACCAGAAGGTGAAGAGCCTCGTATTCTGCAAGCAGCAAAACGGATTGTAAAAGAAACAGATGTAACCCCTGTCTTGCTGGGTAATCCAGATAAAATTCGAATTTACCTTGAAATTGAAGGAGTTTTAGAAGGATACGAAGTCATCGACCCGCATTCTTACTCAGGTTTTGAAGAGATGGTAACTTCCTTGGTAGAACGTCGTAAGGGTAAAATGACAGAAGAAGAAGCACGCCAAATTTTGCAAGATGATGTCAACTACTTTGGAGTTATGTTGGTACATCTTGGAATTGTTGATGGAATGGTGTCAGGTGCGAATCACTCAACTGCTGCAACCGTTCGTCCAGCTCTTCAAATTATCAAAACTCGTCCAAATGTTAAACGGACTTCTGGTGCCTTCCTCATGGTTCGTGGATATGAACGCTACTTGTTTGGAGACTGTGCGATTAACATCAATCCAGATGCTGAAGGCTTGGCTGAAATTGCCATCAACTCTGCTATCACAGCGAAGATGTTTGGGATTGATCCTAAAATTGCCATGTTGAGCTATTCAACAAAAGGTTCAGGTTTTGGTGAAAGTGTTGATAAAGTAGTTGAAGCGACCAAAATCGCTCATGAGCTTCGTCCAGATCTTGAAATTGATGGAGAATTGCAATTTGACGCAGCCTTTGTACCTGAGACAGCAGCCTTGAAAGCTCCAGGAAGCAAGGTAGCAGGCCAAGCCAATGTCTTTATCTTCCCTGGTATCGAAGCTGGGAACATCGGTTACAAGATGGCAGAACGTCTTGGTGGTTTCGCAGCGGTAGGTCCAGTCTTGCAAGGGTTGAATAAGCCAGTAAATGACCTCTCTCGTGGATGTAATGCAGAGGACGTTTATAATTTGACCTTGATCACAGCAGCTCAAGCAGTAGAACAGTAAAAAACGACTTGACTCAGGAATTTCCTGAGTTTTTTATGTGCAAATCAGAATTTCTTACCTCTACTCCATTCTGTGGTATACTAGGAATATGATGGATTTAAAAGATTATGGGATTACCATGTGGGAGGAGGAAAAAATTGCTTCTTTCCGAAGAAAATTATTAGCATGGTATGATGCCAATAAACGGGATCTTCCCTGGAGAAGGACACAGGATCCTTATAACATTTGGATTTCAGAGATTATGCTCCAGCAGACACGTGTCGATACGGTCATTCCTTATTATGAACGTTTTCTTGACTGGTTTCCGACAATTGAGGATTTGGCTAATGCGCCAGAAGGAAAGCTCCTAAAAGCCTGGGAAGGTTTAGGTTATTACTCTCGAGTTCGCAACATGCAGAAAGCCGCACAGCAGATGATGGACGACCACGGAGGTGTGTTTCCATCAACCTATGAGGCTATCTCGAAACTTAAGGGAATTGGACCTTATACAGCCGGTGCCATAGCCAGTATTGCTTTTGGCTTGCCAGAGCCAGCAGTAGATGGCAATGTCATGCGGGTTCTAGCCCGCTTGTTTGAGGTGGACTACGATATCGGAGTCCCGACCAATCGCAAAATTTTTCAAGCGATAATGGAAGTTTTGATTGATCCGGACCGTCCTGGCGACTTTAATCAAGCCTTAATGGATTTGGGGTCAGATATTGAGTCACCAGTCAATCCACGACCAGAAGAGAGTCCTGTTAAGGAATTTAGTGCGGCTTATCAGCATGGAACCATGGATCGTTATCCCATAAAGGCTCCTAAGAAGAAACCCGTGCCAGTTTATTTAACAGCCTTTATTGTAAAGGATAGTCATGGGCGCTACTTGCTGGAGAAAAATGAGCGAGAAGGGCTTTTGTCAGGTTTCTGGCATTTCCCTTTGATTGAAGTGGATAGTCTATCGGAGAACCTTGGCCAATTATCTTTACTGGATGGAAAAAAAGAAGTGGAGGACAATCCTGAAATCCTTTCTTTTGAACAGGATTATGATTTGGTTATTGATTGGCAAGAGAGATCTTATCCCATCGTCCAACATGTTTTTTCACATCGCAAGTGGCAGGTTCAACTTCGGTACGGCTTGGTAAAAGAAGGAGAGCAGGCAACAAGTGAATCGACTCTTTGGTTAACACCTGAAGAATTTTCAGATTATCCTTTTGCTAAACCCCAGCAAAAGATCTGGACGACTTTTGCGGAAAATGACAATTGAGAGTGGGACAGAAGTCCCACTCTCAATTGTCTTTGGATTGTCGAACAAGACGCAGTGGTTGAGTGGGCTCTACTACGCTGATTTCATCAGCTTTTACAGCCCTACTCAACTGTGCGGAGGTGGGACAACGAAATAGAATTCTAAGGAATTACCGATTTCTGTCCCACTCTCAATTTTCCTTATAGATGAGCGAATGCTTTAATTTCTTCTTCTGACATGGAAGAGTCACAACGAACGGTGGTTTTACCAGATTCGACATGTAAAAATCCAGGTACAGTCGGAATTCCATAAGTTGAGCGGAAGGTTTGCAAAGCATCGAGTTGACTTGGCTCTTCACTATTGATGAAGTAGATATGAGCTTTTGTTTCAGCTACGACAATTGCTAATTTAGCAGCGAACTTACGGCAATATGGGCAAGTCTTGCGTCCAATAAAGAAGGTTGCCGTTTCTTTTTTGTCGATGGCTTCTTGGGCACGAGCAACAGTGGTTACTTCCAGATCTTTAATATCTTCTAAAAATTGTTCCATGAGACTACCTCGCTTTCTTATAAATCTAGTATGCCATAAAGAAAGAAAAAATGCTTAATTTTGATACGAAAAAGGGAGTGGGACGGAACGAATTTTAACTAAAAATCGTTCGTTGTCCCACCCCCGCAAGGCTGATTAGATCATCTTTGGAGCTTAAAAGGCGAACAAAGATGCCAATCAGCTACTGCGTCTTGCTGTTATAACTATCATATATAAGAGGCTGGACGCTTTATGTCCAGCCTCTTTATGTTTCTTACCTTACAAAAGCATTGATTTCAGCCTCGATATTGGCAATTTTTTCTTTAGCATCTGCTTCAGATTTACCAACTGTTGCGATGTAGAATTTGATTTTTGGTTCTGTTCCAGAAGGACGAACGGCAAACCACGAATCATCTGCCAAGACGTATTTCAAAACGTTACTTGGAGGAGTTGTTAATTTCAACGCCATCAGCAGTAGTAGCTGTTTGTTCTAAGAAGTCTTCTGTCTTAACAATGTCAGTGTTGTTGAATTGTTTAGGAGCGTTACCACGGAATTTATCCATGATTTTCTTGATTTCTGCAGCCCCATCGACACCTGAAAGTGTAACAGAAATGGTCTTTTCTCCGAAGTAACCATATTGTTTGTAGATTTCTTCGATACCATCTGCCAATGTCATACCACGTGAACGGTAGTAAGCAGCAATTTCAGCAACGATCAATACAGCTTGGATAGCGTCTTTATCACGAACAAATGGCTTGATGAGGTAACCGAAGCTTTCTTCAAAACCAAGCATGTAAGTGTGGTTGTGTTGTGTTTCAAACTCATGGATTTTTTCACCGATAAATTTGAAACCAGTCAAGACGTTAAACATAGTTGCGCCGTAGCTTTCTGCAATCTTAGTAACCAATTCAGTTGATACGATTGATTTACAAAGGGCAGCATTTGCAGGAAGTGTGCCTGCTGTTTTGTGGGCTTCAAGAATGTATTTGGCAATGATAGCACCAATTTGGTTACCAGACAGGTTGAGGTAAGAACCATCTGGTTGGCGAATTTCAACACCAAGACGGTCTGCATCAGGGTCTGTTGCAACCAAGACGTCAGCATCTACTTTGCGACCTAGTTCTTCAGCAAGAGCAAAGGCAGCTTGGCTTTCTGGGTTTGGTGATTTGACAGTAGAGAAGTCAGCATCAGGAACCGCTTGAGCTTCAACCACTTGAACCGCATCAAATCCAGCTTGAGCAAGGGCACGACGAGCCAACATTTCACCAGTACCATGAAGTGGTGTGTAGACAATCTTCATGTCACGACCGTATTCATTGATCAAGTCTTGGTTGATGTTAACATCTTTAACTTCTTTCAAGTATTCTGCGTCTACATTTTCACCAATCACCTCAATCAAGCCACTAGCTTTGCTTTCTTCAAGGTCAGCTAATTTGACAGTGAAAGGATTTTCAATTGCACGGATGTAATCTGTCAATGCGTCGGCATCAGCTGGTGGCATTTGACCACCGTCTTCGCCATAAACTTTGTATCCGTTAAATGGAGCTGGGTTGTGGCTGGCAGTCACCATGATCCCTGCAAATGTGTGAAGGTGACGAACTGCGAATGATAATTCAGGTGTTGGACGAAGGCTCTCAAATACATAAGATTTGATCCCATGAGCTGCCAAAACTTGAGCAGATTCAAAAGCAAACTCAGGAGAGAAGTGACGGCTGTCATAAGCGATAGCAACACCGCGTTTTTTAGCTTCTTCCCCTTTTGAATCGATCAATTGTGCCAAACCTTCAGTTGCTTGGCGAACCACATAAATGTTAATACGATTGGTACCAGCACCAATCAAACCACGCATACCTGCTGTACCGAACTCTAAGTTAGTATAGAAGGCATCTTCTTTGGTTTTTTCGTCCATTGCGACCAACTCGTCTCGAAGGTAAGCTGGTAATTCAGCAAAGTCGAGCCATTTTTGGTAATTTTCTTGATAAGTCATGCAAGCGTCTCCTTTTTGCTATATATTTAATCGCTTACATTATAGCAAATTTTTTCAGAAAATTCTAGCGATAATTGTAAATCTTTTCAAAAATAAAGAGGAAATATCGGATAGAAAAAGAGAGTGGGACAGAAATCGGTCATTCGTTAGAATTCGATTTCGTCGTCCCACCTCCTCACAGTTGAGTAGGGCTGTAAAAGCTGATGAAAACAGCGTAGTAGAGCCCACTCAACCACTGCGTCTTGCTCGACAATCCAAAGACAATTGAGAGGCTGGGACTTTTGTCCCAGCCTCAACTTTTTATTTCAATTTTTCAAGGGATGGGACAACGGCACTAGTGATCAGAACCGTTGCAATAACTTCGATGAGTGAGTTAGTAGACACAATCAAGCCAAGAAAATGTTGAATTCCTCTTCCAAAGCTGTTACCAAAGAAAAGGTAAATCCCGCTTAAAACGAATACAGTATTGGTCATAGATCCGACAATGCCGGCTGTTATTAACCCAGTACGATTGTGCATCCATCGATAGACAAAATAAGGTGTTACCCCGATGAGAATACGCGGTACTATAGCGATGATGAGGGAATAGAGATTTCCGTTTGGCACAAAGGACTAAATAGATAGCTTGCTGGGGTTAAAACCAGTGTATTCATAGTTACACTAAAGAGTCCCATAAGCAGTCCTAGAATAGCACCTGTACGAGGTCCATAAATGATAGACGCGATCACGACAGGGATATGAACCAAGGTTGGTTGTATTCCTGATGGAACAAATTGCAGAATGAAGGATGTCACAAAATGAATGGTAATCATGACTGCGAAGAAGATGGCAATTCGTGAAATAGAAGATGATTTTCTCATAAACAATGCTCCTTAACGGCTTTTACAATAGATTCTACAGTCGCCAGAGCTCCAGACCCTTGATCGCCACAAGCGAGAGTAGCATGGCGTGGTTGAATAATCTGATAGCCGTAGTCTTGTAAGAGTTTTAGATTTCGTTGGGTAGCTGGGTGTTCCAGCATTTTCGTATTCATAGCGGGGGCTAGGATTTTTTTAGTTCCTTGAGGCAAGGCTAGAGCTGTGCTCGTCACCATATTATCTGCAAGCCCTATGGCAAGTTTGGCAATCGTATTGGCACTAGCTGGTGCTACAAGAAAGAGGTCCGTTTCTTTTCCAATGTCGATGTGCTCAATCCGTTTCGGATCTAATTCAACCATTACGTCTAGACCGACTGGATTTTTTGAAAGAACCTGTAGGGTTAAGGGAGTGATAAATTTTCTAGCTGCAGGAGTCATGAGAACCTTGACTTCCAGTCCTAATTTGGTTAGTTGACTGGTAATATCGGCTGCTTTATAGGCAGAAATACTCCCGGTAACGGCTAATGTAATCTGTGTCATATGTTTCTTTTTACTCTATATAACTTAGAATGGTCTCTGCGATTTCAGTTTTGGTCGAGGCTTCTAAGACCTGTTCGTCTGTCACTAGATAGGCTTGATGGTGACCACCCTGTATTTTAGTTAGGTCATTGGCTACAATCATGCTGGCATGATTTTTCACTAAGCTTTCACGCGCTACCTGAATCAATTCTTCAGATGAAACAGCAACTAAGAGTTTAAAACCAATGAGTTGTATAGCGGGATTCCATTCTTTGACAAGTGAAATAATCTTTGGATTCTTCTTTAGAAAGAGCACTTGGTACTCTTCTTTTGAGGAAATCTTGGTTTCCTGGTTTTTTTGTTGTAAAAATCTCTGAAGATCCGGTGCTTTTTCAACCTCATCAAGTCCAGTCATATAAACAGGACTGTAGTCTGAAACAGCCATGGCATGGATCAAGACTTGATGATGAGGAACTTCCTTTTGCATTTGTGTGAGAAGATCTTTAACGTTATTGATTACTAGAAGTTTTAGCTGCGGATGAGGGTGAGGTTTGAGGGCAGTAGAGGTCGTGATCAAAGTTACCTGGTGGCCCTTTGCAAGGGCAGTTTCAGCTATGATTTTTCCCAGACTCCCAGTGGAATGGTTGGTGATCGAACGAACTCGGTCGATGGCTTCACTAGTCCCACCTGATGTAATTAAAATGTGCATAAGCTTATTTTACACAAAAAAGATACGTAAGTAAAGTTCTGAAGATCTAAAAGATAACTATAGAAAGTAATAAAATTTATCCGAAAAACGAACGTTGCATTCAAAATATGGAAAAACAATTTTATTTTCGCAAATTTTAGGTATAATAGGTCTATCAAATATAAAGGAGTCCCCTATGAAAACAGATATCGAAATTGCTCAAAGCATTGAACTCCAACCGATTGTGGATGTTGTGAAGAAAATTGGTTTGGATGACGATGATCTTGAATTGTATGGAAAATATAAGGCAAAATTGAGTTTTGATAAGATTCGAGAAGTTGAGAAAAATCCAGTAGGAAAGCTCATTTTAGTCACTGCTATCAACCCTACACCTGCTGGAGAAGGGAAATCAACCATCACCATTGGTCTAGCAGATGCTTTGAATAAAATTGGTAAAAAAACCATGATTGCCATTCGAGAACCTTCTTTAGGTCCGGTTATGGGGATTAAGGGTGGTGCTGCCGGTGGAGGCTATGCCCAAGTTCTACCCATGGAAGACATCAATCTTCATTTCACAGGGGATATGCATGCGATCACTACAGCCAATAACGCTCTCTCGGCTTTGATTGACAACCATTTGCACCAAGGAAATGAGTTGGGCATTGACCAACGTCGCATTATCTGGAAACGGGTAGTAGACTTGAATGACCGTGCTTTGCGTCATGTTAGCGTAGGTCTTGGAGGTCCCTTAAATGGGATTCCGCGTGAAGATGGCTTTGATATTACAGTTGCTTCTGAGATTATGGCCATCCTTTGCTTGGCGACAGATATTGAAGACTTGAAACGCCGTTTGGCCAATATCGTGATTGGCTACCGCTATGATCGCAGTCCAGTTTATGTCCGCGACTTAGAAGTAGAAGGAGCACTTGCCTTGATCCTGAAAGATGCGATCAAGCCAAACTTGGTCCAAACCATCTATGGTACACCTGCCTTTGTTCATGGAGGTCCTTTTGCTAATATCGCCCATGGATGTAACTCTGTGTTGGCAACGACAACGGCTCTTCACTTAGCTGACTATACCATTACGGAAGCAGGTTTTGGAGCAGATCTTGGAGCGGAGAAATTCCTTGACATCAAGACACCAAACTTGCCAACATCTCCAGATGCTGTCGTCATTGTTGCAACCCTTCGTGCTCTCAAGATGAATGGTGGAGTTGCCAAAGATGCTCTTTCTGAGGAAAACGTAGAGGCTGTTCGCTCTGGTTTTGCTAACTTGAAACGCCACGTTGAAAACATCCGTAAGTTTGGTATTCCTGCGGTCGTTGCCATCAATGAATTCATCACCGATACAGAAGCAGAAGTCGCTGCTTTGAAAGAATTGTGTGCTGAAATTCAAGTGCCAGTTGAGCTTGCTAGTGTTTGGGCAAATGGTGCTGATGGTGGGGTTGAACTTGCTGAGACACTTGTCAAGACCATCGAAGCCACTCCAGCTAACTACACCCGCTTGTATGATAACAACCTTTCTGTAGAAGAAAAAATTGAAAAGATTGTGACGGAGATTTACCGCGGGACTAAGGTGAACTTTGAGAAGAAAGCCAAGACACAAATTGCTCAAATTAATAAAAATGGTTGGGATAAATTGCCAATCTGTATGGCTAAAACCCAATACAGTTTCTCAGACAATCCAAATGCACTTGGAGCCCCTGAAAACTTTGAAATCACTATCCGTGAAGTGGTACCAAAATTGGGAGCAGGATTTATCGTTGCTTTGACCGGGGATGTGATGACCATGCCTGGTTTACCGAAACGACCAGCTGCATTGAATATGGATGTAGCTACGAACGGAACAGCAATTGGCTTGTTCTAATAGACGTCTTATAAAAAAACAACTTCTGTTCAAATGAGCAGAAGTTGTTTTGTGGTTTATTAGTCACGTTTTATGCTGCAAGGACCTTTTGACTGGCTTTGTGATAAGTGAACCACAGTTGAAGGGTCATTGGAACCCAAATCAAGGGCTCACAAAGTATGACGCCGATATAGCCTGTGTGAGGGATAACAAAGAGTACAAAGAGAATCTTACCAGTTAATTCGATAAAACTAGAGATCAAGGGAGTCAATTTGTGTCCTATACCTTGGAGGGAGTTTCCTAAAATCAAGAGACAGCCCAAGACTGGATAGAAGCAAGAGCTGATTTGTAGATAAAGACTAGCATTTGAGATCAGGTCTGGATTGGTTGATCCCGATATCAGGCCCGTTAAAAAGGGACTTGTAAAGAAGAGGAAAACAGCAACAAAGATGGATCAAACCAGGGAGAGGAAACAAGCTTGTTTGACCCCTTTTTGAATCCGTCGGAATTGTTTAGCGCCAAAGTTTTGCGAGATAAAGGTCGTCATACTAGTGGAGATAGCACCCATTGGCAGAAGAGCAAAGGACATGATTCGGCGAGCTGAGATTTGAGCACTAATGATGGTCATACCAAGCTTGTTGATGGCCGATTGTAAGATGACTGTTCCGATAGAGACAATCGAAGACATGAGGCCCATGGTTAGTCCTTGGCTGATCAAATCCTGATACAGCCTCTGATCCCAGACAAAATCCTTGCTCTTTGGCACAAGAAAAGGTACTTTTTTCAGAATATAAAGGAAACAAAGGATAGCAGAAGTACTTTGAGCAATAATGGTCGCAATCCCTGCCGATTGGACCCCGAGATGAAGTTGGGTAATAAAAAGAGATCAAGTAGAATGTTGAGAATGGCGGCGATAATCAAGAAGTAGAGAGCAGCCAAACTATCTCCAATCGCTCTAAGAAGTCCGGCACAAAGATTATAGGCAAAGGTTACAGCCACACCATTAACAATGAATGGTGGAGATATAGAGATAGGACTGGTTTAAAATCCCAGATGGTGTCCCCAAAAACTGAAGGAGAGGATAGAGGGCAAAAACACCGATGAAAATAACAAGGAGGCTCAGAATCCCACCAATGATAGTAGTCGCTGCGACAGATTTTCGTAATTTGTTTCCATTTTTGGCGCCATAACTTCTAGCGATAATGATGCCCATCCCATTTCCCACACCGACAGCAAATCCAACAATCAAATCAAAAATAGCAGAAGTTGCTCCAACGGCGGCCAAAGATTTTTGACCTAAAAAACGCCCAACAATCATGACATCTGACGTATTGTAGAGTTGTTGAAAGATATTGGATAAGAGAATAGGGAAGGCAAAACTCAAAAGAGAGGTTAAAATAGGACCATCAATGAGATTCACACGTTGAATTCTTTTCATAATATCATTATACCAACTTCACAAAACAGCGACAAGGGTCTTTGGTTGAATACCCTTACATTTTTTGATATAATCAGTGCAGAAATGGAGGCTTTATGCGCTTAACTAGCCAATTAATCACTGAAACATTCCCAGATCTGGACAAGGTCGAGCGGTTGAATACCTAGGCTTTCCCTGAAGAGGAACGGATTCCTATATCTGAGTTTTTACGCTATACAGACAATGATGATGCTCATTTTTTTGCTTTTTACAATGAGGAAGAATTTGTCGGATTTGCCTTTGCTATTTCAAATGCCAAGGCCTTTTATGTCAGCTTCTTTGCCATTATGCCTCACTTGCGAAGTCACGGATATGGCCAAGAAATCATTGAAAAATTAGTCGAATTTTACCAACGGACCATGTTGTTAGAAGTTGAGCGCTTGGATGAAGACTGTGACAATCTAGAACAACGACGGGCTCGGATGGACTTCTATTTGCGGAACGGCTTCAAAACAGCCAATGCCTTTCTTGAATACGAAGGGCTTAGTTTTGAAATCCTCTACCGAGGAGAAGGCTTTGATGAGGAGGCTTATCGTGATATCTTCCGTAAACTTCAGGAAGAGAATTATTTTGATTTCCGCATCCAATACAGACGTTTTAGTGAAGATTAGAAAAAAGAGGCTGGGACTTTTGTCCCAGCCTCTCAATTGTCTTTGGATTGTCGAGCAAGACGCAGTGGTTGAGTGGGCTCTACTACGCTGATTTCATCAGCTTTTACAGCCCTACTCAACTGTGCGGAGGTGGGACGACGAAATCGAATTCTAACGAATTACCGATTTCTGTCCCACTCTCTTTAGTTCAGATGTTGAACATGAACTCAATTAGTCGCATGACTTGTGAACAGAACCAAGGCAAAAATAGAAGTGCTAAGTAAGTAGCATGCCAGTTCCAGTACAGGGACACTAGACCAACTGTTCCTCGTGTATCATAATTGAGAACAAGAGGCTATGTTGATAGGAGGAGAAAGAATGTGTTGTTCATACGAAAAGCTTTCAGTTGAATAAGATAAATTCAGTAAAAATGATTGCTCCGAAGCATGAAAGTTGTTATACTAGTTAAGATTGAAAAATGTAAAGGAGAACACATGTTACGAAAAGGTTCCTTAACAGGTTTGCTGTTATTTGGTATTTTCTTCGGTGCAGGGAATTTGATCTTTCCACCTGCGCTAGGTGCCCAGTCGGGTAGCCATTTTTGGCCAGCTATTGCTGGATTTGTCTTATCAGGAGTGGGGATTGCCATCATCACCTTGATTGTCGGTACACTCAATCCCAAGGGATATGTCCACGAGATTTCACGTAAAATCGCTCCTTGGTTTGCTATCGTTTATCTGGTAGCCTTGTACCTCTCTATTGGCCCCTTCTTTGCCATTCCAAGAACGGCTACTGTTTCCTACGAAGTTGGGATTGCCCCCTTGTTAGGACAATCTGGTGGTAGTCTCTTCATTTTCACCTTGGTTTATTTCTGTTTAGCCTATTTGATTGCCCTCTATCCATCCAAGATCCTAGATAGTATTGGTCGGATTTTGACCCCGATCTTTGCGATCTTGATCGTTGTACTGGTTGTCCTCGGTGCTCTCAAGTACAGCGGACAAGCGCCACAAGTGGCAACAGCAGCCTACCAAGCATCTGCCTTTGGTCAAGGTTTCCTTGAAGGCTATAATACCTTGGATGCCCTTGCTTCAGTGGCCTTTAGTGTGATTGCGGTAACCACCCTCAATCAACTTGGTTTCACCAGCAAGAAAGAATACATTAAAACCATCTGGATCGTTGGGATCGTCGTAGCCATTGGCTTTAGTATTTTATACATTGGCTTGGGCTATCTTGGAAATCATTTCCCAATTCCAGCAAAAGTGATGGCATCTGATGCCAATAAAGGGGTCTATGTCCTTTCAGAAGCGACCAAGACTATCTTTGGCCCAGCTGCTCAAATATTCCTCGCAGGTATGGTGACGGTGACTTGTTTCACAACAACAGCCGGTTTGATCGTGTCAACAGGGGAATTCTTCCATAACACTTTCCCTAAAATCTCTTACAAGGTCTATGCGACAATCTTTACTTTGATTGGTTTTGCGATTGCCAACCTTGGCTTGAGCGCCATTATTGCCTATTCATTACCTGTCTTAATGATTCTTTACCCAATCACCATTACCATTGTGTTGATTGTGATTGTTAACAAATTTATCGATCTTTCAAAACCAGGAATGCAACTGACTATTTTCTTAGTTAGCTTGGTAGCGATTGCAGATGTTCTTGCAAGCACCTTTAAACTTTCAAGCTTAGCTAACATTATTAAAACTTTACCATTTGCTGCGGAGTCTCTTCCTTGGTTACTTCCAGCAGTAGTCGGGATTGTGCTCTCTCTGTTCTTACCAAATAAACAAAGCGCAGAAGAAGAATAAGATTTGCTAGAAACTCTAAAGTTACCTGCTTTAGAGTTTTTTTGATTTTGAAACTAGTAACGAAATGGATTCTTTAAAACCAAAACGTAGCAGAAATTTTTAATTTAAGGAAAGGCATGTTATACTATTTCTAACATATCAATATACGGAGCATTTTATGAATCAAATCGTTTTCTCTTTCACTGTCTTTCTGGCAGGGATTCTCTCCTTTTTCTCTCCCTGTGTCTTTCCTTTGCTCCCGGTCTACATCGGCGTTTTGCTAGGAAGTGATCAGGAAAAATCCATTCAGATTTTTGGGAAAAAGATACGCTGGCATGGCATCGTTAAGACCTTGTGTTTTATCGCAGGTATTTCTGTTATTTTCCTTATCATAGGTTTCGGAGCTGGCTTATTGGGGCAGGTTATGTATACCAACTGGTTCCGCTACGTAATGGGAACGCTGATCATTATCCTTGGTCTTCATCAGATGGAAGTCTTTCACTTTAGCTTCTTAGAAAAGCAAAAAACAATGGATTTCGGGGCGAACAAGCACAAGAATGAATTGTTTTCAGCTTTTCTACTTGGACTTGGATTTAGTTTTGGCTGGACGCCTTGCATTGGCCCTGTATTAGGATCGGTTCTAGCATTAGCAGCATCCAATGGACAAGATGCCCTCGTAGGTGCTCTCTATCTCTTTATCTATACACTAGGGATGGCCATCCCATTCTTGCTCTTAGCATTGGCATCAGGCCTTGTCTTGCCTTATTTCAATCGTCTCAAACCCCATTTGTTATTGTTAAAGAAAATTGGGGGAGCCATCATCATTCTTATGGGAATTCTTTTGCTCTTGGGACAATTAAATAGCTTGTCTGCTATCTTTTCTTAAATCTAACGGAGGTTTTTTACCATGAAATTTATTAAATATACCTGTTTTTCAATTCTCTCACTGGCTTTATTGACAGCTTGTTCAATGGAGCAATCAAGTGAGAGTAGTATGAGTAATATGGGGAACCAAATGACGACAAACCCAACCACTAGCAAGCATCCCTTAGTGGGAAAAGAAGCGAGTGACTTCGAACTCAAAGACATGAAGGGGAATACGGTTAAACTTTCAGACTATAAAGGAAAAAAGGTTTATTTGAAATTCTGGGCTACTTGGTGTGGTCCATGCCGGCAAAGTATGCCTGAACTCAATAAATTAGTTGAAGAAAAGGATCGGGACTTTGAGATTCTCACGGTTATGGCACCGGGAATGCAAGGTGAAAAAACAGAAGAAGAGTTCGTTGATTGGTTTGCCCAACAAGATTATCCATCCGTGCCTGTCTTGTACAATCCAGATGGTTCAGCCTTTGCTAACTATCAAGTACGCTCCATTCCTACAGAAGTCTTTATTGATAGCCAAGGAAAAATTGGTCATGTTCAGTTAGGAGCTATTTCAAACGAAGAAGCGAAAAAGATTATTAGTGAATTAAAATAAAAAAATGAAGCATCAAGCTTCATTTTTTTGTAGTTCCTTAGTTACTTGCCCCAGAAGTAGCATCTGTATCACCGTGCCCTCCGTCACCGTGTCCACCAGCATCAGACGCACCTGAAGTTGCGTCTGCATCTCCATGACCGCCAGCAGGAGCAACTGGTCCACTACCTCCTACAAGGCGTTGACCAGTTGTTTGAAGGTACCAGTCCAACCATGGTTTAAAGTTAAAGACAATTTCGTTGATACCAGCGTAAGAACCATCTTCATAGTACATAGCTTGGTAGTTGTGGGTGTTGATAACCCCTTCAGGTGACCCCGGAACAATCGTACGGACATAGTCTTGGTTACCATTACGAAGGGTCCCAATCACCCATTCTACATTTTTCATACGTGCTGGTGGAAGGGATCCATGAACCGTCGACATCCGACTACCTGATTGAGGTGGTACCCGTTTGGCAAACATACTATCTGGATCTTGATGGGCATTGTTGTAGTAGAGAAATTGGTTGTTGTCATCCGCATAAGTTAACTCAAAAGGCATGGCCTTTAAGAACATATCGATTTGGTTGACCGTTAGGATACCATGGTCCAATTTGACGTATGTGTCACCAGAGACAGCTCCAGTGATTTCTGCAACTTTTTCTACCCAATTTGGATCATCTGGATCAACCTCTGTAACAGTCGTGGCGATTGGATGATTACAATCCAAGTCTTCTGGTTCAATTGGTTTTGGTTTTTTCAATTTCGATACAACCTCTACGTATTTAATAAAGTTATCCAAGCAAGTTTCAAGGAATTTCACTGTTCCTTCGTTTTTGATATTGCCATTTTCATCAAAAGCTTCCTTGGCTTTACCAAGAAGAAACTCATTTCCTGGAAGGGTGTAGGCATTGACACCAGGAGCATCAAGAATCTTGCGTAGGTGAACCTGAGCACGTGATGTTCCTTGATCGTAATAAGAGGCACCGACGATCATAACTGGTTTATTTTCAAATGGATGAACCTCGAAAGAAAGCCATTCAAGAACTGATTTTAGAGCAGCTGAAATGGTATGGTTGTGTTCTGGGGTTGCAATAATCACCCCATCTGCACGAGTGATTTTATTATACAAAAGACGCAATTGGAAGCTTTCGTCCCATTTTTCATCTTGGTTAAACATTGGGACTTCATCAATTTCAAGAATTTCCAATTCAAATTTGAGCTTAAATTGGCGTTGCATGAACTCCAAGAGTTTACGGTTATATGATTGATCATAGTTTGAGCCTAAAATTCCAACAAATTTCATTCTTATCGTCTCCTATCCTACAAGTTTTCCCAGTTAAATTTTTCAGCAGATTTGCGAATTAACTCATGAGCATTACGTAATTTGTCTGTAATCTTTACAAAAATACGGAAGTCATCGAAGATAGCATCCAATTTTTGAATGACTTCTAAATCTACCAAATCTCCATGTTGGTCGAAGGCTTGCAATGAATGTGAAAGCAAGAATTCATCTGGCAAACAGTTGCTTTGATTTCTGGAGCGTTTAAGATTTGGCGAAGTTGCAGTTGGGCACGTGAAGATCCTAAAGTACCGTATGAAGCGCCAGTAATCATAACAGGTTTGTTCAACAAAGGAAAGACTCCGTAAGAGAGCCAAGCTAAAGCGCTCATCAGGACAGCTGGAATAGAGTGATCATATTCAGGAGTGCCGATGATGACGCCATCAGCCTTCTCAATTTTATCAACAATCTCTAAGATAGCTTCTGGTACTTTCTTGTCAGCCGGTTTGTTAAAAACTGGGATGTCTTTGATTTCGATCAATTCAATATCAGCTTTGTTTGCAAAATGTTTTTGCATGTATTGAAGTAGTTGACGGTTTGTAGAACGTTTGGAGTTGGTCCCCACAATCGCAATTAGTTTTGTCATAAAAATTTCCTTTCTGATGTAGCATTATATATAGGATTGAAGCCCGCTTGTAAAAGCGATCTTACCTGATTGCGAAACCAATAAGGTATCGATACCAGGGAGCGATTCAACAATGTTGAGAATAGAAGCAGGGGATTCCCCAAACAGTCGAGTAGTCCAAATCTCTCCATCTACGGATTGGTCAGATATGATAGTAATGCTGGCTAAGTCTGTCTCAACAGGATAGCCTGTCTTGCTATCGAATATATGATGAAATGACTGCCCATCGACCTCTAGATGACGTTCGTAAATTCCTGAGGTTACGACAGACTTGTTCTCAATTGAAAGAGCGAGTAGGTGGTGCCCCCTTGGCTCAACAGGGTTTTGAATTCCAATTCGCCAGGGCTGTTTTTTAATCGGATTCTGACCGACTGTTAGAATATTGCCTCCAAGATCGATTAAAGCATCTGAGATTCCTTGACTTTTTAAAAATCTAGCAATGAGGTCAGCACTGTATCCCTTTGCCAAAGCCCCAAGATCAATTTTCATACCAGGATGTGTCAGATAGACAGTGTGGTTTTCATGATCTAGTTGGATTTGTTGAGGATTGATCTTCAACAAGGCTTGGTCAATTTCCTTCTGGTCAGGACGCCTAGCGTCTGCAAATCCAATTCGCCAGGTCTGAACAAGAGGACCAATTGCAATATTTAAATGGCTATTTTGGGCCTGACTGTGCCGGGTACCTAAAGAGATAAGTTCAAAAAGTTCTGGATGGACTTGAACGGCTGAAATACCTGCTTGATGATTGACCTCCATGAGTTCAGAACTTGCATCATTGGCACTGAAACGGTGTTCATAAGACCGGAGAAGCTCAAAACATCGAGTTAGAAGCTTATCTGCTTGCGGGTGCAGGATCGAAACAGTAATTGTTGTTCCCATCAAGCGTTCAGATTGACTGCTTAGGTCCACTGAAAAACTATCCTTTCCTTTTCACTTACTTACAGTATATCAAAAAGATATCGTTTTCACAATTGTTTTAAGCATATTTGTTGACTTTTTTTAAAGCATGTGAAATCTTTATTTCTTGAGAAATTGAAAAAAAAATCACAAATTTTAAGCAAAATCATTGTAAACGATATCATTTTTATGATATACTCAAGAGGTAAATTAAATTAAAGGTAGGACTTTTTCTATGAGTAAAATCGTTGTTGTAGGGGCAAACCATGCCGGAACAGCATGTATCAACACTATGTTAGATAATTTTGGATATGAAAATGAAATTGTAGTTTTTGACCAAAACTCTAACATTTCATTCCTTGGTTGCGGAATGGCGCTTTGGATCGGTGAACAAATCGATGGCCCTGAAGGTCTTTTCTACTCTGACAAAGAAAAATTGGAAGCAAAAGGTGCAAAAGTCTATATGAACTCACCTGTTCTTTCAATCGATTATGACAAAAAAGTTGTGACAGCAGAAGTTAATGGTAAAGAACACAAAGAGTCATACGAAAAATTGATCTTTGCGACTGGTTCAACACCAATCATTCCTCCAATCAAAGGAGTTGAAATTGTGCCTGGTAACCGTGAGTTCAAGGCGACTCTTGAAAATCTTCAGTTTGTTAAATTGTATCAAAACGCTGAAGAAGTGATTGAAATTGAAAGACAACAGCAAACACTTGAACCGCATTGCCGTAGTTGGTGGTGGGTACATCGGTGTTGAGTTAGCAGAAGCTTTCGAGCGTCTTGGAAAAGACGTTGTCCTAGTTGATATCGTGGATACTGTCTTGAACGGATACTACGATAAAGATTTCACAGACATTATGGCTAAAAACTTGGAAGACCACAACATCCGTTTGGCTCTTGGACAAACTGTTCAAGCGGTTGAAGGAAATGGTAAAGTGGAACGCCTTGTGACTGACAAAGAAACTTTCGATGTAGATATGGTAATCTTGGCAGTTGGTTTCCGTCCTAACACAGCTCTTGCTGATGGTAAGATCGAACTCTTCCGCAACGGTGCCTTCCTTGTCGATAAGAAACAAGAAACTTCAATTCCTGGTGTATTCGCTGTCGGTGACTGTGCGACTATCTATGATAATGCGCGTGATGAAATGAGTTACATCGCTCTTGCATCTAACGCTGTTCGTTCAGGTATTGTGGGTGCTTACAACGCAACTGGTCATGAATTGGAAGGAATCGGTGTTCAAGGTTCTAATGGTATCTCTATCTACGGCCTTCACATGGTTTCAACTGGTTTGACACTTGAAAAAGCAAAAGCTGCTGGTTTCAATGCTGGTGAAACAGGATTCAACGATCTTCAAAAACCTGAATTTATCAAACATGATAACCATGAAGTTGCCATCAAGATTGTCTACAATAAAGATAACCGCCAAATCCTTGGTGCTCAAATGGTATCACGTGATATCTCAATCTCAATGGGAATTCATATGTTCTCGCTTGCGATTCAAGAACACGTGACGATTGATAAATTGGCCTTGACTGACTTGTTCTTCTTGCCTCACTTCAACAAACCATACAACTACATCACAATGGCAGCTTTAACAGCTGAATAATGAATGGAGACAGGACTAGTACCGCACTGGTTCTGTTTTTTATTTCTTTCCATGTATGCAGAGGCAGTGAAATAAGGTATAATGAAAAAGAATAGAATGTGAAGGAGTGTAGGATGTCTGTAAAAGATGAATCCATTAAAAATGAATTTCGGTTTGCCTCTAGTTCGATTGTAGCTCATGTCGTCAGAGGTGTTCTGGTTGGAATTGTGGTTGGATGTATTGTCTCTAGTTTTCGCTTTTTGATTGAACATATGTTTCATCTAGTGCAAGGTCTATACATAGCCATGCCTTCTCAACCTTTTTATCTTCTGATCATGGTGCTAGGTTATGGCTTGATTGTCCTTCTGGCTGGTCGCCTGATTCGTACCAATCGGGACATCAAAGGATCTGGAATTCCGCAAGTAGAAGCAGAACTCAAGGGGCTCTTGGCCGTAAGATGGTGGGATACCTTGTGGAAGAAGTACATTCTAGGCGTTTTGGCGATTGGTAGTGGACTGCTTTTAGGGCGTGAGGGACCTAGTATTCAATTGGGAGCCATGGGAGGAAAAGGCGTCGCTCATCATTTGAAGGTCAGCCCGGTAGAGGAGCGCTCTTTGATTGCGAGTGGTGCCGCTGCAGGACTTGCCGCAGCCTTTAACGCCCCCATTGCCGGACTCTTATTTGTCGTGGAAGAAGTCTACCATCATTTTTCCCGTTTCTTTTGGATTTCTACCCTTGCGGCTAGCCTGACAGCAAATTTCATTTCGCTAAATGTATTTGGCCAAACTCCTGTCCTTCACATGCCGCAAAATATTCCTCCCCTACATCTGTCCCAGTACTGGATTTATCTCTTTCTCGGGGTCTTTTTAGGGGCTGCAGGTTATGTCTATGAAATAGTGGTTCTCAATATTGGACGTTTTTACCTCCTGCTCGAAGAGTTCTTTCATGTCCCTTCGCATTACTCTTCCTTGTTTGCCTTTCTCTTCATTCTTCCGATTGGGTATTTTCTACCACAAATTCTTGGTGGAGGAAATCAATTGGTGATTGATTTGGCTCACATGCCTTATCCAGTATTAACCATTGTGTTTTATTTTGTTCTTCGATTTATCTGGAGTATGCTGAGTTATGGTAGTGGCCTTCCAGGTGGGATTTTCTTACCTATTCTTGCTTTAGGGTCTCTCTTAGGGGCCATTGTCGGAACCTTTCTTCAAAATATCGGGTTTATCAGCTCTAGTCAACTTCCCCTCTTTATTATTTTAGGTATGAGTGGGTATTTTGGGGCGATTTCAAAGCACCTCTGACAGCTATGATTCTCGTAACAGAGATGGTGGGGGATATTCGCAGTTTGATGCCACTAGGGATGGTCACGCTGGTAGCTTATATGATCATGGATCTCTTCCATGGTGCGCCAGTCTACGAAGCTATGCTGGAGCAACTCTTACCGGATAAGGCGCAAGAAGAAGGAGGGGAATTGACCTTAATTGAGATCCCAGTATCAGAAAAAATTGCTGGTAAACAAGTTCATGAACTCGAACTTCCCCAAGACATTTTGATTACCACACAAATGCGAAGTGGTAAGAGCTATACGGTCAATGGTGCGACCCGCTTGTATCTAGGGGATAGTATCTTTGTGGTTGTCAAAGAATCCGAAATCGGAAAAGTCAAAGACATTCTCTTATAAATAGCTGATTTTCAGAAAAACTCCTATTATTAAATTTTCAGACAATTATTGAAAAATGAGAAAACTTCTGGTAAAATAAGTCCAAGAACAAATGAGGAGAAGCTTTTCATGAAAAAATATAGTCTACTTTTATTGAGTGTTGCTCTTTTGACAGGGTGTGCGAATTCTAGCACCAAGCAGTCTGGTCAAAAAACGCAAACCAGCTCAACGGTGCAGTTGTCAAAGGCTGACCAGAAGACCTTGGACAATGCGACAGTTGAATACAAAGACTTTGTCGAAATGCAAATCGATCAATTGCTCAAGGATACAGAAGGATTCCGAGATACCCTAAAAGCTGGAAATTTAGAAGAAGCTAAAAAACAATACCCATTAATCCGCATGGCCTATGAACGTTCAGAACCGATCGCTGAAACCTTTGGGGAGTCTGATGTGAAGATTGACTACCGTTTGGTGGACTATGTGGATGAAAATAAATCAGAGGATGGCTGGTCTGGCTTCCACCGGATTGAGCGCATCCTTTGGGAAAACAATACCACAGATGGCACAGACAAATATGCAGACCAACTGGTTAACGATATCAAGGAGTTGAAAGCTAAGATCGCAACGGTTGAGGTAACTCCTGATGTAATGCTAACTGGAGCTGTGGACCTGCTCAATGAAGTGGCAACGCAAAAGATTACAGGTGAAGAAGAAGTCTTCTCTCATACAGACCTTTACGACTTCCGTGCCAACATTGAAGGGGCTGAAAAGATCTTCTCACTCTTTAAACCCTTGATTGAGAAAAAAGATGCTAAACTGGTCAAAACCCTGGAAGCAGAATTCAAAAATGTCAATGGTCTATTGGACAAACACATGACTGATGAAACAAATTACAAATCTTACACAGATTTAACCAAGGAAGATACCAAGGAATTGGCAGAAGCGGTTACCAAGCTTGGAGAACCTTTGTCTCAAATGGGTGTGATTTTAGATGGGAAATAAGAAAAATGGCTGACGAAAAATTTTTAGATAAAAAAATGGACCGTCGTGAATTTCTTAAAAAAGCAGGTATTGGAGGGGCTGGTCTAGCACTGGGCCTCTCTGGTGCATCTGCTTTTTTCGCTAATCAAGACAGTTCCAGTAAAAAAGCTTATGATGGAGATGAAGACATCTCCTTTTATGGCAAGCATCAAGCTGGGATCACGACGCCTATGCAAAAAGCTTGCTACTTGGTGGTGCTGGATCTTCACACGACGGACAAAAAAGAAGTCATCCAGCTTTTTAAAGACTGGACCGATTACAGTAGTAAATTAGTCGAAGGAGAATTGGTAAAAAAAGATGGTTCCAATGCCCTCTTGCCACCATCGGATACAGGTGAAACAGTAGGGCTCAACCCCTATCGCTTGAGTCTGACTTTTGGGGTCTCTGCTAGCTTTCTCAAGAAATTAGGTTTGGAATCGAAACGTCCCAAGCTCTTTCGTGATTTGCCTCCATTTCCAAAGGAGCAGTTGCAGGACAAATACACTGGTGGCGATATCGTCATTCAGGCCTGTGCGGACGATGAACAAGTAGCCTTTCATGCGGTGAGAAATCTCATCCGCAAAGGGCGCAATACCATCACCATGAAGTGGAGCAAGTCCGGTTTTGCAGCTATTGGTGACCGAAAAGAAACCCCTCGCAACCTCTTTGGTTTCAAAGACGGGACAGCAAATGTGACGACAGAAAAGGAATTTGACAAGGTCGTCTGGACTGATAGCAAGGACTGGATGAAGGGTGGTTCTTATATGGCCCTTCGCTTAGTACAAATGCATTTAGAAACTTGGGACCGTACCAATTTGCAAGAGCAGGAAAACACCTTTGGCCGCTACAAAGAGTCTGGAGCCCCTTTTGGCAAAACCAACGAGTTTGATGAAGTTGATTTATCTAAACTACCAGTAGATTCACATGTCCGTTTGGCCAAAGAAGTGGATCGACCAATTTTACGGCGGTCCTATTCCTATTCGGATGGCATCAATGAACAGACTGGTCAATTTGATGCAGGCTTGATTTTTATCGCCTTTCAAAAGGATCCCAATAGCTTTGTCAAAATCCAGACCAACTTGGGTGCAGTGGACAAAATGAATGAGTACATCACCCATATCGGAAGTGGACTCTTTGCTTGCTTTGCAGGCGTTGAGAAAGGAGGCTATCTTGGTCAAGCACTCTTTGAATAAATTCTTGATCTTGCTAGGTCTTCTTACCTTGTTCTGGAGCTATCCAGTTGCTGCAGCATCCTATAGTGATCTCTTTATTAAGATCACGGATGCGACAACGGCTGTAGAAAATAAAGAACAAGACAAGGCCAAGGAATTGATTGCTGAGATTCGGGCTGATTTTGAAACCGAGGCCCACCATGATTCCAAGGCCGGAAAAAAAGTTAGTCAAGCCCTGGCTATCCATGGTGAGGTAACGAAAGAGGATCTCACCAAGATCTCATCAGCCTTGCTAGCTTTTGAGAAAGAGCAGAATCCGGTCGATCTAGAGGCGGAAAAAGACAAACTCGTGAGTCGGCTCGCACCTTATTTTAAGAATCTACAAGATGCCATTACCGCTAAGGATCTGGAAAAAACCCGACAAAGCTATACCGATCTCAATAATATGTGGACGCGAAACGAAGCGGTGGTAAGAGATCATAGCACAGCCTACTATGGCAAAATCGAGACGGCCATTTCGCTCTTACGTAGTAGTATTGAAACAGAGCCAACTGATTTCACCAGCATCCAGTCCTCTTATGATGACCTCAAAAATGGGATTGATGCCTTTGTAAAAGGAGAAGCGATTAGCAGTGCTAGTTCTAATTTGACACTGAAGGATGGAATCAAGCTTTTGGAGAAGGCACAAAGCCAATTCCAATCTGGTGACGATAAAGCTGCTGCGGCAACCATGAAGCAATTCATCACCATCTGGCCAACCATCGAGGGGGATGTCAGCACGACCAATCCAAGCCTCTACACACGCGTAGAAAGTGAGTCGCCGGTCATCATGGTCAAGGGGAAGGAAAAAGCTTATCAGAAAAAACTCCAAACCTTAATTACAGACCTGTCGGCTATCGATACGACAGCTTCTTACAATGCATTTGATGCCATGTTGATTCTTCTGCGTGAAGGAGTAGAAGCCCTTCTGATCGTTATGGCTCTTGTGACGACCCTTAAGGCCGCTAAGATGCGCAAAGGCCTCAAATGGGTCTACGGTGGAGCTATTGCTGGTATTCTTGCCAGTGCAGCGATCGCTCTTGTTTTGCAAGTAGCTTTTCCAGCTGTTACATCGGGGTCTAACCGTGAAATCATTGAAGGTGGCGTTGGAATTTTCGCTGTGATCATGATGATGCTCATTGGAATTTGGCTCCATAGCAAGTCCTCGGTCAAACAGTGGAATGCCTTTATGGACCGTCAAATAAAGACCGTAACGGCTACAGGAAGCTTCATCTCTATGTTTGCCCTTAGTTTCTTAGCAGTCTTTCGTGAAGGGGCTGAGACCATCCTCTTTTATGTCGGAATCATTCCACGGATTACAACTGCTCATTTCTTACTGGGAATCGGGCTGGCTGTAGCTGTCTTGATCATCATTGCAGTGGTGATGACCAAGGCCAGTCAAGCGATTCAACCTCATAAAATCTTTTTCATTCTGACGTGGTTGATTTACGCCTTGGCCTTCAAGATGCTCGGTGTCAGCATCCATGCCCTTCAGTTGACCAATATCCTGCCTAGCCATCTGGTCAATGGGCTTCCGACCATCGAGTGGGCAGGGATCTACCCAAGCTGGGAAGTTTTCCTTCCTCAACTAATCTTTGTGGCTTTGATCGCCCTCATCACGGTGAGACAAGATGGCAAAGACTAGAGCAGATGAAATGACCATTGTCGAACACTTGGTCGAATTTCGAAAACGATTGATCGCAGTGGTTTTGTGTTATCTTATCGTCTTCATCCTAGCCTTTGTTTTTGCAGGAGAACTCTACCAGGCTTTGACTGCTAGCCTGCATCAAAAACTGCTGGTCTTGGGGCCAAATGATATCCTCTGGATCTATGTATCGCTGGCTAACCTAACAGCTTTTAGCCTGACCCTACCTTTTATTGTTTACCAAATTTGGCAATTTGTGAGACCGGCTTTAAGGGAGAAGGAGGCGCGTGCAGTCTTTGCCTACATTCCAGCTAGTTTTGTGTTCTTTGTGCTGGGGCTCGCATTTGGTTATTTCTTTATCAGCCCAGCTATTTTAGAGGTCCTGATGCGCTTAGGGGAAGGGCTTTTTGATACCCAATTAACGGCACAAAATTATTTAACTTTCTTATGGCATACCACCTTGCCTTTAGGCGTCTTGTTTGAGTTACCAGTTTTGGTCGCTTTTCTGACCTCGATTGGGCTTTTGACACCACAGTTTTTAATCACCTACCGACGTTACGCTTACTTTGTCCTGCTGGTCTTAGCCGTCGTGCTAACCCCAGCAGACTTTATCAGTGACTTGGCCATGACGCTCCCTTTGATCCTCTTATTTGAAGTGAGTATTGCCATCAGTAAAGTCATCTATTCGAGAAAAAGGAGAAACTAATGGGAATTTTACGTGATATTGGAGCACCAGGTTTGATCATCATCATCCTGGGAGCCCTCTTGATTTTTGGACCAAAACGTCTGCCAGAATTGGGCCAGTCCATTGGCAAAATGTTTGCTGAATTTAAGACAGCTGTCAATAAAGGCAGTGAAGAAGCCGACCAAGACGCAAAGGAAGTCAAAGAAGAAAAAGAATAATCAGACAATTTTCAAAATTCTATTGAGTTCGATTGCATAAAAAGGTATAATAAGACAAGGACTTGCAATCGACGAAGGAGGAAACCATGATTATTACGATTTTGTCACTCATTTTCTATTTCAGCTATATCGGATTCTTATGCTGGTTGGTCGTAAAAATTGTAGAAAAATTGTTCAATTTCTTGTTGAACCGTTAATAAAGAAACAATCCATTTCACCCTGTGTGAGTGGATTTTTTGTATCCAATTCAGTTAGAAAAATTAAAACAAAGAGGTCTAAACTGTCTCAGATTGAAGATAAAGCATATAAAAAACTTTCCTTAAGTGAGTACGGACGTCAGCGAACTTCATAGAAGTTCCATGCTAAATCAAGATACAAAGGGCATCTGCGGATAAAGTCAAAATAGAAAGTTTGACGCAGAATCTTTAGATTCTAGGAAGACTTATCTTTTTGACACGATCCGCAGCCCGTGTTCAATTAGTTTTGAGCCTCCTCGCTCTTTAATTTTTTGGCTCAGGCTAAAACAGTTCCCCAAACTGTTTTACTCTCAATAATTCCGAGTGCCTGAAACACAATTGTTTCAGGCTCTTTTCTCACAACGGAAAGTTTCTATATTTTATTTTTGAATTATTCTCTAAATTAAAACACATTTCTATTTCTTTACAGAATTCCTTAACTCCTTTTACGTTAAAACAGTTTGTTTACATTCTAAGAAACCCCAGCAGACTTTTTTGTGTGATTGCCTCTATCTAGTGACTAACTTGAACTTCAAACTGTATTTCGGTATGATAGTAGGGAAAGGTGGAAAGGTATAGGAAGGTCTGATAATCAACAGGATGAGATTTTTAAAAACTATAGGAGATAAATATGATTTTAAGGGATGAAATAACAACGAGTGATAGAATACAAAAGTTAATTAATTTTGAAAAAGAACAAATAAATGAAAAACGAAATAAAATTAAGAATTTAATGAAGGATTCGGTGGAAGGAGTTCAAAGATACAAGCTAACAAATGACGAAGTTATTGCAAACATCAAGGGGACAATTAATGTATTGACGGAAGAATTATTAGTTGCTACCTATACTGCTGGTTATCCTATTGAAGATTTTAAGGAGGAATATATTAACTTTGTCAACAGCCTTGTCCCTGTTTGGCATAGTAATTCAGGATATGATGAGATGCTCTGGGCTCTATCCATTGGTATTTTGTTAGAGATTGATGAAACGACTTTTGATCAGTTAGTAGACTTGGTAAAAAAAGATGATCCAGAAGACTATTTGATCGATTACCTTATCCAGTCTCGTCATCCAGAGTGGACAATTCGGATAAACTATAATTTCCCAAGACCTTATGGCTTTACCCGAAAGATTATTGAGGAAGAAAATTCTGAAAAAGCTATGTCTCTCCTTAAAGAATACTTGACTAAAAAATGGTATCAAGGATGTAGAGAGGAAGGTTGGTATGATTTGCATAAGCGCAACATTGATAATTATTATGGTTACTGGTCCTTTGAATCTGGCGCGCTCTGCAAATTGAAGGGATTGGATTATAAGGAATTAGAAGGACTTTCGTATTTCCCTTATGATTTGGTTGCTAACGTTGAACCGAGCGACATTCGGCCATAGGAGGATAAGTGGTGAAAAGAGATAATACTTTTATAGAAGAAAAAATTAATGAACTAATTACATTTAATGAAACGATGATTAAGGAATGGTTACAAGAGTTAGGCCAACTTAAGCAAGGGATTAATCCTTATAAACGTCCAATTGAAGAAGTTATTAGACTAACTCAAAGTGACATCTCTTATTATCAGGAAAAAAATATGATAGCCACCTACACTGCGGGATATTCTATTGAAAAATTCAAAGAAGAGTACCTTAAATATGTCGATAGCCTTCTCCCTGTTTGGCATAGTAATTCAGGATATGATGATATGCTTTGGGCTCTATCCATTGGCATTTTGTTAGAGGTTGATGAAACGACTTTTGATAAATTGGTAGATTTGGTAAGGAAGGATGATCCAGAGGACTATTTGATCGATTACCTTATCCAGTCTCGTCATCCAGAGTGGTTGATTCGGATAAACTATAATTTTCCAAGACCTTATGGCTTTACCCGAAAAATCATTGAAGAAGATAATTCTGATCAAGCTTTCAAACTGCTCAAAGAATATGTTACTAAGAAATGGTATCCTGGCCATCGGGATACTGGTTGGTATGATTTGCATAAAGTGAATATTGATAATTATTATGGTTATTGGTCCTTTGAGTCGGGGGCTCTCTGCAAACTCAAGGGTTTGGACTACAAACAGTTAGAAGGGCTTCCGTATTTCCCTTATGATTTGGTTGCGGAAGGAACTCTATAAAATGAACTCTGAGATTGAAAAATGATGGAAGATAAGATTTTAACAAAAGAAGAAGTGCTTCAAAATGTTGTTTGTTTTGAAGAAGAGCTTGATTGGGGTGGATGGTATTGTGAGCAGATTATTTCTGAGAACGAATCTGGCGAAGAAATTCCATTTACAGGTTTAGCTTATGATTTATACCCAGATGGTAAATTAGAGTATTATGGTTATATTAAAGATGGGTTCCGTCATGGAATGAATGTATGGTTTTATCCTAATGGAAATATTGAAAGCATCAATCCTCAAGATTGCGGTGCAGCTGATGGGCTTCAAAAGAAATACTATGAAAACGGCGCATTAAAATCACAGACATATTGTGTTTTAGGGGCAAGAGTAACTTATATTGAGTATGATGAGGCTGGCCGTATTATCGATGAAAAATTAGAACCGACTGAGACAGATTTTGAGAGAGCAAAGAAGTGGGGTGTTGATTTATCAAAACGAGACATGACTTTGAAATAGAACAAAATCGCTTGAGATCTCAGATTGATTTAACAAATCGTTTCATACCTTCTGATATCCAATATGTGGCAGGAGTGGATCTTGCTTATTGGAAAGAAGGAGATAAGGAATACGGTGTTGCATGTATCGTTGTCATCGACCGTAAAACTATGGAAGTGTTGGAGGAAGTGAGTTACTCTGACGAAATCCATGTTCCTTATCTTCCTAGTTATTTAGCTTTTCGAGAGTTACCTTTGATTTTAGAGGCAGTAAAACTTTAGGTGTTATACCAGATTTGTATATGTTTGATGGAAATGGATATTTGCATCCACGCAATATGGGGATAGCGACACACGCTTCTTTCTACTTGAATAAGCCAACGATTGGCGTCGCTAAAAACTATTACCATATTGATGGGGCGCAATATACTGTCCCTGAAAATCGTGAGGGAGCTTATACAAATATTGTAAAAGACGGTGAAATTTATGGGCAAGTTTTACGGACTCATCAAGATGTCAAACCAATCTATATTTCTTGTGGGAATTGGATTGATCTGGAAATGACTCGGGAATTTGTTTTAGAATTTGTTACAAAAGATAGCCGTTTGCCAATCACAACACGATTCGCTGATATCATGACACATCGGGAAAGAAATAAGAGAAAAATTTGAAATCAGATTGGAGCAAATATGAGTGACAAAGTATCAATTATGCAAGAGATATTCAAAAAAGAAGGTTCAGATGAACTCGTTCCTGCAGTAACCATTATATTAGATGGTCAAATTAGAAATATCATCGACGCTCTTTCAGAACAGAATGGCTATGAAGGATATCCAGAGGCTATTTCAGAAATTCTTTTCAAAGGAATAGAAAGTATGATTAAAAAATAAATATGGGAAATCGTGTCTAGACTATGCGGATGAATATTTCTGGAGAAATAGTCTGATTGATATGTTTAAAGACTATGAAGAAGGTTGAAAGAATGAGAGTTTATGATTTAGAGTCGTCTATTAGAAATGCAGATTTAAAATCATTTCAGAAATACTATAATGGAGAGATTCATCAAGAATTTACGAATGATAGTCTTTCTATGTTAGAGTTACTATATACCGAATCTAGTAATTATCCTGATAGAATGCAAATTGCAGAATATTTGATTCATCAAGGAATTGATGTAAATCATCGATCAAAAAGAATGAGCACTGCTCTTCACTTACTATTGGGTTCTGCAAAAGCAAATTGGTCTGCTGATCCAAAATATCTCTTTGAGGAAGCAGAATTTCTTATACAGAATGGAGCAGATGTGAATGTGAAAGATTCTCACGGTGGAACACCTCTATCATATGCAATTGCGACATTGAAAGCCTCTACTGCAGATTTACTTCCTTTGTACAAAACTCTTTTAAACGCTGGAGCATATGTAGATGAAAGATCAGGGGGACCTTCGTGTATAGAATTGACAAAAAAATTTCCTTGGAGAGCAGATTTACTTCCCTTACTGGAAGATTATCAAGGGTAATAAAAATGATTGAAGAGTAGAAAAATTATATTGATGATGCAAGTAGTTGTATAATCTGGGTATCAGATAATCATCTAGAGTTGTGGTACGAAAAACATCGAGATCACTTATAGTTTTCAGAATTTTTATAGTTAGGAAAAAACACATGCAGTTTTATTTTATCGGTGACCTTGGTGGTAATAGCTACCATCTGGCACCACTTATCGATGAGCTCGGCTTTCCGGTGACCTTTCTAGAACCCTATAGGGAAATGATTCAAAAAGAAAAAGATCTTCGTGCTTGGTTTCAAGGTCAGATTAGGCAAGCTGAAGAGATCTGTTTATTGGGGCATTCCTTGGGTGGAGATTTGGCTCGTTATCTGGCTGCAGCGTTCCCTCAGATAAAGGCTCTAATTCTCTTGGATGGGGGTTATCTGGATATGGAAAAAATACTGCCTCTGGAGGAAGAACTAGAGGGTACATCCTCTTTCATGCAGCAGCAAGTCTTTGCGACTTTAGAAGAAGCCGTGTTAGCAGAATTCTGTGATGGAGCAGATCCTACTCCTATAGCGCGAAAAGTAGTAGAGGCTAGCTATCGCTGGAATCCATCAAATGAACAATATGAATTAAATCTGGATCTAGAAAAGGTCATGGCTTTATTGCGTCTACGGCGTCAGATCAAGGCTAACCAGATTTCAATTACAGACAAACCTGTCCTCTTTATTGGCCCTCGCTACCAAGAAGAACCTGAATGGAGGAAAGTAGCTCTGAATCTACTAGATCCCAAGATCCAGCAAGTCTTACTAGAAGGCTTGGGGCACGAATTGTATACAGAGGCACCAGAAATTGTAGGTAGAGAAATCAACAATTGGCTCCAAAATGTTCATAAATAAAACCTGTTTCTCTTTTTGAAACAGGTTTTATTTTGTAATTTCCGAACATTGTTTCCTATAAAATCATTCCCGTTGCATTAGGTCCGTATCTTTGGTATAATCTATCAAGGAAACGTCAAGAGACGTAGCGATGCGCTTGCGCATAGGTAGGTCAGTTTTTAGAAAAGAGATTTCAATCTATGTTAAATGAATTTCCTATTTTCGACTATGAAGATATCCAGTTGATTCCCAACAAATGTATCATCAATAGCCGGTCTGAAGCAGACACAACCGTTCAATTCGGGAAACATACCTTCAAGCTTCCAGTCGTTCCTGCTAATATGCAGACGATCTTGGATGAGAGTGTAGCAGAGCAGTTGGCGCGTGGTGGTTATTTCTACATCATGCACCGGTTTGATGAAGCAGGTCGGATTCCTTTTGTCAAACGCATGCATGAGCAAGGTTTGATCGCTTCGATTTCGGTCGGCGTTAAGGAATACGAATACGATTTCGTGAGTCAATTGAAGGCAGATGCGCCTGAGTACATCACCATTGATATCGCACACGGTCATGCGGATAGCGTCATTCGAATGATTCAACACATCAAGAAAGAATTACCAGAGACCTTTGTCATTGCTGGTAATGTCGGAACACCTGAGGCTGTTCGTGAATTGGAAAATGCGGGAGCTGATGCGACTAAGGTCGGTATCGGGCCTGGTAAGGTTTGTATCACGAAAGTGAAGACTGGATTTGGTACAGGTGGTTGGCAATTAGCGGCCCTTCGCTGGTGCTCAAAAGCAGCGCGAAAACCAATCATTGCGGATGGTGGGATTCGGACCCATGGCGATATTGCTAAATCGATTCGTTTTGGGGCGTCTATGGTCATGATTGGCTCGCTTTTTGCAGGCCATATCGAAAGTCCTGGTAAAACAGTAGAAATTGATGGGGAGTCTTTCAAAGAGTACTATGGATCTGCTTCAGAGTACCAAAAAGGCGCTTATAAGAATGTCGAAGGCAAGAAGATTTTATTGCCTGCCAAGGGGCATCTACAAGACACTTTGACAGAAATGGAACAAGATTTGCAAAGTTCGATCTCGTATGCAGGAGGACGGAAATTAGCAGATTTGAAACATGTTGACTATGTGATCGTTAAGAATTCCATCTGGAATGGCGATGCACACTAATTGAATTACTTATTTATTTCACGAATAGGCGTGATGTTTCTACAAGGTGCCGGAACACCTAACAATAAGTAAGTCGGGATCGTTTCTCTTTCTAGAGAGATTTCAAGGCTTGCTTTGCAGGCCTTTTTGTGTTTTGTGAATAAGTAAGGGATTTTTTAGAAAGTAGGAGGAAGTATGAAATTACTGGAAGAACGCATCTTAAAAGATGGCAACGTTTTAGGTGAGAATATCCTCAAGGTGGACTCCTTTTTAACCCACCAAGTGGATTTCAAACTGATGAAGGAGATTGGTCAAACTTTTGCGGATCGGTTTAAAGATGCGGGTATTACCAAAGTCGTAACCATTGAAGCATCTGGGATCGCGCCAGCCCTTTATGTAGCAGAAGCACTAGATGTTCCTATGATTTTTGCGAAGAAAGCGAAAAACATTACCATGAATGAGGGAATTTTGACAGCTGAGGTTTATTCCTTCACCAAGCAAGTAACCAGTACGGTTTCAATTGCTGGTAAATTCTTAGATCCAGCAGATAAGGTTTTGATCATTGATGATTTCCTTGCCAATGGTCAAGCAGCTAAGGGCTTGATTCAGATCATCGAACAAGCGGGTGCTCAAGTGGAAGCCATTGGGATCGTGATTGAGAAATCTTTCCAAGATGGTCGGGGATTGTTAGAAGAGTTGGGATATCCTGTGGTATCTCTTGCGCGTTTGGATCGTTTTGAGAACGGTCAGGTTGTATTTAAGGAGGCAGACATCTAATGCAAAAACAAGAAAGCCATTCACAGGCAGCCGTTTTAGGCTTGCAACATTTATTAGCCATGTATTCGGGATCTATTTTGGTGCCGATCATGATCGCGGGGGCTTTGGGCTATAACGCTCATCAGCTGACCTACCTCATTTCTACAGATATCTTCATGTGTGGGGTAGCAACTTTCCTTCAAGTGCAGCTCAATAAATACTTTGGGATCGGTCTTCCGGTCGTCCTTGGGGTTGCCTTCCAGTCTGTGGCACCTCTCAGCATGATCGGGGCTAGCCATGGTAGTGGGGCCATGTTTGGTGCCTTGATTGTTTCAGGGATTTATGTCATCCTTGTCTCAGGCTTCTTCTCCAAGATCGCCAATCTCTTTCCATCCATCGTTACAGGATCTGTCATTACCACAATCGGTTTGACCTTGATTCCCGTAGCGATTGGGAACATGGGAAACAATGCTGCCAAACCAACAGTGCAAAGTTTGATCTTAGCTGTGATTACCATTCTCATCATTCTGGTGGTCAACATCTATACGACTGGCTTTATCAAGTCCATCTCTATCTTGATTGGATTGATTGTAGGAACTGCTATTGCGGCTTCTATGGGCTTGGTGGATTTCACACCTGTATCGCAAGCACCAGTGGTTCACGTTCCAACACCATTCTTCTTTGGAGCTCCTAAGTTTGAAATCACCTCAATCTTGATGATGTGTATCATCGCAACTGTTTCAATGGTGGAATCAACAGGGGTTTATCTCGCCCTTTCAGATATCACCAAAGATCCGATTGATAGCACGCGCCTCCGTAATGGCTATCGTGCTGAAGGGTTGGCCGTTCTTCTCGGTGGTATCTTCAATACCTTCCCTTACACTGGATTTTCTCAAAACGTTGGCTTGGTGAAATTGTCTGGTATCAAGACCCGTCTTCCAATCTATTACGCGGCTGGTTTCCTCGTTCTCCTTGGTCTCCTTCCTAAGTTTGGAGCTTTGGCACAAATCATTCCAAGTCCTGTACTTGGTGGAGCTATGCTGGTCATGTTTGGTTTTGTATCTATTCAGGGGGATGCAGATTCTTGCACGTGTCGATTTCGAACACAATGAGCACAATTTCTTAATTGCAGCTGTATCGATTGCTGCAGGGGTTGGCTTGAACAACAGTACCCTCTTTAACGGCCTTCCAACAGGATTCCAAATGTTCTTTGCAAACGGAATTGTCGTTGCCAGTGTCTTGGCGATCGTACTCAACGCTATTTTAAACCGCAATAAATAATTATCTCAAATTTACCGGAGGTCCTTGGATCTTCGGTTTTTTTGACTTTTAAGGAAACATATAGTAGAGTTGAAGGAGAATAAATTCAACTTGATCAGAAGAGAGTCAGAACCATGTATGTAACCTATCAGTTTAAAGAGCGTCTGCGCTTGTTTGTCAGTCTATTTTTGCCGATTTTAATCTACCAATTGGCCAATTATTCAGCCAGTTTTGTCGATACAGCCATGACGGGACAATACAATACCTTGGACTTGGCTGGAGTATCGACTGCCACTAGTCTATGGAACCCATTTTTTACCTTTTTAACAGGGATTGTCTCCGCTTTAACGCCGATTATTGGGCATCATTTAGGACAGGGAAATAAAAAACGAATCGCTTCTGATTTTTATCAATTCATTTATCTATCCTTCATGATGGCTGCTTTATTGATCGCTTTTGTCCTAGTTGTTGCCCCAATCATCTTAGGAAAGATTGGTTTAGAAAGTGTCGTAGCTGGGATTGCGACCCATTATTTAGGGTTTCTCTCTTTTGGAATTTTGCCACTCTTACTCTTTAGCGTGGTCCGTTCCTTGCTCGATACATTGGGGCTTACTCGCTTGTCCATGTATCTCATGTTGCTCTTATTACCTCTAAATGCTTGTTTTAATTACATGTTGATCTATGGAGCCTTTGGTCTGCCAGAGCTAGGAGGAGCGGGAGCAGGACTAGGAACCTCTTTGGCCTACTGGGTCTTGCTTATCATTGCCTTTTTGATTCTTTTCAAGCATCCTAAAGTGTCTATCTACCAACTATGGAAGATCCAGCCTTTTAATCTCAAGGAAATCAAAGAAACCATCCGCCTAGGTCTTCCCATCGGTGGGATCGTGTTTGCAGAAGTGATCATCTTTTCTGTAGTGGGCTTGCTTATGGCCAAATTCCCATCTTTGACTATTGCTAGTCACCAGTCTGCTATGAACTTCTCAACCCTTATGTATGCTTTCCCAGCGAGCATCTCCAATACTATGGCTATTATTGTATCCTACGAGATTGGCGCTGGAAGGCCTGATGTGGTCCGCCAATATTGCCGGATTGGACGCTGGACAGCCTTTGGTTTTGCCTTCTTTACCCTTGCTTTTCTCTATTTTTATCGCTATCAAGTGGCAAGGCTCTACGGAACTGATCCTGATTTTATCCACCAGACTGCCATCTTTTTGACCTATAGTCTGCTTTTCCAAATTGCTGATACAGTTGCAGCACCTCTTCAAGGGATTCTTCGAGGCTACAAGGATACAACCGTTCCTTTCTTACTTGGAGTTTTTAGCTACTGGTGTGTCTCCATTCCTTTAGGTATCTTTTTAGATCATGTCACTAATCTAGGCCCCTATGCCTACTGGATTGGGCTGATCTCTAGTATTGTCGTTAGTGCTTTCTGTTACCAACTTCGGCTCTGGCAGATCCAAAAGAAATACCAAGTATCCTAAAAAAATCTACCAGAAAATTCATCTGGTAGATTTTGTTTATTTCGTACGCATTTCACCTTGAGGGAAGTAGGTTCCTTCAGGCATATCATTAATGATGACGTGGACGGCAGATTGAGGAGCACCAGTATTGCGGACAACGGCTTCGGTTACTTCCTTGGCCAAAGCTTTCTTTTGTTCCAAGGTGCGTCCTTCAAATAAGTCAATTCGTACAAATGGCATAAGGCCACCTCCTAAATTTTATATAGGACTATTTTATCACATTTTGGGATACAAAGCTCAGCAAAATTATGGTAAAATTATAATGAAACACATTTTAGAGAGAATAGAAGGAACATGGCACAATTATATTATAAATATGGGACGATGAATTCTGGTAAGACCATCGAAATTTTAAAGGTAGCCCATAATTATGAAGAGCAAGGAAAAAGCGTCGTTATCATGACCTCAGCAATCGATACGCGCGATGGATTTGGAGTTGTTTCTAGCCGGATTGGTATGAAACGGGAAGCCATCGCCATTGAAGACGATACAGACATCTTCGGTTATATCCAAAGCCTGAAAGAGAAACCCTACTGTGTATTAATCGATGAAGCTCAGTTTTTGAAACGACACCATGTCTATGATTTGGCTAGAGTTGTAGATGAACTAGATGTGCCGGTTATGGCTTTTGGCCTCAAAAATGATTTCCGAAATGAACTCTTTGAAGGTTCCAAACACCTCCTCTTGTTGGCAGATAAGATCGAGGAGATTAAGACCATCTGCCAATATTGTTCCCGCAAAGCGACCATGGTCTTGCGCACTCAAGCGGGTAAACCCGTCTACGATGGAGAGCAGATCCAAATCGGTGGACACGAGACCTATATCTCGGTTTGCCGCAAACATTATTTTGCACCTCTGATAGCTTCTAATAAGGATCAAGACTATGACCATTGAACTAAGGGATATTACAAAGAAAAATTATTTTGATGTTTTAAATCTAGAAGTTCAGCCAAACCAAAGAAATTTTATTGCATCCAATTCCATTAGTTTAGCTGAAGCCTATGTATATAATAAAAATGGTGATTTTATAGCCCCCTTAGCAGTTTATGATAAGGAAGTATTAGTTGGTTTTGTTATGATTGCCTATGACCAGAAAATTGGGATCAGTAAGGGAAACTACTTGTTATTTCGTTTTATGATAGATCAACGTTTTCAAGGTTTAGGCTATTTTAAACCGACTATGGATGCCGTTATTGACTTTGTTTCTACAAAGTCAGCTGGAAAAGCAACAAGTCTTTGGTTATCTTATGAACCAGAAAATAAACATGCGAGATCTTGCTATCTCCATTATGGATTTAAAGAAACTGGCCAAGTCATAGAAGACGAAATTGTAGCAATCTATGATCTAACAACCAAGAATTAAGGAGCAAACATGAATATCTATGATCAACTACAAGCTGTAGAAGACCGATACGAAGAGTTAGGAGAGTTATTGAGTGACCCAGATGTCGTCTCTGATACCAAACGCTTTATGGAGCTTTCAAAAGAAGAGGCTTCCACTCGTGACACGGTGACAGCTTACCGAGAATACAAACAAGTCCTCCAAAATATCGTCGATGCTGAAGAAATGATCAAGGAAGCAGGTGGCGATGCAGATTTGGAAGAAATGGCCAAGCAAGAGCTGAAAGATGCTAAGGCTGAAAAGGAAGAGTATGAAGAAAAACTGAAGATTTTGCTTCTTCCAAAAGATCCAAACGATGACAAGAACATTATCTTGGAAATCCGTGGAGCAGCAGGAGGGGACGAAGCCCAGTTATTTGCTGGTGACCTCTTACAGATGTACCAAAAATACGCGGAAAGCCAAGGCTGGCGCTTTGAAGTTATGGAAGCTTCCTACAATGGCGTTGGTGGGATTAAAGAAGTAGTGGCTATGGTTTCTGGTCAATCTGTCTACTCCAAACTCAAGTATGAATCTGGTGCTCACCGGGTACAACGGGTTCCTGTGACAGAAAGCCAAGGTCGTGTCCATACATCGACAGCAACCGTTCTGGTCATGCCAGAAATCGAAGAAGTCGAATACGACATTGATCCAAAAGACCTTCGGATTGACATCTACCACGCATCTGGTGCGGGTGGACAGAACGTCAACAAGGTCGCAACAGCCGTTCGGATCGTCCACTTGCCTACCAACATCAAGGTAGAGATGCAGGAAGAACGGACCCAACAGAAGAACCGTGAAAAGGCTATGAAGATCATCCGTGCGCGTGTGGCTGACCACTTTGCTCAGATCGCCCAAGACGAGCAGGACGCTGAGCGGAAGTCTACTATCGGTACTGGTGACCGTTCAGAGCGGATCCGGACTTACAACTTCCCTCAAAACCGTGTGACCGATCACCGGATTGGCTTGACCCTTCAAAAATTGGATACCATCTTATCTGGTAAACTGGACGAAGTGGTCGATGCTTTGGTCTTGTATGATCAAACTCAAAAACTAGAAGAGTTGAACAAATAATGTTGTTGGGACAATTAGTAGTCCAGTATGAAGAAGCATTAATAGCCGTTGGAGAGGAAGCAGAAAGCCTCTCCTTCGTATATCGTGCTTTAAAAAACTGGACCTTTACAGACTTTGTGCTTGCCTTGCAAAAAGAAGTGGAAGCAGAGGATAAAACCTTGCTGGATTCCATCTTTGAGCAGCTGAAACATAACGTCCCTGCCCAGTATATTATTGGGAGCGCAGAATTTTATGGCCATGTTTTTACAGTGGATAAGCGCGTGCTGATTCCTAGACCTGAAACAGAAGAACTCGTTACCCTCATTCTTGAGGAAAACGATCAGGAATCCTTACGAGTTCTGGATATCGGAACTGGAAGTGGTGCCATTGCCATTAGCTTAGCCCTCGCTAGACCTAATTGGCAGGTTCAAGCTAGTGATGTGTCAGAAGATGCCTTGGAGCTTGCTCAAGAAATGCCCAGCAGTTAGAAGCAGTTCTTTCTTTCAAGACATCAGATGTACTTGATGAATTAGAAGGACCTTTTGACCTGATTGTCTCCAATCCACCTTACATCTCTCGTAATGATGTAGAAGAAGTTGGAGCTAACGTTTTAGCCTCTGAACCCCACTTAGCTCTCTTTGCTGATCGTGATGGATATGCTATCTACGAAAAGATCGCTCAGCAGGCACCAAGTGTCTTAACACCAGATGGAAAGATCTATCTAGAGATCGGCTATAAGCAAGGTAACAAAGTAAAAGAGCTCTTTCAAAAGGCATTTCCTGACAAACGAGTTCGATTGCTGAAAGACCAATTTAGACAGGATAGAATGGTAGTGGTTGACAATGGATCTATTTGAGAAAGAATTAGAAGCTGGCCGTGCAGTCATTCTGCCAACGGAGACAGTCTATGGAATTTTTGCCAAAGCTTTAAATCAAGAGGCAGTTGATTATATATACGAATTAAAACGTAGACCTAGAGATAAGGCTTTAAACTTGAATGTAGCGGACGAAGCAAGTATTCGATTTTATTCGAAAAACCATCCTAGTTATCTATCAAAACTCATTCATTCCTTTTTACCAGGGCCATTAACCATTATTCTCCAGGCCAACGAAAAGGTACCAAGCTGGATTCATTCAGGAATGTCTACGGTTGGCTTTCGGATGCCAGCCCATCCAAAGACATTGGAATTAATTCGTAAACATGGTCCTTTAGTCGGTCCTTCCGCAAATCTCTCTGGACATGCTAGTGGAACAAAGTATGAGGCTATTGTAAAAGAATTTGATCAGCTAGTTCCTGGCTTTGAAGACGATGCTTTCCTTACCGGCCAAGATTCGACTATCTTAGATATTTCAGGGATCAAAGCAAATATTTTACGACAAGGTTCAATTACAAAAGCTGATTTACTTGAACAAGTTCCAGAGCTTTCTTTTGAGGAAGACGAACTTCCTCTGTGATAATGTATATAAAAAATTTTTAATAAGGAGTAGACCTATGATTTTTGATAAAGAAGATTACAAAGCCTATGATGCAGACCTATGGAATGCTATTTCCAAAGAAGAGGAGCGTCAACAAAATAATATTGAGTTGATCGCTTCTGAAAATGTCGTCTCTAAAGCGGTTATGGCAGCGCAAGGGTCTATTCTGACCAATAAATACGCAGAAGGCTATCCTGGTCGTCGTTACTATGGTGGGACAGATGTGGTTGATGTGGTCGAAAGTCTCGCGATTGAACGCGCTAAGGAAATTTTCGGAGCAAAATTTGCCAATGTTCAACCTCACTCAGGTAGTCAGGCTAACTGTGCTGCCTATATGGCTTTGATTGAACCTGGTGATACTGTCATGGGAATGGATCTAGCTGCTGGTGGACATTTGACTCACGGAGCTACTGTGAGCTTCTCAGGGCAAACTTATAACTTTGTATCTTATAGCGTAGATCCGGAAACAGAACTCTTGGATTTTGATGCCATCTTAAAACAAGCTCAAGAAGTGAAGCCAAAACTCATTGTTGCTGGTGCTTCAGCCTACTCTCACATCATTGATTTCTCTAAATTCCGTGAAATTGCGGATGCAGTAGGAGCTAAGCTCATGGTCGATATGGCCCATATTGCTGGTTTAGTAGCAGCAGGTCTTCACCCAAGTCCAGTTCCTTACGCACATATCACGACCACAACCACTCACAAGACCCTTCGTGGACCTCGTGGTGGCTTGATCTTGACCAATGATGAAGACTTGGCTAAAAAGATTAATTCTGCCATCTTCCCTGGTATTCAAGGTGGACCTTTAGAGCATGTCGTTGCAGCCAAAGCTGTTGCTTTCAAAGAAGCCCTCGATCCTGCCTTTAAAGAGTATGCAGCTAACGTGATTAAAAACAGCCAGGCTATGGTTGATGTCTTCTTGCAAGATCCAGATTTCCGCGTCATTTCAGGCGGAACAGAGAACCACCTTTTCCTTGTCGATGTGACGAAAGTCGTTGAAAATGGAAAAGTGGCTCAAAACTTACTGGACGAGGTCAACATTACCCTCAACAAAAACTCCATCCCATACGAAACTCTATCACCATTTAAGACCAGTGGCATTCGGATTGGGACAGCAGCTATCACCGCCCGTGGCTTTGGAGAAAAAGAAAGCCGCACCGTAGCTGATTTGATTATCAAAGCGCTAAAGAACGCAGACAACCCAGCTGCATTAGAAGAAGTGCGCGCTCAAGTCAAAGCCTTGACAGATGCCTTCCCACTTTACGAGGACTAAACCATCTTATGGACATTTACGTAAAAAAAGCCATCATTCATCAATTTAGCCCTGATGATACCGATCTCTATCTGGCGGACAAATTCCTCAATATCACACCTAAAATTGAGGAATACTTGCGCAAAAAGATTGAACGGGCCTACTCCGATGAGGCCAAGACCGGTATTTTTGAAGAGGACAACCCTTTTCTCGAGATGATTTCGGATGATTTACTAGAAACTTCAGTAGCAGTTGCGAACCGCTGGAAGGAAGAATTTATCATCTCTGAAAATCAAAAGACAAATGATTTGGTTTTTGTTGATTTTTCAAAAGAAGGGGTGGACCATTTTGCCTTCTTGCGAATTACTTTACGGGAGACCTTGACCCATCTTGGGGGTGATGTCGATAATCCTATTAAACTGACGCAAAATAATCTACCTGGTTTTGGAACGGGTGCCGATGAAGCCTTGATCATCAATCTTCAAAGCCGTAAGTACCACCTGATTGAAAAACGAATCAAGTACAATGGGACTTTCTTGAACTATTTTTCCGAGAATCTTTTGCAGGCACAACCAAAGATTTCTCCTAAAAAATCGATCAAGGCCTTAGAAAAAACTGCCCAACGGATTGCGGAGAGCTTTAACACAGATGATTTTCAATTTCAATCAAAAGTCAAATCAGCTATTTTCAATCATATTGAGGAAGAAAATAAACTCTCTCCAGAAAAATTAGCGGATGATCTCTTCGATGACAATCTGACAGCCCGCCTCAGTTTATTGACCAAGTCAAAGAAGCGATCCCTGAACCTGTTACATTTGAAGAGATTGATGCAAGCCGACAGTTGAAGAAGTTTGAGAACCAAAAATTGTCATTGTCAAATGGAATCGAACTAATTGTTCCGAATAGCGTCTATGAAGATGCAGAATCTGTTGAATTTATTTTAAATGATAACGGGACCTATTCCATTCTGATCAAGAATATTGAGGATATACAGAGTAAATAATGATTAAACGTATAGTAAAGATCTTCTTATTCATCTTACTTATATTTGGAATCTACAAGGGGATCCAGATCCACCATGATGTCAAACAAGTCATGCAGTACCGCGCTCTGGTGAGAGAAGTCCTTGACGAGGAGGATACCACAGCTAATGAGAATCTGATTCTGGCTATGATCTATACTGAGACCAAAGGACGAGAGGACGATGTCATGCAGGCCAGTGAGAGTGCCAGTGGGGAAACCAATACCATTAGCGATAATAAGGCCAGTATTCGCCAAGGTATTCAGACCCTCTCCGATGAGTTAAAAGAAGCCAAGAAAAAAAGGGGTTGATAGCTGGACTGCAGTTCAAGCCTATAATTTCGGGAAAGACTACATTGATTATGTCGCAAAAAATGGTGGCACCAACTCGCTAGAATTGGCACGCGCTTATTCGCGGGATGTAGTGGCTCCGAGTCTAGGCAATGTAACCGGGGAAACCTATCTTTATCTTCATCCCATTTCCCTGTTAAATGGGATGGAACTCTACATTAATGGTGGCAATATTTATTATTCTCGTTTAGTACAGACCAACATGACCATTATGAAGCTATTTTCATGGTTTTAATCAATCAAGTCAGAGAGAGTAGGACAGAAATCGGTCATTCGTTAGAATTCGATTTCGTCGTCCCACCTCCGCACAGTTGAGTAGGGCTGTAAAAGCTGATGAAATCAGCGTAGTAGAGCCCACTCAACCACTGCGTCTTGCTCAACAATCCAAAAACAATTGAGAGGCTAGGACTTTTATCCCAGCCTCTCTTATAATCTATAAATCTTTTTGTGTATTTTGGCTCGTTCATTCTCAATATTTTGAAATCATTGACTGGCTATGATAAAATACCATTTAGTTATAAAATAAGTTGAGGAGTTTCTATTGAACAAAAATTCTTTCTGCTGGCTACTTCTTGGGCTGGTTATTCTATGTATCGCCTTTTTATTGAAGTCTCAACAAACAACACAGCTGGACAACACTAATTACCTACAAATTACTCGTCCAACCTTATTTTTTCATGGTTATGGATCGAGTGCCAATGCAGAAACATATGACAGATACGGCAAAAAAAGCAGGGGTTACACAGACCGTCATTACTGCAAACGTGACTAACGATGGACAGGTAAGGTTGACAGGGACCATTCCAAAAGGCGCGGTTAATCCAATTATCAAAGTGGAATACCAAAACAATCGCACACCCGATCCAAAAGTCATCAGCCATTATGCCTATCAGGTAGTTAAAAAACTTCAAGAAACCTACCATTTTAAAGAGATGAACGTCGTCGCTCATTCTATGGGAAATATGTCCGTTTTGTATTATCTTCTGGAACATGGAAGCGATGAGAATTTGCCAAAAATTGTCAAGCAGGTCGCCATTGCCAACCATGTCGCTGGACTCGAAGGGATGAATTTACCCCAAGGTTTGGTTCTAGATGCACAAATAGGTAAGCCTTCATCAATGAATGAGCAATACCAACAGCTTTTAGCTCTTCGGGAAGTCTATCCAGAAAATCAGATCGATGTACTGAATATCTATGGAGATATCGGTGGAGAAACGGATGGATCGGTTCTCAATATTTCTTCAAAAGCCCTTCGTTACCTAGTAGCAGAACGTGCAAAAAGCTACCGTGAAGAACAGATTGATGGCAAAGGTGCTCAGCACAGCCAACTTCATGAAAATCCAATAGTAGATAAGCTGTTGATCCAGTTTCTTTGGGGAAAATAAATATGTCATCCTTTCTTAAAAGAAATGTAAGCTTCTTTTAAGAAAGAAACGATATAATAAACATTGAAGTGAGTAACTCTTTTATTGGCTTCTTTTTTTCATCTCTAGTCAGGTGAAATAGTCGATAAAATCTACTCAGCGTGGATATGAGATAGAAAGAAGAGAAAAATGAAATTAAGAAAAATTGCTTTATTTGTAGCGTCGACAGTTGCCCTCTTTAGTGGAATTCCACATGTTTCTGCAGATACTAATGTCCAGAAAGTCATTGATGAAACCTATGTCAAGCCAGACTATGTTTTAGGTTATTCTCTAGACCAAAGTCAAATTGAGCAAACCTTGAGTTTACTGAACTACGATAGTTCAAAAGACAAAGAAGAGTGGAAGACCATGACACCGGAGGTTTACTCTTCGATTATGAACGTTGCTAACGATGATAGTCTAGAACTCTATTCCTCTGTTAAAATTCAAAAATTAGGCAAGAACAAGGCTCTAGAAGTGAATATCGTGACGCCTCAAAACATCACCAAGGTTACCGCAGATATGTATCGCAATGCAGCCGTTACACTTGGATTGGAGCATGCTCAAATTACAGTAGCTTCACCCATCCAGGTAACTGGGGAAAGTGCTTTGGCTGGAATCTACTATTCATTGGAGAAAAATGGTGCTAAAGTTTCTCAAGAAAGCAAAAATTTGGCTCAAGAAGAATTAACGACCTTAGCTGGGATCAATGAAGAGAATGCTGGCAAGAAAAACTTCGATGCAGATAAGTTAAACGTCGCATTGACCGACATTAAAACAGCAGTAGCCAATGCCAAGCAGAACAATCAGGATTTGACTAAGGATGATATCCGAAAAATTGTCGAAGAAACCTTGAAAAACTATAAGTTAGATACGACTGTGACAGGTAACCAGATCAATTTGATCGTAAATTTCGCAGTGAATCTCTCAAAGAGTAGTGTTATCAGTAGTAAAAACTTTACCAAAACATTGACGGATTTGAAAAATAGTATCGTAGACAAGGCGGGCGATACCTTTAACAATATCAACATCAACTTTGATACAGATTCTATTTTAAAAGACAGTGGCAACTTCTTCACAAATGCGTGGAATGCCATTGCTGGCTTCTTCGGAGCCATCTGGAACGCCATTGTCAAATTCTTTAGTGGTTTGGTTGGATAAACATAGCACAAAAGCACTGCTGACAAGAAGTCAGAGTGCTTTTTGCGTTTGATTACCTATTTTTAGAACTGCTAAATTCTTATTTTATGCTCATGAATCAAGGTCCCCCGGACCTTTAACTTGCTCTATTATTTTTAAGCTCGTGAAAAAAAGGTCCCCCGGACCTTTAACTCGCTCTATTGTTTTAAAGCTCATGAAAAAAAGGTCCCCCGGACCTTTTTTTATTCCCACTCTACAGTTGCAGGTGGTTTACTTGTGATATCATAGACGATACGGTTAACGTGGTCAACTTCGTTTACGATACGGACTGAGATTTTTTGGAGAACTTCCCATGGAATCTTCGCGAAGTCAGCCGTCATTCCATCGATAGAAGTGATAGCGCGGATAGCGATAGTGTAGTCGTAAGTACGGCCGTCTCCCATCACACCTACGGAACGAACGCCAGTGTTTACAGTGAAGTATTGCCAAATATCACGGTCAAGACCAGCTTTGGCGATTTCTTCACGAAGGATAGCGTCTGATTCGCGAACGGTTTCAAGTTTTTCTTCAGTGATTTCACCCATGACACGGATGGCAAGACCTGGACCTGGGAATGGTTGGCGCCATACGATGTGATCTGGCATACCAAGTTCTGTACCAAGGGCACGAACTTCATCCTTGTAAAGAGTGTTAAGTGGTTCGATGAGTTCAAACTGCATATCTTCTGGAAGTCCACCAACGTTGTGGTGAGACTTGATGGTTTGAGCAGTATCCGTACCTGACTCGATCACGTCTGTGTAAAGAGTTCCTTGGGCTAAGAATTTCACATCTGTTAGCTTGCTTGCTTCGTCATCAAAGACATAAACAAATTCGTTCCCAATGATCTTGCGTTTTTGTTCTGGATCAGACACACCAGCCAATTTATCCAAGAAACGTTTGGCAGCATCTGCTTTGACAATGTTCAAACCAAACTTGCCACCAAGCATCTCCATGACTTGATCAGCTTCCCCCTTTACGGAGAAGACCGTGGTCTACAAAGATACAGATCAATTGATCACCAATTGCTTTTTGAAGGAGAACCCCAACAACAGAAGAGTCCACCCCACCTGAAAGACCAAGAAGAACACGTTTGTCTCCAACTGTCTCACGGATTTTTTTGATCTGCATGTCGATAAAGTTATCCATGGTCCAATCACCTTTAGCCCCACAGATGTTCAAGGCAAAGTTACGCAAGATGTCATAACCATGAACAGAGTGACGAACCTCAGGGTGGAATTGAATACCGTAGATTTTCTTATCAGGATTTTCAATGGATGCAAATGGACAGTCAGCAGAAGTACCTGTGCGGATAAAGTCAGCTGGAATTTCTGTAACAGCATCTCCGTGACTCATCAAGACCAATTGTTTGTCTGGCGTGTCTGCAAAAAGAGCCGAAGATTCTGTCAAACTGAGTTCAGATTGACCATATTCACGGTTACCAGCGTCACCTGCTGGAACGACCTTCCCACCCAATTTATGGGTCAACAATTGCATTCCATAACAGATTCCAAGGATTGGAATGCCGAGTTCAAATCTCAGGATCGATATCAAAAGACCCTTCCTCGTATACTGAGTTTGGTCCGCCTGAAAGAACGATCCCAACTGGATTGATTGCACGAACTTCATCAGCAGAAATCTTATGGCTCTTCAATTCTGAGAAGACACCAATCTCACGAATACGACGTGAAATAAGCTGATTGTATTGGCTGCCGTAGTCAAGCACAATGATTTTTTCAACATCATGCAAATCAGTTGATAGGTTTGTCATCTTATCCCCTTCTTATAGAAATTTACTTTCCTCTATTCTAACACAAATGCCTTGTCTTTACCAATCTCTGATTGAAGAATTGGGAATTTTACGCTACAATAGAGGTAACACAGAGAAAGAGCAATGTTATGATTCCAGCTTACATTCAAATTCATGATCAGATTAAATCTGAGATTGATCAAAAATTATGGAAAATTGGGGAGCGACTTCCCAGTGAACGCGATCTAGCTGAAAAATTCCAGGTGAGTCGGATGACTCTTAGGCAGGCTATTACCCTTCTGGTCGAAGAAGGAGTACTTGAAAGACGGGTAGGAAGTGGTACCTTTATCACTAGCACGCGCGTCCAAGAAAAAATGCGCGGAACAACCAGTTTTACAGAGATTATGAAATCGCAAGGTAAGGAACCTTCTAGCCAAGTGATTTCTTACCGTAAAACCATTCCTAGCCTCCAAGAAGTGGATAAATTAGGCATCGATAAGACAGACACCATCATTCGGATGGAGCGGGTCCGGTATGCGGATGGGATCCCTGTCGTTTATGAAGTGGCTTCCATTCCAGAGAAATTTATTAAGAATTTCAATCGCGAAGAGGTGACCAGTCATTTCTTCCAAACCTTGGAGCGTCATGGCTATAAGATTGGAAAATCGCATCAGACCATCTATGCGCGATTAGCCAAAGATAAGATTGCTGACTATTTGCAAATTTCAAAAGGACAGGCTATTTTAGGATTGACACAAGTTTCCTATTTTGAAGACGGGACTGCTTTTGAGTATGTGAAAAGCCAGTATGTCGGCGAACGTTTCGAATTTTATTTGGAAAACAATTAAGCCAACAATGAACAGAAATAGAAAACTCTTCAAATGTCCGAGGCATATTACCAGGGCATTTGGGAGCTTTTTTAGTGAAAACTCATTCTTTCTAAATAGTGATAGTATGGTCAAAAATAAAAGATTTTAAAAAATTTAAAAAAATTTTTATTTTTTCTTCAATTTTTGATTTTTTTTACGAATTAATAAATAGAAGCTAGTTTTAGATCTAATAAAAAGATATAAGGCAGGAAGAAAATGAAAAAAATTAAAATTGATGTGGTAGCTGTTCCCTTGAGTGGGCATCTGTACCCAACTTTAAACCTGGTCAAACCCTTATTGGATGATCCAACCATGGAAATTCGGGTTTTCACGGGTCCTCAGAAAAAAGCCGTTGTCGAAAGTCTCGGCTTCACGGTTGTTCCTATTCTAGAGGACAAAGTAGAAGAGTTTGAACGTGCGGCTAATAACGATAAGAAACTCAATCTATTTTCAGCTTATCGGCAATTGTCCAAGAGTCTCGATTTGATTAATCATGTATCGGATCAATTGCTAGAGGAGTGGCGCGTAAATCGTCCAGATATTGTAATTGCAGATTTTATTACCTTATCAGCTGGCTTTGTAGCTGAAGAGCTGGAAATTCCTTGGATTACCACCATGGCAACACAATTTGCGATCGAGACTCCATATGGTCCACCATGCTTCTTTGGAGGGTTGGGGGTCGCACGAACCAAAAAAGAAGAGAAGATCCAAGCACTATGTCGAAAACTCACACGCATTGGAAAATACTGTGGGGCTTTCCTCTTACGCAAACGCTTAAAACGTTACAATTTCAAGCTGTACAATCAAAATGGAGTGGAGACTATTTACTCTCCTTATGCCATCTTTGGAATTGGTATGATGGAGCTGGAGTTGAAAACACATTTCCCTCATCAATATGCTTGGCTGGGGCCTTTAGGAACCTCTCTTGAAAAAGCAGAAGACTATCCTTTGGATCTCAGCCCTTATGAGAACAAAAAGAAGGTTCTCGTGACTTGTGGGACTCAGTTGCCGTGGGCCAAAGAGAATTTGATCCAGCAAACTAAATATTTAGCCAATGAGCATCCAGAATGCCACTTTTTTGTCACCATAGGTAATGGGGCAAAAGAATTTTCTGAAGAAGAAGTGGCGCCGAATGTGACCGTCGTCTCTTATCTGCCTTACAAAGAATATATTCCACAAATGGATTATGTTATTCACCACGGAGGGGCGGGCATCTTTTATCAGTGTATCGAATTTAAGAAACCAGCCTTGATCTTGCCCCATGATTATGACCAATTTGACTATGCCATTCGAGGAGTAGAAGCAGGGATTGCCTTTCAAGCTCATCGCAATCGCACCCAAGAAATTCAAGCAGGTTTTAACTCTCTTTTAGAAAAAGAATCTTGGGAAGAGTTAGCAAGGCTAAACAAACTATCAAAAACCTATAAACCGTTGGATACCTTAGAGTTTGAAATTCAACGATTATTAAGACGTGGAACGGATGGAAAACTATGAAAATTCTTGTAACAGGGGCGACTGGCTTCCTTGGAAAATATGTGATTGAGGAGTTATTGGATCACGACTATTCCATTGTAGCCTTTGGTCGAAACGAAAAAGTTGGGAAATCTCTGGAAAGTGAGCACGTCCAATTTGTTAAAGGCGATTTGAGCTCTATTGACGAACTAAGACAAGCTTTTCAGGAAGTTGATGCTGTTGTTCATGCAGGAGCCTTATCCACTGCTTGGGGACCTTGGAAAGATTTCTATCAGGCAAATGTAGTCGGCACCCAAAATGTCCTTAACTTGTGTCGTGAATTTGCGGTAAAACGCTTGGTCTATGTTTCTTCTCCCAGTATTTATGCAGCTGGAAAAGACCAACTCTTTATTAAGGAAAGTGATGCTCCAAAAGAAAACCACCTCAACAATTATATCCGTAGTAAGCTAGCTTCAGAAAAACTATTTCTTAACTATCCAGATGTGCCAAGTATTATCTTGCGTCCGAGAGGTTTATTCGGTGTAGGAGATACCAGTATCTTGCCTCGGGTTTTACGCCTCAGTCGAAAAATTGGGATTCCCTTGATTCGAGGGGGAGAGCAACTCATGGATATGACCTGTGTGGAAAATGTTGCCCTAGCCATTCGTTTGGCTTTGGAAGCCAAAGAGGCACACGGACAAGTTTATAATATTACAAATGGAGAACCTAAGAGCTTTAAGTATTTGATTGAAACCACACTAAAAGGATTAGGAGAACCCATCCGCTATCGGAATATTCCGGCAGGTCTAGTAGCGGGTATGGCGTACAGTCTTGAAGGGGTGTATCGATTCTTTCATACGAAGGCTGAACCCCCGTTGACGCGCTACACCTATTATCTCCTTCGCTATAGCCAAACTCTCGATATTCAAAAGGCCCAAACAGAACTCGGCTACCATCCAAAAATGACCATTGAAGAAGGGATTGATAAGTATGTCCAACATGATCAAGCACATTGATTATTTTCCAGCAGGTTATTGTAGCAGTCATTCTGGACTCTTATTTAAAGGGATTCCAAACGAAAAGATGCAATTTCCAGCAGGTGTCTTTTTGATTCATCATCGTGAAAAAGGCTATATTTTATACGATACTGGCTATCATTATGAGATCAAGAAAAAAGCACGGTATTTCTGGTACCGCCTAGCAACGCCTATGCAGATGAAAAAAGAAGACCAGATTGACTACTTATTGCAAGAGCGTGGGATTGATCCAGCAGCTATTTCCTATGTGATTCTTTCGCATTTGCACCCTGATCATCTGGGCGGAGCATCACTTTTTCCAAATGCTCATTTCTTTGTCACTCAAGAAGTCTACGATGTATACCAGAAGCCAAAATTCAAAGATCTGATTTTTAAAGAGTTTCTTCCAACTGATTTCAAAGATCGGGTGACTTGTCTCAAGCAGATCAAAGGCATCCTGCTTTCCCTTACCGGCCGACTGCGGACCTATTTGGGGATGGGAGCATTCTTGTATCGTCTATTGATGGGCATGCAAGAGGGCAGGGCTGCCTCTATATGGACGAGCTTAAACTCTATATTGGTGCAGACCTATGCTGGGGAGTGGATCTCTTGCCTTACACGCGAAATATGCGTCTCATTCCTTCCCTCGTGCAGGACAATAAGAAGGCCTATCTCCAGGGGGCAGAGTTACTAGAGAAACTTTTACAAGAGGGCATTCAAGTTGTGGTCAGCCACGACTCGCAAGAACGGATTGAAAGGATTTTAAATGAAAAAAACAGTCTTTCTGAAAACCTTTATTGAAACTAGATGGTGCCATCGATTCCGTTCAAAGGAAACCTTAGAAAAGTACCAAAAAAAGCAATTGGCTCGCTACCATGCTTTTATCACTTCTCACTCTCCCTATTTTCAAACCTATTCTCCTGAATCCTTTGGGACCATGGATAAGAATTTCATGATGACGCATTTCAATGAACTCAATACCCTTGGGGTAGATCGAGATCAGGCTTTAGAGATGGCTATTCGCGGAGAACAAACACGAGATTTTACCGAGATGAATGGAGAAGTAGCAGTAGGTTTGTCCTCTGGAACTTCCGGCCACCGAGGAGTCTTTGTCACCACAGAAAAAGAAAGAAGTATGTGGGCTGCAGCAATCTTAGCTAAAATGCTCCCAAAAGGAAACCTGTTTGGTCATCGCATTGCCTTTTTCTTACGAGCGGATAATGAACTCTATCAAACCATTAATTCGTCCCTTATTCAATTAGAGTATTTTGATATCTTCAAGGATAGTACAGAGCATTTAGAGCGCCTCAAACAGTATCAACCAACTATTGTGGTGGCGCCAGCCTCCACCTTGATTGAGTTAGCTAACTATGTCACTCATCAGCAACTTGTGATTCAACCTATCAAGGTTGTCTCTGTCGCAGAGATCCTAGAGGATAGAGATGCTCAGACAATTGCTAAAGCCTTTCACTTAGACAAGGTTGATCAGGTCTACCAAGCGACAGAAGGGTTTCTAGCTTGTACTTGTTCGGAAGGCAATCTTCACCTCAACGAAGATATTTTGTCTGTCGAAAAAGAGTATCTTGATGATAACCGCTTTTATCCGATTATTACAGATTTTAAACGAACGAGTCAACCCATCTATCGCTACCGACTCAATGATATTTTGGTAGAAGAAAAATCCCCTTGCCCTTGCGGATCCGTCTTTACTCGAATCGCAAAGGTCGAAGGACGATCGGATGATATCTTCTATTTCAAAAAAAATGATGGAAGTAGCCAAACCATCTATCCAGATTTTATTCGCCGATGCATTTTATTCGTCGAAAATATTCAGGACTATCAAGTGACTCAGTTGGCGGATGGATCGATTACCATCGCCTTGAGTCATCGTTCCGAGTTTATTGAGAAAGCGATCTTTGCCCAATTTGAACTCTTGGCTCAACAAAAACAATTCATCCTCCCAAATATTCAATTTATCGATTACCAATGGGACCCAACACGTAAATTAAAACGTGTTCAACGACTTCAATAAAAGGAGAATCCTATGACTACTGTAAAAAGACATCTGCAAATTAAAGGCTATGGAACTGCACTTCCTGCTCATACAGTGACCTTCAAAGACCAAACTCGTTACCGTGTGAAAGAAGGAGAAGAAACACAGATTGATCTAGCAGCGCGTGCAATTGAAGCTGCTTTAAAACATGCAGGGCTTGAAATGACAGACATCGACTGCCTGGTTTCGGCTAGTGCGGTTGGCGTTCAGCCGATTCCTTGTACAGCTGCTTTGATCCATGAGCGCGTGGCCAAGGGACTTACGATCCCCGCCATGGATATCAATACCACCTGTACCAGTTTTGTATCAGCTCTAAGCACTATTTCTTACCTGATTGAAGGTGGCGAATACCAACGGGTTCTCATTGTATCCAGTGAAGTCGGAAGTCTTGGACTTAATCCTAAACAAAAAGAGAGTTTTGAATTATTTAGCGATGGAGCAGCGGCCTTTATTTTTGAAGCAACAAGTCAAGACAAAGGAATCATTGCTAGCATGCAACGGACCTGGTCTAAGGGAGCCCATGATACCGAAATTCGTGGTGGTTTGACAGCTTATCATCCAAAACTCTACTCTGAATCAACCAAGACTGATTTCATGTTTGACATGAAAGGGAAGAAAATTCTCTTACTTTCTGCTCGTGTCATTCCAGAAATGTTCCAAGAATTCCAAGAGAAATCTGGTATTTCAAAAGATACAGTAGACTATATCATTCCCCACCAGGCTAGCCGTGCCTTGCCACTCGTCATGGATAAATTGGGAGTTGACAAAGACAAGTATCTCAATATTGTCAGCGATTATGGAAATATGGTTTCAGTAGCCGTGCCTTTTGGTTTAGCCTATGCGCTTGATCACGGCTATGTGAAGGAAGGCGATACCATCTTCTTGATGGGAACTGCGGCAGGGATGACGGTCAATATGTTAGCACTGAAACTCTGATGACTCATACTCAAAAAGCATCAAGTCCCGCTAGTCTTTAGCGGGCTTTTTTGATATAATGAAAGGTATGGAAATTGAGAAAACCAACCGAATGAATGCTCTCTTTGAATTTTATGCAGCACTTTTGACAGACAAGCAGATGAACTATATCGAGCTCTATTATGCAGATGACTACAGCTTGGCTGAGATTGCTGAAGAGTTCGGGGTGAGTCGTCAAGCTGTGTATGATAATATCAAGCGAACTGAAAAGATTCTGGAAGACTATGAGATGAAGCTTCATATGTACTCGGATTACATTGTCCGCAGTCAGATTTTTGATCAGATCTCTGACAAGTATCCTGATGACGCTTATCTACAAGAGCAAATTGAGATTTTAACAAGTATTGATAATCGGGAGTAACCATGGGCAGTCTTGTCATTTACCATGGAATACCTTGCAAACTATTAGCCGCGGAGGAACCATTTCCCACTCGACTACAGATTATTTCGCCCAATGATATCTCCAAAGCTATGCAAGTAGGTTTTAGCTGTTGGGGATATCCAAATGAAATCGTGAAAGAAGTCACACCCGAAGAACTAGAGTGTTTGCAACATTTCGGACGATTTCCACTGAATTGAAAAATAGGAGAAAATAATGGCATTTGAAAGTTTAACTGAACGTTTACAGAACGTCTTTAAAAATCTTCGTAAGAAAGGGAAAATCTCTGAAGCGGATGTCCAAGAGGCAACCAAAGAGATTCGTCTAGCCCTCTTAGAGGCCGACGTTGCCCTTCCTGTTGTAAAAGACTTTATCAAACGCGTCCGCGAGCGGGCCGTAGGGCATGAGGTCATTGAAACCCTGAACCTGCCCAACAAATCGTTAAGATTGTCGATGAAGAATTGACAGCCATTTTGGGTTCTGAGACAGCAGACATTGTCAAATCACCTAAGATTCCAACCATTATCATGATGGTCGGTCTTCAAGGGGCTGGTAAAACAACCTTTGCTGGGAAATTGGCTAACAAATTGGTCAAGGAAGAAAATGCACGTCCTTTGATGATTGCGGCCGATATCTATCGTCCAGCTGCCATTGACCAGTTGAAGACGCTTGGTCAACAAATCAATGTCCCTGTCTTCTCATTGGGAACAGAAGTCCCTGCAGTAGAAATCGTACGTCAAGGTTTGGAACAAGCAAGATCTAACCACAATGACTATGTCTTGATCGATACGGCTGGTCGTCTGCAAATCGATGAGAAACTCATGGGCGAATTGCGCGATGTCAAAGCCCTTGCTGAGCCAAATGAAATCCTCTTGGTCGTGGATGCCATGATCGGTCAAGAAGCGGCCAATGTGGCGCGTGAGTTTAACGAACAACTCGAAGTGACCGGGGTCATCTTGACTAAGATTGACGGGGATACTCGTGGTGGTGCGGCCCTTTCTGTCCGTCAGATTACTGGGAAACCAATCAAATTCACTGGTACCGGTGAAAAAATCACTGATATCGAAACCTTCCACCCAGACCGTATGTCCGGTCGGATCCTCGGTATGGGGGATATGCTGACACTGATCGAGAAGGCTTCTCAAGAATACGATGAGAAACGCTCGCTTGAACTCGCTGAGAAGATGCGGGAAAATACCTTTGACTTCAACGACTTCATCGATCAGTTAGACCAAGTTCAAAACATGGGACCAATGGAAGATCTGCTCAAGATGCTTCCAGGTATGGCCAACAATCCAGCCATGAAGAACCTCAAGATCGACGAACGAGAAATTGCTCGCAAACGCGCGATTGTATCTTCTATGACCCCAGCTGAACGCGAAAATCCAGATCTCTTGAACCCTAGCCGTCGCCGTCGGATCGCTGCGGGATCAGGAAACAGCTTTGTCGAAGTCAACAAATTCATCAAAGACTTTAATCAAGCCAAACAGATGATGCAAGGCGTCCTCTCTGGCGATATGAACAAGATGATGAAACAAATGGGGCTGAATCCAAATAACATGCCGAAGAACATGCCTGGTGGAATGCCTGATATGTCTGCCCTCGAAGGGATGATGGGACAAGGTGGGATGCCTGACTTATCAGCTCTTGGCGGAGGCGCTGGAATGCCTGACATGGGCCAAATGTTCGGTGGTGGTCTCAAAGGAAAAGCCGGCGAATTCATGATGAAACGGGCTATGAACAAGATGGCCAAACAAATGCGCAAGAATAAGAAAAAACGGAAATAATCGTTTCTAATAAGAGCCTGGGACATTGTTCCGGGTTCTTTTAGAAAAAAGTACTAGAGAAAACATGTTAAAAAAACTATTTCAACAACTCCTTCATTTCTTTGTAAGATTGTTCTCTTCGCATAGCAAGCCCTTTTATTTCCCAAAAGGGTCGAAGAAACCACCGATCAATCCGATCATCTTTGTACCTGGAAGTTCAGCTAGTATCCAGCGTTTCAATGGAACCATCCGCATGCTCCATCGTTTTTCTAGAAAAAAACAGAGTCTCTTAAAAATAAAAGTCAATAAAGATGATTCTATAGAGATGGAAGGAAGATTGAATACGAAAGAGCCAAATCCTATGATTGTGATTGGCTTCGAGAACAATCGAGATGGCTACAGCAATATCAAGCAACAAATCGAATCCCTTAAGCTGGCTTTAACCTATCTTCTTGACCACTATTATTTCACAGAATTTAAAGCAGTAGGACACTCCAATGGTGGACTAGTTCTAACTGGTTTATTGGAAAGTGGCTTTTTAGAGAAAAATAAGTTAACCGTAAGCAAGATAGCCATTATTGGAAGTCCTTACAAATTTAACCAAGAGATGTATGACGATTTTCAAAGGTGGAAACATCGATTAGATAAAGAAGTAGAGGTCCTAAACTTTGTGGGTAGCTTTGCTGGAAAATCAGACGGCATCGTTCCTCTCTCTAGTGCACAAGCAGCAAAATCAATTTTTGAGAATCAAACTTATTCAGAAGTGAATTTAAAAGGTCGAAAGGCTCAACATTCTGCATTACCCACTAATCCAGAGCTGGTTAAGCAATTAAGTCTATTTTTGAATCTATAATAAATTACATAATTTTGGTTATGTAATTTATTTTCATCTCTTGCAATCCTTAAGTAAATATGGTACATTTTTGGTATCGGTTACAAACAAAAAGGAGAAACTGATGAAAAATCCAGCCTTACTTGAGGAAATGAAGACTTATAAAGGGCGTGATGAAATTCCTGCAGACTTTGATGCTTTCTGGGATCAAGCCTTAGCAAGACTTACTGAACTTCCTGAATACAAGCTTGAAGAACAAGATTTCAGCATTCCAAATGTTGTCTGTTATGAATTAACCTTTAAAGGAACACGTGATGGTCTTGTTTATGCACGGGTTGTTTTCCCAAAAACAGATCAAAAGGTTCCAGTTATTTTCCATTTTCATGGCTATATGGGCCGTTGTTGGGATTGGTCAGACATGCTGGCTTATACAGTAGCTGGATATGGTGTGGTCTCCATGGACGTAAGAGGTCAATCAGGCTATTCAACAGACGGAGATCGATCACCACTTGGAAACACAGTAAAAGGACAGATTATCCGAGGAGCTGTGGAAGGTCCGCATGAGCTGTTTTATAAGGATGTCTACTTAGACCTTTACCAGTTAATCGAAATTGTAGCGAGCCTTCCTCAAGTAGATGACAGCAAACTCACCAGCTATGGAGCCTCTCAAGGTGGTGCCCTGGCCTTGGTAGCTGCCGGATTGAATCCCCAAATCCAACGAACGGTAGCCATTTATCCATTCTTATCAGATTTCAGACGTGTATTTAGAGATTGGAAACACCAGCGAGGCCTATGATGAGCTTTTCCGTTATTTCAAGTTCCATGATCCATTCCATGAAACAGAAGACCAAATCATGGAGACTTTAGCCTATATTGATGTAAAAAATTTTGCCCATCGCATTAAAGGACAGGTTCACATGATTACCGGGTTAGATGATGATGTCTGTTATCCTGTGACACAGTTTGCCATTTATAATCGATTAGAATGTCCAAAAGAGCATTTAATCATGCCAGAATATGCCCATGAAGCTATGAACGTCCAAGTTAATGATCGAGTCTATAATTGGCTTTGTGGTAGCAAGATTTCTTTTCAATATGTAGAAAAATAAAGTACAGAAGAAAAACAATCAGTAGATCCGCGAGATTTGCTGATTATTTTGTGTTTAAAAGGTATAGAGAAAACAGTCCTATAGATCACCTATAACATCTTTCCGAAAAACTATAATTTTCTTGAAAAATATATCTGGCTATGCTATACTACTAGTATAGAAAGATTTGGAGAAAAACATGAAACGTGAGATCTTATTAGAACGTATTGATAAACTCAAACAAGTCATGCCTTGGTATGTATTGGAATACTATCAATCGAAACTGGCCGTACCGTACAGTTTTACGACCTTGTACGAATACCTAAAGGAATACGATCGATTTTTCACCTGGGTCTTGGAATCTGGTATATCAGATGCTGACACCATGGCCAATATCCCTTTAGAGGTTCTTGAGCACATGACCAAAAAAGACATGGAATCCTTTATTCTTTACTTGCGTGAACGTCCTCTACTCAATGCCAATACGACTAAAAATGGGGTTTCTCAAACAACCATTAACCGGACCCTTTCTGCACTTTCTAGTCTGTATAAATATTTGACTGAGGAAGTTGAAAACGATCAAGGAGAACCTTATTTCTATCGTAATGTCATGAAGAAGGTTGCAACCAAGAAAAAGAAAGAAACCTTAGCTGCTCGAGCTGAAAATATCAAGCAAAGCTCTTTTTAGGTGATGATACAGAAGGTTTCCTGAACTATATCGACCAGGAATACCCAAAAACACTTTCAAATCGGGCCTTATCTTCCTTTAATAAGAATAAAGAGCGAGATTTAGCCATTATCGCACTTCTTCTTGCCTCTGGTGTCCGTCTCTCTGAAGCAGTTAACTTAGACCTACGGGATCTCAATCTTAAGATGATGGTGATTGACGTCACTCGAAAAGGTGGAAAACGTGACTCGGTCAATGTCGCTGCCTTTGCTAAGCCTTATTTAGAGCAATATCTTGCCATTCGAGACAAACGATATAAGACGGAAAAAAAGGATACAGCCCTCTTCTTAACCTTATATCGAGGTGTTCCGAATCGGATTGATGCTTCTAGTGTTGAAAAGATGGTGGCTAAGTATTCAGAAGACTTCAAAGTCCGGGTGACACCTCACAAGCTTCGTCATACCCTAGCAACTCGTCTCTATGATGCAACCAAATCCCAAGTTTTGGTCAGCCATCAGCTAGGACATGCCAGCACACAGGTAACAGACTTGTATACGCATATCGTAAATGACGAACAGAAAAATGCCTTGGATAGTTTATGAGATACATAATATAAATTATGTAATTAATTTAGTGTTAGAAAAAGAGCGTAGATCTTTGATAGAATCTTACGCTCTTTTATACTTTCTAAAAAAATTCGATCCAATAATTACGATGGGGCTCAATAATTACTGGTTTACCCCAGAATGATTTTAGATAAGCCAAGTTTGCAGGGGTGACAGGTCTTTTTTCACTATTGAACTTCTCTGCACTCTCTTTCGTTAAAAAGCATTTAACTGCTTCATATGGTGTTCCATCGCTCGCTATTCGATCAATTCCTAAATAAGCAATTTCATCACCAGCTTTTGGAAAATCTGTAAATAGTTTACCAATAAAATAAACCGTCTTATCTTTCATTAATTCATAAGCCTTACTATTTTCCAGTCTGTTATTCGCTGCAGCGTACATAATACAAAAACTATCCACGATATCTTTCAAAGGCATTAATTCCTCTTTGCTGACCATAATTTCGTCGGGAGCAAGTCCACCAATGATTAAGTTTTGATAATGAGGTTGCTGAATGATATTATCTAAAGCCATTCCTAACGGTAATTGGACAGCTTGATAGCCTAATGGTTCTAGCTCTTTCTTTTTTTGGTCAAGGTGTTCTTGTGTAATACTGACATTCAAATCATAAGGACTTGAAGGTTGTTGCTTACTAAAAAAAGCCACTACGATACGATCTAACTGTTCAAATAGACCAAGATTTTCTACTGGAACTTTCATCATTGAATTTGATCCCCTTTTTCGTTTCAGATTTCCTCTATATTCTACACTCATCGCATTTGAATATCAAGAAAAGAGGCCATGTCACGAACTAACTTTTGATGAAAAAACTTAAAATTTTTGTTTGACCGAATCTTTCTTCATCAGCCTATACCTCATGAATAGCTGGCTATAAAAGATAATACAGAAGATCCTACCATTCTTCAGCCATGGATTAGTTGAGCTTTATCACTTCGTCAGCTTTTTCCCAAATCACTGGATTATGGGTTGCAATAATGATTATACGCTCTTGATTCTTTAACATTAAGAGCAAGTCCATCACCTCTTGTGAGGTTTCTGGATCTAGTGCTGCAGTTAGTTCATCTGCCAAAATTAAAGGTGGATCTTTTAAAATAACTTTAGCTAATGCGACACGTTGCGCCTCTCCCCCAGATAATTCATAAATCTTTTGATCCAAAGCAAGGTAAGCCAATCCTACTTTTTTGAGAACTTCTTCCTCTTGCTGCTTCTTCTCTTTTTTCGTTAATTTTTGCCCAATCAATCCCAAATCTAAATTTGTAGCGATAGTCTCGTTTTCAAGCAGGCCAAAGTTTTGAAAGAGATAACCTAATTCACGCTTAAAGAAGTGATGCTGTTTGATTTGTTTCAGTTCTTGCCCTTTATAGCTTATACTCCCTTTTTCATAAGGCTCTATCTTCGCCAAGATATTAAGCAAGGTTGTTTTACCACACCCACTATTTCCGATCAGAGCATAGACCTTACCTTCTGTAAATTGCAAGCTCAAATCTTGAAAGACCGTTCGTTGGCCAAATGATTTGGTTAAATGTTCTACGGTAATCATATTAGGCTCCTTTCAGTACAGTGGCTAACAAGTGGTCTTCTTTATGAGACCGGTACAGGAGAATCAACCAAGCATTAGTAATAAATAGAAAGAGAGTGACAAGAGCAATCCACCATTCCGAAGTGAGAATGAATACCAAGAGGCTTCCTAATAGCAAGAGGCTACTTTCTGAGAGCAAATCATTTGGTGAATGTTTACAAATCCCAGACCTGCAATCTTCTTCAAGAAGATTTGTTTTCTAAACTCTTCAAAATATAGGAAATTCATAGTGTTAAAAAGAAGAACAGAGGTTGCTATACCAAAGACTCCTCCTGCAATCGCCATGAGATTTTCTATTTGTATGTTTTGGGCCATTTGCTGGTAAACGTCCACTGCATAGTCGTACTGACTAACACTTTTTTCAAGATTATACTCAGCGACTAGCTTCTTACTATTCTGAAGTCCATTAAAATAAAGGTAGGAATTTAGTTGGGTGAAATATGGATTCTCATAGCCTCCAAAAGTTTCAGGTTGTATAACCACTAAAACAGGATCTGTAAAGAATTGCTTATAGCTGATTGGTGTGTTGTTGTAGATAAAGCATTTTTGATGATTCGGAATATACGTTACCTGCGCCTTCATTGATAAGGTGATATTTCCTTGATCATCTCGAGGAGATAGATAATCTTCATATCGTTTGATCATCTCCTCTTCTCGACCTTTTAATTTTTCCGGAAGTAAGAGACCAAATTCTCCTGCTTGTAAATGATTTAAGTGATCTTTTTCTTCAGGAGAAACTGGAACACCTTGGATTTCGAGGTAATTTGGAGTTACATAGAGAGTTCGTGCAAGAGGATCGTAATCTGTGATGGAAAACTCTTTACCTGTACTAGGATCCGTCATAACTCCTTTTGAACTAAAAGATACGAGATTATGATAAGCTAAAAGACCACCATTTTCGATGCCAGACTCGATGAGCTTAGACCATTTTGCACTGTTCTCAATTTGCGTCTCTTTGTTTGTTTTCTGTGAAAAATCCTCCCGACTTGTACTAATTTGGACCCAATTCGACTGTTTTAACCAAGCCTCACTTCCCTCTTGGTGAGTTTGCCAGACTGATCCATAAATACTGATTCGATGAATCGCAAGGCCAATTAATGCCACAGCGAGAAATTGACAAATAAAGAGGAAAACCAATATGCGCTTCAATGGAACCTTCCCTTTTAAAAGGGGGACTAAATGAATCGTTTGAATACTATATGCAAAGAGGAAGGATAAGAAAACAGACAAAATTAGTAAAATCCCATTGTAAATAATACTACTGAAAATGACGATGGAATAGGAAAAAGGTGTCAATTGAAAGCAATAAATCAGAACAGCACCCATTATACTTGCGCCTATACACCCCAAAAGCAACTCTATACTATCAGCTTTTAAAGAATGTCCGAAAAGTTGCAAGCGTCTCATTCCTGAGATATATCGAATCCCAGCGCTTCTCATTTCAAGTGTTTTTTGTATAATCGTCAAAGCGCTAAAACTAATGATAAAAATGACTAAGGCAAGTGATTGTGAACCGGAGCCAAAAAAGGCAATAAAGGTCTGCAGAGGATTCGGTTTCACAATAAAAGTTTGTGAGAAACCAAGAGTATGAAGAGTTTGATCCAGCTTTTCAGTTTCCAATTCACCTGTTAATACATAATAATTCGTTAGCAGGCTTTCTTTGGCAGCCAGTTCTTTCTTCTCTCTTTTAATCCCAAGAGGAAGTTTTCCCTCTCCGTAGATTTCATAGGTGAAAACAACCTGCCCCTTAGAGTCTGTTCTTTGTATCTGACGGGCAATTATACTATGATTTTCCCTTGCCAAGCGGTCTAAACTGGAAGATAACTCTTCATATGTGACGCTCTTATCTTGTCTTACCACACCTACTACCGGAAGACTGCGGTGGATAACCGTATTTGGAGAAATAAAGGCAATCCAAATCAAAAAGCTAGAGATGAAAAGGTTTGATAAAATAATAAAGACACGTTTCATATCATCACACTTTCTAAAGAAAAAAGGGAAGTAATATCTAGCTAGTCAATCAATTCCGTTGTTTAGTAATTACTGAGTTTTATAAATTATAGTTACATTATTTGTAAGCGAATACACTTTTCCACCTTTACTATACCACAAAATCCTTCGTAAAACAATAATTTCTATGTGAAACTAGTTTCAAAAAAAGAGAGTGGGACAGAAATCGGTAATTCGTTAGAATTCGATTTCGTCGTCCCACCTCCGCACAGTTGAGTAGGGCTATAAAAGCTGATGAAATCAGCGTAGTAGAGCCCACTCAACCACTGCGTCTTGCTCGACAATCCAAATACAATTGAGAGGCTAGGACTTTTGTCCCAGCCTCTTATGACTTTATTCCACCACAGCCTCAGCAATTTCTTCTGCAGTGATTCCTGCGAAGTAGCGACCTAGGTTAATGGTTTGAAGGGCTTTGAGAACATCTTCACGTTCGTATTTGACACCACGAAGAAGCTCTTCTACTGCTGCTACGTCTTCGATACCGAAGAAGTCTCCATAGATCTTGATGTCTTGGATTTTTGATTCAATAACGTTCGCAAAGATTTCAACCTTACCGCTAGGGAATTTAGTGCCACGACGGATATTGTATTCAGGGGACTTACCATAGTTCCAATCCCAGGTACCAAACTTGCTTTCCTTAATCCGGTTGATCTCCGCCAATTCTTCATCTGAGAAGACATACTCCGTCATTTCAGGATATTCTTTCTTCATGTAGTCCAGAAGCAGATCACGGAACTCTTCAACCGTGATTTTTTCTGGCAACTCGTCGATAATATTGGTGACACGAGCACGAACGGATTTAACCCCTTTAGACTCAAACTTGTCTTTAGACACCTTGAGAGCATTAGCAAGGACAGACAAATCAACGTCAAAGAGAAGGCAACCATGGTGCATGATCCGGCCATTGATATAGGCTTGGGCATTACCGCAGAATTTCTTACCGTCGATCTCCAAGTCGTTACGACCCGTGAATTCAGCCTTGACACCAAGCTGAGCCAAGGTATTGATCACAGGAGTTGAGAAGCTCTTGAAGTCAAAGGCCTTGTTTTCATCTTCTTTCGAAATAATGGTGTAGTTGAGGTTGTTCAAATCATGGTAAACAGCCCCACCACCACTGATCCGACGAACGACCTCAATTCCATTCTCCCGAACGTAGTCACGGTTGATTTCTTCGATAGTATTTTGGTGGCGACCAACGATGATCGATGGTTTGTTAATCCAAAGAATAAAGATTTGATCTTCATCAAGGAGATGTTTAAAAGCATACTCTTCTAAAGCAATATTAAAAGCAGTTTCGTTTGAATGATTGATAATGTATTTCATAAGATACCTTCTAATACGATAGAGACTGGAAAAAATTCCAGTCTAATCTATCTATTTTTATTTTTTCTTAGGTGAATGAATAGCCATTCCAAGAACATCAGCAAATGCTTCGTACATAACTTCAGAGTATGTTGGGTGACCGTGGATTGTCTTAAGCATTTCTTCTACAGTGATTTCCATCTCAATGATGGTTGAAGCTTCGTTGATTAATTCAGCTGCTGCTGGACCAATGATGTGAACCCCAAGAACTTCACCATATTTCTTGTCTGCAATGACCTTAACAAAACCTTGAGCTGCGTCTGATGCAATGGCACGACCGTTAGCTGCAAAGTTGAATTTACCGATTTGGACATCGTATTTTTCACGAGCTTGTTCTTCAGTCAAACCAACTGCTGCTACTTCTGGAATTGTGTAGATGGCTGCAGGAGTCAAGTTCAATTTGGCAACAGCGTGGTTCCCTTTAAGAGCATTTTCAGCTGCTACTTCACCCATACGGAAGGCAGCGTGGGCCAACATTTTGGTACCGTTGATGTCACCTGGTGCATAAATACCAGGAACAGAAGTTTCCATGTACTCGTTAACCTTGATACGACCACGATCCAATTCAAACTCAACTTCACCAATTCCTTCAAGATCTGGAACACGACCGATTGAAAGAAGAGCTTTATTCGCGATGATATCGTCTTTACCTTCAACCTTGATGCGGAGTTTGCCATCTTCTTCAATGATTTCTTGCAGTTTCGTATCAGTCAAGATGGTCATTCCCTTGCGTTCAAGTATCAAGCGAAGGTTCTTAGATACTTCCGCATCCATAGCTGGAACAATGCGGTCCATCATTTCGATGACCGTTACTTTTGAACCAAAGGTCATAAAGGCTTGACCAAGTTCGATACCGACAACCCCGCCACCGATGATCACGAGACTTTCTGGAACTTCGTTCATATCCAAGATGTCATCACTGGTCATCACAAGAGAAGACTCCATACCAGGAACGTTAATCTTGCTGACTTTTGAACCACCAGCAAGGATAATCTTCTTAGTTTCAAGCAATTCTGAGCCATTGACCAAGACATTCTTATCTTTCGTAATTGTACCGATACCTTTGTGAACTGTTACGCCATAGCTACGAAGAAGTCCTGCAACACCACCAACCAAAGTATTTACAACCTTGTTCTTGGTTTCAAGAACCTTGTCCATATCCACTGTGAAGTTAGGATTTTCAATTACGATCCCACGATTTGCAGCATGGCCAATATTCTCGATAATTTCAGCGTTGTGAAGGTAAGTCTTCGTTGGGATACATCCGCGGTTCAAGCAAGTTCCACCAAGTTCAGATTTCTCAACAAGGGCAACCTTACCACCCAATTGAGCTGCCTTGATAGCAGAGACGTAACCAGCAGGACCACCACCGATTACTACGATATCATAAGCATCATCGCTCTTATTGTCATCGTTTGAAGCACTTGCTGCGGCTGGTGCTGGACTCGCTTCTGGTGCTGCTCCAGCTGTTGGGATGTTTTCTCCTTCTTCACCAAGGTATCCGATTACTTCTGTTACAGGAACAGTCTCGCCGTCTCCTTTCAAGATAGCAATCAAGTAGCCATCTTCTTCAGCTTCCAATTCCATGCTGACTTTATCTGTCATGATTTCAAGGAGAACTTCTCCTTCTTTTACAAATTCGCCGACTTTTTTATTCCACTGAACGATTTGTCCTTCGGTCATATCTACGCCGGCTTTTGGCATAATTACTTCTAAGGCCATTTTATTTCCCTCTTTTTCTTGTTTCTATTCTCTTTCGTTGATTAGACCAACATTGAAATCGGGTCTTCAATCAAGGCTTTCAAGTCTTTCATGAATTTGGCACCAGCCATACCATCGACAACGCGGTGGTCAATGGTCAATCCCAAGCTCATGATTGGACGAATGACGATTTCACCATTCACAACAACTGGTTTTTCAACAGTTGCGCTAACACCAAGGATGGCTGAGTTTGGTTGGTTGATAATCGGTCCAAATGATTGAACACCAAACATTCCCAAGTTACTGATGGTAAAGGTTGAATTTTGCAATTCGCTTGGAGCTAACTTACCGTCCAAAGTACGTCCGATAACATCCTTAAAGGCTACCACTAATTCTGACAAGGTCATCTTTTCTGCGTTATAGACAACCGGTGTCATCAAGCCATTGTCCATCCCAACCGCCATAGCCAAGTTGACATAGTTGTGAGTGATGATGGTTTTGCCATCCTCCGTCAATGACGCATTGATGTATGGGTGTTTCATCAAGGTCTTAACAACTGCTAGAGAAAGCAAATCTGTTACAGTGACTTTCTTACCAGTTGCTTCCATGATTGGATCCAATACCTTCTTACGAAGCGCCAACATTTGAGACATATCGACGTCATAGTTCAATGTAAAGGTTGGTGCTGTCAAGTAAGATTCCACCATCCGTTGCGCAATCACCTTACGCATTGGTGTCATCGGAATGCGCTCGATCTCACCATTAGGTGTAACATTATCAGGAGCTTCCTCCACCTTTTCAATTTGAGCAGGTGACTTAATGGTATCCTTCTCAATATTCTCAGGAAGGAAAGCAAGAACATCCTTCTTCATGATCTTACCACGATGACCAGTTCCTTGGATTTCTTGCCAAGCAATATTGTGTTCTAAAGCAATTCGTTTTGCAAGTGGTGAAATGCGAACCACATTTGTGTCTTTATATGTTTCCACGTCTTCTTTGTGGACACGACCGTTTGCGCCTGAACCAGAAACATCATAGAGGTTGATCCCTAAATCATCCGCTAATTTTCTAGCCGCAGGAGTCGCTCTTAGCTTATCATCAGCCATGACCTCTCCTATTCTATTATAAGATACTAAGGGCGTCAAAAGTCAAAGTGAAAATAGGAAACTTGACGAAGAAACTTTAGTTTCTAGGAAAGTTTGTCTTTTTCACACAGACTTTAGCCCGAGTTCATTTTTAAGATATTAAGGACGCAGAGAACTTTGCATCATTAGATACAAAGTTTCTTCGTCTGAATTATTGATAGTTACATAATTTATTTTATGTATTATTCTTTGTTGTAGGTTTTACGGATGGCATCTTTGATGCTTTCAACTGTTGGAATCATTGCATTTTCAAGGTTTTGTGCGTAAGGCATTGGCACATCTTCTCCCGCACAACGACGGATAGGTGCATCCAAGTAATCAAATGCTTCTGATTCAGAAATAATAGCTGAAATTTCACCGATATAACCACTTGTTTTGTGAGCGTCATTGACAAGGACTACTTTTCCTGTTTTCTTGACAGAGTTAATGATGATTTCTTTATCAAGCGGAACCAAAGTACGTGGGTCTACTACTTCTACTGAAATGCCTTCTTCAGCTAATTCTTCAGCTGCTTGCATCACGCGACGAAGCATTTTTCCGTAGGTTACGACAGTTACATCCGTTCCTTCACGTTTGATTTCACCGACACCAAGTGGAATGGTATAGTCAGGATCTACAGGCACTTCACCCTTTTGGTTGAATTCTGATTTGTATTCAAGAATGATCACTGGGTTGTTGTCTCGGATAGAAGACTTGAGAAGTCCTTTCATATCCGCTGGAGTTCCTGGAGCAACAACTTTCAAACCAGGAATATGGGTAAACCATGATTCCAAAGATTGGGAGTGTTGAGCTGCAGATCCAACTCCATTACCAGCGGCACAACGGACAGTCATCGGCACTTGCCCTTTTCCACCAAACATGTAGCGAGTCTTAGCAGCTTGGTTGACGATAGCATCCATGGCAATCACCGAGAAATCCATGAAGGTCATATCAACGATTGGACGAAGTCCGGTCATGGCTGCTCCAGCTGCTGCACCTGAGATAGCAGCCTCAGAAATTGGACAGTCACGAACACGTTCTGGACCGAATTCCTCTAGCATCCCAACGGAAGTTCCGAAGTCTCCACCAAAAACTCCGACATCTTCCCCCATCAACAATACATTTTCGTCGCGACGCATTTCCTCAGACATAGCAAGGATAATGGTATCGCGGAAAGACATTAATTTTGTTTCCATAATTCTCTACTCCCCCTTAGTCTGCGTAAATATCTTGGAAAGCTGATTCAAGTGGAGGGAATGGGCTTTCTTCCGCAAATTTCACTGAAGCTTCAACGGCTTCTTTCACTTCTTCTTGAATCTGATCCAATTCTTCTGCGCTAGCAATTTTATTTTCAAGGAGATACTTGCGAAGATTTTCAATCGGATCTTTCTTCTTCCACTCTTCGACTTCTTCACGTGTCCGGTATTTACCAGGGTCTGAAGATGAGTGACCAAGCCAACGATAAGTGACACTTTCAATCAAGACAGGGCCTTTACCAGAGCGGACGTGTTCAACAGCTTTTTGGAATCCTTCATAGACATCAATAACGTTGTTTCCATCAGGAATAAACATTCCTGGAATGCCGTAAGCTGCGCCACGCTCATGGATATGCTCCACATTGGTCATTTTCTTGATGTCGGCAGAGATTCCGTAACCGTTATTAATACAGTAGAAAATCACGGGAAGATTCCAGATGGAAGCCATATTGACCGCTTCGTGGAAGACACCTTCGTTGGTTGCGCCATCACCAAAGAAGCAGACCACAATTTTTCCAGTCTTATGCATTTGCTGAGTGAGAGCAGCCCCTACAGCAATTCCCATACCACCACCGACGATACCGTTGGCACCGAGGTTCCCGGCATCAAGGTCGGCAATATGCATAGAGCCACCCTTCCCTTTACAAGTACCAGTATACTTGCCAAGGATTTCAGCCATCATTCCATTCAAGTCGATCCCTTTAGCAATCGCTTGTCCGTGACCACGGTGGTTTGAAGTTAGCAGGTCATCCTCGTTCAAAGCTAGCATAGCTCCAACGTTGGCTGCTTCTTCACCAACAGAAAAGTGCGTCATTCCCGGCACTTTCCCTTTTTTTACTAACTGTGCAATTTTTAAGTCCATGCGACGGATTTCTTCCATTTTACGGAACATTTCCAATAAGAGACTTTTATCTAATGTTGCCATTATTTCGCCTTTCCTAGCATTTATTCATACTATTTTATTCTATCTCACTATGAAAACACTGTCAAAATAAATGCTCATTTCGCTTCACAAACTAAAACGCCTAACATATTGATAGAAAAGGTTTTATAAACTGTTATATAAAGATTCACAAACTCAAATACTGAACTTTCCTTCGTAATTTTGCAATATAAAACCGATAGGTAACCACCTATCGGTAGGATTTTATTCAGCGCGTTGACCAAAGTCATGAATCATTTGTTCGAGTTCCTCACGACTTGGAGTTGTTAACATGTAAAGGTAGTCCCCTTGAAGCTCCGCAAAGGCCGCAGGCATGTCTTTCTTCACCCGGAATTGGTGCTGGTATTTAGCCAAAACTTCTTCCTCTGAAAGAACATAGGCTGCATTGGCACGACGAGAAGTCGCTAAGCAATAAAGAGGCTCAAATTCAGAAGCTGGGAAAGGCTCTCCGGCTACAATAGCCGCATAACCACGGTATAAGTCGATGGAGTGAGCATAATTGTAGACATCAATGGTAAAGCCACCTGCAGGGCGGTTATTGTACTCGATCGCAATATAGTCATCTCCATCACGGAAGAACTCAATGTGGAAGAAACGCTCCTTCATTCCAAAAGCTTTGACAATCGCTTCCCCGTATTGACGCAATTTTGGATCCATCTCTTTCAAGACATAATAGGAATTGTCCATCTTGTAGAGCATTAAGTCAAGTGGCGTATAGGCATAGTCAAAAGTAGTCGAGAAGACAATGTTACCATCGCGATCAAGCAAACCATCGAAGGTACAGATCTCGCTAGAAGTAACGAATTTTTCAAAGAAATACTCTGTATGGCCATCCCATTCAGCCTTAAAGTGGTCTACATCTTCTGGTGTTTCGATTTTGAAAGTCGCTGCTGCTCCTACCCCATTATCAGGCTTAGCAATCAGTGGCAACCCAATCTTCTTCACAGCCTTGTCGATATCTTTTTCTGCTTTTACCACAGCACCTGGAACGACAGGAACTCCAGCCTTCTTGAAGAGTTTCTTCATTTCGGATTTAAACTTGGTTTTCTTCAGATCTTTTGGCTTGGCGCCAAAGACATTGAATTGCTCACGAAGCGCTGCATCCAATTCCAACCAATACTCATTGTGGGATTCGATACGATCGATTGGACCATGTTTGTAAAAGAGAAAGGCTACCGCACGCTTCACTTCGTCCAGATTTTCCAAATTTTCAACTCGGAAATACTCTGTCAAGCTATTGCGCAATGGCTCATCTAACTGTTCATATGGCTCTTGACCAATTCCCAAGACAGTGATCCCTTTATTAGCCAGTTCGATTGTAAATTGTTGGAAGTTTTGTGGGTAATATGGTGAAATAACGATATAATTCATTGAGGTCTCCTCCCTTTTGACTTATAGATACATTTGTCCTAGGAAATAGGGCATTTGCTTGCGCCACCATTCCCAATCGTGGGCTACATCATGGCCCCATTCAGCGAACCAAGCGGGAATATTTTTGTGATCAAAGGCTTCTTTCAGTTTGTAGAAAGATGGAAGCCCGTCTTGCTCCCAAGCTCCTAAACCAGTACAAACAACGATTTCGGCCTGACGGTAACGATCGATAAACCAGCCATCATTTTGGTTCCAGATATAATCAGATGGAGAGTTTTGGTAAATGGCTTCATCGCCTCCAAAATCACCAACAAAGAAACGAGCGTCATAGACACCACTCAAGGCAATCACTTTGTTGAAGACGTCTGGATGTTGCAAGAAGAAATTGAGCGCGTGGTAAGCTCCCATAGAACAGCCAGTTGTCATCATCGGGTCAAACCAGCCTGTTTTGTGTTTGATAAAAGGAATGGCTTCTTCAATCACATAGCGTTCATAAGCGCGATGCATTTCAGCTCGATCATGAGGGTTTTTCCAATCACAAAGCCAGCTCTCACTATCGACACTGGAAAGGGTGAAGAATTGAACCCGACCTTCTTCAATAAACTGAGCACAGGCATCAATCATCCCGAAGTCATAGTATTCGTTATGGCTTCCACCTGATGAAGCGAAGACCACTACAGGAATCCCTGCATGTCCATAACGGTTTAGATACATTTCGCGGTTAAGTTGGCCACTCCAGTGGCTTAGATGTTCAATATTCATAGGTTCCCTCTTTCTCTTTATATGCTTATTTTAAGTTTATGAATCCCATTTTTCTGCCAAAAAGCGCAGGCATTCTGGCAGATGTTCAGCCCAGGCTTCTTCATGGTGAATCGCCCCAGATTGAATCCGAATAGCGATATTTTCTAAAGCAACTCCTTGTTGAATGACGTCATGATAGTAACGAAGAGATGAGTCAATATAGGCTTGCTTGATATTCCCTGCCATCAACGTTTTATCCGTATCATCAGCCTCTTCAGTTCCTACATAGATGTAAATCCGTTGGTCAGAATACAATTTCTTTCGCTCAATATAGCGATCAAAGGCCTCTTGGTGCAACCAGTTGGCAGAGGAGAAAACTCCCAAACAACCGATTTGATCTTGGTACTCCAAGCCCAAAAATTGAGTAATATTTCCGCCCAGCGAAGATCCAATCATGGCTGTATGTTCTCGATCAGCAAGCGTTCGATATTCTTGATCGATAAAAGGTTTGACGACCTCCATGACAAACTCCCCATACTCGACGCCCTTGCCACCAAATTGCATTCCAGGGATATTGGATTCCTTGTACTTCCAGGCAGAGTATTCATTCATCCGTTGAAAACCATCATTGTCAATGGCAACGACAATCATACGACTAATGTCTGGATTCCGCTTAATGGCTGGTATGACCTTCCAAGAGTGGCCCGCAAAGGCTTCCTTGCTATACAAAACATTTTGCCCATCATGGAAATATACCACAGGGTAGCGTCGATCGGTATCTATTTCATAATTCTTGGGTAATAAAACCCGGACACGACGGAGTTTTCCGGTATAAGGCACTTTCAACTCGTGTGTCTTCATTTCTAAATAAAAATAGGATTTGTTCATTGTCAGAAAACTCTCTATATTCTAAATTTTATTTATTATACCATTTTTAGAAGAAAAAGTCTGGATTTTCTCCAAACTTTTTCATTTCTTACACTACTTTTCCATAAACTGAGCCAAATCTTCTAAAGAACGTTCGGCAATTTCTCATAACGTTCCTTTTTATCTCGAATACGTGGACCCTCCAGCTCCTTGATAATCCCAAAGTTGACATTCATGGGTTGGAAATGCTTGCTATCAGCATGGGTAATATAGTGAGCCAGACTTCCGATAGCTGTCGTTTCTGGGAACACAAGAGCTTCTTCTCCTTTGAAGAGGCGGGCTGCATTGATTCCAGCAACCAACCCTGAGGCAGCTGATTCAACATAGCCTTCCACCCCTGTCATTTGACCTGCAAAAAAGAGATTTGGTTGTTTCTTGGAACGGTAGGTTTGCTCAAGGAGATTTGGAGAGTCCATGTAAGAATTGCGGTGCATGACTCCATATCTCACAAACTCCGCATTTTCCAAACCTGGAATCATTTGGAAGACCCGTTTTTGCTCACCCCACTTGAGACGCGTTTGGAAACCGACAATATTGTAGAGACTTCCTGCCGCATTGTCTTGGCGAAGCTGAACGACTGCGTAAGGGGTCTTGAACTCCCCATCACGAGGCCCTTTGTAATCATCTGGATACTCGAGCCCAACAGGCTTCATCGGTCCATAAAGCATGGTTTTGATACCCCGCTTAGCCATGACTTCGATTGGCATACAGCCTTCGAAATATTTTTCTTTTTCAAAAGAGTTGAGCGGGGCTTCTTCCGCATTGACCAAGGCCTCATGGAAATCCATAAACTCTTGTTTGCTCATGGGACAGTTGAGATAAGCCGCTTCTCCCTTGTCATAGCGAGACTTGAGATAGACCTTATTCATATCGACAGTATTGACATCGATAATTGGAGCCGCCGCATCGTAGAAATAGAAGCCATCCCCACCATTTAGCGCATGAATCTTTCCGCCAGGGCATCACTGGTTAGAGGACCCGTTGCGACCACTGTAATAGCATCTGTTGGCAATTCCGTGATTTCATCTCGAATCACTTCAATCAGAGGGTGTTGGGACACCTTCTCCGTTACTCGACTGGCAAATCCTTCGCGATCCACAGCTAGAGCTCCACCAGCAGGTACGCGAGTCGCTTCAGCTGATTCTAGGATGACAGAACCCAGACGACGCATTTCTTCTTTGAGGAGGCCGACTGCATTGGTTAACGAATCTCCTCGAAGAGAGTTGGAACACACTAACTCAGCAAAGTTGTCTGTTTTGTGTTGCGGAGTGGATTTGACCCCACGCATTTCATAGAGCTTCACCGGTATTCCCTGTTGGGCAATCTGGTAAGCCGCTTCTGAGCCAGCAAGGCCCGCACCGATAACATTGATATAAGATTGAGACACGACACTAATACCTCTTTGGGTGGAACCTAAGTTCATATTCAAACAATCCACTGGACTGTTTGACACCCACAAATCTTTCTAATTTACTACTCGGTCTATTATACCAAAAAGGCAATGAAAAAGACAGGAAGGCTCCTCCCCTCCTGTCTAAACTTTCGTCTATTATTTTTTCTTACAAACACAACCAGGCTGCAAAGAGCGCAGATAGAATACTGAATAAGGAGCCAATCAAGTAATACTCCGCGAAGGCTGGGTTCTCCGAAATTTTATTGTAGCGAGCGATGGACTTGGCAGTAAAGACTAGCCCGATAGAAGCAAATTGCCCATACACGAGACAAGCGCCAATCACCATACGCTCTAAGAAGCCAATCATGGATCCTGCTCCAGTAATCGTATCCATTTTGTTTTTCTTTTTCATGTTTGGTTGGTATTTGGCAAAAAGAATTTTAAAAGCAATATTGGTAGGTTTTCCCACTAGGAGGACATAAAAAATCAGATTTAAAGTGTCCAAAGGCAGATAGGTCGTGCCATTCTTCGCTCCAAAAAGGACTAGGCTAGTAATGATACCGACATGTAAGAATTGATCTAGCGCAAAAGTCCAAGAAGTTTTCAGTTTTAACCTTTTTTGAAGCCATGGCTTGCCAGCATCTATTCCCGCATGAGTCAGCAAAATGATCAAGCAAATCCACCACAAGTCTAGATGAACAAGCACCACAACAATTAGAGGCAAAGCCACATAGAGAATATGAAGGCCTAACACCTTCTTATCCCGATCCTTGCGATCCGCCATCTTTTGGCTTTGAAAATAATAATCTGATAACAAATGACAAAGCAACAAGAGAATCAAATAGGGATTCGTTACAATGTTAGATAATCCGGTCATGGCCATCTCCTTTCGCTAGAGCTTGGATACTAGTAAGAGCAGCTGCTCTCCCCCGCAGATACACGCGAATACTGCTACTCTTTAATCGTTTCGACAGAGCACTTGGCTGGATGGCTAGTGATTGGGCCAATTCCTGCTGACTAAAGGTTTCGCTATAGACAGATCTCTTTAAAAGATCCAGCAGGATTTCTTCCTGACTGCCACGCCAACCCGAACGAATGGCCTCTCCTGACGCAATGAGGGCGTTCACCAATAAATCCTTACTGTCGTTTCCACTTGAAAAATAGATCTGGGTATTGCCATAATCATTTTTCTGATGAACTAGATTGATGGCTGCGCGTGCATTCCAATAGGCTGGTCCATCTGCCCCAATACTTTGCAAGGGATCAATAGCCGTTACAATCTCTCCAAGTCCGATACCAAAACGAAGTTGAGTCGGGCTTAGTTCGGAACGTAAGGTATCGATGATTTGAAAAACCGGAGCATCCACTTTTAAAAGCGCCTGAAACTCATCGCCCAGGGTCAAGGTAAAGCAGGATGCAAAGTAATCTCCAAAGAGTTCATTCATCTTTCGAAGTGTTTTTTCTAACTGTTTTTGCAGGTTGAAACGTTCTTGAACCATTTTTGAATCAATGACATCTGCAATCAAAGCAAGATACATAAGCCCACCTCCTTATGTCTATTATAACGAAAAAAAATAAAAATGTCTATTATAACAGACATTTGACAAAATTGCCGTTATAATAGACATAAAATCATTCTAAAACCTTATTTCACTTTTTCTTCTTCGTAGTCGCCATTGCTACATACGACTTGCTTCCCGCCACCACGGACTTTCTTTTCAACCAAATACTGACCACATTTTGGACAGTCACGGCCGATGGGCTTGTCCCAAGAAGTGAATTCACATTCTGGGTAGCGATTGCAGCCATAGAAGATACGGTTCCGTTTTGTTTTACGCTCGATGATTTGTCCCTGATGACAGTTTGGACATTCCACCCCAATTTCTTTGACAATCGCTTGGGTATGACGACAATCTGGGAAGTTGCTACAAGCATAGAACTTACCATAACGTCCTAATTTGATGACCATAGGGCTTCCACAAACCTCACAGTCAAAACCAGCTGGTTCATCTTTGATTTGGATTTTTTCCATCTCTTCTTCAGCCTTGGCGACTTCTTTAGAGAATGGTTTGTAGAAGGCATCAATGACTTTTTGCCACTGCTCTTTCCCAACTTCGACATCATCCAGTTTCCCTTCCATCTCTGCAGTGAAGGTTACATTGACGATATCAGGGAAGAATTCAACGATCAATTTATTAACGATTTCCCCTAGTTCCGTTGGTTCAAACCGTTTTGCCACCAGCTTCACGTAGTATCGTTTTTGAATAGTTTCAATGGTTGGTGCATAGGTTGAAGGGCGGCCTACTCCATTTTCCTCCAGCGTCTTAATCAAGGTCGCTTCAGAATAACGGGCAGGTGGTTGGGTAAAGTGTTGCTCAGGTTTGCTATTGACCTGAGTAACGGTATCGCCCTCTACCATATCCGGCAACATCTTGTTCTTATCCGAATCATTGTAAATAGCTAAATAACCGTCAAATTTCACCTGACTCCCATTCGCCGTATATTGAACCCCATTTTGACCTAACCGGACGTTCATGGTATCAAAGACAGCTGCGGTCATCTGACTAGCGACAAAACGGTTCCAGATCAAGGTGTAAAGCTTGAGCTGATCCTTGTCTAGATACTTGGCAATTTTCTCAGGCGTATTGTGGACGCTAGAAGGACGAATGGCTTCGTGGGCATCTTGGGCACCGGAAGCATTTTTCACCCGACTACCGTGCTTGGAATACTTCTCTCCAAAGCGATCTACGATAAAGCTAGCTGCTTCATTTTGCGCAACCGGACTAATCCGTGTGGAGTCTGTACGCATGTAAGTAATCAAACCTTGAACACCTGATCCAATATTAATTCCTTCGTACAACTGCTGAGCCACCATCATGGTCTTACGCGTACGGAAGTTGATCTTATTGGCAGCATCCATCTGCATGGAAGAAGTTGTATATGGAAGTGGAGCATTCCGACGACGCTCTTTCTTTTCAACTTTTTCGACGGTGAAATTCTTACCATTTAAGCGATCAAGGACAGCTTTTACATCTTCATTCGTATGGAGCTTCATCTTCTTACCATCAATCCCATAAAAACTAGCTTGGAATTGTTTGGTTCCTTTTTTGAAGACGCCATCGATAGTCCAGTATTCTTCCGGTTTGAAATCATTAATTTCATTTTCACGATCAATGATTAATTTAAGAGCAACAGATTGCACGCGCCCTGCAGAAAGACCTTTTTTGACCTTTTTCCAAAGAATTGGAGAGATCGAGTACCCTACAATCCGGTCCAAGACCCGACGAGCTTGTTGGGCATCAACTAGGTCCGTATTGATTTGGCGCGGTTCTTTGAAGGCATTTTTGACCGCATCCTTAGTAATTTCATTAAAGACAACTCGGTTCTTTTCATTGGCATCCAAGTTTAAAATATGGGCTAAATGCCAAGAAATAGCTTCTCCCTCACGGTCCGGGTCACTCGCGAGAAAGACTTGTTTAGCCTTTTTGGCCTCTTTTTTCAAATCATTGATCAAGGGGCCTTTACCGCGAATATTGATGTACTCTGGTTCATAGTTGTTGTCAAAATCAATCGACATGGTCGATTTTTTCAGGTCACGAATATGACCCACACTTGCCATTACTTTATAGTTACGACCAAGATATTTCTCGATTGTTTTCGCCTTAGCAGGAGACTCCACAATCACCAAATTTTTCTTGGTTGTACTGCTTTTCTTTTTTGTTTTTGTCACCACGTTTTATCCCTCTGAATTGTATAAATCTCATTGAGTTTAATACATTTTAAGAAAGATGTCAACTAGGAACTTCTCCTATAGGGAAATCACCATTCGTATTTCAATTCATCAAGAATGTCCTGGCCTGATGTGACAAGCTTTGCGCCTTCTTGAATCAAGTGATGGCAACCAGCAGATTTTCCATCTAAAATATTTCCCGGAACAGCAAAGACGTCACGTCCTTCTTCCATAGCTCTCTCACAAGTGATCAAACTTCCAGAACGAAGTCGCGCCTCTGCTACAATCACGGCTTGACAGAGTCCCGCGATGATGCGATTTCTCTCGGGAAAATGAAACTTAAGCGGCGCCTGTCCCGGCCCATACTCGCTCAAGACAAGATGGTGTTCGCTCATGTGTGTCTGTAATCTTTGATTGCTCTTAGGATAAAAGACATCCAGACCTGTTCCAATTACTCCGATAGTCTTTCCACCATTGCGAATGCTGGCATAATGGGCTGTCGCATCAATCCCCTTAGCAAGTCCACTAACAATGACCAATTCATTTCCAAGTTCCTTAATAATTTTCTCTACCGAACGAACTCCTTCTCGCGTCGTCTCCCGAGCACCAACGACTGCTATTTTTGGTTCTGCTAACAAATTCAGATTTCCTTGGTAAAAAAGAAGAACAGGCGGATTGTATATCTGCATCAATGATTCCGGATAGTCTGGATCAAAAATAGATAGCGATGGGAATCGTTCAAATTCTTTGCGTAACTGCTCTTCATCCAGTTGTCGGTATTGCTCCACAAATCGGATGATACTACGACAACGAGCCAGCCTAGCCATCTCTTCTAAACTAGGATAGGATTGTTCTTTCTTACAGTGGGCCAAGACTCTCAAGACTTGCTCATTTGATAAACCGGCTGATTTTAATTTATAGATTTCAAATTTCTCCATGGTCACCTTCTACTTCCTCTTACTTATCTATTCGAAAAAGAAAAGAAAAAAAGCTCTATTTCTAAAACTTTTTTTGACTGGTAGAAGAATAAAAGTAAGATGCGGCTCCAAGGAGGTTGCTTTCATTATGGAAACGAGCAGCTTGGATAGGTAAAGCTTCAAATGTATCATGATCTTTCTGAGCAAGCAAGTTTTGGTATTGGTAAATAATACCAGAGATCAGTTTTTCTTGACTACTAATCCCTCCTCCAATCGTCACTTTCTCAAGCAAGAGCAAGGTTTGAAGATTGAAAATCAAAATGGCAATATCGCGGCAATAAGCCTGAAACAAGGAATCTAGCTCCTCATTGACTCCTTTATCGATTTCTTTAAAAACAGCAAGACCATCTGCCTTGTCAAGGTTCAACAGTTGACTAGCTTTCTCAACGAAATGAACAGCTGAACCAGTGTTTTCCAAGAGATTAGAAATTCCCTTCAAAAAGAGTTCTCGATGAAAGCGTCGATCTTCTGGTGTCTTTTCCGACGGATCAATCGATCGACCACGAATGTGTTCCGTGAGTTGCCATCCGTTCAAAAGCTCTCCATTAGAAAGAAGGGCAAGACCAACTCCTGTCCCCAAGACCAAGGTGGCTCCGCAAGGACAATCTTGAAGGTTACCAAGTCTTGCTTCTGCTAGTCCTGCTGCATCACCATCATTTATAACGGTTACTGGTAAATCAAAGTTTTGCTTCAGCCTACTAGCTAAGGGAATGTTTCGCAAATAAGGGATAAGGCCACCTCGAAAAACAAAGCCAAGGGTCTTTTGGATCTCACCCGGACAAGAAATGGCGATTCCGTCAATTTGTTCCCGAACAGGATCAACAATTCCTTCTAATCCTTGCCAAAACTCCTCAATCGTAGGTGGCGTCGGGATCTTGTCTGTATGAACCAAGTGATCGTTCTGATCCATCAGACCGTACTTTATAAAGGTTCCCCCAATATCAATGGTTAGTAGCATAGCCTAGTCCTCACAAATCGATTTGATAGGTTCAAATGAACGCCGATGGATAGGCGTTATTCCCAATTTTTGGAGCCCAGCCAGATGCTTGGCGGTTCCATAGCCAGCGTTCTGTGCAAAATCATAGCCTGGATACTCTTGGTCATATGTTTCCATCATCTGATCCCGTGTCACCTTAGCCACAATAGAGGCCGCCGCGATAGACAGGGAATTCGCATCCCCTTTGATGATGGATGTCTGAGAAATAGGAAGATCCAGTTTCATGGCGTCAATCAAAAGATGCCGGGGTTGAGGATTTAGCTGACCAATGGCCTCTATCATGGCCAATTTTGTAGCTTCATAGATATTGACCTGGTCAATCACATGATTATCCTTAACACCTATTCCTATCGCAATAGCATGTTCTAGGACAGCCTCATAGATTTCCTTATGCTTGGACTTTGGAATCTTTTTACTATCGTTGAGCCCAGAAATCTTACAACCTTTAGGCAAGATGACAGCAGCTGCAACAACTGGTCCTGCCAAGGGTCCACGTCCCACTTCATCGACGCCAGCAATGAGCTGAATCCCTTGTCCATAGAGTTCTTTTTCATAGGCTAGCATGCCTTCCAAACGCGCGTCTTCCTCTAAACACTTTTGGATTTCTCTTTTTCGCTTTGCAACCGCTTGGATAACACCAGATCGATCATCCTTTTCCAATTCAGAAAACAATGGATCGTTTAACTGCTGAATTTGTGCTAATTGTTCTTTAATTTCCTTAATGGTTGCCATTCATCTCCCCTACGCGATCCAGCGTATACCGTCCCAATTTCCCATCGCGGACATCCTTGACAAAGACTTGGTAAAAACGGTCGTAATCCTCACGGAAACCTAATTTCTTCGTCATCTCCATGATAATGTCAGGTGCTTCTTGCTCCAAATCCATTTGTTTAAAACGTTCTTGCAACACTGCTGGATAATGTTCTTTAAAATAGTTGAGTCCAAAGATGGTCACTTCGTCCATCGGAAGCAACTGGTCCTTGATCGCTCCGGTCAAGGCAAGTTTCAAGGCTACCTCTTCATCTTCAAACTTTGGCCAGAGAATCCCTGGTGTATCCAAGATTTCAAGGTCTTTATTCGTTTTCAACCATTGTTGCCCCTTGGTCACCCCTGGTTTATTCCCAACAACTGCGATCTTTCCCTGCTAAACGGTTCATCAAAGTCGATTTACCAGCGTTGGGAATCCCAATGATCATGGTCCGAAGGGTTTCAATCTGAATCCCTCGTTCCTTTTGACGAGCAATTTTATCGGCCATCAAGCTCTTAGCAGCATCTGTGACCTTCTTAACCGTCGATTGCTCTTTGGAGTTGATCGCCAAAGTTTTGATCCCTTGTGACTCAAAATAGTCCTGCCATTCTTTTGTTGCGACAGGATCTGACAAGTCTACCTTGTTCAGAATCATCAACTTAGGCTTGTCACCAACAATTTTTGTCAACATGGGATTTTGGCTCGATAGCGGCAAACGAGCATCTACCAGAACCGTCACAAAATCCACGAATTTCAAATTTTCTTGTACTTGTCTTCTTGCTTTGGACATATGTCCAGGAAACCATTGAATAGTTGCCATGTTCTCCATTCCTTTCCAGTTCAATCTCCTCTATTATACCATGTTTTATAGAATTCTCTGTCTCTAACGAAAACATAAAAATGAAGCTACCTAGGTAACTTCATTTTAGTATTCTAGCGAACTTGCTCAAAATGCAAATGCACGGCAATGTGGTCACCATAGCCACTACGTTCCAAATCGCGTTGCAAGCGATAAGAAATATAATGTTCAGCAATGGTAATATACCCAGCACCAAGTAAACGATGCTCTACCATGGATTGGATCATGCTGATCGTCGCACGTTCCACTTTAGCTTCTTCCAAATCCATCACAACTTTCTTGGTCACTTGCGCCAAGTTTTGGCGAAGATCATCCGTTAAGACATATACAGTTTGAGCTGCTTTTAAAACGGCTTGGTAGATTTTATCTGGATCAAATTCTACCACTTCTCCACTACGTTTAATGACTTCCATCTTTTTCTCCTTGGTCTTCAATATACTTCTATTATCTTAATAAATAGCGGATTTGTCAAGAATCTAAAATATCAATAATCCGGTCTTAAAACACCCGTAATAATTTCTTTACTTGCATGGTAATCCCCATCCACTACAACCTTGATAATACGCCTCGCTTCCTCAGCAGGTGCTGGCACCAAAGGTAAACGAGTCGGTCCTGCTTCAAAGCCCATATAGTTCAAGACTGCTTTAACTGGAGCTGGACTTGGATAAGAGAAGAGAGCATTGACTTTAGGGATGAATTGGCGTTGGATAGCCGCTGCCTTTTTAATATCATTGTGCTCGATCGCTTGGAACATTTCGTACATCTCATCCCCATTGGTATGGGACGCTACTGAAATCACCCCATCTGCCCCTAAGTTCATGGCATGAAAAGCATCCCCATCTTCCCCTGTATAGACGAGGAACTCCTCTGGCTTGTGCTCAATTAAATAAGCCATATTGGCAAGAGTCGTACATTCTTTGACCCCAATGATATTTGGATGTTCGGCCAAACGGAGCATGGTTTCTGGTGTCATTTCAACAACCACGCGCCCTGGGATGTTATAGATAATAATAGGTAAGTTAGAAGCGTCTGCAATAGCCTTAAAATGCTGGTACATTCCTTCTTGAGAAGGTTTGTTGTAGTATGGAACAATGGCCAAACCAGCAGCAAAACCACCAAACTGATCTACTTCCTTTACAAACTCAATAGAATCTCGGGTTTCATTGGTCCCGACACCAGCAATTAAAGGAACCCGTCCATTGACCACCTTTTGCACTGCCGCAAACAATAAAAGTTCCTCATCGTGGGTCAAGGTCGGACTTTCTGCTGTAGTACCAGCCAAAAGGATCCCATCTGTATGGTGAGCTAAGAGATGTTCGATAAGCGGAGGAATTGCCTCAAAATTAATCGAACCATCTTCATGGAAAGGAGTAATAAAGGCGGTGATCATTTTACAATCTTTTAAATCTTGATAGGACATAGGAAAACCTTTCTCTATATAAGAAAGAGGCTGGGGCATACTTGCCTTTGCCTCCTGTTCTGTTCGTAAAATAAGTAAATTCGCTAGATAACGAAGAAGAAATCAAACTCTTCGAGTTACTGATTTCTTTTCATGACGCAGTGGTTGATTGGAACTACTCATGTTTCCAACATTCGTACTTCCTAATCAACTGTGCGGGGGCGAACTACGAAATCAAACTCTTCGAGTTACTGATTTCTGTTTTGCTCCCTATTTCAATTCAAATTTTAATTCTGTAGTTGGACGAACCAAGCCACGTTCATGAAGAGTTTCGGCGATTTGGACTGAGTTCCAAGCGGCACCTTTTAGGAGGTTATCTGAAACAACCCACATGTGGATTCCTTTTTCAGCATCCAAGTCTTTGCGGATTCGTCCGACAAAGGTATCGCGTGAGCCAACAGCATTAACGGCTTGTGGATAGATTTGATGAGCAACATCATCTTCCAAGACAGCACCTGGAAAGGCAGCAATCGCCGCTTTCACTTCTTCAATTGGTGCTACTTCTTTGGTTTCAATGTAAACAGACTCTGAGTGAGCTGACAAGACAGGGATACGTACACATGTTGCTGATACGGCAATGCTATTGTCTTCCATAATTTTCTTGGTTTCATTTGTCATCTTCATCTCTTCATAAGTGTAGTCATTATCAGTGAAGACGTCAATTTGAGGAAGAGCGTTGAAAGCAATTGGGTAGTGTTTCTTGTCGCCACCTGATGGCAAGATCTCTGCCTTCACATCACGAGGATTGACCCCATCATTCAAAACTTCTTTCAACTCACGTTGAGTTTCAAGAATAGCTCCCATACCAGCCCCTGAAACAGCCTGGTAAGTGGATACAATAATGCGGTCCAAGCCCCATTTTTGACGAACCGGCTCAAGAGCCACCATCATTTGAATGGTTGAGCAATTTGGGCAAGAAATGATTCCGTTGTGAGCGTCAAGCGCATGGGCGTTCACTTCAGGAACAACCAATGGGACATCTGGATTTTGACGGAAGTAAGAAGTATTATCCACGACTACTGCACCTGCTTTAACGGCGTATGGTGCATATTTAGCTGAGGTAGATCCACCAGCTGAGAAGAGTGCAATATCAACACCTTCAAAAGCGTCCTCTGTTGTTTCTTCGATCGTCACATCTTGACCTTTAAATTGCAAGACTTTCCCTGCAGAACGTGCAGACGCAAGGTAGCGAATCTCATCGATTGGAAGAGTTGATTCTTCCAACATTTTGATCATTTGAGCACCAACGGCACCTGTAGCACCTACAACAGCAACTGTGTATCCCATAGTAAATCCTCTTTCGAAATTTTCTAAAAATTTATGAATTTCAACTATTATACTATTTTTCCCAGTAAATGAAAAAGACTTATTTGTATTTGAAGAAACAAAAAAACCGATCTTAAATCGGTTTTTTTTCTGAATAAAATCAAATTTTTATCCAAGTTTAATGGATTTCATAATCCAAATCACTCAAGTCCTTCTTCCCTTGCGTCTCTTCCAATAAAAATGGAACTTGTGACAAGCCTTTGATCCCGGCAACAAGAGATGTTGGGAAGGTTACAATGGCTTGGTTGATTTGACTAATGTTGCTATTTACAATGCGTTTAGAAGCTGCCAAATCTTCATTTTCGTCAGCAATTTCTTTTTGCAAGGCCAAGAATTGATTAGAAGACAAGAGCTCTGGATAATTCTCACCCACTGCTCGAATTTGTGCCAAGACATCATTTTGATTAGCAATAACTTGGTTGGATTCTTGGATGGACGCACCTTGACGAAGAGCGACCAATTCCGTGAAGACCTTTTCCTCATGTTTGGCATAGGCCTTAGCTGCCTTCAACATTTCCGAAATGGTATCGTAGCGTTTCACCAGAGTGATATCGACCGTTCTTTTTGATTCTTCAATCATGACCTGATAACGGTTCAAACGGTTGCTTTCACCGATAAACCACATAACAATTACAAGAGCAAAAACGATAATGGCAATTATTAAAGCTGACATAGTTATTCTCCTTTAAATATATTGGTTAATTCATCAATGAGATCAATCTCCCTACAGAGTTTTTGATACTCTGCAGCAATCGAAAGACTTTCGATAGCGTCTTTTCTATTTGGGGTTGGGAAAAGGTAGCGGTCAGTATATAAGGAAATATAGAGTCTATCTTGTACCAAATACACACACATAGCATTTTGAGAAATTTGCTGATCAAACCATTCTAAGATCTTAGGTTTTAGGAATTTTCGAGCAGCCAGTTCATCTGTACAATAGATATTGTAGTTTTCATTGTTTTGAATATCTTCTGTTTCAATTTGGACTTCATTAGGTCCAGCACCCGGATAGTCTCCTTTTAGTTCTCTTTTTAAAAAGAAAGATTTCTTGGTTGGAACAACTCTCAAGTGCCCTGGAAATGAGATTGGAGCTTTTAAAGAAAAAACCTGACCAGAAAAATCTTCAACTTCTTCTCTGACCGTATGAGTTTCCCCGTTAGAGTCTCTCTTGATTCGCGTCTCAATGTGGTAAGCGTAGAGATTGGCTACTACGAGATTCTTTTCATCATGGAAGGACAGTTGATTAAAGAGATCGAATTTAGTCGATCTCGGACTAATGACCTCCAAAACATCCATAGGGTAGTTAGCTGTCAAAGTTAGCTCTACTTGAGGAAAAACTTCTTTCAAAATCGGACACAGAAATTCATTGATATAGATCTCATCATTTGTGCGAATTTTATCACCAAATAGGGTCTTCCTTTTCATATATTGCGGCCAATAATAAAAAACGATACCTAACAAGATCGGAATGATAGCCTTTAACTTGAATAGGGCGAAGAAAAACATCGCTAGAAGAATCCCCACTATCGTAGCCGTCTTCCACTGAAGATTACTGGTCATCTGTTTCTTCATCAACAAGAGTTTATCCTGAAATTGTTTTGAACCTTCCAACTCATTGATTCGTTGGAATTTTTCCTGGGACCACTTGCTAGTTGGATTATTTTGATCATCCATCCGAATCATCTCCTTTCAAGCACCAATGAGCTTCCTAACTGCCTTCCATTTACCCCATTATATCATTGAAAAATCTAGGAAGCAACTATATTTCTGTAGGAAACAAATAAGTTTAGAAAAACAAAAAAATCCCCAACCAAATGGTTAGGGATTTGAGGCATCTTTTGATGAGAACAGCCGGTTCACACAACTGTTCAAGGTCCGCTCCTGCGTTACAATTAAATGTAGACCTCCTCAGCGCAAAAGGCTCCTAAGAGCCAATCGACTCATCGCATGAAACTAGTTTACCATGGAGAACTCATCCTGTCAAGAAGCTAGCACCTAGCTTCTTTTTTGTATTTTCAAGAGAGAAGCTGACACCTATCTTCTCTCTCCTACTTCTTTCAAGGTATTGATAGGCCCTTCGATGGTCTTTTGCATCCAGATGATATCATGCCATTGTTCAAACTTGTAGCCCACTTTTGGAAAATGCGCCACTTAGACATAGCCCCGCTTTTCATGCATAGCAATACTAGCCACGTTTGGGAGGGCAATACAAGCCAAAAAGCGTAAATAACCTCGTGCTTTCAACTCCTCTTCTAAGGCATCATAAAGAGCTGATCCAATTCCTTGTCCTCTGGCTTCTTTGGAAATGTAGATGGATAATTCCACAGTCCAATCGTAGGCAGCGCGTGCATAATAGGTTGAAGCATAGGCATAGCCCACGACTATTCCCTCTTCTTCTGCGACTATATAAGGAAAATGAGCCAGCGTCTGCGTGATACGCTCTTCAAATTCTTGGACAGTCGGTACATCGACCTCAAAGGTAATGGCAGTCTCTGTCACATAGGGTTGATAAATAGCTCGAATAGCCTTTGCATCAGCAAACTGAACGGAACGAATGTTCATGGTATCTCCTTTTCGAATACTCCTAGTATAACGAGAAGCCCGTCAACTGTCAATCAATGCCTGCCTGAAAAATTCCCTTTTCCTTCTATTTCACAAACAAAAAGAGGCTGGAGCCTTTTGGTCCAACCTCTTAGCAAAGAATGATGATCTAGTCTTCTTTCTTTGAAAACTGACTATTATAGAGTTCATAATAGAAGCCCTTGTCTGCCAACAAGGATTGGTGATTCCCTTGCTCAATAATTTGGCCATCTTTGAGCACTAGGATTTTATCCGCTTCTTGAATGGTCGACAAGCGGTGAGCGATGACAAAGCTGGTCCGTCCCTTCATTAAGTTCTTCATGGCTTTTTGAATCAAGAGCTCTAAACGCGTATCAACGGAAGACGTTGCTTCGTCCAAATCAAGATCTTTGGATCAGCAAGAAGCGCACGTGCAATGGTTAGGAGTTGCTTTTGTCCCAGAGAAATATTGCTAGACTCCTGGTTCATTTCCATGTTGTAACCACCAGGCAGGGTCCGGATAAAGTGATCAACATTGGCCGCCTTTGCAGCTTCCACAATTTCTTCATCCGTCGCTTCCAAATTCCCAAAACGAAGATTTTCCTTGATGGTCCCTTCAAATAACCAGGCATCTTGAAGGACCATTCCAAATTGCTTGCGGTAATCCTGACGGGAAATATGTCGAATGTCATGACTGTCTACTGTGATGGAGCCTGCTGTTACATCGTAGAAACGCATCAGCAAATTAATGAGGGTTGTTTTTCCAGCACCAGTTGGTCCAACAATGGCCACCATTTCACCCGGTTTGACCTCTAAATTGAAATCCCGAATCAACGGTTTATCCGCTACATATTGGAAATCCACATGTTTAAAGATCACTTGACCAGTCAAATCTTCAGTAAGAGCCTCTGTGACCTCTTCTGCTTCATCCGGTTCATCCATGACTTGGAAAATCCGATCCAGCGAAGATTTGGCACTTTGCAGCTGGCCAGCTAATTGGGTCAAATTTTGAATGGGTTGATTGATCTGCCAGACATATTGAACGAAAGCCTGCATATTCCCGACCGTTAAACGCCCTGCCAATACTTGCAAACCACCCATCAGAGCAACGATCAAGTAAGTCAGATCAGAAATACCATTTAAGACCGGCATCATCAAACCTGAAATGAAATTAGCCTTAAAGCCAACCTCTTTCAGCTGTTGGGTAATCGCATGAAACTCTTCTTGAGAAGACTCTTCTCTTACATAGAGCTTGAGGACATTAAAGCCCGTCAAATTCTCTTGAACAAAGCCGTTCATAGTTCCTAGAACATCTGCTTGCTGCTTGAAGTAGGGCTGTGATTTCTTCATAATATAACGGGCACTCAAGTAGGTGATTGGAATGGAGAGAATCACCACCAAGCCCAATTGAAGGTTCAAATAAAGCACCATGCCGATGACAAAGAGTAAGGTAAAGACGGCATTAACAATCTGCAAAAAAGATTGCTGCAGAGCATTGGAGACTGTTTCGACGTCGCTAGTAAAGCGCCCCAGAAGGTCCCCAAACTGATGACGGTCAAAATAAGACACAGGAATCCGATTGATTTTATGAGATAAATCATTTCGCATATCCTGAATCGTCTTTTGAACCGCATTGGTCATGAAATAGTTGGAATAGTAAGAACCTAATTCATAAAAGACCCCACGAATCAAATAGAGCGTCATAATGATCGCAATATAAGTAGCATTCAGATTAGCTCCAGGCACTCCTTTAGCCATATCCAATAGGTTTTTAGTTAATTCTGTAATCGCAAGCCCTAAGACAAAGGGTTCGACGACACTCATGATAACACTGATGATTTTTAGAAAGATGGACAAGCAAACTTCAAATCGATAAGCTTTCAAATAGGTCCATAGTCGACTAAAACTATTTTGTTCTTGTTTCATTTGCTTCTCCTTTCTATTCTTCCGTGAGGGATGGGCTACTATTTAGCTGGGAATTAGCAATTTCGCGATAGATTTCATTGCTTTCCATCAACTCTTCGTGTGTCCCACGTCCCACGATCTCACCTTGATCCAAGACAATAATTTGATCTGCATCCATGATGGTACCCACACGTTGAGCCACGATCAAGACTGTCGCATCACCTGTCACATCTTTCAAACGCTTGCGCAAGGTTGCATCCGTCTTGTAATCCAAGGCAGAGAAGGAATCATCAAAGATAAAGATATCTGGATCTTTAACGACAGCACGGGCGATGGACAAGCGTTGTTTTTGCCCTCCCGATAGGTTACTTCCGCCCTCTGCTAAATGCGTGTCGAAGCGTTCCTCCCGACTATCTATAAATTCTTTAGCTTGAGAGATATCAGCCGCTTTTTCCAACTCTTGCACAGATGCATCTTCTTTTCCGTAGCGAAGATTTTCTGCGATGGTCCCTGTAAAAAGTAGGGCCTTTTGCGGAATAAACCCAATCTTTTGCCGAAGAGCCTTGAGATTGTATTCACGCACATCCACGCCGTCAACCAAAATCTTCCCAAGTGTGACATCGTAGAAACGAGGAATTAACTGCACAAGGGAAGACTTCCCTGAACCGGTCGAACCGATAAAGGCGATGGTTTCACCTGGTTTCGCTTTAAAGGAAATGTTGTGCAGAACCGGACTCTCTGTCTCACCTGGATAGGCAAAGGTGACATTGTCGAATTCTAAATAGCCATGTGTTGCTCCTTCCGTCACACCATTTTCATTCGGATCAATCGAAATTGGCATATCCATGACTTCCTTGAGACGACGGCTAGAAACCGCTGTACGAGGATACATGGTGAAAAGATTGGCTAAGAAAAGGAAGGATAAGAGCGCGTGAAAACTATACTCGATAAAAGCAACCAGATCCCCAATTTTTAAACTTCCATCATGAAGAGGGTCCAAAGCAAACCAAACAATCGCTACAATCATAGCAATAATAATCTGTACAAATAGGGGTTCTGTTAAACCGGTTAATTTAAAGAGCTTATTTGAGTTTTCTGCGTAGATGTCATTTTCAGCCGCAAATTTATCTTCCTGGAAATCCTCCCGAGTAAAGCACGAATCACTCGAAGTCCAGTTAAATTCTCGCGAGCAAACTGATTCAGCCGGTCCAAGGTCTTTTGTTGCTTCTCAGAAAGTGGACGCGTATTCACCGCTACATACCAAACAACGACCGAAAGGAAGGGAACTGACACAGCTACGATCCAAGCTAGAGAAGGACTGGTGGTCAGGATCAAGAGGATACTTGAAGCCATCATCAAGGGTGTAATCACCCCCATCTTCAACATGGAATCTGTAAATTGCATCAAAACAAAGGCATCCGAGGTGATACGAGTGACTAAGGATGAGACCCCGATCTGCTCATACTCGCGATGGGAATACTCCTGCAATTTCGCATAGAGATCATTGCGCATATCACGTACCATAGTAGTGGTTAGCTGACCGACAGCATAAGACAAGACAATCCGTCCCACGATCCCTAGCAAGATGATCACAAACATGATCCATCCCCAGAAATACAGCCGATCCACATCACGCGGATTGATGCCTTCATCAATCATTCGAGCTAGAATCGTTGGCAATCCCAAATTGACAATGACAAAAAGTACCGCTGAAAATAAATTCAGGGCTAGCCACTTGGGATACTTTTTCAAGTAAGACCAAATATAAAGCATAGGCGACTCTCCTTTTTCATAAATGATAACCTTGATCACACAGAAAAGAGGGAGCGAGACGGAATAAATTTTAAGCACAATTTATTCCTGCCCCAATCCCATCTGTAGTCTCACTCATTATACCAAACCTTCCCCAAAAGTAAAGCAAAAGAACAGGTTTCCCTGCTCTTTACTTGCTTTATTTCGTACGTTTGAATTTAGCGTTTTTCAGAATAATAAGATCCCCTTGGTCGCTAGAACTTAACTTAGATAGATCAACTGTCAAATAGTCACCATCGACCTTGTAGGTAATCTTTTCATCACTACCATTTTTTGACGTGATTGTTTTCTCTTTTTGATTGATTTTGACATCATAAGATCGCTCATTCTTTTGACCAAGGACTTCACCCGCAATGTTGAGGGTTCCTTTTGAATCTTTGATCTTAATAGAAACTTCAAAATTAATAACGTCTCCAATAGACTCTAATTGACTACCTGATAAGCCTTGCTCCTCAAGAATTTTCTTGAGTTCAGTTTTTGATGGTTTATAGACATAAGTCCCGTTATCACTTTTGGCACCACAAGCTACCAAGAGAACTGCTGCAAAAACTGCAACAAAACCTAACATAAGCCGTTTAACAGTTTTCATAAATATCCTCCTCATGTACGTTATAATCAGATTTTATCATTATTTAAATACTAATACAAGTTATTCTAAAGAAGAAAAAGAACAGGTTTCCCTGCTCTTTACTTGCTTTATTTAGTGCGTTTAAGTTTAGCATTTTTAAGAATAAGAAGATTCGCTTGGTCGCTAGAACTCAACTTAGATAAATCAAATGTTAATTCATCGCCTTTGATGTTGTATTTCAACTCCATATCACCATAAGAACGTTTTAATGATTTTGTCTTTTGATCAACTTTCAAATCCAATTTGATTGGCGCTTCTTTCCCAGCTATCTTTTGATTAATATTTAAATCGCCTTTTGAATCTTTAATAGTCAATTCAATAGTAACTTTCGCATCTTTTAATACTTCAGATTCTGAATCTTGACCTAGTATCTGACCAAGATTCGTCTCCATTTTGTAAGTCCCATTATCACTCTTTGAACCACAGGCCACTAAAAGAAAAGCTGCAAAAACAGTAGTAAATACTAAAATAAGTTGTTTTATGTGTTTCATAATAAATCTCCTTAAATTTATATCCCCATTTTATCATTATTTTATTACTAATTCAAGATAATATAAAAAAATAACAAAAGAGCAGGTTCCCCTGCTCTTTACTTGCTTTATTTAGTACGTTTGAATTTAGCGTTTTTGAACATTTCCAAAGTGGCTGCGCTACCTGAACTATCCTGTCCAGATAAATCAAAGGTAAATACATCGCCTGAAACCTTGTATTTAATCTTTTCACCTTCACCTGTTTTAGCTTGGAATGTTTTAGCTTGTTGGTCCACTTTCACTTCATAAGATTGGTCCATCTTATTTCCCAATGCTTCACCTTTAATGCTAATGCTACCTTTTTTATCTTTAATAGTAACAGAAACTTCTAGTTTCACTTGATCAAGCAATGCTTCTACAGATGAGTCTGTCACGCCTTGTTCTCCAAGAATCTCCTTCACTTCAGTTTTTGATGGTTTGTAGACATAAGTCCCATTATCACTTTTGGCACCACAAGCTACCAAAAGAACTGCTGCAAAAACGGCAACAAAAGCTAAAAGAATGCGTTTAAAGTTTTTCATAACTTCTCCTTTTTAGTTAGAATATGCCTATTATATCAACAATTTCAATACACCGCAATGAAAGTTTACAAATGTCATATTCTTGTAATATTTCTTGTATAAATAAAGAAATATAAAAAAGCAGGATGTAAATCCCGCCCTGACTGATTATTTAACTTTTTTGAACTTAGCAATTTTCATGTAGTTTTTAAACATGTCTGTGTCACCCATCAAAGAATTCTTCACATCCTTAATCGTTAACACATTTCCTGAAACTTGATAAGTAATTTCTGCTTTTCCATACTCATTTTCTGAGACAAGAGTTTTTGCTTTTTGGTCTACTTCCAAATCAATCACTTGATTCACATTTTGTCCAGCTGCATTCGTGTTCACTTTCATCTCACCTTTCTTATCATTGATAGTAATAGAAATAGTGAATGTGTAATTATCGCCTATCAAAGATTGAAATTCACTTGGCATAATTTCTTTGATTTCATCTTTAGTAGGCTCAAACACGTAAGTCCCATTATCGCTTTTAGCACCACAAGCTACAAGGAAAACCGCACCAACTGCTAACAAAACAGCAAAGACAAGACGTTTAAAGTATTTCATCAGAAATCTCCTTTTTTGTTTATAGGAACTATTTTATCAAAAAAATAGAAGTCTAACAATATAATAAATTAGTAAGAACTTGAAAAGTAGAAGAATATTCGTTGGAGGAAACACTCTCCAAAAAATATTAAGAATTAGATTTGATAAATCCAACAGAAATCAGGTCTTTGATCGGTTCAATACCTATTTTCTGGAGACCAAAAAATAGATAGCTCTATACTATCTACTTTTTATATTTTATTTTTGACGTTTGAATTTTACGTATTTGAGGAATGCTGATGTATTTTCATCTCCAATATCTAGGTCAGAATTTTCGACTGTTAAAATATCTCCTTCGATCTTATATGTAACCTTTTTCTCAGGATCCTCTTCTGACCAAAATGTTTTACTCTTTTGATCAACTTTTAAATCTACAGATTTCTCTTGTTTATTACCAAACACACTAACTGAAGCAGATATTTTTCCAGTATTATCCTTAATTTCAAGTTCCACTTTTACCTTTAACTGATCAACGAAAAGATTGGCAGCACTATTAGCCCCAGTTTCTTTTTCTACCATTTCTAGGATTTCTTCTGATGTAGGTTCAAATACATAGACACCGTTATCACTAGACCCAACCCCACCACAAGAGGCTAGAAACACAGCGCTAAAAGCAAACAAAGCAATAAACACCAAACGTTTAAAATATTTCATAAGTAATCTCCTTTTAACTTATTAAAACTATTTTTTAAAAAATAGAAGACAAATTCACATAAAATAGCAAGTTTATGATGAGACATAATAGCTAAAAAAATGTCTTCAATCTTAACAAATTACTGTATGTGAAAACTAGTTTAGATATAAGTCCTCACTAATTATCTCTTTCTAAACACTCCTCAAGATACTCTACTATACTTGGATAGATTTTTTTACAGCTTCCATATTGCCATTCGTAAACAGAACCTTTTGTATTAACTAAGATTAGAAGTCCATCAAATCCTAAATCTTCAAGAATAAACATATTCACTGGAAAATCAGGATAGGTTTCTCGAGCCTCAAGGGTTGATTTTACAACATTTAAATAATCCGGCCCATTTAACCCCTGCCATTCAACCCCATAGAAGGTCACAAGTCCAAACTCTTTTAAATATTCAATATAGTCAGTTGGAAATTCTAATGATAGCTTATTTTGAGCTACCACTATTTGTTCATTACTTGCGCCTTTTGTAGAAACTAGATCTGAGACTTTTTTCAATTCATTTGTTAAATTTTTCATTATAGCTCTTCCCCTCTCATTCTCCAATACTCTGCTTTTTCTTTTCTGAATTCTCCTCTGTCAATTTGAGACGATTGAGGTGGAACTTCATGAAGATTACTATAGTTACTCTTGTGTTCATTGAAAGTTAATTCTGCCAATGGAGAGTCCTGTCTTTGACCGATATGATGTAATTCGACTGGTTTACCGTCTGCTAAGGGAGCCTTACCATCAAGCATCCTTTCCTTGTTCGTTTTTCCTAATTCATCCTTTGCGTTATAATCAATATCTGTTCTTTGGAAACAAGGCCTGCCATTTACATCCTTTTCAACTAAATTTGAATCTTTATAAACCGTCGCCTCCTCTTTCCATCTCATGTTATCTACAATATTTTTTGACCAACCTGTCTCAGATCTCAACTCCTGCTTATCGCTCTGTTCTAGTGGAGTTTTTTCATAGTGCGCAATATCATTTAATTTGCACCGGCTTCATTGTTCACTTCTAATCTTTGTTTAGGATTGAAGGAAGAAGAGCTAACATCTTTCTTAGGAACTGTTTCCTTCAAATCTGAAAGGCTCATTTTTTCGATACTCACAATAAACCTCCTTGTTGTCTCCATTCTTCGAGACTAGCATTATTCTTCAATTCATTTACGTATAACTGAGTCAAAATGGCTTGTATGATATTTAATCTTACTTGTTGTGTTACCGGTCCTTCAACTAATTTATTGAACTCATTCACTATATCTGATGTAATAGACTTTTTATCGCTATTCTTCATTTCTGCATCCCGTGCTTTGTTTAAAAGACTTGGATAAAAGCTTGAGATGATTGGTGCAATTCTTACCATGTCCACTTCATAAACTTGCTGACGAAGAATATTTAACACCTGATAAATAGTTTTCCCACTAATAGGAGCTTTAAATAAATCCTGCTCCATCGTTTCTAGGTCTATCTGTTCAATTGTTTGATTTCCAGTTAAGAATTTACTGATCATCAAATATAGATCTGCAGATGAACTTGATTCTATTTCCAACTCCGCTCTATACTGGTACACCTTGTCTCCATCGTCAAACTTATCAACCTTACACAAGACTGGCTGAATCCATTCATTTTGATAAACAGCCGCCACTCCTTTTGGTAATCTTGCCAATTCAAGGATTTGATCATCGTTTAGATTAGCAGATTTACCGACCAATTCTCTATCTGACCAATCAGGAAGTCGCATGATAATCTTTGTATTGGTATTTCGTATGACGGATAAATCCAAGAGCCCAGGCGCTTGGTCAGCAATGATAAATCCTTCTCCATAGGTTCGCATTTCAGCAATCGAGTTTGCTAGCATTTCAACACTTTTTCCAATAAGATTGCTAGATTCCGAAACTTGCTCTGTAGAAGTTCTTTTTAGCAAATTATGCGCTTCTTCTAACACAGTTAAGTGGTGCAAGCTTGAATTCATATCTGCTTGAGACATTCTATATTCATGTAGTTTCAAAACAAGAATCCCCATGATCAATGATTTTGTTTCACTAGAGCCAACCCGACTGAGATCAATGATGACATTTGAATCTAACAATAGCTGATTTGATAACTCCTCTTGCGAGAAAATCAAACCATTTATTCCATTCGTAAGTGATTCAATGCGCGTAAGTAAAGAACCCTTATAAGCTCCTTTATTTTCATTATCATACTCACTAGAATCAATAATCTCTTTAATGTTTTCGGCAACATCTGCAAATGTCGGATAGATGGCACCAAATTCATTTACGGACTTCATTAAGTCCCATCCACAGTCTATATAAGATTTTTCAACAGCCTTTTTTAACACGGCAGGCATTGCAGCATACATAGGCCAGCAAACATTGAAGATTTCAATTAGGCGATCTAAGTGCTCAAGGATATGCGTTTCCTTTGTGAAACTAAACGGATTCAATTTTAACAAAGGGGTTAATTGAGGATTGGTTCCATATACAGCAACATCCTCTTCCTTCCCAAAGATATGTTTGTATTCTCCTTTGGCCGGCTCTACTACAAGAAACTTGATGTGATTTTCTTTGGCTTCAGCTAAGAGTTGATAAATGGTGTTACTTTTACCAGAACCCGTACTTCCTGTTATAAACATGTGAGCTCAAGGAGTTTTGAGATAACTCAACTGGTACTGTTTCCTCACGATTCATGTGGAAGATATTGCCTAATCGTATCTTTTCTTCCTCTTTCTCTTCCAAATCATAGGAAACAATATTTCTACCAAATTCTGTACACTCAAGTATTGGTAAACCTGGTATGGATTTCTGAGGAAAGTTCAATGAATAGGCTAGCTCTTGACCAGATAAAGGAACAGTCGGCGTGATGACAGAGGGATATACATAAAATGTTGCATCTTTTTCTAATAGATTCGGATTGAGTCCAAAAATTGGATGACGCAGATCCCTAATGTAGTTCACAATTTCTTCAGTATCTCCACTTCTTTCCCCCATATCTCCCCGCCAAAGATTAACAGAGGACTTACTCATATAAGATTCTTCGCCTTGTGTCAGCGCTAGATAAGTATGGGCTACATTGTTAGCAATATTCTGATCTTCACTAAGAACATAGGCTGCAAAATCCCACATTCCCAACGCAGTCCCTTTTTCAAAGCGTTTCATTTGTTCATCTAGAACCGTTAAGGCATGCTGGATATTGTGGTTCATAAAGAACTGAGTAATGCCTTCATTTTTACCAACTGACGCTGTAACATTGGACGCACGCGCAAAATTCGCTCCAATATTGGTACCTAAATTAATCCCTTTAGTTGCACCCACCGTTTTTCCTAAAGTTTCAGAAATAGCCTTACTAGCTGTTTTGGTCAGGGCTTTCCCGACAGTCTTGGTGATGGTTTTTCCAACTGTATCTGAGACGGAAGTACCACTTATAATGGAATCAGTCTTGTTAATATTACCTCCAATACTAGCAATTGGGGTAGTCAGACCTCCATTAACCGCTTCCGAATTAGTTCGTGATTTTCCTTTATTAATTCCACTAGTATGGCTCGTATTGGTTCCATCTGATTCGCCAGTTGAATCCATTGTAGAATCTCCAGAAGTTTCGGTTTGTCCGGAATTTTGATTTGTAGCTTGGTTTGGCCTTGTTGGATACCTGCGCTAGCCCCGATATTAACGCCAAATGTCGCCATAGAGGTTGTCGCATCTGATTCTGTAAAGGTATAGTTGGTCTGCCATTTTTTAAAAGGGGCTAGAGCTGAATACAGTTCAGATAAGCGTAATTTGTGATTTTCAATATTTTGAATAGGATTAGCCAAAAGGATCAAGGTATAGTCTTGACTAGGATTCTCTGGAACAATCCCATCGATTAGTTTCTCGATCGTTTGGCTGATAAACTTCTCTGACTTAGTTGTCGGTAGATTGGAAACTGTAGCCACAGAGTATGGTTTTTGATGATTCAAACAAGGAATACGACCTCGGCCAACTTCCTCGTTGACAGTTGATCCGGGGAAATTTCCTTTTATAGCTTCAAGCAGTCGCTTTCTATAATTTTCAACATTAACGTTATCGTTAGCATTTTCAGTATTTACGACTGCAAGATAGACTTTGGTATTGATACTTGTACGATGGAATACCAAGGCAATATTACAGCGCTCATTAGAAAGCACTTCGTAGACATTGACCAATTTTTCTAGAGAGTTTTCTTTCTTATCCGTCACCCACTTCGTAATATTGAAGTAACGAATGTTATAGGACGGATGAAATTCATCCTCGTATTCAGCAGTACTTTCAAGAGGTACATAGAGCTCTTTTATTTGATCCAGGTAAGAATTGAAAACTTCTACACCACATGATGCCAATAATCTATTGGTCAATTCTTCATCACTAACATTTGGTTGATCAGCAAGATACTTTTCCTTTTGCTTTTCAACAGCTTCTAATTGTTCAGGACTTAGAGCAGACAGTTTAGCTACCTTGTCCGCTACTTTTGCTCCCGCTTTGTTAATTAAATTTTTTATCCCCATAACTTTTCCCTCAAATTAACACTCCACTTATTTCCATGAGATCATCCGTTTGATTTGAGTGACGTAGGCTTTAATTTGCTTTTGCTGAATCTCCAAACTGTAAATCTCTCTGCATATCTTTTCTATTTTCCGGTCCAATTCTTTTAATTCCGGACTAAATTCAATAATATTACTTTTAATTAAGCTTCCTAAATCCTGCGTCCAGTTATAAAATTTTAATTCATGTTCCGAACGAATGCTATCGCTAAATTCTGTCAATTTCGCTTTAAATTCTTTTGTTATATGTATTTGTTAAACCAGAAATATTAATTTTATTTGACTTCAGTTTAAAAATCACCTATTCTAAATATATAGCTTAGTTCATCTCGATTGAATTTTCCTAAGTCAAATCGATCAAAATTAATATCTTCATAAGAAATAATCATATCTGAAATTTCTTTTCTTTTTTCTGGTTCAAGTTCTAAATCTCCAGCAATTACTTTTTCCAATTCTGTACGAACATCACTAGTAGCATTTATCCAAAACTCTTTAGAAAACTGATTAAAACTTTCTTTGGCTTTAATCAACCGATCACTAAATTGTTTTTTAACATCATCTAGAACTTCTACAGAAGCCTTCTCCTCGATCTTTCTGCGTCTATCTTCAGATGATTTAAACTGTTGAACTGCACCATCAATCTGTCCCTTTAATTTACGGAACAAATTAGTTTCGTCATGCCCGTCTTCTACTACTATTTCAGGATATTCCTGAGAATACTTTTCATAATAATTAGAATAAAGCGACTCAACATTTTCTTTTTTCAATATCTGGGTCAAACTCTGGATAAAGCTTACCATTTCTTGAGGATACCTAGTTGTATGTTCTCCTCTTTCTTTAGACATTCTATCATCAATAGTAGCTAACGTGCTGGCTTTTTTATCATCTAGTTTGTTTTGTAACTCCAGTTTTCTTCCGATCAAATCCTCGTTTTTCTCATCAATTTCTTTATCCGTAATGATAATCAATCGATTTAAAGTCTCTCTGGCTTGTTGACATTTATCATAATGTGAGTATTTAATAACGAAGCTCTTAATCGCATCTTCTATGGTTAACAAGCCACTATTTGCATAAATGCAATTTTGATTTGATTCAGCTGTTTTTACCATAGTCTGTTTCATCTGAGGAGGTACGATATTGAAATCAAACAGTCTCTTATAATAATCATTGCTCGAATCAGAGTATTTAACTTTATATGTATCGAATAATTCCGAATAGAATTCCCCTCGTAGTTCTCCATTTAATTTCGATCCCAAACCAAGAATAGAAGATACATAGAAGATACCTTGTGCATATAGTTCTCTCGGAATCGACTGATTCATAATCTTTTGTCTGAATGAATCCTTTTTGAATTTTCTTAAATTAATATCAGCACTTTCTGCCTTGTTCACTACAATCATAGTAAAACGACTATCTAATCCAGAAACTTTCTTTAATTTATCTTTTAGATTATCATTATCTGTACTATCCATTGAACTGCTGTCTGTTACAAAAATTGGTAGTCCATTAGACATTCCTTTCATGGATTTGTCTAAAACATCTGAATGTTGAAGGTTTGTGGAAGAGTTAGAACCAGGGGTATCAAAGATAGCTATTTGATAATTAACTTCATCCAGAGTACTTCTTCCAAAAGGAATTTCAATTTCAATTAAGTCTCCTAATTCACTATCCGAATAGTCATTTAACTCTTCCAATATGAGATGGACTCTTTCAATGATAGAAGATGCCTTTTCCTCCTGGATAGCAAGGTTAATAGAATCAATCAGTTCTTCTTCAACTTCTAACCCATCAAATACTAACTTATCAGCACGAGCCTGAATTCTGACTTCTTCATCCTTAAACGTAAATCGTACACTAGCTCTGTCTTTTTGATTAGTGGAGGATATTTTATAAACTTTTGCTGTTACAGGAGTTTCAGCGCTAGGCAGTAACTCACAACCAATTAAGGAATTAATAAATGTTGATTTACCAGCACTGTAAGTTCCTAAAACACAAATTGGAACGATATCGTTTGAAGCATCTGAGAAACGTTTGAGTTGCTGTTGAATCTCACCACTCTCGTCTTCGATGTTCTTTGTGATGAGAGGATCTAATTTTTTAAAAATTTTATTGATCTCAGGTAAGACATCACGAGCATTCTCCAAGTAATTTTCTGACTTTTCGAGTTCAATATTTTCAAATTGTGTATCTAATAGTAGATTCTCCAATTCTTGAAATTCATCATCACTACCCGAAAAACTAATGAGCAAGGGATCTTCAGATACTGAGTACTCAGCAATGAGCTGATGAACAATTTCATATACTTTAAACGGAAAAAAACCAGTCTGAAAATCGTTACTGATCAGTTTACTATTCGAATTGCTTTCTTGATCAATCGTTACCCAAGAATTTAATTGGTTATTCCAACGCTCAAATAAAACCTTCTTTTCATAAGGATTACTAATGATTTTAACTTTATTCATCAAATTAACTCCCAAGACTTTTCTATATGACAAAATTATATCATAATATGATAAAAAAATTGTGAATTGAGTATCAAAAAAATCTTTTATTAAGAATAAGAAGATTCATGTTATCTTTTTAAAAAAATAATTAATATTCGAAATAAGAATTTTTTAAAAACAAAAAAACCGAGGATTAACCCTCGGTTTTCATATTGATTGGAAACTCTATTATTTAAGAGTAACTGAAGCTCCAGCTTCTTCCAATTTAGCTTTGATTTCTTCAGCTTCAGCTGTAGCAACACCTTCTTTGATAACGCCAGGTGCACCATCAACAAGTTCTTTAGCTTCTTTAAGACCAAGACCAGTGATTTCACGTACAACTTTGATAACGCCGACTTTCTTGTCGCCTGCAGATGTCAATTCGATATCGAATGAATCTTTAGCAGCACCAGCGTCAGCAGCACCAGCTGCAGCAACAGCTACAGGAGCAGCTGCAGTTACACCAAATTCTTCTTCGATAGCTTTTACAAGGTCGTTCAATTCAAGGATTGAAGCTTCTTTAATTTCAGCAATAATGTTTTCAATGTTCAATGCCATTGTTATTTCCTCCAAATAAGTTTTAAATTTTTTTATTTATATTTTTTTGTAGCTAGGCTACGCTGCGTAGCTTAAGATTAAGCTGCGTCTTCTTTGTTGTCTGCAACCGCTTTGACTGCAAGAGCAACGTTGCGCACTGGCGCTTGAAGTACAGAAAGGAGCATAGAAAGAAGTCCTTCGCGGTTTGGAAGAGTTGCAAGTGCAAGAATCTCTTCTTTAGATGCGACAGCGCCTTCGATTGCACCACCTTTGATTTCAAGTGCGTCAGCGTTTTTTGAAAAATCGTTTAAGATTTTCGCAGGTGCGATAACATCTTCATTAGAAAATGCTACTGCAGATGGTCCAACAAATACAGATGCCAATTCTTCAAGACCAGCTTTTTCAGCTGCACGACGCAAGATTGAGTTTTTAATAACTTTAAACTCAACTTCGCTTTCGCGAAGGTTGCGACGGAGAACTGTATCTTGCTCAACTGTCAAACCGCGAGAATCTACAACGACGATTGATGCAGCAGCTTTCATTTTTTCAGCTACTACGTCAACTAGTTCCGCTTTTTTAGCAATAATTGCTTCACTCATTAGTGTGTTCACCTCCGTAATTATTTTGCTTGGGGAATTTTTCCAAAAGAAAAACGCGCCCAAACCTAGACACGAAAGTACAATACGCTTCTTTTTAATGATACGTTTTGTCCTCGGTAGGATCCTTATGAGTCGAGCTCCCCTACTGTCTTAGGCAGTTTTTTCAAACCGTTAATTAGTTTATCACATAAAAAAAAAGAATGCAAGTATTTTTGCAAACTTTTTTTAAATTTTTTAATCCTTATAGACTGTCTTTGTCGTATTGAGCCAAGCGTAGGCTAATCCCATGAGCACTCCGCCTCCTACCCAGTTACCAACAAAGGTAACAGCATAATGACGTAGAACATTGAAGAACTCTAAATGAGGTAAATCTTTAGAAATAGAATTAAAAGTAGCTAATGAGAAAGAAGCAAAGTTTGCCGCAATGTGTTCATTTGTAAGAAATACAAACATATAAATAGCTGACAAAGCCAACAGAACTTTCGCTGTTTCATCTTTAAAGAAAAGGTAGGACAAGATCGCTATGTTAACGAAGATGTTGGCAATAACTCCTTCGAAAAAGACCAATTGATTCGAACGTTGGAGCTTCATCTCTACAACCGAGCCAAGGAAGCCTTTAGGATTAAGATTTGAAAACGCACTAGTCTGTGCAAAGAGGAGAGCGAGGAACAAAGCACCGACTAGGTTAAAGAATGTACAATAGAGTAAAATTTCTAAAGCTTTCTTCCAATGAATTTTCTTTAAATAAACACCAGCTGTAAGGTACATCATATTGGAAGTCGTTAGCTCACTATTTAAGAAAAGCAAATAAACCAATCCCCAAGCAAAAATAAATGGAAACAAGAAACGACCAGAACCTGGCAAAAAGGTATTGAGAAGATCTGCGCCAACAACCCCTACCGCCGTACTCATTGTCAAAAACGCCCCCGCAAACATAGATCGAACGGCATAACGCGTTTTGGATGCAGCGTAGAGATCTTGCTTCTTCTGACACGCTGCTTCTACCTTAAGAACAAAATTTGATTCTCCCATCTGAAACTCCTTGATTAAAAATTTTAGTTTTGTGAACTAATTCATTATATCATAGATAAAAAATCTTGAAAAGGCTTTCAGAGAAAAAGTAAAAAATTTAATATTTCGATTTAATTCGATTAAAAAGTAATAAAAAAACAGGCATCTGCCTGTTTTCTTTCCTATTAATATAAACGGTTAGCCCACGCGATATCCAAGTTAAGGATTTCCTGAGAGGTGAACTGTTGGCGGTAAGGATTATAAACTGTACCAGTGATACCACCTTGTACGTTTGGAGAATCATATTGAGTCAAATTATAGGTTTCGATAATATTATTTAATTTTGCATAGTAGCTTGTATCTGTTGCATAAACTCCAGTCAAGGCTGCTGTTGCGTCTTGATAACTAGAGGTATTGCTCTTCCAAGCTCCTGCAAAATGAGCTTGTTTCAAAACAGCTACATAGTCTTGCAAAGATTCATAGTAGGATGGATAAGAACGGAAGGCGTCATTAATGGTATAAGCATTTCCAGCACCGTCATCTTCCCATGTTTGCATAACAGCAGACTGACCTGCATAACTTCCTTTAATACCGAAAAGGTTGTAATGTGGGTATGAAGAAAGACCGGATTGTCCTGCACCACTTTCTAAAAGGGCTTGCGCAATCATAACAGAAGCATAAAGGTCATTTTCTTGTCCAAGCTGACGCGCAGACTCTCCAATTTGTGAAATAAAGGCTTCATTAGGATCAGAATAAGCCTGGTAAGTTCCATCATTCGCTCCAACGGATGTTACATGCTCACTCATAGCAGCTGCAAATGTTCCAATTGCTAGAACTGAAACAAACAATCCGAATAATTTTGTTTTATTTCGTATTTTCCTTTTCATAATTCAATTTATCTCCAATAATTTTTTTTTATCATCTTTTATCTTTATAAAAATTATATCATATAAAAGAAAGAAAACAAGGTGTTTTTATTACACTTATATTACAATTGCGAGATAAATCCAAAACAAAAATGACATTTTCATGTCATTTCAGTTTATTTCGTAAAATGCATTTTCCAAAATAGCATCCCATGACTTCTCTAGTCCTTCCTTGGTTACCGAAGAAAAGACAATGAAAGTGTCTGCTGGATCAAAATCTAGTTTTTTCTTAATGATGGATTCATGCTTGTTCCATTTTCCACGCGGAATCTTATCTGCCTTGGTTGCTACCAAAATCACTGGAATTTCATAGTACTTTAAGAATTCGTACATTTGGACATCATCTGCAGAAGGTTCATGACGAAAATCGACTAGGCTAACGACTGCTTTTAAGTTCTCACGACTGGTGAGGTATTCTTCAATCATCCGCCCCCACTTCTCCCGCTCTTTTTTAGAGACACGTGCATAGCCATAACCAGGTACATCCACCAAGCGTAACTGATCATCGATATTGAAGAAGTTGAGCAACTGAGTTTTCCCTGGTTTTCCAGAGGTTCTTGCAAGATTTTTTCGATTTAAGAGAGTATTGATAAAAGAAGACTTGCCGACATTTGAGCGACCGGCAAGTGCAACTTCTGGAATCTCATCTTGAGGATAATGACTCTTATTTGCTGCGCTCAAGAGAATATCCGCATTATGTGTGTTAATTTCCATATGTAATCTTTCTATGCTGTTTCGAGAACTGGCTTTTCTGTTCCGTCAACAGCTTCTTTTGTAATTCGGACAAGTTTGACATCTTCTTGACTCGGAATTTCAAACATGACATCCATCATCGTTTCTTCGATAATCGAGCGAAGTCCGCGAGCTCCTGTTTTTCTTTCGATAGCTTTATTCGCAATCTCTTGAAGGGCTTCATCGTCAAATTCCAATTCAACATTATCATAAGAGAGCAAGGTTTGGTATTGTTTTACCAAGGCATTGCGTGGCTCTTTCAAGATACGGACAAGATCCTCAACTGTCAATTGTTCAAGAGCTGCAAAGACTGGAAGACGTCCGATCAATTCTGGGATAATCCCAAATTTTTGAATATCTTCCGCAACGATTTCTTGCATGTAAGAGCTGGATTCATCAATGGCTTTATTGTTCTTCCCGAAACCGATGACTTTTTCACCGAGACGTTGCTTAACAATTTCTTCGATTCCGTCAAAGGCTCCTCCTACGATGAAGAGAATATTCTTGGTATCTACTTGGATCATCTCTTGTTGAGGGTGTTTACGTCCCCCTTGAGGTGGCACACTAGCAACAGTCCCTTCGATAATTTTCAAGAGAGCTTGTTGTACTCCTTCACCGGAAACGTCACGAGTAATAGAGACATTTTCACTTTTCTTAGCAATCTTATCGATTTCATCGACATAAATAATGCCACGTTCTGCACGCTCGATGTTGAAATCTGCTGCCTGAAGAAGTTTTAAGAGAATATTTTCAACGTCTTCACCCACATAACCGGCTTCTGTCAAGGCTGTTGCATCAGCAATAGCAAATGGGACATTTAAGCTGCGAGCCAAAGTTTGTGCTAAGAAAGTCTTTCCTGAACCAGTTGGACCAATCATGAGGATGTTTGATTTTTGCAATTCCACATCTGTCTCATCTTCCCGTGTATCATGGAAGTTGATCCGTTTGTAGTGGTTGTATACGGCTACAGCAAGGGCACGTTTGGCACGATCTTGACCGATTACGTAGTGGTTCAAGATATTGAGCAGTTCGATTGGTTTTGGAACTTCGCTAAGGTCAGCAAGAACTTCTTCAGCTAGCTCCTCACGAATGATTTCTTGAGCTAACTCTACACATTCATTACAGATAAACGCATTGTTTCCTGCAATGATTTTTTGGACTTCATCTTGGCTCTTTCCGCAAAATGAACAATAAACCATCATATCATTATTTTGATTCGTTGGCATGGATTTCCTCTTTCTGTCATTTTCTGTTTCTATTTAGTTTAAAATAAGGTCATGTAAAAGGCATGAATAGAATTTACAAGATTGGTAAAAGCATTTAGTAAGAATAAAATAGCGAGGCCAAACCGTTTTTTACGAAAGGTTTGTAAGGCACAAATTAGACAGATGACACATAAGACAGCTGTAAAAAAACCAAAGACACTTCGCTCCATTAGTCTAAATCCTTTCTCTTGTAATAGTTGACCGTGAAATCATATGGATTTTTCTCATCTTTTGAATGGGGAACTTGACGGACTCTTTCATAGTGACTCTCTTCAAATTTTGGTGCCAGTGTGTCTCCATCAATATCTGCATGAATCATGGTCTGGATCAACTCTTCTAACTGGTCAGAAAACAGCCTTAAAATCTGACTACCGCCAATAATATAAAGATTCTTATCCTGGTTTCGATACCAGTCTAAAACCTCTTCTTTGCTGTGCATGACGAGTACCGCATCATTTTCAGGATCATAAGCCTGATCTTGGGTTAAGATAATGCTGGTCCGACCAGGTAAAACCCGCTTTTTCATTCCATCAAAGGTTACTCTTCCCATGAGAATTGCTTGCCCCATGGTTGTTTCTTTGAAATGCTGAAGCTCTGCTGGCAGATGCCAAGGCATGACTTGGTCTTTTCCAATAATACCATTTTCAGTCTGAGCCCAGATACCAATAATCTTTTTCATTCTCTCATCCTTTACACTGATACTTCTATTTTATCAAATTTTCTTGTAAAAGACTGATTTCAACTATCTAGTTTAGACGATATTTTTAAAATTCAAACAGAAAAAAACCGCGAAGATTTCGCGGTTTTTCTTAGCCACAATTTAGCTTAGTCTTCTTTTTTGCGTTTTGCAAGTCCGAATAATGAGAGACCTGCTAGAGCACTAAAGATTGCAAGACCAGCAGTAGAAGATTCTTTTGTTCCTGTATTTGGAAGTTGTGCAGTAGGATTTTGTGGATCGATATACTTCACTTCTTCTTTCGTTTCTGGAACGACAGGAATAGTTGGTTCTTCTGGTTTTGGTTGTGGAGTAGGTTGTGGTTGAGGCTGTGGTTGAGGCTGTGGTTGAGGCTGTGGTTGAGGCTGTGGTTGAGGCTGTGGTTGAGGCTGTGGCTCTGGTGTCGGAGTTGGATCCGGCGTTGGAGCTGGAGTCACAGTCTTCTTGTAGATATGTTGAGTGTTTCCATCTTTATCTACAACAGTCTTCACGAAGTCATAACCTGGGATTTCTTTCTTCGGTTGTTCCCCATCTACTGTAGGGTTGCCAGGGATAGGATCACCATTTTCGTCTACGTATGAAGTTGTCACTTTTTCATAGACGTGTTCAGTATCACCATTAGGCAATTTCTTCGTTTCCACAAAGCGGTAACCTGGAATTTCAGCTTTTGGCTCTTCTCCATCAACTGTAGGATATCCTGGGATTTCCTTACCTTCTTTATCAACAAACTTAGTGATTGGAAGAACAGTTGGTGTATAAGTTGCAGAAGCTTTTGTTCCGTTCACATCTTCACGAACTACTGTCACTGCTGGTGCAGTTCCTGTAAATTCAGGTTCTGGAGTGAAGGTTACTGTTCCGTCTGCTGCCACTGTGTAAGTACCAACACCTGGGATCGTCTTCGTAGTTGATCCATCGTCAAAGGTTGCTGGAACTTGATCATTCATTGGTACACGGCTATCACCTTCGGTGAAGCTTGGTTTACCTGTTTGAGTAGCACCCTTCTTACCAATTGAAGTTACTGGTTCAGCAGTTGGGGTAACTGGTGTCACAGTTGGTGTGTACTTGGCTGTAATAGCTGTACCGTTCTTGTCAACACGTTTCACTGTTACGCCTGTACCTGTTCCTGTGAATGATTTTTCTGGTACAAAGGTTACAGTTCCGTCTGGAGCAACTGTATACGTTCCTTCACCTGGAATTGTCTTCGTAGTTGAACCATCTTCAAAGGTTGCTGGCACATCATCATCCATTGGTACACTTGGGTTACCAGGTGTGAAGCTTGGTTTACCAGTTTGAGTTTGACCTTGGATGTCTGTAGATGTTGTAGGTTCAGCTGTTGGTGTCACAGGAGTTACAGTTGGTGTGTAGGTTGCAGAAGCTTTTGTTCCATTCACATCTTCACGAACCACTGTCACTGCTGGTGCAGTTCCGACAAACGATTTTTCAGGTACGAATGTAACTGTTCCGTCAGCTGCTACTGTATAAGTACCAACACCTTCAACTGTCTTCGTAGTTGATCCATCGTCAAATGTTGCTGGAACTGCATCGTTCATTGGCACACGGCTGTCACCTTCTGTGAAGTTTGGTTTACCTGTTTGAGTTGCACCTTGCACATCAGTAGATACTCCTGGAGTACCTATTGGTGTAACTGGTGTGACTGTTGGTGTGTACTTAGCTTTCACAACAGTACCATTCTTATCTTGGCGTTGAACCACGATACCTGTTGCAGTACCAACAAATGATTTTTCTGGTACGAAGGTTACAGTTCCGTCTGGAGCTACTGTGTAGGTACCTTCACCTGGAACAACCTTCGTAGTTGAACCGTCAACAAATGTTGCAGGTACAGCATCGTCCATTGGTACTGCAGGATTTCCTTCTGTGAAGCTTGGTTTGCCTGTTTGAGTAGCACCTTGAATATCAGTTGATGTAGCTGGTTCTGCTGTTGGAACTACTGGAGTGATGAATGGTGTGTAAGTTGTACGTGCAATGGTACCATTTGCATCTTCCATTGAAACGCCTACTGGAAGAACTTCACCTGAGTATGCTTTGTTAGTTGGAGTGAAGATTACTTCGCCTTTCTCTTTATCAACTGTGAAGATACCGATGATATCTCCTGCAGGTGAGAAGGCATCCAATTGATCAACTGGGCTTCCAGAGTCATCGTAAAGTTTCAAGGTTGAAGGGTTCATTGGAGCAATTGGATCCCCTTCTGTGAAGGTTGGTTTGCCTGTTTGAACAATTCCTTGAGGAGCTTCTGATTTAGCTGGTTCTGCTGTTGGAGTAATTGGCGTTACAGTTGGTGTGTAAGTTGCAGAAGCTTTGGTTCCGTTCTTATCAACACGGACAACTGTAACTGCTGGTGCTTCACCTACAAAGCGTGGATCTGGTTGGAAGGTTACAGTACCATCTGCTGCTACTGTGTAGATACCAACACCAAGAATTTCTTTCGTAGTTGAACCATCTTCAAAGGTTGCAGGAACTTCATCGTTCATAGGAACATTTGGATTACCTGCTGTGAAGGTTGGTTTACCTGTTTGGGTTTGACCTTGCTTGTTAGTTGAAGTTGCTGGCTCAGCAGTTGGGGTTACTGGTGTTACTGTTGGTGTGTAAGTTGCAGTAACTGGAGTACCGTTCTTATCAACACGTTTCACGGTTACGCCTGTACCTGTTCCTGTGAATGATTTTTCTGGTACGAAGGTGACAGTTCCGTCTGGAGCTACTGTGTAAGTTCCTTCTCCTGGAATTGTCTTCGTAGTTGATCCATCTTCAAAGGTTGCTGGTACATCATCATCCATTGGGATTGCAGGGTTACCAGGTGTGAAGCTTGGTGTACCTGTTTGTGTTTTACCTTGGATATCTGTAGATGTTGCAGGATCAGCTGTTGGTACGACTGGAGTAATCTTAGGTGTGTATGATGTTTCAGCAACAGTTCCATTTGTGTCTTTAGCTTGAACCTTAACTGGAACGACGTCACCTGAGTATGATTTATCAGTTGGTGTGAAGGTAACAAGACCTGTTTCCTTATCAACAGTGAAAGTACCGATCTCTTTACCTTCTGGTGATTTAGCAACTACTGATGCAGCTGGCTGACCATTTTCATCAAGAAGAGTAATAGTATCCTTGTCGATTGGTGCAACAGGATCACCTTCTGTGAAGGTTACAGTTCCAGTTTGTACCACACCTTGAGGTGCTTCTGATTCAGCTGGAGTTGCTGTAGGTGTTACTGGAGTCACAGTTGGTGTGTACTTAGCTGTAACTGGTGTACCATTCTTATCTACACGTTTCACAGTCACGCCTGTTCCTGTTCCTGTGAATGATTTTTCTGGTACGAAAGTAACTGTTCCGTCTGGAGCTACTGTGTAAGTTCCTTCGCCTGGAATTGTCTTGGTCGTTGATCCATCTTCAAAGGTTGCAGGTGTATCATCATCCATTGGGACATTTGGATTTCCTGGTGTGAAGGTTGGTTTACCTGTTTGTTCTTGACCTTGTTTATCAGTTGAAGTTGCATCTTCTGCTGTTGGTGTAACAGGAGTTACTGTTGGCGTGTAGGTTGCAGAAGCTTTTGTTCCGTTCTTATCTTCACGTACAACTGTCACAGCAGGTGCAGTTCCTACGAATGATTTTTCTGGTACGAAGGTTACTGTACCGTCTGCTGCTACTGTGTAAGTACCAACACCTTCTACTGTCTTAGTTGTTGATCCATCATCAAATGTTGCTGGAACATCTTCGTTGATTGGTACACGGCTGTCACCTGCAGTAAATTCAGGTTTACCTGTTTGTGTAGCACCTTGAATATCTGTTGTTTCAACTGGTGTAGCAGTTGGTTTAACAGGAGTTACTGTTGGTGTATAAGTTGCTTGAGCTTTTGTTCCGTTCTTATCTTCGCGAACAACGGTTACTGCTGGGGCAGTTCCGACGAATGACTTCTCAGGAACAAATGTAACAGTACCATCTGCTGCTACTGTGTAAGTACCAACACCTTCTACTGTCTTAGTTGTTGATCCATCATCAAATGTTGCTGGAACATCTTCGTTGATTTCAACAGTTTTCTCAACGCCATCAACTGTTACAGTTCCACCCTTGAATTCAGGTTTACCTGTTTGAGTAGCACCTTGGATATCTGTTGTTTCAGCTGGTGCGGCTGTTGGAGTTACTGGAACGATCTCTGGTGTGTATGTTGTATCAACTTTAATACCGTTTGAGCTTTCAGCTTGCACCTTAACTGGTGTAACTGCACCAGTGTATGATTTATCTGTTGGTGTGAAGGTTACTTGGCCAGTTGCTGGATCGATCGTAAATGTACCAATTTCAGTTGTTCCATCTGCAGCATAAGCTGGTGTGCTTGAAACTTCATTACCATCATTATCCAAGAGTGTGTAGCTATTGTCTTTAATCGTGATCGCTTTATTTTGACCATTTACTGGAACAGTAGCTCCTGCAAAGGTTGGTGTTCCTGTTTGAGTAGCACCCTGGATATCTTTAGAGGTTGCTGGTTTAGCTGTTGGAACAGCTGCTACAACTGTTGGTGTGTAACTTGCATCTGAAGTGATGGTTGTTGTCTTACCATTTTCATTTGTAATCGTCGCTGTCGCTTGGACTTTCACTCCAGTTGCAGTTCCGACAAAGTCTTTTTCAGGTGTGAAGGTTACTGCTCCTGTAGTCGGATCGATTGTGTAAGTTCCTTCACCTGCTACAGTCACTGTTGTTTCATCTGTTGGTTGACCTGTTGCAGGATCAATCAACTTCTTGCTTGTAATTTTAGCAGTCTCTTCATCACTCAAAGCAAATGTAGGGGTTTCTGTTTGAGGGACATTTTGAATGTCTTCAGAAACTTTATTTGTTGGAGTAAGAGTGACTGGATTTACAGTCGGTGTGTAGGTTGCGGAAGCTTTGGTTCCGTTCTTATCTTCACGAACAACGGTTACGGCTGGGGCAGTTCCAGTAAAGCTTGGTTCTGGAACAAACGTTACAGTTCCGTCTGCTGCTACTGTGTATGTACCAACTCCATCAACAGTCTTAGTTGTTGAGCCATCGTCAAAGGTTGCTGGAACGTCATCGTTCATTGGTACACGGCTGTCGCCTTCAGTGAAGGTTGGTTTACCTGATTGAGTAGCACCTTGGACGCCTGATGTTTCTGCTGGTGTTGCTGTTGGAGTTACTGCAGTTACAGTCGGTGTATAAGTTGCAGAAGCTTTTGTTCCGTTCTTATCTTCACGAACCACTGTCACTGCTGGTGCAGTTCCGACGAATGATTTTTCTGGAACAAATGTAACTGTTCCATCCGCTGCTACTGTGTATGTACCAACTCCATCAACCGTCTTAGTTGTTGAGCCATCATCAAATGTTGCTGGAACATCTTCGTTGATTGGTACACGGCTGTCACCTGCAGTAAATTCAGGTTTACCTGTTTGTGTAGCACCTTGAATATCTGTTGTTGCAGCTGGTGTAGCAGTTGGTTTAACCGGAGTTACAGTTGGAGTGTAGGTTGCAGAAGCTTTTGTTCCGTTCTTATCTTCACGAACCACTGTCACTGCTGGTGCAGTTCCTACGAATGATTTTTTTGGAACAAATGTAACTGTTCCATCCGCTGCTACTGTGTATGTACCAACACCTTCAACGGTCTTAGTTGTTGAACCATCGTCAAAGGTTGCTGGAACATCTTCGTTGATTTCAACTGTTTTCTCAACGCCATCAACCGTTACAGTTCCACCCTTAAATTCAGGTTTACCTGTTTGAGTGGCACCTTGAATATCTTTTGTTTCTGCTGGTGTTGCTTCAGGTGTTACAGGCAATACTGTTGGTGTGTAGGTCGCTGATGCTTTTGTTCCGTTCTTATCTTCGCGGACAACTGTCACGGCTGGTGCAGTTCCGACGAATGATTTTTCTGGAACAAATGTAACTGTTCCATCTGCTGCTACTGTGTAAGTACCAACACCTTCTACTGTCTTAGTTGTTGAACCATCGTCGAATGTTGCTGGAACATCTTCGTTGATTTCAACAGTTTTTTCAACGCCATCAACCGTTACAGTTCCACCCTTGAATTCAGGCTTACCTGTTTGAGTAGCACCTTGAATATCTTTTGTTTCTGCTGGTGTTGCAGTTGGAGTGACTGGAACGATTTCTGGAGTGTAAGTTGTATCAACCTTGATTCCGTTTGAACTTTCAGCTTGCACCTTAACAGGCGTTACTTTACCTGTATAAGATTTATCCGTTGGTGTGAAAGTTACTTGGCCTGTTGCTGGATCAATAGAGAATGTACCGATTGGTGTTGTTCCATCTTCAGCGTAAGCTGTAGTACTTGAAACTTCATTCCCATCATTATCCAAGAGTGTGTAGCTATTGTCTTTAATAGTGATTTCTTTATCTTCACCATTTACTTGAACAGTAGCTCCTGCAAAGGTTGGTGTTCCTGTTTGTGTTGCCCCTTGGACATCTTTAGAAGTTGCAGGACTTGCAGTTGGAACAGCTGGCACTACAGTTGGAGTGTAGGTTGCATCTGAAGTGATGGTTGCAGTCTTACCGTTGGCATTTGTAATCGTAGCAGTTGCCTGAACGGTTACTCCTTTAGCAGTACCAACAAAGTCTTTTTCAGGAGTGAAAGTTACTGCTCCAGTTGTTGGATCGATTGTATAGCTACCTTCACCTGCTACAGTCACAGTTGTCTCATCTGTAGGTTGACCAGTCGCTGGATCTACCAATTTCTTACTTGTGATTTCGCAGTCTTGTCGTTACTCAAATCAAAGGTTGGTGTTTGTGTTTGAGGAACGTTTTGAACATCCGCAGAAACCTTGTCTGTAGGAGTTACTGTGATTGGTGTGACAGTTGGAGTGTACTTAGCTGTAGCTGTCTTGATGTACTCCTTTTGAACCTTACCGTCTTTATTACGTCCAACTGGCGCTGATAATGTAACATCCACACCTTTGGCTGTACCAGTAAAGCTTGGTTCTGGAGTGAAGGTTACTTCACCCGTTGAAGGATTAATGGTGTAAGTTCCTTCCCCTTCAACTGTGACAGATGGCTCATCAATCGTGCGACCTGTAGCTGGATCTACCAACTTAGCTGGGTATTCTGCACTTGGAGTGATTGCAATTTTGTCACCATTTAAGTTAGTAGCAGTTGTATTAAAGGTTGGTGTTTCTTTTTGAGTTGCTCCTTGAACATCAGTCGATGTCTTATCAACACCTTCAATTTCAATCGGAGTAACTGTTGGAACGTATTGACCATCCATGGTATTTAACTGACCATTAATGTTTGGTTCTTGATCTGGGAATTTTGTTGACCAACCTGTATCGTAGCCGTTGTTATCTGAACGACGGATAGAGATACCATCAGCTCTTCCTAGGAAGTTATCTTCTGGGATAAACTCAACGTCTACGTCTTTACCGTTGGCAGTAATCTTGTACTTCCCTTGACCTGGTACAACATAGTAACCTTCTGCATCAAGAGTTGCACGGTTACCATCTTTGTCCACGATGTATGGTTCTACAGTTTCATCAATAACAGCAGTAGAATTAGGTTCATACTTGTGTTCACCACGAGCTGTAAAGGTTACTGTTGCTGTTTGTTTAGTAGCTTGAGGGCCAGAAGTTTCCTTAAATTCCCCTTTTGGTGGGTGGGTGATTTGAGTCTTGAAGTCTTCTACTTCCCCTGAGAAAGCCATGCCAGTTGGGCTTTCGATCTCGTTCGCTTTCTTAGCGATACGAACACGAGCCCCTAACTCTTTGACGCTTGGGTCAACGTAAGTCTTGCTGTTTGCAAAGGTTAACTCAACAGTGCCATCTTGTGTGATTGTAGCGAGATTTGAGCGTTCATCCTCATCGAATTTACCATTTGGTTAAAGTCTACCCAACCATAGATATTTGCTTCTGAAGCTCCATCTAAATGGGCTTGAACTGACAGCTTGTAGTTACCTGGGCGTGTACGGTCCATCTTGATCATCTCATTGGTTGTCCCTTTGAGTTCATCCGGAAGCAATTGGTTAATTCCTTCATCGGCCGTAGTTGCCTTATCATCACCAAACCAGTCGAGAGTTGTATTCTCATCCATATCTGGGCTTACGCTACCAAGATACGGTTGATTTACTTTAGCTCCAGTAACCCCGTCTACAGTTGCAATGGTATGAACTGCCTTACCATATGACTCAGGTGCATCCCCTTCATCAAGCGGGAAGAATCCTAGCATAGCAGACTGTTTACCACCTGAAGCGATATAAAGTCCCACCTCAGATGCTCCACGTGTCATCACGAGTGGAACTGTTCTATTTCCTTCAGAAATGTTTGGTCCAAAGATACCGGTTCCTAGACCACCCGTAACTTGGTCAGGATTTCCAAAGTACTTCCATGCTACTGGTTTCTTGTCTGGTCCAACTTGATCAGAATCACGAAGTTGTCTTAGGTTAATGTTATTATATTTTGGTTTAGAACCAAAAAGATTCTCTGTATCTTGTGGTTCATAAGTAACAGAGGTGGCTGGTCTATTAAATTTCTTCCATTCCCCAATGTGCTGCCAACCTTGTCCGTTGGTAGTGAACATAACAAATTCACCAGGGTTAGCAGACTCCCCATCAGCCATAACAATAGCTGGCTTAACTTTCTTTCCACGGAAGGTTGCAGAGATTTCAAACTGAACTCCAATATTTCCACCATTCATAGCTGAACTCATGGTAGTCTTCTTGGCTTTCGTATCAACGTTTTCTAATTTAATTTCGGTCCAACGGTTTTGAGCATCAGCGACAACGTCGGCTTCCATGCCATCGTTAAAAGCTTTTTTTGCCCCTCTTGAAGTAACACCACTTACATAGCCATTTTTTGCATTTGGATCATAGGTTGCTTTTTCAGCTTCTGTAGCCCCTTGCTCTTCCATGCGTTTTTTGTAGATTTCAGTCGCTTGGAAAGGCTTCAAGGATTTGACTTTTACCGTAACTACATAGCCAGGCATGATTTCCTTGGTATAGGTAGCCCCAACTTGAAGAGCTAATTTTTCTTCTAAATCTTTATCAGGAAATTGGTCATTTTTAGGAACGAGGACTGTTTTTGCCCCTGTCCAGTTGGCTACATCTCCAAAGTCCAACCAAGTAATCTGGCTAGTCATAGATTTGGCATCAAGATCTGTTGTAAGCCTGGTTTTTCAACTTTTGGAGTTGAAGTTGCGTCTTCAACGTCATCCCCAATCAAGCTTTCATCATTAGGATCCCCGATTGCACGACGAGTACGGCGACGGCCTCTTGTTTCATCTGTTGAAGGGGTATTAGTGGCTACTGGCGCTTCTACGCCAGCCGCAATTTCTTCCTTCTTATTTGTATTGGTTGAAGCTGCTTCTGCCGCCTTGTTTGCTGGTTTAGCTGCTTCTAAACTTGGTGTTGCTGCAGCGGTTGATGTAGCTGGTGCAGTTGAGGCAGCGGATGCTGCTGTACTTGTGCTTGAAGCGGCATTTGTAGACGCTGCAGCAGGTGATGTAGCTGGTGCAGTAACTGGCGCGTTAGCTTCATAGGTTGTAGCTGCTGTACTAGTTGTTTCAGCAGTTGATGCTGCAGAAGTTGCTGTAGCTGTAGACGCTGCAGGCGCCTCTGATGTAGGCGCAACAGCTGCTACACTCTCACCTGTCGTATCTGTATTTTCTTCTGCGGCTGCACTTGCTGCTGTACCAACCATGACAAGTGTTCCCAAAAGTACTGAGCAAACGCCCACATTCAGTTTCCGAATTGAGAATCTGCTAATACGATCATTAAATAAGTCTTTTCCCATCTAATGGACCTCCATTTTTATCTGTAAATTAACACTTTATTTAAAATTGTTTAGTTTTTTCCAAACCTTATCTATTTTAACAAAAATCGAACGATATTCAAAGTAATTTGTCTCAAAAATGAGTATAAATTTTCAGCTTCAATAGCTTTAACTTTAAAACTATTAACCTAATAAATAAAGGGATTGAAAAAGCTTGATTTTATCACTAAATCGCAAGATCGAACTTCAATTGTGGCTTGACTGGATCATAATCGACCAGTTCAAAATCTTCTGGTTTGATGTCAAAGAAATTGGTTCCATCTGGCACATTTAAAACCAAGTGTGGCTGGCAATCTGCTGGCTCCCGCCGGAGTAACTCTTCTGCCTGTTCAAATTGATTATCATAGATATGAAGGTTATTAATGAAGTAAAAGAACTTTCCAACCTTCCAGCCAAAGTGCTTGGCAATCATCATCTGTAGGGCTACATACTGCATAGCATTAATGTGATGGGCCACCAACATATCATTTGAACGCTGGGTCAGGGTCGCATCTAGATAGATCTCTCCATCAACCCTACGCACGTCAAACATGGTCTGAAAAGCACATGGCAAGAGTCCGTCGGTCTCCTCAAAGGCATCATAATCCCAGAGCGAGATGATGTTGCGGCGATTCCAAGGATTGGCTTCTAATTGTTTGAGGATTTTATTGGTAATGTCATGCTTTTTGACCACAGCACCGTAGCGCTGACCGATGGTCCGACTCTCCCCCACTTCCCAGTCATTCCAATAATGGACGTTATACTTATCTTCTAAAATATCTAAACTATTGGACTGGTCTTGGTAAATCCAGAGCATCTCTTTGATAGCGGATTTAATAGCGATAGGACGAAGGGTCGTAATGGGGAACTCGCCTTTTGCTAGATCAAACTCCATAAAAGCTCCTGTGATGTATTTGGAGTTGGCAGTTGTTCCATCCTTGTATTTCGGTCGGGCCTGTTCCGACCAAACTCCTTCTTCCATGATTTTCCGAATATACTCTTTAAAGATCGTATCTGCTTTTGTCATATATCCTCCTTAAAACTACTATTGCCTTCATTATATCACAGGACAAAGAAAAAAGGAGAGGCAAATCTCCTTTTAATCTTATTGTAATACTAGAGATGCGGCACCAATGACACCAGCATCATTTCCCAATGTAGCAAGCGCCAATTGAGTGGATTCACGCACTTGTGGGAATGAGTTTTCCTCAAAGACCTTGCGAACACCATCCAAGAGGAAGTCACCTGCAGCTGAAACACCACCACCAATAACGATCTTAGATGGGTTCAAGGTTGAACCAATATTGGCAGCAGCAAGTCCAAGGTAGCGTGAGAAGTTTTTGTAGACGATCAAGGCAAGAGCGTCGCCTTCTTTTGCTAGATCAAAGACCGTTTTAGCAGTTACTTCTTCTCCATTGTCGATCAAGACCTTCAATTGAGCGTCCCCTTCGTACTCATCAGCGTAACGACGAGTCAAGTTGACGATCCCTGTTGCAGATGCAACGGTTTCAAGACAACCTTTTTTACCACAGGTACATTGGATTGGATCATCAAAGTCAACCGTAATGTGACCAAGTTCACCAGCAGCACCGCGAACACCGTGCAAGAGACGGCCTTCAGCGACGATTCCACCGCCGACCCCAGTACCAAGTGTCATAAAGACAACATCTGGTTGGTTTTCACCAGCCCCTTTCCAACGTTCACCCAAGGCAGCAACATTGGCATCATTATCGATGAAGAATGGAATATGAAGGGCGCTTTCGATCTTTTCTTTGACTGGTTGAAGGGTCTTCCAGTTCAAGTTGTAGGCACCGATAACAGTTCCTTTCTCACGATCAACTACACCAGGCGATCCCATTCCAATTCCTTGGAACTCAGAAGCATCAAGTCCAAGCATATTCAAACGATGAGCGATGGACTCGATCATTTCCTCTACAATATGACTTCCCTCATCCAAAATGTTTGTTTTAATAGACCATTTTTCTTGAACTTCACCATCTAGAGTGAGAATAGCAAACTTGATGGAAGTTCCTCCAAGGTCAATACCAATAATTTTTTTAGACATCTGTAACTCCTTTCAAACTTGTAAACACTTACAGTTCTATTATATCAGACTTTTTATCAAACGCAAAGGTTTGCACGTAACTTTTCTCAACTTTTTAACAAGAGGCTAAAGGACTGAAATCCTAATAATAAGAAAATCAAGCCAATAATATTCAGTAGGAAGACACTGATCGATAATGGACTGACAATTAAGAACAAGCCGATGAAGAGCTGCACCAAGGCAAAGAAAATATAGCGTTTGGAAAGTTCTTCAACCTTCTTAGAATAGAAGTTAGCTTTTTGAAAATTTAAAACAGAGCGATAGATCAGCCAAATCCCTAAGGTGACTGGAAAGACAATCGGCAAGGTCTTGTAGCCATATAGTAGCAAATAAACCGCAAACACTAAGGCAACCATACTGTGAAAGAGCTGTTGCTGCTTGATAATACCTGCCTGACGCAAGCGGTAATAGCGTGAAAAACGTGAAAAAGAGATTAAAAAGAATCCACAGGAGATCAACCAACTAAAAGAGCCAATGTGCTCAATCGGATTGATAAACAAGACGATACCGATAATGGTAAAAATAGTCGCTGAAATCCCAAGGGATATCCGGTTCAATTGATTCATAGGGCCTCCTTATTCATCTAATTCGCTTAGGTAATCATACCGATCATACTTTTCAAGTAGACGTTCGTTTTCCTGATCCAGTTCTTTTTGAAGGGCTGACAACTTGCCAAAGTCAGAGCCGTTTTCATTCATTTCAACCTCAATCTCTGCGATCCGTTGTTCAATCGCTTCGATATCTGCTTCAATGCTGGCCCACTCTTGCTTCTCCATATAACTCATGCGCTTCTTCTCTTCTTTTGGCTTGACGGGTTTCTCTTTTTCAGCCCTGTGACTAGCCGTTACTTGGGCCACCTCAAAAGCTTTTTCATCCAAGTAATCCGTATAGTTGCCAAAGAACTCACGAATGCCCCCATTTTCAAAAGCCAAGATCTTGCTTGCGACCTTGTCTAGGAAATAGCGGTCGTGACTAACGGTAATGACGGGTCCACCAAAGTTTTGAAGGAAGTTTTCCAAAACCGTCAAGGTTGCGATATCCAAGTCATTGGTCGGCTCATCAAGGAGCAGCACATTCGGTTTTTCAATCAAGAGTTTTAAGAGAAAGAGACGCTTCTTCTCACCACCAGAGAGTTTTTCGATCAAGGTTCCATGCATAGAGCGTGGGAAGAGAAATTGCTCCAAGAGATCTGCTATCGAAGTTGTTCCAACAGTCGTCTTGACTTCCTCTGCAACTTCTTGTAAGAAATTAATCACGCGCTTGCTCTCATCCAAGCCATCGATCTGTTGAGAGAAATAAGCCACCCGTACGGTTTCGCCAATGATGACTTGCCCTGACTGAGGGTGAAGCCGCTCGGCGATCAGATTAAGCAAGGTGGATTTACCGACCCCATTGTCCCCGACAATCCCGATACGGTCCTTGTTTTGCACCAAGAGGTTAAAGTTCTGTAAAATCGGCTTATTTTCAAAAGCAAAACTCACATCTTTAAACTCGATGACTTTCTTTCCGATCCGGCTGGTCTCAAAGTTCATCTCCAAATCCGTCTGGTTGTTTTGACCAGACAAGTCTTGCTTGAGATCATGGAAACGATTGATCCGCGCCTGTTGCTTGGTCGCACGCGCCTGAGGTTGCCGCCGCATCCAGGTCAACTCCTGCTTGTAGAGTTGCTGCTTCTTATGAAGAAGGGCTGCATCACGCTCATCTTGCTCGGCCTTTAAGCGGACATAATCCTGGTAGTTACCTTGATACTCAATCAAACTAGCCTGATCCAACTCAAAGATTCGCGTTGAGATATTATCCAAGAAATAACGATCGTGGGTAATGAAGAGCACGGTTTTCTTAGAATTCTTCAAAAAATTGGTCAACCACTCGATGGTATCAATATCTAGGTGGTTGGTTGGCTCATCTAACAAGAGCAGGTCGTGGTGAGACAGCAAAACCTGTGCCAGTTGCACCCGACGGCGCAAGCCTCCAGATAGATCCCCAACCTTGGCATTCAAATCTTCAATCCCAAGTTTTGACAGGACTGTTTGACCTGACTCTCGATTTCCCATGCATTGAGCGAATCCATCTCTGCCATCACCTTTTCAAGGCGTGCTTGGTTCTCTTCTCGGTAATCCGCCATTAAGAGTTCATAATCACGAATCAGCTGCATTTCACGCAAATCGCTGGATAGTACCGTATCCAAAACCGTCTTTTGATCATCAAAGTCTGGCTCCTGCGTCAAGTAGCCAATGGTATAATCACTCTTTGCAGAAAAAGGACTAACATCTCCATCAAAACCAGAGCGACCTGACAAGACATCTAACAAAGTGGTCTTTCCAGTTCCATTGACCCCGATCAATCCGATCCGGTCCAAGTCGTGAATGATAAAGGAAATCTCACGAAAGACGGTCTTATCTCCGACAGATTTGGTTAATTTATCGACAATAAAATCGCTCATTTTTCCTCCTCTTTTACTTGCTGGATATAGGCGATGATGGCTTCTTTTTCATTGGCCAGCTCCCCATCGACAATGGCATACTCGATCTTTGTCAAAACCTCACCTAAAGCTGGACCAGGTTGGAAGCCATATTCTTTGATCAGCATACCGCCATTGACCACCACTTCATGCTTATCATGAATGGTCAAACTATCATAGACACGCTCGATCGCCAAATAATCTACACTCAATCCATAAGCTTCACGGAGTTCTTCAGCAACTAGCAACAAACGCTTATCATACTTGTAGCATGCACGCTTGTCCAGATTTCCTTTTTCTCGGAGCTTTAGAATCTCCACAATCTGCTCCACCGTCTTGGCAAACTCTCTAGAGGTCTTCCATTTCTTAAAGAATTTGGAATATCTTGAATATCTAGCGCTAAAACCAGAGCAGCCCAGGCTTGCTCAGAAGTAGAAAAGGTATATTCCAGCTCTATGTCAAACAAACGCTCGATCGCTATTTTGCGATCTCTCATTTCTGGCAGATAGCGATAGGCTTGGCTTGCAAGCATGGCCTTCAAGCCTTGTCTCCAGTATGGAGAAAGCAAGAGCTTATCAAACTCGATAAAGGTGCGCTCAACAGAGATCTTCTCCAACAAAGGAGCACACTCCTTCATGGCTTCAAAGGTTGCAGCTTCTAATTCAAAGCCAAGACTGGCTTGAAAACGAAAGCCTCGCATAATGCGGAGCGCGTCTTCATGAAAGCGTTCATGGGGAAGCCCAACGGCCCGAAGGACCTTGTTTTCTAAATCTTCTAATCCATGAAAGAGGTCAACGATCTCTCCTTTTTCATTTAAGGCAAAGGCATTGACGGTGAAATCGCGACGCTTGAGGTCTTCTTCTAGCGAGCGTACAAAAGACACGGAGCTCGGGCGACGATAATCGACATAGACATCTTCCGTTCGGAAGGTTGTAATTTCATACTCTTGGCCATTTTCAAGGACCAGGACAGTCCCATGTTCGATACCGATATCCACTGTTCGATCAAAAATCGCCTTGGTCTCTTCTGGGTATGAGGAGGAAGCGATATCGACATCGTGAATCGGACGATCCAAGAGGGCATCTCGGACGGATCCCCCTACAAAATAAGCCTCAAAACCAGCTGCTTTAATCTTCTCTAATATTGGTAAAGCCTCCTGAAACTCAGAAGGCATCTTTTCTAATCTCATAGTAAGTGTTCCAAACCATAGACAAGCTCATGACGCTTGACAACTTCTTTGATTCCTAGATTTACTCCTGTCATGAAGGAACCACGGTCATAGGAATCGTGACGGAGAGTCAACCCTTCGCCTTGGCTACCAAAAATCACCTCTTGGTGAGCCACTAGTCCAGGCAAGCGGACAGAGTGGATACGCATCCCTTCAAAATCCGCCCCTCTTGCTCCAGGCATCAATTCTTCTTCATCTGCTGCACCTTGCTGGAGTTTCTCACGCTTTTCAGAGATCAACTCAGCTGTCTTAATAGCTGTTCCACTCGGTGCATCTTTTTTCTTATCGTGGTGCAATTCGATGATTTCCACATTCGGGAAATACTTGGCAGCTTGCGCTGCAAATTGCATTAAGAGTACAGCGCCAATAGCAAAGTTGGGAGCAATCAAGCCACCCAAATCCTTTTGACGCGAAAGGTCTGTCAATTCCTGAATCTGCTCAGGCGTAAAGCCAGTTGTCCCGACGACAGGAGCAAAGCCATTTTCAATTGCAAAGCGAGTATTTTCATAAGCAACTTTTGGCATGGTAAAGTCTACCCAAACATCTGCTTCAAGACCTACAACATCTTCTTTGCGATTAAAGACGGGGACCCCTGCAACCTCTGTCTCATCAGTAAATGGATCGATCAAGCCAGCTAGTTCTAGCTCAGGATCTTCAGAAACCATCTGGTAGGCTGCCTGCCCCATTTTCCCCTTGAAACCTGCAATAATGACTTTAATTGACATAGAATTCTCCTTAAACGATAGGGATATACCCAACTGCTAAGCTATGGTCACCTAAGTGCGTCCCAATCACGCCTCCAAAAGTGGCAAAAGGAATTTCTCCTTCCACTCCTTCAGCTACCAGCATTTGTCGAAGAGCTTCGGCCTTTTCAGGTACATTGGCATGGATGATAAAGACTTGGAAATGCCCTCCAGTGAGTCCTTCATCAACGATTTCCACCAAGCGTTTCATGGCTTTCTTTTCCGTCCGGACTTTCTCAAAAACTTCGATGACACCTTGGTCATTAAAGTGAAGGATAGGCTTGATACTCAAGAGATTACCAATGATGGCAGCGCCATTAGACAGACGGCCACCCTTGACCAAGTGGTCCAAATCGTCCACCATGATAAAGGCTGTAGTTCCATCGATTTGGGTCTGCACATGTGCGACAATCTCATCAAACGAACGACCTTCACCAGCCCATTTTAAGCAATCCTCTACCATCATCCCTAATGGAGCGCTCGTGATCTTTGAGTCAGGAAATTCGACGGTCAAGCCCTCAAATTCGTCCTTCAAATATTGGATATTTTGGTAGAATCCAGAGATACCTGATGACAAGAAGAGACCAAGAGCATGCGTATACCCCTTAGCTGTCAAACCAGCTAAGAGTTCTTCTAACTCTGCCACACTCGGTTGGCTCGTCTTTGGTAATTCCTTAGACGCAGCCATCTTTTGGTAGAACTCGTCGTGTGTCAGATTCTTCCCTTCCACATAGGATTCTCCATCGATATAGATCGGAATGTCTAAAATAAATAAGTCGTCGTGATGGAGAAGGTGCTGCGGTAAATAGGCAGACGAATCCGTAATCACTGCTAATTTCATTGATTAAAACTCCAAATTAATACCCGGTAAATCAAGGGCAATTTCTGTGACTTCATAAGTCAAACGATTGAGCATGTCCAAGCAAGGACGAGCCAATTCTTCCACTTCATCTTTGCTAAATTCGCTTGGTTCATTGACATAACGACCAAACAAGTGGTTAATTTGAGTGATGGTCCCACTGATCACAAAGCCGTCAAATACAATCATGTAGCTTAAAATCACAATCAAAGAAGTTGTGTTTTGTTGTTGATCACGATTGATTAATTGAAAGTTAACATCTACTTTTGTTTCGGGAATGCCATTTTCTTTTTCCCACTCAAAATTACGAGCGTCATAGTGGTATTGGCTGACAAATTCTTTTTCACGTTGAATATCCATTTTTATTCTCCTAAAAATATGCGATAGGCTTATTATATCATAATTCAGCTCAAGATACCAACGCCGAATGAGGTGATTTTTTTACAAGGATAAGAAGAAAAGGCCGGGAGGGTCAGGCCTTTCTATATGCAATGAATAACTAATTCCGCTCCAATAAAACTCAGTTTTTAGCTGCAATTAGTCAAAGTAATACCAACCACCATCCCTATAAATTCTTATGGGTTGCATCTCATAAATTCCAAATTCCTTTGGTGTGCTGTTACCACTCTCTAAAGAAAAACCAACCATGAATTTCGTTTGATCATTATGATTCACCTTTCCTCTTAGTGTTAACATATAACCACCGCCTTGAGGAGTCCCATTTCCTATTTGACCAACTTCCATACCATCCCAATCAAACTGGACACTTTCAACTTTAGGACTTAAAGACTTTACAAAATCAGTCATATCCTTCTCGTGTTCCTTTAAATAAGCCAGTTGCTTTTCTTTCGCGCTCAGTTGCTTCCTCTGTTGCGCGCCATTTGTAGATATATTTTTCTTTTGACTAGTAATGATCACACCTCCTGCTATTACAGAAGTGATAACTAAAAGAATGGCCAATTTCCCTTTTTTCATGATCTGTCCTCCTTGAAAAGGAAAAGTTGTTCCAATTATAACGAAATCTGATTTGATTGACAATCTTCTTTACTAGTTGGTGTTTTTGACTATAGAAAAAGGTTGGGAATCCCCAACCTTTTAGATAGAATTAATTTTTAGGTTTGCGAAGCAAGCCGAACAAGATACCACTTACGACTGCACCGATCAATACGAACAAGATGTAAAGAAGCGGATTTGAAGTAAGGGCGATAACGAAGATTCCTCCGTGAGGAGCCATGAGTTTCAAGCCTGCAAGACCAACAAGGGCACCTGTCAATGCTGAACCTGCGATGAAACTTGGGATGGCACGAGCTGGATCAGCTGCACCGAATGGAATGGCACCTTCTGTGATGAAGGAAAGACCCATGATAATGTTTGTCAAACCTGAGTTGCGTTCTTCTTCAGTAAATTTGTCTTTGAACAAGACAGTTGCTACAAAGACTGCCAATGGAGGAACCATACCAGCTGCCATAACTGCCGCCATGACGGTTGAACCACCACTAGTAAGTGCTGAAGCTGTCAACGTACTTGTACCAAATACATAAGCTGCTTTGTTGACTGGCCCACCCATATCGACAGCCATCATACCACCAACAAGAAGACCAAGAAGAACTGCCGAGCTACCTGACAAGCTAGTCAAGAAGTTGTTCAAAGAGGTATTGATCGCTGACATTGGGATGTTGATGAGGAACATCAAGAATCCTGTCAAACCAACACCAAGTAATGGCAAGAGAAGGATCGAGCGGATACCATCGAGTGAACGTGGAAGACCTGCAAGGGCTTTGCGAAGCACGAGAACGACTCCACCTGCAAGGAAACCACCTACCAAAGCTCCAAGGAAACCAGATGATACGGCTGCTGGTAATTCACCTTTAGCAGCACCGAAAGCGATGTTACCAAATGCTGAACCTGAGCTAGCAATGGATCCAGCAACGAAACCTGCTACAAAACCAGGTTTTTCAGCGATGGAGAATCCGATGTAACCTGCAAGCACTGGAAGCATGAAACCAAAGGCTGCACCACCGATTGTTTTAAATTGAGCTGCTAATTCATGGTATGAACCAAGTTGAGATAATTGATCTTGAGGCACCCCAAGGATTTGGTCAATCAAGAAGGCAAGGGCAATCAAGATACCACCACCGATAACGAATGGAAGCATTTGAGAAACCCCACTCATCAAGTGTTTGTAGAAGGCTCCACCTAAGCTCAATTTTTCTTGGCTAGCGCTTGCTTCTGCTGCATTTTCTGCGTGGAAGACATCTGCTTTGCCATCCAAAATGGTTTGGATCAATTCTTCGGTTTGACGGATACCGGCTGCAACAGGTTTAGAAATTAATTTTTTGCCATCGAAACGAGCGGTTTCAACTGCTTTATCCGCTGCAATGATCACTCCTTCAGCTTTGGCGATTTCTTCTGCTGTCAAGCGGTTGCCGACACCAGATGCCCCGTTGGTTTCAACACGGACTGTAACACCCATTTCTTCACCTTTTTTGATGAGGGCTTCTTCTGCCATGTAAGTGTGGGCGATACCTGTTGTACATGCTGTAACAGCAACAATGAGAGGTTTGTCAGATGAAGCTGCTTCTTTGACTGCTTCTGCTTTTTTCGCTTCTTCAGCGGCAGCTACTTGCTCTTCCGCATCAAAGGCTGCGATCACTTGATCAGGGGTGCTTGCTTGGCGAAGTTTATCCGCAAATCCTGGCTTCATCAAGTACTTAGACAATTCAGCAAGAGCTGCCAAGTGAGTATCGTTTGCCCCTTCTGGAGCTGCGATCATGAAGAACAAATCTGTTGGTTGACCATCCAGTGATGCGTAATCCACACCCTTGTTTGATTTGCAAACAAGACCGTTGCTTCTTTGACTGCTTCATTTTTGCTGTGCGGCATAGCAATTCCATCACCCAAACCAGTTGAAGTTTGTGCTTCCCGGTTCATGATTCCAGCCTTGAAGGTGTCAAAATCTGTCACCACACCATTGTCAACGAGCGATTGGACCATCTCATTGATCACGCCCTCTTTATCTGTTGCTTGAAGATCAAACAACATCACGTTTTTATTTAAAACGTCTTGAATTTTCATAGTTTTTCTACCTCTACTTTTTCATAAGTTTCTTTAATATAGTCAGCTGTCGCCAAATCATCTGAGAAGGTGGTTGCTGTTCCGCAAGCCACACCCCATTTGAAGGCTTCGATGACATCTCCTGTCGTTGCGAGCTTCCCAGTGAAACCTGCTACCATTGAATCTCCAGCCCCGACCGAATTTTTCACTTGACCCTTGATTGGTTTTGCGAAGTAGGTACCACTTGGACTGACAAGGAGAGCACCATCACCCGCCATGGAAATAATGACGTTTTGTGCTCCTTTGGCCAAGATTTCCTTGGCGTAGCGTTCAATTTCTGGCAATTCCGTCAAGGTCACGCCAAAAATATCTCCCAATTCATGGTTGTTTGGTTTGACCAATTGCGGATTGAACTCCAAGGAATCAATCAAAGTTTGCCCTTCAAAGTCGCAAACGACTTGTGCACCTGTCGCACGGGTTGCTGCAATTAGTTCTTTGTAAATGGCATTTCCAAGTGAAGATGGGGCAGAGCCTGCAAAGACTACCACATCATCTGCTGATAAGCTGGATAGAATGCTGAGCAATTCTTGCAACTGAGCTTCCGTCACTTCTGGACCGTTGCCATTGATCTCTGTTTCCTCATCGGCTTTGATCTTGACATTGATCCGTGTATCTTGGTCCACGGTCACAAAGTTGGTTGAAATAGTTTCGCTCGTAAGGACATCTTCGATGAAGCGTCCGGTAAAACCACCGATAAACCCAGTTGCTGTGTTCTCGATAGCGAGCCGTTTCAAGACGCGACTGACATTGATTCCCTTACCACCGGCAAATTTATCTTCCGAAGCCATCCGATTAACCGCCCCTGTCTCTACATGATCGAGACGGACAATATAGTCAATGGCAGGATTCAGTGTTACTGTATAAATCAAACCTTTATAACCTCCGTTTTTTCTTTTAAAACCTTTAATCGTTGTGGATCACATTGATTGGTAATGATCATGGCTCGCTTGATAGGGGCCACTTTGACAAAGGATGTCACTCCAATTTTTGAATCATCCGCTAGGATATAGGTTTTTTTTGCATTTTCGATAATCGCACGCTTGACAGATCCTTCTTCCAGGTCTGGAGTGCTGTAAAATTCATCGTCGATTCCATTCATTCCAAGAAAGGCCTTGTCAAAATTCAACTGACCGATTTGATTGAGCGCGATCCCTCCGATACTAGCATCTGTAGAAGATTTTACCTTTCCACCGATGATGACCGTTGGAACATTTCGCTCGACCAACTTGGTCGCATGGTGAATCGAATTGGTCACTACAGTTACCGTTGGATTGACAATTTCTTGTACCAATAGTTCATTGGTCGTCCCGGCATCGATAAAGATCACATCATGATCTTTGATCAACTCCGCAGCTTTTACCGCAATTCTTGACTTAACTTGAATGTTTTTGATAGATTTTTCTTTATTGCTTTCTTCCTCTTGAAGAAAATGCAGGCTTTCCGCACCGCCGTGAACCCGGCGAAGTTTGCTTTCAGCTTCTAGCTCGTCCAAGTCTCGTCGAACGGTTGATTCAGAAGTCCCTAGCTCTCGTACAAGGGTTTCTAAGGAAACAAACTTTTCCTTTAACACCTTTTCGAGGATCAATTGTTTTCGTTCAGACTTAAGCATTTCTCCTCCTTTTGCAATCGATTACAAGAACCATTATACTCTCTCTTCAAAAAATGTCAACAGTTTTTTATCATTTTCTATCATTTTCTTTCAAATGTGTACAAAAAAAGAAAGCGGGAAAGAACTCTCTTTGGTAGAAGAGTTCCTTCCCGCCCCTGCAATTTTCGTATTTCTTACTCATTTTTTGAAGATTGTTTCTTTTTCTTAAAACCAAACAATCCAGCAAGCAAACCTACGAAAACACCTGTAGTTGCAGCAGCATATTTGGATGAATCCGATCCTGCTACGGCTTGGCTGTTTTCTTTTTTAGGTTTGATTACTTCAACTTTCGCTTCTTGTTTTGGAGCTGGAGTCGCTTTTGCTACTTGAACCTGCGGACTATTGGTGTGAGTTGGAAGAACTGGTGGCGTATCTGAGAAGGTAGTCGGATTGCTTGATCGAATATCCATCGGCATATCTGCTGCTTCTAAAATAGCTGGATCCATGCGTGACGCAAGATCTTCATATTGAGAATTCAATTGTTCCACCATACTATGATAGGATTGAAGGGTGTTGAATTCTGCTTCCAATTTATTCTTTTTATGCTCGAGATTTGCAACCGCTGCTGCTAAAACAGATTGAGCTTTCACCAATAATTCTGGAGCATTTCGGAAGTCCGAAAGACGTTTTTCTGCAGCAAGCAGACGCTCCTGAGCTGCCTTCAAGCCCTCGTGAGCTTCCTGAACAATTTGGGCTTTTTCTGCTTCTTCAGCTTTCAAAAGATTCATTTTCTCACGCGCAGCCGCTAACAAATCTTGCGCTTTTTGAAGAGCTACTTCTTTCGGTTGAATGGTCGACTCAATCCGACCTCGAGATACTTCAAGTGTAGCCTTAGCTTTTTCAACCGCATTGTCCTTGCTTACAAGAAGAATCTTGTAATTTTGGATCGTTTTTTGTACATTAGCCATTTCCGCTTCCACATTCGAATTGGAATGGCGGGTATCCTCTAACTTCCCTTGTAAGATGATGATTTGGGATTCTAGATTGGCCTTGTCCAATTTAAGATTGGCTACTTCATCGGACTTGGCTTTGACATCTGCTCTCGTCGTCGTAGCACCAGCTCCCTGGCGCAACTGGTAAGCGAGAGCACTAGTCGATACAGCTGACGTGACTGGGCTGTGCAGGAAGGCTGCTTCTGACATAGCATTGCTCGGATCATAAGCGACCGATAAAGCAGTGGCTTTGTTGTCCACCATTTGTAGGTAATGACCAACCTTAGCAAAAGCTTCAGCCCCGATCTTCATATAGATGTCATTGGCATCAATCTGGGTTTCATCTGTTGGCAGACCGTATTGAGTTGCTAGCTCTTGATAGGCCGCTTTTTCGTTGTACCAAAAGTCAACTGCACCAGCAGGCGAGAAACCATAAGCAATATTTTCGTTTGGCAAATACTTAAACATGTGCCATTTGGCCTTTTTAAAGTACTCCAGCTGTACTTGGCTAGCAGGGAGAGAATAGAGATCCAGTTCTAATTCAGCTAGACCTGCATTGCGACGATAAGCATTGATGGCATCTGCGATTTCAAGAGCTCGCAAATTGGCTTGGAGCGACCCAGACTCTCCAACTGTTATGCCATCTTCTTCACGCCCACGTTTATAGAGAGCTAAGGCACTTGCTGCAGCTTCATTGCCATTGTCTGCTAAGTGTTGCAGGTAGCCTTCGTAGGTCGCTTGGCTCAGTTGAACTGGGCTATTAGCCGCTGCTTGCTCCAAGGCCGCCAACTCCGCTTCTTTTGTCGCAATGACCGCCTTCAAATCTGTCAGTCGCGTTTGGGCGAGTTGGATGTCACTCTCGATTTGAGCGATTGTGTCAGCCCCATTCTGCTGACTCGCTTGCAAACTTGCTAGATAATTTTGAGATTCTTTAATACTTTGCTCGACTTGGCTTTGCTCCACCAAGGCTTGAGCTAGGACATTCTCATCATTAGAAATCGGTGCCTTGGCTTGCTTTAACTCATTCTGTGCCACATCGACCAAAGATTCCTGAGCGGTGACTTGATTTTCCTGCTGACGAACGGCCTCTACGACTTGATCATGTGCCAGTTCTGCTTCTCGAACCTTATTTTCTTCGATGGTGACATAAGCTTGGGCTACCTTAACCTCATTTTCTGCATTTTGAACTTGTGCATCTGAAGTCGTTGCAATGAGGTTTTCCGCCTCTGTCACTTCTTCTTTCTTTTCTTCTAGGTCTTGACCAGCTGCCCTGACATCCGTCTGAGCATCCATCACTTTGCTCCTGGTAGTGGACATCCTTGACCACTTGACCTTTTTGAGCCGTAATTTGCTTCAATTCATCGACTGTAATAGGCTTCTCAACCACCTCAGTGCTATTGGTTTCAGCATTTTCGTTTTGCTTGACCTCTTCTGCACTAGCCTTGTGATGAAACATTCCAGACAGGACCGTTGTCGCAGCAACCCCTGTCGTAAAAACCGATTTTCCTAATTTCTTTCCCAATGAAACTCACCCCCAAAACCTGATCTGTTTTCTTTAAGTTTATCTCCCCATAGCATACCACATTTTGGTACTAATAACTAGTAGATTGAAGGAGATTTTTTAATAAAATTTTGGGGCAAAAGAAAAACAGCCGAGGCTGTCATTCTTCTTGCTGAATTTGCTCCAACATCTTTTCTTCTTCTGGAGTCAAGTCATAGTTTTCTAATAGGTCTGGACGACGCTCCAAAGTCTTTTTTAAACTCTGATAGAGACGCCATTGACGGATATTTTCATGATGGCCACTCATGAGGACATCCGGAACTGTCATCCCTCGATATTCATAGGGGCGTGTGTATTGAGGGTATTCTAGAAGGCCGGACGAGAAACTATCATCCTGGTGGCTGGACTCTTTTCCGATCACTTCTGGAATCAAGCGTACGGTCGCATCAATCATGGTCATGGCAGCAAGCTCGCCACCGGTCAAGACATAGTCTCCAAGAGAAATCTCATCTGTCACCAGGGACTTAATCCGCTCATCGTAGCCTTCATAGTGGCCACAGATAAAGATCAATTCTTCTTCTTGAGCTAACTCTTCTGCATAACGTTGATCAAAAGTCCGCCCGGCTGGATCTAGTAAAATCACGCGCGGATTCTTTTTCTCAATGGCATCAAAGGCATCGAAAATCGGCTGAGCTCGCAAGAGCATGCCTTGCCCGCCACCATAGGGTTCATCATCCACATGCCGCGCCTTCTCTGCATTTTCACGAAAATTATGGTAGTTGATCTCAAGGAGTCCCTTTTCACGCGCCTTTCCGACGATGGAGTGCTCCAGGGGTGAAAACATCTCTGGAAAGAGGGTTAAAATATCAATCTTCATCGTCTAACCCTTCCAAGATATCTACATCCACTCGGTTTCCTGGGATATCAATATTGAGGACAACTGGCGGGATATAAGGCAAGAGAAGGTCTCGTTTACCTTTGCGCTTCACCACCCAGACATCATTGGCACCCGGTTGAAGGATCTCCTTAATTTGACCGATGAGTTGGTCATTTTCATAAACATCAAGGCCGATGATCTCGTGGTAATAAAACTCGCCCTCGTCCAAATCGGTCAAGTCTTCTTCGGCAACCTTGAGGCTAAAACCCTTGAACTTTTCGATGGCATTGATATGGTACATATCCTTAAACTTGATGATATCAAAGTTTTTGTGCTTGCGGTGACTGGCAATAGTCACCGTTTGTACAAACTGATCCTTCTCATCAAAGAGAGCTAACTCTGCTCCTTTTTTAAAGCGCTCTTCCGCAAAGTCTGTCACAGACAAGACCCGCATCTCACCCTGCAAACCCTGCGTATTGACGATTTTCCCAACATTAAAATAATTCATTTTATTCTTTACATTCCTCTTTTGATTAATTTATCTCTAAAGTTCTCTAATAAGAGTTGCAATTTTTTCCGATTCTGACCAGTGTAGATAGTGGTGGTTTCCACCTAGAATGAGTTTTGTATTAGAATTCCAATATTCTGAATCTCTGTACTCTTTTTCTCTGTACGCCTGACAAAATACGAAAACAGGAATATTATCTGCTAAGGACAAACTATCAAAATCTTCAGCAGTAATATTTACAGATATCTGAAATCCAGGAACTTGCTTTTCCAATTCTAAGCCTTTTTCTTCCATCAATCCCCAAATCAGTCTATCAGTTTCAGGTTCAAATGTTGCTTGAGTTAGTCCCTTAAAATATTTTTCCTGACCACATTCTTCAATCATCCTGATTTGCTCTTCCATTTCTGGATAAGGATTTTTTGAAAAATCAGCAAACATTATATTTTTTGTTGTTGGTTCAATTGCTATCAATGCTTGACACTTAATTGGTTTACTCATCAACTTTAAAGCCAAAACACCACCTAAACTATGAACACATAGTATATAATCAGAAATTTCCAATCCTTTCAGAATTTCGTATACCGCTTCAACAAGATTATCCAAATTAATTCCTGTTTGACTATGAATCGGACTCCTACCTGTATTCGGAAAATCAATCGTAAGGTAACCTATTGAGGAAGGAAGTTTTTCAAGTATTGGTAGAAATTTTCATAACTCGGTATCAAACCAGCACCATTTAAACAAACTAGAACTTTATTTCTCTTTTTATAAGTAACAGAGAAACAACCAATCTTTGTAGTTACTTCAAATCGGTTCATATCAAAACAACTCTTTCTAAACAACAATTCACTTAACAACCTTACGTTTTATTTTATCACGTTCAAAGGATTTTCTCAAATGGACTTTTCTGCAAGAAACTGCTCCAAAACCTTTCCTTGCAACAAAAAAACGGGACAAAATCCCGCCTTTTTATTTTTCGTCAATAACGATTCTTACTTTTTTATCTTCAGTTGGGACAGAGTAGACAATCGTTCTTATCGCAGAAATGGTGCGACCTTTCCGACCGATCACTCGACCAACATCGCTAGGATCAAGGTCAAGGTGGTACTCCATAAATTCAGGAGTATCTTCGATCTTGATGGTTAAGGCATCCGGTTGTGAAATCAAAGGTTTCACAATTGCAATAATAAGATTTTCAATCGTATCCATACATCAACCTACTTTATGATTATTTTGAGAATTTAGAATCGTGGAATTTCTTCAATACACCTTCTTTTGAAAGGATGTTGCGAACTGTATCTGAAGGTTGAGCTCCATCAGCCAACCATGCAAGAACGCGGTCTTCTTTCAAAGTTACTTGGTTTTCTTCAACAAGTGGATTGTAAGTTCCAACTGTTTCGATGAAACGTCCATCACGTGGTGAACGTGAATCTGCTACGTTGATACGGTAGTAAGGTTTTTTCTTAGAACCCATACGAGTCAAACGAATTTTAACTGCCATTTTTATAAGTCTCTTTTCTATATTTTAATTTTCGGTGAAATAGACAAGCTATTTAGCACATGATCTATTATAGCACATTTTATAGACCTGTCAAGAAAAAAACTTGACACTATTAAAATTTTTTTAATCGATCTCAAAGTAATAAGATCCTTCATTTTTGGAATCCGATTCAATCACATAGTTCCCAGAAGGAAGTCCGGATACATCCAAGTGCTTCCCTTCAAATTCTTTGGCGAGGGAAGTCACTGTAATGGTAAAGGAAAATCCCTTGATTTGACGGTAGGTAGCATAATCCAAGGTCAGAATCCCTCGAAGATCCGTTTCTCCAGCTTTTTCAGCAGCTAGTAAGTCTGTTGCCAATTGATTTTCGAAATCGGGATTTTCGATTGGGAACCGGAGACGAACCTCGCTTACCTCTAAGCCCTGACGATACAATCGTTCTTTTATTTCTTGCCTTAACTGTTCAAACCCTTGAGATTCAGTAAAGGCTCTTTCGAAAAATGGTGCCACAAGCCAGCTTTTGGAACGGTGGGCTAGTTCTTCTGCCGTGTCATAGTTTTTCCCAGTTTCTTCTTTTGATAGATGAGTCGCATAGGGAAAGTTAAATTTTAGCGTCTTCCCTTGTATACTTTCTTGATAGCTATAGGCATATTCGGTCGACATCCCATGGAGTTCAGCTGCTTTAAAACTTAGGTCTCCTTTAAATCCCGCTTCCTGATAAAAGCCAGAAATTTGCTTTTGGATTTCTTTTTCTTCTTGACTAGTAAAATAAAAGAGAAAACAAATCAAGAGAGCGACCACTGTGAAGAATGCACGAACTAGGTAGCCGACCCATTTCTTGATGGTAACCTTTGTTGGTTTAAATGTATTCATTCCACCATGGTACCAAAAAACTAGCTTAACAGCTAGTTTGAAATAAATTTTTACTTAAGGATATCCAGTAAGGCTTGATAGTCAGCAACGACATATGTCGGTACTGCTAGGCTGGTATTTTCTTTGTGATTCGGATTATACCAGACGGTATCAATCCCCGCAACATTGCCCCCAGCAATGTCCGCCGTCAAAGAATCCCCAATCATAAGAGCTTGCTCCTTGGTAAAGCCTGGGATCAAGTTACCGATCTTTTCGTAAAAGACCACTTCCGGTTTTTGAGTTCCTAATTGTTCAGAGATAAAGATCTCCTTGAAATAAGGGGTAATGGCTGACTGCTTCAAGCGTCCTTGCTGAATAGCAGTAACACCGTTGGTAGCCCCATAGAGCTGGTAGCTCCTTTCTTCCAATTCCGCCAGCAAGTCCTCCGCTCCAGGGAAGCTCTGTCCCTGTTGGCTAATATAATCCTGGTAGCGCAAAGCCATCTCTTCACCATCTACCTGTCTTCCAAAATGAGCAAAGGCAATCGCAAACCGGCTGTTAATCAAGTCTTGCTTGCTGATCTCTTTTTGTTCCAATTTCTTCCAGAGCCCTTGGTTCATAGGTTTGTAATAATCCTTAAAGGCTTGAATATCTTGAACTCCTTGGTCCTTAAGAAATTGCGTTAAAGCCACTTCCTCCGCTGTATCAAAATCCAACAAGGTGTGGTCTAGGTCAAAGAGTAAAAATCTATACATGCTTACAAACGGTCCTTTAATTTTTCTACAAATAAATAAGCTGCTGGGCAAGTCAATGTGTTTTTAATGGTCAGATGGTTGATCTGGTAGATCTTCTTGCGGTCTGTATGAGGAAACTCTCGACACGCTTTAGGTCGAACATCGTAGATCGAGCAGAGATTATCGCCACCCAGGAAGGGGCAAGGCATGGACTTAAAAACCTTGTCTCCATCTTCATCAACTTGAAGAAATTCAGCCTCAAAGGCCGGAAGCTTCATTTTGAAATACTTAGCGATGCGGGTGATATCCGCTTCCTTAAAATCTGGCCCTAGAGTCTTACAGCAATTGGCGCAGGCGGTGCAATCAATTTCTTGAAAGACTTCATCGTGAATCTCTTGCGCTATTTTATCAAGATTTTTAGGTGGTTTCTTTTTCAGATTCGCCAATACCTTACGATGCTCCTTTTGCTTTTGGAGCGCTAACTGATGGTATTTCTATATCAATTTCTTGTGTCATCCTCTATTTCCTCTTCTAAACAATAGAAAGATTATACCACAAAGGATGCAAAAAAAGGGAGTGGGACAGAACTTCAAGAAATTTAAAGAGGTTGAAAAGGTTCCCCAAACCTTTTCAATCTTCCCACCCCCACATAGCTCCAACAGTCTAGGAGACTGTTGGAGGTTGCAGATAAAGGAAACTTCGTTTCTTTCATTAGGCTATCTTTGGAGCTTAAAAAGCGAACAAAGATACCAATCAACCACTGCGTCATACTGTTATTCTTATAAAACATCGAAGCCTCTGGATAGTTTAGGCCAAACTTCCTCTTCTTTAATCCGTTACAGCACCTTTTCCATCCAGACTCCAAGTGTCTTCGACATAAGGAGTAAATTGAGTTATTGTTTTCTCAAATCCTTCAACAACAATCAAATAAACCTTATCATCTTTTTGGAATACCCAACCAGCAACCTGCAGGCCTGACTTGAGAAAAATATGTATTTTAAGCGACTCATTTCCTCCAACTGTCGTCGTAGATCTTGTCATTTTCTCAACAAGTTTAGGGTCATTCCACCTAGTCTCAAATCTTTGGGCCATCATCTCGGCATTAAATTCCACTCCTTCGGGGACATTTGCTTTTTCTCTAGTGGCAGCATTTAAAACAATAATATTGAAGGCGTTTTTATCTGTATACTGAATATTATCTCCGACTTGGATACTATCATTCTTTTTCCAGTCACTCGGGATATTGAGGTAACCATAATCTGCTGAACCGATTCGTTTAGTTTTCGCATCCTCCTTATTACTATCCGATATTTCTTTCTCTACCTTGCTACTTGATTTTGTAGTCTCTTTCACCACATGAGTGGAACTAGTATCCAATGATGATTTTTTAGACACTTTCTTCGGACTAGTACAAGCAGAAAGACTTACAACAAACAAAAACGTAACAGACGCGAGTAGGAACTTATTTTTCATATTCTCTCCTCAATGATGAATTTTCTTTCCTCTAGTCTACCATGAATGCGGGAATTTTAAAATAGGATACGTATCACATCTGATCAAACCTTTAAAATTCAGTTCATTACTTTCAAACATAAAACAAAAGGCTGGGACAAAAGTCCTAGCCTTTTAATTGTTTTTGGATTGTCTAGCAAGACGCAGTGGTTGAGTGGGCTCTACTACGCTGATTTCATCAGCTTTTACAGCCCTACTCAACTGTGCGGAGGTGGGACGACGAAATCGAATTCTAACGAGTTACCGATTTCTGTCCCACTCTCTAATTGTTATTCTTCATCCATTGATAATACAGACAAGAAGGCTTCCTGCGGTACTTCTACCGAACCGATCGCTTTCATCCGTTTCTTACCAGCTTTGTTTTTCAAGAAGCTTGCGTTTCCGTGAGACGTCCCCACCATAACACTTGGCCAAGACGTTCTTACGAAGAGCCTTGATATCCGTACGGGCCACGATCTTATGACCGATGGCTGCTTGGATGGGCACTTCAAACTGTTGACGAGGGATAATCTTCTTGAGCTTCTCAACAATCAACTTACCACGTTCATAGGCAAAGTCCTTGTGGACGATAAAGCTGAGGGCATCGACAGTATCCCCATTGAGGAGGATATCCATCTTAACCAATTTAGATGGACGGTATTCAGACAACTCATAGTCAAAACTTGCATAGCCACGCGTAGAGGATTTCAATTTATCAAAGAAATCAAAGACGATTTCCGCCAGTGGGATTTGATAGATGACATTGACCCGATTTTCATCGATGTAGTCCATGGTCACAAAGTCCCCACGTTTGCGTTGGGCCAATTCCATGACAGCTCCGACAAACTCCTGTGGAACCATGATTTGGGCCTTGACATAAGGTTCTTCAATTGAAGCGATCTTGGTTGGATCTGGAAACTCAGAAGGGTTAGACACGTCTAGTGCTTCGCCATCTGTCAAATTGACTTTGTAAATTACGGACGGTGCCGTCATAATCAAGTCAATATTGAATTCGCGTTCCAATCGCTCTTGAATCACGTCCATATGAAGAAGTCCCAAGAAACCACAACGGAAACCAAAACCAAGGGCTTGAGAAGTTTCAGGCTCAAATTGAAGGCTGGCATCGTTGAGTTGCAACTTCTCCAGTGCTTCACGAAGATCGTTGTATTTGTTGGACTCAATTGGATAAAGACCAGCAAAGACCATTGGGTTCATTTGTTTGTAGCCATGAAGAGGCTCAGCTGCTGGGTTGGTAGCCAAGGTCACAGTATCCCCGACACGAGTATCTGCAACGGTCTTGATAGAGGCTGCAATGTAACCAACGTCTCCCGTCGCTAGGAAATCACGACCAACCGCCTTAGGGGTGAAAATCCCAACTTCAGTGACATCAAAGGTTTTGCCATTGCTCATCAATTGAATCTTGTCGCCTGGTTGAACCATCCCGTTGACAACCCGTACCTGAAGGATAACCCCACGATAGGCATCATAAACGGAGTCAAAGATCAAGGCTTGAAGAGGGGCTTCAACATCACCAGTCGGTGCTGGAACTTTCTCAACAATCTGCTCCAAAATCTCTTCAATCCCAATACCAGCCTTGGCAGAAGCTAGCACTGCTTCACTGGCATCCAAGCCGATGACATCTTCTACTTCTGTACGCACACGTTCTGGATCTGCTGCTGGCAAGTCAATTTTGTTGATGACTGGCAGGATTTCCAAATCATTGTCCAGCGCCAGATAAACATTGGCTAGGGTCTGTGCCTCGATCCCTTGTGCCGCATCGACTACCAAAATAGCACCCTCACAGGCAGCGAGCGAACGAGAAACTTCATAAGTAAAGTCCACGTGCCCTGGCGTGTCAATCAAATGGAAAATATAGGTCTCCCCATCTTTAGCCGTATAGTTCAACTCGATAGCATTGAGCTTAATGGTAATCCCACGTTCCCGTTCCAGGTCCATACTGTCTAGGAGCTGGGCTTGCATTTCCCGACTAGACACGGTTTCGGTTTTTTCTAAGATTCGATCGGCCAAAGTTGACTTTCCGTGGTCAATATGGGCGATAATCGAGAAGTTTCGAATCTTCTCTTGTCGTTTCTTTAATTCTTCAAAATTTGGCATAATCATCTTCCTAGTATAATTAATCGTACTCTTCATTATAACAAAAAAGATAGGCCTTTGCCTATCTTAATCCATTATTTTCAAAAATCGCTTCTGCGTTTTATTCCCCTCATAACCTATATGTTCATAAAAAACATGAGCTTCTTTTCGATGAGAAGCAGAATTTAAACGAATAAAGGTATACTGATGACTCTTGGCGAAATCTTCCATTCGCTCCATCAATTGCCGACCAATTCCACGTCTTTGAGCAAACGGAAAAACCGCCAGACCTAAAATATTTAAACCAGAATCACTATAGAGGCTTTCATAGACTTCTGCTTCGACATAACCAAGAATATTGCCTGTTTGGTCTTCTTCATAAACAAAACAAACATGACCCGAATCTGGAAGATTAAATTTTTCGATCTGAGCTGCAACTTTCTCAATGGTCGAATCATACCCCAGTGCCTGGTGGCACAAATCTCGAATTTGAAGGGCATCATTGACTTGAACGGTACGAATCATCCTACTACCTCCATGAACTATTTGATTTTATCTTAGACCTTTTTCCTCAAAAAGTAAAGGAAAAAAGCAATGAAAATCCAAAATAAAATCCGATTTATATCAAATTCATCTTTTTTCACATTTATCAAGGATTTCTATTTACTTTTTCGATTTAATTCATTATAATAGAAGAGGTAAATACAAGGAGGTGAGTAGGTTGGCCAGAGGTCGTGGAAAAGCAAGTCCTCAAGACAAAGAGGCATTACGGATTATATCGGAAAAAATCAGAGAATTACTGAAAGAACAAGGGAAAAAACAGATCGAATTATCTCGTATTACTGGAATTCCTGCTAGCACTTTGACTGGTTATGTAAAAGGAACTTCTCTTCCTGTTCCTGAGAATTTAGAGAAGATTGCAGCCTTTTTCCAAGTTCCAGTTGCTGAAATTGATCCTCGATTACGCAATGATTTTGTGGTCATTGATTCAGAAATTGAGCGATTGTATAAACAACTCGATGAAGGAAATCAGGAGAAGCTTCTTTCTTATGGCAAGAGTCTCTTAACCCATCAGAAAGAAAGACAGAAGATTGAAAAGCAATACCACTCCTATTCTGTCTATGAGTCATTTTCTAGTTACCAACATCAGAAGCAAGCAGATATCGTCTGGTTTGATCAAAAGATTCCTTACGATTTAGCTTTTTGGATTCATACGGACTCCCTTGAGCCCAAATACGAAAAAGGAGCTGTTGTGCTCATCAAGCAAACCTACTACGATCAGGCAGGAGCTATTTATGCCATTGATTTTGATGGGCAAACCTTGATCAAGCGTGTATTTCGTGAGGCCAACGGTATTCGACTGGTTTCCCTCAATAAGAAATATAGCGATCAGATCATTCCTCTGGATGAGGAACCGGGAGTGATCGGTAAGGTTATAGATGGCTTTGTTCCTCTCGATCTGGAGGAGATCAAATGATAAAATTAATTGCGATTGACTTAGATGGCACCCTCTTACACGAGGATAAGTCTCTATCCAAAGGCAATATTGAAGCTCTTCACCAGGCCCATGAAGCCGGCTATGATATTGTTATCTGTACTGGGCGTCCCTTAGCAGGTGTCCGTCCCATTTTTGAAGAGATTGGCCTTCCTGATGGCAACTACTATATGATTATCAATAACGGCTGTACCACCTTGTCTACAAAGAATTGGGAAATCATCGGCAAGGAAGAATTGAGCCTTGAGGACATGCACCACTTGCAAGTTCTGACGGAAAATACAGACGTTCAGTTAACATTATTTGACATGGATCATTACCTAGTCGTCGCACCTGAAGCCAGTGATCTTGTCACTATGGATGCCGGCATCGTAAATACTAAACCAACACCTGTCTCAGAAAAAGAGCTCCCCAACTATCTTCCTATTTTTCAAGCGATGTATGTGGGAGATCCTTCTGCTATTGATAGCTTTCAAGCTCAGCACGAGGCAAGCTTAGAAAACAACTTTAACACCGTACGTTCACAGAATATCTTGTTTGAAATCCTTCCTAAAGGCGCAAGCAAGGCTTCTGCTCTACAAGCATTAAGTCAAAAATTAGGCTACAGCAGAGACCAGGTGATGGCTCTTGGAGATGCTAATAATGACCTTGAGATGCTTCGTTTTGCTGGTTATAGTGTTGCCATGGGAAATGGCAATGCTGCTGTCAAGGAAATAGCGGACTTCGTCACCCTGACCAATGATGAGGATGGCGTGGCCCATGCTATTCACAAATTAATTGTAACTGAAAAAGGAAAATGATGATGAAATACCCAAATTTATTGGACCGTTTTATTACCTATGTAAAAGTCAATACACGTTCAGACGAACATTCAACAACCACTCCAAGTACCCAATCACAAGTTGATTTTGCAACCAAGGTCTTGATCCCTGAGATGAAACGCGTGGGGCTTCAAAACGTCTACTATCTACCAAACGGCTATGCCATTGGAACGCTCCCAGCCAATGATCCAAGCTTCACCCGCAAGATTGGATTTATCTCTCACATGGATACTGCTGACTTCAATGCGGAAAATGTCAATCCTCAAATCGTTGAGAATTATGATGGAGGTGTCATTACTCTTGGGGACTCTGGTTTCACACTGGATCCAGCTGATTTTTCTCATTTGAACAACTACAAGGGACAAACCTTGATCACAACTGACGGGACCACTCTTCTAGGGGCAGATGATAAATCAGGTATTGCTGAAATCATGACTGCTATTGAATATCTGACAGCACATCCTGAAATCAAACATGGTGAAATCCGTGTTGGTTTTGGACCAGATGAAGAAATCGGCGTCGGAGCAGATCAGTTTGATGCAGAAGATTTTGATGTAGACTTTGCTTATACAGTCGATGGCGGTCCTCTTGGCGAGCTTCAATACGAAACCTTCTCAGCAGCTGGTGCTGAATTGACTTTCAAAGGACGCAATGTCCACCCAGGCACAGCCAAAGGTCAAATGATCAACGCCCTTCAATTGGCCATCGATTTTCATAACCAACTACCTGAAGGAGCACGTCCAGAATTGACCGAAGGCTATGAAGGTTTCTACCACTTGATGAATATCGATGGAACTGTCGAAGAAGCTACTGCTAGCTACATCATTCGAGACTTTGAAACTGAAAGCTTTGAGAAACGCAAAGACCTCATGAAATCTATTGCTGATCAGATGAATGGGGAGCTTGGTAGCGAACGCGTTCTCCTTACCCTCAAAGATCAGTACTACAACATGAAGCAAGTGATTGAAAAAGATATGACGCCGATTACCCTTGCTAAGGAAGTCATGGAAGATCTTGGAATCACTCCAATCATTGAACCAATCCGCGGTGGTACAGATGGATCTAAAATTTCCTTTATGGGAATTCCTACACCAAACATCTTTGCCGGTGGCGAAAATATGCACGGTCGCTTTGAATACGTTAGCCTCCAAACCATGGAACGCGCTGTTGATACCATTATCGGTATTGTGACCAAAAAATAAGAAACAAAAAGGATTCGGATAGATTGTCCGGATCCTTTATTGTATGTTAGAAAGATTAACAATATCTTTGACCTGATCAATGGACTGAATTAGGTTAAGGCTTGTCTCATTGATAGGAAGATAATAGACTTTATCTGCCAAAGATTCTGTAAAAGGACGATTGGTGAGTAAGATCACCTGTTGTCCTCTTTCTTTTAACTCTTGCTCCTTCTTTCGTACCTTTTGGTAAAAACTCGGATCCCGAATTTCTAGATCATCCACCAAAACACAAGCAGCATCCAAACCGAATGATTCATTGGTTCCATTTTGGGTCAGATAATAGGCCGCTCCTTCTTTGACCTCATATAAGCCAGCTGATGGCTCAACCGGAAGAAATGCTGGACTTGTATCAGCCTCTACTCTTTTTTTTAACTCCACTAGATTGTCCAAGACCTGCAAATAAATAGGGGATAATTTACTTAAATCCAAGAGTTCCTCAAACTCAAAACCACGTTTCAGAGCCTCTAAGATATAGAAGAGCCGATGGGGCATATGACGAGCTATTTTTTGGATTAACTCATCATCGCTCATTTCTTCAGGAAAGACAGTCAGCAGTTTTTTATCTTTAATGGTTTCTAAGGCCTGTTGGTAAGCTTCATCGATCCTCTTTCCAAATCCATAAACTGCCCCATAAGAGTGAATTTGGGTATTGAGACGAGCATTCTGTGCAGCATCTGAAAAGATCGGAATCTTAAAGAATACATAGTCTAGACTGGGTTCATAGACAGCCTTTAAATCCTGTAATAAGGGGTGAGGCAAATGCTCGAGAGAGCGCCCCAATTGCAGCTGTACGCCTTGCTCAAACAAGGAATAGCCCAAGCCCATAGAGGCCATCGAGATACTATCTGAAGCAAATGGATTAACCTCTAAGATATAAAAAGCATAGCTCGTCGGATCCAAGGCAAACTTAATGGAAATGGCTCCTGTCAACTTCAGATAGCGACTGATATGGATCGCCGCTTCACGAAGATTTTGAAACTCCCGGTCAGTCAGAGTGACCGCTGGCATAAATTGGTAAGAGTCACTGGAGTGGATCCCAACAGGATCAATGCTTTCAATAGAGGCCGCCAGGTAGTGATTGTCTTCACGATCCCGCATGACTACAAAATCCAGTTCCTTAAAGCCATAGGTCGAAAACTCCAGCAAACACTGCTGACTTGGAGAGACCGAAAGTCCCATTTCTACAGCTTCGCACAAGTCATCCAGGTTATGAGCAATCTTTCGCCCTTGCCCTTGCTTACTCGCTACTGGCCAGATCATAATAGGAAATTGAATGCCTTCAGAAAACTCGATAGCTTCTCGAACCGAACCAACCAGTGCTGAAGCCGGTACCTGATAGCCCAGCTCTTGAAAGAGACGTCGTTGATCTGCCTGCTGGTAAAAAGTACGGTAGCGTTGGAGACTCGGCCCGACAATCAAGATCGATGCTTCTTTGAAAAATCCAGTTTCTTCCAAACGAAACAAGAGATTCAAAATCTGTTTATCCGCAAAAGCTAGGAGCAAGCGAGATCCAGTATAAGAAAGAAGAGTCGTCCTAAGAGCATCCAGCTTGAGCTTACTAACTACAACTATATTTGCAGCTTCTTGGGTGATAGCATTTTCCTCGCCCAAGTATAGGACAAGAGCATTCCCATCCTTGGTATTGAGTTTTTGTGCTTCATTTACCGCAGCCAAAAGGCTAATATCCTGATAAGAATCTCCACACAGGAGAAGCAATTTCTGGTTTTGTTTCATCATTCCTTCTCCCTTCTACTTTCGTGAATTTTGGCATCAATCAACTCTAAAAATTCATCGTAAAAATAGAGATTTTCTCTTGGACCTGGACTAGCATCTACTTGGAATTGGACCCCTAAAATCGGCTGGTAACGATGGCGAAACGCCTCGATACTATGGTCATTGACATTTTCATGTGTGACCAATAAATCATGGGGCAGACTGTCCCTCGCTATACTATACAAGTGATTTTGACTGGTTATCTCGATTTTTCCTGTCGCAATTTCACGCACAGGTATGTTCAAGCCGAAATGTCCGACTTCCATAGGGGCCAGATCAGCGCCGTAAGCTTGTGCCAACAACTGAGCTCCCAAGCCCATACCCCAGATCGGAATCTGACCATTGAGCTTTTTGATCAAGTGGCAGAGTTTTTTCACCTGATGGGGATCGCCTGGCCCACTGGATAAAATAACCCCATCTGGTTGCTGCTCCATCAGTTCATCATAAGAGATATCATAGGGATAGACCGTGACATTACAGTCCCTTTGACTCAGCTGGCGTAAGACAGAGTGCTTGACCCCTAGATCAATCAAGGCAATACTCTTTCCAAAACCAGGTACAGCATAGGCTGTTTTTGTCGAGACTTGACGCACTTGGTCTTTTGGAAGGACTGTCGCTCGCAACTGATCCAGGATATGCTCAATCGAATCCCCCTTGTTAATCACAGTTGCCTTCATCCGTCTATACTTGCGGACAATTTTTGCCACCTGACGGGTATCAATCCCTACAATACCAGGGATTTTTTTTCGCTTCAAGAACTCATCCAAGGTCATCTGCTGTCGCCAATTGCTCGGCATCTCCACCAGATGCTGAACCACTAGCGCTAAACAAGTGGGTGTAATGGATTCAGAATCATCCCGATTGATCCCTGCTGCGCCAATAACCGGGAAGGTAAAGGAGAGAATCTGGCCACTAAAAGCCTGATCCGTGAGCAATTCTTGATAACCTGTCATGGCTGTGGTAAAGACCAACTCACCAGTCACATATAGATCTGCACCAAAGGCTTCTCCTTCAAATACAGTCCCATCCTCTAGGACCAATAATCGTTTCATTGAACCCCTCCCTTCTATTACACTAATCCAATTTTATCACAGTTCCTCAAAAAAAGGAAAGTCAGATTCCATGTAGCTGTCTACTCTGTCCTCTTTCTTTCCTTTCAATGAATTGGATTATCTTATTTAGCTTCACGCCCTTTAAGGACGGCTTCAATGATGGCCATACGGACAAAGACACCATTGGTCATTTGTTCTACGATGCGTGATTTAGGAGCTTCTACCAAGTGGTCCGCAATTTCAACGTCACGGTTCACAGGTGCTGGGTGCATCAAGATGGCTGTATCTTTCATACGATCGTAACGTTCTTGTGTCAATCCATGGAGACGGTGGTAGTTTTCTTTTGAGAAGAGTGATTCGTAATCATGACGTTCGTGTTGTACACGGAGGAACATCATCACATCTACTTCTTCAATCACTTCATCAATAGTGACAAATGTTCCATAGTCTTCAAATTCCGCACTTCTCCATTCGTCTGGACCTGCAAAGTAGAGGGTTGCTCCTAGACGTTTCAAGATTTGCATATTGGATTTTGCAACACGTGAGTGATCCAAGTCCCCAGCGATACAAACTTTCAAACCATCAAAGTGACCAAATTCTTGGTAGATGGTCATCAAATCAAGCAAGCTTTGGCTTGGGTGTTGACCAGAACCGTCCCCACCATTGACGATGGACGCTGTAATGGTTGGGCTTTCCACTAATTCTTTGTAGTAGTCCACTTCAGGGTGACGGATGACACAGACATCTACTCCAAGTGCTGACATGGTCAAGATCGTATCATAGAGTGTTTCCCCTTTGTTCACAGAGCTTGTCTTCACATCAAAGTCAAGGAGATCACATCCCAATTTTAACTCTGCCACTTCAAAGGCTTTGTGGGTACGAGTTGAAGGTTCAAAGAAAAGGTTTGAGATGATGTGTTGGTCTTGATAGTTAACTTTTGCTCCGTTTTTGAACTCAATTCCACGCTTGATTAAAGCCATTACTTCTTCATTAGTAAGAGTTTCCATTGAGACAAGGTTTTTAAGAGCGATTTGATTTTCAGACATGTTGATTCTCCTTTTAGTTTGGATATAGATGGTTACAAATTAATTAAGCTTCTTTGATGAGGACGCGGTCTTGACCGTCTAACTCCACCATCTCGACAATGATTTCTTCTGACTTACTAGTCGGGATATTTTTCCCAACAAAGTCTGGACGAATCGGTAACTCTCGGTGCCCACGGTCAACTAGGACCGCAAGACTAACACGTGCAGGACGTCCGTGACTGACTAGGTTGTCGATCGCAGCGCGAATCGTCCGTCCCGTATAGAGCACATCATCGATCAAAATCACTTCTCTATGAGCAATATCTACCGGAAGCACTGTCGTATCCTCCGTCACCTTCATATCATCTCGGAAAGGCTTGGTATCCAATTCCGCCACAGGAACATCGATTTGTTCCAGCTGAGAAAGGCGTTCTTGGATCCGACGGGCAATGTAAACACCACGCGTCTTGATCCCCACCAGGACAATCTGGCTTAAATCTTTATTTCGTTCGATGATTTCGTAGGTGATACGGGTAATGGCCCGTTTCATCGTTAAATCATCAACGACTTCTTTTGTTTTCATTCAGTCCTCCTTAGTTGTAAAAGAAAAACCTCCTTTTTCAAGGAGGTTCAGCAAATGAATGGCCTAAAAGAATAGGGTCTCGCCCTATGGTCCAAGCCATTATTTTTCACAGTCTCCTTGCCTGCCTCACGGGACAGGATTAAAGGATTTATTTAATTGAGTTAACTATATCATAGTTTCAAACGACATGCAAGAAAAAACGCACTATTTTTCAAAAAAATTTTAAAACAACCCTTTTACGTGAAAGAACGTTCGGTTTTTGCTAATAAATCTTATCTTCGTTTGAAATTCTTGATAGCATAGAGCACATAGCCAGCCAAGAGGTAAGCGATAAAGATGATCACCACCCATTTGCCCACAAAAGCCCAGCCGTATTTGTTGACATTGATAAAGAAATAGGCAAAGGGACTGTCTTTGGCCCCAGGTACTGGCCATTTAAGGACCAAACCGTTGAGAAGAGCAAAAAGCATATAAAGAACGGGAAGCACAGTCCAAGCTAATGGATCCGACTTACGGTACTGTTTGGCTTTATCAATCACCAAGGTATCAAAGAAGAACATCAAGGGAACAATGTAATGACAGAGGAAGTTTTCCAAGCGGTAAAACTTCTCAGGTGTCGCGATGGGGGCTAGCATAAAGTGGTAGATGACACAGGTGATCATGATAGACATGGTGACCCCACCCTTCAAGCGAAGATAGCCCTGGGTTTGAGTCGAACGACCACGAAGCATGCGCCAGACCATGTCTCCCATGAAGAACATGACCAACATGTTGGATAAAATGGTGTAATAAAGCATCATACCAAAGCCACCATGCTTGGTCAGTTGCAGATAAACCCCGAGCACACTTAAGATAAACAATAGAAAACGATAGCTAAACAATAGTTTGAATTTCATAGTATTCTCCTGAAAGAAAAGGGGCTAGGCCCTTCGGTTTAATCAGGAACTTTCCTTAAGTGAAGACGGACGTCAGCGAACTTCTAGGAAGTTCCATGACTTAGTTTTGAACCTAAAGTTTCAAAACTCCCGAGTAGTTGAAACAAGACTGTTTCAACTACTTTTCTCACAGCGGAAAGTTCCATAATAAACTTAAACAACTCTATTAGTTTTTGAACTTTATATAGAGCTATTTCTTCTTATCTTTAGATTTTCTTAACAAATTCTGATTTGAGTTTCATTGCGCCAAAGCCATCAATCTTACAATCGATGTTATGATCGCCTTCTACGATACGGATGTTTTTAACGCGCGTTCCTTGTTTCAAATCCTTAGGTGCACCCTTAACTTTCAAGTCTTTGATCAAGGTTACTGTATCGCCATCTGTCAATTTGTTTCCGTTGGCATCAATCGCCACGACACCTTCTTCTTTTACGACTTCAGCTGGGTTCCATTCATAAGCACACTCTGGGCAGACCAAGAGTGCACCATCTTCATAGACATATTCAGAGTTACATTTTGGACAATTTGGTAAGTTATTCATTTCAATCTCCTTAGAAAAATTAACTCCCATAGTATACCATGAAAGGGAAAATTTGACAAATTCAGCTCAACTGTAACATTTTTTATAAAAGAGGAAGCTACTTTGCCTCCTAGAATGGATGATACGTTTTAATCTTCCTGTAATTCCTGAATCTCACGTATCACGCGCACGCCTGCTTGATTCTTCTCACGCAGTTCAGCTTCAGAGTATGGGAAAGTATTGATCAAGATACTCTCCATCCCAATACTTTTCGCTACGGCGACATCTGTCGAAAAATCATTTCCTACCATGACCGTTTTATCAGGATTCAATTGGTGTTCTTTGATCACTTTCAGGAGGAATTCAGGCTGAGGTTTGCGAATGCCTGCATCTGATGACAGATAAATATCATGGAAAATCTCTCTTAAGCCAACCAAATCAATCTCAGGATTGGTAAAATCTGCTTGGGCGTTGGATAAGAGATAGATTCGGCAACCTGCAACTTTCATATCCTCTAATACTTCTTTCGTGTGTGGGTAAAGCTCCAAGCGCTTTCGTGAGAGGACACGGAAGGTCCGTGCCATCAAGCGGCCCCACTCCTTGAGATGATGAACACTGGCTCCAGTTGGATGACTCTCTAGATAAAGTTGCACAAAGATCACGGTCAAATCAATCTCCGGATAGGTCACTTGTTTTTCTTTGGCGATACTTTCCTCGGCTTGCCGCACCAACTCCTTATAGCGGACTTGCAGGCTTTCTCCTGTATAATGAGCCCCATAGGATTGGTAGATTTGGGCCATGGTATCCCATAAGACTGGACTCGACTCATCTGTTTCAATGTCGACTAAGGTTCCATAGAAATCAAAAATATAGTTTTTAAATGCGTACTTGTGCGGATTCATCTCTCACCCCAGTAACAAACATGGTAAAGGTTGCCTTGCAGACATTGGCACCATCTTGATTGGTAATATCCACATCCACAACACGAGTCGTCCGCCCACTGTGGACACATTCCCCATGGATGGTCAGGATATCTCCTAGACGTCCGGCTTTCAAATAATTGATGGAAGACTGCAAGGTTACCCCGTCTACCCCTTGAGAAATCACGACCAGACCACTAATCTGATCACACAGAGTAAAGAGATAGCCTCCGTGCGCATTGCCATAATAATTGAGTGACGATTCAACGACCTTGGTTGTCACGATGACATGGCCATCTCTCATCTTTAATGTCATAATTTTCAAATGCAGCAATCGCATCGAAGTGAAAATCTTTCATATTTTAGCCACCTTTTCTTGCATCTTTTTAACTCCTCTATCATACTACAATTAAGGACTAGATACAAGGGAAGGAGCAATTCCTTAGAAGCAGAAAAAGCTAGATAGTTCTAGCCCTTTGCTTAAAATCTTAATTTTTCCCAATCATCGTCTGTTTGTTTGCGGTAATAGTACTCGGATAAGTCAGGGTCTTCCATGACCTCCAGCAGAGGAAGCATGTCGTAGGAGAGGTCCAACTTTTCTAATTGGTCCTTCTCGACCCAAGAAACTTCTCCTTCTTCAGACGATCTTAGCTGGCCTGTAAATTCTGTCGCTTTGTAGCAAAAGACGATATAGCGGCCTCCCTCTTCTAGTGGCCAGTCTTTGACTGCAACCAGTTTTGGATCTGCAATTGTAAGACCTGTCTCTTCGTAGATTTCACGAATGACTGATTCTACAAGACTTTCTCCTTCTTCAATATGACCCCCTGGAAAAGCATAGCCAGCCCAGTGAGTCTTTTCAGGTGAGCGGTATTGGAGGACAACTTTCCCATTTTCAAGATCCTCAACCATACAAAGATTGCACAGTATAGTAGGCGTTATACGTGACATAAATTTCCTTTCTAATATGTTGACAATTAATCAATATAAACTTTTTTCTGTATTTCTTTCTTCATAACAAAGGGATTTACCAAGTCATGATACTCATGGTAACCATGGAGCAAAGAGCCTCTGACAATCACAATCTGATTGGATTCCATTTGGAAGTCTATTGTGATGAGGAATGATCATTCCTTATTTTTCTTACTATTCCTCAATTTTATTATGAACAAGATCATGGCCGCTAAAATGAAGAAGATAGCATAGGTTAGAATAGGAAACCAAATGTATTTTGGATTCAATGTGTAGAGTGCTGGAATAGAATCTCCTATACGTCGTCCTTTGATCCCAAATCCAATATGCAAAACAGACGTAATTGCATTCACGTACAAAAATACAGTTGCAAAATCTGCAATGGAGGCTCGATCTTCTTTCTGTACCCGAAAGACACTAAAATACAATCCATTAAGCAATAAAAATAGATTCATGAATAAAGGAAACAGATAGTTAAAATCACGGTAAGTCCTTGGAAATAGATCATTGTCAAAAAGAAAGACACCTAGGGTAGCTCCCATTGCCAAAAACATGATAAAATCCACAAGCATTCCAACACCTGAATGCTTTTCGAGCCATAGGTTTAGGCGATCTAACCAGTTTCTTGTTCTCTCTACTCTATTTTGATGCTTTGCTTTCTTTCCATTATTTCTCTTCTGCTTCATTAACCTCATTCCCTAACGTTAAGGATTTACTCAAAGTTTCTTCACTTCTGCTGCTACCTTTCGGAGATGCTGTTCCCGTATGCTAGCGGTGTTCACATCCCGGCCGACTTCACCCAAAATACAGACACGCTTGGTTTTTATCCCACAATGGTTCAGGACTGCATTTTTCAAAACAGAAATGCCGTAACTATCAGGAATGTTAAGAGGGCCTGAAAAAATCTTGTACCACCAAGTTGGGGCCATCGAAGTCGCATAAATACTGGCTGTTTTCCCTTTGAGCAACTTCTTGAATTGTTTGCCTCTGAGATAATTCCAGATAAAGCTTCCCTGATCATTGGCCGAGTAGGCAATCCCTGGTGTAAAGACCCGATCAATCCAACCTTTGAGGAGACTGGGCATACTACTCCACCAGATGGGATAAACAAAGATCAGGTGATCCGCCCACTGAATCAACTCTTGGGAACGAAGGATAAAGGAATCTTCCTCCATCCGTTTTCGGTAACCATAACGTAAAACAGGATCAAAATCTTCTTCATTGAGACTAATAGTTTTAATCTCATGACGGCTTGTGTCCAAATTGCTTACAATTGTTTGAAAAATCGCTTGGCAGTAACTTTCCTTATCAGGGTGCCCATTGATAACTAAAATTCTCATCTATTTCCTTCTCTAATCCAAGGCCTTGACTTCCAACATCATATCGCGGATCTGTGCTGCCAATTCGAAATCAAGCACTTCGACGGCTTCTTGCATTTGGCCTTGCAGTTTCTTGACCAGTTCCTTGCGCTCTTGGCGGTTGAGACTGGTGATGTCCACTTCCTTGTCTTCTTCCTTAGCCACAGCCTTGGTGACGGAGATAAGGTCACGGATTTCCTTTTTGATGGTTTGTGGGACAATGCCATGTTCTTCATTGTAGGCCATCTGAATCTGACGACGACGAGCCGTTTCATCGATGGCTTTTTGCATAGATTGTGTCATGGTGTCCGCATACATGATAACATGGCCTTCACTATTACGGGCAGCACGACCAATAGTCTGGATAAGCCCTCGTTCATTACGGAGGAAGCCTTCCTTATCTGCATCGAGAATAGCAACTAAGCTGACTTCCGGTACGTCAATCCCTTCACGAAGGAGGTTGATTCCGACCAAGACATCAAATACACCCAAACGCAGGTCACGGATAATCTCTGTCCGCTCTAAAGTCTTGATATCCGAGTGCATGTATTTGACCTTGACGCCCATTTCCTTGAAGTAGTCCGTCAAATCTTCTGCCATCTTCTTGGTCAGGGTCGTGACAAAGGTCCGCTCTCCACGTTCCACACGTGCATTGATCTCACCCAAGAGATCGTCCATTTGCCCCATGGTAGGGCGTACTTCCACCTCGGGATCCAGAAGGCCAGTCGGACGAATAATCTGCTCGATCACGGTGTCTGTTTGCTCCATCTCGTAGTCACCTGGTGTCGCAGACACATAGACGATCTGATGGACATGGCTTTCAAATTCTTCCCGACGCAAAGGCCGGTTGTCCAAGGCAGATGGCAAACGGAAGCCATAGTTGACCAACATCTCCTTGCGCGAGCGGTCCCCATTATACATGCCCTTGATCTGTCCCATGGTCATGTGGCTTTCGTCAATCATGATAAGAAAATCTTCTGGGAAGAAGTCCAGGAGGGTGTACGGTGGCTCTCCTTCGCTTCGTCCATCCATATGGCGGGAATAGTTCTCCACCCCATTGGTGTAACCCATCTCCCGCAACATTTCAATATCGTACTCAGTCCGTTGTTTCAGGCGTTGGGCTTCCAAAAGCTTGCCTTCTTTTTCAAAGACCTTTAACTGCTCTTCCAACTCAGCCTGAATCTTGGCAATAGCTACTTCCATATGGTCGTCATTGGTCACAAAGTGAGTGGCTGGGAAAATCGCCAAGTGGTCCACTTCACCAAGGACTTGACCGGTCAGAGCTTCCACCTCACGGATGCGGTCAATCTCATCCCCGAAAAACTCAACCCGAAAGGCATGCTCATCACGAGAGGCTGGGAAAATCTCCACCACATCCCCACGGACACGGAATTTCCCCCGTTGAAAGTCGATGTCATTGCGCTCAAACTGGATATCCACCAAGTCGTTCAGCAATTTATCACGAGAGATTTCCAGACCTGGACGCAGGCTCACTACGCTATCCGCGTATTCCTTAGGCGAACCCAAACCATAGATACAGGAAACAGACGCGACGACAATGACGTCATTTCGTTCTAAAAGAGCGGAGGTTGCTGAGTGACGAAGCTTGTCAATCTCATCATTGACCGAACTATCTTTTTCGATGTAGGTATCGCTCGATGGCACATAGGCTTCTGGCTGGTAGTAATCGTAGTAAGAGACGAAATACTCGACCGCATTTTCAGGGAAAAATTCCTTGAACTCCCCATAAAGCTGGCCAGCTAGGGTTTTATTATGGGCGATGACCAAGGTCGGCTTATTGACCTGGGCAATGACCTGGCTCATGGTATAGGTCTTCCCTGTACCAGTTGCCCCCATCAGGATTTGGGCTTTCTCGCCCCCCTCGATATTATCCACCAACTGCTCAATGGCCTGCGGTTGATCCCCAGACGGTTGGTATTTGGAGACGAGTTTAAATTTGTTGTCTGTAATTCGGTTAATCATCTCTTTGTCCTCACATATATAGACCTTATTTTACCATAAATTACCAAATTTCTCTGAGATGGGAAATGACAGGGAGATACAAGATGTAACAACATAATCCATTAATTCAGTACTGCTTAATTTAAAAAATTATAAATTGGAAACATCTTAGCATGAAAACTAAATTAGACTCTCGAAATTAATTCGAAAGTCTTGTCTTTTATTATAAAACAATGCAATATGTAATAAACTGTATTATCAATGACTTACAAATGATTAAGGCTTACACATCAGTAACAATTTTTCGGAATCGCTTTACTACTTAACTTCTTGATTCCTTACCAAGAGGTAGAGAGTTGCTCCAAGTGAACATACCAGTCCAATAATGTAAGTACAGAGTTGCAAATTGGAAGCACTACCTAAAATGGTATCTGCAACAATATTATAAAATAGGTAACTGGTCAACGGTTCCACCACTCTTTCTATGAATGGTTGTACCAAAATAGGAAATAGCAACAAAATAGCTAAACTTCCCATTGGACTTTTGAAAAAATAACTTAAAAAGTAAGAAATCAAAAAGTATTGGATGGAGCCAATCAAAAAGAAACAGAAAATTTCTAAACTGACACCATTTTCGCTCCTAAAAAAATGAAACCATATAAGCAGTACAATGTAATTTAAGGTTGATTGTAGTAATACATCAAACAACTCTATGAATAGGATCCTAATTGAACTTAAGATCCTTTTTCCACTTACCAAGTAAACTAGTTTTGTTTCGTGTGATTGTAACTCAACAAATGCATTAACACATCCAATGCCAATAGAAAACATTGATGCAAAAACAAGAGCTTGCTCTAAAGATAATTCTACAATTGTACCATTAATTGCAACTGGCAACACACCTAATAGACACACAAAAAATATCAAAAGTGACTGTATGGCTATCTGGTACTTTACAGGTTTTAAACTATATTTTTTGACAATAAGACTTCTAAATAGACTTGCCATTCTTCCTCCCCATTCGAATCTTTTCTACAACAAATATTAATACCAAGAATACGACTCCTTCCACTACTAAAAGAGTAAATCCATACAATTGACTCGTTTGAGTCCCTTCAATTCGACCAAAAGCAAAAGATTTTGCTCCTATCAAAGGCATTAGATTCTCTAATTCCGAAGAAATTCCTCTTAAAATACCTGATAAAGTGATAACTAATAATAAAACGATTGCAATTAATGAAGACATTGATTTTTTTGTTAGTCTTATTAAAAATATAGCTAATAAAGTGAGGACAATCGCAAATATCATAACTCTTATCGTGACATCTAAAAACATTGTAAATTCTAAATAGTTCTTTAAAGTTGAATCTAGAAAAATGAGTAAAAGAACAGCATTTACTATAGATAAGATTAAAGTAGAAAGTAACGATAGGACAATCGAACTAGCAATAAAACCAGTAAGACGAACTTTCCAGTTTGGGATCAATAACTGAGTAAAATTATCATCACCAAATTGGTAATGGGTTGAATAAACAAGTGAAACCAAGATTGGCAAGAAAATAACACTTGCTTGGTAGGGGGAGGATAAGAGGGCATCCCTGACTGTATAGACTGGATTCGATGATAACATAGACGGATCAAGGTTAACTGCTTGGCCATTTCCTTCTACTAAGGCATTTATCACCTGAATATTTTGAATTGTAAAAAATATGCTGACTCCCAAAATAAGAAAAAAAGTGAATTTAAAAATAGGTAAACTACAATATTTATAGAGATCACTAAAAAAGGAACGCTTCAACATATTATTCACCTTCTTTCCCTTCGAGTGCCTTAAAATATGCTTCCTCAAAAGATCCAAACTGTTTTAAAATATCTTTAGTAGGAGCATCAATAACAATTTTCCCATTAGAAATCCCAACCAAATGATCTACAGTTAATTCTAACTCACTCATATAATGACTTGTCATTAATACAGTCTTACCTTCATTGACAAAAGATTGTAAAAAATTGCGTACCCAGCGTATACCCTCTGGATCTAGTCCATTGATTGGTTCATCTAAAATTAAGATATCAGGATTTGCTAATAAGGCTGTTGCTAACCCAAGACGTTGCTTCATTCCTAATGAATAGTCTTTTACTTTTTTATTTTTAGCTTCACTTAACCCCACCAACTCTAAACATTCGTTGCACCTATTTCTGTCAACACCACAAGCCAAGCCAATCCACCGAAGATGCTGAAATCCAGTTCTAGTTGGGTAAGGTTGGCAACTGTCAAGGAACGATCCAACAATACAAAAAGGATTATCTCCCAATTGAGAGTATTTTTTTTCATCGATCAACGCCATTCCCATTTGACTATTTTCTAAACCAAGTAAAATTCTAATTAAAGTTGATTTTCCAGATCCATTCGGTCCAATCAATCCAGTAATCTCACCTTTCTTAGCTTTGAAAGACACGTTTTGAAGGACAATTTTATTATTATATTCCTTATGTAGATTTTGAATTGTAATCATTCATTCTTTTTCCTTTCTGACTTTTAGCGAAATTTCACCTTCACTTGAAGCAAGTATAACAGGAGAAAATCAGGAAATTCTCAGAATAATTATTTTTTTCATTTTCAACAAATTGCATTCTATATTTGCTATAATATGCTCATATAATTGGAGGAACTATGAAGTATAAAATATTAGCCATTGACGATGATGAAAAAATCTTACGCTTAATAGAAAATACATTAAAAATGAACAACTTTGATGTGGAAACTCGTAAGAATATAGAGGAGATTAATATCTGTGACTTTACTGGATTCGATCTAATTTTACTTGACGTCATGATGCCTATTTCTGGTTTAGAAATTTGTCTTTCCATTCGTTCACAAATTACTACTCCAATCCTATTTCTAACCGCTAAAGATTTTGAAGAAGATTTACTAAAAGGAATACAAGCCGGAGCCGATGATTACATCACAAAACCATTCAGCATTAAAGAATTGATTGCAAGAATTCAAATGCATCTTCGTAGAGAAGAAAGATCTCACGATTCCTCTAAAGAAGAAATGAATGCAGATATAACTTTTTATCGAGATCGTCAAGAAGTTTATTATCAATCAAAGAGAATATCACTAACTAAGCGAGAGTTTGATTTACTTTATCTTTTAGCTAAAAATGAAAACCGAATATTTACCATGGAAGAACTTTACAATTACCTTTATCCTGTAAGCTCAGACGCTCAACTACGGTCAATCACCGAATACATCTATCAAATTAGACAAAAATTTAAAATTCATCAAATCGATCCAATCAAAACAGTATGGGGAGGAGGATACAAATGGAAAAAGAATTGACAATCAAGCAACTCATTAAGCGTACCTACCTTACAATCATTTGGCAATTTATTCTATGCCTTATACTTTTTTACATAGTTCCAGCTCTTCTATCTTCTGTATCTGGAATTAATGAGAAAAATGCCAATCGCTTTGCTTTATTTTTTAGCGTCAGTTCTTGGATTTACCTTTGCATCATTTTAATTGTTATCATTGTAATAAATATTAGACAATTATTAACCAAGATTCAAAAGGAAATGAACATGGTTTATCATAGCAGTCTATATTTCAATAAAAATGACAATCCATCTTTACAGATTAAAGAATTTATTGAAACAAATGATCTGATCGAAAAAATGCAATCTGAAATAAAAAATAGAATTCAAAATGAAAAAGATCAAAAAAAAGAACTCATGTTTCAAGTATCTAGCGCCGCACATGATCTTCGTAGCCCTCTAACTGTCATCAGAGGAAATGCTGAATTCTTACAATCCACCGAGCAAACACCTCAAGCAATGGAATGTCTAAAAGATCTTGAGCAAGCAAGTATTCAGTTAAACGATTATTTTAACCACTTTATCCAATACTCCAAAACTTTACGACCATGATATTCAACTTGAAAACATATCAATTAAACAAGTAACTCATCAATTGAAAGAACATATCACTCCTTTACTCCCTAGAAATACACAATTTGTTTTTACAAACACAGTAACTCCATCGACACAAATTGCCATTCATTCCAATCTATTTTTCCGAGCAATCACAAATATTATTACTAATGCAGTACAACATCAAAAAGAAAATGATGCACAAATCCACCTAACAATGTCACAAGAAAATAGTCAATTAGTTCTAACTATATGGAATAACCAATCTAGTTTTTCAAAAAATATATTACAACATGCTGGAAATCTATTCTATAAAGATGACCAAGCAAGAACACCTTCTCAAGAAAGTCACTATGGACTTGGTTTATCTTTCGTGAAACGCGTCATGAAACTTCATAATGGAACAATGCATTTAGAAAATATTAATCATGGTGCACAAGTCAAGTTAATTATTCCCATTATATAGAACAAGCCGAACTCATCAATATGTGTTCGGCTTTCCTTCATTTATAATTGATAAAAAAGACAGGCACTTTTGCCTGTCTTCGTTTTCATCATCATTTCCTATCAGCCATTTCACATTTGTTCATCAACAACTCTTTCTCTTCTTTCCCCTAAGCGATAAACAATCACTATGGATAATAGAAGAACCAGAGTTGTGATGATAGATCCTTCTGCTCCAAATGCTCCTCCAGTCAGCCAGTCAGGGCCAGTTCCCATGGTAAAGCTAAAGATTGAGGCGTCTGCTCCCGTCCCACTAACTTGAAAACCAAGGAGATTTCCCTGTACATAGTTCCAAGTCCCGTGTTGGGCGACCACTAGCCAGATACTATCTGTGTAGATAAGGAGCAGACCAGCTAGCACCCCATCAAGAACAATATTCACTACGGATAAGAAGGTCACTCCTGAATTTCCCAGATGGAGAAAGCCAAAGAGACTACTAGAAATCGCGATCGCTAAGGGAAGATTCGCTCTTGCTGCAATCCGAGTTAGGAGCCAACCTCGGGTCGCTACTTCTTCCGTTCCTCCTTGAAGGAGCCAAAATGGAAATAACCCTAGAATAAAGAGAATGGGTTCTAAACTTAATTCATTTAGCTCAAAAGACCCGATTCCACTTACTTGGTAGACAAGGGCAATCACCCCCATTTGAAGAAGGGAAAGCAAGATCCCCCAGCCAAGATATTTAAGCCAGTTCTTTTTTACAAAACCTAAAGTCGATAAGGGATTCTTCTCAATGAACTTCACCCAAAAAATAAAGAGTAACAGAATAAATACGAAACTGAAGAGCTGATAATAGAGGATATAATGGTAGAAGAACTCTTGAACACTTGCTCCTCCATTACCTGGTGAAAAGAGCTCTGTTAAAAACTCTATGACTAGAGAAAATGGTCCCACAAACTCACTCCCAATCCAAAGCCCACCTTCAACAAAGAGGAAAGTTAAAAAGACATAGAATAGTGTAGAAATGAGTACTGGCCATGAGGTGTTAGTTTTTATATCTTGAATAATCAATCCTTTCTTCATCAGTAACCTCCAATTATCTAATAGGTCCATTGTAACAAAGAAAATCCAGACCTGCAACACCAACTTATGTTAGATAACCTAACATGAGTTGGTGGCAATTCTTGTTTTTAAGATTGATTTATGATATAATGGTCCTTGTAAAAAATAAATGATGAAATTCATACTTGTTTTCAGTATGAATTCTTTATTTTTTAAGCCCCTCTTAGGGTATTCCTTCCATTGCTCTTCATCAGACAATGGATTAGATATAAAGGAGAACGAAATGAAGAAAAAACTATTAGCATGTTTGCTTTTCTTATTTCCACTATTCGCCTTTGCGAATCAAGCACAGGCTGAAACTATTAAAGTCGTTTTCGATACGGCATATGCGCCCTTCGAATTCAAAGACTCAGACCAAATTTATAAAGGAATTGACGTTGAAATCTTGGATAAGGTCGCTGAAATCAATGGTTGGACCTTAGAAAAGTCTTTCCCAGGCTTTGACGCGGCCGTCAACATGGTCCAATCTGGTCAAGCCGATGCCATTATGGCAGGGATGACCAAGACCAAAGAACGTGAACAAGTCTTTACTATGTCCGATACCTACTATGATACAAAAGTCGTGATCGCAACCAAGAAAACTAACAAGATCACTTCCTATGACCAGCTCAAAGGAAAAACGGTTGGAGTCAAAAATGGAACTGCTGCCCAACGCTTCCTTCAGAAGAACAAGGACAAGTACGGTTATCAGATAAAAACTTTTGATACAGGAGATCTCATGTACAACAGTTTATCTACAGGTGCTGTAGATGCTGTGATGGATGACCAACCCGTTATCGAATACGCGATTAAGCAAGGACAAGACCTTTCTATTAATATGGAAGGAGAAGCTGTCGGAAGCTTTGCCTTTGGGGTCAAGAAAGATGGTTCCCATGAAAATCTCATTAAGCAATTCAATACAGCTCTTGCTCAAATGAAGAAAGATGGTACGCTTGATCAGATTATTGAAAAATGGACTGGTAGCAGCCAATCATCGTCAGCAACCACCACCGCAAGTACTTCTGCTGTTCCAGAAACGACCACTGAAGCAGGACAAAAGGCAACTCCTAAGAAGAAAACCTACAAGATTTCTAGTGATTCCTCTTTTGCTCCCTTCGTCTTCCAAAATGATCAAAGTAAATACACTGGGATTGATATGGAATTGATTAAGGCCATCGCTAAAGATCAAGGCTTTACCCTAGAAATTAGTAACCCTGGTTTTGATGCTGCCGTTAGTGATGTTCAGAATGGTAATGCCGATGGAATGATTGCAGGGATGACTGTTACAGATGCACGTAAGGCGACTTTCGACTTCTCAGATCCTTACTACACAACGAATTCGATCCTAGCTGTTCAAGACAGTAGTACCATTTCTTCTTACGAAGACCTAAAAGGCAAAACAGTTGGTGTCAAAAATGGTACGGCTTCTCAAACCTTCCTCGAGGAAAACAAGAGCAAGTATGGCTATAAAATCAAAACTTTCTCAGATGGAGCTTCTATGTATGATAGCTTGAACTCTGGTTCTGTAGCTGCCATCATGGACGATGAACCTGTGATTAAATACGCCATTAAACAAGGACGTAAATTCAAAACTCCTATCGAAGGAACTCCAAGTGGGCAAATTGCCTTTGCTGTTCAAAAAGATTCCAATCCTGAATTGATTGAAATGTTTAACAACGGCTTGGCCAACTTAAAAGAAAGTGGCCAATACCAAAAAATCTTGGATAAGTACCTTTCAAGTGATAGTGAAGAAACCACAGACTCTACTTCGGTAGATGAAACAACTATCTGGGGCTTGCTCCAAAACAACTACAAACAATTGTTAAGTGGATTAGGTGTCACTATCGCCCTTGCTTTAGTATCCTTCGCAATCGCTATGGTGATCGGAATCATCTTTGGAATGTTCAGTGTTAGTCCTTATAAATGGCTTCGTTGGATAGCTGAGATCTTTGTCGATGTCATCCGCGGTATTCCACTCATGATCCTTGCCGCCTTCATCTTCTGGGGAATTCCTAATTTGATCGAGTCCATGACTGGTCACCAATCCCCAATCAATGACTTCCTTGCAGGGACCATCGCTCTCTCACTCAATGCTGCAGCTTATATCGCTGAGATCGTTCGAGGAGGGATTCAAGCGGTGCCTGCTGGTCAGATGGAAGCCAGTCGAAGCCTCGGGATCTCATACAGCAAGACCATGCGCAAGATCATCTTACCTCAAGCAACTAAACTCATGCTTCCAAACTTTGTCAACCAATTTGTCATAGCACTAAAAGATACAACCATCGTGTCAGCGATCGGTTTGGTCGAGCTCTTCCAGACTGGTAAGATTATCATCGCCCGAAACTACCAAAGTTTCAAGATGTATGCTATTCTTGCAGTCTTCTACCTCGTTATCATTACCTTATTGACACGCTTTGCAAAACAATTAGAAAAGAGGGCTAACTAATGGCTAAATTAAAAATTGATGTCCATGACCTCCATAAATATTACGGTGAAAATGAGGTCCTAAAAGGCATCTCAACAAAATTCTACGAAGGAGATGTGGTTTGTATTATCGGGCCATCTGGTTCTGGTAAATCAACCTTCCTGCGCAGTCTCAATCTTCTTGAAGAAGTAACCAAGGGACAAATTACAGTGAACGGCTATGATCTCACTGACCCAAAAACAAACATTGATATCGTCCGTGAAAATGTCGGAATGGTCTTCCAGCACTTCAACCTCTTCCCCCATATGAGCGTCATCGAAAATATCATGTTTGCTCCCTTGGAGCACAAACGCATGAGTCGTGAAGAAGCTAGAGAACTTGCCATGGAACTCTTGGAAAAGGTTGGTCTTGCTGATAAAGCAGATGTTTCTCCTGACAGCCTCTCCGGTGGACAGAAACAGCGGGTAGCCATTGCGCGTGGTTTGGCAATGAAGCCAGATGTTATGCTCTTTGACGAACCGACTTCTGCCCTCGACCCAGAGATGGTTGGGGATGTACTCAACGTTATGAAGGATTTGGCTAAGCAAGGCATGACCATGATTATCGTCACCCACGAGATGGGATTTGCTCGCCAAGTGGCCAATCGCGTGATCTTCACAGCTGATGGGGAATTCCTCGAAGACGGGAAACCAGACCAAATCTTCGATAATCCACAACACCCGCGATTGAAAGAATTCCTGGATAAAGTGTTAAACGTTTAAAAAAATACAAAGTCCCATGTGGCTATAGTCTGAATTCATTATTGCTTCTTTCAGTATTCCTGAAGAAACTAATAATGATGTCGGATATCCGAAACTTTCCGCTGTGATTAAAGTTCTTGAAATGAGATCATTTCAAGAACTCGGGAGTATTGAGAGTAAAACAGTTTGGGAAACTGTTTTAGCCCGAGCCTAGAAATTAATGAGCGAAGGGGCTCAAAACTAAGTCATGGAACTTCTTTGAAGTTCGCTGACGTCCGTACTCACCTTAGGAAAGTTTCTAGGAATACATTTTCTGCAATTTAAAACTGGAGTTAAAGCTCCAGTTTTTTCTTCTTCAAAATATAAAAAATATTAAGAAATTTCATTTAAATAACTTGCTAAATGAAGCAAAAAACTATACCATAGTAGAGTGTCTTTTGACCAAATATGTGACTGAAGGATGATTATGAAAAAATTATTAGAAAAGGTTAGTATCCTTTCCTTATCTCTTGTATTAACAACGTCTTTTTCGATTTCTAGTGCTCTTCCCTATATGTTCGAATACTATAAGGATCTCCCAAAAAGTCAAATCGAACTCTTGGTATCTCTTCCATCCGCTGGGATTATGGTTACCCTCTTCTTAAATACCATTATCGAACGCTACTTAGATGAGAGGAAGATGATTATTACAGGACTCTTGATTCTCTCATTATTTGGCATGGTTCCTTTCTTTAACCAAGCCTATCCTATTCTTTTCATTTCTCGTTTCATTTTTGGGATGGGGGTCGGTTTGATCAACGCAAAAGCTATATCTATTATCAGCGAACGCTACCAGGGACGTGAACGGATCCAAACTCTCGGATTTCGTGGTTCTGCTGAAGTCGTAGGGACAGCCCTGGTCACTTTATTGGTCGGCTTCCTCCTCCAATTCGGCTGGACTTCTAGCTTTTTAGCCTACGGGGCTGGATTAATCGTTCTGTTTCTCTTCATGGCCTTTGTCCCTTACCACCAGCAAGAAGAAAGCCAGCATACACAATCCAATCATAAAGAACCACTCCAAAAAGAAGAATGGAAGTTAACAATTATCTTAGCCATTGTTGCCGCTATGATTGTCCTATGCAATGTTGGAGTGACTCTTCGCATCCCAAGCATTGTTGCCTATACTTTCAAAGATCAGCACAACTCAGCCAGCTTATTCTGAGTGCTATGCAATTGATTGGAATTCTAGCTGGTCTCACCTTCTCTGGGCTTGTTCATTTGTTCAAGAGCAAATTGATCACTTATGCTGGGATTGCTTACGGATTCTCACTGATGGCTGTAGCCCTTTCTCCAAGTATTCCTCTCCTAGCTATTTCCGCCCTCTTCTCTGGCTATACATACAGCACTGCTCTCACCATGGTCTTCCAAATCTTGTCAGCCAAGATTCCTGCCAAACGGTTAAACCAGGTGACTTCTGTAGCCGTCTTGGGCTGTAGCTTTGGAGCAGCCATAACACCTTTCGCCCTCAATACCATCGGTCTCATCACCGATAGCAACGCTTTTATCTTTACTGTATTAGGAATGGCTATGGCACTTCTCGCCTTCTCTCTTCTCTATCTTTTAAAAGATCATCATGAATAAGCAAAAAGAGGCTGGGACAGAAATCGGTAATTCGTTAGAATTCGATTTCGTCGTCCCACCTCCGCACAGTTGAGTAGGGCTGTAAAAGCTGATGAAATCAGCGTAGTAGAGCCCACTCAACCACTGCGTCTTGCTCGATAATGCAAAGTCAATTGAGAGGCTAGGACTTTTGTCCTAGCCTCTTTTTTGTCTTACTGATTCGAAAGTTGAGCAGTTTGCATCTGGTAATAGACACCTTTTAGCGCCATCAACTCCCTATGATTTCCATGTTCGACGATATTTCCATCCACCATAACCAGGATGAGGTCTGCATTTTCAATGGTGGACAGGCGATGGGCGATTACAAAGCTGGTCCGCCCTACCATTAACTTATTAAAGGCATCCTGAATGAGCAACTCTGTCCGCGTATCAATGGAAGACGTTGCCTCATCTAATATCAGAATCTTAGGCACTGTAAGAAAGACTCGAGCAATGGTCAGAAGCTGTCTTTGTCCTTGAGATAAAGAATCTCCAGCATCTGCTAGATAGGTATCATAGCCATCTGGAAGCTGTTGAATAAAGAAATCAGCATTGGCAGCCTTAGCTGCTTGAATCACGTCTTCCCGACTAGCATCTGGTCGACCAAATGCGATATTTTCATGAACCGTTCCCACTTTGAGCCAAGTCTCTTGTAGGACCATTCCAAACTGCTTGCGGTAGCTTGCTAGGCTATAGGTATCCACCGCTTCTTGGTCTAAGAGCAAGCGCCCCTGATCTACATCATAAAAGCGCATGAGAAGATTAATCATGGTTGATTTCCCAGCACCTGTTGGCCCAACAATGGCTACCTTACTAGCCGGTGGGATGGAAATGGAGAGATCCTTTATGAGGGGCTGATCAGGTCGATACCCAAAGCTGACATGATCAAATTGGACAGCTCCTTCGACAGCCTCTTCTTGCAAGTCTTTCTTTCCATTTTCTTTCACTTCCTCTTGGTCCAGGACACTATAGAGACGCTCCGCACAAGCTAGGGCGCTTTGCAACTCAGCAAGGACAGAGGAAATGTCGTTGAAGGGTTTGGTGTACTGATTGACATAGTTGAGGAAGGTCACCAACTGGCCAACAGTAAAGCCAGTACCCGATAGGATACGGAAGGCACCAAATCCCGTCACAAGCGCATAAATCAGGGCGTTGACAAAGCGCGTCGCAGGATTAACGGTAGAGGAATAAAAAATCGCCTCTTGAGAATAACCAGCATAGTCGCCATTGATTTCAATAAACTTGTCTTTAAACTGATCTTGAGCGTTGAAGGCTTGAAGCAAGCTTTCTTGACTGAGAGATTCTTCAATCATCTGCGTCTGAGCACCACGCGCCTGGGTCTGCATCCGAAAGAGATGGTAAGAACGCTTGGCAATAAAACGAGCGATAAATAGCGATAAGGGGGTCAAGATCAAGACCATCCCCATCATCATCAAATACAATCGGGCCATACTTGCAATGGTCACTAGGATGGTTAAAGACCAACAAAGAACTGATTAAAGATCATCAATAAACCATTATTGAGTTGTTCAACATCAGTGGTCAAACGACTGACCAAATCTCCAGTTCCTTGACGGTCCAAGTAAGATAAAGGAAGGACATGAACTTTCCGGATCACCTTCTCCCTCAAGGACTTACTATAGCGATAGATCAGCTGATTGTAAACCAAGGGATTCAACCATTGAATGAGACTTGCAAAGAGGATCACTAGCCCCATTTGAAGGATAAGCGGCAACAAGAGATGACTAGCATCAGGAAGCACCACTATGTCCACTGCTCGACCAATCAGAATGGGGATATAGACGGTTAACAAGACTTGTAAAATGGTTCCTAGACTGGCTAAGATGAGCCAAATAGGCTGTTTGGCTATATCCGCAAGTAAGCGCCGTAAATAAGTCTTCTGTTTCATTCTGTCCCCTCCTCTCTCTTCTGTTGGGAGAAATGAATCTCTTGGTATAAAGGATTCGTTGACACCAAGTCTTCATGACTGCCTAAGCCGACCTGTTTACCTTTGTCTAAGACGAGAATTTTCTCAGCACTACGGAGACTATTGGTCCGCTGCGAGATGAGGATGAGACTTGTTTCCCTCAACTCCTCTTTTAGAGCCTGTAAAAGTCGTGCTTCTGTCAAATAGTCCAAAGCTGAAGTGGAATCATCTAACACTAAAAATGGAGCTTGACGAAGGACAGCACGAGCAATGGTCAGACGTTGCCGTTGACCACCGGAAAAATTCCTTCCAAAAGCTTCTACGGGAGCCTCTAGTCCTCCTTCTTTCTCACGGACAAAATCAGCTGCTTGCGCAACTTCCAAGGCCCACCACAACTGCTCCTCACTTGGTTCTTTAGTTAATCCCAGTGTTAGGTTCGAACGAATGCTACCTTTAAAAAGCTCTGCATTTTGAGGAACCACTGCCACCCAGTCACGCCACTGACCAAGAGTCTTGGGATTCTTTCCATATTTAAAAATGGTTAAACTTCCTTGACTCGGGTCATAAAGATGTCCTAGCAATTGAACCAGGGTAGATTTCCCAGACCCTGTCCCTCCAATGATCCCCATGGTTTGTCCCTTGTTTAATGATAAATGAATACCTTCTAAGGACGGTTTTGCCGCTAAAGGATAGGTAAAGACTAGATCTTGGATCTGGAGAGCCAGTTGAGGATTTGAAGCAACTACCTCATCCAACTCTTGGTCCAGCTCTTCACTCTTCTCATGAAAGACTTGGACAATCCGACCAGCAGCAATATAGCTTTGGTTGAGTGAGGTCACTAACATGGCTAACTTCAATAATTCTGTTAAGATTTGAAGCAAGTAATTGACCAAGGCGACCAACATTCCTTGGCTAAGCGTTCCCATTTGAATGGAATCTTGTCCCTGCCAAAGAATACAAATCAAGGTTCCATTGACGACTAAGAAAGTTAGGGGACTAATCAAACTAGACCATTTTGATACTATTAATTGCCAGTTGGTATAGTCTTGGTTGACCTCATTAAACGCTGCTTCTTCATGAGCTGCCTGCCCAAAAGCGCGGATAACCCTCATTCCTTGTAACTGCTGACGCGTGATTGTAACCATTCGGTCCGTTATCTTCCTGATGCGTGCATAAAGAGGATTGACCAGACGAGACATAGCGACAATAATCAGGGTCAAGAGAGCCACCATTCCAATAAACCACAAGGTCAGTTGCTGACTAATGGTAAAAGCCATAAAAATAGAGCCAAAAACGACAATCGGCGCTCGGAGGAAGAGACGTAAAAATAGGTTAATTCCAGTTTGAATTTGATAGGTATCACTGGTTAAGCGTGTCACTAGACTTGAGGTGGTTAAACGATCCCTCTGCTCCTTAGACAAGCTAAGAATTTTCTCATACAAATCATTGGTCAATTCCTTAGTATAACCAACAGCAGCCTTCGATGAATAATATTGGGCCGTTATCGCTACAAGAACGCCAAAACCAGCAAAAACAAATAAGAGACCAACCGCCCCAAGCATTCCACCTTGGTCCTGACGGGGGATCAGCTGATCGACAAGATGGGCGATTAAAAGTGGAACCAGTAATTCAAAACTTGCTTCCAACAACTTGAAAAACGGTCCCAGTATGGTTTCTTTTTTATAATTCCTGAAGTATTTCAATAAGTCTTTCATACTACTCGTTTGTCTTTCTATAGGATTAACTTATTTTACCATAATTTTTAAAGATAAAAAAAATCTCCCTGCAAAGCAGAGAGAGTGTAAACGTAGACAAGTGCTCATTTATAAAAATCTATTAACTTCAATAAAGATAAATAACTTTATTAGTTAGGGTTATTCAGTCATCTACTGAAACTTTCCGCCGTGAGAAAAGTGCTAGAAAAAATATTGTTTCTAGCACTCGGAATTATTGAGACCTCAGGCTCAATAATTAGTCATGGAACTTCATAGAAGTTCGCTGACGTCCGTTCTCGCCTAAGGAAAGTTTCTAAGATGACTTTGTCTTCAATCTTATTCTTCTAAACACATAGAAAATTCGTTTAGTTCTTGTCCCATTTAATCTTGTTTAGACAAATGAAGGTCAGAAATATTAGTTAATCTTTGTCCCCTTATTTAAAATATTGCCCATTTTTCCTAGTCCCATCAGTAAGAGAGGGAAAGTGATAAGTGTTATAAGTCCTAGCCCAAGAAAAACAGCTACAAATCCACAAGTATCGATAAACCAACCAGTCAGTGGGAAGATAACGATCATGGATAGACTAAACATCATCGAATTGATACTAAGCATGGTTGCTCGAACACTAGATGGTAAATAGCCTTGTAAATCATTGTAGTAAATGGGTTGATAAACCGCGTATAGGGCATTGGTTAGAAGATAAACACACAGATAGGCCAATGGAGTATTCAACCCTACCAAAAACAAGGCCAGACCTGTCAGTGCAACCAAAATCGGAAAGACTTGATTGCTATTCCATTTTTTTCCGATTTGACTGGCCAGATAAACCGCTAGAAGATTTAAGAGACTACCAACAAGCATGATGAGCGATACTTGCCAACTGGCTAGGTCACTGATTTTCTGTTGGTAGTAAAAATAAAACATACACATGATGGTTCCTACCAGCTGAAAGGTGAACATCCAGTAAAACAAGACTGGTTTCTCCTGCCATTCTTGTTTCACTACCACCAATATCCGTTTTAAGGTTAAGTGATTTCTTTCACCACTCTTGCTCTCTGGCTCTTTCATTAGAAATCAAGAGAATGGATAGCGATGAAAGTCCAATAGCAATCAAGTAAGTCCAAGCCAATGCTCCGTGAATAAAGAAGCCTGCCACCACTGTCCCTAAAGTTCGGGTGACTTCAGCCACACCAGACAAAAAGCTAGAAATCTGAAGATAACGGTCCTTTTGACCCGCTTCTACAGCTGAATCATATAAGAAAGCCGTACTGGTCCCCGAATCAAAATTGTAGGACCAAGCATTGACCATCATAGCAATCGCATAAATCCAGAAATTCCCCTGACCAAATAAAATCAAGATAGAGGATACAATACTGGCCAAGCGTGCCAAATAAAGATTGGTCTTGTAGCTAAATCGATCCGCCAACATACCAGATGGGATCTCACACAAGAGACTTGTCCCATGAAAGATACTTTCTAATAGACCGATTTGAAGTAAGGAAAGACCATTTTGAATAAAAAATAAAATCCAAAAACTAGTAATTCCAAAATAAGATGTAAATTCCAGACCTGCTAGGAGTGGAATATTGCGTTTGTAAGTTCTTTTAAACATCGTTTTCTCTCTTTCAATATGTAATTTGATTGTTTCTAAAAGACTTACCTAGATTTGCCTACATTTCCTCCACCTCTTTCATTTAAAGTGAGAGTGGGACAGAAATCGGTAATTCGTTAGAATTCGATTTCGTCGTCCCACCTCCGCACAGTTGAGTAGGCTGTAAAAGCTGATGAAATCAGCGTAGTAGAGCCCACTCAACCACTGCGTCTTGCTCGATAATCCAAAGACAATTGAGAGGCTAGGACTTTTGTCCCAGCCTCATGGTTATTAAGGTTTAATACGGTGCAACATACGTGGGAATGGAATAGCTTCACGGATGTGTTTAGTTCCAGCTGCGAAGGTGACCATCCGCTCGATACCAATACCGAATCCACCGTGTGGTACGGTACCGTATTTACGAAGGTCGAGGTAGAATTCGTACTCTGTACGATCCATACCAAGTGATTCCATCTTAGCGACAAGGGCATCGTAGTCTTCCTCACGCATTGAACCACCGATGATTTCTCCGTAACCTTCTGGTGCGAGCAAGTCTGCACAAAGCACGCGATCTGGGTTACCAAGAACTGGTTTCATGTAGAAGGCCTTGATAGCTGCTGGGTAGTTGATTACGAAGGTTGGCACACCAAAGTGGTTTGAAATCCAAGTTTCGTGTGGGGAACCGAAGTCATCTCCATGTTCCAAGTGTTCGTAGTCAGCATCTTCATCATTTTCATGCTCTTGCAAGAGATCAATCGCTTCATCATAAGTGATGCGTTTGAATGGCTCTGCAATATAGCGTTTCAAGAGCTCAATATCACGTTCCAAGGTTTCCAAAGCTTGAGGAGCACGATCCAAAACGCCTTGGAGCAAAGCTTTAACGTATGCTTCTTGCAAGTCAAGTGATTCGTCGTGTGTCAAGTATGAGTACTCAGCATCCATCATCCAGAACTCTGTCAAGTGACGACGAGTCTTAGATTTTTCCGCACGGAATACAGGTCCAAAGTCGAATACACGACCAAGGGCCATAGCTCCAGCTTCAAGATAAAGCTGACCAGATTGGCTCAAGTATGCTGGAGTTCCAAAGTAATCTGTTTCGAAAAGTTCTGTAGAGTCTTCTGCAGCATTTCCTGAAAGAATTGGGCTATCAAACTTCATGAAGCCGTTCTTGTCAAAGAACTCATAAGTTGCATAAATAATGGCGTTACGGATTTGCATGACAGCTACTTGCTTGCGAGAACGCAACCACAAGTGGCGGTTATCCATCAAGAAGTCTGTCCCATGTTCTTTTGGAGTAATTGGGTAGTCTTGAGATTCACCGATCACTTCGATATCTGTAATATCGAGCTCATAACCAAATTTTGAGCGCTCGTCTTCTTTGACAACCCCTGTTACAAAGACAGACGTTTCTTGGCTCAAGCGTTTGATGGTATCAAATTTTTCAAGCCCCACTTCTTCCCCAAATTTTTCGATAAAGTTAGGTTTGAAAGCCACACCTTGGAAGAAGGCAGTCCCGTCACGCAATTGCAAGAAGGCAATTTTCCCTTTTCCTGATTTATTCGCCACCCAAGCACCGATGGTCACTTCTTGACCAACGTAATCTTTTACTTCGATGATGGTAATCCGTTTTGTCATAATACATCTTCCTTTTCTCATTGTACTTGTCCGAAGACATGATCATCTTTCATTTTACCACAAATAGCACTTGATAGCTATCCTTCACTGTCGAAATATCGAAATTTTAACCGATGACATGACCAGCCTATTGAGCACTCGTCTTAGTCAGCTCAACCGCTCCTTTTTTTCTCAAAATCTTGAACCACTTTTTGAAAATTCCACACTTATTTGATTTTTCAAACTGAAATCCTCACTTCTCAGCGAATGAGACCTACTTTTTTTGACAGAGAAAACTTTTTCAAGCTATAATATCACTACATAATAAGGAGGAAACTATGAAAAAGAAAATTCAACTAACAACAGGATTGTGCGCAGCTGTTTTAGCCCTCAGTCTTGCTACTACCACTTATGCAGAAGAGCAAACTGCATCTGCCCAAGCACCAATGACTGAACTACAGGCAGCCCCTTCCCCAGCTCCTGTTGCTTCAGAAGAAACCGTTACACCAGTTACTCCAGAAGCACCTTTAAGCCTCAGTACAAGTGAAGAAACTCCTACTGAAGCTTCTTTAGATCCTCGAATCTCTGAAATCCGTGTGATCCATCGTCGTCGGACTCTTAAACCAGACTATTCTCCAGTTGCATCTTCAACAGATGTCGTCTACAAGACAGTTGAGGCACGTGCTTTTACAGAATATGACGTATCTGGAAATGGACCAGCAACCGTTACAGACGAAAATGGAAAAACATGGTATCGAGTACGATATTCTGAGCTTGATATTAAAGATGGCTTCCATTACAAGAGCGCTCCTGAAAAAGGAACTGCTACCGCGCCCGTCATTGAAGTCATTCATCTCTATGACGATATCGATTTGAATCCTGAAGTTGTAAAACGTGCTCGTTTTGTAGACGATAAGGGACAAGAAATTGCTCCTTCCCAAGAAAATAGCATCGAGCGGAGCCTTGATTTGGCTTATGAAGCTGGTCTTCCTAAAGCACCTGCTCAGATCCAAGCCAATGGAAAAACTTATACTTACCAATCTGCTGACAAAGGGGAATTAACTTCCCATAAACTCCATGTTTCAAACCTAGTTACAGTAACCTATTTCTATAAAGAAGTCACCACACCAGTTGTTGAAAAACCTGTAACTCCTCAGCTACCAGAAAAACCTGTTCAGAAACTTCGTCTTCCAAAAGGGAATAATGGAGTGAAAACGCGGGTTCCAGTTGGTAAAAAAGTTCAAAGTAAACCAGCCAGTCCAGAAGTGAAAAAATTCCGCCTTCCAAAAGGGAACAATGGCGCAAAGACACGTATTCCTGTTAAAAAAGGACATACTATCCTTGCTGTCGATTATTTATAAGCAGGAATTTCCTAGCCTATCAAAAAGACCTTTGTCAGTTGAGACAAAGGTCTTTTCTTTTATTTCTCCATAAAGGCCTTGAGTCGGCGAACCGCTTCTTTTAGCGTATACAAGTCTGTCGCATAAGACAAGCGAACATTTTCTGGTGCACCAAAGCCTGCACCAGTGACCAGAGCTACCTCTGCTTCTTCTAAAATCGCTGTGGTAAAGTCCGTCACATCTGTATATCCCTTCATCTCCATGGCCTTCTTGACATTTGGGAAGAGATAGAAGGCCCCTTGAGGTTTGATGGCTTCAAAACCAGGCACTTCGTTTAAAAGAGGATAAATGGTATTCAAGCGTTCCTCAAAAGCTTGACGCATGGTCTCAATAGAGGATTGATCTCCTGTTAATGCCTCAATAGCAGCATACTGGGAAACCGTCGTCAAATTCGATGTCGTTTGGCTGATGACCTTGGCCATAGCTCCGATGATTTCAGGTTCTCCAACTGCAAAGCCAACACGCCATCCAGTCATAGCGTAAGTTTTGGAAACTCCGTTGATCACGATCGTTTGCTTGCGAATAGCATCTGACAAGCTGGAAATTGGCGTAAAGGTGTTGCCATTATAGACCAAACGACCATAGATATCATCCGCTAAAATCAAGATATCATGGTCGACAGCCCAGTTTCCGATCGCCTCCAACTCTTCCTTGCTGTAGATCATTCCTGTTGGATTGGATGGTGAATTCAGTAAGACAACCTTGGTCTTATCTGTACGCGCTGCTTCCAACTGTTCTACAGTCGCCTTAAAGTGGTTTTCTTCTGTCGTTTGGAAAGTAACAGGTGTTCCTTCAACCATCTTGACTTGATCCACATAAGAGACCCAGCAAGGGGTTGGAATGATCACTTCATCACCTGGATTGATAACAGAAGTAAAAAAGGCATAAATAATAAACTTGGCGCCAGTGCCGACCACTACTTCATTGCGGCTGACAGCATAGCCATAAAACTCTTTCATATAGTCACTAATGGCATCCTTCAATTCTGGAAGTCCAGACGCTACCGTATAAAAACTAGCCCGACCATCCTCAATCGATGCAACTGCTGCTTCTTGAATGTTTTTTGGAGTTGCAAAATCTGGCTCCCCCAGCGTCAAACTCAAGATATCACGACCTTCAGCTGCCAAAGCTTTAGCACGAGCATTTGCTGCTAGGGTCACACTTTCTTCCATTTCCAATACACGATTTGATAATTTCATTTTTTCTCCTCAAATCTTAAAAAACACTGGTTACTTTCCCAGACTTAAAATCCACCACATAATAAGAACTTCCTGCCTTAACTTCCCAGATGGGGTTGCCCTTAAAGCGACCAAACGTTACCCGATCAATCGCGTCCTGACTCTCCTGTTTCACACGAGCCATTGCTTTTTTCTGGCTGATCCCTTCTGCTAAAGGATAAGTATAGACCCGATCATCTGCCTGCGCCACCAAGACTGCAAGCTTTTGACCCTCTTGGTCTTTTCCGATAAAGGAAACATAAGCTTCTTTTCCATGAAAGAAACTCTCCCTATCAATTGTAACAATCGAAGAGTGAGACATAGCTATCTTTCTTGCTTGTGCAACTTGATTCTGCATGCGGTCAGAAGTTTTTTCAGCAAGAAATAAGCAAGAAAAGAGAACCGTTACTAGTACGATGCAAATTCCTATTACATGTTGCCATACGATAAAAAGATATTTTTTCTGTTTCACTCCCCCATTATACACCAAAGCCACTTAGAATTCTATAGATTTTTAAAGAAAGAATTGTTACTAATATTTCATCTTTTTATAATATTTTAGTATAAAAATCATTTGAGAAACAAAGTAAAATTAACACCTTTAATAGCATTTGTTCATAGATGGATAAATTTGTTACAATTTTGTAACTAATTTGAAAATAAAATTAAACGACAGAAACACTATTTATTGATAAAAATATAGATATGGAAAATTTAAAGAGATTATTCAAAGAAGCAAACGTAGATTTAAAAACCATGATCGTCTTCCACAAGGCAGAACGATTGATCCGTGCATCTGAAGCGCATATCTTTAAAAAGCACCAGTTGACGCCGACTCAATTCTCTGTACTTGAGACCTTGTATACTAAGGGCGATCTCCGCATTCAAGATTTGATCGACAGTATCCTTGCGACTTCCGGAAATATGACTGTTGTAATCCGTAACATGGTTCGCGATGGCTGGATCACGCGTGAGACAGATCCAGAAGATCGTCGTGCTTATCTTGTTTCGATTACAGACGCTGGTCGTCAAAAGATTGAGGAAGCTCTTCCAGATCATATCAAAAATATCCAACGCTTGATGCAAGTCTTTAACAGTGGCGAACAAGCTGAATTGACAGAACTTTTGAAGAAATTCAAACACATCTCCTAGTTGTACTGTTAAAAACGATATTGACTCCAAAATTCTTTATTTTGGAGTTTTCATCATGCAAGACTCTCTTTGGATAACGAATCAAAAAAAGAGGCTGGGACAAAAGTCCTAGCCTCTCAATTATTTTTGGATTGTCGAGCAAGACGCAGTGGTTGAGTAGGCTCTACTACGCTGATTTCATCAGCTTTTACAGCCCTACTCAACTGTGCGGAGGTGGGACAACGAAATCGAATTCTAACGAATGACCGATTTCTGTCCCACTCTCTTTTTTGTTGTTCATTCTTTAACAAATACCCATTCTTCCTCTTGCGATAAGTCAGCATGATAGGAAAAACCTGCAACCTCTAGTTTTTTAGTTCTTCTAGCTGGGTAATACCTGCTTTCATCATAGCAGTGACCATGGCTCCTCGTGCTTTCTTTGAAATCGTCGAGTGAACCTTGAGCTTGCCACCACGGTTCTCCATAAATTTAATCCGGATCATTCGATCTCGAATGGTTTTTGAGAAGACCATTTCGAACTCTGATGACAAGAGGGATAGGATCCGCTCCTCTTCTTCTACAGATCGATCGTACTCCTCTCTCCAGAGCGCCTTTAAAGACTGCCCATCAGGTTTTAGCTTCATTATAAAGTCTAGACGATGGGGAGCAATTCCCTCATAGGCTGGGATAACCCCGTAGAGGGCAGTGGTGATCAACAAATGCTCTTGAAGATAGGCCTCCTCCTCTTTTGATAAGTTCTGACGCTGGATGCTTCGGTACATCAGGCCGTCAAAGAGTTCTAAGGCAGGGAAGGTCTTTGCACTCCCATTTACTAGAGCCTCAATCCTCTCCTTTTCTACCTGGGCTCTTTCCTCTGAAATCCCGTAAAAGCTAGCCAAATCTTCTAGCCTATAATCCTTTAACGTGTGGAGGATTTTTTGTGTATGGGAGGATAAAGGTTTTGCTTCGACTGTGCGAGCTGTTTCGTTGAGTTCTTTTGCAGATGGAATTAAAATTTTCATAGCTCTATTGTACCATAATTTCCAAAATTCCTTGACAGGAGTTTTTATTAATGTTATTATCTAGTTATGAAAACTAGATAAAAGAAAGGTGAAGATTCGTGTCTGCTTTTACCTATCCCACTTGGGAGCAACTGCCCGATCTAGACCTCTATCTCGATCAGGTCCTCCTCTATGTCAACAAGACTTGTGCTCCAGTCCTTTCTTCTTCAGACAAGGGCTTGACAGCGGCCATGATCAACAATTACGTGAAACATGGCTACATCGAAAAGCCTGAAAAGAAGAAATACCAGCGTCGCCAGGTGGCCCGCTTGATCGCTATTACAACCTTAAAAACGGTCTTTTCGATCCAGGAGATTTCTTCTACCCTGAATTTTTTACAAAAAGAGGCTAGCTCCGATCTTCTCTACAATAGTTTTGTCGGCTATCTCAATGAGCAAAAAGAACCACTTGCTCCCATTATTCGCTCTGCCTGTCAGACCGTACAACTTTATCTAGAAACTCTATCTTATATTCAATCAGCAAAAACGGAGGATAAACCAGATGAACTACACCATGAAGCTAAGTAAAAAATTATCTTTTGGAGAAGAAATTGCCAACAGCGTTACCCATGCGATTGGGGCTTTCCTCATGCTAATTCTGCTTCCAATTTCCGCTATCTACAGCTTTGAACAGCACGGTCTTCTGAGTGCCTTTGGGACCTCCATCTTTGTCATCAGCCTCTTTTTAATGTTTCTGTCTTCGACCATCTACCATGCCATGTCTTATGATTCCCCTCAAAAGTATGTGCTTCGCATTATCGATCACTCCATGATCTATATTGCCATCGCAGGCAGTTATACACCGGTTGTTCTCACCTTGATGAACAACTGGATGGGCTATAGCATTATTTTTATTCAATGGGGCACCACTATCTTCGGTATCCTCTACAAAATCTTTGCAAAAGAAGTTAATGAGAAGTTCAGCCTAGCTCTTTACTTGGTTATGGGCTGGTTGGTCATCTTTATCATTCCTCAAATCATTAGCCAAACAAATCCAGTTTTTTGGGGCCTGATGCTCATGGGTGGCCTGTGCTACACCGTTGGAGCTGGCTTTTATGCTAAGAAGAAACCATACTTCCACATGATTTGGCATCTCTTTATCCTTGCAGCTTCTGCTCTTCAGTATTTAGCTATCGTATACTTTATGTAGTCCTGCTACCACTCTTGTGAGTGGTTTTTTTGTGCTTTTTCTTGTACAATAGAAAAAAACTGTATGGGGACAGCTATGACGAAAACAAGCAAATACCAACAAATTATTGAATTTTTAAAAGACGCTATTCACCAGGGTCACCTCGAAACAGGACAGAAAATTCCTTCTGTTCGCCAGTTGGCCAGTCAATTTTCTTGCAGTAAGGATACGGTTCAGCGGGCTTTGCTAGACTTAACCTACCAACACTTGATTTACGCTAAACCTCAAAGTGGCTTCTATGTGTTGGAGCAAGAACCAGGTCACCATCAAGATCTCCCTCTTAAATTAGAGGAAGGCCGGAACCAAGCTTTTGAAGATTTTCGGACTTGCATCAATGAAACCTTGATCGGTCGTGAAAATTATCTATTTAACAACTTTTCAGATCAGGCTGGTTTGCAAGAGGTACGCCAGTCTATCCAGGCTTTGTTAGAGGAAGATAGTATCTATACTACTGCGGATCAGATTGTATTGACCTCTGGAACTCAGCAGGCGCTGAATATCCTAAGCCAGATAGACTTTCCTAATAAGAAATCCCAAATCTTAATAGAACAACCGACCTATCATCGGATGAACCAGCTTCTCGATGCTCAGCAACTTCCCTACCGTACGATTGAGAGAACCTTAAAAGGGATTTCTCTTGAAAACCTGGAGGAGATTTTTAAAAGTGGCCATATCAAATTCTTCTACACCATCCCCCGTTTTCACTACCCGCTGGGGCATAGTTATTCGCCCAAGGAGAAAGAAGCCATTTTGCAACTAGCTGACCAATATGATGTCTACCTTGTCGAGGACGATTATCTAGCTGATCTCGATAGCAGTAATGCTCCTTCTTTTCATTATCTAGATCAGAACAACCGAGTCATTTATATCAAATCTTTTTCGACCAATCTCTTTCTGCACTCCGAATCACGTCCATGATTCTTCCCAAGGATCTCCTAAAACCGGTCTTAACCTATAAGAGCATTCTAGACTATGATAGTAACCTCATCATGCAAAAGGCATTGAGCCTCTATATTGATAACGGGATGTATCTATCGAATAAAAAAAGCCTCCTAGCTAGAAGAAAGGAGGAAGAGAAAAATTTGAAGACCTTGATTTCTCAGTCTTCTCTTCTATCTCAACTCACCCTGACCCACGACGGAGTCCTCCTCGACCTAAGCCACGTTAAATCCCTTGCGGCCTTAAAACACTGTGGCCTCCCTCTTGATTTTTTTGAAGCGGCCTATATTGCTAACTGTCCTTATCGACTAGTCAAGATCAAATCAGCTGATGTCGCTCGTGTTTTACCTGAGCTTTCCTCTTTCTTTAAAGCATAAAACCTCGTATAAGACTATACGAGGTTTTAAAATAATTTTTTAGGCACAATCAACTAGATACTGAAAGGTCCCGCCATGAGAAAGATTTCTAAGATGATTTTTCTTCTATTTCTTCAACTGCTCATAGATGATTTTCGCATTTTGAATGCCGACATGGTAATCCATGCGAATTAAGCGAATCGCTTCCATCTCAGGTTCTTTGAGGTACTTTTCCTTTTCTTCCTTGGAGATACTCCCCGGTTTAAGGAGATAATGGGTCAATTGATTTCTGACTTTATTGAGCTCGACTTGAAGGGTGAAATAAAGTCCAAATAATACAAGGACAACCCCCATCAGGATTAGATCGTTTGACATCGTGTGTGCTTCCTTTTTCTGTTGTTTCCTCTATTTTACAGCTTTCCATCAACAAAAACAAGGTTAAATTTGCATTTAGCCCTTGTTTGTTCTTATTTCATCATGCCCGCTTGGAGGTCATACATTTTCTTGTAGGTTCCACCTAGAGCAATGAGTTCTTCGTGATTCCCTGCTTCGATGATTCTCCCCTTCTCAAGAACATAGATACAAGTAGCATCCTGGATGGTTGAGAGTCGATGGGCGATGGCAATGGTCGTTCGACCTTGGCGCATCTTCTTCAGGGAGTTTTGGATGAGCTCTTCTGTCTCTTGGTCAATATTTGCAGTCGCCTCATCCAAAATCAGTATCTTGGGCTGGGCTGCAATGGTCCGAGCAAAAGCAAGAAGCTGACGCTGACCAGTCGATAAAGTCGATCCTCGCTCAGTTACGGGATGATCATAGCCATCAGGGAGACTTGCAATAAAGTCTGCAACATCCACAAATTCAGCAGCTTCTTGAATGTCCTCATCTGTCAGTTCTTCATGATACATTCGGATATTGGAAGCAATGGTTCCGTGGTAGAGGAAGGGTTCTTGTAAGACGAGGCCAATAGCATTTCGCAAGGCTTCTTGACTGTATTCCTTGATATCGTGTCCATCAATCAAGATCTGACCACGATCAAATTCATAAAAGCGCATAAAGAGGTTGATGATCGAGGATTTACCCGAACCGGTATGGCCGACAAAGGCAATGGTTTCTCCATTTTTGACCTCAAAGGTAATATCTTTCAGGACATCTCGTTTGCCATCATAAGAAAAAGACACATGTTCAAAGCGAATATCTCCTCGCTCGATTTCTTCTCGGCTACCGGCTTGCTTGGGTTCTTTGTCTGATCGATCCATCACTTCAAAGACACGCCCCGCAGAGATGGTAGAGGTCTGCAAGGTAGCAAAGTTCTGCGTAACATCAATCAAGGGTTGGAAAAGCTGACTGACATACTGAATAAAAGCATAGATAAGACCCGCTGTAAAGCCAGAGGACTGCCAATTTAGGCCGAAAAAGGTCAGAATGACCGCATAGGCCAAAACCTGTAACAGAGTCATGGCTGGCCTTAAAAAGAGGGAATTGATATCCACAGAGCGGTTAGCGTAGTCCAAATGTTCCCCATTAATCTCTTCGAATTCATCCGTTAAACGCTTTTCTTGACGGAAGGCCTGCACGATCCGCATTCCTTCTATGGATTCAGATAATTTCACATTGATATCAGATAATTTCTGTCGGGTCATCTTGACCAGTCGACTGGATAACTTGCGATAGAGACTAATAGAAAACCAAATGATGGGAAGAAAAGGAAGGATCCAAATAGTCAAATGCCAGTCTAGGCTAAACATGGTCACCAAGGTCACTACAAAAAGTAAAAAGGATGAAACCAGACTTGAAAAGACAGTGGAAAACATATCTGCAACCGCCTGTGTATCATTGGTCACACGGGAAACAATCGAACCTGCTGCTGTCTGATCGTAAAAAGCCATCCCCAACCCTTGTAGGTTGCGGAAAACATCTCGACGGATATCTCTTACAATAGAATTGGAGACACGCGAAAAGGTCAATTGACTCAGGTAAGTTGCTAGCACGCGCCCAATAAATAATCCATAATAGAGAATTAGGAACTGAAAAGCTGTTATTACCGGTGAATCTGCATCTTTTGGAGACACCAGGTGGTCAATGTACCAACGTGCCGCGAGGGGAATCGCTGTTAAGAAGAGACTGCTCAACAAGGTAAAGACCAAGGCCAAAGCCGTCAACCACTTATAGCGCCACATGTAGGTTAAGAGACGTTTCATGACATGTGCCTCAGATATTTTCATTGAGCTCTCCCTCCAGTTTTTCTGATAATTGTTGCGCTTGGTAGGTATCATAGTACCAACCTTGTTGGGCCATCAATTTCTCGTGGTTTCCTCGCTCCTTGATCTGACCATTCTCCATGACCAGGATCAAATCTGCATGGACAACAGCAGACAAGCGATGAGCTGTAATGATCGTTGTTTTCCCCTTGCGTTCCTGCTTCATATTTTCTATGATCTGATGCTCCGTCTTAGCATCTACTGCAGAGAGGGAATCATCCAAAATCAGAATTTGCGGATTCATGACCAAGGCTCGACTCATGGCTATCCGCTGCTTTTGTCCTCCGGAGAGAGAAACTCCTCTCTCACCGATGACGGTTTCCATCTGGTCTGGCATGGCTAGGATATCCTCATAAACCCCACAGGTTCTCAGGGCATCGATTAACACTTCTTCCTTGATCTGTGGATCAGAAAAAGCTACATTCTCACGAATTGTCATGGCAAAGAGAATCTGATCTTGAGGAACATAGCCGATCAAACTACGCAAATCTTCCAAACGATAGTTTTTGATATTGATCCCATTTAGGAAGATAGCTCCCTGATCTAAGTCATGCTCTCTAAGTAAGAGACGCAACAAGGTAGTCTTTCCAGATCCAGTTGGCCCCACAATCCCAAGAGTTTGCCCTTGTACTAAACGAAAAGTAACCTTTTCAAGAACAGGGTCTTTCTCATAGGCAAATTCTTCGATAGCATACTCTAAGTCGCCATTTTGAATCACTGTAACTGGATAAGTTGGATCTTTGATAGCAGGTGTTTCAGCTAAGAGTGTTTCAATCCGCTCATAAGAGACGCTAGCCCTCTGACTAATATTAAACAAAAAACCCATGGCTTGAAGGGGCCACACCAACATATTGAGATAAGTGATAAACGTGACGATTTGTCCAACTGTCAAGCTCCCTTCCTGGACAAAGAGGCCCCCAAAGTAAAGAGTCAAGACATAGGAGAGACCTACAAAAAGAAGGGTTGTCGGATCAAATAAAGCATTATAACGAGCTGAAGTCATATTCTTTTGAAAGACCATTTGATTGGTCTTTTCAAAGGCTTGAATCTCATCTTCTTGGAAGCCAAAGGATTTGGTTACCCGGACACCAGAAACTGATTCCTGAACAAAGTTGTTCAATTCTGAAAAACCTTCTTGGGCTTCCTTGAAGGCCTGATGATTTTTGCGTCCAATAGCCGAAGTCACTAGGACCATGAAGGGCAAGGGGACAATAGCTAGTAGGGTTAGGCGCCAATCAATCATGAAAAACATACTAATCAGGGTCACCAAGGCTGTCACAGAGGCATCGACTGCAGACATGACCCCGCCACCTGCAAACATGGTAACCGCATTGATATCATTAGTCGCATGAGCCATGAGATCCCCTGTTCGATAGCGCTGGTAGAAAGAAGGCGACATGAGTGTAAATTGGTTAAACAAGCGGTTACGTAAAATTCGAGCCAATTTATTGGCGGTTCCAAATATATAGCGACGCCAAATAAAACGGAGTCCATACATGGCAAGAGCTACAATGACTAAAAGCGCAATATCCATAAACAACTGCCAGGACCTTAACTGTCTGTTATCGATCAAATCGATCACTATTCCCATGATTCTTGGAGGAATGAGATTTAAAAAACTGACCAAAATCAAGGACCCTATCCCAATCAAATAGCCCTTCTTTTCAACTTTAAAAAACCATGAGAGTTTCCCTAACAGGTTCATTTTATTTCCCCTTTTTTGTGAGTTGCCAACTACTATCCACTAGTGCAAATAGCTCTTCATCAGCTAATGTATTGTCGAGTGGAATACTCACCCAATATTTTTTATTCATATGAAAAGCTGGATAAATTCCTTTCTCATGTGTTAAATCCGAAGCTTGATTGGTCTTGACATTCAAAACTTCAATTTTTCCAGACTTCCCAGCATCCAATTTTTTCCAATCAATGGTCATAAAAACCCCATACCACTTGAGAGTCTCTCGATGACGAATGGCACCTGAATCCGGTGATCTTTCCCATAAATACTCAATCCTTCCTTGGTAACGCTGGGAAATATAGGTCATGAGACGTTTGGCTTGTGGGTAGAGAAAATCTTCTACCTCGAAACAGGACTGTCGAATGGCTGCCAGGGTTTCCTGACAAGCTTCGCGAACTTGGCCGACAAAATTTCCTTGGAGTTGTTCCAGATGGATCTGGATATATTCATCTCCTGTATCCTGATCATAGACCTTAAAGGAAATCTCCCGATCCTTAACCCACATCTTTAAGAAAAAACTACCAGACAAGATGGAGCATTGGTATTCGAAAATGTCATCCATTTTCCTAAAACCATAAGCCTGTGCTTTATCTGGCTGAAAGCTATATTTGTCAAAATAATGCTCTAAAAACATCTTCTCTCCCTTATGCATGACTGTACGAGAAGAGAGAGTGGGACAGAAATCAGTCATTCGTTAAAATTCGATTTCGTCGTCCCACCTCCGCACAGTTGAGTAGGGCTGTAAAAGCTGATGAAATCAGCGTAGTAGAGGCCACTCAACCACTGCGTCTTGCTCGACAATCAAAAGACAATTGAGAGGCTAGGACTTTTGTCCCAGCCTCTTGGTAACTGACCCACAAAATATCCTAGGCTAGTGATCTAATATTTTAAAACACGATGCGCCTACCATGCAGTTGACGAACGCCTAATTGCTGTAAATAGCTGACGATTCTCTAGTGTTATGCCCCCACCTGGTAGGATCTGAATCTTTCCCTTCGCTCTAGCTAGTAGACGATGATAGTGTGCAAAGCGTTGATCTAGTGTTGCGTCTAGACTGCCACCACGTGTCAAAATACGATCCACACCCTGGCTAGAGAGCCAGTCAATCGCCTCTAACTGATCCCCAACTGCTAGCTCATCAAAAGCCATATGAAAGACAACTTCTGAGTCCCCACATGCAGCTAGTAATCGCTGGATAACTGGCTGATCTAACTGCTGATCCTCTGTCAGGGCACCCAGCACAAAACTGGACACACCTAATTCTTTTGCAAGACCAATGTCTGTCAGCATGGCATCGACTTCAAAATCTGTATAGACGAAATCACCTCCACGCGGACGAATGATGACACAAAGATCCACAGACTTCTCGCTTGTCAGTTTAAGCGCTTCTTTGATCACGCCTAAACTGGGGGTAGTCCCTCCTACTGTCAGGTTATCACATAGTTCAATTCGACTTGCTCCGGCAGCAATCGCCTTGTCTAGTAAGGTTAAATTCTCCGCACAAAATTCAAAGACAACCATTCCAACTCCATCTTCAAAGATTTAAAATAGCGATATACGAACGGTCACTTTCGCAGTGCCATTTTCTACTCTCGCTTTTGAAATGCTATAACCAGCCTGAGGAATCTCAAGCGAGATTTTATCCCCACTCACTGTGAAGGCCGATCCGTCTTGACTGGATTGATCTTTCAAATAATTGAGAACCAAGGATTTTGGAATAGGCATTTTCCCTAATTTAGCCCCTGTCACGGTCAGATTCATAACATTATTCTTGACTTGTCCCACCATCGTCAAATCCAGGTAACTATCAACAGGTCCAAGAGATACCGGAACTTTGACATGAAGGTCATTGCCATCCATCTCCAGAGCCATCTTTTCATAGTCAGAATGTTCAAGAGCTGATCCTGCACTAGTTTTTATGACTTGGCTCAATTGCACAGAATTAAGACTCAGCTCAGTAGAAAGCCCATCCGTACTCACAGAGGCATTGGAGACAGCATTTTGAGCAAGTTCAATAAATGAGCTTCCTGCTTGCACATTTCTTAATTGCTCCCCTTCAGGGATCGTTCCAGGAACCAACAAGACTATTAATAAAATAAATAAAACGATAAAAATGCCAATCAGGCGTCTGATCCACTTAAACATCTGCTCCTCCAATACGTGAAAAGTTGTATTCTTATTGTACCCTAATTCCAAAGAAATTGCGACTAAGAGGGGCTTTACAAAGCAAAAGAGACCGAGGAAACCTCGTATCTCTCTGTGCATTATTTGGATTTAATATAATTGACACCGTCTGCTTTCGGAGCAACTGCTTGTCCGAAGAAGGCCGCCAAGACAACCATGGTCAAGACATAAGGTGCAATTTGCAAGTAAATGGATGGGATTCCTTTAAGCAAAGGCAATTGATTCCCGATAACAGCCAAACTTTGTGAAGCTCCAAAGAAGAGACTAGCCAGCATGGCACCAATAGGATTCCATTTCCCGAAAATCATGGCCGCAAGGGCGATAAATCCAGGACCTACAATAGTAGTTACCGCAAAGTTAACCGAAACTGACTGAGCGTAAATGGCTCCTCCGATTCCTGCTAGGGCACCTGAAATCATCACTCCCAAGTAGCGCATTCTATAAACATTGATTCCCAATGTATCTGCTGCTTGTGGGTGTTCACCAACTGAACGAAGACGCAAACCAAATTTTGTCTTAAACATGACGAACCAAGCAACGAAGGAGAAGAGAATCGCAACCCAGCCGATGATGCTAGCATTGTTGAAGAAAATATCACCAATCACAGGAATTTTAGATAAGACCGGAATGGATGTTTTCCCAAAGGCAACTTTGATATTATCCGTTTGCCCCTTGTTGTACATTGCTTTAACAAGAAAGACGGCTAATGGAGGTGCCATCAAGTTCAATACTGTACCTGAGACGATATGGTCCGCACGGAAATGAATGGTTGCCACCGCGTGGATCAATGAGAAGAATACTCCAATCCCTGCAGCAACAATCAAGGACAACCAAGGTGTCAAATTTCCTAAGGTAGGCTCAAAAGTCAAGTTAAAGATAATTCCTGCGAAGGCTCCCATAACCATGATTCCTTCCAGACCAACGTTAACAATCCCAGCGTGTTCTGAGTAAGCTCCTCCGATACTTGTGAAGATCAGCGGCGCCGCATACACAATCATAGAGGAAACAAGAATGCTTAAAATCGTTACAATACTCATTAGTTTGCTCCTCCTTTTTTAGCTGAACGCATTGACAGCATCTTTTCGATAATGTAGTGAGCACATACGAAGAAGATAATCGATGCTGTCACAATTTGAACGACTTCTTCAGGGATGGCAGCTGGCTTCATACCAACTCCCCCAATTTGAAGCGCTCCAAACAAGAAGGCAGCAAATGGAATACCAATTGGTGAATTCATGGCAAGAAGGGCAACGGCCATTCCGTTAAATCCAACACTCATTGAGCTGGTTTGAACGTAGACATTTGAGTAAATACCCAGACCTTCTGCCACCCCACCGATACCAGCAAGAGCACCAGAAATGATCATAGAAAGGATAATGGTCCGTTTGGCAGACATTCCTGCGTATTCTGCCGCATTCGCATTGAGACCAACGGCACGGATTTCAAATCCAAGTGTTGTTTTCTTCATCAAGAACCAGATGACTACCACTGCGATGATGGCAAAGAAGATCCCAATGTTCATCTGTGATTTGTCCGTCAAATTACGCAACCACTCGGTTTGGTAGACAGCATTGGCTCCCACATCAATAGTTGAGTCCTTGTTTTTCATCAAGGAAGCTGGGAAGCTATGGATCAAGGCATTCCCACCGTAGAGAACAATGTAGTTCATCATAATGGTGATAATGACCTCACTAGTCCCGAGGTAGGCACGAAGGAAACCAGGAATCGCTCCAATAAATCCACCTGCGATAGCCGCAATCAAAACGGTCATTGGAATCATCAGTAAGCGAGGCATATTTGGGAAGGAAAGGGCAAACCAAGTCGCCATGATCCATCCTGCAAAAGCCTGACCAGGAAGGCCAACGTTAAAGAAACCGGCCCGGCTGGCTACCGAAAACCCAAGAGCAACTAAAATCAGTGGCCCCATGGCACGGGAAATATTTCCCCAACTCTTAATCGAACCAAAGGCTTTCTTAAACAGCAATTCATATCCCCAAAGGGCATCATAGCTGAAGGCCCACATAATAATGGCCCCCAATACTAATCCTAAAAGGACAGACACCAATGGAACAGCAATTTGTTTTAAATTTTTATTCATTTGATGCTCCCTCCTCTATTTTTCCTCCTGCCATGAGAATTCCAAGTTCTTGCTTATTCGTTGTTTCGGGAGTCACGATTCCTTGAATCTTCCCATCATGAATAACCGCAATACGGTCAGAAACATTCAAAATTTCATCCAATTCAAAGCTGACAACCAAAACGGCTTTTCCATTATCCCGTTCTTGAATCAAACGTTTGTGGATATATTCAATCGCTCCAACGTCCAAACCACGAGTTGGCTGGCTGACGATCAAGAGATCGGGATCGCGATCGATTTCCCGAGCGATAATGGCTTTTTGCTGGTTCCCTCCAGAGAGAGCCTTAGCTGGCACCACTTCACTGGCTGCACGAACGTCAAATTCTTCCATCAACTTCTTGGCATAAGAGGTGATATTTGGATAGTTCAAAATACCATTCTTGCTAAGTGGCTCTTTATAATAAGTTTGTAAGGCAAAGTTTTCAGAGATCATCATGTCAAGGACTAAACCGTCCCGGTGACGGTCTTCTGGAACGTGCCCCACCTTCATTTCTGTGATTTGACGTGGATGAAGTCCGACAACGTCCTTGCCTTTAATCTTGATTGAACCGGATTTTACCTTCCGTAGACCTGTAATGGCTTGGATCAACTCAGATTGACCATTGCCATCAATCCCAGCGATCCCGACGATTTCACCAGCACGAAGTTCTAAGGAAAGATTCTTAACAGCTGGGACTCCCCGGTTTTCGTTAACAACCAAATTTTCGATTGATAAGACGACTTCTTTCGGTTCAGAAGGACCTTTTTCAGTCTTAAAGGAAACAGAACGACCGACCATCATTTCAGCCAAGTCTTGGTTCGTTGCTCCACCAATCTCAACTGTTTCGATAGATTTCCCCACGACGGATAACCGTTACGCGATCAGAAACAGCACGGATTTCATCCAACTTGTGCGTAATCAAGATGATGGATTTTCCTTCATTCGCCAAGTTCTTCATGATTGTCATCAATTCTTCGATTTCAGCTGGTGTCAACACTGCAGTTGGTTCATCAAAGATCAGGATGTCGGCTCCACGATAAAGCGTCTTTAAGATTTCCACACGTTGCTGCGCACCAACGGAGATATCCTCAACTTTGGCATTTGGATCTACTGCCAAGCCATATTTTTTAGACAATTCAAGGATATCTTGGCTGGCTTTTTTAAGATCTAAAACACCATGTTTAGTGGTTTCAGAACCAAGGATGATATTTTCGGCAACAGTGAAGGCTTCAACCAACATAAAGTGTTGGTGCACCATTCCAATTCCTAAAGAGGCTGCTTTTGAAGGTGAGTCTAGGTTAACAGTATTTCCATTTACCACGATGTCTCCACTTGTTGGTTCCAACAAACCAGCCAGCATATTCATCAGGGTAGACTTCCCTGCACCATTTTCTCCAAGAAGTGCATGGATTTCACCTTTGCGCAACTGAAGATTAATCTTGTCATTTGCAACAAAGTCACCAAATTTCTTGGTAATCTCACGCATTTCGATGACATATTGATGTGTCATGTGGGTGTTTCCTTTCAAGAATTTTTTATTTCAATAAAATCTATTAGCTCCTCACTAACAGATTTTATTGAGACAAAAAGTCTCACTTTAAAAGAAACGGCCCTAGAAGGCAGGGCCGATCCAATTACGTATTATTTTTCAGGTACTTTAAGTGAACCGTCAAGGATTTTAGCTTTCGCATCTTCGACAGCTTTTTTAGCATCAGCAGAAAGGTTGTCGGTTGTCAAATCAACACCACCATCTTTCAAGCTATAAGTAATCACTTTACCACCAGGGAATTTGCCATCGGCAGTTTTCTTAGCCAAGTCTTTAACAGATTCTCCGACTTTCTTCAAGCTTGAAGCCAAGACAAAGTTTGATTTTTTACCATCTTTAGAAGTGTATTCCCCTTCAGCTTTTTGGTCACGGTCAACACCAAGAACCCAAACTTTTTCGTCTTCATTTTTCTTTTCGTTCAAGTCTTTAGCTTCAGAGAAGACACCAGCACCAGTACCACCAGCTACTTGGTAGATAACGTCTGCACCTGCAGCATATTGAGCAGCAGCAATTGTTTTACCTTTAGCAGAGTCACCGAATGAACCAGCGTAGTCTACTTGAACTTTGATAGATGGGTCAACAGATTTAACACCAGCTTCAAATCCAGCGCGGAAACGAGTGATAACTTCACTTTCCATACCACCTACAAAACCAACTTGTTTTGTTTTAGTTGTTTTCGCAGCTGCGATACCTGCAAGGTAACCAGCTTCGTTATCAGCAAAGACAGCAGACGCTACGTTCTTTTGTCCTTCAATACGGTCATCGATGATGACGTAGTTCACATCTTCGTTGTCTTTAGCAGCTTTTTTAACAGAGTCGCTCAAGGCAAAACCAACACCAAAGATCAATTTGTAGTCGTTAGAAACAGCTTCATCAAGGTTTGTCGCATATTGAGATTCATCTGTTGATTGGAAGTAGTCGAATCCATTCCCTTTAGAAAGACCGTTTTCTTTCCCCCAAGCTTGCAAACCTTCCCAAGCAGATTGGTTGAATGATTTGTCATCCACACCACCAGTATCGGTAATGATAGCAGCTTTCAAATCTGTTTTTGATTCTGAGTTTGCGCTATCCTTTTTAGATGCACGATTTCCACATGCTGCAAGCCCGATAGCAGCGACAGTTACTAGACCAAGGCCTAGCCATTGTTTCTTGTTCATTACTGAACCTCCTAAATTTTGTGCAACATTGTTGCGAAGTATTGAAAGGGTCAAAAGACCGCCCTCACAGACCCATTAAGTCAAGTCTGTAAAGGAATATGGAAGTAAATCCTTGACCGTCATCACGACCGTCGATTTGTTTTGAGATACCAAGGTTACTGGAAGGTCTGGCTCAAAAAATTCAGCCATGACCTGGCGACAAGCACCACATGGAGAGATGGGCTTCTCTGTTTGCCCGTAGATTATGAGCTCTTTAAAATCGCGAGCTCCTTCAGAGACCGCCTTAAAAATAGCTGTCCGCTCCCCACAATTTGTTAAGCCAAAGCTAGCATTTTCAATATTGACACCTGTATAGATATCACCATTCTTTGTTAATAGTACAGCTCCCACCGGGAAATGTGAATAAGGTACATAGGCCTGCCCGCTCACTTCAACTGCTAATTCGATCAAATCAGTAGTCGCCATTTGCTACATTCCCTTCTATGATCGCTACACCAGAAGAAGTCCCAATACGGGTCGCACCAGCTTCGATAAAAGCAAGAGCATCTTCATATGATCGAGCCCCACCAGAAGCTTTGACACCCATTTCCGGTCCAACTGTTTGGCGCATTAAAGCTACATCCGCTACAGTCGCTCCTCCAGTTGAGAAACCAGTTGAGGTTTTCACAAAATCTGCTCCAGCTGTCTTAGCAATCTGGCAAGCAAGGACCTTTTCATCATCTGTTAAGAGACAGGTCTCAATAATGACTTTAACAAGCTTATCACCGCTCGCTTCCACTACCGCTTGAATATCTTCCTCAACTAGTGCTAAATTCTTAGATTTCAAGGCTCCGATGTTGATGACCATATCAATCTCATCGGCCCCATTTTGAATGGCATTTTTTGTTTCACACGCTTTGACAAAAGGTGTATTTGCTCCCAAAGGAAAGCCAATCACAGTACAAACTTTGACGTCTGACTCACGCAAGCCTTCAACAGCAAAATTCACCCATGTAGGATTGACACAGACACTTGCAAAATCATAAGCCTTAGCTTCTTCAATCAGCTTTTCGATTTGTTCTTGTTGTGCATCTGGTTTTAAAAGAGTGTGATCGATATATTTATTTAACTTCATATAATCTCCTGAGTTGCTTAAGATATTATTTCAATAATCTCTGTAACGCTTTCAGCTCTTTCTAGTATTTTAACATTTTTTTTGAATTCTGTAACGTCTTCTTGTGAATTTTTTTCATTCATGTAGATGCGTGCGATTCGTTCCCCTTTTTTAACCGGCTCTCCCACTTTTTTATCAAACACAATTCCTGTTTCATAATCCAGGGGATCTGACTTGACAGCACGTCCAGCTCCCAAACGCATGGCAAATAAACCAAACTCCATCGCTGGCAAGGCTGCAATGAATCCGTCTTGATCCGCTGTTACTTCAATGACTTGATCCACTTTAACAGGACGATGCAAATCTTCGATGTCTCCACCTTGAGCAAGAACCATTTCTTCGAATTTTGCCAAGGCTTGTCCATTGGTCAAGTGCTCATGTATAGCTTCAATCGATTGATCAACATGAGCTAATTTCAACATGATTTGCGCTAATTCACAAATAAACTCCGTTACGTCCGCTCGGCCCTGCCCTTTCAGAATATCCAAGGCTTCCAAAATCTCTAAACGATTACCAATGCTGGTTCCCAAAGGTTGGCTCATATCTGTAATGACAGCGATGGTTTTCCGACCCACTGCATTTCCAAGATCCACCATGGTACGGGCTAAGCGACGAGCATCCTCAATATTCTTCATAAAGGCACCCTCGCCCACTGTCACGTCCAAAAGAATGGCATCCGCACCAGCAGCAATTTTCTTACTCATGACGGAGCTAGCAATCAAAGGAATGGTATCCACTGTCGCCGTTACATCACGCAGAGCATACAAGAGTTTGTCTGCTTTTACGAGTTGGTCGGATTGACCAATGACCGATAAGCCGATCTCCTGCACCTGCTGGATAAATTCCTCTTGAGTCCGTTCAATCTGAAAGCCTTTAATGGATTCCAACTTATCGATGGTCCCACCTGTGTGGCCTAAGCCACGACCACTCATCTTGGCAACCGGAACTCCGAAACTCGCAACCAAAGGCACCAAGACCAAGGTCACCTTGTCTCCCACACCACCAGTCGAATGTTTGTCTACCTTGATTCCTGGAATAGCTGACAGATCAAACTGTTGCCCTGTTCGGACCATCTTCATGGTCATATGAGAAATTTCTTCCGTCGTCATCCCTTTAAAATAAACGGCCATAGCAAAAGCGGACATTTGGTAATCTGGAACCGTTCCAGCCACATAGCCCTCAATCAGCCATTCAATTTCTTCCTTGTTTAAGGCAAGACCATCTCTTTTTTTCTGAATGATATCTACTGCTCTCATGATTCTTTCTCACTTCTTAAAATATAATATCCTTTGTCTTTTTTTACGGTCTCACAATTGCCAAACGTCTCTTCCATCTTGGCCTTAGCGCTGGGAGCTCCTTGTTTTTTTTGAATGACAATGGTCAAATCTCCACTTGGTTTCAAATGTTCAAAACTACCAGTGATCACTTGGTGAACGACTTTCTTACCAGCTCGGATTGGCGGATTGCTGATCACATGGTCAAAGACCCCTTCTACTGCTTCATAGACATCTGAAGAAAAGATCTGAGCTTCCACGCCGTTTCGGCTGGCATTTTTCTGAGCCAAGTCCAGCGCCCGCTCATTGACATCGACCATAGTCACTGCAACTCCCTGGGCTTTAGCTAGAGAAAGGCCAATTGGACCATAGCCACAGCCAACATCAAGGACACTTTCCCCTTCTTGAAAATCCAAAGTTGATAAGAGCACCTGGCTTCCATAATCAATCATTTTTTTACTAAAGACGCCGGCGTCCGTATAAAAATTCATCTTTTGCCCCAATAAAACAACAGCCAGATCATGAATATCATGGGCTGCATCTGGGTTTACATCGAAATACATTTTACTCATAAGGTTATTTTATCATAATTCACTCCTTTTTTAAATCGTTTACATGACCTCTAAAAATTGGTATACTAAAGACTACAATAGGAGTGACATATGGACAAAGAATTTCTACATTTTGAAAAAATTAATCGGGAAACCTGGCAAAATTTGCACCGCAAAACCACCCCACCTCTCTCTCAAACAGAGCTCAATTCTATTAAAAGTTTCAACGACCGCATCAACCTCCAGGATGTACGTGACGTCTACCTGCCTTTGACAAACCTGATTGGAATCTACAAGCGTTCCAAAGAAGATTTGGCCTTCTCAAAAGGTATTTTTCTTCAAAAAACGAGTGAACGCCAACCCTTTATCATTGGGGTTTCAGGGAGCGTTGCGGTTGGAAAATCTACCACTAGCCGTTTACTTCAAATCCTGCTGTCGCGAACCTTCGAAGGCTCGACAGTAGAATTGGTGACAACAGATGGCTTCCTCTATCCAAATGCTATCTTAAAAGAACAAGAGATCCTCAATCGAAAAGGATTTCCAGAAAGCTATGATATGGAATTGCTCCTTGATTTTCTTAATCAAATCAAAAACAACAAGAGCGTAGAAATCCCTGTCTATTCCCACGAAATATACGATATTGTCCCAGATGAGAAGCAAACGATTTTACCAGCTGATTTTGTCATTGTCGAAGGAATCAATGTCTTTCAAAATCCGCAAAATGACAGTCTCTATATGACCGATTTCTTTGATTTTTCAATCTATGTGGATGCCGCGGTCGACGATATCGAATCTTGGTATATCGATCGCTTCCAAAAACTTCTTGAGTTAGCTCAAAATGATCCCAATAACTACTACTATCGATTTACAGAGCAACCCCTAGAAGAAGTTTTAAGCATGGCCCATCAGGTCTGGGAATCCATTAATTTAGTTAACTTACAACATTACATTCAACCAACTCGTAACCGGGCTGATTTGATTCTCCATAAAGCCAACAACCATGAAATCGATGAAATTTATCTCAAGAGATAATGCATATCGGTTTTTAAGGGGACTTTTTTAAGGAAAAGCTATTTTAGGCTTGTCAAATCTTAACTTTTCATATATAATGAGATAGTTAGATTATCAATGGAGGTGAATAACTTGGCAAACATTAAATCAGCTATCAAACGCGCTGAATTGAACGTTAAACAAAACGAAAAAAACTCAGCTCAAAAATCAGCTATGCGTACTGCAATCAAAGCTTTTGAAGCAAACCCATCTGAAGAACTTTACCGCGCTGCTAGCTCAGCTATCGATAAAGCAGAAACTAAAGGTTTGATCCACAAGAACAAAGCTAGCCGTGATAAAGCACGTCTTGCAGCGAAACTTGGTTAATCAAGAACAGCATAAAAATCAAGCTCTCCGGAGCTTTTTTTGTGCCTAATTTTTTGAGAGGTGCTTATGAAAATTGTTATTATCGGCTATTCTGGATCTGGAAAATCTACCTTGGCTGAAAACTTAGCTCGCTACTACTCCATTCCCAAGCTCCATATGGACACCCTTCAATTTCAACCGGGCTGGATAGACAGTGACCGGGATTGGATGGAGAAAGAGATGAGACAGTTTCTCAGCGATCATAGAGACTGGGTCATTGATGGCAATTACTCTTGGTGCTGCTATGAGGAAAGAATGGAGCAAGCCGACCAGATTATCTTTCTCAACTTCTCTCGTTGGAACTGCCTCTTTAGAGCCTGGAAACGATACCGCCGTTATAAAGGCCGAGTCCGTGAGAGTATGGCAGCAGGCTGCCCTGAACGCTTTGACTGGGAATTCATTCGTTGGATCCTTTGGGATGGCCGTACCAAAAGGGCTAAAGAAAGGTATCGAACTATTCGTTCCAGCTATCCTGACAAATTCATCGCTCTCAAAAACCAAAAAGAACTCGATACATTTCTAAAAACAATACAATAAAAAGGTTGGGATAAAAATCCCAAGCCTTTTTTATTTATCAACGTAATCGCCACCGGTGAAGCCATAGTATTCTTCCAGACTCAAGCCTGAATCAGCGATATCTTGTGCTTCTTTTCCGATATAGCGGAGATGCCAGCTTTCTGGCATGTAGCCTGTTACTTTTTCTTTTCCTTCTTGGTAACGAACCACAAAGCCATATTTAGCAGCATTTTTGAGCAGCCACTTACTTGGTCCCGGCTCTGTCACCAGATTCCCACTCGTATCAATCAAATCAAAGGTCAAACCCGTCTGGTGCTCGCTGTAACCAGGTCTTGCTGAATAGCGATCAGCTGCTTCCTGACCATCTTGATTGACATAGTTTTGATAGAGTTCCACCTGTGTATCGTAGCTACGAAAACCACTATAATGGTCACTGATTGGATAGCCCTCTGCCTGCATGGCTGCGATCAGTTCATGAAGGGCTGAAACAGCTTCAGGGTCTTCACCTGGGTTAAAGTCTGGTGACAAAGGATAATGTTTGTTAGCGATCATGACTTCGCCATATTTCCCTTTGACACTATAATAAGAACCATTGTAGCTGACACCAGAGTCCAATTTGACATCTGACTTGCTTGCTTTTGATGACACTTCTTTCCCTGACTCTTTAGATGTATCTTTTACTGAAGATGCCTCTTTAGAAGACTTGCTGACTGTTTGTGTGGTTTTTTCTTTCTCAGAAGATTTAGAACTGCTGGATTGAGATTGGGAGCAAGCTGTCAGGGTTAACAAGGCAACTGTCACCAACGTTAATTTGGAAAATCTTACTTTCATGGGGAATCTCCTATGATTCTTTTGTAACGACAATATCCGTAATGACATAACTTGCACCTACTTTTTTCAAGGTATAGGTCTTGTACTTGCGGTTTTGTGAATCTGGATGGCTATCTGTATAATGGACCGTGAAATCTTCATAGGTCTTGACCGTTACCACACCATTTTCTTCAGTGACACTTTGAATATCTAAAGCTCCTGGAGTGTAGTAGTCAATCTTAGCCTTCCGTACACCATCACCAGTTGTGAATTCAACCATGTCTTTGTAGGCTTGACTTTGCGTGTCATAATATTTGGAATAGGTATTGTTGCGGTTAGAGACAGAGCTAAAGACAGCGTCGCGGTACTCTTTCAAGAACTCTTCTGCCAAGGTACGGTTTTGCTCTTCCTTGGCTGCTTGTGCTTTCTTAGCATCTTGAGCACTCTTAATCCGTTTAGAGGTATCCTTGGCTAGTTTCAGTTCGATCGGATCGTTCTCACCTTCTTCAATTGTCACCTTGGCTTTTTCAGTTGTGTAGGTTTCTCCATTCAAGTTGAAAACAGCATGCACTTCAATTTCTTGATAAGGAATGCTATCTACTTCAAAAGTCGTACTAGTTCCAACTTCTTTGCCGTTGACCACAACCTTCACATCCGTTGGGTTTTCAACTTCTTCTGGAAACTCAACTTCTAAATTGCGTTTTTCAGAATTCAACTGCAATTCTAAGTTATTCTTCGTTGCTTTTTTAGGATTGAGATGGATCTTAGAAGTGACATTGCCGACTTCTGTTTTAGCAGTCAATTCCATTTCTTTTGTATTGTAATGGAAAGAACCCAAATCTGTGACCGCATCTTTTTCAAGGTCACTGTTTTATTATCCGCAACTTTGAGTTTGGCTTGATCCAAATTGGTCTTGACCTTAACATGGATCGGATAGCTGGACACACGGTATTCTTGGAAGATCCCGAATTTCTTGTCCGCCTTCTCCAATCCAAAGATCTTGTTACCAGATTTATCTGTATAGCTGCCTTCGCCACCTTCATCGATGATCTTGTTCAACTCTGTGCCGATATCGACCCCTTGATCTTCCATGCTGGTGATAAAGCTTTCAGCTTCATCCTTTGTCCATTTATCGGTATCGGTTGAAAGCAGGTCTGCTGCCTCGCGATAATCCTTCGTGTCCACTGCCTTAATGAATTTATCTGCAGTCACTTCGACACGTGTTGTAGACTGGAAGTAAAAGAAGGCTGCTACCAAAGCGATCACAAGGACAGCGATGGCAGAAATAATCGCAATTTTCTTCTTGGAGCCTTTCTTCCCACTCTTCATTTTAGGTGCCTTTTGTTTTTTCTGAGCTGGACTTGCCTCTGTAAATTTTGCTTCAGAATAAACCTGGGTTTGTTCAGTAGCAAATGGAGGAATAAACTCTTGGGTCGGCTCTTGAGCTACATATTCCTGTGTTTTTTCTATGTCATCTGTCACTACAAACTCTTCTTGAGGCGTAGCTACTTCTACAAATTCAAAGTTTTGGCTTTTAGCAGCGGTAAATTCATCTGGACTAGGCTTTCGGCCGTATGTTTCTTCAAAATGCTGCAACCAAGCTTGGCGGGCTGCTTGGAGCTGATCAACCCTCTGCATTTTTTCAACTGGTTCAACCACTGGTTCCTCTACAGGAGCAACTTCCTCTACTGGGGCATTCCCTGCGATAGACTGAATTTGTTTTAAATCAAATCCACATGCTTTACCAGCCATAAATTCTGCTGGACTTGGTTTACGCCCGATAACTTTTTCAAATAATTCAACCCATTTCTTTTGCATGGATTTCATCTCCCTCATTATAAAATAGGGAAAGTGGGTATTCCCACCTTCCTTTTTGTGATATGTTTAGTATCCAAAATTACCCAAGTTTCCAAAATTTGGAGTATTTGTAATAGATCCCATAATAGCTTGTTCCAAAATTTGACGATCCAAGTAAACAACAAGACCTGCAAAGACAATTAAAATCGCAATGGACGCTACAAGCAATAAGAATTTATCTGCTTTAAATTTTGTGCTGTTCAAGGCTTGGTATACAACATACAAGGTTCCAACTGTAAACAAGAAGAAGATCAAGAAGTTAAGGAATCCATAGAATTCATAAGCTTTTACAAGTCCAACCAAGAAAGCAAATAGAGAAATAGGCAAGGTGTAAACAGACAGACGTCCAAACTCTTCAAATGAACGGCCGTATGAATATTCTTTATCTTGAAGAACGACACGACGAATAAAGAAACCTGCTACTTGGAAGGCATAGATATTGAAGTAAGCCATGATCAAGATGATGAGAAAGGCACGGAAATCTGCACCATAACCACCTGTAACTCCACTAGCTGTGAAGAAAGTTGATAGGGTCAAGACAAAGGCAGTCAAGACATACTGTAAAATTCCGTTAAGAGCTTTGGATTTTCTACAGCTGTTGGACGTTTCAAAGCTGATAGGAACCAATTCCAATAGCCACCAACTGCTAGACCAAATTGACTTGGTTGAGCTGGGTAAGGTTGACCTTGGAAAGGCGCTTGTTGGTAGGCAGCTTGAGTTGGTTGTTGGTAAGCTTGTTGTTGGTATGCTTGTTGTGGTGCTTGCTGGAAGGCAGGCCCGTTATTTGGAGCGCTTTGAGGCGCAGTTCCTTGAGCTGGCGCTTCAACTGGGGCAGTTGGAGCTGCGGTAAACTCTGGTGCTTGAGGCGCTGCAACTGGTTCTTGTGGTGCTGCAACAAACTCAGGGGCTTGCGGCGCTGAAACCGGTTCTTGAACTGGGGCTGCGGGAGCAGCCACAAATTCCGGTGCTTGAGGTGCTGAAACAAACTCAGGGGCTTGTGGGGCTGAGACTGGTTCTTGTGGCGCTGAAACAAACTCAGGAGCTTGTGGAGCTGAGACTGGTTCTTGTGGTGCTGCGACAAACTCTGGGGCTTGGGGCGCTTCTGGAACCACTACTTCTTCTTGAAATTCTCCAGCAGCAAGAGCTTGAGCAATTTCTTCCGCACTAGCAGAACGACCATTGACGGCTTCAAAATAATCCAGCCAATCTTGTTTTGACATAATTGATCTCCTTATAAATTGTTAATACTAGGGTATTATACAAAAATTTTAAGTCATTTTCAATGAAAGACTGGAAAATCCCTGTATTATCTTTTGAAAAATATACAAATTCTCTTTATTTTTAGAAACTAGTAAAAACGCCTCCTTTCAGAGGTCGTTTGATTAAGATTCAAATGCATCCATGCCACCTTGGACGTTGGTCACATCATAACCCTCTTCTTCCAAAAATTGGCAGGCACGGGCTGAGCGCCGTCCAGACTTGCAGATGACATAATAGGCCTGCTCCTTGTCTAGTTCTGAATATCGTTCTGCTAACACGGATAAGGGAAGCAAGGTTACCCCCTCCAGATGAAGGGCATCGTATTCCTCCTGCTCACGGACATCAACGACTTGGATTTCTCCTGCGTTGTACTTTTCTATAAAGTTATTAAATGGAATTTCTTTCATGATTTCTCCTTTTTGTTGCCATTATGGCAAGCTTAGTATTTCGTATTTAAAATCAATGGACTCTAAAAATCGGAATAGGTCCTGGGTTTTGATAAAAATGGTCTTTTCATTCGTGTTCGGGTGGAAGGCCATGATTTCCTCTGACACAATGTCCTGATCAAAATAGACGAGAATATCTTTTTCAGCATTGTTTAACAAGCCAAATGGAGATACTGTTCCGGCTGGTAATTGCATTTTTTCTGCTAGGGATTCAGCTGAAGCCATACGAATCCGATTGGCTCCTACTTGCTCTCTGAAGTCATCCATGTCCAAGGGTCTCTGGTCATCCATAATGAGCAGATAGTATTGGGTTTTCTTCTTGTTGGTCAAAAACATGGACTTGGTCCGCACACCTTCTAAGCCTTCAATGTATGAATCGGCCTGCTCAGTCGTGAATGCAGGTGGGTGTTCCACTACATCATAGGTGATCCCCAACTCTTGCAACTTTTTAGCCACTTGTTGATAAGCCTCCATCGTCTTTCTCCTTTATCGATGAATAATCTTGTGCACCAATGCTTGCAGTTCTGGCACCACCTCTGCCTCAAACCAAGGATTCTTAGCCATCCAGATCTGATTGCGAGGGGAAGGATGAACTAGTGGAAAATAGGTTGGTAAATAGTTCTTAAAATGCTGAACCCGTTCGGTTACCTTGCCACTAACCTTTTCATGAAGGTAGTAAGCTTGAGCGTATTGTCCAATCAGGAGGGTTAACTCAATATCCGGACATTCCTTGAGAAGTTGAGGATGCCACTTTTCCGCAAAACCTTTGCGAGGGGGAAGGTCACCAGATTTTCCATGCCCTGGGAAATAAAAGTCCATGGGAATGACTGCAAACAAACCAGAATTGTAAAAGGTGTCTTCGTCAACTCCTAACCATTCGCGCAGGCGGTCACCACTCTTATCCTTCCAATAGAGTCCCGCTTCTTGCGTTTTCAAACCAGGTGCTTGACCGATAATATTGATGCGAGCAGTCCTTGGTGCTGCAAAGAGTGGCTCGATTCCTTTCTCTGTATATTCCTTGTTTTGAGGGTCTGCCATAATGGCTTGTTTAATGGTTTCAATCCTTGACATAAGGGCTCCTTTTATGGAAAAACTCAGCCAGAAAAACTGGCCGAGTAATCGATTATTTGATCAATTCATAGATAGCTTCTGCGTAAATTGCAGCCGCACGATAGAGATCTTCAACATCTGCGAATTCATTGGCTTGATGCATGGTATTGACATAGTTTGGGAACATGGCACCAAAGGCAACACCACGTTTCAAGAGGCGACCAAAGGTACCACCACCGATCACTTGTTCGTGTCCTTTGAGACCAGTTTGTTTTTCATAAACACGCAAGAGAGTGGATACCAATTCATCATCCATCGAAACATAGTGAGGTGTGTGACCATGGGCTGACAAGCTCACTGTAGCCACTCCTTCGATCTTTTCAAGGATGGCTTTGATGGTTTCAGGATCTGTTCCTTGAGGGTAACGGATATTGAGGGCAATGGTGTTGTCTGCTTGGCTGTCATCAAAATGGAAGACACCTGCATTCATGCTTAATGGTCCCATTTTAGCATCCGTATAGGCAATACCTAACTTTTCACCCGCAAAATCTTCGTGAAGAAGGGAAGCTGTGACATGAAGATAAGCTTTAGCAGCACCACCAAATCGAATTGGTTCAACAAGAGAGCCAAATAGGTCGCACCATTGATTCCATCTTCAGGAGTGGATCCATGAGCAGATTTCCCTACAATAGTGATGGTATAGGTTTCTTCATCAACTGTAGAGATTTCATATTGAAGTTGGTGCTGCTTCGCAAAGGCATCTAGGAGGCCTGCAAGATCTGGTAATTGCCCAGAAACGACTGCAGTCGCTGACTCTGGTACCATATTTTCACGAAGACCACCAGTAAAGCTATGAAGATGGGCACTCCCTGTATTGTCATTTCCAAAATGGAGGTACTCTGTGATGTTTCCTTTTTCCCCGTTGATGATTGGGAATTCCGCATCTGGAGAGAAGCCAAAATCTGGCTCTGGAAGACCGACATGTTTGAAATAGTAGTCCATGTCAGCCCAACCTGATTCTTCATCCGTTCCTACTACAAAACGCACGCGCTTAGAAACAGGAAGTCCTAAGTCTTTAATGATCTTCAAACCATAGTAACAAGCTACTGTTGGTCCCTTATCATCTGATGATCCACGTGCATAGAGCTTGCCATCGATAATCTCAGGTTTGTAAGGGTCTGTGTTCCAGCCACTCCCCGCAGGGACCACGTCCATGTGAGCAAAAATTCCAAGCTCTTCTTCTCCTTTACCAAAGGTAAAGTGACCGGCATAATTGTCCACATTCTTGGTTTCATAGCCGTCACGCTTGGCAATTTCCAAGAATTTTTCAAGAGCTTTTACAGGACCAGGTCCAAATGGATGCTCTGCATCTGCCTTACTGTCATCACGTTCCGAATTGATTTCCAAGAGGCTGTATAGGTCAGCCATCATCTCTTCGCGACGTTTTTCTACTTCTGCTTTAAAGTCAACTGTTGTCATGCGTTCCTCCTCGATCTTTATTTTCGCTAGATGAATTAGCGTTTCAATAATTTCGTCTACTGGTAAGCGATAGCTTGGCTCTACCTTCTCAGCAGCATAACCGACTGTGATCAACAACTCTGGACGGAAACGCTCTTCGATTTCCAAGACTTCATTGACTTTTGATTTGTCAAAACCTAAGATAATATTGGTTCCAATGCCTTGATCTGTCAAAGCCAACACTAAGTTCATCGCCACAAGACCAGCATTCAAAGCCAAATAATCACTTGTTTGTTGGGCATCATAACGCGCAAACTCCGCAGGAAGGTTTTGCATAAAGTATTGCAACTGCTCATCTGTGAAGTTCTTGACCCCACCGACACGTGCAATCTTGCGAGCCCGACGTTGTAAATCGGTATCCGTAAAGAGAGCAATGGTCACAGGTGCTTCCATGATTTGATCGTAGTTTGCGCCATAAGCTACTTTTGCCAATTCTGCATTTTTTTGACGAACGACCACAAATTTCCAAGGCTGACTATTGTGGGCACTAGGGGCCAGGGTTGCGATCTCAATGGCAGTCCGTACATCCTTTGGATCGACCGGTTGGTCAGTGAAATGCTTGATCGCATGGCGTTTTTTATTGAGCTCTAGAAATTTCATAAGCTTCTTCCTTTTCTATTTCTGTTACCTCTATTTTAACACAAAATGAAAGAGCTTGCAGGTTTTTACAGCCTAAGATTGTGAAAAAAGAGCGGACATTTTTAAGATCCGCTCCTTTGTTCTAGTATAAATACACAAGAGATCCACCTATGATTCATCGGAAAGATTAAAATAGGCAGCTACTTCTTTGGCATAAGCATATTTCGTATTTAAGCTAGCTAACAAGTCTCTATTATGGCCCCGATAATTATCCTCTCGTCTCAATTCTTCGTACATCTCAATAAAGGGAAGTCCCTTGTCCTTGGCATCTTGGAGCTCTGCTTCATAGTCGTAAGATACCTTGCGAAATTGCAGGTTAGTCACCCCATCTTCTTCAACATCGATCAGCGCATACTGGGCCCTATGGTTTTGTAGGGGCATCCAGTCAAAATAAGGCATACCAATCGTGCCGGGATTGATGATTTGCTGGCCCTGACTACCATAGCGAAGCAACTGCTTGTGGACATGACCGTAGATGGCCATATCTGTCTGGTCATCCAGCAATTGGTCAAAGTTTTCCGTCCTATTAGCTGGACGCAAGTCTCCACCATAATTCTTTTCTGGCAAGTTGTGGGTCAGGGAAAAGCGAATGCCATTGACCTCCTTCTTTTCCATTAGAGGAAGTGAGCGAAGCCAATCGATCCGTTTAGGATCAATTCCCTCCATGACATACTGAGTGAGACGAAGCATCTGGATCTCCTGCGGATCCTCAAGCCCGTACTCGCCATCCAAAGCCTCTAGGACACAATCGTCCCAATTTCCACGAACAGCCGCTGTAATAGGAATCGCATCCAGCAAGTCAAAAAGGTCCTCTCTTCCTGGTCCTGGTAACAAAATGTCCCCTAAAAGCCAGTATTCCGTCGCGCCTTGAGCACGCGCATCCGCAATCACTGCCTCCAGGGCTGTCGTATCTCCGTGGATATCAGATAAAATGGCGATTCGATGGTTCATAACTACTCCTTTATGGATTGAAAAATCTGTGTTCATTAAGTATAACAAAAACGAGTACAAAAAGTGAAAACCATCCATTTGAATTGGATGGTTTATCTTATTAGAGCTTATTATATGTTTTAGAGATGGTAAATTTGTTTCGAATTATGAGTTAACTATTCCTCATCAGGAAACATCAGTTCATCTATTATTTCTCTATCCTCAGTTATTCCTTTATATGACTCAATTGTATTACTAAGGAAATCCATATTTACTTCGTGATTATTTTTTTATATAAATATATTTGAGCACCTAATGCTTTAAGACTACCTAAGAGGTCCTTCATTTTTTTATTAATTCCTCTAAATCAAGATAATCACATTCTAATAAAACTTCTCCCTTTTTGGATCTTATTTTTTTATTTCACCAATTGGTAAACCAATAGAGTTTCTTATCAATTTACAGGCTTCAAAAAAATATTATCTGTCATTTTAACTTTTGAATAGATTACTGACATCATTCCATCCTTTTAAAAATCTTGCATTATATTAATTCGTTCACCCGGTAAACTCGTTTACCAGCTTCCACCATAGTAGCTAGAAAAATTCTATATTATAATTTTGTTTCTATTGTGAACTAGATATTCCCTTCTTCATCCTCTACAATTTCAACATTTAAGTGGCCATCATCTAGGTATTCTTCTTGAGCGATTTCACCATTTAGATATCTAATTTTTTTTGAAACTTGTATATGAATTTCCCTCAAATCAGCAAAATAATTCTCAATATTCAGTAACGAAGTGTAAATATCAAACATCCCATTTAAGTACAATTGCTTGTCACCATTACTCAATGTATCCATATCTAGTTTTTCCATTAAATGAATTCCACTGACTAGATTATCAAAATCATCTTGGAAATCTTCGTTAATATCCTCAGTAATATCTGATATCTTTTCTGAATCAACTAATTGTCCACTGTAATAAACATTTAGTTTAGAATAAACAGCTGTTAATTGTTGTAATATTTCTTTCAAAACAATTAAAACTCCTTCCTACACCTTCATTTGATTTAATGTTATTTGTAGATCCATCTAGATTCACTACTTCTTTAAATTTCCCTCTCTTGTCAAATATCTTAGTATAATGTTAGTATAACAAAAACACCCATAAAACGCGAAAACCATCCAAAATTAGTTGGATGGTTCAATACTCTTGAAACTAATCGTATGTTTAAAATGATAATCTGGTTCAATATATGGAGCTTTATTCCTCATCAGAAAACATCAGTTCATCTAGTTCCTCTGTATCTCTTGCAATCCCCTCATAACTAGAAATAATATTATTCAATACTTCTAAAGTTATTTCACCAGTAACATCCTTTATGATCACTTTAGTTCCTATATTATTTAACCTGTTTATTACTTCTCTAATTTTCTTTAATTCATCTAATTTCAAATCATTGACTGACATGACTGGTTCTTGTTTTTCAATTCTAGACTTTATTTCACTTAAAGGAATTGGAATAAACTCTCTTAATACCTTATATGTCATTGTTTTATTTGTAATGTGATTAATTATTAGATCTACTGTACTCATAATTACTCCTTCATATATTAAAAATTATCTATCATATTAATTCGCATACCTGGTAAACTTGTTTTCCAGTTTCCGCCATGCCAGCCGTAAAAATGTTCATTGAATGTTACAGGATAAATCACTTCACTTCTATTAGCTAAATGAGGATATTGAGAAGCACTATAAGTGTGATGACCTTGAAGTGTTTTTCCATCAAATTTCGCTCGCTTACCACTCAAAATATCCTTAATCTGCTCATCAGACCAATCGCGAGTCCCTTTTTCACCTCTTGATAAGCGTACTCTTTCATCTCTCCAAAAAGATTCAACTCCTTCATTTCTTCGTTGAGTAAATCTTTTATTCCAATCATACTGTTCATATTCTTCTCTTGTAATTGTTCGATCATCAATCTTTTGTTTCAGTTCTCTCATCCTCTTTTGACTGAGTTGCTTCTGAGTAGTTGGATGGGGCTCTAAATCTAAACCTTTGGTTCTTTCAGAAATGATACTCTCTGGAGTGCGAATTTTCGTATCTGATATGTCATCAACCTTAACTTTTGGATCAACATTTCCCCCACCTCTGCCTTCAAATGCCTCAATCTTCTGTTTGTGATCGACTGAAATTTGTTGGATACGATCAGCGAAATCATCTATCTTCGTTGAAACGTTAGACTTTGGTAGATTAACATTTCCATCCCCTGCAAGAGCAAAGGCAGGTTGACGTTGATTTCCCAATGGAATCCATCATGCTTTGAACATTTTGTCGACCGGTTTCCATCGCATCATTAAAATTCCGAACTTTATCGGAGAGTGCCTCTGCTCCAGCCGCAACTGTTTGTTCTTCACATTGGAAACACGGTTCTTGAAGTGTTCAAAAGCTTCTCCAGCTTGAACCTTGACATCGCCCACCTTGGTCTTAACATCTGTCCAAGTTGATTTGACGCGATCTTTAATACTAGCCTTAAAGCTAGTCGCTTCTCCACTGTGGATGTTGACATTGGCTGCTTGACTTGCTCTATAAGATTTGTATTTATTTCCAAGGTGGCCAATGGTACGTCCAATCATTTGACTGGTTGCTAAACCTACCAAAGCTTTTTGAGGATCTTCCATAAAGTCGTGACCAAACTGTGCGGTATCATAGACATTTGCACTCATCTGAGCAAATCTTTCAGCTGCAAGAAGAGACTCTGAAGCTGTTTTACCAGCAATCTTTGTGGCAGTAGATAAACCGCCGGATAGGAGCGTCGTAGCAGCTTCTGCTCCGGCCCACCAACGCTGTTCTGTTGAGAGTACTTCTCCAGAGATGGTCTCCCCTGCTGCTGCACGATAAAGTGCTTCTCCACCGATGAGACCTGTCCCTGCCGCAAGTGCCACTGGCGCAAGTGTTCCACCAGAAGCAACAGTCCCTACAACTAGAAGAGCAACACCTAAAACTTGGACTCCAGTCTCCACCCAACCAAGCCATTGTTCATTGTCTTTAGCAAAGGTGGATTTCATCCGTTTGTATTCACCCATCTCAGTTGGATAGAAAGCATCCATCAACTCACGGTCACTCAAGTCCTTAAGTTTATTATACGTGTCTCTATCTGAATTTTCAAGTTCTTTTAAGCGCTCCTTAGCCACTTTGAGCTTTTCCTGGTACTTCGCAGCAGCAGCTGGTATTGGACTCTTGTCACTATTTAAGATATCAGACAAGGTGAAATATTTGGTTTGGGTTGTAGTTTGCTCGACTTGTCCAACCATCCCATTATTGATATAAGACTTTACAGTTTCTTTATAAGACAAATGGTCAGATTTGTATTGATTTTTTCCCTCATTGACCTTGTTGAGGGCTTCCATGGCATCTTCTAGTCCACCGATGTACTTGTTTTCTATATTTTGCACGATCTCAGTGTGAACTTCCTTTAAGGCTCTCATAATTTTTAAAACCTTATGCTCCGCATCTAGAAAGTCACTTTCTGGCATGTCTTTTCCTAAGGTTCCTTCACCTTGAGCAACATAAAGGTCTTCAACTTGATTCGTTTTAACAATCTCAGTGGCTTTTTTTATATCTCTCAATAAGTCAACAACTTGTTGAACATTATTCTCGCCCCAGCCTAGGTTATCGCCTTTTTCAAAGTCACTTTTATTTGTATAATACTCTGTCATCAAGCACCTCCCTTATCGGTCCGTCCACTATATAGGATAGCATCTTCTGATTTAGGACCCGTATAGTCCGGCTTAGTTTGGCTTTCTTTGATATTTTCTTTAGTAAGTTCAAAAGCCTGTTGGGGATCCTGTTCCAGTGCTTGTTTTGTTTCTGGATCAATAGTTGGATCTACTAAAGCTGCGTTAACAATGTCTGCTGCTAAGAGTTTGTCTGTATCAATCATGGCTCGATAGGTTGTTTGAATATGATTGTACATTAACTCTGTTAAGGATTGGAAGGTTTGAGCTTAGATGTAAACCGACTCAATTGCAATTCACCTAAACGTGATTGAAGAGATCCTTCCTTACAAACTGCGGGCACTTTTTCTACCAACTCTTGTAACTGAGTTGTCAGATCCATTGTACTCATGACCAATTCACGCGCGGCTAATAAAAGTTCTTCTTGTTCTGTCAAGGAAATACTAATCTTTGGCATGGTTCAATCCTCACTTTCAATTGCTTGATCACTTCTTTTTCCATTACTTCTGTACTAACAGACCGAATCCGTTGTTCTATCATATCGTACTGATAAAGACCTGAAGGAGCATCCAAATATAGATAAGCTGTCGAGCGTTTCTTATAAGAATAAGTCATCACAGTTAATGCAGGTCTTTGACCATAATAAATCAGTAAGCGCTCATCAGAATACGGTTCCCAAGAAGAAGCATTAGGATTTCCTTCTCTTTGGGGATTTTGAGCACTCAAAAAATCATGGAGTTGTATCGTCATCCCAAGGAACTGAAAACTATGAACTCGATTAAGGGTGTATGCATTTTCTCCGACCCGTTCAATAACGATATGGTACCAACGATTTGAATCGACCAACTGTGCACAATAAAATTGCTGATCCACTTCACAGTGGGAAAAAGCTTTCTGGTACTGATCCAGATAGATTCCTCTAGCCATACATGTTTCAGTCGGATCATCATTCTCATCAATCAAGCCCAGGGAGCGCAAATCTTCAAAACCTTTCTCTAAGACTTCTTTTAACTGTTCTAATTTCTCTTTCCCTTCAACTTCAGGAAGAGGAAGGAGAAAGAGATCTTCACTATAACCGTCATTTATAATCATATGCAATGCATATAATGCTTCAATTGAAAAAATCATACGCTATCTATTTCCTTGATTCTCTTTGCGTCTTTTATATGATAAAAGAGTGTTTCTAAACCATCTGCTGCTTCGTGTAACTTACCAACTGCATCCGCAAAGTCTGCTTGATATTGTTGGATAAAATCTTTAAGACCTAGATATTTTTCTTTGGTTTCACCAGACCAAAGTGATTCCTTTTGGCCTAAAGCACTCACTTGCGATGGGATGGTGGAATTGATTAGATTATGAACACTATTCAGTTGTTCAATCAATGCCCTTAACTCACTATCCTCATAATGAACGGTATCATGAGTAAAACGTGACTCGATATCATTAATATTCGTATTCATACGCTAAAACCATCCTTTCCCCAACTCCGTCCAATCTTCTTCTATTCCTAGTCTATCCCAACCTTTTTTTCCTTTGTTGTACTCTGCTTTTACAGATGCCATCTGAGAATTTAGGGAGGCAATTTGCGCAACCAACTCATTATATAGGTCTACAAAAGAAGCATTCGAATCATTTACAAAATCAACATAATCTTGCAATTTATCACGATTTGTTTTTAACTTACTGGAAGCAGTATCTAAATAAGCATAACCAGCGTGACCATCAATCTTATCTATAATCCCTGTTGTATACTCAATATACTCGTCCATTTCTGAGGTCGAGCGTTTATGGTCAAGATTACAATTTTGTATTCCATCACGCACTCTTTTATATTTATCTCGTTTCGCTTTTAAACTATCGTACTGACTTTTTAAGGATGCGTCACTTACCATAACAACTCCTGCCTTTCTTTTATATTGTATTAGTTTACCATATTTGAAGCATCATTTATACGATTAACCCTTATTTTTTACCAATATAAACATATCGCAATTATCTGTTGATTTTAAGCTAAAAAGGATAAGTAACTTCATTACTTATCCCTTATATTTATTCTTTATTAAGTTCGAAATCTTCTCTTTTATTGAACTTTTCTTGCACTGCCTCAGCAACTGCTCGTGGGATACCGACTGTGACAATTTCATCCACAGTGGCTTCTTTGATCTTGGTCAGTGACTTGAAGTGCTTCATCAGCAACTGCTTGCGTTTTGGTCCCAAGCCTTCGATGCCGTCCAACTGGGAGGAGAAAGAATTCTTGGACCGTAGCTGGCGGTGGAAGGTGATGGCAAAGCGGTGGACTTCATCCTGGATCCGCTGGAGAAGGAAATTCCTGCGAGGTCCGAGAGAGTTCGATGACTTGAAGAGGATCGCCAAAGAGCAATTCGTGGGTCTGGTGCTTGTCATTCTTCTGCAGACCTGCGATGGGAATGTCCAGTCCCAACTCTTCTTGGATGACTTGCTTAGCAATATTGACCTGCCCCTGACCCCCGTCGATGACGATTAGATCTGGTGGCGTCAGGCCATCCCTCATGACCCGGCTGTAGCGTCTACGGATGACCTCTCGCATGCTGGCATAGTCGTCTGGCCCAACGACAGTCTTGATTTTGTACTTGCGGTAGTCTTTTTTGCTTGGCTTTCCATTGACAAAGACCACCATGGCAGAGACTGGACTAGTTCCCATAATGTTGGAGTTGTCAAAAGATTCAATCCGCACAGGAGTTGGAATTTGGAGGAGTTTTCCAAGATTTTCAATGGCACCTTGGGTCTTTTCCATGGATTTTTCAAGGAGATTGAACTTCTGCTCCAGACTGACACGCGCATTCTTGATGGCCAGATTGACCAACTGCTTCTTCTCCCCACGCTGGGGTTTGAGGACCTTGGTATCCACAAGGGCCTTGACCGCTTCCTCATCGATATCTTGAGGGATCAGGATTTCATTGGGGATCAGGTGAGATTTCTCCTGGTAAAACTGCCCTACATAAGTCAAGAAATCCTCGTCCGGATCATTGTAGTAAGGGAAGAGGTTGACATCCCGCTCGATCAGCTTGCCCTGACGTACAAAGAAGACCTGCACACACATCCAGCCCTTGTCCACGTAGTAGCCAAAGACATCGCGGTTCTGCAAATCCTTGGCCATGACTCGCTGTTTGGTCCGCAAGGTCCCAATAGCCTGGATCAGATCGCGGTACTCGGCCGCCCGCTCGAATTCCATGTTTGCGCAGCGGTAGTCATCTTGAGCTTGAGCTCATCGATAATCTTGTCATCCTGCCCCTTAAGGAAATCAGAAACCTCCTGCGCCATGCCCTTGAAGTAGGCCTCGTCCTTGTGACAGACCGTATGGGCCATACACTGCCCTAAATGGTAATAAAAGCAGACCTTAGAAGGCGGATTGGTACACTTTCGAAAAGGGAAAATCCGATCCAAGAGTCGCTTGATCTCATTGGCCGCCCCCACATCCGGATAGGGACCAAAATAGAGGCCGCCATCCTTTTTGACCTGGCGCGTGATGATGAGACGCGGATAACGCTCATTGGTAATCTTGATGAAGGGATAGGACTTATCGTCCTTGAGCATGATATTATACTTGGGCTTGTTCTCCTTGATGAGGTTGATCTCGAGAAGCAAAGCCTCAATATTGGACTCAGTGACGATAAACTCAAATCCACAATCTCAGATACCAGCGCTTCCGTCTTGGTATCGTGGCTCCCTCGAAAATAGGACCGCACACGATTGCGAAGATTCTTGGCCTTCCCCACATAGATGATGGTACCGTTCTTATCTTTGTGAATGTAACAGCCCGGACTCGTCGGCAAGAGCTCGAGCTTAGATTTAATCAAGTTGTTCATACTCTCTATTATAGCAAAAAGGGAGTGGGAAAGAACTCCGATAAGTTAAAAAGAGTTCGTCTTCCCAGCCCCGCACAGTTGATTAGGCATCTTTGGAGCTTAAAAAGCGAACAAAGATACCAATCAACCACTGCGTCATATATTTATTCCTATTAATTAAACAGCGAAGGGTGAACAGATTTTGCTCAACCTCTCTATAATCTACTAAATTAATTGATTTTTAACGAAATAAGATCTGAAAAATGACCGATCCAATTTGAACTTGTATTTTTCATTTTTCTTATAAAACCTTATTATATTACGTTCACTTTAATATTGTCAAAATAAAGTAGAGGTGGATAACTAGCTCTACCTCTTACTATAAAAACTCAAAGCTATATTGAAACAATAGGCAATGATTATTGAGTAAAATATAAGCTTTAAAAAAAGGGGACATGTTAATTTATTGCTAAAATAAGCTATTGAGGTCAGGATTAGAAGAGAGAGACAAAATAATAATAGTTTAATTTTATAGCCACGCATTTATGCTTCTCCTTTCTAACCTAAACGAACTATTTTTGCTTTCATTGTAGCATAAAACGTAATGGAAAGCTCAAAAATATCATTACGATTTTTTTTCGTTCACTGCTCTATATCAACATTTTTAATGGCGGTATTATATCAAAGATAGCATCAATATTTATAACTTCATTAATCAGTTGGCAAGGGATAGATCATTACTTGATCTTGTTGGGTCATATCTTCTTCTCCTACAGTTGCTTGTTTTTTACTTCCTCAAACCATTTTTCAAATTCTAGACGTGGAATCAATTCCTCATCCTTGTCATAACGCCCTTCATAGCTATAGCGACTATCAAGACTGTTTTTCTGAGCATCATAAATCAACCACATTTCAGTTGGATGTTCGCGATTGTATTCTTGGCACACATCAAGTAATTTCTGTATATCTTCAAGGCTATATCGTAATACCGAAAACATCATATTATCAGAATCATCTACTTTAGTCTCTAAAACAGTGTTAACCTTGTGTAATTTGACATAAACTCCATTAATTTTATAAAAAACATCAAAAGAAAGTAATGCTTCTTCAGAGATACAATAAATGTATACTTTTTCTGCTTGATTTTGGACATATTCCAGTGCTAACGAAATCATACTAGCCTGAACATCCATAAATTTATCTTCAAATGCCATGATTCTCCTCAATCTCTTATTTCACTTCGTTGTACCATTGTTCAAAAATATCATCTGCTGTTAGTGTATCTGAGTTGGAATAAAACAAATCATAGGAATACTTTCCCTTGACTTTATTCTGTACATTATCATAAATCAATTTTATTTGTGAAGGCATCGGACGATTATACTTTTGACAAATTTTATGAATATCTTGTAAATCTTTATTTCCTAATTTTAAAACTGAAAAAATCAGATTATCTATTTCAGGTTCACTCTTACCTTTTTTTGAAAGTTCATGCAACATTACAATATTATTTTTATCATCTTTATAGAAAACATCAAAGGAATACATTGTTTCAAAAGAACAATAGATGTACACAGTATCAACCTTTTGCTCTACCCTATCCGCATATTCTAATGCTAACTGAATCATGTCTGTCTGTTTAGCTGAAAATTCGTCTTCAAATGTCATTTTTCACCTCTAAAGTATCTTTTTTATAAAGAGATCCCATCAATAAGGATATAGATTGGGTGTCACACGTTTTCTTCTCAAATTCTACTGTTTAAACTAACTTCAATAAAAAACTACGCCTCTTTATAGCTTACAGTTCCGATAAATCTTGTATTTTCCGTTACTTTTTTATTGCTACTACAATCATAATTGTAAAGCAAAATGATGGTGTTGCTTTGAGGAATAACCGTATTGATTCCTTCCCCTATTAAATTACGAAGAATAGTCTGTTCATAGGATGCACCTTTCAACATCTGTTCGAGGTTTGAGTGGTTCCTATCATCAACCTGAGCTTCTAGCCAATCGTCATCAATATCATCCAAATCAATGCCATTCTCGATTAAGAATTGAGACGGAACTGCCTTTCCATCCTCATCATAGTGTATCTGCAAATAATGGTCTAATTGAGATTGATCAGCAAAATTTCCAATCCAAATGGACACTGTATTTTCCGTTTCCATACATTTCCTTTTCTATCAAATAACATATCTTTCAGATTTATATTTTTCCACTAGCTCTGAGGGTTTAATTAGGCTCTTACATGTCCCAAATCGGAGAAGAACATGTATGCCTCGTCAACTATCAAACAGTTTCTCTCCTTGTATTCTACTTCTTATATTATAGCAAAAAGAGGGATCTAAAACGATCCCTCTTTGCTAGTAATCGATCAAACTTACCTCTTGAGATTTGCCATCTGGAAGAGCGGAATCACATAAGGCAGAATGGACATCAAGATGGTGAATAAGACGAAGAACCAGAACCAGAAAGAAGCAAGTGAACGCTGGAAAACTCCCGATTGAGGTTTATTTGCCTCAATATAGGCCTTGATAGCTGGCCATTTGGTCGCAAGAACCACAAGCATGACAATGGATCCAATAGCTAAAACGCCGATTTGGAGCCAATTCGCTAATCCTTCGTCCACATGATAGGCCACATAATGCAGGCCTTGAGAAATGACAAAGTTATTGAAAATGTGATAGAAAATCGCCCACCAGATGTTGTATTCAAAGGCAATGTAGCCAAAGCCTAGGCCAATGATAGATGCAAAAAAGAGCTGGTCAAAATTGGCATGGAAGAGGCCGAATAAAATAGCCGTCATGACAATGGCAAAAATCTTTCCATAACGCTCCAAGCCTCGCAGGCCTGCCCCACGGAAGAAAAACTCTTCTGTAATCGGCCCCAAGAAACCAGCATACAAGAGCATGGTCCAAGAGCGCTCAATCGTATCTCCAAGATCGGGACTCGGTGAATAGAGGCCGATAGTCTCAAACATGCGCTCAATCACTTGCGTCATGACAGATGAGAAGACTTGGGAGAAGCCTAAAAAGGCGAGAAGGATAAAGAAGACAGAAGGTGTCATCTTGCGTCCCTTGTGTTTGAGATCAAACTTAAAGAGAGCTTTTTTGCGATAGGCATTAAAGATAAAAAGGCCAATGAAAATGGAGATGAAATAGGGAACTCCAGCCCAGAGATTCTGGCTAGTCATGCTTTCCGCTATTTTACTTGGATCTTTTCTGAGAGAACCTGAAAGGATCATGCCTAGGAGAAGTTCCCAGAGCACGGTCACCAAGGTCATCACCAAGAGATAAATAGCAAGTGTCCCAGAAAATTTTCCTAGATCCTTTTTAGGGTCTAATAGTCGGTTGTATTGGTTCATTTGGTTCTCCTAGATAATAGATAAAAACTCATACAGATTCCTTCATATAGGACAAAGAAGATCAAAAAGGCATGCATAAAGTAGTCTTCTGGTAGAGCTAGAATAATCGAGTCCACGCGCGGATCAAAAAGCCAGGTATTGTCCCCAGCAAATAAGACCTGATGAAAAAGCGTAAAGAATTGATCAAAGCCAATGATGACAGCCATCACCGCAAATAGTACCGGTAGGAGCATCATCCAAAAAAATAGACCACGGTAGAGGGCAAGGTAGCCTTTTTTGACAACTGTTCGTAGAAACTGGATAAAACCAGGTAGAGTGACTAGGAAAACGACCATCACTAAGTGAAATAGGTACTTAACGGCTTCAAAATGGTGCAGTCCATTTTTTGAAGAAGGAAATTGGGGCATCTTCAACACCCATTGAAAAGGATTGGTCAAATAATTCATCAAGACATTCATATTCTTCATGATGACAGAAGCCGAAAAACCGGTCCGACTTTGAATCCCCAACCAATGAATCTCCAGCGGATAGATGGCCCAGGCTAGAGCAATGGTGAGAAGAATCGCAGCTGATAGGATGAAGAAGATTTGGTTTATGGATCTCAAACTTCTAAGCATCAAAATCCCACTCCGCTAGACTAGAAACGACATGTGTCGGTGCAATTGGTAAGGTTGGCACTTCTTCTGGTTTGGTAAAACCAGTCGTCACCAGAAGGGTCGGAATGCCATTGTCGATACCAGCACGGATATCTGTTAGATAGTTATCCCCGACCATCACGACTTCTTCTCTTTCAAGGCCCAGGTGTTCAATGGCCTTATCCATGATGATGGCCTTTGGTTTCCCAATAATCACAGGCTCGACCCGTGTTGCTGCTTGGACAAGAGCAATCAGAGATCCTGCTCCCGGCAACAAGCCACGCTCCGTTGGAATATTGAGGTCAGGGTTGGTCCCGATAAAGTGTGCTCCCTTTTGAATGGCCAAGGTCGCACTAGCAAATTTTTCATAATCCACTTGCCAATCGAGTCCGATCACGACATAATCCGGTGCTTCTTCATCAAAGATGAAGCCAGCTTCTTCGATAGCTTCTTTTAGTCCTGCTTCTCCGATCACATAAACTTTTTTGCCCAGATTTTGATCCCTCATATAATCAATGGTCGCAAGGGTTGCTGTATAGATGGTCGAAACTGGGGTTTCAATATTGAAATGAGTTGCCAGCATATCCCGAACGGTTTCCGGTGTGCGGGTTGTATTGTTGGTCACAAAGAGATAAGGAATCTCACGCGCCTGCAATTCATGAACAAAAGCTTCTCCTGCAGGAATGCGTGATTTTCCTTTGTAAATAGTGCCATCCAAATCAATCAAATAGCCCTTGTAGTGCATTTATTCTTCCCTTTCTGTGTTAGCTTCTTCATGCAACTTCTCTGCATCGACTCGTCCACCAGAACCATATAAGAGCAATGCTCCAGCATAGAGGACAAATTGTAACACCAAACCTGTAAAATTAATCCCTTGACTTCCCGATTGGGTGAACAAGAAGGAAGCCACCATGAGGATAACAATGGTCAATAACAAGCCTATCACGGTTGCCTGATCCACACTGATTTGATAAACTGTGCGTTTGCTGCTCCGGTTTCGGCCGTCTGACTTGGTTTCCGGTTGCAAATTTTCTACAAAATCTGTCACCAAGGTCGCAGCCAAGCTGACAGTGGTGCTAAAGAGCACCCCTTGGGACAAGCGGTGATAGAAATTGGACCAGAAGGATCCTGATTGGCTAGTAATCCCAATCGAGAAGATCATGACCGGTAAAAGAAAGGCCAGGGTGAAATGGATCCAGACCCGATACCAGCGCACATCTTCTCTTAAAAAGCGACTAAAACTCTCTAAATTTAAGCGATGGCGGAAAAATTTGTAAATTTCCTCTACCAGGATGATTCCCAAAGCACAAAGAGTCAAGAGCCAATCCCCCAACATGTAAAAAGGGTTCTTTTGACGCTTGGCATAGGCCACAACCCGTTTTTGATAGCTTTCAAGCTCTTGTTTTTTATTTTTTAATCTTCTACTTTCCATAAGTCCACTCCTTTTCTTCTACTTTTTCCCACTCAATTTCAGCTTGGGCATTGATATGACCATCTGAAGTAATTTGGTGCTGGGTCTTCAATCCCTCTTGTTCATATTGAGAGATGATGACACCTCCTGCCAGCACTTCTTTGACATATTTTAGATGAACTTTTTTAGGGACATGGTGGGTCAAGAAGTCTGCTCCCATCACCTCAAAGACCCAGTCCAAGTACTTGCTATTGTTGACATGTCCGTTCATATCCAAGTCGTAAAACCGAACCCGGTATTCTTGTTCCACGCCGCCTTCTAATTCTTTGAAACGGGGACCACGAAGCATGTTTTTTGAAAACTCAGAGTCAAAGGCATCCGTGATTTCGCTCATAACTGGATGGACCTTGCGCGTATCCCGATCCATCAAGACAAAGGTCGCGACCATCTCAATGATAGTATTTCCCGCTTCGTCCTTGATGTTAAAGGCCCGGTAGCAGAAAAGGCGATTGTGGCTCATGGCATAGGTTTCGATGGTGATCTTTTCATCAAACACAGGGAGACGCTCGATCTTCATATTGTAATCTGTGATAATCCAGACTAGATTGTAGTTCTCTAAAATGTACATATCACTCATCCCCAGCTCAATCGATTGCATGCCCGATACCTGTAAAGACAGCAAGATCAATTGGGGAATTTTAATAAAACCATTGACATCACTCATATCAAAAGGAATTTTCATGCTGTATTCAAATGTTTTTGCCATTTTTTACTCCAAAATAAACTTCTCTGCTACAGTGTCTCCTAAAAAGAGACCTTTCTTGGTCATTCTCACAATGTCCTTGTCAGGTACCAAGAGTCCCTGCTGGGTCAATTCCTCAACCACCGGTCCATATTGTTGGTCGAAATTCACACCAAACTTTTCTTCAAAACGCTTTAGAAACGCCTGTTTTCTTACGTAATCCCAGAAACATCTCTTCTTCCATCATTTCTGTCTGGCTCAACTGTTCTTCTTGAACACGCGCATTTCCCTCGTCAACAGCCCGCATATAGTGACGGATAGGCCCATGATTCTTGTAGCGAACACCATTGACATAGCCGGATGCACCCGCTCCCAGACCATAATACTCAGCATTGTCCCAATACATGAGATTATGTCGACTTTCAAATCCAGGCTTGGAAAAATTAGAAATTTCGTAATGCTCAAAGCCCGCTCGCTCCAACTCCTCAATGATGTATTCAAACATCTCCGCTTCCAGCTCCTCTTTTGGTAGAGGAAGCTTGCCCCGTCTCATGCGATTCATAAAAACTGTGTGGTTCTCCAAAATCAAGCTATAAAGACTCATATGGGGAATTTCAAGAGCAAGAGCCTTAGCGACATTCTCTTTGACCTGGTCCATGGTTGCGTCGGAAGGGCATAAATGAGGTCAATCGAAATATTGTCAAAACCAGCCAGCTTCAGACGATCAATATTGTCATAGATATCCTGCTCCTGGTGGCTCCGACCAATCTTTTTAAGCAAGCGGTTATCAAAGGTCTGGACGCCCAAAGAAACACGATTGACCGGTGAAGCCTTCAAAACAGCGATCTTATCCGGATCCAAATCACCAGGATTAGCCTCGATAGTCAGTTCTTCCATCTGAGACAGATCAAGCGACTTGGTCAACTCCTTGAGTAAATACTCTAGCTGAGCTGCAGATAAGGCCGTCGGCGTTCCACCCCCAATATAGAGCGTTCGTAGACTTGTTATTTTTTTGCGACGAAATTCTTGGAGCAAATGCTCCAGATAGGCATCAACCGGCTGATTCTTGATAAAAACCTTAGAAAAGTCACAATAATAACAAATCTGGGTACAAAATGGGATGTGGACATAAGCGGACGTTGGTTTTGTATGCATACCTTTAATTATACCATAAAATCCCCCCGAGTCCGAAAAGAAAAGGGAATAAGAAGCAAGGAATTCCTTGACAAGAAGGGATAAAAGGAATAGAATAAAGCTAATCATATTCGGAGGTAAGGAGATATGAACAAGTAAGTTTCGTTAAATAAGATACTTTATTTAGTGGACTGCTTGTTCAATCTCTTTTTGTGTACCCTCTCGCCTATTCTCCAACTATTTGTTGGCTAAATTAGGTCTTTTTCTGCTTGGGTTCCACTTGACTACAGCTCTACTAAATAGGTAGAGCTGTTTTTTGTCCCAGTAGAAAGGAATCTTATGCTAAAACTATCCCACCTCACTATCCGCCATACAAAAGATTTACGTGATCTCGTACGTGATCTGTCCCTAACCATACATGAAGGAGAAAAAGTTGCCATTATTGGCGAAGAAGGGAATGGAAAATCTTCCTTACTTCAGGTCCTCATGTCCCCAAAATCTCTACCAGATTATCTGACCATAGAAGGAGAAATCACCACTTCCTTTCACTCCTATGCCTATATTCCCCAGTCTTTGCCGGAAGCATTGAAGGGAAAAAGCTTGGAAGAATATTTTTTTGGAGAGGATGAGCTAGACTATGCCAGCCTCTACAGACTGGCTGATCAATTGCATTTTAATAGCGACCGCTTTGCAAGCGATCAAACCATCGGAAGTCTATCTGGAGGAGAAGCCCTCAAGCTCCAACTTCTTCACGAACTTTGTCGTCCTCATGAACTGCTCTTTTTAGATGAACCGTCAAACGATCTAGATTTAGAGACCCTGGACTGGCTTCAGCAGATGATCCAAACAAGCCCCCAAACCATTCTATTTATTTCCCATCATGAGGATTTTTTGACTCAGACGGCGGATACGATCATACACTTAAGACAGATCAAACACCGCAAGGAGGCTGAAACCATCGTGGAGCACCTAGGCTATCAAGACTACAGTAGCCAGAGGGAACAACAATTTAAGCAACAGTCTCAGCAAGCTGCCAATGATCAACGAGCCTACAAAAAAACAATGGAGAAGCACCGTCGCGTCCGTCAGCAAGTCGAAACCTCCTTACGAAATACCAAAGATAGTACTGCTGGACGTCTCCTAGCAAAGAAAATGAAGTCTCTCCTATCACAGGAAAAGCGCTATGAGCGAGAATTCCAATCCATGACTTCCCAACCCTATGATGAGGAAATCATCAATCTGCATTTCCCTCCCCTCACTCCCTTGTCTCCTCAAAAACGTGTCCTTCTCTTAGATCAGGAAGAGCTTACAATTGGAGATCGTGTTCTAGTCAAGAACCTCTCCCTCACACTTCAAGGGCAGGATAAGATAGGGATTATCGGTTCCAACGGTGTTGGGAAATCCACTTTCCTAAAAATGATCTGGGAGATCTTACGGAAGAATGAGAGCATCTGTACTGCCTATATGCCTCAAGATTACACTGAACGTCTCCCTCTGACTCAGACACCCGTTCAATTTCTACAGCATTCAGGTGATCGCGAAGAAATCAACACTATTCAATTGCATTTAGCCTCCCTCAACTTTGCTTATTCTGAAATGCACCATCCTATCTCTGAACTTTCTGGTGGCCAGCAAGGAAAACTCTTCCTCCTTCAATTAGTACTCACAAGACCCCAGTTTCTGCTCTTAGACGAGCCTACTCGTAATTTTTCCCCCACTTCCCAACCAGAAATTCGACGTCTATTCGCAGACTACCCAGGCGGACTGGTTACCGTCTCCCACGATCGGACCTTCCTCAAAGAAGTCTGCCAAAAGATCTATCGTCTGACTGAAAATGGTTTAGTAGAGATAGAATCGCTCTAACGTAAAAAAGATTGGCAAAAACCAATCTTTTTCTCTAGTTTTTCGCTGCCTCTTGTCCCATTTCTTGGGTGCGTTTGTAGGCAGCTTCGACTCCTGCAATAATGTCGCCCCTTAAGCCGACTTGTTCCAAGCGGTTGACGCCTGCGATAGTAGAGCCACCTGGACTACAAACCGCATCTCGCAAGCGGGCTGGGTGCTCGCCTGTCTCTAAGACCATTTGACTGGCTCCTTGGAAGGTCTGGGCAGCCATCAGCAAGGCCTGCTCTCGTGAAAGCCCCAAGCCTACTGCAGCATCTGCCATGGCTTCGATCATCTGATAGACAAAGGCTGGTCCACAGCCTGCCACAGCAGTTGCAGAATCCATCAATGTTTCTTCGATTTCGTAAAGGGCTCCTGCTCCTGCTAAGAGCTCTTTGACTTGGGCTACTTGTTGGTCCGTTACCGCTTGGGAGCGGGCCAGACTGATTACACCTTGACTAATCGCTACGGGCGTATTGGGCATGATGCGGATGAGTCCCACCCCCTTCATTTTTAACCACACCCGCCATCTTCTCTAGTTCCAGGCCTGCAGCCATGGAAACCAACAGGAGATTGGAACGGTGGCCCAAGATGTCCTGATACTCTTCTAGTAAAGGGCAGATCTGGTAGGGTTTGACCCCTAAGAAGATGACCTCCGCCTCTTCAAAGGCCTGTTGAAGATGAGACACTGTGCCCCCGTACTGGCTGATAAACTCTTCCACCTTTTGAGGGGAACGATTGACTAAGAGTAGGTCTTTGGGAGCCACTTCTTTTGCGACCGCTTTGGCTAGACTAGCGCCCATTTCCAAGACCGATAAATGCTACTTTCATGCCTACCTCACTTGCCCATTTCCACTGACGATATACTTGTAACTAGTCATTTCTCTCAGTCCCATTGGTCCACGCGCATGCAACTTCTGGGTCGAGATCCCCATCTCACAGCCGAGGCCAAATTGGCCCCCGTCGGTAAAGCGTGTGGACGCATTGACATAGACGGCTGCTGAATCTACCTGCTTAGTGAAATAAGCGGCTGTCTCAGGATTTTCCGTGATAATGGCATCCGAATGATGGGTGCTGTGGGCTTCTATGTGGTCTGTCGCTTGCTCAACTCCGTCGACGACCTTGATCGCCAAAATATAATCTAAAAACTCGGTATCAAAATCCTCTTCCTGGGCTGCTGTTCCAGGAATGATGGCTTGTGCTTGCGCATCTAGGCGCAACTCGACGGATCGCTCCCGCTCATCCACTAAGCGCTCTTTGACCAAGGGCAAGAAATCAGACGCAATCGCTTGATCGACCAACAAGACCTCCATGGCATTGCAGACAGAAGGACGACTGGTCTTCGCATTTTCGATAATGGCGAGTGCTTTTTGGAAATCAGCTTCCTTGTCTACATAGACATGGACAATCCCTGCTCCTGTCTCGATCACGGGGACAATGGCATTTTCAACCACTGCTTGTATCAAGCCAGCCCCACCACGTGGAATGAGCAAATCTAGATAGCCCTTAGCCTTCATCATAGCAAGGCTCGAAGCCCGACTCGTATCTTGGATCAGTTGGAGAAGGTCTGGATTGAATCCGACTTCCTCCAAACCAGCCTTGAGTGCCGTCACGATCGCTTGGGCAGAATGAAAAGCATCCTTTCCAGTACGAAGGACTACTGCATTGCCGCTCTTGATGGCTAGCGCTGCAGCGTCTGACGTCACATTTGGACGGCTTTCATAAATGATCCCAATGACGCCCATGGCGACTCGAACTTTCTGGATTTCAAGGCCATTTTCTAAAACTTCAGTATCCAGCACTTCCCCAATCGGATCTGGCAGATCGATTAAAGCACGGATACCTTGTGCCATCCCTACAATCCGCTCTTGATCAAGAAAGAGGCGATCTAGCATGACTTCAGAGATCTTCCCGCGCGCTGCTTCCATATCCACTTGATTGGCTGTTAAAATGGCTTCCGTCGCTTCCAGAAGCTGGCGCGCCATGGCATCCAAAGCTTGATTTTTTAGGGCTGTATCCGCTGTATTGATACTTTTCTTAGCCGATCTTGCTAAACGTAATTGTTCTTGTGTTGTTTCCATACCATTCCTCTAAAATTCTGTAAAGAGTAGGTCAATCTCAGGCGTTACCGAAATCCAATCATCACGATGGATAAGGACTCCTTTGGCTTTTTTTGATTGGAGCATATCGCACACAGCTGACTGGCCGAAACGTACTTTCCCTTTCCCTAACAATTGTCCAGACTCTTGATGATAGACGCTGACGATGTCCTGATAAGAGAAATCCCCTTCTGCCTTGGTCACACCAGAAATTAATAAGCTCTTTCCGTATTCCAACAAGGCCTCAGCCGCTCCAGCATCCACCCAAAGAGCCCCTTTACTTTCTGCATAAAAGGCTAGCCATTGCTTCTGGGTTTTCAAGCCCTTGTCCTCAGCTAGGAAGTAACTGCCATCTGCTTGCTCTTGCGCCGCTTCGATCAAGGCATCCGGCTTGAGAGACGAGCAAATATAGACGGGAACCCCTGACTCTGTCGCCAAGGTCGCTGCCTTGAGTTTGGTCAGCATTCCACCAGTTCCATTGCTACTACCCGCACCTCCAGCCATCTCGAACATCTCGCGAGAAATGTGCTCGATCCGCTCCAAACGCTTGGCTGTTGGATCCTGAGAAGGATTGGCTGTATAGAGTCCATCTACATCCGTCAACAGCACCAAAAGATCCGCTTGGGCCATGGCCGCAACCTGCGCACTCAAGGTATCATTGTCACCAACTTTTAGCTCAGCGATAGAAACCGTATCATTTTCATTGATAATCGGAATCGCCCCACGATTGAGTAAGACAGAAAGGGCCTGGTGGGCATTCTTATAGCGACGTTGATCCGCAAAGTCATCCTGGGTTAATAAAATTTGTGCAGAAACAATGTTGCGTAAAAGAAGATTAGAGGTATATTCTTCCATCAATAAACCTTGACCAACTGCCGCAGAGGCTTGCTTGTCTGCCACCTTAGTCGGCCGTTTCTTAAAACCAAGGGCACCAAACCCCGCAGCAACCGCTCCTGATGAGACCAAGATCAACTCATGGCCCGATTCGTGTAAGAGAGCCAACTGCTGGGTAATGACCTTGACCTTCTGTCTGGAGAGACTCCCATCGGGATTGGTCAAAGACGAGGTCCCTACTTTAAAGACGATCCGTTTTGCTTTCATCTCTATGTTTCTTTCTAATACTATTTATTTCGTATGTAATGAAAGTGAGGCTGGGTCAAAAGTCCTAGCCTCTCATTTGTTTTTGGATTATCGAGCAAGACGCAGTGGTTGATTGGCATCTTTGTTCGCTTTTTAGGCTCCAAAGATAACCTAATCAACTGTGCGGGGGTGGGAAAACGAACTCTTTTTAACTAGTCAGAGTTCTTTCCCACTCCCATTCTTCATTATCCTTTTCGCAGGTCTTCCAGCGTTTTCTCAAAGATCGCTGGTACTTCTGCTGTAAATTCCAAAGTCTCTCCTGTGCGGGGGTGGGTAAAACCAAGCGTCCGCGCATGAAGAAACTGTCCTTGCCCTTTGAGTGTCTTCTTCGGACCATAAGCAGGATCTCCAGCCACTGGATGGCCAATATAGGCCATGTGCACCCGAATTTGGTGGGTCCGACCTGTCTCCAGTTGCAACTCTACCAAGGTGTAATTCCCAAAGCGTTCCAAGACTTGAAAACGGGTCACAGCAGGCTTACCTTTCGCTGTCACTGCTTGTTTTTTCCGGTCCTTTTCACTGCGACCAATTGGTGCTTCAATCATTCCCCGATCATTGGGAAGATTGCCATGGACAATGGCCCAATACTTGCGTAGAGATTTTTTGTCCTTCAACTCCTCTGCTAAGGCGACGTGGGCTTGGTCATTTTTTGCAACCATTAAGAGACCTGACGTGTCTTTATCGATCCTGTGAACGATCCCGGGACGCAATTCCCCATTGATCCCTGAAAGGTCCTTAACATGGTATAACAGGGCATTGACCAAAGTTCCACTAGTATGGCCCGCACTTGGATGCACGACCATGCCTTGGGGTTTATTGACCACCACAACATCCTGGTCCTCATAAACGATGTCTAAGGGCAGATCTTCTGCTTCATAGCTGACTTCTTCCACTTCTGGGATGTCATACTGGATTATGTCCCCTTCTTTGACCGTGTACTTAGCTTTTTTTACCTCTCCATTGACCAGAACTTTTCCTTCTTTGATCTGCTCACTAGCAACAGCTCGTGACAAAGGGGTCAAATCCGCTAAAGCCTTATCCAATCGCGCACCGGCTACTTCAATTTTAATGTCCATGTGTTTCCTCTTTCAACATCAGGATTAGGAGCAAGAAAACTCCAACTGTCAAATAGCTATCCGCTACGTTAAAAATGGCAAAATTCATAAAATCCAGATGGAACATGTCGACTACAAAGCCTTGACGCAGGCGGTCGATAAAGTTTCCCAACCCGCCTGCAATGACCAAGGTCAAGCCCGTCACCATCCAAAGCGATCCCTTGAGGTGCTTATAGAGATAGTAAAAGGCACCCGCCATCACTAGGAGGGTGATGAGGGTAAAGAACCATTGCTGATTTTCAAGAAGCGAAAAAGCTGCACCTGTGTTTTGAAGATAGGTCAGACTAACCACATGGGGGACAAAAGGCTTAACGACACCCAGTGGAATGTTCTTGACTACATACCATTTGACCAACTGATCCAGTAGGACCAATAGCACGATTGCTACCGGAACCATTGTTTTTCTCTTCATAACTTACCTCTTTTGATCAAAATATTCGACCATGACTTCGACAAACTTCTCTGCTACAGGTGAGAGATCCACCTCTTCACGTTTGACATAGACCATCTTATTGTCCAAGTTGTCCTCAAGCGGTATCACAGTGATCCCATTCACAGACTGGCTGTCCAAAAAGCCAGATCCTGTCGCATAAGCATCTGTCCGCTCTAAGATCCCATTTAGAGTGGCTCTATCTGTCACATTAAACATTTGGGAGCTCGAGCTGGTATCGACAAAGTTTTCTGAATAATAGAGGTACTCGTCTTTTTCTTGCGTAAAGCGAACGGTTGGCAATTGGACCAGATCTTCCATAACCAGTTTTTTCTTCTTGGCTAGAGGGTGGCCCTTGCGAATATAAATATGGGTCTGAAAGGGAATTAATTCCACCACTTCAAGTCCTAATTTATCGACCCGTTGCATAATCCCCTTGGTATTTTGACGGTTGAGATAAATAATCCCCAACTCACTATGCCCCTGAGCCACTTCGTCCAAAATTTGAACCGTCGTTGACTCAAAGATGCGGAAGTTTTTATTTTCCGGATAACGAATCGAGAATTCCGTCATCAAGGGTGGCAAAAAGTCATAGTGCTGACTAGAAATGGAGAATTCTTTCTTCTCTTCTTCAGGACTGGCATATTGATTTTGAAAAACATCAAACCCCTTGACCACATCCTGCGCTTTTTCATAAAATTCCATTCCCCGACGGGTCAAAAAAGTACCAGAACTGGTCCGACGAAAAATTTTAAAGCCCAGTTCCTTTTCCAGATCACGTACTGAAATAGATAGACTTGGCTGACTCACATACATTTTTTCAGCAGCCTCACGAAAAGTACCGCTATTGGCAATCGCCACTACATATCGTAATTGTTGTATATTCATTCTATTTTCCTTATTACAGTATCGTCCTATTATACCATAAATTAGAGACTGAAAGAAGTGATCCGTTTAAACGCCTTTCTTCTGGTAAAAATAAAAAATCTGGAAGAAAAAATTCCTTCCAGTTCTTCGCAGGTTTCTTTAGAAGTTAATGATAGTTGAAATCTTACACGCGTTCTGTCCAAGGTGTTGCTACTTTAGCCAAGACAGCGTTCAATTTTTCGATATTTTGACGACCTTCTGTCCGAAGCCATTCGCGAGCAGCGGCTTCGCCAACTTTGATGTAAGCTTCTACTGAACCTGCCCATGTTGCGCGTCCGCAAAGGACACCGTTGAAGTTTGCACCAGATTCATGTGCAAATTCCAAGGTTTCTTGGAAGAGCTTAGCTGAAACACCAGCACTGAGGTAGATGTATGGAAGGTTGGTTGCTTCTTCTTGTTCCTTGAAGAAAGCAGCGGCTTCTTCACGACTATAGACAACTTCTCCTTCTCCGAATCCTTCCACGAAGTTTACATTGACTGGAACTTCCACTTTCAAGACATCGATATTGAAACGAGGATCTGAGAAGACTTTCATAGCCTCAATTACCTTACGAGGTTTTACTTTCGCATATTCAGCTGATGTAGCATCCGCAATTCCTTCATCATAAGCCAAGATTTCAAGGAAGAATGGAATATCTTCTGCCACACATTCAGAACCGATGCGTTCGATGTAAGCTTGTTTTTCTTGGTTGAGTTCATCTGCACTGTCTACATCATAGTAGAGCAAGAATTTCACAGCATCTGCCCCTTGTTCTTTGATGCGTTTTGCTGACCAAAGGTTGAGGCAGTCTGGTAGACGCTTAGTGCTTGATGTATCGTAACCTGTTTTTTCGTAGGCAAGTAAGAGACCAGCATCTTTGTCCAAAGCTTTTGTAGCAGGCAGGCCATATTCTGGGTCCAATAACATAGAGGAAGCATATTTTGTCAATTCATCCGCTACAAGGACTTTTAATTCTTCCATTTGTGCGACTGTTGGTTCTGTATCTTGATATTTAGCCATCAGACGTTTCAAAGCGCCACGTTGGTCAAAGGCCAAAGCTGAAATGACACCATCTTTAGTGCTGAGACGTTCCATATACTTGCGTTTTTGTTCTGTTAATACCATCTTATACCTCTTTTACGATTAATTGTTGATACAAGGCATCATAATGCCCCATGTTGACATGTCCTGTTTTTGCTTCTTGAGCATTTAACATTCCGAGCACATTTGCTTTTTTGAGCAAATCTGCATCACTCTCATGGTGGTAGAGTCCAGATGCAATCCCTGCTACAGTAGAATCTCCAGATCCGACAGGATTGACTACCTCGATTTTAGGAATATCCACCTTATAAAAAACATCTTGGTGCTTAGCAAACGCCCCGTTGGCTCCAAGGGAGACAATCACCCATTCGATGCTATCAAAGAGAGAATCCTGAAGAACTTCTTTAAGTCTTCCACATTCTTACTCACTTCTTTTCCCAACAACTGAGACAACTCTCCGTTGTTTGGCTTAATGACCGTAGGCTTGACAGCTGCTTGAAGCGCTGCTTCCAAAGAAGCACCGGAGCAGTCGAGCACGACTGGTTTTCCAGCTTCTCTTGCAATCTTGACAAGGCTAGCATAGTAATCGACTGGTAAACCTGCTGGAAGACTTCCTGAAATCGCAACAACTTCCACTTGGTCAACTAAGTGACGATAATGATCAAGGAAGCCTTGGCCTTCCTTCGCAGAAATGGTCGGTCCTTTTTCTAAGATTTCTGTTTGCTTGCCTTCATGAAGGATAGCGATACAATTTCGCGTATCTCCCGCAATTTCATAGAAACCTTCTTCAATGCCTTCTCCTAAATGATCAAGAATGAATTGACCCGTTCGACCACCAAGTAGACCCGTCGCTACCACTGGATCCTGGATCTCAGAGAGCACACGTGTGACATTTAACCCTTTTCCACCAGCTGTTTTACTCACCTCTGTTACCCGATTGACTGTATCCAATTGGAGAAGATCCAAAGGATAGGAGATATCAATCGAGGGGTTCATTGTGACCGTTAATATCATACGTCACCTCTTAGTCGTGGTACTCACCACGGTCCCATTTTTTAAGGATTTCTGTAAAGAAAACAGCATCTGAAGCATTTATAATTGATATTACCATCCTTCTTATATCCTTATCATTAACAATATTAATTATTTTTTTAAGAAACAATTTCTTATATTTTTAAATTTCATTACACTTCATTTTAACGAAGGTAGACGATATTATGGCTATTTTCTGAAAAATTCATTTTGGAATCACATATATCTATCATATAAATATTACATACCTTCGCTCATCAAATAAGCTAGATCCAGCTATTTGAAATTTTTTTACACCTGATTAGGGGAATAACTGAAAATAATAATCATTCAGGTAAATTACTCTCCACCTTTTTGTTTAGTATATCACTATATTAACCGCTTGTCAATAATATTTGTATTTCAGAAACCTAGATACTTAGGGTTAATTTTTCTTACTAATCTATGATAATCTAATATTTAATCACCACATAAATTAATATTTAGTTATAGCATGATCATATACGACAAAAGTTTATCATTTTCAAATGACATCATCGGTAACAATAGTTCTTGGATCTACTACAATCTAGAGGTATTAGCATAAAAAAAGAACAAACATACTCTATCATTCACACACTCCTAAAATTTTTGAAAACAAACCTACTCAAACATAGTAGTAACACGAGTTGACTATGTCTATTGTTCAAAATACAAAAAAAGCTCTCCGAAAACTCGGAAAGCTTGTTTTTATGCTATATAAAGCATCCTCGCCTTTTTATTTCAAGGCTCAGGCTAAAAAGGTTCACTGGACCTTTTTATTTTGCGATTGGGTAAACAGAAACTTGTTTAATGAACACTATACAATATTTTTAGAAATAGGATTAAAAGCCTTATTAATTCAAGGTTTTCATGACAAAATAGTTATAAAAAAATGTAATGTTTATAAAATGTGGGTATCATTTTGGGTATCATTCGCACTGAAAAATGTAATAGTATATTTGCTGTTATAACCGACATTTTGAAAAATATCTGTTATAACAGACAAAATTGCAAAATTTAATTTATTTCTAATTCTTCCGCAAAATCATTTAATTTTTCGGCTGTAAGTAAGGCCATTTTATCCATACTGGTTTTCCCTTTTCTAAGGTCTGCTACTGTAGACCAAGGAACGCCTGCGCCTTTAGCAATTGCGCTTGTGCTTATCTCGCTGTTTAATAACTTTTCTATTTGTTCTCTCATTTAACCATCCTCTTATTTCCGTCTGTCTTTTAAAATCAGCAGAAATATAAAAAATACGATTGTAAAAATTGGTAAATATTTCATTTTATTGCCCGATATGATATAATCATGGTAGGTGTAAGGGGCTTTCGCCCCGACCTACCAGAGCCTTATCTGAACCGCTTTGCTTTGCGTGGCTTGCGTTCTTTTGGCTCTTTTTTTATTGCCATGATAACACTTGCAATTCCTGTTAATAAGGTTCCAGTTGCTACCATTAGTTCAGCAAGCTCTGATATTTTCATATCTTCCTCCTTTCTGATTATATTATATCACGGTATGCCGTGACTGTCAACACTTTTTATCAAAAAATTGAAGATTTTTTTTATTCTGGAACTAGTTTTATTGGAGCAAAAAAGCCCTCCAAGATGGAGGGTGAAAACTATGCTTTATTTTCTAACGCTTGAACTCGTGAAACGATAGCTGCAAGCTCTTCTTTTGAAGCAAAAATATTTTCTGCTTGATGGCCAGTGATGAATGAGTCACCGCCATTTTTTAATTTCTCATCTATCAGGGCATCAATTCCAAGTTCTAGATGCTTCTCCTTGATGTTGGTTGTCATCTGAGATTGAAGGACGTTATAAGTCACAAATGTTTGATACGATTGATCTGATGTCAAATAGTTTGTTAAGTCAACCACTTCTGGTTGTATTTGCGATCTATTTTCTAGTGATTCAATCCTCTTTATGATTTGACTATCATTGTATGACTGAATTTGATGTGTGGCAATGTATGCAGCTATTTCTTCCTGTATGTTGATCTTGTCAATTTCAACAATATTACCTATTTGATAATTTTCAATAGATTGAATTATATCAATTTTAGCGCTCTTGTCACTAGGGAAGATAAAGCCATCACATTCAACCTCTACTTGATAGATGCCGAGAGGTAGAATTTTTTCAAGTTTGAATTGAACTTTTGAATTTTCTACAACAGCCACAATTGTTTTCTTTCCTTTGGCATTTGCTATTTTAATCTTAGCGTTTTTACCATCAAGAGAGCTGAATTTGTTGCCATCATAGTCTAATAATTCATATTCAAAGATAGATGAGGAGTCACCTTGTTTGATGACTTCCCCACCTTTTGTCTGTTTCAAATTAGTTGAATTTTTTCCGCTCATCTAAATCCTCTTATTCTACAAATCACAGAGACCTATTTAAAAGATCCAAAGTCTGTGATGCGTTGTCCATTCTCAGATTGGCCTACAGCTACATATCTACGATTTCCAGAACCGCCAATGTATGTGATCCAGATGTAGCCATCATTGTCAATCCATCCATCATAATTGATTTCTTGACCTACACTATACACCGCTACAATCTCAGCTCCAAGCCCGGCTTCAGCTCGTACATTTAGAGCTAATACTTCAACAGTGAATGTCCCTGTTTCTGGATGGAATCCACTTGATTCAATTGTCAATGGTTCTGATGGTTCTGGCTGGTCAAATGCCACAGATGTGCCATCAGTTGGGAAATAGAACCATCCAACAATTCCATCAAAGTTGCGTGTGTTGTAACGTGCCGGCCCTCCTACATACAGAGAATCAGCATTCCCATCAATGTTCTGTTCAATGGTTTTCATAGTGACCCCATCGCTGTCCTCAATCACAATTCCTGTGTGACCGTATGGATGGCCATACAGATATTGTGTATCCATGACAAAGATGGCCCCTGCTCGTGGGTTGACTCCCACTGCATCATATACTACTTCATATCCTAAACCTGCGGCTGAATTAAGTAAGTCAATAGCATTTCCCCAGAGAGCTTTCCCAAAGAAGTTGATAGAAATTGAATTTGGTAGGTCTACACATTGGGTCCCATATGAACCGTCTGCATCAGCTCCCACACCTTGATCAGCCAAAGATTCTGAATAATTTAAAATATCATTTGTTGCTACCATTTTTGAGCCTCATTTCTTCCATTGTTCATTTGCTTTTTTAACAGCAGCCTCAATGAATGTGTTTAATTGGTCATTGGTCAAATTGATGTTATATGCTTCTAGTCCTTCAATCAAGCTAGTTTTAGCATGCTCCATCTTATCCTTACCGTGGATGTCCAATGTGCCTGCTACTTGTTCAGTAGCATTCACAGCGTTGTTCGCAAGGATTTCAGCAACTTCAAGAGCTTTCTTTCCTCCACGAGTAAGAAGGTATTTCTTGACTGCTTGAACAACAATTCCAACCAAAATTACAAGAATACTCATTGCGCTACTTGTTACAATATCAGTGATTTGATTCATTTTTCTTTTCTCCTTTTTTGATTAGTTTACTAGGCTCTTCCAAGCCATCTTTTAACTGAAATTTTTCATGATCAATATTTTGTTTCACAAGACGATCTAGGCCAGGAATTTCAACTCCTAAAGCTGAAAGACTAGCAAGAATACTGGAACCGTATGCTGCCATCATTGCGACAATGAAGGCATCAACTACAGGTCCAAGATTCATGTAAAGGGCGAATGGATAGCCAATAGCTACAATCAAAATCATAGCTGTGTGGCTTACCAGCCCTTTTCTCCATTTTCGACTTGAAAACTCGTGATAGGCCCACGCTCTAGATACTCCTATAACGATGTCCAGAGCGACAATGGCCATGAACATGAACACAATCATGTGTTCATCAATCCCGTGATCATAAAAATCCCGTACTACTTCAATGATTCCAAAGATTCCATCTGGTTCTTTATACATCAATCACACTCCTCTCAATTTATGATTCAGGTTGTGCTACTGGTTGGGTTTCAAGATCTCCTGATGGCTTGTTCTGCTTCTCTTCTTTGGGAACTTCCCAATTGTAGATTGCAAGTTTCCCATTTTGGAGAAGTGGGCCTTTCAAGTCTTTGATGGATTCGCCATTATAGACAAAATCATAGTTGACTTGTACAAGCACACGTTTTCCTTCACTGAATTTTTCAGTGTGGTCTGGATCAATCAAAGTGAAGATATCATGTTGTTTGTAGGTTTTACCTACTTGAGCAGCTTCCACAAGTTCAAGCGCTCGCTTATAAAGAGTTGGATCAAGTGGGTTGTCTTGATTGGTCACAGCTACTAGAACAGACCAGTCAGCAAGTGCTTTGTTATTTTGAATTAGGGCATCTTTCTTTTCATTTTCTTGAGTGAGTTCTTGAATTTTCTGAATAGCGTTCTTATTGGCATCAACAGACTTGTCAAGTTCCTTCTTGAGTGCTACGATAGCGCCAGACGGATCCAATTCCATTCGGACAAGATTCAAGACAGCATCCACAAGAGCTGTTTCTTCATCCCCCATGCGATTGTTTGGAAGGGATTCTTCAAATACCCGGTATGGATAATCTTGTTTGATGGAAACCTTTGTAGCATTAGCTACAGGGTCATATGATTTGAACTGTACTTTATAATTCATTAAGCATTTACCTCATTTTTATTTTTAATTTCTTCAAATAGATCCTTTAAATCTTTGTCAGATTCTAGAACAGAGCGATAGATTTCTAACTCTTGAATAAGCTGTGCTTTTTCCTGTTGTGCTTCGGTCAATCGTGCTTTAAATTCAGCTTCATTGATTGATTTATTAGCTAATTGATTAGCTAGGTCTGTGATGATTGATACATAAGTATTTTCTTTCATTTTTTTACCTTTCTATTTGAAACCGTACTTGGTTAATACTCCAGAAATGTGTTTTGACACTGTTTTGTTTTTAAAATCCCAATCGAATTTTGAAAGTTGCCCAAAACAGGTTAAGATGTCCCAGACGTATGTCCCAAGATTTACAGCGCTTTGACCAATGAAGATATTATTGATCCATGCACCACTGAAGTGCCTGTCCCCTCTTCCTAAATTATGCCGGACACCTTTTTCATTCATAGGCATAAAATAAGCACTGCCATCTCTTGTGTTGTTGTGAAACACCCAAGGGCTACGATAATCGCCATTTGAATATATCGCTAAACGATCACCAATGATTTCATAAAATGATTCTTTCACCCCATTCTTTGAACCTGACCAGAGACGAGTTCCGGCAAATGTTTCATTGTCTGTTTTTTCAGATTTATCATGGTTTGTTCCAATCACGATCATGGCAGCGTTTGAATCTCTGAATTGTTCAGCAACAAAACCGCTTTTGGTCATTTTCATAAATTGTGAAGAACTTGTGTCATCAATTCTTCTGATTGTTCCAGTATTAGAATACAGATTCAATGTCCCGTCACTTAAATCAAAAACAGTTGTCCCATTGTTAGCGCTCAAGCGGCCACCTTTGATGTGTTCAGCAGTAAAGTCAATTGATCCTAATTGGGTGATGAATGCTTTCTGTGATGTCAATTCTCTGATAAAAGCTTGATTCGAAATCAGCTTATTTATTAGGGCATAGTCAACTTGTAACTTATCTGCTGTTACTGCATTACTAGCCAAAATCTGAGTTGTTACTGATCCAGATTCCATGTGGCCAGTTCGGACACTTGCAGAAGCTAGATGCCGGCTTGTGATAGATCCATCAACTACCATATCACCTTTCACCTTAATCAATTGAGCGATCAAAGCGATTGCTTCCGGTTCCTGTACCAGCAATGAGCTAATGGTCCGACCATTAATGCTCTTTCCTGTACCAAATGAGATTTGACCATCTGTGATGTTGATGTCTGTTTTCTTTAGAACTCCATCGAATTGGCTGATGATCGTTGCAACTTGCCCGTTGACTGTTTGCTGATAATTCGCAAAGCGCCCGTTGATGCTGTCTTTAAAATCGTCTAACTTGTCATTGAGTACAGAGTTTTGACTGGACAGTTTCTGGTTAGTCTCATCTGCTTGAGCTTGAAGTTTAGAGTTAGTCTCTTGTGCTTGCTCTTCAATTTTGGTTGTAAGTGACTGTTCCTGAGTCGCAAGCTTATTGTTTAGACCTTCTGTGGCATATCTCAGATTATTTCCGAACTCAGTTGAAAATGTTGAGAATTGGCCATCAACAGTCTGCTTGTATTCAGCAAGTTTGCTCTCAATTCTTGAGTTGATTGTATCCAAGCTGTTTGGCTTGTATGGGGGGACTTTTGGTCCTTTGACCAATATTGGTTTGCGAATCCAAAAGTGTGCATTGTTGACTGCATAGAAGTAGAATGGGAAACTTCCTGATGAGTCAAATTCAAAATCAGTTGCTAGGAATGTGAACTCAGCTTTTAACCATGTGTTTTTTGAAGTCGTTTTGTCTGCAAAAGCCTTACCAAATACTTGCTTATTGTTTGAATGCCGTTTCAGTGTAACTGCAATTCCTTTGTCACATTCAACATCACTTCTCACTTGATATTCAAAACCTAATGAGTAGTATTCGCCTTGGGACATTTTGTTGATGTACAATGGGAATGTTGGTCCTGCCCATGTGTAGGCATTAGCAGGAGACCCAGACACCTTTATTTTGAAAGTTCCGTTTTCCACTGATGCAATTCTTGTTGTACCATTGTTTGGCGCTGTGTATTCGGTTAAACTATCAGCTAATTTCACAAGGTTCTCTTGATCAATCTGACTTCCTAGAGCTTCAATTCTTCTTGTGATTCCCTCAGAATCTTCTGTGTACTTATTCTTGGAAATATAATTCTCAGATAAATTCTCACGGATAGTCTTCAGGGTGTTGCTTGTCTGCTCTTCTGTGTAACGCTTCAATCTTGATTCAAGTATTCCACTCTCACCAGTATACTTTTCAAGTGCTGTGATTTGTGTTTTAAGTCCTTGTGCGGTACGTTCAAATGATGCTGAAGCATTTGTGATGATAGCTTCCTGATCTTCTGGGGCTGGCCCTGCATCTGTTCTGGTAGTGCTTTGTGTGAGTTCTACCTTTTTAAACGAAATTGAACCAGCTCCATCATATCCAATAATAATGCGCCAGAAATCAAACTCATCACTTTTTTCTAAAGCTGGAACGGAAATTTTGAACAATTGCCATTCATCAGTCAATTGAAATTGACCAGAGATTCTTTCTTGATTGCCTCCAGATTTGCGATTCTCACGCAAAGAAGCCCACATTGTTCCAGAACCACTATTTCTTTTAGCATAAAAAGAAAGTGTGTAAGACTCGCCTTTTTCTAGATAGTCTAGAGCAGTTGTTTTGGAAGTTGCCCAACTTGGTGCGGTACTAGAAAATAACTGTGCTTGTTTCCAAGTGTTGGTACTTCCTGTAATGGTATAGATGCCATTTTCTGCCGTGCCAGTTGAATCACTTGAGTCACCATAAGTGAAAACCCACAGACCACGAGTGAAATCATAATCTTCTGCGTAGTTTCTTGAACCTACTTTTAGAGTTGTGAACTCTTCTTTAACCCCTGCCACTGTCTGCTCAACATAAGACCGGTCTGCTTTGCCATTTGTGACATTGGTCAGGTCAGAGATGGCTTTTTCTGTGGTTTGTTCAAACCGTGATTGTGCGCTTTTTAGGTCAGTGAATTGGCTTTCTGTAGACTGTTTGAATTTGTCAATTAGGCCTTTGACTTCAACATCTTTTTTAATGAGCTTTTCAGTTGTAGCCGTCAAGCCATCCATTTTCACTTCAATGCCATTGTATTGAGCTTTGAACTCTTCTACAATTTCTTTTTTATTGGCTTTGTTTGCTGCCTCAATCTTGTCAGTGACTTGAGCTGAGATTTCCTCTTTCACTACTTCAGCTTGTGCTTTGGCTTGCTCAATTCCATCAGTGATCTCTTTTTCCAAGGCTCCTGCCTTGTCTTCAAAAGCCCTGTTGGCATTGTCAACCAATACTTTCAATTTCTTGTAGTATTCATCATCCTCTTGAGTCTTTTGGACTGTATCTAGGATTTCAGATGCTACATCAGAAATTCCATTAGAGCCTGACATGCCTCCACCGTGACCGGCTTTGTCATCAAAAGTAAGAGAGATATACTCTTCTGAAAGTGCATCAAAAACATAGCCTACAGCTTTCTTCTTCAGCATGACATCATGCTTTAAGCTCATGAGGGCTGCTGTGTCGCCAAGATGGACAGTTTGCCCATCAAGCTCATAAGCTTCAATCTTGATCTGATCAGTAGGCTTGTCAATATTCCCATTCTTGAACTTGGCTTCACCCCATTTTCTCAGTTCTTCCTCTGTAGTAAGATCATTGTTCTCATACTCGGCTTCATTGATATAAGGGTAACTGCCAATGAGGGGGCTGTCCACAGTGACTTTCAGAACCGTGTCTTCTTCTGCTCCCTCTGGTTTGAATGTTGATTTCAGATGTAGTCTTGTGATGATGCTGGAACTGCTCTTGTTTCGTTCATACTGCTTCAAATTTTGATGTGTGGTGATTACCACACCACGATCAATTCCACGACTCTTTGGAATGTCAATCAGGAAGTTGTCACGAATCATCTCGCCTTCCCAAGCGCCTACGATGGAATGTTTACCATCCATCAGGATCTTATAGAGCGTTTCATCTTCTGTAGTGTTGAAGGTTCTATTGTCCATGATGTTACTTGTGAAAGAGAATTTCCCAAGTGGTGTCTTAACTGCTGAAATCATAGCATTCAAGGCGATTTGACAGGTTGAGTTTGAAACCTTGATAGGACGAACAGAGCGCTTGAAGATGTCTTCTGTGATGTGCTGACAAGTCAGACTTACTGTGTCATCTTGCTCGCTGATCTCCTTGATCCGGAAAAGTTGCCGGCCAGTGACAGGAGTTGGGGCGATGATGAGCATGTCTTCCTGGAATTTCTTATAAATTTCAGTGTCTGTGATTGGGTAGTCAACTTTGAGTGTGTAGCTCACGTTGATTACTTCTTCAACTTCTGCTTTTGTCGCTTCGTGGAGTGGTTGACCATTCCATTTCACTGTTTGAACATTTCTGTCTAATAGATATAGAATTATAACCACCCCCAATTTGTTTCAAAAATAAGTGATTGAATGCCAGGGCCTAAAACCACACCAACAGTCTTCTGGTTTTGGTTAGCGTCAATTGTGATGAAATCTCCTGACCACTTCACCAGATTCCCTTTCTTATCAAGGAAGCTTGGATTCTGTGGATCATTTACCATCACAGCGCTCTCAGATAGTTGTTCAAGCTTGATGGTTTGTTTTCCGATGGTGAAGCTAGTCTCAGATGAGCTATTACCTCTTATTATGATTTTAGGGAACGCTAGTGAGCTACCTTGGAGCCTGAGAACACCATTTGAGGTGAGAGTTTGAACATCGTTGTTCTTCATGTATTTCGTGGGGTGACAAATAAATGTCACTTCCACAGAATACATTTTATTTTTATCTCTCTGAGTGTCAGACACCTTTGTCTGATAGCAGAACCATCTTGTGAGCTTGTTCTGTTGATTCTCAAGCCAGAAGTTCCTTTTAGAAAGGAATTGCACGAATTCAAGGACTTGCAACTCTGTTGGGTTGATGAGCTGAAGGGTGTATTTCTTTTCAATCGCTTCTCTGTGAGGATTCGACTGAACAATATATCCACTAACTCCATCATGGCTCAACAGCTTATCCTTTGACAGACCAACCTGAATTGTAGGACCTTCAAGCACAATCACATCAAATGGAAATGATGAAGTCCCAACTCCATCAATTATCAATTCGTTGTATCTTACCATGCAGGCGCTCCTCTCAATTCTTTCTGTCTTCTCAATTCAGCAGCTATCTTCTGAGATACTTTATTAGCGATCTTCTCAATATCAGCTTCTTCTCTGATGATGTTGTCAGAGATGTTGATGTTGATTACGGTTCCTTGTGGGTCCATTGTTTGGGCGATGCCCCGACCAATGGCGCTCAAGTTCCGTTCATTCAGTGGTAGGACTGCTTCTTTTCCAGCTTCCCCACCAACCATGAGACTATTCCCGTTCATGCCAAATGCTGTGGGCTTGGTTAAGATCCCACCTTTGGCATACCATTCAATGCCAATACTTGGAATCCCTTTACCTTTCAGCCAGTCCATTGGGTTCAGTGATCCGCTGGCCTTGAAGTGAGGTAGTGGGATGTGTGGCCATTTGAATTGGAAATTGAAGAAACCTTTAATTCCGTCAATGGCTTTTCCTACTAGGTCTTTGGCTCCATTGATAGCACCGCCAATGGTGTCTTTGATCCCGTTCCAGATTCCTGATGCAGTTGAGCTGATACCGTTCCAGATCCCTGAAATCGTGCTTGAAATTCCATTGAATACACTTGAGACCGTGCTTGAAATTCCATTCCAGATACCTGATAGGGTTGAGCTGATACCATTCCAAATGCTTGATGCAGTGCTTGAAATAGTATTCCAGATGTTAGATAAGATCTGAGCCATTGCATTGAATACAGATTCAGCAATGCTCTTGATACCATTCCAGATGCTTTCAGCGATGCCCTTGATGGATTCCCAAGCCCCAGACCAGTCCCCGTTGATAATTTGCATCACAGTCTTAATGATGCCTAATACCACGTTGATGGCTGTTTCTACTACGGTTTTGATGGTGTCCCAAACCGTGGAAATTACGGTTGAAATGTTATTCCATGCGGTTTCAATAAATGGTCCAAGAACATTCATGACTGTTGTCACTACGGCTGAAATAGCGTTCCAGACGGTTTCTGCTGTCTGTCTGATCAATTGTTGATTTTCATTCCACCAGCTTGTGAGCGTCCCCCATATTTGCATTACAAAATCAGAGATAGCCTTGACAACAGTGTTGATGACTGACATGATAGCGTTCCAGACGGTTTCAACAGCGGTCCTGAATCCCTCATTGGTTTCCCATAAATACTTAATAACTACTATAATTCCAGCAATTGCAGCAGCTACTGCTATGACTGTTCCAATTATTGGCAATGCAGCAGCTATCAGTCCACCTATAGTGGTTTCAGCTGCCATTGCAGCCGCTTGTAATGCGAGGAATATTGGGGACAATACCCCAGCTACTGTCACAATACTTCCAAATACAACTACAAGTTCTTTAATTGGCCCAGGTAATTTATTTACCCATTCTGCGACACTTTTAAAAAGGCCTACAAGTACATCAAGCACTGGAGCGAATGTTTCAGCAATAGATCCACCAACTTCAGCCATAACGATTTTCAAACCATTTTGGGCTGTGGTGAATTTGTCAATAGGATCCAGAGTGCTTTCATAAGTTTGAGAAACCAGACCGGCAGACACTTGTGAAGTGTAGCCTAAATCTTCCATGTTGAATTTCCCACGTTTGATTGCATCAATCATCTGAGGGGCTTTCTTAGCACCAAAGATCTCCATAGCGATTCCCATCGCTTCGGTCTCTGACTTACTGTTCTTGATGGCTTCAATGGTTTCTGTCAGACCTTGCTTCATGGTCTTTCCTTGCTTGGTATATACACCAGCGGCCTTTGTCAGCCCAGAGAGCGCTGATGATGAATCCACCCCGTTTTTCTCGAATTGACCAATAAGGGTGACTGCCTCACCAAATTCAAGACCAAGCATCTTGATTTGAGGCGCTCCATCAGTTGCCTTTTTCATCAACTCATCAACAGAAACCCCTGTATCTTGAGAAACATAGGTTACATTGTCCAGAATCTCTGTTAAGTCATCAATAGATAAGCCATAAGCTTCCATTGCTTGCTTTGATTGGATTGTTGCATTCGTGACATCTGTCCCATTTATCTCAGAGAACTTGATCATGTCTTCTGAGGTCACTTTGAGAGCGTCACCGGTCAATTTGAATTGAGTGTTGACTTCACCAACAGCATTCCCGATGGTACTGAAATCAGTAGGGACTTCAGTGGCTATGCCATTAGCAATGCCTTGCATCTCTTCAAGAGCTTTCCCACCGGCACCAGTCTTGGTGACAATGGTATCCATTCCCTCATCAATTTCCCGGAACGCATCTAGAGCGCTCTTTCCAAAATCAACCAACTTTTGACTGATCTCAGATAGTTTCTCAGAGAATTGATTCAGTAACTCAGCTTTTAGAAGCTTGTTTGTCTCTTCAAGACCACTACTGGCTTTCTTTCCTGACTCACCAATGTTTTCCATTTCATTGGCAAGCCCGTTGAAGCAGCCTTGGACTCATTCAGTTGAGTCTCTAGTTTGTTGACTTCTGTTGAGTTCTCGCCATACTCTTGTTTTGCAAGAGCAAGCTGTTTCTCAAGATTCTCAACCTGTTGGGCGACAACCTCGCTTTGCTTCCCAATTTTCTGTTCAGCAAGTGCCAGCTTATCTGCTTCACTAGCATTGGAACCCATTTGGCTTTCTTGCAGTTTGAATGAGCTGACAACTTTGTCACCTTCGCTGGCAAGACGCTGTTGCTCGTTTTGAAGCTCTTTCAGTTGTTCACGGTTGGATTTAGTAGCATTCCCATTTCCATCTAATGCCTTATTGACATTTTCAAGCTTGTTCTCATAGCCTTTCAGGATGTTTTCCGTCTGGACGACTTCCCGTTGAAATGCACGGTATTGATCAGCACCAATGTCACCGCTCTTGAATTGAGCTTCAACTTGTGCCTGTGCCTGCCTCAATGTTTCCAATTTTTCTTTGGTGGTTGAGACTTGCTTTTGAAGGACTTCTTGCTTCTGAGCCAATAGAGTCACATTCCCTGTGTCAAATTTCAGAGCCTTGTCAATACTCTTCAATTCTTTTGCTGCTTCGATAGAAGCAGAATTTACTTTCTTCAGGGCATTTTGAAGGGGCTGTGTGTCACCACCAATCTCAATTTTTATCCCTTTAATATTACCGGCCATATTTCCTCCTTTCACATAAAAATATAAAGAGCGCCTAAAGGATTCTTGTGATCAATCGTCCATCTATTCAATGAACTTGACCTCAGATTCTTCCTCTCAGCACTCTATTTCTGACTAGAATGAGTCAAAATCTGACTGTGTGGCCTTGCGTGTTTCTGATTTATTTTCAGTACGCAAATTCACATAATCTGTTTGATAATCCAGAGCCATTCCAATTGAAATGTGCTTCAGATCATCAATTGTAAGCCCAGTTTCTTTACAGCAAGAAAGATAAGATTCTACTGTAAAGATTTCATCACTGGCTGATTCTGACTCATCTGGTTTTTTTTTGATGTCATCGTGTCGTTGATCATTTCCATTAGAATTGGAGCAATGTCCTGCAAAGGAAATTCTTCCATTTCCATGAAAAATTGTTCATAAGGCTTGATATGTGGGTTCCCTGATTTGGTGAACACCCAAAACAAGCGATTGAAGAAGGTCATGTCAAAATTAGCCAACATGTTGATGTCAACTTCATTGTTGCCATTCTCAGCCATTTGCATGATATTCTGGTTTGAGATCATTCCAAATAGATCTTGGAAGAAATCTTTCCCAAACTCACTCTTATAAGCGATAGGAGTGTAAGCATTGGTTACAAGCTCATACTCCTTTTCACTAATGGTCACACTCTTACGCATTTAAGGCCTCCTTGATTACAAAGCTTGATTAGGTTCATAGACCTTTTCAAACCATTTCTTATAAACTTCTTGATCATCCGCTGATGTGATGGAACGTTTCACAACTTGGTCACCGGGACGAGGGCTGGCATTGAAGCTCAATTCACGTTCATTCACGTTGGTTCCGTTCTTGGTAGCTGATCCGCTCGATGGGCGACTTGCTGAACAGTAATACATGACATGGCGTGTCTTGTTAGCATCGCCAGCAAATTCAAACATAAGTGCGAAGTTGGTTGTCTTCGCATCTGCTTTTTCTGTGACCACTCCTGTTGTAGAGTCTTTGATGTCGCCCAAAATTTTTGTTGCGAATGCTTCAATGATGTGTGGGACTTTGAATTTACCTTCGTAACCTTCGTTTGAGTTGACGAAGTAATAATCAATGTTATCAGCTTTCACTGATCCTGAATCCCCTTTAGGGTCCAGCGTCAATTCCATCGCTCCAGGGAAGCGGAATACTTGACCATAAGTGATCACTCCTGCTTCGCTGATTGATTGGATTGGTGCCACATGGACATTTTCAAGCCCAAATGTAACTTTGTTTTCAGTCATTTCTTTCCTCCTTAATATAGATAGACTTCATAAGACTTCACAAATAGTCTTTCTGATTCAATAAAATTTTCTTCCTGAACATCATAAAAGAGCTTGTGGTCATTCCACAGCTCTTCTAATCGTTCTTCTAGTTCCTCATCTTTTCTTTCAAAGGCCAATTCTACAGTGACAGAACGGATCTTGTATGATGCTTGATTGTCTGTCCCTGTGATAGATGGCAAGCTTTCAAAATAGACAAGATAAGGCAGCGTGGGAACATTTCCTTCCCTGAATGCCTTATAGGTGACTGGCAAGCCAGCCTGATCCAAAATATCTGCAAACTCTGACAGCTTCATCTTCCAAGCTCCTTCAATTTCTTTTCAAAATTCTCAATAGCATGATCTTCTGCCGGCTTGATGTGTACGATGCCGGAAACCCGTCCCCCGTTCCTCTTTAAGTGGCCAAATTCAAGCAAATGTGGGAGACGATAATTTGTGTTATGCACCACAAAATTACCTTTCCCCATTTTTGTTTTTTTCCACGATTTGGCATACTTACCACCTTTCGCCCTTGGACTTTTTGGACTTGTGGTTTTTAATTCTTGGACGGCCTCTTCTGCTGTTTCTTCTGCTATCTTATCCACTTCTTCTTCAACTTCAGTGGAATACTCTGCTAATGCTTTAGCAATTTGACTGGCTAGATCTTGGCTCATGTCATCTTCTCCACTAAAGTCAATTCAAGGATGTTGAGGTTGATTGGATATGTCTTCAAAATCCGGTACTCTTTACCGCCAAATTCAGCAAATTCCTGATTGTTGTATTCAAAACTGTGAATGTCAACAATCAGATTTGGCCGGATGCCGACCTGATTGGCTTGGTAAAATTCGGACCGTGTAATAGATTTCTTTTTACAAAAAATTGTAGTCTTTACTTTCTCAGTCAGATCTTGCTTGAGCTTGTCCTTACCTGTAATTTTAAAACCTATCAATGTGATTTCATCATTCCACATCTCACACCTCTTTCTTGGAAGAGATTTGCAGATTGTGCAAGCGCCATTGAAGGTGACGTGGTAAATCAACACCACCTTCATAGCGATAAGCAGCAAAGTCAACAATGAACATTTCATGGTCAGCACGATCTGGAACCAATTCAACACCCAGATTGTTTGTTAATTCGCTGATGACGCTTGAGACAATCTTCTCCAGTGTTTTATCTCGCAAATTTGAAGCAATTCCTAATTTAATTTTAAGTAATTCCACTAACTGACCAGTGTCCATGTTATTCTTCCTCTTTCTTAGTTGCTTTCTTGCGCTTTGGCTTCTCTTCAGTAGCTTCTTCCACTTTTTCAGTGGTTTCTTCTGCTTCCTCAGCAGCTTCTTCCGCTTTTTCAGTAGCTTTCTTTACTACTTCATCAGTGATAAAGATTGAACCTGCTGAGTTGAAGCCTGTCAAGAGGCTTTCAACAAACTCTTGATCAGGTTCATATCCTTTGCGTGGGAAGACATCATCAATCTTATATTCATGTTGTTCCGTGTCACGCATGTCCTTGAATGGACGGATTACTGTATAGGTCATGTGATACCTCCTTACGCTACAACATCAGTGTATGTGCCAAAGAATCCAGCAGCAGCATCTACTCTCTTAACATCCAAACGGATGAAGAGTCCAAGTAATTGGCCATAGATGTCATTGTTGACCCATTTAACAGATACTTGAGAACGGTCAAAGAGTTTTACAAATTCAGAAACATCACCAATGAAGAACTTCATGTCTCCTTCAGATCCAAAGACTGTATCATCTACCGGGTAGATTGTTTTGCCACCAAATGAGTAGCCTGTAGGTGATGCAACATCTGTTTGAAGCATGTAGCGACCATTTTTGTCTTTCACTTTGTCAAGTGCTGCAAACATTGATTGCGTTACAACAATACTTGCTTTGTAGATTGATTTAAGTTTCTTGTTGTAGATATCCTTGATGCCATCGAATCCAGCAGCATCTGCTTGAGTTGCTGATTTGAGGATGGTAGCGACCAATGACAATTCAGTGTTTTCACCTTGATTGAATACTTCATCTTCTACGATTGACATGATGTCATAGTCTGCATCATCAATCATTTCTTGAGATACAGGAATGTACCCACGGTAAGTCTTGATTGAGTAATCAATTTCGCTGATGCTTGGTTTTCCAAGTTCAGGATTAGCTTTCAATTCATCAGTTGAAGCCATTTTGCTGTCTGTCTTCTTGATAACTGGATATTTACCAGAACCGCTGTTTACTTTGACACGTTGAACAAGATCCAAGAGTGGATTGCGTGTCTTTTCAAGGAAGTGAGGTTTTAGCACTTCAGTTGGGATCAAAGCAGCGCTTCCAGAGTCAGTTGTTTTAAGACCTTCAATGTCACGAGTTTGACCAGTACGAATGAATTTAGCAATTGCGTCACGTTGTTCCAATTTCTTTCCTCCACGTTGCTCAACATCTTTAAATGTTGGGGCTTTCCGATTTTGTTCATCAACTTGTTTTTGAAGATCTTCAATTTCTTCTTCAAGTTTTGCTTTTTCTGCTTGTTTTTCTTCCAATTCTTTTTGGATTTCTTCAAGGCTCTTTTCAACCGTTGAAACTTCTTCTTCAGTTTCTGCACGGTCCAATTTTTCTGCTTCAATAGCAGAACGGTTGTTCAATTCTGTGATTGCTTCTTCCAATTCAACAACCTTGTTTGCTTTGGTGCGCATACGTGCGCCCAGAATCAATGCTTTATTCATAGATTGTATTTCTCCTTAATTTTCATTTTGCGTTCATTTAACGCTTCAACATTGGCACGTTTTAGACATTCAAAGTCTTTCTTCCGTGCAGCAATTTCAGTCTGTGGATAGGCCGGGAATGTGCAAGGACTGACTTCAAAGATTTCAAGTTCTAGCACTGTATCAAGATAAGACCCATCTTCACGCTCAATAGTGTCCACCTTGATTGGCATAAATCCAAAACTGCATCCAACAATATCCCCACGCTGGACACGGGCATAGGCTCCCATAGCGTCTGGATCATTCCTGTTGATGATAATGTCACCATAAAGACCTTTGTCATCAACTTTGAGACTCACTGTGCTGTTTCCTGTGCGTCCTAATACTAGGTTATGATCATGGTTAAACAATGCACGGATATCAGCATTCTTGATTGCTTCTTCCACTCCTGCACGTTTGATCATTTCAAAATAGCCTGGCCACAGCTCAGTTTCTTCATCGAACCGGATGAAGTAGCCACTCAGAATCAAGTCACCAGATTCTTGTTCTTCTCGTGTCTCAAATTGAGTAGCGATGTAGGAATTACGTTTCTTCAATGGCATTTCCTCCTTCCTTGTTTAGTTTGTTCTGATTGCCTAGCTCACCTTGTGGTAGATAGTTTTCAAGAACAATAATTTCATCCATTTCAGGATCCGGAGTCATACCAACCCAATCTCTCCACTCGTTTCTACGCATTGCGGCACTGTTAGTCATTTGTTGGGCCACGGTTGAAAGCTCTGTAATGTCGTAAGAATACAGTGAACGTGGATTGAATTTGAAGTAGCGTGTTGTTGAAGTCAGTAGATCTCTTGTAAGTGTCTGAGTAATCGTTGTTGCGATGCTCATGATAGTGGTATTCACAAAGTTGTTGTATTCTTCTTTGTTGAAATCTCCCACGCCCAACACAAAAGCCGGAACACCTAACATTCCAGCTACTGTCTTCTTATCAATTTCTACTGACTCATTCAAAGCGATGTCATTCAAATTTAATGGCTTCACTTGTTCAACTTCCAGCAAAGCTTCTGGAACAATCCAAGGTTCACCGGACTGGCTTGTGGTCAGATATTTCTTAGCAATTTTCTCACGGCCTTCCACTGTTCCAAGTTCCTCGCTTGATGAATCTACCTTGATAATAAGGCTTGGAATGTTTTTTCCATTCATGAAGCCTTTCTTGGTCTGTGTAGCCATGTTCAAATTGCGAACAATATCTTTCAAAGCAAATCTAAAACCGGTCCCAATATAAGGCCGGTCTGGATCTGGATTGATGGCAAAGTGGACCACTTCATCTGGATTGAAATCAGTGTCCCTGAAATGGATCATGTATGTCAGATCATTACTTTTGAACGACACTTCTGACATTGGGAACGGTCTGAGATTGCTGATGTAGTCAGTCATCGGATCATATTCCACATGTAGCACAGAATTCCCATCGCCATATAGAAGTAAATCCCGGACAATCTTGAAGATCCATGATTTCCTTGTCATGTGATCGCAAGGGTTGATGTCAATCTTACGGGCTAACCCGTCCTTGATTCGTACATCACCAGATTCTGTGTTTTCCATTAGCTGTATTGTCATGTTTGAAACCATGTCAGCAATTTTATTGACTGCCATGATCACATCTGGATTCCTTGCTAGTGGAATATAGCCATCTCCATCATACATGATGCCCAGATCTGAATTCCCAAAGCTTGTGAACATCGTTTGAGACTTGCCACGCTTGAATAATTTGTCAAAGATTCCCATTTTTCTCACCTCCTTTCTATCTAATCAAAGTAAGCCATCACATTCTTATTCTTACCAAGGTTAGCAAGCGCCTGAATACAAGCGAAAACACTCGCATCAAACAAGTCAATTCTTGCTGTACCGCCATCCCCGTCTAATTTCTCATACTGGACAGCATCATCTACTTTCTCGATGGCTCTGACATTGCTGACACAGTATTCATAAGCATCCGAATGTACATAATAAAATTCTTTATTCTTCACTTTCAATTCAATTCTTCTGAATCCCTCTGATTTCAAATAGAATAGCTGAGGTTGGTCAATCATTTTGAATTTGGCTTGTTTCATTTTGAGCATGAACTCTCTACCAAATTTCCTATCCATACCGACAGCAGCAATTTTGAAGCCTTTCTGTCGCATTTCTATGAACCATTTAACAATGTCATCATAGAGAACGGTTGGAGTGTTGCTCATTGTCAGCCATCCATCTGATTGCCATCCAAATAGTGGGATGCCATCATCATTGGCTTTCTTCTGAGCATTGACACGAGGGAAGAAAGCGTGTGTGATACAGATATCAACATCTTTTTCACCATCGTTGTATACACCATAAAGAGCAGCAGCGGTCAAGTCATGCAGTCTTGAAAGGTCAGCTCCTCCATACCAGCGAATAGGAAGCCTTGCAAGCTCCTCAATGGTCCAATCATAACAGTCATCACTAGCAATGAACTCATCTGGATTGAAATAAGCGTTCATTGAGTTAGTGAAAACATTCAATGTCTTATTGAAGAACTCATTTCTGGTCTGTGGATCATTCAAGGCCTGTTCTGCTTCTTCTTTGAGGGCCTTGAGTGAGACAGTCACACCCCATGAAGGATTGGCCATCTTCAACACATTCTCATCCAAGTAGTCTCCCACATCTCCATCTGTTGCCTGATTGGCTTTGCAGATGAAAATGAAGAATGAATCATCTTTGACCAACTCTTTCAGGACCTTCTGACAATATTTCAGACGGTTAGCAAGGAAGCCTGTTGGAATGTCCCCTGCTGTAGAGATAACAAAAAGCATACTGTTCCGGTATGCTGACATTGTTTTCTTCATAAGACCGTATTTCTTGGAATTTCTCATTGTATGGGCTTCATCTAGGATGATGACATTACCATTGAGAGAGTCAAGCCTGCTTTCATCATTGGCCAGTGCTTGGATAAAGAATGAACCCTCCTCGCCAAAATTGGCAGTGATTGAGTGTTCTTGGTTGTTATCTTTGATACGGATGTTCCTGTCATTCCATCGCTCAACATTGAACCTCAAGAATCCAAAGGCTTCCAAGGCTTGCTTGACAGAATTGGCTACAATATAGCATTTTGAACCGCTATCTGTATCAAGAATCTGATAGGCCAGAGCGATTGCAGCCGTGAAGGAAGTTTTGCCATTCTTTCTGGCAAGCATGATCAAGGCTTCTTTGAAGCGTCTTTCATTTGTTCCCTTGATATAGAAGCCAAAGAGATTGACTACAACAAAATGTTGCCACGGTTGCAAAAGTAATGGCTTATTACGGATAGAGACCGCAAACATATCATCACCCTGCTGATGGACAATTGTATGTTCAATGAAATGAACGACAAAATCAACCATGTCTTCATCCATCTCAAACTCTGGATTATCCAAGTCTCTCAGGAAGCGTGATGCTGCCAAAATGTTCTCTTCACAATGCTCTTCCTGATGGTCCAGAACGTGTTGAGCGTATTCTTTGGCTTTCTCCACGTTACCCATCAGATTTCACCCGTTTCTTCTTGATTTGGTCCTTGAATTTTAGAACCTCAGTAAGAACTGATCCATTATCTTGCTCTACCACTTCACCCAATGACTTAGGATTCATCATCAATTGGTTTGAATAGCTGAGTATATCTTTTCGTAGAATTTCCATTGCTGTTAGGATGGGGACCTTACGTTCATTCTCAGCTCCTGCCTTGTTAACGTAGACATCTGTGACAGGATAGCCCATATCAGCATAGTCCTGAGCAAGTTTCTGATACTGAAATAACATTCCTGAAAAGATGTCAATGATCATGTCGAATTCTTTGCGATAAGTCCCAAGCTCTTTCATCTGTTTGATGACTTTTGACTTGATAGATTTAGCTGTGACTGGTTTTGCCAAAAACTAGGCCTCCTTCCCAAAATCCCTTTAGTTTTTATCCCCTTTTTGTCTGGAGGCCTCCGACTTGGAAAAAGTTCCCTTCACCGGTTCCCAGACGATCGAAAAAAATTTTTTTCGATGGGGGGGATAATCGAAAAAATCAAAAAATTGAAAATTTGAAAAATATGATTTTTACAAAATTTCGTTTTTTTGATTTTTGTAAAAATTTAAAAATTCCTTTTTTCGTTTCTTTTGCCAGAAAATTCCTTGACCAATAACTTTATCATTAGTTCTGTCGTGAAAAGTATTGTGTCGTTTGTTGGTAAGCGGCAGACAATTCCATTCTTGGAATTCTAATTCAGGATATTCTGATACTGGAAAAATATGATGAACCATTTCAGCCGGTTCTGATATTCCATATCTCAAACTCTCTTGACATAGATAATTATATTTTCTTAAGATCTTATCTCTGAACTTCTCCCACTTCTTTGTCTTCAAAGAAGGTCTGACAATTTTGTTATACATTTAATCCTCCTCACACAAAAAGGACAGACCAAACTGATTGGCTGTCCCTCTCATACTTGAAAGCTATGCTATCATAATATTTTATTTTAAGTGAGAAAACAAGAGCTTATTTTCTCATCTTTTTTATAATTGTGTTCCTTCCCATCGCACAAGGATTCCTGAAACGGTTGAGCTGAATGTTTCATCTTTACAAATTGAATATCCTACAATCTCATATTTCAAACCCGGATTATTCTTGATGTCCTTGTTCAATTCATTTACTGCACTTTTTAGTAACGGAATATCTATATATTCCTTTATCGTCATACTGTTGTTCATTTCTTTTCCTCAACTTCCTTCGGTCTCAATCCTATAAAATGATATTCTAGTGTTGGGTTCTCGAAAATGTTCCCAATGATTTCAGCTTTATCCAATACATCTGGTTCATAAGGTGAAATACAATCTGGGTCCATGACATTTAGACATTCAAGATAGAAACCATTTCCAGAGAGTACTTCCTTTTCTTCATAGTAGCGATACTTCCCGAAGCGGACAATAGCTTTGATGGAATCAATTTGAAGGACATCCCCTTCATAAATTTCCTTACCTTTTTTATCAACCGAACCTGTTGATTGACTTACTGTGTCTGGTCTTACTAGATCCCAAGAGCCAATAGTTATGTATTGTTCATTCGCCTCTATAACTTGATTGATAATAAATGCTTCTCTTCCATCTTCAATCAAATATCCATATTTCCAGTTATCTTCCTCATTTGGCTCAGCAGATAGCCCTCTAAACTTCAGCTTCATTCTTCTACCTCCTCAACTTCAATTCCGGGACAATTAAACACCCATCCGAATTCGGCGTCTTCGAGTTGTTTTCTGGTGTGTTCTGTACGAAATTTCTTGTCTAGTTTTATCGACGATAACGTCCAAGCGTTAAGGTGCTTAATCAAGGTTAAGTAACTATATGAATCTTCAATGAATTTAAACCTTACATAATATCGCTTTTCTTCTTCAATCGTGTAGCTGTCAAGCCAAGCTCTGGCATATGTATCACTATTGTCACGGATCCACCTCAAAACCTCTTCATGGTCACCCTCAAAATCTTCAATTATAGCCTGTCCATAGCATGTGAAAGGGTTAGTGCTTCCATAAAGCGTTCCCCCACAGTTTTTAAAATACTCAATCCAATCAGCTATGATCTGAGGTATAGCCACTTTCTTTTCAAAATGAATCAAACTATTCGGGATTGCTACTGTGAGATCATTTTCCAATTTGACAGTTGATCTCATTAATCTTTCATCTAGTTCAGTTCTATCAAGAACTTTTACTTTTAAGATTGCATCTTTTAGAGTCATATTTACCCCTCACTTTCACATATCTTATATTTTGTTAAGCTCGCCTTGTTTCTGAAATCCTTTTAGGATATGGCTTTCATTCGCTTCTCTTTTTCTAGCTTATGCCTAACTCATTATGTTAATGTCAAAATTATAAATTAAATAACAAAGTTTCTCAAAGCATCATCTAATTCAGCTTGTTCAATTCCAATGTATCTCAGTGTTATCGCTGGAGACGAATGATTGAACATCTTCTGTAGTGTGCCTACATCCTTTGTCTTATTGTAATATTTATATCCAAATGTTTTACGCATCGTGTGTGTTCCCACATTGTCAATGCCCAATTCTTCAGCAGCTTCATGGATGATCTGGTAGGCTCGTTCACGAGTGATTGCCTTATTTCCTCCTTGCCTGCTCTTGAATAAGAAATGATGGAATGGCTTCCCTTCAACATACTTCCTCATTTCTCGCTTTAGCTCTTTTGTCATTCTACGGGAAATCTGTTTGCCAGTTTTTCTTTCTCGTAGCTTGATGTGCCATCCCTGAACATCTTTGACTTTGAGTGTGAGGATGTCACCTACACGCAAGCCTGTATTGAGACCAGTGATGAATAGCATGTAATACATTTCATTCCATTCTCTCAGATAGTCTTTCATCGCTTGGATGTCATCTGTGTCTTTTATGGGTGAGACCTCTTCCATACGCTTCCCCCTCTCTATATTAAAATTGATTTTCATAAGGAATTGGGAGTGCAGGAATCGAACCTGCAACCAATTGATTAAAAGTCAATCGCTCTACCATTTGAGCTAACTCCCTAACTACTATCATGAACAAGATTATAGTATTTTATTTTGTGTGAGAATACAATATCTTATATTCTCAATTTACAAGATCCCTTTTATTGCAGCGTAAGTTTCAAGAATATGCCTACGCTTTCTATAAATTGTTGAACTACTGAAGAATTTTTTCTCAGCTATTTCTTCCCAATCTAGACCAGGCTGCCCCCATCTCAAGTAGAAAATTTCAAATTGTTCTTCAGTGAGTTTCTCTATAAGACATGATACTGTTTCTTTGAAGAGTTCCAGATTTTTAAGTGTTACATCAGTAGCATATTTCATAACAATATTTTCCGTTGGCTTACTGATTTTATTGGTTCTAATCCCTAGTACGATGTCATCACTAGTATTTGATTCTAGTTCTGACTTCCTATTTCTAATTTCTGTATTAATAAATCTAAATCTTCTCAGTTCATCGTCTAGCTGTTTCAATTTTCCGCTACTCATTCTTTTCATCAAACAACCTCTTTAACGTAAATTTCAACTATTCCTTTTCCTTTTAATTTTTCACAGTGAGCAAGTGCTTCATGTCTTGTTTCAAATTCAGCTTCAGTGTATTCAGCTAAGTGTTTAGGATCAATCCAACTTGAATGACCCTGATATTTTCTTACAACATACATTTTCATTTCTTTTTCCTACTTCTGTAAATAGCAACTGATGCCCACAATAAGCCAGTGAGCCAAATACAAGTTAACAACAAATAAATAAAATTTTGAAATTCCATAACAAATCCTACTTATCCCATATCATTTTAGCTACCACTAAAATCAAAATAGCAATTACTAGATCAGCTATTGCAGGCAGAAAGACGTAGAACCAGCTCCAAGAGATTACACCTAACAATTTCAAAGCTATTAATAATAAGGTTAACCAACTAATAAATCCCATCAATCCACCTCTTCTACTTCAAATAGCGGATTATCAAACACTTCACCAAAACCAGCATCTTCAAGCTCTTTGCGTGTGTGATGTGTTGTTATGTGCGCATATTCTTCAGCGCCACCGATGATCCAGTTCTTAGAGTTCCCAACGCAATTTAGATAACACGATTCCCCACGAATTAGTTTTAACTTAACCAAATATTTCTTTTCATCCTCATCCTTGTAACCGTCCAGCCAGTAACGGGCTAAAAAATCCATGTTGCCCTCTTTGTATAACCATTCTGAAAGTTCTCCATTCTCGTAATGCTCTATGGAACCAAATACGTCTTGCAAGTCCCAATCATTATCTTTGGCATGTTTAATATAATCTATCGCAACCTGTGGAAGTTTGACTTCCTTAGCTTGATTTAGTTGCTCAATAAGTTTAATAACTTCATGTTGTCTCACAAGCGCAATTTTAGAGATAGTCGTTGCAAAAACTGGCATTTCTTTTATCTTCTTGATCAATTCTTGCTTATTCATTCTTCAAATCCTCTTCTTTCACAAATGAGCCATCAATCCATTTACCTTTCCGATCTTTGATTTCGTTATAGGCTCCAGTGAAACATTCTAGAAATTCATAACCTAATATATTGCTGATTGATTTCAAGTAAGCAACAATGCGCACAAGGTTATGACGACACATTTTTTTTTACTTGCTAAATCTTGAGATAGCTGAAACTCTGAAATGTTAGCATTTAGCAATTTGAAACAGTCCATTGCTTCTTTTCGTCTAATATTATTAGCCTCTTCAAAGATGCTCTGTACATCCTCTTTGATCAGCAATGCTAAACCTACAACTACTACAGCACAATCACCAATGCTGTCTTTTGTTAGTGCTTCATTCTTTTTCAAGAATCCTGCACATAACTCACCAAATTCCTCACTTAATTTCAATGACTGCTTATCTAGCCGGCCCCCGTTTTCTAGATCTCGATCAATAAACCATTTTTTTACTTTGTTTAAAATTAAATTTTCCATTTTTACCTCTTTCTATTTTTTTATGAGTTTTAAATTACCAATTTCTTTGCCTCTTCTATTTAGATCTGCATAGAATTTCAATAGCAATTTATCTTTCCCTGTGATTTTGCTTAATTTCTTTAATGAACCAGTACATAAATAGCGCCCGTTTTCATAGAGCTTATAATCAGCCAACTCATCCGCATCACCCATGAGAGAGTTCTCTCTGATTTGAAAATATTGGCAAATCAGTTGTATGTGATGTTCGTGTACTTTATTTTGCCAGTTAATAGACTGCTTATTGTATTCATTGAGTAGCCTATTTCTTCGGATAATTTTCTAGCTGTTAAGTTACGGCTTTTCATTAAGAGCCTGAGTTGCTCTTTAAAATGTTCTATCTGATTTTTGGTGTAGCCTGCCATGATACATTACAACTCCTTATTCAATTTCTACTGGATAGAATGTACCGAATGACTTTCTTAAAGCATTTCCTACCTGTATAGCAACCCCACGAGATACGAACTTCATGGCTTTAGTTTCATCAGAAAATGAAACATCTAAGCCAGTTGCCCCAACCACTACAGATTTTATAAATGGTTTTGCTTGTTTTGATCCATGTTTTAAAATAAACATTACTTACCATCCTTTTCTAATTTCTGTAGCATTTTATTTTTCGCTTCCTCCAAAGCTTTTTTCTCTTGATCACTTGTTTGATTGGTGTAATTTGGTTTTGACCATTCTGGAACATTTGATTGTTGCTTTGTTGGTTGTCCTTTTGTTTTACTTTCCTGAAACTTCCGTTCTCGTTCGTTTACTGCTGCAATTGATAATAATCCATCATTTTTCCAATTTTGTAAAATAGCTCTAATATAGCTGAAATTTCTTTTACCATTGTCAGCGGCTAAACTGATAGCTTTTAAAACTACATCTGGTTCCATACCATCCAGAGTGATGAATTCTTTTAAAGTTTCAAATTGGATTCCATCAATTGGTGAAATACGAGACTGATATTCATCTACGATGATTTTGAGCGTATTTTTCTCTAAATCTTTCTCTATATCTATCTCTATTTCTTTCTCTATCTCTATCTCTAACTCTGGTGGATGTTCGTCCGACATTTGTCCGGACAAATGTCCCAACAATAATTTTTGTTTTTCCTTTTCAATTCTTCTGCGATAGTCACGCTTTCTATCAGCTTCTGTATTCGATTTCCCAATAAATGATTCAATATCTAGCATAAAAATGGCACCATTATCCAAAACATCAATCAGGTTCATTTCCTTGAAAATGCTGACAGCTTTTTCTACTACTGCCACAGGATGCCTTGTTATTTTTGAAAGCATTTCAGAATTGAATGGGATTCGATCATTGAACATCAACTTACCATTGTTTTTCAATGACCTCAGATAGAGTTTGATCAAAATGTTAGAGTATAGAAAACCATCTGGCATGCTTTCCAAAATAATCATTTCATCACTGTCATAAAAATTTTCTTTCACTCTCAGATAGTAGTATTTCTTATTATCTGACATTTCATTCCTCCGTTCTAGAATGGTAAATCATCATCAGGGATATTCATTTGATTACTCTCAAATGAAGGAGGCATTTGCTCATCCATAGAGTTCCGGTTGGCTGAATTGTCACGCTTTTCTAAGCTTCTGAAACTATCAATAACAACTTCAGTGACATAGACACGTTGACCTTGCTGATTCTCATAATTACGGGTTTGGATATGGCCAGTGATTGCTACCAGATTTCCTTTCTTGATCCAGCTTGCGAAGTTTTCCGCTAATTTTCGCCAAATCACGCAATTGATAAAATCTGCATCATATCCACCATCTTGATTTTTAAAATTTCGATTTACAGCAAGTGTGAATTGTCCAACCGCTTGATCTTGAGGTGTTCGATGTAGTTCTACATCACGAGTTAAACGCCCGATAAGTACAACATTATTAATCATTTTTGCCTCCAATCAATGCATCTGTCTTTGACAATGCCTCTTCTACCTTTTTCGATGCCTCTAGCTGAAGCATTATAGCCTTCTCTTTCTCAATCAACCAATCCATGTGAACCTTTGCTTTCTCCAAATCCTCAATCCCATTTTTTTTGCGATAGCGAAGGAGGTATTTTAGGGTATTACCCAAATGATATCCTGTTAACTGTTCATCATTCATGAAATTGCGATGAACATCAATTGCTTCTATGCCATTCCGGCCTTGGTAATGTTTTGGATTTTTTACATTGTCGTTCATAGTTCAGACATTCCTTTCACTGTTCTTTTTTGATGAATTTCTGACATTCTCTTATTCCACATTTCACGCTGATATTTTGCTGATTTGTAATGCTGCATTTTGGCTTTTTGGCGAATGATTACTTCACGCATCACAAAGATTGCAAATCCTGAAAGTAAAATGTATGTTACAAAAGCTACTGCTAAAATAATTTCAATTGTTGTCATTTTCTTCTACCTCTTTTGTTTCTTTTTGTGGGAACAGTTCCCAGTTGAATTTGTTAATCATCACATCTTGAGCCTTATTGGTCTCTTTGATTTTTTCGATACTTTCGGCCCAATGACCTGTACTTTCAAAATTCATTTGGACAGCATTGTCTAGATCCTTGATGTGTTGTTCTTGATCGTATATGATTTTTATTGTTGCGCCTGCAAATAATAAGAATAGTGTTGTAAGTGATAAAACAGTAAGTTTTAATTGTTTTAAGCTCATACTCTAATCACCCCATCATTCTTAAAATTCAGAGCCATTTGATGAAGTTTATCTTCAAATTCGTTATCTGACAGTTTCATCAATTCTGCTTTTTCTTCTACTTTCAGCGGACGGTTGGCATCTTGCCAATCCATCATTTTCAATAATTTTTTAATTGGATCCATTTCAAAATCCTCTCTATTCTTTATTTTTCTTTTGTTCTATAGCTCTTAAAATTATTTCATGAGCTATATTTTTAGTAAGCTTTTCTAGTTTGATTAAAGCTTCTCTATAAGTCTCTGATTGTTCAATTAGCCAGTCAGACAATTCTATAATTTTATCTTCAAAATCCATCTCAAGACCGATGACCTTTCTATATTATTTTGGTAATTTACTACCGACAAAAACGATTAAATAAGACCTCTTACTCCTTATGAAAATCGTGTGTCAAATATCCAAGAAAGGAGGACAACTTATGACTTTTGATTTTTCAGGATTAGACAAAGTGTTTGATGAACTCAATCAGAAAGCTGAGCAATTAAGTGGTAGCTATGATTTTGATGAAATTTTCCCAAAATCATATATGCAATCAGTAAGTAAATATGACTCAATAGAGGACTTTTTAAAGGCAAGTCCAGAGACTATTACGAATGCTGAAGAGTTCGAAAAAGCTGATGAAGCGGTTCTTGATGTGTTTGTATCAGAGAATACGAATTTCTCAACATGGCAAGAAATGCTTAATGATGCTAGTTCTCGATTTGTTGTGGAGAAACTGAAATTTTAATTTCAAATTGTTCTAGCCGAGTAATTACTTCTTGCAATTCCTTGGCTTTTTTTGAAACTTCGTTCAAGATTTCATTTAATTCATTTTGATCATCTAAAGTAATATTAATTTTCGTCATTATTTAAACCTCTTATATTTATCTAAATAACGATATTGTTTTGAATAAATTGATCTAATTCATTCTTATCAATTCGTTTCGTTCCATCTATTTTGTAAAGATTCAATCCCATCTTGATCCATTTTCTGATGGTATTTGAACTACAATCCGCATAGTGTGCTGCACTTTCTAGTGACAGCCAACGCTTTTCTGCTATCTCCTGGTCTAAGAATTCAGTGAAAGATTCTTTAAATTGAGTTCGGACCACTGTTCTTATTCCGTTTTCAAATTCTTCACTTAGAATATTCATTGCTAACTCCAATTTGTGATATAATTTAAGTAGTTTCTTTTGTTGAGCGCCTGACTTCTGTTAGGTGCTTTTTATGCGTTGTACGCATTCAATTCCATGATTTTCATTTTAGTGTTGGTGCTTGGTTCCCAAGTCATCCAATAGGCAAGTGCTGCTTCTGCGAATTTTTTTGGCAGTAAGTCATAGCGACTGATATTGAAATGATCCTTGAAATCAATCTCAGCTTGTCTGAAGACTGATTGGGCGAATATCTTATCTGCATAAGCTGGACTGTCGATTCCACCAAGGCAAGCAACTACTCTAGCCTTGCGCTTCTTCAATAGCGACTGAGCATAGCTTGGATGAATTGGTTGTTCATTCTTGAGATAGTCGATATCTTCAATCATGCTAGCCTGTTGCTCACGCAGTTTCTTTTGTCCAGTAAAGAGAGCGATGAAGGCATCCTCATCTAAGTCTTCTCGAATGAATCCGCCTTGTCTGCGAATAGCTGGAAGAACTTCTGATGTTACCCATCGTTTAAATTCTTTTGCTTGAGGTAATTTACTGGATAAGATAAGAGAGTAAAGACCGGATTCGTTAATAATGATAGTATTTTGTGTTCGCCCTAGATTGTCGGTGAGTCCGTATTTCACGGAGTCATCTTCATCAACGTGCCGAGAAATTGCATCCAGAGGTTTAGCATATCCTAGAATATCTGCTACATCCTTCCCGACAAACCAAGGTTCATCATCAATTGTCATAGTACGGACTTCTTGCCCGTGAAAATTAAAAATCTCATTCATTTTATTCCTCCATCAAGTCGCTGATTGAGACACCAAGATATTTAGCGACCTTATTCAATGTTTGGGAAAGCGGAATGCTCGAATTCCATTTTCTGATGCTTCCATTGCTAAGGTCCAGATCTCTTTCTATTCGATAAATAGAAATATTGTTTTCTTTTGCTATTTTTTTAATTTTGTCATATAACATCTTTTTCTCCTTTCTTTGGAAAATTTTATAAGAAAATTATCTTTTTTTATTGACAAATAATAGAAAATATTCTACTATTAGGGTATAGAAAAGAACACTATTAAATAGGTTTTGATATCTACTGTCTTGGCGGACCACGTTGATATGTTTAAAACTTATTTATAGCTTTGAAATTAACTTACAAGAATAGTATAATAGAAAATTTTCCTCTTGTCAACAGATAAAATAGAAAATTTTACATTTTTGTAAGTTTTTTTTAAAAAAAGGAGGAAAAAATGAGTCTACTTGATAGAATCAAGTTGTTAGCAGCTACTCATCAGATGACTATGGCTGAACTAGAAAGAAAATTAGATTTCAGCAATGGTAGTTTAAGGAAATGGGGAAGCTCTATGCCTAGCGGTGACAAAATAGAAAGTTGCTGATTATTTCAATGTCTCTACAGACTACTTATTGGGAAGAACTAATAACCCGAATATCGCAAACAATGGTGATGCTTCTGCGCCATTGGATCTGCGTGATATTGCGGCTCAATCCATGCTGTTTGATGGAAAACCACTTACAGAAGAAGATATTGATTTCATCACTGCTGTTCTTGAGGCTCATTTAAAAAATAAATAGAGGTACATTATATGACAGTACAAGAGCTTTGTGCCAAGGAAGGTGTGAATCTCTGCTACTTTGATGGAAGCAACTGGCACAGCCCTGGCTTCTTCAATCCTACGTTGAATGTTCTAGCACTAGACATTAATTTGTCAGTAGAAGATCAAAAACAAGTAGCTCTTCATGAATTAGGGCATAAAGAACATACTCCTATTCAGTATGAGCTGAATAGGGAGCTTTGCGAATTACAAGCTGACAGAAGCATGATTCATCATTTGCTTGAAGAAGAATTAAAGCTAATGGATGATATTAGGGATTTTAATTATCTTCATTTTATGGAAAAATACAGTCTGAAGACCATCGCAAATGAAACGATGGTTAAAGATGAGTTTAATTCACTAATTAGTTAAATAGGAGGATCTAATGAAAAAAAGTAAGCCTTTTTATAAACAAGTTTGGTTTATAATATTTATTATTTTGGTTGTTATTGGCGGTATAAGCTCTCTAACTAAACCAAAATCAAAAACCACAAGTAGTGCAGAAAAGTCTGCTACTATTAAAAACAACACTTTTAAAATGACAGATAAGCTTGGTGAAGAGTTTGCTGTTTATCTGCGAGAAAATGCGGAAGTCTTGGACAATGGTGATAAAATCGAATTTGTTACAGGTGGAAATGCTACTGCTGTTTCTGTCCGTGTTGGAGAATCGTGGAGCGCTGAAAGCGCAAGTCGTAAAATCTATCTTGCTAATTCATTTCTTAAACAAAAAAATGAGCTGTTTAAAAAATGGGCGGCAGAAAATAACTATGAAGTTAACCTAAATAAAGATAACCCAGAATTAATAGTTAAAGTTTCAGATGCAGATAAAACAACAATTGCACAAGAGCATAGTGGCAAGATGAAGATACTTAATAATTAAGTAAGCAAAAAATCCCCACAATCGCCTGCAAGCTAAAATGTGAGGATGTGCTGTATAGAAAGAATGGCATTAAAAAGCCCTCTTTACTATACCCATTTTAACAAGAAATGAGGTAAAAATCAATGATCAAAAAATATAAAAAAGGCGATGGTTTCGCCTACTATTTTAAAGCCTATCATGGAATTGATCCTTTGACTGGCAAGAAGATTATAACTCTTAGGCGTGGTTTTAAAACCGAACGTGAAGCTAGACTTGCTGAAGCTAAGTGTTTGGCTGATTATGAGAAGAAAACCTTTAGAAGCAGAAATACAACTACTACTTTCAAACAGGTATATGAAACTTGGAAAGAGCATTATAGAAATACAGTTAAAGAATCTACCTATGTTAGCCAAATTGACAAAGCTGACAGACTTATTATCCCTCATTTTGGAGATAAGCCCATAAATAAAATTACTCTATCTATGTGCCAAGCTCAGGTCAATAAATGGGCTGAGGATTATAAGAGATTTTTTGGGATCATCAGCATTGCTAATCAGATATTTGATTATGCAATATCTATGGAATTAATTGATAGCAATCCAATGAGAAAAACTCTAAAACCAAAAAGAACAAAGAAAGATAAGGAAGAGCTTGAACAATTCTATAATAAAGAAGAACTAAAAACTTTTTTCGAAATGGTCCAGGAACTTGATGATATAGAAATGCTCACTTTCTTCCGTTTATTGGCTTTCACAGGAATGAGGAAGAACGAAGTAGGCGCATTAAGATGGACTGATATTGACTTAGAGAGTGGGCAACTAAAAGTTAATCAAACACTAGCAAAGGGAGAAAACAATAAAATCATATTTCAAACACCGAAAACGAAAAAAAGCCAGCGAACAATATCGCTGGATCCAAAGACTATTGATATTTTGAAAGATTGGCACAAATACAGTACAAAAGGCTTATTATTTAAAAATGAAACAGGCAGCCCTAAAAGTATTGTGCATGTCAATAACTTGCTGAACCGAGTTTGGAGAAGGTACCCTGATTTCAAGCGTATCACTCCTCATGGATTCAGGCATACACATTGCTCCCTACTGTTTGAGGCTGGAGCAACTATCAAAGAAGTCCAGGAACGACTAGGACATGAAAATATACAAACAACGATGGACATATATGCTCACGTAACCCAAAAAGCAAAAAATGAAGTTGCTGACAAATTTGCTTCCTACATTGGTTTTTAGAATATGGGTATCACCGTGGGTATCAAAACAAAAAAACAGGCTATCCGAATATATCGGAAAGCCTTATTTTATGCTATCTAAAGCAATTATTTTGCGATTGGGTAAACAGAAACTTGTTTTTTATCGCGACCTTTACGTTCGAAGCGTACTACGCCTTCAACTTTTGCGAACAAAGTATCGTCTCCACCACGTCCAACGTTCACACCTGGGTAGATGTGTGTACCGCGTTGACGGTAAAGGATAGATCCACCTGTTACAGTTTGTCCATCAGCTGCTTTAGCTCCAAGACGTTTTGCTTGTGAATCACGTCCGTTTGATGTAGAACCTCCACCTTTTTTGTGGGCGAAAAGTTGCAAGTTAGCAAGATTCAATTTCAACATAATTGTTTTCCTCCATGTTAGTTTTCTGTGATAACTCTTGTTTGGATGAACTCCGATGAGTTCTCCGATAAGTTTGCCATCCCTAAGAAAAATGATTCAAAGAATAGTTGGGTCATTTCTCTTTGATGAGGTGGAATGTCTGTCGGGATTGTAACCCGCATGAAGCCACCCTCTTCTTCGTTTAATTCTAGTTCCGGTTCATAGCCTGCAAATTTCTCAACAGAGTTGACAAAGTTAATGGCAAGCGTAGAAACCGATGCACACACGACATCAAAGCCGTATTCGCCACTTCCAGCGTGCCCAGTGATTTCTGCACTCCTCAGCTCGCCATCTTCGGCTCGTTCAAAGACTGCTTGTATCATGTGTTCTCCTAAAAATTAAGCGTTGATAGCGTTGATGACAACTTTAGTGTAAGGTTGACGGTGACCTTGTTTACGGTGGCTACCTTTTTTAGGTTTGTACTTGTAAGTAACAACTTTCTTTTGTTTTCCTTGTTTTTCAACAGTTCCAACAACAGTAGCTCCTGAAACAAGTGGAGTTCCGACAACAGTGTTTTCACCACCAACAAGAACAACTTCGTTAAATGTAACTTCTTGACCAGCTTCAACGTTCAATTTTTCAACGTAGATTGCTTGACCAACTTCAACTTTAACTTGTTTTCCGCCAGTTTTAATGATTGCGTATGTGCTCATTATGCACCTCCTATGTATTTTTGGGTTTCCCCATATTTTTGTGAAGACTCGCCTAGCATCGTGGGGCGAACCACTTAAGCTCATCAGGATGAGCAACGATGATCGAGCGGTTGCACAGGCATGTGCATAGTCAACTCTCTTAGTATATCACTTCTATCAGCCAAAGACAAGCATTTTTGTCCCTTGAAAACGGATTTTCTTTTAAAAATTTCTCTTAAGTCTTTAAAAGAATTAAATGGCTACAAAAGGCTCTTGGCTATCTTTTAAAAAAACTATTTACGATTCTTTTTCTTCTTTTGTTTGCTCCTTTGGTGAATGATGTCAAGCATCATAAAACTCATGGAGCAATTGGATCAGTTCTTGCTGTTGTTCTAGTAAGTTCTGACCGATAGTGGTTGATTGAATGAGGGTACGGTCCTCCAGGTCTTCGATCACCTTCTTCAAGGAAGTTTGCTCAAATGGCGAATCTACAACCTTTTGAATATCTTGGAAGGGCTGATGGGTGACCAGTTGAAAACCATAAGAATTATTAAGGAGTGAATAGCCTGCTGTACCTGTCTTCTTTTGATATGCTTCGCATAGCCCCCCATCAATGACAAAGAGCAGACCTTCACCCCGAATGGGAGATTCTCCTTTTCCTGTCTTAACCGGTGTATGGCCATTCACAATACGAGATAAGTCCGTTTCAAGACCAAATTCCTCTAAAATGATTTGGCAAATCTTTCTTGAATTGCGATAGCTAAAATACTCATTTTCTACTTCCTTATGCGTTTCTGCCTCCTCAATAAAATACCGTTCAAAGGTCGTCATCTTATCCTTCCCAAAGAGGGGAGATAATGGCCCTCGCCAGCAATACCATACCAAATCTGTTGATAGGTCATCCCCAACCTCTTTGTTTTTTGCTGCAAGGCGAATATGGTATTCGAAAAAGTCTAGTAATTCTTTCCCAGCATACTGGGCTTGATGAAGAACTAGAGGTTGAAATTCCCCAGAAGGTTTTAAGGGAATACAGCCGTGAAACAGCAAGTGATGATTGTAAACCTTATACATGGAACCCTTTTTCATTAAGAGCTCCATATGTTTGGCCATTTTTGGAGATCCTTGGAAGGAAGCCAACATGCTATCCACTATTTGTTTTTCCTCTATGCTTAATTCAGAAGGGTTTGCCCGATCTATGGTTTGGAAGCAGGTGTTTTGCAAGGAATAGCTGTTCCCGTCTATGGTAATGGAGTTCTTCCAATAATCAATTTTATCCAGGAGGATTTGATTGTCCATCTGAAATTCTGGCCGTCTCTTCATCAATTGAGTTTCTACCTTAAATTGGAGAATGGCTAGCGCTTGATGGACCTTTTCCAGTTGCAATATTTCTTCAGCTGTAAATTCCTCCGCCCTTGTCCCTAGGATGGGCCTAAACTTAGGATTGGCTTTGTAGGTTTTATCCGCAAATAAGGTTAAAGAACGAATGTTAAGCCGTAAGCTTTTTCGATATCCCATAAGTAACCGTATCGTGCTGCAATGCGCAATACATTCAATAAACATGCCTCGGAGCCAAAGTAAGCCCCCATCCAAATGATATCGTGATTGCCCCATTGAATGTCTAAAGAATGAAAATCAAGGAGCTCATCCATTACCTGGGCACTTCCAACCCCTCTATCAAAAATATCTCCTACCACATGCAGGTGATCAATCAATAAGCGACGAATACTTCTGGCAATTCCCAAGATAAAGGGATCTGCTTCTCTTAGTTCAATAAGATAACTTAAGATAGTATGGAAATAAGAATGTTTATCAGCTAGTGTAAGATCACTATAGATCAGTTCTTCTATGATATAGGCATATTCCTGAGGCAAGGCCTTTCTAAGTTTGGAACGGCTATATTTAGCCGCTACAAAACTCAATAGAGTTAAGAGCTGAGAAATCGTTGATTTATACCACTCTTTCTCCTTATTCACTTGTTCCAAAACCCTTTCTGGATAAGATACGAGAGCTGACAGTGTATTCTTTTCCTCTTGTGTCAATGAAGCTGCAAAGCAGTCATTGATTTTTTCATTTAAAATTCCAGCACAACTCCTCAAAATATAATCAAAAGCTGCAAATTCTCCATGAATATCACTAATGTAAAGCTCTGTCCCTTTTGGTAGGTTTAAAATGGCCTCAAGATTAGTAAGTTCAGTAATGACTTTTTGACGAGAATCAAATTTCTCTAGTAAAATACGTTTATATTGCTCCATATCAACTCTCCAAGGATTCTCTATTTACAACCTCATCTACGCTGATTCAAGAATCAGTTCATCTTCTTCAATTCCTCTTCAATTAGGAAAGCTGTCTCTTCAATCGATTTATCTGTCATATTGATGATTTGAGCGCCAAATTGTTTAAAGACCTTCTTGGAATAATCCAATTCTTGATAAATTTTTTCTAAATCCGTATAACTTGTTTCTTGCGTTAATCCTAAAGAATCCAAGCGATGGCTTCGAACTTTCATTAATTTTTCAGGCTCACAGACCAGACCAATCAAGCGACGAGAATCAACCTTATCTAAGACCTGAGGTAAAGGAACTTCTGGGATCAAAGGCAGATTTGCAACCTTGTAGCCCTTATTGGCCAGGTAAATACTCAGGGGAGTTTTTGAGGTACGGGAAACACCAAGCAGGACCAAATCGGCTTCTAAAAACCCCTGAGGTGCCTTACCGTCATCATATTTAACAGCGAATTCAATTGCTGAAATTTTCTTAAAATAATCACTGTCCAAGCGGTGCAAGGTTCCTGGAACTTCTATTGGTCTGGTACCAGTCTTTTCTTCGATAATTTCAAAAAATGGATGCATGAGATCCAAATAAGCCAAACCATTTTTTTGGCTAAATTCTCTGGCTACTGATGCTAACTGACTATTGACCAGGGTGCTGATGACAAGTGCATTATCCTTCAAGGCATCATATAAGATATCCAAGAGCTCCTCTTCTTGATTGATAAAAGGGAAACGATAACTATTATTAAAAATGATATCTGGATACTGTGCGGTAACTGCTGACAATAATTTTTGGGAAGTCCCACCCAAAGAATCTGAAATACTATATACGTTGATCTCTTTTTTCATATTTATTCCTCTTCACTCTTCAGTTCAGCATTTCTTGCTTGTAGAATAATGTAATCGAGCAAGGCTGATTTGGTCACCGTTCCAACAATTTCGGTCATTGTCCTCATCGACTACCGGTAAGGAATCGATGGCATGATCTTGAAGGAGTGCCGCCGCTTCTAAGATGTTCATGTCTTTAGTACAGGTAATGATATGGGGCATTCGAGTCATACAAACTGCTACAGGGGTCGTCTGGATACTCGAATTGAGAGATGCCCTCAATAAATCTTTACGGGACATAATTCCCAGTAAGAGCTTGTCTTCATCGATAACATAGAGGACATCGGCATCATACATAAAAAGGGTAATAATCGCATCTTGAATATAGGAATCATGGGTGACTAAAACAGGAGAGGTCATGATCTCTGCCACTTCTTTTTGAAAAGTATCAAAAAAGAAAAGCGTTTCGAGATCTAATCCAGAGTAGGTATAGCCAATTTTTGGTGTAGCATTCAAAATACCAACCAAGGTCAGAAAGGACAAATCTGGACGCAGGGTCGCTCTTGAAATATCCAATAACTCAGAAATCTTCTCTCCACTTAAGGGCTGATGCAATTTTACAATTTCAACTATTTTCTTTTGACGTTCACTTAATTTCAAAATTTCCTAGCCTTTCTATTTCTATCTTCATGATGATTATATCAGACATACCCAAAACAATATGCGTATTATATCCATCCTTTACTTTAAAATAATCATTATTTTTACTGAATATTATAGCAGAATAATCCAAATAGTCAACATAAAAAGAGGTATGTTTTATTTGACAAATATATGTGATGTATATTACAATGATTTTGTCGTAAATGTGACACATATTTAGTTTTTTGGAGGCTTATATGACAAAATGGATTTACTCCTTCGAAGAAGGGAGTGCGAAAGCCAATGATCTCCTAGGTGGAAAAGGTGCTAATCTAGCTGAGATGAGCCATTTGGGACTACCAGTTCCTCCTGGATTTACCATCACTACTAAAAGTTGTATCCACTATCTCGATCATCCTGACTTCTTTGATTCCTCTTTAAAAGAGGAAGTTTTGAAAGCGGTTGCCCATTTGGAAGAAAAAACGGGTAAGTCCTTTAGAGGAGAAGATCCTCACTTACTCTTAGTCTCTGTCCGGAGCGGAGCTAAATTTTCTATGCCTGGGATGATGGATACCATTCTCAATCTTGGTCTCAATGATCAACGGACTCAATTACTAGCCAAAGAAACCAATCTTGATTTCGCCTACAACTGCTATCGCCGTCTACTTCAAATGTACGCCGATGTCGTCTATGGCATTGATAAGGGACTTTTTGATGAACAACTGGCAGCCTTTGAAGAAAAACTAGCTAAAAAAGTACAGGATTTTGACCTGTCCCAACACCAAGAATTGATCAAGCACTATAAAGATCTCTATTTCAAACACGATCACCATTTCCCTGAAGACCCTAATGAGCAACTTTATGCTGCCATCCAAGCAGTCTTTAAATCCTGGAATAACAACCGGGCTAGAATTTACCGGGAGCTTCATCAGATCCCTCATGATTTAGGAACAGCTGTCAATGTTCAAGCCATGGTCTTCGGAAATAGTGACGAAGCCAGCGGAACAGGGGTCTGCTTCACTAGAAATCCTGCAACTGGGGAGGCGGAACTTTTTGGTGAATTTTTGCTCAATGCTCAAGGTGAAGATGTCGTCGCTGGTATCCGTACGCCTGAGCCGATTGCAGCCTTAAAAGAGATCCAACCAGAAACCTATCAGGATTTCAGAGACTATGCCAAGATCCTTGAAAACCACTATAAGGATATGCAGGATATTGAATTTACCATCGAGAAAGGCAAGCTCTACATCCTACAAACCCGAAATGGAAAACGGACAGCCAAGGCTTCATTAAAGATTGCCCTAGATATGGTAGACCAAGGTCTGATTAGTAAGGAAGAAGCTCTCCTGAGAGTTGCTCCTGCTTCCATCAGTCAACTAATTCATCCAGTCTTTGAGGAAACTGCTTTAGAAAAAGTCCCTTTCTTAGCTCAGGGCCTACCAGCCAGCCCAGGGGCAGCTACTGGCCAAATCGTCTTTACTGCTGATCGAGCTAAAGAAATCCATCAAGAAGGGAAAAAAGTCATCCTTGTTCGACAAGAAACCTCTCCAGAAGATATTGAAGGGATGATTGTCAGCCAAGCCATTGTCACCAGCCAAGGGGGAATGACTTCTCACGCAGCTGTTGTAGCTCGCGGGATGGGAACTTGCTGTGTCGCTGGTTGTGGAGAGTTGACCATTAGCGAGGAGAACAAAACCCTCTCCTGTGGCAGTCTAGTCTAAGGGAGGGTGCTTTGATCTCCGTCGACGGCTATTCTGGTCGCATTTATCGTGGCGAACTTCCAACTGTACTAGTAGAAAATAACCAAGACCTCGAGCGCTTGCTTGCTTGGGCAGATGAAGTCGCAATCCTTCAAGTTCGAGCCAATGCAGAAACCGTCAAAGACTTGACGACAGCTATGAACTTTGGGGCCAAAGGCGTCGGCCTAGCCCGTACGGAACACATGTTCTTTGGACAAGAACGGATCCTCGAAATGCGACGCCTCATCTTAGCGGATTCCGAAGAAGAAACAAAAGAAGCCCTCAATAGGCTCCTAGACTTCCAGGAAAAAGATTTCTTCCAAATGTTCCAAACCGTCCAAGAGAAACCGATGATTGTCCGCCTACTTGATCCACCCATGCATGAATTCCTACCTAGGGATTCGCAAGAAATTACATTATTAGCAAGCAAACTAAAAAAATCTCCTGAAAAACTTGCCAACCGCATCGAAAGTCTGCAGGAAAGTAATCCGATGTTGGGACACCGGGGTTGCCGTCTGGGCATAACCAAGCCGGAAATCTACAAGATGCAGACGGAAGCTATTTTTAAAAGTGCCATCAAACTTCATCAAAAAGGTCAAACGATCAAACCGGAAATCATGGTTCCTTTAATTGCTGATCAAAAAGAATTCGAATGCATCAAAGAGTATCTCGTTCAGCACATTGAAGATCTTTTCGATCAGTATGGTCAGGAGCCATTCCCTTATGAAATTGGTACCATGATTGAACTGCCCCGCGCCTGCCTAACTGCTGATAAACTGGCTCAAGAGGCTGATTTCTTCAGCTTTGGCACCAATGACTTAACCCAGATGACTTATGGCTTCTCTAGAGATGATATTGGAAAATTTATTGGCCACTATAAGGAACGGGACATCCTTCCTTTCGATCCCTTCCAACAAATCGATAGAGAAGGTGTCGGTGAATTAATGAAAATCGCCATCCGCAAAGCTCGTCAGGTTAACCCAAATATTGCCATCGGAATCTGTGGTGAAGTTGGTGGAGATCCTTCTTCAATTTCCTTCTTCCAAGATATTCACGTGAACT